>Ga0308158_10000011_pt1 | contig 797767 bp, 639 predicted proteins | sample PhyBR2_FD_201038 | JGI IMG/M metagenome (GOLD analysis project Ga0308158, IMG submission 201038) | Phyllosphere microbial communities from UC Gill Tract Community Farm, Albany, California, United States - DLSLB.R2 | ecosystem: Host-associated > Plants > Phyllosphere > Unclassified | place...
CCTATATCGGTGGTGTCCACCTCTTCCCATTCCGAACAGAGAAGTTAAGCCCACCAGAGCCGATGGTACTGCGGTAACACGTGGGAGAGTAGGTCGGTGCCAAATCTTAAAAGAAACCCTTTAACAACAATGTTAAAGGGTTTTCTTGTTTTATAGATGACCATGAGTTTTTGGTCTGTTAAATTGAAATTTTGAAATCGATATAATTAAGCTGAAAAGCTTGAAGCATAAAGACCAGAGTGTAATGCATTAGCTTTAGTCTGATAGCTTTGACCTTTAAGCTTTAAATAAAAACATTTAGGTGCCTATATCGGTGGTGTCCACCTCTTCCCATTCCGAACAGAGAAGTTAAGCCCACCAGAGCCGATGGTACTGCGGTAACACGTGGGAGAGTAGGTCGGTGCCAAATCTTAAAAGAACCCCTTTAACAGCAATGTTAAAGGGGTTTCTTGTTTTATGGTGTTTGATCGGAAAGCATAAAGACCAAAGCATAAAGCGGGATACACTGCTTTATGCTTTCTCTTTTAAGCTTTTAACGCCTGCTTAATGTCATTAATGATAAAAAAAGCAAGGCGACAAATTCTTATACTAACAGGGAATCCTACTCTTGTTAAAAAATGTAAAATCTTTTAACCTCAAGGCAATAAAACCGTATTATTGTAATATTACGTAGATATTGCTATGATGAATTTGAACCTGAAGAAACTGGCTTTCCTTGCTTTTTTATGCGGCGTAAACTTTGCCGTTTTCGCACAGAATAAAAATGTACAACTCCCTGCCAATTGGTTTAATCTCGATTTAACTGAAAACGGTTATTTCGGTATCAGTACTGAAAAAGCTTACCGCGATTTATTAAAAGATAAAAAGCCCAAACAAGAGATTGTAGTGGCCGTAATTGATGGTGGGGTAGATACCAGCCATCCCGACTTAAAAAATGTGCTGTGGACCAACAAAAAAGAGATTCCGGGTAATGGAATAGACGATGATGGTAACGGTTATATCGATGATATTCATGGCTGGAATTTTATTGGCTCGAAGAAAGGAAACCTCGAGTTCGATAACCTCGAACTGGTACGGTTGTTACGGATCTATACACCAAAATACCAATCTACGACCAACCTTACCCCTTTAGATAGTACGCAAAAAGAAGAGTTCAGGTTATATAAGAAAATGGTGGGCGATTTCGGGAAGAAATATGAGGATGCCAGCAATACATTCTCTGTGCTGATTGCCATTAACAAGGTTTTAGATTCTGTTGCGAAGATCAATAAAAAGGAAATCCCTACTTTGGCCGATATCGACCTGTACAAAGCAGACGATGAAACTGAAGAACAGGTTAAAACCATTATCAGAAAAGGTGCTAAAGAAGATGGCGGTTTCGATAAGTTTTATAAAAGCATCAAAGATGGCTACAAACAGTACGATGCCATGCTTAAATACAATTTAAACCCTAAGTACGATGTACGGGCTGAGCTTGTTGGCGATGACTACAGCGATCCAAATCAACGTAATTATGGAAATAACGATGTAAAAGGACCTGATGCTTTCCATGGTACGCATGTTTCGGGGATTATCGGTGCCGATCGTACCAATGCTACCGGTATTTTAGGCGTAGCCAATGGCGTAAAAATCATGGCAATCAGGGTGGTGCCTACAGGCGATGAAAGGGATAAAGATGTAGCCAACGGAATCCGCTATGCGGTAGATAACGGAGCCAGGGTGATTAACATGAGTTTCGGTAAAAGCTATAAGTGGGATAAAAAAGCGGTAGATGAGGCTGTAAAATATGCCGAAACCAAAGGTGTACTATTGGTGCATGCCGCAGGAAACGATAATCAGGATAACGATTTGGAGGAGAATTATCCTAATAAATTCTTTGATAGCAAGGAAGCTGAAACCTATAAGCAAGCGCATAAAAAAGCAGTTAAACCAGATTTTACACCACCTAAACCTAATGCGCAATATGGTGGAATGGGAATGCGTGCTCCTTATGACAGAAGTTCAGCATTAAAACCAATTCCGGTCGATACAGCTAAATTTAGCCTCCCACACGCAAGCAATTGGATAGAGGTAGGTGCAAGTGCCTATAAGGACGATGATAACCTTAAAGCTGATTTTTCGAACTATGGAAAATACAATGTGGATGTGTTTGCTCCGGGCTTCCTGATCAGATCTACTGTTCCCGACAATAAATATGAAGAAGCCGATGGAACAAGTATGGCTTCGCCGGTTGTGGCAGGTTTGGCAGGATTGATTTTAAGCTATTATCCTGAACTAAAGCCAGCCCAGGTAAGGGAAATTATAATGAAATCGGTAACGAAAGTTGCACATAAAATTAAGTACAAAAACGAGAAGGGCGAAAACGTCCGCGTTCTTTTTAGCGCGATCTGTGTAAGTGGGGGCATCGTTAATGCGTATAATGCTTTAAAACTGGCCGAAACCTACAAATAATTAACCGCTCTGCTTAGGCTATAAGTGGTTTAACAAACTGTTTAATGGTACCGAATGGATATTGTTTGGCTTTTAAATGCCCAATAAAGTTATCCATACGGGCAATCATTTTTGCACCGGTATTTTTGCGTACGTAGCCCGGAAAACCAAAACGTTCAAAATCATCCAGATCCGTAAACTCCCAGGGGTGAAAATAGATGTTCAGGTATCTGTCTTTTTTATAGGTCCAGGTGGCTAAAGTTTTATAAATACCCAGGGGCAGGTTATGAAAGGATAACCAGAATAAAGGAAACCTAAACCAGGGACTAACCGATGCCGGCAATTGCAAGACATTGTTTTGCGTAAAATAAGTTCTCGAAATATTGAAATTATTATAGCGTCCGGGTAAATAAGTCGGATTGATAGATGAATTGTATAAGTAACCTGCTTTTTCAACTTCCTGCTCATCAACCGGCATCATCCTGGCCATGCGGTAACCTATAATTTCATGTCCGGAAATTTCTTCCAGCTTCTGTTTCGATTGCAGTAAATGCTCTGGTTTAAAATCAGAGTGGTAATAACCATGCGAAGCCAGTTCATGGCCTGTATCAATGATCCGTTTAATCAGATCAGGAATATTTTCGGCAAAGGTAACCGTACAGAAAAAGGTTGCTTTTACATGGTGTTTATCCAGAATATCCAGAATGGCAATGGTACCTACCCTCGAAATTGATATCTGATCTTCAAAAGAAATCGTTTTTCCATATTCAAAAGGCATATCGAACTCTTCGATATCGAAACTTAACAGAACCATTATTGCTGCTTGATATTAGTTGAACGGATAATGTAATTGGGACGGTTTTTAGCCTGCATAAACATCTTCCCGACATATATGCCAATGATACCGAGGATAATGAGCTGTAAGCCGCCAAAGAATACAATGGTCATGATTACCGATGCCCAGCCAGAAACCTCCACATGGTTTACAAATGCATAAATGATATATGGCACGTACAACACAGAGGCAAATGACAGGATAAAGCCCAGATAAACTGCAGTGTACAGCGGCTTGATGCTAAAAGAAGTAACCCCATGCAATGCCAGCCTTAACATCTTTTTTAAAGTGTATTTACTTTTACCCGAAAAACGTGCAGCAGGATTGTATTTAATGGCAAACTGTTTAAAACCGAGCCATTTTACCAAACCGCGGAGAAAAGGTTCATTTTCGTGGAAATTACGGAAAACATTAACTACGCGTTGATCGAGCAGGCGGAAATCGGCCGCTCCCGGCTCCAGATCAATGTCAGAAAGCCAGTTTAGTATTTTATAAAACAGGCTCGATGAGCTTCTTTTGCCTTTCGATAAGTTTTTATCTTCTTCGCGGATGGTATAAACCACTTCATAGCCTGCTTCCCACTTTGCAATCATGTCTGGAATCAGTTCGGGCGGGTGTTGCATATCGCAATCCATCGAAATCACACAATCGCCGAAAGCATGGTCCATACCTGCCTTAACGGCCAGCTGGTGACCAAAATTTTTAGAAAATTCGAGGAAGAATATATTCTCGGCGGTAGCCGCATACGCTTTTATTTTTTCGAGTGTATGGTCGGCACTGCCATCATCAACCAGGATAATTTCGTAACTGTAACTAAGCGTAGCAAAAACCTTTTTAATACTTTCGGCTATTACAAAAATATTATCGGCCTCGTTATAAGCTGGGATGACTATAGAAACTAATTTCTTCATTTATCGGTAATCAGATAAGACTCAAAATCTGCTTTCATCATTTGGTAAATTATAGTAAACCAAATAATCACGCAAGGTAGGGCTTTAAGCGAATATAGACGAATAAATTCTTTAACCGCCCTCGGGAAAATGTCGGTTGGCGACAGGCTGGTGAGTATAAAAGCAAAAATAAACAGTGCAGTTATCCAGCCTTTTTTCTCTTTTTGAATGGTAAACCAGATGGCTACACCGGCAAAAGCAATAATGTAAGTAGGCGATTCCGATCCGCTGCTGAAAATCACCGTAAAAATTAATGTTGAAGCCAGCAGCATTAACCTGAAACCGATATGTTTAAACTGTGCAGTTCTTAGATAAGGTAAGCCAAACAAGATTAGTCCTCCCAATAAAAAAGGCATATTGGGGATCGTAACATCGCCGGTTATTCTTCTTGCCATTCCCATTAACGAAATATCCTGAAAGGAAGTTAGCGAAGCATTTAAATCATTTTTATGCGCCAGCGAGTTGTACCAGTCGCTGTAAGATTGTATAATAAATGCCGGCGACGAAATGAGCATGGGCAGTGCAAATAGCAAGGCAAATGCCGCCACACCAGCCGCAATAAATTTTAATTTGTTTTTGGTGAAAAAGAAAAATGCCAGGCCTACAATGCCGTAGAGTTTAACCAAAGTGCCCAAAGCAATAAAAAATGCCGATTGGATCTCTTTCTTTTTAACGAGATAAGAGAAACTGAGCAATATGATTCCGGTTAAGGCGATATTAAACTGAAAACTAAACAAAGCAGTTAAGGTTTCGTGCGCGCATATCCAGGCAATAACCGATCTTTTTTTCAGGCTGATGGGCAAACTATAAATACCCCAAAGCAGTATGGCAGCATTGGCTATGTTCCAAAGAATAGCACCTATACCATCAGGCAGTAAAGCAAAAGGCGCAATCAGTACCGAAAATACAGGACCATAATGGTTACTATCTGCATATTGGGGATAGTTGAGGTATAGGTTTTGCAAGTCGGAGGTATGCCAATACACATATTTAAAAATAAGGTAGTTGTTGTAGGCGTGGTGATGGTATTGTTTATAGCCTGCAATAATGGCCAGTATAAGGTATATGGCAATTATACATTCCTTTTTTAAAAGAAATGAGATGAGTTTTTGACGTTTAACGTTTTTATCCGGAATCATTGTTTTGGCAGTGCAATATAACTATTTTAACAGTTCCGGTAATAACATATTCTTATTAGGATTGGTATCGTGACATCGGTTTATTGCTATAACACCAACTCCGCTTATTTTAAACTATTTATACCCTACCTGAAACATACAATCACTCAAAATCTAATCATTCATTATGGTTTAATTTTAATAACCGTAAAAGAATAAGCTGGTATTTCGACTGGCTGGCCTGAGCTGAGGGCGATGGTTGTCTTCACCGGCAGTACTTTCTTGTCGGTAGGGTTCCCCGATAGTACTGTCTTGATTGCATTAAAATGCTGCTGTTTAAAGTTTAAATCTAATGTAGTATTTACCTGTACAGGAAGCAGGTTAACCAGTTTAATGGTAATCTCGCCAGTTGCCGAATCTTTTACCATTGAGCATGCTACTCTTTTTTTTACGGCTTCCTGGTTTACCGAAAGCGCAACGGTAGATGGAAAATAAATATCGCCACCATTCTGCCCGTAAAGCTGTTGCACGTAATAACCAATGGTAGGCTTAACTTCGGTATTGTTAAAATAAATTAAATCGGGGTTCCATTGTGTGTGGCCCTCTTTTGCAATCAAGGGCGCGTAAGATGCCATACTCACTACATCGCCATTGCGCTCGAGTGAGGTCAGATATAAAGCTTCTGATAAGGAAGTTTCCAGATTAGTTTTATTACCTCCAGGTAAACTTGCTGCATATTCGCCCAGGTAAACTTTTGATTTGGAACGGTCGTAATTATCGTAAAAGTCCTGATTATTAATAAACCAGCCGGGCGATTGGTAATAGTGTTCATCAATAACCGGAACATTCAGCTTTGAGGCAATCTGCCAGCCTGCTTCGTAATCCGTGCCTTCAAAAAATGGTCCGGCAGTACCTATAATTACAATTTCAGGATGAAGCTTTTTCAATGCTTTGTAAATCATAGTAAAGCGCTCGGCAAATACTTCAGTTATCTGGTCTTCGTTACCAATGCCAATATATTTTAAGTTAAAGGGTTTTGGATGACCGGCCTCAGCCCGTTTTTTTCCCCATTTAGTGTTAACATCACCATTGGCATATTCAACAAGGTCTGCAATGTCCTGAATATAGGCATCCATTTCGCTCATTGGGATGCCGCCTTGTTGCCCGCCACCACCTGTTGATGAATTTTGACAAGGTACGCCGGCCGCAATAACCGGAACAGGCGCAGCACCGATGTCTTCGCAAAACTGAAAATATTCGAAATAACCAAGCCCCATAGTTTGGTGGTAACCCCAAAGGTTACGGTCGGATTTGCGCGATTCGATCGGGCCAATGGTGTTTTTCCATTTGTAAATATTGGCAATACCGTCGCCATGCGCTAAACAACCGCCAGGGAAACGAACAAAACGTGGCCTGATAGCCGCAATTGTTTCAGCCAGATCTGCCCTTAAACCATTTTTACGGTTTTTATAGGTATTTTGTGGGAATAAAGAAACCATATCTACTGCCAACCGACCTGCAGTTTCGAGCACAAGCTCTAGCCTGGCATCTGTAACATCGGCAGATGATACCAGTGCTGCAGCTTGTTTTTGCCAGTTTGCCTGGCCTATTTTTAAGGTAGTTTGTGCAATTACACCAGCTTTAGCACTTGTAAGCCTTACTTTTAGATTTAACTTTTCTTTATCTACCAGTTTTGTAAAGACCGAAAAAAGATAAGTTGCGCCTTTTTTCAAGGTAATGCCATCAAAACCACTGTTGGCTAAAGTAGCGCCGGCAGTTGTGGCGTTTACTACAGTGTAATGTGGGTTATTGAGGTGGATTGGCGCAACAGAATCAATTTTTAAGAAAGCATCTTTGCCTGTTATAGCCCAGGCATAAGTATTGTTCCAGTTTTTTTCGTTAAAACCTTTATCGCGTAAATTGTATTCAAAATCACGGTTTTGAATCAGTTCTGCATAAAGCCCGCCATCGGCCGCATAGTTTAAATCTTCGAAGAAAATACCGGTTAACATGTTGCTAATGGTTTTGGGTTTATCAGGTTCGAAGGTTATTTTAGCGGTTAAATCTTTTAATCCGCTAAAACGGAAGGCATCATCTTTGGTTTGCTCAGCATTCTGCTTGCTTTTATAATCCTGCAACTCATAAGCTTTTTTAAGGGCTAAAATATCAGCCCAGGCTAAGTGGAACATTTGCCCCTCCAATTTACCATCCATTTGAATAGCAGTACCCGCATTGCGGTAAGCAGCAGCACTTACAGGTTTTGCATTGCTGTATTGATTTAAATTTTTAGATTTTACCTCAAAATATTTTCCCTCTGCATCTGCATAGATTACTGTATATTCATCTTGACCGGGATTATAACTAATTACTGGCCGCAATACATTTTTACCGCTGGCAACGTAAGGGTAGCTTTGCGGCTTCCAGTCAACCAGATTTGCCGATTGTGCTGTGGCAAACTGCATGGTTTGATTGTTTAAGCTCCAGGCGCAAACCCATTGCTTATTTTTCCCCCGGATCAAATAAGGGCTAATCATTTTCTTTTCGGTACCCCAACGGCCGTAATCGCTTTTTAAAAAGGTATAGTTATTGCCAATTGGTGTCCAATGTTGCTTGTCTAAGCTCCAGGCAAAGCGTAATCCGTTTGCATTGTAGGCAAAAAGGTAAGCCGAATCGGGTTCATTTTTTTTAAAGGCAAATGCATTTATAACGGTAAGCAAAATGACTGTAGCCGACAATAATAGTTTGTTCATTGGTTTGGGTTAATTCGGTTAAAACTTCATGTCTAAATTCCAGTTTTTGGCCAGTGCATTGGCTTCATTTTTAGTAAGGTGTATTACTGCACCGTGTTTGGGGGATGAGAAATTGGTCGATTTCATTACACCTTCATTAAAACGGCCCAGGTTGGTGAAATTCGTAAAATCACTGGTCTCGCTAAAGCCAAAATTGTGCGGAGTAATGCGGTAGATATCATAAATCAGTACCCATTTATTTTCGCCAATCCTTTTGTAAACCGTAGGGGCTTCGCAACCAACCTTCTCCGGGTCGTACCAGCTGTCGTCGTACTGGTAATCTTTATTAATGGATGAGGAAACGGCTTGTTTTACACCCGATGTACCATCATGCGGAACGTAAAACATGTGAAACTTGTCGCCAACTTTAGTAATATCGGCATCGATATACGATACATCTTTCGGGTACTGAAAAAGCAGCTTTGGCTGTGATTCGAATCGCGTAAAATCTTTATCCATGTAAGCATAGTAAAGCTTGTCTTTCCCATTGGCGAAGCGCATGGTAAAGTAAATCATCATTTTATTTTCCTTTTCATCAAATATCAGCTCGGGTGCCCAGGCACAGCCAATATCGGCCAGCTCAGCAAATGATTTATCAACCCTTAAAACCTGGTGCGACCAGTGGATAAGGTCTTTCGATTTCATGAGCACCAGCCCGCGGTTATTGCCCCAGCCATAAGCTTTTCCATCGCGTTCCCATTCTGTATTGCGGTAGCCTGCTTTTTGGCCATAAATATGTAGATCCGTTAAGGCCATGTAAAAAATACCATCCGGGCCGCGGTAAATGTGCGGATCGCGAATGCCCTTCTGCTCGGCAATGGTATCGCCCGCAATAACAGGTTTGGCCTGGTTTACATCGGTAAAACTGTAACCATCCTTACTCAGCGCCATATACAAACCATGGGTATCATCTTTAAAATATACCATCAGGTAGGCTGCCATATTCTTTTCGCTTACGCGCGGTTTTGGTTGGGCTAAGAGGTTAATCGAAATGAGCAGGCCTGTTAAAAGAGCCGTACTCCGGTAGAAAATTATCATTGGCTTTATATTTGGTTTTAGCAGATTAAACTACTAAAATAATAAATAATCGTTATAATGACGATTATTTATTCCTGATCATATGCGCCAATTAAATTCAGGCTGTTCTTAAGAAGAAACCGCCGTTGCTTCTTTATGTAATTCCTTGCTTCTGATTCTGCTTAGGGTTTCGAGGCGCATGCCTAAATAACTGGCCAGATAGCGCTGGGGTATCCTGTTCATATCAATTTTTTTGCTCTCTTCGAGCATGCGGTAGCGGCGTAGCGCATTTGGAATGCGGGCTAAAATCGATCGCTCAGAGGCGGCATAATAATGCAGCGCCAAAAGTTTGCGGCCAATAACATTGGCTTCTTCATATTTGGCGTAGGTGGCATCGATTAAAATATAAGGAATACGGATCAGTTCGCAATCTTCGAGTGCCTGAAGATATTCTACCGAATGATAGGCTTTGTGATCGGGATGGCGGATAGCCCCCACAATGTTGTGACCGAAACTGAACCAGGTGGTAATATCTTTTGTACCGTCTTTAACAAATCCGCGTACAATACCGCTTTTTACAAAGTAAAGCGCGGCGTTACTGTCAATCGGTGAAACAATGTGCTTGTTTTTTCTGACCTTAACCAGCGAACAATGTTTTTCATAGTCGGCAATCATCAAATCAGAAATAGGGTGATACTGCTCAAAAAATTCAATTAATGGCTGCACAAAAGAGCTGTGTTTGGGATGGAGCATCATAATGTAGCGTTTAGTTTGTTGAATAAAAATGTGTTAACAAAGGCAATCATTCGATGCTTGTATTGGACAAAGGTGTCTGATTATTACGCAATAAAAGCACATTTAATCCATAAAGATATGATATGCTTTTGCCAGGTGTTCGGTTAATTAAGCTTATCTACGTAAAATATAGCTGTTAGGTTTTTTCAAATAGGATTATTTATACAAAAAAATAACTGTAATAATAAAGTTACATATTTTTTCTTGTAAAAGAAAATAGCCAAACGGATTAGCTTTCTCAAATTAAATAAAACTATCTGTATGCGATCAGGTTAGCATAATAAGACCTATTGAAATATGGAAAGAAAAGATACTAAAAGACGAATGATTACCGAAATTGCAACTGCCGGGTTGCAGGCTGCAACAAAAAAGCTGGGCGCAACCGCAAGCCGAAAGCAGATTAGGAGAGGCGTTTCGAAAAATATTGGCCTGATTGATCAATTATTGCGGCTTAGCCTGATGAAAAATATTGATCCTTCAAAAAAAATGCAAAGAAATATCGAACTCAGTGCACTTGGAGTAATTGCCCTGCATAATTTTTACAGTGGTTTTAAACGGAAAAAGAAGTTATGGGTGTTAGAGGGCATTTTTTTAACGGCTGCACTGGGTGGCGTAATTCTGGTAACCCAACTAAGTAATCATAAGCACGATACCGATAAAAACCGTTAGGCCATTTGTTTTAGCCTCGATGTTTTAGCCTGTTTAATGTAGTTATCCAGAAACTGAGCAATGCCTGTCGTCGCATAGCCAATAAGCCTCGAATTTTCGCCAAGTTCAGACGATACAATTGTTGTTTTCTCTCTGATTTGGGTCATGCAATACGTATTAATGGCTTGCTGCATGGGTAGGGTGATGTATTGTTTTGCTTCTGCAATTTTTCCACTTAAGATAATCAGCTCGGGGTTGAAAAGCTGAATGAGCATGGCAATACCTTTGCCCATGTGGGTGCCAATATTCGATAGTAACTGAATGGCATACTGATCGCCTTTGTTTGCTGCTGCGATAATAACGGCTGGTTCTATTCTTTCGAGTTCTTCGTTACTGAGTTTATTCAGCATCGAGTTTTTGCCCGATAAGATGCCTTCTTTAGCCATTTCTGATAGTGCATTTCCGGATGCAATGGTTTCGAGGCAGCCATGTTTACCACAGTAACACAAAGCACCATTTTCTACAAAGGGAATATGGCCCAGCTCTCCTGAGAATCCGCAGGCACCCGGCCTCAACTTCCCATCCATAATAATGCCCAAACCTACACCCCAATCCATTAACAAAATAAGCACGTTGTTTTTGCCTTTTGCCATGCCATGTGTAAACTCGGCCATTGTAGAACCGTTTACATCGTTCTGGATCACTACAGGTAACTTTAGCATCTTTTCGAATGCAGCTGTTAAGGAAATGTTCTCTACATCATTCAAAAAATAGCTGTAATTCTCACCACGTTCCGCATCAATTAGGCCAGGCATTCCCACGCTGCAGCCAATCAGCATCTCACCTGGTATATTTTCTGATTGCAGGATATCCTTTGTGTTGGTATTCAGGATGTTGAAGAAATCAGCCCTGCTTTTTGATATGGGCAAAGCAATGGTTTTAGGGGCGAATAAAAAATTATAATTATTGTCGATAACAACAACTTTGGTGTGGAACAATTCGATATCGATACAGATAATGAGGATCTTTTTATCCTTCAAACCATAGAGGTCGGGTTTTCGGCCGCCCATGGATATGCCATAACCCTTTTTTTCAATCCAGCCTTCCTCCATCAGTCCTGTAATCAGTTTCAGGATACTGGGTGTACTCATATTCATCATTTCGCATAATACCGAAACCGGCGAAGGGCCTAGGCTAAAAAGGTATTTGATCAGCTCGTATTTATAAGTCAGCTTCTTTTTTCCCTCTCTGTCCGATAAGTTATTTAATGCGTTAAGATTCATGAATATTTGGTTTCTATTTGGGTAAATATATAGAACTTCTATTAAAATTTTATGAAAGTTTTTTTAATACGTAAAGAAATAAACGATGTTTTGTCTTTTTAACAAATTCTTGCTAACATTAACTAACCAAATATGCTGCTTAATGTCGCCGTACCCTATTTTGTAACCAAAATATATTGCTCCGGCAATTAATGTAAGCTGAACCACAAAGCAAATAACCATCAGATAAGTTTATTTCTACATACAAACAACCAAAATGAAAACTAAAGAAGAACCGCAAACACAAACAAACTCCAGAAGAGACTTTATTAAAAAAACGGCAGTGGGCCTTGCTGCCTTTACAATTGTGCCCCGTTACGTACTGGGCGGACAAGGCTTTATAGCGCCAAGCGATAAGTTAACCAAAGCCGTTATTGGCGTTGGGGGCATGGGCCGTGGCCACTTTGTTTACGATGGCACACAGGTAGTAGCCATTTGCGATGTAGACACCAGGCACATTGCCAAATCGTTACCAATGCTGGATAAGGGCGTGAAAACCTTTAGCGATTACCGCGAATTACTGAAACTGCCTGAGGTCGATATTGTACACATTGCCACGCCGCCACACTGGCACGGAACAATGGCCATTGATGCGGCCAATGCAGGTAAAGATATTTGGTGCGAAAAACCTATGACCCATACCATTGGCGAAGGTAAAAGGGTAATGGAAGCCGTACAGCAACACGGCCGGATGTTTCGTTTAAATACCTGGTTTAGGTTTAAAGATACTTTTTATGGCATGGGAACAACCGTAAAACCCATCAAAAAACTGGTTGATAGTGGTTTACTGGGCTGGCCTTTAAAGGTTACCGTAAGTAAGCATACCGGCTACGACTGGAAATTTTACTGGGTAGGCAAAGAAAATTTACCAGTTGAACCTGTACCTGCAGAGCTTGATTATAATTCGTGGTTAGGACCGGCACCTTTTAAACCTTACAGCACGCACCGTGTACATGGCACTTTCCGCGGTTACTGGGATTACGATGGTGGCGGCTTAAGCGATATGGGCCAGCACTATATCGATCCCATTCAGTACTTTTTGGGTAAAGATGATACCAACCCAATTTCGGTAGAGGTTGATGCCCCTCAGCAGCACAGCGATGCCGTAGGTACCTGGAGAAGAATTACCTATACCTATGCCGATGGTTGCCAGATCATTTTAGATGGCGAAGGTAAAGACACCAACGTGCCTTATATAGAAGGACCAAAAGGAAAGCTTTATCCAGGCTTTAAATCTGATATTCCGGATTTGGAGCGTAAACTGGCAGCATTTCCCGATCCTGCACCACAGATGACAGATTTTGTAACTTCGGTTAAAACCAGGCAGCAATTTGCCCTGAACGAAGAAAACGGACACCGCTCTTGTAATATCGTAAATATTGGTTTGGCAGCACTCCGCCTGGGCCGTTCATTAAAATTCGACCCGGTTAAGCAGGAATTCATTGATGATGAAGCAGCCAATAAACTGATCAATCCGGTAATGCGCGCACCTTTCACCATATAGTTCATCTAAACCAAACTTTACAGAAATTTTTAATCGATAACAATGATAAAGAAATTAATATTTGCGCTGTTGGCTATTGTGATGTTGCAACAGGCTATATATGCACAAGATAAAACCGACCAACGTACTACCACTACCCGCATTGCCGATCTGCTTGCCCAATTGCCGGCAAGAGATGCAAAACAGCTGAAAAGAAATATGCAGGAAATTGCCGATTTAGGCGAAGATGGTTATGTTACTTTGATTGGCGGCTTAGCCCCCGGTGCAAAAGGAAACGCTGTAATTGAATATGCAGTAAGTGGTTTTTCTGCTTATGCCAGTCAGGAGGGCAGGAAAACCTGCGTAAAATGAGTGCTGCCGCTTATTGCAAGGCACTGGCAAAGTTAAGCGATAACCCAAACAAAGCTTTTTTAATCAGCCAGTTTGAGCTGGTTGGAAACGATGCCGCAGTTAGTTGTATTGCACCTTATTTAAAAGATGAAGTACTTGCCGATCCGGCAGCAAGGGCTTTGGCTAAAATCAACACCGGAAATGCTACCGCTGCGCTGTTAGCTGCCTTGCCGGCAACCAGTGGCAAAGCACAGTTGGCTGTTGTTGATGCACTTGGTCACAGCCATTCGAAAAAGGCAGCTGAGGCTATAAAAAACCTTTTTGCAGGTAAAATGAGTGGCGATGTAGCTAAAGTTTGTCTCTACGCACTCGCTAACATTGCCGATCCGGCTTCGAAAGAAGTACTGGCAAATGGGGCAAGTAGTGTGGGCTTTAAACCCGAAAATACCAATGCTGTTGATGCTTATCTGGTATATGCCAATAACCTGTTATTAACCGATAAAGCATTGGCCACAAGCATTGCGAAAGAAATATTAGAAAAAGCAAAAGGCGATGATTTGGTGCATACCCGTACGGCAGCATTAAAAATCGTAGCGGTTAGCGAGCCTGATTATTTATTGGCTGCTTTAAACGATCCCGATTTTAAATACCGTGCTGCTGCCCTCAAATTTGCTACAGCCAATTTAGCTGCCGGAAAAGGAACAGCCGATGCCTGGATTGGTAAATTAGGTAAAGCCGATGCCGAAACCCAGGTAGCTATTATCCGGATGCTTGCCCAGGCTAAAGTACAAGCAGCATTGCCTGCGGTAACTAAACTCATTAACAGTAAAGAGCAAAATGTAAAATTAGCTGCTATCGAAGCTACAGGAAGCATTGGGCAGGAAGCAGCTTTAGCCGCCTTGCTTAAATCGATGACTAAAGCCGATACCTCAACCCTAGGTGCTTACAGCGATGCCTTGTTAAGAATAAAAGGAGATGGGGTAACCACACAGGTAGCGGCTTTTATTCCTAAGGCTAAGCCTGCGGCTCAGGTTGCATTAATCAATGTATTGGCTGCCCGTGCAGCGCACAGCGAGTTACCGGCCATTTATAGCCTGCTTAAAAATAAAAACCCCGAAGTTAAAAACGCAGCTTACAAGGCCTTATCTACAACAGTAAATGCACAGGATTTAGCGCAGTTGTTTGTGCTGTTAAACGAAACTTCCGATCAGGCTGAACTGGTAAGTGTACAGGATGCTGTTATTTCGGCAGTAAAAGGTGGTAAAGAAGAGCAGGTAGATGTAATTTTAAAACAAATGGATGCTGCTACGGCAGAGAAAAAGCCATTGTATTATAAAATATTAGGCAGTTTGGGTGGTAAAAAAGCATTAGCTGCTGTTTCTGCAGCTTTCAGTAATGGAAGCGATGCCGACAAACAGGCTGCTTTACTGGCTTTATCATCATGGAACGATAGTGGATCGGCAGATGAATTGATCAAAATAGCCCGAAACACGACCAATGCCGATTACCTTAACCAGGCTTTAAAAGGATATTTAAGATTGATCAACACTTCGGGAGCTGCTCCTGAGCAAAAGCTGTTGATGTTGCGCAATGCAATGGCAGTAGCCAAAACCACAGCGCAGCAACAGGAAATTTTAAAGGCTGCCGATCAGGCCAAAACATTTAATACCCTGGTTTTTGCAGGTAAATATTTCGATAATCCCGAATTGCAACAGGCTGCTGCCACCACGGTGATGAACGTAGCGATGGCCGGAAAATACAATGGCACTATTGTAAAAGAGCTGATCAATAAAACCATCCAGGTGCTAAAAGGTGCCGATGCGGAATATCAGAAAGAAGGATTACGCAAGTATCTCGCAGAAATGAAAGAGGGTGAAGGTTTTATTTCGGCATTTAACGGAACAGACTTAACCGGCTGGAAAGGTTTAGTAGCCGATCCGATTAAAAGGGCCAAAATGGATGCCGCTACCATGGCTACCGAACAAGCTAAAGCCGATGCAGAAGCGAAAGAAAGCTGGAAGGTGGTAAACGGTGAGCTGCAGTTTCAGAGCCATGGCAATAACCTGGCTACCCTAAAAAAATACGGCGATTTTGAGATGCTGGTAGACTGGAAAATTATCGACGATAAAAAAGGTGAGGGCGATGCCGGTATTTACCTCCGTGGTACACCACAGGTGCAGATCTGGGATAATGCCCGTGTAAAAGTAGGTGCACAGGTTGGCTCGGGCGGTTTGTACAACAACCGGGTAAATCCGAGTAAACCATTGGTAGTGGCCGATAACAAACTCGATGAGTGGAATACTTTCAGGATTTTAATGCATGGCGATAGGGTTACCGTATACCTGAACGGACAATTGGTAACCGATAACGTGGTACTCGAAAATTACTGGGATAAAAACCTGCCTATTTTTGCCGAAGAGCAAATCGAATTACAGGCGCACGGATCGCCGGTAGCTTACCGCGATATTTTTATCAGGGAAATACCAAGACCAAAACCTTTTGAGTTAAGTGCACAAGAGAAAAAAGAAGGTTATAAAGTATTGTTCGATGGTACCAACATGCACAGCTGGACCGGAAATACAACCGATTATATTATCGAAGACGGAAATATTGCCATCAGACCAAAACCAGGTAAAGGATCGGGAGGTAACTTATTTACCAAAGATGAGTTTAGCGATTTCGTATACCGTTTCGAATTTAAGTTAACCCCAGGTGCCAACAATGGTTTAGGGATCAGGGCTCCTTTTGAAGGCGATGCCGCTTATGAAGGAATGGAATTACAGATTTTAGATAATGAAGCACCAATTTATAAAGATTTGCATGTGTACCAGTACCATGGTTCTATTTATGGTACTGTTCCGGCTAAAAGAGGCTTTTTAAAGCCAGTTGGGGAATGGAATTATGAAGAAGTAGTTGTAAATGGTCCGAAAATAAAAGTAATTTTAAACGGCACTATAATTCTGGATGCCGATATTACCGACGCGAGAAAGAATGGAGCAGCCGACCACAAACCACACCCCGGATTGTTGCGCGATAGCGGGCATATTGGTTTCCTTGGTCACGGTTCGCCGGTAGAATTCAGAAACATCAGGATTAAAGAGCTAAATAAAAAAGTAACCAAATAAAGATTTATGACTGAAGAAATAAAAGATTCAGCTGCCAATAATTCAAGAAGAAATTTTATTAAAACCACTGCCCTTGCGGCAGCTGGTTTTATGATTGTACCACGCCATGTATTGGGTAAAGGTTACCTGGCACCGAGTGATAGGTTGCAGGTTGCCGGTATTGGTGTAGGCGGTAAAGGTGAAAGTGATTTAACAGGCGTATTTAAAGGGGGAAAATCCGATATCGCCTTTTTATGCGATGTGGATGACAGGCGCGCAGCCAATTCGGTAAAGCGTTTCCCTAAAGCCAAATATTACAAAGATTATCGCCAGATGCTGGATAAAGAATCCAAAAATATTGATGGCGTAGTCATTTCAACACCCGATCATAACCATGCCATGCAAGCCATGGCTGCCATGCAGTTGGGTAAGCACGTATATGTACAAAAACCATTAACCCACGATATTTACGAAGCAAGGATGCTTACAGAAGCAGCGAAAAAATATCAGGTGGTAACGCAAATGGGTAATCAGGGTGCCTCAGGAGAGGGTGTACGTAAACTAAAAGACTGGCTGGATGCCGGCCTGATAGGTAAAGTACATACAGTATATTGCTGGACCAACCGCCCGGTTTGGCCGCAGGGCATTTCGTGGCCATCAACAGGGGGCAACATCCCTGCCGAACTGGATTGGGATTTGTGGCTGGGCAGTGCCCCATTTAAACCTTATGTAGAAAAGCTGGTTCCTTTTAACTGGCGTGGCTGGTGGGATTACGGTACAGGTGCCATAGGCGATATGGGTTGCCATTTGGTAGAACCACCTTTCAGAATACTCGAACTCGATACCCCAACCAGTGTAGAATGCAGCGTTGGCAGCGTATATGTAGATGAGTTTAAACGTGGTTATTTCCCGGAAAGCTGTCCGCCTTCAAGCCATGTGATTATGACTTTTGATAAAACTAAAAAAACAAAAGGTAATTTGCAGATGCACTGGATGGATGGGGGGATTAAGCCTGAGCGTCCGGAAGAGATGCTGCCTAACGAATCATTTGGCGATAATGGTACCTTGTTTATTGGTACAAGAGGGAAAATGATTTGCGATACTTATGGAGCCAATCCGAGGTTATTGCCATTAACCAAAAATGCAAGCGACCGTACCAAACCTAAAGCTCCCCGTGTACCGGGCGATGTGGACGGGCATTATACGCAATGGGCCGAAGCTGCTATTGCCGGTTATGGTAAAATAGAATTGAGTTCGCCTTTCGAAATAGCGGGCCCGCTTACCGAAACCCTTTTAATTGCCAATCTGGCCATTAGGGGAATAGATGTACAGCGCCCTAAAGCCGATGGTAAGGGCTTTACCTTCCCGGGCAGGGATATTAAAATGCTTTGGGATAAACAAAACATGAAAGTAACCAACTTTGATGAAGTAAATCAGTTTGTAAAACGCGAATACCGCAAAGGCTGGAGCCTGGGGGTATAACCTGAACCAATGAGTTTAAAAAAGAATAATTTAAGGGTATTAGTGGTAGGCTGTGGCAATATGGGTGCATCCCATGCCATGGCTTATCACATTTTAGATGGCTTCGAAATCTGCGGATTGGTTTCTACAGGCAACAGTAAAAATGTACTGAATGAAAAACTGGGTGGAGGCTATCCGCTGTTTAACGATTTTTACGACGCTTTATCCGCTACCCGCCCTGATGCGGTGTGCATTTCAACTTATCCCGATACTCATGAAGCTTATGCCGTAAAATCGTTTGAAAGCGGTTGCCATGTATTTATCGAAAAACCACTTGCTGATACGGTTGAAGGTGCGCAGCGCGTGGCCAAAGCCGCTAAAAAGGCAGGCAAGAAATTACTGGTGGGTTATATTTTACGCTATCACCCTTCCTGGGAGAAGTTTATCGAATTATCGCAGGATATGGGTAAACCACTGGTAATGCGCATGAATTTAAACCAGCAAAGCCAGGGCGCTAAATGGACAGTACACCGTAATCTGATGAAAAGCCTGAGCCCGATTGTAGATTGTGCCGTGCATTATATCGATGTAATGTGCCAGATGACTGGATCGAAGCCCGTACAGGTAAGTGCCATTGGTGCAAGGTTAACTGATGAGGTTCCGGAATGGAACTACAATTACGGCCAGTTGCAAATCCGTTTCGAAGATGGCTCTATTGGCTGGTACGAAGCAGGCTGGGGACCGATGGTAAGTGATAACGCCTTTTTTATTAAAGATGTTTTTGGTCCGAAAGGTTCGGTGTCTATTGTGGCAAAAGCTGCAGCTGCTGCCGGCAATTCAGACAATATCGATGCCCATACCAAAACCGAATCGATAAAGGTGCACCATGCCGACTTAAATGCGGCGGGTGAATTTGCAAAAGCAGATGAATGGATCGACCTCAGCGACGAACCCGACCACCAGGAATTGTGCAACCGCGAACAACGTTTCTTTTTGAAGGCCATACAGGAAAACATCGACCTGACCCGGCCAACCGAAGATGCGGTTAACAGTTTAAAAATTGCATTTGCCTGCGATGAATCGGTTAAAACAGGGGAGATGGTGAGGTTATAAGTTAATCGTCATTGCAAGAAGGCTTTTTTAGCCGGCGAAGCAATCTTACAACGGTCGCTACATAGCGTGCGCATTAAGATTGCTTTGTACCTCGCAATGACGATTTTACTTTATTAAGCATCTGGAATATTAGGCTCAACCAGTTTAATCAGTTTCTCCAGCGATTCCTGCCAGCCCAGGTAACACATTTCGGCAGGGATAACCTCCGGAATACCTTCCTGCAAAACCTTAAGGTCGGTACCTACCATTGTTTTTTCGAGCCAGATAGAAGTAGTCATTACACCCGGTAAATTAGGATCATCGAATTTATCGGTATATTTTAGAAACTCGTTGGGTTTAACTTCCAGGTATTCGCCGCCAAAAGAGTGACCATTACCCGTAGTGAAATTATGGAACGACATTTTAAAAGTACCGCCTACCTTTGCGTCCATTTGGTGTACCGTGCAAAGAAAGCCATAAGGCGGTAACCACGATGCAATGGCTAAGGCTTCGGTAAAGGCCCTGTAAATCTTTTCAGGCGATGCCTTGATCACTCTGTGTAATGAAACTTTATTGCTTGACATAACATTATTTTTTGTGTTCTCTACTCATATGGCTTTTCGATTCGCCCGTTTTTGGTGTGGTTGCTGCTCCACAGCCCCTTGCTGTTAAAGGACATAACAAAGTTGGCACGAAAAACCGGTTTTAAGTGTGGTAGTATGCGACAATTTTATGGGTAATTTAAGACTGAATTTTCCATTTCTCCAATTGTGTAAGCCTGATCTAAGTTTTCCCCTCCGAGATCGTCATTGCGAGGTACGAAGCAATCTTACTACTATGGGTGCGAAAAAGCATTACTTCAGTTTCAACTATCGATCGTTGTAAGATTGCTTTCCCGATTCATCGGGACAAGTAGTCGAAGGACTTTCTCTAAACTTACAAGGAAACTATGATACAACCTTAAGCTTACAGCCTGTAGTAAGGTTTGTACTTTACCCAAAAATGGGCTTTACTCTACTTTTTAGGTAACAAAAGGGTAAGCCAGGGTAACCAGGAGGTAATCAAAAGGTAAAGAAAAACCGGCATATTTTGGCTGGTTTGCCGGAAAATTACCTCTTTTATCGAACAGCCAAAATGTGTTAAATCTTAAACGGCTAAAGCCTATCGGTTGACAGGCTTTTTCGATTTCTTCGGAAAGTTTGGCTAATGTTATTTGCTCATGTAAAAAATCAGCTGTCCACCTTTTGTTAGCTGCTGGTGTGTAATCTGGTTCTTATTTAAAGTTTTTCCATTTAGGGTAATCCGTGCAATGTAGTTTGCCTTTGTGGTTTTTTTAATGGTTTTAATCAGCAGTGTTTTACCGGTTTTAAAAGTAATGGCCGTTTGCTTAAACGCGGGGCTGGTAATCTGATAAACATTCGAAACCGGATCAACAGGGTAAAAGCCGAGGGAAGCAAATACATACCAGGCCGACATTTGCCCCGCATCATCATTGCCACTCAGTCCGCCGGGTCCATCGCTATATTCCTCTTCCAGTATGTGGGTAACCAGTTTTTGTGTTTTGCGTGGCGCTGCGGTATAATTGTATAAAAACGGGATCTGATGCCCAGGCTCATTGCCATGCCAGTATTCCTTTTTCTCAAAAAGCGAATCCAGTTCGTTTTCCAGTGGCTTTTCGCCACCCATGAGTTTAATTAGACCGGGCATATCATGCGGTACATAAAAAGTGTATTGCCTTGGTGTACCCTCGGTAATATAAGGCTCGCGATGGTCGGCATGGAATGGACTGTACCAGCTGCCGTTTTCAAATCTTCCTCTTGCCATGCCTACCTGTTTATCGAACACATTTTTGTAGTTCGAAGCCCTTCCCATGAGTTTTTGATAATCATCTTTTTTCCTCAGGTCTTTTGCTATGGTGGCTAGCGCATAATCATCATAGGCATATTCGAGGGTTCTGCTTACCTGTTCTTTTTTATGAAAAGCATTGGGAATGCTGTCTTCCATCGGGATGTAGCCATATTTCAGGTAACTGTTAATGCCACGGCGGCCTTTACCATTCAGGTAATCGGTCGAATCGGGCATTTGGAATGCATTTTGCCGCATTAAGCGGTAGGCTTCATTGATATCGTAGCCGCGAATACCTTTGTTGTACACCGAGGCCAAAAAAGCAGTACTATGATCGCCAATCATGGCTGCGGTATAGCTGTTCCAGCAGGGAAATATGGGTAACCAACCACCTTGCTGACCTTTTAAAACCAGGGCATTTGCAAAGTCGCCGGCCAGGTCTGGTTTTAAAAGTGCTGTTAGGGGCAACTGGGCGCGGTAAATATCCCACATCGAAAAATCATCGTAATAGTTACCTTTCGCAATCACTTTACGCACGTAATTACCTGCAAATTGAGGGTAACCTCCATCCACATCGTTAAAAAGCCGTGGGTGTTGCTGGGCATGGTAAAGTGCGGTGTAGAAAATCCTTTTCTTTTTTTCGTTCGTATCGTTAATCTTGATTTGGCTAAGCGATTGCTCCCATGCCCGGCTTGTTTTGGCTACAACCGTTTCGAAACTGGCTGTGTTGATTTCCGTTTCGAGGTTAAGCTTTGCTGCTGCTATGCTGGTAAAAGAAGTTCCTGAATAAATGGTAATTGTTTCGCCTTTTTGCAGTTTAAAGCCCAGATAGGCACCCAGGTCTTTTTGGTTTTCGATAGATTGGTTTACCGAACTGCTTTCGGCGCTAAATACGCCACTTGTTTTAAATGCTTTTTTTATGCGGATAAAAAAATAACCACTAAAACCAGCAGGTTGACCCCAACCCTGATAAATGCGGTGAACCGGATTATAGCCGGATATTTCGCCTTTTTGCCGGTCGATTTTGATATAACCTTTGCCCTGATCACTGTTTGGTGTAATTAAGAGGTAAACACTATCGGTTTTTTGTGCGGTAACTTTAATCATACCGCATCGCAATGTGGCAGAAACCTCAGTTAACAGTTTGTATTCCGGTAAAATGGCCTTATAATAAGCTGGTGAAGCGATTTCGCCTGTATGGGTATAATCGGTAGCGTAAGCGTTAGGCTTCGTCTTAAGCTTGCCCGAAATGGGCATGATGGTAAAACTACCGTAATCTTGTGTACACGAACCGCTTATCCAATGGCTCGCCCTGATACCGTAAAATTTCTTGTTGTTGTAATAGTAAGGAGCCAGGCATTTTTTTTCCGAAAGCTGGGTTTGCGGGGTCCACTGTGTCATGCTAAAAGGAGGCGCAACAGCAGGGATGGTGTTGGCCAGTCTTTCGGTTTTATCTTCTACATGCTGGCTGGCTAGTGTTGTACTAGCCGATGTACCCGAAAAGGGTTGTACATATTTAATTAAAGGCTGTTGCTGCGCAAAGGCATTGGTGCAAGCGAGTACGATAAGCAATGAAATGCCGGTAAAAAAAGTAATTGTTTTTTTTCGGTTAGGTGTGTTATGGCTTAACGGAGTAAATGGCATTGCAATTTTCATATCGGTAAAGGTAAATCAGGGAAGTGTTTTTATTGCCGTTTTATGGTCGGCAGGCAGTTTAATATTTTTAATTGATACCTGCCCTGTTTTTTTCAAAATGATCACATTGGGGTTTTCTGTTTTTTCAATTTCCAGTCCATTTAAATTGATGTTACTCACATCATCAAAAATAACGGATGGCCTAAAATCAGTATCCTTATAATTCAATTTGATGTTTTTAAAGGAGATGCCTTTTGCGTGGCGCACATAAAATCCCCAGGCTGGTAATTCGCCAAACATACTAAATTCGGGATAACCAGCCTCATTTTCGCTTACCTGATCCAATTGGTCGATAGGAATGTGGGCAATTGCTTTTGAAGCGCCGCCACCGTAGGTAATTTCGATATTTTCGAGACTTACATTTTCGATGTGATGCCCGGGTATACCCATAATAGCTGCGGGTAGTAGATTATGGGGTGCTGTTTTAGGTAATGGTCCTTCAATGGGGTAGCCGGCATCTGGTTTGGTATTCGGAATATCGGCTTTCAAATCTGCAATTCGGATGTTTTTTACTGAACTATACTTTGCATCTTTATTTCTGTGACCAAGGCGGATAAAGATGGCATTTCCGGTGTATTTTGCTACCACACCCGATATGTCTACACCGTCTATAAATCCACCATCTACTGCTTCGAGTGCTACGGCAGAACGGTAAGTGTTGTAAACGGTTATATTTTTAACTTTTATGTTCCTGAAACCGCCATAAGAGCCGGTACCAATTTTAAAACCACTGGCGCTTGAGCGGATGGTACAATTGGCCACATAAATGTTCTCGCAGGTTCCGGGGCGGCCTTCCGATTTAAGGCAAATGCCATCATCGGCAGCATCAATATTGCAATTGGTAATGCTTACGTTTTTGCTGTTTACAATGTCGATCCCATCATTGTTCCAGTACTCGGTGCTTTCTACGGTTACGCTGTCGATTGTTACCTTATTGCATCCGGCAAAATCTTGCACCCAACCTGCACTATTCTTAATCTTAACATTTTTAACGGTAATATCTTCACAATCGGTAAATGCAATTAACCTGGGCCTGTTGTATTCAGAAGGTCGTTTAATGGCCCATGTTTCGTCGTGTAGCGTGCCATCGTGCAGCAGTTGCAACAAACTTTTAACTACTTCGCGGCCCCGGCCATTAATGATGCCCTTTCCGTTTATGGCAATGGCGTGCTGGTTGCTGGATGAAATAAGTGCTTGTGCTGCTTCTTTGCCGTAATCGAGCCGGTTGGTGCTACCCAGTAATTCGGCACCTTGGTTGAGGTAAAGTTCAACTGTCGATTTTAGCTGAATAGGACCGGTAACAAACTGCCCTTGCGGTACAATTACCCGGCCACCCGATTTACCGGCAGCATCGATGGCATTTTGGATGGCCTTGGTATTGAGTTGTTCGAGTCCGGGTTTTGCGCCAAAATCAACAATGTTATAGGTTTTGGCTTGCGCATTAACCATAGTGGTATACAGCAAACAAATGAAGGATAAAGTAAGGGCTCTCATAAAATCTGGATTAAATTAGGGATGTACCGGGCCCATGGTTCTGCGGTATTTCTGATACATTTGGAGTGCTACTGTAACCGGACTGCCAATGGTTTTGGTTGGATAGTCTTTTCTCTGGTTTACCCATTTCCATTCCCAGTTGCTCACCTCTTCTTCAAACAGGTTGGTGTTAAAATTCGTTTGCTGGTTTAGCGACTGCGTGGCACGGGTAAAGAAAAGCTGCCATCTCGGTTTATAAAAATCGCTTAACAAGCCACTCCATTGCCTGCAGGCATATTCGTTTAAGGGGTTTTTGGCATCGCCCCAAAGGGTAATCAGGTCTTTGGCATTCATTTCGTAGAGGGCTTTTTCTGTGGGTGTTTGTCCCCATTGTCTTGCCGCGCTTACCCATGGACCAAGCATAAAATCTTTTCTGGTGGCTAAAAGCCGGTCCATATCCTCAATAAGCGCTATAAAATGCTTACTTTCTGTTTTAAATTTACTAAGGTTTTTTTGGCGATAGGCCGCAACGATTTTTCTTTGTACAGGTAAAGCATAGTTGGCCATTACCTGCCTGGTAACATCAACCAGGTCGTATTGAAAGCCATCGCTGGTTTTGCAAAGCGGTGCAGCTTTAACAAACTCATCCCAGGCCAGCAGCAGATCGTGCTCGTGGTAGTTTAAGGTGGTTTTTGCCCATCGGGTTAACGAATCGAAAGTAGGGCGGGCCTGAATAATCGATTCGGCACCGTCTCTGATGTATTTATCGGCTGGAACATTGTACACGGTTTTGCGCAATATTTCCCACCCTTTTAGCGCATTTACATTGCTTTTGCCGTAGCGGTTACGCACAAATTTAGGTAGCCAGCTGTTCAGTTCAATGGGCCTGGTTTGCCAAACATTGTCCATCATCAGTTCGTAGAGCACCGGGTTTTGTTCTATACCTTCCATACTCAGTCCAATGCCTTTCATTTTGCCGCTCTGCGGACTGTTAAGCGCTTCGGCCGGAGCAGTTGCCACTACATCCATCCTGCCAAACAGGTTGGTGTTTCCGCCAAAATTGTGCAGCATGTTCCAGATCCAGGGTTTGCCATAAAAACCTTTGGTGCGTTTCCAAACCGGTTCTATTTCGGTAGCCAGATCGAGCAAAATCATCTTATCGTTTGGTACGGCATTTAAAAGTGCTTCCGTTTGCGCTTCTTTCCAAAATTTCCGGTCGCTGTAAAAAAGCCATCCCTGCATTACCCAAATGGCTTTTGGATCGGCAGCCGACATGCCATCGTAAATTCGGGCACTGAGGTTACCCAAATAGGCAGGATCGGAAGAAGGTGGCTCATTCTCGTTAAATGTATCAGCCGAGTAAAGGTGATCGGTGCCGAGCAATTCGGTTTGTTTCTGAAGAAACTTTTTGCCAATCTGCGCAAACATGGGATCTTCTGAATCGAGAATATAGGTATCGGCAAATCCATTGGTCCAGTTGGTGGCCTTAAGCTTTGCCTGCGGGAATTTGTTTTTGAAGGCAGCAGGTACGTGTCCGGTAAAGGCAGGCAATACAGGTTTCATCCCAAGCGACCGTTGCCTGGCCAGAATTTTCTTTTGCAGCTCGAAGTGGCTTTTCATCCATGCCAACGGGAGCGGGCCACCCCAGCCATCTATATTGCCCATCCAAAACCACGAAAAATAAGCCGGGCCTGTAAAAAATCCTTTGAGTTCTTCATCCGTAAAGCCCATCTCTTTATATAACAAGTACCAGGTGTACTCTTCGCCGGTTATGGCAAGCGGCATGTTAATTCCGTGTAGTGCCATCCAATCTATCTCTTTCTCCCACCGTGGCCAGTCCCACCAGCTCATGCTGTAATTAAAGGTGCAATAGTTTAAATAATAACGGTAATCGTAAGGCGTTTCATTCTTTATTTTTCCTTTTACTGCGGGTAGGATAGCAGGTAATTTTAAATTGGTGCCATTCCAGGTAATCTGGCAATGTGCATATTCGGTAAGGTAATGGTAAAACGCTGAAGCCAGTGCAACACCACTGCTTCCTCTTAAAACAATCTGATTGTTTTTGCTTTCGATTTCAAAAACATCCCTGCCGTTTAGGCTGGCCATACTTTCTGTAACAAAAGACTGGTACCTTTGGGGTAAAATCCGTTTAATAAGTTGGTTAGACGAAGCAAGATAGGCCTGCGACCATAGCTTGCCGGCAAACAGCATAAGCAGTGCTGCGAATAATATTTTTAGTTTCATATCAGATTTTTAGGAACCACTTTTTATCGAAGAGGAACTTTAAGCAAAACAATTGTACCATTAACACCCCCGTCCAGATTCCGGCTTGCTGCCATGCCGCCGGCATGGTATTAATTATCCCGCTGAAGAGGAAGGCTGAAGTAGATTCGAAATTGAATAAGCCGTGGGCACAAACATAAATGAGTATCGAATTGGTGCCTATCCAAACCATGGGCATGCTCCATTTCTGCCAGGCCAGCACATCAATGAGGTAATAGAAAATTGCAAACAGCAAAATACTCCAGCCACCTGCAAAGAGCACGAAGGTACTGCTCCACATGGCTTTGTTGATGGGAAAAAAGAAACTGCCGGCAAGTGCAATAACCAGCAGTGCAATACCCGAAACTATTAGATACAATGCTTTTTTAGTTGGATTTAGAGCTATGGTTTTATGTTGCATAAATGTACCGGTAAATATGCCCAGCAGGGCCGAGCAAATGGCAGGAATGGTGCTGAGTAAACCTTCGGGATCGTAAACCGTTCGGTGAAGCTTGCCAGGTAGGAACAAACGATCGAGGTAAGCAGCAAGATTGCCTTCTGGTGTGAACACGCCACTACCAAAACCGGGTACAGGTACAAACCGCATGAGGAGGTAATAGCCAACCAGGATAGATACAAAGCAGATTACCTGTTTTTTTATGGAGGTATTGAGGTAAATCAGGGCAGCAAAGCAGGTAGCAAGGCCAATGCGGCCCAGTACACTGGCAAAGCGGATATTCTCGTAACCTTTCCACTGCAGCATGCCGTTAACCGCCGCACCCAGTAATATTAAAATCAGCGTCCTTTTAATCAGGGCAAAATAAATCTGGCCTGTAGCAGCAGTTCCATTCTTTTTATCCTTAAAATATTTCTGGTAGGAAAAGGGAATAGATACACCAGAAATGAAGATGAATAGTGGAAAAATAAGATCGTAAAAGGTAAAGCCGTTCCAGGGCGAATGGTGCAGCTGGTTACTGATGCCAACCAGTACACGCTCAAACACCGAAAGGTTTGGGTTGGTGGCTATGGTCCAGTCATCATGATTTTGTACCAGTGCGTGGTTTTCTTTGATTCCGTTGGCCAGTCCATGGAAAATTCCTTCGCCGCTCACTATCCAGAACATGTCAAAACCCCTTAAGGCATCGAGCGAAAGGAGCCGTTTGGGTTTGGCCGCAGGTTGTGCTGTTGTGGGTGTGGTACTGGTATTATGATCCATTGTGCAGCTGATTGATTGGTTGTTTTTTTTATTTTTTAATCAGGGTGTTATAAATAATCTCTCCCTGATCGTTAATGGCCTGTACACGCAACTGGCTGCTGGTAACCGAAAACAACATGAATCCATAATCTGAAGCTACCATTTCGGCATCTGTAATGAGTTTTACAGGCGTTTTTTCGGAAGCTGCACCAGAAATGAAATAATGAGTTTTTCCAGCTGGTTTAATGTACTGCAAGCTGTGTTCGTGACCTGTAAGATACACATCTACACCATATTTTTCCAAGGTAGGTTTTAACGAGTTCCTAACGGCTTTGGTATCGTAAGCGTCGGTACGGCTGCCCCCGGTGTAAATGGGGTGGTGGCCCACTACAATTTTCCACTTAATTGTTGGGTCGCTATCGGCCAGTGTTTTGGCCAGCCAGCGTTTTTGCGCTGTTGTATCCTGTCCCTTTACACTGGGGCCATATTCGGCATTGCTGTAAAATTCGGGTATGAGCGGGTTGGTATCAATAAAAGCAATGAGCACCTGGTTATTGAGGTCGCCATTGATGGGGAGTTTTTTAGCATAGTAACGTGCGGGCATTTTCCACCTGCGGCTAATTTTTGAATACTCTACCTGTGCATCGGGGTTCGATTTATAATCGTGGTTACCCAGCACCGGATACCAGTCCCATTGTAACGAAAAATCGGTATAAATATCTTCAAAAGAATATTTGAAAGAGGGATCCTGAGCACTGATTACACCACTTGGGTAAAAATTATCGCCTGTAGAAATGATAAAATTAGCTTTTACTTCGCTTGCGGTAATGCCCATTTGTTTGGCAACCTGTTTTTGATGGTCGGCACCATTCCGGCCCCAATCGCCCATGGCGATAAAGTTTAAGGTCGCAGTTTCTTTGGTTAAATTTTTGCTTAATGGAGCGGTTTCAGATGGCGATTTAACCAAAACCTGTGCCTGCAATGCTCCACAGGTAAGTAAAGAAAGGAATAGTAGTAAATTTTTAGCCATGAAGATAAGTTTAGGAAATGAAAAACGGAAGGCCATTGGCTTCAATGGAAAGAAGAAAAATGGGAATTTCTCAGGGCTAAAAGCTAGAGAAATTCCCAATCATGTTTAAACCGCCAGTTAGTTATATCCGGGATTTTGTACCAGGGTATTGTTGGTAGCAATAGCTGTACTCGGAATCGGGAATATACGGCGATAAGTATCGGTATTGGTTTTCGATAAACCGTAGGCATTCTCGAATTTTCCAAATCTGATCATATCGTTGCGGTGCCAGGTTTCCCAGGTAAACTCTTTTGAACGCTCATTGTACAAGACATCTAAAGTTAAGGCACCAAGCGGTGCAGATGTGGTACGGTTGCTCCTTACACTGTTTACCAGACCTAATGCCGTGGCACCTAATGTTGGCGTGCCACCTCTGAAAATGGCCTCAGCTTTCATTAATATGATATCTGAATAACGAAACAAGGGCATGTCGTTGTTTTGGTTACGGTTGGTTGGGTTGGTGTAATCGGGTAAAAATTTAATGTTTCTGTAGCCGGTATTCCATGCAATTTCATCCTTGCCCAAATCGTAAGAACCTGCGCCTAAACGCGAGCTGCTTAACGGAGTTAAATTTAGCGCATAAGTTAAGGCCCCAGCTGGCGCACTTCCGGTGTAAAACTGATCGTAACCTAAATTCGTGGTGCTGACCATAATCGGACTTCCATCTGGCCAGTATTGCGGACCGGTAAGCCATTGTTTATTTCTGATGTCGTTTGCATCGTTAAAATTGGCATAAAACTCGGTTGTGGTCATTCTTGGCCCACTTGGTTTGTTGTTAGCCAACCCATTACCACTGCTTTGGTTCATAACCGGGTTGGTAAATGAGCCAGCTGTAGAGCCTGAGTACGCATAGCGGATGCCCAGGTTCCGGTTTAAATCGTAACGGGCCAAAAACATATTACCCGAGCTGGTTGCCGCATCAAACGGAATGGCAAAAATAAACTCCTTTTGCGTTGGCCCGTTGGTGGGGTAAAACATTTGCAAATAGGTAGACATGGGTTCTATAGCATACAAACCCGAGCTGATCATTTGGTCGCAGGCAGCTATACAGTCATCGTAACGCGCTGTGCCGGTATATACAGCTGCATTCAGGTACATTTTTGCCAATATAGAATAGGCCAGGTATTTGGTTGGTAAACCATAGGTTGCCATACCAGAAGTGGATTTTAAATATGGGATAGCCGCTTTAAGCTCACTTTCAATATAACTGAAAACCTGTGCCCTTGGCGAATTTGTTTTCAATGCTGTAGCACCATATAGCGTATCTAACGGAACATTACCATATAAATCCATCATCATAAAGTATGATAAGGCACGCATGGTTTTTAATTCTGCAATGTTGGTGCTTTTTGCTGCACCCGCTGGCGCTGATTGGCTAATAATTGAAATGGTTTGATTGGCGGTACCAATAATGTTGGTTAGGTACGACCAGCCTGCTGCAACCCAGGCATTATCTTTTGTCCAGGTGTGGCGATGTAATTCGAGGTACTTATTCCCGTCAATCCAATCGGAAGCAAAGATAGGCAGCACCGATTCGTCTGTTGAGCAGCTTTGCAAAAAGAAATAAGTGGTGGCATAATCGCTTCTTAAATTGATATATACCGCCCCCGATGCCGATGTTAACTGTGCTGCTGTTTGGGGATAGGTTTCTGGTGTAAGTTCTGATGTAACGGGTACCTCTAGTTTTTGGCAGGAGGTGAATATTAATGCCCCGGTAAGCGCAAATAATATTCCAAATAATATCTTTTTCATGTCCTTAAAATTTGTGTTTTAAAATGATGCGTTAAGACCTAGTAAGAAAGTGCGGGTTTTAGGGTAGAAGTTGTTGTAATCTATACCCGGGGCAGCACCGCCTTGATTAATCTCAGGATCAATTCCCTTGTATCCGGTAATGGTAAATAAGTTATTGGTTGAAAAATAAATTCTAACATTATTTACATACTTAACCGGATTTTTAAAATTGTAGCCTAAAGTTGCATTATCCAAACGCACATAAGAACCATTTTCGATATAGCGGTCTGAGTAGAACGAGTTTCTGGTATCCGTAACTTTATCGTCGGCAGCGCTGTTTAGTATGTTATTAACTGCTGCACCTGCGGTGTAAGATAAATCTGCTTTGGTGGCGTTAAATATTTTATTGCCAAAGGTTCCCCTTAAAAAGATGTTCAGCTCAAATTCTTTATACTTGAAGGTATTGCTCCAGCCCATTAACACTTTCGGCTGTGCATTGCCCAGGTAAAAATAATCGGTACCGATGCCCGGAGTGGTTGTTGTAGAACCATCGCGTTTATAAAATAATGAATTACCACTGGCATCTTTACCTGCATATTTTAGGGTAAAAAACTGGCCAAGTGGGTAACCCACTTTCAGGATTTGTAAAGTTGCATTGGTTTGTCCCGGTCCTTCAGGATCTGAGTAACGAACAGAATCGGCATTAGAGATAGGGCCTTGCAAGCTGGTAATTTTGTTTTTATTGTAAGCCATGTTAATGCTGCTCATCCATGAGAAACTTTTGGTAGTAACCGGTGATACATTTAAGCTTACTTCGATACCCTTATTGTTGATGCTACCACCGTTTGCCCATAATCTACCACCCGGAACAAGGGCTGAAGGTACATTATACTGAAAAAGCATACCATTGGTGTTTTTATCATATACATCTACACTACCTGTAATTTTGTTGTTCAGAAATCCGAAATCAACACCAAGGTTTTTGGTCGATGTTCTTTCCCACTTCAAATCGGGGTTTGCGCCTTGTATTGGTGCATAGGCTGCTGCCTGAACGCCATTATTGTAGTAAGTACCACTAATGCCATAAATTAACTGTCCGTTATAGGCACCAATACCCGATGAGTTTCCGGTAACACCATAACTGGCACGGATTTTTAAATCACTAACAAAAGATTGTCCTTTCATAAAACCTTCTTCGCTTATCCTCCAGGCTAAACCAACAGATGGGAAATAACCCCATTGGTTATTTTTACCAAAGGCTGAGCTTCCGTCACGTCTGATTGAACCTTGCAAAAGGTATTTACCTTTGTAGTTATAGTTTAACCTGAAAAAGTCAGAGATCAACAAAATTCGGGCATAGGTAAGGTCGTTTCCTAAATTAATGCGGTAAGACGGAATGGCATAGGGATTACCCAAAGTAAGGTTTTGAAAGCCAACATAATCGGTTGGGAAATTTGTGCTCGAAGTTTGAAAACCATCACCAACAATATTATCCTGATAGCTATAGCCCAGTACAGCATTTAAGGTGTGGTCGCCAATTTTCTTATCCCAGGTTAAGAAGGTTTCTAATATTTTATTGGTGTTTTCGAAGGTGCTTCTTAAAGCCGATCCGTTTGTGCCAAATACACCGCCAATAAGGGTGTGTGCAATGCCAATACCTGGATCGGGATTGTTATAAAAGTTCGATGTTGGGTATTTTCCAAAATAACTGCTGTAGAACTCGCCGTGGTTAGCGGTTGTTTTTTGGTAAGAAAGGTTAATGTTGTAGGTAAAACCGAAAGGCAGTTTAACTTCCGTATTAAAGCCACCAATTAAAACGTTGTATTTTGTTTCATCCTGTGCATTATCGGCAATAGCCAAAGGATTAAAGTAACCTGTGTTGTTCAGGTTTTCGAAGTAAGTTCCATCTGCATTGAAAATTGGAGAAACCGGTAAGCGTTTTGCTGCCTGTAGCAATACAATGTTTTGTAATGGCTCGTTAATAGATTTGCTACTTGAGTTAGACAGGTTTAAACTGAATTTTACTTTATCATTAAAGGCATACTGATCGATGTTTAACCGGCCAATAATACGGTTTAATGAACTTTTAGATAAAATACCTTCTTTGTTAAAGTAGTTTAAGCTGGCGCTGTAGTTACTGTGATCGGTACCTCCGCTAAAAGAAAGGTTATGGTTTTGCGAATAAGCTGTAGAACGCTCAATGGCTTTCATCCAGTTTACATTTTCGCCTTTATCATCATTTGGCGAAAATGCTACCTTGTTAGCGGTAAGGTAAGTTCTTAATTGATCGGCATTCATTAAATCGAGCTGATTACTTACTTTTTCGGCAGCTACATAGCCACTGTAGTTTAACTGTGGCTTGCCTGATTTACCACGTTTAGTAGTTACTATGATTACACCACTAGCCGCACGGTTACCATAAATAGCAGTTGCTGCAGCATCTTTCAACACATCGATAGATGCAATATCGGCAGGCGCTATCGCTGCAATATCGGCTCCGGGAATACCATCAATTACATAAAAGGGTGCTCCAGGACTGTTAATGGTAGATGCACCACGTAAAATTACTGCCGCAGGTTTGTTTGGGTCTCCGCTGGCGCTAATGTTCAGACCCGGAACTTTACCTTGTAGCAACTGGCCAACATCTGCAATTGCGCCTTTATTTAATTCTTCGGGTTTTACCGAAGTAATGGCACTTGATAGGCCCTTGCGCGAACCTTTTCCGTATCCTACTACAACAACGTCTGTAAGTGAGGTATTGGCTTCGCTAATGGTTACTTTGTAGTTAGAACCTGTACCTATGGTGAGTTCCTTAGGCTCGTAACCCATAAAGGTAAAAACAAGTTTGTCGCCGGTTTTTGCGGTAATACTAAATGCGCCCTTGTCGCCGGTAACGGTAACCTTATTGGTTCCTTTGACCGAAACGGAGGCCCCTATTATAGGCATATTGGCATTATCCAATAAGTTTCCTGTAATTTTTCGTTCAGTTTGCGCAAAGGCAACGTTGAACGATTGGCTGATAAGCAGAAAGAGCAAAATAATGCAGCCATAATTTAAGCTTTTGAATTTTGATTTCATGATTCTTGTAGCATTAGGTTCATAATTTGGTTTGTTAGTTTGGTATATTAATATTTGGTTTTAAAACTTAATGCTGGTAGGAAGATATTTAGCCACAAGAGCTTCGTAGTATGGTTTTAGTTCGGCCCAGCTTTTTTGGTTGGGGTTTTTCGAATAGAGGTCGTATGGATTAAACAGTCTTACCCATTTAAACATCTCGTGGTCTTTTTCGCTCATCAAATGATCGTAGGCATTTTCGCGGTGCTGGGCATAAAAAGAGTGGTACCTGAGCATGTACAAACCCGCCTCTGGAATGTAGGGTTTCATCATGTGGTACACATATTCATCGTGCCCCCACGACATGTGCACGTTATCCAAACCACAGTTTTGGGTATATACGCCCAATTTGGTTTGATACGTAGGGTTGTTAATATCAGGGTTAAGTTTAAAGAATTCGGGGTATACAATTTTATCCGAATAGGCACAGCCAACCGGAAAAGTATCGCCTACTACTGCCCATTGTGGTTCTCCGTACAGACAAAGCACTTTTCCCATGTCGTGTATCAGGCCTACCAGCACCATCCAATCGGGGTGCCCATCGTTTCGAATCGCTTCCGACGTTTGTAAAAGATGCTGCATCTGGTCCAGGTCGGTATCAGGGTCAGAATCATCAACCAGTTTATTCAGGAAATCAAAAGCACTCCAAACGGGCATTTCTTCTTTATCGAATTTCAGGTATTCAGCTTTTTTCTGCTGAACAAAATCATAAGTCTGGTAAGTGTGGTTTAATTTGTAAAATTCCTTTACGCCATCTTTCTCCGTTTCCTCATAATTTCTGAACTGCTCTTCTTTTTTATCCGCATTAATACTTGTCGGATCCGGGTAGCGGATTAAGATATCCTCTTCCCATTGATCAAGATTTTTCAATGGATTCTGATTGTCCTTCGAAAGGGTGTTTTCGTTGCTCATAAGACTAGAAATGATTTGGTTAAACAATATGCTTTGGTTGTATAAAGTTGAGTTTTTGAAAAGTTAAACTTTTATGTTTGGCCAATTTTATTTACTTAAACGATTACGTAAATTTTTATTTTTTGTTTGTTAATGTTTGATATACAGTTATTTATTTGTATTTTAGATAGGGGACTGAGCATAGCAGCCAATCATGAAATAGAAATGTTAAATAACCGTTATTGTTACGATTATTTTGTATTTTCGTATACACTGAGCGGATTAGTTGCTTGCAGCAGTTCATCCGTAATTGATAACCAAATAGTTTACCCTGTAAGAGAAATGCATCAGGTTTAGCCTGTTGTATTTAAGCTTTTTCTTTTTTATCTAGGCCCCGAAATCCAGCCATGAGAATTGCTTAGGAGGTACTGTAAAAAATCGTAGGAATGGCTGTGTGGTTGTCGATAAATCAAACAAGAACTAACAATACTTAAGGAATTAAAGATGTCGGGAGAGGTTAATATCAAAAGGCTTGCGCAGGAGTTGAATATCTCTATTGCCACGGTTTCTAAGGCGCTGAATGATAGCTATGAGATTAGCTTAAAAACAAAGAACAGGGTGTGGACACTTGCTAAAGAACTGAACTACACACCAAACCCCGCGGCAAGTAACCTCAGGAGTAACAAAACCAAAACCATTGCAGTAATTATTCCCTGCGTAGCCAATAACTTTTTCTCGCTGGCCATTAAGGGAATTGAAGAAATAGCGAGGCAATATGGCCACCACGTGCTCATTTACCAAACGCACGAAGATACCGAAATGGAAATGTCGTTTACCAATAGTCTGCTCAATGGCAGGGTAGATGGGATTTTAACATCGGTATCGAGCAACGAATACAACAATGAATATTACAAGAACCTGGTTAATAAGATTCCGATGGTATTTTTCGACCGGGTTTACGAAGAACTCGATACTTTTAAGGTAACCACCGATGATTACCAGATCTCGTACACGGCTACCGAACACCTGATTGAACGCGGCTGTTCTAAAATTGCCTATTTATACGGACTCGAAAAACTCCCTGCGGGCAGGGCCAGGTATGCAGGCTATTGTGATGCCCTGCAGGCACATGGTTTGGTGCAAAGCGAAGCACTGGTGGTACATTATAGCGAAGATGAAACAACCAACCTGCAAAACATCCGCACTTTGTTTGAACAGCAGGCACCCGATGGGCTTTTCTCGTCGATAGAAGAGTTTATTATACCGGCCTATTCGGCTTGTCAGGAATTGCAGTTGCAGATTCCGCAGGATGTTAAAATCCTCAGCTTTTGCAATATGAGCTCTGCCAAACTGCTTAACCCCTCGTTAACCACCATTACACAACCTGCATTCGAAATCGGAAATGAGGCTGCAAAATGCCTGTTCAAAGTTCTAAATAAAAGGGGAATTGGCGATGATAAAGATATTGTACTCAAATCTACACTGATTAAAAGAGCATCGACAGGAGGTTAATTATGGCCTGTTTTTGGACAGTATATCCGAAAACGTTTACGTAATTAAATAAAAGCTTTAAGGCTTTAACCCTGGGGATTTTTTCTGAATTTTAAAAAAACCAAATATAATCATCCCTTTTATGAACCACCTTTCCGTGCTCGATTGTACCGTATTTTTTATCTATTTTATTATTGTATCTACTTATGGCTACTGGGTTTATCGCAGTAAAAAGAAGAAACAAACCGATACCAAAGATTATTTTCTGGCCGAAGGTTCGCTAACCTGGTGGGCAATAGGGGCATCTATTATCGCCTCTAATATTTCTGCAGAGCACTTTATAGGCATGTCGGGTTCGGGCTTTGCCATGGGACTTGCCATTGCCAGTTACGAGTGGATGGCTGCCGCTACGCTGATTATTGTAGCGGTGTATTTTCTACCCATTTACCTGAAGAACAAGATTTACACCATGCCGCAGTTTCTCTCTACGCGCTATAACAATACGGTAAGCACCTTAATGGCTGTTTTTTGGTTGCTGGTGTATGTATTTGTAAACTTAACTTCTATTTTCTTTCTGGGCGCTATTGCCATCGAAACTATTACCGGCATTCCGTTTAATACCTGCATTGTATTCTTGGCTATTTTTTCGGCTATTATTACCCTGGGTGGCATGAAAGTGATTGGTTACACCGATGTAATCCAGGTGTTTGTGCTGGTTATGGGTGGATTGATTACCTGTTACATGGCCTTAAAACTGGTGGCAGAGAAACTCGATACGCATACAGTACTAGGCGCGCTTCCGCTTTTAAAAAGCGAGGCGTCAGACCATTTTCATATGATTTTTTCGAAGGGCGATAAGTTTTACAACGAGCTGCCCGGTATTGCCGTGCTGGTTGGAGGCCTTTGGATCAATAACTTGAACTATTGGGGCTGTAATCAATACATTGTGCAGCGCGCATTGGGAGCCGATTTAAAAACCGGCAGGAATGGATTAATCTTTGCTGCCTTTCTTAAATTACTGATCCCGGTAATTGTGGTTATTCCGGGTATTGCAGCCTTTGTACTCTATCAGCGTGGCTATTTTCAAGCTGAAATGCTCGATGCTGCGGGTGTGGTGAAGCCCGATCACGCTTATCCAGTATTGATGAATTTGTTGCCTGCAGGCATAAAAGGCCTGGCTTTTGCGGCCTTAACTGCGGCTATTGTGGCTTCGCTTGCCGGAAAATCGAATAGTATTGCCACCATTTTTACACTCGATATCTATAAAAAATACATCAAACCCGAAGCCTCTGAACGCAGGTTGGTAGCTGTGGGCCGCTGGTCGGTGGTGCTGGCTTCGCTTATCGCCATTGTGGTAGCGCCAACTTTAAGAAGTTTCGATCAGGTTTATCAGTTTATACAAGAGTATGTTGGTTTTATTTCGCCTGGCATATTTGCCATTTTCCTTTTGGGCTTTTTCTGGAAAAGAACAACCTCGCGTGCTGCACTTGCTGCCGCCATGGTAACCATACCCTTGTCGGTTTTCTTTAAATTTCTGCCCACAATTAGTAACGGGTTAATTGGTAACATCCCTTTCCTGAACCGGATGTCGTGGGTTTTTTGTATCGTCATTTTACTGATGATCGTGGTAACACTTACCGATCCGAAGAGCAAAGACAATGAACAAGGGCTCGAAATAGACCGCTCCATGTTTAAGGTTAGCCCTGCATTTGCAGTATGCTCGGTAATTATCTGTGGTATTCTGGCTGCGCTGTACATTGTGTTCTGGTAATTGGCCCATCACCAGCCAGCAGTCATTTTAGGAAGTAAAAATCAATTCAACAATAATGAAAATTAAAGTATTCATTGCGCTTGCCCTCTTGTTTTCGATTCGGGTAGTTGCACAGCAAAGTTATAATATTAAAAATTTTGGTGCCCTTGGTGATGGGAAAACAAATGATGCCATAGCCATTCAGAAGGCAATTAATGCCTGTAATGCTGCAGGTGGCGGACAGGTAGTTGTTCCTGCCGGGCATGTGTTTTTAAGCGGCCCTTTCGATCTAAAATCCTTTGTTGAACTGCGGGTTGAAGGCGGCGCAAAAATTTTAGCAAGCCCTGATGAAAGCCTCTATACCAAAAGTGCCTTCCGCGAAAACAAGGGAGAAGGAACCATTTGGATTGGTGGCGAAAAACTAGAGCAGGTAAGCATTACCGGCAGTGGTGTAATTGATGGCAACGGAATTTTTTTTATGGGCGAAGAACTGAGCGATTCTTACGTATTGAAACCCTTTAATGTTGTAGACCCGCGCCCGCACCTGCTCACTTTAACCGACTGTAAAAAGCTGAATATAGACGGGGTTACTTTTCAAAATTCGGCCTATTGGACCGTGCATCTGGTAGGTTGCAACGATGTTTCCATTTCGAACATTACCTTGTTAAACAGCATCAAAATAAGAAACAGTGATGGTATTGATTTAGACCACAGCAAAAATGTACGGATCAATAACTGTTATATCGAATCGGGCGATGATTGCATCTGCCTTAAAAACCGCCGCGAATATGCAGAATATGGTGCCTGCGAAAATATTGTGATTAGCAACTGCACCATGACTTCGAGCTCTTGTGCCATTAAAATCGGCTCTGAAAATATGGACCGAATCAGTCACGTACTCATCAATAACTGCAATATCCGCAACAGCAACCGGGGGCTGGGTATCCAAAACCGCGATGAAGGAACAGTAAGTGATGTGGTTTTCTCAAATATCCTGGTCGAATCGAAGCTTTTTACCGATGTGTGGTGGGGCAAAGCAGAACCCATCTACATCACAGCTTATCCACGCGCTACTGCCAACAACAAAGATGCGGGCTCGCGTTTACCGAAGGGGCAAACCAAAGGTAAGGTAGGAGCAGTTACCAATATCTATTTCAGTAATATCCGTTGTACAGGCGAAAGTGGCGTTTATATCAGTGGCGAAAACAAGGACAAGATTTCGAACATTTATTTCGATCAGGTAAGTGTGCTCCTGAATAAAACCACTAAGGAAACTGGCGGAGTGTACGATCGGCGGCCGAGCAATGTAGAGGGGCTGGTAAAGAGCGCAATAGCTGGCTTTTACTTCGAAAATACCGGATATGTGAGTTTAATGAACAGTTCGGTAACCTGGGGTGCAAATAAACCTGCTTATGCCGGTAAAGCGATCGAACAGAAAAACACCACAGCAACCCGGGTGGTGAATTTCCAGGAAAATAAAAAAGCGCAGTAATTTGCTTTGGTAAAGAAAAAGTGACAGAAGGGGTGTTGATTTACTTAAACGCTTTAGTAAGTATTTAATCGAATAACTTAAACGTTTACGCAAATAAATAGCAGGATATTGGATTTAACAACCCGATTTTTTTAACAACTTAGCCTAACAGTAATGCGGTTTTAACTGTTTCTACTGTGTATTTATAGGTTTGAGATGAAAAAAAGTATAAACGTGTTGGTCGATTTATTTGGGCAGTCGATTATTGAACTGCCGGTTACCTACACCATTAGCACAGATGAAGCCAGACCCGCCGAAGCAATGGTGAGCTGCAAAATTACACTGGCCGATGACGATATTCCCGGCTGGCTTTATTCCAGGAATTTCAGTTTCTTTTTCTCCCAAACCAATAGCGCCAAAGCCTCTACACTCTCCGTTTGCCGTGCTGCCGGAAAACAAAACGTTTACTACGAACAAATGCTCAATGTAGTTTCCGATTATATCTGGTTAAAGGAATTTTATTCTGAAAAACAGAAAAGCGAAGTAATCTACTAAAACAGGCAAAAGGATGCGTTAACCCGCTATCGAAATTGATATGACAACCCAATATAAAAAATTAGAACAAACCTGGCGCTGGTATGGGCCCAACGATCCGGTAAGCCTGCAAGATGTTAAACAAGCTGGCGCTACAGGCATAGTTACAGCCTTGCACCATGTTCCGCATGGCGAAGTATGGACTGTTGCCGATATTATGGAACGCAAATCGATTATCGAAACTGCAGGCCTAACCTGGTCAGTGGTAGAGAGCGTTCCGGTACACGAAGCCATTAAAACCCGCAGGGCAGATGCCGGGAAGTATATCGAAAACTATAAAATTTCGCTTCAGAACCTGGCTGCTTGTGGCTTAAAAACCATCTGTTATAACTTTATGCCAGTGTTAGACTGGACCCGTACGCAACTCGATCTCGAAATGACCGATGGTTCGAAAGCACTGTATTTTAACTGGATAGACCTGGCCATTTTTGACCTGTATATACTCAAAAGACCAGATGCTGAAGCCGATTACCCCGCTTCGGTTTTAACGCGTGCAGAAGAACGTTTCGGTACACTCGATCAGCAGGCACTGGATGCACTGCGCGTTAACGTGCTGATGGGCATCCCGAATGAAAAGGAGATCGAACTCGAAACCCTGCAAAATAGTATTCAGGAGTATCAGGCCATAGGCTTTGATGGCTTAAGGGCCAATTTGGTGTATTTCCTTTCGGCTATTGCCGGGGTTTGCGAAAAGGAAGGGATTAAAATGACCATCCATCCCGATGATCCGCCATATCCCATTTTGGGTTTGCCCCGAATTGCCAGCACAGCCGATGATTTCGAATTTATATTAAAAAGTGTGGACCAGCCTTTCAACGGCGTGTGCTTTTGTACAGGCTCGCTGGGGGCAGGGGTAGACAATAATGTGCTCGAAATTTTTAATGTGGTAAAATCGCGTACATACTTTGCACACCTCAGAAATGTAACCAAAGATAGCGACGGCAGTTTTTACGAGGCCGATCATTTGGGAGGTGATGTAAATATGTACGAAATCATGAAAGCTTTATCGGAAGAAAATGCCTTAAGAGATACTGCCATTCCTTTCAGGCCCGACCATGGTCACCAGATGCTCGATGACCTGGGCAAACAGAGCAATCCGGGTTATTCTGCCATTGGCAGGTTAAGAGGACTTGCCGAGCTTCGCGGCCTCGAGGTGGGCGTAACCGGAAACTATTAAGGAGCCAATCATCATTCATCGTCTATGCAGCAAAAGATATCGATAAAAGACATTGCAAATCATGTTGGAACATCCATTACAGCAGTATCTTTTGTAATTAATGGTAAGGCCAAAGAGAAGCACATCAGCGATAAATTGGCTGCAAGAATACGGAAGGCGATAGATGAACTGGGTTATCAGCCCAATTTACTCGCCCGGAGTTTAAGAACCGGAAAGTCGAACATTATCGGCTTTCTGGTTGATGATATATCTAAACCATTTTTCTCAGGCCTGGCCAGGGCCATAGATGAAAAGGCGGCCGTTCATGGTTATAAAATTATCTTTAGCAGTACAGGGACCGACCGTGAAAGAACAAACGAGATCCTGAATATTTACCAGGAAAGACGGGTTGATGCTTATGTTGCCGCCCTTGCGGAGGGCCTGGAGGCCGAAATAGGCGGGCTTATTGGTGGGGAAACCCCTATCGTCCTTTTCGACCGTTACCTGCCCGGACTTGATGCAGATTACGTATTGACCGATAATTTTTGGTCGACTGCTGCCGCTACACAGCACCTGATTGATAATGGCTTCGAAAAAATTGGCTTCATTACCATCGATACCCAGCAACAACAAATGCTCGATCGCCTGCGCGGTTACAGTGAAGTTTTGGATAGTACCGGAAAGGTACAGGAGGTGCTAAAAATCAAATACCAGGATTCGGAAGGTGCTACCCAACTAATTAAAGCCTTTTTACAAAACCACCCGCATTTAGATGCCGTAATTTTTGCAGCCAATTACCTCACTATGGATGGACTGAAATTATCGCGCACCGGTGATGAGGCGCTGCTTCAAACCAAAGGTGTAATCTCTTTTGATGATTTCGAATTGCTTGAGTTTATCAGGCCATCTATTACCGCCGTAGAACAACCCATTGAAGCGATTGCCGAAAATATTATTCAGCTCCTGCTTAAAAAACTAGCCGGCGGGGCCAGCAGTAAAGCAGCCAAACCTGTTGTAATTAACCTGCAGGCCAAATTAAATGTACGGCAATCAAGCAAGCCTTTAAATACGTAATGCTGTTCTTCATTAATTAGCGATCTTGCTTCCTTAAAATTTAGCCAGCTTCAATTTAACAATCCATTGCGCCTGCATTAAAGGATTTTGCTATACTATTAAGCTAATTTGTCAAACAAAAGATTTCTCGGCAGAGATCATTACCTTTAATTGTGGGGCGATGATCGAATGTGCTCTCTAATCACCATCATCCCGAATTAAATTTTAACCAAATAGAAAGATTTAGCATCCGCATTTAACCAAAGCCTGTTTAGGTTTTAGTGTTGGGTTGCCGGATATTGGGGCGTATTTTGTGCGTCTCCGGTGCTGCAAAGCAAGATAATCACATGGAAGAACAATCATCCGGACGCCGCGCGTTCATTAAAAAAGCTGGTATACTGGGCATAGGAATCATGGCTACCAGATTTCCGGTGTGGGGCGCCAGCATCTTCGCCGCAGGCTATCCCAAACATAATATTCCGGAAGAAAAAAATATTGATCCCAAATGGCTGGCTTCCTTGTACAAAAGGGGCACAGCCACTGCCTATAGAAAAAGCAGGAATGAGCTGCGGTATATCGGTATGCCTGTGGGTGGTTTGCATGCCGGTACAGTGTACGTTGGCGGCGACGGACGTTTATGGCTTTGGCAGATCTACAACGAAACGTTTGAGGGCGCACAGGAAGGAATAGAGCCCAAAATTGTAAACTGGAACGATGGTGCTACTGTGCGTAAAATAAGGCCCAGAGATGGTTCAGCTTATATAGAGCCCGCTATTGCCGATAATAAACGGATCCTCGAACAGGGTTTTGCGCTTAAAACGGTTATTGCAGGCAAAACCATTATTAAAGAATTGAATGCCGACCATTGGGATGAAGTGGTGTTTTCGGGTTCCTATCCGGTTGCCGATATCGTGTACACCAGCAAAGATTTTCCTTTAGAAGGGAGGTTGAAAGTTTATGCTCCTTTTATTCCGCTTGATGCAGAGAAATCTGCACTACCATCAACCATATTGCGTGTTGAGGTGCTGAATAAAGGTGCTAAAGCACTTCCGGTTGATTTGATTGGCTGGATGGAAAACGGTGTAAATAAAATTAGTGGCAAGCCAGGCTCGGGCAGTAAAACCAATACCGTAAATGCAGGAACTGCATCGGTTGATATTGTTTCGGCTTTTGTAACTACAGATGCCAATCAAATCAATGCCAGCGATCATGGCAGCATGTGTTTTACCTATCATGGTAAGAATGGTAAAGCCAATCCGGCGCTCGATCCATGGCCTGCTGAAACTGCCGGTTTTAATCCCTCGCAAGCAGTTACTGCAAAGGTTGATGGAGATGAAAAGCTCGTAGGAGGGATTAGTGTATCGCAGCAACTATTGCCCGGAAAAACCATGCAGGCAGATTATTCGGTAAGCTGGCATTTTAATAACGTTAATCCGAAGCTTAAAAAACTGGTGAAGGATGCAGAACAAGGCTATTATTACGCCAGTCGCTTTAAGGATGCAAAAGCCGTTTCCGGTTTTATCAAAAGCAATTTTAATGAGCTTACAGCCAGTACCGAACTTTGGAGCAATACCTGGAAAACATCAACATTGCCACACTGGTTTTTAGAGCGTACTTTTCTAAACATTGGCACACTGGCAACCGCCAATACCTACCGTTTTGCCAGCGGCCGTTTCTGGAGCTGGGAGGGGGTGGGTGCCTGTGCGGGGACTTGTACACATGTATGGCAATATGCACAGGCGATGGCCAGGATCTTTCCGGCAATCGAACGCGATTTGCGCGAAAGGGTAGATCTGGGTGTAGGTTTCGTAAAAGACACTGGTGCCATTATTTTCAGGGGGGAGAACGAAACACGCCCTGCAATTGACGGACAGGCAGGTACGATTTTACGTTTCTACCGCGAACACCAGATGAGCCGAGATAGTACCTTCTTAAAAGCTAATTGGACAAAAATAAAGCTGGCTGTACAGTTTATGCTGGCACAGGATAAAAACGGCGATGGTATGACCGATACCCCAATGGAAAATACACTGGATGCGGTATGGGAAGGGGAAATTGCCTGGATCGTTGGTTTGTGTATTGCTGCGGCCAGTGCTGCCGGGGCCATGGCTACCGAAGCCGGCGATACAGCCTTTGCCGCAATATGCAAAGACTATGTAGCCAGGGGTAAGCAGAATATGGAACGCGAGCTGTTTAACGGCGAATATTTTATCCACAGGCCTGATGCCGTACAGGGCAGGAAAAAACTAGGCTCCTATAATACCTGCCATATCGATCAGGTATATGGGCAGAGCTGGGCTTTTCAGGTTGGGCTTCCGCGGGTACTGGATGAAAAGAAGACGCTGAGCGCACTTAAGTCGCTCTGGAAATACAATTTTACCATGGATGTTGGCCCTTACATTAAAACCCATGTTGGCGGCCGGCCCTATGCGCTGAGCGGAGAGGGCGGTATGGTTATGAATACCAATCCGCATAATGAAGAAGCGCCTTTTGGCGAAGATGTGAGCTGGCAGCTCGGCTATTTTCATGAGTGTATGAGCGGGTTCGAACATCAGGTGGCTGCCCATATGATGGCTGAAGGTATGCATGCAGAAAGCCTTATCCTCACCAACAGGATTCACGACCGCCACCATGCCGCCAAACGTAACCCCTTTAACGAAATTGAGTGCAGCGACCATTACGCCCGTGCCATGGCCAGCTATGGTACCTATCTCAGTGCCTGTGGTTTTAGCTACCATGGCCCGAAAGGCATAATTGGTTTTGGTCCAAAGTGGAATAAAGAAAATTTCGTTGCCGCATTTACCGCAGCTGAAGGATGGGGAACTTATAGCCAGCAATTGCAGGGAGCAACTCAGGTCCATCAGTTACAGTTGAAGTACGGTAGCTTAAGGTTAAATGAAATCAGGTTAGAAAAGATTGCGAAACCGCAGGTAAGGCAGGTTAAAGTTATCCTCATGGGCAAAAACATTAATGCCATTATGACTGCTACCGCGGGGCAGCTAAATATCAGGTTGACGCAGGAAGTGACCGTTCAAAAAGATCAAACACTCGAAATTTCAATTTTTAGCCAGGGATAATATGAATAAGCGTAACAAAATAAAACAGTTGGCTTTATTGGGCTTGCTTAGCTGTGCCATCTGGCTGTCGGCATGTACCCGTACACCGCAAGGTGATAGAAACGAAGGCACTGCAAGCTGGAAAACTGAGTTTAAAAAGAAACTCCCGTTGCTGGGACACCGGAACTGGATTCTGGTTGTAGATAAGGCTTTTCCCTTGCAACAATCTGCAGGGATGGAATATATTTACGCTCCCGAAGGCATGGAAGCCGTATTGAGGGAGGTAATTTCAGGGATCAAATCTTCCGATCACGTGTCGCCCATAATTTACCGCGATAGTGAGCTGGATTATGTGAAACCACTGGTAGGTGCAAAGGCCGATCAGTTAATTAAAGCAACGCAGGCCATACTAAAGGGAACAGCCGTTAACACCATGCTGCACGACTCTGTTTTTAAGCAGCTCGACCGCGAGGCAGGACTTTTTAAGGTTCTGGTGATTAAAACCAACGAAACTGTGCCGTATAGTTCAACCTTTATCAGATTAGATTGTGGTTACTGGAATGCAGCTAAAGAAGCTGAGTTGCGCAGGCAGATGGCGAAGTAAATATAGCCCATGCTAATTTTAATTTCCCAGCTTTTTGAATTGCTGCCAAAACGGTAACCCGCGCTGGCTCTTTTCATTCGATTAATGCCATAACATTTACGGAATTTGAACGGAGTTTGGTCGCTTAATTGCGGCTAAGTTCCGAAGTTAATCCGAACAAACTCCGAAGAAATAGTGTAAAAAGCCAAATTTAAGTGCAAGCGTTGGCCTTAAACGAAATCGTCGGAAAAAGGAGCGTTCCGATTTGATAAATTAGTCAGAAGTTTCCTTATTTTTAATGCAGATCAATCAGGTCTGTAATTTAGCTCCACAGATGTCATTAACGCCCGAAACCCTAGTCGTAAAAAATGCAGGATTAGTCTTGCTAAACAATTATTTGCCCATGCTTTTTGAAAGGCTTGGCTTGCTAACCGAAAACAAGGTTTTTGCCGGTCTTACCAGCCAGTGTAAGGCGGTGCAGTATGCGGAATTTGCAGTTACTGGCTTATCTGCCACTCCCGAAATCATGCTTCAACTCAATAAAGTGCTTTGTGGTTTGCCACTGGCACAACCGGTACCTGAAGAAATTGATATTTCCGAAGATCAGATACAGTTGGTTAACGGTCTGCTCCAGGCAATGATTGGTTATTGGTCGGCTATTGGCAGCAGTTCAATTGATGGTTTCAGGGGTAACTGGCTCGTGCGAGATGGTTTGTTAACTGAGCGGGAAGCACAATGGGAGCTGGTTATAGAAAAGCGCCCCTACGATTTATTGTTGAATCAATCGCCCTTTGCATTTTCAGTGATTAAATACCCCTGGATGCCTAAGCCCCTATATGTAACTTGGCCATACTAAGACTAAAACCTGGGTATGAGAAGATAGATACCCATCATTTTTAAATAGCGGATTAAATTAAAAAACGATGCGGAAGAAAAAAACTGCCAAATTAAAGGAAGAAGAGTTTTGGTCTAATTTCTTTTATTTCAATATACCCAGTCACATTAACGAAGTACCGGCACGCCTCGAACGGGCCAATTTTCGACGCTACCATGTAGATGATGAAGAAATTGGATGGATGATCGAATATGTGCGCAGCATTTACCAGCTTGATTTGGATGGTACCGAAATTACCAATGCCGCGATAGCCATGTTGAGCACTTTGGATGCTGTTAATGAACTCAGACTTAAAAATTGTACTAATATCGATGCAGGCTGCCTGAAAGATTTGCAGCAGATTAAAGGCCTTGAGTTGCTACACCTCGGCGGAACCAGTATTGGTGTAGATGAGCTGATCGCAGCCCCGCTTAAGTTTAAGAGCTTAAAATTCCTCTTGCTGGATAATGATGAACTCAATGAAGAAAAACTGCAGGAGCTTTATGTTTCTTTACCAGTTGGCTGCGAGCTTAATGTTAACCACAGGGTTTATCCGTTTTAGCTTGTTGCGCTTAATTTTTTGCCATATAAAACATATAAGGGCATTTAAGGGAGATTTGCTATATATGTACTTAGATGTCTTATGGGGTTTTTTATTCACACAAGTTACTACTCCAAAACCTTAACAGCAGTAATGCCATCAGGCCTTCCCACCTCTAGTTTCTTAATTACTTTTCTGCTGGTCAGATCAATCACTGCTACATAATTATTTGGCGTACACGAAATAAACATGCGGTTACTTTCCTCATCCATAAAAATACCGGCACCTTGCCCCACATGGTCTTTTTGTTCCAGCTGGTAACGCTGTTTATTGTAATAGAGCAGCTCACCGGTTTTTACACTCACCACACATACCGTTTTACCGTCTGGTGTAATTTTCATGCGGTGCAATCCGGCAACATGCGTATCAATGGTTTTTTTAACTTTCTGCTGGTCTAAATCTAACACCACTATTTTTCCATCAGGGCGGGCCGTCCAAAGTTCATGGCCATCTTTATCGATATCAAAGCCTTCGGCTCCGGCTCCAACAGGTACAAGTGTTTGCCGCCATTCCGTTCTTGGTTTTGCATTAGCCGGCAAAACGCCTGTGGGCGGCATATAGGGTGGTAGTTGTTTTTGTTCATAAATGCTCACTGTGCCCGATTCTACATTGGTGGTATAAAACCGGTCGCCATTTTTGGAAACCGATAAAAGGTGTGTAAAATCCTGCCCAGTACCAAAAACCTGCTCTATTTTATCGGTAGTGGTATTGTAAACGGCTACACTTTTGGAGCCCTGTGCGGTAAACCACAATTTCCCTGGCTGGTAAACCAGACCATGGGGGATGTAGAACGGACGGGTATCAATAACTTTTAAGGGCTGTAATGTTTTAAGGTCTAACACATCAATCTCATGCCCGTTGCCATTCATGATGGGGATCGATACATAGGCCAGGGAGCCGTCAGGGGCGGTAACTACTTCATGCGGATCGTCGCCAACTAGTATGGTAGCCACCCGGTTCAGTGAAACATAATCTAAAACCAGCATTTTTTTCTCTGTTTTAGATAGCATCAGTATGAACTTTTTACCTTGTCCGAAAGTATATCCGTAGGAGAGTGTTAACAGGAGTAGAATAATCGGTTTTAAATGTTTCATAATTGATAAAGCATGCTGCTAATTACGATAAATGGACTAAGACGGGGGGTGTTAGCTTTGTCATTTTTGCAATTGCTTCAGAATCTTTACAAGAACAATAGCAAAGGTATATCTCTTGTAAATATTCTTTGCATCATCTATCTTAGTTATACCAAACGATTTAACCAAAACTAACATTACGATGAGGAAAATTTTACTACTGGCTTTATGCTTTTCGGCATTGGCCTTAAACTCTGTGCATGCACAAGGCTTAGAAACCTTTTGGGACAATACCCTTTATAAATTTGGATTAAAGGATAAGAGCAACAAAGTGGTGGTAAGCCCGAAATACGATGCCATTTACTACAAGCAAAATGTAAATCTGTATGTGGTGCAGTTAAAGCATGTATATGGCATGATCGATCCAACCGGAAAAGAAATCATCCCGCTTAATTATGAATTTATAGGCGATTTTACTGAAGGTTTAGCCCGCATAAGGTCTTTAAACTATAAGGATGGTTATGTAGACCAGACCGGTAAATTGATCATTCCCATGAACTTTAGGGATGCCTCGGACTTTAGCGAAGGTTTAGCCAGTGTTGCTGTCGAAGTAGCCGAGGGATACAGTAAGGTAAGGAAATATGGATTTGTAGATAAAACCGGCAATCTGGTAATTCGGGCCGGCTTTCCTTTAAGCGGCTCGTTTAGAGGTGGCTTCGCACGTGTATTTGACGGACAAAAATGGGGCTTCATAGACCGCGTGGGTAAAGTTGTTATCCCTTTTGCTTACGAAAAGGTATACGACTTCAACGAAGGGCTTGCAGTAGTGATGAACAATGATAAATATGGTTTTATCAATGCCGCCGGTAAAGTTGTGATTCCTTTAAAGTATAGTTATGCCAATGGATTTAGTGAAGGTTATGCATCCGTAAATATGGGTGGCGAAGCGGCTTTCTCCGGATTTCCTAAAGGTGGTAAATGGGGATTTATCAATAATAACGACAAGACAGTTCTATCTCTTAAGTATGATTTTGCCAATAGCTTCTGGAAAGGCCTGGCTGAAGTAGAGACAAACGGGCGAAAGTTTAAAATTAATAAAAATGGAGATGAAGTGAAGTAATATATTGCTGTATCGCTCCTGTGGTATGTCAGAAGTAGTTTTTCTCTGCTTTTGACATACCACTCTCCTTAGCTCATACTCCGGTATTCATTGGGTGTACTGCCAACCCTTTTTTTAAATAACCTGATAAAATGCTGCGGATATTTAAAGCCCAGCTCGTAAGCAATTTCGCTTACCGTTTTATTGCTGTCGAAAATCTTATTTTTGGCTACATCAATAATCTTCGATTGAATAAATTCCTGTGCCGATTTACCTGTTTCCTTTTTAATCAGGTCTCCAAAATAGTTTGCCGAAAAATGGAATTCCTCTGCACAGTAAGCCACTGACGGAAGGCCAATCGAATACGGTTTTTCTGATCGGAAATAGCCATTTAACAATTCTTCGAAATGCTCCAGCACACCTTTGTTTACGCTATCACGTGTAATAAACTGTCGGTCGTAAAAACGGTCGCAGTAGTTTAATAACAATTCGATGTTGGAAGCAATCAGTTTCTTGCTGTGTTTATCAATAGACTGTTGAAGCTCCATGTCAATTTTCGTAAACAGGTCCAATACAAGCTGGCGCTCTTTTGGCGAAAGGTGTAAGGCTTCGCTGGTATTGTAGCTAAAAAAATTATATTCGCTTAAGGTTTTCCCGAGCGAAGTTCCACGGATCAGATCAGGGTGAAATACCAGTCCATGCCCCGCTGGCTGATAATAGTCTACCTTATTCTCCACATCGATGGTTTGCCCGGGCGAGATGAAAACCAAAGTTCCGGCCTGGTAATCATAATAATGACGGCCATATTTCAGGTCGCCGCATTTCACATCCTTCAAAAAGATACAATACAATTCGAAGTTCATTTTAGAACCTGTTCTTTCCTTTGCCTTCGAAAAATCGATTACACTCACCAGCGGATGATGTGTTTCGTGGTTGTTGAAAGCATTGTATTCACTGATCGTATCAAAATTAAATTCCTTTTCCATAGCGTTATGTCTTTGCTCATACAAACTTAATCAATTCGGTGGGCTTGCAAACCTATCTTGCATGTTATCAGTAATATTGGTAGTAAAAGCAGGAATCTGTCTACTCTGGTCTTGGATATTGAGCGGATATTTGTATCGCAGCTTTAAAGCGCATAATCATAAGATATGGAAACGGTTAAATTAAATAACGGGGTTGAGATGCCGGTTTTAGGTTTCGGTGTATTTCAGGTGACAGACCTGGCCGAATGCGAGCGAAGTGTATCGGATGCCATTGACAGCGGGTATCGTTTAATCGATACTGCAGCTTCTTACCGGAATGAGGAGGCAGTAGGTAAGGCCATCAAAAATAGTCATGTACCCAGGGAAGAGCTTTTTATTACTACCAAATTGTGGATACAATCAAACGGTTATACTGGAACTAAAAAGGCTTTTGAAGCATCGTTAAAAAAACTACAGGTCGATTACCTCGATTTGTACCTCATACACCAGCCTTTTGGTGATGTTTATGGCGAATGGCGGGCAATGGAAGAGCTGTATCAAGCCGGAAAAGTTAAGGCAATTGGTGTCAGTAATTTTCATCCCGATCGCTTAATTGATCTGATCATTCACAATGAAATTATACCGGCTGTTAACCAGATCGAAACACATCCCTTTCATCAACAGTTAGAAACGCAGCATTTTCTTCAGGAAAACAAGGTGCAGATCGAGTCGTGGGGTCCGTTTGCAGAAGGAAAGCACAATATATTTCAGGATGAACTGTTGCTGGCCATAGCCAAAGAACATGGTAGAACCGTTGCACAGGTAATTTTAAGGTGGCTTACCCAGCGTGGTGTAGTGGCCATCCCCAAAACAGTTAACAAAGCGCGCATGGCAGAGAACTTCAATATTTTTGATTTTAAGCTAAGTACACATGATATGGAAGCAATTAAAGTATTGGACACCAAAGCCAGCAGCTTTTTTGATCACCGCGATCCGGCTATGGTTAAATGGCTTGGAGAACGCAAACTCAATTAATAGAAAATAGAAATTATGGAAAAGAGAATATTAGGTGAAAATGGATTAGCGGTATCGGCACTGGGATTAGGCTGCATGGGACTGAGTTTCGGTTATGGGCCAGCCGCTGATAAAGCTAAAGCCATCGAACTGATCCGAGCCGCTTTTGAACAAGGCGTAACTTTCTTCGATACAGCCGAAGTTTACGGGCCTTTTACCAACGAAGAACTTTTAGGTGAGGCGCTTCAACCTTTCAGAAATGAAATTGTTATCGCGACTAAATTCGGCTTTCAAAATGCAAAAACCAGCGAAGGACTTAACAGTCGCCCGGAGAACATCCGTGCAGTGGCCGAAGCATCGCTAAAAAGATTGCGTACCGACAGGATAGACCTCTTCTACCAGCACCGGGTTGATCCGGCTGTACCGATGGAAGATGTAGCCGGTACAGTTAAGGAGCTGATTGCAGAAGGTAAAGTAAAGCATTTCGGGCTTTCGGAGGCTGGTGTAGTATCGATACGTAAAGCCCATGCAGTGCAGCCGGTTGCAGCTCTGCAAAGTGAATACTCGCTTTGGTGGCGTGAGCCAGAAAAAGAAATACTGCCCCTATTGGAAGAACTGGGGATCGGTTTTGTCCCTTTTAGCCCACTGGGGAAAGGCTTTCTAACCGGAATGATCGACGAGCATACCAGCTTTGATAAAACCGATTTCAGAAATACCGTTCCGCGTTTTTCGGAAGAAAACCGCAAAGCGAACCAGGCATTGGTTGAGCTGTTGGGCACTATAGCAGCAACACAACAGGCTACCACTGCTCAGATTGCACTGGCTTGGTTGCTGGCACAAAAACCGTGGATTGTACCCATTCCGGGAACCACCAAACTGCACCGTTTAAATGAAAATCTTGGCGCAGCAGCGATCAAACTTTCGGCAGATCAGCTCAGCGATATCGAAATAGCAGTTGGTAAAATTCAGGTACAGGGGCACCGTTATCCTGAAGCGAGTCAGAAAATGGTTGGAGGCTAACAAACCCTTCCGAAACAGTTAAAACAATATAAACCCTAAAAAAATAAATGATGAAATACGCCAGTTTAGCCTTATTCTTAATGATCATTGGGCTGCATGTTAAAGCACAAACGAATACCAGTACCACACCCGAACAGCAGGAAATTATTCAGCTATCTAAAACAAAATGGAATTGGATGGCTGAGAAAAACACAGATTCATTAAATACATTATTTGATGAAAAAGCGGTTTTTGTACACATGGGTGGAAGCTGGGGCAAGTCTCAGGAAATTGCGGTGATCAAGAGTGGTGGCATCCACTATAAAAAGGCCGATATCCATTCGGTTTCGGTAAATATTATCGGTAATACCGCTATATTGTTAAATAACATAACCCTGCTGGCAGTGGTTGGCGGAAACGAGGTAACAAATCCTTTTATTGTTACCGAGGTTTATGTTAAAATGAATGGGAAATGGAAAATGGGTTCACTTTCTTTTACCAAGATAAACAGCCCTGGAGCACAACGCTAAGCACTCAAATCGTAAAAACAGACCTATGAAAAAATTATTGTTGCCGGCTCTCACTTTGTTAATGAGCACAACGCTGTTGGCTCAAAACAACCAAAAGCCAAAACCACTGGTAACTGCTGCACAGGGTAGTTTTATGGTTGGCGGAACGCAGCTTACCACGCCGGGTACCTTTGATTTTAACGATGCATTAAAACCCGCAGGTCAAACCTTTCATGGCGACCATGCCTATGCTTTTTACCAGATTCCGGTGAAAGCGCGCGGGTATCCGCTGGTTTTTCTGCATGGCGCAGGCCAATCTAAAAAGACCTGGGAAACCACAGCAGATGGAAGGGAAGGGTTTCAGAATATTTTCTTAAGGCGTGGCTACAGTGTTTATCTGCTCGATCAGCCCCGGCGTGGTGAAGCAGGAAAAAGCAATGTAGCTGCAACTGTAAGCCCTGTTGCCGATGAGCAGTTTTGGTTCTCACAGTTCAGGATTGGCAATTACCCCGAATATTTTAGGGGCGTACAGTTTCCGAAAGACCGGGCATCGCTCGAACAATTTTATAGGCAAATGACCCCGAACACCGGTGCTTTTGATGGAAAGCTTGTTGCTGATGCCGTTTCTGCTTTGTTCGATAAAATTGAGCAGGGAATTCTGGTTACGCACTCGCAGGGCGGCGGTCCGGGCTGGCTAACTGCCATTAAAAATGATAAGGTTAAAGCAGTTGTAGCTTACTAACCTTACAGCGGTTTTGTATTTCCGAAAGGAGAGTTGCCCGAAGCCATAAATTCTGCAGGCCTTTTTGGGGCGCTAAAAGGAGTAGAAATACCGGTTGCAGATTTTAATAAACTAACCAGGATTCCGATTGTGGTGTATTATGGCGATAACATTGCTGCGGAGCCTACTGCGGTATGGAACAAAGATCACTGGCGCTCAGGGCTCGAAATGGCTAAACTTTGGGCAGCTACGATCAATAAACATGGTGGAGATGCGCAGGTAATACACTTGCCCGAAATAGGGATAAAAGGCAATACCCATTTTCCTTTTTCAGATTTGAACAATGTTGAAATAGCCGATCTGCTGTCGAAATGGTTAAAGCAGAAAGGACTGGATAGATAAGCGGAATGTACCTCAAAGACAAATGATACAAGGATGAAAATAAAGATAATTATGATAAGCATATTAGTTGCAATGAGTTTATCTGCAAACCTGATGGCCCGGCAAAGTGATACCACATTAAGCCTTAAACAGCAACATCTCATTGCCCTTGCTGCCCAAACTGCAAAAGGCGATTTGCCTGCACTGAAAGTAACACTGGGCACAGCATTAGATGCAGGATTAACCATAAACGAAGCAAAGGAAGCAATTGTTCAGCTATACGCTTACTGCGGTTTTCCGCGCAGCATCCGTGGGCTGCAAACACTGATGACCGTATTGGATGAGCGCAAGGCAAAAGGAATCAAGGATAAACCGGGTACTGCGGCCTCTCCGGTAACAGACAAGCGTAGTAAATATGAAAGGGGCAAAGCAATTTTAAGCAAGCTTACCGGAAGCAGGCAAGACGGTCCTCAAACAGGTTATGCCGCATTCGCCCCCGAAATAGAAGTTTTCCTGAAAGAACATCTGTTTGCCGATATTTTCGAAAGGGATGTGTTAACCTACGCGGAAAGAGAGCTGGTTACTGTAGCGGTGCTGAGCAGTATTGGCGGCGTAGAACCCATGTTAAATTCGCACTTAAATATTTGCTTAAATGTTGGGTTATCGCCCGCTCAGTTACAACAATTTATTGGCATTATCAGCAGCTCAGTAGGTAAAAAGGAAGCCGATGCCGCACAGGTCGTTTTGGATCAGGTACTGAAAAGCAAGAAGTAAAAACTACAATAACATCACATGAAAAAAATAACATCAATAATTGCATTAATCCTGTTAGTACTTGCTTTTAACTATGCGGGGGCGCAAAACAATCAAAAAGTAAGTCTGAAAAACCCTTATACCTTAGTGTACGAAGGTGCCATTACCAAAAATGAAAAAGGAAAAGTAAACATTCATCCCGTTACTTATAAACTTAACGGGATTGATATTGCGGCCAATGTATATACCCCTGCAGGTTATGATGCTTTAAAGAAATATCCGGCGGTGGTGGTTGCGCATCCCAATGGTGGGGTTAAAGAGCAAACTTCTGGTTTGTATGCACAACATTTGGCAGAACAAGGTTATATCTCCATTGTTGCCGATGCCGCTTATCAGGGTGCCAGCGGCGGACAACCACGAAACATAGATAAACCAGCGAACCGCATTGAAGATATCCATGGTATGGCAGATTTTATCAGCCGTTACGCAGGGGTAGATGCAAACCGTTTGGGTGTGCTGGGGATTTGTGGGGGCGGTGGTTATACTTTAAAGGCCGCACAGGCTGATAAGCGTTTTAAAGCAGTGGCTACTTTGAGTATGTTTAACTCTGGCGAGGTAAGGCGCAATGGTTTTCTCAATACCCAGCTTTCAACCATTCAGGAACGTTTAAAACAAGCTAGTAATGCACGTGCGCAGGAAGCAGCAGGAGGCGAAGTGATTTATGCGGGGCTATTGAATCCAACGGATGAGGAAATTGCCAAAATACCAACCGATTTATACCGCGAAGGTTTTGTATATTATTACCGCACACACGCGCATCCAAACTCAACTTTTAAATATACCATGAGCAGCTTGCTCGATCTCATGACTTTTGATGCCAGCAGCAATATGGATTTAATTAACCAGCCTTTATTAATGATTGCAGGTAGCAAAGCCGATACATATTATATGACAGAGGAAGCGTTTAAAAAAGCTACCCAGGCAAAAAACAAAGCCTTATTTTTGATTGAAGGTGCAACCCATATCGAAACCTATTGGAAACCGGCCTACGTAGTGCAGGCAGTAAAAAAACTAACAGATTTTTATCAGGCTAACTTGTAACGATGAAAGATAAACTTAAATACATTTTACCTGTTGCGCTTTGCATACTTACAGGCTGCGCTAACCAGCAGCAAACAGAAGCTGTAGCACAAAGCACCGAACAGATTTTTCCGAAGGGAGAAAAAGTTACCAACGATAATTTTACGGGAACGGTTTACCTGCATACCATGGTAGCGGGCGACAGTTTAAATACCAACAGTGTTGGCAATGTAACTTTCGAGCCAGGCGCAAGGAGCAAATGGCATTCACATCCTGCGGGGCAAATCTTATTGGCAACCGGCGGTGTAGGCTATTATCAGGAAAAAGGGAAATCGAAAATGATACTGCGCAAGGGCGATGTGGTTAAATGCCCGCCCAATGTCGCCCATTGGCACGGGGCCAGTGCCGATACAGTATTTGTTCAGCTTGCCATTACTGGACGTGAGAAAGGTCCAACAGTTTGGCTGCAGGCCGTGAGCGACCAGGATTATTTAGCAAAGGGAATTAAAAACTAATTCTCTTTGCTTCACGCAATCGTTATGCTGAACTTGTTTCAGCACCTCATTAATTAAGCTACCCTGAAATAAATCCATAACTTATCGGATCAGGGTGATAACTACAGGTTAAAATAGGTGTGGGAGATTTTCTAAAAGTATATCCTTAATCCAGCTTAGTTTATTTCATGGCTTAAGTGGCTTGCTATTGCGGTATGGTGATACAGTTTAGCCTTGTTAAAATTGCGCAATTGTTTGCTTAAATGATTGAATATTAAAAAGGAAAACACCGGTATATTTACAATAAACCAAGTATTATTACCATCCTTAAAAAATGACGGCTTTTATTGTTAAACCACTTTTTACCTGTCTGCTCTTTATATCGCTGGCAGTTAGTGCACAGCAACAGCTAAAACCTCACAACGTTCTTTTCATTTTAACAGACGATCAGCGTTTCAATACGATTGCTGCACTTAATAATAGCGAAATACAAACGCCTAATATTGATAAGCTGGTAAAAAGTGGAACTACCTTTACCCAGGCACATATCATGGGCTCATTAGGCGGGGCTGTTTGCGCACCCAGCAGAGCCATGTTACTTACCGGAAGGTCGGTATTTAAAGTGCATCAGGATGGAGGTTATATACCCGCCAGCGAGAAAACATTTCCAGAAGTATTTAAGGAGAATGGTTACCGCACCTTTGCAACCGGTAAATGGCACAGCGATTATTTATCTTTTAACCGTTCCTTTTCAACAGGAGATCATATATTTTTTGGTGGCATGCACACCGAAAAGGAAGGCGGCCACTGGAGCCCTAAAATAAACCATTACGATCCCACTGGTCAATATAAAAATAGTTTCCACGCCAATAAATTTTCTTCCGAAAGCTATGCAGATGCTGCAGTTAGTTTTCTGGAGCAGCCACACAATGCACCTTTTCTCATGTATGTGGCATTTACAGCACCGCATGATCCGAGAACCCCGCCTGAAAAATACCTTTCCCTGTATAATAAAAAAGAAATTGCCTTACCAGGTAATTTTCTTTCCGAACATCCATTTGATAACGGAGAGTTAAAAGTGCGCGATGAGCAGCTATTGGCAACTCCCCGCAACCCCGAAAGTGTGAAGGCCGAAATAGCCAGGTATTATGCTATGATCACGGAAGTAGACAACGAGATCGGGAGAATATTAGCAGCACTTCGTAAAAGCGGCCAATATGAAAACACGATTATTGTGCTTGCCGGCGATAATGGCCTGGCTGTAGGGCAGCATGGGTTATTGGGCAAACAAAATCTTTACGATCACTCCATGCGCATACCGCTTATTTTTAGTGGTCCGGGTATTCCGGCTAACAAACAAACCGATGCCTACTGCTATTTAACAGATGTTTTTGCTACCCTTTGCAAGCTGAACAAGCTCCCGGTTCCTGCAACCGTAAGCGGCCTTTCATTAAATGAAGCCTTTACCCAAAAGAAATTTCATGGCCGCGACCATTTGTTTACTACCTATTCGAACCTCCAGCGTGCTGTAGTAAAAGACAATATGAAGCTCATACTGTATAATGTCAACGGGAATCATCCCGTACAGCTTTTCGATCTGGCAAAAGATCCTTTGGAAATGAATAATCTTGCCAATAAGGCTGATAAACAGGCAACGGTAAAGTCGCTAAAGAATTTGCTTTATCGCGATATGCAGTTATACGGCGATTTTTGCGACCTCAGCAAAGAAAACTGGGGCTACGGCGGACGTTTAGAATTTAAAGATGCAGCACGCATCAATCCTTAAAAATAATCAATGAAAAAATTAAAGCATTGCGTGCTGTTCATGCTATATGCACTCCTGTTTCAAACCGGCTTTGCACAAACCAACACTGCTATAAACTGGCAGAAATTTCTTTCTAGGAACGATATGGTTTATAACAGCCTAAGCACTAAATGGGAAGAAGGCATTTTTACCGGCAATGGTTTACTTGGCGCTATGCTGTACATGAAAGATAGCAATGCCCTGCGTCTGGAGGTTGGCCGTACCGATGTAACAGACGATAGGCCAGGCTCGCCCATATTTGAAAAGGCACGTTTACCTATCGGACATTTTGAACTCAGGCCGGAAGGGAAGATTTTAAAGAACAGCGCAAGGCTTGATTTATGGAATGCCGAAGCCAGTGGTACAATAGTAACCGATAAAGGAACCATCAGCTGGCGAACCCTTACACTTTCGCAAAGCAATGTAATTGTTTTCGAAACCAATGTGAGTGCAGGCGAAGCAAAATTTCAGTGGCAGTTTTACCCCGAAGTTTCCATTAGCAGCCGTACAAAATACAGGGGTATTCCAGAAGGATATTCAGCGAACCCACCTGCTGTGCGTGCAAATACAGGAGCCGTTGAATACAGCAAACAGCCTATGCTTGCCGGCGGCGATTATACTACTGCCTGGGTGGCAAATCAGAGAGCGAACAGCAGGATCTATTTCCTGTCAGTTGCCATTAACAGAAAACAATCTGCTGCTACTGAAGCGGTGCAACTGGTGAGTAAAGCGGCAAAAGATAACCTGCAACAATTAATCAATGTACACAGGCAATGGTGGCATAGCTATTATCCGCAGAGTTTTATATCGCTGCCCGATGCAAGAATGGAAAGCTTTTATTGGATACAACAATATAAACTGGCCTCAGGTACAAGAGTCGGAAAACCGGCATTGGATTTAATGGGCCCCTGGTTTCGTGATACACCATGGCCGGCTTACTGGTTTAACCTCAATATCCAGTTAACCTATTCGCCGCTTTATGCAGCCAACAGACTTAATTTAGCCGGAGGGCTTGTAAAGCTGATTGATAATGGTAAAGCAAACTTAAGTAAGAATGTGCCTGCTGCCTATCAATACAATGCACTGGCTTTAGGGCGGACAGGCGCAGCCGATTTGTTCAGCCCGGTAAAAGTTACAGGGGCTAACGATGCGGGAGTAGCAGAGGCCGATCTCGAAATGGGAAACCTTACCTGGTGCCTGTATTATTATTGGTTGCAGTATCGCTATACGATGGATGAAAGCATTAAAGCCAGACTTTTTCCCTTGCTGAAAGGAAGTATCAATTACTACCTGGATGTAATGGTGAAAGAAGAAGACGGTAAATGGCATCTGCCACGAACTTATTCGCCCGAATATCCGGGAGGAATTACCCGCGATTGCAATTACGACCTGTCTTTGCTGCGCTGGGGTTGCCAAACTTTGCTGGCCATTAACCCTAAGGATGAGCTTGCCACGAAGTGGAAAGATGTTTTAACCAATATAACCCCTTACCCTACGGATGAGAATGGTTTGCGTATCGGTCGCGATGTGCCATTCGGACAGTCGCACAGGCATTATTCACACCTGCTGATGATTTACCCGCTGTACACCATGAATTGGGATCAGCCCGAAAGCCGTCAATTGATCACACAATCGTTAACGCACTGGCACAGTTTCAAAGGAGCCTTGCAGGGATATTCGTTTACCGGTGGTGCATCGATGTATGCCATGATGGGGAACGGCGATAAAGCTTTAGCTTATTTGAATCAGCTGTTTGACCAGTTTATTAAACCAAATACCTTGTATTTAGAATCGGGGCCTGTAATTGAAACACCGCTTGCAGCAGCTACTTCTATACAAGAATTAATGTTGCAAAGCTGGGGCGATAAGATCAGGGTGTTTCCTGCTGTTCCGGCTGCCTGGAAAGACCTGTCGTTCGAAAATTTAAGAGCCGAGGGCGCATTTTTATTTAGCGCTGTAAGGAAAGATGGTGAAACAGAATGGGTGCGGATAAAGAGCCTGGCCGGCGAACCTTGTATTATCCAGCCCGGCATAAACGGAAAAATACTGGTAAAGGGTAAAGCTCAACTAAAGGATTTAGGGAACGGCCTTTATTCAGTTCAACTGAAGAAAAATGAAGAAGTTGTGCTCTGCAAAAACGAGGCTGCACTATTGTTAAAAGCTGCTGCCGTTAGCCAGGATGGACGAAACAACTATTGGGGAAATAAAAACTAAATACTGGCAGTTATAACGGTTTTTCTGCATGCGTACCATTAATGGCAAAATCGAATATATCGAAATTGCGGGGATCGCCTTGTGCTTTCATTTTGTAAACGGCGTTTAAGGGATGCGAAATAACCATTGGTACCATTTCCTCATATCTGCCGCCATGCGAGCGTAATGTTCCGTCTAAGGCAGTAAGGTCGTGGTGAGCAGCTGTTTTTCCTACAACTACATCTCGCGATGACAATACAAAAAGATCACCCGTACGATCGGCAGGTTGTTCGAGTATACGGCAGCCCGTTTCTTTATCGTATACCTCGGTAATACCCTTTTGCAAGGCCAGCCAGTTTCTTACTTCGGTTATTTTACTTTTGTCGTCTACGTAAATAACGGCATAAGAACCCAGTGCCCCATGGTGTTTTACATAAGGATCGGTAATTGGGCAAATTACCCTAAAACCACTTCCAAATTTTGCAGTAAGCATGGTTTCAATAAACAACACATTGGGCGATCCATCTGCTTTAACTTTCGCATTCATACCATGATCAGCAGTAGCGGCAATTATAGCGCCGAGTTTGAGCATTTTTCCCAGTTCAACATCCTGGGCTTGGTAAAAAGCTAATGATTGTTCAGTATCAGGCGCATAAGTATGTTGCATGTAATCGGTTAGCGACAGGTATAAAAAATCGGCCATGCCATCTGCTATTAGCGCAACCCCCGCCCGAAGTACAAACAAACTTGCCTCGGCGCTGTAAATAGCGGGCGTTTTATATCCAACCAGCTGTTCTGCATTTTCGATGCCATGCGTATCCTGTTTGGTCTGATTAGCCTTTTCGGCAGAGAATGCAATACCGCTTAGTTTAAATGATAAAATATCCCTGAGCTTCTCTTTGGCCGTAACCACTGCAACCTTACGCCCGGCACTTGCTGCTGCGGCGAGTAAAGTATCGGCCCTGAGATAAGCCGACGAGTTCATCATTACTTCTTCGTTGTTGTCGGCATCATAAAAGTAGTTGCCACATATGCCGTGTTCAGCGGGGCTTAAGCCGGTAACAATCGAGGTATTGTTTACGTTGGTAAATGAGGGGAGCGCACCACGTACCACACCTCTGTAGCCCTGCACCACCATCTTTTTAAGGTTCGGCATTCTTTCATGGGCCATGGCGCTGTTTAGGTATTCATCTGCCGAGCCGTCCATGCAAATCACCACAACCGGTTTTGCTGGGGGATTATAGGTTTTGCCATTAACCGAAAAAGGAAGGGTAGAAATGCTGTTCATTGGACTATTGCTCATTACCAAAAGGTTTCAATTGGTTATGGCTGGAAGCTGAAGAAGTATCGGCCAGCTGATAACCAAAAGTTAATACTAAATTATTTTTATGTAAATAAACAAAGTTTAGTTTTGCTAAACAAAAAATATTTTACTAATTTTAATTTGTTCATCCCAATCAAATGCTTTATGAGCAATGCAAATTTTTAATAATGCACTAACCAGTATTCCGTATACCCCATTCGATCGAGTTCTATAGCTGATTTTCCAAATAATTATAGTGTATATATATACCCGACAGAAAAAACAATTTAAGCAGCCAATTTAATTCAATGAAAAACTTTGATAAACTTACCGATGCCGATTTAATTATCCTGCTAAAGCAGGGTAACGAGGATGCATTTGTAGAAATTTATCAGCGCTATTGGGAAATGCTGTTAAATTCGGCTTATCAGCGACTGCGTTCGCGAGAAGATGCAGAAGAAGTAGTTCAGGAAATATTTGTTAACCTCTATTTTCGCCGTACAGATATAGATCCAAAATCGACTTTGGAAGCTTATCTTAAAACGGCACTCAAATTTAAAGTTATAGATACCTATCGCCTACAACAGTTACACTACAGGCATATCGATAATCTGGTTGCTGAAACTGGGCTTTATGCTGCCAGCCCTGAAGATCAATTGGATATTAAAGAATTTAATCACAGTATACTTTCATTGTGCAGAAAATTACCTGAAAAATGCCGCGAAGTATTTATCATGTTCCGCTTTGAAGAACTATCGCATAAAGAAATTGCCGAAAGGGCTGCCATTTCGGTTAGTACAGTAAAAAAACACCTTCACAAAGCAATGCTTTTCCTCAGAGAAGAGCTTAAAGGCAGTAAAACCTTCTTAATCGCTACCTTCCTGTTTCTTTTTTCAAGATAGACTGACTAGGGGAAAATATATTGCTGTAATTCAGTTTGTTGCATATTATTTTGATTTGGAGTAGAACCTTTTTGCCTGTGCTTCGAGTACATTAATATGAGCCCGAAAGAGTTTGATCAGCACCTGCTTGAATTATTAACGAAGTTTAAGAACGGAGAAGCAAAAGCAGCCGAAATCCGCGAAATAGATCTTTGGTATGAAAACCAGGCATCGAACAGCGGATATACGGATATGATGCCATCTGATGAGCGCTTTGAAGCTAAACAAAAGATATTGCAACGCATCAATACCAGCATACATCAGGAAGCAAAGGTTATCAAAATTAGTCCCTATAAAAAATTAAAACCCTATGCCATTGCTGCAAGTCTGCTGTTTGCAATAGGGGTTGCATTCTATTTTAAGCCGGCCAGAAAAAGTACAGCAGAGCATAATCTGGTTATCGTAAATGATATTGCTCCCGGAAACAACAAGGCAACCCTAACACTTGCCAACGGTAAAAGAATAAGTTTAACCAATTTAAGCAATGGCGAGATTGCCAGTCAATCCGGAATCAGAATTTCTAAAACCGATAATGGCCAGTTGGTTTACGAAAGTGTTGCAAATGCAGCAGTTAGTGGCAAAGCCGAATTTAATACCATAGAGGTGCCGGTTGGAGGCCAGTGGCAGGTAATTCTTCCCGACCGTTCCAAAGTTTGGCTCAATGCACTGTCGAGCATTACGTATCCGCTACATTTTAGCGGGAAGGAAAGAAATGTAAAATTCTCGGGCGAGGCCTATTTCGAAGTGGCGCACAACGCCAAAATGCCATTTAAAGTACAAAGCGGGCAGCAAACCGTAGAAGTATTGGGCACACATTTCAATATCATGGCCTATGCAGATGAGCAGCTCATCAAAACAACACTGATGGAAGGCTCGGTAAAGGTTTACGAAGGGAAAGAGAGCAAATTACTGGTTCCGGGCGAACAGGCGCAGGTTGGTAGTGGTAAAATTACGGTCACCAAAAACATTGATGTAGAAGATGTAGTGGCATGGAAAAACGGTTACTTCAAATTTGATGAAAACCTCGAATCGATCATGGCAAAAGTGGCGAGGTGGTATAATGTAGAAATTGTATATCAGGTTAAGCCCGATCCGGGCATTGTTTACGCAGGTAAAGTTTCGCGGGCTAAAAATATATCTTCCTTATTGAAAATTATAGAATTTGATGGTGATGTGCATTTTAAAATCGACGGAAGGAGGGTAATTGTAATGAAATAGGGATGCTGATCTGGTAAACCCAAAAAATGGCCAAAGGTGTTAGCGCACCTCCGGCCGGATGTTGAGTTTACCCATTCCGGTAAGCCGGAATAAAATTTAAACCAAGTATTAAACTGAAACCCAACAATTCAAATTTATGAATTTAAACTTACATAAAAAGTATGGTGGTAACCGCCATGCGCTTTACAAATTTCTGCTGGTGATGAAAATAATTACATTTTTATTGATAGTAACCATAATGCAGGTTAGTGCGAACTCATTCGCCCAAAAAATAACGCTCAATAGAGCTAATGCACCTTTATCGTCGATTATCGATGAGATAAGAAATCAAAGTAACTACGATTTTTTTTATAATAAGAAGGTATTAAAGTTAGCCAAATCAGTTACAATAAATGTAAAGGATGCGTCGCTTGATGAGGTACTGGCAATCTGTTTTAAAGACCAGTCTCTGGAGTATTTGATTAGTGATAAAACGGTGCTGATTAAAAGCCGGGAAACATTACCGAATTTATTTAATCCCTTTCAGGTAGCAGCCGAAAAGATAAACGGAAAGGTAATTGATGAAAAAGGTCAGCCAGTTCCTGGCGCTACGGTTAAGGTAAAAGGAGGAAATAAGGTTACCAGCGCAGATATATCTGGTAATTTCGTAATCGAAGCCAACCAGGGAGATATTCTTGTGATCAGTTCGGTAGGTTTTGTAGTACAGGAAGTTAAAGTGAGCAAAACAAATATCTCAATCGTGTTAAAGGAAAATACCAATGATTTAGAAGAAATGGTGGTTGTGGGCTATGGAACTAAAAAGAAGGTTAATTTAACTGGTTCTATTGATCAGGTAACTGCTAAAGATTTGGACGACAGGCCTGCTACACGTTTAAGCCAGGTTTTACAAGGGCAAATGCCAGGTTTGAATATTACTACAACTACTGCGGGGGGAGCACCTAATGCCACTCAGAATATCAATGTGCGGGGCTTTACCGGCCTTGGTGTATCTGGTGGTCCGCTTGTTGTAATTGATGGTGTACAGGGTGGCGATATTAACTCTATTAATCCCAGCGATATAGAAAGTGTAACGATTCTGAAAGATGCTGCCTCGGCCGCTATTTATGGATCGAGCGCACCATATGGGGTGCTGTTAATTACCACCAAGAAAGGTAAGCAAGGCCCACCCGCTATCTCTTATAGCAACAATTTAGCATTTGCAACGCCCATCAACCTTCCTAAAATGATGAATTCGCTTGATTTTGCCAACATCTACAATGAGGCTTATGCGAATGCCGGACGTGGCGTTGCTTTTAATGATGAAGTATTAAAAAGGATGAGGGATTACCAGGCCGGAGCGCTTAGCACCGAAACGATTGCCAGTAAAACCACTACCGATTGGTGGGGAAGTTGGTTTGAAGCCAATAGTAACCACGATTGGTTTAAAGAATATTTTAAGGATGTTTCAAGTGCACAGCAACATAACCTATCTGTAACCGGAGGTGGTAACTCATCTGATTATTATATCGGTTTGGGCTATAATGATAAAAACGGTATGTACAACTTTGGAGAAGATAGCTATAAACGCTACAACATCAGGGCAAACTTTAATAACGAAATTAATAAATGGCTGGGCTTTAGCTTACGCACTGCTTTGGCCAGATCAAATTTCAATACGCCAAATACCGTTTCTGCGCGTACTGGTGGTAACTATATGCACCAAATTGCACGTAAGTTTCCAAACCTGGCTTTGTTTAACCCAACAGGCGAATACAATGAGGCAAATGATATTATTTTACACAAGAATGGTGGACGAAATATTGATGACCGGAATGATGTAGTAACTACCGGCGAATTGAGGATTTCTCCGCTAAACGGATTAAAAATAACAGCAAACTATACTTTCGATGGAGTTTTCTCCAATCAGTCGGCTCATTTAAAAACACTCTTTACCACCCTCCCCAGTAACAACCTGGGCACCATAAGCGGTACATCGCCAAATTCTTACTCGCTTACCAATACCCGTACCATCCACCATATCGTTAATGCCTTTGCAAATTATGAAAAGAAGCTAGGCGATCATAATTTAGGATTAACAGGTGGTTATGTTAAGGAGCTAACCAATTACAACACCACAAGTGGTTCGAACACCAACCTTTATTCTGATAATATCCCATCGTTAAGCTTAACCTATGGTGCCAATGCAGCTGCGAGCGATGGCGCAAGGCAACTGGCAGTTGAAGGTGTTTTCGGAAGGTTTAGCTATGCCTATCAGGATAAATATATGCTCGAAATTAACGGACGCTACGATGGCACTTCGCGGTTTTTGGAAGGTGTGAGATGGAAGTTCTATCCTGGTATTTCGGCAGGTTGGAATATCGACAGGGAAAAATTCTGGCAACCGATATCGAAAGTGGTAAACGCTTTAAAATTGAGGGTTAATTATGGTAGTCAGGCCGACCAGCAGTTTTTAGATGTAAACGGTGCAAACTGGTATCCATTTTATCCGAGCTTAGGAACTACCAGGCCAACGTCTACTTCGTGGTTTTTTGGAACTGCAAGGGAAGCATCCGTATCGGCACCGCCATTGGTTAATACCGATTTAACTTGGGTTACCACCACTACTTATGGTGTAGGGCTTGATGCTGCCTTTTTCCGTAACAGATTGAATGCTACATTTGAATGGTATAAACGCGAAGCAAAAGACTTTGCCGGGCCGAGTGCCCCACTGCCTACTGTACTGGGCGCAACTGTACCTACAGCAAATAACGCAGCCATTCAAACCAAAGGGTTTGAGGTTTCAGTTAAATGGAACGATAAAATCGGTAATTTTAGCTATGGCATTAAAGCTACTCTGGCTGATTACCGCGGAAAAGTAACTGAGTATCCAAATCCTAACAGATTAATTAGCGATTGGTATACGGGAGAAGTAATGGGTAATATTTATGGCTATACAGCTAATGGCCTTTACACAACTGATAATGTGGGTACCGCTATTCCTACACCAGCATTCTGGAATGGAAGATGGCAAGCGGGTGATGTGAAATACGAAGATTTAGATGGAGATGGCAAGATAACTCTAGGTCCGAATACGGCCGAAAATATGGGGGATAGAAGCGTAATTGGTAATTCGACTCCCAGATATCAATATGGTGCTACCCTTGAGTTTGGATGGAAATCATTTGATTTTAGTGCTTTTTTACAAGGGATAGCTAAGCGGGATGTTTTTATTGGTTCTAATTATTTTTGGGGCATTCAAAGCAGCGAATTTCAAAGCTCTCCGTTTACAGTACATGCAAACAGGTGGTCGCCTGCTAACCAGAACGGATATTTCCCCAGATATTACATGAGTGATGAGGTAAATAAAAATTATCAGATATCAACCCGTTACTTACAAAATGCGGCCTATATGCGCATTAAAAACGTTCAGCTGGGCTATACTTTGCCTCCGTCTATTGCTTCGAAAGTATTTTTAAAGCGGGCACGATTATACGTAAGCGTAGAGAACCTGGCCACATTTACTGATTTGATCAAAACAATGGATCCCGAACTCTCATTGAGTGATGCGAAGATCTATCCGCTGCAACGCACTTATTCATTTGGTATAAATCTCACCCTTTAGTTCACGGTTAATAAAAAATAACATGAGATTGTTTAAGAAAATAAATATACTATCGGCATTCATTGTAATGCTGATTTTATCGGCATGTAAAAAAGACTTTTTGGATAGGGCACCACTTACAAATATCAGTGATGCTGAATACTGGAAAACCACAAACGATTTACAGTTGTATTGCAATAACTTCTATGCTACCTTTCCTGCATATACTGGTTTTGGATCAATCGGGAATTTTACCGATGATGCCGACCAGGGAAGCGACAATATGATTGCCGAACAGGTAAATAATACTATAAATGGTAATCGTACGGTACCTGCTTCGGGCGGTGGCTGGGACTGGAACCAGCTAAAAAATGTTAACTATTTCTTAGCCAATTACCAAAAAGTAAATGCACCATTCGATCTGGTAAAACCATATGTTGGCGAAGCATTGTTTTTCAGGGCGCAGTTCTATTTCGATAAACTGAAAACTTTTGGTGCAGTGCCATGGATCAATAAACCAATACTTTCTTTGGATGATCCGACTTTGTTTGCCGCCCGATTGCCTAGAAATATTGTTGCCGATTCTATTATAAGTGATTTGGATAAGGCCATATCTTATCTGCCATCTAAAGGATCGGCTAAAGCATCGCGCATCAATAAGGAAGTAGCTATGCTTTATCTGTCGAGGATTGCATTGTTTGAAGGTACCTGGGAGAAATACCACTCAGGCACCGCTTTTGGTGTTGCAGGTTCAAACGGCGCTAAGTTTCTTCAAAAGGCTGCGGATGTTGCAGGCACACTGGTTTCTGCTAATGTTTATAGTTTAGATAATGCTGTGGCAAGCCAAACCAATTACTGGAACCTGTTTAACCAAACCGATTATGCTGGTAGCCGCGAGGTAATGTTATGGCGCAGGTACGAAGTTGGTGTTATTTCTCATAACTGGCACAGGTACAGCAATGGCGGGGCAGGAAGGGGAATAACCAAAAACCTGGTTGATGATTATTTGTGTGCCGATGGTTTACCTAAAACGCTAAGTACGTTATATCAGGGCGATAATACTTTGGTTAATGTAGCCAAAAACAGAGATCCAAGGCTGCAGCAAACTATTTATGTAAACGACGGACAGCACTTTATTTCTACCAATCTGCCAAATGGACAGGCAAACGTTGTGTTTAATGCTCCGGCTTTGCTGGGAGGCGGTACACAATCTAACACCACAGGCTACCAGCTCTATAAAGGGCATAATGCAAATTACGCACAGCAAGTTGTGGCAGAAGTGGGTACAACAGGCTTAATTTTATTCAGATATGCAGAGGCACTTTTAAATTTAGCCGAAGCCAAAGCAGAGTTGGGATCCCTTTCGCAAACGGATGTAGATTTGACCATTAATAAACTAAGAACCAGGGCAGGTATGCCACCGTTGGTAATTGCAGCAATTGCTACCGATCCAAATTGGATTTTCCCAATGCTAAGTCCCGTTATAAATGAAGTTAGGCGCGAAAGAAGGGTTGAACTGGCCTGCGAAGGATACAGGAGAGATGATATTTACCGTTGGGCAGCAGCCGATGAGTTACTTGTAGGCTGGAAACCAAAAGGCGCAAAAAAAGCACAGTTTGCCGGAGCTATAGATGCAGGTACACTGGCCAAATATCCTGAAGATGCCAATGGCTACATCGAATGGTTTAGAAGTAACACCGCCTTAACAACCGGTTACCGGTTTAACATCGATAGAGATTATTTATCGCCATTACCAACCAACCAGTTAACATTAAATCCGGCATTGAAACCACAGAATCCGGGCTGGTAAATCAAAAATCAGGTATTTTTCCATTTCGTTAAATAACTGTCCTGATAAAAACCGATAGTTTCAGAACTATCGGTTTTTTTGAAATACCCGGTTGGCTTACGGTTATGTTATTCCTGCCAATCAATAAAGAGAGGCTTAGCTGTACTTTAACATCCTATTCAACGCTTATTAAAACAACATGCAATGACAAAAAAATTAAACAGAAGACAATTTATCAGCGGTATGATGGCCACTGGTATTGTGCTGCAAATTCCGGGTGCCGTGCTTGGTATGTTTCCATCAAAAACAAAAGCAATTAAAGCAGGGATTATTACGGATCTGCATCACGATTTAATACCCACCGGTGAAGAGCGTTTGCAAGCCTTTTTGGGCCACGCCAAAAAGAACCAGGCTGATTTGATTATGCAAATGGGCGATTTTGCTTTACCAAAGGATAGCAATAAATTCCTTATCGATCAATTCAATAATGCACACCTTGTGGCTTTACATGTAATTGGCAACCATGATACCGATTCGGGGCATACTAAAGCACAATGTCTCGAGTACTATAAAATGCCAGCCAGATACTACACCAAAGAAGTTAACGGTATGTGTTTTATCATTTTAGATGGAAACGATAAAGGCTCGCCAACCCATAAGGGAGGTTATCCGGCTTATATTAACGATGAGCAAAAATTATGGCTGCAGCAGCAACTGAAAGAAATTAATAAACCCATTGTTATTGTTAGCCATCAACCGCTTGCAGGAGAATATGCTGTAGATAATGCAGCAGAGATTCAGGATCTGTTAAGTACCTATTCAGACAAGATCTTGCTGGCAATAAACGGGCATACCCATATCGATTGCCAGCTTTTAATCAACAATGTAAATTATGTTCACATTAACTCAGCATCTTATTTCTGGGTTGGCAGCGAATATAAACATGATAGTTATGCGGCGGAAATTCACCAAAAATATAAATGGCTATCTAGCACCTGCCCTTACAAAGATCCCTTATTCACCATGTTGACTATCGATCCTGAAGCAGGGATTATGCATATAGAAGGGCGAAAAAGTACCTGGGTTGGCCTGTCGCCAGAGCAGTTAAAATATGAGGCACAGCCCGGAATTAAGCCGGGCAAAGAAATTGTGCCGTTTATCAGAAAAAGAAAGATAAGCCGTGCTTAAAAACCGGTTGTGTTAACAGACTATCCAATTATGTTGCTTCAAACCTATGAAATTAAATGATGAAAGTACACGGATAGATTTTTAAATAAGAAGTGCAAGTAACGGGAGCCTGCGACTGATCTGTTGAAAAGGATAGAGAAAAAGCAGCTCCCTTACTATTAAAATTACCTCACAAATTGCCCTGTAGTGGTCCCTGGAGGATGTTGAAAATACCTCTTGCAACAAGCTAATGGCAGCAGAAGAACCTCACTAAAATATCGGCATCGCTCAGTAAAACAGGATCTGGAAAAAGTAATAATTAAAAATGTAATTTATTATTACATTCGTTTTGTAATAATTATATGACTGACCAAATCACTGTTTCTGATTCAGATCTTGCTGCCATGCTCAAAGATGGCGATCGGAAGGCTTTTGGTGAAATCTACAACCGCTACTGGAAATCGCTCCACCAATCGGCCTATAATATTCTTGGCGATGAAAATGCCGCCTCCGATACCTTGCAGGAAGTTTTTGTAAGCCTGTGGCAGCGCAGGGAGCGTGTCGAGATCCTTTCTTTAAAAGCTTATTTATTTCAGGCTGTTAGGTTTGCCGTATTGAAATCAATCAGGCAACAAAAAACAGATCAGCTTTTTTATACCCGGTTGGCCGCTGTTACCAGCGAAATTGTTCTGGAAAACCCCATGCTTTTTAAAGAACAGCAATACCTCATTGCACAGGTAATTGACCAGTTGCCTGAAGATTGCCGGGCCATATTTCTGATGAGCCGGGAAGAAAATTTAACCTATAAACAGATTGCCGGCAAATTGGAGATATCCGAAAAAACAGTAGAGAAAAAAATGTCTATAGCCCTTAAAACGATAAGGAGCGGACTAAATCTCGAACTCTGCCTTGCCGTTACTTCCCTTTACTTTTTATCAAAATCCTGAACGGTTTCCCCGCATTTATAATTTCTGAAAAAAAATAGCAGCAAAAGCGTAGGGTGTCTCCCGCGTTTTGGTACATATCTATATAACTATGAAAAAAGAACATTTTTTATTGCTCGTAAATAAGTATCTCGATAATACGGCAAGCGCTGAAGAAAAGAATTTAGTAGAGGCCTATTATGATAAGATGAGTAAAAAGAACCTGGGCCTGTTGAGTGCTGAGGAAGAAGAAGTGTTTAAAATGCGCTTAAAACATAAAATCGAAGCCGCGCTATGGGGCGATGAGCAAACAGCACCTGGCAAAGAAAAGCGGTACAGGTTTCCGCTACCCGTTAAATGGCTGGCTGCCGCTGCAGTGCTGCTTATTATTGGGGCTGGTATTATTTTATTTAACCCGCATAAAGTTACTGCCCCTGCAGCTATTGATTATGCAAGCAGGATTTTGCCAGGCGGAGATAAAGCGGTGCTGATTTTGAATGATGGATCGCAGATAGACCTCGGAAAGGCAATTAAAGGCCGCATAGCCAATCAAACAGGTCAGCAAATAAATAAAACCGATGAAGGCAGATTGGTTTACAACCAGCTCGGCGGCAACAGGCTGCCAGAAAATAAAGATGCGGGCTATAATACCATCATTACACCAAAAGGGGGGAAGTTCCAGGTGGTACTTGCTGATGGCACAAGGGTTTGGCTAAATTCAGCATCGCGCATGAGGTATCCTTCAGCATTTACGCAAAAGCATAGGATAGTTGAACTGGAAGGAGAGGGGTATTTTGAGGTTGCACCAGATAAAGACAGGCCTTTTGTTGTTAAAACCGAAAAACAAAGCGTAGAAGTATTGGGTACACATTTTAATGTTTCGGCCTATCAGGACGACGAAATTAACAAAACCACCCTGTTAGAAGGTAGTGTGGCCGTTAGTCCCGGTACCTTATCCGGAAACCGTACAGTTCGTATAGTTCCCGGGCAACAGGCGCAGGTACAAGGAAGCGATATACAGGTGAAAAACGTTGATGCGGAAGCCGCTATTGACTGGAAGAACGGCAAATTCGTATTTAAGAACGAAGATATAAAGTCAATTATGAGAAAACTTTCCCGCTGGTACGATATCGAAGTTGATTATGAAGGGAATGTAGAAAACCTGCACTTTGGAGGTAGGGTCTCTCGCGCTAAAAACTTGAAAGAAGCGCTGAGAATACTTACGCTTACGGGTGATATAAACGTTAAAGTTGAAGGAAGGAGGGTAACCCTTATGCCATAAACTTACTATGGGATAGCGGTTATATAATCCGGAAGTGCTGGACACACCTCCGGATAAAATGTTAAGCTAAGCCCACCCTAAAATTGCTTTTAATTATCAACCAAACACGATGTGCCGGAAACGGGCATCTTAAACCTAACAACTCAAATGTATGAAATTTTACGATTCTAATTCGTACAGGGCTTCCTGTGCGAAGAAAAAGATTCTTTTAGTAATGAAGCTAACCACAATTCTTCTTTTTGCCCTAATCTTTCAGGTACATGCATCGGGCTATGCCCAAAAAACCATTACCATAAATGAAAGAAATACCACTTTAGAAAAAGTTCTGGATAAGATTGGTGAACAGAGCGGATATGATATTTTTTTCAATGCCCAGCTGATTGCAAAGGCCAGTCAGGTAAGCATAAAGGTAAAAGATATGCCGCTGCTTGATGTGTTGATGAAATGTTTTGCCAACCAGCCACTAACCTACACCATAGAAGGTTCGGCAATTATCATTAAAGATAAAAAAACGCTCGATCGGCCTACAACCAAAATCGCACTGGCCAATATAAGGGGTAAGGTGATCGACGAGAAAAACGAAGGAGTTCCCGGAGCTACCATCCGTGTAAAAGGGAGTACCACCGTGGTAACTACCGATCCGAACGGTTATTTTGAGATTAAAAATGTAAAGGCAGAAGATATTTTACAGGTATCATTTATTGGTTATGCCCTTCAGGAAGTTAAGGTAAACCTCAAAACCGAGATGCTGATCCAGATTATTGCCGAAGCCGGAAGTCTGAACGAGGTAGTGGTATCTGGTTTTGGCCAAACTCAAAAGAAGGTTAGCGTAACCGCAGCCATATCTACCGTACAAACCAAAGAGTTAAAGCAAAGTCCGGTTTCTAACCTGAGCAATGCCCTGGCAGGCCGCCTACCGGGCCTTACCACTATTCAATCTTCAGGCACTCCCGGCTCAGATGGTTCTGCAATTTACATCCGTGGTATTGGTACCTATGGAGCCAGCAGAAGTCCGTTAATTGTAATAGATGGTTTACCCAGGGGTGATGCGAATTTTGGAGATATTGATGTAAATGAAGTAGCCTCTATCAGTATCCTGAAAGATGCTGCGGCCACCTCTTTATACGGTATACAAGGTGCCAACGGTGTAATTCTGGTTACCACCAAACGCGGAAAAATCGGTAAAACCAATATCCAGTTTAACGGCCAGTACGGTGTACAAACGCCGCAACGCTTACCCGAGCGCTTCAGCAGCTTTCAAAAAGCAACATTAGATAATCAAGGTTCAGTTAACGATGGCGGAAACCCAATATGGACCGATAAGGAGATTGGATTATTTAAAAGCCAGGCCGACCCCTACACTTATCCCGATGTAAACTGGTACGATGTTATTTTCGAACCCAACACTCCGCAGCAGCAATACAATGCCAATATGAGCGGCGGGAACAGCAGTGTAAAGTATTTCGTTTCCTTAGGCTACCTCAACCAGGGCACACTTTTTAAAGGAGCAAATGATAATAAATATGGCGTATCGCAAAAATATGACCGCTATAACTTTAGGTCAAATATTGATATTGCCGCAACCGATATGATGAATGTGCGGGTCGATCTGGCCTCGAGAATAGAGCAGCGTACCGGCCCGGGCCCGGGTTATGGAACTGTTTTTAGCTGGGTAAACCTGATGCAGAACTATACCACTCCGGTTTTTAACCCTAACGGTACTTACGGTGCAGGCAGAATTACGGCTCCTGACGTATGGAACCCATTGGGAGCGATAAAAGAAAGCGGTTATTATGATAACTTCTGGAACAGTACCAACGGTACCATTGAAATAAACCATAGGCTCGATTTTATTACCAAAGGTTTAAATGCTAAGGGATTATATACATTCGAGAATTACGGGGCCATTAATTACGAACAAAGACAACAATTTACTGCTTTGCGTTACCGTAAAGATCCTGTAAGTGGTGCAGAAACCTATACGCCATTTACCCAGCAAACTTCGCTCACAAAAGGCTCAGGTACTTCGGCAACCCGCTACTATTACTATAACCTGCAGTTAAACTACGACAGGTCTTTTGGTAAACATACTTTTTCGGGGCTGGCTTTATTTAACCGGAACTATACCTCAATTACCGGCGATTTGCCAAGGGCTTATGAGGGCTTTGTAGGCAGGGCAGCTTATAATTACGATGCCAGGTATTTTGCAGAATTTAATATGGGCTATAACGGTTCGGAGAATTTTCCTAAAGGCAAACGTTATGGCTTTTTCCCTGCGGTTTCTGCCGGCTGGGTAATTTCAAGCGAATCGTGGTACGATGTAAAAGCAATGAACTACCTCAAACTACGCGGATCGTTTGGTTATGTGGGTAACGATAACATTGGTGGTTCGAGATGGTTGTTCATATCTGATTACAGCAGGGGTGGTGGTTTTGATTTTGGTTCGCCAAGCCCGATTACAGCCGGCGGTTACAATGTAAACCGTACCGGTAATCCAAACATTACCTGGGAGAAAGCTCAAAAATCGAACATTGGATTAGAAACAGGCTTTTTTAATAATGCATTGAAACTGGATGTGGATGTTTTCAGGGAAAACAGGACGAATATCCTCACCACACCGCAAACTATCCCAACTTATCTGGGCATAGCAGGCCTATCGGCCATTAATGTAGGTAAAGTATTAAACCAGGGTTTCGAAGCCTCTTTAAATTTCAATACGAACGTAAGCAAAGTTAATATTTTTGGTTACATCAACTGGACATACAATAAAAACAAAATCCTTGCCCGCGACGAGCCTAATTTAGCTTATCCGTACCAGGCCCTAACAGGTTTACCAGTGGGCTATCAGCTCGGTTATATTTCAGAGGGGCTGTTTGCAAATCAGGCCGAAATTGATTCATCCCCTAAGCAAAGCTTTGCAGGCAGGGTAATTCCGGGCGATATCAGGTACCGTGATATGAATGGCGACCGGGTAATAAACGAGAACGACCGTGTAGCGATACAGGTAAGTAATTTTCCAAACAATACTTTCGGTGCTTCACTAGGTGCATCGTGGAAAGGAATCGATTTAAGTGTATTGGTACAGGGAGCATTAAGCGGTAAAACGAATGTACCTTATCTGGGGCCGGCTAGGCTAGATGATGTTTGGACTCCGGCCACCGCCAGTACAGCAACTTATCCTACCGTGCATTATAGTTTAGCAGGCGGACAGAATAATGCGCAGCTGAGTACTTTCTTTATTTACAGCTCCGACTACCTTAAACTTAAAAATTTAGAACTCGGATACACCTTCCCGGCCCGTACACTAGCCAAAATAAAGATCAATTCGCTCCGGATATTTGCCAACGGATTAAACCTGGCTACATGGGATAAGCTGCCATATAAAGATTACGATCCCGAACAAACAGCTAACGGAACGGCCCTATATCCTACCATGAAAGTATATAATGTTGGCGTATCGATGAATTTTTAATAACAGACTTAAATCTTTAATGTAATGAAAAAATATAGTTATGCTTTACTGCTTGTGTTACTCGCTTTAGTAGTAACATCATGTAAAAAAAGCTTTTTAGACCGGGTGCCGAGCGATTATATCAATGAAGCAGAGGTATTCGGCAACATCGATAACGCAGAGGGCTTTTTAAATAACATTTATACCGCTATTCCATCGTGGAACTACGGGGCAGGAAACTCTTATGTAACTGCTGCCATGACGGATGAGGCAAAGCAGCGTTGGGCTAACGGCGCAATCCTCTTCAATACCGGGGCATGGAACCCCAGCAATTTTTCTCCCCTTGGCGATGACTGGACAAATGCATACGCTAAAATCAGGGCCTGTAATCTTTTCTTAACCAATTATGACCAGATTCCGGAAGATCCCAATGTTCCGGGCCGTAAAACCCGTTTAAAGGGAGAAGCTTTAATGCTGCGTGCTTTTTATCATTTTGTACTTTTCAGGGGGTGGGGTAAGATTCCGATTATGAATAAACCACTTTCGCCGGCTACAGATGGAGATGCCGTATTTTTAAAACGGAGCGAATATGCTGAAGTAGTAAGTTTTATTGAAGGCGATTTAAACGCTGCCATGCAAAACCTGCCAGCCAAGCACGATCCGGGTTTGTGGGGTAGGGCTACCAAAACAATTTGCCAGGCCATAAAATCAAGGTTGTTTCTCTATTATGCCAGCACCTTATTCAATCCGGCCAACGATGCGGCAAGATGGCAGAAAGCTGCAATACTTTCTAAAGAAGCACTGGATGCAGCACTGGCACAAGGTTATACCTTAGAACCAAAATTTGCCGATGCTTTTCTGAAATACGCTAACACAGAATGTATCTGGGGACGTAATATTGGAACAGGAGCAGGTTCAGGTATCGATCAGGTGATGCAACCCCTGGGTTATAGCGGCTGGACCAATTGCGGGCCGATACAGGATTTTGTTGATGCCTTTGAAATGAAAAATGGTTTGCCTATTCAGGATGCAGCTTCGGGCTGGGATCCTAAGCATCCTTATAAAGACCGCGATCCACGGTTTTATGCAACAGTTTTATACCCGGGGGCGAAATGGAAAAACAGAACAATCAATATTTACAGTAACGATAAAGACAATGCCAACGAGCCCGGAACCAATTATTGGTGGCGAAAATACATTACAGAAAGTTTAAACTTAGCCAACAACTCGGGCGGGGTGAATAAAACATTCTCTATTTTCAGAACGGCAGAGCTGATGTTAAACTATGCCGAGGCGCAGAACGAAGTAGCTGGTGCAGATGCCAATGTATACGGCGCTGTAAATACGATTAGAAAAAGAGCTGGCATGCCCGATATTCAGGCTGGATTAAATAAAGATCAAATGCGCGAGGTAATCAGGCATGAGCGCCGGATCGAACTGGCCTTTGAAGGGCTCCGTTTTTGGGATGTAAGGCGGTGGAAGATTGCAGAGGTAGTAGATAACAAGCCTGTTTTTGGGGTAAACTATACCATTTCATCGAGCAATGCCACCGATACCACCTTTACTTATTTTGAAGCTCAAAAAAGGGTGTTCGATAAAACCAAACATTACTTTCTGCCTATCCCGCAAAGCGAGATAGATAAGCTAAACGGCAAAAATCCGGATTTTAAACAAACCGAAGGCTGGTAAACCATTAATTCAATAAATAATGCTCTGTATAAGGTAGGTCATGTTTGAACCTACCTTATTAATCTTTTAGCTAGGCCTGATTAGCCTGTAATGCCAAGTATAGCTTAAATATTAAAAATAAAGTTTTTAAAATTGATAAAGGAAAGCAACAGCCAGGCACAACATCACGTTAAAACAAAGTAATATCCCTATAAGAAAATGAACTTTTTAAAAAGCAGATTTTATATTGCATTAAGTATAGCCATGCTTTTGATTCTTCAGGCTAAGGCTCAGGATTATCAATCAGTCAAAGAAATTGCCAAAAGACGGGCACCCTGGCTGGTGTCGGCACTCAGCTTTAGCCGAATACCAGCGCAGGATGGAAAAGATGTTTTTGAACTTTATACCGAACATAAGCAAGTTAAAATTGCGGCATCCAGTGCCAGTGCGGCGGCACAAGGCTTAGGCTGGTACCTTAAATATTACTGTAAAAGAAGTATATCCCATTTAGGCGATAACTTAGGTGCTGTAAGTAATTTACCTCAGATTAAAACAAAGCTGCGTATTGTTTCGCCCTATGCCTATCGCTACGCCTTAAATTATTGTACCATTAGTTACTCCATGAGTTTTTATACCTGGAAAGATTGGGAAAGGGAGCTGGACTGGATGGCGCTGAATGGCGTTAACCTGATGCTGGCACCGGTTGGTATGGAAGCCGTTTGGCAAAACACCCTGAAAAAACTGGGCTATTCAGATCAGGAAGCTCTCGGTTTTATTCCCGGGCCGGCATTTGGTGCCTGGTGGTTAATGGGCAATATGGAAGGATGGGGTGGCCCAATGAGCCAGCAGATGATAAACGAACTGGCAGCGCTTCAGAAGCAGATTATTACGCGGATGAAAACCATAGGGATACAGCCGGTGATGCATGGTTTTTACGGGATGATTCCCACCACTTTAAAAAACAAGAAGAATATTAAAGTGCTATCACAAGGCAAATGGGTAGGCGGTTTTACCAGACCCGATTTTCTGCTTACCGATCAGCCCGGCTTTAAAGAAATAGCCGATGTGTATTATGCAGAAATGAAAAAACTTTACGGTGCCGATTTACATTATTTTGGTGGCGATCCCTTTCACGAAGGCGGTAGTTCTAAAGGTGTCGATCTTAAATCATCAGGTAAAGCTATTCAGGAGGTTATGCAAAGCAACTATCCGGGCAGCTCCTGGGTGTTACAAGGCTGGCAGTCTAACCCCTCATCGGCGCTGCTTTCGGGACTTGATAAAAACAAGGTACTGATTATCGAACTATTTGGCGAAAATACCAACAATTGGGAAAAACGTAAAGGTTATGAAGCTACGCCATTTGTGTGGAGCAATGTGAGTAATTTTGGAGAGAAAAATGGTCTTTACGGTAAATTACAACGTTTCTCGGATGAGGTTTACCGTGCCAAAACCGGGCCTTATGGCAGTTACCTTAGTGGGGTGGGGATTATACCCGAAGGGATTAACAACAACCCGGTTGCTTTTGATTTCATGCTGGAGCTTGGCTGGCATAAAGACCATGTTGATGTGAACAACTGGATTAAAAACTATATCGTGTACCGTTATGGTAAAAGCAATGCTGTTCTCGAAAAAGCATGGGCAATTTTATTGAAAACGGTTTACAGCAGTCCCGATGCTTACCAGGAAGGCCCTTCCGAATCTATTTTTTGTGCACGTCCGGCCATTGGCATACAAACTGTTTCTTCGTGGGGCACCAGAAAGCGGAACTACGATACCGCTCAGTTTGCAGAAGCTGTTCGTTTATTTGCCTCAGCAGCTAAAGATTTCGAAAATGTTGAAACCTATCAGGCAGACAGAATTGATTTTGTTCGTCAGCTTCAGGCCAATAAAGGCGACCAGGTTTACCTGGAAATGATGGATGCCATAAAAAACAAAGATTTAGCAAAGTTTAAGCAAAACAGCGCCATATTTCTGGAACTGATTAAGCAGCAGGACCAGCTGCTTGCGAACAGCCGGTTTTTTACCCTTAACCGCTGGCTTAAACAGGCCGTTGATTTTGGTACCACAGCCACCGATAAAACAATGGCACTCAAAAACGCAAAGGCTCAGATTACTTACTGGGGACCTGATACCAATGCCCGCACCGATTTGCATGAATATGCACATAAAGAATGGAATGGCCTGTTGGGCTCCTTATATCTGGTGCGCTGGAAACTATTCGAAGCACAACAAATTGCGCAACTTTCGGGCAATGCAGCAGAAACACCAGATTATTTTAAAATGGAAACCGATTGGGCAAACAGCAGTGAGCTCTACACCCCCAATATACTTGCCGAAACACAAATCAGGCTCCTGATCGATCAGCTGGTAAAATAAGACCTTAAGCACAGGGAAAGGGATTTCGATCTGAAATATCCTTCCCCTGTGTTATTCGCTTTAAGCAAATCGACTTTCAATAACGCAGGGTGTTCCATTGTTTTAGAGTGGGGGCACTAAAACCTGCGCCAGGTAAAGTATAGCTTAACATTTTGTAGTGGTAAAGTTAACACACCAGCCGAAAGCAACCTGAATTTTAACTACAGGCAATCTCCAGGAAGATTAACCATTTGCCAAAGCAGGGGTTAAGTTGTGTGGGAGTTGGCTGCTGGCAACGGTGGCTGAAAGGTGGCCTAAAGGCGGAGTAAATTCAGTTTCAAGAACGAAAAGAGAATTTAGGAAGGGAGCTAAACAAGATAATGGTGGACTATAATGAGTGTAGCCTTTTCCTTTGACCAGAAGTTTAAAACCAGGATTACAAGAAGAAAAATGATGGCGAAATAAGAGATCAGTAATGCTAAGTATTTAAAATGGAGGGTTTGTGATATGCGATACAGAACAAAAATAGAGCGTTTGCTGAAAATACCACCTTTGGACCAGATTACCAATCAATTGAACCAATAAACAAAGTTCCTTAACTAGAGTATAGTCACTTTTGTAGATAACAATTGCACATTAAACAAAAAGACTATGGGATTAACAGGTTTAGGAATTTTTCATACCATTATTGGTATAGTTGCCATTGCGGCGGCAATCATTTCATTTGTACGCTTTGGCAAGATTGATTTAAAACATCTTACGGGTAAAATATACTTTTATACCACTGCTGTTACAGCTTTAACTGCTTTGGGACTCTCTAAACACAGAGGCTTTAATCCAGGGCATGTTTTTTCGGTATTCATTTTTATTTTAGTGGTAGTGGCATTTTGGCTTTCGGTAAAGCGAAGTGCCAGTAATAAGGCCCGCTATGTGGAGAATTTTTCACTCTCTTTCAGCTTCTTTCTGTCGCTTATCCCTACTGTGAACGAAACTTTTACCCGGGTACCGCTGGGGCATCCGCTGGCTAAAAGTCCGACCGATCCGATAATTGCCCAAACATTACTGGTGATTTTTATCGCTTTTATTGCTGGTTCTGTTTATCAGTATATTAAACAACGTAAGGCAGTTAAGACGCGCTAAACCAAATAGAAGCCACAATATTACCTTCCTAACTGCTTAATGGTTTAAAAGCCATTTACAGGCTGTTTCTGGTTTCTTTATCATTAAGAGATTAAGGACATTAAGAAGATCAATTTAATGCTTGGCAGTTGAAAAGCCAAACCCTGCGTTAGTTTTTCTATTTTTACAGCAGAAGGTTTTTTAAACATGATTATCGACCACAAAAAGTACGATTTGTTTGGTAAATCCATGGTGCAAAGCATCATGATAAAGGCACCCTTTACCTTCGATTTTCCAATTACCGATAATGCCTGCTTTTTGTACATGCTACAGGGCGAAATGCAATACCACCGTGACGAAGATCTGGTGGACATACCGCAGAAGCACGCCTTGTTTTTAAATTGCATCCAGGCCAGCAAAACCATCAGCAACCTGAATACGGAGGGCGTTAACGAAATTATGGTGGTTAATTTCCACCCTGATATTTTAAAGCGGGTTTACGACCGCGAGATGCCGGTAATCCTGCAGGCACCAGAGCGAATGGTTTCGAACAAGAGCGTGGAGGTTTTAAACAATAATTTCCTGATTGAAAAATATATTGAAGGCCTGCTGTTTTATTTTCAGCACCCGGCACTGGTAAATGAGGATATACTGGTTTTAAAACTCAAAGAAATTATCCTGCTACTTGCGCAAACGCCTAATGCCGGGGCCATACAAACCATTTTTGCCCAGCTGTTTTCGCCTACTACCTATACTTTTAAGCAAATTATTGAGGCCAACCTTTTTGCGCAACTCAGTGTCGATGCCCTAGCTCAACTAAATAATTTGAGCATTTCTTCCTTTAAACGCGAATTTGCCAGGCATTATAACGATACACCTGCCAATTATATCAAAACCAAAAGACTCGAAAAGGCCGCCGAGCTGCTGCTCATTTCGAAAGAAAGGATTAATGACATTGCTTTTAGATGTGGCTTTAACGATCTGGCTAATTTTACCAAAAGCTTTCGGGAGAAGTATCAGTGCACACCGAGTGCATTTCGTTTGGGCTAGCTTATAAAACAGGATTTTGGTTAGAGTGATCAATAGAACTACTACGCTTAACGCTTAAAATAGTTGCTCTAAAATGAAGGCAGGATAGAAAATCCCAAAAAATGTCTACATTGTAAAATCATTTTGCCAGAGGTAATGTCATATACTGCGAAATCGACACTTTTAAAATATGGAAAAGAAAAAAGATACCGCTGAAGAAGTAGCTGCAGCCACAAAACCGGCTCAAAAGCGCTTACCTAGAAAGAAGAAAAAGATGGGTAACAGTGGCGGTAAATCTGGTTAATCTAATTTTCGTTCAAATATTCATTAATCTAAACACCCACAATATGGCTAAAAAAGAAGAAAAACAAGCAGAAGAAAAACCGGTAGTTGCCCCCAAACGTTTGCCCCGTAAGAAGAAAAAAATGGGTAAGAGTGGTAAATCCGGAGGATAATATTAGTTTGATATGGAAAATACCACCGGACAGATTGAGGGCAAAGGTGGAAAACCTAAAGCCATTATAGATCCAAGAAGTTTTAAGGTAACCGACTACCTCACCATTCCCCAACTTCAAATTCCTGATGCATACGACTGGACAACAGTAAAGAAAAGTAAATGGGATGTATTTGGAAACGACAGTATTAGCAATTGTACCTGTGCAGCTGCTGGGCACATGATTGAATGCTGGACGGCGAATACGAGTTCGAAATTTGAAATTTCGGAAGAAGCGATTATAAACACTTACATTACGCTCTCTAAATACGACCCCATCACGAAGAAAAACGATGACGGCGTGTATATGCTCGATGTTTTAAAATACTGGCGTAAAAATGGTATCGATCAGCACCGCATCCGGGTATTTGCCACCGTTCCGCACGATCGCCGTGAAATTGTAAAGGCTTCCATTTATCTTTTTGGCGGAATTTATGTTGGGCTTCAGCTCCCTAATAGCATTTTGCAACAGAAAATATGGGAAGTTAGTCCTGGTGGACTCACCGGTGATAACCAACCCTGGTCGTGGGGCGGGCATGCAGTGGCCATCCTCGCCTATGATGAAGAGCACCTTACCTGCATTCATATCGGGCGGGAACAAAAAATGACCTGGGATTTCTGGGAAACCTATAACGATGAAGCTTATGCCATCATTACGCAGGATTTTATGCAGGGTGACAAAAATCCTTTAGGGCTTGACCTCGGTGCCATGGAGCAGGACTTAATGCGGTTAACACAGGAGAAGATCAGGCTGGCCAACCGTTTAGCTCAAGAAACACCTGATAAATATTAAACAAATATGATCGAACTGATCAAACAGCTGATCTTAGCTGAGGTGAAAATAGCGCCCGAAATTGTCGGCCAGATTTGCAGTCAGGCTATTCCGAAACCACATTACGATTTAGTTTACAGCCTTACTTATAATCAGGCAGATCCCAAAACTGAAGACCTGATCGATCTGATTAAAGAACATGGCTTGGAAAAGGGGGCTCTTATTATGGAAATAATGGCTGGTAATGGTTACGAATGCCATGAAATAGCCAAAAGCTTTCCGGATAATTTTTATACCTGCCTGGATAAGGCCAATTATTTTTCACCATTCCCAGGATTAAATTACCTAAACGCTAACTGTACAGATATTCATTATAAACATGCAGAGCAACAAGATTTGATTTTTATAGGTGGTGCAAATGCTTCCATGTGTATGCTCACCGAGTTAAAAGAAATCATGAGGCTTGGTGTTTTTCTTCAAAATAACATACGCACGGGTGGATTGGCTGTGCTCTCTTACTTTGAAGAACATGATGCGGTTTCTAATTTCCTAATCGATTATTCTGTAAAAGCCATAAAAAACCATGCAGAACCTGCTTTTAATGGTTTATATGCGCATTGGTTTAGTGCCGTGAAATACGATAAGGAAAAGCAATTGCACCATTACCATGATCTGGTTGCACTAACGCATGATGATGAGTTGCACAGCGGTACTGCTTATGCACAAATTGCTTACCACGAAAAACCTTTTATTGCCCGTAGCTGGCAAACGGCAATTGTAATGGAGCTGATGCAAACAGCCGGTTTTGAGTATGTCGGCAATAAATGGAATATGGACTGCCGGTTTATGCCATTTAAGAAAGTAAAAAATAAGGATGATATTGATTATTTGGGTGGTTGATTTTCTAAAAGAGCAATGTTCGCTACGATTAATGTAAAGACATAAATGAATCGGTTTAGATCAGTTTAAATTTAGAAATTCTACGCTATTTCATCATCCGTATTTCTCACTGGCGCAAGTCTTAGAGAAAGGAGCAATGTGCTGGATGACTTGTGCATACACAATAATAATCAATTAAGGTTTTCTCAAAGAGATTAATTTAACGAAAAGCACAAGTCTGTCCTTCTTGAGGCCATGGCGCTAAGACTTGCGCTGGATAGGGATCAATCTTTTAAATGACTTTAATGCTAGCAATCATGTTTTGAACTGTGGCAAATTCAGCCTCATTAACAGGCAGAAACTCCTGAGTTTTATTGATGGTAAAGATGCATATAAAGGTATTATTGTCCTTTCCGGTTATCCAGTAATAAGTAATGTGTCCCTCGTCGTCTTGTGCCGATTCCTTTTTGTAATGCGCACAGTTGTTGTTTCCTAATCTGATGCTTTTGGCTCCATCATTTTCTGCTATTTCGCTAGTAATGTAGTCGGCTGCCTGATTTACATCTGGACTCATAGTGTTCGGCCATTGGAAAGCAGTAATCCTGAAATTGCCAGCCCATGATGATTCTGTTTCATGCCAGAAAGCATGTGTAGCCTCATCCTCGTCATCGTATTCTGCCCATCCATCAGCTAGTGAGCAACTAAAGTAGCCATCTCTGGAGATATAATTATTTTCCATGTATTAGGTTAATTGGAATAAGCATCAAATACTTATATCCCGCCAAACTTGTGCCTTGCATAAACCAGACCATGCTGTTGACTATCAAATTTATAATATACAGTAAGTCCTCCACCATTTCCCAGCATGAATTTTTTTCGTTTATAAGTTGTGGAAAACGGGATAAGACTAACAAAAAAGTTATCGTTATTTACTCTTAGAGGTATGATGCGAATCAGTGTAATATGCCCGCTATTAGTTTTTATTATTTTTTTTAACTCGATATAGTCTGGATATTGAATTTCTACACCGTTTATTTGTTTTGGTAAACTGTCAGTTAACAAATAATTTGGTTCTACATAAATAAGCTTCTGGTTTCCATTATTCTTTTGGATCGCATTACAGTAAATGGTTAATGCATTTCTATAAATATTGGTAGTGTCACTTTTTTCGGTGTTAAATACATTTTGTGCAAAACAAATGTTCGAAAATAAGATCCCGAACAGGATAAATAGGTTTTTCTTCATTTAAGTTGCTTTTAATGCTTTTTGTTTTGCGAAATTATAAACAAAACGATTTGATAATACTTGCTGGAGTGGTGGTTGCTGTCTCCGGGCGATCAGTTTACAGCCTGGCAGCCGTTGTTGATTTATTTTTTTGTTGCGGTGTAGTATGCAGTCATTGCTTCCGGATCGGCAACGGTTACCTTTATCAACCTCGCGTTGTAGCTGTGCAACTCAACCGGGTGTTTCATAAACGGACCCCAATAGCAGAAAAAACCTAAATCCCCATCATCCAGCCCTTTCAAATAGGTTTTGGGATTATCGTAATCGGTTACCTTGTAATTTCCAAAAACTATGCGCTGGGCTTTTGTCTTGTCTTCAAATTGTTCACTCACCATCCCCCATACATTAAAGAAAAGTGATTCTGCAGTTTGTATTTTCCTTGCATCGCTAAACGTTGCCCATTTTTCTGGCGTATAGCCGTAGTACATATTTACCTTAAACACTTCCTTACCCTTTCCATGGATGATTTCCACTATAGTCTGGATCGTATCGCTGGTTATTTCATAAGTTGAATTTTGCAACCAGTCATCGCTTTTAGCAATCGTCCAGTTGATCTTTTTGTAACCTACACCGAGTAGTTTTTTAGTGTGCGTATCAAAGTCTTTGTAATGGCTCAAATGCAGGTTAAGCTTATCAACATCTGGTGTAACAGGCTTTTGGGCAAACACGCTTGAACTGATGATTAACAGGAATAAGGCCTGGAGCAAAAATTTAGTTTTCATGAAAAGTCGTTTGGTTGATCTAAAATACAGCATATTTAACCAATCAGAAAAATATTGCTAAAAATGTCGATGGATTGCTCAGATCAATGCCTGCTGGAGTTCTACGAATTGACTTATAGAAAATAGTCTCTGACTGGATTTAGCTAAAATCGCCTTAAACAAAAAAAAGCCCATCTTTCGATGAGCTTTTTCTCAGTAGCGGGGAGCAGGATCGAACTGCCGACCTCAGGGTTATGAATCCTGCGCTCTAACCATCTGAGCTACCCCGCCGGGTTTATATTTACTAAATAACGTAAATACAGATGTGGTTATTTTTAAGAGCTGCAAATATAGGATAAATATACATTCTAATAAAAATAAATGTGAAATATCTTCTATTGAGCTCTCAATCAATCTTTTCCATTGCATTTGTCTCCTCCCTGAGGATTGTTTTAGGTCTTATATACTGATTAGTTTATTGAATTTTTTACTTCATGTGCTGATTTTTGCCTAGCAAATGTCAGAGTGGTTGTGGGGATTAATAGATCATATAGGTAATATTAAGGTGGTTAGTTTCTCATTTATTTCTCATTGGTTGCATCAATTTTTGTAGTATTTAACGAATGCAACTATAATTATAACGGTTAATATTGTAAAGATTAATACGTTTTGTCCTCTAGTAAATTGGTATAGTCCAATTGCTCCAATGACCATTAAACCAATGTATTTCCAAATAGGTTTAATAGTTTCTGAATATTACATTATTTAATTAAATGTTGTTAAAATGATCATCTACAATTGCATATTCTTCATATCTATCACGTTTGGCTAATAGGTTTTTTTCACTAAATTCTCTTATGGAATAGCCGTTCTCGTAGAAATTCAATAGAGAATTGGCGAACTGATACTTTAACCAATGTAGTCTAGCCTTATATTTCTCGCTATCAATTACTTTAAATATTCTAGAGGCTTCATCAATTGCAAGTCTGTGTTCTCCTCTATGTTGTAAAACATCGATTCTTGTCTTAATTAATATTAAATCATAATGAAATGGTTTTCCTCCCCATCTTTTCCAATTCTTGTGAGATAACATCAATAAATCATTTGAAGCTATATTATACGTTTCTGAAACTGCAAATATGATATATAGTAGCCTATCAATCTCAAATTCTTCTTGGGTTGATTTAATACGCTCCAAAAATGTCTCTTCTATACCTAAGTAGCCTTTTGTTTTAATAATGGACTTATATATAAAAGCATAATTCTTGTCCCTTTCTTGATTTAACGGTGGCATGAATATTTTTGGAGTAAAGTCATTAAACGCTATTGAAAGATTATCAAAATAGATATTATCATGTTTGTACTGATACCATAAGTTTAATACTGTTGCTTTATCTTCATCAACCAATGCTGAATAGTTTAATAACGCTAAGTCGATTTTTACAGTTAAGGGTAATAGCTCCACACTGTTAATGATGTTTTTGACTTTTTCTTCAGTCTTGTTTTCCGCATTTGACATAATTAATAAGTTAGGTTATATAAAAGATTATTATAATAGCACAAATATGAAATATATTTCATAATATTTAAATGCTATTTGCTTTTCCTTTGGTATGTGATAAATACTAAGGATGAAGCCTTAATTAAAGCCTTTGGTAACAGGGTTAGATTACTTAGAAAGCAAAGAAAACTTTCTATGGAAAAACTTGCTGAATTATCAGGTATTGATTACAGGCAATTATCTTATGTAGAATTAGGTGATACAAACCCTACCATTTCTACAGCTTCTGCAATTGCTAAAGGATTAAACCTTCATATTAAGGATTTATTTGATTTTTGATAAGAGCGTTTGTCGACAGCTTTAGTTGGGGATTAGTAGAAGTGAAAAGAATTATAGCTATATTAATTTAAAGTAATTTAAATGTAGGTATTTGCATTTAATTATTGTTTATTGGGTTGGATGCTAGGATAATAAATTTATCCTTATAATCATTTGTGATTCGTGATGTACTGCCGCCGGTCATCTCTTTCAAAGTAAAGTGGGGGGCTTGAATACAGGTAAGTTAGAGAGTTTTTCTTCTCAGTTGTGCTAAAAAAATTAGTAAAAAATTTGGATTTCTCGATTATTAATTCTATTTTTGTAGTAATCTAATGCTGCATTGCTATAGATTCCACAAGGGGTAACACGTCTATTTGCTCCTTAAATTACATTTATTTATGATTTCTAATAAGAGGTGGGGTTGCAACCCCTTTTCTTATGCGTCAATTTAAATATTTTTTATCATTTCTTACATATCTCTTAGAAGATGTAGTATTTTAATAAAAATATTTGAATTATTAAATGTAGTGGATGTCTAAAATTTTGTAGAATCTGAGGAAATTAGAAATTTTAAATAAATAAAACGTGAGAGAGATTAGTGTGAAAGAAAGAGATGATTCCTCTATAAATGAATCGACAAAAGGGAATATTAGATATTATTATCTCAATGAGAATGAGTACATAGATTCCTTATTTAATAGAATTCCATCTAATGCAAATATAAATAAGGGGCGTTGTGGAATTGGGGGAACAACTTTGGAACTTAAAGATACAAGGAATTCAATAGTTGTAGTACCGAATATTTCCACAATTGAAAGTAAAAAGAATGTATTTCCTAACCTGTTTTGTGTCTTTGGGAATATAGATGTCGCGAAGCTTGAAAGTTATATCCTTGATTGTTTGTATCTGGGTAAATTCATCAAGATAATGAGTACCCCAGATAGTTTATGGAAGATTGAAAAAGCCGCTAATAAATTAGGTTATGATATTCAACAAGACTGTTTTATCTTACTTGATGAATCTCATGCACTTATTACTGAGGGAACTTATAGAAAAGAAATTTCAAAGCCACTTGATTATTTTTTTAGTTTCAAAGAAAAAGCACTTATATCTGCCACTCCTTATGAATTCTCAGATAGCAGAATTTGTGAATTAGAGCAACATGTCATAGTTATTCCTAATGAACCAAATAAAGTTGTGAACATTATTAATACTCAGGATGTATTTGCGTCCTTGAAGAGTTTAGCTCAACATCCAGATCATAATAACATTCATGTGTTTTATAACAGCGTTAATGGTGCAAAGGAATATTCGAGTATATCCGAAGATTCTCATGAAATATCTATTTGCTGTGCAGAAACAGAGGAGAATAGGGTAAAGTTAGCGGAATGTTCAGAGCTGATAAAAAATCCATGCTTTCAAAAGCCAACAAAATTAAATTTCTATACTTCAAAGTATTTTGAAGGTTGGGATTTGTATGATTATGAACCTACAATTGTATTAATTTCAGATGTCTTTCGTGAACATACTTGTATAGGTATTGAGAACAAAGCAATACAAGCGATTGGCCGTTTAAGAAGTGGGGAGCCAAAATATATTTATCATATAACAAATTCTAAAAATATTGAAATGGTACAGAAAAGTAAGACAGAGATTAGAGAAGAGGTAAGGGAAGAAGCAAATGTATTTATTGATTATTTTAATAATTCTTATGATAAATTGAATTTTAAGAAAAGCTATTTAGATAAGCTTGTTCCAGTACTGAAGCCTTTAGTTGAGCCATACGGAGATTTGGATAGCTCAGAGACTGCATGTAGTGTTAATTATTGCAAAATTGATACGCAGGTAAATCTAAGATATAATATGGAGCAATATTTTAATATAGATACTATTTGTTCAGCATGGAAGAATACCGTGTTTAACTATACGGTTACTAGCGACAATAATGTGCTAGATTATAAGGATTACAAATTTTTAGTCAAATCCCGTGCTAGCCAAGCAGACAAGAATAAAAAAATAATTTTTAAATATAATCAGGCAATATTAGATTTAAAATCTGGTAAGTATTTGTTCTCAGAAAATCCTGTAGAGGAATTCAAGCTAAAATACCCAGACTTATACAAATACTATGATTGCTTGGGATATGAAAAGCTATATGAATTAGGATTTAAGTCTAACTTAATGAAAAGGGAATATTATGTTCAGACTGCCACAAGTATTGATGTAACCTTGTCAATCCAAAAAATATTAGATTCACAACTGATAGCAAATCGATTTTATACTAATGATTATTTAAAAACTGTTATTTCAGATATATATAATTTGGTCGACAATGGGAAAGTTGGTAAAGCCAGTCATATAACTAATTTTTACAAAGTTAGAATAACAACGAAGGAAATTGATCAAAAGATAGTTGGTGGATATGTATTGTTACATAAATTGTTTTAAATTAATAGCCCCCCCTAGCTACTAGACTAGGGAGGCTATCTAATATTATTTTGTGCTATTTTTCTGGAATCTCAATATGATTAGGTGCACCTAAGGATTTTGCTACAATACTATTAAAAAAATCTTCATTTGCTCCTTCTAGTCCTTTAATATTTTTTAATATTTCTTTAGCTATAGAACTTAAATCTTTATCCTTCTTTTTAGAGCCTGTTATATCGTCTAATATTGACAGAGTTGGAGCTAGCTTTTCCATTAATTCAACCATTTTCGATGTCCTAACATCTGTTTCAATCATTCTTTCTAGTCGAAGGTCTTCTCGTCGTAATTGTTCTCTAGAATTATCAATTAGTTCTTTAAAATAGTCGTCATGTGTCCTCTTTTGGCTTACCGGGCCAGTATATGGCGGACAGTCACTTAATTTTACCTCTAATCTGGGCCACCAAACTTCAAAAATCTCTTCAAGCTCGCCATCAAGCATTTGATGTTCCAATAATGTATTATTGATTGTTTTGAGCATTTTTAGAATGCCGTCTTTGTCAGATAGCCTTGACTGGAACTGAGAAAGGGGGCTGATAAGCTGTGAAGGTGTTAGATCAAACAGTAGCGGAACGAGAAAAGTCTGTTCTAATGTTTTTGATAATGCGCCTGATTCAAACATTATCCAAGGGCTCGTCTGGTTCTCTGGCGTTATGCAAATTATCCCAAATTTGGAAATTTCTAATTCATTCATAATCTCTACTGACCATCTTTTTCCAGAGTCAATATCTTCATTTGACATCCAAGGTTTCACAACTTGTAATACCTTAGGTAGCCATAATCTCAATGACTCAGCAACATATTTGCTTCTTTGTCCAGACCAACTTATAAATATTTTCATTATTATACTTTTAAATTATGATGACCAGCAAACGCTCATTTTTCTGAAACAAAGTAAGTTTATAATATTATGAGAGCAAGCTTATTTAAATGCTAATGTAGGAGAAATTTTGATACTTTAGAATTTATATTTATCTAGATGAATTGATGAATTTTTTATTTAAAGCTCTGGCATTATATTTTTTAAATCGTCATTGGTTGCCTCGCCCAAGCCTCTCAAATATTTCAATGTTACTACCATATTTGAATGGCCTAAAAGCTGCTGTAGTATGCTTATGTCCTTTGATTTTCTATATACATTTACGACTGCTGTATGTCGAAATGAATATAAAGTTTGATTTTTGGTAATCAATCCTTTCTTTAGCATTTGAGTTTTGGCTCTTGACCATTGCGTTTTGAAGTAATCATCATTAAAAGGTTCGCTATTTAGGGTGAAAATATTTGCATTTAAATCTTTGATATTTGCCAAACGTTTTGATAAAACTTCTTTTAGATATTCAGGGATAAAAACGGTTCTAACTCGACCGCTCTTATTTTCTGTTCCAGACAAATTGAATTTGTTAAAATCCTCGCTTAAGTGCTTTTTAGTTAAAAATCTAACTTCTTGATGAGGACGTAAAAGGCATCCATATGTAATTAATGCACACAAGTATAGATTGTAGTGATGCTCTTTTAAGTAACCTAAAACATTATTCAATTGACCATCCTTATAAATTTCATGCAATTTAGCCTTAGCCTTTTGTTTTGGCGTATTTGTGACTGGGTTTTTGCCTATTAAATCCTTTCTAAGGAGTTCTGAGAAAAATATAGATACAGACCTTCTTTTGTTCATGTAGTGTCTTCCGGAGCTTTTAAATTGATTTAAGAAGGCTTCTATTGCTGAATTAGGCAATTCATTAATATTCATTTCTAAAAAATCCTTCGATAAAGAATTTAAGAATTGTTCACAAACTGTTTTTAAATCTCTTTTGTAAAACTTGCTATAAGGTGATTGCAGCTTCTCTTCTAACACCCTACTAAAGGCTACTTGAGTTGATAAGACTTCATCCAGAAAAGGTGATGCTGTAGGACTCCAATTGTTATTTAACGCTTTTGTGTATTCCTGTTGTAGCTTATGGAGTAATTTGGCTCTTTCTTTAATGGTTTTGGCGTGATTGGGGAATATGGGTAGATTCAGTTTGTTGCCATTATAAAACTTATAATGTTTTTTGTTATAGTAGAAATACACGTATGAGCGTGATGCTAAATTATCATTAGCTGAAATTTGTGGTGTAGTATACACGATTTTTTAGATTGTGCATATAAGACTATTAAATGTTCATCCTAAAGATCCCAAATGAGATTGAAATAAAATTTCTCATTCACAGATCAAAAGTTGTTTTTTAATGAAAAAAGCTTGATTTAGGCCTTTAAAGAGGGGTATTGAAAGGGTTATGAATCCTGCGCTCTAACCATCTGAGCTACCCCGCCGGGTTTATATTTACTAAATAATGTAAATACAGATGTGGTTATTTTTAAGAGCTGCAAATATAGGATAAATATACATTCTAATAAAAATAAATGTGAAAAAACATTTAAAGCCCTATAGCACAGTAAAATTAAATGAATTGGATGGGTTTTAGTTTGGCTCTACCTGCCTGATTTGGGCTTGTTTTTGTTTGTATGGATATGTGAAACCTTATTATGCTGATGGATTACAAGTACGATGGGCTTAATATTACTAAGAAAGGTAATTCAGTTGGCGAATGTGTATGGCCCTTCGACTCTGATACCATTGACAGTCCCAATAGAAGAATCATCATCTCGACTGAAGCGCAGCAAAATGGAGAGATCTTTAAATAGATTTAGCTTCGCTGAGCACTGCGTGGTTGTCGCTACGTTGCACTCCGCTCGAAATGACGACTCCGAGGGGGCTGCACTAATATTGATTTTATGAAATAAATTAACCCTTAGGGTGACAGCCGATTTGGAGTTAGGAGGCAGTTAACCGATTTAAACAATTAACCCAATAACCAACTATTAAATCCGTTAAATTGGGTAAATAATCAAAAAAATGATAAGAGTTGCAGATATAGAATAAAATACCTTTCTTTAGAAAAATAACATTTAAAATAATCCGGAAATTATTCTGGTAGTGTACTAACATGGCAGAAAAGAAAAAATTTACACTAGAGTACGAAGTTAGATCGTCACCAAGAATATTATACAGCTTTATAAGCGAGCCCAACGGTTTGTCGCAATGGTTTGCCGATGATGTGGTTTTCCGCGATCAGGTATATACGTTTACCTGGGATGATGAGCAACTGAAAGCGAAAATGGTTTCGGTTAAGGAAAATAAACTGGTAAAGTTTAAATGGCTGGATGATGAGCCTCAATGTTATTTTGAGATGGAAATTGTACAGGATGAACTAACCAACGATGTAGCCCTCTCGATTACCGATTTTACTACTGATGAACTTCTGGCCGAGAAGAAATTAATCTGGGATAACCAGATCGATTACCTGATTAGTGTTTTGGGTGCATAATATTATCTGCGCATTGTTTACCTTTGTAGGGTGAAAAAACTACATCTTCTATTAATAAAAGCATTCGTAAGACCATTCATTGCAACATTTTTTGTAATGATGTTCATCTTGCTAATGTTTTTTCTGTTTAAATGGATTGATGATCTCATTGGCAAAGGCTTCGAATGGTACACCATTCTGGAGCTGATGTATTATGCCTCGGCAGCCAACGTTTCGATGGCATTGCCACTATCTGTGCTGCTTTCTTCTATCATGACTTTCGGTTCGCTCGGCGAAAATTACGAGCTGGTGGCCATTAAATCAGCTGGTATTTCTTTGCAGAAAGCCATGCGACCGCTTTTTGTGGTGATTTTAATCCTTACCGTATCTTCATTTTTCTTTGCCAACTACATGTTGCCCAAAGCCAATCTGAAGTTTGGTTCGCTGCTGTACGATATCCGCAATAAAAAACTTTCCTTCCTGATTAAGCCGGGCGTGTTTAACAATGCGATACCGGGTTATGCCATCCGTGTCGATTCGAAAGAAGAAGATGGTACCCTGCACAACATTATGATTTACGATCATAAAGAAAACAATGGTATTCCGAAGGTAATTCTGGCCAAAGAAGGCAAGATGGAAAAAACTGCCGATGGTAAGTTTCTGGTGCTGAGCCTGAAAAACGGCGTACAGTACGAAGAGCAGGCGAGTAGTAGCGGGATGTACAACCCAAGACAGGTTTTCTCGCGTAGGAGATTTAAAGAAACTGCGCCACGTTTTGATATGTCGTCGTTTGATGGCAATAAAACCGACCCTAATGCCTTCGGTAATAGTACCCCGATGTTAAACCTGAAAGGGATTGTGCGCAAACGCGATTCGCTTACCAAGCAGCTCGATACCATACATATGCGTACCATCGAGAATTTAACCAGTAATTTTAAGCAGTTTAATGTTACTAAAGGTTACACCAAAATAAAGGCTGCACCCGCTAAAATAGATGATGTGGTGCTGAAGAGTATTCCCAACGGATCGCGCAAGCAGGCCCTTGATAATGCCACGAACGTGGTAGCCAATATTATGCAGCACGTACCCAACTGGGCACCACGCCAAACCGATTTAACCGGCGAAATTATTTTCACCACGGTAGAGTACCAGCGTAAGTTTACCCTTGCGGCATCTTGTATCCTGCTATTCTTTATCGGGGCACCACTGGGAGCCATTATCAGAAAAGGAGGGATGGGATTACCGGTTGTAGTAGCCATTTCGTTCTTCCTGGTGTACCACATTATTACCACTGTTGCAGAGAAATCGGCAAGGGAGGGTAACCTGAACCCGATAGTGGGTATGTGGATGGCCATGATTGTGCTGTCGCCACTGGCTGCTTTTTTAACCTATAAGGCCACGGTTGATTCGGCACTTTTTGATGTGAATTATTACAAGCAGATGCTGCTTAAAGTGTTTAAAAAGAAGGAAAAGTAGCCTCATTTCCTTTACTTACAAATGATATTTTAATCCAAAAATTGCCTAATAAGGTTGTACATTTGTACAAGTTAACGCTGCAGCATAAAAACTTGTTTAAAGATAATTAGCCGCGTTTTCCTCCATAATGCTATATAAAATGCAAACGAAATTAAACACAATAGAAGAAGCTGTCGCAGATATAAAAGCTGGTAAAGTGATTATTGTTGTCGACGATGAGAATAGAGAGAATGAGGGTGATTTCTTAACGGCTGCCGAAAATGCAACACCAGAGGTAATCAATTTTATGGCTACTTATGGTCGTGGTTTAATCTGCGCCCCCTTAACCGAAGAGCGTTGTAAAGAGCTTAACCTCGATTTGATGGTGGGTAAAAATACAGCCGCTTACGAAACTAATTTTACGGTTTCTGTAGATTTGGTTGGTCATGGTTGTACAACAGGTATTTCGGCCAGCGACCGTTCTAAAACCATGCTGGCATTGGTTGATCCCAAAACCGATCCGGCAGAATTGGGCAGGCCAGGGCATATTTTTCCTTTAATTGCCAAAGATGGCGGTGTAATCCGCAGGGCAGGTCATACCGAAGCCGCAGTAGATTTAGCCCGTTTGGCTGGTATGAAGCCTGCTGGTTTATTGGTCGAAATTTTAAAAGAAGATGGCGAAATGGCGCGTCTTCCCGATTTATTTAAAATTGCCGAGCAGCACCAGTTAAAAATTATATCAATTGAAGATCTGATTGCTTACCGCTTAAATTTAGATAGCCTGATTAAACAGGAAGTGAGCATTGCTTTGCCTACTGCCTGGGGCGATTTTAAAATGACGGCTTATACGCAACTGGATAATAATGCTACTCACTTAGCCATTTCAAAAGGCGAGTGGACCGCCGATGAACCTATTTTAGCACGTGTACACAGCTCTTGTGTTACCGGCGATATTTTCGGCTCGTGCCGTTGCGATTGCGGTCCGCAGTTGCATAAAGCTTTAGAAATGATCGAAAAAGAAGGTAAAGGCATTGTAGTTTACATGAACCAGGAGGGTAGAGGTATTGGACTGATTAATAAACTGCGTTCTTATAACTTACAGGATGCTGGTTTTGATACTGTTGAAGCCAACATTAAACTTGGTTTTAAAGGTGATGAACGCGATTACGGTGTAGGTGCACAGATATTAAGATCGGAAGGGGTAACTAAAATGCGCCTGATGAGTAACAACCCAACTAAAAGGGCTGGTTTAATTGGCTATGGTTTGGAAGTGGTAGAAAACATTCCAATCGAAATTGCCAGTAACGTACACAATGAGCGTTATCTAACCACCAAAAGAGATAAAATGGGCCATTCTATCATGAAAGGATAGTCTGGGTGACTTTTTCAGTTTGATTATTACGGGCTGATTGAGTTAATTGTAAATTATAGAAAAGGCTGGCACATCATATATGCCGGCCTTTTTTTTTTGGATATGGCTCACGCTCGTTTCACACGAGTGTGTAATTAGCTTAGCGGTTTTAATGCTTCTTTATTACGATACAATCGTAGTGCTATTGCTGCACGCGTTAGAAACGCGCGCAAGGGGATCTAAACTAAGAGATGCTTCATCGTGTTAAACATGACCATTATGTTTTTGTATGAGATTGGCTACAGCTTTTTTGTCCTGTTTTATTTTACCCGGCTATAAGCCATCACTAATAGGCCATTAACTAAAAACCTATCTCCGCTGGTTTCCCTTCGTTTGATTAATAATCACATCTTTATTGAGCGATTTATTGGTTTTAACCGGCGCTTCGCTCTGTTTCCTTTTTAAATTGCGGCGATAAGAACCCGAAATTTTCTGGATAAACTCTTTAAAAGTATCAAACTGTTGGGTGTACACCAAGCCAAACGAGGTTACGTTCGCCGTTGGACTAATACCACTGTTTAAGAAAATACTTTGTTGTGTAGGTGGTTTATTAGCAGCTTTTATGGTTAAGCTTCCATCTTTTTTAATCAGGAATACGGCTTCAACCTCCCGACCTACGTTGTCTTTACCAAAATCGATGATGGTAAAATCGTTTACGCTGTTACGGTCTACAATACCTGCGTTAATAATCAGGCGGTCGTTAAAGAATTTAAACGATGCATTGGCCTCACTTAATGAGCGTACGTTCAGGTCGACAAAGTTTAAGTTTAAAGAAGAAAGTACATTGTTAAACTGGTTAAATACCAGTTCGGTTGCTGTGCTTGTTGCGGTTGAACTTAACTGGTTCCCGATTGACTGGCCACCGTTTCCAGGGGCAAAACTTCTTCTGATAATTAAACTGAAGGCCTGTAAATTCAGGTTGTTCTGGTCGCTGAAATAGGTTTGCAACTCCTCTTTAATAGAAGGCTGCGCCGGGAAATTGATATCGAGTTTAATCTCCGGTTTTAATAGAAGACCTGTTAAACCCATTTCAACTTCAGTATTTACCCTTTGGTTGGCATTGCTGCTCGCATCGCGGTTAGCTGCTTTATACAAATCGTTTAAACTTGCCCTAAGTGCATAAACGGCTTTCAGGTTAATTTGTGCTGCAGTAGGGTTACCCGTCCAGCGGATGGTACCGCCCTGTCTGATCTCAAATTTCTTGTTAATTACTTCCTGTGCGGTAAAATCGAAACTTCCGGTTTCAATAATATAATCGCCCGACATTTCGAAATCACCAAAACTGTTGATGTTCAGGTTCAGTTCTGCATTACCCTTACCACTTAAATTGCCTAGTGTGGTAAAAATGTTGGCAGTAGTATTTGGGTCGATAGTTAATTTAAAGGTTAGTGTTAAACCATCGAAATTGGTTGTTTTCTTAACTGCTACTGTAGAATCGCGGCTTACAAAATTAATAAAATCTTTATCCGATATCGTTTCAGAGCTGTTAAGCGGCAAATTGAAAACCGTTCCTTTCTCTGTTTTTGCCTTAATATCGATTTTCATTTTATTGGTAGGCCCGGTAAATGTAAATACACCGGTGCCGTAAGCACGGCCATAATAAATCGAGTTATCTTTTGCTGTAGTATTTAAGGCCATTAAGCTGTTGGCGGTTACCTTAACATCTAAGGTAGGGTAGTTAATGTTGTTCAGGTCTACCGTACCTTTTGCGATGGCTTCATGCCCTTCTAAATCGGCCAGTTTAAATTCTTCTCCCAAATCAATCACACTATTGCTTACCTGTACTTCATCGGTAATTACATAAGTGGTTTTGAGGTAATTTACCATTAACTGCCCTTTATCTAAAGCCACTGTACCATTGATTTGAGGTTTGTCGAATTTACCCTTGACTGTTAAATCGGCAGAAATATTTCCTCTTAAATTAGATACCAGTTGCTTTACAAAAGGTTCTAAAATAGTGAGTTTACTTTCGTCCATTTTTACTGCCAGATCAATTTCTTTCTCTTTCAGGTCGAGGTTTCCGGTTAGCTTAAATGTTTCCGAATTTTCGGCCACGATACGGGTAAACACATCGATTTTATTGGTGGCGTTATTGTATGATGAGGTATCGGTAAGGGTACCTATATAAATATCGTTAAAGTTCAGCGAATCTATTTTCAGGTCGTCGGTTACACGCGGAGCTTTAAGTATGCCGTACAAATTGGTTTTTCCGTTAGCATTGCCGCCCAGTTTAATGCCCGCACCTTTGGTAAAAGGGTTAAGGGTTTTGAGGTTGAAATCTTTAAAGCCTACGGTAATGAGGTCTTTCGGGTCTTCCGAAATCAATCCGTCAATGGTTAATTGTTGCGCTCCGTTAGTCAGGTCGAAATTGGTGATCTCCGTTTTGCCATTATTGAGCACAATACGCACCTTCTCTTGTATGCGCCATTCTTCGTTATTGATTTTTAGAATAGAAGGCAGCACACTCAAACGGGCGGTTGTATCCTGGTTTTTGGTAAACTCTACCAAGCCGTTTAAATCGAGCTGGTTGTCTTCGTCGGCGTTCGACATTTTAACGTTGAAGGCCAGACTATCATTACGCAGGATATTGGAAACGTTTACATCTTTAATGTATAAACTGTCGTTAAGCTGCACGCGATCGGAAGTAACAATCAGTTGAAGCTGCTGAGGGGTAGTGTTTTCATCGATAATGATATTGTTTACCACAACACCATTATATTTCAGTTTTTTAACAAAACCGTTCAGTACCGCTGTGTTGTTTCGCGAGTCGAAATCGCCGTTAAAGGTAGCTCCTTCCTCCAGTTCGAGGCCAGGGATGAAAATCTGCGCAATAGGCTCGAACTTTTTAATGAGCAGTTTAAACTTGAAGATTTGGTTCTTGTATTTAAAAATGTCGGCCTTTAATGATGGAATATAAGTTTTGGCAATGGCCTTGTAATATGATACAATTGAGTTTAGATCATATTCACCCTGAATGCCCGCGTCCAGAATGTCGGAACGGATATCGAGCACGCGGTTGGCACCGGTTCCGTTAGCGGTTAACTGTACCGAATCGACACTGTAGACACCTTTAGGGTTTTGCAACCTAACTTCTTCAATTAATAATTTACCCGAAATGTTATTCAGGTTGGTGCCCGAGAAATTGGTTTTAAATTTCGCATCTACCATCAGCGAATCTTTCAGCAGCTTTAGGGCTTTTAAACGCGCCTTCGAAATGGTAGCGTTGAAGTTAAATACAGGTAATTTAGGATTAAGGTTTACACCACCATCAAAAACCAGTTTTACGTTCCTGTCATTTATACTCAGTTTACCGTCGAAATATTTTTTATCAAAAGTACCGTCGATTTTTACATTGTGGTAGCGGTAATTATTAAAGTCGATATAATCTACATCACCGTTTATTTTTTCAGTCAGATTTTTGAGTTCTGTACCACGGCCTTTTACGTATAAGGAAGAGCTGATACGCCCCAGGCTTTTCTCATCAACCAGGTTGCCCAGGTTAAAATCGTAACTCTTAACGTTTCCGGTGTAGGTTGGAACATCATTTTTATCGATCTTCATGTTTACATCCGAAACCAGGCGACCGAGCTTGGTTTTAAACTCGCCGTAGGCAATAAAATCGTTCTGAAAACCAGTGAAACTCCCGTTAAAGTTGATATTGCCAAACTTATTTACTACGGTTGGTACAATTTGCTTCTTGCTGTTGGTAATACCCGCCAGTACTTCATCCAGATCGGCCTTGTTGGTGCCTGCCATTTCGATGTTCAGGTCCATAAAGGTTTCTTTCCACTTTGGTAGTCCCTTTAGTATAAAATCGCCTTTAATGTAAGTGGCTTTTCCTGTCTTTATCGAAAGTTTTCTGGCGCGGAGGTTGTTTACCAATCCTGTAATTTGTCCGTCAACATCCAGATCGAGTTTCATGGTACTCAGCTCTGGTGCAAAAAAAGCAACGTCTCTTGAGGTAATGTGGCTATCTTTAAAAATAGCCTTCATGCGTACATTATCTACGTAGTGGTTAAAATCCCTGTAGGTTTTAAACCGCATCTGGTAGTAATTGGTTAAGCGGCTTTGATTGGTTTCGAGCAAAAGGTTTTTTAGCTCAATTGCATTACTATCTATTGTGGTTTGGGCAGTCAGGTTTTTAAGGTAAAAGCCGCTTCTTTCTTTCAGCGTTAAATTTTTGATATTCGTTTTAACCAAATGGTTTTTGGTGTCGAGCCCTTCAAAAATACCACTAAGCTCTTTAACGTCTACGTTTTCGAAATTTACACTCTTGCCCAGGGTAGTATCTTTAGCTGCGAAATTTTTATATCTGAAGGCAAATTTGTTTAAAATGATGCGGCCCAGTTTAATATCGTAAGGCTTGCTTTTCTTTTTCTTTACAGTAGGTTTACCAGAATCGAAGTAGTTTATAATGAAATCGAGGTTAGAAGACTTATCTTTGAAATCCTTTAGGAAAAAACGGCCATTGTTGATTTGGACTGTGCTGATATCGATAATCCGCTTGTCAATAGATAACTGGTTAATATCAACCATGAATTGAGGCGTGCTCAATAAAGTGTCTTTTTGAAGGTCAAGTACCAACAAATCTTCTAAAACGATAGATTTAAAAGGCTTGATGTAAAGACTCTTGATTGATATGGTGGTTTTAAGCTCCTTTGACAGGTATGCGGCAGTTTTCTGCGCAAAATAAGTTTGAACGGGCTTAAATTGTAATGAAAAAATAAGAAGCGCAAGCAGCAAAATTATTGATGCAATTACCCAAAGGAGTATTTTAAATAGTTTTTTAATAATTTTGCAGCTTAAATATTAATAATTTGTCTGTTATACTTGCTATCGAGTCCTCTTGCGATGATACTTCAGTTGCTATTTGTAACAACGGCAAAATTACTGCCAATGTTATTGCAAACCAAACAATTCATCAAAATTATGGTGGTGTAATCCCTGAATTAGCTTCGAGGGTACATCAACAAAATATTGTGCCCGCTGTACAGCAGGCTTTAATTAATGCCAATGTTACAAAACAGGACATTACTGCCGTAGCTTTTACCCGTGGTCCAGGCCTTTTGGGTTCGCTTTTGGTTGGTGTTTCCTTTGCAAAATCGTTCGCATTAGCTTTAAATATACCTTTAATTTCTGTCAATCACATGCATGCGCATATATTGGCGCATTTTATCGATGATCCTAAACCGAGTTTCCCTTTCTTGTGTTTAACCGTTTCGGGCGGGCATACACAGATTGTGCTGGTAAAGGATTATTTTGACATGGAAATTGTTGGCGAAACGCTGGATGATGCTGCCGGAGAAGCTTTCGATAAAACCGCTAAGCTGCTGGCCTTGCCATATCCTGGTGGACCGTTAATTGATAAACATGCTAAACTGGGTAATCCGCTGGCATTTAAATTTGCCGAGCCGCAAATACCGGAGTTGAATTTTAGCTTCAGTGGTTTTAAAACTTCTATCTTGTATTTTATCCGGAAACAGGAAAAGGAGAATCCTGATTTTATTGCCGAGCATTTGGATGATATCTGCGCGTCGGTACAGCACAGTATTGTACAGATTTTATTGAACAAGTTAAAGAAAGCGGCAAAACAGTACGGCATTAACGAAATTGCTATTGCAGGTGGTGTTTCGGCAAACTCGGGCTTGCGCAATGGTTTACAGGAAACTGCTGATGAGTTAGGCTGGAAAGTTTATGTGCCGGCATTTCAGTATTGTACCGATAATGCTGGTATGATTGCCATTGCAGGTTACCATAAGTTTTTGGCAAATGATTTTGTAGGACAGGAAGTATCGCCAATGGCGAGGATGGAATTTTAGAGGGGCATTGTTGGTTAACTGGTTAATTGTTTAAATCGGTTAACTGATTCGTAACTGCAAAGTGCCAATTGCAAATTGTTTATTGTTAACTGCAAACTGCCAATTGACTTTGTATCTTTGTGGTTAAATAAGAATAGCATAAATAAGAAGGGTAATTTAAATTACCAATTAAATATTCCGACTTCAGACCTCTGACTTCGGACTAATAAAACTATATGAGTGGAGCGTCGTTAATATTTTGGATTGTTTGTGCGGTACCGTTAATTGGTCTTTTATACTGGTTAATCAGGAAGGATAAAAATAAACTTAAAGGCAGCTGGGGGGTAATTATACTTGGTGCTTTGGTTATTGCTGCATTACTGGTTATTGTTTATGTAACCAAAGATTTCAATGCTATTTTTAGTCAAAACTAAGCAAGGCGTTGCTAAACCCTAATCCTTAAAAAAAAATGGCCTCCCGAACATGATTTGGGAGGCCATTTTTATGTTTTATTGAAGTGCCGGATGGCTTATTCTTCTACGAGTTTATCGCCGGTTACTTCGGCTTTAATTTTAGTTTCTAATTCTTCGGCTAACTCAGGGTTATCGCTCAACAACTGTTTTACTGCATCCCTGCCTTGTCCTAATTTGGTATCGCCGTACGAGAACCATGAACCTGCTTTTTTGATGATGCCAAAGTCTACACCCAAATCGATGATCTCACCGTTTTTAGAGATACCTTCGCCAAACATTACATCGAATTCTGCAATACGGAAAGGAGGCGCTACTTTATTTTTAACAATTTTAACTTTAACGCGGTTACCAGAAACTTCGTCAGAATCTTTAATCTGTGAGATACGACGGATATCTAAACGTACTGATGCGTAGAATTTCAAAGCGTTACCACCGGTAGTAGTTTCAGGGTTACCGAACATTACACCGATTTTATCACGTAACTGGTTGATGAAAATACAGCAACATCCTGTTTTGGCAATTGTTCCGGTTAATTTACGCAAAGCCTGACTCATTAAACGGGCATGTAAACCCATTTTACTGTCGCCCATTTCGCCTTCAATCTCGCTTTTGGGAACCAATGCAGCTACAGAGTCAATTACAATTACATCAATAGCGCCCGAACGGATCAGGTTATCAGCAATTTCAAGTGCCTGCTCACCATTATCTGGTTGAGAGATTAAAAGGTTATCGGTATCTACACCTAATTTTTTTGCATAGAACTGATCGAAAGCATGCTCTGCATCGATAAATGCAGCAATACCACCTTTTTTCTGTGCTTCTGCAATAATATGGGTTGCTAGAGTGGTTTTACCAGAAGATTCCGGGCCATAAATTTCAATTACGCGACCTTTTGGAATACCGCCAATTCCTAAAGCGATATCTAAACTGATTGATCCCGTTGAAATAAATTCTATGGCTTCAACGGCAGTATCGCCAAGTTTCATGATGGTGCCTTTACCATACGATTTTTCGAGCTTGTCTAAAGTAAGCTGAAGGGCTTTTAATTTATCTGGATTTGCGTTGCTCATTTCTTTTTTCATTACGGCGTAAATATAATCGATTATCAGCTAATATACTTGAATGTTGATATTTAAAATACTAATATATTTAGCTAAGGTAAATGTTTTTTGGCTAATGTCAATAGTAAATTGAAAATAATTTTTAAGCTTTTAGTTTGTCTCTTTCATTTTGGGCGGTTAGTCGTTCAAAATACCTACACATGTAGGTGATTTCACAAACATCACATTTAGGGCTCCTGGCTACACAAACATAGCGTCCGTGCAGGATTAGCCAGTGATGGGCAATGTGGATATCGTGCTCAGGGAGGTTTTTAACGAGGTCTTTTTCTACCGCAAGCGGGGTTTTACCGTTGGTTAAGCCTAAACGGTTAGCCACCCGAAAAACATGTGTGTCTACTGCCATAGCCGGTGCATTATAAATCACCGATGCAATTACATTAGCGGTTTTGCGGCCAACGCCAGGCATTTTCTGCAAGTCATCAACGCCCGAAGGTACTACATCGTTAAAATCATTCAGCAACATGTTGGCCATGCCCACCAGGTGTTTGGCTTTGTTGTTCGGGTAACTGATGCTTCTGATGTAATCGAAAACAATATCAGGTGTAGCTTCTGCCAGTGCTTTGGCATTGGGAAAACGTTGAAACAGAGCAGGGGTAACCATATTTACCCGCTTATCGGTACATTGTGCAGAGAGGATCACAGCAACTAAAAGCTGGTACGGATTGTTGTAATGCAATTCGGTTTCGGCATCTGGCTGCTTGGCCGAAAAATGTTCTACAAAAAGTTTATAACGTTCTTTTTTAAGCATTGGCAAATATAAGAGATAAACTTGTTCGATAGTTCATCGGTAACTCCAAACTGTATGAGGTTAACCGGTTAATTGTTTAAATCGGTTAACTGACTCCTAAACCCCCAACTGGCCAACTACCCCCGACTAATCTCCTGCAGTAATTTATCGCACTCGGCGAAGGCATTGTACAAATATTTGTTGCGGTGCTTTTCTCCCTGACCGCTAAATGAAACTGATTTCATAATCAACCCCTGCATCCATTTTTTCGTTTGAAGGCAATATGATTGATCTTCGGTGCGTAAATAATTAAAGGTGTTGAAACGGTTGTAGCAGGCCATGTGGTCTTTGAAATCGACCAGGTAAGCAATGCTGCCCAGCACATCGCAGTTGTACCAGTTAAAGGTATGGTTCGGGTCGATCGTTTTTTTACTGCCGATAGCATACATATTCATATCGGTAAGGCAATATTTTACCTGTTCTACAATTTTAACGGCCAGTTCATGATCGCTAAGGTGACCGGCTTCAAAGGCATACCTTATCTGTTCTAAGGTGCCTGTAATGGTATCTTTCGACCATATCTCTGTACTGGGTATTTCGAGATAAGTGCTATGCAGGGCTTTAGAAATTTCAATAATCTCGTCGGAAAGAAAATTTGAACTGAATGGTACTTCTATGTTGTTGGCGCTGTTTGCCCAGAAAAACAATTTGAAACTGGTAAGCTCCGGGTATTTGAAAAAATGGAACACCGGGATATCATCAGTAGTGATAGTAATGTGTTTTTGTTTACTGTTTTTAATGGTTTTGAGATTGTCGAGCAAATCTTTAAGGTAGTTAACCATGTTCAGGTCTTCGTTTACGCTCAGATAGCTAAAAGTAACCGACAAAGATTGTTTTGGACTATATATAAAAGGTACATTAAAGCAATCAGACAGTTTAATAATCTGCTGAAAGGTGAGGTTGCTGTCGCCCCTTATTTTTTTGTAAGCCTCATTGGTGCTGATGCCCAGTTCCTCGGCTATACTCAGCGCCAGATTCTGATAATCGGGCAAAGCCGCTTTAATGGCTTCGAAGAATAATTCCTGCTGATTCTCCATAAAGATTAATATTTTGGTTTAATGCTCCAGTTTTTAATAATTAAATAGATTATTCCGTAGTGGTAATTTAATGATTATAATTTAATGATGGTAACGTGGATTGCTGATTTTCCTTTAATGACATAATTTAATACAGCTGTAATCTTTAAGGTTAATTAGTGTTTACATCGTGTTTTAGATTTGGTAAACATTTAAGCCTATATCAAATGAAAACAGTAATCTCAAATTTAAAATTCGCTTTATTGCTGGCAATTGTGATGTGGAGTAACCTACTTATGGCGCAAAGAAGTGTTGATAATTTCTTAAGCCCCATTGGGTTTGGTTTAGAATTCGGTGCGGCTACACTCGAAAAGCCTTTAATATCTGGTTTTGTCAGCTATAATAAGCCAGAATCGTATCTCAAATTTAAAATATCTTCTGTGTTGCAGGAAACGTATGAAGTGAATGTGAACGGGGAAGAGACAACTGTCCCTGGTTTTTCTGAGGTTGCACTGGTACTAGGTAAAAGGATACAGATTAAGCCTAACCACAGTTTAGAGTTTGGTGGCGGAGTAGCCGTAATTGCTGATCTGAAAAAGTACGATCAATCGAATAGTGATAGTACCAGAGATAAGATTATTCAAAAAAATGCTTCGGGGCTTGTTGCTGAAGCGAGGTATATATTTCGTTTTGTTGATGGCGTAGGAATTGCTCTATCGCTGAATGGTAATGCGAACAGGCAAAAAACTTTTGCTACTGCAGGGGTGGGTTTGGTATTTGGTTCGAGGTTATTTTAACAATATGCGAAAATCTATTTTAACATTGTTGCTTTTGGTGGTTACCACTTTGGTTTTCGCCCAACAAGATACCCTGCATCAAAAACATAAATTTTATTATGGTTTGGGTATTGGTTTTGGACCAGGAAGCGAAAGCGGTACATATGTGGATGTGTATTTATATCTGCAGCGTAAAGCCAATTATCTGGCGCTTAAGTCATCCGTAATGTCAGAATTTCAGATATACAGCTATGAGCCTGCACCAAGTGTTTCAGATTTAGCCTTGATTTTAGGTAAAAGCTATACCCTTAATCGTTACGGTAACGTGCAATTGGGAGCTGGCCCGGCTTATACTGAGCGCATCTACCGTGGTGCGTTTTTGTACAATACCTGCAATTCTTTCTTTTGTCTGTTCGGTCGCGATGTATATGAAATTGAAAAACAACGTACCGTTGGCTTATCAGCAGAAGCCAGGTTTAATTTTATGGTCAGCAGCAGGTGGGCGCTCACTTTAGGCCTTAGTGCAAACGTTAATCAGGCCAAAAGCTTTTGTGGTGCCTGTATTGGACTTCGGTATGGGAGGCTTCGTGATCGTGTTGTAAAAAACTAATGCATCACTACAAATTGCTCTTCAGTTTCTTCCTCTTCGGTTGAAGTAGCTTTGGCTACTGGTTTACTGCTATTCCTTTTAATTAACCAGAACGCGAAGAACGCGCCTACCAGGGCCATAGCAGCGCCAACATAAGCCGGAGAAGTATAATCGAAACCATATACCAGCGGAAGGCCACCAAAGAAAGCACCAAGGGCATTGCCAATGTTAAAGCTTGCCTGACTTGCGGATGCAGCCAGCATTTCGGAACCTTTGGCACTTTGGATCATGAGCATCTGAATGGGAGCAGCCAGAGAAAAGGATACTGCGCCGGTTACAAAAGTCATGACTAAAGCCAATGGCTGACTAGCAGAAACAAAATGCACAATGGTTAAGGTAACTACCATGGTGATTAATAATGCTGCAGATGCTTTTGCCGGCGAAAATTTATCAGCCAGTTTTCCGCCAATGTAATTTCCGAACATCATGCCTAAACCGGCAAGCATTAATATATAGGTTACAGCATTGGCCGAGAAATGGGCAACTTCTGTCATTAATGGCGCTATGTAGCTATACCAGGTAAATAAACCGCCTGTTCCAATCGAAATCATGAAAATGATGATCCAGGCATCTCTTTTTTTGAAGAAACTCAATTCTGCTTTTAAATCGCGGTTTTTGGTGGCTTCTAAAGCAGGTAACCAAAGTTTTAAGCTCAATAAAGTAATCAGGCCAACAAATACTACTACGGCAAAAGATATGCGCCACGAGAAGTTATGCCCGATAAAAGTACCCAAAGGTACACCAACGATATTGGCAATGGTTAAACCCATAAACATCAGCGAAACGGCCTGTGCGGCTTTCCCTTTTTCGGCAATTCTGCTGGCTACTACCGATCCCACGCCGAAAAATGCACCATGAGGTAATCCTGAAAGTAGGCGGGCTATAAATAAAGTATTAAAAGTAGGAGCGAAAGCCGAAAATGCATTGAAAACCGTAAACATCACCATTAGTGCAATTAATATCTTTTTTGGTGGATATTTACCTGCAATCATGATCAGTAAAGGTGCTCCAATTACTACACCCAATGCGTAGGCAGAAATTAAATGACCAGCTTCGGGGATGCTCACCCGTAAATCGGTTGCAATATCGGGTAGCAAACCCATCATTACGAATTCTGTGATGCCGATGCCTAAACCGCCTAAAGTAAGTGGGAGTAAGTTTTTATTCATTGCGCTTAGTGTTAAAATTACACTATGTAAAGGTAGCGCTTTTTATATTAAGGGATTGTAAAAATTAAGCCATTTGTAGGAGCATGGAAGAGGTAAGATGGAAAAGGTAAGATGGGAGAGGGAATAAGGACGTAAGAGGGATAAAGTAAAATAGAAGATGTAAGATGGTGGATGGGAGATGTAAGGGATTTGGGGATTAACCATCATCCATTTCACATTATCCATAAAAAAGGGGGTTGGTTAATGGCTGAGGGTTGATTTGCTAATTACCCATCATCCATTTTACATCACCCATCTTCCATAAAAAAAAAGGTTGCCCCACCCTGTGGAACAACCTTTTTAACTAGTGTAAATTTTATAACGACCTGCTGTAGGCTAAAATCTTGTTGATGGTTTCATCTTGGGGATTTTTAACCAGTCTATCTAACTTACTTTTGATCTGATCATAAAATAAGTCGATTTCTGCGTCAGATTCCATATCCATTTTAGGCTGAAACATGTTCGGGGTTGGTAAATTTACATTGTTTTTTGATGTAGAGGTTTTTGTCATAAGCAAAACGCGATAAGTTTTATAAACTTAACGATAGTTCAGATGCTTTATTTCGACCCCTATAATATTTTATGTAACAATTACATTACCCTTTATAGCTCACCTCCTTTGTTTTAAGCATTTTGCGCAGATTGCTCAATGCATAACGCATACGGCCAAGGGCTGTATTGATGCTTACATCGGTTAAATCGGCAATTTCCTTAAAACTTAAGTCGGCGTAATGACGCATTAAGAGTACTTCTTTCTGCTCGTCGGGCAATAAATGGATCATTGCCTTCAAATCTTTATGGGTTTGATCGCGGAGCATCCTGTCTTCTGCACTCTCGTCATAAAAGTGTAGCATATTGAATACATCCATTCCATCAGAGCTGGTGATGATGGGTGTTCTTTTTTCTTTCCTGAAATAATCGATAACCAGGTTATGCGCAATACGCATTACCCATGGTAAAAACTTACCTTCTTCGTTATATCTTCCCGATCGCAGGGTGTTAATCACTTTTATAAAAGCATCCTGAAAAATATCCTCCGCCAGATATTGGTCCTTAACCAATAAGTAGATAGAAGTATAAATTTTACTTTTATGCCTTTTTAAAAGTTCCTGCAATCCATTCTCGTTCCCGGCAATATATACCTTTACCAGGTCCTGATCATTATATGATTGTAAATTCATAGGTTTACCTACACTAAATCCCGTACTGTTTGCTAAAAATTAATTTGTAGATGTATAATTTCTATAGCTTCTCTCCTATGTTTTTTGAAATGTGTTAGTTTGGTTCTGAGGTTGTTAATGTTCAAAGAAAGTTATTTTTTTATCAAAAAGCAAAAAATAAAATGTTAAAAAATAAATTAACCATCTCAGTACCCTATTTTTGTATCTTCTTAAAACCCAAATTACTTTGTTGGGTTTATACCTTTATATCCTTTACAATACATGAGCAAAAAAGAGGCCGAAAAAGATCCGCATAGAAATATTATTATAAAAGGTGCCCGTGTGCACAATCTTAAAAACATCGATGTGGCCATTCCAAAAAATAAACTGGTGGTGGTAACGGGCATGTCGGGCTCGGGTAAATCTTCGCTCGCATTCGATACTTTGTATGCTGAAGGGCAACGCCGGTATGTAGAAAGTTTATCATCTTACGCGCGCCAGTTTATGGGCCGGATGAATAAGCCCGATGTAGATTATATTAAAGGTATAGCACCAGCCATTGCCATCGAACAGAAGGTAATTACTTCAAACCCGCGTTCAACGGTAGGCACCTCAACCGAGATTTACGATTACCTGAAACTGCTTTTTTCGCGGATTGGTAAAACCATTTCTCCGGTTTCGGGCAAGGAGGTAAAAAAAGATTCGGTAAGCACCGTGGTAGATTATGTAAATGCCATGCCCGAAGATACTACGGTAACCATTTTCTGCCCACTTTATCCGCATAATAACCGCACCATTAAAGAAGAGTTGGCTATTTTATTGCAAAAAGGTTTTTTAAGGGTACGTATCAACGATAAAATTGAAAAGATAGAAGGCATTTTAGATGATGCCGGTTTTAAGGATGTTGAATTAACTGACGATAAAACCGTTCAGATTCTGATTGACCGGATTGTAACCAATCAGGAAGAAGAAACTTTAAGCCGTCTGGCCGATTCGGCACAAACTGCCTTTTTTGAAGGTAAGGGCGATTGTTATGTAGAAGCCGAAGGCGAAACCAAACATTTTAGCGATCGCTTTGAACTTGATGGTATCCGTTTTGAAGAACCTACACCAAACTTTTTCTCTTTCAACAATCCTTACGGTGCCTGTAAACGCTGCGAAGGTTACGGAAATGTAATCGGGATTGATGAAGATCTGGTTATTCCGGATAAGAGCAAAAGTATTTACGACAACGCCATCGCCCCATGGCGTGGCGAAAAAATGGGTGTTTGGCTACAAAATTTTGTAAAAGCCGCTCCTAAATTCGATTTCCCGATACACCGGCCGTATAGCGCTTTAACCGAAAAGGAGCAGCAGGTATTGTGGACGGGTAATAAATATTTTGAAGGATTGGATGCTTTTTTCAAAGAACTGGAAGAGCAGACTTATAAAATACAGTACCGGGTAATGCTATCGCGCTACCGCGGAAAAACAACCTGCCCTGATTGTAAGGGTTCACGCCTGCGTAAAGATGCATCGTATGTTAAGATTGCAGAAAAATCGATTATCGATGTGGTTTTAATGCCGCTTTCGAAAGCTTTGGTTTTCTTTAACGAATTAAAATTAAGTGTAAACGATGCCAAAATAGCGAAACGTTTACTGGCCGAAATCGATAACCGTTTCCTGTATCTCAACAATGTTGGTTTGGGCTACCTCACCTTAAACCGTTTGTCGAATACCTTATCGGGCGGAGAATCGCAAAGGATAAACCTGGCAACTTCTTTGGGTAGTAGTTTGGTGGGGTCTATTTATGTGCTGGATGAACCGAGCATTGGTTTACACCCACGCGATACCAATAAATTAATTGAGGTTTTAATCTCGCTAAGAAATGTTGGCAATACTGTTTTAGTGGTAGAGCACGAAGAAGAGATGATGCGTGCAGCCGATCATATTATTGATATTGGTCCGGAGGCAGGTACACATGGAGGTAATCTGGTATTTAGCGGCGATTACGAAGCGATTTTAAAAGATAAAAACAGTTTAACAGGGCGCTATCTTGCAGGTTTGGAGAAAATCGCCATTCCTACACAGCGTCGCAAATGGAAAGACCATATCCTGATTAAGGGCGCAAGGGAAAACAACCTGAAAAATATCGACGTTAAATTCCCGTTGGGCATATTTACCGCTGTTAGCGGGGTTTCGGGCTCCGGAAAAACCAGTTTGGTTAAGAAGATTTTATATCCAGCGTTACAAAAAGCTATTGGAAATTATGCGGGTGAACAAACAGGCGCTTACGATGGTATTTTTGGTAATTACGATCTGGTAAGTGCTGTTGAATTGGTAGATCAAAACCCGATTGGCCGTTCGAGCCGTTCAAACCCGGTTACTTATGTGAAGGCCTGGGATGATATCCGTGCCTTGTTTTCGGGACTGGCTGCTGCAAAAGCCGCCGGACTTAAACCTGCCGCTTTCTCGTTTAACGTAGAAGGCGGCCGTTGCGATGTTTGTCAGGGAGAAGGTGAGGTCAAGATCGAAATGCAGTTTATGGCCGATATTTATCTGCCTTGCGAGGCTTGTAATGGCAAACGCTTTAAACAGCAGGTGTTAGATGTAACCTATAAAGAAAAGAATGTTTCGGAAATTTTAGATATGACCATTGATGAAGCGGTTGATTTCTTTAAAGACGAACAAAAGATCCTGAATAAGTTGAATCCATTGGTTGATGTTGGTTTGGGTTATGTACACCTGGGGCAATCGTCAAACACTTTATCGGGTGGTGAGGCGCAGCGGATTAAGCTGGCTTCGTTCCTGATTAAGGGGAATAATGCCAATAAAACGGTATTTATTTTTGATGAGCCAACCACTGGTTTGCATTTCCATGATATTAAAAAACTCTTAAAAGCATTAAATACACTCATTGAACAAGGCAATACCATTTTGGTTATCGAACACAATATGGATATGATTAAATGTGCCGATTGGGTGATCGACATTGGCCCTGAAGGAGGCGATGGCGGCGGAAATGTGGTATTTGAAGGATTACCTGAAGACCTGGTTAAAGTAGAAAATTCGTACACCGGAAAATATTTGGCTGCGCATTTAAATTTAAATCCATAATTTCGGCAATGCTTTTTCTAACGTTTTTCATAGGCATCATCCTTAACGCTATGGGGTACATCCCTCCTGGCAACATCAATCTCACTGTTGCACAGCTGGCCATCAACAAGGGTATGCGGCAGGTTTGGTATTTCATTTTGTCATTCTCTTGTGTAGAGGTGTTTTTTACTTTCGGCATGATGCGCTTTGCCAGATGGGCCATGAGCGATATCAACCCGAATGAGGCAGTTAGCGAAGTACGCCTGAGTACTTTGGTAGATTGCTTTATGATTGTGATGTTCCTGGTAATGGGTACAATTACCTGGAGAAACCGGAAAAAAGTGCCTAAAACCAGTAATAAAAAGGAAGATAAACGGAGTGGCAGTGTGCTTTACGGATTGATTTTAGGGGTATTAAATCCTGTTCAGATTCCATTCTGGTTATTTTTTGGTAACTACGTTATTCTACACCAGTGGATTGAAACGGACTACCTTTCGCTGGTGATTTTTAGTTTGGGTTCGGGTGTGGGCTCTACACTTGCACTTTATTTTTATGCACACTTTGCTACTTACATTCAGGAAAAATTTGCACTGAGCAGCTTAATTATTAATAAATCTATTGCCATATTTTTATTTGCACTGGCTGGATACTTAATGGTTAAACAAGCGATTGTTATTTTTTAAGATAAACTATGGTCTGCTAAACGCAGACCTTTTTTTTTGCTAGAGCTTAGTCACGGAGTCACGGTATACGCGGATTGTTTTTATAGGCTGGAAAATTCCTCGGCGAAATTTGTAGCCATAGCCCTTTGTTATAAAATTGATACAGTAATAGGCTGCGCTTAACCCAAACATAACATTAAATTTATGTTTAAGAAGTCCTGCCAAACTAATATTGGGGCTTTAATACAAAACATATTTCATGCCTATGTCTAACAGACGGTTTTTTCTAAAAAGTGGTCTGGCTGCTGCAGTAGTTGCAGGTTTATCGCCAGTTCTCCCTTCATTCGCTGAAGAAAACAGTATTCCAGCCAGCTCGGGCAAAGCTCCAAAACTTCGTTTTGCAATTGCTTCAGATGGTCATTACGGACAACCGGGAACCGAGTTTAAGTTGCACCACGAGAATATTGTTAAATGGCTTAACCAGTCGCATGAGCAAAACCCGCTGGATTTTGTAATTATCAATGGCGATCTGGTGCATGATAGGCCTGAATTGCTTAAGGAAGTTAAAAAAGATTATTATGATCGTTTAAAAGTTCCCTTTTATGCCGTTCCTGGTAATCACGACCATGCCGATACGCAACTTTGGAAATCGGTTTTTGGTTATGAAGATAACTTTGCTTTCGAAAAAAACGGTGTTGGTTTTGTTTTGGCGAATACATCCGATACTAAGGGAACATACCTGTGCCCGAACAACGATTTTTTAAAACGGGAACTGGATAAGTTTAAAGATTTAAAAACAGTGTTTGTAGTATTGCACATTCCACCACATTTTTGGGTGCCAGAGAGTCCTTTTGTAGAATGTCCAGATACGATTAAACTGTTGCACAGCTATGCCAATGTAAAGGCGGTATTTCATGGGCACGACCATAGCTTAGATGCCGTTTTTTATACCAATAAGCTGCCACATTTTTTCGATGCACATATCGGTGGCAATTGGGGTACGGCTTATAAAGGTTACCGGATTGTAGAGGTTGATGGAAATGATCAGATCAAAACTTTTCAGGTGAACGCAAGTGGATCGCCGTTATTGAATGAAACCAAATTATAAAGCTTCGGCATCTTAAAATGAAAAAAATATTCTTTGCAGCAATTCTTGCTGCATTTGCACTTCAGGGCTCGGCTCAGAATCAGGCAGCCGTTAATCCGGCATTAAAAACAGGTAGCGACGCGGCACAACCTTTTTTATTTACTATAAATACACTTACAGCCGAAAATCCGCGCTGGAATATCCATTATTCTGGTAGTTATGGCGAACGTACCAACGGACAGTTTGGTTATGATGGTTTAGGACAGCAATTTGGCGTAAAAGGTTATTTAGGTAGCCGCTTAACACTCTATGCTACTGCAGCCCTGGGTTTTGCCAATGGCGGGGGAGTTGCTTCAGCAGAACAGGCCGAGGTAATCAGAGATTTAATCGGTGGCAAGGGCATTTCAGGCTTTAGGTTGGGTGCAGGTTTGGGCTTAAGCCGCGACTGGTCTAATACCGGATCGGCCATAAGCCGGATTACGGCTGCATTCGATCGTACCAACTGGCGGATGGCTGGTAATTTGCGATTTGAAAAAGCCTTTGATAAAACCCGGGATAAGCTCGATTTTATCACCAGCATCGGTTTTCAACACCGTGTTTCAAATGTATTATACTTAGGTTTCGAAGCCCTTGGGCAAGATTTGGAAGGTTTCTGGGAAAAAGATGAAGCAGAAGGAGGGGCGAAATTGTTAATTGGTCCATCCATTAATCTTGAACCCAACCACAGTAAACTTTCGTTTTCTATTTCCGGAGGCCCGGTATTTTATGCTACTCGGAGCCAGGTTACCTCGCCTGCAGCGATACGCGAAATAGGCAACGTAGCCTCAGGCAACGGCTATAGCATCAGGGCTTTGGTTAATTTTAATCTCCACCGGTAATTTTTCCTATTCATAAAACAATGAAAAAATCATATATCCTTATTCTTTTTACCTTTTTGCTGATACAAAAAGGCTTTGCGCAATGGCCCGGTAAAAACGAAACCACGCAACAGATTTTACTGCCCAATGGCTGGAAATTAAGTCCCGCGGGACATGCTGTACAACTGGGTGATTTACCTTTAAACATGCAGCTAAGTGCTTCTGGTAAATATCTGGCCATTACCAATAATGGTCAGAGTACACAATCGCTCCAGCTGATCGATCCCAAAACCGAACAAATTATCGACGAGAAGGTACTGGCTAAATCATGGTACGGAATTGCCTTCAGTAAAGATGAAAAACACCTGTATGCCTCGGGCGGTAACGACAACTGGATTCTGGATTTCAATATTGTAAACAATAAGCTGGGCAAAAGCGATACGATTGTTCTGGGCGCGGTATGGCCAAAGGGCAAAATATGCCCTGCCGGAATTGTAGTAAACAAAAATAACAGCAAACTATTCACTGTTACCAAAGAAGACAGCGCATTGTATATTATCGACCTGGCAGCGAAAAAAATACTAAAGCGCGTTCAGCTCCCGGCCATTGCCTACAGCTGCGCATTGGCAGCCGATGAACGTAAATTGTATGTTTCGCTTTGGGGTGGAAAAGCGGTGGCCGTTGTTGATTTGTTAACTGAAAGCATTAGCCAGAACATCCCGGTTGGCGATCATCCAAATGAGCTTTTGCTCAACAAAAAGGGGAATATTCTGTATATTGCCAATGCAAACGACAATACGGTTTCGGTAGTTAATACGCTTACCAATAAAGTAATCGAAACCATTTCTACAACACTCTATGCCACACAATTAACCGGTTCGACCACTAATGGCCTGGCGTTGAGCAATAATGAAAAAACCTTATACATTGCCAATGCCGATAACAATTGTCTGGCGGTTTTCGATGTGAGTAGTCCGGGGGTGAGCCAGAGCCAGGGTTTTATACCTGTAGGCTGGTACCCAACCAGTGTTAAAGTTTTAGGTACAAAAATTTTAGTAACCAATGGTAAAGGCAATACTTCTATGGCTAACCCGAAAGGGCCACAACCGGTTTCGAAGGTTGATAACAGCGATTATCATATGGGAAGTACCGCCAATAGCCGGTTGCAGTACATTGCCGGGCTGTTTAAAGGTACTTTATCTTTTATCGACGCACCAAAACCAGAGCAGTTAAAAATATATACCAAACAGGTTTATGCCAATACCCCTTTCAACGATAAAAGAACAATAGTGGCTGATGGTGAGGCTGGAAATCCAATTCCGAGAAAGCAAGGTGAAAAATCGCCCATCAAACATGTATTCTACATTATTAAAGAAAACAGGACTTATGATCAGGTATTGGGCGACATTAAAAAAGGTAATGGTGATTCTACGTTAACCCTTTTCGGAAGAAAAGTAACCCCCAACCAGCATGCTTTGGCCGAAAATTATGTGTTGCTTGATAATTTTTATGTCGATGCTGAGGTAAGTGCCGATGGGCACAACTGGAGTATGGCTGCATATGCAACCGATGTGGTAGAAAAAACCTGGCCCACCAGCTACGGTGCCCGGGGTGGCAGTACAACTTTCGAAGGTGGCCGGCCTGTTACGTATCCGAAAGGAGGATTTATCTGGGATTATTGCCAAAGAGCCGGAATAAGTTACCGCAGTTATGGCGAATTTGGTGCGTATAGTAAAGCCAATATTAAATCGTTGCAAGGGCACATGTGTCCGGCTTCTCCGGGCTTTGATATGGATATTAAAGACCAAGTGAGGGTAGATGCTTGGGAGCACGATTTCGATTCGCTACTGGTTGCGGGTGCTGTACCACAGTTTAGTACGTTACGCATTTCTAACGACCATACCAGTGGACAGAAAAAAGGTAAATATTCGCCTCAGGCTGCGGTTGCAGATAACGATTTAGCTGTCGGACGTATTATTGAACATCTTTCGCACAGTAAAGTGTGGAATGAATCTGTTGTATTTATTTTGGAAGATGATGCGCAAAACGGGCCAGACCATGTAGATGCACACCGTTCGCCAGCTTATGTAATTGGTCCTTATGTAAAAAGAAATGCGGTAGTGCATACCATGTATTCTACTTCAGGTTTTTTGCGTACCATGGAGTTGATTTTAGGATTGCCACCCATGAGCCAGTACGATGCTGGGGCCATGCCTTTGTACGAATGCTTTACAGCGAAGCCTGATTTTACACCTTATAACGTATTGCAACCTCTCATCGATTTGGATACTCGTAACGTAGCGGTTAACGAAAGCAGCAGACGATCAGAATTTTTCAATTTTGCAAAAGAAGATTCGGCACCGGATTTAGATTTGAATGAAGTGGTATGGAAATCGGTTAAGGGCGAGCACTCGGTAATGCCAGCACCAAAACGAAGCGCATTTGTTATTCTCGAAAAGAAGAAAAAAGACGACGATGATTAATGCAAACAAAAAGGCAATTTTCGATGAGAAAATTGCCTTTTTAGTATGATCATGGCTGCCAGGAGTAATCCTAATGCTTTAGCGATCGTTGTAAGATTGCTTCGTTTCTCGCAATGACGATTTATTTATTTACAGTTTCCAATCAGGTCTTTCGAAATGGCAGGTATAACCATAAGGGTTTTTCTGTAAATAATCCTGATGTTCTTCTTCTGCATTCCAGAAATCAGTTTCGGGTACCACTTCAGTTACTACTTTTCCAGGCCATATGCCCGATGCATCCATTTCGGCAATTAGTGTTTTTGCAGTTTGTTCCTGTGCTGCATTGGCAAAAAAAATGGCCGAGCGGTAAGAAGTGCCTAAATCATTCCCTTGTCTGTTCCGTGTTGTTGGATCGTGGATCTGGAAAAAATATTCTAGTAATTTACGGTATGATAAAATTGTTGGATCAAAAGTAATTTCAATGCCTTCGGCATGGGTTCCGTGATTCCGGTAAGTAGCATTCGGCACATCACCTCCAGTATATCCAACTACAGTCGAAATTACACCTGGGTAATGGCGAAACAGTTCTTCTACTCCCCAAAAGCAACCGCCAGCAAGAATGGCTTTTTCAGTATTCATATAACTCTCCTTTTTGTATTGAATAAAGATACGGCGAAGATGTGTAAAAGGAAAGTAAATAAGACGGGATGCTGACTATGGGGTCTGCGACGGTCGGTGATGACACCGACCGCTAGGGTTAGCTCTTGATTGTTTTATCTATCCATCGGCGCCTCCACCAACCGAGCGGGTGTTGTGCTATATCTTATCCATAGAGACAGCCAGTACAGTCAGCGCGTTATTTGTTCCAGCTAAAATCCATAAAACTTACATTGTTTTTGCGCGAAGAGCTCACCGCAATGCCCTTACCGGCATCATCAGTAAAAGTAAAACCCTCCAATTCATCTGGTTTATCAGTATCTATTACACTTAAAACCGACTCGCGCCCGGTAGCAATTGATTTTTCCAGATCGAGGAATGTTAACCGCCATTTTCTTCCCTCAACCTGGTTTTGAATCAATACCAATATACCTTTACTTTCTATCCAGTGCAGGTTTTGCACCCATGGCGAGCAGGTAAATTTTTGAACTACCACATCACTTTCGCTGGTTTTGGTGGCTTTGGCTAATGCATGGGGATCTAATAAGCGAACCTGATTGCTCTTGTTACCGTAATCGGCAGTAGCAACATACCATTTGCCTTTGTATTTTACATATTCGGGCCTGGTACCCTGTATGCAGGCATCATCGTCAATTGTTTTTACCAGGTTACCATCCAATGTTCCGGTTCTTAAAAATCCATCCCAGTTAATGCAGTTAATCACCGCTTTCCACAGGGTTCCGGCTTCATTTTGCCTTACCGAATTACCCACAAAAGTAGGTAAGCCTTTACGGTAGGCAATTCCGGTGGGATGCTTGATCATATTTTCTCCTTTTACGGTAAAATGGTATTCTTTATGCTGATAGATTAACGAATCTTTTTGGAGCTTGTACTGGCGCATTACACCCACCTCACGATCGCCATACAGGAAATAGCTGCCATTCTGGTACGCAATACCCTGACAGGCACCCAGCGAATCTACCGTAATATTTTTAGTGATTTTGCCATCAGTTGTGGTGTTTCTGGCGACAAAAAACATCACCAGCAGCAGCAATATCGGGTTTAAAGTTTTCATTGGCTTAAGGATCTAAAGGTTCGTCAAAATCTATTTGCAGCGATGTGGTATTCGGGTAAAATTCCGATTCGGTATCGCTTAAACGTTTGCCGTTTTTGTATGGGTAATAACCAAGTTCTTTTTTACACCTTTCAAGTAGTATGGTGGTAATGTAAAAGCTCTGCGATTTTATTGTACTAACCAATGCAGGCCGATCAACCGGTATACCATACCTGAACATCAACCTCACACAGTTGCGCATATTAGTGGTGGTGTGGCGGGCATGGGGTTCCATAATAATGGCACTTTCTGGTATATTCAGGGTTTCCATTAAAAATTTTTTCATTTCGAAGGCTTCGCTGAATTTGGTTTTATAGGGGTGAACGCGTCCGCCCGATACCACAATAAAGGGTGCCTGGCCTTTCTGGTATTGTATAGCCGCTAACCGGCAGCGGATCATTCCCCCGGCACTTAGGGCGGTTTCTTTATCTTCAGGACCCTCACCCGGAACCAGGATTACGGTATAAGGATATTTCTTCCAATCGGTTTTTTTGATCTGGTTAATGGCTGGCTGGTTTACCCCGCTAACCATCGGTTCATAATCGGCCGCATCATTTCTTTCGTTTAGTTCTAAAGCGATAAGCGTAAAATTTACTGCAGGTTGGAAAAAGAGTTTGTTTTCAGGTTGCAGAGCCAATGAAACATTAGCTGCTGTAAGCCCTGCATACGCTTTATCTTTTAAGCTGAAACTAATCGAATCAATTTTGGGATAATTGGGTTTGTTGCCCTCCACATATACGCCGATGGCATAATTTAAAGCATTCGCATCTTGTTCCCAGGCTTTAAGCAGCAAGTTTTTGGGTGATTGGCCGGCATACAAAGCATAGCAGCCAGAAGGGATGAGGTGATTACTTACCACTTTTCCGAGCGCATTATTTTCATTGTAGCTGTTGCTTAACTCCTCACCAATGGCTTTAATTTCTTCGGCACTAAATTTTAAAGCCTGAGCGTAACATCCTATATCTGCATTGCAGGTTTTTAAAGCTTCGTTGGCTTGAGTTCTTTTGGCATCGGCAATTTTTTTAAGCACGCTGTTTTCTTTCAGCATTTTATTAAGCGCAGGCAATTGTTTAAAAAGCGTAAGCAAGTAATAATTTTTGTACTGTACAGCATTATTGCTTTTTATTAACTGGTAGGCTTGAAGGGGTTTATCCTGGGCCTGTAAACCTTGCCAAAGCAGGCAGGCTATAAAAAAGGGATAGAAGACTTTCATTAAAAATTTTATCACAAAATAAAGCTTTGGCTATTAAAAAAACATTAAGCAGATGTTACCGCTTTACGAATTAATAAAACGGTTTAGTAACGTCGCTATTAGATTTAATGTAAACTTAAAATAGCACAAAGATCTTTGCATAGAGTTAACACAGCGGATACATAGTGTTAAAAGTACACCTCTACTTTTGTCGCCGTAGAACGCTCAGGAAATTAGTTGTTAACCTTTAAGGATAAGCCTATGTAAATGCCAGATCTACATATCTGCCCAAAAACACAAACCCCAATACTATTTAAAAATCTATTACTAAGCACAAAAAGATGACATCATTTTTTTTTACCGCATGCATGAAAAATGCCTGCAGGAAATTGCTTTTGCCTGTTGGTCTGTTAGCTGTATGCAGCCCGGCCGCCATGGCAGTAAGCAATGCCAAATTAGTTTCTGCTACTGAGCTCAACAACCGTTTTGCTACCATTAGCGGAACTGTAACCGACGAAAAGGGGCAACCACTGCCTGGCGTTAGCGTTTACGATAAACAAACCAAAAAAACAACTTCGACAGATGGTAACGGAAAATTCATAATAGAGGCCGGCAATGGCGCTACCCTTGTTTTTTCTTTTGTTGGTTTCGATACGCAGGAAGTTATCATATCGGGCAATAAAGCCATTAATATTAAACTTAAAGAAAGCAGCAATACATTAAATGAGGTTGTGGCCATCGGTTATCAAAAGATCAGAAAATCGGATGTTACCGGTGCCATCAGCAGTGTAAAAGCCAGCGAATTAAACTTAACTTCGCCTACAGTGGGCCAGGCTTTGGTAGGTAAAGTTGCAGGTGTACAAGTATCGCAAACCAGTGGTGCACCTTATTCGGGTACTAAAATCAGGGTGAGGGGTATTGGTTCTATTAATGCCAGTTCCGATCCATTGTACGTAATTGATGGTTATCCGGCTGGCAATAACGTAGCCATTAATCCGGAGGATATCGAAACCATCGATATTTTGAAAGATGCGGCTTCTGCAGCCATCTACGGTTCAAGAGCATCGGGTGGGGTAGTGTTAATTACCACCAAAAGAGGTAAAGATGGTAAGGGCCGTTTCGAATACGATGTTCAGGGCGGCATTTCTCAACTGGCCAAAAAAGTGAAATTGCTCGATGCCAATCAGTTTATTCAGCTATTGATAGATGGCCGCAATAACGCCTATAAAGATTTATGGGTAAATGCCGGTAAAACCTGGAACGATGCCATGTATAGCGATAACAATGCTACGCGAATTGCCAATGTAGGTAACGGGAGCAGTGTGAGCATACCTGCCGATCTTTATAATTTTAGTACTCAACAGGCTATTCCTGCTGCTTACAACACCGATTGGCAGGACGAATTATACCGCAACGCGGCTTTTCAGCGCCATAACCTTTCATTCTCTGGAGGCAACAAAGATGTAAAATACTTTTTAAGTGGTGGTTATCAGAATAACGATGGTATCGTAACCAATACCAACCAGAAAGTAATCAACTTTAGGGGAAATATAGATGGAAATGTGAGTGAGCGTTTACATGTTGGTGCCAACATTTCTTATACCCAAAACAATAACCGCGAGGTGCGGGAAGGTAGGTACGATTTAAGTCCGATGATGTCGGCCCTGATTTATTTACCTTACTTGCCAGCCCGAGATGCTAACGGAAACCCGATCCAGTTTGGAATGGGGGCTTTGGCGTCGCAATACGGAATCCAGAATCCCGAAAATCCATTGGCTACCGTAGAGCAGCTAAAAATTACCAGAAAAGGCGATAGAAGTACCTATAATGCCAATGCCACTTATAAAATTATAGATGGCCTTGATTTTAAAGCAAACTTAGGTACACAAACCTACAGCGAAAAATACGATTTCTACCTGCCAACCAGTTTAAGTAACGGGAACAACAGGCCATACTCTAACGAATCGATAGCTGCGGCTACAGCTGTTGCACAAAATCTGAAACAGATAGATCAACTGGCGGAGTTTACTTTAAACTACAACAAAACCTTTGGCAAGCATAAGCTTGATGTATTGGCCGGGTATTCTGCTCAGAAAACAACCAGCGATTTAATTAAAGTATCGGCAAAAGGTTTTCAAAACGATAATATAGGCGAGCTAACCGATAAAGGTGCCGATGCCAGTTTCTTTGCTTTGGATGCAGCTTCTAAAACTGCCAATACCTTGCTATCGTATTTCGGCCGTTTCAGTTATAACTATGCCGGTAAATACTTTTTAACCGGTTCGTTCCGTCGAGATGGTTCATCGAGGTTTGGCCCTTTAAACAGGTATGGTAATTTCCCTTCTGTTGCTGCAGGCTGGAACCTTTCTGACGAAGATTTTTATAAAGATTTCTTGGGCGAGCGTTCTACCGTAAAATTAAGGGCAAGCTGGGGCTTAAGTGGTAACAACAATATCCCTAATTACAGAACTGCACAGGAAATGAGTGCACCAGGTGGGGTTGTTTTTGGTAACGCCATTTCTACAGCCATTTGGCCAAATGCCATTCAGGATCCTAAATTAGGCTGGGAATCTACCTCACAATATAACTTTGGTACCGATATCGGCTTGTTCAATAACCGTTTAAACATTATCGCCAATTATTATTTAAGTTATTCGTACAACCTGTTGTTTAACCAGCCTATTTCGGCAGTTTCGGGTACCTCTTCTATTTTAACCAACCTGGCCGATAGTAAAATCAGAAACAAAGGTTTCGATGTGCAGATTGATGGCCGCATTATCCAGAACCAGGATTTTACGTTCGGTTTAAGTGGAAATATTGCCGTTAACCGTAACAAAGTATTAAATATGGGAGGTGCAAGTACCATTTTAACCAATGGTGCAGAACGTTCGTATTTAACACACATTACACAAGAGGGACAGCCTGTTGGTATGTTCTACGGGTTTAAAGTACTGGGCAGAATTACTGCCGATAACTTAGGTAAAGTTGCGCCATCGGCTGCATCAACCAATCCGGCGAAAATTGGCGATTTGTATTTTCAGGATACCGATGGAAACGGCATTGTTAACGATGCTGACAAAACCGTAATTGGCACACCATACCCTAAATTTACTTATGGTTTCGCTTTAAATACCTCTTATAAAACATTCGATTTAAGGGCATCTTTTAATGGTTCATACGGTAACCAGGTGTTAGACGGACAGGATTATTACCTGTACAACTTTGAAGGTTCGGGCAACCAGTATGTAGATGTGGCCGATCGTTACAGAAACGAAGCCAACCCGGGCAGTGGCTTAAACTACCGTCCATCGCGCGCGGGTACACAAAGTAACTCTACACGTTTATCATCGTTCTACATTCAGGATGGTTCTTATTTCAGATGTACCAATATAACCCTGGGCTATTCTTTCCCTAAATCGCTTGCCAATGCCATTAAAGTAAGTAATATCCGTATTTACGCCAGCGTAGATAATGCCTTTACCATAACCGATTACAAAGGTTATAACCCTGAGGTAGATTACAGCGGTGGTTCTAACCTAACACCGGGGGTTGATTATGGTAATTATCCACTAGCTAGGGCATACAACCTGGGTGTTAAACTTACTTTTTAGAATTTACGACAATGAAAAAATATATTTTAGTTTCGGCCTTAAGCATTGCAGTATGTTTAAGTGGCTGCAAAAAAGACTTTTTAGCACAAACCAATCCAAATGCGGTTACTGTTGAAAATTATTTTAAAACCGAAAATGATGTACTGCTTGCTGTTAACGGTGCTTACCAATCGTTAAGGAGCAGCAATACCATGGGCGAAAGCAGCGGTTTGTTTACAGATGAGCGCTCGGACGATACCGGAAGAAACGACAACCAGAGTAATGCCGGTGAGCCCTTCCAGTTTAACGATTTTTCGCTTTTACCAAGTAACTCTTACCTGAAATCGCACTGGCTGGCCCTTTATCAGTCCATTACCAGAGCCAATGTAATCCTTTCTAATATTGATAAGGTTACTTTTATCAACGTGGCCAACAAGCAGAACTACAGTGCAGAGGCTAAATTTATCAGGGCAATTATGTATTTCGAACTGGTAAGAAAGTGGGGCGCTGTGCCATTGGTAACCAAACAATTAAATACCATAGATGAGGTGAAGGCAAATACTTTTCGTGTAGCCGAAGCCGACGTGTACAACCAGATTGTAGCCGATTTAAAAGATGGTTTAAACAGTAGCCTGCCTAATTTCCAGCCCGAATCGGGTATTGGCCGGGTTTCTAAAGCAGCCCTGAATGCTTACCTGGGTAAAGTTTATTTAACCATGGCCGCTACGTTGCCTAACAATAAAGCCGAAAACCTGACCAATGCAAACACTTATTTACAAGCGGCTTACAACATGCGTACTTTCGGCAGCCTAAGCGAAATTCCGTACACGCAGGTATTTGATGTAGCCAAAAAAACAACATGTAAAGAACTGCTTTTTCAAATTGTGTATAAACAGGGCGATATTAATTATAGCTCGGGCATTGCTGCCGGTAACCAGGCAAAAGGCGAAACCATCAACTCGCAAAAAGGATCGACTGGGATTGGGGGCAACCTTACGCTCGATTTGGTTAACGAATACGAAACTGCCGATTTGAGGAAAGACTTTTCAATTAAATATGCCAACGATGCTACGGTTAAAGACTGGTTTATTACCAAATTCCGCGATGCGAGCGATGCCGCTACCAAAAACGGCTATGGTGGTAACGATTGTATTTTAATGCGCTATGCCGATGTAATTTTAATGCTGGCCGAGGTAAATATGTTGCAGGGTAACGATGCTGTAGCTATTCAATACCTGGATATGGTGCGTGCAAGAGCAGCAATGCCGCTTTATGCTGTAGCCAAAACCGATGCCACTTATGCAGCAAAATTCCCAACCTTAAAACTGGCCATTTTGCACGAGCGTAGGGTAGAAATGGCTTTCGAACACCAAAGGTGGTTCGATTTAATCAGGTACTTTACTGCAGAAGAGCTGGTAACCTATTTAAAAGCAAAACCACAATCATCTTTCGGAATTGCAAAGCTGGCCAACGTAACCACAAAGGACCGTTATTATCCAATCCCTTTTGATGAGGTAAAGCTCGATCCGGTTAAAATGTACCAGAACCCAGGTTATTAAATGCCTAAAATAAATATAAGCGGGCCGATTGTTATGGTGTGCCCCCAAAAGTTTTTGTCGAACTTTTTGGGAGCACTTCAGTTAATTAGCCCGCTTTCTTTTTAAACAAACTTATTCCGGTACTTAATATTGTTTTTAGTGTGCAGCGTAAGTTATACTTTGGGCTTTTTCATGTACAAGAAGTCAAGCAGGCCTTACAAAATGGCAGTTTGTTTTTCGGCGAGTTATGTAAACCTCAAAACTGCGTGTAAACCAATGTGCCGGATTTTTTGCAATTCAAAGAGTTGTAGGTAATACACTTGTTCAACAGGTTAAAAGCACTTACGCCACAGAACTAAACAAAACCGAGGGCTTTGCATCAGGCACTGATTAAACTAGTTTTCGCCCATAAACTCACTTGGTGTTTTGCCAAAATGTTTTTTAAATTCCGAACTAAAGTATTTGCGGTCGTTAAAGCCTACTGAATAGGCAATTTCTGAAATGTTGCCTGCACCTTGTTTAAGCAGCTGTGCAGCCCTTTTAATACGGATCGATTTAATAAAGTCGTTAACCGAAAGATCGGTAAGTGCCCTTATTTTTTTGTACAGTACCGGTTGGCTCATGCCTATCTCTGATGAAAGTGTAGGTACATCAAAATCAGGATCGGCAATTCGATCTTCAATAACCTGGATAATTTTACCTAAGAAATTTTGTTCAGTAGTGTTAATTACCATGTTTTTAGGCTCGAGCCTGATTACCTGCGCAAATTTCTGCTTAATGGTTTCGCGGGCGCTGAGCAGGTTCTGTACATTCAGTTCAAGTATTTTGAGGTTAAATGGCTTCATGATGTAAGCGTCGGCACCATGCTCGAAACCATTTATCTGGTGTACATAAGCCGAACGGGCGGTGAGCAACACCACAGGAATGTGGCTGGTCCTTTCGTCGGTTTTAAGCTTACGGCACAGCTCCAGGCCATCCATAACCGGCATCATTACATCGCTGATAATTAAATCGGGGATCACTTCAAGTGCCAGTTCTAAGCCCATAGCTCCGTTTTCGCTTTCGTAAATGGTGTAAATACCGTTTAGCGCATTCTTAATAAATGCCCTTACATCTTGGTTATCTTCTACCAGTAAAATGCTGTATTTTTTATGCGCTACGGGCAATGGCTCCTGCTGGTTTTGATCAACCAGGCTTTGTTTATCTGGTATAGCTTCTATATTGTAGTTTAATGCATGATCATAATATACATAGTCGGTTATAAAATCATCCTCATTAAAATGTGCTTTGCCTTTCTTTAAACTTACGGTAAATGTTGTAGCGCCGAAATCATTATTACTTTTAGGACTGCTTTGGAAGGTAATGTGGCCACGGTGCAATTCTATAATGCTCTTTGATAAAGATAGGCCTAAACCGGTGCCAATGGTAGTTGTGGCATTGGCCTGGTAAAAATTGGAAAATAAACCGGCCTGGTTTTCTAAAGGAATCCCTTTTCCGTTATCGCTCACCTGAATTTGGATAAACTGATTTTCCTGGTTAATTTTTAAACTGATTTTCCCGTTTGTTGGTGTAAATTTGAACGCGTTTGAAAGCAGGTTAAACAAAACCTTTTCCATTTGTACCTTATCAAAGTATAGCTCTAGTTCTGTTTGATTGGTTTCGAAGCTATAATCTATGTTTTTGGAAATAGCCATGTTTTGAAAAGCCAGGAATATTTCCCTGCAAAATTTTACCACATTGCCCGGACTTACATGCAAGGTCATTTTTCCACTCTCCGCTTTTCTAAAATCCAGCAACTCTGTAACTAGGTTCATTAAGCGGTGTGCATTATTTTTAATCGGTTGCAAATCCCTGTTCAGCGCAGGATCATCCTTAGCATTTTCTATTAATTTATCTAAAGGGCCAACAATGAGTGTTAAAGGTGTACGGATTTCGTGCGAGATATTGGTGAAAAATTCGAGTTTATGTTCGTTAATCTCTTTTTCCTTTTTAAGTACGGCTTTAATCAGCAAATAACGGATAAATACAAAAGATATGGCTGCAAAAGCACAGAAATAAAACAGGTACGCCCACCAGGTACGATAAAATGGAGGTAGAATTTTAATCTGGAGGGTACTTGCCTCCTTTGTCCAAAGGCCATCGTTATTGCTTCCTTTAACGGTAAGTGTGTAGTTGCCTGGCGAGAGGTTGGTGTAACTTGCAGAAGGGATATCTACATAGTTCCAGTTTTTTTCGAAGCCTTCTAACTTATAGGCGAAACGGTTTTTAGTTGATTTAATAAAGTTAAGTACTGTAAAATCGATAGAAAATACATTTTGATGGGACTCGAACGTAATCGATTTTATGGTACTGATGTTTTGTTTAAGCAAACCATCTTTGCTGTTTAGCGAAACAGGTTTGTTAAATAGTTTTAATCCCGTAAAAATAACAGGTGGCGTGGTTTTGTTTTCTTTGATCTGATCGGGGTAAAAGCTTACCATTCCGCTTAGTCCTCCAAAGAAAAATTGTCCTCTACTATCCCTTAAAAACGATTTGTAATTAAACTCGTTTCCAGGTAATCCATCTTTGGTGTTGTAAATTTTAAAGGTATTTAGTACCCGGTTGTATTTACATAGGCCTTTATCGGTAGTAATCCACAGGTTCTGAAAATCATCTTCCAGAATACCCATAATGGCATTGCTGGGCAGGCCATCCTGAATGGTAATCCGCTTATACTGGTGCTTTTCGGGGTGGAGCTTAAACAGTCCGTTTCTAATGGTACCAATTAAGAGATAACCTGTTTTATTTTCGGTTATGCAACTGATTTCGTTATACTTTAAAATTTCGGGATTGGCTGCCACACGGCGTGCAAATTTATCAGTGCCATTTTTTAACTGGTAAAGGCCTGAGTTTGTTGCCACCCACAGGGTTCTTTTGCCATCTTCGAAAATGTAAAGCACCGCATCGGCAAGGCCATTAATCCTGTTGCGTATAAATTTACCTGTTTGCGTGTTGAAACTATTTAAACCACGATTGGTACCTACCCAAAACCTTCCGAAACTATCTTCAAAAACAACTGTAATTTCATCGCTGCTTAAAGTGGAAGTATCGTTGGTGCGACTGGTATAACGCACAAAACTTTTGGTTTCAGGCTTAAAAAGGTTTAACCCGCCATAGTGCGTACCGATCCAAATTTTATTGTTTTTATCGCGGATAACCGATTTTACCAGGTTTGCACTTAAACTTGCCGGATTATTGGGGTCGTTTTTATAGCGGGTAAAAGTACTGTTTTTCCTGTCGTAATAATTAATGCCTTCGCCTTCGGTTGCAATCCACAGGTTTTGGTACTGATCTTCCATAATGGCACTCACTACGTTGCTGCTCAGTCCATTTGGTGTGGTTGTGCTTCGGTAAACCTTAAATGGCGTGTAGTTGGGGTACACCAAGTTTACGGCTCCATAATAAGTGCCCACCCAAATAATACCCTGGCGGTCCTGGTAAATATCGTAAACCGAATTTTGACTTAAGCTGGCCGGATTTTCGGGTTCATTTTGTAAAGTGCTGAAGCTTTTAGTTGCCGGATTATAAATATTTATGCCATGTAGGGTGCCAATCCACAGTTTACCTTCCCGATCGAGCATAATTTTACGCACATTATTACTGGTTATGCCCTGTGGGTTAAGGCTCGAATATTTATAGTTTGTAATTTGTTCGGTGCTTAAGTTAAGTTTGCTTACACCGGTTTGTTTGGTACCAATCCAAAGGTTGTTTTCCCGGTCTTCTACCATAGTGGTTACATGGTTATCAACGGCTTTGTTAAGCTCGTCGCTATAGGATTTAAAGTATTTGAATATTACTTTACCACCGTTAATACGCATGTTCATTAGGCCGCTGCTGGTACTTAACCAAAGGGTGCCATTATGATCTTCGGTAATGGTGTAAACTTGCTCGCGCTGATTTTTGTTATATAAAAAATGTTTAAAGCGATATTTTGTGGTGTCGGTTAGTAAATTTAATCCGTTTCCTGTGCCTACCCAAACCCTGTTTTTTTTATCCTGGTAAATGCAGTTTATAGACGAGCTGCTGAGGCTGGTAGGTACGCTGTCATCGTGCAGGTAACGGTCAAAATTATCGTCTTTTTCATTGTATTTATTTAGTCCGCCAAATGTGCCAATCAGCAACGATCCGTTTTTAAGTGATAGAATAGAAGAAAGGTATGAAGATGCGCTCAGGCTTTTTTTATTGCCTTTTTCGTAGTTATAGATCTTGAAAGATTGAGAATCGTATTTGTTCAATCCGAAACGGGTTCCGAACCAGATAAATCCCCGGGCATCCTGGGCTATAGAGAGCACCGAACTTTGCGAAAGTCCGTTCTCTACATTGAGGTGTTTAAAAGCGTATTGATTTTGCGCATTACCTGCAATAGCGAAAAGTGCAAATGTAAGGATGAGCAGGGCTTTCATGTCGGCAAAAATGAAGGATGGTTAGCTTAACTGTACTAAATGTACAATTCTATTTTTATTATTTAAATCAAATTAGGTTAGCGCCTGCAATTTTAACACTTTATCTGCTTATAGCCTCCTTCCAGTATCTTTTTTCGCGGTTTTTTAGAATTTTATACCCATTTGTTTAGGATTTTACCCCCATGTTTTTTTTGCTTCTAAATAGATTTGACCCTATGCATTTACCCATTTAAGTGCACAATAATAACCAAGTATACAATAACCAAATTTATGTGGAACCAGAGAGGTATAACAATATCTTTTTAGGAGACACACCAGTAACTAAACCAAAACAAAATATGAGGAAAACTTACTTAAAGCAATTAATGCTTTTTTCGTTAACCGTATATGCGGCATGCCCGGGTTTGGCTAATGCCAATACTATACGAGTCGAAAGGCATATGGCAGGTAAAATCGGCAACCATAAACTAGAGGTTACCGGAACTGTTTCTGATAATTTCAGCAATCCGCTGTTTGGCGTTCAAGTTTCGATTAAAGAAACAGGTACCAGTGTTTCTACCGATAAAAATGGTAAATATAAAATAAGTGCCGTTGAAGGCGATATTTTAATATTTACATTAAACGGTTACCTGGTAAAAGAGGTAGAAGTAAAAGAGGCGTTGCTAAATGTGTCGCTTGGCGAGAGCCAGAAACGCCTAACTGCTACTCCGGTATTATATGGCGAACAAAGTACCGCAACTAATCTGCAATCTACTTCAACAGTGTACAATACTGATTTGATTAAGGTTCCCGTAGCGGGGATTAACAATGCCTTATCAGGAAGGTTAACCGGATTATATACTTTACAAAGCAATGGCAGGCCAGGGGCAGATGGAACCAGTATTACGGTAAGAGGTAATGCTCCTCTGGTTTTGGTAAACGGAATCCCTAGAGATTATCCATCTATTGATCCGGAAGAGATCGAATCGGTTACAATTTTAAAAGATGGTTTGTCTACAGTGATGCTTGGTCAACAAGCCTCAAACGGTGTGATTATGATCACTACCCGAAAAGGAGAGGTAGGTAAGCAGCGCATTTCACTTACCGCTCAGGCAGGCTTGCAATCGGCCATTAAACTGCCTAAAACGTTAGGTGCTTTCGATTATGCAACTTTGTACAATGAAGCATTAGCGAATGATGGTAAGGCACCGCGTTATACAGCTGCTGATTTAAATGCATGGTCAACAGGGTCTGATCCAATATTTCACCCGGATGTAGATTGGTACAATACCATCCTAAAACCCAATACCACCTTTAGCCGTTACAACCTCAATACTTATGGTGGTGGCAATTCTACACGTTATTTCCTGGATGTAGATTACCTGAACCAGAGTGGTATTTTAAGGCAGGATGACGAAAGAAATACTTACAGTACCAATACCGATTATAAACGCTACCTGGTGCGTACTAATATCGATATTGATATTACCCCAACAACTTTATTAAACCTAAACCTGTTTGGGCGTATCCAGAATGGTAACCAGCCGGGTGGTGTAAGCGCAAATACAGCCATTTTTACTACCAGTACAACATTATCCAACTTTGGAAGTAACAATGTTTTTTCGCAGCTGGCTTCTATTCCGAATAATGCTTATCCAGTTTTTAACCCGAATGGCTCGCTGGGCGGTACTTCCGACTATCAAACCAATTTATGGGGAGCTACCACTCGCTCAGGCTATTTTTATAACAGCAGCCGCGATGTTTCTGCCGATATATCGCTAAAAAAGACCTTGGATAATGTAACCAAAGGTTTGTGGTTAAAAGGGTTGGCTAGTTTTAATACCAGCGTTTCCGAAAATATTATCCGTACCAAACAATATGCGGTTTACAAGTTGGCCAGCACCAACCCCGATGTGTATCAGAAATTTGGGGTAGATGGCCAGCAGATTAATTTATCAACCAACACAGGTCAAAGCCGTAATCTTTTTGTCGATTTTTCTGCCGGTTTGGATAAAACTTACGGTAACCACAGCATAAATACGCTGTTGAAATTCAATTCGCAAAGTGCGCAAACGAGTAACCAGATTCCGATGGTTTTCAATAACCTTTCGGCCAGGGTAGACTATAATTATAAAGAAAAATACCTTGCCGAGGTGGCTTTGAGTTACAGTGGCTTAAACCGCTACGAAAAAGGCAACCGCTACGGCTTGTTTTATGGCTTTGGTTTAGGCTGGAACATTGCCAGAGAAGATTTTTTAAAGGATACCAAATGGCTTAATGCTTTAAAAATCAGGGCGAATTATGCTTATACCGGTAATGCTAACGCGGGTTATTTTGCTTACAACCAATATTATGTATCGGGTGCTACCTACAATTATGGTACAACACCAACTGCCATAACCGGAGTTGCCGAAGGTACATTGGCCAATCCGCATATTACCTGGGAAAAGGCTAACCAGTACGACATTGGTATCGATGCCAGTTTGTTCAACAACAAATTATCAGTGGCCGCTGATTACTTCAACAACGAAAATTTCGATCTGGTACAAACCAGGGGTAGAAACTCAGCTTTACTGGGTACAGCCTATCCGGCAGAAAATATCGGGATCAGCAGGTATTCGGGTCTGGAGTTCGATCTGAAATACAACAACCACATTGGTAATTTTAACTACTACATAGCCCCTAATGTTTTCTCGCTGCAAAAAATTATCAAATATCAGGATGAGATTAGCAGGGCTTATACGTGGATGGAACGTACCGGACAGAGGGAAGACCAAACCTTCGGTTACATAGCAGATGGTTTATTTCAAAGTCAGACCGAAATTAACTCGAGTGCTAAAATACAGGGCTACAATCCTGTTCCAGGCGATATTAAATACAAAGATCTAAACAACGATGGGATAATTAACGAACTGGATATAAAAGCGCTTAAAAACAATAACCCTATCTGGTTTTATGGTATTAACCTCGGCTTTAGCTACAAAGGATTTGACTTTTCGGCGCTTTTACAAGGTGTGCAGAACCGTTATGTGTATGTTTCGGGTATTACCGAATGGGCTTTTCAGAACAATGGTTTAGGGCAGGCTTTTGAGCAGAACCTTGGCCGTTGGACACCAGCTACGGCTGCAACCGCAACTCAACCACGTTTAACCATCGGTTCTAATCCAAATAACGAGGCAACCTCATCCTACTGGTTGCACGATGGTAGTTATGTAAGGTTAAAAAATGTTGAACTCGGCTATACTTTGCCAAAGGGCTTAACCAACAAATTAAAGCTGGCTTCGGTACGCTTTTTTGTAAACGCTGTAAATGCCTATACGCTTTCGGCTTACGATAAGGTTGATCCGGAAGTATTTGGAAGTGGTTATCCCTTGCAAAAGGTGGTTAACGCTGGTTTGAATGTTAAATTTTAATGCTGGTTGATATGAACATTAAGATAAAAGAAATAGTTGGCACATTAGCCATTGTAATTGTTGGTTTTTCTGCCTGTAAAAAACCACTATATGAAACAGAACCCATTACACAGGACATTAGTTACATTTTTGACAAAACCGATTCGCTGGGCGTACAGGCTAAGGCATTTCTGGCCGATATTTATTCGTACCTGCCCAATGGCTACAACCGCATTGGTAATGATGTTTTAGATGCTGCATCTGATGATGCCATCAGTTCTTCGCCATCGAGTACAATCGAATACTTTGTAAACGGCCGGATTTCGGCAGTTTCTCCTGTTGATAACTCGTGGGATAACAATTATCGCACAATCAGAAAGTCAAATATTTTTCTGGCCAATATTGATGTAGTGCCTTTAAACCAAAAAGATTTAAAAGTGTATTGGAAAGCTGAGGCAAGGATACTTAGGGCAATTGCTTATTTTGAGCTGATTAAGCGTTTTGGTGGAGTACCACTTATCGGCGACCGGGTGTTGGGGATTGATGATAACGTTGAGTTGCCAAGAAATACTTATGCAGAATGCCTTAAATATGTGGTAGATGAGTGCGATGCTTTGAAAGCCATTGCACGGCCAGATAATACATTGGCAGCAGACGAAGATTATGGTAGGGTTACCCAGGGCGTTGCATTGGCACTAAAAGCCAGAATATTGCTGTATGATGCCAGTCCGGTAAATAACCCTAACAACGATCTGGCTAAATGGGCAGCAGCTGCACAGGCTGCTAAAGATGTAATGAGCCTGAATAAATTTTCGTTAACAGCGGCATATACTTCTGTTTTTAATACCCGTAAAAACAGTGAGGTAATTTTAGCTTACCAGCGTGCTGTAAACTTCGATGTAGAAACCAGAAATGCACCGGTAGGTTATACTGCTACCAATGCATCGGGGTCGGGTTATACCAGCCCTACACAAGAGTTGGTTGATGCTTTTGATATGAGCAATGGCAGGGCCATTACCGATCCGGCATCGGGCTATAATGCAGCCGATCCATATATTGGCCGCGACCCGCGTTTTTACATTACCATTATCCATAACAATGCACGCTGGCTGAACAGGCTTGTTCAAACCTACGATGGCGGTTTAGATAAACCAGGTAGTTCAGTAAACGTACAAACGCGTACAGGTTATTACATGCGCAAGTTTATGAACGAAACCTTTGTTACCGCATCAATATACAGCAACCAAACGCACAATTTTCCGATTTTCAGGTACGCTGAAATCCTGTTGAACTATGCTGAAGCTATGAATGAGGCCGCAGATAACGCAGTAAACCGTACAGAAGCTTTTAATCAGCTAAAGGCATTGCGCTTAAGGGCTGGTATTCTGGTGGGTACAACTGCCGGTTATCAGCATGGTTTAAAAACCACCATGACACAGGCTGAGATGAGAGAAGCGATCAGGCACGAACGCAGGGTGGAAATGGCTTTTGAAGAACAGCGTTTCTGGGATATCCGCCGTTGGAAAATTGCCCAAACTGTATTGAATGGCACCTTGCATGGCATGCAAATTATTAAGAATGCTAATGGTACCTTTTCTTATACCCCGTACAATGCACTTAATGTAACCTTCGATGCCTCTAAAATGTATCTCTATCCAATTGCTGCCAGCGAGGTAAATAAAAACAGGAATTTAAAACAAAACCCAGGCTGGTAATTGGAGATTTCTAAAAATTGTTAATCGTAACCAGACATGTTATGCAAAAAATATTATATAAATTATTAATCCTTTTTACCCTCATACCTGCGGTTTCACTCGCCCAAACGGTAATTAAGGGTACTGTAGGAGACGAGTCGGGCATTATTCCAGGCGCTACAGTTGTTGAAAAGGGGCTAACCAATAACGGTACTGTAACCGATGCCGAAGGTAAATTTCAACTTACACTAAAGGGAAGCAGTAAAACACTGATTGTTAAATCTATCGGTTATTTAACACAGGAAGTTAATGTAGGCGGAAAAACAGTTGTATCTATCAAACTCAATAACGATACCAAAGGGCTCGATGAAGTTTTGGTAGTAGGTTTTGGTAAGCAGAAAAAAATTACCAATACCGGTGCTATCAGCTCTATTTCGGCCACTGAGATTAAACAAAACCCCAGTGCCAGTATTCAGAATACCCTTGCGGGCAGGTTGCCTGGTTTTACGTCGCAACAACGGAGTGGTCAGCCGGGGGCCGATGGTGCAGCATTCTTTATTCGTGGGGTAAGTACATACGCAGGTAGTGCCTCGCCATTAATTATTGTTGATGATGTAGAGTATGATTACAACCAGGTTTCTGATATCGACCCGAACGAGGTAGAAACCGTTACCATTTTAAAAGACGCTTCAACTACAGCTGTTTATGGTATTAAAGGTGCCAACGGAGTTTTGGTAATTACTACTAAACGAGGGGTTGCCGGTAAACCGCGTATCAATTTAAAATCGGAAGCAGGTTACCAGATGGATGTAAATACACCTGAGTTTTTAAACTCATACGAAGCTAAATTGTTGAACAATGAGGCGCTTAGAAACTCGGGAGACACGAATAACAAATTGTATGCAAGTGATGCCGATCTGGCTGCTTACCGCGATCATACCGATCCTTACGGGCACCCGGATATCGATTGGTGGAAAACCATTTTTAAACCAGGTGCTTTAATTACCCGTCAAAACCTCGATTTTCAGGGCGGTACGGAAAGTGTTAAATACTTTGTTTCTGCAGGTTATTTATGGCAGAATGGTAATGTACGCGATTTTAGCTCTGATAACGGAGTAAACAGTAATTTTTATTATAAGCGTTACAATTTTAGGTCAAATCTCGATATCCAGGCAACCAAAACTTTAAGTATTCGTTTAGATTTAACGGGCCGTTTTGGAGAAACCAACCAACCTTTCAACTCGCAGCAGGGAAATGCTTACTATGCCAACGGAAACGGTATTGTGGGGGAAATTTACAGTGGAGGTTATTTACCACCATGGGCTTTTCCGGTTACAAATCCGAATGGCTCATATCCTTACAACCCATTACTTACCAACGCCAATACCAGTATTATTGGCCGATTGGCAGAATCAGGCTATTCGAGAACTTTTGATAACGATTTAAATATCGTATCCAGCGCCAGTCAGAAACTTGATTTTGTTACACCGGGTTTAACTGCTAAGGTATTGTTATCTTATGCCAGCGCGCAGAGCTATAGTGTAAGCGCTAGCAGAACCGCTTTGCCATATTATTTGTATAACTCGGCAACAGGGCTTTATCTGCCTTTAAATGCCAATCAATATCGTACACCACCATTTGCCGCAGGTTATAGCAATACCAGTATTTTTAGAACAATCAGCACACAATCGTCGTTAAATTACGATCGTAATTTTGGCAATCATCATGTGTACGGCTTAGCTTTATATAACGATAACAGGGTAATTAACTCTACCACCACTGGCGACGCAAATCAGGGGCCAGGTGTGCCTACTGTTGTAACCGGAACAACTTTAAGGGGTGGTTATGATTATAAAAACAAGTATCTGGTTGAATTTAATGCAGCCTATAATGGTACCGACCGCTTTACAGGAAAGAAAACCAGAGGCTGGTTCCCGGCTGCATCACTGGGTTGGAATATTTCGGAAGAAAAATTCTTTTCAGATAATATCAAATTTGTAGATCTGTTTAAAATCAGGGCTTCTTATGGTCTGGTTGGATCAGATGATATTGGCGGGGCTAAAAAATACCTGCAGTTATATACTTCAGCTACGGGTTCTTACAATTTTGGTACAACCAGTACTTCGTACAACGGAATTACGGAGGGTAGTTTAGGTAACCTTGATGTAACCTGGGAGAAAGAAAAGAAACTGGATGTTGGTTTTGATCTGACCATGTTTAAAGGTAAATTTAAGGTTACTGCCGATTATTTTAACAACGACAGATACGATATTTTAACCACCAGGCAAAGTGTGCCTTTTACCATTGGCGTAGGCCTTCCTCCGGTAAATTTAGGTAAAGTAAACAACAGGGGTTTTGATGGCGAACTGAGCTACAACGAGAAAATAAAAGATTTCACTGCAGGTGTACGTCTTACCTTCTCTTATGCCAAAAATAAAATTCTTTATCAGGATGAGGCACAACCTGCTTACCCTTGGCTGGCCGCTACAGGTAATCCTATTGGGCAGTATTTTGGCTGGCACTTTTTAGGTTTCTATACAGCAGCCGAAATTGCCGATCCTAAAGTAGCGAAACCAACTACAGCAGTCGGGCCAGGTGATATGAAATATCAGGATTTAAATGGTGACGGCATTATCGACGACAGCGATAAAGGTGTAATTGGTAGTCCAAATCTACCCAATACCACCTATGGTGCCAATTTTAATTTTGGCTATAAAAACTTTTACCTGAATGTATTCTTTCAGGGATCGTATGGTTATAGTACCCGTTTCCACTCAGAAACCATCGTTCCTGGAAACTCGAATTATCAGCCTATACATTTAAATCGCTGGACACCAGAAACTGCTGCTACGGCAACGTTTCCAAGGCTGGGTGGTAATGCAGTAACCAATTTCCCAAATATATCTAATAACTTCTCGGATTTTTGGACCAGAGATAATTACTACGTTCGCCTAAAAACTGCCGAGATCAGCTATGTATTCCCTAATGCAGTAGCTAAAAAGTTGCGTGTATCGGGCATTAGAGTGTATGCTAACGGTAATAACCTGCTTACCTGGACCAACGTAACCGACCTGTATCAGGTTGACCCTGAAAACGGGAACAGCACTACTACCGTAATTAGTGTTTACCCTACGCAGCGCATTTATAACCTGGGTTTAAATGTTACATTTTAATTAAAAATGATTATGAAAAAGAGAATTTCAATCATCGCCATATTTGCAATCCTGTTGGTAACCTATTCTTGTAAAAAAGGTGGTTTACTTGATGAGAGCACCCTAACTACATTGAATGAAGAAACTACTTTTGCCGATAGTATCAATACGCAAGCTTTTTTAACCCGTATTTATCAGCAGGTTGGTTTTCAGTACGATATCCAATATCTTGATGCTGGCGGGCATGCCGGTGCAGCCGATGAAGCCGTAACTGGTCGGTACAACGGTACCCAGAACTCAGGAGTGGTTATTGCTTTTGGGCTAATTTCTAAAAGTTCAACCAATACCGATTTTACCGGTATGTGGTCGGTACCTTATCAGAATATAAGGAGGGTAAATGTGCTTTTAAAAAACATAGGTAATGCTCCGTTAACCGCGGCAACTAAAAAAGGCATGATTGCCGAAGCCCGTTATTTACGCGCCTGGTATTACTTTTTGTTAATCAGGGCATTTGGTGGCGTACCATTGCTGGGCGATAAAGTTTACGATATCACCGAAGATTTTACGCTGAAAAGATCAACTTATCAGGAATGCGTAAACTACATTGTTGCCGAATGCGATGCGGCTAAGGCCGACCTGCCGACCAACGTATCTATTTTAACTAATTTGCCACAAAATTATGGCCGTGTAACCCAGGGTGCTTGTATGGGCTTAAAATCACGTGTACTTTTATATGCGGCAAGTCCTTTGTTTAACGGTGGGCAGTATGCTACATCAGGCGAAGTACACGATTTAACTGGTTATACCAGCTACGATAAAGAACGCTGGAAAAAAGCTGCCGATGCTGCTCTCGACATTATCAATACCGCAAATTATTCGCTTTATGCAGATAACAGCCCAAGCAATAAGCCTGGATATGCTTTTTACAAAGTATTTCAGATGCGGGTAAACAACGAGTACCTGTTTGCAGCCATGCGTGGTACACAACGCGAATTCGAAAGCTTTTTATTGCCGCAGAGCAGATCGGGAGGCTATGCCTTTACCGTAAGCCAGCAAATGGTCGACAGATTCCCGATGGCCAACGGAAAAGCCATTACCGAAGCAGGGTCGGGTTATGATCCGACTAACCCCTATGCTAACCGCGATCCGCGCTTTGCCAATTCGGTAATTTATAACGGTGCCCCATGGATATTAAGTGGCAACAACAATGCACCCGTATATACTTATGTGGGCGCGGGTACTACCGATGCAGTAGGTGGTCCGCTGGCTTTTAATGCAGGATATTTTCCCCGTAAATACCTTCTAGAAAACTCAACCGGAAATGGTGAGCGGTGCTGGGGATTAATCAGATATGCCGAAATTTTATTGAACTATGCAGAAGCACTTAACGAATACAGCGGTCCGACGGCGGAGGTTTACGATGCTTTGAGGAAAATTAGAGACCGTGCAGGTATTACGGCCGGTGCTGATGGGAATTATGGTATTAAAGCCAATGCAACACAAGAAGAAATGCGCTTGCTGATCCAGACAGAGCGCGGTGTAGAGTTGTTTATGGAAGAACACCGCATGTGGGATGCCAGAAGATGGAAAACTGCTGCAGTTGATTTCGAAAAACCAATAAGAGGTGTTAAAATCACTAAAAACGGTAATGCTTACAATTATGAATATGTAGATGTTCGAGAACATCATTTTCCAGCTCATTACGGTCTGTTCCCGATCCTTGCTTCTGAGATAGCTAAAAATACAGCCCTTATACAGAATGCTGGCTGGTAAAGTATAAAACTTATCGGACTTGTCCGGTCAAATTTGGTTAGTTTGTGTTAGTTGGGCCACCTTGCCTCGGCTTGGTGGCTTTTTCAACTTATTAATGAGGTTTAAAAAACAGCTTAAAACCATAATTGAAATTAAAAAAACGATAAGTGGAGAATTGATACAACTGGTTTCCGCTAGCTTTGAAGAAAAAAAATGGTCCGCTTTTCTTTACAGTAAATGTGAAAAGGGGTTTTGAGATTTCAATAAAAAATAACAGATGTTTGCAGGCAAGAAAATAACAAATTATAAAATATCGGCTTTTAAAGTATTAAGTATTGGTGCTTTAAGTGTACTGCTGTTTAATCATCCGGTAAGAGCACAAAATGAACCTTACAGTATCATTTTGCAACGCATTAATACCGATCTGCAAACATTTGTTAAAGATAAAAACCTGGCTACTGAAATAGGGTTAAACCTTAAAAACCTTAATCCGGATGGAAGCTGGGCGGATATTAATTATATTGATGTGCAGTATGCTCCGCTAAAAAGAATTAAGGATATGGCTACGGCATACATCCGCACATCAAACAAATGGTATAATAATGCCAGTTTACATGCATCGATTGTTAAGGCCCTTCAAAACTGGCTCGATAAGAACCCAAAGAATAAAAACTGGTGGTACAACGATATTTTCTATCCACAGGCCATTGGGCAAACACTTATTTTGATGCGAAGTGCTAAAGTGCAGCTTCCTGCCAGTCTCGAACAGGCATTGATTAAACGCATGGTGATTCGCCGTTTTAGAACTGGTGATGGGGCCAATACCTCAGATGAAGCTTTGCATTTGCTTTATCGAGCCTGTTTAACCAGAAATAAAACAACACTCGATTCGGCTTCAAAATTCCTATTCGAACCCATTGCCATAAGCGATGGAAAAGAAGGAGTTCAGGTTGATGGAAGTTATTACCAACACGGCAAGCAACAAGCTATTGCCAGTTACGGACGCGTTTTTGCCGGTAACTCTGTAAATGCTGCTTTTTATTTAAGAGAAACAGATTATGCATTGCCTAAAGATCAGCTGGCTATTCTGGTAAATTATCTTAAAAATACCTTTTTGCAAACCATACGCGGTTCGTTTTACGATTTTAATGTACGCGGCCGGGGTATTAGCCGTAAAGATTCGTTAAGCAGTGGAATGGGCGGGATGATTGAAAAAATTAAGTTCTTCGATGCCGAAAATACCAGTTATTGGAATGCCTCAGCATTAAGAACGGCGGGTAAAAAACCAGCCAATTACAGCCTTGTTCCTTCGCACAACCAATATTGGAAAAGCAATTACACTTTGCATGTAAGGCCTGCTTATACTTTTAGTGTGCAGGCTTCATCAAGCCGTACATTAAGAACTGAGCGGGGAAACAATGAAAATATTTTGGGTAAGTTTTTACCCGACGGGGCAACGAATATCCAGCGCAGCGGTTCGGAATATGCCAACCTGGTACCGGTTTGGGAGTGGGATAAAATACCTGGTACTACCAGCAGGGATTATCCCGACGATCAGGGTGCAACCATCCGTAAAGACTGGGGAGTACCCGGTACCACTAAATTTTCGGGTGGGCTAAGCGATGGCGTGTACGGCGTATCCTGTTACGATTTAGATTATGATAGCGTTCAGGCAAAAAAAGCCTGGTTCTTTTTCGATCGGGAAGTGGTTTGTTTAGGGGCCGGAATCAAAAGTGAAGCTGCAGAAAATATTACTACAACAATTAATCAGGCCTGGAGCAGGGGAACTGTAATTTCATCTTCCGGCGAAAAAAGTGAGCGAGGCGTGTGGGCTGTTCATGATAGTATCGGCTACATCTTTCCGGAGGGGAGAAATGTAGAAATCAGCAATGTAGCCCAAACAGGTAGTTGGTACCGCATCAATCAGTTTCAATCCAAAAACGAATTAAAACACAATGTCTTTAAAATCTGGATAAACCATGGTACAAAGCCTCAAAATGAGAATTACCAGTATATCGTTATTCCAGGAACTACAGCGGCAGAGATTAAAAAATATCAGGTATCTATGATCCAGATTTTAAAAAATACAGCCGCACTTCAGGCTGTAAAACATACCGGTTTAAATATGTTACAAGCCGTATTTTATGCGCCCGGTACGTTGGAGTATGACGGCGCTTCGCTCTCAGTTGACAAGCCCTGTACCGTATATATTAAAAATTTAAACACCAAAATTCCGGTAATATATATTGCCGATCCTGCTCAGGAAAACCAATCGATTCAGGTTCAGTTTAAAGCAGCAGGATCATCTACACCCAAGAACATAACCTGTAATCTGCCAACCGGTGCATTTGCAGGTGCTACCGCAAGTTTTAAAATAATAGAATAAACACACCTAAAATTATGAAACCATCAGGATTTGCCTGTGCCGCAACCAGGGCCTGACAAATACTGATACTGAAAAACAAAAATGATAAGATGAAAAGAATCAATTTAGCCGCTACATTGCTCCTGTTGATGGGGTCAGTCTCTTTTGCCCAGAGCACGAAGAAGCCCATGGCTCAACTCATTAATGATGAATTTAAATTTGCTGCCGATCAATACCAGGTTCTGGCTAAAAATATTCCGGCAGGAAAAACACCGCAAAGTTTTGATAAAGGAAAACCTGTTAACTTCGATATTAAATGGTGGTGCAGCGGTTTCTACTCGGGTAGTTTATGGTACATTTACGAACAGACCAAAAACGACAAGGTAAAAAGTGAGGCAGAAGCTGCACTTAAAATATTAGAACCAAACCAAACCTTTACCGGTAACCACGATCTGGGTTTTATGATGTATTGTAGCTTTGGTAACGGCTACCGCATTACCAAAAATCCTGCTTACAAAGAGGTTATCCAGCGTTCAGCACAATCGCTGGCTACGCGTTTCAGGCCTAAAATTCAGGTCATCCAATCGTGGGACAAGAATAAATACTGGGAATGCCCGGTAATTGTAGATAATATGATGAACCTGGAAATGTTAAACTGGGCCAGCGATAACGGCGGCAACACGCGCTATAAAGAAATTGCCATTACACATGCCAATACCACAATAAAAAACCATTTCAGACCAGATTTTAGCTCTTACCATGTGGTAGATTATAATCCGGTAACTGGCGGGGTCATTAAAAAGGCAACCTGGCAGGGTGCAGCAAACTGTTCGGCATGGTCGCGCGGGCAAGGCTGGGCTTTATATGGTTACACCATGATGTACCGCTTTACCAAAGACCAAAACTATTTAAAACAAGCCATCGGCATTGCTAATTATATCTTAAAAAATCCGAACTTACCGGCCGATAAGATTCCATATTGGGATTTTGACGCGCCATTAATCCCTTATGCCAAACGCGATGCTTCTGCGGGTGCAATTATTGCATCGGCGCTACTCGAACTGGGGCAATATACCGAGGGTAACGAAAAGGCTGAATTTAAATCGGCTGCGGAGACCATGATTTACTCCCTGGCAAGTGAGGCTTATCGTGCCAAGGCAGGTGAAAACGGCGGTTTTTTATTGATGCACAGCACAGGTGCTTTCCCTTTAAACAGCGAAATTGATGTGCCGCTTGTTTATGCCGATTATTATTATTTAGAGGCACTTGCACGATATAAAAAATGGTACCTGTAACAACAATTTAAACAAAATGAACCATAAATCACTTCTAACCATTATTGCCTGCTGTTTGTTTTTTACCGCAACAGCTCAAAATAAAAAAACAACTACAGGTGCCAAAGACCGCGCCATTTGGGTAAAGCAATTATACCGGATTGCCAATCCGGTTATTCATAACCTGGCCAACGAAACCTTAAAAAAGAATATGCCTGTAGAAAAAGCTCCTGGCTATGGCTTAAACGCTGCTAAAGTAACCTACCTGGAAGCTTTAGGACGTACAATAGCTGGTGTTGCTCCCTGGCTGGCCTTACCCGACGATGAAACTGCCGAAGGTAAACTTAGAAAAACAATGCGTACTGAGCTTTTAAAAGGGCTGGCCAATTCGGTAAATCCCGAGAGCCCTGATTATATCAGTTATCGCTCAGAGAGCCAGCCTATAGTTGATGCGGCCTATGTTGCGCATGCTTTTTTACGTGCCCCAAAAGCACTTTGGGAGCCACTTGATGAAACAACCAAGAAAAGATTTATCGAAGAGTTTAAGTCGCTCAGAACCCGTAGCGGCGCGTACAATAACTGGTTACTGTTCTCAGGCTTAACCGAAGGCTTCTTATTAAGCATTGGCGAACAATACGATCCGGCCCGTGTACAGTTTGCCATCAATAAAATGAAAGAATGGTATGTAGGCGATAGCTGGTACAGTGATGGCGAAAAATTCAGTATGGATTATTATAACTCTTATGTAATACACCCCATGCTGGTCGATCTTTTAAAAGTGCTGGTTGAGAAGAAAAAAGCACAGCAGGCAGATTACGACCTGGCTTTAAAACGGATGGTGCGTTATTCTGAATATCTGGAACGCATCATTTCTCCGGAGGGCACATATCCTGCCTATGGCCGTTCTATTACCTACCGCACAGCTGCATTTCAGGCTTTGGCACAGGTAGCATTGATGGAAAAACTGCCCGAATATGTTAAACCTGCACAGGTTCGCGGTGCTTTAACCAGGGTAATCTATAACCTCTATAACGGGAATCAAAACTTTGATGATAAAGGCTGGTTGGTATTGGGCTTTAACGGGCATCAGCCCGAAGTTGCAGATACCTATACATCTACAGGTAGTTTATATATGGCAAGTCTGGGCTTTTTAACGCTGGGTTTACCTGCTGACAATAAATTCTGGACAGATGCTCCAGCTCCCTGGACCAGTTTAAAAGCCTGGGGCGGAGAAACGATAAAAAAGGATTATAAAGTTGAGTATTAATACCAATAATCAATATCGTATAAATATATTTGCGGGTAAGATTTGATACCAGTTCAAATCTTACCTCACAACTCAATTTTTAACCAATGAACAAATTCGAAAGCCGTTACGCTCAAAGCCCAAAAGAAGTTAAACAAATGGATACCGCGGCCCTGCGGGATAATTTCTTAATTGAAAACGTGTTTGAAGCCAACCAGGTAAACCTAACTTTATCTCATTTTGACAGATATATTGTTGGCGGAGCAATGCCAATTGACCAGAAAATAGCACTTCCAAATCCTGATGATTTAAAAGCCAGCTACTTTTTAGAACGCCGAGAACTGGGTATTATCAACGTAGGCGGAAAAGCAATTGTTACGGCCGACGGCGAAACCTACGAATTGGATTATAAAGAAGCTTTATATATTGGTAAAGGCACTAAAGAAGTGTTTTTCGAATCGGCTGATAAAGGTGCGGCGACAAAATTATACATCAATTCAGCACCAGCGCACCACACTTACCCAACCAAAAAGGTAAGTAAGGCCGAAGCCGAAATTGTAGAACTGGGTACACCAGAAACAGCAAACCACCGCATTATTAATAAATTATTGGTAAATAGTGTTTTGCCAACCTGTCAGTTACAGATGGGAATGACCGAATTAAAATCGGGCAGCGTTTGGAATACCATGCCTGCGCATACGCACGACAGAAGGATGGAAGCTTATTTTTATTTTGAAGTGCCACAAGGACAAAGTGTTTGCCATTTTATGGGACAACCACAGGAAACACGCCACATCTGGATGCAAGGCGATCAGGCGGTAATTTCGCCAAACTGGTCAATCCACTCAGGTGCAGGTACCAGTAATTATACCTTTATCTGGGGTATGGCTGGCGAAAACCTTGATTATGGAGACATGGATCACTGCGCAATTACAGAATTGAAATAAACCGTCATCTCGACTAAAGCGTGCCAATTATATTGGTAGCGGAATGGAGAGATCTTACAAAAGTATCAATAGAAAACACATGTCAAACGTATTTAATTTAGCAGGTAAAACTGCATTAGTTACCGGTTGCAAAAGAGGAATTGGAAAAGCCATGGCTTTAGCACTTGCAGAGGCAGGAGCTGATGTTATCGGTGTATCGGCCAGCCTTGAGTTACAAGGTAGCGCCATAGAAAAAGAAGTTCTGGCGCTAGGCCGTAAATTTTATGCTTACCAGTGCGATTTTAGTAAACGCGAAAACACACTTGCATTTGCTGCGCAGGTAAAAGCCGATCATCCGGTAATTGATATTCTGGTAAACAACGCCGGAACCATTTTGCGTAAACCCATTGCCGAACACCCTGACGAATATTGGGATGAGGTAATTGCGGTAAACCAAACGGCTCCGTTTATCTTAACCCGCGAAGTGGGCCGTGATATGGTTGCCAGAGGTAGCGGAAAAGTAATTTTTACCGCATCGTTATTATCGTTTCAAGGTGGTATTACTGTACCAGGCTATGCTGCAAGTAAAGGTGCAATTGCTTCTTTAACCAAAGCTTTTGCCAACGAGTGGGCATCAAAAGGTGTTAATGTAAATGCCATTGCTCCAGGTTATATTGCTACGGATAATACGACCGCTTTACGCGAAGATCAGGATAGAAGTACTTCAATTTTATCACGTATTCCGGCAGGAAGATGGGGTACGCCCGAAGATTTTAAAGGACCAACTTTATTCCTGGCCTCAGCCGCAAGTGATTATGTGCATGGAACGATTTTAACCGTTGATGGCGGTTGGATGGGACGATAGTTTAGTTCTGAGTCTTTAGTCCTAAGTCTGGAGTCGGTATTAAAAAGAAACCCCGCAGGTTTTAAAATCTGCGGGTTTTTTTATGTCAGCTTATTCTAGTAGAGCTTATAAATCTCTGTAATATCTTTCAATATTTTCTCGAAGTCGATTTTCAGGTCAATTAACCGGCCAGTTTTAATATCAAAAACCCAGCCCTGCACCGTTAATTTACGGCCAACAACGGCTTCCTGCACTGCTGCTGTTTTAAGCAGGTTAACACATTGCTCCTGAACGTTAAGTTCAACAAGACGGTTGTAGCGTGCATCTTCATCAGCTATGGCATTCAATTCATCCTTATGTAAACGGTAAACATCGCGGATGTTTCTTAACCAGGGATTTAAAATACCCAAATCTGCAGGCTGCATAGCTGCTTTAACGCCGCCGCAGTTGTAGTGGCCACATACTACAATGTGGTTTACCTTTAAATGCCTCACCGCGTAATTTAAAACCGTCATTACGCTTAAATCTACGTTGTTTACCAGATTGGCAATATTGCGGTGAACAAACGCCTGCCCCGGTTGGATGCCCATTAAATCTTCGGCAGTAACACGGCTGTCAGAACAACCAATGTATAAAAATTCGGGGCTTTGGCCTTTAGCCAGATCCGTAAAATAATCCGGATTAATGGATAGTTTTTCAGCAATCCATTTTTCGTTGTTTTTAAAAACTTCTTCTACATTCATAATTTAATTCAATAAGGCATGTATTGTTGGTCGGAAAAATTGTAGTATTTATAGGGGCATAAAACTATAAAAGATTTCCAGATTTTGATAACAAATTAAGCCCTTAAAAGTTTAAGGCTTTAGGAAATTTGCTTATACTTAAAATTTCCAGCGCCTGTGTTTTTTATACCCCACTAAATTAGCTTAGATGTTTTGTAAATAAAGCAACTATAAATTAGTGAAAGGTCTTCGACAGGCTCATACTGGCAAGTAAAAGTCGTTAACTGACTGGGAAAAAAACACCATAAAGTTGTAAGAATTATTTTAATCGCTCTACCAGTTTTTTAATGCTGGTGGCAGCCATCATGTTTTTAAACTCAGGCATATCCTGATGGTCCTTCTCTATCAATTGCTTTAAGCTTCTGTTAAAACTTCTCACAGAAATTCCGAGGTAGGCTGCCATGTCATCTTTTGAGATAGAGATGTGTTCATCAGCCTGTAACTGGAGCAATTTTAATAAGGCATATTCAACCGTATACAATTGCTGAAAAGAGGCCCTGGTGCTGGTTTGTATGATCCTGGTTGATAGTTCCTGGAGTAAGATTGTAGTAAATTCACTACTTTTTTGTATCAGCGAGAGGAAAATATGATCTGGAATCACATAGGCAGTAACTTCGCTAATGGCAGCCACGTTGCATAAGCAATCGATCTTTTTTAGTGCTTCGAGCTCGCCAACAACCTCACCCTTGCCCAAAAACTCAATAATAAAATCCTTGCCGTTTTCTTCTGAGATAAAGCATTTGCTGATGCCCTCTTTAATGATGTAGATATTACTGATTTTATCGCCCTGCTCAATTAACCGGTAGCCTGCCTTAAAACTTTTCAGGCTAATATTAACGTCGGCATTTTCGCTGCTAAAACGTTCAATAAAGGAGAGGAAGGCGAGATTAGTCCGTAGCATATTCTTTTTTGCCGAGACAAATGTCCTTTTTTATCAGGATTACCGGCGTTACTTTTGTGGCACTAAAGTAAGCATAACCATGAACAATCAGATTACCGTAATTGCTTTTGATGCTGATGATACCCTTTGGGTAAACGAACCTTACTTCCGCGAAACAGAAGATAAGTTTGCTGCCCTCCTGGAAGACTTCATACCACGCCACAGTATAATTGCTGAACTCTACAAAACCGAAATTGCCAATTTGCCACTCTATGGTTATGGTATTAAGGGTTTTATGCTCAGTATGATCGAAACGGCGATGAGGATTACAGTGGGGAAAAATGACCCCAAAGTTGTGGAAATGATAATCGAATTGGGGCAGGAAATGTTGAACAAACCCATCGAACTGCTGGATGGCGTAGAGGAAGTACTTAAAGCACTGCACGGAAAATATAAACTGGTAGTGGCTACTAAGGGCGATTTGCTCGACCAGCAAAGGAAATTAACCAAGTCGGGTTTAGACCATTACTTCCATCATATCGAAATTATGAGCGATAAACAGGAAAAGGATTATCAAAAACTGATGAAACACCTGGATTGCCAGCCCGAATCGTTTTTGATGCTGGGTAACTCCTTAAAATCGGATGTGTTACCAGTACTCAACATTGGCGGGCACGCTGTGCATATTCCGTACCATACCACCTGGGTGCACGAAAGTATTGACCATACCATTGAGCATCCTAATTTTTACGAGATGGAAAGCCTGTCGGAAGTTTTACCAAAATTAATTGAATGAAAGAAAAAATAGATATAGACACCTGGATCAGAAAAGATCATTTTAAATTTTTTAGCACATTTGGCGAGCCATTTTTTGGTGTTACAGTAGATTTAGATTGCACAGCTACTTACAGGAAAGCGAAAGAGAAAGCTGTCTCGTTCTTCCTGCTTTATTTGCATAAATCGCTTGCAGCAGCAAATGTGATAGAACCTTTTAGTTACCGCATTATTGATGGCGAAGTTTGGAAATACGACCGCGTAAATGCTGCCGCAACCATTAATCGCCCAAACGGTACCTTTGGTTTTGGCTACCTCGATTTTTACGAAGATTTTAACGATTTTAAACTGGCAGCCGATCAGGAAATCGAAAAGGTAAAAGCTACAACAGGCTTAATTCCATCTGCTTCGGGCGAAAATGTAATTCATTACTCGGCACTTCCCTGGTTAAATTTCACTTCACTATCTCATGCCCGCAATTTTGCTTTTCAGGATAGCTGCCCGAAAATCTCTTTTGGTAAAGTGAGAGATGAAAACGGAAAAAAAATAATGCCGGTTTCGATTCATGTAAACCATGCTCTAATGGACGGCTTCCATGTGGCGCAGTTTGTAGATGCCTACCAGGATTTGCTGAATAACAAAGAACCTGTTTAACTGGATCGGTTCGATGGCATTTCTTCGCTTTTAAGCTGAAAGATGTGCTGCAATAAAAAAAATCAATTATCATTTGCTTTCGATAAAGTATTTGCTATTTTTGCAGGACAGGCAGGAAGCTTGTTTTCATTATCTTATTTGTTTATTCGGATTGGATTATTGGAATTTAAAAATTGGGGGATTAGCTCATTTGGCTAGAGCGCTTCGCTGGCAGTGAAGAGGTGATCGGTTCGAATCCGATATTCTCCACCACTAATATATTATTTATGCCTTTAGATTTATTTCTGAGGGCTTTTTTGTTAGCTTTTATTTTTGGTGCAATTTTTTTACTTTAAAAGCTATCTAAATTATTTTATTCTATTTTGGAATTAGACATAGGGCATTAATATTGGTTTTTCCTCTCATTATGCAACCATTCGTTCAAATTCAAATTACCCTCAGTTTAACTTGGCGGCCCCTTTTGAGCCAGCGAGTTTTTTTCTACAATAAAATTATTTTACTGTTAAACGGTAGATTATCTAAATCTTCCACTAGCTCAAGCCTACCGCGCCGTTGCAGATGCTGACCCAGGGAATCCAAGTGCCGCAGTAAGGGCAGCACAACTTGAACAATTGCTCAACCATTATTAATAAAGCATCAAATGGATATTAAAATAACAAACGACTTCAATAAGCAAATCCTATTTTCGTTAGAACCGAATGGTACTATCATTGAATTGGAAAAGTTAAAATCACTAAATCTCGAACTCATTGCCAATGGAAAGAGTCCAATCCTAGAGCTTAAGGTAGGTGAATTCGATGGCAATATTTGTATAGCTATTTGGCCAGATCAAGGTGACTACGAAGTAAATGGCTAATAGTTTATTGAGAATATTCCTGAAAGCAACCTTATTACCGTGTTTCTCTATATTAAATGAAATTGGTATTTGCTAGGCTGAAACGTGAGTTGAACAATCTTAAAGAAAGGAAATTTGATTAATGAGAAGAATATCGGCTAATCAGTCGATATTCTTGTATGTGAGAAATCACAAAACCCCGCTTTGATAATTGCTTTGATGTGTTTAATGAAGCAAATAATAGCTATTTTGAAAAAGTGTATATTTCACTAAAAGTTCTCTCGTTGGTCAAGATTTGTAATCCCGTCCCATAGTGCGGCATTTCACCATCTTTAATCACCACTGTGTGCCGAAGGAGCTACACCCCAAATTCCTTACAATAATGAGTCAAAATCTGAATGAGCTCTACCGCATAGTTAACAGTAACTTTCAAAACCGCATCGCCACTATAATTTATGGCTATAACCTGCTCCTTTACATTAAAGCCTACATATAACTTGGTCTGGCCTAAATCCCAGTAAACCAGTTCATCAGCGGTTTTAAACAACTGGCCCTGATAGGGTTCTTTTGTATAACAGGAGCTGTTCCAGATGGATTGGGCGATGGAAGTTATTATTGAAATGACTGCTTCAGCATCTTCTTTGGTTAATAAGCAACTTTCACTGGTTTCTTTATCTAATTCAAGGTGTATTTTATCGCCATCCCTAAATAATAAAATGCTACCGCTTTTAACCAGCCATTTATAAACCTGTTGTTCCTGATTGTTCATGTTCAGCGTTGTTATTGGGTACCCACATCCTAAAAAACTTAAACATTTTGGCATATTCTTCCCTGGGCAAAAAGGCTATACAAACTTCCTGATTGTCTAATGCCGATTCGGTAAGTACAATATGGTCTGCTTCCTTTTTAGCGTTTGCAAACTCCGTTTCAGAAACAACACAAACCACCTTCTTAAATATGCCATTTATCCAGGTTTGCATGTTTGCTGTGTTTTCAAATTTTCTAAAACAGGCAAGGGAGGCATGTGCCGTAATAACAGGTACCATTTTATCAGGAACCTCTCTTTTAACTAAAATGTACATCTTCATGGTCTGGTGAGCGCTTTGCGAAGTTGGCGTTGATGATAAACTTACAGAAAAAATGTGAAGATGAAGCGTTTATTCCCATGCGTAACGCAAATTCAACTTTCCCGATTACCTTTTGTATTAAACCCTGGCCCTAAGTTTTTCAATCAGTATGCCGCAAAAAGGGCCGATCGGCATTACTTTCCATAAATACTTTACGGTATTCCCTGGGCGATATACCTTGCTGGATCTTGAATTGCCGGTTAAAATAAGAAACATTATCAAAGCCACAGGCATAACAGATGGCCGTGATGTTGTCCTCTTTCCCAATTAGTAATTTGGTGGCATGGCTTACCCTGATCTCATTTACGAACTGTGAGAATGTTTTGTGGGTGCTGCTTTTAAAATAGCGGCAAAATGCAGCTTTGCTCATACAGGCGATGGAAGCAGCCGATTGGATGTCTATCTCCCGATGGTAATTTTCGAATACATAATTGAAAATAGAAGCCAGTTTTTTAGCGTTACTTTCTTTATGACGTATTTTTCTGATATCGTCTGTAATGAGTAATGCGCCTTTCTTACTGCTCAAAGAAAGTTCTTCCAATATTTGCAGCAACAAAATCAGGTTCTTCATTTGTTGGTTGGGTTGGAACTTAAAGAAACGGCTGCTGATGGAAGCCGCTGCAGTGCCGAATTTTATACCATATATCGATTGTTGCAACAGCTCTTTCACCGCCCTCAGTTCCAGGGTTTCAAAGAATTCCTTTCCCATAAAATCTGCAGAGAATTGCACCACAATGGCATGCGCTACTTCTTCATCGGTTGCCGTTAGGATATCGCTCGAAAAACAATGCACCAGGCCTGGCCCGAACATAAAAACCTCACCTTCCTGATAATTCATCACCTTATTGCCCACATACACCTGACCCGAACTTTTTACAATCAAGATCAGTTCATAACCGTGATGAAAATGAAAAGTATTGGTAAACTGAGGCTGACAGTATTCCTTAATGGCGAAACTGGCATCTTCAGGAGTGGATATAGGTCGGTAAGAAACTTTCATAATTACTGCTTTTTGGTACAATAGTTATCTTTGGGAGCTAAATTTTGCTATTAATGTAAATATAGTATCAAAAATGAGCAAATGAAGTATTTTTATTTCAATTGAAATCTGAATAAGTTTGTTTTACCTGGACGCTGTTGAGCGCAGTGTCTACATTATACTAACCAAAACATTATACCTGATATGGAACTTGCAATACACAATTGGATGCGTGCTGAAACCATTGAAACAACAATACGAAGAGTTGCTGCAATTGGATATACCAGGCTTGAAGTTGCCGGAAACCCGGATCAGTACAATACAAAGGATGTACGAAAACTCATGAAAGAACATGGGCTGAGTTGCTGGGGTTCAGTAACCTTGATGCTTGGCGAGCGTAACCTGCTGGCCGGTAACGAGGGACAACGCGCAGCTTCTGTTCAGTATGTAAAAGATGTAGTGAAAATGGTGAAAGAACTGGATGGCCATATGGTTTCTGTGGTTCCTGCTACAGTAGGTAAGCTGGTGCCCGATGGACGGCCGGAAGAAGAGTGGAACTGGGCGGTTAACGCCATGCAAGAAATATACGAATACAGCGAAGCCGCAGGCGTACTGCTGGGCATTGAGCCCATTAACCGGTTTGAAACCTATTTTATTAACCGTGCCGAGCAGGCATTGGCGCTGGCTGAAGCAGTTGGCCCGAACTGTGGCGTATGTCTGGATACTTTTCACATGAATATCGAGGAAACGGATTTGTTTGAATCCATTAGAAAAGCGAAGGGGAAACTGGTGGGGTTTCATGTGGCCGATAATAACCGCATGGCACCGGGAATGGGAAATCTGAACTGGCAAAAGATTATCGATACCCTTCGGGAAATAAATTATAACGAGGTGCTTTCGGTAGAATTTTGCGCGCCATTGGATCGCACTCCTGCCAATCCTTATCCAGGTGCCATAGACGAAAAACCCGAAAACCTTACACCTGAGCAGGAAAAATTTCTGATAGACCATGGCAGCTCGTCGGTTACCGATGCATTTTATACCATGCTAACCCAACAATCATTTAATACCTTATCAAAACTTATTTAAGGCGTGAAAGCATCATAAGCATAGTGTTTACCAACGGCAATGAACGGAGCTTACCTGCTATTTAACACTAGTGCCATACAGATAATTCATAACCGATAAAAGACAAATTATATTTTAATGAAAATAACAAATGTAGAAGCATTTTGGTTACGTTGCCCCATACCTGAGGCGAAACAGCATGTATCAGATTATGGGCTTCTTACCAATTTTGATATGACCCTTGTGGTAATCACCACAGATACAGGCTTGCAGGGCTTTGGAGAAGCGAAGGCTGCGGTAGGCTCTTCTGGTGTATGTGCTTCCATTGTAAATTGTATAGAAAATGAACTAAAGCCCGTGTTGCTGGGCAAGTCGGTAAAAGACATTACACGGCTGTGGGAAGAAATGTATAACGGAACAAGAGACCACTATGCATTATCAAGGGGAAGAAAATTTCCTATCCTCGGACGGCGGGGCCTTACAATATCAGCCATGAGTGGAATCGATACTGCATTATGGGATTTGAAAGGGAAAATGCTGAACGTTCCTGTGCTTGATTTGCTTGGCGGTGCCTGCAGAGAGAAAATGCCTGCTTACGCAAGTGGAGGCTGGGCAGACCTGGAACATATAGGCGAGCAGTTGAATGGCTATGTGAGTAAAGGATTTGGAGGGGTGAAAATGCGTGTAGGCGTGATGGATGGTACCGTGCAGAAAAGTATAGACCGGGTAAAAGCGGCCAGAGCGGCACTGGCACCCGACATTAAGTTAATGGTTGATGCGCATGGCACATTCAGCGTACCTGAGGCGAAGCAATTTTGCCGTGGGGTAGAAGACTGTAATATCTATTGGTTTGAAGAGCCCGTTAGTCCCGACAATAGGAAAGGAACAGCAGAAGTGAGAGCTGCCACACACATACCCATTGCCGCCGGCGAAAGTGAGTTTACCAGTTTTGATATACACGATCTTTTGCAAATAAGGGCTATAGATGTTGTTCAGCCCGATGCGGCCATTATTGGCGGCATTTCGGAAGCCATGCGGGCAGGGCATCTGGCCAGTGTGCACCAGGTAGAGCTGGCACCGCATTGCTGGGGCTCGGCGTTCTCTTTCATGGCAGGCTTAACTGTGGCATTCGCATGTCCATCTGCAACAATTATTGAGTTTTCGCTCGGCGGAAACCCCATGATGTACGACCTGGTGAACGAGCAAATTAATGTGATCAACGGTGAAATCGCCGCACCTTCTGCTCCAGGACTGGGATTAACCCCTAACTGGGATTTTGTAAAACAGTTTAAACAGCCGGTATAAAATAATTAATTATGGCAAAGGCACTTAAAATTAATCACGTAACGCTTATTGTAGACAATCTGGAAAAAGCAGGGGATTTCTACAGGCAGGAACTCGGTCTTGAGCCGCTTCCTTCTTTTAAGTTCGATTACCCTGTAATGTTTTTCAAATTTAATGATGAGCAACAATTACATATTTCGGAATGGGAAGACCAGACCTCATTTCGCGGGCATATCTGTGTACAGGTAGACGATTTCAGCAGCATCTTTTTTCGCATGAAAGCGTTAAAAGCCATTGATGTCAATCCCTGGGGGAAAGTGCGAAAGTTACCCGATGGAGCCATGCAGATGTTTGTGCGCGATCCCGCTGGCAATCTGGTCGAAATTTCATCAATACCCGGAGCTGAGGTAGACGACAGGATATTTAAAGATGAGCTGTATGAAGAAGGTTTATACGTTTCGAACAGGAATGATTTCAGAGGCTTAAAATCAGACGACGCTACTTTATACCATAAAAAGTAATGAAGAAAAACGTATTGTTACTGGAAAGCATTGCAGAAGAAGCACTTGCCCTGCTAGCGGAAAATGTGCATGTATATAAAGGATATACAGCAGAAGGGCTAAGTGAGGTTTTGGGCAAGGTAGAAATACATGCCGTTATTACCAGGGGGAAGGGGCAGATTGATAAGCCCCTTATGGATGCCTTTTCGGATTTGCAGGTAGTAGCCAGGTGCGGCGTGGGCCTTGATAATGTGGATGTGGCTGAAGCGACAGCAAGAAAGATCAGGGTAGTTAATGCGCCGGGCAGTAATGCAGCCACTATTGCCGAGCATACACTTGCTTTAATGCTGATGACAATGCGTAATTTATATCAGTCGGTTGAAAGGGTTAAACAGGGCGACTGGAACTGGCGTAACCAATATGCCGGAGACGAACTGAATGGCAAAACACTGGGCATATTGGGTATGGGAAATATAGGAAAGCGGGTGGCCAAACTAGCTGAGGCCTTTGGTATGAAGGTGTTTTACTGGAGCAGAACAGCACGGCAGCTGCCTATGGATGAGGTTTTAAAACAATCAGATATAGTAAGTTTACACCTTCCCTTAACTCCCGAAACAAATGAGATTATCGGGGCGAAGCAACTGGAGTTAATGAAACCTGGAGCATTCCTAATCAATACCGCAAGGGGTGCACTCATCAATCATGCAGCGCTTCTTGATGCGTTGAATGCCAATACCATTGCCGGATTTGCCGCAGATGTGCTGCCCGATGAACCACCCGTAGAGAGCGTCGCGGTGATAAAGCATCCGCACGCAATTATTACCCCGCATACGGCCAGTCTTACAGCTGCTACCTACCAGCAAATGTGCTTGCTTACAGTAAAGAATGTGCTCGCCATACTTGGTGGCAGACAGGCTGATTTAAATAGTGTATATAACCGCAATTCCTTTTTTTGATAATCACTAATTCCTAATAAAATGAATAATTTTTGTATTGGTTTGTTATTAACCCTGAGTACAGTTTTGTTCGGTACGCCAGCTGCGCAAAAGGCTAAAAAGCCACTCGTTGTTTTTATATGTGGCGATCATGAATACAGTGGAGAAGAAACACTGCCCATTATTGCAGCCGAACTGGAAAAGAATTATGGTATGAGAGCTGTTGTACTCAAAGCATCTCCAGACCACAATAGCGAAGAAAATATTCCCGGACTGGAAATATTAAAGGAAGCGGATTTAGCTGTTTTCTACTTGCGGTGGCGAAGACTTCCGGCCGAACAACTTGCGCACATTGAAACCTACCTGAAATCAGGGAAACCAGTAATGGGCTTTCGTACCACTACACATGCATTTAATTTCCCTAAGGGGCACCCCAACGAAAAATGGAACGCTTTCGGTGAATTTGCGTTAAATGCTCCTCCGGGATGGGGCGGAAAAGCCAAACACACGCACTACGGACATAACAGCAGCACCGATGTGAGCATTGCCCCTGCGGCATCAAATAACCCGATCCTTACCGGTGTGGCAGAAGATTTTCACGTGCGTTCCTGGTTGTACCATGTGGTACCCGATTATCCTACAAAAGGATCAACTACATTGCTTACAGGCAAAGCAGTAAACCCCGAAAGAGCAGCGGTAGAAAATCCGGTAGCCTGGACCGGTACCAATACTTTTGGTGGAAAGGTCTTTATGACCACGCTCGGGCATCCCGAAGATTTCAGGATTGAGGCTTTCCAAAGGCTGGTGATTAACGCCATTCATGATGAACTGGGCCTGAAAGTGCCAAAGAAATGGAAAGGTAAAATGGATATCCAGGTACCCTACCGTGTTGCTAAATAAACCTGTGTAAAGATGACGAGAATAATAAAGATCAGCCTGTTGTGCCTTATCGTGGCGATACCTGCGATGATGATTGTAAACGCATTTAAATACAAATCTGCGCCGCTGGTTATTGAGAAAGGTACGCGGATTGCCCTGATTGGCAATAACCTGGGATCGAGAATGATCAATTACGATAATTTTGAAACAGAATTGCAGCTTCGTTTCCCAACGCACCAATTATTCATCCGTAACATGTGTAACCCGGCAGAAACGCCCGGTTTCAGGCCTCACGCAGCCAGAAATTCCCCCTGGGCTTTTCCCGGTGCAGAAAAGTTTCAGGTGGAGCGGGCCAACCTGGTTAAAAGAAAAGATGCAGGCGGTACATTAGAAATGGAAGATCCCGGAGAAGGCTTTTTTGAAACACCCGACCAATGGCTTACCCGACTAAAAACAGATGTGATCATTTCCTTTTTCGGATTTAATGAATCTTTTGAAGGAGAAGCAGGACTTGCTAACTATAAAGCAGAGCTGGATGCTTTTATAAAATGGACACTGAAACAAAAATATAACGGCACTTCAGCGCCACAGCTTGTCATCGTATCACCCATTGCTTTTGAGAATCTTAAGGGTAAAACCAGCTATGATTTGCCTGATGGTAAGCGTGAAAATGAAAACCTGCTGCTGTACACAAATGCCATGAGGGAGGTTGCTGCCACAAACAGGGTTCGCTTTGTTGATGTATTTAACCCGACATTGGAGTGGTATAAAAATGCCTCAAGCCCCTTAACGATTGACGGTTCTCAACTAAACGAAGAGGGCTATAAAAAACTCGGGATCTTGCTTGCAGATCAGATTTTTGGAAAAAGCGCAGCCGAAGCAGGAACTAACCGTAAGCTGGTGCACGATGCCGTAACGGAAAAAAACTGGATGTGGCTAAATGATTTTAAAATTCCTAATGGAGTGCATGTGTATGGTCGGAGGTATAAACCTTACGGGCCTGATAATTTTCCGGCAGAGATCAAAAAGATTCGCGAAATGACCGTTATCAGGGATACGGCCATTTGGCTGGCGGCAGCTAAAGGGCAGAAAATGGATATTGCGGCTGCTGATAAGCATACCACCGTTTTGCCGGAGGTAAAAACCAATTATACACCAAGTAAGAAAAATGGCAATCTTAAATACCTGATCGGACAGGAAGCAGTAAACAGTTTGACCGTTCCTCCTGGCTTCAAGGTAGAACTATTTGCCTCAGAAACCGAATTCAGCTTTTTGGCCAAGCCTGTACAGTTGTCGTTTGACAACAAGGGGCGCTTGTGGGTGGCCGTAATGCCCACTTATCCGCAATATAAGGTTGGAGACGCAAAACCTAACGACAAAATCATTATCCTGGAAGATACCAATAACGACGGGAAGGCCGATAAACAGACCGTTTTTGCCGATGGCCTTCATTTACCGCTCGGTTTTGAAATTGCGGCAGAAGGGGTATATGTTGCCCAGGGAAACAACTTTATTCTTCTTACAGATACAGATGGGGATGATAAGGCCGATAAAAAAGAGATTTTGCTGAGCGGTTTTGACGATCATGATTCTCACCACAGCAGTCACGCATATACCGCAGACCCGTCCGGAGCCATTTTTTCGGGAGAAGGTGTATTTCTCCGAACCAATATAGAAACTTCTTACGGGCCTATTTATGCCACTAATGGCGGCTTTTACCGGTTTGACCCACGACGCAGGAAATTGGAGCGTACGGCGCAAATGGCTATTCCGAATCCATGGGGCATTACATTCGATGATTGGGGGCAGCCTTTCTATGCCGAAACCTCCAGTCCTGATTTTCGCTGGATGCTTCCCGGAACAATCTTACCCCGATATGGACAGGCTAACCATAAATCGAAACAACTGATAGAGGAAAAACACCTGGTAAGGCCTACATCAGGCATTGAAATAGTATCCAGCCGCCATTTTCCTGATGAATTTCAGGGCGATTTCCTGATCAATAATACCATTGGTTTTCTGGGAACCAAAGAACATACTTTGGAGGATGACGGTACAGGTTATAAAAGCCGTTTCCGTATGGATCTGCTGGTGAGTAACGATCCTAATTTTCGCCCGGTAGACCTGGAGTTTGCCCCTGATGGTTCTTTGTACGTTATAGATTGGCATAATGTTCTCATTGGGCATATGCAACACAATGCCCGCGATCCCCTGCGTGACCATTCGCATGGCAGGATTTACCGCATTACCTATCCTTCAAGGCCCCTGGTAAAACCCGCTAAAATAGACGGAGCGAGCATTGAAGTGCTGCTTGATCATCTTAAGCTGCCCGAGTACAGAACCCGTTACAGAACCCGCAGGGAACTGAGAGGGCGGGATGTTAATGAGGTGTTGTCTAAACTGAAAAGCTGGGAGGCAAAGCTGGATACCAATGATACACGGTATGAACATCATTTACTCGAAGCGCTTTGGGTAAGCTGGGGAATGAACAAAGTTGATCAACAGCTTTTAAAACAGCTCTTGAAAGCCAAAGACTACCATGTAAGGGCTGCTGCAGTAGAAGTGGTACGTTATACCGGGCATCAACTGCCCGACCAGGCAAACTTGCTGATGGAAGCTGCTAGGGATAAAAATAGCAGGGTAAGGTTAACAGCCATTGCCGCTGCCTCGTGGATAGGCAAGGCAAAAGGGCTTCCGGTTTTAGCAGAAGCGAATAAATTGCCCCTGGATAGCTGGATGTTGCCGGCTTACCAGACAGCCGTAGCACATTTGAATGGCAGAAATGTAGCAGAAGAAAAAGAAAAGAGCGAGAAAACGGCACTCGCGGGCGCTACACTTGCCTTGTATAACGAAGGAAGAATTATTTATAATAAAGAAGGCTATTGTAAAACTTGTCACCAGGCCGATGGTAAAGGGCTCACTGTTGCCGGCTTTCCACCACTTACACCCAATAACTGGGTAAATGGAAACGACGAGCGACTGATTAAGCTGGTGCTGAAAGGCGTAATGGGACCAATAGAGGTGAATGGTAAAAAATATCCGGGTCAGGTTCCTATGACACCTTTTGGCGGATTGCTGAAAGATCAGGAAGTAGCGGCAGTACTTACCTATATCCGAAACTCATTTGGGAATAAGGGGACTGCAATTTCGCCCGAGAAAGTAAAAGCGATAAGAAAAGCCATCCAAAACAAAAAGGACTTTTACTCGCCAGAGCAATTACTGAAAGAGCATCCCATGGAAAGTGCCAAGAAATAGAAAAATTGTATATTACAATAGCATTAAATCACTAAATGGTATAGCTGTTTAAGTGCTGCCATCTGGCTACCAACTTAAGGGTAAATCCGTAGCAAGTCCGCATATAGTCCGCGTTTTAATACCTTAATGCGGATTATATGCGGATTCATTTTAGTCTTGCAGTAAATCAGGGTGCGAGATGTTACCAGCTATTCCGCTCTAATAAGGGCTTAACGCAAATATTTTTAGGTGTTTATGTCAATTAATATGGTGCAGTTTCCTCCCTTATGCAGCTTGCAAGTTAAGCAAGCCTGTACCATTATTTTCGGGCTTAACGGCCCTTATTGTTTTCTTAACATCAGGGCTGCCAGTTTTTTTATCTGCGAAATTGGTTAATCGGTAGCGATCACCGCATTCATCCACCGGTTTCTTGCGTCCATGTACTTTATCTTTTATATTGCTTTTAGTTTGCGTTGCTTTGTGATAAAGAAAAAATGAAACGGACCCAAATCTCACTTTATTGGAAATGCCAGCTCATCGGGTGGACAACCGCTTCGCTCTATTGGGCATTTGTAGCCTTTACCAGCGGCGAGTTTCACTGGGGCTTAGGTTTTGCTCAGCTGATAACCGATGTGATCCTTTACGTTGGTATTACCCATCTTTATAAAATATTCGCCGAAAACAATAAATGGCAGCTCCTGCCTTTAAATGGTTTGATTATCAGGATTTTTATTGCCGTTCCGGTAATGGGCATTATTTATACCTGCACTACAATCCCCAAAGTATATTTTTTGCGAACCATGTTTGTGAATAACGGACGGCTAGATTGGGATCAGTTTGCACTGATCAACATTTCGGGCATATTTATGGCTGGTATCAGGTTAATGGCCATCTGGTTGCTGGCTTACCATCTGTACCATTATGCTAAACGAGAGATCGCACTGGCGGGCGAAAATGCCCGGCTGCAGTTGGGCTTTAAGCAGGCACAACTCGATAATCTTTCCAGCCAGCTTAATCCACATTTTCTTTTCAACTCGCTCAATACGGTTAAAGCGCTTATTTATACCAGGCCCGATGGAGCGGCGAGAGGAATAGACCTGCTGAGTGAAATTTTACGCAATAGTTTATACCGCGGAAACGCCATGATGGTGCCCCTGGATGAAGAGATTGAACTGGTAAAAGATTATCTCGAGCTCGAAAGCATGCGCATGGATGAAAGGCTCAGTTTTGATTTCCAGATTAAGGTTCCTGCCATGTCGGTAAAAATTCCGCGCTTCAGCTTACAATTACTGGTCGAGAATGCAGTAAAACACGGCATAGCGAAAAGGGTAGCCGGAGGTAAGTTAATCATTACGGTTTTTGAGCACGAAGGTTTTTTAAAGATTGAGGTATTAAACCCAGGCAGGCTGGAACAGGATAATGCAAATGTGGGCATTGGGTTAGAAAATTTAAGAAACAGGCTGGATATAGCGTATAAAGGAGCAGCTACTTTCAACATCATCGAGCAAAAAGAAAACGTTTTGGCAACTTTAATCATTCCGTTCAAATGAAAACGATAAGAACATTGGTTATTGATGATGAGCGCCAGGCCAGGGCTGAAGTAATCAGGATGTTAAAGGCCTATCCGCAGATTGTGGTACTGGGCGAAGCTGCAGATGGTTTCGAGGGACGAAAAATGATTGAACTTTTGCAGCCCGATTTAATTTTTTTAGACATTCAAATGCCTGGCCAAACTGGCTTTGAAATGCTCGAATCGTTAAGCCACATTCCACAGGTAATATTTGTAACCGCTTACGATAGTTATGCGCTCCAGGCTTTTGAGGTAAGTGCGCTCGATTACCTGATGAAACCCGTGCGCAGCGAACGGTTGGATAAAGCTCTGAACTTAGTTACCGAACGTTGTCAGGGGCAATTTGAGCCTACTTTTTTTGTCAAAGACCGAAATAAACTCCACCTGATCAAATGGAGTGCAGTAGAGTTAATCGCCTCTGAAGAAAATTATGTGAGGCTCTATTATGGAAAGGAGCAGGTATTGATGAAAAACTCGCTAAACAATATTGAGAAAAATCCCGATTGCAGCATGTTTTTCAGGGCATCGAGAGAGCGGATGTTCAATATCAATAATGTAGCATCAGTAGAAAGTAATGAAGGCAGGATTTCGGTCATACTCTCCTCCGGAACTTCCGTACCCTTATCGGAGCGACAGACTGTACGGTTCAGGAGCCTTAAAAAAAGATAGATTAAAATTTAGTTAGATGAAAATGAACAGAAAATTTTTCGGTATGGCTGTGCTATGCCTTTTAATTACCCGGTTTAGTATCGCTCAGCAGCAACTAAGCCTGCCCGATACGGCCAATTACATTATCCAGGATAGTGTTTTGATTAAAACCAATTATGGTATTACACTTTCTGCCGTTGTGGTGCAGAAAAAAGGGATCACGGCGAAGTTGCCCTGCGCGATGATGTACCTCATTTATGCGGATTTGAGCAGAAGTCTTGCTGAAGCCAAATTTGCTGCAGATAGGGGGTATGTTGGGATTGTGGCAGATGCAAGGGGAAAACGACTTAGCCCAAATCCGCCCGAACCTTACGAACATGAGGCGCGTGATGTGAATGCAGTAATCGACTGGATTGTAGCCCAGCCCTGGAGTAACGGCCGCGTGGGTATGTACGGCGGGAGTTTTTCGGGCTTTGCACAGTGGGCAGCTACCAAATACTTGCATCCTGCTTTAAAAACGATTGTGCCCTATGTGGCTTCCATTCCGGGTTTAGGTCTGCCCATGGAGAACAATGTTTTTTTAAATGCCAATTATCAGTGGGCTTTCCATGTTACCAACAATAAATATACCGATGATGTGGTGAATAAGGATAATGCAAGGTGGGCACGTATGCGGAATGACTGGTGGCAAAGCGGAGCTGCCTATAACCGTATAGATAGTGTAGACGGAACGCCGAATCCCTGGTTGCAAAAATGGATTTCGCACCCCGCTTACGATGCTTACTGGCAATCGATGGTGCCCTACAAGGAGGATTTTGCAAAGATTAATATTCCTGTGCTCAGCATTACTGGCTATTACGACGATGGGCAGGTTTCGGCACTCGAATACCTCAGGGAACATTATAAATACAGGCCTTCGGCAGCACATTATCTGGTTATCGGACCTTACGATCATTTTGGCGCACAAAAGGGGGGAGTTGCAACATTAAAAGGGTACAACGTTGATCCGGTGGCCTTAATTAACACACGGCAGCTTACTTTTGATTGGCTGGATCATATTTTAAAGGGAAAAGAAAGACCGGCACTGTTAAAGGATAAGATTAATTTCGAAGTGATGGGAGCCAATGTATGGAAACATGTACCTGCTATGGATCAGGTAGAGGCGCATCAGCTGAGGTTCTATTTCGATCGTGCACCGAATGGCAGCACTGTTTTATCGGAAATGAAACCCCAAAAAGAGACTTTTATTGAGCAAAAGGTTGATTTGGCAGACCGTAACACTTACTATAATGATTATTATCCCAGTCAGATTATCAAAAAAGAAATTGATCGAACAAACGGCCTTTTCTTTACTACCAGGCCCTTTAACCGCGATGTATCGGTCAGCGGATATTTAAAAGGAACACTAAAGGCCATCATCGATAAAAAAGACATGGATGTTGGTTTGGTGCTTTATGAAATTACACCAGAAGGCGAATATTTTCAGCTATCCTATTTTCTGGGGCGGGCCAGCTACGCCAAAGATATGGCTCAGCGGAGGCTGCTTACTCCAGGTAAAAAAGAAACCATTCCTTTTTACAGGTCGAGGTTTTTTAGCAGGCAATTAAGAAAAGGAAGCAGGTTGTTGGTGGTACTCAATATTGATAAAAATCCTTTTGCCCAGATCAATTATGGCAGTGGAAAAGATGTTAGCAAAGAAACGGTAAAGGATGCCGGGAAGCCATTGCAAATCAGGTGGTCGAATGCAGGTTTCGTTGACCTCCAGATTTCGGACACAAACTTTTGATTGGATTTTGCGCTAAAAAGAAAACCCCGTTTATTAAACGGGGCATCTTTCTGTTTGGTTTGTTGGTTTATTTTTCCAGTTGTACCAGCGCCTGGTCAAGCTGCTTTTCTTTCGAAGCATCGATATTTGGCCGGGTCATTTTGCTGATATTCGTGGCTACTGATAAGGAAGGGTTTTCATCTTTGGTAAACGAAGCAATATCATCTACAGTGGTATTTAATATTTTAAGTGTGGTAAAAAACCACCTGTCCATATTTCTGATATTCTGAAAATTGGTATTAGCACTTAAATATTCGTTGTTTGCTTTCTCAGTGTAATCGTACTGAACTTTATCCAGTAGCATTAGCTTATCGGTAATTTGTGCCAAAACTTCATCCGATAGTGCTAATCCTTTAATGCCAATTACCCGGTTATTTAATATGAAATAGTCTAAGCCTTCAAAAGTAATGGTGGTAAGGCTGGCCCTGTCGAAAATATGCTCGGCGGCAGGCAGGTTGGCCAGCTGAGTTGCTGCGTTACTGCGACTGTTGTTGAAAGCCCGTCTTTGTGCTGCTAAACGCTCAATCAGCGCATCGCCATTTAATTTATTTGAAACTTCGAACATGCTTGCGCCTGTTTTTGCCATTTGCTTTGCTGGTGTCAGGTTTTTAAGCTGCGCGTTGGTAAACAAAGTAATAAAGCAAAGAATTGGTGTAAGCGAAAGGGTAATTTTCATTGTTCGGTTAATTTCCACAAAAATATACCTTTTTTGCTTAAACCGAAATATTTGTATGTTTAATATTACAGTTTTAAAGCTTTTTTGTTATTTAGACGTTGACAAATGTCATCATTCAGATTATTATGCCTTTGATGCTGAACACAATGTTGTGAACTGCTTTGCCTGGAGGGTAACCTATTCCTATAAAACAAACCATCCGGCCAGGTAATGCATAGCCGGATGGTTGTATTACAAAAGATAGTGTTTAAGGCCTACAAGTAAGTAATGGCCAGCAATACGCTGCTGATGACTGGATATGCGATGCTGGATATCCAATCGGGCTTATATTACATGGTGGCCTGAACCATAACTTATTTAGACAGATCGAATACGGTGAGTACGGCAGCATGATCTGATGGCCATACATCATCAATTTCGGGAGCGGTCCGGATAATTTTAGAAGCGATTGGTTTAATGCCTGTTCCCTTGTAATAGATGTAATCGATCCGGGAGGTTTGCAAATGACCAAATATCGCAGCAAATGTTCCGGCAGGGTGGCTTAACTCATTGGGGTTAATGGCCCTGTAAGTATCGGTATAGCCACGATCCAGCATTAACATCGAAATTGGAAAAGCCACGGGGCCATAGCCATTGTGCAAGGGAGCAGCCCGCGCAGTCCAGTCGAGGTGACTGCCTGAATTAAAGTCGCCCGAAACGATAACGGCCATATCGGTTCCTTTAACCACAGGATCAATGTCGGTATCCATATTTACGGTGGCATCGGCAGCACCAAGCATGGCATCTTCTTTTATCCAATCGTTTACATCCAGGCCTTTATTTAGGTAATAATCGGTGTATTCGGGACGATAGGCGTACCTTAACCACCAGTCTGCTACCAAAATCTGCCTGTCGTTAGGCAAGGTAATGATGCCGGGTGTAGATTTAAAAGGTTCTTTAGCGGTTAATTTGGTAATGGGATAGCGGCTAAAAAGGGCAAGGTTTGCATTGGCCGATGCGGTAATCATTTTAAAGTTTAGCGAGTCGGCAAGCATTTGTTGTGTACCATAAGCCTCCTGCATGCAAATTATATCAGCCGAAGTGCTTCTGATGAGCTCTTTAACGCGGTTTTTACCGTTGTTGCCCATGTGTACGCCTCCATGCCAGATGTTCCATTGCAAAAGTTTTAATGCATTTTCTTTGCCCTGCGCCGGAACAATTGTTTTTGTGATATTGCTGTTTTCAGCCTCTGGCTGGTATTTTTTCCCGTTTAAAGTAAAGCCCGAAATCGCGGCTTTTATGGTATCGCTCACTACGGCATTTTGTTGAATATTGAGCGCAATTAAAAAGTAATTGATGCCACTTTTTAAAATAAAGGGTTTGCCTGCGGTAAAGCTTAGTTTTTTAGCAGCTACTTTTCCGTTTCCAAATAATTCGGTTCTTAAGCCGTCTCTGGCACTTTTGCCTGCATAGTAAACATGTACCTGCTCAATATCGGTTAAACGGGTTGTTCCCTCGAGGTTTAGGCTAAGCTCGGTAAGTTTTAATGGCTGTTCTGTTCCATTTATGGCGATACGGAGCTTAAGCAACTGGTTGTTTTTAGCGCCCTGCTCGGCATCCCATTCATTTGCTATGGCAACAGCATTAAATACTTCCTGGTTTTTAGCTGCAGAAGCAAACTGTCCGTTATCGTTCGCTACCAGATAAGCTAGCGGAAGGTTTCCTTTGTAATTTAAGCGGGTATTTCTGAGGTGATAGGCTTGATGTCCTTTGCCAACCAGGTTCAGGCATACATCATCCTTCAAATCATCAAAATTATAATAAGCCTTTAGGTTTTTAAAATTAGGGTGCTTTGCCGTTAGGGGTTTCGATGCCCAAAGCTGAAGTACCTGCTGGGGAATTGCCGTATTCCAGATCCTTACCTCATCAATCAGCCCGCCAAAAGTATTTTCAGCTTTATCGTATACGCCAATGGTTCCGGGTAGAATGGTCATTTTGCCTTTTGATGTACCCATGAGTATACCGTCCTGATATAGTTTGGTTTCGGTTCCGTTATTACTTAAGGCAACATAATGCCATTTATCATCAAGTACTTTTGTTGAGGTGAGTTTAGCTGCGGGGCAATGCAATTTCCCTTCGCGAATTTGCAGGGGCATTTCATCCAGTCCGTTAAGGTTGCCGTACTCTCCAACACCAATTATGGTTTCAATTTTTTTCCAGCTTAAATCATTTCCTTTTATCCAGGCCTCTATTGTCCATGCCTTTTCCATAATGGGCATCCCGATACAAGGATTGTTGTCGGCACCGTCTAAATGCAGTGCGAAATTGGTGCTTACCTGTGGTTTTTGTGCATTGGCGGCCAATAGGGTTAAGCAGGAGAATGTGGATAGTAAAAATAATTTCCGGATAGGGAAGACCTTGCGGTTTAGCGCTTTCATAAAATTGGTTTACTCAAAAATGAATGATTGGTTAGCTGGCAGCAGTTAAAAGTGGTTTAACCAGGCTGCTCATGGGTAAAACTAGATTAATTTTATGTGATTTTTTATTTCTTCAATGCACAAACGTTTGTTTAAGGCCTTGGCGCGGCGTAATTGAATACGCTTAACAATTTGGCTTACAATATGCCGTTTTACTTTTTTTACGAATTGTTTTTATTAAATTTCATTAACCAATTAATTCAAGTAACAATGAGTACTGATGCGGCAAATCTGTATTGTGTTTACAATACCATCAACCTGATTGAGCAGCAGTACGACCAGTCGATTTCGATCAAAGCGATCGAAGACGTTTCCAATTACTCATACCGCAATATTCAGCGGATTTTTAAATACAGCTGTGGCGAAACCATTGGCGCTTACCAGCAGCGGCTGCGGGTAGAAAATGCCTACAAATTAATCCTTTATACTAAGGAAAGCCTAACTACCATTGCATTAAAGGTTGGCTTTGCTAACCTGGCTTCGTTTTCAAAAGCTTTTAAACAGCATTTTGGCATTTCACCCAAACTGGCCAAATCGGGCAAGGCTCAATTGTTTAATACCACCCATCTGGTACCGGTAAAAGCAGCAGGTGTGCTAAAACCCGAAATCGTATATCTGCCAGCCCTGAAAGTTTATTATAAAAGTACTTTTATCCAGTACACCAACCCGGAGATTGAGCAGTTGTGGGGTAATTTTGTAAAGCATGTATTCCCACAGCGCGATACAGAGTATTTCGGCATTATTGCCGATGAACCCCTGATCAGGAATGAACTGGCCTGTAAGTACGATGCCTGCGCTTCGCAACCGGCACAAGATGAAAAATTGCCTGCTAAAATGATATTGGGCGGCAGGTATGCGCAGTTTCTTCACAAAGGGAAATACGAAACCTTAGACGACACCTACCAGAAAATTTATGCCGGCTGGATTTTAGATTGCGGGCTCGAATTTTCGCATAGCCCCATTATTGAGCGCTACATCAGGCATGCCGATAATACCAGTAGTGAAGAAGAGTTGCTAACAGCGATCCTGTTGCCATTAAAATAAAGGTTGTCAATTTCAGACAACTTTGCATTTTTTTATACGGCTAGTTTTGCCCTATAAAAAAAAGAATATTGATCATGAAAAAAATGGGAATCATACTGATGTTACTACCAGCAGTTTTATTATCATGTACAGAAGGCGAATTGGATACAATTTCAAAGCCTGCCGATAGCGCTATTGTTTATACTATGCCCGATGAGTCGGCTCCGCACGAAGGTACGTGGCTACAATGGCCACATCAATACCAGTATGGGGCAACTTACCGCAACAGGTTAGATGCTACCTGGGTTTCGATGGCCAGAGAACTGGCTTTAAGCGAAAAGGTACATGTTATTGCTTACGATGAAACAGAGAAAAACCGGATTACTGCCTTACTTAAAACAGCTGATGTTCAGTTAAGCAATATCGATTTTAAAATTTACCAGACAGATGATGTATGGGTTAGGGATAATGGGCCGATTTATGTAAAAGATAAAAATGGCCAGCTTTTTATTCAGGATTGGGGATTTAATGGTTGGGGTAGCAAAGCCGAATACAGCAAGTGTGATGCTATACCTTCAAAAATAGCAGCCGATCAACAAATCAAACGGATAGACCTGAACTCAGTAATGATAAATGAGGGTGGTAGTGTCGAAGTTGATGGTCAGGGTGTACTGATGGCTTGTAAAAGTTCTATTCTAAATAAAAACAGAAACAGAGGAATGACACTACAGGAGGCAGAAGCCATATTTACCAAATATTTAGGCATCAGCAAATTTATCTGGCTTGAGGGTAAAGCAGGTCTGGATATTACCGATATGCATATTGATGGATTTGCACGTTTCGCCAACCCTTCTACGATCATTACCATGAATGCAAACGATTTGGATTACTGGCAGGTTCCGGCGGCCGATGCAGACAAATTATATGCTGCAACCGATAAAAAAGGAGCTGCTTATAACTTTGTAAAAGTTCCGCTCACTAAAAATGATGTGGTTACCACCTATGGTAAAAATTTAGGTAAGGCTTCCTATATCAATTATTATATTGCCAATAACCGCGTTTTGGTACCTAACTATAACGACCCAAACGATGCGGTAGCAAACGAAATCATCCAGAAACTGTACCCTGGTAAAAAGGTAGTAGGGATTGATTGCCGTAACCTGTTTGCCAACGGCGGCATGGTGCATTGTGTTACGCAACAGCAACCGAGGTAAGTTTATAAAAAGAGAATCGTCATTGCGAGTAGGAACGACGAAACAATCTTACAAATGTGGATTATAACAAGCACATTAAGATTGCTTCGTCGGCTGAAAAAGCCTCCTCGAAATGACGATCATTCTCCGGGGCTACCGTCCTAATCCTTTAACGATATTTCCATTTTCTTCTCTTGCTGGTCTCTCATAATGACTACTGCAGCATGTCCTTTCCATTTGATGGCATTGTGGAGTTTCAGCAAATCGGCAACACTATTTACGGGGTTTTGATCCAGATTGATAATTACATCACCCTTTTTAAATAGATTCTTTTCGGCAACTGAGCCGCTTTTGATACTGGTTACCAGTGCGCCGTTATCATTGTGAATACCTGCTGCCGATCTTTCGCCTAAATTTTCTATGTTTTTTACCGAGGCACCTAACCATTCGCCCTGCAGGGATGTGTTGGCCTCAATAGCCGTAACCAAAGGCATAATTTTGGGGCTCTTCGATAATTTTTTTAGCCTTGTATCGGTTACGCCAAAATTCATGGCGAAATTCTTAAAGCCCATTGCAAGAGCAGGAGATCCGCTTTTAACCCTAAAGTCGCCTGTTTTTTCATTTTCGAATAAAGCATTTCCGGCTGTGCTGTTGGCATCTATCTTAGCTTGCTGTGTTTTAGCTAGCGCATCGGCCGATAAGAAAAAGTTATGGTTTACCTCTTTGCCCCAATAATCGATCTGGATTGGCGCGTAGGCGGTGGTAACGATATTATTTTTAAAAACATCGCCGCTGTTTTTTAGCCATACATGCGGATGGAAAGTATTATTGATGATGATGTTATTGTAAACGGTACGGTGGTAACCTTCGCGAAGTTTAAGTCCGCCGCTTAAACAGACGTTATTGTAAATCTGGTAGTTGCTGCTTCCGTCATCCAGGTCGATATCCCAGCCGTGATCGCATTGAAACCTGTTGTTGCGGATCACAATTGGCACCGTAATATCCAATAGTTCAATACCTGGCCGGGCCGCAACAATACTATCCATCAGTTTTCTTTGAGGCCGCCAGAAACGGTCCCTGCCCCAGGAGTTGAATGCTCCATGATCGCCGGTTTCTAAAACAGTATCAAATACATCGTTAAATTCAATAATGTGGCCGCCCCAGGTACCTTCGCTCACATTTATGCCCGCCCTTGGAACTTCGTAAATGGTGTTGTGCGAAACCAGGATATTTTGCGACATGGATATTTCTACACCTGCCGATTGTTTTTCGATGGTGCCAATATTATTAATCAGGTTATTGCTGGCTTCGCAGTGCTGCGGAAAGTTGTTGGATTTAGGGCCGGCTTCAAAATCCATTTTATCCCAGGGAACAAATTGCTCATACTTGAAAGCAGGGGAGCGTACCGCATCGGGATCGCCCACAAAGGCCAGGGCACTGGCTCCAATGTTAGCGATGTGGTTGTTCGAAATTTTATCGTTTTTGTTGTATTTGCTTAAAAAAACAGCATTACCACCTAAGCTGTAAAAATTGCAATTCGTGATACTAATGTTTTCGGTGCCTTCCAGTAAAACAGCACCACCACGGTAAATGGTCCAGTCGCTACGCAGCAATGGTTCTTTTACCAGCATAAAGCTCCGGGCGGTTTCGGTAAAATCAATACCGTTTAGGCTGATGTTTTTTACCGGCGATTTCAGATCACCTTTAATGTGGATCAGATCCGTTAGTCTGCTGAAAGTGAAATTAGCCTTATTGATATCGGTACCTGTTGGTGGAATAAGAAAGAGTGTTTTGCTTTTGCGGTTGTAAAACCATTCGCCCGGTGCATCCAGCTCTTCAAAAATATTTTCTACAAAACGGTATTTGGCGTGCATTTTAGCCGGACGGTTATTTTGCCAGCCACCTTCATAAGTTAGTTCGCCTGTTTCGCTTTTGCCGGTTATCTGGTAATGGAAACCACCCCATTCGCCGCCATGTAAGGCATGGATATAACCATTTTCGGGGTTTGCCCAGGTTTTTACGCGTTCAGGTGCAATTGCATCGGCAGCTGTGCCCTTAAATACGCGGGCCTGCGGATCGTAATTCGGATAGCGGGCCATTGGTAAATTCTGACCGTTCATAAACAGCTGATCGGGGATTGTTTCGAAATCGACCTGTGCCGCATCGATATTGTCTTTATAGCGCTTCCAGATTAGTTTGTTTTTTGCCGATCCCGAGACGATTACTTTTGCTCCTTTAGCTGCTGTAATCTTCAGCGATTTTAAATGGTAGCTGGCAGCCGAAATGCTAATTGTTTTTTGAGGGCTGTACACACCTGAAGCCAGTTCAATCACTATATCTTTTGCCTTTTGTTTTAGGGCACTTTCAATGGCGTATTCTAAAGTTTTGAAGGGTTGCTTTGCTGTTCCCGTATTTTTATTGTTTCCGGCAGGCGAAACAAAAAGGGTTTGCCCCTGACAAAAACTAAATACAAATAATGCTAGGAGGCAGATAGTTAATCTTTTCATGCTCAAAATATCTGGTTAACACTCAGGATCAGTGAACTAAATAATGAAGCATTGCTTAGGTGTTGATCTTAAATGTTTTACAAAGAAAGAATAAGTAGGGGAGATAAATTTAACCTGATAAGCAACTTATTCTCTTATATTGGCATTGGCAGACCGTCAGTGCATTTTAGCTAGCAGATGTAAACCATAAGGAGGATTATTTTGCAATCGGGCATATAATAGAGTCGCCAACCTTTAAAGCCTTTGCCCGTAAGCTGGCAACTCATTATTTCCATTACAGGCTCATGCCGCCATCCATAACAATTTCGGCACCGGTAATAAAGCTAGCGGCATCGCCACAAAAATAGGCTACCATTTTTCCTACATCTTCGGCTTTTCCAATCTGTTTCAAAGGTACACGGTCTAATATCCACTCGTTTACCTGGCTCAACTGCTCGGGCGAATAACCGGCCTTGTTCATAATTTCGGTTGCGGTTGGGCCTGGGCTTACACTGTTTACCCGTATTTTGCGCGGGGCCAATTCGATAGCAGCAATGCGCATTACCGAGTTAAGTGCCGATTTGCCTGAAGAATAAATAGAACTATTAGCGGCGTTCATACTGGCTGTGTTGGAGGATAGGAAAACAACTGAAGCCCCATCGTTGAGCAAGGGGATAAACCTGCTCAGCGTAAAGTAAGCTCCTTTAAAATTTACCCCGATTACATGGTCGAAAGCCGCTTCGGTGGCATTTTCGATAGTGGTATTTTCGAGCACACCCGCATTGATGAATAGGATATCAATTTTGCCAAATTGCTGCTGTACTGCTAGGGCCAGTTGTTCTATTTCCTTTACATTACCTTGATCGGCTATCATGCCTGTTACGCCCAACGCAGCAGCCGCTTCGTCTACAGCAGCTTTTCTGCGGCCGGTGATAATTACTTCGGCTCCTTGTGCCTTTAACTCTTTTGCTGTGGCATAACCTATGCCGCTATTGCCGCCAGTTACCAGCGCCGTTTTTCCTTTTAAATGTTCCATGACAATTATTTTTTTGTTTGAGCAAAACTAAAGCTATATTGGTATACTTTTGTAAGTAGTATAACGAAGTATACCAGTATGAACGAGAAAGAACTGCTCGAAAAATCGAACGAAATCTTAGCTAACCCACGTAACCAGGAGGAAGAAATACAGGCGCTACAGGATACCCTGTACGTTTTAAGCGGGAAATGGAAAATTCCGATCATCAATTCCATCTGCAATGGAAATCGACGTTTTCGTGACATTGAGCGAAGCATTCCGGGCATTACCACCCGCATGCTTTCTAAAGAATTAAAGGAAATGAATGCTAACCAACTTATTAAACGAACGGTAGTTGATGATACGCCAGTGATCATTGAATATTCGCCAACCGATTACTGTCACTCGTTTGGCAGCATTATTCTCGAAATGATTAAATGGGGTAAGGCACATAGGCAACGCTTAAAAGAACAGCGATAAGTAAGGCTTCCAGGTAGCACCAAACGCAATAAAACCTGCACTGGTTAAAAATCCAATGCAGGTTAAACGAATTTGCAGGAGGGCTGCTAGTTTGCCGGTTCGGCAATAGCAGGCGAATAGCTTGCGGCGTAAATTTTACGGAACATGACATAGGTTACCGATACCATGATAAAAGCTACAATGGCATCAACTGTGGCTGCGGCACCAATCACACTCAGTTTAGAGCAAAATGCAAAGATGATATCGAAAAATATCCCGGCAAATACCCATTCTTTTAAGCGTAAAAAACGGTTAGGGGTTAAAAGAACTGCAATTCCCAGTAATTTGGCTACGCCAAGCACATAAATAAAATAGGCCGGATAGCCGAGTTGCAAGGTAATATCCCACACAACAGGGTTTTTGGTAAGTTCAAATACACCACTGGCACCAAACCATAAAGCTGTTAATGCTGCACCAATCCAGTAAATTCTTTTTGCAATTTTAAGTTTCATAATATTTTCTTTTTTAAGTTTCTGGAACAAATTTGCTGCGAAACAGTCCCTTAAACCAGCTATTAATGCCCCAACCGGACAATATCGCAGCTGGGATGGGCGCTTACCGAGTTGAAAGCATATAACTACAATTTTAACCATATAAGAAATATAAGCCACAGAAGCTTAAATGTTCTGACCTGACTTTATATGGTTGAAATGATAATGACGAATCGTAATGCCCGTAACTGGAGATTCGACCGGCAATAACTGCCTTCGAGTAAATTTTCTCGTTTTATTTTCTGAAAATTTATCAGTTCCTACTAAATCTCACCTCACATTAACGCCGGCTGTGATTTTGAACCGGATATGATTTTCGTCTTACTCAAAATGCACTGACATTGTAAAGCTAATTAGGCTGTATTTGAATGTTTACTTTTAGGTAACATTTATGTTGCGTATTCTGATTTTTGAATTTGTGCTAGAATGGTTAATATTGATATGATAAATCGTTTTATCAAATAACCAGATATGATATTGAGCCGGGGTAAATTGCCGTTTATTTCGCAGTTTATACTGGCGTAAGCTGATTTGAATAGTCGTGCATTTCTTTACGCCACTGTAAATCTGTAATACGCCGTTAACTGTTAGCCCATCCCCTTTATTAAATTGATTATAGCCCTAATCAGATCGTTTCTGGACAATAGCTAAAACGTTTTATTTAAGCATCATTTACTAAACTAAAACCTAATGAAAATCAATCTACTAAAGATTACAGGGCTTTCTGTGCTTTTTTTGCTCAATGGTCCTGCCTTCTCCAAGCTTCCGGGTGCTGAAAAAACCACCAAACATTCCATCAATACAATACCGCCGGCAGAAGTGCAAAACCGGAAGGTGGTTACCGGTACCGTACTCGACGAAAAAAACCTGCCTATACCTGGGGCCGGGGTTAAAAACATCACTTCGGGCAAAGCCGCAGTTACCAACGAGTCGGGTAAATTTAGCATAGAAGCAAACCCGGGCGATGTATTGCGGATCTCTTACGTAGGCTACGAAAACAAGGATGTAACCGTAGGTGCTGATAACAACATTACCATTAAACTGGGCGCTGCCGCAGATAACAAACTCGATGAGGTAGTGGTAATTGGATATGGTACCGTTAAAAAAACAGATTTAACCGGATCGGTAGGGGTGGTAAAAGCCACCGAACTGCAGGAGCGTCCGGCATCGTCGTTAAACCAGGCATTGGCCGGCCGGATTTCGGGTGTGCAGGTAAATACCAACTCGGGTCGTCCGGGTGGGCAAACCAGCATTAAAATCAGGGGATTCAGCTCTATCAATACCAGTAACAATCCTTTGTATGTGGTGGATGGAGTAGCGCTACCGGTGGGTTCGCAAACACAGAACAGTAACGCCATCGATTACATTAACCCCAGCGATATTGCTTCGGTAGAGGTGCTAAAAGATGCTTCTTCAACTGCAATATATGGTGCGCGTGGTGCCAACGGGGTAATTTTAATCACCACTAAAAAGGGAACAGCCAATGCACAACGTGTTACCTACGATGCGGAATTTGGCATCAACACCCTTGCTGCACATCATGTTGAAATGCTCGATGCTTTCGAATATGTTAAAGTGCAGGATTTAGCTTACGAAAACATCAAAGTGTACGATCCGGTGGGTTGGGCAGCAGGAAATTATGCCTCTACACCTGTACCAAAGGCAGCACGTATCGCCTTGCCACAGTTTTTCGATAGTAACGGAAATCCACTTTACAATACCGACTGGCTAAAAGAGTCGACCCAAAACAAACTTTCACAAAACCACCAGCTTGGTTTTACAGGCGGCAATGAAAACAGCACTTACGGTGTTTTTGCAGGCTATCGCGATGATCAAGGGCTTTTACTGAATTCTTATTTAAAACGTTATTCGGGCAGGTTTAATTTCGATAGCAAAATAAAGCCCTGGTTAAAAGTGGGGGGTAACCTGAGTTATAACAACCAAGACGAGAATATCATAGATCAGGGTACCGGCGGGTTAAACTCGGTAAGGATGATTACCGAAGCGTTTCCTTTTCTTCCGGTTAAACTGGCCGATGGAAAATGGGGCGATAATAAACTGATCCCCTGGGCAGAAGGTGGCTCAAATCCGGTGCACATCTTAACCGACAGAAAATTTGGTTTAATTACGCAAACTGCCCTTGGAAGCATTTATTCTTCAATCAGTTTTAGCAAAGACCTGGAGTTTCGTACCCAGTTAGGTGCCAATATTGTAACCAGAAATACCAACGAATACAACGCCAAGCAATTATACGGGATATCCGATGGTCAAAACGGTACGGCCAATATTACCGACGACCGCGAAACCTTCTGGTCGTTAGAGAATTATTTAACCTACAACAAGCGCTTTGCCGAATCGCATGCCATTAATGCCTTATTGGGTATTTCGTGGCAGGCAACCAGTTTTTTCAGCAATACCAGTCATGCCGAAAACTTCGTAACCGACTTTTATGGCGACAATAACCTGGGCTCGGGCAGTAAATCTATTTCAGTGGGTTCGAGCAGAAACCGTTCTGCCTTTAACTCATATTTTGGAAGGATTAATTATGCTTTTAAAGATAAATACCTGTTCACCGTTACGGGTAGGGTAGATGGTTCGTCTAAATTTGGAGAGAACCACAAATTCGCCTTTTTCCCTTCTGCAGCGCTGGCCTGGAAAATTTCGGATGAAGAATTTTTGAAAGGCAACAAAACCATCTCTAATTTAAAGTTCAGAACCAGTTATGGTTTAAGCGGTAACTCCGAGCTACCTGCTTACCAATCGTTAGCTACTTTGGTTAATAACTTTGGCATTATTAACGATACCAGGGTAACCGGTATCGGGATTGGCCGCCTGGCAAACCCCGATTTGGTTTGGGAAAAAACCGCACAGTACGATGCAGGTTTAGAGCTGGGTTTATTTAACAACCGCATTAATTTAGAAGCCGATATCTATTACCGTAAAACAACTGATATGTTACTCGATGCCCCGGTCCCGCGTACTACAGGTTATTCGGTAATCAGGAAAAACGTAGGTTCGATGCAGAACAAAGGTTTAGATTTGGGCATCAACACGGTAAATATCCAGACCGATAACTTTACATGGAAAACCAGTTTCAACATCTCCCTAAACCGCAATAAAGTACTTGCACTAGCTACGCCCGATGATATTTTTGGCGTGGGTAATCCTAATTTTACTAACCAAACCGGTATCATCAGGGTTGGCGAACCTGTTGGTTCGTTCTGGGGACTGGTACGTTTAGGTACCTGGAGCGAAGCTGAAAGGGCCGAGGCAGCTAAATATGTAAGCTACCGCGGCGGTAAAACTTTGCTTCCAGGCGATATTAAATACCTGGATGTAAACGGCGACCATGCCATTACCGATGCCGACCGTCAGATTATTGGAAACGGAGCACCTAAAGGCTGGGGATCATTTTCGAACTCATTCCGTTATAAAAACTTAGACCTGATTGTTGAGCTGCAATACTCATATGGTAACGATGTACTGAATATGACGCACCACTCGGGCGAAGACAGGCAGGTACAGGCCAATAGTTTTGCCAGTGTATTAAACGCCTGGACTCCCCAAAATCAGGATACGCCAATTGCGGCCATCAGAGATCAGGCTGCAGGTTATGTAACCAACGTAGATACACATTGGGTAGAGGATGGTTCATTTATCCGTGGTAAAAACCTGTTGCTGGGCTATACCTTCAACAAATCGCTGGTAGAAAAACTACGATTAAGCAAACTGCGCGTGTACACTTCGGTTCAGAATTTCTTCATCGCTACCAAATACACAGGGAACGATCCGGAAGTAACCACTTATGGCAATGCCTTTGCACAGGGGCAAACATTTTTCGATTATCCAAAGCCAACCACCTTTACCGTGGGCCTAAACATTGGATTATAAACATTAATTAAAGAAAGGATATCAAAATGAAATTAAATATAAAAAACATCGCTGCCCTTTTGTTGCTGGGCGGAGCGTTGGTGGGTACTGTAGGGTGTAAGAAGTTTTTGGATGAGACCGATCCAACCAATCTTGCGCCAAATAGCTTTTACAACCTGCCCGAACATGCAGAAGCTGGTATTGCTGCCGTTTATTCGGAACTTAGGTTTATTGGAGGTGGTGCCGGTATTTTCTCCAACAACTGGCAGATGCTGGATGCACCAACGGGAATACAATCGACCGAAACGGCACAGAATTCGGATTTAAATAACCTTTACTCGTTGATTTATGACGGTACAAACCTGCACATTAACCAGAACTGGAATGGGTTTTACAAAGTAATTGCACAGGCCAATCTGGTGCTCGATAAAGTTCCCGGCATTAACCCGATGGATAATGCACAGAAAAAAAGAATTTTAGGCGAAGCAGCCTTTGTTAGGGCATGGGCCTATTTTTATTTGGTACGTTTGTGGGGCGATGTGCCACTGATCGTAAAACCGATAACAAGTCCCAACGATCCCAATTTTGCCCCTTCAAGAACACCGCAGGAGCAGGTGTATAAGCAAATTGTTGATGATTTGATTTTGGCAGAAGCTGCAGGTTTACCTTTTATGGATGCCACCGGACGGGTATCCACTGCGGCCATTAAAACGGAGCTTGCAAAAGTATACCTCACCATGGCTGGCCAGCCGCTCAACAAGGGAACTGCTTATTACAAACTGGCTTCCGATAAGGCTAAAGAAGTAATCGATTACTCGACTGCTAACCCAACCACTTTAGGCCTGTTTCCTACTTATGCTGCCTTACACGATGCTAAAAACGACAATAAACTCGAGCATTTATTTGGTGTTCAGTACAACGATGCTGCAGGTGCAGGCAATCCGCTGCAATCTTCGTATCTGCCTTTGCACCAGCCCCTGGTTTCTAAAATTGACGGGATTGGTACCTCTATCCCTACGGGCGATTTTTTTACTTCGTATGAGGCTGGTGATTTGAGGGCGAAAAACAGGGAAGGTTATTTCTTTACCGATTATTATACCGATGGTTTTAAAATGCCATTGATTAACCGTGGTAAACCTTATATTTTTAAGCACTTCGATATTGTTGCCAATGGTACATTGGGTACAGAAGGTACCAGCCGTAGCGATTTGAATATTCCGCAGATTAGGTTTGCCGAAACGCTGCTGATTTATGCCGAAGCACAAAACCGGGCCGATGGTACTGCTAATACTGCTGCGTATACGGCTTTAAATGCCATCAGAAAAAGAGCACAGCTGGGCGATCTTGCCGGTCTTAGCCAGGTACAGTTTGAAGAAGCCGTTTGGAGAGAACGCTGGCATGAACTGTGTTACGAAGGCATTCTCTGGTTTGATATGCTTCGCCTGCGCAAAGTTTACAACGAAAGCACCAATGGCTTCGACAACTTTGTCGGTCACGTTAATAAAAGCGTAAACCAGGCTTTGCAAACTAAGAACCTGCTTTTCCCAATACCTACTTCCGAAATCAGAAATAACCCGAACCTTACACAAAATACGGGCTATTAGCAAAATACTTTGGTTTGTTAGATGAGGGTGTCCCAAAATTTTTGGGCGCCCTTTTTTGTTGAAATGCAGTGGAGGCTGATAAGCCATTTGACCTTATGATTATTCTGCCCTTTTCGAAAAGATGAAATTTATTACATCGTTGGAAATTGAAATTGAGGGCTATTTTAAGCTTATTCCGGTTTTCGCTTTTTATTTCAGCTCTTTCAGCCTTTTATATTAGTGATGAAATAAGTCTAACCAGATGATCTACACTAAATCGCTAAGTTTCGTGCCTGTATACAGGAACCAGTCGTTTTTTTACGGCTAAGCCAGCCATCTCAAAGCGGCCTGTTCTCCACCAATCTAATCGTCCCTAATATCAATTAACTAAAATAAACTTATGAGTAAAATTTACAACAAAAGCGCAGTGCTGCTGTATCTCAAGCGACTGTGTACAGCAAAAATTTTAGCCATTTCGCTCCTTTTGCTATGCGGAAGCTTTAGTGCATTTGCACAAACAACCATAACAGGGATTGTTAAAGATAATAAAGGCTTAACCTTACCGGGAGTTAGCGTGCGGATAAAAAATACGCAGGTAGGTACACTAACCGATGGAGCAGGTAAATACAGCATAAAAGCTCCTGAGGGGAATGCAACCCTGGTATTCACCTTTGTGGGTTTTACCTCGCAGGAAATTCCCCTTAATGGGCGTACCAACATCAATATTGCACTCGAAGATGCCACACAAGGCCTTACTGATGTAGTGGTAATTGGTTATGGTACTGCACAGAAAAAGGATGTAACGGGTGCCGTTTCGAGCATCAAGGCCACCCAGCTCGAAAATGAAAATCCCAACAGTGTTACCGATATCCTCAGGGGTAACATCCCCGGTTTAAGTGTTGGGTTTAACAACAGTGCAAAGGGCGGAGGAGATTTATTGGTACGGGGAAAAACCACCCTTACCGGTACCACTACCCCATTAATTGTTTTGGATGGCGTTATTTTTATCGGTCAGTTATCCGATATCAATCCGAACGATATCGAATCAGTCGATGTACTTAAAGATGCCAGTTCGCTGGCGGTTTATGGTGCAAAAGCGGCTACAGGTGTTGTGGCCATTACCACCAAAAAGGGAAAAAGCAGTTCGCCAACCATTACGGTAAATGCCAATTTTGGCATGGCTACGCTGGCAAAAGATCAGCCGGTTTACGATGGGCCTGGTTTTTTAAACTGGCGTGCAGATGTGCAACGCAGTGGCAGCGTAAACCCGGCCTACATTTATAACGACCCCAATAATTTGCCGGAGGGCGTAACCCTTTCCCAGTGGTTAAACGGTCAAACCACTACCAACCCGACTGATTTGTGGCTAAGCCGTCTTGGTCTTCTGGCCAACGAGAAAGCCAATTATCTGGCCGGAAAAACCATTGACTGGTATGATATGCTTTTGGTTACCGGTCAGCGTCAGGATCATACCTTAAGCCTGAGTGGCAGAAAAGATGAAATAAATTACTACATGTCGTTAGGTTACCTCAAAAATGAAAGCATTATTGCTGGCGGTGGTTTCAGTACCTTCCGTACCAGGCTTAATTTAGAGGGGAAAGCAGCTAAATTCTTAACCCTGGGTATGAACATGCAATTTGCCGACCGCGATGAAGGGGCTATTGAAGCGCAGTTTTCGCAACTGCCCGATTTATCTCCCTATGGCGATTTTTACAATGCAGATGGTTCTTTACGCAGGATCCCGACCGATGATAACGGATTGAACGCCCGGAACCCTTTTCTCGATCAGACTTACAATTCGAGGTTGCAGAAACAAAGTACCTTATTCGGAAGCCTTTATGCCAAAGTGCAATTGCCTTTGGGTATCAGCTATCAGGTTAATTTTAGTCCGGGTTTAGATCAGTACCGTACATTTAACCACCAGTCTTCTAAAAATCCAAATGTTACCATTCCGGGTGGCTCGGCACAACGTGCACAGGAAACCCGTTACAATTGGCAGCTCGATAACCTGATTAAGTGGAATAAAACCTTTGCAAAAGATCACAATGTAGACGTTACTTTACTGGTAAACGGCGAGAAATATTCGACCTGGTACACCATAGCCGGTAACGAGGGTTTTGCACCAACCGATGTGCTGGGTTTCCATAACCTGCAAAGCGGTAATAAACCAACTGTAAGCAGCGATGATAAAGTATACACCGGCGATGCTTTGCTGGCCAGGTTAAATTATTCGTATAAGGGCCGTTATGCTTTTACTGGATCGGTTCGCCGCGATGGTTACTCGGCTTTCGGTGCTTCGAAAAAACGCGCCAATTTCCCAGCTGCTGCCCTGGCCTGGACACTGAGTGAGGAGAGCTTTTTGAAAGAGGTAAAGTGGCTCGACTTTTTAAAACTCCGTTTATCATACGGTATTAATGGAAACCGCGAAATCAGGGATGCCAACAACGTAATTGATCCTTATGTTTCTATACAGACGCTAAGTGGAGGTAAGTATCAATCGGTTAACAGCAGTGGTACACCTGTCGAGGTAAATACAGTGGTAAACAGCTCGCGCCTGGGTAATCCGAATCTGGAATGGGAGAAAACAAAATCACTGAACCTTGGCTTGGATTTCGGCTTCTTGAATAACCGCATTAACGGTTCGTTAGAACTTTACGATAAAAAAACTTCTGATCTGTTGATTGGCCAGTCGCTGTCATCTGTTTCGGGTTACGCCAATGTGATCGCCAATTTGGGTAGGGTAAACAACAGAGGGATCGAACTGAGTTTAAATAGCCGCAACATTACAGAGGGAAACATTACCTGGAATACTTCGGTAAATTTCTCGCTTAACCGCAATAAAATTGTGGCTTTGGCTACCCCGAACGATGATCCCGGAAACGGATGGTTTATTGGTAAAGATATAGACGTAATCTGGGAGTATAAAATTTTAGGTGTGTGGCAGGAGAACGAAGTAGCCGAAGCAAACAAATTTAATAAAGGCATTAAACCAGGCGATTTTAAACTGGAGGATGTGGATGGTAACTACGTGTACAACGATTTGGATAAACAGTTTATCGGCTACCGCAGTCCGCGTTTTAACTGGTCGATGCGCAACGATTTTAATATCTTCAAAAACTTCGATTTCTCATTTCAGCTCGTATCAAGCTGGGGGCAGCAAAGGAGTGACATTTACGCTAAGAACCAGCCGGGTAGTGTAGGTTTTGGCCGTTCGAGCTCGTACATCATCCCTTACTGGACACCATCTAATCCCATAAACGATTATGCACGCTTAAACTCTGGCCTAAGTGGGGTAACCTTTAACGCCTACCGCAAAAGTTCTTACATCAGGTTAAATACGGTTGCGCTTGCCTATAGCGTACCTAAAGATTTGCTGAGCAAATTTAAAGTGCAGAGCGCTAAAATTTATGCCAACGTAAGCAATGCCGGGGTGTATGCACCAAACTGGAACCAGTGGGACCCGCAAACGGCTGACAATAACGGAAATCCTGTTCCAACACCAAGAGTTTACACCTTCGGATTGAATGTTACCTTTTAAAAATGAAGCACATGAATAGCATATATAAAAAAATAATTCCATTTGTAGCTTTCGCGATGCTGCTAACTGCAAATGGTTGTAAAAAATCAGATTTGGATTCCGAATTACTGTCGCAGCTCGAACCGCAAACCGCTTTAACCAGTGTCGCCGCCATGAAAGCCGCGCTTGCAGGTATTGGAGCTAATGTAAGAAGAGAGTTTACAGGCGATATGGCACCTATTGTTACCGAATCTATATTTTCGGAGGTAGCGGTAGATGGTACAACCGATAAAACCACTCAGGCACAGGACATGGATACCCGGGTAACTCCCGATGCCAATCTGGATAATCCGGATTTTAACCGGATAGGATTTTACTGGACCGAAGGTTTCAGGGGAGTACGCATGGCCAATACCGTTATTACCTATATCGATAACGTAACTTTTAAAGATGAGGCCGAGAGGAATGCCATTTTAGGAGCGGCCTATTTTTATCGTGCTTATTATTACTACCGTTTGGTACACCAGTTTGGCGATGTGCCTTTGAATTTAAAAGATATTACCACACCCAGATTAGATTATTATTCGACCAGGCGCGATGTGATCTTAAAAAAGATGCAAGAAGATTTATTATTCGCCGAGAAATGGGTGAAAGACAATGTAGACCGTGGGGAGGTAACAAAAGGAGCCTGCAGCCATTTACTTACCAAGGTTAATTTGGCACTGGGCGATTTTGATGCGGCCATTACCTCAGCAAACAACGTAATTAATGGCGGTACTTACAGTTTAATGCGCAACCGTTTTGGCAGCACCGCCGGCGATGCGAGCAAAAATGTAGTTTGGGATTTGCACCGGATGGACAATAAAGCCATTGCTGCAAACCGGGAGGCCCTATTCTTAACCATCGATCGTGAAACACTGGCCGGCGCTACCGATTTAGGTTCGCAGGTAATGCGTAACTGTGTACCGGCATGGCATTTTGCAAACTTAAGAACACCATCAGGCAGTACGCAGGCCATTGTTGATGGTATCAATGTAGAAATTCCTTTAACCTTAATGTACGGCAGGGGGATTGGTCGTTACCGTGGTACGGCCTACAGTACCAAAAATATCTGGACAGATAATACCGACTACCGCCATGCCCCTGGTATGTGGATGAACATGACCGATCTGGTATATAACAACCCAGCCATTAAAACCGCAAGCAACGTTGCCGAAAGGGCATTGTATGGCAAGCCTCTGGTTGATGTATCGCCTGCTAACGTAAATAATATGTTTTTAAATAAAGGTTTAGATACCATTCGCCATTTTTTTGGCTGGCCACATTATAAAACCTTTATCAACTCTACCAATGCGCTGGCAGCTGATAAATACTGGTCGCCGCCGAGGGGAACCAATACCGATTGGTACATCTTCCGCCTGGCCGAAACCTATTTGCTCCGTGCCGAAGCCCATTACTGGAAAGGAAATTTAGCCCTCGCCATGGCCGATTTAAACCAGGTACGCTCCAGGGCTAATGCAGCATTGCTTACCGATGCCTCGGCCATTACGATCGGCACCATACTGGATGAAAGGGCCCGCGAGCTTTTTTACGAAGAGCCCCGCAAAACTGAACTTACCCGTATTGCCTATATTTTTGCCACTACCGGTAAGCCGGCCTATAACGGCAAAACCTACAACATGGCATCTTTCTCCGATAATAATTTCTTTTACGACAGGATTATCGAAAAGAATGATTTTTACCGCAACAAAGTACCAACCGTATTGGGCGTAAACTTTAAAATATCGCCTTACCATGTGCTTTGGCCGGTTCCGGCAGCGGCACAGCGTTTCAATACCGAAGGCCGGATTAATCAGAACAAAGGATATAGCGGCTACGAAAACAATGTACCTGCTCTTGATAAAATCCAATAAACAGCGCTTCTGGCTTAGAAATTTAAGCACGGGGAATTTTAAAACCCGTGCCCATTGAAAGAATAAAATGTCCCGGTATAAAAAGTTGTTGATTTAATGATGTGCCAGGGTGGTAGCTCACTGCTCTGGCCATTTTTCACTTTAAAACACCCATCATTTCCCACTCAACAAAATACAGGGTTAGTAAATCCGCCACATATGGAAAATAAACCGGTTACCTTAAAACTGATTGCAAAAGAATTAAAATTGTCTATATCAACCGTTTCAAAATCATTAAAGGATTATCCGCGGATTAAGGAAAGCACCAAGCAAAGGGTAAAAGAACTGGCTGAAAGGTTAAATTTTACGCCAGATGTTTCGGCTTTAAGGTTAAGGGACCGCAAATCGCGGATTATCGGGATTATTTTGCCTAACCTTTCCGATCATTTTTTTACGCGGAGTATTTACGGAATGGAACAGCTGGCTACCACACATGGCTATAACATTATCATCAGCCAATCGCACGATAATTACGAAATGGAAGTAATGGCAGCTGCGGCGTTGTTAGGCTCGCGGGTAGATGGATTAATTGTGGCCATTTCGAAACAGACATCAGATTTTACGCACCTCGATCAGTTCGAAAAAATTGGCATTCCCGTAGTGTATTATACCCGTAATCCTAGCTTTAACCTCAATTGCCACAAAGTGCTGAGCAACACCCATCAGGGCTGCTACATGGCTACCGAATACCTCATTAACCGGGGGCATCAAAAAGTAGCTTATCTGGGTGGCCCCAAAATGGTTAATTTTAGTCACGATCGCTTTTCGGGCTACATCAATGCCCTTAAAGACAATAACATTTCGTTTAATGCAGCACATGTAGCCTATACCGATTTTGATGAGGAAAATAATTTACTGGCCATTAAAAAACTGTTTAGCGATCATGATAGCAGTCCTACAGCCCTGGTAGCCTTCAAAGAGAAGCTGCTTTTCGATACGCTCAGGTTTTTAAAGTCAGTTGATCACCCGGCTTATCAATCGCTCGAATGTATTGGCTTTGGTAACGATCCGATTATTGCCTACCTCAGTTCATCACCAATTGCATCTATTGAAGAAAATCCAGAGTTGCTGGGCGAGCAGGCTGTAAGTTTGGTGGTTAAACTCATTAGTGGTGAGGTTGGAACCAATGCCTACAAAAAGGTAATTGTAAACTGTAACCTCAAGGTACACGAAACAAGCTAAGGTGTTGTTAAATAATTAGTTGCTTAAGTTTAACGGTTTAAGTGTAATAATTTCAATCGTTGTAACAATAAATCAATTACGTTTTTGTGTTTTTGCTGCGGGCATCGTCTGTTTGGGTTTACTTTTATGGTTAAGTTAGTGTAACAGATAATTACTAACCAAAAACAGAAACCAGTTTCCTCCCAATCCATAACAAGCTATCCAGGATAGCGGGTTATGACCTAAAAAAACTAACCAAATTTAAATCTTAACTAAAACTAACATGAGTCAAAAAATGAATTCAAAACATTTTATTACCTGTCTGTTGCTTATATTTTCGGCAACACTTGGGTGTAAAAAAAATGCAGCCACATCGAACGAAGAAAATAAGGCACCAGCCGATCCAGCTCCGAAATCAGGAGCAGTAACCGAAGCTTATCCAAGTAACATCAATACCAGTTTTACCCATGCCGATGGGGCTTATTCTTACAGTGAAGCAAGTGCTGATTTCGGCAGTGCAAATTTAACCGGCTGGAATGAAGACAGGGCCTATATTTCGGGTAATTGGGCACGTGCAACGCTGGCACCAAATTCGGTTTCTAACGGATTAATTGCCGGGGCCGATATTTCTGATGGGTCGGCTTACGAAGCCACTTTTAAAGTCCGTTTCCACAGTCAGTTCGATTGGAGCAGGGGCGGTAAAGTAGGTTTCGGCTTTCTAATTGGCGAAGGCAATACCGGCTGCGACATTGCCACCGATGGTAACGGCGGAAGTTTACGTTTAATGTGGTACAATACCGGTAGCCGCGTATTTTTTCAGCCTTATGTGTATCACAGAGATATGGCCGGCCCTTGTGGCGATACTTTTGGCAAGTCTTATCCGGCTACAGGCAGTTTGGTTAAAGGCGAAACCTATACCGTTCATTTGTATGCAAAAAGTAATACCGGATCAACTAAAAACGGTTGGGTACAGGTAATTATTAACGGTACCACGGTACTCGATCAATCTATCCGCTGGACAACCAACGATGCACAACGACTGATTAACAGACTTTCTTTCCATAATTTCAGGGGAGGCAAAGATGTGGCGGTGTGGGGCTCGAGCCAAACCAGTTACATCTATTTCGACGATCTTGTAGTGAATAAAATCCAGTAATACAGCTCAATCTTTACACCTCAAAGCCTCATGGAATTTTCAGCATATTCGATGAGGCTTTTTCTTTATTAGAAGGTTCTGCCCGGTATTTTTAGCACGGTTGATTGTATGATTTTTGTGGTTTCTAAAAAATAAAAAGCGCAATTGGCCTTTTTTAATTTATTAGGCTTATTTTTGCGCCAATTGTAAAAACCGCATTGGCAGTTAGCCATGTGGCTGAACCTCGACAATCATTAGAAAACAAATATTTTACCGATGACAAACGATAAAAAAGAAATATTCGAAAGTGTAGCACAACGTTTAAAAATTGAAGGTTTTAATGTAGTAAACCGCGATGAAACTCGTCCTTGGGGTGGTTTCTTTGTAATAGACGAAGCGCAGGCACAACAATTTGCCGATACTTATTTTGATGGATTAAATGTAGAAGACCTTAAAATTGGTGGTAAATTAAGCCCGAAAATTTTAATTGTTGCACCAAATACACGCCTTTCTTGGCAATACCACCACCGCAGAGCCGAAATCTGGCAAGTGGTAACCGGTACTGTAGGCATTAAAACCAGCCAGACCGACGAAGAAGGTGAAGTAAAACAATACGGGCCAAAAGACCAGATTAAATTACAACAAGGCGAACGCCACCGTTTAATCGGTTTAGAAGATTGGGGTGTTGTTGCAGAAATCTGGCAACATACCGATGCTGCAAACCCATCAGATGAAAGCGATATTGTTCGCGTTCAGGACGATTTCGGTAGATAAAACTTGCTAAGCCGTATCAATCAGGTAATGGTTGATGCGGCTTATTATTTGTGCATTACCAGTTGTCTATCTTGCTGCTCCAAAACTAAACGCCCTCAAACTTCGTTTATAAAGTATACACACCTTACATGATTATCCTTATATTTTTTCTTTGCCACTGGTTTTTATCACTGTTTAGCCAAACCTTTTTCCTGCACCGTTATTCATCGCATAAGATGTTTAAAATGGAGCTTTTTTGGGAACGGTTTTTCTATTTGGTGTTATTAATCTCGCAAGGTTCATCATTTTTAAATCCACGCGCTTATGCCATTCTTCACCGGATGCACCACGCTTATAGCGATACCGAGAAAGATCCGCATTCGCCGCATTTTTTTAAGGATGTTTTCGGGATGATGATTGCCACAAAGAACATGTATATGAATTACCTTCATTTTAAAATACAGCCAGATCCTGCTTTTCAGGGTAATTATCCCGAATGGCCACTGGTTGACCGCATTGGCGATTCGTGGTTTTGGAGAATAGGTTGTGGTTTATTTTATATTGGTTTTTATGTGGCTTTTGCTAACCACTGGTGGATGTTCCTATTATTGCCAATCCATTTCTTGATGGGGCCACTACACGGTGCTATTGTAAACTGGTGTGGGCATAAATATGGTTACTCAAACCACGATAACGAAGATCACAGTAAAAACTCCTTGCCATGGGATTTCCTTTTAATGGGTGAGCTTTTTCAGAACAATCACCACAAGAAACCCAACAGCCCGAACTTTGCTACCAAATGGTGGGAATTCGATCCAACTTACCCCGTAATGAAGGTGTTGCACTGGATGCGGATTATTAAGATTAGGAAAATACAATAAAGCTAAAAGACCAAAGCTGATAGCAGATTTTCCTATAAGTAGATCGTCATTTCGACGGTAGCGGAGAAATCTGTCCGGGTTAAAGCTTAAGATCAAATCTTTATTGTGGGCATTACCGTATATTGTTGTAAGGTAAAACCAAACCCGCAATTTATGATCAACTTCCTCAAAATAGTCTTTTCCATTCTATTGGTCTTTATGTGCTATAAAGTTATAACCACTTCACTCGAGAGTAATCTTTTTGAGCAGTGGGATTTTCTAGGCAGTATCCCTTGGATGCGCGCCACCCTATGGGATTTTTATGCCAATATTTTCATTATCACCTTGTGGATGTTTTACAAGGAAAAAAGCATTATTCTTAAAATCTCTATTGCCATTTTGTTCGTATGTTTAGGTAGCATAGCAACTTTAGCCTATGTTTTGGTTTATTTATTTAAACTAAAACCGGGCCAGGGTGTTAAAGAACTGTTGGTTAATAGTTAATAGACAATGGTCTGATTGCTTATTAGCCATTAACCATCGACTAAAAAACTATCGACTTTTTAAATGGATTACGAAAATCTACTTTTAATTGCCCTCTATTCGTTAATTGCCTGCTGTGGCATTATGGCTTTGGTTTGGCTATGGGCTAAAAAGATCAGAAATGCAGGTGTAGTTGATGTATTCTGGGCATTGAATTTTCCGGTAATAACCTTTATCACTTTCTTTTTATCAGATGGCTTCGAGCCGCGTAAAATTTTAATTTGCAGCATGTTTCTTCTGGCCGAGCTGCGGCTTGGGATTCACCTGTGGCGGCGCGTTATTGGTCATTTAAGTGAAGAAGAAGGGCGGTACCAGCAACTGCGTAAAGAGTGGGGCAACAAAGCCGACCGGAATTTTTTTGTGTTTTTTCAGTTTCAGGCTATATCCAATGTTATTTTAGCCATACCATTTTTTATTGTCACTGCAAATCCTTCACAATCCATTTCTATTTTAGAATACCTGGGCGCATGGATATGGGCAATTGCGTTTTTTGGAGAAATGATTGCCGACAGGCAACTGGCTGAATTTAAAAAAGATCCCAAAAATAAGGGGAAGGTATGCGATACGGGCTTGTGGCATTACAGCCGCCATCCCAATTATTTTTTCGAATGGGTAACTTGGCTCGCTTATTTTGTTTTTGCGCTGGCATCGCCCTGGGGTATATTGGCCATTATTAGTCCTGCCATTATTTTATATTTATTAACCCGGGTTACAGGTGTGCCAAATAACGAAGAGCAAAACCTGCGCAGCAAACCAGAAGCCTATAAAAAGTATCAGCAAACAACGAGTGCCTTTTTTCCGTGGAAAAAGAAGAGGTGAGATGGAAAAGGTAAAATGGATGACGGACCGTTCGGCTTATAAATCCATCATCCGGTTTACATCGTACATCTACCATTTTCCATATTACATCAACCATATTACATCAACCATCTTACATTATTCCATTTATATGTGGTACGATAAACTTTTAGAAAACGACAAACTCCCGGATGCAGCCTTGCGTATCGGTATCAGAAAATTATGCAAACAACGCCTGGATGATGAAACCCTGGGTAATGAAGAATTACAGCAGGAAAAATTTATGGATCTGGTTGCCGAATTGAAGCAATCGCCAATTGCTGTAAATACCGCAGATGCAAACGAGCAGCATTATGAATTGCCTACTGAGTTTTTTCAGTATTGTTTGGGTAAAAACCTAAAATACAGCAGCGGTTACTGGAAACCCGGGGTGAAAGATATCGATACTTCAGAAGATGATATGCTGGCCTTAACCTGTAAAAGAGCTGGTTTGCAGGATGGTCAGAATGTGCTGGAGCTGGGCTGCGGCTGGGGCTCGCTTTCGCTTTATATGGCAGCAAAGTTTCCTAAAAGTACTTTTACGGTAGTTTCTAATTCTGCTACACAAAAGGTTTTTATCGATAAAACGGCGAAAGAACGGGGTATCGATAACCTGACTGTTTTAACTGCCGATATGAATACCTTTACCATTGCCGATACCTTCGACCGCGTGGTTTCTGTAGAGATGTTTGAGCACATGCGTAACTACAAGTTTTTGCTGAACAAAGTGGCTTCTTTTTTAAAACCCGATGGAAAACTCTTTGTACACATATTTACCCATAAAACACTGGCTTACAAATTTGAAGTAATTGATGAAACCGACTGGATGAGTAAATACTTTTTTACCGGTGGCATTATGCCGTCTAACCACCTGTTTTTTTATTTCAACGACGATTTAAAGATTGATAAACATTGGGTGGTAAACGGAACCAATTACGGTAAAACATCCGAAGCCTGGTTAAGCAATATGGATAAGCATAAAAAAGAAATTATGCCCATCTTCGAGGATACGTACGGTAAAGACCAGGCTGTAAAGTGGTGGGTGTACTGGCGCTTGTTTTACATGTCGTGCGCCGAACTTTTTAATTACAATAAAGGAAACGAATGGATGGTATGCCATTATTTGTTCGAAAAAAACTAAATTATGTAAGACGTAACATGTGAGATGGTTAATGGAGGCAATAATACATCATCATCCATCTTCCATGATTCACCTTACATCATCCATTTTCCATCTTCCATATTTACTGCCTCATGAAAACACTCGCCATTATTGGCTCCGGAATAGCAGGAATGGGCTGCGCCCATAAGCTGCAGCATCAATACGATATTACCCTGTTTGAGGAACAGGATTATATTGGTGGCCATACCAATACCATTACGCTCGAAGAAGATGGTCAGCCCATTTATCTCGACAGTGGCTTTATGGTTTTTAATTACCAAACCTACCCCAACCTTACCGAGCTATTCGGCGAAATTGACGCACCCGTTATCAAAACAGATATGTCTTTCAGCGTGCAATTTCTGCCAAAAAAGTTAGAATATAGTGGTTCAAGTTTAAACCACTTGTTTGCACAGCGCAAAAACCTGTTCAATATTCCTTATTTAAAGATGTTGATGCAGATCAACCGTTTCAACAAGGAAAGTATAGATATTCTGGATAAACCCGAATATCAGGATTATTCGATCGGAAAATTCTTTAAAGAATTTGGTTATAGCGATGAGATGCTCTGGCAGTACCTTATTCCAATGAGCGCAGCCGTATGGAGTGCCCCAATGGAACAGATTTTGGATTTTCCGGCGGTAACGCTTATCCGTTTCTTTAAAAATCATGGTTTTTTAGGTTTAAATACCCAGCATCAGTGGTACACCTTACAAAATGGGAGTCAGGCTTACCGCGAAAAACTCATAGCCCCTTTCCGCGACCGGATTAAAACAAACACCAAAATTGTTGCGGTTAAAAGATTGGATGATGGCAGGGTTGAAGTAGAAACAGCAGGAGGCGAAAAACTGGAATACGATAAGGTGATTATGGCCAGCCATGCCGATCAGACTTTCGAAATCGTACAGGATAAAACCGATTTGGAAACAACGCTACTTTCTAAATTCAAATACCAGTTAAATAAAGCTGTTGTACATACCGATGAGGCTCAAATGCCCAAAGCCAAACTGGCCTGGAGCAGCTGGAATTACCGGGTTGAAAAACAGGGCGATAAATTATTGCCAAGTACCATTTACTGGATGAACAATTTGCAGGGCGTTTCTAAAAAGCAGCATTACTTTGTTTCCATTAATCCAACCGAAACGTTAAACCCGGAAAAGGTGATCAAAGAGATCGATTATCATCATCCGCTGTTTGATGTACCGGCGATGCAGGCGCAGGAATCGCTGCACAAACTAAATGAAAGCGGACCAATATATTACTGTGGGAGTTACTTTAAATATGGGTTCCACGAAGATGCTTATAAGAGTGCGGTGGATTTGTGTTTAAAACTGTAAATAAATGTCCGTCATTATGAGGGTTAATTTATTGTATAAAAATCAATATTTGTGGCTGTCCCTTCGAGATCGCCATTTCGAGCGGAGTGCAACGTAGTCGAGGACCACGTTAGTGCTCAGCGAAGCTAAATCTGTCTAAATAGATTTCTCCATTGCGCCACCGGTGAAAAACCGACCGGCTCTAGTCGAAATGATGATTCTTCTACGAAGGCTGTCAATGGCAGCGTAGCGAAGAATCTTTAAGCGTAAAAAGAGTATTTGATATAAAAAGATCATACAACAATTATCGTGAGCATTAATATAGAGAGATTCTTTGCTACGCTCAGAATGACAACAAGTTTAAAATTTCGTAAATTGTATAAGCAATGCTATTAAACTCAAACCTATACACCGCCAAAGTGATGCATCATCGCTTAGCACCCAAAAAACATTCTTTTTGGTACAGGGTGTATATGTTCTATATCGATCTGGATGAATTGGAAATGCTTGCTCAAAAGTTACGCTGGTTTAGCTACAATAAGTTTAATCTTTTTTCCTTTCGCGATAGCGAACACCTGCAGTTGCCTAAAGAAAATCCTGATAAAACAAAAAATACACGCCAGCATTTAATAGCTTATTTGAAAGAAAATGGAGTAGATGGTAGCGAACTTAAAATAAAACTGCTCACCAACCTCAATGTTTTGGGCTATAACTTTAATCCGGTTTCCTTTTATTATTGTTTTGATCAGTTTGGTCACCCGGTGTGTTGCGTAGCAGAAATCAGCAATACCTACCGCGAAATGAAGCTGTTTTTCTTCGCAAAAGATGAGTTGCATGGCGATACCTTTAAAAAAATAACAACAAAATATTTTTATGTGTCGCCATTTATCGATCACGACAATGTTTTCGATTTTAAGTTGAAAGTGCCTGCAGATAAACTCGATATTGAAATTGATGACCTGGATAAAGAGGGTAACCGTTTTTTTATCAGTACTTTAAAAGGTGAAAGCAAATTGTTAACAAACAGGAGCATGTTAAGGTATTTCTTCTCGATACCATTAATTCCGCTGCAGGTTATGGGCATGATCCATTGGCAGGCACTAAAGCTTTGGTTAAAAAAGATACCTTTTCATCCTAAAGCCGAAAACCCTGAGCTGCAACGTAACGTATATAAGCCATACAAACCTTAAACCAAAAAAATAAAGATATAGATTATGAATACGCTTGTCGCTACCAAAACATCAACCGGGTTTTTCGAAAAAGTAGTGCTTAATGCGCTGTCTAAAATGACTTTGGGGAAACTGGAACTTTCGATGCCAAACGGAGAAATTTTGGTTTTTGGCAATGGAGAACATAAAATCGAGGCGAATATCCAGGTTAACCATCCCGATTTTTTTAAATCGATAGCACTTTATGGCGATATCGGTTTTGGTGAGGCTTATACCGACGGCCTTTGGGATACCACAAACATTACCAATGTTATTAAATGGGTTATTCTGAATATCGAAAATGCACCCTCGGTTACCGGTAGTAAGGTTAAATCGTTTGCTTTGGGCCTATTGAAATGGGTGAACAAAATTTACCATGTAAAAAGGGCCAACACACTGGCCGGATCGCAGAAAAATATTTCGGAACATTACGATCTGAACAACGATTTCTTTGCTACTTTTTTAGATAAAACGATGACTTACTCGAGTGGTTATTTTCTAAATGAGCATACCAGCCTGGAAGAATCGCAGTATGCCAAGTACGATCGCCTGGCCAAACAATTGAAAATTAAAGCTACCGATCATGTTTTGGAAATTGGTAGCGGCTGGGGTGGGAACGCCATCTTTCTGGCTAAAAAATATGGCTGTAAAGTTACCTCGGTTACCATTTCTAAAGAGCAACAGAAATTGGCCCAGGAGCGGGTTTATGCCGAAAAGCTGGAAGATAAAGTATCAGTTATCATTCAGGACTACCGCAAAATTACCGGAACTTTTGATAAGATTGTATCGATAGAAATGCTCGAAGCTGTTGGGCATCAATACCTGGAAGTCTATTTTGAAAAATGTCAGGAACTTTTAAAACCCGATGGTATTTTCGCTTTTCAGGTAATTACCTCGCCCGATAGCCGGTATGATAAATTGCGTACCGGGGTAGACTGGATTCAGAAACATATATTTCCGGGTTCTCTTTTACCATCGGTTGCCGCTATGAATAAAGCGATAAACGAAACCGGCGATTTAACGCTTGTTGATTTAAAAGACATGGGACTGGACTACGCACGCACACTTCATTTATGGTTTATAGAATTTAATAAGAACCTCGATAAAGTTAAGGCACTTGGTTTTGGCGAAACTTTTATCCGCAAATGGAATTATTATTTAAACTATTGCGAAGCTGCTTTTGCCATGCGCAATATCAATGTAATGCAGATGGTGTACTCGCGGCCAAATAATACTGGGCGATAAGCAAAAAACGCGGTGAGCTAATCAATCGCCAAAAAAAACATTACATGGGTGATAGGAAAGGGTTTCTGTCACCCATTTTTTTTATACCACTTTTCTTATTGTTATCCGCTGGCTTTCAACACTGAACTATCTTTATCGGTAGTTTTATTTTTACCGATAAAAGAACGATCTTTGCCGACCAAATTAAACAACTCACGTAAAAAGTATGGCGTAAAATTGTAACAATATGCAATTTGCACAGACTAATTACAAAAGACTAACTCCTAACATGAAAAAACTGCTACTATTAACCCTTACCCTTGGACTATTTATTAAAGTGCACGCCCAGTTTCCTGCTGGCGGCTTTGGTGGGGGAGCAAAAAAAACAACTGTTACCGGACGTATTACGGCCGTTATATTAGATTCATTAACTAAAAAACCTATTGATTACGCAACAGTATCGTTAATTAACGCAAAAGATAATAAATCGGTTAACGGTGGTGTTACCGACGAAAAAGGGAAATTAACCCTCCAAAATGTATCGCCCGATGCTTATAAGCTGATGATTGGCTTCATGGGTTACAAAACCAAAACGATATTGGTTACCACAACACCTGCCAAACCCGATAATAACATGGGTACCATTTATATTTCATCTACAGAAAATACTTTGGCCGATGTTCAGGTGCAAGGTACTAAAGCCGTTATCGAAAATAAGATCGACAGAATGGTGTACAATGCTGAGGCTGATGGTACCAACGCAGGTGGCGATGCAACCGATGTAATGCGTAAAGTGCCCATGCTATCTGTTGATGTAGATGGAAACGTGCAGTTACGTGGCGGTGCAGTGCGTGTGTTGATTAATGGTAAACCTTCCGGTACAATGGCCAGTAGTGTTGCCGATGCCTTAAAAATGATTCCTGCTGAGCAGATTAAAAGTGTAGAGGTGATCACCAGTCCATCGGCTAAATACGATGCTGAGGGCTCAGGTGGTATCATCAACATCATCACCAAAAAATCGAATGCGCAAGGGGTGAGTGGAACGGTTAATGCTTCTGTAGGTACCCGCCAAAATAACGGTGCGTTTAACTTAACGGCAAAAACAGGCCGGTTGAGTATCAATACAAGTTTAGGTACCAACCTGGCTTATGCACAGAAATCGAGGGTGCAATTCGAAAACAATACACGTATAGACAGTTTAACCAAAACAACTTATAACAACATTTTGCAGGATGGTTACTCGAAATGGAGTCGCAATGGGTATAACGGAAGTGTTGGTGTAGATTATGATTTTAATGCTTATAACAACCTGAGCTCTAACTTAAAATACAATAACTTTTCTAACGGAGGACCGGGTAGTGCTGATTATATTATTAATGGTGTGCCATTGGTGAATAAAAGTGATATGGACATGGGCTTCAGTAACTTCGACTGGAACGTAGATTATAAGCACACAACCAAAAAGGAAGGTGAAGAGTTTACCATTTCGGGTCAGTTATCAACCGGAAGAAATACGACAGAATTCCAGAATGAAATTGTGGGTTCTACTTTTAAACCGATTAATAACAACAATACTGGTAAAAACAAAGAATATACTGCACAAACCGACTATACCTATCCGTTTAGCAAATCGACCATTTTAGAGGTGGGTGCTAAGGGTATTTTCAGAAATATCAGCAGCGAATTTAGCAATCAGAGTGAAGGTGACTTCGATTACGATCAAAATGTAGCATCGGCTTACGGTGTGATCAGCTTCAAACTAAGTAAGAAACTGAATTTTAAAGGTGGTTTGAGATCAGAATATACCAGCATCAGTTTTAACACTGAAAAGGCTGGCATACAGAAAAACGATTACTTTAACCTGTTCCCAAGTGCAATCATCTCGCAAACACTTAAAGGAAATGCAACTTTGAAATTAAGCTACAACCGCAGGGTACAAAGACCAAGTTTATCTTATTTAAATCCTTTCCGCAACGAGAGCGATCAGTTTAATGTTAGAGAAGGAAAACCTGGTTTGGCTCCTGAATTAAGTGATAACCTGGAGTTGGGCTACTCAACTTTTATTAAAGGTTCGGTAATTAATGCCTCGGTATTTTATCGCCGTACCGGAGGTGTTATCGAGAGTTCAATTAGTTCTTTTAAAGAAAACGGAGTTGATAAAACTTTAACAACCTTTATTAACGTGGGGGTTGCCCAAACTTATGGTGCCAACGTTTTTGCATCTTACAACCCTAAACCAAAATGGACTTTAATGACCAATATTGGAGTAAATACTTATGAAGTAAGCAATACCTTAACTAACGTAAGCACGGGTACCTTTTTAAACTATAACATATTTGGCCGCTCTGCATATGGATTTGGTAAAGGTTATAACTTCGAATTGTTTGGTGTGGTAAATTCGCCAAGAAGAACCTATCAGGGTAAAACAGATGCCATGGTGTTTTATGGTGCTTCGTTCAAAAAAGATATCCTGAATAAAAAAGGATCGATAGGTATCAATACTTTAAATCCGTTTACCAGAGATTTACACATTAAAACGGTTAATAATTCGGTTACTACTGATGGCAATAAAATTAGTACGCTGTACCAGAGTACAAATATTTATTACCCATTGCGCTCGTTTGGCGTTAACTTCAGCTACTCTTTTGGTAAGCTTAAATTTACAGAGAAGAAAAAGATCAAAAACGACGATATCAAGCAAGAACAGCAACAAGGTGGCGGCGGAATGGGCGGTGGCGTTCAGCAATAAAATACCCAATCTACATACATGCAAATCCTTTCTGAATTACTTCGGAAAGGATTTTTTGTTTAACAAGGTTTGTTGAAAAAGGAATTTATTATTATTGTTTTTTAACCCGTTTCAAAATCATCAGACTCTGCGGATTAAAAGAATATCCGGAAATGTTGTTTTGTAACATCACTACAGATTGATCGTAAAATAGTGGTACTACTGGTGCATAATCCATCACAATCTGATCCATTTTGCGGTATAGTGCAAAACGCTTTTCGTTATCAGGTTCGTAATAGCTCTGCTCAAATAATTGGTCGAAGGCTTTGTTGTAAAAGGCCGTATAGTTGGGGCCGTAGGGCACTTTGTTTTTCGAATAAAACATGGAAAGAAAATTTTCGCCATCGCCATAATCGGCCAGCCAGGAGCCCCTGAAAAAGTTTACATGGTTTTTCGACATCAGGTCTCTTAAACTGGCACTCGGGCTTACATCAATTTTGGTTTTAATGCCAACAGCTGTTAATTCGCCCTGTATAAACTCAATCAGGTCTTTGTAGGTGGTAGTGGTGTTCAGGGTAATTTCTGTCAGGCCATTACCTTCAGGGAAACCTGCTTCTGCTAAAAGTTTTGCAGCAAGCTTGGGGTTATAAGCATAACCTTTGACGGCCAGGCTATCAAAACCTGGCATTCCTTTCGGAATAAAACCAGAGGTTGCTGCTACACCAATTCCATTGCGCAGGTATTTAATGAGCTTCTCTTTATCAATAGCATAGTTAATGGCCTGCCTGATTTTTTTTAAACGCAAAGGCGAGTTTTTAACAATGGCCAGGTTGGTATCTACCAAAATGCCTACATATTCGGTGCACAAGTAGGGGCTTTTGGTCAGGCTGAATTTTCCTTTGTATTTAGTGGTCATTTTTCCACTTTTAGTCAGGATATCGTCGCGGTAACTCCCGTCTACATTGTAATAAAAATCGAGATCTTTTTTTAAGAAGCTCATAAACCCGCTTTGCTTGTCGGTAATAAAAGTAGCTTTTACTGCATCGAGGTAAGGTAATGGAACGCCTTTTTCATCCTTTTCGAAATAGTGCTCATTTTTTAAAAGCACCAGAATTTCGCCCTCTTTCCAGTATTTAAATTTAAAAGGCCCTGTACCAATAGGATGGCTCCTGAAATCCTTGCCATAACGGGTTACAATTTCTTTGGGTACTACCGAGCAATATTGCGTGGTAAGCAAACTCATAAACGGCGGGAAGGGGCGCACCAGCTTAATCTGAAAAGTAGAATCATTTAAGGCAATGAAATTATGCTCATCCTTTACCTTATCGCTAAAAATCCAGCCGCCCGATGATGCGACTTTTGGATCAATTAAACGGTAAAAACTATAGGCGAAATCGCTGGCTACAACTTTCCGGCCCTTTCCGTTTTTAAAAACAGGATCATCATGAAAGTAAACATCGTTGCGCAGGTTGAAGGTATAAGTTAAGGCATCGGCAGAAATCTGCCAGCTTTTAGCAATGCATGGAATAGTTTGCAGCGATGAATCGACCTGCACCAAACCATTAAAAATCTGGTTGGTCATCCAGATGGCATTCTGGTTGCGGGCAAAAGCCGGGTCGATAGAAGTTAAGCCCTGATCGAGGTTAATATTGAAGACTTTTTTATCCTTATGACTGGTGTTTTCCTTACAACTAAAAATCAGGCTCGCACAAAAAATCCAAAATATATAATTAAATGAGCCTCGCATCGGGTAGGAATGTTATTTTTGCACAAATTAATAAATTTAATGCAGATGTCTTTTTTAAACGATTTATTTATTGGCCTCGATGCTACTAAACAGGAAGAATTACAGGAACGTTTAGATTTAGTAGAACATAAGATTAAATTTATGGATAAAATGCCGGTGGCCTGTCTGGATACGAGCAATAATCCAAACTACCTGCTAACCGAAGAAATTGCCTTAGCCGGCGGAATGGTTGAAACCGATGTTTTAAATGCGGTATTTATTATTTATTACCAACCAGGCAAAGCACTTACCGATTTAATGCGCGAAGTACCCGCTGCACTAAATACCGAGTGGCAGGCGGTACAAAACAACCGCATTATTTTATTAAATGATGATGTAAACCGCGAAAGAACTGCTGAAAATGCGGTTTCTTTAATTGAAGATATTGCTGAAATGCTACACCCAGGATCTTTTATATTCGGGCACGAAGGGGATAAGTGGATCAGGTTTGGGGCTTAGTTTTGCTATTTCACCATATAAGGCAGTTAAAGCCATACCCCCGATCCGTCACCCTGAATCTATTTCAGGGTCTCTAATTTACCGCCAGATGTATAACTTTAGACATTCTGGGGAATTCATCCCACACTATTATTTACCAACTAAGACACCTAAGGGGGTATAGATAATAGTTATCTGATCTTCCGACTTTCAAGCCTCCGACCCCGGTCTTTTATACCTAGCTTTAGTCTTTCAGCCTTCCTTTAAACCTCTTTAATTTGATACTCCTCTATTTTACGGTAAAGCGTAGTTAAGCCTATCCCCAATAATCTCGAAGTTTCAGTTTTATTGCCTTTGGTATGGATGAGTACTTTTTGGATGTGCTGTTTTTCAATCTGCTGTAAATTATATTCATTTTCTGCTGGCATAAACTCAAAAAATTCAGGAGGCAGGGCAGTTGCACTTAAAGTATCACCATCGGATAGGATGACGAGGCGTTCAATTACGTTCTTAAGTTCGCGGATATTTCCTTTCCAGCTATGATCGGTTAGTATGGATAGAATTTTATCGTCCATTTTAGGCACTGCCCGGTTTACCTTATCGGCAAATGCCTTGAGGTAATGTTTAGCCAAAGCAGGGATATCCGTCTTACGTTCGCGCAAGGGCGGTAGCGTAAGGGTAAAAACCGATAAGCGGTAATAAAGGTCTGAGCGGAATTTGCCAGAAGCGGCATCGCCTTTTAAATCTTTATTGGTTGCGGCTAAAATCCTCACATTTACCTGTTGGGTATGCGTATCGCCCACTTTAATGAAGGTTTGGCTCTCCAGTACCCGCAGTAGCTTGGCTTGCAGGTCGAGGTTCATTTCGCCGATTTCATCCAAAAGCAAAGTGCCACCATTGGCCTCTTCCAATAAGCCTTTTTTATCTTTATTGGCACCTGTAAATGCACCGGCTTTGTAACCAAAAAGCTCACTTTCCAGTAAATCGGGACTAAAACCGCTGCAATTCAGTGCGACAAAAGGTTTTTCCGCTCTGGGGCTCGCATAATGAATCGATTGTGCAAAAACTTCTTTACCGGTACCTGTTTCGCCTAAAAGCAAAACTGTAGTATCGGTTACGCTTACTTTTCTTGCCAAATCAATGGCTTCTTTTAAAGCTTTAGATTGACCGATAATGGTTTCGAAACTGTGCTTTTGTGCAATTTTATTTTCCAGCTCAGCCACACGACGTTGCAGATTGGATTTATCCATTGCACGGTATAGAAGCGGAATAATCTTATCGTTGTCGTCGCCTTTAACCAGGTAATCGAAGGCCCCGTTTTTAATGGCCAATACGCCATCGGCAATGGTTCCGTAAGCGGTCAGGTTAATGATTTCGACAAAAGGTTTAATGGCTTTGATATCTTTAACCAGTGCAACCCCGTTTACATCTGGCAGCTTTACATCGCTGATGACAATGCTTACGTCGTTATTTTTTAAAAGTTTTAGTCCTTCTTTTCCGGTATTGGCCTGGAGGGTTTTAAAGCCCTCCAACTCTATAATTCTGGAAAGTAAACTGCAGATTTTCTTTTCATCATCGATGATGAGGACCATCCCATTCATAGGTTAAATTTATGCTGCAATATTAACAATAAATATACCGAATTATTAACGAATGTGATAATTGAGGCCTTTGGCTTTAGTTGGCGACTTTATCAATTAATTATGGTTAGTCTAAAAGGTTTTCAATATGGTAAAAGGCCTTTCAAAATGGTAAGGTTTTGCTGGTGCTGGTCGCGATAGCTGCTTATTTGTTTTAAATTTTTGTATTGATAATCAGTATTTTAATGGTTTGTTTCTGCTGCGGGTATTGCTTTTGATGACTGGCAAACATGAAATTTTATTAAAATGAACAATTCAATAATTTTTGTCAGGGTTGCAACCAAAGCGGATGCAAAATATGCAGATGAAATTGTAGCTGAAACACAAAGCTCAGCATTGTTAAGAGGTTCGGGCATTTCGAAAAGAACAGCAGCCTCCATTGTCGAAAAGATGATTGCCGGCAAAGCGGTAATTGCAGTAACTGCCGGTGGCGAATGGGTTGGTTTTTCCTATTTCGAAGGCTGGCAAAATAATGCCTTCATCTCCAATTCAGGATTAATTGTTGCACCGAAGTTTAGAAATTCAGGTGTTGCCAAAAGTATTAAGAACCGGATTTTCAGCCTGTCCCGCCGTTTGTACCCCAATGCGAAAATATTCAGCATTACCTCTGGGGCAGCCATTATGAAAATGAACAGCCAGCTGGGCTTCGAGCCCGTAACCTATGCGCAAATTACCCAGGATACGGCATTTTGGGAAAGCTGTAAGAGCTGCGTAAACTACGCAATCCTCGAAAGTAAAAATAAAAGTAATTGCTTGTGCACGGCCATGTTGTTCAGTCCCGAACATATCGATCAAATTATTGCCAGCGCCGAAAATACACTTCAATTGAAACAAAACATAAACCTTGAAAGCATTTAATCACATCATGAATATCGCAGAAAAACCACTGACCAGCCATCCCGATTTAAACCAATTGTATAATGAAGCGCTTGAACTTTTATCCGCTTTAATTGCGATCCCATCTTTTAGCGGCTCAGAGCAAGGAACAGCCAGCGAAATAGAATCGCATCTGGCCAAACACGGTATCAACACCATTCGTAAAAACAATAATGTATGGTGCTACAACAAATATTTCGACATTGCAAAACCGACTATTCTGCTCAACTCGCACCACGATACGGTAAAGCCCAACGAGCAATATAGCTTAGACCCTTTCCGTGCATTGATATACGACGAAAAAATTCACGGTTTGGGCAGTAACGATGCAGGAGCTTCTCTGGTATCACTCATTTCGGCCTTTATTTACTTTTACGAATCGAAAGACCTGCCCTTCAATTTATGCCTGGCAGCCACCGGGGAAGAAGAAACTTCGGGTGTAAACGGTATCAGGAGCATTTTAGACGATCTTAAACCCATTTCTTTTGCCATAGTTGGCGAGCCAACCGGTATGCACATGGCCATTGCCGAAAAAGGTTCGATGGTAATTGATTGTGTAGCCAAAGGACGCTCGGGCCACGCGGCGCGCGAGGAAGGCGATAATGCCATTTATAAAGCCATTAAGGATATCGAATGGTTTTCGCATTTTCATTTCCCGATTGAGGATCATTTGCCTGCTCCGGTAAAAATGACGGTTACACAAATCAATGCGGGTTTGCAGCATAATATTGTGCCCGGCGAATGCCATTTTACGGTCGATATCCGTTTCGATCACAATTATACCCCCCGGGAAATACTGAATGTTATCATCAACCATACCCTGTGCAGTTTCAATGTGCGTCCAAATGTGCTCAATCCATCCAATATCGATGTGCTGCATCCGCTTGTTGTTGCCGGATTAGCCCTGGGTAGAAAAACCTATGTTTCGCCTACCAGTTCCGATCAGGGCTGGTTGAGCATGCCATCGGTAAAAATGGGGCCAGGCGAATCGGCCAGATCGCATACTGCTGACGAGTTTGTACTGATTGAAGAAATTGAGGAAGGGATAACCCTCTATATCCATTTGCTTGAATCCGTTTTTAAAAGGTTGTAAATCGGAGAAGCGCCATTTTTTGTACCTTTTTCGTTTCCGAAGCGCTAAAGTAAAAGCTTTTTGAGCATATTTGAGTTTCGCAAAACAAATAATATGTTCAAAAGATTAACTGCCATATTCACCCTATGCTTACCGGTAATGTTCTGTGCCGCCCAACAAGTGCGCCCAGCAAAATCAGCCGAGATTTACAGGGAACTGAAAACCTTAAAGCACTTACCCAAGGTTTTATACTTAGCTGCCCATCCCGATGATGAAAATACAGGATTGCTATCGTGGTTAATTAACGAACAAAATGTAGAAACCGCTTATTTATCACTTACACGCGGTGATGGGGGACAGAACCTTTTGGGTACTGAGCAAGGCGCTGCTTTGGGTTTGATTAGAACACACGAGCTTTTAGAGGCCCGGAAATTGGATGGTGCCCAGCAGTTTTTTACCCGGGCCATTGATTTTGGTTTCTCTAAAAATACCAACGATACTTTTAAACAATGGGATGCCGATAGCATTACTGCCGACGTAGTTTGGGTAATCCGGAAATTCAGGCCAGATGTGATTATCTGCCGTTTTCCACCTACTGCTGCGGCAGGACATGGGCAGCACGCAGCTTCGGCTGTGGTGGCGGAAAAGGCATTTAAAGCAGCTGCTGATAAAAACATGTTCCCAAATCAACTGAAATATGTTTCGGTTTGGCAGCCCAAAAGGTTACTGTGGAATACTTTTAGGTTTGGTTCGGTAAATACCACTGCCGAAAATCAGTTAAAGATTACCGCAGGGCAGTACGATGCGCAATTGGGAATGGGGTACGGAGAACTGGCCGGATTGAGCCGAAGTTTACATAAAAGCCAGGGTGCAGGTACGCAGTCGGTTGCCGGTGTACGTTCTGAATATTTTACGCATGTAGCTGGTGAGCCTGCTAAAAGAACACTTTTTGACGGTTTAAGCATGAACTGGTCGGATAAAGGTGTAGGCGATATTGATGAATTGATTGATATTATCCTATTATCTTTCAACTATAACCAGCCCGATAAAAGTTTGCACGGACTGTTGATGCTACGCAAAAAAATAGCCGAATTGTCTGATGCAGCTTTGCGCAAAGATAAACTTGCCGCCATTGATCGTATTATTTTGAGCTGTGTAGGTTTTATGGGCGAAGTGGTGACCAATCAGCCCGAAGCCATTGCCGGCAACAGCTATAATTTCCGTTTAAACTTAATTTCGAGATCAGCTACTCCAGTAACTTTAGAAAGCGTAAACTGGTTAAATCAAACCGATAATCTCAATAGAAAACTATCCGGCGATTCATTGATTACCATCGAACGTAAAATCCAGATTCCTGCCGATGCTGCCCCGACCGAACCTTATTGGCTGGCTAAACCGGCAAAAGATGCAGCAACTTTTAGTGTCGCAAATGATACATTGATTGGATTGGCTGAAGTACAGTCGCCTGTTAATGTATTGCTTTCGCTAAAAATTGAAAGCGAAAAATTTGATGTGCAGCTGCCATTATCATTCAAAAAACTCGATCCGGTTAAGGGCGATGTGGTTGAAGCCTTGCGGATTATTCCCGCGCTTGATTTGAATTTTACCGAACCGGTTTACTTCGCCAAAGAGAAGGAAGGTTTAAATGTTACCTTACGTTTAAGGGCAAATAAGAATATCAATTATGGTAAGATCAGTTTCAAAATAGGCAACCAGATTATTAAAACCTTTCAGGGCATTAACCTGACCGAAAACACCATCAATACCCGTAATTTCTTAATCCCCGCCGAAGATTTGGCGAAAATTAAGACAAGTCAGAACAAGCTGGAAGCTGTTTTCTCTTCAGAAAGTGCCGAATATAACAGGGGACAGGTCATGATTCAATACCCCCATCTTCCAACTTTACAATATTTCGTGCCTGCTACAACCTGGCTAATAAAAGGCGATGTTAAAGTGCTTGCAAAAAAAATAGGTTACATTGAGGGAGCAGGCGATTTAATCCCTGAGTTTTTAAGACAGGCAGGTTTGCAGGTTGACGTGTTAACCGAAGCAGACATTCAGAATGCGGCAAAACTGGCTACATACGATGCAGTGGTAACTGGTGTACGTGTAATTAACACCGAAAAAAGGATTAAAAACTGGCAAACTGCTTTGCGCGGCTATGTAGAAAATGGTGGTACCATTGTAATGCAGTACAATACCACTCAGGATATGGCACTGCAGGATTTCGGTATTTATCCTTTGAGCATTAGTGGTAAAAGGGTAACCGAAGAAAACGCAGAGGTGAAAATTCTAAAGACAGACCATAAGTTGCTGAATTATCCGAATAAGATAACTGCTGAAGATTTTAAAGGTTGGGTGCAGGAGCGTGGAGCTTATTTTCCTGATAAGTGGGATGATAAATATGAAACGCTTTTCGAAATGCACGATACCGATGAAGAACAATTGCAGGGATCTACCTTGTATGCCAAATATGGTAAAGGCAATTTTATTTATAGTCCGCTGGCATTTTTCAGGCAATTACCGGCGGGAAATGTGGGGGCTGCCAGGTTATTTTTTAACTTTTTATCAGCTGGTAAATAATGAAAAACCAATTTAAAAACTGGAACACCTGGTACATCCTTTTAGCGCTTGCGCTGGTGTTTCAGATTGTATTTTATTACCTGTTTACTAAATTCTGGGCATGAGCAATATCGATTGGACTGTATTGATATTTACCCTTTTTGCTGTAGTGGCCTACGGTGTTTTTATTGGCCGCGGGCAAAAAAGCAATGCTTCTTATTTAAAAGCCGATAATAAAATGCCCTGGTACATTGTCCTATTGGGTATTATGGCTACGCAAGCCAGTGCCATTACCTTTTTATCGGCACCCGGACAGGCTTATACCGATGGGATGCGATTTGTACAATATTATTTTGGTCTGCCTTTGGCCATGATTGTAATCTGCATTACTTTCATCCCCATTTTTCAAAAATTGAATGTTTATACGGCATACGAATATTTAGAAAACCGTTTCGATAAGAAGACACGCGTGCTCACTTCGCTTCTGTTTTTGTTTTCAAGAGGGCTCTCGACCGGGATCAGTATTTATGCACCCAGTATTATTTTATCGAGTGTTTTAAACTGGAATATTTATTTAACCAACATCCTCACCGGAGGTATCTTGTTAATTTATACTTATGTAGGGGGAGCCAAAGCTATAGCGCATACGCAGAAACTGCAGTTTTTAATTATTTTGGGTACCATGGCTTTTGCCGGCTACCTGTTAATTCAGCACATGCCCGATGGAATCGGCTTTAAAGATGCACTTTACCTGGCCGGCAAATCGGGAAAATTGAATGTAATTACTACAGAATTCGATTGGAAAGACAAATACAATATCTGGAGCGGACTAATCGGGGGCTTTTTTCTGGCGCTTTCTTATTTTGGTACTGACCAGAGTCAGGTGGGCAGGTATATTACCGCAAAAGACAACACCAATGCCAAGATGGGATTGTTGTTAAACGGGCTGGTTAAAATCCCGATGCAGTTTGCGATCCTGCTGATTGGTGCTTTATTGTTTGCTTTCTTTTCTTTAAAACCAGCGCCCATTTATTTTAACGAACGTTCATATCAATATTTAAAGGAAAAAGAACCTCGGCAAGCTGCTGCCTTTGAAAAAGAACACAACGCATTACAAAAACAATTTACGCAGCAATCGCATCAGATACTGGCAGAAAAAGAAAAGCAATCTCCATTATTAAATGCATCGATTGCAGATTTTAAATCTACGCAGAATAAGGTAAAAGACTTGCATACCCGGGTAGAAGAGGCTATTAACCAATCGAATTATAATGCCGAGAAAACAGATACCAATTATCTCTTCTTATATTTTGTGAAAAATACCCTGCCGGTAGGGATGGTGGGGCTACTTTTTGCAGTGATATTTCTGGCCAGCTGGGGTTCAATCTCTGCCGCACTCAATTCGCTTGCAGCATGTTCGTTAAAGGATGTGCATCTTATTTTTGGGGCAGAAGCGCCGGATGATGAAACAGAACTCAAATACAGCCGGCTACACACGCTTGCCTGGGGGATTTTTTCGATCGCCGTAGCTATGTTTGCCACGCAAATGGGGTCGCTAATTGAAGCGGTAAATGTTTTAGGTTCACTTTTTTACGGACCGATATTGGGTATCTTTCTTGTCGCTTTTTACTTCAAAAAAATTGATGGACCATTGGTTTTTATTTCAGCGATACTGGCTGAAATTGTGGTGATTGCAGTATATAAATTTGATATTATTTCCTTTTTATGGCTTAACGTAATCGGTGCTGCTGCGGTAATAGCCTTTTCGCTGCTGGGCTTGTTGTTTCATAAACCGAAGGTAGTGCTAGGTGAATAAACGGCGTTTTTACCTCCAAGGCTATCATCCTGAGCTTATCGAAGGACTTAACTAACTTTTGTTAGATTAACGCTATATTAGATAGATACTCTATCGGTCGGTGAGGACACCAATCGATAGCGTAAACACTTTGTCAACGTTAATGTAGTTTGTCAGCCTGAGCGGAGTCAAAGACTACACAATTCACTACCGTCATCACCTTATCAATTTTTAACCAATAGACCTACCTCCGCAAGGAATTTAGTGCCCAGTCACTCAAAATTCAATATCTTTATTTTGTTGGTTAATCAGCCATTTTAAACAAAATTATAACCGATGAACGAAGCCTGGATAAACAGATGGGACGATAGATACCGTACAGAAGAGTTCGCTTATGGCGAACAGCCTAATAATTACCTTAAAGAACAATTAGAACAACTAAATCCCGGCACTATACTTTTTCCGGCCGAAGGCGAAGGACGTAATGCAGTTTTTGCCGCAAAGCTCGGTTGGAAGGTTTCGGCCTTTGACATTAGTGCCGAAGGTAAAAACAAAGCCATTCAACTCGCTGAAAGTAATCAGGTGAGCATCGATTACCAGGTGGTGGAGTTGCAGCACTTCGATTACCAGGCAGAACAATTTGATGCCATCGCGTTAATTTATGCACATTTTCCAGCGGAGATTAAATCAGCTTATCACAAAACATTAGATCGCTATTTACGCAAAGGTGGAGTGATTATTTTTGAAGCGTTTAGTAAAAACCACCTCGACTATCTTGCCAGAAATGAAAAGGTTGGTGGACCAAAAGAGCTTGATATGTTATTCTCTATCGAAGAAATAAAATCAGATTTTGCCAATTACGAAATTATAGCGCTGGAAGAAAAAGAAATTGTGCTAAACGAAGGTGTGTTTCATAATGGTTTAGGATCAGTAATCAGGTTTGTTGGCCGCAAGAAATAAAACAGCAGCTTTAATCGGAACGGAGGATCGATGGTGTAGTTGATTGGTGTTGTTTCGGTCGGTGAGGGCACTAGCAGATAGAAAAAGTATACCTGTATCGTCATTCCGGTATCAATTTATTTAGGATTATTGTTTTATCGCGCTAAAGCCATAAATTCGTAAATCAAAAGAACAACAAAACAGATAAAAATAATACTATGAAAACGATGATCAAATCAATCGCTATGTTATTTACAGCAATTACGATTTCTGTAGGTGCAATGGCACAAGATGCGCAGCCTAAACCAAGTCCTGCAGCAACTGCAACAGGTAAAATTAAAAATGCAACCATTACCATTAATTACAGCAGTCCTGCAGTTAAAGGCCGTAAAATTTGGGGTGGCTTAGAAGCATGGGATAAAGTTTGGCGTGCAGGTGCAAACGAAGCTACTACTTTCGAAACCGATAAAGACATTACCGTTGAAGGTAAAGCATTACCAGCTGGTAAATACAGTTTCTTCTTAATCCCTAAGGAAAGCGGAACCTGGACAGCTATTTTTAACAAAGAGCCTAAACAATGGGGTGCTTATAAATACGAAGAAGCTAAAGATGCTTTACGTGTTGATGTAAAAACAAAAGCTTTGAAAGCAACTCAGGAGCGTTTGGTCTATAAAATAGGTAAAAGCGGTTTCTCTTTAGATTGGGATAAGATTTCTGTTCCGGTTGCTGTGAAATAAATTTTATAACACACTTGATATTAAAGCCATTCCGGAGCTCGGAATGGCTTTTTTTTTAAGCGTTTACGGACTTTGCCAGATCATTACCAGAACCATTTTTGTAAAGAAGCTAAAACATAACCGCCACTTCATCTTAAAATGTTATTTTGGCGCAATTTATAAACCAAACCACAAATGAAGTTTTCTGTTCAAATAATAGGATTCCTGTTATTGTTTTCGTTAAACGTTTTAGCACAGCAAAAAACGAATATCTTTTCAGTCAATTCGGCAAAACCTGTCGATCAGGTAAATGTTTTTTTAGGTTCATCTGCAGATCATGGGCAGATGTCGCCGGCCGCATCTTATCCTTTTAGCATGTTGAGTATTGGGCCGCAAACCTACCCTAAAACGCATACTGGTTACGAATACCTGGCTAAGAAATTTGAAGGTTTTACCCATAACCGTTTCGAGGGCGTAGGCTGCCAGGGATCAGGTGGGAATATTTTTATCAAACCTTTCTTAGGTACCGATCCGGAGCAATCAGAATTAATCAAAGCATCAGAAAAAGCCGCTCCGGGTTACTACGAAGTTGGTTTTGAAAATAAAATTAAAGCCAGTTTTACTGTTTTAGGCAAAGCCGGCAAGCATGCCTATCAGTTTCCAGTAGGGGCGAAAGGCTTTTACCTCGATTTAGGTTATGCTTTTAACGGCGCTTTTGTGGCTGAAGAACACGAGGTGAATGGCAATACCGTTAGCGGTTGGATCACCTCTAAAACAACTTGTGGTGCCGGTAAGTATAAGTTATTTTATTATCTGGAAATAGGTGAAAATGTATCCTGGAAAGTGACCGGAGAGCATAAGTTAATCGCAACCTTGCAGTCTGGCATCACCACTGCTGGTATCAATATTGCCCTTTCATCGGTAAGTGTGACTGCCGCAAAGTCTTCTATCAACAAAAATGCATTTGCCGCGGTAAAGGCGCAGAGCCGTGAAGACTGGAATACCAATTTGTCTAAAATTGCAGTAAATGGTGATTTGGAAAGTGCGAAATTGTTCTACTCACTTCTGTACCGCACCATGCAGTCACCTTATGTCATTTCCGAAACCGACGGTAGCTACCGGAACACCAAAGGTGAAGCGCAAAAAGATAAAGAAATCCGTTACAATGGCTGGGCCATCTGGGATAATTACCGCACACAGTTGCCTTTACTTTCATTAATCGCGCAAGACCGTTATGCGGGTATGGTTACTTCCATTGCCGACCTTTACCAATCTGGTAAAAAAGATTATGCCGGCCAAAATGAGCCATCCAATACGGTGCGTTCAGAGCACGCCATTGTGGTGCTGCTTGATGCATACCGTAAAGGTTATCCGGTCGATTTTAATAAAATTGCCGATTCTCTGGTGAAAGAAGTAAATGGTTTGGATTATAAATCACCTGATAAAGCCTTAGAATCGAGTTATGATAACTGGGCATTGGCCGAAATATTCAAGATCTTAAAGAACAAGGAAAAAGCCGATTTTTATCTGGCAAAAGCGCTAGAGTACAAAAAATACTGGAACAAGGATTTTAAAGACATGAGCAAGAACGATGTAGACCGCATGCAGGCCAGAGGTTTATATCAAGGTACCATTTGGCAGTACAGGTGGTTTGTGCCTTACGATTTTAAAGGACTTATTGAGCTTGATGGGGGCGAAGAGTCATACCTGGCTAAACTTGACGAATTTTTTGCCCGCGATTTGTACAACCATGCCAACGAACCCGATTTACAGGTTCCGCTGATGTATAACGTAACCAAATCGGGATATAAATCGCAATACTGGATGCATCAACTGGCGGCGGATACGGTAATCCAGAATTATTTTAACGATAACAGTCGTGGTATTGGCAGTTATATCGGTAAAATTTACCGCAACCAGCCGCATGCCTACCTGCGCACCATGGATGACGATGCCGGTGCGATGAGTGCCTGGTATGTATTTGCAGCCAGTGGTTTTTCTCCGGCTTGCGTAGGCTGGCCTGTTTATTATTTAAATGTGCCCTTGTTCCCAACGGTTACTTATAACCTGCTAAAGGGAAAAACCTTCAAAATTGAAACCGTTAATTTTAGCTTAAAAAACAAATATATTAAGGAAGTTTTCCTGAATGGAAAGCCGTTTAAGAAAAATTATATTACACAGGAGGATATCAATGCAGGAGGTGTTTTAAAGATTGTTGCCAGTGCAACACCGGTTAAAGTTTCTGATACCGAAAACTGGATTTCCAGTCTCGAAAATTAATTTGAAAAATTAAGCTTAACCGACAAACATATTTAAAGTTGCCCTGTTATTGTAGTATAAATTCGAGATCATGGCACCTTTAAAATTAAGCGAAGAACAACATGCTACATTAAGCAACAGAAGCACGACAGCAGAAAACGATGAACAACCTTTAGCCCTTCATCCGGAGGCCTATAAAGTTAAAGGACCATCGCCCGATAAGATGAAAACGGTATCGGCCTCATTGAGGAATTATGCGCATGGTTTGTACGGTTTGCTGTAAAACACCATTTAGAAAAATCTCAACATACAAACAAAATAAGCCGGCCTTTATAAAAGCCGGCTTATTTTGTTTGTACCGTTAAAACGTTAGGAAATATTGCTGGGCAAAACTTAATAAATATCTGCGCTAATCTTCTTAAATCTGTGGAAGAAATTGGGCAATAAGCGAATTAATTTCCCCGCAGATAAAACAGATTTTACTGATTTGAAATTGTTAGAATCCGCGTTTAGGCCTCTAGCTCAAAACTGGCCAGCTCCTTTTCTGCCCCATTGATAATTATCGAAACCTGGTGATCGCCCAAATGGAATTTTCTGGTGGTAATTAATACAAATTTTTGCTTGCGGATAATGTCTACCTCAGCACCTCCCGGATAAATCCTTTCAGAAATTTTATATACTTTTTTGGTGTTCTGCCCATTTTGCTTTTTGTAATATACGGCATACTCTAGTCTTACCTTTTGTTCGGTAGGGTTTTCGTTGTATATAGAAAATGAGAAGGCAAGACTTTCACCAATTTTTACTACAGGGGTTAAAATCTTAAAATCTTTCAATACAATGCCGGTATCATCCAAGCCATAGTGTTTCAAAATTTCGGTGTGGCCCTGTTTTAAAAGGGTTCGGCTGCCGTGTTTAATCAGCGCATCGGTTTCGGTACTCAGACCCGACCAGCTTTTAGCTATCTCCAAAACCACTTGTGGATGATCTTTGGCAATATCGTTCAAACTGTTGGCCACACTTCTCCTTACATATTCTGAAGGATCGTTTTTAAGATTTTCTAAAATCGGTAAAATAGCAGCCGGATCTTTTTTCAGAAAGGGAATGCCCATGGCCCAGGGCAGGCGCGGTCTGCTGCCCTCGCTGGCAAGCCTGCGCACCTTATGGTTTTCGTGTACCGACCATTGCTGCATCCGTAAAATCATATCGTTCCCGTATTTCAAAATAAAGGGACGTACGGCAAATTCGCAGCTTACAAACTGGGTAAGAAATTCCAGTGCTTCTACCGAATTTTCAAAATCATCAATTCCGTAAGTTTCAATATAATCTGGCAAAAACATATAAGCCAGGCCATCTTCGCCAATGCCTTGAACCCTCAGCTGCTCTATTGTTTTTTTGATCAGTATAATCGTTTGCGGATAAGCAGCAGGTAAAAAATGATGCAATACTTTTGAAGTGTGTTTCATTCTTTCTTTCAGTTCCATCGAATTAAATTCTGGAACAAAAATGTTCTGAACAAACTTTTGCTCATCAAATCCGGGAACGGTGACAGTTAAGGCACTGCTTAACCGGTTGTAAAATGCGGGTGAATATAAATCTTTTAGCAGGCTGGCCATAGGTAGTTAAATAGGAAATCAAAGTTAGTGCAATAAAAATTTATTTTGTTTGGCCAACATCATTTTTACCAGGCTGGTTAACGATTTCAGCTTTTTCTTTGCCACATTTGTTTATTAACAAAAACTGTAAAATGAACACAACAAAAATAGGCTGGATCGGATTGGGTAATATGGGCATCCCCATGGCTACACAACTGATTGAAGCAGGATACGAAGTTACAGCATATAACCGGAGCAAAGCCAAAGAAGGAACTTTAAAAGAAATAGGAGCTTTACTGGCAGAAACGCCAAAAGATCTACTTGTTAGAACTGATGTAATATTTGTAATGGTGAGTGATGATGCTGCAATTGAAGCCATTTTTAATGGTACAAATGGGGTTTTGAGCGCAATGGTATCTGGAAAAACCATCATCAATATGAGTACGGTTTCGCCATCCATCTCCCGGCAAATGGCTGCGGCATGCACAGCGAAAGGTCACTATTATTTAGACGCACCTGTTTCGGGTAGTGTAAAGCAGGCCGAAACGGGTCAGCTGGTGATTATGGTGGGTGGTGATGAGCTTGCTTTTAACGAAGTTAAACCCATTTTAGAAAAGCTTGGAAAACTGGCCATGCGGGTGGGCGATACAGGTGCAGGCAATAATGCAAAGCTGGCCATCAATTCACTGTTGGCTTTATATGCCCAGGGACTGGCCGAGACGGTGGTATTTGCCAATGCACAGGGAATCAAAACCGAAGATCTGCTCAGTCTGATTAACAATGCCGCTATAGGTAATATTTTTACCAAAATTAAAGGTGATGCTATTATCGCTGATCAATATCAGGCTGCCTTTGCACTGAAACACATTGTGAAAGATCTAAATCTGGCCAAAGCAGAAGGGATTTCATCACCTTTGGCTAAAACGGCATTGCAAACTTTCGAATCCGCTTCGGTGAGATACGGTGAAGAAGATATCATCGCAGTAATCAAAGAAGTTAAGGCTGATTAGGAGATTATGTTGGTCGGTGAGGCACCGACCAACAGGATCATGCAAGCCGCGCATCTGGGCTGGTAACTAAATCTAATTATCTGCTGCCTATCGGTTGGTGTCTGCACCAACCGAAATATTATACCTTCAATCCGCCAAAAGTGCTGAGAAGAATCACGCCCAATACAATTAGCGTAATGATAACATATAGTTTGTCTTTTTCAAGCATAAATGCAAAAAGCGAAAATACGATCCGCATAATGGGTGTAATAATTAACAGCAGCACTCCAAACTGGATAATGGCCATGGGTTTAAAGGTAAAAAGTCCCAGAAAGATCCCTTCAAAAGTGATGTAACTGTCTTGCTCTCCTTTAAAAATATGATAATCTGGACGTGGTCCGTTTCCGTTTTGGACTAAAAAAAGTATTCCGCCCAATAAAACAATTAAGCTTGCGGTAATTACCCCGAAGCGTAATAACTGACCAACAATTTTTTCTACATCCCGATCGCCGATAAGCTGTTTTGAAATTGAATTTTTCATGATTCTTATTAAAATTGATGGTGATAACCGTTATAAATCATTTCGAAGGCGACAAAGGTGATGGCAACACAAAAGATAACCCGCAGGGTGGAAGGATTGATATGCGTTAACAATTTTGCGCCTGTAAATGCACCTCCCAATACCCCAAGTACTACGGGGAAAGCAATACCTGGATCCATGTAGCCCCGCTGTAGGTAAACCACAGCACTGGCCGCCGCCGTTACCCCAATCATAAAGTTACTGGTAGTGGTACTCACTTTAAAGGGGATTTTCATCGCAGTATCCATGGCCAATACCTTTAATGCACCAGAGCCAATCCCAAGCAAACCCGACATTACGCCAGCAACTGTCATAATTGAAAAGCCTGCACCCACGTTTTTGAGCTTGTAAGCTACGTTGCCTGTAGGGGTTGGATAACTGCTGTTCAGTTTTAAAACCGCCGATAGTCTGCTGCCTTCGGTTAAGGCCTCCTGGTTCTTTTTTCTAAGCGTCATGGCGGCAGAGAAAAGTAGTACACAGCCAAAAAGTATAGCAATGGTGTTGGTAGGTGTATAAATAGCAATTAAAGCTCCTAAAACTGCGCCTAGTGTAGTGGCAATTTCGAGGAACATACCCAGCCGGATGTTGGTAATACCTTCTTTGATATAAGCACTTGCCGCACCCGATGAGTTGGCGATAGAAGCCAATAACGCTGCACCAATGGCATAGCGGATATCGACGTGGAAAACAAGGGTAAGCAGTGGTATAACGACTACGCCGCCACCCAAACCGGTTAACGATCCAACTAAACCTGCAAGGTATGCGCCGAGGATTAAAATCAGGGTAAAAGTTAAAATTGACATGATATTAATGGTTATTGTTCAATATGGTAATGGTTATTTCGCGTGCCGCGTCGGCATTTTCATCTTTTATCGCATTAAATAAAGCCTGGTGCAGGTGATGGCTCATGGCGAAATGTGCAATGCCCGATGGAGCTCTTTTGGCAAAGAAATCACGAATAATAACTGTAAAGCTTTCGTAAAGATCGGCTAAAACATGGTTGCCTGAAGCCCGTGCAATGGCTAGGTGAAATTCAATATCAGCATTGGCGCAATCCAGTCGCGATTCTTTTTCAATAGCCAACTTTCTGCCTTCCAAAGCTGCAGCTATAGCTTCTAAATCTGTTGTCGTACGGTTTTGTGTAGCTAGCAATACAATTTCCTGCTCCAGTATAGATCTTACGTGGTTAATCTCTTCAAAATCCGACCGGCGCAGCCTTTGTTCAATGGGTTCGGTGGGCACTGCATTTACCAAAGTGCCGAAACCTTGCTTAACAGTAAGTATACCTGATAAAGTGAGCGATTTTACCGCTTCGCGAATGGTAGATCGGCCTACTCCGTAAAGCTCCATCAGGGCTGGTTCGGGTGGTATTTTTTCACCCGTCTTAAATTTGCCTGCTTTAATGTCAGCCCGGATTTTAACCGAAACCTGCTCGAAAAGTTTACTTTCCTGTTCCATAGCTTTGAATTTGCATACAAACATACGATGTTTATTTTAAACATCAGATGTTTGTTGTCTTTTTAATCTCATTTCTCGCTAAGAATTAGAAGGGTAGCTGAAATATTTTTATTTCCTTAAATTTTTTATTGTTGATAATGAGGTGTTTATGTTGTTTGTGGCATGAGATTTATAAAAATAATTAAGCTAATATTTGTATCGTACGAAAACTATCGTACCTTTAAGGTATGAAAGTGAATCAAACTGAAAATAATCTACCTGAACCTACCAAAGCTGAATTAGAAATATTGCAGGTTTTGTGGGAATTTGGTCCTTCTACAGTTCGGTTCGTGAACGATCAGTTAAATACGCAGCGGGAAGTGAATTATACTTCGACCCTTAAACAGATGCAGATTTTAACAGAGAAGGGAATTTTAAAGCGTGACGAAAGCCAAATGAAGCACATTTATATTCCGGTTGAGGCAGAAGAAAAAACCAAAGTACAATTGTTAGATCGTTTTGTAAATACCCTGTACAAAGGGTCGGCATCGCAACTGATGATGCAGCTTTTAGGGAATGAAAAAACATCTAAAAAAGAAATCGAAGAGATTAAGCGGCTATTGGATAGCATGGAATAATTAATAAATGCTGAAAAAATACCATTATGGAATTTAAACTGGTTAACCTATTACCCGAGAACTGGTTGCATGCTTTAGGTGCAACATTGTTTCACTCACTTTGGCTGGGCGTAATTCTGGCCCTGCTGGCAGGTTTAGTTATGTTTACCACCCGTAAGGCAAGTGCTGCTTTACGCTACAACCTGCTAACCGTTTGTTTAAGTCTGTTTGTTGTGGCCATTGCTTTTACTTTTTATACAGAACTGCAAAAACCGGTAATTGCTGCACAATTGTTTGGTGATAACCAAAAGGTAGTTAATCTTTCACCTGTTGACGGACAAGTCATTACCAGTGTGCAGGATCAAATGAGTGCGGGTATGAACCGGGCCCTTTCATTATGGAATGCCTATACTGTACAGATTGTTTTAATTTGGTTTTTGATCATCTGTGGTAAAAGTATCCAGCTTATTGTGGGGTTAAATAATGTTTACCACTTGCGTAACCATGCAATTTATGCTGCAGGCAAAAAATGGGATGTAAAACTGGAAGAACTTAGCGAGAAGCTGGGTATAAGCCAACCAATTAGTCTGATGCAATCGGGTATTGCGCAAATGCCTATGGTTGTGGGGCATTTTAAACCATTGGTATTGATTCCGCTAGGCTTGCTTAACGGATTATCAACTGCCGAAGTAGAGGCCATTCTCGCACACGAGCTGGCACACATTAAGCGTAAAGATTATCTGGTAAACCTGCTGCAAAGCTTTATCGAAATCGTTTTTTTCTTCAACCCGGCGGTACTTTGGGTATCGCAATTAATAAAAACAGAACGTGAACACTGTTGCGATGATTTGGCCATCGCTTGTGTAAACGATCGTAAAAACTACGTTCAGGCTCTGGTAGTCTGTCAGGAGTTTAAGCAGCGTGCACCTGCTTATGCCATGGCAGTTACGGGTAAGAAAGGTAGCCTGCTGCAAAGGGCAAGCAGGATGTTATTTAACACCAATTCAACTTTAAACAAAATGGAAAAGACAATATTAACCATCGCACTGGTTTCGGTAGTGGTTTGCACTGCTGCATTTAAAAGTGTTGGCCATGCAAAAACAGTTAACGCAAATAAAATATCAAGCGCCATTCAGGTAGTACAGGATTCGACCAAAAAGCGTGTAGCAGCTAAACGCAGCAGCGAAGAAGCAAAACAAGGCAAATCTGCCGAACAGATAGAACGCGAAATAGCGGCTAAAATGGACCGTAACGAAAAATCGTTGCAAGAAAAAAATAGAGCCTCAATTGAAAAGGAACAGGATATTAAAGCCCGCAAAGAAGATCAGAAACGTGCAAGGGAAGATAGAAAAATGGCAGCAGAAGATATAAAACGCGCCGCAGCAGATAAAGAGCTGGCTAAGCAGGATGCTGCATGGGCAAAAGAAGATGCAAAATGGGCGAAGGAAGACGCCAAATGGGCAAAAGAACATGCTGATGGAAAAGGTTATGATGTGCCACGTCCGCCGCGCCCTCCGCGACCAGCCAGAGCACCACGCCCGGCAAGAGCGCCAAGGCCGGTGAGCTCATATGCGATACCTCCTACACCACCAACTCCTCCTACGCCTGCAACGCCGGCTACACCTCCAACCCCGCCAACTCCACCGGCTTATGGTAGTACTACTACAACCAGAACAGGTGTTGAACGGACAGTTACTTCTAAAACGGTAACCAATGGCGATGGCCACGATTATACCACGGAAATCAACCAGCAGATGATCAAAGATGGTATTATCAGCAGCACAAACAAACTCTCGTATAAGCTTAATAAAGATGAACTGATTGTAAATGGTGTTAAGCAAAGTGCGGATATACAGAAAAAATACAAGCAAAAGTTCTTAAAAAACGAAGGACACTCGCTGATGTATAATTTCATGGTAGAGAACCACAAAACCAATTTCTAAAAAGCGCTAATCCAACCCCTTCATGAAAACAACAATTGTGGCCTTTTTGGTCATGTGGATGAATATTGCCCTTACTTTCGCTCAAGCTCAAACACCATCATCCAAAATTTATGGTCGGGTATTGGATGCCGAAGGCAAAAACATCGAATTTGCTACGGTGGCTCTGCTGAAAGATGCAGTTTTGGTAAAAACCAGCTTTACCGAAGCTGACGGACGTTTTGGTTTCGATAAGCTTGCTTACGGGAGGTATCTGATTAAAATATCAGTGGTAGGAGCAGCCATTTACCAGAGCGACACTTTGCTGGTGGATGCGGCACATAGCAGTATCGCTTTAGTCGATATTAAAATGGGTACCGGTACCAATAACCTTAAAGAGATAACGGTTGCTGGTCAAAAAGCTTTTGTTGAACGCAAAATAGATCGCATGGTAGTGAATGTTGATGCGCTGATTTCGAATGCAGGTACCACAGCGCTCGATGTGCTAAGCAAATCGCCGGGTGTGAGCGTCGATCAGAATGGAACCATCTCGCTTAAGGGGAAAAACGGAGTGGCTATTTTTATCGACGATAAACCTACTTATCTTTCAGGTGGCGACCTGGAAAACTATCTGCGCTCGTTACCCTCCTCATCACTCGATCAGATTGAACTGATGACCAACCCACCAGCCAAATATGATGCGGCGGGAAATGGTGGGGTAATCAACATCAAAACCAAGAAAACCAAAACGGCAGGTTTTAACGGTGGGATTAATCTGAGCCTGAATCAGGGACAGATGAGTCGTTCAAACGATAGCTTTAACTTTAATTACCGTAAGGATAAGCTGAACGTTTTCGGAACACTGAGTTACAACCTTAACAACAGTTTTACCGATCTGGATTTGAACCGGAAATATAAAAATGACGATGGTAGTTCCAAATCCTACTTTAACCAAAATTCTTATTTCCGCAGGCGTGGCCATACTTTTAACCTGAAAACAGGCATCGATTTTTATGCTACCGATAAAACTACCTGGGGAGTGGTATTTACGGGCATGAACCGGATTTCGAAACAGGTAAACAACAATACCAGCAACCTATCTAACGCGGCCATGCAACTCGATTCGGTAATCCGCGCCGAAAATATCGATCAGATTAAATATCAGAATGCTGGGGTTAATTTAAACTACAGGCATAAATTTAACCAGACAGGCAGAGAACTGACTTTCGATGCAGATTACCTGCTTTATCACAACCAAACTGATCAAACCTATTACAATTTCAGCTATCTGCCCAGTATGGCTTTGAAGTATCAGGATATTTTAACTGGCGATTTGCCTTCCAATATTGATATTTATACGGCTAAAATAGATTATAGCCATCCGCTGGCCAATAAATGGAAGCTTGATGTCGGAGCCAAAACAGCCTACACCAAAACCAATAACACTGCTGGTTATTTCAATACCTCGAACGGGAAAACGACTCCCGACTACGAAAAGAGCAATCACTTTTTATACCGCGAAAATATCAATGCTGCTTACCTGAACATGAGCAGGGAAGGGAAAAGGTTTTCGCTTCAGGTTGGGCTACGGTACGAAAATACAGTTTCGAACGGGCACCAGCTGGGCAATCTCATTAAACCCGATTCGAGTTTTAAACGCACTTACAATAGCTTGTTCCCAACATTTTATCTTTCCTACAAACTCGATACAGCAGGTAATAACCAGCTGGGCTTAAACTATGGGCGTCGCATCGACCGGCCTTATTATCAGGACCTGAACCCTTTCTTTTCACCCTTGGATAAGTTTACTTATTATGTGGGCAATCCTTTTTTAAAGCCTTCGTTTACACAGAGCTTAGAACTATCGCATACCTTTAAGAGTAAAATAACCACCACCTTTAGTTACAGCTTGGTGCGCGATGAAGTAAATGAAACCATCGAAATATTAAATGGCACTTATTACAGTCGGCCGGCCAATGTGGGTAAAACCAGGGTAGCCAATCTTTCTGTGAATGCAGAAATTGATTTAACCAAATGGCTTAAACTGAATGCTTATACCGAGGTAGGCAGAATGGTTTCGAAGACCGATTTTTATACGGGTTATTTGGTAACCAATGGTACTTTTTTCAGGGCTTACCCCAATTTACAGTTTAAAATCAGTCCAAGCTGGAGCGCCGAGTTAAACGGACAGTACCAGAGCAAGTTTTCTAATGTGCAGTTTTTATTGGGATCAGTGCACGAGTTTGGCGCAGCAGTACAGAAAAAATTAAGTGCAAAAAGCACCTTGAAACTAACAGCTGGAGATATTTTCAGAAACCGCATATTTAATGGGGTAATTAATAACCTAGCTGCTACGGAGGCTAACTGGGTAAACCGGCAGGATTCGAGAAGGGTGGTTGTAAGTTACAGCTATCGCTTTGGTAAAGCTTTTAGCACACCGTCCAATCACGAATCATCGGGAGCGGATGCAGAGAAGAACAGGGTGAAGAATTAATAAATCAATATCAACGGGAGTGCAACAGCATGTTTGCAGAGAGCTATCGGAAAAATTTATCATCCTGGTAGATTCCTCAACTGGGTTGCACTCCATTCGAAATGACGATCAGATGTCTCAAACAAACTGATTCAATACCAGCACGCCAACCAAACCCAATATAGATACTAAGCTTTCCATCACCGTCCAGGTACTAAAGGTTTCTTTGAGTGTAAGGTTAAAATATTCTTTAAACATCCAGAAACCAGTATCGTTAACGTGCGAGAACATCAGGCTCCCGGCACCAACCGATAATACCATTAGCTCGGGCGGGGTACCCGGCCCGATTAAAGGTAAAACCATACCCGATGCAGTTAATGCCGCAACGGTAGCCGAACCCAACGTAACCCTGAGCGATGCTGTAATGAGCCAGGCTAAAAGCAAAGGAGATAAGTTTAACCCACCGGTAAGCTGTTTTACTGTTTCGCCCATGCCACTATCAATCAAAATCTGTTTGAAGGCACCACCCGCCGCAATAATTAAAACGATCATGGCAATGCTTTTTACCCCTTCGGTACAAGATTCCATCGCTTTGGCAATCGAGGCCTTTTGCAGCATTAAGGTAAGTACTACCGAAAGGAGCAGTGCGGCAGTTGGATCAGCGAGAAATACAAAGATGGCTTTACCAGGGTAATCCATTTTTAAACTACTGCCAAGCGTACCGGCGATAATTAAAAATACGGGTAAGAGTGCCGTAATAAAACTTTTAGAAGCCGAAGGCAGATGCTCGTCTTCATTAATTACAAAGCCATCTTGTACAACGTTTGTGCTTCGTTTTAAGATCAGCCTTGGTAAATAAACCCCGGCAATAACGGCAATGGGCAAGCTTAGAATTAATCCATAAATCAGCGTTTTTCCAATGTCTGCATGAAATATACCGGCCAGCGCTACAGGGCCAGGGTGCGGTGGTAAAAAGCCGTGGGTTACCGAGAGGGCTGTAGCCATTGGCAAGCCAATATATAGTTTGGAGAGACCTGTTGCAGCGGCTATAGCAAAAACCAGCGGAATTAAAACCACAAAGCCGGCATTATAAAAAAGCGGAATGCCAACCAGTAAGCCCGTTAAAAGTACTGCCCATTGAATATTTTTTTGACCAAAGGCCTTAATGAGAATGAATACAATCTTTTTGGCAGAGCCGCTATCCTCAATCAGTTTGCCCATCATAGCACCCAATGCCAAAACCATTACCATACTGCCCAGTGTACTGCCAATACCATTGCTTATGGCACTCATTACTTTGGCTGCCGGCATCCCCAAAAGCAAACCAGTAATAATGGCTACAGCCAGCAGGGCAATCATCGGATTGATCTTTTTCAAAATCAAAACAAACAGCAGGAGGATACCAAGAAGTAAGATGAATAATGACATTTGGTTAAGGGTTTAAGGAGGATGATTAGTTTTATCGACAGCTCTGCACAGATCAATAGGTATCTGTGAAAAGCATGACTGCTATTTTTTAACCGTAATGGTTCTACCGGTAACCAGAGTGAATTCGTAAATGCGGTACAAACCATCGTCTTTAATTTCTATACTTTCTACCAGGCCGGTTTTGCTGAAAGTGTCGGTTACCATACTGCCAACCTTTACATCCTGAAGCACTTCAGTCGGGGTATCACTGTTTAATCTGATCATAAGGGTAAAAGTATCAAAATTCTATGGTTTTAGCCACGGATACACGGAGCCCACAGAAAATATCATGTACTAGGCTTTGTGGCCTTCGTATTTGCCGTTAAACGCGAATAATGCGCTTAGCCCTCCGTTCTTAAAATTTTTAAAGGTGGTTGCTTAAGGATACTCCTTGTACTTAAAACTCCTGTAATCACCACCAGCGATACAATTGAACCAAATAACAGCAGGGTAGGGAAAAATGGTGGAATAAACGCTGCATCAAAACTAAATTTAGCCAGCGCCCAGCTTCCGCCAAGTGCCAGGATTAATCCTGCACCAGCTGCAAAGGCACCTAAAAACAAATATTCAATCGCATTAATCCGGATAATCTGCCTGCTGCTGGCTCCCATGGTACGGAGTAAAATACTTTCTTTTATCCTCTGGTTTTTACTCGTTAACACCGAAGAAATTAACACAATCCATCCAGTTACCATGCTAAAACCTGCCATAAACTGAATTACGAAACCGATTTTGCCCAATAATTCATCCAGTAATTTTAACACCAGATCTAAATCAATTACCGAAACATTGGGGAACTGCTGCACCACTTCTCCTTGGAAACGTGCAGAAACCTCGCTCGAGGGAACCCTGGTCATCAATACATGAAACTGTGGGGCTTCTTCTAAAACCCCTGCCGGAAAAACAACCCTGAAATTGGTTTGCATCCTGCTCCAGTTTACTTCCCTTAAGCTGCCCACTACGGTAGGGATCATCATGCCCTGTACGTTAAACAGTATTTTATCGTTTAAACCCACCTTAATCTGTTGTGCATAACGCTGATCTAGCGAAATGTAAACCGTTTCGTTGGCTTTTACCCGGCCAGTCCATTTACCCGAAGTAATCTTTTCAGCTGCGGTGAGGGTATCCTGATAAGTGGCCCTGATTTCGTTACGGTAGGCCCTGCGATTGTTGGTATCGGCAGTCGATTTTTTACCGTTAATCTCCTCAATACGCATGGTAATTACCGGTACCTGGTTCATTAAAGGCAATTTAAAAGCTTTGGTTAAGCTGTCCAGTCCTTCCTTTTGCGTATTCTGAATGTCAAACATCACCATGTTGGGTTGGTTGCTGCCCGATGAGAGGCTAACCCGATTCATTAAAATACCCTGCACAAAAAACAGCGTGCAGATAAAAGTTGTAGAAAGTCCAATGGAAACCGTTAACATTAAAGTTTGGTTGTTAGGCCGGTAGAGATTTGCAAAACCCTGTCGCCAAAGGTAACCCGCAGTGCCAGGCAAAAGTTTCCTGACCATAAGCAAAAGCAGTTTAGATAAGATCAGGAGTAAAATAAAGGCGATGGCAATACTGAGGGTAAAAGATACTGTTTGCACCCAGGTTTTCATCTGTAAATGGGTAAAGCCTGTAATGAAGGCAGCCATCAACAGATAAACCAGCCACAATAAGGGATCGCGGCTGCGGCTAACTCTTTCGAAAGAAACCCGTATGGCATTTAGGGGCGAAATTTTGCGCACCGCTAAAAGCGACGGCAGGGCAAACAGAACGGATATGATGAGCCCGAGTAAAATCCCCTGACCAACTGCCGGCCACGAAACCTGCATGGTAATTTCGATGGGTAGAAAATCTTTCAAAACCCAGGGAAGCAAAAACTGTATAGCTGTACCGAGCAGTGCGCCAATAACTGCCGCAATTAAACCGATAAAAAATACCTGGATCAGGTAAATTAAAAATGCATGTCGCGCTTTTAAACCCAAGCAGCGTAAGGTGGCAATGGTGGCCAGTTTTTCCTGAATGTAAACCTGTATGGCACTGCCCACACCTATGCAGCCCAGCAATAAGGCTATAAAGCCCGATAAAGCCAGAAAACGATTCACATCTTTGAACGATCTGCCAGTCTGTTCTTTTCTAGATTCGACAGTTTCAGCATCGAAACCTTCTTTTTCGAGCCTACTGTCTTGTTTTTTTACCCACTCATCAATTTTCGATGGGTCGTTAAATTTAAAGTAGAACTTATGGTTAATCCGACTTCCGGTTTTAATCAGATTGGTTTTTTCGAGGTATTGTAGCGGAATGTAAACGGTTGGAGCAATGCTTGACGAAATTCCGGTTTGGCCGGGTGTCTTGGTTAGTGTACCCAGTATCTTAAAGTTAAGGTCCCCCACTTTTACTGAGTCGCCAACCTTTGCATTAAACTGCAGCATGAGGGTTTTATCAACCAGTGCATTTCTGTCTGATTGAAAGCTTTTTGCAGCAGCTACAGGAATGGTTTCGATGGCACCATAGTAAGGATATTTTCCCTCCAATGCCTTCATTTGCACCAGTCGGCTACCGCCACCTTTCTGGAAATAAATCATTGAGGCAAAAGTTTTTTCCTGCGACCGCTCGTCTCCCAGTGTGTCGAGCATGTTGTTCATCACATTGCTCACACCTTTGCGGCTATCCAATACCAGATCTGCCCCTGTTAGTTCTTTTGCCTGCGCATCGATATCTTTTTGTAAGTTATCTTTAAAAGAATAAACGGCCACCAGTGCAGCGATACCCAAAACGATAGCCGAAATAAAAAGCAACAAGCGCGAACGGTTTTTCCGGCTGTCGCGCCAGGCCATTTTAAGTAGCCACGAAAGTTTAATGCGTTGTTTCGGAATGGTGCTATGCATAAGTCGGGTTTTCGTCAGAAAGGATTACGCCTCCTTTTATTTTGATGGTTCTCGATGTGCGGGCTGCCAGTTCAAGATCGTGGGTTACAATGATCAGGGTAGTTCCGGCATCTTTATTTAAATCGAAAAGCAGTTTAATTACTTTCTCGCTGGTTTCGGCATCGAGATTACCCGTAGGCTCGTCGGCAAAAAGAATGGCCGGCTGATTGGAAAAGGCCCTGGCCAGCGAAACCCGCTGCTGTTCTCCACCCGATAATTGTACGGGGTAGTGTTGCGCGCGATCGGCCAGTCCAACTTTATCCAGCAGTTCTAAAGCATGCGCCCTGATGTTTTTTGCTCCCCTTAATTCCAACGGAACCATTACATTTTCTAATGCAGTTAAGGTTGGCAACAACTGAAAATTCTGAAAAATGAATCCAACATATTGATTCCTTACTGCAGCGCGCTCATCTTCGTTTAATTTTTCGAGTGCGATCCCATTCAATTCTACGGTACCACCACTGGCCCTGTCGAGGCCTGCACACAAACCCAGCAAGGTAGTCTTGCCGCTTCCTGAAGGACCGGTTATGGCGACTGTTGAGCCTGCAATGATGGAAAAATTAATCTGATCGAGAACGGTTAATTCGCGCCCGGCACTTTGGTAAATTTTGCTTACATTTCGGATGTTCAATATGCTTTCCAATAGCTGATGTTTTTAGGGTTTGCGTATAGATTTTTGCCAAACATAACAGGATGTTGCCTGTTAAGATAATATTTTATAATTAGATATACACCGGTTAAATATGTTACGAAAACGCATTATAGGCCTATTTGTTTTAGGAATTGCACTGCTGGGCTGTGGTAACGGGCAAAGCAAAAACGATAAGGTTAAAACTTTAGATTCGGCTGACCAAAAAAAGGTTGCAATAAGCCAGGATCAAAAAAATATTCTCTTTTTTGGCACGAGTTTAACAGCCGGTATGGGGCTCGATCCTTCGGAAGCTTTTCCTGCTTTGATCCAGAATAAAATCGACTCGTTAAAATTGCCTTACAAAGTTATTAATGGCGGTTTAAGTGGCGAAACTTCTGCTGGGGGCAAGGGAAGGATTGACTGGTTGCTGAAACAGCCAGTGAATATCTTTGTGCTCGAACTGGGCGCTAATGATGGTTTAAGGGGCCTGCCTGTAGCGCAAACCATTAAAAACCTGCAGGATATTGTTGACCGGGTGAAGGCTAAATATCCTGATGCCAAACTTGTATTGGCTGGTATGCAGGTACCGCCGAACATGGGTGCTAAATATGCTGCCGATTTTAAGAATATTTTTCCGGTACTGGCACAGAAAAACGAAATGAAACTGATCCCGTTTTTGCTGGATAAGGTAGGTGGCGTACCGAAATTAAACCAGGCTGATGGTATTCATCCAACTGCAGAAGGAGATAAGATCCTGGCCGAAAATGTTTGGGTGGTGTTGAAGGATTTATTGTAGTTTAATTGCCAGTTTTAACCGCAAAGCATGCAAAGTTAGGTGCAAAGCGTGCAAAGTAGGGGGGATTAAAAATCACTAATCCTCGATGGCTTCTGCGCATCAGTGGCATGAAAATTAATGCAAATCTTCTAACGTACCTAGAAAGGCAATAATCTGTTTAATCTCCGTGTTACTTAAATTCAGTTTATCGGCAGCTAAAGTTTGGTTATCAACAGTTATCCCCATTCCAGCACCTCCGCCGCGATTATAGAAATCCATAACCTGCTCCAATGTTTTATACACCCCATTGTGCATGTAAGGTGCTGTTTTGGTAATGTTGCGTAAAGTAGAAGTTTTAAAGGCATGCTTGTATTGTGGATAAGCATACAACGCGTAACGTCCCAGATCCTGGTCTATTTTTGGTTTTATGGTATCGGTGCTTGCAGGTACCCCAAGAACCTCTGCTTCACTTTTAATGAACAGGGGAGCTGGTGTGCCATTAAAAAGTGGCGCAAAATGACAACTACCGCATTTAGCTTTCCCCATAAACAGATTAAATCCCTTCTTTTCTTCCTCATTAAGTTGTTTTTTATCACCCCGCATATAACGATCAAACTTTGAGTTAAAAGGCGATAGGGATCGGATATAAGAAGCCAGTGCATGCTGGATTTTCCAAGGATCAACCTTGCCTGTCTTATCCTGGTAGGCCTTTTGAAATAAGGTTGAGTAAGTTTTCGAAGTGTTGATCCGTGCTGAAGCCTGCGCGAGTGAACCATCCATTTCCTGTTTGTGGTGAACCACGTCCAGTGCCTGATCTTCAAGAGTGCCTGCTTTTAAATCGTAAAAGAACCCGCGTTGCAAGCCTGCATAGGTTAACGTTGGGGTATTTCTCAATAAGGTTTCACCTTTTGATATTGCAGCTGCTTTGGTTAAACCATCGGTAAAAGCGAGCGATTGGTGATGGCAGGTGGCACAGCTGCGCTTGCCTCCGTTAGAAAGTACCGGATCATTAAATAGGGTTTTGCCAAGTGCAATCTTGTCGTCGTTAATAAATAAGGTGCTGTTACCCACAAATTTATTTACGTTGAAGGCATTTGGCTGGAACATAGTTACCGCATCATCGCGCAAGGCAGAGCCACTAGCAGCAGTTGGTATTTTTTTCTCTATCCGAAGCAGGTTGATGTGTTTACTGATCGGATCGAGGTAAGCTGTTATAAAAGTTAACCTGTCAAAGCTATTGAAATCAGGGTTGTTATTGAGGTAGGCAATGGCAGGAGCTATTGTTTTATTTGCCGAGGCATCATATTTCACTAATACGTCTTCAATTCCTTTTAGTGCAGATGCCGTTTCTGGGATTGCCTGTAAGGCCGCTGGTGTATCAAAACCGGTAATGCCCAAACTGGTAATCCTGAAAATTTCCAGCCGTATGGCATCAAATAGTTGTGCATCGGTAAGTTGGTATTGCTCATTAAAACGGCTAACCCGCTGCAGGTTTAGCTGCATTTTTTTTATCTCGTTTAATAACTCCAGGCGGTTTTCCTTTGATGGTTCTTCATAAATTATTTCCTCCATTACCTGAAAGCCCGTTGGGTTTTCGATCAGGTTTTCGCCCAGTTCAATTTCATCAATGGGTGCGCCATTAAGCATAACCGCTGTTGAAGGGAAAAAATATTCGATATAATACTCCAGCTGCTTATATTTTGCCCTGGCTAGTAAAAAGGATTGTTTAATTGCCTTTTCGTTACGATCCTGAATGGCCTTAAATAATTTTTGATCAACAATAGTTTGAAATTCAATAAGCTGCTGGTCAAAGTCTGCCTTAACCTGTTCCGGGGCTGATTTGGTTTCTGTTTTGCAGAAAATAGATAGCAGCGTAGTGAAGGTTATTAGTGAAGCGCAAAAGACAACTTTTTTAAAGCCTGGCATATTTGGGTAGGTTGAAATAAAATAGAAAAATCCCTTCCAGCTACTGCCGAAAGGGAAATGAAAGCATTTTTGGGTTATTTTGAAACGCCGCGAACAATTACTACTTGTCCACCTTCGTTATTGTTTACTAATCTGGTTGTACCACCATCGGCATTTTTGTATTTATCGTTTGTCCAGGTGTGTGGGTGTAAATTAACGATAAAGGTATCTGGAATGCCTGTTAAAGTCGAGATATCATACATGGCTCCATACTCCCAGCTACTTAATAATGTGCTGTTTGATGGATTGTATTTCGCATTAAAAGTAGCATCTGTTCTACGGTGGTTCATCTGTAACATCGGTTTTAACGATTTTGAAGCCATCGCAAACTGCCAGATGGTTCCATCGTGATCGTTGTTTTTGTAAAACGAATCGCCATCTTCCTGAATGTACACGTAGTTTTCAGTAACGCAAAGATTATCAGGGTTTACAATGCTTTTTCCCGGATTATCGTTACCATCAACAGCAACTTCCAGTTTACCTTTTAGCGGGTTGCTTGCATCAAGCACCAATTTGTACACACGGCCCCACATGGTTTTGCCGCTTACAGGCGTAATTTTATCGCCCTGGCTAACACCGGTTGCAGTAAAATATACTTCACGTCCGTTTGCTGCACTGCCTTTTCTGTAATCGATATCTTCAACACGCGCTAACATTAAAGCTTTTTTGTCAATAGTTTGCTGCTGCAACTGCGCACCGGTACTGCTTTTTACATTGTCAAGTTCTACAAACTCCACATCGTAAGTTTGTCCTTTATCCATGTTGGTTTCAATAGGGTCGTTATTGCTGCGTTTCATTACATATAACTTGCCGTTTTCCAAATCTCCCTGGGTGTTAGATACGTACATGGCCAGCTGTCCGTCTGTTTCATCTTCGCCAATCATGATTACCGTTTTACCTGCAAATGCTCCTTTAGGTAGCGGTACGGCATTTTCGGCACTCCATCTGCCCAAAGCACTAACGGTTCTTTGTTTATTCTTTTTATCAGCAGCTGCAAGTGGATCGATGGCATGAATCATCGATTCTGCACCACTTTCGCCCGCAGTTAAGAAAACCGGTTTAGCAAAACCATGTTCTTCTGGCGTTGCCATTGTAGCAGAACAAAGGCGGGTCATGCCACCATCAGAATCTACAATGTATTCTCCTTTTACAGGTTTAAAATTTTTATCTAAGTAAACACGCGATACTGATTGAAGGATTTCGTGGTTGTTAATCATAATGAAACCTTCGCCAGCAGGGTTTTTAATAATTCCTGCTCCGTCAGGTTGCGCACCAAAAATAAAATTAGGCGACTCAGGCAATACATCATCCGAGCTGATTAGTGTAGTAATGTTAAGGCTTTCGAAACCAGGCATTGCTTTTACCAATGATGGGTTTACCGAATAATCTTTTAACGTAACCGGGGTAGTGGTTTCTGGTGTTTCCGGTTCATTATTTTTTTTACAGGCACTGATTACTATTGTAGAAGTAACGAATGCAGCAACAGCAAAGGCTAGTGCCTTTTGCTTTAATAGCGTTTTGTTCATAAGTTTTGTTTTCCGTTTGAGGCAAAATTACATTGGCTATGTTGCGAAAAATTAAAGTATATGTTAAGCTAAACTGCATGGCGCTATTTAGAATGGTTCTGTTGTATAGGATGAATATGAGTTAGGGAGTTTAATCTCTTTTAAATTGTTTTAAGGTATCGTTATTTCATCAGGAAAGGGAACAGGTTTGGATGTGCTGCTTTCAACAGGCATTTGTGCGCCTCGTTCTTTCAGGGCTTTCCCTAAAATGTTAGCCAGCCTTTTAGTTTCGGCAGGATTTGCTGCTGCCAGATTGTTTTGCTCTGAAATATCCTTGCTTAAATCATACAGCTCAAATGCCTGATTGCGCATACGGTAAATCAGTTTCCATTGGCCGTATCGTAATGCACTGTAATAGTTTATCCCCAAAAGCTGTTCATCTTTTTCATTGGTCCACTTGTTAGGGTAATGAAAAATAAGTGGCCGGTCGTGAAGTTTAACTGCAGGATTTTTTAAAGTAGGCACTAAACTTAAACCATCCAGCTTTTGAATCGTTTTTTTATCCTTTATACCTGCCCAATCGAGTATAGTGGGGAAAAAATCGTCGATAATTACCGGGTTGCTGTTAACGCTTTGTGCCTGGGTAACGCCCGGCCATTTTACCAGCATTGGTTCGCGGATACCGCCTTCGTATACCGATCCTTTGCCCGAACGGAAGGGAAAGTTATGGGTATTCGCATCACCACCACGACCATGTGCATCTAAACCCCCGTTATCGCTCATAAAAACAATAATGGTATTTTCTGCTACTCCTTTTTCCTTTAGGAAGTCCATAATATCGCCCAAGCTTTTATCCATGCCTTCAACCATGCTGGCATACTTTGCTTCGGCGCTATCTAAACCGGCATCGTAATATCGCTGTACAAAACGTTTATCGGCCATAAGCGGCACATGTACGGCATAATGCGCCAGGTTTAAATAGAAAGGTTCTTTTCTGGCAATGGGTGTTTCCATGGCCTTTTTTGCTTCTAAGGTTAAAGCTTCGGTTAAGAAAGTGCCGGTATTGTAATACTCCTGCAAATCGGGCACGGCCTGTGCCTGTGCTTTGCCGGGTAAATTGCCATAACGTTGCTCGGAGAGGTAACTTTGTGGGTGACCTGCCGAATGGCCTGCAATATTGACCATAAAGCCCAGGTTATAAGGGCTTGCACCGGGTGTACCCATCGATCCCCAATGTGCTTTACCTACATGGATGGTATAATAACCTGCATTTTTGAGCAATTGCGGGAAAGTGGTTGCATAAACTGTATTTGCTGTATTGGAAACATTGCTTAACCCGTTAATGTTCCAGTTTAAAGGTGCAAACTGGGCATCTTTGGCATCGGTAGGCTCGTTTTTATTGGGCGATGTCCAGTTGGTGATGTGGGTACGCGCCGCATTCATTCCACTAAGCAGGCTTGTTCTGGTAGGCGTACAAACCGGCTGGGCATAGGCATTGGTAAATTTCATACCTTGTTTGGCCAGCCGCTCCATGTTGGGTGTATGGTAACGTTTATTCAAAGGCATCATTTCCGCACAAAATGGAACCGAGGTATCCATAATGCCCATATCATCTACTAAAAATAAAATGATGTTGGGCTTGCTTTTATTTTGTTGCGCAAAAGTATTTAAGCCAATTAAAAGTAATAGCATACCAATTGAATGCTGAATTAACTTGCTTGTTTTTAATGTCGTTTTCAATTTGGTTAGTCGATTAATTAATAGCTGTTTTACTCTAAGATAGATTAAATATTTAAGTCAGTATAACGCAAACGTTTGACCGATTTTAATAAAAAAAAGAAAACAGATAAGGCCAACAAACCAATATTTTTTATTCAATTTGCCAGCTGATTCTATGAGGTGCCCGGGATGATATTTTGAGACCTAAATCCCGATTCACGCATAATTATTCGATGAGAAAATGCCTAAGTCGATGTAGATATTATGTTAGTAGATGTGTAGTTAAAAATAGGGTGTTTATACGGTGTGTAAATACACAAAAATATGGTTACTTAGTAGCTAGCCTAACTTCCGATAGCAAATAAGGCCTGATTTAACCATCTATAAACATAAACATCTCTAACAATGAACACCTTAAAACTCGAAGAAAGGCTGGACGAAGTGTGGAAACACTGCCAGCGTGGATTAGTGTACCCATCACCTTTTGCTATTTTTACCACATTTTGGGTAAACACACCGGTAAGCCGGCCGCAACTTACCGAACTGATGGCTGCGGTGCGGAAAGAAATCAATACCAACGAAGTATTGGCTAACAGAAATACATCGGTAGTACTGGGTATTTCTTTTAAAAACTGGGCGGCTATCTGTAAAAAAGAAGGGCTAAGCCTACCACGCGGAATGCGCCTTAATTTCCCAACCAAAGATGATCCTTTTACTTCTGATGTTTTCGATGCCTCGAAAGGGGTTTTCGATGATACCGAAGGCGATCTCTGGTTTCACATTAAAAGTGATAGCAAGCAGGCATGCGAGATCGTACTCGATTTTTTGGTTAACGGACTTAAAGGCGTAACCAGGCATTATTTTGCACAAGATGCAGCCTCTAAATCCAACCAGAAAGATGGCAATAAAGGTAAGGTACTGGGCTGCCGCTTTTCTGAAAACCTGAATAATCCTTCGGATCCGATTACCATTGCCAAACACACTTTAATTGGTGGCGAAGACATTAGCCATTTGGGCGGATCGTTTGTGCTTGCGCAGCGTTTTATCATCAATTGGAACCAGATTAACATGATGACCGAAGATCAGATCGAAGACCTGATTGGCCGTAAAACAGACGACACCATTATTCCCGACCGCGATTCGCGCAGCCACATAAAATCGGCCAGGATACAGGATGAACATGGCAATACTACGCCGATTCTGCGCTTAGGCTTACCTTTCGGCAGAGCCAAACAATCATCAGTTGGTTTCAGGGCACCAAAATCGGTTACCGTTTCTGACGAGGAAGGCATTTACTTTGCAGGTTTTGCCAAAGAAGCCGGAATCCTCGAAAATATCATGAGCAACCAGGTTGGGGGCGATAAAGGCTTTATGAACGACCGTTTATTTAATCACCTAAAATCAGATCTGGGTGGTATTTTTTATATTCCAAGCGTAGATGACCTGGGACTGGATGAACACCCCGACTACAGCAATAATTTTTCATACATGGAGAAGGGCGATTGGTCTAAATTCCCGGGGGTAGACTGGACACGCTTAGACCGTCATTATCAGGATGCATCCAAAAACGGGCTGATGTACTACAGCCATCAAAATTACCTGTTTGCCATGTCGACCGGTATTAACCGCAACAACCATTATTTTAAAACACCAAGCAACCGCATACTGAGCCTGCTGGAGAATATTTTTTCTTTATGGCAGGATAACTGGTATTTTAACCGCAAGCAGGAGGAAATTAAAGACGACCTTCAGCATTACATTAAAGCCTACGAGGGGAGCGATAAACCTGCCGACATCATGAAAGAATCAATCATGGTCAGGAAAGGCTGGGCCGTACGTTTAAGCCTGCAGTTGTTCAGTTCGGCCGATTATGGTTTCAGGGGGCGTAAAATCAGGTTTCCCGATGGCTCATTACACCCTTATTCTGCCTTTATCGAAGCGAAAGGCGAATGTGTGTACGGATCGGATACCTACCGGATTTCGCCCGAAGAAATTATTGTTGGCGCCATGCCAAACCTATCGCTGGGCGAAGGCCGTTATGTAATGAAATACCTTTCGGAAACCGAACGCATGGATGGCTTTTTAAGCAACCTGAGTGAGGCATCGGGGGTAGGGCACGTAATACCGCATTACGAAAAAGCCCTGCAAAAAGGCTTGCAGCAAATGAAAACAGAAGTGCTGGCTTACGAGCATAAGGCAACTACTGCTGAATTGAAAGACTTTTACCGCTCTTCGTATTTATCGCTGCAAGGCATTACCGAATACATGCAGAACTACGAAAAACTGGCCCGCGAAACTGCCGGCAAAATGGCCGAAGGACAAGCCTGGGAAAAAGCCAACCTGCTGGCCATTGCGGCGCGGATGAAAAAACTGGCTAACGATAAGCCTGATACTTTTGTAGAAGCCGTACAGTTTATTTTTACGTTGCACACCTGTTTGCACTTAAACGGCGAACCTACCGCAATTGGCCGTATGGATCAGCTTTTGCAGCCTTATTACGAAAAAGATGGTATTTCGGAAGATGAAGCTCAGGAAATTATCGATGCTTTTTACATCAAATTAGACGAAAAAGTACAACAGAACCGCATCTTTATGGAAGATCATCAGCCTTTTGGCAACCTGGCCATGGGTGGTGCTTCCGGTCCGTACCCACAAGGCGCTTCTTTAGGGCAATGGATTCAGCAAATTACTGTAGGCGGAACAATAGCCGATGGTACGGCCGATTTTGCCAACAGTAAACCAGCTTATAATGATGTAACCAAACTCTTTATCCGGGCCTCGGGCAGGTTGCCTTTAAATGCACCTTGCCTTTCGCTGCGTACACGTAAAGATATCCCGAAAGAAATACTCGAAGAAGCAGCGCATGCTGTCCTTTCGGGAGGAGCACACCCAATATTGCTCAATGATGAAAAAATTATTGAAGGGCTTTACCGAAGTGGAGATAATGTAGGGGGCGAGCTTGGCCATAGTCACAAAAACTGGAATTCGGCTGTTTCCATGCAATCGGCACAGAATTATGCCTGCGACGGCTGCTACGAACCGCAGTTTCCGGGGGAGAACTGGTTTTCGCTGGGTGGTTTTTCTACCTTACAGCCACTTGAGTGTGCTTTAAACCAGGGACGTACCTATTCATCGGCAGGGCAATCTTACCTGTTCGGGCAAAATGTATCGCTCAATTCTAAACCGGCCGATCAAATCAAGAGCTTTGATGAACTGGTAAGGATTTATTTCCAGCATTTCGAATTGTTAAACCGCAAAGCCTTTAACGGGCAGCTGATGGGTTTTGGTGCCAATACCAAATTCTGTCCTTCGCCAATATTAAATGTGCTGATGGACGACTGTTTGGCCCGCGGACTTGACTTTTACAGCGGAGGTACCAAATACAACATTTACGGGCCTTGCTATATCTCTTTAAGTTCGGCCATTAACTCGTTATACGCCATTAAGGTAATGGTGTTTGATGATAAAAATGCCGTAACCACCCTGCCCGAATTGTTAGAATGTTTGTGCTGCGATTGGGGCTATAAAATGACCGAGCCTTTCATCAGTACGCTGGCCGGCGAATCGCGCATTACCAGTCGTTCAGATCGTTTTAAACGTCTGCGCGAAATCGCATTAAGCCTGCCTCGCTATGGCCGCGGGCACCACGAAATTGATGCCTTTGGCGATACGATTGTAGGGGGAATTGCCAAAATCTCGGTAGAGACCTTTACCAAACCCTTACCGCAAATGTATAGCGCCTTGCAAAACCTGGCCGCACGTTACGGTACCGAAGAACATCCTTTCGGTATTCAGATCCAGCCGGGGGTAGGTACATTCGAAAACCATGTAGAAATGGGTGCCTGGAACGGAGCCAGTGCAGATGGCCGGAGATTGGGCACGGCTGTAGCGTCTGACCTGAGTGCGGCACCAAGTCCGATGGATTTACCGGTTGAACACCAATATGCAGGTTTCGAAGCCTCATTGGCTGGTTTCGAAGGTGAAGGTACTGACCTGATGACCGATGGTGCACCAACCGATTATAATGTGAATGAAGATTTCCCGGCGGAAAGAATCGTGCGTGTAATGCAGCAATTTGCCGAAGGCCATTCGTCTAATATCCTAACCATTACGGTAGCCAGTCCCGATACTTATAGCCAGGCTGTGGGTTCGCCAGAGCAGTTTAATTTACTGCGTGTAAGAACCGGTGGCTGGTCTAACTTCTTTACCTCGGTGTTCCCGCTTACGCAGGATCAGCACCGCAGGAGACCGGTTTCTACACCAGAAGTGCTGGAAAAGAAAGAAGGAGACATTAGCAAATGCCCTTTCCACCAGAAAATGGCAGAGGGATAAAATTTAATAAAAGTAGGTGGGAGCTTGAAGCAACCACCTGCTTATTTCAGTTGCTCTCATTTACACCGTTCCTTTTTACCATTTAAGACATTTAAGGTCATCCAAGCTTTCGGCTTTGGTCTTTTAGCTTTTAGCTCTTTTTTTACCACCCAATCTTCGAACCTCTGACTTCGGACTTTTTTACCATTTAAGCACATCCAAGCTTTTGGCTTTAGTCTTTCCGCTTTTAGCTCTCCGTTGCAGGCTTTAGCCTTAAATTCCAGTTGTTCATTTTGATCTTACTGTAATTCTTATAAATTTGCTGTTACCAAATAAAACAAGTCAGCGCAAAACTTCCTGGAGATCCAGTTAATTTATACCCATTACCCTTATTTTAACGGCTAATAATAAGATGTTCAATAAAAACGACGGAGATGTTGCTGATGTTTTGCAACCTGAGGAGCTTTTTAAAAAGCTTTACCGGCGTTTATACGATTTTGCATATTACCTGTTAAAGGATAAGGAATTGGCAGAAGATGTAGCGCAGGATGCTTTTGTGGTTTATTTAGAACAGCAGGAAAGTATTGCAGCTAATTTCAGTGCGATAAAATCATTTTTATACACCACTGTAAAAAATGCGAGCTTAAATAAAATCAGGCATAACAATGTGGTTGATGTTTACCACAAGAAAAATCCCCTGGATATCTATTCCGATCCGCAGATATTGGAAGGCATTATCCATACCGAGATTATTGCCGAGATTTATGATCAGATCAATGCCCTTCCGCCCGGATGCGCCATGGTGATCAGGTACGGTTATTTAGAAGGATTAAGCAATAGCGAAATTGCCAAACTGATGAATATTAGCATTAATACCGTTAAAAGTCAGAAAAAGCGCGCATTATCCTTAATGAAAATACATCTCGGGAAGGCTGCAATGGCACTTTTTACTGCCCTCTACTTAAATAATTAATTTTTTTAAAATTATTTCCATCCTTTTTTACCCTTCAGGTTTCTTAGTTGTATAGCCCATACAAAAGATGAATGAAGAAGCCTTTGAACTGTCAGAATTAATTTCCGGATACTTGCTATGTACCCTCACCGCCGAACAGGAAGAGCGGTTAAAGCTTCTTTTGGCGGAGGATGAGGAAAAAGCTAAACTGCTGGAAACTTACCGTACAGCCGGGCCCACCGCAGAGCGTTTGATAAACATGGATAGCGTGGATGTGGATCAGGCCTGGCATAAGGTAGATCAGCGTTTTCGTGGGGCTAAAGTCGTTCAGCATAAAAAACGTTATGGCTGGCTTAAATACGCAGCTATTTTGATTGCGGTAATCAGTGCTTTCGTTTTCTATTTCAGTTTAAATAAATCCGATCCCCGGATTATTCCGGATATAACCAAAACTTACAAAAACGATGTTTTACCGGGTACCCAAACCGCTAAACTCATCCTTTCGGATGGAACCCAAATATCGCTCCATAAAGAAAAACAGGTAATTGGCGATGAAAAGGGGACAACCATTATCAGTAATCAGGGCGAAATCAGTTATGGCCAATCCGAAACCAGTGAACTGGCAAGCACAAAGTACAATACTTTGGTCGTACCAAAGGCCGGAACTTACAAGGTAACTCTGCCCGATGGTTCAAAGGTAATGTTAAATGCCATGTCGGAACTTAAATTTCCGGTTAGTTTTGCAGGCAACGAGCGTTTAGTGAGTTTAAAAGGCGAGGCTTATTTCGAAGTAGCCAAAGATGCTGCACGTCCTTTTAAAGTTAAGCTTAACCAATCAGAAGTTGAAGTTTTAGGTACCCATTTCAACATTTCTGCATATAACCAAACTGCAAGAACCACACTTTTAGAAGGTTCGGTTAAAGTGAGTAATGGCAAAAGCGTCGATATACTCACTCCCGGCAGGCAGGCATTATCCGATCAGCAAAATATTGCGGTTTCAAAAGGCGATGTAGAAAAAGCCGTGGCCTGGTGCAAAGGCGATTTCTATTTCAGCAACGATGCACTGGAGCCTGTTTTGATTGAAATAGGCAGGTGGTACGATTTAAAACTTGTTTACAAAAGGAAATTGCCCGACATCCATATCGGCGGACATGTAAGCAGAAAGGCTAAGTTAAGTGAAGTACTCGATATGCTTAAAGATGTAAGTAACCTGTCTTTTGGTATAGAAGGCAGAAATCTGATTATCAATTAACCAAATATAAACCAAATCAAAAAACTATGTAGAAACAGACAAGACCACACTTGCCTGCAAAATGAATACCGGAAGTGTACCACCACCTCCGGTAAGTAATTCAGGTACGAAAACAGTATAAAACCGAACTTATTTCTCTAACCTAAATCAAACGAAAGTATGAATTTCTTTTGTCACAGACAAAATATTGCCCATCGGGAAGGAATTTCCGGTATACCTATAGTTATCAAAATTATGAAACTTGTTACCCTTTTAATCTTTGTACTCCAGATTGGCGTATTCGCGAACGGCCGGGCACAACAGGTTAACATTTCAGTAAAAAATGCCGGACTAAAATCCGTCTTTACCACGCTGAATAAGCAAACCAGTTACCGTTTTCTTTACAACGAAGAAACCATCCAAAAAGCCTTACCCGTTACATTCAAGGTAAGTAATGTAGATATCAATATCGCTTTAACCAAGGCCTTGCAAGGCTCGGGTTTAGGGTTCAGGATTCATGGAGAAACCATCACCATTTTAGAAACGACTAAAATAAGCGAGGTAGCAGCAAAAGCTTTAACCATTACCGGAACTGTAAAGGATACATCGGGGCTTGCTCTGCCCGGTGTTACGGTGCAGGTCAAAAACAAGCCAACTATCGGCACCGCTACCGATGGAAACGGCGCCTTTGTATTAAAAGGAGTGCCAGAGGGAGCAGTATTGGTTTTTAGCTTACTTAGCTATAAAGGCCAGGAACTGTCGCTAAATGGCCGAACGGTAATCAACGTGGTGCTTAAGAGCGATGAAGCCAACCTGAGTGATGTAGTGGTAGTTGGTTTCGGTAAGCAAAAAAAGAGTAGCCTGGTAAGTTCAATTGCCTCGGTAAAAGGAGATGCATTGCGCGTACCCACCCGAAGTCTGACTAATGCCATTGCCGGTCAGGTACCCGGTATTATTGCTATTCAACGATCGGGAGAACCGGGCTATGATAATGCCGAATTCTGGATCAGAGGGGTAAGCTCATTTGCCGGAGGAACCAATCCACTTGTGCTGGTTGATGGGATACCCCGTGCCATGACAGATATTGAACCGGATGAAATTGAAACCTTTAACGTACTGAAAGATGCAGCAGCTACAGCGGTATATGGAGCTGAGGGTGCCAATGGTGTAATCTTAATCACCTCAAAGCGGGGTGTGGTACAAAAAACAAAAATTACCTATCGCGGAGAATATACGCAGAATAAGCCCACCAGGCTTCCGGAATTTATGGATTCATACGATTATCTTTTCGCCTATAATGAAGCCTTACGTAATGAAGATAGTCCGGTGTTTAAAACAGACGAGCAGCTGGCCTTGTATAAAAACGGAACAGATCCCGATTTATATCCCAATACCAAATTTCTGGATGTTATGCTCAGGGATAACACCTACAACACCCGCCACACTTTAAATTTCAGGGGTGGGGGTGATATTGCCAAGTTTTTTGTTTCGGGGGCCTATTATCAGGAAAACGGAATTTTTAACTCTAACCCCAATAATATTTATGATAATAATCTGGGCCTTAAACGCTATAATCTGCGTAGCAATATTGATTTAAATGTTACCAAAACGACAACATTGGGGGTAGATTTAAGCGGACAGTACCTTTTAACCAATTACCCTGGTACAGGTACATCTGCTATTTTCGCCAGAATGATGGGCGTACCGGGTTATCTTTTTCCTGCTGTTTACTCAGATGGTACGATAGCCGGGCACCCTGGTATTCCAAGTGCTAACCGCTCTAACCCTTACAATTTGTTAATGGAATCGGGTTATGCTAAAGAGTGGAGAACAAGTCTGCAATCCAAGTTATCTTTAGATCAAAAGTTAGATTTTATAACCAAAGGGTTGAGCTTTAAGGGGATTGTTAGTTTCGATGCTACCCTGAATTATTACATGAACAGGCTAAAATCACCTAAACAATTCAATGCAACCTCGCGCGATGCAAACGGCAAATTGATCTTTGTGCAGGTTGGAAATCCTGAAACTACTTTGGGCGAGCCTGTAGAAACAAGTAATGGTCAGAAAAATATCTATTTAGAAAGTTCATTAAATTATAACCGGGTTTTCGCAAACGACCACACTGTTGGGGCGATGTTGCTAACCTATCAAAAAGAAGCCCAGCAGCAAGGTGAAGCATTAGCTTTCAAAAAACAAGCATACGTGGGCAGGGTAACCTATAATTACGCCAACCGTTATTCTATAGAGGGTAATTTCGGGGTTACAGGAAGTGAAACTTTCTCGCCTGGCAACCGTTTTGGATTTTTCCCTGCAATAGGTGGGGCATGGTACGCCAGTAACGAGCCATTTTATCCTGAAGCATTGCGAAAGGTAGTATCGTCGTTAAAGTTCAGGGCATCTGTTGGTAAAACGGGTAACGACAATACCGGTGGAGCGAGGTTTCTTTACCGCGGTACCTACACCACAGGTACTACAGGCTACCCGATTGGCATTGGGGGCACTGGCGCTCTAAATGGTTTAAATGGTATCGTAGAAGGACGTTTTGAAGCGCCCGATTTAACCTGGGAGATAGAAAATAAAAAGAATTACGGAGTAGATATTGAATTATTTAAAGGGGCTGTAGATTTTTCTGTCGATTATTTCAATAACCTGCGTTCCAGTATTTTACTGCAACGTCGTACAGTTTCGGGCGTTACCGGATTCAGACAGTCGCCGTGGCAAAATTTTGGTTCAGTATCTAACAAGGGGATGGACGGGTCAGTTAACATCAAACAAAATATTGGCGAGCTAAAATTAACTGCGCGGGGTAACTTGACTATTGCTAAAAATAAAATACTCGAAATTGATGAATTGCCACAACCTTACCCCTGGATGAACCAAACCGGCACAAGTATAGGGGAGTGGAACCTGTATACAGCCGACGGTTTGTATACCGATAACGATTTTACGCTGACTACCGATGCCGCAGGAAAACGTACCTATACCTTAAAACCAGGATTGCCGGTAAGCACCCTGGGCGGAGTGGTTAGGCCCGGAGATATTAAATACAAGGATTTAAACGGTGACGGGAAGATCGATAATTTTGACAGAAGCTACTATACAGGCAGTAATCCTGCAAATCCGGGTATTGTTTATGGTTTTGGGCTAAACGCCGAATATAAAGGCTTTTATGGAAGTATCTTTTTTCAGGGAGTAGGTAAAACCTCAACTGTATTCGGACAAAATTCGAGTAATTTTTTTCCTTTTGCTATTGGATTAGAGGAATCGAATTTAAGGGAAGCTGCTCTAAACAGGTGGACAGAGGCCAACCCAAGCCAGGATGTTATGTTTCCACGTTTGCATTCGGTGGGTTTCGTAAATAACCAGGTGGCGAGTACCTGGTGGCTACGCGATGCCAGTTTTATACGCTTAAAGAATATTGAATTGGGATATCGTTTTCCTAAAAAAATGCTGCGGAAAATTGGATTTGAAACAGGTAGGATTTATGTAATGGGCAATAATATAGCCGTTTGGGATAGCATTAAAATGTGGGATCCCGAGATCGGCAATGCCAATGAAGGCCTCAATTACCCTATTCCGCGTTCTTATACCATTGGCCTTGAGTTTAATTTATAATATCCAAAGAAGAAAATGATGAAATCAAAAATATATAAAGCCATGTTGCTTTGCTGCATAATCATAAGCCTGGGCTCGTGCAGTAAAAATTACTTAAATGTATCGGATGAGCTTGCAGGGCAGCTTTCACTCGATCAGATTTTTTCTACACCGGCCAATGCACGTGCTTTCCACCGCAATATTTTTGCTGGTATCGGTACTTCATCGGCAATGGTTTTTCAGTTATCTACCACGGCGGTTAGAGGAGTCGATAATCCCTGGCCAGCTTTTACCGATGAAAACAGAAACCAGCAGGGGGCTTTCAGGTTAGAACCCCCGGCTGGTTTTAATGCGTCAAATGCACCCTTTAGCCGTTGGGATTTATACCTCTATATCCGCCAGGCTAATGTTTTTCTGGCCAATGCTAAAATTATTCCCCGTGTTGGTGGCACTTCATCAAGTGGTACACTTGCCGATGCCATTGAAGAGCCAGAATATAAAAAGCTAATGGCGCAGGCCAGGTTTTTAAGGGCTTATTATCATTATTTGTTGTTCGAACTTTACGGGCCAGTTCCGATTATGGACAAGGCTGTTAACCCTAATGATACCGATTTGGATTTTGAACGCAACAGTGTAGATGAGGTGGTTAATTTTGTGACTAAAGAGATGGATGCTGTAGCTGCCGACCTTGATGAATATATTCCATTAACCGATATCAATAATCTGGGATTGCCTACCAAAGGTGTTGCATTAGCAATAAAGGCAAAAATACTTGTTATGGCGGCAAGTCCGCTATATAATGGCGGCTTTGCAGAAGGAATGGCACTAAGCAATAAAAGTGGAAAGAAGCTATTTCCGGTAAAAGATGATGGCAAATGGCAAAAAGCAGTTAATGCGCTTCAGGATTTTATTAATTTTTCGGCTGGTAAATATGATTTATACCGCGAATTTACTGCCGGAGTATTAGATCCCGATAAATCTATTTATCAATTGTTTCAGGCCATGAACAGCGAGGTGATTTGGGCGAGTGGCAATGAAGCTTATGGAAGCATTTCTTCGGGCGATGGTTTGGTACGCCGGGCTACTCCCCGGAGCCAGGGAGGTTACGGAAATGTAGGCCCAACACAGGAGCTGGTTGATGCGTTTTTCATGAAAAACGGTAAATCCATCAACGATTCAGGCTCAGGGTATAGCGAAGTAGGTTTTTCTACCGTTACCGAAGTTCCGGCTGGGAGATCGGAAGCCGGAACATTTAACATGTATGTAAACCGCGAACCTCGTTTTTATGCCTCTATTGTATACCACGGCAAAAAGTGGCCGGTAACCAATGCGCTGATTAAGTTTACTAAAGGAAATGGGAATGATATTGCTTCTAACTATTCGATTACCGGATATAACATGTATAAGCGTTTAAACAGGACTGTAAGCCAGTCGGTAACCACAGCACCTAAAACTTTTTACCGCCCTTCGTTTATCTTCCGCCTGGCCGAGTTCTATTTGCTTTATGCCGAAGCTTTAAACGAAGTTAATCCGGCCGATCCTAAAATTGCCCAGTATGTAGATTTGGTACGCGAGCGGGCTGGCATCCCTAAATGGAGCGTTAGTAATCCGGCCATTATTGGTAACCAGGCGCTGCAGCGCGAAGCCATCAGAAAAGAAAGCCGGGTAGAACTTTGTTTTGAAGGCCAGCGGTATTTTGATGTGCGTAGGTGGATGATCGCAGAGAATGCTTCGGGGCAGGGAGCCCAAGGAGGGCCTTTTTACGGGATGAATGTAGGAGCAGAAACTGATGCTGATTTTCTTAAACGTACACAGTATGAAACAAGGGTATTTACCCGTGCTTACTACTTATGGCCAATCCCGCTGGGAGAAATCCAGAAAAGTACCAAACTGGTTCAGAATCCCGGATGGTAAATCGGCTAGATTTAGCATCGCGGTATTAAAATAGTTTTAAAAATATGCGCTCTTTAAAGGCAGCAGCTTAATTGCTGTTGCTTTTATGCATAAATTTATTGCCACAATTGAGTTTATCAAACCAACAACACAAATGAAAAAGATAATTATTTTAATTTCCTTACTTACCTCTCAGGTATATGCTCAGCAGAAAAGCATAGTCGGTATTTTGCCCGGCGATAGCCAAAGTACCATCATTCGCAAGGCGGCTAATGTGACCCCATCGCCGCGACAACTGCGCTGGCAAATGCTCGAGTTAACTGCTTTTTTCCACTTTGGGATTAATACTTTTACTGATAGGGAATGGGGAGATGGAAAAGAAGATATAAGCGCGTTTAATCCTGCACAACTTAATGCAGAGCAATGGGTTAAAGCCATTAAAGAGGCAGGCTTTAAACAGGCCATTATTACAGCAAAACACCATGATGGCTTTTGCTTATGGCCAAGTAAATTTACAGAACACAGTATAAAAAACACGCCTTACAAACAAGGTAAGGGCGATATTGTAAAAGAAGTAGCCGAAGCCTGCAGAAAATACAATATTGGCTTTGGGGTTTATTTATCACCCTGGGATAGAAATAATGCTTCGTACGGAACGGATGCCTATAATACCTATTTTGTAAACCAGCTAACAGAATTGTTAACCCAATACGGCAAAGTAGATGAAGTTTGGTTTGATGGTGCAAATGGCGAAGGACCCAATGGCAAGAAACAGGTTTATGATTTTAATAGCTGGTACACTTTAATCAGGAAATTACAGCCGCAAGCCGTTATTGCAGTGCAGGGACCCGATGTGCGCTGGGTAGGTACCGAAACCGGTGTTGGGCGCGAAACCGAATGGAGTGTATTGCCTATGGCAGAACAAAGCCAGGAGAAAATAGCCGCATTATCTCAAAAAGATGTAAATGTAATTCCAACCTTAACGGGATCTTACAAAGATCAGGACAGGGGCAGCCGCAGTAAGCTGGTCAATGCAACAGGTTTGGTTTGGTATCCTGCCGAAACCGATGTGAGCATACGTCCGGGTTGGTTTTACCATAACCATGAAGACGCTAAGGTAAAAACACCAGCGAAGTTAATGGATATTTACTTTACATCGGTTGGCAGAAACGGGGTTTTACTCTTAAATATCCCGCCAAATACCAAAGGTTTAATCGCTGATAGTGATGTTAAAAACCTGGCTGCTTTTGGCCGGAAAATGAAAAATACATTTACCAATAATATTGCTAAAATAGCTACACTAAGTTCAACCTCTGGTAAGGACCTGAAAGCCATGTTTGATGGTAAATTAAATACTTATTTTACTACTGCCGGGAAAGATACTGCTACCACCATTGAATTAAACTGGACAAAAAATACAACCTTTAATGTGCTCTCTTTACAGGAAAATATTGCCATTGGGCAGCGTATAGAAAAGTTTGAAGCCGAATATTTTGATGGCACTGAATGGAAGAATTTTGCATCGGGCACTACTGTAGGTTACAAACGCTTAATAAAATTTGCACCGGTTACCGCTAAACAGGTTCGCTTTAAGATCATCTCCTCGAGGTTAAATCCTACACTGGCTGAATTTGGCTTGTACCTTTTGGATGAAGGGGAGTAGGGTAAGCTTTAAAATAAAAACAGAACAGGGAGGACAGCTGCAACGCAACTGTCCTCTTTTTTTAACCATATACACCTAATACTCGCCATAGAATATTGGGTATATTTGTAACGATGCAAATTCAATACTACGATATACTGCCTGTACTGAAACCTTATATTCGCACCATCTGTACAATGGATTGCGAGGGCGATGCAGATACCAGTCATATCCATGTATTGCCCGATACCTGTGTAGAGATTTTTATCAATTATACCTCCACTCCGGTTGCCATAATCGGCAACGAACTGTATAAAGGCAGTATTGTTAATTGTAGGATGAATAAGCCCGTTGGTGTGCAAATGAGGAAAGGTGCGGGGTGTTTGGCCATCTGTTTTCACCCGGGAATGGCCTATCAGTTTTTTCGCATGCCGTTTTATTTATTGTCTAACACTACCACGCTGCTTGCTGATCTTTGGAAAACGAAGGCTGTTGCATTGGAAACGTCAATAGCTGATGCCGGCACCCATAACCAGCGCGTAGCTTTATTGCAGCAGCATTTGTTGCAGCAGTTGCGTGAAGCTGATGATAACCCACAAATTAAATATTGCATTCAACAGGTTCAGTTATCGAAAGGCTTAATCTCATTTGCCACACTCACCAGGCATATCGGTTTCAGCCAACGCCACCTTTCGAGGCAGTTTCAGCAGTATGTAGGTTTATCGCCACGCGAATACCTGAAGGTTTCCAGATTTATTTATTCGCTAGCATATCTGAAAAGTAACTTGTCAGGTTCTCTTACCAGCGTGGCATACCAGAGTGGTTATTATGATCAGGCTCACTTTATTCGTGATTATAAACAATATGCTGGTTTTACACCTGGCGAAGTGCTGCGAAACAAACATATTTTACACTAAGCTCTTCCTGTATTTTTTGTCCGTTCTGTACAATTATGCAAAACGGGGCTTACCCATATTTGTATCCTAAACACAAAACCAAATGAGAAAGTTAATATTGGGCTTAGCCATTACCCTTGATGGCTACATTGAAGGAATAAACGGCGAATACGATTGGTGTTTCACCGATCAGGATTATGGTCTTAAAGCATTTTTCGATCGGATAGATGCCATGTTTATTGGTAGAAAAAGTTACGAGGTGATGCAGCAGCACGAAAATAGCAATGATGCCGCCATACCCGGTATGCCTGTACTTACTGAATATATATATTCTTCAACATTAAAATCAGTAAAAGCAGGTGCTGTACTCCTTGCCAATGATGCGGTAGCTGAAGCACAACGATTAAAAGCTGAACAAGGTAAAGATATCTGGCTGTTTGGCGGTGCATCGCTCAGCGATACCATGATTAAGGCAGGGTTGGTTGACGAGTTATGGTTATCGGTTCATCCAGTTTTATTAGGGCGCGGTAAGCCGCTGTTTCATGGGCACAATGCGCGCATTAGCCTAAACCTGCTCGAAAGTAAAACGTACGAAACCGGGCTGGTATCTTTACGCTACGAGGTGATTAATGTTTAAACCTTAAACGCTTTACCATGTAAGGCATTTAAGCACATTTAAGGTGGTGAAGCTTACTGCAAAGCAGCTGAATGATTTTGAAAATTCAGGCCTGGCAAACCTTTTTTTAAACGGTAATAACCAAATACACCGAGGGCAATAAGCAGTAAGAAAATGTTTTCATCGATTGGGCAGGTGGTAATATAATTTTGAATTAAAACCCCGCAAGAGCTGCCCACAATGCATTGACGGTAATTATCTGGTGTAGGGGTATTTATGCAGGCAGATGTTGTGGTAGAGGGCGAACTATTGTAAACATCAACAGTGTAGCCATTACAGCTGGAAGTAGCGCCGGTTGGTGAAGTATGAACAACATTATCATAAGCACCGCCTCCGTAATATATGACGCACCCGTTCTGAGCATGAGATATAGATGGATAAACAACTAAGCAGACTACAAACAACAACACAACCTTCGCCATAGCAAAGCCATGGCACAACCTTAAATTCATAATAATATTTTTTAGACGACTATTAATTTGCTGAGCCTAAAATTGAGACTCAATCTTCAAAAATAGTTCATTTCATCATCGCTATAGCGCGGTTTTGATCTAAATCAACAACTATAAATGTTTTATCAGGGTGGTTACCTAAGGTCATCTGCTTTTTTAAAATAATTTTTAAATCCCGGTTGCATCAGGCAGCCGGGATTTTTTGTTTTTAAGCCAACTTAGGCAATTATTACTCTTATTTAGGACGATTTTTACCCCATGGTAAACTGCTTGCATCGTAAATTTGAAGAATGCGTAACCGAAACGATACGCATTACAATGGGACCACCTAACCAAATAAAGATGAAAAAGAACTTTAAAATAAGCCTGCTCTTAATTTCAGATGCCGATATTGCACAGCAGGTTGACAAAAGGGCAGCTTGGGAGCAAAATGCTTATCGTGAAAATAACCAGCGCCTGATGTTTCTTCACTGGATTCCAGAAGGAGCAAAAGCGAATGGGTGCCGTGAACTCATGAATATTTCCAGAGCATTGAATACCATACATTAAAAAATATAATCAAGTAACCGGACTTTTTAAATGAGTAGTAAATATACTTTGAGGTAAAGGAGTATTGGCTTCTGGTTTATATCGGTTTTTTAGTGTTAAATTTTAACATCTCCCTTTAAATGATAAAAAAGATAAAATTAATTTTAGTGCTAATCATCGTTGGATTATTGCAGGTTCAGATTGCAGCAGCACAAGATGAGTTTGATATCGTCAGGAAAAATATTGTTAACAACCTGAAAGCGCAAGCTAAAACGACAACACAAGCCATAGCTGCACTGCAGCAAAGCCAGCAAGCGGATGGCAGCTGGGTCGATATTCAGTACACCGATGATAGAATCACTTTGTGGACACCCATCAGGCATTTGCACCAAATAAAAGAATATTGTATTGCCATTAATAAAGGATATAGCCGCAAGCTCGACGAAAGGATTGTTGCCGGATTAAACTATTGGTTAAAAGCAGCCCCTAAGAGCAAAAACTGGTGGTATAACGATATTGCTACACCTCAGGCCCTTGGCGAAATACTAATGCTGATTGATGAAGCTAAAGTTAGTTATCCAAAAACGACCAAAGATGCTTTGCTCGAATCGATGAAAAAGGGCGACCCCTATAAACAAACCGGCGCCAATAAGCTCGATATTGCCATGCACTACCTGTACAGGGCCTGTGCGGCAAAGGATGCTGTACTGATGGATGCCGCAGTCAATCAGTTATTTGCTTCCATTGAGTTTTCAAACCAGGAGGGGTTGCAAACCGATTATTCTTATTTTCAGCATGGCAAGCAACTGTATCTGGCAGGTTACGGTGCTGTGTTTTTAACCGGCGAGTACAAGGCGGCGGCAGCTGTAATGAATACCAGGTTTGCCTTAAGCAAAGAAAAGCAAAACCTGCTGAACACTTATTTAACGGAAACCTTTTTACGTGCCATGAGGGGGCGCTACAGTGATTTTAACATTGAAGGCAGGAGCATTTCGCGGCCTGATATGCTGGATAAGAAAAATGCGGTTTTAGATGGATATGCCGAAAATACAGCTACCATGCTTGCGCTGGCGAAAAATATAAATCCATCTGGTGCCAGGGCTATTGATGCAGCTATAGCACGCATTGAAGAACGTCAACCGCCTGCTTTCGGTATTGGCCCTTACCACAAACAGTTTTATAGAGCGGATTATACCCTGCACCAGCGTAAGACATACAGCTTTAACATCCGGGCAGTTTCTGTTCGGACCAGGCGTACAGAAAGCGGCAATGGCGAAAATATTTTTGGGCGGTTTTTGGCTGATGGATCGACCAATATCCAGCGTACGGGAAGCGAATATTTCAATATCATGCCCCTTTGGGAATGGGATAAATTGCCTGGTATAACCTGCCGCGATTTTTTAACAGACCAGCCTGCAGTTGTAGATTGGGGCGAAAAAGGTAATATGGATTTTGTGGGTGGAGTTAGCGATGGAAAATATGGTTGTACGGTTTACGAAATGGATTATAACCAGGTTGCTGCAAAAAAAGCGTGGTTCCTTTTTGATCGGGAAATTGTTTGTTTAGGCACGGGCATCAATAGCACCGAAGCCGAAAATATTACTACCACGCTTAACCAGTGCTGGCTGAAAGGAAAAGTAGGCTTATCCAAAAATAAATGGCTGCTGGCCGATACCGGAAAGCTGGTTAACCCGGCCTGGGTTTGGCACGATAGTATTGGCTACTGTTTTTTACAAAATACCAGGGCAGTAGTAAGTGCAGCAACGCAAAAAGGTAGCTGGAAGGGTATTAACAAAGGCTATAGCGATGAAGAAGTAACTGGGAAAGTATTTAAACTTTTTATCGATCATGGCGTCAAACCGGCAAATGCAAACTACGCTTATTGTGTGTTACCCAATGTTTCCATACAAGAAATGAACAGCGCAGTTACTTCAAATATTAAAGTGCTGGCCAATAACAACCAGGTGCAGGCCGTAGCCAATAATACGTTGCAAATGCTGCAGGTTTGCTTCTATCAGCCACAAACCCTTAGCTATAAAAAGCTAAAAATAACGGTCGATCACCCTTGTCTGGTGCTAGTAAAGGGAATGAATGCCAAAACGCCTGAAATTTGGCTTTCAGATCCCTCTCAAAAACTAACTGAGCTTGCTGTTACCTTTCAGCTTAACAATAAGCCTGTAACCAGGCGCATAACCTTGCCCGATGGCGAAAGCCAGGGTAAAAGCCTCAAAGTTAGTTTTTAGTTCACGTTATCTTAAAAGGCCGGGGTTTGCAAGGGCTAATATTGCGTAATAAGCAGCTAATATAATTGATGAAAATAAGCCGTAAATAACCGAAGTTTGAAAAACTAACCAAATAATTCCCGATGCAGTTAATCCAGGACTGTCCTGGCGGTTCCCATCTTGCAACACGCCAATAAATAAGATATTGGAATTGCCGGTACTATTTGGCTTTTTAGAAACTATTTTATTTTAAAATGATGAGGAATACAAAAAGGTTTATCATGCTTTGCCTGATGGCGTTAGTTACAATAAAGGCAGTAGCAACAGGCATACCACATCAAAAAGCTGCCGATATTTTTTTATCAGGCTTAAAACAATCAAAACCCCGTGTAATTTTAGCAGATGGGAACCCGGCAAATGCAGCAACTGTTTTGGTTAATCGCATTTGGAAAGGTAAGTTATGTGCACTTTCTATAAAAAATACTTCCCGGCAAGCGCTTAGCATTCGCGAAGTAGTGGTTTTCGACTTCAATCATGGCCTTAGTGGTAATACGCCTATTTACGGCGAAAGTTTTCAAAAGCTGGGCCAAATAGGGGGGACATTGGCTAAACCCGAAGATTGGGGCTCTTATTCAGATCGTGCACATTACAAAATACCCGAGCCCGAGGGTTTGCGTACCGCTTACGGGATGCTTACTTTACAACCTCAGCAAGGCGACAGGCTATTAGTGGCCACCACTTCCTGCAACCGCTTTATTTCCCGTTTCTCATTTGATGCAAAACGCCTTCGCATATCAATGGATTGCGAAAATCTGGTATTAAAACCCGGCGAAACCTGGAATCTCGAAGAGTTTATTGCTCTTTCAGGCCCGGAAAGGGAAAAGCTTTACGATCAGCTTACCCGGGCGATTGCAGTACATCATCCTAAACTGGAGTTTAAACCTATACCCATGGGCTGGTGTTCGTGGTTATGTTTCGGACCAAAAGTTACGGCCAAAAACGTTTCCGATAATACCGAATGGATTGCTAAAAATTTACCTGAATTAAAATATGTACAGATTGATGATGGTTACCAACCCTGGATGGGCGATTGGCTGGAAGCAGGCGATGCCTTCGGTGGTGGTGTAGCAGACGTTTTAAAAGAGATAAAAGATAAAAAGCTCGAACCAGCCATCTGGGTGGCACCTTTTATCGCCAGTCCGCAATCCAGGTTGTTTAAAGAACATCCCGATTGGATGGTGAAAGACGAATCGGGCAAACCCATGCGCTCCGATAAAGTAGGCTTTGGTGGCTGGCGTCAGGGACCATGGTATGCGCTTGATGGTACACATCCCGAAGTGCAGAAATATTTTACAGAATTGTTTAAAACCATGCGTGAAAAATGGGGCTGTACCTATTTTAAATTAGATGCCAACTACTGGGGAGCTATTCACGGTGGCGTGCATTACGATAAATCTGCTACCCGTATCGAAGCCTATCGCCGAGGTATGGAAGCCATCCGTAAAGGAGCAGGCGATGCTTTCCTGTTGGGCTGTAATCACCCGATTTGGGCCTCGTTAGGTTTAGTTCATGGTTCGCGCAGTTCTATGGACATTTCGCACAGTTGGGATTCTTTTAGAAGCATAGGCAAAGAAAACCTGTTAAGAAGCTGGCAAAATGGCCGCTTTTGGTGGAACGATCCGGATTGCATCGTGTTAACAAGCGGTGGTTCTAATGGGGTAATGGATAATGCCGGTAATTTTACGGCCGATAAAAATGCAAAGCCGGCACTCCCCGAAAACGAGTTTCTTTTTCACACAGCAAGTATATATGCCACTGGAGGATTGTTGTTAAGCGGCGATGATCTGCCAACCATTAGCCCCGAGCATCTGGAAATTTTAAAGAAACTGATTCCGCCAACAGGCGTGGCTGCACGTTTCGAAAATGAAAAGTTCGAAGTAGGAACCACAACACTAAAAGGCGAAACGGTTTTTTCGGTGTTTAACTGGGGCAATAGCCCTGTAAAACGTACGGTAAAATTACCAGCAGGAAAATACAAGCTTACCAATAAATTTACCGGCAAACTTATTGGCGTGTTCCAAAGAGAATATGTAATTAATGAGATGCAGGCAAAAAGTGGTTTGTTAATAACTGCTGTAAAGGTGGCCAATTAAAAACACGTGGATAATTTGAACAAAGTAATGCTGCCCAATAACCGTTATACTCCGGTTAAATTGAAATAATGAGGGTTGCCACCTAACTGTGGGACAAGGATTTTACAGACGAGCGTGGAATAATTGTGTAGTTTTAAAAAATAACACCAATTAAACCTGAGTTAAAACAATGAAAAAAATAACGCTGTCATTATTTTGTGCCCTGATGAGTTTCGGCGCATTTTCGCAGAAAACCATTATCAAATACCTCTCCGGAACGGATAAAGACCATACCGTAAACTGGGATTTCTATTGCACTGAAGGCAGAAAAAGCGGCATGTGGACCAAAATTGCAGTCCCCTCTAACTGGGAACAGCAAGGCTTTGGAGCCTATAATTACGGCCACGATAAAATCAAAAATAAAGAACAGGGGCAATACAAACATGAATTTTTTGCCGATGGTGTAACTGGTAAAAAGGTATTCATTGTTTTTGAAGGTTCGATGACCGATACCAAAGTGATGATTAATGGCCGGCAGGCTGGCCCTGTACACGAGGGCAGTTTTTATAGCTTTAAATACGATATTACAGATTTGGTAAAACCAAATGCCCAAAACCTGCTCGAAGTAACTGTCGACAAGCAATCGGCCAACCCCTCTGTAAATAAGGCCGAGCGGAGTGGCGATTTTTGGATATTCGGCGGGATTTACCGCCCGGTTTATCTCGAAATAGTACCGCAAACCTTTATCGAAAGGCTGGCCGTAAACGCAAGGGCCGATGGAGCTTTTCAGCTGCATGTATTCGCACAAAATTTAAAGCAAGGCGAACAAATTGAAGCCCAGGTGGAAAAACTAAACGGCGAAAAACTGGGTAAGCCTTTCACCGCTAAGTCAAGTGCAACCGGTGATGGTTATGTGTTGCAGGCTAATTTTAACAAACCCCTGTTGTGGAGTGCCGAATTTCCCAACCGCTATCAGGTAGTGGTTAGCATCAAAAATGAAAAGGGTATTGTTCACCAGGTTAATCAAAAGTTTGGTTTTCGTACGGTAGAACTGCGGGCAAAAGATGGGCTGTATGTTAATGGAGTGCGGGTTTTGATGAAAGGCAGTAACCGCCATAGTTTTTGGCCCGAAACCGGTCGTACACTGAGCCATGGGGTGCATTTACTGGATGTACAGTTGATGAAGGACATGAATATGAATGCGGTGCGCATGTCGCACTATCCGCCTGACCGCGATTTCCTTGAAGTATGCGATTCGCTGGGTTTGTACGTGATAGATGAGCTTACCGGCTGGCAGGCTAATTACGACACCGAAACAGGTAAAAAACTGGTTAAAGAGCTGGTTGTACACGATGTAAACCATCCATCCATTCTGTTTTGGGCCAATGGTAACGAAGGAGGCTTTAACCGCGATCTGGATAATCAGTATGCTTTATACGATCCGCAAAACCGAACCGTTATCCATCCATGGGAGAAATTTAATGGTACCGATACCAAGCATTACCCCGATTATAAAGGGATGGAAAGCAGAACCGCCACTGGCGAAGAAGTCTTTTTTCCAACCGAGTTTATGCATGCTTTGTACGATGGTGGGGCAGGAGCCGCACTCGATGATTTCTGGACAGAAATGTTAAAACACCCGCATGGAGGTGGTGGTTTTATCTGGGCCTTTTTAGATGAATCAATCATTCGTACAGATAAAAATAATACCTATGATGGAGATGGTAATCATGCGCCCGATGGTATTGTAGGGCCGCACCGTGAAAAAGAGGGCAGTTATTATACCATCAAAGAAATCTGGTCGCCGGTATACATTAATCCACAAGCCCTTAAAGCAGGTTTCGATGGTAAAATACCAGTCGAAAACCGCTATGCTTTTACTAACCTCAATCAGTGTACATTTAAGTGGAAACTGGTTAAGTTCCCCTCAGCAACTGCTAAAACTACAGCAGCGTTGGTAAGTGCAGCAGGCACATTAAAGCCCTTAAACCTTAAGCCAGCTGAAAAGGGCGTTTTAAGTTTGCCTTTACCTGCAACCTGGGCCAAAAACGATGCCTTATGCCTTAGCGCTTATGGTCCCGATAAAAAAGAACTTTTTACCTGGAGTTGGGCCATTTCCGCCCCGGCAGCTTTTGTACCTAAAACGAGCAGCGCCGCGGTTAAATCAAATATCAAATTAACGCAAACCGATGCCACGCTGAGTATTAATTGCGATGGAATCCGTTACGATTTTGATAAAACAACCGGCTATATCCAAAAAGTGGTTAAACCAACAGGCACGGTTTCGTTATCGGGCGGGCCTGTTTTGGCTGGGGTAAATACCCAACTCAAGCAGTTTACGCATCAGGCGGTTAAAGGCCAGTATATTGTTGAGGCCGATTACACCGGCGATGCTGCTTTGCATGTAAAATGGACTTTTACTTCCGGTCAACCTATTAAACTGGAATATGAGTATAGCCAGCAAGGCGATGTGAGCTTTATGGGCATCACTTTCAATTACCCTGAAGAAAAAGTTACCGGAATGAAATGGTTGGGACGAGGACCGTACCGCGTTTGGAAAAACAGGTTGAAAGGTCAGCAATTTGGTGTTTGGCATAAAGATTACAACAATACCATAACTGGCGAAAGCTGGAAGTATCCCGAGTTTAAAGGCTATCATGCCGAAGTAAACTGGGTAACAATCGAAAATCGCGAAGCACCATTTACCGTTTATGCCGCGAATAAAAATACATACCTGCAAATGTTTAAGCCAGCACGCGAAGCCGCTGCACTGACCAATAATAATGTAGAGCCTACTTTTCCTGAAGGGAACATTGGTTTTTTAAATGCCATTAGTCCAATCGGAACCAAGTTTCAATCGGCAAAAGTTATGGGGCCGCAAAGCGAACTAAACCATGCCAATGGCGAAAAGATCAGTGCTAAGCTATGGTTCGATTTCAGGTCAAAAAAATAAAGCAGAATCATACTAAAAGAGATTATTGCTTAAAAATAAAGCCTGAAACCGCAAGATTTCAGGCTTTATTTTTACTCCCGATACAGATCGCTCAGGTTTTATATTCCCCAGTTTTTGTTCGGCTTTGGTCCCATTTGCAAGATCAGTTTTCCGCCCTTCAATAATTCACTTGCCGGAAATTTAAAGGACTGCAAAGGTTTTCCATTTAAGGTCGCTTTTTGTACATATTTATTGTCGCGCGATACATCAGCAGCTTCAATTGTAAAAGATTTTCCACGGCCATACCGCTCACCCAGATCAATGGTTACCGATGGGAAAATAGGACTGGCAATTTCATAAACCGGCTCGGTACTGCAACCTCCGTCTGTTTGGAATAAGCCCAAAGCCGCCATTACAAACCAGGCACTCATTTGACCCTGATCCTCGTCCCCCAGGTAAGCATTGGCTAAATCGCTGCCATAATACCTGTCGATAATTGCTCTGCTCCAATGTTGTGTTAGCCAGGGTTTTTGCACCCAGTTAAACAAAAAGGCAAAATGCATCGATTGTTGGTTACCCTGAATTACCGGATAATCCCAGTACTGATCGCCCGGTGCATTGAAACGCAGCTTGTTACTTTCCGTAAAGCCCCATGAGAGGCGTTCCACAAATTTATTTGCTCCGATCTCTTTCGCTAATCCCGGTATATCCTGTGGTACAAAATAAGTGAGCTGCCAGGCGTTACCTTCTACATAATGGTGGTTAGCTCCCGATTTGAATGGGTCGAAATCCGGTGCCCAGCTACCGTCTGATTTACGCATCCGGGCATAGCCCGTTTCCTTGTCAATTGCATTACGCCAATAGTTTCCCCTCAGGGCAAATTCTTTTTCATCTTCTTTTTTGCCCAGGGCCCGCGCAAATTGCGAAACCGTCCAGTCGTCGTAAGCATATTCTAAGGTGTTCGAAAACCTTCCAAGGTCGTAAGGTACGAAATGGTATTTCAGGTAGGGAATCAGGTCACGGTTACCCGCATAACCGAGCCCCACCTTTTGCGATGGGGTAGTTTGCATTTTCTTCATTGCTTCAAATGCTTTATTGGCATCGAAATCGCGTATGCCCATTTGATAGGCGCTCACCATTAACGGAATTTCATGCTCGGCAACCATTACCGGTACATAATTCATGCCTGCAGGTCCTTTGGCCAGCCAGCCATTGGTATCGTACATGGCCAGCTGCGATTTTACCCATTTAGAAGACCACTCAGGTGTAACCAGGTTCCAGAATTGGTTCAAGTTCCAGAAGGTATTCCAGAAAGCATCGCAGCCCAGAGCCAGCGAATTCGGGTCTTTAAGTTTCTGTACTTTTTGAAAGGCATCTACCCAGCTGCCATCCAGATCACTCCAGGTATTCCGGCTGGCCAGTGCCCTGTACATATTGGTATAAAAACGTATTTTCTCTCTCCGGTCGTTAGATTGAACAGCCACGCGGCCAATCAGCTTGTTCCAGGTATCACGTTGTTCGTTTCTTACTTTATCAAAACTCCATCCATAGGGTTCGGAAATTTCCTGTTTCAGGTTATCCGAAGCATTTTCAATGCTCACCATCGAAATACCCGTACGCACTTGCACCACCTGGTTTGTTCTGGTATCGAACTCTACATAAGCGCCTGCATCTTTCACTTCCCCGGTATTTACCAGGTCTTTATCACCCAGGCTATCGTTCTGCCAGGTTCCGAATTTCTTGATGGGCTGATCGAATTCAATTACGAAATGAAGCTGGTAATCTTGGTTTACATCGCCCGACCAGGCACCGGGCGTAAACTGTCTCGATACCCCTTCTATCCGCCTGTCGCTTACCTTTTTCAGGCTTACATTTTTTAGTGTATAAGCATATTCGGAGGGTATCTGTAAATCGATCATCACCCTCGAATCGGTCGCTTTCGGGTAGGTATAACGTTGAAAACCACAGCGCGTAGTAGCAGTTAACTCGGCTTTAACCTTGTAATCGCTCAACATTACTTTATAATAACCCAAAGGCGCTTCTTCGGTTGCCTTATCAATCTGCGAGCGGTAGCCTTCGCCGGTACTCCGCTCATCACCGGTTTTGATTTTCAAAGGGCCGTTTACCGGCAGCATACCTAAACCGGCCATGGTCCATTCGTGAATGTGGCTAAATACACCCACACTCTCAAAACTGGGCTCATAACCAGCCTGCCAGCCGTTATTCTGGTTGTCGGGACTTAATTTTACCATGCTAAAAGGCATCCATGGGCCAGGAGCAATCATCCAGCGTGAATGAGCGGTGCCCATACGGGTATCAACATAATCTGCGGGGGTAAACAGGCGTTGTGCCGATCGTTTTACTATGCCACTTTCCAGCAATACTCCATCACTGTAAATTTCATATTTACTTTGTTTAGTTACTGAAACAGCAGGCATGGGTACTTCGAACTGGTATCTTGCACTATCCAGCCGCTCGCGGAATACCTCACTGCCATCCAGCTTTACCGTTAGCACAGGTTTGCCTGAAATCAGGTGTGCATCGACCAATAATGGCTGGATATTTTTTCCCTGTTCGTTAAGCTGATAACCGGCAGGTTTTACATTGCGCAAAAACACATTTCTATTGCTGATCAACTTTGCTGAAGCCGGGCCTTCCAGTCTCACCTGATCGAACACCAGCCACGATCCCTCCAGGGTAGTCATCAAAATCTCGTTACCGCCCTTACGCAATTGTTTTGCTTCAAGCGGAATTTCTACTTTATATTCATGTGCTTCGGTTAAATCACCTTCAAAAGATTTGTTGGCCGCCCGCTTAGGCAACTGTTTTACATACGAAACACCATTGATGGTAACTTTAAACAGGGGAGGTAATGTGCCCTGGTAACCAATTAGGTCCACGACAAATTTCCAGCCCGCTCCGGCAGGCTGCTGCTGCAGGCCAAATAAAATATTGGCATGATGTGTTCTCAAACCAGAAGTTCCACCTGTGCCTCCCCAGGCATCTTTAGGGCCAGGCAATATATACGCCCAGTCCTGCTCAGGCTTGGAAACGCCAATCACGTAAAATTTATCTTCCCAGCCAAAATCTTTCTCCAGAAAATGCTTATAGCCCGATGGGGCCAGTGCCAATTCGGTCGATTTGTTATCTGCATTACCGATTTGCCATAAGGTGGTTTGTGCGCTTGCCGTACCGCTGAGGCACAACAATAAAAAGGTTAGCAATCTGTTCAGGTGCAATTTTTTCTTATTCATTCGTGTTTGCATTTTTTGAGCTGCTGTATTGTTCGTTTGACCAGGTGATAATCTTGATGATTTTAGCAATAACAATTACTATTAGTTTGTGTGTACATATTGAAGAGTAAAGATAGTTAGAATTTAATTTCTTTATTGATAAAATTAAAAATAGTAGCTTTTTTTACAAATAAGCATACGTGTGCGTAGTGAAAACGATTGTGTATGTATGTACAATTGTAGTTTTGTAAAGCACTTTATTTACTGAAAAAGAACCTTAGCCATGCCAATATGAGTACTGTTATTCTATCTTTATATATCATAAAAATGAAGAACGTTTAGTGAGACCACACACCCGTTCTTATAAGAGCCAATTGAACCGTAACATATTTGTCCTGCATTGGAAAAAGATGCGAACTAATGGCACTTGTTTAGCTGAGAGTTAATGTTTGCAGAAAAATTTGGATAAACTTTTGAAAAGAGCTGATTAATAGTTTTTTTAACTAAACTCATTATGAAAGGGGCACTGATGTGGCTTTGTTGAATATTAAAAGCTTAAAACTTCTCGCCGGAAACCAGGTCATGTAGTTCGAAATTTTCAAATGAGCCGATTCCTGCAAACCTGATTTTAATACCCATAAACTTTCCAATGGGCATTTTATAACTTGTTTTTAAGGCTACTTTATCGTTAACAAATAGGGTTACTTTCCGGTCAGTAATCCGGAGCCTGATTTTTTTGCCTGTGCTAAGGTCATGACCTAGCATTCTCAGGTCATCCTGGCTGCCCTCTTTTTTCACCTCAGAGAATTTCAATGAGCTCCATACCACACATTCTGGTTTGATCAGGTTGATATAGTGATAATTGTTTTCTCCTAAAACACTAATATCTGCCTGCGAGCATCGAACACCTGGACGGGGTGATGATGATTTGATGTAAACGTTCATTTCGAAATTATCAGCACTTATTCCGGTTGGTTTTACATTTGCGAACGAAGCGAAAAATGTTTTGGTGGTATCTACACCTGCCCGATACAAATCCAGGGAGCTTACCGATATTTTATCGCCATGCTGAATAAGGAAATGATTGACTGGATACACGCGGGTAGTATCGTGCTCAACCGATGTTGTCAGGTCCCAGCCTTTTGTTTGTAGATATACGCTAGTGCTATCAATTGCTTTGTTTTGGCAATAGAGTACCGGGAAATATCTACCTGGAGACTCATAATAATGATTGGCAAGGCTGTCGTTAAAAACTTTTTTCCGGCCTGTCAAATCAGCAAAGTCAATTCTATAATCTGAAAAATGTATTCTACCTTTTAATCTTGATTGGAGTTTAAAAAGGGCAGAATGTGGGCTTTGCCCATTGGGGTTCAGGCAGATCAACCTGACATCATTTGCCCCCGGAGTACTGTTTTTATAAACCCAAAAACTTATTGCAACAAGGCTAAAGCACAATACAAAAATGATGGTAAGCTGATACCGTCTCCTTCGCGAAATCTTTTCAGGATAGGCTATTACCTGAGGTTCAATATTAATATTGCTTTTTTCTAAAGTCAGCGAATTTATCCTTTCAAAATCCTGCCAGTCATGGTAATCGATAAATTGTGCCAGCGCATCACGTGTTGCTTTCTGTGGATAGTACCGTATTGAAGTTTTAACCTTTCCAAATATTCGCTTTAGCGTATTTTCACCCAGGTGTACTTTGGTTTTTCGGTATAAAAGCCCGCTAAGTTTAATGTAGTCGCTATTCTTCCAGGAAGCGATATCCTTATTTTCTATCTGTTCAGCAATTTTTTGGCAACAGATATCCAGATTTCGAAAGAATATAATATTCTCCGCCTGTAAGGATTCTTCCTTCATTTTATTGGGACGCTTGTAAAGTTATATCTTGATTAGTAAAGTTGCTTGGTTAGTTTGCCACTAGGATGGCGAAGCATAAAAATACAGAAAATGGCTGCATATTAAAATAAATTATCTTATTTTAAATAAGAGCTGCCTGTTCTGTTCTACAGGTTTTGAGAAACCAATTTCAAATCTTTTCCTCATAATTTAGCTGTTCAGGAAAATTCCAGGACTATTTCTGTCAGATTCTTACCTCATTAAAGTTTTTATTGCTGGCCTACGACCCTTTAAGGTTATCCATTATAGTTTTTTTTGTTGTTTAACTCGTTGTTTATTAGCTATTTGTCTTGTATTAAATACTGGCTGTTCTTTGGTCAAGGGGGTTTGATGTTTTTCATTCAGACAGCCCATAATTTTATGTTCAGTTGGTATCACAAACACCCAACAGGATCAACAAACTATTTAAAACTAACCAAATTGTAAATGAAAAAGGATGTATTACTATTCTTGATGCTGGTCTGTATGTATTGTACAGCGAATGCACAAACCAGACTCGTTTCGGGTAAAGTTATCGATGCGGCTACAAAGGAAAGCCTGATAGGGGTTACCATTACCATTCCGGGAACAAAAACAGGCACCACCACTGACACGAATGGACTGTTTAGTCTAAGTGTTCCTTCAGGCTCAGATAAGCTATTTGTGAGCTATGTTGGTTATCAGGAACAAACCGTTTCAATCATAGGAGCAAATCTTACCATTGGTTTAGCGGCCAATGCCAAAAATCTCAATGATGTTGTAGTGGTAGGCTATGGTACGCAGAAAAAGAAAGATTTAACAGGCTCTATTACCAGTATAAGCGCCAAAGATGTAGGTGGCAGGCAAACCCTGCAGATATCTGAAGCTTTGCAGGGAAGTGTACCTGGTTTATCTGCTACAAGAACTAGCGGAGCACCGGGTAGCAGTTCTACCATATTAATCAGGGGGATAACGACCATTGGTACCAATAGTCCGCTGGTGATTATTGATGGAGTGCCCGGTAATATTGATAATGTAAATCCGAATGATGTAGAGAACATTACGGTATTAAAAGATGCTGCATCGGCAGCCATATATGGCTCCCGCGGGGCTGCCGGGGTAATATTGGTAACTACGAAAAGAGGCTTAAACGGTCAAAGTAATTTCGAATACAACTATGAGTACGGTGCCCAAAAAGCAACAGCCTTACCTCAATATGTTGGAGTTGTAGATTACATGAAGTATATCAACGAGCAGGTTACTAATGATGGTGGAAGTAGTGGGCCATATCCCCAGGCAACAATCGATAATTATTTAACTAATAATGCTTTAGATCCGGATAAATTTCCAAATACCGATTGGCAAAAAGCTATTTTAACAAACAACACTGCCCCACGCGAGCGCCATGGTTTGGTTTTTACTACAGGTACCGATAAAATTAAATCCAAAGCATCGTTTGATTATAGCAAGGCAGGTGCTTTTTACGATGGCCGAAATTTTAACAGGTACTTGTTCCGCATCAATAACGATTTTAAAATAAGTGAAAAATTTAATGCCAACCTGGATGTTAATTTCAGTAGAACAACCAATAATGCAAATGGCAGTGAATTAAATGGTTATAACCCAATTTACGAATCGCGGATTATGCCTCCCATTTATGACGATGTTTATGGCAATGGCGATTTGGTTTTTGGTAAAGACGGAAGAAATCCGGTTGCCCAGATTCAAAAAGGGGGCTTTCAGCAAAATCGTGCCAATCAGCTGGGCGGGCGGATGGCTTTAAACTATAAGCCAGTTAAGGGTTTAACTTTAACAGCATTGGTTGCCCCGACTTTCGACTTTAACAAAGGCAAAAACTTTTCAAAACAAATAAAATTTAACAATCCCGATGGTACGCTAAGTACGGTTGTCAACCAGGCCCGAACCGTTTTAACTGAAGGGAGAACAGAGAATTTTACGATAAACGGGCAGCTACTTGCCAATTACACCAAAACTATAGCCGATAATCACAACCTCGATGTATTGGTTGGTTACGAAGAAAATTATAGAAATACCGAAAGTTTAGGTGCATCAAGATCAGGATTTTCTTTAACCGATTTTCCATATCTAAATACAGGTAGCACAGAGTTGAGAGATAATAACGGCAATTCAAATGAATCAGGCCTTCATTCCTTTTTTGGCCGCTTACAATACAATTTTAAGAATAAATATTATTTACAGGGCAATATCCGCTCCGATCAGTCTTCCCGTTTTGCAGCGCAGTTCCGCACTGCTGTTTATCCTTCAATTTCGGGTGGATGGGCAATAAGTGAAGAAAGTTTTATGAAAGATATTAAGTGGTTATCTTTTTTAAAAGTAAGAGGGGGCTGGGGGCAAGCGGGTAACGAGCGCTTACTGGATCGGAATAATAATCCTGCCTATTACCCCTATCAGGCAACTTTAGATTTTACCAACGCCTTATTTTATCAAAATGGGGTAGTGGTACCTTTAAGTGGTGCTGGCCAGCAGGTATATGCTGTAGAAAACATTAGCTGGGAAACCAGTCAGACAACCGATTTTGGTTTAGATGCTGCTTTTCTAAATAACCGGCTTACCATGTCGGCATCCTATTATCAAAAGAAAACATTCGATATTTTATTGCCTTTGGATATTCCACTTTATATAGGCTACGATAAACCCAATCAAAATGCGGGTACCCTGAATGTTAAAGGCTTTGAACTGGAGTTAAACTGGAAAGATAAGATCGGCGAAATCAATTACAGCATTGGTGCAAATTTATCTGATGCCAAATCAAAAATCGGCGATTTAAAAGGTACACAGTTTCTTGGCGATCAGATCATTAGAACGGGAAGTGAGTACAACGAATGGTTTGGTTATAAATATAGTGGCATTTTCCAGAATGCAGCAGAAGTTGCCGCCGGACCCGTTGCCAATACGAATACAAAACCAGGTGATTTTAGGTATATAGATACGAACAATGATGGCAAAATAACGCCTGATGACAGGGTATTACTGGGGGGTACTTTACCAAGATACCAATATGGCGGAAACATCAGGGCCGATTACAAGGGATTGGATTTTAGCCTGGTTTTTCAGGGTATAGGTAAAAAACTAAGCCGTTTAAACAGCGAAGCAATCAGGCCTTTTGCCGAAGCTTTTGGCAATGTACCGCAAGATATTGTTGGGAAATTCTGGAGTTTGAACAATACGCCTGAGCAAAACTTAGCCGCCTTTTATCCAAGGCTGTCCAATACCTCGGGGGGTAATAATTATGCATTGTCTGATCACTATTTAATCAGTGGTTCATATTTCAGGTTAAAGAATATTACCCTCGGTTACAGCCTAAAAGATGAATGGGTTAAAAAGATTGGCATTAAAGGCTTAAGGATTTACGTTTCGGGGAACGATCTGTTTTCTGCCAGCAAATTTCCGAAATATTTAGATCCCGAGGGCGGCGACTATGCTTACCCAATCGTCTCAACCATATTGGCGGGGGCAAGTATCAGGTTCTAAGTTAATTAACCGGACAAATAAACGATGATGGCTTCATCATAATTGAAAAATAAATTATATAAAGATGAAAAAGATATATTTTTTCCTTTTAGCAATATTTGGCTTAACCGCCTGTAATAAGCTCGATTTAAATCCACTGTCAGAAGCAGCAACTGGTACTTTTTATTCGAACCAAACCGAGCTTGAACTTGCCGTAAACGATCTTTACCGATTGGATTTCTGGCAGAACGACAGTGAATTGTACAGTGATAACGAATGGCACAGGGGCCAGTTAACCAATGCCGTTATAGGTGGCACCATGACGGCTGAAGATGGTACGGTAAGCAATTACTGGTTAACAAGTTATAAAGCCATTGCCAGGGCAAATTCTTTTATTGCCAATAAGGACAGAGCTGCGGGAAGTACGCCGGCAGCGGTAATTTTAAAGCTCGAGGCCGAAATGAGATTGATCAGGGCCTACCAATACGCTAAACTGATTGCGCACTTTGGCGATGTTCCCTTTCTTACAGATCCCATAGAGTTATCAGCAGCATACGGTATAAAAAGGACCGCCAAAAGCGAAATTTTAAAATTTATTTATACAGAATTGGATTTTGCAGCTCAAAATCTCCCAGCCAGTTATACCGCATCCAGTGTTAAAAGGCTAACCAAAGGCGCGGCTTTAGCCATTAAGGCAAGAACGGCCTTGTACATGGGCGACTATGCAATTGCCCGCGATGCTGCAAAGGGAGTAATGGACTTAGCTACAGCTGGCACTTATGCCTTAAACCCAAATTTTGCCCAGTTATTCTTAAAGGCAGGCGAAAGCAGCAAAGAGTTGATTGTCAGCGTGCCGAGAGAGCAGGCGCAGAATGTATCAAGCTCGGCTGCATACGTTCAGGATAATATATCTAGAAATGCAGGCGGTTTTGGTGCCCAGCTGCCTACAAGGGAAATTGTTGATGCATACGAATGTACCGATGGAAAGCCAGTTAATGAATCACCGTTATACAATCCCCTCGATCCCTTCAAAAACAGAGACCCACGTTTAACCGCCACGGTAGTTGAATTTAATACCTATTGGTTGGGCTACAATTATAGCCCCCATCCAGATTCTTTACAGGTTTGGAGCAATAAACTGGGCCGGAAAGTAACCAATAACGACACCCGCAGGGTAGCAGTGAATGCAAGTTTTACCGGTTTCCTTTGGAAAAAAGGAATTGATCAAACCTGGGCCGACCGTTTAACAGAAGATAATGATGCCATCATTATCCGTTATGCCGAAATGTTATTAACCTATGCAGAATCGAAAATAGAATTAGGCGAAACTGATCTTGCCGTTTTAGATGCCATTAACCAGGTTAGGGCAAGGGCTTACGGCGTTACAGCAGCACAAACAACTTTGTACCCGGCAGTGGTAACTACCGATGTAACCGAACTGAGAAAAATTGTACGCAGAGAAAGGCGGGTAGAATTTGTAAGAGAAGGTTTACGGTACATGGATCTGATCAGGTGGAAATTAGCAGAAAAAGCTTTAAGAACACCGGTAATCGGTTTACCCGATCCGGCCAATCAAAACCGCGCGAAATGGCCTTTTCCAGGGAAAACACCAATTGATGCAGATGGAATTGCAGATTACTCGGGTTTTGGCGCTGATGTGAAAATCCTTGTGAACAGAAGTTTTGATAAAAGCAAGCAGTATCTGTGGCCAATTCCTGCGGTAGAAAGGCGGGTAAATAACAACATCACTCAAAATCCAAATTATTAACATAAGGTGGCCGGAAGAAAACCTTCCGGCCTTTTAATCCAGCACATGAAAAGAAACCTCATATTAAAATTAAGCGCTATAGTCAGTTCGGCTATTTTTACTGCCCACTTTGCCCAGGCTCAAACAACAAAACATTTACAGGTAAGTGGCGTTTATCCACACCTGGCTACTTTTAACGAGGGTTGGGAAAAGCAAAACTGGTTAAAAAGCAGTAGTAAAAGCTATGGTGATGGTGGCGAAAATGGCATTGGTGCCATTACGCCCTGGGCCGGCCAGCTTTGGATGGTAACCTACTCTCCACATATGCCAAAGGGAAGTTCTGATAAGCTTTATAGTATTGATAAGGATATGAATGTTACCATTCATCCCGAAAGTATTGGCGGTACACCCGCTAACAGGATGATTCATAAAGAATCAAACCAATTGATTACCAGTAATTACTTTATTGATAGAGCAGGGAAGATCAGGACCATCCCGTTTTCAGTTATGCCTGGCAGGATGACCGCTACGGCGCGCCACCTTACCGATCCGGTAAACAAGGTTTATTTTTACGACATGGAAGGCATGCTCTACGAAGTGGATGTAAACACGCTAGCCGTAAATAAATTGTTTAACAAACCTGTGCCAGGCTGGCATGGTAAAGGTGCTTATACAGCACAAAATCAGTTGGTAGTGGCCAACAATGGTGAAGAAGCTGTATTTAAATTGAGCAAAGACATGCTTGCGGCAGGTGATTTGCCAAAAAATGATGAGGAAAAAGGCGTTTTAGCTAGTTGGGATGGCAAAACATGGAAAATTATTGAGCGGCGCCAGTTTACCGATGTAACCGGTCCAGAGGGGATTTACGGTTCGCCAAATGATAAAACCCCACTCTGGAGTATTGGCTGGGACAAACGTTCGGTAATGCTTAAATTATTAGATAAGGGGCAATGGTACACCTACCGCTTACCTAAAGCCGCACATACTTACGATCATAGAGGCGGCTGGTATACCGAATGGCCACGTATCCGTGAAGTTGGTAATGGTAAAATGCTGATGGATATGCATGGCATGATGTACGATTTTCCTAAAAGCTTTTCGAGGAACAATAGTGGTGGTATTCTGCCGATAAATAGTCATTTACGCTACATACCTGATTTTTGTAGCTGGAATAATCAGATTGTGATCGCTACCGATGAAACCACGGTGCTGGAAAACCCATTGGCCGGAAGGGCGCAATCTAACCTCTGGTTTGGGCAGTTTGCCGATTTAAAAACCTGGGGTGCGCCAACCGGTTGGGGTGGCCCCTGGGAGAATGACGATGTAAAAGCTAACGTTGCATCCGATGCTTTTTTAGTAAATGGTTTCAATCAAAAAGTATTACACCTTAAAGCCAGTAAAGCGGTTGCGGTAACCTTGCAAATAGATAAAGCCGGAAACAACAAGTGGGAAGATTATAAAACCATTAAGCTTGGGGCGAATGTTTACCAGTATTTTATATTTCCAGCCGATTTTAAAGCCACCTGGATCCGTTTTAAAACCAATGCAGATTGTAATGCTACAGCATTTATCCATTTTACAGGCGAGCCCCGGGCAAAGCAGGAAAACTTGTTTAAAGCACTGGCCAACATCACAGATAAAGATGCCATTCAGGCCAATATTATCCGACCTGCAAATTTTAACAAGAACCTGCAGGTACTAAACACAAACGGAAATAAATATTCGGAAATTGATGAGAGACTCACTGTAGCAGCAAACGCGGCTGATAGTACCAGCCAGATGCTCCGTTTAGGTGCCTTTAAAAAAGGATATACTGTTGATGATGCTTCGGTAATTGTGACCGATAAAACCGGCACTTTTCGCATACCAAAAGGATCGGCTGAGTATGAAACTTTCGCCTACAGGGACCGCAGGGAAATTGAATCGGAAAGGTTTATGCTGAATATTACTGGCAGCTTTTATGAGGTAGGCCGCGAAAGCGGATTTATTGCCTTGCGCCCCGTAACTACACACCATAAGAAAATAGTCGATTTCTGTACCTGGAGAGGATTATTGGTATTAAGCGGTACGAAAAAAGATGCGCAGCCAGACGGTCAATATTTTGGTAATGCAGCCAATGGCCTTTGGTACGGTGGGGTAGATGACCTGTGGAAAATGGGCAAAGCTGTAGGAACAGGTAGTGTGTGGAAGAACACACAGGTAAAAGCCGGAGAGGTTTCGCTTCCCTATTTAATGACCGGCTACGATCAGAAGAAAGTTTCGATTACTGCAGATCAGGACGTAAATATTACCCTTCAGGTAGATTTCGATCTGACCGGTTTTCACAAGTACAAGACATTTAGTGTTGCAGCGGGTAAAACTGTAACCTACGAATTTCCAAAAGGGTTTAGTGCCCATTGGGTTAGGGCATCAGCCGATAAGAACTGCCTGTCCACAGTTACTTTTATCTATCAGTAAGTTATGGAAAGAACTGAAGAAAAAGGCATCTGGCAGCACCTGTTCGGTACAGTGGTTATCGTGGCGGCCCTGGGCTATTTTGTAGATATTTACGATCTACTGTTATTTGGTATTGTGAGGATCCCGAGCCTGGTAGATCTCGGATTAGACGAGAACGCACAATCCATTCAGGGGGCCAGCATACTGAACTGGCAGATGAGTGGGTTGCTCTTGGGTGGCATACTCTGGGGGATCCTGGGCGATAAGAAGGGGCGGCTTTCCGTGCTCTTTGGTTCGATTGTTACCTATTCCATTGCCAATTTCGCCTGCGGATTTGTTCAGGATGTAACAGTATATAAAGCCCTTCGTTTTATCGCCGGAATAGGTTTGGCCGGCGAGCTGGGAGCAGGCATAACATTGGTTTCGGAGAGCCTGCCTAAAAAGCTCAGGGGGATAGGTGCCTCAGTAGTTGCAGGCGTTGGGCTCCTTGGAGCAGTTGCAGCCTACTTTACTGTAGAACTGTTTAGCTGGCGATATGCCTATTTTACAGGCGGTGGTTTAGGGGTACTTTTACTCTTTTTGAGGGTAGGAGTTTTCGAATCGGGCATGTTTACCCAGATCTCGGATAAAGCACAAATCCGCAAAGGAAGTTTCATGTTGTTCTTTACCAACCCCCGCCGTTTAAAACTATACGCAAAGTGTATCGGCATTGGACTACCCACCTGGTATGTTATAGGCATTCTGGCTACTTTCAGCAACGAGTTTGCAAAGGCCATGGGCGTAACAGAACCAGTTAAACCCGGCTTGGCAGTAATGTGGTGTTACATTGGTCTGGCAGTAGGCGATTTGCTGAGTGGCGTACTTAGTTACCTGCTGGCCTCAAGAAAAAAAGCAGTAACTATTCTGATGGTTTTTACCCTGATCGGAACCATTGTTTACCTCTATGCCGGAATTGAGAACCCTACAGGTATATATCTCATGTGTTTATGGCTGGGCTTTGGAATAGGCTACTGGGCCATGTTTGTAACCATTGGTGCCGAACAGTTTGGTACAAACCTCAGGGCAACAGCCGCCACAACCATACCGAACATGGTGAGGGGAACAGTTGTATTGATGACAACTTTTTATGCCTGGCTAAAACCCGATTTGCTGGCCTTACATTCAGCTGCAATAATAGGTGTAATCTGTTTTGGGATAGGGATTTATTGTATTCTCACCATTCCCGAAACGCATGATAGAGAGCTTAATTTTATTGAGCAGGATTAAACTGTTTAAATGAGATAGGAATTAGTGGATTGGTTGTAATGCCAGGTGGGAGGATTCCCGTCTGGCATTTTGTTTATTTAATTTTGCTTGTTTTTATGTGGTAAATATCATAAGTTGTTGATTTGTAGCTGTATAAACTAAAATGTAAATTTAATAGGTTAACCACCCTTATTTTATATTTTTGTATACAATTGTTTAGTCTTTATAAATAACTTTGCAGGCTGTTGGTGAAAATGTTGTGATTTGATCATTCTTTAAAAAATAATAGAACATATTTAAATGGATGCCAATGCTTTGCGTGCTAGTAATCAGTTTGCTTTCGATGCTCTTGATCTTTGCTGTCAGAAAATCATCGAAAAAATGGGCGGCAAGTCTATTGAAGATTGGCGATTAGCTGATTACAACACTTTGAGCAGCCAGTTGGGTAGCCAAACCAAAGTTTATCTGAGCATCAATACTTTAAAAAGATTATTTGGACAGCTAAAAACCCCCGAACGTTATTTCCCGCAAAAAGCCACCAGAGATGCCCTGGCGCAGTTTGTTGGCTATCGCGACTGGCATGAGTTTGAGCTTATAAATGAAGTAGGCAAGCGTGTTGAATTAAAATACACAGAAGCCGTTGAAATTAAAGCAGTAACCGAAAAGCCCAATAACTACAAAAAAATAACATACGCTGCTTTTGCAGTTGCGATTTTAGCACTGGTTGTTATTAGTCACCTGTTAATTACAAAAAGAGACGAAGTTACGCCGCTAAGCGCTCAGCTGGTTTGTGAAAACCCTTTCGGAAGTGTTCCGCATACGGCAGTATTTAAGTTAAAAGCTGGTGCTCACTTAAATAAAACTTTTCAAATCAATTTTATGGACGAGGCTACCGAATCATCGATCAGTGGGAAAAAAGAGGTTGCCAAGTTTTTTAGAAATCCGGGGGTAGTTTACGCAACCTTAATGTTCAATAAAAAACCGCTTGATACGGTTGCCATATTTATGCAAACCAAAGGTTGGGTTGCCAACTCAGGCAACGATACTTCGAGGGCCTTTCCGATAGCAGGCCTCAAACCCTTAAACCCCAAAAATATTTACGTTTCAAAAGAACAGCTCGATTCTGCTGGCTTAGCTACCAATAAGCCATTTTTGGTTGGTTTTAGTAATATTAAACCTTCTGGTATCAGCGGCGATAATTTTTCATTTAAATGTCGCGTTTTTGCTGAACAGAGCAGACCAGGCACACAATGTGTAGAGACCACAATTATTATCCTCGGAGAAAAACACCGCCACCTTTTAACGCTCAACAGGCGCAATTGTGTTGCCTTCTCTCAATATAAGTTTTCCGAAAAAAGAGTTGTCGGATCGGAGCAATTTCTAGGTTCGCTGGCATTTGATCCGGTAAATGGGGGAGATATCGAAATCCGTGTGGTAAATAAACGCGCTTCAGTAATCCTCAACGGAAGAAAATCACTTGATGTTAGCTACCAGCAATCTATAGGTGAGGTAATGGGCATTAAGATCTTGTTCAGTGGCATTGGTAAGGCCATATCGCCTACATTAGCAGATTTATCTACCAGTGAAATTTTCTAACCGGGCTTTCCTTGCGGCTGGTTTAGCTACAGTTGCTTATTATCCATTTTGAGCTTTGTTTTAGTCTTAATTATTTAACTGTCAATATTTTAAGTGTACATTATTTTGTCTGTTAATTTGTACGGTTAAACCTTTCTTTCCTTTCATTTTCGAGCTAACTTAGGATTAACAATACCGCAGTGATTTTATCTTGCATAACACTGCGGTACAAAAAACAACAAAACAATATGTTCTGGCCAGAATAGATTGAGAAACTGTTTGAAAAGTGAATCAAAAAATCACATGGCTATCAGGTGGGTGGAGACATTCAACTCTGGCGAGTGTTTTGGGTGTTGTCTTCACCGCCCACTTGATATTTCACAGAAATTTAATCAGTTGCTGAATTCATTAAAAAACCTAAATCTAAAAATGAAAAGAACCACAACCCTTTTAACTTTATTAAGTTTATTCGTTCTTTTTGCATTATCGTGCAAAAAGGCAGAAATTATTCCGGATGGGAATAGCGAAACAGACACCTTTAACGGGCCAAAGAAACAGGCTACAACCAACATCATTACCCATACCCGAAACCTGGCCGTAGTTTATTTTATTCCTTCCGATCTGGATACCTTACCCAATTGGAAGAAACGGCTCAGTGATGTGATGCTTTATGCACAAGACTGGTATCGGACTGCCATGAACAATGCAGGTTATGGATATAAAACTTTTGGCTTAAAACAAGATGGCACAACTGGAAATGCCGAAATTGTAATGATAAGAGGAGCAAATCCCAAAGCCAGTTATGGAACCAGTGCTACGGCCTATACCACCGAAATTAATAGTTATTTTGCCTCACACCCTGGTTTAAAAACAAGTAACCATGTTTTGATTTTGGTACCTGCTTTTGGGTATGATAACAATAGCACAGAAGGGCCACAGCCTCTGGAAGGCGTACAACCCTTTTACGGATACGGGAGGTATTGCTTCGCAAACGATAATCCCTACATGGATATGGCATTGAAGGGAGTAGTGAACCCCGGACGTAATAATTTCGCCAAATGGGTAGGAGGTATGATGCACGAGCTCGGACATGCCTTTAATGCACCACACGATAGGCAGTGGGTATCGCAAAATACCTATTCAAACGGAACCAATCCGAATTACAATATGGCCATGATGTGGTTAAGTAATTATTATTTAGGTATCAGGCCCTGTTTTTTAACAGATGCAGAAGCCGCTACTTTTAATAACTGCGAGGTTTTTAATAACGATATTAAAACTTACTACGGCACAGTAACCTCAAAAATAAACCGGATTTACGCCACTTATGATACCGGTCAGGCCGCTATCATTGTTTCGGGTAAATACACCAGTAATGGTACGGTTAGTAAAATCCTATACTACAACGATCCCAATGTAAATAATGAGGGTACAGGCACGAATAAAGATTATAATGCCATTACTTGGGCAACTGCACCAATAGGAACCGATAGCTTTCGGGTGGTGATACCCATAGCCGAACTGGAGGTGAAAACAAATAATATTCCATACGAGCTAAAAGTGAAACTCGTTCATGATAACGGTACAATTAACGAAACCATTTACGCTTATACTTTCCTCAATTCGCTTCCGGTTCTCGATTTTTCATACCGTACAGAATTGCCGAAAACCGGATGGTCGGTAGCAGGATTTAGCTCGCAGGAAACAGCTGCGGCTGGTAAAGCTATCGATGTAATTGATGGCTCGGTTGCAACCTTCTGGCATTCGCGGTGGTCATCTAATGCGGCTATTTATCCGCATTTTGTTACCATCGATCTTGGTTCATCAAAAACAGTAAATGGTGGTCTTTCGCTTACCCAGCGTGCAGGTGCCAGCAGGGCCATTAAAGATTTCGAATTACTCATCAGCGGTGATGGGACTAATTTCACAAGTGTTTTCAATAAGCAGGCCGCTAATAACGACGGAACCCAATACTTTGGTTTTAGTTCGCCCAAAACATTCCGCTATTTTAAAATTATTGCCAGTAACTCGTGGGATGGTACCCAAAATGCAGCACTGGCAGAGCTTGGCCTCTATTAACAGCATTATTTTAAACTTACAGTTGCTAAAACAACAAAACAAAGAGGGTGTCATTTTTGATACCCTCTTTGTTCAATTAAGCTATAAATGCTTTAAAACGGTGCTTGATAGTTTAATTTTCAATTTCAGTTCCATCAAGCTTAAACTGGTAAGGCCACTGATCAAATTGCTTAGCCCTGTTTTCAAGTTTAGCATGCTGTTTGGGGGCGCCCATAACAACGAGCCAAAGGTATTTGGTGTTTTTAGGCGTCGTAAATGAAGCATCGTTGCTATTTTCATCCAGTACTTTGCCATAAGTGCGTTTTCCTTGGTTACTGTATGCTACAAAACCATATTTCCATCCTGCCTGTTCTGGATGCGGGCAATAAAAGCCGGTGGCAGCGGCGGCTCCCTTAAATTGCAAATGGATTGGTTTGCCATTGGCAGGCACTTTTAGCTTGATGGCATTATAACCATAATTTTCAGGGCAGTTTTCGGCCGCAACCTGGTACCAGCCATTATCTATAGCCTGTAGCCTGGTGTGGTGCTGGTTTGCATACTGATTGGCAATTTTTTCTACCCTTTTAAGATCCCAGGTTACAAAGCGCCTGGCGGCATCAAAAGCTTCAACATTAAACTGATCCTGAGTAGTCTGGGTGATCCGTTTATATGTTTGTACAGGATCTTCGCCTTTTTTTACCTGGTTGAGCAACTTGCCATAAAACTGTTTGCCATGCCTTTGTGCCCAATATTCAAGCATAAAAGGAGCGTGGTATTGATTTTCGGGATGTAAAAAGGCATGATAAGTATTGTTTAGAAAAGCCTTTAAATGAAAGTTCTCGAAAGTGAGCCAATCGGGGTAAACCTGCCACAACAGGTATTGGGCGCCCATTTCGTTTATTGATCCGTTAAAGCCAGTGTTGCTGTTGTCGCAATTGGCGATAAACTGGAAAACATGCCCCAGTTCGTGCGCCAGAACGCCATAAGGTTCGGTGTTTATGCGCACGGCAGGCGACCACAGAATACCAACTTTGTTTTCTTCTCCCCAGCCGTAAGCGGTAGAATTATCGCCTCCGGTAATAAAAAACAAAACCTTGTACTTATCGCTAATGGATTGGCCTTTCTTTAGCACTTTCAGCTCATCAACATAATAATTGTAGTAGCGCTCCAGCTCAGTGAGCATTTTGCTGATGTTAAATCTTTTGCGTTCGTTCGTGTTCTGCATCGGATCATCGCCATACTCTTTAGCCCAGTAAATCGCAAAATTTGCCGATTGTGCGCTCCTTTTATTGCTGTACTCGCTTAGGTTGTTACTGAAATCATTATTCTCTGGAACCGTCGAAATTTTTTTGGGTAGGTACACCTCTTTTACCGGATCGGCGTAAGCAATTACCTGCACACTTAGCGCCAGAAAGAGTATTATGCTTGATATTTTTGTGATAAGGGATAATTTAGTATTCATGGTGAAAGTTCTTGTCATTTTAAAGCCGTAACCTTTAAAACTACGCTTGTTCTGTAGCTATTTACCTCCGGGTTAAAACCGATGGTCATTAGAAAATCGCCCGTATATACCTGCTCCTTATCGATAGGGGATTTGGTGTTGGGGTAGAGGTTAATCTCTTCTATTTTGTACTTTTTAGCAGGGTCTAAGCCTTTTAATTTAATGGGCAAAATAACGCCGTTGGTAAACAGGGTAGCCACATAATAATTGAAGACAACCGCCTGGTCTTTATTGTCGTTAACATAGGCGATAGATGCAATCTTATTTTCGTAAGGATCCTGCAGACGGTACTGTTGTCCGTGCCAAACAATATCTTTAAAACTATTGTAATTTTGAACAGCATGCTGGCTGAAAAGGAGATCGTTTTTGCTAAGCTCGTTTACGCGTACATCGTAGCCCAGTTTACCCATCATGGCCACATCAGTTTTAAATTTAATGGGTTGCTTGCCCATGTCGGTAATGTGGTTATCCACCGCTATTGACGGGAAATAATACGAATATTCCCATTGGATAAAAATACGGTCGTAAGCATTGGTGTTATCGCTGGGCCAAAATTCGGTAAAGTACTTCAGGGCGGCATAATCTACCCGCGATCCACCTCCGGCACAAAGCATCATGGGTGTTTTCGGGTACTTCTTTCTGATCCTTTCCAGTACGCTGTTTAATCCGCGCATATATTCCAGGTAAAAGTGATCCTGGTTTTTTAAGGTAGGCGAGTTGGCATTGTAGACGAGCGAATTGCAATCCCATTTAATAAAAGCAAGCTCGGGTACTTCTTTAAAAAGGTCTTCTACGGTTTGATACACAAAGTCCTGAACTTTAGGGTTGCTTAAATCGAGCACCAGCTGATTGCGCATGTAATATTCCTTTCGTTCGGGCTGTCTGATAATCCAATCGGGATGGTTTTCGTACAATTCACTTTTAGGGTTAACCATTTCGGGTTCAATCCAGATACCAAATTTTACCCCACTGGCAGTAGCTTCTTTGCCTAGAGCACTGATTCCGTTTTTCAGTTTCTGCTTGTTATACTGCCAGTCACCCAGGCCCGAGGTTGAACCGTTACGCGGATATTTATTGCCAAACCAGCCATCGTCAAGTAAGAAAACATCTACGCCCAGTTTTTTGGTGTCTTTGGTCAGCTCATTTAATTTCTCATCGTTGAAATCGAAATAGGTGGTTTCCCAGTTGTTTAAAATGGTCGATCGTTCGCCTTTACCATCGGCCAGCTGGTAATTGCGGGCCCAGTTCTGCAGGTTACGGCTGGCCTCGCCCTTTCCGTTCGAAGCATAGGTATACACAAAGCGTGGGGTAATGAAATTTTCGCCTGCTTTAAGTGTATAATTCGACGAGAAGTTATTGATCCCTGCGGTAACGCGCACATAATATTCGTCGAAAGTTTCGTATTCGAGTTTAAAATTACCGGTCCACTCCAGCGATCCAGCTATTACCTCCCCCAGATCTTCGGTAGCCGGCTGATCGATGGAAAGCATAAATGAGGACGAATGGAGCAGGTTGGTACGGGTTCCCAGCTTCGAATCGATGGTTTTAATGCCGTGTAAAAGTTGCTGTTCTTCTGATCGCATTTCGCGCGTAGCACCGCTATAATGACTTTTCAGAAAGAATTTTTTCCCGCTTAGGGTTAGGTTGGCCGAAGCATATTTGTTTAAAACGACACTGCCTTTCTCCCTATGGGTGATTTCGGCCCATTGTTCAATTACATTTTCGTTGTAATAGGCCAGGTATTTTAAAGTAACGCTGAAATTGTATTTCGGGTCTTTCAGTATCACACTCGTCAGCTTCCGGTTCTGATCCAGTTGCTCCGTTTTAACATCGCTAAATGCAAGTACGGTGGATTTATTGCCATCGGCATGGGTAACGCTCAGGGCTGGCTCGAGCAGGTTGAGTGCGCCCGAAGCAATATAGGCTTCGCGTTTATTCAACAGATCATCCGATCCGGGTTTATATTTATCTAGCTTTTGAATAGCCGGATATTCGCTGCTATTTGCCAGTTTTTTACCCAGATAGGTCGAAAGCAATGCCTGGTCCTGATCAGTCTCTAAAATCAGTACGTTACTCCTAGTCGCAATTTCAATGGTTTTTTGCGCATAACTCATTAATCCTGTAGCCATGAATAGTGCAAACAGGGTAAAATATTTTTTGGTCATTATCGGTTTTTAGGTGATTAAATATTTAATAGTTTCTACAAAAATATCCCTAACAAAATTGAATAGCTGGCTAAACGGAGATACAAAGCGTGAACAATATTCTGTATGGATAACCAATTGTAGTTTAATGTCTTATTGAAAGTGTTTCTTGTTTATGGATAACTTGTTTTCTACAATTAATGCCGTATTATGGCTTTTTTTTTACTGTTTTAATGCCGATTTGCCTGCTTAAACGAAGCATGAATCTCCAATTATGCGATTATAGAAAAAAATAATGAGCCCTGTAATGATTAGGACTGCATTTGCGAAAATGAAGTTATATTGGGATAATAAATTGCTATGTTCAATTACATTTTCTGCTTTACTGGATACTGATACCCTGGAATTGCAATGGTATAAAAATTAATAAAAATTCACAGACCTACCCGGTGGTGGGGACACGCACCTGTAGCGAGTGTTTTGGGCGGTGTCTTCAACTCCCATTTGATATTTCGCAGAAATTTAAACCGTTTCTAGATATTGTAAGCGGGATTATAAGTTTCGTTTGTTGCTTTCAATGACAATGAATTCTGGTAAATAACTTGGCGTACAACCTTTTGATACCATTTCACCCTTATAGAGGCCTGTTTGTTCTCCGAGGGCGATGCACCGGTTTCGGTATTGTTTGTCGTGGATTCCAATCCAGCCAGCAGTGAAATTCATTGCCCATTGGACTTCAGGAGCCTCGTTGGTGATATTGGCTTCTATTTTGGCTAATAATTCTGGAGTATTTGCAGGGGGTGTTTGCCCCATCCATCTTAGCCGCGCCTGGTAGTACCAGAATATCCGTCTTTGAAGTTTAGAATGACTATTTTCCCATGATTCAATAAGCGCAATAGCTTTTTTGTCTTTAGCAAGTTGATTGGCCATAAACCAATCCATTAGCTGATTTCGTTCATCCAGTGGATGAGTTTGCATATCCCTATCAAGGGCATTAACAAAATCTTGTGAAATGCACTTATTGTCCATAATCAAGATGGCCAATAGCCTGGGCAAAAAGCTTTTGGCAGACCATAGCTCCATAGCCAGCTCATGGTCCTTGTTGATATCCTTCGCAATCTTCCGTAAGTCTCCCAGCTTGGTTTTGGTGTTAATCTGATCCAAAACACTTTCTGCTTTTGAAGAGAATTTCATATTAATCCTTTTTATTATTCAAAATACCTAAAAATACAGAATTAATACGCAACAAATCTTTTATCCTTTTTAGGTGGGATAGTTACAAAAAAAAGATCTATCGTGCAGATGAAGCATAAAACGTCACGTCCTGAAACCGTAAGATTTCAGGACGTGACGTTTTTCTACTGGGAGATGGATCAGTTTAGTCTGGCAAACAATATTACCTTAGTGTATCATCAAAAGACATTTCTGCTCAGATTATATACTGCCTTTAGCTGGCCAATGCAGCTTCAGGAGATATTTTTCCAAAACGTTTAAATTGAATCTGCTAATCACTTAGGTATTATACAAATCTCTATTTATGATGTGTTTATTTTTGAATTTCGTTATATTTCCACACGCCGGAAATGGTAAGCAATGTCAGTCCGGGTTGTTTTTCGCCATAGCTGAAAACACAAACATATTTTGAATGACAAGACGGACAATCTGTTCCAAAGTACAGCGTTGGTAAATCATTTACGGTCAATTCTCCAAAGTGTAGTAAATTTCTGGAGGTTAGGGAGACAATTTTACTGTTTAATAATTCATTTTTAGTTAAAACCTTTTCGTTATTGTACAATTGAAAAATCGGGAAGCCTGATTCATAAGGTGTGATTTTAACGATATTTTCATGTTCACAGTTACAACATTTGAATTTTACTTCCGCTGAGTTACCGATCTCTGCATTAGTGAACGTGTTTTTGACAACAGCAACCTGTTTTTCAATGAATATTTTTTTTGAAATGGAATACATCTAAATGATTTTATTGTGCAATAACTACCCCCACAGCTCCCGGGTATTTTCCACTCGGATTTTTCTTAATTGTTACTTTAATATACCCTTCCTGGGCCAGTTTGTTCCAGGTTTTTTGGTAGCCAGTTGCCGGATCTATCGGGATTTTCCACATGGTCTGTTTACCATAACCCACCTGATTAAACCAGGGAATAATATCTGCTGTTTGGCCTTTGAAAGTTAATGAATTATTTAAAACTTCGATTTCATAATAAAAATCATAAGCATTTTCCGGTTGATTCAGGGCTCTTTGACCAAAGGTATAAACATATCCGTTAAGAATTGGACTTGTAAAACTTCCTCCCAAAGTTGGCGCTCCTGTTCCGCTGTAGGTTCCAATTGAATTACTGTACCTATCGTATTTCTGTCCCATCGTGATTGGTGTATCATCTACTATATTGAAACCGCCGTTTGCAGGCGGCCATTTTCCGTTTAAATTGTTGGTTGTAAATAGCGTTTCCAGTTCACCCCACTTTTGTTTCTTATATAAATCGTAAATCTGATCCCTCATCGCCTGGCCTACAGCGTTTGAAGGATCGTAAGTGGCAGCCAGTTCGTTTGCGTTTTTGTAGAATACGGCGGGTACCGTAATTGGCGGTTCTTCTAAAAGTCCATCCTTATCTGAGCGGCAAGCAACAGAGAACAATGCAATGTTTAAAAGTAGCAGGTACTTTAATAAATTTTTCATGGTTGTTAATTTAGTTTGGTAAAACGATGATTTTGAAAATAGATCGGTAATGAGAGTAAAATAAGACATTAAATTGCGTGGCTAATCTAATGTTTTTTGATGATAAAAGATACATTTTAATAAGGATATTCGCTACATACTGGAGCTTAAGTGGTTTAGGATTCGATTGCCGGGCGGTTGTTAAAATCGTGCCTTTCCGCCAAACAAATATGATCGACAGCTACACTTCGTTTTTAGCTGGTTCAGGTAAGCGTTTGAGTTCGCGAGGCTTCTTTTTTTCCAGGGAATATGCCAGCAGAAATGCCTGGATAGCACTAATCCAATGCCTATAATCCATTTTTGGCGAAATTTCTCTCAGGCATATTATTATTTATTATCTTTAGCTAAGTAAGGATCTGGCACATAAACCTATTTAAAACTTATGTTTTTTGGGCTGATCGACTTTTTCCTCATTTGCATTATAAGAAATTAAGCCTCATTGCCCTACAAACTATATGAGTAGAAATCGATCGTCAATTTATAAGGTATGGGACAAGCATCTCGCCCGGGTTAGTTCGAAAGCTGAAAACCTGCCACAGTTGAAAATTAATGAACTTTTGGCTTCAATCTTGACCTCAGGTCCAAGCTATCATTATATTGTCGACTTCACTAGCAGGGAATTAATTTACAACAGTGGAAATATTAAAGAAATACTCGGAATCGAAAAAGCGAAAGTATGTTTTGAGGATATCATCAATATCATACATCCTGAAGATATCGATTACGTGGCAGCAGCAGAACAGGCTCTGTTGAAACAAGTTTATGAAAATACCAGCATGAACAGCAGCATTCGGTACAAAAGTTCATATTGCTTTCGTGGTAAGGTGGCGGACGGGACTTACAGACTTTTCCAGCACCAGGCCGTAATGCTGACAACTAACGAAGCTGGAGGAATGCAACTGGTACTCAACATCCACACCGATATCAGCCTGCTCACACAGGAAAATAACTTCATAGTGAGTTTGACGGAAGTGCCTGGGAACAAGCTTTACTGGCAAATGAAAATAGAAATTTCACCTTTACAACCCAGTGAAAAACCCTCCTTCACCGAAAGGGAGAAAGAAATTATTGTGCTTATCTCAAAAGGCTGGAAAAACCCGGAAATTGCAAATCACCTTTTTCTATCCCCACATACCGTCATGACACACCGTAGAAACATTCTCCAGAAGGCAGGTGTAACCAACAGTATTGAGCTAATTACTTACTGCATAACCAACCGCATCCTATAACTCTGTACAATTGAACGAGGGGATTTTGGTGCTCGCAGTATGTATCAAACCAATCCCATTAAGTAATTGGCATTAAACTATGTAAAGTTATGCGAACTTTCTTGACTCGGCAACAATTTTAATATTTTTGGCTATACTATAATTATTTCAATTGTACGATAAGTATGAGGGTGTACGTATTGTTAATCATTGGTGCTATTTCTTTTTTAGGAAAACGTTTATAGCATGAGGGGAGATTTAGAATACCTAAAGTTCATCAAAAATCTTTATAAATAGCAAAGCCCAACAATGTTGGGCTTTAAATTGCTCTGCGGAGAGCGAGGCGCCCGAAGCTGAGGCTAAAAACAGCCTCTATATGGGGTTAAATCCGCAATCGATAATTGACTCACCGAATTGCTCACCTTTATTTTTTTAAACAAAGAGGAAAAAAATTAGGTGACTTTTTGTACTCATGTTTCAATCCTTTAGCTGTTTCAGCATGGCCTTCAATATCGCAACGATCTGTTCGACATCCTTTCCACACTCAGCTACCATGTTTCTGATCAAGGCACTTTCTTCCGCAAGCACCAGGTGTTCTGAGAGGATCCGGATCAAACGTAAACTCAAAACCTTATTTTCTTTGATCATCTTTTTGATTTCCCTGGCGATTACCATTGCAGAGATTTCTTCCAATGTAATATCTTGATTTTCGTCTCCGAAAAGATCCGCATGGTTTTCATAAATAAAATCGCTCTGAAGGTTAAAATAGTGATTCACTATATTAATGATGTCACGGGCGTCCTTGAATCGCAACTCGGGCCTATCGTCATAGGCGATGAATTTGAGCAACACTATCGCCGGTAGAGTAGCTACCTTAAACTGGTGTCCAGTTTCCAATTTAACATTTTCGGTGCCCATGCTATATACCTCCAGGAAACCGTTAACCTTTATATTAGTCAGCCCCTGACCTTCAAACTTAACTTCTTCATCAATTTCTATGGCTCCGAAGGGCAACAAATCAACCTGCAAACCTTTGGGCGATATTACCACAAATGCATTGGTTCTACTCTCTTGATATCCTTTTTTGAAGAGCTCATCTCTAACCTTTTGATAATCTTCCTTAATGCTGATCATCACCGCAAAATCTACATCCTTTGTAGTCCGGAATTTTTCATCGCCTATAGCATACCAGATATTTCTCGCTATGGCCCCGATCATATAAAAATCTATTTCATGCGCTTTAAAAGTTTCCTCAAGGATGTCAAAAATTTCTTTTAACTCGCCATCTTTAATATTCTCCAAATTCATCTTTTAAATGTTTATCGTAAATCATTATGGCCGTTTCTATGCATCTCGGATCTCCGGTAAGCAATAGATCAGCAAACACTAATAGCTCTGGTGCATAGGGATGAACATCTGCTGCCTCATCTTTCCAGAATTTATCATAAACCCGGATTTCTCCCGTTGTCGCTGGAATCAGTTTCCATTTCACCATTACCTGATTTCTCTTCTCTACCGTGTAAATTGTCATTATCTGAGGCCTAAGATAATCCGTCAGCCATTCACCTGCAGGCTCTCCACCCCACACCGTTTTTCCTGGCTGTATTAAATTGTTATGAAGACTTGTCAAAGGATGGTCTACCTGCAATTTGAAATTACCGATATGCAGGCTTGGCTTCAACGTCTCACCATACCCTGCAATCCATCTATCCAACAGTGTCCTTTTGTTCTGCAAGAGCTGTCTTTTCTGGCCAACATGCAACACATAACCTGCATCATCTAAGCCGCTGATTACATTTTTTATATTGCCCAAAGCGACCCCAGTTGCATTGGCTAACATCCGCTGGGGCATATTTATAGCCTCATTATGTAGCATCAGGTAGAAGACCAATTTAAGTCCCGTCTTTGTAAATGCCCGATTAGTTACGGGTTTTTCCCGTTCTTCGTGTTTAAAACCATCCAACCAGATTGTATTTCTTGGCGTCCGGATATATACGTTTCCGGCACCATCAAGGTAATTTATGCCTTCGTTGCGCAGTTTTTCCTTTATTGCAGGAAAGATCCTCTCCGCGATGACGATAATCGGCTTATGTAAGCAGTTATAATATACTAGTTTTGCTAACTGGTAATCCCGAAGTTCTTTTTTGAACTCAACCGTAAAATGCTCTTTTTCGTTATTGATAAAAAGATCTACTGTTCCATCAAGCTCTTCGCCTTTATGCTTATACTCGCATTTATAGCCGGTATTTTCTTCCAGCCTTGCCAGCGCTTCAGTAATTTGCTCTATATTGTCCATTTTTAAAATTCGTTCACGTAACGTGAACATTCAAATTTAATGAACAAAAAGAGTAACTCCAAATGTTTATTAAAAAGTGCGTTTCGCATTTATGCAGATAATGAACATCCTTTTTGCCGAAATACCCAGTTTATTAGTGTTTAGGTGCGCACTTCTCATTTTTGAATTTTGCGCCCGAATTGCTCACCTAAGCCATGCTATTTTATGCATGTTTTGGCTATGCTAGAAATTAAAAAAGCCTATTTATCATATGGTAAACAGGCTTTTTTACTTTTTTGAACTTAATTCTGCGGGGAAGGAGCGAGTCCATTTGAACACTTGCGAGAATTTTTACGGATCATAATGGGGATTTCGGCAATAGTGGTTCTTCCCCAATTTTGGTGGTTTTTTATGATAAATTTGGCGGTGTTTCGTTAAGCTTTAATGAATCTTTCCAAACTGATTTTTTCGTCAACTGATCCCTTTAAAGTAGTCTCAGTAGATAACCAGGTCGACTTTGTTAATATCTATGTTCAGAGCAGTCAAAGGGTCTGCTGTTGTCCAGATTGCCTAAGTCCGTCAAAAAAGCTTCATAGCTATTATTTAAGAAAGTTTCGTGACCTGCCTACGTTTGGAAAGCCATGTAATATTTACCTGCAATCCAGAAAATTCCGGTGCCTCACCACTGAATGTAATAGAAAGATATTTACAGAACGCTTTGCTGACCATTTCAAACCATGTAAGCGAAGGACAAAAAGAATGGATGAGAAGTTGTTGATTACAGCCTTGGAAATGGGTGGCAGGCCAGCCGAGCGTATTTGCAATACATTATCCATGCCTGTGAGTGATTCTACTTTACTAAGATTGATCCATAAAGCCCCGTTGCCCCCATTAGGGCAGCTTAAAGCCGTCGGGGTAGATGACTGGGCATATAAAAAGCGTGACAGATATGGCAGCATCCTGGTAAACCTGGATACCGGAAAGGTAGTCGATCTGCTACCAGACCGGGAGGAAAAAACATTGACCAGTTGGTTGCAAGGGCAACCTGCGATAGAGGTGATTACACGGGACCGTTACGGTAAATATATGCGGGCAGCCACAAAGGGGGCTCCCCAGGCTATACAGGTCACTGACCGTTGGCATCTGCTTAAAAATCTTGGCGAAGCCGTTAAAAGAGTAATGGTGCGCGAGTACACCAGACTCAGCAGAGCAGTGGCCCCTAAAACAGTTGAGAACCACTGATGGCTCCAAAAGACTTTCCTAAAGGGAAGAAGCTGGCCGCTACAGAGGGTGTTATCAAACAACGATTTGATGAGATGAAGAAACTACAGGCTAAAGGGTTGTCCAACAACGCAATTGCAAAATCGCTAGGGATGCATAGGAATACCGTCAGGAAATACCTGTCGATGGATGTGTTGATGCGGAAGTCCTACGGAGAAAGGGGGATGATAGAGGCCTATTTTGAATACATCAAAAAACGAATGGAAGCAGCCCCCAATATTCATTTAAAAACACTTTGGACAGAGCTGAAGCAGAAAGGATATCCCGGGGCATATAGCACATTGTCTGAATCACTGACCTATTATGATATCAGGGTAGGAAAAAAGGCCCGACAAACAAAAATTCCACAGCATGCAGGTTCTTTCTTTAAGCCATCGGCTGCTGCCATGGCATTTTTAGCTCCTGAAAGTAAAATTAGCAGCACACAAAAAAAGCTTATATCCAAACTGTGCCAATCATCAGCTGAATTAAAACGTACTATGTCATTGGTGAAAAAATTCCGAGAATTGATTGAAACTAAAACGGGCAGTGAACTGAATGCTTGGATTGCAGAAGCTAACCGTTCGGTTATTGCAGAGTTGAAAAGTTTCGCCACAGGGTTGTTGTCTGACCTCCATTCCATAGAAAATGCTATCAATCTACATTGGAGCAATGGTCCAGTCGAAGGCAATGTTACCAAACTGAAAACTATTAAACGTCAAATGTATGGAAGGGCAAGCTTCGATTTACTCAGGAAAAGACTGGTATTAGCACCAGATTGACCACCAAAATTGGGGAAGAACCACTTTGCAGAAAAACAAGTGGCCACTTTTGGAATAATCCCCAATTATTAAAGAAAACTTATTATAATCCGGTTAACGGATACTTAGGCAGCGAGTTCTACAACTTTATTGAGCAGGCTTTCGATATCAAACGGTTTGCTCATGTAACCATCGCAAAGACAACAGGCGGCAAGCTCGGCAAGGTTTGCTTCTGCGGAGAGCAATAGGACAGGTGTAATGTAAGGCGGGATTAAAGCTTTTAAATCTGCACAGATCTGGTCTCCGGTCTTCGCGAAGCCTTCGATCCTGATATCAAGTATAATCAGGTCAGGCTTTAATAATGTGATTTCATCCGCGGTGTGCCCTTTAAGGAAACCGTCTACCAGGTATCCTTCAATTTCAAAGATCAACTTGAGTAGTTCTAGGATATCGGGGTCATCTTCAATAATGAGTATTCGTTTGACCATAATTCATATCCTATTTGTATGAGTAACAGCATATAGAATGGATTGTTTTATGATATTGTGTATATGCTCTGGTACTGGAATGCTTTGAGGAGGGAAAAGTTAGACCAGTTCACCGATATCTGTTAGCTGAGCTCCTCGACGGTGTTTGCTCAGGCAAGGAACTTTACTGTGGCGCCTTTTTGAAAACGGATAATAACAGTTGAAAGCATTAGTAAAGAACGACTACCGCCATTAATTTGTTTGCAATTATTTTTGTGGTATCTATAAAGTTTCTCATGTATATTGCTGCATATCTTACCGCTAAGTTTCATTCTTTTCTGCCCTCCGGTGTTAAATAGTCAATCAAAGAAAATAACAGGGTCATGAAACTATCCCGATCCCTACAAAACAGACGGTTTTTAGTAGTAAACCATATGATCATTGGCTGTGATGAGGGCATGGTGCCCTTTGTGTCCAATCTTTTTGCCGTAAGTGCCCAATTTAAGGTGCATCAGGCAATAAACCCGAAAGACGCTCTAGGTGGCATTTAAGCAAAAAGTTATAGCTTTCAGATGCAGAGGCCAATGTAGGCAGTGGAGCAAGGCCGGTTGAACCGGCCTGCTTTTTTAAGGACGGGGATGTTACTCGTAATCACGGTCACGGTACATGGAAAGCTGTCTGCAGAGCCGTTTTCTGGCCTCACGGATGTGGGTTTTGACCGTTCCCAAGGGAATTCCAAGTTTGTCGGCAATCTCATGATATTTATAACCTTCCACGTAACGGATAAAGGGGACGGACAGGGATTCAGGGAGTTTGTCCAAGGCAAGGTTGATATCGCGCAGGGCAAAGGTGCTTTCGGCTTTGTTGATTGCAGCACTTGAGAGGAGATGGGCATAGGTGATGTCTTCCTCCTGGGTAATGATGCTCTGCTTGCGCGTAGTCTTTTTATAGTCATTGATAAAGGTGTTGCGCATGATGGTGTATAACCAGCCCCTTAAATTGGTGCCCTCATCAAAAGTTTCAAAGAAACGGAGTGCCTTGACCATGGTGTCCTGGATCAGGTCCTGGGCATCGTCCAGGTCACCTGTAAATTTCATAGCAAAATTATCAAGCATCGTCCGGTGCGACTTGATCATTAGATTAAACTGATTGTCTTTCATAGGATGATTTTTTTAGGTATGATGAATAAATAACCGATGAAACAAAAAGATTGTTTGCGCGGAATTGATGATCGGATTGTTTTTTTTGAAAACCATTTAAGCCCCGGGCGGTTTTTTAAAGGGGTGGAACAAGGCCAAAGACCTTTCTTTTTTCTCATTTTTTTGTTAAAAAAGGCGTTTTGAGCGGGGTATGAGGATATCCTTTTGACCACCAGCGATTAGATATTAATCTTGTTAAAACAGGGGTTATGAAAGAAGAAAAAGGAATTACCGGGGATCCGGCGGAAAAATATCCAAGGCCGCCCTTCCCTAAACAGGACCAGCAGCCTCCGGGAAAAGAGGAGGACCTTAGGCCAAGGGCGGACCATGGAGAGGAAAGTTATAAGGGCAGTGGCAAGCTCAAGGGAAAAAAAGCCGTCATCACAGGGGGCGATTCCGGGATTGGACGAGCGGTGGCTATTGCATTTGCCCGTGAGGGTGCCGATGTACTCATCAGTTATCTTGCCGACAGCGAAGATGATGATGCGAGGATCACCGAGGGATATGTTAAGGCCGCAGGCCAGAAGGCTGTATTGGTGAAAGGTGACATCCAGCAGGAGAGCCATTGTAAGGATATCATCGGCACGGCCATTCGTGAACTGGGCGGAATAGATATCCTGGTCAATAATGCAGCCTTTCAAATGGCCAGAAAGGGAATGGATGAAATTCCATCCGAGGAATGGGACCGCACCTTCCGCACGAATATCACGGCGATGTTCTACCTGTGTAAGGCGGCAGAACCCCATCTCCGGCCAGGTAGCAGCATCATCAATACGACCTCTGTCAATGCCTATTCGCCCAACGAGCAGTTGTTGCCCTATGCGGCGACCAAGGGCGCAATACAAAATTTTACGGCAAACCTAAGTCAGATACTGCTGATGGACGGTAAAGGCATCAGGGTCAATGCAGTTGCGCCTGGACCGATCTGGACACCGCTGATCCCTTCGACCATTCCTGCCCATGAAGAATTCGGGAAGGATACCCCGATGCAGCGTGCGGGACAGCCTGCAGAGGTGGCCCCGGCCTATGTTTTTCTGGCCTCCGATGATGCCAGTTATATTGCAGGAGCAACCATTCCGGTAACAGGGGGCAGGATAACGATATAAATTGATCACTAAAACAGATAATTATGGCAAAGTATTCAGAAAAAGCAGGTGAGAAAGTAGAAAAAGCCATGCATGAGAAAAAAGAGGGGAAGCTGAAGACCGGTAGCGGTAAAAAGGTGACTTCCAAAAAACAGGCAGTAGCGATTGGTCTTTCAGAGGCGAGGAAAGAAGGTGCAAAGGTGCCCAGGAAAAAATAAAGGTGTAGCTGAAGCATAATATCTTCAGTTATGCCGAGTTGCTTTTGCAGGACAGGGATTTCGGATTGACCTTCTTGACCAGATCTGATGCCCTGTTGGTATTACCTATGCGGCTGGTGCTGGCTGTGCTGTTATAACAGGGCAGGGGCACTGTTATTGTGCTTACATTTTTTATCCGGTACGGACTTTATGTTATCGCAAACGTGTTCGATCTCTCTGCCTTGGTATTGAGGAGATGAGGCGGTTCACCTTGCGGTGCAATTTGGCATAGTCAAAGGGCTTAAAGATGATTCCTTCGGCCAAGCTGGGAATCCGGTAGGCTTCCGATTCCAACATTGCTGTGATCAAAAGGACGGGGATGTCCTGCGTCGTGGGATTACCTTTTATGGTATTGCACAGTTCCCTTCCATCAGCCTTGTCGAGCAGGATATCCATAACAAGAAGATCGGGCTGGAAGTCTGTGATCGCAGTTTCGAGCTCATCGCTACTGTTGATGCCTGTAACAAGATAGGACTGGTCCTCCAGTACCGCTTGAATAACTTCTGCATTGCTCTGATCATCATCCAGTACAAGAATCTTGAACATAAAATTTTCCTGTTAAATGAAATTAAATAAAGCTATTGTCCGTTTGTCTTCTGGGAAGTATGGGCGGCATCCGGCGACTGTCATTTATGATCGCAGTTAACTGGATATCTACGGTTCGCCATGGTGGCTGGTATCCGATTAGATGCCGTCTTTTGGGTGTGGCCTTTGGTCCCCGTGGATTTCTGGACAAGTTTAAATTTAATCAATATTGGGGTAAAAAACAAAAATTAATGCTAAAAATATCATGATGATGGTTTATTATTTATCTTTTGAGTTCTCGGAGCGATCAGCTTATCTAAGCCTATCGGCAGACGATTTTTCAGGAAACGGGTTCTTCGCTCAGCCAGGTTGTTAGCTGTTTGCAGCGGTGTTGGACTTAACCAAGCCACTCTTTATATTGACTTTGGGTCTGCCATCCCGCCTCAGCCGAACGCTCTATGAAACATACTTTGAGCTCTGCCATACCGACAGAGGTAAAAAAAACAAGCAGGTGGCATCCTGCTTGTTACGGCTGATAAATGACCGTACATCGGCTATTGCCAGATTCCTCGAGGAAACCCTATGAACGAGCAAATATGCCTCGCCGCGGTTCGCTATCACTGCAACCTTGATATGCGCTTCTCCCATCAAAGGGGACTGAAATATTCTTGCATTTGCTTGATGCTGTTGTGATGATTTTTTCTGGTGAGCCAGGTGCCTATGTGGCGCGATTTGAACGCCTCCGTTTGGGTACCTGGCCGCAAATATATGTTATCAGTATTTCAAAAAATGCACTTACTTGAGCTTTACGGCCTATTGTTGACTGATTTTTGGTTAGGGGATTTTTATTGTATGGACGGCGCCTGAAAATAAATGGACTTTTCGCACATTGTTCTCTGAGGACTGGGATGTAGAACTGGCGAGCCTATCCAGCTTCCGGACGACTTAACCTTTAGTGGCCTGGGGTGGCCGGGACAATCCTTCGCTGGTCATTATCACCCGCTTGATGGTCCCATCTGGATGATAATATAAAACATCCACGCAGACCGAACGTCTGTGACTGCCTCCTCCTTTTAATGCACCGTTATGATAAAAGAAGTAGTCCTTTCCTTTAAACCGGAGAATGGCAGGACGGTTGGTTTCGCAGTTTCCGGCAAGTTCGTTCAATATTCCCTTAAATATCCATGGGCCATGTATGCTGGGGCTCATGGCGTAGGCTACCTTTTCCGGATCGCCATAGCCGTAAGTCAGGTAATACCAATCGTTGCATTTAAAAACATGGGCACCTTCAGAGAAATCAGGTAGCTCAATCGTATTGATTTTGCCCTGCAGACTGAGCATATCATCACTTAGTTTAGCGAAATAGCACTGTTGGTTACCCCAAAAGATATAAGCCTGCCCATCTGTATCAATGATTACAGAAGGATCGAGGTTCGCCATCGGATTTTTGTCGAATGGGATATCATTCCCTGTGATCAGCGCAGATCCGATTGCATCACGAAAAGGACCTGTAGGTGTTTCTGATACTCCAAGTGCAATTGCTTTGCCTGGTATATCTCGATGGGAGACTGCAGCAAACCAATAAAATTGCTGTTTGTAAAATATCACACAAGATGCAAATGCATCTCCGCTAGCCCAACTAAAATCTTTTGCCTGTAGTGGTATCGGATGTTCTTCCCAGTTGATCAGGTCGGCAGAAGAAAAGCAGAGCCAGTTGCGCATGATGTAGCTTTGTACACCTGGCGGTGCTTCATCGTGCCCGGTATATAAATATACTTTCTGATCGTATAACAAAACAGTTGGATCAGAAGTGAATTTGTGGTTGAATATGGGATTTCCTGTGTTGATCATATCATTTGCATAATAAATAACACTTATATACCCGTTATTGTTAGATGGATGTGATCTGATAGATTTCTTTTATACAAAGAGGTTGTATCATAAATATATAATTGTCATACTGAACTTGTCGAATGACCTCTTAAATGCCCTTTAAGGTGTTTCGACAGGTTCAACATGACAGCATCTCAGGAGAAATCGCCTTATGATACGCCCTCTCTTTACTCTGTAACGGCCTCTTCATTAACCGCATTGACAGCGATCTCGGTGAGTGCTACATCGGTTTCCTTTTCATTGTCAAGGGTCTGAGAAAGAAGTTCGGCTACATCGCTATGCCCGATATTCTCGGCAAACACCCTAAGGGTACCATAGGTTGCAATTTCATAATGTTCTACTTTTTGGGCAGCCAGGATAAGTCCTGCATCTCTTATCATCGTACCTTTGTCGGTATCAGCGATAATTCCATCGGCTTCTTCGAGCAAACCTGCCATTGCATCACACTTTTTAGCTACTGGTTTTTCACCTAAAAGTTCAAAAACTTCTTCCAGTGTACTCACATGTTGTTGAGTTTCCTCGGTGTGCTTTTCGAAAGCTGCTGCAAGCTCAGGGCTAGTGGCTGCTTTCTGCATTTTTGGAAGCGCTTTAGCAAGGTGTTTTTCTGCCCAATAAATATCCTTTAATTCATCAATAAAAAAATCATGGAATTCAGAATTTTCTATTTTTCCTGTTTTTGATGTAGGTTTTGAGGCTTTGTTGCCTGCTGTTTTTGTAGTTGCCATAATTATAATTTTAATAGGTTTTTGATATCTATAGAACAGGCTGAAATTTCAAATGGTTTTATGTTTTTTGTTTTAAGTTCTTGGTACCAATCCATCCATCATGGTCAATTTTAATATTTCTGATCTTTTTATTTTCCGGTTTCCATATGCGGCGCATCTACCGGTTTAGATTCCGGAGAGCCTTTCTGCCTTAAGAAAATGGTTAATACCACAATGGCAGCTACAGAAAGGAATTCGCTTTGCCAGTTTTGAAAGGTTTCGAACCAGAAGTTGGCCTGACCAAGATAGGTAGTCATCGTATCTGTTGCTTTACCCTTTAACATTTGCTCAGCGTTGTGGTCTCGCCAGCTACCATAAAAGTGGAGGTACCAGCTTACCAGAAAAAGTATGCCGAAAGCAATAGAAAGGGAGTTGGAATACAGTTTCAAGATCAGCCCGCCCTGGCGTACGGGCCATGGGGCACTCTTCGAGGCAACAGGCTCGCGGTCTACTGCTTCTTCTTCATCAAGTTTTTTAGATTCTGCCGAACCGATCTGACGCAGTTTTACGGTTAGTAGCACATAAAGAACCATCTGCAGAAACTCACTTTCAAAATTTTCGAAAGTGGCGGAAATAAAATGCCCGGTATGAAGGTAATTATTAAAAGAGATCGGCGAAGCCCCCTGGTCGCTCATTTCGCTATTGTGTTCTTTCCAGCCGGTAATTGCCTGTGCCAGGAGCGTAAAAACAAATAGGCTGATAAAGGTTACCGAAAGTCCGTTCCGGTAAAGCCAGGTCTTTTTTGGAAATACTTTCTTTGCTTTCATATCTATTTATAAGTTATCCATGGAGCTGAGGTAATCTGCTAACATGGTTGCGCAAGCCATTACGGTTGCTGTAACGATTTCCTCGCGACTGCCGATAAAATTAAGCCTTTCTGAAAAAGCCAGTTCATTGTGGTGGGTAGCGTAGATGAACATGGTGCCTACAGGTTTTTCCTGGGTTTCACTTCCTCCTGGAGCAGTAAGCCCGGTGATGCCGATATGGATGTCGGCATCTATCAATTTTGACAGACCCAGGGTTATGGCCTGTGTAACCTCCATTGATTCAGGGGTATAAACCTTGATTAACGATGCGTCAACCTGTAAAAGATCTTCCTTTAAACAGGCATCATAACAGGTAATACCTCCTTTAAGGAATTTACCCGCATCGTCTATCATTGAAAAATCTGCTGAAAGCCGGCCTGCGGTTGCGCTTTCAGCAAAAGCAATGGTGAGGTTTCTGCCAATAAGCATTTGGCCTACACTTTTCATCTTATCATCCATTATAAAATCTAACTATTGATCCCCGACATTAACAGATCAGTTTGCAGGTCTCTGCAGATCCTGATGACGGTAGTGCGGAGGTCTTTCGGCCTAAATAACAACCTTTATGGATAAATGGTTTTGAGTAGCGGAGAGTAAGAACAGAACTTTTCTGATAAAAAAAATGAAGATCTGGCTAAGGCTTCTATTATCACTGATTTACAAAGTGATTTTCAATTTCGCCCGCAATGAGGTTAATTTCATGAACCCCTAATGATACCTGTGTTGCTTCTGCATTCAGTTTATGGTCGAAATATTCTAGCATTCCAGGATCAATTTCTTCTTGTTGGAGCAGTATCCAGTCCAGCCCAATTTTTCTAATGGCACCGAGGATACCGCCAAAATAAACGATTATATAATAATCTTTCTTTGGAATAATAGTCAGGGTAATTTTATCATCACCATGATCGATCTGAATATGAAATGGAACCATAAAATTACAACCCTAATGTTGATGGATTTGTTTGGACACTGATCTTTTTTAGCCCCTCTTCGAAAAGGTTGGTTCTTTTCAGATTTATATCTCAGCTTGTTTTGTCAGGCTTGTTAAGTCTTGTGGATTTCTATTCTCTCCAATGCTTTCCTTGGTGGCCCGGTAAGAACCTTACCATCAGTAGCGAATCTTCCTCCGTGACAAGGGCAGTCCCAGCTCTTTTCACTGGCGTTCCAGTTAACAATGCAACCAGCATGTGTGCACACAGGGCTTAATGCGATAGTCTTGCCATTTATATCTTTATATAAAGCGAGCTTTTTGCCTTCTAATTCTACTATTTTGCCTTCATCGTTTTTTAGCTCTTTTGTTGACCGGATAATTTCTGTTCCAAACCGGTCAGCAACGAAATGATAGGCCACATCTGCATTTTCCTGCACAAAATCCATAAAACCTGAAATAGGTTTCAATCGCGACGGGCTAAGCAGTTTGGCAAGATCGTTTTCAATACCCAATATCAAATCGGTTAAGATCATTGCCGAAAGACTGCCGAAAATCATCCCATTCCCATTAAAACCCGTTGCTACAAAGCTGTTCGCATCACCACCCGGAAACTGCCCAATATAGGGTAGACCATCTACAGGAACATAATACTGTGATGACCAATGATAATCGATTGAGCTGATGTCAAAGTTTTCCATTGCATATTTCTCTAGTGCTGAAACGGCCTTTTCCGGATCATCGTGCCCCGTCTTATGGTCAGCGCCACCAATTAACAGATATTGATCTCCATCTATTTCATGACTTCGGAAATAGTGATAAGGCTCTTGCATATCGTAGGCCAGACAGTTGGGGTAATCTCCGTTTTTAAGTTTAGCGGCCAGTACATAACTTCGGTAAGGTGCATTTCTGAGCGACAGGATATTAATTCCGGGCGGAATGTGTGTAGCCCATACCAAATGCCTGCCCTGAACGGTTATATTTCCTGCATTTATATAGTGGATGTCGTCTTTATACTCACTGTTTTCAACAAAGGTATGCTCCAGGACATCTCCGCCCAGTTTAAGCAATTCTGTGGCGAGGCCAAGTATATATTTTATGGGATGGAATTGCGCTTGCTCTTTAAATAATAATACATGTTGGAAATCGATTAAAATGCCGTTTTCAAATACTTCACTTACTTTAACACCAGCCTGCTGGGAAGAGGAAAGGATGGATTTAAGCTGCTCGGTCTCTTCCTGGTTCTGAGAGAAGAGGAAGGCATCTTTGTATTCAAAGTCTGCATCGATTTCGAGCGCTTTGATATTGCTGTGGATCATTTCGATTATTTCCTTTGTAGCACGGGCAAGTTGGGCAGAAGCTTCTTTTCCAAAATCGCTATCGATCTGCGGATAGGTGGCATCCAAAAAGGTATTCAGGTGTGCGCTTGTGCCACCTGTTGTACCAAAGCCCAGGTTTTGCGCTTCTATCAAAAGACATTTTTTACCCTTACGCTGCAGTTCAAGTGCAGTAGTTACGCCGGTAATTCCTCCACCAACGATTACTACATCGTAAATTGTATTTTCTTTGAGCGGTTTGATTTCCAGGCGGGGATGCGAAACCTGCCATAAACTTTCATTTTCTCCGTCCCTGGCGGACATAAGGTTGGTATGGTTTTTCATAAGCTGTTTTTATATTAAAACAGGAGGTAAAGCGCAATGGTTTTTGAATTATACGCGATTTTCCCGGGGCTTATTTTTTACCCTAAACCTATGGTTGTTCTTTTTGGGTAAAAAAAGCCCGGTTAATTTTTACAAATTTTTGATGAGTAAGGTGATCGGTAACGGTGGTTTTAAATGGCGCAAACAAATCTATTTGAGTTTTTTACTTTCGACCATTATTTCTACAAGACTGTGCATGAGGTTTACTTTTAAACGGCTCTTTTTGATGTCATTTATAAGTTGGTCATCAACGTGTGCATCTTTTCCGTTCCATTTTATCTTTAAGTGTTTTGTTCTTATCGGCGGTATAGGAAACACTACATCTTTTCCTTTTGCAATTTCTGCGATATAATTTTTTAGGATTTCCCTTTGATTTTCTTCTACAATTACCACATCGAAAAAACCATCGCTGGGATCTGAATGTTCACTTAACCTCAAATTGGGACCCAAGCGCGAAATATTCATGATTTCGACCATGATACATTTTTTTCTTATTTTTTCGTTCTCTACCTCTATGCTACAGGTGTGAGCGGCATAGGTTTCGGTAATTGCCAATAGCGTATCCAGTGCAATTTCGAATTCACCCTCAGCCGTTTTGATTGCTGTTGTATCCATGTCTTCGAGCTTTTGCATCAGTTTAGGGAAAATACCAAAACCAAAAGACTCGATAAAAAACAGTGGTTCTGCTGTGCCAGTAACCTGTCCGATATCAAATTTTCGCAGATTGTAATTAGACCAGGAAGCTATATTACGGTCCAGATCGTCTGAAATACCTAAAGAGGTTGCAATATTGTTTGCAGTACCGAAAGGGAGAAGGGCTACCGGCCGTTTGTAACGCAGTTTTTTATCAAGAAGTTTGATGATCGTTTTTTTTATGGTTCCATCGCCGCCGGCAATGGCAATGAATGAAGTTTCGGGGCGGATATCTTTTAACGAACGTTTTTCAGAAGACGCATAATCTACCGAAAAGCCGTGACGCTCAATGGCAGACGAGAGTTTTTTTTCTGAATGTTTTTGCTGTCCTGCTCCAGGATTATGGATTACATGAACTAAAGGCGCTGGCTTTTTCATCTTTATTTGAACAATATAGGCCAGACTTAGTTTTATTAAGAGGTATAAACAGTAAAAAAAATAGAAATGAATATCTTGATCACCAATGACGACGGCATTTACAGCCCCGGAATAGCAGCACTTGCCAACATTGCCAAAGCTTTTGGCACAGTAAGAATTGTTGCCCCTGATGTAGAACAGTCATCTATGGGCCATGCAATAACACATTCACGGCCTTTAAGCTACAAGAAATCGCCGATTGCTTTTGAGGGTATAGATGCTTTTCGTGTAAACGGTACACCGGCCGATTGTGTTGCACTGGGCCTGTACCTATACCCTGATACCGATGTGGTGCTTTCGGGTATTAATATGGGGCCAAATTTAGGCAATTCCATGTGGCATTCGGGAACATTGGCAGCGGCAAAACAAGCGGTTCTTTTGGGTGTAAAAGGCATTGCTTTAAGTACACCGGTTGGCCGTACAGAACCTGACTTTGAAAAACTAAAATCCTTTGTGGTAAGTTCACTCGAGGAATTATTTATAAACAACGAGCTTGCGCTGTATAATGTTAATTTTCCACCAGAACCTAAGGGCATTAAGTGGACGCGGCAGTCGGTGCGCCTGTATGATGGAAATGTTGTTCCAGGGGAAGACCCGATGGGACGGAAACATTTTTGGATTACTGTAACTCCGCTTGAGCCGGCCGAAGAAGACACCGACCGTTGGGCTGTTGATCATGGTTATGTTTCTATTACGCCATTGCGGTTAGATTTGACCAATGAGGTTGAGCTTGTAAGCCACTTGATGTCGAAATAGCTTAAATTTTTAGAAATTGTTGGTGCATTAAAAAAGGCCCGTGAGGGCCCTTGCTTAATGTACGGGATTGGTTTTGTGCATGGTGTCACGTTTGAGCGTGTCACGCTTGGTGGTGTCTTTTTTAGACGGCCATTCTTTGTTTTTCTTTGCAGGTTTTGTTTTTTCTGTCTTTTTTTTGGTGGTGTCTTGCCGTGTTTGTGCAACCGATGCCAGGCAGATTGAGCAGGCCAGCATCATAATCATAAGTTTTTTCATAAGAATAGAATTATTGTTAAAATACTGGTAATAAAACAATTGTGGTTTTGTGAAAGTTTTATGAATTTTTCTTTTCGACTTTTTTAGTACTGCGCAATTTTTCAGCGCATAGCCAATGATATTTTTTTCTGCATTCTGCTCGATCAAGCAATTAATTTTATAAAACCATCTCTGTTTTTACATTGTTTTATGGTGATAAACCGGATAAGTAAGGCCGAAGAATTTTGTACTGTTTATCAACAGGTAAATTAATATTTTGTAAAAGCGTTAAAATCATGAAATACCCTCAGTTTTGTCTATTTCTTATCGTTTCGCTGTTTTTGCTTAGCTGTAAGCATGATCAGACCGAACTTGCCATGCACGATCGCGAATTTACGGACTCCGTGTATCCTGAAATGCAGTATCAGCAGCAGTTGAACCTTGAGCTGCAAAAGATGGTTGATGCTCCAGAAATTAAGGGCTTAGGCATCAGGAGAGGGGATGAAAATCAAGCCTATATTCAGCAGTTAGCAGCAAATATAAATACACAAGATCAATTTTCGCAAACTTCGCTCAAAGATGAACACTTACAAAAACTAACGCTATTGCGTCAACATCATCCGGTACAATTTGAACAGTTACATTTACTTCTCATCGATTCAGACCAAAAAATGATTGGCTTTCATGTAAAAGCTACTGGTTCTACAGGATTGCTCAACCCTGATTTGAGGGCTTGGGCTGAAGCAAAAATTGCCCATTGGACGGCAGACTTGAATGAAATCCAAGGCTTAAAAAAATAAGCAAAGCAAAAATTGCCGCTCCAGTTTCTGTCGTTCTGGTGTTCGCTGTATAATGATATGAAGTTTTAATCAACCTGGCTGCTTTAAGTTTAATTAACCAATTATGTATCCTTTGCAGCACTTTTTAAATTTAACAGATCGACAATCTTTTTTAATAATACAAAGATATCAAAAGGTTTTACCACAAATTCTTCGGCATTACATCCGCTGGTCATCTGTTTTATATCGGCATGGGCACTCATCATAATTACTGGTGTAGCAGCAGTTTGAGGATCAGCCTTAAGCAGTTTACATACCGCCATGCCGTTGCCGTCGGGCAGCATTACATCTAATAAATAAAGGTCAGGATTGATATGCTTTCTGCTAAAAAACTCGTTAACGGTAGTATAACATGCTACCTGGTAGCCTTCTTCTAAAAGCAGGAACTGTAATATATCTCTTATCCCTGCATCATCCTCAAGTATACAGATCAATTTACTCATGAAGAAATAGTTGTTTGTACACTAAAATTTGTTCATTAAAAATAATATTTGCGTTTTCAGGTTATTCTGTAGCGGCATTTTTTTGATCTTTATTGTTGCCTTCTTCATACCTGTCTTTCTCCTTTTCATCTTCGTGTACAATAAGCGAATGGGGGGTGGCCGCGGCGGGGTTCGCACCGGTGCCAGAAGTTTTGGGCAAACTTAAAAGGTCGTTGTTATCGGTTAACGCCGTGTTTTTTATTTCGGTATTACCCAAAGCAATTTGATTTAGCTGTTCCTGGTTTTTCCGTTGATTACCTTTCTCAAGGTCTTTTCTGTCGTTTTTGGTATTTGCCATAATGCGATTTAATTGTTAAAACAACAGAACCATCAGATTAAAAGTTTTAAGCAAAGCGAAAATTAACCAACATAAGTTTGGGCACTTTCGTTTAACTTTTTATTTGCTAAATTATTTTTGATATGCTGAACCGATCATTTTTTTTATTTCGAGCGCATTAAAAGCAGCATAACCAGCCTGGTCATTATCGAAATAGAGGTACACGTCTTTTCCTTCTTTCATCCACGAAATCAACATGTTGTTCCACTTTGTTAAACTGTGCTCGTTGTAACTTCCCTGATATTTTCCTTCAGGTCCGTGTAATCTGATATACACAAAATCTGCGGTGCTCGAAATCGGAGATTGATGCCCGGCCAGCTCATAAATGCAAAAAGCACAGTTATATTTGGCGAGCAGCATAAATACTTCATCATGATACCAACTTGGATTTCTGAATTCGAAAGTATATCGGTGCTTTTTAGGGAGTATTTCTAAAAACCGCTCCAACCTTTCGGTATTTAATTGCCATTTAGGTGGGAGCTGAAAAAGGATAGGTCCCAGTTTGTTTTCGAGCCCTTCACTGGCTTTTAAAAAATCCAGGATTTCGGCCTGTTCCACATTCAATTTTTTGAGGTGGGTAAAATATCTATTGGCTTTAACAGCATAAATGAAATTTTTCGGACTTTGGAATTGCCATTGCTTAAAATTATCGATGCTTGGTTGGCGATAAAATGAATTATTCAGTTCTACGGTATCTAAATGTTCGGTAAAATATTTTAACTGATCTTTCTTTTATGGTCATCATGATAGAAATAGCCCTCCCAATGACGGTATTTCCATCCCGATGTGCCAATGTATGCTTTTCCTAATTTCATATTTCGTTATCAGTTTGTTTGCACATTGCTGCTACCGGTTATTCAATTTCTCCATCAGCCATGCCATCTAAAAACCAGCCAGACCTGTATTCGAAACTTGCTGATGAAGTTCTCGATTTATTGGTAACCTTGCCAATAAAATCGTGGGCAATATCGCCTTCGCTTTCCAAAATCTGTTTGGCCAGGTTAGCATATTTACTTAAATCCAGTCCATCGTTGATAATATAGGTCAATTCTCCATTTTCGCTCCATGATGATTCAATTAATCCATCATTAAATTTTTTCTTTAATGTATTCAAATCTTCTTGGTTGTTATTTAAGGGTAAGTTTCTCATTTTTGTTCTATCTTATTAATTAATGTGCTATTAAATTATAAATGGAGTGGCTAAGGTTTACCATTTTTTTTATTTTTAACCAGCCTGGAATTACCTGTTAATTTTTCTTCCGAAAGTTTTTTTGCAGAATCAATTGAATGTGAATGGTGGATATCTTCTTCTTTTTCTGCCACATCAGAAAGTTTCGCATAGTATTTATGTAATACATCCAGTTCTGCCTCCGAGAGGTCTTCTATATCAACCATGCGGTTACTGGCATGTCTACTGGCCGCCAATAACTCATTAAGTTTTAACTGTATGGCCTTCGAATCTTTATTCTGGGTTTTTTGGATCAGAAATACCATTAAAAAAGTAATAATTGTTGTTCCGGTATTAATTACCAGTTGCCAGGTATCCGAATAGTTAAAAATGGGACCACTAATGCCCCAAATTATAATAATGCCAACAGCTATGGTAAAGGCGCCTACACTGCCGGTCCAATATGTAATCCTGTCAGATATACGCTCAAAAAAGTTTTGCTTGTTTGTCATATTCTTTAGTACTAAGTCAAAGGGTGTGTTTTTGTTTATATAAACAGGCTAAAATTTCAGATGGTTTTCAGTTTTTGTTTTCTCTTGCTGGCCTTGGGGATATAAATATCAGGCCATCCCTTTTTTAATCTGGTAAAACATGTTGTGATACTGCGCCTGCTTAGAAATATTCAATCGAAATGTTAACCGGTGTTGTAAACAAATACTTTAACCGTCAAATAAATCAAACCTACAACAGGTTTGCCTGTTTATTTAATGAAGTGCAACCTTTAAAACAAAGGTTGGGCTTCTTGCAGAAAATAATTTCGAAGGTTTAAACTTAAAACAATGGAAAACAGAAAAATAGATCAGGGAGACAGCGAAAATAAAGTCGGCATTGTACCGCATTCGCAGATTGAGGCTAGTGATGCGGATAGTACCTATCAGGATGAGGCTTCTGCCAGGGAATTATCAAAACAGGCGGCAAAATCGGATTCAGATACAGACAACGCAGAAGATAACGGAACGCCTCGTCAGGATTAAAGTTTTTAAAACAGTAAATATGAACTGAACAAACAGGTAAAAAGGCAGGAGCCAGAAGATGCTAGGGCAAATTGTTAAAACCATTTATTGTCTTTGCAGGTTTTCTATATGCTGCCGAAAATATATCCGGTGCCATAAAAAATATCTTATGAAAAAGCAGGTCTTCATTTTTCTCGCTATTGTTCCTTTTTACCTCATCTCATGCTCTGGAAATAACTCGGGTAGTGCCACTTCCAGAGAAGATAGTACTGAAACCGTTGATACGATTCATCAGGATACGACGGCAAGAGATAGTGCTGATTCAAAAAGCCTGGCTGATAGTACAACCAATGCACCCAGGATGCCTGGAAAGTAAAGACCGCAAGGGCATGCATTTTTAATGCAACTGGTCGGGCACAATAAATATGGCAGTATGGTTACAGCCAATAGTATTTTACTACTACTCATTGTGTATGTCATTTGGTTATTCGAAGAGCTCATCTATCAGACTATTAAATTCAGATTACCTAAACTTTAACAAATTTTTCATTGTTGTTTATTGTACCATAGGCTGTTTATGAAGGCTCTATTCATTATCTACATAAAATTTAAACTATGAAAGCAGCAGTATTCCACAAACCTGGCGATATCCGGGTAGACAATGTACCCGATCCGGAAATTCTTGATCCCAGGGATGTAATCCTTAAAGTAACTTCAACCGCAATCTGTGGCTCCGATCTGCACATCTTAAGCGGTGCAGTTCCGCAAAAAGAACCTTTGGTTATGGGGCATGAATTTATGGGTATCGTGGAGGAGGTTGGCGCCTCCATTACGAACCTGAAGCGGGGCGACAGGGTAGTGGTTCCCTTTCCCATTGCATGTGGTAAGTGTTTTTTCTGTACTCATGAAGCTTCACCTGCCTGCGAGAATTCGAATTTTAAAAACTATGGACCAAATGGTGATATGATGAGCCAGAAGGGCGGTGCACTCTTTGGTTATACCGATCTTTATGGTGGATACTCAGGTGGCCAGGCACAATATGTGAAGGTACCATATGCCGATATCAGTCCGCGTATTGTTCCCGATCATCTAAGCGATGAACAGGCACTGTTCCTTACCGATATTTTTCCAACCGGTTGGTCGGCCATTGATTGGGCGCAGTTAAAAGGGGGAGAAGTAGTTGCCATTTTTGGATCAGGTCCGGTTGGATTAATGGCACAAAAAGCAGCCTGGATAAATGGTGCCAGTCGGGTAATTGCAATTGATCCCTTAGACTATAGGCTCGAAAAAGCAAAGGCGGTAAATAAAGTTGATACGCTAAACCCGCATAAAGTGGATGTAGTGGAAGCGATAAGGGAAATGACGGGCGGAAGGGGAGCTGATGTATGTGTAGATGCGGTGGGATTTGAGCCCGAACGTAGCTTTATGGATAAGGTTAAGGCAACCTTTAATTTTGAAAAAGGTTCCATAAAAGTGCTCGAAATGTGCTTTGAAGCTGTTCGCAGAATGGGAACCGTATCGATTATGGGTGTTTATGGTTCGCCTTATGATAACTTTCCGCTCTTCAGAATTTTCGACAAGGGTATTACCATCAAACAGGGCCAGGCACCCGTACTTAACTATATCGATAAACTTGTTGGTTTGGTAAATGATGGAAAGGTAGTGCTCGATGACATTATTACCCATACCCTTCCCCTTGATCAGGCAGCACACGGCTATAAGATCTTCGACGAAAAGGAGGAGGATTGTGTAAAGGTTGTTTTAAAGCCTTAATAGCTATTTAGAAATTAAAATTCTTCACCCATCAGCGCAGCTATCCTTAAAACAACATGGAAAAACTCATTGAACAGCTTAAAGCATTTTTAGGAAACAGAATTATGGATCTGAAGATAAAGGGACCAGCGGAAGTTGATATTCTGATCGATGACGAGCTGCCCTTAGAACCCCTCGCATCAGAACTGCGGATCGATATTATAGAGATTGTTGATAAAAATACACTGGCAAAGATAAATTTTGTCCGGGCCGACGGCACATTGGCCGATAGTTTTTCCCTCAACCAGTAAATGCATTAATCGCAGCAAAATCAATTGTTAACAGTCCAAAAAGAGGCGTAAGCTAAAAAAAATATGGACAAGAAAACACCAAAAAGAAAAAATAAACCTGCCCAGACAGAGAACGGCAAAACAGCCAAACTGGAATCTTTTGTAGCTGAAAATTTTCGGATTTACGAAGTCTTTTCAGTCTGTGGGCGCAAAAATTGCGAATGGTTAATTTAATGATTTCCCTATATGAAAATTGTTTGTTCCCCACTAGGCCAGATCGAATAATAGTCTTTGAACTGCTCAGGGCCTGCGATTTAGGATTCTATTAGATATCTTCGGCCGCCCAAGGGTAAAAATTCAATATGTCCTTCCCTGGTTTTTTGGCTTTTTAGTTCATTGTCTTCAGCATCTTTCATTTTAAATGCGGGAAATTTTGTATCACTATCTCTAATGATCCTAAGACGGCAGGTGATTCTGTGGTCTCCGCCAATATTGAGTTCAACATTTCCCTGTCCGGTATTTCTCAATGCGGTTAAAGGGTAATCACAAAAAAGCATGTGACCACTATCGAGCTTATGGTAATGACGTGGCAATATGCCGAATGCATTACCGGCACCATAAACTTCCTGACCTACTTTGCCACTGTTTTCCCAGCCATCATGAAGATCCTCTAGGGCAATCCAGAGTTTTCTGTCAACCTCTCCAATCTTTACTTCCCCGGAAAGTAAATCATCGGGTAACATAGGAGGATAATAAAAAGGTGCCCGGTCAACAAGATGACGTATGTATTCCGAAATAAGTAAGCGGATGGCCGGAAGGATTTTGACTCCTTTTGCATGCTTGAGGTAGTCGTGAAAGGCACAGAATACTTCCTGCTCTTCATAAACCGCCGTATAAGGGGCATCGGATAATGGAAATAGCGCAAAAAATGAAGGAAATCCCTTCCCATGTCCATAGTGGCAGTCCCAGAGATGTACATTTTGGAATATATTTGCCATGCAAAGATTTGAAAGTTCAAGATAGATTTTGTTTTTAGTGAGTTTGTACAATCTCAACAGCGCACCGGCAGAAAATGCGGTGTTATTAGCCTGGTAAAAAAGTTTAAACCTTTTTCCCTGGAGTGTTTTTGCCGCCTTTTCGGCCTCCTGCAGATACTCATCATCATTGGTTAATTCATAGGCCTGGAGGAGTACATGTGCGTATAGCCCAGCTACGTCGTGCTGACCGCCTTCCCCAGGACGGGTTTCTGCTTTTACAACTTCCAAGGTACTCATGTTATAAAACACCGGCCAATTGTATTTAAAATGCCTTGCAACCATAATGGCATATGGAAGTGACTCCAAGAAAAGTTTTTCTGCGGCACGGTCCCCGAACATGGACAGGCGCGACAGGTTGAGCAATGGGTGGTGAAGATACCACGAGTCCATTACATCTGGTTTTTTTTGTTCCTCTTCCCCTTTGAGCTTATCTTGCGCGGCCGGTAGCCAGCGTACAATCGTTTTGAGCTTTTCATCATAAAATTCTCCAAGCCCATCTTTTATCTTTTTTATAACAGGAAGGTTTCTTCCGCTCCACCTGGTGTAATCCATCAGTGGCAGTAGGACTGCAAGCTGTACCATTATTTCCGGAGGGGTATCGTAATCGGATACATAAGCATTAAAATAGTGGTTGCCTTCTACCTGGCACCAGCAGCCAGGGGATTCGGTAAGATCGTGCAGCCCCTTTTCCAGAATTGTCGGCCAGTGGACATAATTGGTCTTTCGCGGTGGGATTTTTATGTATACCGCTGCGAGCATGTTGAGGTATTGTTCGCTCAGGTGCGCTTCTGATTCGGGTGTATTGCCATCAAATGCTACAATTGCATCGCTGATCATGTATTCTGTGTTTTTCGTGAGCCCAAAATCTGTCGTAGGTGGAAGGGAAAAACCAATTTCGGGCCAAAGTCCGCCAACGGTTTCGCCCGCTGAGGTCTGGGTGTCCTGGTTATATTGCTGAAGGCTGGTGAGGTTCTGGAAATAGAATACACTGCCCCGCTTCTCTTTTAAGAATGAAAAATGCAAGATTCCCGAACGTGTGCCTACCTGTTTAACGTGTATGGTCCCATGCGGTTTTTTTTGATTTTTGTTTTCCGGGATAATAATGTCCTTCGGCCAGAAAGGGATATGGATATCCGTTTCTGGGACCAGTGCTGTAGCAAATTTTAATACCGGATAGTCATTGTCTTCAATTTGGATACGGCTCTTAAAGGTTCCCATTACAGACTCCATCGAAATTGTGATGCCATTTTCTTTGATCAACTTACGTTTTACTTTAAGTTTTCCGCCAGGGCAATAGGCAGCGCGAAAGACGGTGCTCCCTTCCGGCCATTGCACTTTGATGTAGAGCGCTGATGGGGAACAGAGCACTGTAAAGGTAAATGTGCCTATGTGTTTTTGTAAGAGCTGAGGTAGTGAATCATTTGAGAGTTCTTCAGCGGCAACTGCCTGCCATGGTGAAATTCCTTCCATAATTAAATATCTGGTATATGGAGTTAAACAAGGTTATTTCCAATTGATTGTTTTTACATTTTTTAAATGTTTACCATAGTAATGGGTACTAGAAAAACATTGGCTATTGTAAAGTTGTTTTGGAAATATGAAGACCAGGCAAAAATATTTCCAGCCAATCCAATATTGCTTTCGCGGGATATAAAGACAAGTGAAAAGTGTCTTCAGGTTCTCAGCCTGTTAAATCCAGGCGGTTTTCATTTTGAAGGAAAACATTGCTGGTGGTCAGGGTTGCAGAAAGCATTGCCAATAAAGAAGGTTACGTTTTTTTTTTTTTGGTAGTGAATGAGCTGTGGAAAACTTGAAATTATCGAGGTCCCGGTCAATCACCCAGATCTGGTTTCCACTGATGCAAAGGTAATGAATTACCGGGATTTTGACTATTTGACAACTGTTCACATCCCCGCCTGTTCAATAGCCATGACGGCATCGACTCTACAGAAAGTGATGATTTCCCGGCATCTTTGAGATGGGTGAACTGCAAGGTCTCGTTACCAAAGACTGTAGAAATAGAGAAGATATTTCACTTAACGTATACAGCAATTTCCGCGTCGGGAGTTGGGATAGGACTTAGCAAAACTACAGACTGGAAGAGCTTTTCTTTGCCGATTATGATGCTCGCTCCGCACAGTAAGGAATGCTCCATGTTCGACAGTAAAATAGATGACAGTTCCTTTAGAACCGAAAAAACGTGTTTAAATATGGAAAGATATGTTTTTGACATCCACACCAGTGATTGGGATAAACAGGTTATTGTGAATGTGGGGCGAGTGCAGTGCTCGATATCAAGCTCTTCGATCACATCTTGGTGTGCTCGAATGGGTATTCCAATTTTTTGGCCACGATGGATGAAAACCAGTGGCCACTTTTAGCGGAACCCCCAAAATAGGCGAATAATCTGAATATTTACCAATATTGCCTGTTTATTATTGAGCACACTTGATAGCATTGCAACTCCCTGTTCGGTAAAAACCATCGGTGCGTATTTAATGTTCTCACCTTTTTTCATGGTGCCATTTTGGCTCCTTGAATAATAATACTCTTCAGGAAGTAGCTCGAACATAAAATCTTCAGGGAAACGTTCTGTGTTTCTCTTTACCTGCCTTTTGAGTTGCTTTGTTTCTTCATTGTAAAGCGTTGCTAGATCCGTATCCAGCATGACCTTTTGGCCTCGTATATAAGATATTTGGTTCATAATGATTTCATCTGGAATCATTATTTCGTTTTCACTATTCGTCATTTTTTGTTTTTTTTCAGTTCTCAGTGTAATCAAAGTATCTTGCTCTTCCATAACGGAAGAGCAAGATGTGTGATGACTATTGATTTATTGGTGCATCTCTCTCTGTGAAATTTATAGGCTGAAAAACAGTGTAAGACTTTAATCTGGCCATATCTGCACTCACTTTGATGTCTAGGACCTTGGCATAGTGCTGGGTGGTTCGGATATTGGTATGTCCGAGCATCTTGGATACGCTCTCGATGGGCACTCCCTTTAGCATTGTAACGGTTGTTGCAAAGGTATGCCGGGCGATATGAAAAGTGATCTGCTTTTTGATCCCACATATTTCCGAGATCTCTTTTAGATAGCTGTTCATCTTTTGATTACTGGATACAGGAAATAACATTCCTTTTACCTGGCGGGTTGCATGATCTTTGTAATGATCGATTAATGACTTCGCTACCGGTAATAAGGGGATACGTGATGGGATATTGGTTTTCTGTCTTTTGATGGAAATCCAGTCTTCTCCATCCACGCCGCGGATGGTATCGGTTTCTTTTAACTGTTTTACGTCAATATAGGCTAATCCCGTAAAACAGCAGAAAAGGAATATGTCCCGAACCTGTTCTAATCTTTCGCTGACCATAGATTTTTCCGCAATAAGGCTTATTTCTTCTTCGTTCAGGCACTGCCTATCTACTGGCTTAACTTTATGTTTATAGTTTATAAAAGGATTAACCGTCATCCATTCATTAGCTAGGTAAATACGGATGATCTTGCCAAAATTCTTCATGTATTTAACCGTCGAGTTGTTATTGCATTTGCGCACCGACCGTAGATAAAAATCGTATTCGGTAATGAACTGAAGGTTTACTTTTTTTAGTGGAATATCATTTAAACGATATTTCCACTGTAAAAATTCAATAGTATGTTTAAGTGATGTTCTGTATCTTTCGGCTGTTCCTTTTGTAAATTCGCTGCCTACCAAAATTTCCACCTTGCGATTGTGTTCTTCAAATACGCTGACCAGTGTAATCTGTTTTTCTTCCTTTCCAAGAAACCTATCTCTTATGGAGTCGGCGGTAATTGTCTCATCCCGTAGGGTTAATTGACGATGGACTTCATAAATCTTTGTCTGAAGATCTGTGAGATAGGAATTCAATGACTTAGCATCTTCCTTTTTTCCATTGGCTCTACCAGCGGAAACGATCCATTTCTCCGGTTCACAGGATCTGCCTGTTGTGATTTCTGACCTCTTCCCATCTACGGTAATTCGCATGTAGATGGCTGCAGGGCCGTTTTGATAATTTTTTGGCTTCTTCAAATAGAAGAGCAAGCTAAAATTAGTTTTCATAATTACTCACCTTAATGGTTAACAAAAATAGCTTTGCAGTAATCAAAATTCAAGATGTTTACTTTTTGAACATCTTGAATTACAGTGAGTTGTGAAGGTTTTGGTGAGTAAATTGGATTTTTGGATTTACTCACCGAATCACTCACCAGAACTATGCGAAATCATGCATATTTTGGGTGAGTCAGAAACGCAAAAAGCCCGCTATCATACGATTTGCGGGCTTTTGAAGGGCTTTAAGACCATTTCGGCGGAGAGCGAGGGATTCGAACCCCCGGACCTGTTACAGTCAACAGTTTTCAAGACTGCCGCATTCGACCACTCTGCCAGCTCTCCGCTGCAAAAGTACGAAGTTGAAGCAAATCTGCAAACCTTTTATAATTTATTATTGATATTAATTTTTTATGTTCTGCTAATCATTTAGTTAGCTGCAATATTTTTTTTAAAAAAATGATTTAGCGAGCTAAAATGAGCTGTTTTGAGTCAGTTTTAGCAGTAATTTTTATTTTAAACCGCCTTGCTTGGGTAAGTTTTCTGCCTGTCGACAGATAAAATTCCATTTCCTTCGATTAAAAAACAGACCAGTCCGAAGAGTACTGCAGACGAAAACCAAAATTCGGAGTAGGGTTTAAATATACCTGCCGAAATATTGATGAAGAAAACCGCTCCGATCAGGATGGGTAAATTTAAGAGGCAGAACAGGCGGGTGTAGGTACCTAAAGCAATGGCCATGCCGCCGATGATATGCATGAGGATAATTAAATGTGCCAGTAAGCTGATGCTGATGGCGGTGCCTAAAAATGCGCCACGCATGAGGTTGCTAAAGGCCTGCATGTTGATGTAAAAATCTACACCCTTCCAAATTAAAACCAGTCCGAGTAAAATTCTAAAGTAGTCTAACCATTTTGGGTGGTGGTGGTCACCCCAGTTTTGGATTTTCTTAAGCATGTTCATAACTTCTATATTTTGGTTAGAACAATTTACGTAAAAACTAGCACAAAACAAATTGATAATGACTGGATTAAGATTTCTTTTTCTCGGCCAGTTTACTGTTCAGATAGTCGGTTGGCGACATGCCAAACTGTTTAGAAAAATTACGTCCAAAGTGCGATTGCGAACTGTAGCCCACCATTTCAGAAATCTCGTATATTTTTAAATTTCCCTCATTTAAAAACTCTGCAGCCCTTTTTAACCTGGCCAGGTTAATCAGTTCGTTGGGGCTCAAGTTCGAAATCGATTTAATTTTACGGTACAAGGTTGGCCGGCTCATGTTCATTTTCTCGGCCAGGTGCTCTACATCCAAATCCTGGTTGTGGATGTTTTTATTGATAGTATCCTGTAGCTTCTCTAAAAACAGTTCGTCGGCCTTAGAATAAGCGATGCTTTTAATATGCAGCAGGGGTGAGCTCGAGAAATATTCTTTGATCTTGTTCCTGTTTTTAATCAGGCTCGAAATCTGTACCTGTAAAAATTCGGGCGAGAAGGGTTTCTCTACATAAGCATCGGCACCAAGCTCTAAACCTTCAATTTTAGATTGCAGCGTATTTTTAGCCGTGAGCAAAATCACAGGAATATGGCTTAATTCGAGTGTAGATTTAATTTTGGCACAAAGTTCGAAACCATCCATTTCGGGCATCATTACATCGCTGATAATGAGCTGTACAATTTCCCGGTGTAAAATTTCTAAAGCTTCCAGACCGTTACGGGCTTGTAGTACCTGGTATTTTTCTTCCAGGTCGTCAGAAATGAAATCGAGGATATCTTCATTGTCATCGACCAGCAAAACCACCGATTTTTCTATTTCCTTTAGAGCTGGCGCCGTTACAGTTTCTTCCATTTTCCGTTCAGGTTAAATTCAATGAGTTGATGGATGGGGAGCGCCAATACAAATATATTAAATTCGTTATTATTAAAATCAAAATACAGTTCGCCGCTATGCAGCTGGGCCAGGGATTTGGAGATGGAAAGGCCAATACCCGTACCCGCTTTTATTTCGGTTTCTTTGGCTCTGAAAAAGGGCTCAAATATTTTATCCTTAAGTTCTACCGGAACACGGCTGCCATCATTTTTTACCAATACCTTAAACTTATCTTCGTCCTCAGGCTGTTCCAAAACCAGTTCTACCGTAGTTTTTCCATATTTAATCGCATTATCGAGCAGGTTGCTGATGATTTTATAAAAAGCCTCCACATCGATATAGGCATGAAGTGGTTTATCGGGTAGGTTAATGCGGTAACTGATATTTTCTTGCTCTGCTGCAGGCTGAAACTGCAGGAAAACATCTTTCAGAATCTCCTGGATATTGGCCTTTACAAAATTGAGCGAGAAATCGCTGGTTTCGGTTTTCCTGAAATCGAGCAGCTGGTTGGTTAATTTAAGCAGCCTGTCGGTATTTCGCCCCATTATTTTAAGGTTCTTTTCGATGGTGGGCACCACATGCGCCTGTTTAATCAGTTTCTCCATCGGGCCGATAATCAGCGTAAGTGGTGTACGGATTTCGTGGGCTACATTGGTGAAAAATTCTATCTTGGCCTGGTACACTTCCTTTTGTTTTTCGTGTTCAAAAACTTCCATGCGGCGACTGTTTTTGAGCGCAATTTTAAGGTGGTAACGGCGAACCAGATACAAGATGATGGCCGCTGTACTAATCAGGTAGATAAAATAAGCCAGCGGACTCAGGTAAAAAGGTGGTTTTATCCTGATCAGCAACTTTACATTTTTATTGCTCCATTTGTTGCTGCCCTCTACCATGGCTTTTACCTCGAAAGTATATTTACCTGGAGCCAGTTTGGTAAAGTAAACCTTCCTGTTTGTTTTTAAATATTCCCAGTCTTTATAAAGCCCTGTCATTTTATAGGCATATTCGGTCATGGCCGGAGAGAGGTAGCTTAAAGCGGCAAAATCGATGCTGAACGAAGACTGGTCATAATTTAAATCGATGGTATCGGTATATACAATTGATTTGTTTAACACCGAATCAGCACCTTTTACGCCAATTTCGGTGCTGTTTACCTGAAAGCCGGTTAAAAAAACAGGTGTTTCATAAGAGTTGGTCCTAAAATTGGTTGGGTTGAAGCTAACCAGTCCTTTTACGCTTCCGAAATAAAGCCGGCCATCGGTATCCTGATAAGCCGAATTGTAGTTAAACTGATCGGTAAGCAATCCGTTCGCCTTGGTGTAAGTTTTACTTAAGCCTGTAGCCGGGTCGAAGTGGATAAGGCCCCGCGTACTGCTGATCCAGAATTGATGGCTGGTATCTTCAGCAATGCGGAAAAGATAATTGCTCGGGAAACCATTTTTGCTGCCATAGCGTTTAAACTGCTGTGTTTTGGCATCAAACTTACAAATTCCGCCACCATCGGTAGTTATCCAGATGTTTTTATGGCTATCTTCAAAAACACTGTTTACGGTGTTGTGGCTTAAGCTGCCAGGATCGCTGGGCTTGTTGCGGTAATTTTTGAAACCCGGTTTCGATAAGTTAAAACAATACACACCATCGTTAAAACTGCCGGCCCAGATATTGCCTGCATGATCTTCGATAACTGAATCGTAAAAAATAAAAGGTAAATCGGGTATGGGTTCAAAATCGTCTTCCTTGCGGTTGTAGCGGTAAATGCCGTTAATGGTGGCGACAATAATTTCGCCGGCACGTGTTCTGCAAAAAGTAACAATAAAATTGGTACGCAGGGCGTTGCCCACCCCGGCCTGGTAATGTTTAATTACCTTTTCGCTTTTCAGGTCAAAGAGATCCAGTCCATGCTCAAAGGTACCAACCCAAAGTTTATCGCCATCTACCAGCAAGCCGTGGATATTGGAATAAGCAATGCTACCCTTTTTCCCATCGGGCAGGAAATGTTTAAAGGTGCCGGTTTGGCTATCGAGTTTGTTTAAGCCTGCATCTTCTGTTCCGATCCAGAAATTGCCTGCTTTATCTTTTGTAATTTCCCTAACATCACTTCCGCTGATCGCATTGCGGCCTTCCTGAGGAAAATACTTGGTAAAGAATGAGGTATGGCTTGAATAGTAGTTAACGCCGCCAAAATAGGAACCCGTCCATACGCCGCCTTCCCGATCGGCACAAATGGTGTAAATGGCATTATCACTTAACGAATAATCGTTGTTATACTGTTTGGTAATGTGGTTGATCTGGCCGGTTTCATCGTTGTACACATAAATGCCCGATTCGGTACCGATCCAGAATTCGTGGCCGGCCACTTGTTTAATGTCGCGAACAAATATGGGCGTTTTATCGCTGTTTAGCCTCAGCAGATCTTTAGATTGCAGCGTAACCGGGTTAAACAGTTTAATGCCCTGGTTGGTGGTACCAATCAACAGCTCGCCTTTGGTGGTTTCGGCAATTTTGGCCACCCAGCCATATTCGGGCTTTTTATCTTTACCGTTAATGTTAAAGCTTTGAAAATTGTTGTGTTGCGGGTTGTACTTTTCAACCGTACCACGACCGGTGCTGATCCATATGCTCCCGTTTTTAAGTACCGCTACAGACGAGGCATCGAATGGGGCATTGGTGGTAAAAGCTGTGGTGGTTTTATTTTTTTTGTTGTAAAGATAGATTTTGAACGAGGAGAGCACCCATAAATTTCCTTTGTTATCGCTGCCAAGGTCGATAATACGCATGCCTTTTGTAGCCTTAATGGAGCTAAAGCTTTCATTTAACGGATTGTACTGATAAACGCCATCGTTGGTGCCTACCCACAGGGTTTTATCATCATGATGCAATGCATAAATGAGATCGTTACCCAAACTACTCGGTTGGTCGGCATCGTGCCGGTAGGTTTTAAAGCTATAGCCATCAAAACGGTTGAGGCCATCTTTGGTACCAAACCACATAAATCCGTTTGCATCTTGTACGCTGCAAAATGCAGTGTTGTTCGATAAGCCGTTTTCTACCTGGTATCGCCTGAAATAGTAGGGCTGGGCCAGCAGTATATTGGCTGTAAACAGAAACAGAAAAAGGATGAAAAGTTTTTTCAAGTGAATTTTGGTCAGCAGGATCAAATATATTAAAGAAATGCCTTGATTTCACAATTTGAGCAGATAAGTAGAAAGATTGAGACATATCGGTTTTGTGCAGTGGGGCAAATGCTATTATTTGCAGTCTGCTAACCAAATCATTCCAGAAGTGAAAAATATTAAAGCTTTAAGTTTATCCATCCTGCTCATTTTATCGCTTTCAGCAACCGCACAACAACTGCGCATTGCGCCCTCTCCGCTATACCGCGATCCGGTTTACGACGGGGCTGCCGATCCGGTTATGGTGTATAACCATGCTGAAAAAAGCTGGTGGATGCTTTACACCCAACGCAGGGCAAATGCCCAAACCAGCGACGTAGCCTTCTGTTACGGCACCAATATCGGCGTAGCCACAAGTGCCGATAACGGGAAAACTTTTGTATACAAAGGCGCACTCGACCTGGATTTCGAACCGGGTGTAAATACCTTTTGGGCACCTGATGTGATTTATGAAAAAGGGGTGTACCACATGTATCTGGCTTATATTCAGGGGGTACGCAACCATTGGGGAGGTACGGCAAAAATAGCACACTACACCAGTAAAAACCTGTGGAAATGGAAATACAAAGGTTTTATCTCTCTTAATTCTGACCACGTTATCGATCCGACATTGTTAAAGATGCCCGATGGTAAGTGGCATATGTGGTACAAAGACAGTTCGAAAGGCAGCATTACCATGACTGCCGAAAGCAATGATTTGCAGCACTGGACCGCACAAAGCGAGCCGGCTATTGGTGGGGCACCACACGAAGGTGCAAAAGCTTTCTTTTTTAACAACTGGTACTGGATGATTACCGACGAGTGGCACGGACAGCGTGTTTACCGCTCAAAAGATGGCAAAAGCTGGGAAAAACAAGGCTTAGTGCTCGATGTGCCCGGCAACAGGCTAGAAGATACACCTACAGGTGCGCATGCCGATGTACAGGTAATCGGTAATAAGGCTTATATCTTTTATTTTACCCACCCGGGAAGAAAAGTACATTTCGAGGGTACGCTTGATGCTGACGGTACATTTTCGTACTCAAACAAACGCACATCTATACATGTAGCCGAACTTGAATTTAAAGATGGTACCCTGGTTTGCGACCGCGATAAACCATTTGACTTTTATCTGCCAGCTTACTAAATCGATAAAACGAGACAAATTGCAGAAAGATTGATACAAAGTGCCAGCCCACCCAGTGTGTAAAAAGCCAATCTTTGAATAGATAAATGGTGTACACGCCTTTATCACAAACTAACCAAATTACTAAACCTCTTATGAAAAGAAGTCTACACTCTTCTGGCAGCATAGTCTGCCGCGATTGGTACTTGCTTCAAAAGTTATTTTTGAAACGCAAAGTACACGCAGTTATTTTCGCCTCATTTGCCCTGATTTTACTTTCATTGCAGCTCCGGGCGCAGGAGAAAGCTACCGTTACCGGTACCGTAACCGACGAAAAGGGCGAAACCGTTATTGGTGCAAGTATAAAAATTAAGGGTACCAATACAGGCGCTACTACCGATGGCGATGGTAAGTATAAAATTCAGGTGGCTGATAAAAATGCAACACTGATTTTTATTTATGTGGGCTATATTAACCAGGAAGTTGCCCTAGCCGGCCGTTCGCAGGTTAATGTTAAACTTAAGCCTTCCAATAATGATCTTTCGGAAGTGATTGTGGTAGGTTACAACACGCAGAAGAAAGAAGCCATTACCGGTGCCATTTCTTCCATCAGCAGCAAAGATCTGGAAAAAGTGCATGGCGGTTCTACCGTAAGTACCGGGCTTGCAGGTAAATTACCCGGAGTATCGTTCCGTATGCCCGATGGAAGACCAGGGGCATCGGCCAATATCCAGATCCGTAACATGGGTAACCCATTGTATGTAATTGACGGGATCCAGCAGGATGCAGGCCAGTTCAATAACATTTCGCCAAACGATATCGAATCGATCAGTGTTTTAAAAGATGCATCGGCCGCTATTTATGGTAGCCGTGCAGCCAACGGGGTAGTTTTAGTAACCACCAAAAGAGGTAAAAACGATACCCGCAATACTTTTAGTGTTGATGCCTACACTGGCTGGCAAAACTGGGTGCGTTTTCCTGAAACCACCGATGCTTATCAGTGGATGCTGGGTAAGGCAACTGCTGAAATGAACCAGAATGGTACAACAAATATTACACAGGCAGAGCTCGATAAATGGAAAGCCGGAACCGAATATGGTTACCAGAGTCAGAATTGGAAAGATATTATTATCGCACCAAACGCACCACAAACTTCAGTTAACTTAAGTGCATCGGGCGGAAGTGATAAGGTAAACTATTACTTCTCGGCTACCCGCTTAGATCAGAAAGGGGTGTACGGAACTTCAAGAGAATTCGAATTTAACCGTACCAATATCCAAAGTAATATAGAAGCTAAAATTACCAACCGCTTTAAGGTAGGTATGTTAATTAACGGCCGTATCGAAAGCCGCGATCAGCCTGGAGTACCAGGTGGTGATGATTACTGGGCAGCACGTTTTGCCTTATTGCGTAACCGCCCAACTGAGCAGGCTTATGCCAATGGTAACCCGAACTACCCGAATGATATTGGCCACAACACCGAACAGTTTGCCGTACAGAGCAAAGCTTTAACCGGCTACTGGAAATCGGATTGGCGTGTATTGCAAACCAATTTATCGGCAAGTTACGATACGCCAATAAAAGGACTGGAAATAAAAGGCCTTTACTCTTACTACATTGCCGACAATATTATCAACGGACATGAGTACACCTATAATGTGTACACTTACCACCCTGAAACTGGTGTTTATGAAGAAAAAGTAGGTAGTTCAAACCCTTACCGTGAGCGTAGGAATGAGAAAATTTACACCAATACCTACCAGATTCAGGCTAATTATAACCGTACTTTTGGCAAGCATACCGTAGGAGGCGTGTTGGTAGCTGAACGTTTAGACCGTTTCAGAACCTACACCTTCCAGCATGCGGTACCGCAAACCAATATTTTACCGGTATTGCAGTTTGCCGATATGGACGGACAGGATTTTGCCGACATACAGGAAGAACAGGCACGTATTGGTTACGTAGCCAGGTTAAACTACAATTACGACAATAAATATTATCTCGAGCTTTCGGGCCGTAGAGATGCCTCATGGAAATTTGCACCTGACAGACGGGTAGGTTATTTTCCTTCGGCATCTATTGGATGGAGAATTACACAAGAGCAGTTTATGAAATCGCTTTTGGGTGAAAGCAATGTCCTTACAGATTTGAAACTCCGCGCTTCTTATGGTGTGCTGGGAGATGATGATCTGGGTATCGATCCTTTCGCTTACATTCCGGGTTATAACTACAATCAGGGTACTGCCATTCTGGATGGAAAAACCATTACCACATCGAGAGATAAAGGCCCGATTATTAATAACCTAACCTGGTTTAAGAGTAAAATTACCGATATTGGTTTAGACTTTAACATGTTCGGTGGAAAACTATCGGGAACAGCCGATTACTTTTACAGAAAGCGTACCGGCTTAATGGCCGTTAAAAATGATGTGGTGGTACCAATCGAGCTGGGCTATCCACTGGCCAGAGAAAACCTGGAAAGTGATGCACAGTACGGAGGTGAGTTTTCATTAAACTACCGCGATAAAATTGGTGAGTTTAATTACAATGTGGGCGGTAACTTCTCTATCAGCAGAAGAAAGTTCCTGGAACAATATAAACCACGTTACGGAAACTCGTGGGATAATTATAGAAATAACGGAACCGATCGCTATACCAATATATTTTGGGGCTACGAAGTAACCGGACAGTTCCAGAGCTTTGATGAGATCAATAATTACAAGGTGAATATTGATGGAAAAGGAAACCGTTCTTTATTACCGGGCGATTTAATTTACAAAGATCAGAACGGTGATGGAATTATTGACGGTCTAGACGAAAGACCTATTGGTTACACCACTACCGGGCAACCAAACATCGGCTTCGGTTTTACTTTAGGCGGTTCTTACAAAAACTTCGATTTTACAGCAGATTTCTCAGGAGGTGCCATGTACTCGTGGAACCAGAACTGGGAGCAACGCTGGGCTTTCCAGAACGGTGGAGCCTTGTTGCAGAACTTTGCTGATGACAGCTGGCACCGTACCGATCCTTTTAACCTGAATAGCCCATGGGTGGCAGGTAAATATCCGGCGCTTCGCTTCAACGATCGCGACCACAGTAATAATAACCGCAATTCTACTTTCTGGTTGCACAATGTACGCTATTTAAGGGCACGTACACTCGAGCTGGGTTATACGCTGCCAAAAAGATGGGCCGAAAAAATCAAGATCCAGAATGCACGGGTATATGTAAACGGATATAACCTTTTCTCTATCGACAACCTGAAAGATTATGGCGTAGACCCCGAAATTGCTGATGATAATGGATTGCAATATCCACAAAACAAGTTTTTTAACATCGGTATTAAATTAACGTTGTAACATGAAAAAGACCAGTCAGATGAAAAAATATATATACGCATTTGCTGCCATAGCCTGTTTAAGTTTTGGCCAGTCATGCAAAAAAGATTCAGAATTTTTAGATAAACAACCTACCAGTACCCTGCCCATTGATGCGGTTTGGAAAGACCCCAATCTGGTACTTACCGTAGTGGGCGATTTGTACGATCGTTACCCTGATTTTCAGCGTATCGAATCGTGGTGGCTTTTTGCCGATTTCGACGAGGGTTTTGCCTCGGCAGGGGGCGACTATTTCCGTCACCAGAATTTAGAATATGGCTACGATGCCTGGAGATACTGGGATATGGGTGTTTATGGTTTTATCAGAGATTTAAACATGTTTATTAAACGTGGGCAGGAATCTACCCAGTTAAAAGCTACAGACCGCGACCGTTTTCTGGCCGAAGCACGGTTTATCAGGGCTGGTGTATATTTCGAAATGGTGAAACGCATGGGCGGTGTGCCCTTAATCACTGTGCCTTTAGATTACGATTACAGCGGCAACCCAAGCTACCTGCAATATGCAAGGGCAAAAGAAACCGAAATTTATGATTTCGTGATTGCCGAACTGGAGGCTGTTAAAGCCATATTGCCCGATGATGCAACCGTAAAAAGCAGGGCTACCAAAGCTGCTGCATTGGCTATGGAAACCAGGGCCGCTTTATATGCCGGTTCAATAGCTAAATACAGCAATTCACAGTTAAGCTTGCCGGGTGGTGAAGTGGGTATTTCTTCAACTTTAGCCAACGGATATTTTACCAAAGCCTTAAATGCAGCCAAACAAATTATCGATGGCGGTAAGTATTCGCTTTACCAAAAGAACCCGAACCTGTCTGATAATTTCGCGGCATTGTTTACTGATAAAGGCAGCAATCCTGAAGTTATCTTCGCAAAGGATTTTAAATTGAAAACCAACAAAGTACACGGTTTTACGATCGATAACCAGCCTCGCTCTTCAGCAGAAGAAGCTCAGGGCGGTAGGTTAAATCCATCCTTAAACCTGGTTCAGTCTTTCGAAAAGCTGGATAACAGCTATGCTTCACTGGCTTCGGTTGATGCAGGCGGAAATCCGGTTTACTATACCAATATCACCGATATCTTTGCTGGCCGTGATGCGCGTTTAGCCGGTACTGTAATCCTTCCTGGAACGCAATTTAAAGGCAAAACAGTTGATATCTGGGCAGGTTACCAGTTGGCCAACGGAACCATCATTACCGGCGATAATTTCGGGCAAACGAAGGATAAAGTTTTGCCTGATAACCCGGCATCGGTGCAGGTAGTGGGAAAAGACGGACCTGTTGATGGTTTGGAATTCAGTGCACAATCGGGATTTTATGTGCGTAAATATTTAGATCCGGCAACAGGTTCGGGGCAGATTGGTACCCGTAGCGATGTATGGTGGATCCGTTACCGCTATGCCGAAGTATTGTTAAACGCAGCCGAAGCCGCTTTTGAATTGGGCGATTTGGGTGCAGCAGCAGGTTATATTAAACCGGTACGTGACCGTGCAGGATTAACCACAGCTTTAACACCGGCGCAGATTACTTTTGATAGGATTGTACACGAGCGTAAAGTAGAGTTTGCTTTTGAAGGACAACAGCTTTGGGATATGAAACGCTGGAGACTGGCCGATAAAGTGTGGAACGGCAGTAACATGTCGGCCGCCGATTTTATCAACGCCACCAATATAGGCAGTGCAACACGTACCAGCACCCAGGTTTTTGGTTTATGGCCTTATAAATATTACAACCCGGGCAATGCCAACCACTTAAAGTATGTTTTTAAAGTAATTAAACCCAGCCGCGTTACAGCAGCACATCGTTTCCGCATTGGTAACTATTATTCTTCAATAGCGCAGGATGTATTAAACGGTAATCCAAAAATTATCAGAAACCCTAATCAATAATCAGATACAGATATGAAAAATAGATTTTATTTCATAGCAGGGGCAATTATAGCCGTATTATTCTCCGCTTGTAAAAAAGATAATTACGATGCACCCCAGGCCGATTTTACAGGTAGGATTGTGTACAAAGGAGAGCCCATTAATGTACAATTTGGTCAGGTAAATTTCGAACTCTGGCAGTCGGGCTTTGGTAATTATTCGGCGCTCAATGTAAACGTAAACCAAGAGGGAGGCTATTCGGCCAAACTCTTTGATGGTAACTACAAACTTGTTTTTTCGGCTAACCAGGGTCCTTTTTTATGGAAAAAGAATGCTGCGGGCAAGCAAGATACCATTGCGGTAAACATTAGTGGCAGCAAAACCATGGATATCGAAGTAACACCTTATTACATGATCCGTGGTGCAACCTTAACTGCAGCTACGGGCAAGGTAAATGGTTTCTGCAAGCTCGAAAAAATTATTACCGATGCCAATGCAAAAGATGTGGAAAGCGTATCGCTCTACATCAATAAAACACAGTTTGTAGATGGTGGTAATAACATTGCTGTGCAGGAGCTTAGAGGTGCGGCCATTGCCGATTTGAATAACCTGAATACAAGTGTAACCATACCCGGAATTGTACCTGCACAAAATTATGTTTTTGCCAGGATTGGGGTAAAAATTGCAGGGGTAGACGATTTGATTTTCACACCGGTAGCTAAAATTACCTATTAATAACCATCAGCAGGCATATGGAACTAAAACCCTATGCCTGCCTTTATTCATTATCTTAGTTAAACTAATTTAACCATTTTGAAATACCGCTCCATACTTTCTCTGTTGTGCCTGTTTGTATGGGTGCAGCTGGCCCATGCCCAGCAAAAACCGCTGGATGGAAAGCACATTTACCTGGCCGATCCCACTATCTTTTTCGATAATGGCACTTATTACCTGTACGGCACCAGTGGCGATGAAGGTTTTTTGGTGTACCAGTCAACTGATCTTAAAAACTGGACAGGTCCTGTGGGGAGTAAAAATGGCTATGCCCTGAAAAAAGGCGATGCCTTTGGCACTAAGGGTTTCTGGGCACCACAGGTTTTTAAGCGGGGCAACACCTATTACATGGCTTATACTGCCGACGAGCAGATCGCCATTGCAAAAAGCAACAGCCCTTTGGGACCTTTTAAACAAACAGTGTTAAAGGAAATTTCTGGTAGCGGAAAACAGATCGATCCATTTTTGTTTACCGATAGTGATGGCAAAAATTACCTCTATCATGTTCGGTTAGACCGGGGCAACCGCATTTTTGTAGCTGAAATGAAAGCCGATTTTTCAGACATTATTCCAGGTACACTTAAAGAATGCATTTCGGGAACTGAAAACTGGGAGAATACGGCTAAAACAGACTGGCCGGTTACCGAAGGGCCAACCGTGCTGAAAAAGAACAATCTCTATTACCTGTTTTACTCGGCAAATGATTTTAGGAATCCCGATTATGCCGTTGGCTATGCCACTTCAAAATCGCCGTTTGGCCCATGGACCAAATACAATGAAAACCCCATCATCAGCAAAGCGAATATTAAGCAAAACGGTACCGGACACGGCGATTTTCTGGTCGATGCCAAAGGTAATTTACAGTATGTATTCCACATTCACTATACTAATCAGAAAGTATCGCCACGGGCAACGGTTATTGTAGCCGCAAAATTTGTGAAGGGGAAAGATGGAAATGCGGCAATGCAGATCGATGCGAAAACTTTCAGGTGGTTAACGCTTCAACCCGGGCAGTAAAATGATCGGTTTTGTAGAAAAATTGAAACAATAAGGAGCATCCGGGAAAAAGAAAATCGCTTTTTTAGCGACTGGGAATTTAACGGGGAAATGCCCAACCAAATAAATAGCATGATTAAAAAGTATTACTTAGTTTTTGCAGGTATGTTACTGGCGCTGGCGGCTCAGGCACAAACTTTTTCCAACCCGCTATTGCCTTCCGGAGCCGATCCCTATAATTTTTATAAGGATGGCTATTATTACTATACCCATACCTCGGGCAACCGCATCGATTTGTGGAAAAGCAAAAGTATTGAAGGCTTAAAAGATGCTGAAAGGAAAACCATCTGGAAGGCACCTGCCGGAACCCCATACAGCAAAGAGATATGGGCACCCGAAGTGATGTTTTTAAGAGGGAAATGGTACGCGTACTTTGCTGCCGATGATGGCAAAAACGATAACCACCGCATGTACGTGCTCGAAAATGCTTCGGCCGACCCCATGCAGGGCGAGTGGATTTTTAAAGGAAAAATAGCTGATGCAACTGATAAATGGGCAATAGATGGCGATGTAATCGATTTTAAAGGCCAGCTGTATATGATTTGGTCGGGTTGGGAAGGCGATACCAATGGCAAACAGGAAATCTTTATTGCCAAACTAAAAAATCCCTGGACAGTAGATGGACCAAGGGTTAAAATATCATCACCAAAATTTAGCTGGGAAAAAAATGGCGACTTAGGTGGAGGCGAGCATGTAGATGTGAACGAAGGGCCACAATTTTTGCCACATGGCGATAAACTGTTTATCATTTACTCGGCGAGTGGCTGCTGGACGGATTTTTACGCTTTAGGCATGCTTACTGCATCGGCCAAAAGCAATTTGCTCGATCCGGCTTCCTGGAAAAAATCAGAAAAGGCAGTATTTGAGCGCTCGGTAGAAAATGGTGTATATGCTCCCGGGCACAACTCCTTTTTCAAGTCGCCCGATGGTAAACAAGATTGGATCTTGTACCATGCTAATGATAAACCGGGGCAAGGCTGTGGCGGTTTCCGCTCACCTAGGGCACAACAGTTTAGCTGGAATGCAGATGGTACACCGAATTTCGGCACACCTTTAAAAACAGGCACTCAGCAGGCAGCACCCTCAGTTAAAAAGTAAAATAATCAGATATAATACCAATGAACTTAAAAAACTATCTTCTTCCTTTTGCCTTTGCGCTTTGTTTAAGCACAGGCTATGCGCAGAAAAACAAAAAAGCAGCCGAACCCGCAAAAGTGTGGTCGGTTGAGAAGGCCAATGCCTGGTACAAAGAACACAAATGGCTTACCGGTGCAAATTATATACCGGCAAATGCCATTAACCAGCTCGAAATGTGGCAGGCCGATACCTTTTCGCCAGCGGTAATTGATAAAGAGCTGAGCTGGGCCGAAAGTATAGGCTTTAACACCCTGCGCGTATTTTTGTACAGCAAGGCCTGGAGCCAGGATCCCGAAGGTTTTAAAAAACGCATGGATCAGTTTTTAACCATTACACAAAAGCATGGCATTCAACCGATGTTTGTGTTCTTCGACGATTGCTGGAACAAAACTGCTGCTATTGGCAAACAACCTGAGCCAAAAACAGGCGTTCACAATTCAGGCTGGCTACAGGATCCCGGCGACCCGGCTTTTAAAGAAGAGGCCAATTTTCCTGAGCTCGAAAAATATGTGAAAGATGTACTCACGCATTTCGCTCATGATAAACGCATTCTGCTATGGGATTTGTATAACGAACCGGGAAACAGTGGTAAACTGGAAGCAACCATTCCACTGCTAACCAAAACGATTAGCTGGGCACGTGAGGTAAATCCCGATCAGCCGATCAGCATCGGGCTCTGGAGCTGGGGTTTCGAAAAACTAAACGAAATCCAACTGGCCAATTCAGATATCGTTACTTACCATAATTACGAAGCACCAGACTGGCACCAGCGAACCATCGATTTATTAAAAGCAAGCGGCAGGCCTTTAATCTGTACCGAATACATGGCCCGCCCGCGTAACAGCCGTTTTTCGAACATTCTGCCCATGCTAAAAGCAGAAAACGTTGGCGCTATTAACTGGGGTTTTGCTGCTGGTAAAACCAATACCAAATATGCCTGGGATACTCCACTGGCTGATGGTTCAGATCCGGTTGAGTGGTTCCACGAGATTTTTCAGCCAGATGGCACACCTTACCGCCTGGATGAAGTAAACCTGATTAAAAAATTAAACAACAAATAAGCAGATCATACAGGGCTGAGAATCCAAATTGTTATCTGTAATTACCACCAATTGAAACCAAAAATGAAAAAAACGTCTATTTTATTTGCACTGTTGGGGCTTTCGCTCTCACTTTCTGCACAGCAGGCCAGTAAACCATGGTCGGCTGTTAAGGGGAAAATATCGTCGCCCTGGGCAGATGAAGTTAATCCTGCTGCCGTGCTTCCGGAGTACCCACGTCCGCAGTTCGAACGTAGCGGAAACTGGAAAAACCTGAACGGCTTATGGGATTATGCCATTGCCGAAAAATCGCAGCGCCCTGCCATTAACCAGGGCAAAATTCTGGTTCCCTTTGCTGTAGAAGCTTCGCTTTCGGGCGTAGGTAAAACCGTTGGTAAAGATAGCCTGCTGTGGTATAAAACTTCTTTTACCCTTCCGTCGAACATGAAAGGGAAAGATATTTTACTGCATTTTGGCGCGGTAGACTGGCGTGCAACTGTAAGTATTAATGGTAAAGAAGTAGGTAAGCACGAAGGTGGTTTTGATCCTTTTAGCTTTAACATTACCCCTTTCTTAAATAAAAGCGGCAACCAAACGCTTACTGTTGAGGTATGGGATCCGACTGACGAAGGCCCGCAGCCACGAGGCAAACAGGTTAAGCGGCCAGAAGGTATCTGGTACACCCCGGTTACCGGAATCTGGCAAACGGTATGGGTAGAAGCGGTAAACAAGTCGCATATCGATCACATTAAAATCACACCGGATATCGATCAGAAAGCTGTTGAAGTTAGCTCGTTTGTAGAAAATGCAAATGCAGGCGATCAGGTAAAAATTTCGGCCTGGGACGGAGGCAATAAGGTAGCCGAGCAAACTACCGAGGCTAAAGGAACAGTGAGCTTAAAGATCGAAAACCCCAAATTATGGAGTCCGGACAGTCCGTTTTTATACGATTTGAAAATCGAGCTGCTTTCAAAAAACAAAAAGGTAGATGAGGTGAAAAGTTATTTCGCTATGCGTAAAATTTCGATGGGTAAAGATGCTAGCGGGATAGAACGGATGTTGTTAAATAATGCTTTCCTGTTTCAGTATGGTCCATTAGATCAAGGCTGGTGGCCGGATGGATTATACACTGCCCCAACTGATAAAGCTTTGAAATTTGATGTGGATAAGACAAAGGAAATGGGCTTTAACATGATCAGGAAGCACATTAAGGTAGAACCTGCGCGTTGGTATTATTACTGCGATAAAGCGGGTATGCTGGTTTGGCAGGATATGCCAAGTGGTGATTTGGGTAACCGTTGGGAAAACCGCCCCGGGGTGTTAGATCATCAAACCGATCAGAAAAGAAGTCCCGAATCAGAAGGTTACTACAAAAAAGAATGGAATGCCATTATGGAGAAACTGCATAATGTACCTTCAATTGTAGTGTGGACTCCATTTAACGAAGCCTGGGGACAATTTAAAACGGTAGAAATTGCCAAATGGACAAAAGAGAAAGATCCTTCGCGCCTGGTGAATACAGCCAGTGGTGGTAACTTTTTCCCGGTAGGGGATATCATCGACCTGCACAACTATCCACATCCGGCTATGCCTAGTCCCGATTACTTTGGAAAAGACTATATACTGGTGCTGGGCGAATTTGGTGGTTTAGGTTTACCAATTGATGGCCATGTGTGGCAACAAAAAAACAATTGGGGTTACCAGAGTTTTAAAAACAAAACCGACCTTTTTAACAAGTATGCTGAGTTTACCAAACGCCTGGAACAGCTTATCCCGCTAGGGCTTTCGGCCGGTGTGTACACGCAAACAACTGATGTGGAAGTAGAAACTAATGGATTGATGACTTACGACAGAAAGGATATCAAGTTTTCAGAAACACAGATAAAAGCGCTGCACGATAAATTGTATCAGATTAAGGTGCCGGTGAAATAACCGCCTGTTTTAGCATAAATAACCAATCTGATGAGCCCGGTATTTATATCGGGCTCATTTTGTTTCAGGCTTTTTAATACAGCAGAAAGTTTAACAAATACCCTTAATTGGGGATATGGGATTTTAAAAGACAGCAGTATTTTTGGTTGATTTAAAAAAATTAAGCTGGCTTGTTTAAAGGCAATCGTACTTATATTCGCATCGGTAAACTTTACCGATGTGGTTAAGAAATGTTTGTTAACCAGGCCAACTTGTTTGTGAAAAAATAACTGAATGAATTCCGCGATAAATCCCGCTCTTTTTATGAAAAACCTAATTACTGCTTTCCTTTTTTTGATTGTTTCTTCCTTTGTTACCCAGGCGCAGCAGCTTAAAGCTTTTAACGAGAAAGGTTTAATCGGCTTTAAAGATATAACGGGCCGGATAGTGGTTGCACCTAAGTATGATTACACCAAAGAATTTAGTGAGGGTCTGGCTTTGGTTGAGCTGAATAATGCTAACGGATATATTAACAATAAAGGCCAGGAAGTGGTTAAGCTTAAATACTATGGAGGCTATGATTTTCAGAATGGAGTTGCAATAGTATATAATTACAGCCTTAAACATGGAATTATCGACACAAAGGGAAACGAAATTGTCCCTTTAAAATACGATCGGATAGGAGAAGTTTCTGATGGAGTAAGGATTTTTGAACTAAATAAGAAGTTTGGGGTAATGGATAAAAACGGAAAAGAACTGTTTATAACTCCATACGATCGGATTTCTGGATTTGCAAATGGACTTGCCTTGATAACCAAAGATAAAAAGCAGGGTTATATGGATAAATTTGGCAAGATCGTTATTCCGGCTGTTTACGATGAAGCCACATATTTCCTTGGCGCTAATGCCTTTGTAGAAAAAGAAAATAAAATCTATATGATAGATACTAAAGGTAATATCATTAAAACCTTACCATACGATAAACTGGGGTTCAGCGGGGAGAAAGCTGTAAATGTTAAATTAAACGGGAAAACGGGAAGATTGAACGCATGGGGGAAAGAGGTTATTCCACCGGTGTACGATGGGATTGGAAGGTTTAATGCAAATGGACAAGCCACTTTTACAGCCAATAAAAAAAAGGGGCTTATTGATATCAATGGAAGGATATTAATTCCTGCAGCGTATGATCAACTTTCTCCATTCGGCCGGGCAACATATCAGGCAGCCCAGGATGGCAAAGAGATGATCCTGGATACCCTTGGCAATCAGGTTTCTCCAAACAAATACGAAAAAATAGGTTATGATAGCGAGGGGCTTGCCTTAATGGTAACCAATGGTAAATATGGTTTCCTAAATAGAGAAGGAAAGGAAGCAATAGCACCCAAATATCAATTCGTTGGCGATTTTTATTACGGAATGGCCAGGGTTAAATTAAATAATTTATGGGGCTTTATAGATAAAAGCGAAAGAGTAGTAATTCCTATCCAATATACCTTTGTTACAGGAATGATTTTGTATCATGCAAAAATAAGGGTTGGTGAAAAATGGGGGATGATAAGTGATAAGGGCAAAGTGGTTATTGAACCGGTTTATAGTGATCTCGGTTTTTTTAGTGAAGGAAGGGTAAAGGTTAAGATAGATGGAAAATGGGGCTTTTTGGATGAAGAAGGAAAGTTAGTGGTTCAAAACCTATACGCTGAAGTAGAAGATTTTGACGAGGGAAAGGCCATTGTAACGCTCGGAGATAAAAAAATCAAAATTGATAAAAACGGGAAACAAGTAGAAAACTAAGTCAATCACATTTAAACCCAGCACCATGAATAGATACTTTAAATACCCTATTAATTTATTACTTCTGGTAATGTTACTATGCAGCAGTATTGCCGGATATTCCCAGTCGCGCACGCAGATTGCCGCACAGTTAAGCAAGCTAATTAACAATTCAAGCTATTCAGACGAACTTCAGTATTACAATAATACTATCGATGCCAACTGCAATATCCTAACCCATAGTTTCGATACCTTTCAATCGGTAACTTTTACGCGTACCGAAAAGTTTGCCCGTGTAAGCAGTACTTACCGGAATATTCCGTGGAAAAATCTGCAGAGCATTACACACGAGAAAATCAGTACCTCAGCGGTATATCTGTTTTTTACTGAACCCATTGTGCAAAGCCGCAAGCTTACCTATGGCAGCTATTTTAGAAATAAGTACACTGATGGTACCGCCGAACGTAGTGTAAGGAGTATTCAGCTGCATATCAAAAATACAGATCTGCTGGTATTTGAAACCCTTTGTTATAAGTTAAAATTAGCAGATTCTGCACAAAATATGCAGGCAGTAGCTCCGATAAAAACATTGCCACAGGCACTGTTTAGTCAGAAAGTGTTGCCCCCAACTAAAAATGAGGCGCAGGGAATCATATTCGATTCTACAACGGGTTATAAATGTGGGCCGCAGGAATGGCCTTCTTATTGGTGCAAATTTTTCAAACTTGGTGCTATCGATATTTCAAACATGGGGTCGGACGAAATGAAGGCGAAATCGCTGGAAATGCAGGCCTATTGGAATAAATACTGCTATAGTTTTACCACAGGAGACTGGCGAGGAATTACTGGTGGAAGCATCACTACACTATTGGATATTAATAACGATACCGGCAGCAGTGATGCTTTCGGACTTATCGCTTACCGGGTGAAAGGCAATGTAAATTTTTTAAATCCTTTTAATGGTAAAAACTATTTTGATAATTTATATGCCAAGTACGGTAAAAAAGAACATTATGTAGAGTACGAGAAAGAGGAAGTTCAGCGGGAATGGGAATATTTGCAGAGCCGTGCAAAAAGGTGGGGTACCAAATCATCAGCTTACATGCTTCAGCAATATAAATACAATGCCCAGGCGCATCAGGAACTCATAGAAGCCATTTTATGTAATACCCAAGGCGAAGGTGTTTTTGCAGGTTTAAAGAGCAATCCAGCTCAGTACTTGCTGCAAGTTTATAATGTGGGCATTAGAAATTTTGATGAGGCAGTATTTTTATTCGAATCTAGTTTTAAAACCCAAATACCATCGGCAGATAAAACTGCATTCCGCCAAAACCTTAAATATCAGCAGGTACTTTGGGATTAAGCTTTTCGGATGATTGGTAATGACGGGTGTTGTCGATGATATGGTAGAGAAATTCGTATCTTCACACTAGATCATAATTTGGAATGTTGAAAGACTTCCTTTGAATTAATTAGATGAAAGCATTCGATTTTTCCACCTTTCCGATATTAAAAACGGATAGATATACCCTTCGCAGGCTCTTACTAACCGATGCAGCTGAAATTTACGAACTCCGTTCGGATGTGAAGGTAGCAGCCCTAACCGGAAAAGCACCCTATCAGAGCTTGGATGAGGCCATTGCGTATATCAGCAAAATCGATAACCTCGTTAATAACAACGAATCGATTTACTGGGTTATCGCAGAGGAGGAAACCGGTCCTATGATTGGAGCGGTTTGCCTTTGGGATTTCAATACTAAAACCAGGACTATTGAAATGGGTTATGAGCTGCTTCCGGCTTTTCAGGGGAAAGGCATCATGCAGGAGGCAATTCCGCGTGTGCTTAAATATGCATTTGAGGTAATGGGGGTGAAAACCATTGTTGCTTTTCCATCAAGCGATAATCCGCCATCTGTAAAACTGCTGGAAAGGCTTGACTTTAAGTTGGTTCAGGAAGACCATAAAAATACACATCAAGGTGTGCCCGGTATGTTGACCTACACATTTTCTGTTTCTGAATCCTGATCCGATTCGTGCCATTGTTTCGGTTGGAAAGGACTCCAGCCGATAGAAATCATTATTGACATGAGCCTGTAGAAGGGCTATCATTTTCTAATAGTTGAGTACCTAATTGCTATACTGTTACAACATAGCCAAATTACAACAAACTTCCTTCTGGCAGTTCGTAAGGCAGTTTCCCCGGTTCAAAAATGCGGGTAAGCTGGGTGCCTTCAACCGTAATTGTATTGCCTTTTCTTCTGATCCAGTTACCTTCCCTGAGGCCAACCACCTTAATGTTATTTTGGGTTAAAAACTCTTTGATACGCGTTTCCCTTGTTTCGCCATTGTGTTGTAGCGTAGGGTCTGGGTCGAGGTAATGCGGGTTAAGATTAAAAGGAACCAAGCCCATGCATTCGAATGAGGCCGGGTAAACAATTGGCATATCGTTGGTAGTTTTCATATTTACGCCACCGATATTACTTCCTGCACTACAGCCTAGGTAAGCTTTCCCATCGGCTACATTCGATTTTAGCGTTTGCATCAGGCCAGCCTCATGCAGGGTTTTTACCAGCAGAAACGTGTTGCCGCCTCCGGTGAAAAATCCTTTCGCAGCGTTAATTGCCCCCGGCTGATCTTCAAACTCGTGCAGCCCTTTAACTTTGATGCCAATGGTTTCGAAAAAATCGCTGGCTTTTTGGGTGTAATCATCGTGAGAAATACCTCCGGGCCGCGCAAAAGGAATAAAAATAATTTCATCGATACCTTGATACAGATCGATAATTTCCGCTTTTAAATAGGCCAGGTATTCGCCACCGAACAGGGTAGAAGTTGATGCAAGGATAATATTCATGTTAGTTTAGCTTTTACAACAGGTGCAACTTACGGTTATTTATTGATTTGTTAATAATCCTAGCGGCTTACAGATCTTTGCAGAAACGTTTGATTTGCTTAAGGCTAGTCCTCATTCATTTCTGGTAGATCCACAGGATCAAGTTGGAAGTGGTAAATATGGGCTCGAAACAGATTAGCAGAAAATATATCAATTTATTTATAAGGGCAGCAAATAATATATCCGGGTACCAGGGAAATCGATGTGCGAGATAATTATAGCCTAATGCAACCGATACAGGACGCGGCAGGACGGTTGCGCAATTCATATTCTATATCTTAACCGGAAATAAACAATAGTTGTTTAACAACGCAGCTTACAGTTAACCAAATATATTTCCGGAATTTATGAAAAGCATCTCTTTATTTATGCTCACAGCTTTTATGCTGATTACCACTGCCGTTTTTGCTCAATTTAAAACACCTGATTGGGTAAGCAAAGTTGGCGCAAGAAAATTCAGTTTCAAGCAAAAAAACTATCAGGCTAATCAATACGGAGCGCTGAACGATGGTAAAACTTTGGCTACAAAAGCCATTCAGCAGGCTATTGATGAGTGTGCAGCAAAAGGAGGTGGAACGGTTTCTTTTCTGCCTGGAAAATATTTAACAGGTTCTTTATTCATCAAAACAGGGGTTAATTTCCAGGTGGGTACAGGGGTTGAGTTATTGGGCAGTCAGGACATTAAAGATTATCCCGAGATTGATACTCGAGTAGCTGGCATCGAAATGAAATGGCCAGCAGCGCTAATCAATATCTTAAAGCAAAATAAAGCTTCAATCTCAGGATCGGGACTGATTAATGCACAGGGCAAACCGTTTTGGGATTACTACTGGAATTTGCGCAAAGGATATGATCCCAAGGGCTTGCGCTGGATTGTTGACTATGATGCAAAACGTCCCAGAACTGTATTAATCGAATCGGCCAGCGATGTAGTTGTAAAAGATGTTAATTTACAGCAGGCTGGTTTCTGGACGGTGCAGATCTTGTATTCGAACTACGTAACCGTTGATAAAATTACCATCAGAAACAATGTAGATGGGCATGGGCCTAGTACTGATGGTATTGATGTGGATTCATCGCTTTGGACTTTGATTCAAAACTGCGATATTGATTGTAATGATGATAATTTCTGCCTTAAAGCTGGTCGAGATTGGGATGGTTTACGGGTAAACAGACCCACAGAATATGTGGTTATCCGCAATTGCATAGCTCGCAAGGGTGCTGGTTTGCTTACTTTGGGTAGCGAAACCTCGGGTAGCATCCGTCATGTTTGGGCTACTGATTTGATTGGATATGGAACAGGCAATGCATTAAATATCAAGTCGGCCAAGACCAGGGGGGGCACGGTGGAAGATGTTTATTTCGGTAATATTACCATGCAGGGCGGTGGGAATGTAATTCAGGTTAATCCCAACTGGAACCCATCTTACAGCTATTCTACTTTACCAGCAGGATACAACCCTGATTCTATTCCTGCGCATTGGACAAAGCTGTTAACCCATGTTGAGCCTGCAAGTAAGGGCATACCGAAAATCCAGAATATTAATGTGTTCAACGTGAAGGCATCTGATGTGAAAAAAGCAATAAATGCCATCGGCTTCAGCGAGACAATATTAAAAAACTTCAACTTTAAAAATTTAAACATTACATCGGCAACAGCTGGCGATATCGAATTTGCACAAAACTGGACTTTCGATCAGGTGAAGATTACCGCTGCAGACCGAACGAGATTAAAAGTGACAAATGCCGAAGGCGTTAAACCTTAATCGTAAGTTTGATGAAAAGATTTTACGCTTTATGCTGTGCTTTTGGCGTTTCAGTGTCAGCCCTTATGGCACAAGAACTGTATCCGCCAGAATTAAAAGCAGGTACCTGGCACAACGAAAAAGTAGGCTTAAGGTATCATCCCGAAGGACAGGATTTTGTCATCCATAACGGGAACAGAAGGTTTACCCGTGCTTTATATGGTACACATACCGCATTCCGAGTAGAAGCGGGCGATTTACCGGAATTTGCACTTTACATGCCAGCAATGGGCGGCAACCTTCAGCTTGGGCTGTTAGATGGGAATCACAGTAAATGGCTTATTAAAGCTGAAAGTATCACTGCCAAGTATCGGCCAGGTTCAATGTTGTACTCCATTAAAGATCCTTTACTGGGTGGTGGGACATTAAATTTAACTTTGTTGGCTTTAAGTGATGGCGATGGAATGGTGTTGAAAGCCAGGTTCGAAAATGTAAAAAAGGGCATTCAGCTCTTATGGCTATTTGGTGGTGCGAGCGATAAGAAATTTAGCCGCAGTGGCGATCTAGGGGTAGATCCAGAATCATCTTTCTATCTGCAAAAAGAAGCTTGTAAAGACAACCAATACAAGATTGATAAAAATAATTTTGTACTTCAATACGGAAAGACAAAAACTTTAAACGGTTCTTTTCCTGGCCCGATTAAGCTTGCAGATGCTGCTGATCTTATTTCGCCATTAAAACTAGATCAGTCTACAACGGACCAAAATCCTGTAGTTACCGGTAAACTTGATATCGAAAATAGTAAAGACTATTTTATCCTGATCCAGAACCCCGAAAAGGATAAGGCTCCAAAAGAATGGGATGAAGCAAAACAGTTTTTAGCAGCAGAGCAAGCAAGGAAGGTATTGGCCGATCGGGTTCAGGTTGATACCCCCGATCCTTATCTGAATACCGTAGGTGCTACTTTGGCCATGGCATCTGATGGTATTTGGGAAGATCCTTCTTATATGCACGGAGCAATTGGCTGGCGTATGCGTTTGCCGGGTTGGCGCGGGCCTTATACTGCAGATCCACTAGGCTGGCACGACAGGGCCCGGACCCATTTCAGTGCCTACGCCAAATCGCAGGTCTTAAGTCCCGAAAGTGGCCCAGTATTGGCTGATACGGCTTTTAACCTTTCGCGCTCAAAAGAAGCTATGGGCAGCGCAATGTTTAGTAATGGATACATCAGCCGCGATCCGGATGGTAAATCTATCAGGCCACACCATTACGATATGAATCTGGTTTACATAGATCAGCTGTTCTGGCATTTTAACTGGACTGGTGATCTTGCTTACGTTAAAGAAATGTGGCCGTTAATTAAAAGACATCTGGCCTGGGAAAAACGGGTATTCGATGCGGATGATAATGGCCTTTATGATGCTTATGCAGCAATTTGGGCAAGCGATGCCCTGCAGTATAGCGGAGGAAGCGGAACACACAGTTCGGCCTATAATTATCGGGCCAATTTAATGGCTGCAAAAGTTGCCCGCCTGCTCAACGAAGATGCAGCACCTTACCAGAATGAGGCCGATAAAATTCTAAAAGCCATGAACGCATACTTATGGATGCCAGAAAAGGGCTGGTTTGCTGAATACAAAGATGCGCTTGGATTGCAGAAAATACATCCCTCTGCAGGCTTATGGACGATTTATCATGCCATCGATTCGGATGTGCCAGATGCTTTTCAGGCCTGGCAAAGCCTACGTTATGTAGATACCTATATTCCCCATATTCCCGTAAGGGCCGATCGATTAAAAGATGAAGGATATTATACCCTCTCGACTACCAACTGGATGCCTTATGAGTGGTCATTAAATAATGTGGTTTTAGCCGAATCTACCCACACTGCACTCGCCAATTGGCAGGCAGGTAGAACAGAAGAAGCCTTTAAGCTTTGGAAAAGTGAACTGCTGACCAGCATGTACATTGGCGGCAGTCCGGGTAATTTTGCACAGATTTCGCGTTACGATGCTACTTTAGGCGAAGAATACAGGGATTTTGGAGATCCTGTTGGCATCAATTCCAGAGCACTGGTAGAAGGTCTTTTTGGGATTGTGCCTGATGCTTTGAACAAAGTTTTAAATATCAGGCCCGGTTTACCACAAGCCTGGAATCATGCCAGTTTAAATATCCCCGATCTTTCTTTTTCCTTTAAAAGAACCGGCAATACCGAGTGGTATCATTTAATACCAAAGTTCGGCCTGCGCCTGGGGCTTAAAATGCATATCAAAGTTAACGCGGCCAGTTTAAAAGGAGTTAAAATTAATGGTAAAGCGGTAAAATGGAAAAATGTAGAAAATGCCATTGCCCTTCCCCAGATTGAAATAGAAAGTGCACCGGCAAAGGCTTACCATATAGAGGTTTTATGGGGCGATGAAAAATTGCAGGCACCGAAAATCAATACCCATTACGCCATTGGATCGGCACTGAATATCGATTTTCCAGGCTCAATTATTGTAAAGGTTTTCGATCCGCAGAAAGTGTTGGCAAGCAGCACTAATAATTTAAGCAACTTAAAAGCGGTAGTTCAAGGTGAACCAGGCGACCGGACCTTTTTTGTCCAGCTTAAAAATGGTCAATTTACTTACTGGTTCCCAGTATGTTTTAAACTTAGTTCGGTGAATGCTCAAGCTGAGCAGACCTTAGATTTAAATGCTACACAATGGGCAGATAAAATTTTCGAAACTATCGATTTATCCAGTTATTTTAATGATAAAGTGGGGCAGATCTTCAATCAAAAGTACCTTACCCCGCGGCCGAATACCACCACCTTACAGTTAGCCTGGCAGGGAATAGGTGATTGGACTCATCCAAAACTCAAACCAGAAATTAACGATACCGGCCTGCGCAAGCTAGCAGGTGCAAAAAATGAATTTTCCCTCCCTTCAGGTATTGTTTTTAAAACTCCCTCTGATACTGAATCTAAAAACATTCTCTATACTTCTCAATGGGATAATTATCCAAAACAAGTTGATATTCCACTTTCTGGCAAAGCCGGTGCTGTATTTTTCTTGCTAGCCGGGTCAACTAACCCCATGCAAAGCCGTATGGATAATGGTGTAATTACAGTGACTTACATAGATGGAACACAAGAGCAGCTGGTGTTGCGAAATCCGGAAAATTGGTGGCCTATTGAACAGGATCTTTTTACTGATGGTTTTGCATTCGACACAGGAGCAGAACGTCCCGTTAGGGTGCATTTAAAAACCGGGGAGATTGTGATGACTAAAGACGGGCAGGTTTGGAACGGTAAAGATATTAAAGGCGGCGCAGCAACCGCGCTTGGAATCAGGCTCAATCCGGCAAAAACACTGGCTAAACTCAGCCTGTCTACCCTTTGTAATGATGTGGTGATTGGGTTGATGAGTGTAACATTGTCACGTTAAACTTTTGCAGATGAACAGGAAAAGTTGGGTAAGTTTCAGGTTTGCGGCGATACTGCTGTCCTTGTTGCCCACTTTAATGGCCTTTGGGCAGCTTAAAAGCAATATTGCCCATTACTCAACTGAGGATGGGCTTTCGCATGATGGGGTGCTTTGCATTACCCGAGACCACGACGGGTTTATGTGGTTTGGTACCTTTGACGGGCTAAATAGATTTGACGGAACTAACTTTGTAGTGTATAAGAGCAGACCTGGCGATACTTCAAACCTTCGTACCAATAAGATCAGGGAGATTGTTGAAGATAAAGCTGGCTATCTTTGGGTAAAAACCTACGATTTTAAAATTTACAGGTTTGATAAAAAGACTGAACAGTTTTTGCCGATATCAGATGGGCCTTTCCGCTCTCTGTTTGGCGATCGGGTGGTGATTAACCACATTGTACCCGATTCAAATAATGGTGTGTGGTTACTTACCGAAAACCGTGGTTTGTTATATGCGGTTAATAATCCTGCAGGACAGCCAACAGTAATGTCTTTTGCAAAAAGTCGACAAACCGAAAGGCTTATTAACGGAAACAACATTAAATTCCGGCATGTTGATGAGAAACAACGGGTCTGGGTAGGAACTGAGGGCGGATTAAACTGTTTGCAGACCAATGGAAAAGGTATTTACCAGGTGCTGAAATTTAACGCTTCCATCAATAAACTGCTTTCTTCCTTTACTTTTAACTGTGTAGCACAGAGTAAAGAATCCCTTTTTTTTGGTACAAACGATGGCCATCTGTTGATTTATAACCTGCGGAGTCAGGAATTTACCCTTAAAACCATTGCTGCTGGAATCTCCTTAAATGCCATTTGTTTTGCAAAAAGCGGGTTGCTTTACATTTCTACCAGCGGTATGGGAATGCTTACTATAGACCCGATCAGTTTAAAGGTGAGCCAACCTGAAAGCAAAGCTAGTTATTTTTCGCTCTACGAGGATCATTCGGGACTTATCTGGATTGAACCCCAGGAAAATGGGATCATCAAATACGATCCACAAAAACGAAATTATAAATATTTCAGCCAGCAGAAGGATTTTAACAGTTCGAGTCGCGATTACCGCATACTTAGCGATGCCAATGGTGTTTTATGGGTATGCATGAAAGGCGGGGGCTTTGGTTACTACAATCCCAAGGAGGATAAGGTCGATTATTTTTATGATCAGCCAGGAGCAGTCGATCAAAAATTTTCAAACATCATTACCAGCATCTATGTAGATAAAACAGGTGTTTTGTGGATGAGTGCGCGCGATGGTGGCATTAACAAGGTGGTTTCGCTCACCAATAAATTTGATTATCACCGGTTGGTCACTCAACCTAAAAACCGTTCTGAAAATGAGGTGCGGGCAATGATGCATGATTCAAAAGGACGTTTGTGGATATGCAGTAAAGACGAGCAGGTACACGTTTACGAAAACGATAAAGAGATAAATGTTTTTGGTCAGGCAAACCGCCTACTTGGACCAGTTTATTCGGTGATTGAAGATAGTAAAGGCAATATTTGGCTGGGTACCAAAGGTAAAGGCTTATATAGAGCCACCCCGAAAGACCTGCAGCGAAATTATTACACCCTTGACAGGTTTATAAACAACCCGGCAGATATAAACAGCTTGAGTAGCGATCTGGTGTATTCGGTAATTGAAGATTCACATGGGCGGATTTGGGTGGGTACACTCGGGGGAGGCATTAATCTCTTTAGTTCAATTAACGGAAAACCAGGGTTTAAAAATTTCTTAAATACTTTTGACAACTATCCATTTGATTGGGCGAAGGTAATTCGCTATTTGCTCGAAGATACAAGGGGTAGAATTTGGGTAGCTACTAGCAATGGACTACTGCTTTTTGATCCGAATAGACCTACCCTTAAGGGGTACCGTTATTTGTCATACCGCAAAATTCGCGGAGATCAATCCAGTTTAGGCAACAATAGTATTCAATATATTTATAAAGATAAAACCGGTCAGGTTTGGGTAGGAACCTTTGGTGGTGGCCTAAACAAGGTCGTGGTTAATCCTAAAAACTCCGATCAGCTGACCTTTGAGGTATTTACCACACAGGATGGATTAGCAAACGATGTGGTGCTGGGTATGACTGGTGATTATGAAAATAACATCTGGATTGCTACCGAACGTGGCTTGTCACGGTTTAGTCCTAAAAACAAGACCTTTAAAAATTACGATTCTTACGATGGCTTGCCCAAAGTTGGTTTCTCAGAAGCCACTTGCTTTAGCGCCAATAATGGTGAACTTTATTTTGGCTGTACTGATGGATATATCCGCTTTAACCCCCTGAAAATTGCAGATAGGCCAACTGAGGCTAAGATGGCGCTAACCAGGCTTCAGCTTTACTACAAAGATATTGAACCCGAAACCAGCGGTTCGCCGCTTAAGTACGCGATAAATGAAACACGGTTACTGGAGCTTAATCATGATCAAAATGTGATTAGTATAGATTATACCGTGCTTGATTATCGCTTATCGAACAAAATTACCTATGCCTATAAACTAGAAGGTTTTGATAAAACCTGGCATCAGGTAAATGACCTGCGCAGGGCAACCTATACCAATATACCTCCAGGAAGCTATCAGTTCAGGGTTCGGGCTACCAATAGCGATCTGTTTAAAACCTTGCCTGAGAAAACCCTGGAGATTGTAATTCATCCACCTTTTTATTTGAGCCGCCTGGCCTATCTGGTCTACTTGTTATTGGTTATTGTCGCCGCTATTTTGGCCCGGCGCATTATTTTAACCATGATCAGGTTGCGTAACAAAGTATTGGTAGAACAGAAGCTCACCGAAGTAAAACTTTCGTTTTTTACCAATATTTCACACGAACTTCGAACTCCTTTAACCTTAATTGTAAACCCACTTGAAGAAATTGTACGTAGTGAAACCCTTTCGGACAGGGGTAAGCAGTTTTTGAGTGTGATTCAGCGTAATGCCAATAGGATGATCAGGTTTACCAATCAGTTGCTTGATTTTAGAAAGCTTCAAAATGGGAAGTTACAGCTTAACATTACCGAAATAGATGTCGTAGCCTTAGCAAGGGAAGTGGCCAATCATTTTAATGCGCTTGCTGAGGAAAAAAATATTGACTTTCAAATAAATGTTGATCAAACGGCGATACTACTGTGGGCCGATGCGGAAAAAATTGAGATTATACTCTATAACCTGCTTTCCAACGCTTTTAAATTTAGCCCAGTAAATAAAAGCATTTGGATAGAGATTAACCTGCAGCCGATAACCAACGATATTCTGGTAAAAGTAATTGATGAGGGTAAAGGAGTTACTGCCGATAAATTGGAGGAGATTTTTGAAATTTACCACGAGGAAGGTAGCGTCGATACCAATTTAAAGGGTACCGGCATTGGCCTGGCCCTTGCCCGCGGGTTGGCGGTTAGCCAGCATGGTCAGCTCTGGGCTGAGCATAACCCAACAGATGGACTAACTTTTACCCTCCGGTTAAAATCAGGGAATAGCCATTTTAATGCTTCAGAAGTGAGTTTTACAGAAAAAATAAGGCCTGGTCAGCTCACAGGCTTAGAACTTCCTGAGCAGATAAGCGATAATTTAATTGATAAAAACCAGGATATGCTTAAAGCCCAATTGCTGATTGTAGAAGATAATCCCGATCTGAGGAATTTTCTTGAGCTCCGTTTTATGGAAGAGTACCGCATAATTACTGCGGGGGATGGAGCTGAGGGGTTTGCCATGGCTGTAGTGATGCTGCCTGATTTAATTATCAGCGATGTGATGATGCCAGAACTGGATGGGATACAAATGCTCGATCAACTCAAAAACGAACCCTCTACAAGTCACATTCCGGTAATTTTGCTAACGGCAAAATCTTCTATTGAAAGCCGGATTGAAGGGCTGAAATATGGAGCGGATATTTACCTCACCAAACCTTTTAATGCAGACTTTTTATCAGCTTCAATAGAAAACCTGATCCGCTCGCGCAGACGGCTGTTTGAACAGCTTGCAGATAGGCAGGAAAAACGGATTATTAGTCTTCAACCAGAGGAGGTAGTGATCACCTCAAAAGATGAATCGTTTTTGAAAGAAGTAATCAGGATTGTTGAAGAAGGTATGAGGCAACCAGATTTTAATATCGAGGATGTAGCCACTGCCATTGGAATGGGGCGTACCACCTTCTTTAAAAAACTCAAAAGCCTCACCTCGCTAAGCCCCGTCGAGTTTGTTCGTGATATGCGCCTGAAACGCAGTAAACAATTGCTCGATTCGGGTAATTGCACCGTTTCTGATGCAGGCTATCTCGCTGGCTTTAACAGTCTTCCTTACTTCAGTACCTGCTTTAAAGAAAAATATCAGTTGTCACCATCTGCATATTTGAAGCAACTCAAAGAAATCTAAATTAAAATATAGTTCTACTACGCGCTCTAGTGTCAGGATCATACTACTCCAAAATCCAAAACTTTTGATTTAGCCGTTAAACAAACCCGAAATAGCTAAAAACCGCCTTTTTTGCCAAATAAAGCAAGTATTTCGTCAATTATTGAAAACTCCGATTTACCCATTCGGATAGATTTGTATAACATAACCAAATATAAAACCTGACAGTAAACCATAGGCTTAACGAGAACATTGAAATTTACCGCTGGATATTTAACTCCTATCCTGGGTAAAACTGTACACCTTCAATCTTTTGCTTTCGCTGCTGGGTTACTTCAAACCTGTACTAACCAAATAATCTATGACCAGATTTTTTACAAGATCCTGTTGTTTTCTGATCTTTTTAGGCATTATTTCCGGATGCCAGAAAAAAGAATTCGATGCATTTTATGAGCGCCCGGAAGGTTTGGGAGATCCCATTTATCAGCAACTTCAATCGCGCGGTAATTTTAAGCACTTAACGGTAGTAATTGATAAAGCCGGCTATAAAGACATTCTAAGCAAAACAGGGTGGTGGACATTCTTTGCACCGAACGATGCTGCTTTTGAGCAGTTTTTTAAAGATCAGAATATTCAGGGGACTGCCGATATCAGCGATTCATTAGCTAATTCAATTGTTAAATACGCGCTGGTTTATAATGCTTATCGTAAAGATCAGCTAAGCAATTACCAGATGGCAGGTGGCAACGAAAGCGGACTAGGCCTTGGCTTTAAACGCAAAACAGCTTACTATGATTGGGTGCAGCAAAAAGGCGATGCCGCACACAGTAAGATTATTGCAACCAACAGGAATGTTCAATCGGTGCGTGGGGTAAATGTTTCGGCCTATATAGATGGCGATAACAACAACAAGTACATCCCTTATTTTACTACTCAGTTTATGTCAACCAGTGGTATGAGTGCGGCGGATTATAAAATATTTTATCCAAATGCTAATTTCACTGGTTTCAATGTGGCTGGAGGGGCTGTAGTGAATATGGATATCAGTGCTGAAAACGGAATGATTCACGAGGTAGACCACGTTACTTTACCTTTAAAAAGCATAGATCAATACATTAGTACCAATACAAATTATAGCGAATTTAAAGCCCTGCTGGATTCTTTAAAATTTTATACTTCCAATGCTTACCAAACGCACCGTAATTTTGTGGCTACCGGTAGCGCCGATTCAGTATATATAAAAGGATATAACGGTCAGCTGGCATTTTCCATTAACAGCGAGAATTACCAGCAGCCCGGGTTAAACAGTTATATCGCCAACGAGTCCCAAAAATCAAGTTGGACCATTATGGCTCCAACCAACGAGGCTTTTCGCGCTTACCGCAAAAAGATTTTGGCCAAGTATGGTAATTCTTTTTTTAAAACCGCTCCTGCAAGTATAGCCATCGATTTTATCAACTCACACATGTGGCCAACTGTTTTGTGGCCAACTAAGTTTACACAAGGTCAAAATTACCTGTTGGAAAATACCACTTTGGCTTTAGATAATGCGGTAGATAAACAGGTGTTGAGTAATGCCGTTTTTTATGGTGTAAACCAAGCCCACAGTTCAAACGTCTTCCGGACGGTTTACGGTGTGCCTTATCTCGATCCGGCTACCAGTTTAACCTTGTTGGCTTACGCTGACGCTGGGTCAGGTGTTAAAGCTTATGTTACTCAACCGGGCGTGAGACAAACCTTACTGGTGATGCCCGATGCGGTGGTCACCGCTGCAGGTTATCGCTACAACGAGGCGAGCATCGGTACCTCAACCACTGCCTGGGGGTATAGAACATCGCCTACCGCCAGTTATTCCCACAATCAAATCTATCGTGATAATGCCTTCCGTTTATTTAAAACAGGAGTGCTCATTACCCCCACGGGCGAACTGGCCAGTTTAGCCGGTTCAGGGATTGTAGAAACACAAAGCGGCGATTACGTAAAATATAAAAGCGGCAAAATCCAAACCAGTGGAACCGTAGACAGTGGAGTTGATATCAATATAACTAAAACAGATGCTACATCTGTAAACGGAGTGGTGTATTATGTAGACGCACCGTTGGCCTTTACAGATAAAAATGTGGGGCAGCACTTGCAAAATCTGGCTACCCAGTTTCCAGCCAATTATTCTTCTTTTTATTGGTTTGTATCTACTTCGAGTTTATACAACACTACAACCAAGGCTATTTCGGGCATTAACACAGGCATAGATAATAAATATACCATGCTGGTGCCCGATAATGCAGCCATAACGCAGGCTATAAAAGATGGGTTGTTACCGGGCACAAAAGCTACAGGTGCGCTGCCAACAGCTGCGCCAACTAACGAGGCACAAAAAGACCTGGTGCGGAAATTTATCCTCTATCACATTATCAATGGTGAATCGGTGGCAGTTGATGGAAAAAAGGCAGATAACTATTTAACATTGTTGCAGACCGAAGCTGGAGATAATACGCTGCTCAATGTGCTCAACCAAACCAGCAATCTCATTATTACCGATAGGGCCGGACGTACCACACAGGTTAATTTCGCTGTAAGCAACCAGCTCTCCAACCGTACGCTCATTCACTCGATCAGCAATTACCTCAATTACAATAAATAAAACCTACAGATAAAATAAGTATATACTAATGAAAATATTGCTCTACAGAATTTTCTGCCTATCTGTTTTGATTTTAACCATCTCGGGCTACCCGGCAAGGCTTTATGCTCAACAGGCCGTTACCGTTCGCGGTAAGGTAACCGATAAAAAAGATAAAACCGAAATCATCGGAGCCTCGGTAATAGAGGTCGATCAAAATAAAAGAACCATTACCGGGGTAAGTACCGATATTAATGGGAATTTTGCATTAAGGGTTACCAATGTCAAAAATCAGCTACTGGTTTCCTATATTGGCTACAATACCTTTAATGCGGGGGTAGTAGGTAACCGAACCACCATCAATGTAGTATTAGAACCCAGCTCAAACAGTCTGGAGGAAGTGGTTCTGGTAGCAAAGAAAATGGTAAACAATGGTACTGGATTAAATATTGCCGAACGCAACTCTACCATAGCTTCTTCGTCCATCAGTGCAAAAGCACTCGAAGAGCTTGCTGTAACTTCTATCGATCAGGCGCTTGCCGGACGTTTATCGGGTGTGGATTTCGGAACCACTTCTGGTGATCCTGGCGCAGGTATGTCGATCCGGATCCGGGGTACTTCTTCCATCAATGGTTCTGCTGAGCCGCTAATTGTACTTGATGGTATGCCTTATGAAACAGAGATTCCGGCGGATTTTAATTTTGGAACCGCTGATGAGCAGGGTTATGCCCAGCTATTAAATATTGCCCCTTCTGATATTAAAGATATTACGGTATTAAAAGATGCGGCCTCTACCGCTGTTTGGGGTTCGCGGGCAGCAAATGGCGTATTGTTGATCAATACCAAACGTGGCGAAAAAGGCCGGCCAATTGTATCTTACAACTTTAAGGGAACCATGGCCCAGCAGCCCAATCCCATCCCTTTTCTGACAGGGGATCAGTATTCGATGCTTATTCCCGAAGCGGTAATGAATGCCACAGGACTGCCTTTGGACTTTTTGGCCAACGGTGGACAGAATAAAGCTTTTCAATATGATCCTTCAGATGCCTATTACTATTACAACTACAGTAACAATACCGATTGGGTAAAATTAATTACCCGTAATGGTTATACGCAAGATCACAATGTATCGATGAGCGGAGGTGGTGAAAAGGCACGGTATTATGCCTCGGTAGGGTACCTGGGACAAACGGGTACTACTTTAGGTACTGATCTGAGCAGAATTACAGCCAAAATCAATTTAGATTACATTGTTTCGAGCAAATTGAGATTTAGAACAGATGTTACCTACACCCATGTAGATAATAACCTTAACTACGATAAATCTCTGCGTAGTACTGCCATTAATAAAATGCCCAATATGTCTGATTATGAGTATGATGAATACGGTAATAAGACATCGGTTTATTTCTCACCGCTGGCTAATATTCAGGGACGCTACAGTTCTACTTACAATCCATTGGCGATGGCAAACGAAGGGGCCAGCCATTTAATAGGGGAACGCATTACCCCTAAATTTAATTTACAATACGATATTTCACCAACGCTGTTCTCAACGGTGGATGTTCAGTTTGATATTAATAATACCAAGTCTAAGACTTTTCTCCCACAGATTGCTACGGGGCAACCCAGTACTGAAACAACTGTTAACCGCGCCTCGGATAACGATGGGGATTCATACAACATCCAATCTAAGATTAACCTGATTTATCGGCCCCGTTTGGGAAATAAACACAATTTGCAGGGTTTGGTTTCTTTCCAGACCAACGATACCAAATCGGCTTCTTACAGTGTAACTACTTCCAATACGGCATCTTCCGAATTACAGGATCCCTCGAACCCTTCAGTTACCAATGGCTCTGGACTAGGTTTAAGTTCTAACCAGTCGCAGTCCAGAAGTGTGGGCTTGTTGTTTCAAGCCCAGTACGAATTTTTAGACCGCTATATAATTAACATGAATGGCAGGGTAGATGGCAACTCCAAATTCTCCCCTGAAAACCGCTTTGGTGTATTTCCGGGTATCTCTACCCGCTGGCGGATTTCTGGTGAACCTTTTATGAAAAAGTTCACATTTATCGATGATTTGAGCTTACGCCTGAGTTATGGAGCCAGCGGAAAGGCACCAGGCAGTAATTATGCTTATTTTAATAACTATACGCCATTTTCATGGTCTTATGCTGGCCGATCGGCAGTTTTTCCCTCTAATATTGAATTGGCCCGTTTAAAATGGGAAACCGTTGTGGGCAAGAACCTCGGTTTCAATCTATGGTTATTCGATAGCAGAATTAAAATCGATGCCGAAATCTATCAGAATACCACTAAAAATATGTTTTATAACGATTTGCGTATTGCGGCCACTACAGGTTATAATGCCATTGATATGAACATTGGAACTATGAATAACGATGGCTGGGAGATTGGGATTAATACTACACCCATTAAAACCAAAAAATGGATAGTGAATTTCGACTTCAATATCTCGCGCAATATCAACAGTATCCAGTCTATTTCTGAGTTTTATCCACGCGAGAGTGCTATTGGCTTACCTGCGCAGGGGACTTATAAGTCATTCCTGCTTATCGGTAATCCTTTCGGCTCTTATTATGGCTTTAAATACAAAGGGGTTTATAAAGACCAGGATGCAACTATTGCAAGAGATGCAGATGGTAAAAGTATTGTAGGACCAAATGGCCAGACCATTTATATGCGCTATAATTATCCCACTGTTGATTATGTTTTTCAACCGGGTGATGCAATGTATGAGGATATCAATCATGACGGAAACATAGATGAAAAAGACATGGTTTACCTGGGTAATTCAGTGCCGAAGTTTACTGGTGGCTTTGGCCCAAGTGTAACCTTTAACGGCAACCTGAAAATTCAGGCCTTTTTTAGCTACCGCTATGGCTACGATATTGTAAATACCGCCAAAATTACCACAACCAATATGTATGGGGTCAATAACCAGAGCACCGCAGTGCTAAGGCGTTGGCGCAACCCGGGGGATGTGACCGATATGCCGCGTGCTTTGTATGGAGTAGGTTATAACTGGTTGGGCTCGGACCGTTACGTAGAGGATGCTTCATTTATTCGCTTAAGTTCGGTTACAGTGCGCTACAACTTTGGGCAAATGCTGGTGAGAAGGTTGGGAATTAAAAGTGCGAGCGTCTATCTCACCGGTCAGAACCTGTACACCTGGACTAAATATACTGGTCAGGATCCTGATGTAACTTCTGTGGGAAGTAGTAATCCTTTTTCTTATGCGGCCGATGGCTCACTAACACCGCCCTCAAAAACATTTACCATGGGGCTAACACTTGGACTTTAATAATTTGGAGATGAACATAAAGATAAAACATAGCGTATTGGTTTTGATCACACTGATTAGTGTTTTTGGAACCTCGTGCAAGAAATGGCTGGATTTGAAGCCGCAGGATGGATTAATCCGGGAAGAGTACTGGCAAACCAAAGAACAGCTCGACGCTGCTGTGATGGGTTGTTATGCTTCACTATTGGGCGGCAGCACTGTGCCTTTGGCCAAATACCTTTTTATCTGGGGCGAACTGCGTGGCGATATGGTGGTGCCAGGACTGGATGTCTCCTCAGATGAAGATGAATCAAAATTGACCGGCCTGTTGAGGGATGAATATGATATTATGCGTACCCAAATGGCCTCTACCAATACTTTGGTAAACTGGGAAGCCATATATAAAACCATCAATTACTGCAATACGGTAATCAAATTTGCTCCCGAGGTTTTGGGAAGGGATAATACGCTGACTCAAACCAGTTTAAATGCCTACCTGGCTGAAGCGCATTCCATCCGTGGATTAATGTATTTCTACCTGCTCAGATCATTTGGCGAGGTGCCTTTAAAACTCGAGCCAACCTACAACGACTCGCAGATTGGCCCCATTGCTAAAAGCAGTCAGCAGGAGGTATACAATCAGGTGATTAAAGATCTGGTCTTCGGAGCAGAAAACGGGCAGGTTACCTATGGTAGTATGGCCGAAGACCGTGGTCGTATGACCAAGTTTTCAGCTTACACTGCATTGGCTGATGCTTATTTATGGAACAGTGAATACCAGAAATGTATTGATGCCTGCAATAAAGTAATCGAATCGGGTAAATACAGGTTACTGCCCATAGGTACCCAGCAAAACGATTTTTACAATACCGTATATCTAAACGGAAATTCAGTAGAGAGCATTTTCGAATTTCAGTTCGACAACCAGAAACTCAATCCCTTTGGTGCGATGTTCGGGCTCAGCGGAAGGGAATTTAGGGCTGCTGACTGGATTGCAGAAGGAGGGCTTTTCGGTACCGATTTAAATAACCTGAGTAATAAAGATATCCGTGGTAATGGTACCTCGATGTTAGAGTCCAATTCGGCAATTTGCAAATACACTAATTTCAGAACTACCGCCACCTCTTTTACCCATTGGTTTGTTTACCGTTTTTCTGATGTATTGCTAATGAAAGCCGAAGCGCTTACCTGGCTGGCACCAGGCAATAGCACCAATGGCACAGAGGCGATTGGCATTGTGGCCAATGTAAGGTCGGCCCGTAACGCATTAAATTATGTAGCCGATAAATTTATAGAAGTACCTGACCCTACATTAACCAATAATGTTTCGCAGTATATTTTCGAAGAACGTGCACGTGAGTTTGCTTTTGAAGGCAAGCGCTGGTATGATATTCTGCGCAATGCCAAAAGAAACAATTATGCCAATGAAAAACTGTTGATTGATATCGTTTCGGCCAGTGCGCAGCCGAGCAAGCAGCAAACAGTAATTAACAAATACAAAGACCACCGAAGCCATTACTTTCCGATTTACTCTTACGAGCTACAAACAAACAAATCGCTGGTTCAAAATCCATTTTATCAATAAACCGCTAACTAAAATAATAATTTATGAAACGGAATTTTACAATAGTGCTGCTGGGATTAAGCAGTTTGTTAGTGTGCCTCTGGGCTTGTCGTAAAAGTTCAATTGTGCAGAATACCTCGCAAGTGGTTAACATTACGCAATATCTGGGCAATAACCCGGATCAGTTTTCCGAATTATCCAAAATTCTAAAGCTCTCAGAAACCGCCTCCTTTTTAGATGCATATGGATCTTACACGCTGTTTGCGCCAACCAATGCAGCGATAAAAGATTATTTGCAGGCAAAAGGTAAAACCGCTGTGGCCGATATCAGTGCGTCCGACTGGAAAAGCTTTATCCGTTTACACCTGCTAGAAGATTCAATACCCACATCGCGTTTTACGGATGGGAAACTGTTTGATCTGACCATGTACGGGCAATACCTGACTACATCTTCCGAACATATTGATGGGGTAACCAAAATCCGCATCAATCGCCAGGCCAATGTAATTCAGTCTAATATTTCGGTTGGTAATGGCTTAATCCATAGTATCGATCACGTTTTAACACCTGCTACCTTAACCGTAGCGCAGACCATTGAAGCCAACCCCGATTATTCTATTTTTACGCAGGCTTTAAAAGAAAGTGGACTTTATGCTAAACTGAATTTGCTGCCTGCCAGTAATCCAGATGAAAAGCAAAAATTCCTGACGCTGATTCCTGAAACCAATGCTACTTTAAAGGCTGCGGGTATTAACAGTTATGCTGAGCTGAAAGCCAAATATTCAACCACTGGAGATCCTAAACTGGCGAGTGACGGTTTACAACTCTTTTTGAACTACCACGTCCTTTACGATGCCAAATACCTCGCTGATATTATTACAGCAAGTGCGCACAATACTTTGGCTCCGCTTGAGGTTTTAACTTCGAAACTCTCGGGTGAAACGGTACTGCTGAATGACGACTCTTTTAACGGCGTATATGAACCCGGTTTTTCCCTTGTCCGCGATAAAAGCGATGTTACAGCCAGTAACGGTGTGGTTCATCAACCATCGGCACATTTCGATATTAAGGTGCGTGCGCCATTCCGCGTCGATTTCGATGTATGCGCCTTCCCCGAAATGGTTAAAAATACAGCTTACTACAAAAAGAATTCTTATCCTTTTAGCGGCGATGAAGCTGCTGCATTAACAGAAATTAAGTTTTCGGGCAGGGAAGATGGTAAGGACGCCACCAAAACGCTCATTTACCGTTATGGCAGTGCTGGTACTTCTACCAATTCTTACAACAAAGATATTCTGGTAGTGCCTTTAACAACGGGTGGTTCATCCAATGTGGCTGAGTGGGTAGAGTTCAGAACTCCATTGCTGATTAAAGGGAAATATAAAATATGGGTTTGTATTTATGCCCAGGCAGAATCCAATACCACAACTGAGGTTCAGGCCAGTATCGGTTTAGATGGCACAACAGAGCGGACACAATTGTCCAATTCGCGTGTGCTAAGTTTCATTGTAAAACGTCCGGGGATTAACAAGACCGTAAATGGCGTTACCGTAATTGACGCCGATGCAGAAGAGGCCGTGGGCTTTAAGACCTATATGTCAAGTACAGCAGGGGCACAAATTGGTAAACTTGTTGGCATTGCAGATTTGCCACAAACCGGTCGTTACTGGTTAAGATTAAAAGCCATCAATGGTTCACAGGCAACCAATAACATTGATATGATCCATTTTATTCCGGTTAACGATGATCAGCAATACTGGAAATACAATGTGGATGGATCAAGAATACCAAGGCCATAGGCAAGTCAATAAGAAATTCAAATTATACCCCTCAGAAATGACGATCTATTTTAAAAATAAATACTCCCTCCTGGCTTTTTTGCTGATAATAGCATTTTTTGCCGGCTGCAAAGATGCCTGGAAGGAGCATACTGAACCAGATATGGAAAGGCTCGATCGCACGCTTTTCGAACAGATTAGCGCAGATGCCACTTTAAGTACTTTTACAACATATTTGGTGAAAACTGGCTACGATGGTGTTTTGAAGTCATCCAAAGCGTTTACCGTATGGGCACCGGACAATGCTGCACTTCAGAACTTAGATGTTGCAGTTGTAAACGATACTGCTGCCCTGAAGCGTTTTGTTGGCAATTACATTGCTAACCAAAGCTATTTTACTACTTATCCAAAACCATCACTTGTAATCAGGATGCTCAATGGTAAGAATACAGTTTTTACCAAATCGACCTTTGAACAGGCCAACATTATCCGCTCTGATATTTACGTGAAAAATGGAGTTCTACATACTATAAATTCAGCATCTACACCTAAACCCAATGCATGGGAGTTTTTACAGACCAGGGCCGATGCTACACTGCAGAAAGATTTTATTAAAAGCTTAGCCCACATCGAATCGGATACGAGTAAAGGTGTGCTTTTATACAAAGATCCGGTTACCGGTAAAGGAGTTTACCAGGATGGCACAACCTTTAAGGTAAGCAGAAACCGATATTTTCAGCGGATTGCGGATATCAGTAGCGAAGACAGCCTGATTACCTACATCATTCTAAACAACACCGCTTTCAATATCGAAAAAAATAAGCTTGCTGCTTACAATAAAAGTTCGAATGCCTTGGTTGCCGATACTTTAACCCAGTGGAGTGTGGTGAAAGATTTGGTGGTAAACAAGGTTTACGGAATTAATGAACTACCCGATTCAATGACAACTGTCACCGGGGTAAAAATTCATCTGGATAAAAGCGCAATTGTAGAAACACGTTTGCTGAGCAATGGGGTAGCCTATGTCGTAAATAACATTGGCTACCAGCTAATGGAAAATAAAATTCCCACAATAATGATCCAGGCAGAATTGCCCGATTCACTTCGGGTTCCGGCCAATCCGGTTACCCGGATCAAGAACGATGCTTCAGGCAGGCGTTTCACTGATTTGCAGACTGGTAGCATTACCTCGAGTCCAAGTCCGCTGTATTATTACCGGTATAAATCTACGGTTAATTCGGTGAAATATGAGGTGTATTGGAGAGCGGTTAACGATATTCTTGTTTTACCGTTCAGCATGAAGGTTGATTTTAATACAAACAGGTCATTCGGGAGTGCAATTTTGCCATTGGCTACTGTTGGCTACCATACCATTCCATCCATTATCGGGCTTGCCCCCACAAGCGATGCCTACAAGGATGCTTATAAGGAAGTTTACCTTGGTACCTATACAGCCGAAAATTACGGTACACTTTATACTTTCTTAGCCTCTTCGCTTGCTGCATCCAGTACAGCCCCAACGGCACTTTCCTTAGATTATATTAAACTAAAACCAGTCAACTAAGCCATCAGCGTTTTATGCACAAATACACAAAAACGGTTATAAAAGGAGTTTTACCCTGCCTGCTGCTCTTTGCACTTAGCAATCCCTTGTTGGCTCAGAACAAAGGCAATCTAGCAGATACAGTAGTTATAAAAGTTAAAAAAGTAACCGGACTGCAGGTGACGGGACTTGTACTGGAAGCTGCAACAAAAAAGCCACTTCCGGGCATCAGTATCAATGTTACCGGCTATTCTGCAGCACTTACCGATGAGAAGGGGAGATTTAAAATCAGTGTGCCTGATTTCAAGGCTGTATTGGTTATTTCCGGCCAGGGGTACCAAACCAAAGAAGAAGCATTGAAGGGACGCAAGGAGCTAAAAAGTATTGCGCTGCTCGAGGAAGGGTATTCATCGGTGTACGATGCTGCGGTACTGCCATTTGGTAGTGTTTTAAAAAACCGGATTCCTTATGCTGTAAATACAGTCAACCTTAACGGTAGTTGGGAGCGGGCAAATGAAACGCCCGATTCTTATCTCCAGGGAAAAATGGCAGGTTTAGAAGCGCTGCGCCGCTCGGGTACGCCTGATATAGGGGCGGATCTATACCTAAGGGGGTATAACTCTCTTTATGCAGCCAACCAACCTTTAATTGTGGTCGATGGATTGATTTATGATGCCAATGTATACGGTAGCTCAATTATTTCGGGGCACCAGAACAACCGTTTAGCCAATGTAGATATTAAGGATATAGACAATATTACCCTAATTAAAGATGGTACATCGGTATATGGAACCAGGGGCGCTAATGGCGTGTTATTAATCACAACCGGCCGGGCTAAAGATGTAGCAACTCGACTTGATTTTTCTGCCTATGGCGGCTATAATGGAACAGTAGCACAGTTGCCGGTAATGCAGGCCGATAACTACCGTGTGTTTTTATCCGATCTGCTTAAAACCAAACCGGGCATGAGCGATGCACTAATCAAGGCAGAGCCTTATATGAACGATAATCCAAATCCCGCTTACTACAATTATCACCAGAATACCAACTGGCAAGATCAGGTAATGAGCGATGGGTTAAGCCAGAATTACTATTTAAAAGTAACCGGTGGCGATGATATTGCAACTTATGCACTTTCGCTAGGCTATCTCAATAACGAAGGGACAACCAATAATACTGATTTAACCCGTTATCAGACCCGTTTCAATGCCAATTTAAATCTCACAGCCAAATTAAAATCACAGGTTAACCTGGCTTTTACCCGCAGTGAACAAAATTTACGTGATCAGGGACAGGCTCCTGCCACCAATCCGCTGTATCTGGCATTGGTAAAAGCACCTTTCCTTTCACCCTTTGAGCTTTCTGAAACCGGGATCCAATCTCCCAATCTAGCCGATACCGATATCTTTGGGGTCAGCAATCCCAATTCAGTAATCAAAAGCGTACAGGCCTTAAACCGGAGCTATCGTTTTGCGGGATCAATTGGCTTTGATTATACTTTCAATAAATCGTTCAGGGCAAATACCCTTATCGGCATCACTTACGATAAGGTAAGAGAAAATTATTTTACTCCAATGCTAGGTATTGCGCCGGTGCTGCTGCCAACGGCAGTTGGTTACAACAAAGCTGCTGCAGGCGTACAGCGTTTGTTTTCGGTCAATACCGATACTTGGGTATCTTATAATAAAGATTTGAACAGTTTCAGTAAGCTAAGCGCAAACCTGGGCTTCAGGTTTCAGCACACCAGTTCCGAACTGGATAACGGCGCCAGTTTTAATACTGCAAGTGACGACTTTGTAACTCTGGGGGGAACTCAGAACACACTTCGGATCATTGGAGGCTCGCTGGGTAAGTGGAACTGGCTTAATAATTATTTTAACCTGAACTATCAGGCTTATGATAAGTATTTTGTCTCTTTTAATATCGCAGCGGATGCTTCCTCGCGTTTTGGTCAGGATATTCCGGATGTGCTTAAGGTAAATGGGGTGAAAATGGCAGTTATGCCATCACTTTCAGCCTCATGGCTTTTATCTTCAGAAGACTTTATGGCTGACAACAGTTGGGTAGAAAATTTAAAGCTAAGGGCCAGTTATGGCTTAACAGGTAACGATGATATTGGCAACTATTCGGCAAAATCTTATTACGTTTCGCAAAATTTCCTCGGCCGACAGGGATTGGTAAGGGGAAATATTGGTAACACCGCACTTAAATGGGAAAACAATGCCAAATTAAGTGTTGGTGTTGATGCTTCTTTTTTTAAAGAAAGGTTAAACATCAGTTTAGACCTCTACCACAACAAAATTACCGATATGTTGCTCTATGAACCGCTACTTACCGCTACAGGTTTTAGTTATGCGCTAAGTAATGGGGGAACCATGACTAATAAAGGACTGGAACTGGCCATCAACGGAAGGCTTATTAATAAAGGTGACCTTAAATGGGATATGGGATTGACTTTAGGGTTAAACAGGAACAAAATAAGCAGCTTGGGAGGCAATGCACAGCTACTTACCAATTACAGTGGGGCAACCATTATTACCCAGGTTGGCCAGGCAGCTAATTTATTTTATGGTTATAAAGCTAGCGGGGTATACGAGTCGGATGGGGCTGCCCAGGCCACAGGCTTAAGCAATAAAACTGCAGATGGTGCTTTTATTGCTTTTCAGGGTGGAGATATAAAATTCGCCGACTTAAACGGCGATAAAAAAATCGACGAAAGCGATCGTCAGGTTATCGGAAATCCCAATCCTGATTTTACTGGCGCATATAGCAACAAGATAAGCTATAAGCGCTGGAGCCTGGATGCCCTGTTTACCTTTAGTTATGGCAATGATATTTATAACAGTACGCGTGCCGCTTTAGAAAGCATGAGTGGTTACAATAACCAAAGTCTCGCGGTGGTAAACCGTTGGCGGGTAGATGGCCAACAGAGTGCGACTCCTCGGGCTTCGTGGGGAGATCCCTCAGGTAATGCGAGGTTCTCTGACAGATGGATTGAAGATGGTTCTTATCTGAAACTAAGAAGCCTGTCATTAAACTATAAGGTGAAGGTAAAAGCTGCATTTATCCGTTCGGCAACTGTGTATGCTATCGCTAACAATTTATTCACCTTGACTAATTACCTAGGCTACGATCCGGAGTTCAGTGCTGGCAGCAGTGTTTTTGCCAGAGGTGTAGATGTTGGATTGGAACCTGGTTTTAAATCTATTAATCTGGGTGTTAGGATTGGCCTGTAAAACCTGTAGAAAGAAAATATTGATATGAATAAGAATATCCCTTTTAAAATTACCCTATGTACATTGCTGGCACTAGTATTGTGTAACATCAGCAGCTGCAAAAAAGCTTTCGATATCGAGCCTGAGGATGCACTTGAAGCATCACAGGTATACCGTAATGTGTATGATGCTGATGCTGCCGTTTTGGGGATTTATGGAAAGTTTGTGAAGCTTGCCGATAGGTATGTGCTACTGAATGAACTTCGTGCAGATCTGCTTGATATTACCCCCAAAGCCAATAATTACCTCAAACAGCTAGGTACACAAAGTGTGTCAGCCGACAATCCCTACGCCGACCCGAAACCGTTTTATGAAGTGATTATTAACTGCAACGATGCGCTAAAGAATTTTAACCTGATGCGGGATAAAAAACTGCTCGATAATACCCAGTACTACCAGCGTTATACCGATATCTTGTTTTTACGAAGCTGGCTGTACCTGCAATTGGGCATCCATTACGGTAATATTCCTTATGTAACAGATGCACTGAGTAATATTGCTGATCTGAGCGATGAAAGCAAATTCCCAAAAATCAGTTTTGATGAACTACTTAATCGTTTAATTGCTGCAACGGAAGCCACCCCTAAAGAATATTTAAACCAGAATACTTCGGCGGCAAGCCCAACACTTATTTTGCCAATGGATGTGTATGTGGTTAAAGATGGGGTGTTTAAATTTTTTATCCACCGGAGATCCTTCCTGGGCGATTTAAACCTTTGGAAGGGAAATTACCTGAAAGCAACAAGCTACTATAAGGATGTGATGGAAACCGGAACAAATTCCAGTACAGGAACTGACCAGCAGGTTGATTTGTACGATACTTACAGGGTAGGTGATGATAACTCTGTGGATCATTCCCTAAAAACAACGGCAGTAATCAATCCGTGGACGAAAATATTTTCTGCTCCGTTGGCTGACCGGATTTCTAACTGGGAGCGCATGTGGACATTGCCCTTCAGTAGCAACTTTTCACCAGGCAATCCTTTGTTAACACTCTTTTCAACATCAGGCGATTATCTGGTAAAGCCTTCGGCCTTATCCATGAAAAATTGGGACACCCAGATCCGTACAGATGGCAGTTTAACCGATAGGAGAGGGCTTAACATGTCCTATCGCATGGTAAATGGAATTGATCCCGAAGTATACAAATATACCCAGAACTTTAATCTGGGCAGTCCTTTCGAGAAAACCGGAGTGTGGATCGTGTACCGGGCTGCAGTGCTGCACATGCGCTATGCCGAAGCTGCAAACCAGTTAGACCGTAAGTTACTGGCAGGTGCATTAATTAACAGTGGCATTAAAGCTGCATTTGGTACAAAATCGACTTATAATGGCGTAGTGGATTCCTATCCGTTCGATTTTAATGGCGATGGGGGTACAGTACGTGGTAACTGGTATCGCAATTCAGGCATTCGTGGGCGTGCGGTAGATCAGGATGTCCCCATAACCGCAGCCAATACCATAATTGAGATCGAAGACAAAATTATAGAAGAGGAAGCACTCGAAACTGCTTTTGAAGGTTATCGCTGGCAGGATTTATTGCGTATCGCCCTAAGAAGGCAGGCCACGCAGCCCAATTACTTAGCTGATAAGATCGCGGCCAAGTTTGAAGCTGCTGGGGATGGGGCCTCAGCTTCACAGGTGAGATCTAAACTGGCCAATAAGGAAAATTGGTATCTGCCCTTTAAAATAAAATAAACTAAAATGTACCTATGCTATCCAGAAAAAAACCTTGTGAGATGAGGACCATTAAAATGAAGAGCTGCCTCAAGTGGCTGATGTATACTCTGTTTTTGATTTTAACCACCACGATAACCCATGCGCAGCAACTCGCTTTCCCCGGTGCAGAAGGCTTTGGTCGCTTTGCTACTGGAGGTCGCGGCGGGACTGTTTATCGCGTTACCAATTTAAATGACACCGGTAAAGGTTCTTTTCGCGATGCCGTAAGCCAGCCTGGACGTACAGTGGTTTTTGATGTAGCTGGAGTGATCAAAATCGGGGGGAAGATTGCCGTGTCGCCTCGAATTACTATTGCTGGACAAACAGCTCCTGGTGGAGGGATTACAGTTTACGGCAACTCAGTTTCGTTTAAAGATTCTACTATTGTACGTTACATACGTTTCAGGGGCAGTATCAACATGTCAAAAGGCTCCTGTACTGTGGTCGCCGATGATCTGAAAGATATTATTTTCGATCACGTATCCATCGAATGGGGCCGCTGGGATAACCTGCACATCAAAAAAAGCAAAAACGTAACCTTACAATACTGCCTGGTGGCAGAAGGAATCGATCCTCAACGTTTTGGAGCCCTGCTTGAAGTGCCCGAATATGTTACGATGCATCATTGCTTATTTGAGGGTAACCAGAGCCGTAACCCCAAGGCAAAAGCTAAAATTGAATTTATCAATAATGTGGTGTACAATTGGGGTAAAAGTGGTTTTGTAGGTGGTCACTCCAGTGCCGACCATTATCAGGATCTGGTTGGCAATTATTTCATTGCAGGACCAAATTCAACTGACAGTTTTTTAAGCATGTTCTCTAAAACCGACCATGTTTATCACCGCGATAATTATGCCGATATCAATAAAGACGGTAAACTCAATGGGCGGTTAATTACCGATGATGATATTATCAAGGAAACCGCTACGCTCCTCAAAGAACCTTCACTTCTGCCAAAAAGCAGTGTAAAAATCAGTACTGCAGCGCAGGCCTGTAAAGTGGTAATGGCAGAAGTAGGTTCTTCTTTAAAAAGAGACGCTGTCGATAAGCGTATAATCAGTTACCTGCAAAGCTTAGGTACTAAAGGGGCCATATTCAAAACCGAGGCCGATGCCGGTGGCCAGGAAGAAATAACACCAGTTTATTCAGCCTTAAAGGATAGCGATCGGGATGGAATCTCCGATAAATGGGAAAAACAGAATAAACTAGACCCAACAAATGCCAATGACGCTCAAAAAATAAACGCAAAAGGATATAGCAACCTCGAGCAATACTTAAATGATTTAGTAAAATGATCCCTATGTCCCTTTTTAACAAGTTAGCTACTTTATTGCTCTTGGTCATGCTGTTTATCGCCAATACAGCTTTTGCGCAGATAGACCGTGAGGCTCTGGTTACACGGCATGTTGTTGTGGTGAAAAAGATAGATTCACTCGCTTCGCTCTCGGTCGGGAACGGCCGGTTTGCCTTTACCGTTGATGCTACGGGCCTTCAAAGTTTCCCTGACCGCTATGCCAAAGGGGTTTCTTTAGGTACACAATCGCAATGGGGTTGGGGCTCTTTTAAGAACGATGGAAATTACAAAATTACTGAGGCCTATAAATATTACAACCAATATGGTCGTAAAGTGCCATACACAGTGCAACTCAATGAGTCAGCGAGAACAAAAGCGGCTACAAATTATTTCAGGCAAAGTGTGCACCGATTACAATTAGGTAATATTGGATTCGAGCTGATCAAAAAAAACGGCAAAGCAGCCAGTGTCACTGATATCAAAGAGATTAACCAAACGCTTAATCCATGGACTGGTGAAATCAGTAGTAGTTTTACTTTTGATGGCAGCCGGGTTGAAGTGATTACTGTAGGGCACCAAGAACTCGATCTGATCAGTGCCAGGGTATCATCGCCACTGATTGCTGCGGGCAGACTAAAAATAAGGATTCAGTTTCCATATCCTACCGGCGATTGGGCAGATGTGGGTAATAACTGGAAAAATGCAGCAAAACATACTACACAAATAGTCAATAGTTCGGTCAGTGGAAGTGCAATTAAACATCAGGTCGATTCTGCGCAATATTATACAACCCTTGGCTGGAAAGGAAGCGCCGTACTTAAGCAGAAACAAAAACACTATTTTATCCTTACGCCTGCGAAAACCGCCAAAGAATTTAGTTTTAGCTGTCTTTTTTCGCAGCAACAGGCCAAAACAATTATTCCCTCATTCGATCTTACACGAAATAACAGTCTTACTGGATGGAAATCATTTTGGATGAACGGTGCCGCCGTGGATTTTGCCGGAAGTACCGATAAACGGGCATTTGAACTGGAAAGAAGGATTGTTTTATCGGAGTACCTGACTAAGATTCAATGCTCAGGAGATTTTCCACCACAGGAAACCGGACTGACCTATAACAGCTGGTTTGGTAAGCCACACCTGGAAATGCACTGGTGGCATGGGGTTCATTTTGCACTATGGGGTAGGCCTGAGCTGCTCAAGCGGAGTACTGACTGGTACTTTAAAGTAGCTGATAAGGCTAAAAGGATAGCCAAAATACAAGGATTTGACGGTGTGCGCTGGCAAAAAATGACTGATAACAAGGGTAATGAAAGTCCTTCGTCTATTGGAGCAATGCTCATCTGGCAACAGCCGCACCTGATTACTTTTACCGAGCTGGAGTACCGTGCACATCGTGATAAAAAGGTACTCGAAAAATACCGGGAACTTGTTTTTAAAACCGCTGATTTTATGGCCTCTTTTGCACACTGCGATTCCGTTAAAGGCCGTTATGTGCTTGGCCCCGGGCTAATTCCCGCACAGGAACGCTTTAAGGCTGAGCTTACCTTTAACCCAACCTATGAACTGGCTTATTGGGAATGGGGCTTGAAAACGGCACAGGAGTGGAGGATACGCCTGGGCTTGGACAGAAATAAAAAATGGGACGATGTAATTGCCAAATTATCACCACTGCCAATACAAGATGGGGTTTATCTGGCTACCGAAAGTGCCACCGATTCTTATACCAACCCAGAGTTTAAAACTGATCATCCTTCAGTTTTAGGAGCATTTGGTATGTTGCCCGAAACAAGTTTGCTGGATAAAGCAACGATGAAAAAAACTTTTAACCTGGTTTGGGATAACTGGAGCTGGAAAGATACCTGGGGTTGGGATTTCCCAATGACGGCGATGACAGCTGCCAGGCTGGGGATGCCCGAAAAAGCAATTGATGCTTTGATGATGAATGTTCAAACCAATACCTATCTGGTTAACGGGCACAATTACCAGGATGAGCGTTTAAGGATATACCTGCCTGGCAACGGTGGTTTACTAACTGCAGTGGCCATGATGTGTGCTGGCTGGGATGGAAATCAACAGGAAAATCCGGGTTTTCCCAAAGATGGCAGCTGGAAAGTAAAGTGGGAAGGGTTTGAAAAAATGATGTAAAACAGCAATAAAGAACCAACCCTAGGCATGTATCTGGTTACTACATTGAGCGTTCTGCTCTTGCTTAGGGTATTTACAAAAGTCTTAGCGCGAGCTAAGGCTTTTTGTTTTTTAACCGCTTGGCTAATTATAAGGCTTTTTGGTGTACGAGGTGTTTTTTTAAGTTGTTTATTATCAGCTGTTTGATTGGTTGTATAGCTGCTTTTAGGCATAAAAAAAGGTACAACAATCGCTGTTGTACCTTTTTATCTAAATTAACGCTCTCAATCTATGATTGATGCAGGGCTCTCACCCCCTGCAAGGGCAAAGGTATTAATTATTTGTTTTTTTGCAAATTTTGAATCAATTATTCTCAATATTTCTGCAAAGTGCCCTAATCCATAAGCAAAAATTGAAGGCTGAAATGCCTGTTTCAGCAGGCTATTTGCCAAATTGAGCCCCAATCAAATTCCTCCCTATTCAGCTCATAGCTATCTTTAAACCATCACAAGGACAGCGAATTGAATTGCTCCTTTATAAAATTAGCATCATGGAAAAATACAGGAAAATTATTTTTAGTGCCACTCTGGCCTTAGTATTAAGCGCTTTTATAGCTCCCTTTAGCACCTTTGCACAAAAAGCAGGCATTACACGCACCAATCACCAAAGGCACGATATTAGTGTTCCTGGCTACGAAACGATACAGGCGAGTATCGCTTTTGAGCCTGGGGTTCGGTTTGGCATGCATGCGCATCCCGGCGAAGAAGTAATTTATGTGCTTAAGGGTACATTTGAATATCAGATTGAGGGAGAAAAACCGGTCAGGCTTAAAGCTGGTGATGTGCTTTTTATTCCGGCAGGTAAAAATCACCAGGCTAAAAATGTGGGTAAGAATAAGGCTGTAGAATTGGCGACCTATATTGTAGAAAAGGGAAAAACCCTGGTGGTCATGAAACCTTAAATAACAAATTTACCGAAAGGGATGTTTTAATTGTCCCTTTCGATAATGGTTTAATGAATTTATAAGATCTCGATTCCTTTTTCCTCGAGCGCTTCAAAAATATGTGCGTTTACTATGCTTTTGGTTAGTTCGGCCTGCGAAATATCCTTGCACCAGAAAAATATCCTTACATCGCTACTGGCCCTGCTCACCGGACTGATCATAATTACAGGTTCTTTATTCACAAATACATTGGTGTTTTCGATAATTACATTGCGGATCAGGCTGGTTACCTCTGATGAGTTGAAAGGTTTAGCGATAGACAGCACGATATCTACTCGCATCTGGTTATTGCTCAATGTCCAATTGATGATGTTGTTGGAAAGGATAGAACCATTTGGGATAATGATTTCGGCACCTTCATCACTTAGCAGTGTACTAGACCTTACACCGATTTCTTTTACCCTTCCTTTTTTATTGCTCAGCTCTACCACGTCGCCAATGCGGATGGTTTTATCAAAAATAAGGATGATACCCGAGACAAAATTACTGACAATGTTCTGTAAGCCCAAGCCAATACCCACACCCAAAGCTCCCAATATCACTGTAATTTTATCAATTGGCAAACCAGAGGCGGCAACAGCAATTAAAAAGCCGCTAATGAGTAAAACCAGGCGGGTAACCAATAGCTTGGAGCGTTCACCTTTGTTATCATCCAATGCATCATCACCCACATCGCCAAAGAAATAGGCAATGTATTTTTGTAAGAAATTGGCTAGCCAGATAATGGCTAGAAACAGCACCACACCTCCCAGGGTGAAAGAGAAACTGCCAACAATTCTCCTTTGGGTAAGCTCGTCGGTAATGGCCGAATAAATACTATTGAAAATATTTAAGTTAGTTGTAAAAATAACAGCCCAGATGATAATAGCGCCTGTTGAGGCAATGCGTTTTAAGCCTGCAGTAACCGGTATCCAGTCAAAAAACTCCGGATAGCCTTTTCTAATCCTGCTGCTTTTCATTTGGAGTAAAAAGGCCTCGACAAACATTTTAGCAAGTACGATCAACGAAGTAGCATTCAGAAAAGCGCTTACGCCGGTGTTGTAAAAAATCTGCGTCAGCGTAAAACGACCAAAAAGGTTACAAAATGTGGCAATAAAGGCAAATATGATATAAATAAAGCCTGTTGATATGAGTAGTTTGTACTTCTTGTATTGTTCTTCGAGTGTGCGCCAAACGATAAGGCCATAGGTGGTGGCTCCGAGGCTTAGTACTAAAAGCAACCAGCGCTGATAGCGCGGCGGCATGCCCAAAATACGGAGGATTACCGGTGCAAAAAGAAACAGCACAAATACACACCATTGAAAGAATAACTTTTTAGGTAGTTTTTTCCGGAATAAAAAGGTAAGGCAGATAGCCAGCAGGATGTGTACCGATTCGATATATAAGGCTGGTGCGCGCAAATCGAATACGGGTGCGAGTGCAAAAAGCATAATTAAAGTAACCAGGTATGGTTTTGGCGAAAGCATGGTAAACTTAAAATCATCCACTGCTTCCAGCCTGTCGCGTTGTTTTAGGCTCCTGAAATTAAAAAATACCCAGCAGAAGAAAACCAGGCAGGTAAACAAGAGTAAAGCACGGCTGCTTCTGGTGTAAACGAAATAGTAGGCAGATATTTGCTGCTCACTATTCATAAACTTTCTGAAACCCATGCCTTTGTTGGCGCGTTTGTTTACCGATTCCCATAGGTAGCGTCTTTCTTTTCCAAATGCTTTTATGCTAACGGCACTAAGCTGGCTATCGGTAAGGTACATCAGCTCTTTAATGTTAATCAGGTTGGCCGAGGTGCGTGCCTGCTGGTTATTAATGGTTAAGGAAGCGTTTTTAATTAGGCTATCCATTACCACCCGCTTTTTTTTGAGTTCAGCAAACTGTAGCTTAAACATTTCGCGCAAGGCCGGAGTGGTAAATATTTTAACCAGCACCGAATCTTTACGCAGGTTAAGTATTTCTGTTTTTAACTTGCGGAGTTCTTTTTCGTATGCGTCCAAATCGGCCAAACAATCGCGGTTATTGCTTTGAAGTTCTTCCAGCAGGGTTTCGTCCATTTGCAGGTTCTGCAGGTTAAGGTTCCGGTCTGCATTGGTTAGCCGGCTTTTTAAAAGTGCAAGGGCTGCTTCATCCTGCGTGAGATGGGCATCAATTGGCTTAAGCTTGGTAAACGAATTAACGGTAACGGGCACCTTGTTTACCACCTCGAAAACTTTTTCTAATCGAAAGAGATAGTCACTTTTAGTTAATACAGCAGAATCGGCCAGAAAAGCAGTTTCGGGGTTCTTGTCTGCTGGTTTGCCGGTTTGGGCAAAAGCAGAAAAAGAAAGGGCAATGCAGGTCATTACCAGAAAAACAGTGCGCAAATGGGAAGAACTTTTTATAATCATTTTCTTTTAACGAAAGATTTTGTAGCCAAAAGTAAATAATAGAAAATAAAAAAGCGTTCTCCTTTTCGGGGAGAACGCCTGAATGCTAAATTTTAACACCTTACTTTTTAGGCGCATTGGCACCAAACTTTCTCGGATAATAGGAAAGTGTTACCATAAAATATTGTTGCAATACATTTTTTGTACTTGTAGTGAAGCTGTTTACGCTAGCATAGTTAAATACGCTTCTGTTTTGGCGCAATAAATCGAGTGCCGAAAATTTCACTTCTGCATTATTGCCTTTGGTAAAACGGTACGTGGCATTTGCATTCCAGATCGCAAAATTAATGGTTTCGCCAACCGATGGATTGTTGTTGTTGAAATTGATGTTACTACTGAGCGAAAACTTTTTGGTGAAATTGTAATTTCCGCTGAAAGAAGTAGTCAGTGTAATGTTTTTATAGGCAGTACCTAAGGCACTTTGTTTAGCTAGACTGGTAACAATGCCTTGTGTGGCTTCGAAGGCTAATTTATCCTTATAGGTGTAAGTGGTTTGCAGGCTGTTGTTAGTAGAGAAGTTGTTAGAAAAATTAAACAAAGTATTGGTATAGGTTGGGTTTTTGCTAAAATTAAAGGAAGTATTAAAACCCAGTTGCAATTCACTGGTTTTTAGTTTAAACGACTTACGGATATTTCCACTCAGGTTGGCATACCTATTACCATTTGCATTGGTTAAGTAAACCGTTCTGCGATTCTGTTGATCGATAAAGGTACTATCTACAATATCATTATCAACTATACCCACCGAGCCATTGACATTAAAGTTCAATGTATTTTTACTTTTCATATCATAATGATAAAAATAGATATTGATCGACCGGTTTAATTCCTCTTTCAGGTTCAGGTTACCCCTTTGTAAATTATATAAGTTGGTACTATCGGTTAAGGGGGCGAGCTGGTAAAGGGTAGGGATATTTACCTGGGTACGATAGCTGAGGTTTAAGCTTTCCTGATAGGTGCCGGTTTGATAGTTTGAGGCACTTACCGAAACAACAGGTACAAAATTGCGATAGGTTCGCCTTAGGTTTTGAAAAGCGCGGTCGGATGTATTGTTCTGATTAATGACTTGCTGCGCTGCGGTAATTTTAATGTTTAGCGATTTGTAATAACGGTTGCTTAGGTTTTTGGAAAACGTTTTGCTTAGCGAGATACCGGGAGTAAAATCGGTAACATTGGTTTTAAGGTTATTGGAAAGGTAATTATTCTGCTGGTAATTCCCGTTCACAAAATCTTCAATAAAATTATGTTCTTCGTTATTAGTCAAAGCCAGTCTACCGGTAATTTCAGCATCAAATCCACTTAGGTTGGCATTTCCAAAAAAGATAGATTTAAGATTGGGTAAGCCAATGGATATGTTTTGCGATACATTCTTGCTATCCGTTTGGTATTTCCGGTTAAAGTCGCGGTTATTGGCACTGTTTAATAAATCCCTAAATGCTGTGATTTCTGTTCTGTCATTAGTGCGGTCGTTATAGCTTGCATCGTAGCTGGCATTAAGCGATTTAAAACGTTGTTTCCAGTTGTTGTAATTCTGATAGTTGTAGCTTGCCCTGATAGTGAAATCGGTATTGGTATAGTTACTTTGCCCCATGCTGTTGTTCGTACTGGTAAGTTGCTGGGCATTATTCTGCGCACTTCTGATACTGGAATTGCTATTATCTCCTTTTTCTGTATTAAATGATTCACTCAAATCTAAGCGGTGGCTTTTTTGGTAATAATTGTAGATTGAATTAAAGCGGTGCCTGTCGCTGGTATTGGAAGAAGTGGTACTGCTGTTTGCATAAAGCTGGTTATTGTCGGCAATGGTGGTGATGGTTTGCGCATCGCCAATGTTTGATGATTCGAGGTTTTTGAAATAATAATCGGCCGTTAACGAACTTTTATTGTTCCAATCTTTACTGTCGGGCTTAAAATTGTAGGTCATCTGTGCGCCGGCCACATTGCCTTTGTTTAGTCCGGTTTGCCTGAAATCCGATTGGTATTCAACCGAGGTGCCAACACCTTTGTAAGTACTGTTTCTGATCAGGGTATTAATATCGTTGGGGATCTTGTTGATATCATTAGACGCCCCGATGATCGAGAGCTGGAGCTTGGGGGTACTAAAATTTAAATTGCCATCAAACTGGTAATGCTTGTCTGTCCCGTAGCCGGCACTTATTTTTCCGAAGTAGGATCGGTCTTTCCCTTTCTTTAATTTTAGGTTGGCTACCAGGTTGCTATCTAGTGGTTTATCTCTGTCGGCCGTATTGAAAATCTGTATTTTCTCTAAAGCATTTTTGGGGATGTTTTGCAAGGCAATTTTATTGTCGCCACCAAAAAATTGTTTTCCATTAACGGTAAGCTGTTTCACTTCCCGGCCATTAACGGTGATAATACCATCGCCCCAAACGGTTATATTGGGTACTTTTTTCAAAAGGTCTTCTACCGTAGCGTTAGTATCAAGCTTAAAGGCAATGGCATTAATTTCTAAAGTATCGTTATTGTAAGAGATTGGCGGAACAGTAACAGTTACCTCCTGCAAATTCACATCCTGCGGGTTAATGATAACGTTTTTAAGGTCGAGCACAGTCTGTCCTTTTGGAATGGTAATATGCTTTTGGATGGTTTGGTATCCTACATTGCTAATATCCAGTCGGAGTGGTTTGTCGATAGGCAGGTTACTGAATTTGAACTCGCCATAATTGTTGCTGAGCTGATAATTGATTACCGTATTATCGGCCTTGTAAATGGAAACTGTTGCTGCTTTAAGTACATAATTGTGCACAGTATCTCTCACGATACCTTTAATCGTACCGGTAGGTGGTGGAGTTGCGGTTTGGGCAAAAGAATAGCCTGTTCCTAAGCAAATAATGCTTAAAAGGAATAAAAAATGAGCGCGCATGATTTTAGATTTGCTTCGGTTTTAAGATGATAATTACAGGATTGCTTTTCCGGTCGCCGGTTTTAAAATACTTTTCAAGCAGGGGAGGGTATTGGGTTGTTTTACCGGCACTACGCTCTTTAAAAGTAAACATCGCCAATGCAGAGTAACTGGTATAAAACTTTTTATCTTCATAGGCTAAGAATCCTCGGTTTTCGAAATCGTAGGCAAAGCCCGAATCAGTTACCGGTAAGAAACTCGAAAGGCTATCTGGCTCTAAATCCTGGAAAGATAACAGCTCAGTTGTCTTGGTGTTGTAAATCAGGCTTTTCTTCTGGTCTTTATCCCAAAAGATGTTGGATAGTTTGAGGTATAGCTGATCGCCAATTAAATAACTGCTGCCAATACCATGAATCATTTTTTTGTTTTTTTCGAAGTATTCGAACCTTTTTTTAACGTAAGCAGGATTGGTGATAAAATCTTTTGGCAGCGTGTTTATGGCCGGAAAAATAAATTTATAAGCCAGTTCCATTTTTTTTGCGTTGAGCTTGTACAAACGGTAATCGTAATACCTGGTGTAAAAAGCCTCATTGTCATTGTATTTGGTTATTGGATCGTCGCCATACCAATCGTCTCTTTCGAAAAACTTATCATCGATTTTAAAATAGCCCACGGTGTCTTTCTTTTTTTTGTCGATGGTAACAAGCGAATATCGGGTACTGTCTTTACCTTTTTTGATATAGGTATAAGGTCTGAGTACAACATCGCTATTTGCGAAAGATAATTTGGGTGAGTAATAATTGAAGTTTTTAACTTTTTTTACAAAACTACCTTCCAGCGTAAAATACTGTACATTGTTTGGTGTATAGACAGCAATATATTCGGTGTTTCCTTCAGTTACCAAGGTAAAACCATGCGTTACCGCTTTTTCTTTATCAGCCTTTTCTGTTTGTAATTTGGCGGCATCGATTTTGGTGAGGTATTTTCCTTCATTGGTGAAAACCAAAACAGCGCGGGTATCGTAATCGTAAATTAAAAATTTGTTACCGGCGATTTTAAGTTCAGCAATATTACCGAACAAACTTTCTTTGGTGGTTTCCAGCGGGACAAATTTAACTTCGTCGAAAATTTGCGAAACCGCTGCTCCGCGTGCACTTTGCGGGTCGATTCGTAAGGTTACAACATGCGAACTGTCGATTACTCCTTCTTGCGAAAAAGCCGTGAGAGAGGAAAGGCAGGTTAGTGCCAGTAAGCATAAGTTATGCTTGAAGCGTTTCATAAGTGTGTTTAGATTTGGTGTGCCGCAATTGCGGTTAACAATAATAACTATAAAATAAGTTATCTACAAGCCGCTGGGTTTAGATTTAACATTTTTTAAGGTTTAAAAAGGTTTGTCTGAATTAATCGATAAAGGCAGGCTAGTTTTCGAGCGCTATCCATAAAAAAAGCGTTCTCCATTTTGAGGAGAACGCTTAAAGTAAACAGCCTGACATCCGCTAGGCAATATTTTGCAGGTACCGGTATACCTCCTCTTTCTTTCGGCTCGAAACAGGTATTTTTTCGCCGTTTTCCATGAGCAGCATTCCTTCGCGGTAATATTTTTTTACATATTGGAAATTAATCAGGTAGGATTGATGGCAACGCAGAAAACCGGAAAATGCGAGCATGTTTTCGTATTCTTTAAGACCTTTTGAAACCACTACTTCGCGTTTATCTTTTAAGCAAAATGTGGTGTAGCCTTTGTCGCTTTTGCAGTAGATGATATCATCCAGATCTACGATCTCAATATACTCGAGGCTTTTCAATGCAATCCTTTTGATGCCTTTAACGCCCTGAGCCAGGTAATGGTCGCGGGCAATTTCCAGTTGTTGCCTATCAAACTGTTCCTGCTCACGTTGGCGCAGGTATTTTCCCAATACTTCACCAAGCGATATTTCATCAACCGGTTTTAACAGGTAGGCAAAGGCTCCCATATTCAGCGCCTGTATGGCGTATTGATCGTAAGCGGTAAGGAAAATAACCTGAAAATCTTCCATTCCGATATCGTTAAACAAACTGAAACTATCGCCATCCTTTAGCCTGATATCAGCCAGGATCACCTCTGGTTTTAGCAAAGGTATTTCGGTAGCTGCCCTGGCTACTTCGCCCGAATGGCCAACAATCTGGAAAGCGCTGAGCTTGTTTACAATCTGTAAAATGTGCTGCATAATGTGCGCCTCATCTTCGAGTATGTAGATTTTCATATGTTTTTGAGCTAATCTTTAACCAACGGTATGTTAATTTTTATCCTTACACCCCGGCCACCCTTATCGCTTTTATCTTCAAGTTCGAAACCTGCCTGCTGGTTGGCCGAATTGAAAAGTACATCGAGCCGTTCTTTTAAAATAACCTGTGCCAGCGATTTTTTTGTTTGTACCGCTGCCTTGGCACTTACCCCACATCCGTTATCATCTACGGTAATCAGTAATTGATTCTGTGCTGTTGCGAAAGTAATGGCCAGATTACCATGATAAGCGATATTCCTGAAGCCATGTTCGATTGCGTTTTCTACAAAAGGTTGTATAAGCATAGGCGGAATCAGAACGTTTTCGAGCTGCAAGTGATTAACAGTGATCTGGTAATCGAACAGACCGGTAAAGCGCATTTGTTGCAGTTGCAGATAATTATGCAATGAGGCTATTTCTTCATCTAATTCAATAAATTCTTTCGTATTCTGTTCGAGTACATTACGCAATAATTTAGAAAAGGTACTCAGGTAACGAACTGCTTCTTTCGAATCGCCAGATGATATGAGCCCCTGCAGATTGGCAATGGCATTAAAAATAAAATGTGGGTTAAGCTGTACCTGCAGTAATTTCTGTTCGATATTTAACCGCTTATTCTCTGAGGCCAGCAGGATATTTCGTCCCTTTAGCCTTTGTTGCCGGTAAATAATAAACAGAAGAGAAAGCACGCCTAAAAACACAAAAAGGGCCAGGGCTAAGGTCCACCTTTGCTGGGTAATGATTTTTTGATACAATTCGTTCCGGCTATTTAGCTCGGTGATGTTCCTGTCTTTTTTTTCTGCCTGATATTTCTCGTGCAGTTCGGCAATTTTTACAGCATCAATGGCCGAAATATCGCGAATTTCCATGCTGTAGGCAGAATCTGCAGCTTCCAGTGCTTCGGCATAGGCACCTTTGTTTTTATAGGCACTAATGAGGCCGTTATAAAACATATTTTTTCTTCTTCCCGATGGGTTCTTTTTTTCGAAGGCAATCCCCTGGCGGTAATAGTAAATGGCAGAATCGGGCATCTGGTTGTGCTCAAAACTGGTGGCCAGGTTATTGAAAGCAATATCATTAAGGTTGTTGGTGCTTTTTAGATAGTTGAAATATATTTTGCTGCTGGCAAGCGATTTCGCAAACTGGCCCTGGCGGTCGTAAATTTGCGCTTCATTATCGTAAGTACGGGCCAGCGCCAGGCTATCGTTAATACTTTTGGCCAGCACACGCGCTTTGTTGTTATAAAAGATCATTTTATTATAATCGTCCATCTTGGTAGCCAGCAAAAACGAAATGTCGAAATACCTTTGCTGAATTACCCGGTGCCTTTTATATGGATGGGTGTTGTAATACCGGGTTGCATAGCCCAATGCTTGTTTTGGATTATCGTTTTGATAATAAACTTTAGCCAGCAAATCATAAAACAGGTAAGTGATTCTGCTTTTTAACTGTTCTGCCTTTTCTATTTTTGCTAAGGTTTGCTTCATTAAGCTGGCATTTATCGCCGCACCGCCATTGGTTTGACTGCTTAAAATGCTGTAATCCATTAATAAATCAGTTTCAGGATTTTTGCCCTTGCTGTCCATAAATTTATAAATAGCCCTGGCGCTGTCCGAATGCTTTTCAAGGATCAGCCTCCTCGCCCTGAAATAATACCCGAATGGAGCATCTGCTTCATTTGGTGAAAAATTTAAAAGACTGTCTGCCCTGTAAACAGCTTTTTTATATTCGTTTGGAGGCAGGGTATCCATGGCAATAATTTGCCCGAGGAAATCGGTGTTGCCCGTATTTTGTGCCTGGGTATTATTCTGGTTTCGCTGCTTTTTTTCCTGTTTGCAAGCACTGGTAAACAAGAGGGATAAACAGAAAAAGCCAGTTAGAAAGGATTTGATATTTATGGATTTAAATGTTTGTAGCAACTGAAAAAGCATAAGTATAGAGACAATTATTTATTCATTTTTGTGATACCCAGGTCTGGTTTTTAAATATAGCCAAAGCTTTTTTGCCAAAAACAGCTAATGCATATTCACCTGTTTCCGTTCCATATCCGTAGCATTTAGTTTCATATTTGAAATTGGGGCATAAAAAGAGCGTTTTTAACAGATATCAGTGCAAAGGCCACGAATATTGGGATTGATACCTCAAATATAAAATCTCGCTTGTGAGAATTATCACTTCCCTCTAATTTTATTTAACAGGAGTAAGCCAAATGGCTTCTTCGGGTTTAACAACGATCTACTATAAACCCCAAATCGTCAGGGTGAGATGGCGAAAATTATCTATCAATTTTAAATTTTATGATTATGAAAACAAGCAAAAGTTTATTCGAAAAAAGAATCAACTTAAAAGATTGCCAAATTAATGGTGGTAAACTTGGCTACAGCAACCAGGTATCTGTAGCAGAAACAGGAACAAGAGAAAACCCTGATAGTTGCACCGACATTGGTTTTGACCAACCCGGCACTAATGTACCAATAGGTTTCAATCCTACACTAACAGGAAAATAATACCTGCTTATTTTAAAAATTGACACAAAATCAGATCTCTTGAATATCAGTTAGTTTAGCGTTGATGACAAAATATATCAAAGCTATCGAGACCTGAGTTTGAGGGTTTCAGGTTTTTAAAAGCTGTCAATCTAAAATGTATAAAACTTAACCAAAAAGAAAATGAAAAACAGCAACAAATTGTTCGAGAAAAAAATCGAACTAAAGAATAGCCAAATTAGTGGTGGACGTGCTTCAGGCGAGACTTATAAAAACGTAAACCATACCTATACCAATCAACATGGTTGTACGGTAACCAATTCCGAAGTAAGGACCGATGGTAACGTACTGGTTGAAGAATGTTTTTTCACAAACTGCCCATAACCATTCTTAAAAAATTAAAAATATGAAAAACAGTAAAAAATTGCTCGAAAAAAGAATAGCCCTAAATGACAGCCAGGTTAACGGTGGCCGCGCTATGGGCACAAGCGCATTATGTACCCAATATACCTATGGAGATCATTGTGCAGACAAAACAACAACCATGTATAATGATCAGGGCCAAACAATCGGCTATCCTGCTTCTTCATCATGGCAGGTTTAATTCATTAGATTAATTAACCATCGGGCGATAATAAGCTCGATGGTTACATTAAAAACTTAAAGTACAACCCGGAAATCATTACTGCGCAAATAAAAACAATTGGTAAAACATAAGTGGCTGAATAAGCTATAAAAATTATAAAATCGAGTTTCGTGATACTAATATTCTCCATTAACAGCGATTATTCTACCAGTTCTGTAATCAGCTGGCTTATACGGCTCAAAAAGCCTTTTATTAGAATCAATGAGGATACCTTATTTGAACTGCTTTGGCTTACTTCGTCAGATTTTGCCATCGCCATAAATGGGGAAATGGTTTTGGGCAGTCAAATTACCAAAATGTGGTACAGAAGGGGTGGGGTGGATCTTTTTGCTAAATTTAAGAACGCCTTAATTAAAGACTACTTACGTGTTGAGCATACCGCGCTGATAGAATATTTTTATCATAGGCTGGATAAAATTCCTTCGGTAAACAAAATCAAAAACAGCGACATCAACAAACTATATTTAATGGATCTTTGTCGGCACTATGACGTTTTAGCCCCTGAATACTTAGTTACAGGTTGTAAAAACGCAGTTGCTAATTTTTTTGAGCAAAAAAAACAGATTATTTCCAAGCCCATTAGCACACCGTTTTCGTTGCAAGATGAGGATGATTTTTCGCACATGGCCTATACCTCCATGGTTAATCGTGAAGATATTGATACCCTCCCAGAACAATTTGTACCCACTTTTTTTCAACAGGCTATTCCGAAAGCTTATGAGATCAGGGTTTTTTACCTCAATGGCAGATTTTACGCCATGGCCATATTCTCTCAAAACAACAGCAATACCAATATAGATTTCAGAAATTATGATAGAGAAAAACCAAACCGGGTTGCGCCGTATACCTTTGAAAAAACATACGAAAAAAAGTTAAAAAAAATGCTTGATGCATACGGCCTTAACTGTGCGTCGTTTGATGTGATTTATTCTAGTGATGACGCCCAGTATTACTTTTTAGACTTAAATCCTGTTGGCCAATTTGGCATGGTATCAACCCCTTGTAATTACAATTTGGAGAAAGAGATAGCACTGGCACTTTAATTTTTATCAGAAAAGAACCCATGCACATTCACTTGAATTAACCATATCAATAAAACCGATGAAAAAAATAAAAGACCTCATAGCTACCGGACAAGCACCATTGCACATAAAATCATTGGTAAAAAAGCCTAAGCCTACATACCTTATTAAAACAAGGATTTCTAAAATTTACCGTACCAATAGCTTACAGCTTGACCTATACTTTAAATCCCCGATATGATCAAATTATACCTTCGCAACCAACTGTGTATTCCGGTAATTGGGTTTAACAGGGCTATCATTTACGATTTGGGCCGTAAAGACTATCATTTTATTTCAAAAGCGCATTATCATATTTTAAACACCGATGGCTTTATAAATTTTAACAGAATTTCTGATCAATCTGAGCGCAGCGAACTGATTGACTTTCTTTTAGATTTAGAGATTATTTTTGAGGTTGCCTCTACTCAAGAAAAGAAGAGGTTTCCGAAAATATCGAAAGCGTTACATCAGACAAACGAGCTAACACATGCTGTAGTGCATGTTAACATAGGTCATAATTTTGTTGATTTTATTAATCAAAATCACCTTCAAAACTTAAGCATCATTTCGCCGCAAATAAACGATGAACTCATCAATGTGATTGAGTCATTTGTCCATCTGGAAATTGATGGTATATATCTTTATATCGAAAAATTTGATGCAAAGATCCTTGATAAATATGAGGGGAAATTAGCCCGGCAACCGGCCATATTTTCAGTTAATATTTTTGGGGTAGATAAGCCGCAAACAAAGCTGAAAGATAATATTTACTATAATTTTTTTACTGAAAATTTGGAGCGTTACCAACAGCTGCTAACTGTAGATAAATTGTTTGTAAATCAGGATTTTTTTCTGGAAGCTTATAACAAACACTCGTATTACAACGGGAAAATATATATTGACCAAAGCGGCAATATTAAAAACGGCCTTAATAACCTACAAAGTTTTGGCAATATTAATTCAATGAGTTTTGATGAATTTCATCAAACAATTAATAGCAAACCATTTTTGGAGCTTGGAAACCTCAATAAGAAACAAATTCTTGTTTGCCAGCATTGCGAATTTAGGTATATGTGTACCGATACACGTGTACCTCAAAAAGAAGCTGAACATTGGTTTCATCATTTTGAATGTGTTTATAATCCTTACATCTCTAAATGGAATAATGAAGAAGGTTATCTCAATTTAAAAGATTCGGGAATAACTGTTTCTGCATCTGGCTGTACAATAAATAAGGATAAATTATCCAAAACCTTTAACAAAATCTGGTCAGAATAGAATGAAAAATTTTCCGTTCTACAAACAACCCGACTCTAAAGACTGTGGTCCAACCTGTCTGCGTATTATTAGCAAATACTACGGGCAGAATATTCCCTTGCAGCAAATCCGCGATCTGGCAGAAACCACACGGGAAGGAAGTGGTTTGCAGGGTTTAAGCAATGCAGCAGAAAACTTAGGCTTCAGGACTTTAGGTGTTCAAATCGATTTCAATACTTTAACAGCCGAAGTTCCTTTGCCATGCATGGTGCACTGGAACAAAAACCATTTTGTTGTGGTTTACAAAATTGATAAGGTTGGAAAGGTTTACGTGTCAGACCCTGCACATGGTTTGATTACTTACACTAAAACAGAATTTATTAAAAGCTGGATAGGCGAAAATGCCAGGGAAGATACAGAAGAAGGCATTGCGCTTGTTTTAGAAACTACCCCGGCTTTTTTTAAAGATGAATTTAACGAATCAGAAAAGAAAACCAGTTTTTCTTTCCTTTCCAAATATCTTTTTAAGTATAAATCGCTGATTTTTCAATTGGCAATTGGTCTGCTGGCTGGCAGTTTATTGTCGCTGGTTTTCCCTTTTCTTACCCAGAGCATTGTAGATGTGGGTATTCAAAACCAGGACCTCAATTTTATTTACCTGATTTTGCTGGCACAGGTAATGCTCTTTATTGGCAAAACAGGCATTGAAGTTATTCGCAGCTGGATTTTATTGCATCTTTCTACCCGGATAAACATATCCATTATCTCCGATTTTTTTATCAAGCTAATGAAACTGCCGATCAGTTTCTTTGATACCAGAATGACCGGGGATATTATGCAGCGCATTAACGATCACCACCGCATTGAGCAACTGTTAACCAATTCATCGCTCAATACGCTCTTCTCGCTGGTTAATCTGATCATTTTTAGTATTGTATTGCTGTGCTACGACTACCGCTTGTTTTTGGTTTACCTAACTGGCGCGATAGTGTACATAGTGTGGATCAGCTTTTTCCTGAAGAAAAGAAAAGAACTGGATTACAAAAGGTTTTCGCAGGTTTCGCAAGAGCAGAGCAAGGTAATTGAGCTCATTAATGGCATGCAGGAAATAAAAATGCATAATGCCGAAAGGCAAAAACGCTGGGGTTGGGAATTTTTGCAGGTGAAGCTGTTCAAAGTGCAGATTAAATCACTTTCCTTAGAACAGTGGCAATCGGTAGGTGGGAACTTTATCAATCAGATGAAAGATATCCTGGTGAGCTTTCTTGCAGCCAAACTGGTGTTAACTGGAAACCTAACGCTGGGTATGATGCTTTCAGTTCAATACATTATCGGACAACTGAATAGCCCACTCATGCAACTCATTGAATTTATTAAACAGAGTCAGGATGCCAAAATTTCTTTAGAACGATTAGGTGAAATTCACGATAAAGAAGATGAGGATAGCCATGAAGAACAGTATGTAACTGAAATTCCGCAAAACGATATAGCGCTTAACAATGTGTCGTTCAGGTACACTGGTTCTGATGCTTTTGTGTTCGAAAACCTGAACCTCTCCATTCCATATCAGAAAACAACAGCCATAGTGGGTGCCAGTGGTAGCGGGAAAACTACGCTGTTAAAATTATTGATGAAGTTTTACGATCCGAATACCGGTGAGGTGAAAATCGGTAATACCGATATGAAAAATATCTCCTCGAGGCTTTGGCGCGACCACTGCGGGGTAGTAATGCAAGAAGGGTATGTATTTAACGATACTATTGCCAATAACATCGCTATTGGTGAAGAAACCGTGGATAAACAAAAACTAAGGAAGGCAATTGAGATTGCCAACATTAAAGATTTTATTGAAAGTTTGCCTTTAAGTTATAATACCAAAATTGGTAACGAAGGGGTAGGCATTAGTGGTGGCCAGAAACAAAGGCTGTTTATTGCAAGGGCAGTTTATAAATCGCCCGATTTTATTTTCTTCGATGAAGCGACCAGTGCGCTCGATGCCAACAATGAAAAAATCATTATCGAAAACCTGGAGCAGTTTTTTAAAGGGAAAACAGCAATCGTTATTGCCCATCGTTTATCGACAGTAAAACATGCCGATAAAATTGTGGTGCTGGATAAAGGAAAGGTTGTTGAAGAAGGTAACCATGCAGCCTTGGTGGCTAAAAAAGGGGAATATTACAGGCTAATTAAAAACCAGCTCGAACTTGGGAACTAAGAAAGATATATTAGACAATATAGAACTGCGCTCAGAAAGCGTGCAGGATGTTCTATCACAGCCACCCCATTGGATGTTCCGTTGGGGAAATGCGATTATTTTTGGGGCAATTTTAATGGGGCTGCTGATGAGCTATTTTATTAAATATCCCGAATTTGTGCCGGCCCCAATTGTAGTTACTTCGCAAAACCCGCCTGAAAAGCTACAAGCCAGAACTGATGCTAAAATCGAGAAAGTATTTGTGAGCAACCACCAAAAGGTAAAGAAAGGCGAGGTGCTGCTGGTTTTGCAATCGACCGCAAACTACCTCGATTTGCTTGAACTTAAAAAAATAGCCGATTCAATTTCGCAGGATCAGTTATCTTCTTTCCCGATTAATAAAATCTCGAAACTAAAATTGGGCGAACTCCAGGCCGATTACAATGCATTTGCCAAAGCCTTTCAGGATGAGCAATTATTTAGCCGGCTGCGGCCTTATGCTCCCGAAAATATCGCCACCGATCAGAATATTTCGGCCTACAGAAGCAGGATAACCAACTTAAAGCAACAAAAAGAGCTCGAGCTGGCCAAACACGAACTGGTAAAGAAAAGCTATCAGCGTGCGCAGAAACTTTTTGGCCTGAGTGTAATTTCGGCAACTGAGCTCGAAACTGAAAAAATTAAATTCTTACAGGCGCAGCAAAGCCTTGAAGCCATAAATATTTCACTTTCGCAAACCGAAGAGGGCATTGCAAACCTTAACAAAACAAAAAGCGGTGCCACAATTAATGCTGAAAAAGACAAGATTAATTTTGCCTCGCAAACCTTACAGTTATTTGAGCAGTTAAGGAAATCGCTGCGACAATGGGAACAAGATTACCTCATTATTTCTTCTACCGATGGTGTAGTCAGTTTTCAACAGTTTTGGGGAGAAAACCAGTTTATTAAAAGGGGAGATGCAGTTTTATCTGTTTTGCCCGATAATAAGCAGGCCCTGGTTGGCAGGATGTCGGTTCCTGCCGGCAATTCCGGAAAAATTAGCCCTGGTGAAAAGGTTTTAATCAAATTGGACAACTACCGTTACCAGGAATATGGAATTGTAGAAGGAAGGGTGCAAAATATAGCTTTCGCACCTGATGACAAAGGAAATTATTATGTTGATGTTACGCTTCCCAAAGGCTTAAAAACTTCTTACCACAGAAACCTTGCTTTTGATAAAGAACTTAAAGGCAATGCCGAAATTGTAACACAGGATTTAAGATTGATAGAAAGGATTTTTTACCAGATGCGGAAGTTATTAAGATACCAGGGAGATTAAAAGTAGAATCATTTGTTTTTTCTTCGCCACAACCACATTAAAAAGCCGGTTACAGGGAGCGATGCGGCAATTAATCCGGCAATAAAAACGATTATTTTTCCCCATATTCCGATTACAGTTCCGGTATGCAAATCGTAGTTTAAGCTTTTAATCTGATCACTTAGCGGCAGGGTTTCAAAGGTTTTTCCCTGTAGCAGCAGTTTACCGCTATAACGGTCGAAACGGTATTGTATGCGCTGATGTATTTTGCCGGGATGGAGGTAAGCCGATACATTTACGGTACCACTTTTGGCAGCCGGAATATTGTAAAGGTAATACGCTGCGGTCTTATTAAATGAAACAACTTTCGATAAGATCTGGTTATTTGATGCCGCTATCATGGTTTTTGTTGTATAGGAGGTTAGCTTTGTTTTTTTTTCTGCAACCAGATCAAAGGACCACATCAGTCCGGTGAGTGCGATAATCAGCAATACAATAAAAGCATAAAAGCCGAAAACCTGGTGCAAATCATAGTTTAAACGTTTCTTTTTGGCATTCCATTTTACTTTAAACTTCGCCTTCAACGCATTTGCTTTCCATTTGGTGGGCCACCAAAGTACAATGCCGGATAACAACAGGAAAACAAAACAAATAACCGACCAGCGGATGATAAAATGACCAACTTTATCCCCCAGTAAAAGCGTTCTGTGCAGCGATAAAACAACGTTGAAAAATTCCCGGTTGGCATCCTCATGAAAAACTACACGGGCTGTGTAAGGGTCTACATAAACTTTCTCGAAATATACGCCCGATTTTAACGACCTGAACATGTAGCTGCGGTTCGGGGCGGTTTGAATTTCTACCCTGGAGATCTTTTTCTTGCTGCCCAGTTTGGCCTGCCCTACTTTAAGCAGTTCATCAAAAGATTTTGGCTTCGCACCCGCAGGCACCTCAACATACAGGCGCTGCTGGTAAAGTATTTCTTTTAGCTCATCAGAAAAGGCATATATAGCGCCGGTAATGCCTAAAATAAACACCACCAGCCCGGAGCAGAGTCCGAGCCAGAGGTGTAATTGATAGAGCGCTTTTTTAAAATTTGTACGAAACATTGGCGACAAAAGCTCGTGGCATTTGGGCAGTTAAGGTGCCCTGGCCTGTAAAATATAATTGATTGCTCAGGTTATCAACCTTAATTCCCAGACGGTATTTCCCCGTATCATAGAAAGCGGTAGCATTCATCATCACGTATGATGGAAGCGTGAATATGCCTGTTGCCAACGCATTTGAAGTAAGGTGATCGCCCACATAATTGGTGCCCAGGCCAAGTCCAAGGCCTTTGAGGTTACCATTTGGTAGTTTATAACTAATCCAGCTGTTAATCAGTGTTGCAGGTCCTGCCGATGCTGGCCTTCTTCCCTCCAGTGCAGCCGTAGCTTTGGTAAGCTTACTGTCGTTGTAGCTATATCCGGCAATAATATTTAAACCTGGCAGTGGGTTGGTAATCAGTTCAAGTTCTACACCTTTACTGCGCTGGGTTCCGTTTTGTACGGTGATGTTATAATTAACTCCGTTAACCAATAAATCTTCAGTGCGCGTCAGGTTTTCAACCGTTATGTGGTACAGACTGGCGGTAAGACTTAGTTTTCCGTTAAAAAGATCGGCTTTTACACCACCTTCAAACTGGTTGGCATGTTGTGGTTTAAAAGTGCCTGAAACACCTGCGCCTTCGGGCTGGGTTACCGGGGCAACGTTGGCAAAGCCGTTCATGTAATTTCCAAATACCGATACCTGATCTTTAATAACGTGGTAAACCAGTCCCAGTTTTGGCGAAACAGCTGTTTGCATGTACTGGCTGTTTACTACAATGGTATTGGTAGCCTGATTTAAAGTCCCTTTATTTTGAAAACGATCTACACGTAAGCTTAACATGGCCAGTAAACGATCGGTAATGTTCAATACATCAGAAGCGTAAACGCTGTAGATATAGCTCTTGTTGGTGTTTTTAGTCGGTGCTGCGGTACTTGCTGCAAGTTTAGCCTCAACAGCCGATTTAGAAATTTTCACATAGTTGGGATCTGATGGATTCAGTCCGCTTACGTTATCGAATACGATGTAGGGCGAATTGTTGTTGTTGATGGTTTGACTCAGGTAATCCAGTCCAACTACCAACCTGTTTCTTAATCCTAGTACCTTAAAATCGCCAATAAAATTCTGCTGAATGTCGCTTGCTGTATTTGTAGAATTTTGAAGGCTGATATTGCGTTCCAGCATTTCATCGCTGGTTGCGCCTCTGATAAACTGGTATTGGTAGAAACCGTCTGATTTTCGGGAGTTGTTCGAATAGATGGTTTGTGAGCGCCAGTTTTCAGAGATGTTGTAATTGGCCTGCGCCTTAATATTTACCGTTGGGTTTTTCATGGTCAGGTCGTTAGCTGAATAAGATCTTTTCCAGTCAAAATTTAGTTCTTCTGGTGTAGTGGCAATAAATTTTCGTACGCGGTTTAAAAAGATTACCGATGGACTGGTGGCCTCGGTTTGTAAAAATCCGGCATTCAGGCTAAGGGTTAACCTTTCATTTGCACGGTATTCAACCGATGGGGCAAAAAATGTTGATCTTCTGAAACCTGCATCCTGGAAACTGCCCTGGTATTGATAAGCGGCATTCATTCTGAACAAAAGCTTAGATCCTTTTTTGGCTGGGCCGTAAACATCGGCAGTTAACCTGTTTAATCCGAAACTACCGGTTAGATAATTAATCTCTCCGCCTGCTGTATCGATGGGTTTTTTGGTTACAATGTTAATTAACCCGCCGAAAGAAATAACAGCTCCACCGAAAAGGGTTCCAGACGGCCCTTTAATCAGCTCTACCCGCTCAATGTTGGAAGGGTCGATTTCGCCATTGGTTTGTGCCGGGAGTCCATCTACTAAGGATGCTTCAGTTCTAAAACCGCGCATGCTGTAATAAGAAGCACCATCGGTATTGATACCGCGCGATCCCTGGATTTTATACACACCTGGCGAGTTTTTAAGTGCGTAACTAAAATCGGTAATCATCTGCTCGTTTAAAAGGGTTTTTGGAATGGTCGTATAAACCTGCGGATTATCGAGATTAGCTAAAGGCATTTTAGCTGCTGTGGTGGTCTTTTTTACCGAAAAACGGTTGGTTTCACCACCATTAATTACCACCTCATCCAGCTGCGAATTGCTTTCCCTTAAGGTGAAGTTTTCTCTCAGGTTGGCATCGCCCTCAACAGTAATTTCTTTCGACTGGCTTTCCAGTCCGATATAACTTACCGATAAGGTATGCCGGCCAGCCGGAACGTCCTTTATGCGGTAGTTACCCTCTGCATCAACAACGGTATTACGCGTGCGATCGATGCTAACCGTTACGAACTGCGCGGGCTTGCCTTCGGCTGTAGTTACTTTTCCCCTCACTTCTCCTCTAAGCTGGATTTTGATGGTGATATCCTTTCCGCTGGCGGTAAAAGCTAAACCACTTTTCTTCGAAAGTTCGGTTAATATTTCTGAAACGCTATTGGCCGATGGACTTAAAGTAACCGTTTTATCAAGCTCAGTGCTTAAAACGCTGTAAATAAAGTTGAGTCCTGCTTTTTTTTCGAGTTGTTCCATTACCGCTTTAACTTTTAATGTTCTCGGACTAATGGTTACTGGTGTATTTTGGGCGTAACCTGTATTAAAGAGTAAACAACACAGTAAAAGGGCACAGCCTGCTAGAATAGGCTTAAAATTCATAAATTTGTAATTGATCATTGATTGTGAGAATTGATGGTAATATTAACTATCGGGGTGTTGGCGCACTTCCGGTAGTTTGTTGTTTGGATTTTATTTATAGATTTCAATATATTTTCCTGCATTTCTAAAGCGGTAATCTGAGGCCCGTTGTATCAGTTGTAAAACCTGGCTAACGCTTTGCTTTTCGAACTTGCCGCTAATGGGATCATTGAGTGTGCAGCTCACTTTGAAACGAAAGCCATACCTGTTTTCGAGGGTTTCCAATACCTGTGGCATAGGCGTATTGTTGAATTTAATGAGTCCCGATTTCCAGGCTATAACGGCATTTGTATCTATTTTGGCCACCTCGCTAGTACGCTGCTGCGTTTTGTTGAACAAAAGACGCTCGCCGGGTAAAAGGATAGTTACCGAACTGTTCCTGGCTTTGAAACTGATTTTTCCTTGTGTAAGGGTAACCTCCATTAATGCTGCAGATTTTAGATTGCGTATATTGAAGCGTGTCCCCAATACCTTAATTTCACTATTGGCACTTTTTACCAAAAAAGGTTTTGAGGCATCGTGCTTAACCGCAAAAAATACTTCACCCGAAAGCAGGGTTACAGCGCGGGTTTTTCCAGTAAATTTGCTGGGGTAGGTAATACGGCTTCCAGGTTGAAGCTCAATTTTGCTACTATCGGGTAAGGTGATTAAAGTTGGCTGCCCGAAAGGGGCGTTAAAAACAATGTTTTGTGGAAGAGGTTGGGTTCTTTTGAATAGCAGGAAACCCAATGCAAGTACAGTAGCCGCGGCAACAGAACTATACATTTGCCAGGTTAGCCGAAACTTTTTGGGGCGGGGCTCCATTTTTGCCTCAATAGCAGAAAGGATCTCTTGTTTTGCATGCTCCTGTTCGAGAGTTAAGGCTTCGGGGAAATCTTCCCGTTCTAGCCAGGCTTCTACCTGTATACGCTCTAAAGGAGTACATTTTCCCAGGGTGTACCTTTCCAGTAGCTCGCCATTAATATCTTCCATATTAATAACTACCATGAAAGCCATGGTACCCTACGCAAAAAGTGAAAAATATTTTATTCAGTAAAAAAACAGGCCGGATGGAGGGTGCCTTTTAACTCTTTTAAAGCTCTTGAAATATGTTTTTCTACCGTTTTTACGGCAATGCCCATTTCGTCGGCAATTTGTTTGTAAGTGAGGTTTTGCTCACGGCTGAGCATAAAAATGCTTTTCGAAGGTTCTTCAAGCTTGTCGATCATTACCTCAAGCTGTAAAGCAAGTTCCTTGTTCAGCAATATCGATTCGGGGTTGTAGCGACTCATTTCTGTATGGTTGCTATAGTTTGTATCGTTAATTTCCTCGAGGTTCTTTTTGTTTCTGAAGTGGTTTAAGATCTGATATCTGTTAGAACGGGCAAGGTATTTGGTTGCTTCCAACTCATTCTCAAAAACCATTCCCCTGGTCCAGATAGAAAGAAATATATCCTGACAAATGTCTTTCGCTGCTGACTCGTTACCACACATGGCTAGCGCAAGGCCATATACTTTGGCCCAATGAAGATTAAAGAAACCTACAAATTCGCGATGATTCATGCCTAGATAAGGATATGCTGCAAATATAATCTTATTTAGACTTGTTACAAATAGTGAATTGAATTTGTTGTGCAGAAAAATCAGTAACGCTTATGAAGAATATAGCTGGATTAAAGATTTAAGGGCTGCAGGTTACAAAGGATATTTTAGAAACACTAATTGGAAATTTGATGGACATAAATTGGAATAGTAACTGGTTTATTTACCTTCTGGAGGTAAAACCACATTTTACACGTATTTAAATGGAGCAGTACTGGCAATTGCCATAATTTTTATTATGATGCAGCAATTGAGCTGGAAATTATTTTAAAATGAAATGATTATCTTTGTAGACAGCAGTTTATAAGAATATGCCAGCACGAAAGCAAAAAAAAATGATTTTCCAGCTAAGCAAGGCTACCAAACAACGCAGGTTTAACTTAATTCTTGCAGAAGTCTTAGAACGTAATGCCAGCTTAGGACAGCCTCAGGTTTTTAGAAGCCGTGAATATACCGAACCCGCATTATTTATTCACAGCTATCCTAATGGTCGCCAGGTACTGATTGAAGTTAACACAGAAAATTCTGAAGAGAAAGCCATAAAAGTGCTTGTTTAATGAGCAGGCCAAGGCTTTTTATCATAGCAGGTCCTAATGGTTCTGGAAAGAGTTTATTCTCTAAAGCACTTAGTCAATCTGATTATGAAGTTTTTGATGGAGATAAGCATATGACTCATCTTTCGAAGAAATTTTCAGACATAGGAAGCGATGCACTGTGGAACTATATTGATGAAGAAATTTTTTCGCGCGAAAAAGCTGAAGCAATTATGAAAAGATTGAACTATGCTTACGAGACAAATTTTCGCTCGGATAACCCCATGTCAACCGCATTGGAATTTCAAAAAAATGGTTATGAAATACATTTAATCTTTATGGGATTAAATTCTCTTGAAGAATCGATTGAAAGGGTTGCTCATCGGGTTAGAACAGGAGGGCATAAAGTGAGCGAAGAATCTATAAAATATAATTTCGAACACGGCTTTAAAAACTTATACAAGCATTATTTTCAATTTGATTCGGTTACACTATTTGATAATTCCGTTGTAGAGAAAGGTAACTCACAAGCTCCAAGAGAATTATTGTTTATTAGTGAAGGAGATGTTTACATTTCTCAAGAAAATTTACCTGAATGGGCACAAAAACTTGTGCCAGAAAGAAAATAATATTTAGCCTTTCTTAAAAGTAGATTTAACAATTTATGTATTGTAAATGAAGAAGAACTTGGTGTTATATGGTTTCGAGAAATGTCTGTTTGTGTGTTTCTGCAGCAATTATACTGATTTCTATTGCCATTATATAAACTTTACATCGTAATCAAAACCTCTGGTTTTAATTTTGTGAAGCCATTGCTTGTAAAGGTTTTTTCCTATGACGATTTTCCCATCCTTAACTGTCAATGTTTCACCAACAATAAAATTGCTTAAATCCTGACGGTACTCTTTTCTAAGATCTGTAATAAAGATTACATCTTTTTTTTCCGGCAATTGAATTAATGTATTTATTCTTCTGGAAATACGATCTATCGGGTTCATAAGATACTATACAATATAATGCAGTTCAAAAATACCTAAATTATGTCTTTATTGCAAAGCGTTGCACCTTAACTAAATAATAAAGAGACCTTAAGTTTAATTTCCCTTCTTAACATTAACTTAACCTTTGCGTTCTTTCTTTGTTGAAAATTACTTTTCGGCATGATGAGATATGTTTGTGCAATCCTGATATTCTTCCAATTGTGTTTTACTGCCACTGCGCAGGAAAAAGAACTGGAGCTGTTTTTCGACCATCAATCGAAAAAACCAATTGAATCGCTGATTGAACTGAAGAAGATATATGCCCAGTCGATAGAAAACAATGATGCGATTTTAGAAGGCAAATGTTTACAGCAAATGGGCAAGGTATGTTACCGTCAGGGGCATTTCAGGCAGGCACTCGACTTTTTTTTAAAGGCCGAAAAAATATTTAACAGTAACGATAAACCATTGTTGCTGGCCGCAAACTTGAGCGATATTGGCGTACTATACTACTACATTAAGCAACCCGATAAAGCCATGAAAAATTATTTAATGGCTTTGAGCATTTATAAAAAAGAGCACAATGTAAAAGGGCAGGCAGCTATTTTTGGGCAGATTGGCCAGCTTTACGAAAAACGTACCCGTTACGACAGTGCTTTTTATTATCAAAACCTGGCTTTAAAGGCAAATGAGCAAACGAGTGATATCAGCGGCGCTGCTAAAATTTACGAAAACCTGGGCAGCATTTACGAGGACCTGGAAAAATATGATCAGGCTTATCAGCATTTTAAAAAATCGCTCGATTTATACCAAAAAGACCATAACGAGCTGGGCAGCATAGAGGTAATTAATAACCTGGGCGATATTTTGCGTAAAACAGGTAAGTACCAGGCAAGCGTTGCAGAAACACAAAAAGCAATGAAACTCGCCGATAAACTAGGGAATATCTATCAGCTGGCATCGTGTTGTAGGGATCTGGGTAAAGCATACGAGTTAATGCACCAGATGGATAGTGCATACCACTACGTTAAACTGGGCTATAAATATACCATCGATTTATACTCAGAAGATGGTGCCCGTCAGGTTGCTTTTTTGCAGGTATTGTACGATATAAATAAAAAATCGGATGAGATTACCAGGCTGCAGAACGATAAAAAGATAAACCGCATTATTGCCTTTTCGGCTACCATTGTGGTACTGTTAACTGTTATTTTAGCTTTTGTTATTTTTAGCAGGCAACGTTTAAAGTTAAAAGACCAGCAAATGCTGGCTAAGCAAAAAGATATCCAGCACGATTTAACCAGTTTGGAGCTTAAAAACCTGCAGCTCGAAGAGCAGCACCTTAAGCAACAGCTGGAAGTGAAGAGCCGCGAGCTTTCTACGCATACCTTAAACCTGATTAAGCATAACCAGTTTCTCGAAAACCTGCGCAATACACTGCAGGCAATGGTAAAAGACGATAAGCGCGATCAGAAAAGGCAAATGAATCAAATTCTCACCGAGATTAACCAAAGTTTTAACCACGAACGCAACTGGAAAGAATTTACGCAGGCTTTTGAGCAGGTGCACCATCAGTTTCTCGAGCAGCTTAAAAGGTTCAGCAGCGAGCTTACCTCGGCCGATATGCGCCTGATCGCCTTACTAAAAATGAATCTCGACTCAGCCGATATTGCCACCTTACTAGGAATTTCTACCGATAGCCTTAGGGTTTCCAGATACCGGTTAAGGAAGAAGTTAAATTTAGCCCAGGGCGATAATTTATCGGCTTTTATACAGGCCCTTTAACCGTTACATCCGAAAGCTGAAAAACCAGATTTTAACGTGTATTTACCTGCTTAACAATTTGTTAATGTAACGGTAATAAAAGCATAATGTCGTTTCTGGTCTTATCTAAGGTGTTCATTGTTAGTTTGTTGTGTGTTTGTGTTGCTTTTTGGTTTATGCCTTTTGTAACGGTGTTGCCTTTATGTAACCCTGATAATTTTGGGGTATAATTTGGCGTATACATCTTTGCCCCGTCGATAAAAAAAGACATTACCAAACAAAATGAACAAACTTTTACAAATTCTGTTTTTTCTTGTTTTTTGTGCTGGCACAGCCAATGCAACAAAAATAAAAGGGCACGTTTACGATAAGCAAACCGGCGAGGCTATAGTTGGCGCAACGGTGGTGCTCGAAAATCCTAAACGGATAACCAACACCGGGCTTGATGGAACTTTTGAGTTCAAAGGTGTATCAACTGGTGCTGCAAAAATCAGCGTAAGTTACATTACTTACAAAACCATTACCAAAACCATTACGGTTGAAAAAGAAGACAACGAGCACTTAAAGTTTTATATGGAAAGTGATTCAAGAAGTCTTGACGAGATCACCATCAAAACCAATGCAATAGCTTCTACAGATCAGGGCGCGCGCCGCTTGGAGAAAAATTCTACCCAAATCATGAACATCGTATCAGGCAGGGCTATCGAAATTTCTCCCGATTTAACAGTGGCCAACATCACCCAACGCGTTTCCGGAGTTTCTATTGAACGCAATAGCAACGGGGACGGTCAGTACGCCATATTGCGCGGGATGGATAAAAGGTACAACTATACCCTGGTTAACGGAGTGAAGATTCCGAGTCCGGATAACAAGTACCGTTACGTACCACTCGATTTATTCCCGGCCGATTTATTAGAGCGCTTGGAAGTTTACAAAACCCTAACGCCAAACCTAGAAGGCGATGCCATTGGCGGAGCCATTAACATGGTAATGAAAAACGCACCCGGCAAGTTTCAGGTAAATGCCAATCTTTCATCAGGCTATAGCCAATTGTTTATAGACCGGAAATTTGCCAGTTTCAATTCATCAGATATTCAGTATAAATCGCCTTACGAGCTGAATGGCAAAAATTATAATGCTACGCAAAACGATTTTACCAAAGGAACCCTTGATTATAAATACAAAAGTCCTGCGCCAAATCTAATTGGAAGTTTATCCATAAGCCAAAGGTTTTTAGATAACAAACTGGGTGTGGTCCTGGCCGGAAGCTACCAGAATACTTACCGTGGTAGCAACAGTACTTTTTACAACAATGCAGTAGCGGGTACCGATGCTTACGCGGTAATTACCAGTAAAAGCTATCGCGAATTTTCAGAACAGCAGCAACGTACCGGCTTGCATGGAAAGGTTGACTATTCTTTTAACAAAAACCACCAGTTAAGCCTCTACAATGTGTATGTTAATTTAAAAAACCAGCAGCTTAGAGATGCGGTGAGCACCACCTATAACGGCGTTTACAATCCAACAGCCGGCAATGCAGAGCTGGTTTACGATACCCGTAGCCGTTTAACCGAACAGCAGATCTACAACAGTACCCTGCACGGCGATCACAAATTTTTTGATGATAAATTCAAGGTGCAATGGTCGGCAGTTTATTCGTCAGCTAAAAACGATGTGCCCGAAAATACCAGCATTAGCTTAAACGGAATAGAACAAAATTTTCAGCGAAGCCGTACCAGTTTGGTAAATACCAATCCGGTTACACGCCGTTGGGAGCGCAATACAGATGAAGATTTAGCGGGTTACCTCGATCTTACCTACCGTTTTACATTAGGCGAAAATAAGCTCGATATCATGGCTGGTGGTTTATACCGCGATAAACAAAGAAGCAGTTTCTTTAACAATTATAACCTAGCTCCAAATGCCAACGATGCCAAAAAATTATACGGAGTAGATTTTCAAAGTTATACCGATCTAAACCTGGTAGTAAGTAACCCTGCAGGTGCAGTGGCCAATTCACTTACTTACGATGCATCTGAAAAAATTGCCGCAGGTTATGGTATGTTCAAATATAGCTCGGCAAAGCTGGAATTAATTGGAGGTGCCCGTGTAGAGCACACCAACCAGGGTTACAACCTACTTTTTCCGGCGGGAGAAACTTACCCGAAAGGAAATCAGGTGTATACCGATATTCTGCCCAGCTTAACCGCTAAGTATTTCTTAAGTGATAAGGCACAGTTACACGCTTCATACTACAAAGCCTTAAACCGTCCGGGCTTTTATGAAATTGTTCCGGGTAAAGTTATTAATGAGGAGTTTCAGGAACGTGGTAATCCAAATTTACAACGTGCCCTGGCCGATAACTTTGATTTGCGTTACGAACTTTTTCCGGGTGCATCAGAACAGTTGTTAATCGGTACTTTTTATAAGCGAATCAAAAATCCGATCGAATACACTTTCCAGGCCGATGCCGTTCGCGGACAGGATATTTACTACACCCCGGGCAATTTTGGTACAGCCAATAACTATGGTGCAGAGGTCGATTATATCAAATATTTCAGTAAAATCGGTATCAAGGCAAATTATACCTATACCCACTCTCGTATTGTAACACCAAAAACAACCCGGACAATCAACCCTGCCACCGGCGATATTCAGGCACTTTCTGTTGATCAGGAACGTCCGCTTTATGGCCAGTCTGAGCACATTGCCAATGTATCCGTACTATTTAAAGATACCAAAAAAGGCTGGGATGCACAGCTTGCTGCGGCTTACACCGGCTCGCGTATCAACACCGTTTCGCAATTTTTGAATAACGATTTGTGGCAAAAAGGTTTCATTCAGATGGATGCTTCGGTTGAGAAAAGATTTAAAGGTGGTATCAGTGTTTTTGCAAAAGCCAATAACCTTTTAAATACACCAACCAAATTATTCATTAAAGGTACCAACCCTGAGAACAATAAAATCAACGAAGATTTGGTGAAGGATGGTACCACCCTAATCAGAAGCGATTATTATGGCCAAAACTATTTAGTTGGCTTCAGATATAAGTTTAATTAAATTTTAAAAAGATAAAGACATGAAATCGAATCAGATTTTTAAATTACTTATGATTGCCTTACTGGCGCTGGCAGGATGTGAAAAAGCCAATATCGATGTTGATACGACTGCGGTAGATGGTTCGGCCATTGGAGAAGTTTCAGGCATCTGGGCAAAGGGAAGTACCCAGGTAATTAAAGGCGATATCATTATTCCCGAGGGGAAATCGCTTACCATTGAAGAAGGCGTTACTATTTTAATGGATACCGTTGCGAAACCCGAAATTATTGTAAAAGGTAATTTGTATGCTTTAGGAACGGCAGAGAATCCAATCAAGTTTACCGTAAATGAGTTTTATAAAACGGCTCAAAAGAAATTCGGCAAACTTTGGGGAGGAATTTTGGCTGGGCCAACCTGTGAGGAGCTGGTGCTCGATCACACCATTATTGAATATGGTGGCTCTACCACTTCCGATGCTTCAACTTCGGTTAAAATGGGACTTTACAAAGCTGTAGCTGGTGAGAACCTTCCGGCCCTTTGGTTTGCCAATGCAAAAGGCAGGCTGGTTGTGCAAAACAGTATATTCAGGAACCTGCAGGAAGACTGCACGTACATTGAAGGAGGAAGAATAATTTTTGCCAACAATGTGTTTTACACCACAGGGGTAACCGGAGGAGAGGCCATGAACTTTAAATCGGGATGTTTGGCTGATATAGCTTATAACCTTGTTTACAGTACCAATACCAATGCATTAAAATTATCGAACACTGGCGATAAAACACCACAAACTTACATTATAGCCTATAACAATACGATGGTTAATACAGGATGGAGAAGACCTACCGCAAAGGGTGGTTCAGTTTGGCTGGAAAGTACGGTGCGTGCCGATTTATTTAATAATCTTTTTGCCAATACCCGTTTTGGTATAAAACGCGATCCTAAGAAACCAGAAGATGCCCGTTCTGCCTACAGCAATAATTGGTATTACGGATATGACCAGGCTACGGTTAACCAGTTTCAGCCAACAGGCGATATTATTGGCGGTAAAAATGATGTGATTGGTACAGCTGCTGGCGCTAACGATCCGAAATTTGTTAATTATCCGGTAAATACCGCAGTTAGCAATGCAGATTTTAACACTGCCTGGGATTTTCACTTACAGGGCAATTCGCCGGCTTTGGGCAAGGGGATCACTAATTTTACCCGCCACCACGCAGCTGGCATCGTAATGAAAAATGGTATTACTTATATTTCACCGGCACCATCTACATTTGTAGGCGCTTACGGTACTAAAATTTAAAATGAAGAATAGAATTATTATACCCCTTGCAGCAATTGCAATTTTAAGCCTTTGCTTTTCTTGTAATGGAATTGCACAAAAAGCAGGTAGCACTGCGGTAAAGCCGCTTTATGTTTCAGAACCAGTTGATTTTGATACTGATGATCCCGCCATTTGGGTTAACCCGGCAGATGCCTCACAATCGTTGGTAATTGGTACCGATAAAGATGCAAACGGAGGTTTGTATGTTTTCGACCTGAAAGGGAAAATCATCAAATCGAAAACGGTTAAAGGTTTGCAAAGGCCCGATAATGTTGATATCGCTTACGGATTAAACCTGGGAGGGAAAAAAACAGATATTGCCGTAACCACAGAAAGATTGAGCCATAAACTCCGGATTTATTCCCTTCCGGATATGAAACCGGTAGACAATGGCGGAATTCCGGTTTTTGTCGGCGAAAACGGTGCTGAGTTTCGCGATTTGATGGGGATATCGATGTATTCCGCCCCTGATGGAAAAATATACGCCATTGTTGGCCGGAAAACTGGTCCGAAAGAGGGCGGTTACCTGTGGCAATACCTATTAACCGACGATGGCAATGGGCATGTTAAAGCCGATTTAGTGCGGAAATTTGGCAGCTACAGTGGCAAAAAAGAAATCGAAGCCATTGCAGTTGACAATGAACTTGGCTATGTGTACTATTGTGATGAGCAGTTTGGTGTGCGTAAATATTATGCAGATCCGGCCAAAGGAAATAAGGAGCTTGCGCTATTTGGTCAAGGCGATTTTGCAGTCGATAACGAGGGCATTGCCATTTATAAAACAGCAGGAAACAAAGGTTATGTATTGGTTTCAGATCAGGGAGCCAGACAGTTAAAAGTTTACAGCAGGGAAGGTAAAGCTGGTGCACCCAACCAGCATCCGCTATTGGCAACTATCAAATACACGGCTAATCAAACCGATGGAATTGATGTAGTATCGGTGCCCTTAAATGCCGATTTTAAACATGGTTTGCTAGTAGCAATGAGCGATGATAAAACTTTTCACTTTTACCGGTGGGAAGATATCGCAGGCAAGAAATTAACAGTAAACCCATAATTGTAGCAATGCAGCATCAATGGCTAAAGCCGTATTTTCTTCAATTTACAACACTATGCTGTTATTTTATATGCAAATTGAAGTTCTATAATTTACATAAAACAAAAGAAACAACACTTTAGTGTTGTTTCTTTTGTTTTATGTAAGAAAAATAGTTATTTTTATGTTGTAAAGAACAGAATAATGTTGATTTCTATAGGGGCGGTTATTAAAAAAAGAAGAAAAGAATTAGGGCTTACGCAGTCTAGATTATCTGCAATCGCAGAGGTTAGTCCTACTACATTGCGTGAGATTGAATTGGGAAAAGTGAATCCTGGTGTCGACGTTGTTAGCCGAATATTGGATATACTAGGGATGGAACTTCGTGTTGTAGTTAAAAATATAGAGGAAGTAGATCATGGGGCGAGCTAAAGTTTACTACATATTCTACAAGCAAACAAATATTTTCATATCTAAAAGAGATAAGCATAAAGCAACAAAAAAAGCGGCCAGGCCGCTTTTCAATTATTTAAATCTTAGGGTAATTATTTTGCTAAAGCAGCAGTTCTTTGAGCAACTTCCGGAGTGTTCATTTCTGTTGTTAAGGCAGCAAAACGATCTAAGTTTAATTTAGGAGTGCTTCCCATTACCAGGCTGTGGTTTTGAGTTGTTCCGCTTAATTTTAAATCTGCACGGTCTGAAATAACTGTGTACAGGCTTTCAGTTTTCGAGTCGATTTTAGCTACCGCATTTCCGCTTAAGAAGACCTGAAGGTTAGTTACATTTAATTTGCCGTCTGTTTTAACAACTGCATCATCAGATGCCATTACACGGTAAATGCTTTTTACATAAACGGTAACTTTAGCCACCCCGTTATCTGCCGAAGTAATTTTTAAAGCCATTCCATCCTGGATCACTTTTACCTTTCCGCTGTTGTCATCAGTGTAGCTGATACCTTCAGTTCCGTTTTGGATCAGGGTTACTTCTACATTTCCGCTTACTACTACTTTGTTGAAGTTTTTAGGAGCAGAGATTTTAACAGGTTGTTTTTCGGTAGCCATAACAGTTGTGGTGAAGATTGAAGTGCTTAAAACAACAGCTGCCATTAAAGATTTTGCTAGGGTTGAGATTGAAGTTTTCATAATATTTTTATTTATAGTTTTAGAATATTTTGTGAATGTTTTAATAATAAGACGGCAAGAGATGAGAAACGTTTCAGCGGTTCCAGACGTATTATACCAACGACTGTAAGTTCTCGACGAACGCCGTTTTAGATCGGGCGAAAAATGACTGGTCTGACAAAGAATTTGAGCCGTTTGATCATTTATTGCCTGCGTTTGACCAATAAATGTATAAAGCCAATAAATGTATAAAGCCATTAAATTTATTCGCATTTTTATATAGGCTTTAAACGGCAATATGTCTGCCCTTTAAGGCTGCTGATTAATTTAAAACGCTTAGAACAAAGGTTATGGAATTTACAGTTAGTATTAACGCAATATCGCAGGTAACACATAATGTAAAATGTCTTCGGTTTGATAAACCGGAGCATTACAATTTCGTTCCGGGTCATGCAGCCGATGTATCCATCAACAAACCTGAATGGGTTGAGCAAAAGCGGCCATTTACCTTTACCGCTTTAGCCGAAAAGCCTTATCTCGAATTTACCATAAAATGTTATACTGATCATAACGGGGTTACCAACCAGATCGAGCAGTTAAAACCAGGCGATCAATTGGTCATCTCCGATTCGTGGGGAGCCATTGAGTACAAGGGGAAGGGCTGTTTTATTGCCGGAGGAGCGGGCATTACGCCTTTTATAGCTATCCTCAGGCAGTTACACCAGGAGGGGAAAGCAAGAGGCAATAAGCTGTTTTTTTCGAATAAAACCGAGGCGGATATTATTTACAAAGAAGAGTTAACCGAAATTCTTGGAGAAGATGCTGTTTTTTTGGTGAGTAGCCAGGCATCTACCCTTTATGAGAATGCGCGCATTAACGAGGCTTTCATCGATGCGAATATCGAAGATTTTAATCAACCATTTTACATCTGTGGTCCAGATTTGATGATAGAAGAAATCGCTGCTATTTTAGTGAATAAAGGTGCAAATCCTGAAATGGTGGTCTTCGAAAAGTAAGGCGTTAATTGCTTTGGTGATGACTTGAAATTTATGCTTCCCTTAAGCCATCCGTTTTTTCATACATTGCATTTCGATAAGCTGTTCCCCATTTTGCAATTTCATCTATTATGGGTTTCAATGTGCTGCCATACTGCGTAACTTCGTACTCTACAGTAATTGGTTTGGTATTCAAAACGGTACGGCTAACCAGTTGGTTCATTTCCATGTCCTGTAATTCTTTTGAGAGCATTTTTGCAGCGATACCATCAACTTCACGCAACAAATCCATAAAGCGCATTTTACCCCCTTCGAGCAAGGTGCCCAGGATGTGAAACTTCCACTTGCCTGATAAAACCTCCATGGTATCTTTGATGGCCGTTATCCTTCCTTTACAGATATTGGTATTATTTATCGTCTGGTTTTTCTTCATCTCTTTTAATTTCCCGATTCAATTATTTGATAAAACTAGTGAAACTCCAGCTGGTTTCCAATGGGTAAGTAGTTTCCAGTTGGAAACCGATAACATTTATAAACTAACCCGATTTTAAATTTGCACACGCGAATGAAAAAGCTTAAAAATATGTCAGATAACACCACAAAAAACAATCCACTGCTTTGCAATCCCGAAACAGGTATTTGCGAAATGTCAGACTTTAGCGCCGCAGAATTTGATGCACCCAAAATTGTATCGAATGCAAAGCCGATAAAGGTAATTTATTTTACTGATCCAATTTGTTCTACCTGCTGGGGGATAGAGCCTCAGCTTAGAAAACTAAAGCTAGAGTATGGCAGTAGTATAGAAATTGAATATCGTATGGGTGGTTTATTACCCGATTGGAGCTATAATAGCGGAGGAATCAGTAAGCCATCGGATGTGGCGCATCATTGGGATGAAGTAAGTGCGTATTACGATATGCCAATTGATGGTGATGTTTGGCTGGAAGATCCGCTTGATTCTTCTTACCCACCATCAATTGCCTTCAAGGCAGCACAATTGCAAGATCATGGAAAGGCAATTTTGTTTTTGAGGGCTATCAGGGAAATGGTTTTCATGGAGAAAAAGAATATTACCAAATGGGAGCACCTGGCTATAGCGGCTAAAAAATCAGGATTGGATATTGTGCGGTTAAAATCAGATTTCGAAGGCCCGGCAAAAACAGATTTCGAAGTAGATTTAAAACTGGCAAGAGATTATGTGGTGAGAGGGTTTCCTTCCCTGTTTTTTGAAGGTCATAACGGAGAAAGAGAATTTGTTTACGGAGCTAAACCATATGCTTATTATGAAATGGCTGTATTAAAACTTTATCCGCGTGCTGAGAAAATAGAATACAACAAAGACTGGGAAACACTTTTTGGAAAATATACCTCGCTTACCGCTAAAGAATTTACTGAACTCTCTGGTGCGAATCGAAACGAGGCTGAGCAGTTGTTAAATGACCTGGTATTAAAAGGAAACCTTGAACGGCTAACAACAAAAAATGGTTGTATCTGGAGGCTAAAAGCATAATTTTCTTGCACCTTTGCCAAGCTGCGCTGTTGTTTACACTTTAAATATTGATTGGCCAAAACAGATGAGTTATATGGTTCAAAGCAAAAATAGCATCAGTTATAGTCAAAATTTGGGGAGTTTACCAATCGGGGCATTTCTATCTTAACTATTTAATGTTGTGGACGATGAGAATGTCAAGGAAGATAATTAAAACAGAAGAGAAACAGACAGTTGTGCAGATTAGCAGGTATATGACCATTGATGAACTTGAAGAGCTGATAGAGGGGCAGTTGGTATATGATGAAAAAGGGATGTCGGCTATTTTACTTGACATAGAAATTAAAGCGTACAGAACGGAAAGGCATGTTTACATTAAACTTTCTTCCAATCCCAAAACCATACTGATCATTAAATAAGTCGCATATAAAAAAAAGCGGCCTGAGCCGCTTTTCTTGTATTAAAACTTGTGATGCTTATTTTGATAAGGCTGCAGTTTGGATTCTAGCTGCAGGAGTGTTCATTTCTGTTGTTAAGGCAGCAAAACGGTCTAAATTTAATTTAGGCGTACTTCCCATTACCAGGCTGTGGTTTTGAGTTGTTCCGCTTAATTTTAAATCTGCACGGTCTGAAATAACGGTGTATAAGCTTTCAGTTTTCGAGTCGATTTTAGCTATAGCATTTCCGCTTAAGAATACCTGAAGGTTAGTTACATTTAATTTGCCGTCTGTTTTTACTACTGCATCATCAGATGCCATTACACGGTAAATGCTTTTTACATAAACGGTAACTTTAGCCACCCCATTATATGCCGAAGTAATTTTTAAAGCCATTCCATCCTGGATCACTTTTACTTTTCCGCTATTGTCGTCGGCATAGCTGATACCTTCAGTTCCGTTTTGGATCAGGGTAACTTCTACATTTCCGCTTACTACTACTTTATTGAAGTTTTTAGGAGCAGAGATTTTAACAGGTTGTTTTTCGGTAGCCATAACAGTTGTAGAGAAGATCGAAGTGCTTAAAACAACAGCTGCCATTAAAGATTTTGCTAGGGTTGAAATTGAAGTTTTCATAATATTTTTGTTTTATAGTTTTGTATAATAATTTTTGAATGTTTTAATAATAAGACGCTAAGAGGTGCTAAACGTTGCAGCGGTATTGGCTGTATTATACCAACGGCTGTAAGTTCTCGACGAACGCCGTTTTAGATCGGGCGAAAAATGGATAGTCTTTTTTTATTACCGGTTACATTTCCTGAAACAGTTGTCAGGTTGAAATTAATTCCCTTTTTAAGGAAAGCTTCCCATGCAGGGTGCAGGTGATTAACCTCTGGTTGGGATTAACTCTTTCAGTGATAGTGCACCTTAACTATTGACTATGTCCTACTTACACCATAATAATTTAACAGAGAATAAAAAGCAGGAGAAAAGAGGAGATGAGGTGCTAGAGCTTTACTTAAAAGACTGATAAGTAATGTTACTAACCATGAATCGGTTTGACATGGTTTTAAAAAGCTGATGATTGGAGATGAAAAAAAGAATGGTTTTCTCGCTTATGGCAGATTTTACTTCTGTATTCAGATTAATAGTTTTGTTTTCTGCTTGATCTCGTTACATTTCCATTGCAGTCCTTATCTTGTTTTCATCATTTCCGTCAAACTCACTCCAATATTCGAAGCCTATTGTTTTGGAATATTTTTTATCTTGTATATTCTCTTCGTATATCGCCGAAAGCTGTTCTTGAATTTCTAAAATGGAATCAAAGCCTTCAAGAAAAGGAGTATTAATGTATAGCGACCCGTATTTTGGTAGTGAGCTCAAGAATGGGTATTCGCGCTTTGGGAGCCCAATAATATATTCCTCTATATCGTCAAATCTGGATATAATATAAGGCTGTGAAGAAGCTTGTAGTTCCTCAAATAGGGTGTCTAAGCTAAAGTTCTCTCTATCGCCAAATTCTCTTTCTGCTCCGATCAAAAAGGGCAAGGTGAGTCCGTTCTTGTCCTCTATTGTACACCAAAGGTATACAAGTTTACGCCACAATGATTTTTCCATCTCGACTGCTGGTTATTTGGCTGATATATGCCATATCCATAGTAAATATACGCATATTTTGCTCACGAGGGGAATCTATCGGCAAGAGGTTTTTAGTCACATTCACTTCTGTACTTAGAAAACATCGAAGATCGAATGGATGTGGCTTTTGTCTTTCCGTAGCTTAGCGAATTAGTAGATCGCCTAATTTATAAACAAGCAGATTAGGGTTTACCCTTTTGCAGCATAGCTAGTTCTACTTCAATCTGTACAATGAAATATCCTTCCGGTGTATTTTTGTAAGAAAAGGAACATTTAGATCCGTAAGCGCTATTCAACCGCTGCCTCAAATTATCCAATCCTATACTTCCACCTGAACTATTGATATCAGTATTGACAAGATTAAGTGTTTCGACTACGAGCTTATCTTTGCGTATGAGTAAGTTAAAGATTCCTGGAGCTGATGGGTTACTGAGGTCTCCATGTTTGAAAATGTTCTCCAGTAGTGTAAGTAGAACAAGGGAGATAAAATGGTAATCACAAACCTCTTTATCGACATTAAAATTTAAATAGGCAGTGTCTGATTTTGGTTTTAACCAAAGATCTATGAGGTTTTTTGAATGGGCTATTTCAATTGATAGTGGTGGATTTTCATCAGCATGTTCGGCATCTAATGCAAATCGCATGATTTTAGAAAGCTTTACTATTGCTTCAGCAGCATCAGGTTCACTCTTTTGAACTAGGCTAAAGATGTAGTTGAGTGTGTTGAAAAGGAAATGAGGATTAATCTGTGCTTTTAGGTAAGCTTGTCTAGCCTGGCTTAACTCAAGTTGCAATCTCTGCTCTTTAATCTGGTTTTCAAGACCTAGCCGTTCGAGGTTTTCACGGATATCTCTTTCTTGGACGTAAGTTCTGAAGAAATAGAAAAGAAAAGCTAATGCCAGAAAATACAGGCTTCTCCAGGCCACCCCTCCAACGTATCTGGCGTCAAAATTCAGTGTTCTTCCCGAGTTTTCATCTAGCGTGTTTAGGGTGTAGTCTATCAAGCCCTTATTTAAAACCAGCAGGACAAATGCAATGATCAAAAAAAGCGGAAGCCTCCAAACCCACTGCTTTCCATAGCGTAGAGAGTTAGGAATAACCCATAATGAGCTAAAGTAGAAGAAAAAGATGTTAATCAAGTAATGGCTGATAATAAGGCCAGGTTTTGCCACTATTCCAATTGCAAAAGAAATTGTAGATAACTCATAGGTGATCAAAAGCAACCAGATCAGCAAATGCCAATAATATGTTTTTTTAAGATTTTCAAGTCCGATTTTTTTGCTAAAAGAAGCTTTCGTATAAGTCAACATAGGTATTGAATAAGTTATTAATTATTGGTTTTTTGATAGGCTAGTTTGGGTTCATGAAAAAACAAATCTCACCCAAGCTGACCAAAAAAACGGTCTTTACTTTTCGATCAAAGGAATCGAAAATGAAAACAAGTACAGATCCTACAGAGACAACAATGACCATTGTTACTACAACATTGACTGATGTTGCCCCAAATTTTCGATAAAGGATCTACTTTCTAAAAAGTAAGGTGTTGTCTTCCAGGTACCGGACAAAATCTGCTTTATATGGAACAGTCATGAGTACATCATACTTCTGCAGGTGTATGGTGTTCCCTTCGATTGAATGTATATAGTTGGCATTTATGATATAAGACTTATGTACCCTGAAAAATTTAGTGTTGCTTGAGAGTTTTTGAACCATCTCTCCCAATGAATAATAGATGGTATAATGTTTCTCTGAAGTGAAAATGTGCAAATAGTTTCCAGCAGCTTGGATATAAATAATGTCTTCTTTCAAAACCTTTACTCGGTACCCCCTTTCTCCAACCCTAAGATAAAAGGCATCATTGTCTTCATCCAGAGGATTATCAAAACATTCAAGTAGTACCGTGTATACTTTTTGCGAAAATGTGGCAAGATCAATCGGTTTTAATAAATAGTGTTTAACCCGCAGATCAAAGGCTTTCAAGGCATATTTAGCAAATGCTGTGGTGAAGATAATATTTGGAAAAGAATGCCTTACCGATTCTGCGAAGTTGATCCCTGATAGTCCTGGCATATCAATATCTAGAAAAATAAGGTCTGGCTTATTTTTTAAACTATTTATCTCAGAAAGAGCTCTAATTGGATTTGTATAGGTTTGTAAAATCTGTAACCTGGGGATTTCTGCAATGTGATTGGTAATTACTTTAATTGCAAACGGATCATCGTCAATAATAACGCAGTTGATAATATTTTTCATATTCGGAATTTAATGCTCACTAAAATAAATATTCTTATTTTGTTTAAATCACGCTGAAAGGACTATCCGTAACGGAAAATATGCTATTCGTGTAGCCGTAATGAAATGCTAAGCAATTGTAAAGGTTGTTTCTTAAAAGAATACGCGGTTGAGAATGGAAGGGACCATATTCTTTAGCACTGTGGAATACATGTTTCTTATTTTCTGGCTTCAATAACCTTTAGAGCATTTTTCTACAAAGGCTGCATAACTCTCCCAAAGTTGCTGAACCTGATTGATCATCATAAGTAAACAAAATTATTACCTGTTATCTGTAGCCTTTGTGAAAACAGACTATGTAATGGTACAACTATTAAAAGAGCCAGTACGCTATAGGGTTTTTTAATCCTCGTCCAGAATAAGGGGCAAAGATTAAATTGTTAAAAAATGTTAAATGATTTTGAAAAAAACCGTTCATTTTTTTGTTTTGGAGCCTAATCAGATAAATAATCAGAAAACATTTTTTAGAGCAATTATTAAAATTTTTGGTTTAGATCATGTCAAGAAAATCATTACTCAGACTTCAGCGCAAAAGATTATTCAGCGCATTTTTATTATTAACCTTTATGCTGGCTGCAGATGTTTCTCCTGCGCAGCAGCAGACACTTCCCAAAGGGCCGTCCGCGCTCAGTGCGAAATTGATCAACATCGAATCGGCTACCAACGAGCCTTTCCGGTTTTCACTCACACTACACAATGGTACTTCAGCCCAGCAGCTTTATGAACTCAAAGCTGACCTTCCGGCGGGATGGCAATTGAGTTCTCATGTAGATGGTAGTCCTGTGACCTCGGTTAGTGTTGAGGCGGGACAAAGCCGTGAGGTCTCATTGGAGATCACCGCGACCGGTAACGCCGAGGCGAGAAAGTACATTATTCCTTTTAAGGCGGTATCGCCTGCCCAAAACCTTTCAATCCAGCTTGAAGCAGTAGTTAAGGGAAGTTATGGCACAACGCTCACGACACCTAGTGGAAGGCTTAGCGAAGAGCTAACATCTGGCAGTCATAAGGATATTGAGCTTGAAGTTCGAAATACTGGAACCCTGCCATTGAAAGACCTGGAAATAACCTCGCAATTACCTAGTGGATGGGAGGCGAGCTTTACCCCTACTAAGGTCGAAAAACTTGAAGGCGGTAAGAAAGCAATTGTTAAGGTATTGCTTAAAGTTCCCGATAAAACTATTGCCGGAGATTATGGAGTAACCTTTAATCTTTCAGGAAGCAACGCCAATGGTCAGGCTGCCTTGCGTGTTTTCGTTAAAACCTCTTTGCTTTCAGGTTGGATCGGTCTGTTGGTTATCTTTATTGCTGTTGCAGCCGTTTATGCGCTCATCCGCAAATACGGCAGGCGATAGTCCGTCTTTTTTATAAAACAATTTGACTGAAAAAGATGGAACCGATTATAAAATTGAGGGACCTTAGCAAAAGCTATGGTCCCTACAAGGCAGTCGATGGGCTTAGCCTGGACATCAACCGGGGTGAGATATTTGGTTTGCTCGGCCCGAACGGTGCTGGAAAGACGACAAGCATACTGATGATGCTTGGACTTACCGAACCTGATAATGGTAAAGCCGTTGTCTGTGGATACGATGCCACTCGCAACCCCATTTCCGTGAAAGGAAAGGTGGGGTATATGCCTGATAATGTTGGCTTTTATCCCCATATGACAGGGCTGGAAAACCTGCTTTATATAGCAAGGCTAAATGGTCTTGATGAACCAGGAATAGCAAAACGTGCAAAAAAAGTTTTAGATGTTGTCGGGTTAAAGGCTGCGGCAGAAAAGCGGGCTTCTACTTATTCCCGGGGAATGAAACAGCGACTAGGACTTGCAGATGTACTCATCAAAGCACCAGAATTGATTATACTCGATGAACCAACGTTGGGTATTGATCCGACTGGAGTCAGGGAATTTCTGGATCTGATAAAAAGGTTAAGGGAGGAGCAGGGACTTACCCTGCTGTTGTCCTCACACCACCTCCACCATGTGCAGCAGGTCTGCGACCGCGTGGGCATATTTGTGGGAGGAAAACTACTTGCCCATGGCGATCTCCCTTCGCTATCCGCGGAGCTTTTTGGAAACACAGGAATACAGACCACTATCCAATTGATCCGTTCGCCCAAAGACGCAGAAGGATTGAAATTTGAATTTTCCCGTTTGCAACCGATAACGGACTTTAATATATCCGGGGAGATTTTGACCTTCTGTAGCTCAGAAGATGTCACACCGAGGCTTATCCGAATGCTCATTGAGCATGGTGAGGATATTCAGCGCATCAGCCAAAAAGAATATGGCCTTGATGAAATCTACCAGAAATATTTTGAAAGCAGCCCTAGTAAAACAACAGAAAATGAAAAAAGTATCCGCAATAGCTTATTCCACCGTGGCAGGAAAAAATGAACTAAACTCTAGAAAACAAAAGAGTCCTTTCCGTATTATGGTGGCAAAGGAGGTTGCAGACCATATACGAAGCTGGCGCTTTATCGTGTTACTGACGCTAGTTGTCCTGACATTTGCAGCCTCAATCTATATATCGATGGCTAATATCAAAAGCGCGTTCAATAATGTCCAGGACCCAGATCATGCCTTTTTGTACCTTAAACTCCTGAGCACAACGGATGGTTCGATGCCACCCTTCCATATTCTGCTTAGCTTTTTAGCACCTTTGCTTGGTATCAGCATGGGGTTTGACGCGATAAATGCCGAACAGAATAATGGCACGTTGACCAGGCTGGTTGCCCAACCTGTATACCGGGACAATATTCTCTTAGCTAAGTTCTACAGTGCTATGATCATCATCAGTACGCTGTTTTTTTCGCTAAGCTTACTGATGATTGGTGGGGGGCTATTTATTACTGGGGTTAGAATAGAGCCACAGGAGCTAATACGCATTATGGGATTTACCATGACCACTATAATTTATATTGCCTTTTACTTAAGCCTTTCTATATTATTTTCGATTATTTTCCGGCAGGCGGCTACATCGGCGTTGAGTGCACTTGGAGTGTGGCTTTTCTTTACTGTTTTCTATCCAATGTTAGTCAATCTAATCATTAGGGCATTTATGCCAGACCCTTCTTATCTCTCTCAACCTGAGGTGATGAGGTATAATGAGTTAATACTAGATATTCTGCGCATTGCGCCAAATCAGCTTTACAGTGATGCAGCAACCACGCTGCTTATGCCTTCTATAAGAAGTCTGGGCCCTATGAATATGGAGCAACTTTCTGGCGCTATACCTTCGCCGCTTCCCGTTAGGGAAAGCCTAATGCTTGTATGGCCGCAAATCAGCGGGATGATAGCTTGTAGTGTGGCCTGTTTTGCCTTAGCCTACTACTTATTCATGCGCAGGGAAATCAGGAGTTAGTTGGTTTGTAGTTGCTTATGATTTCTGATCCAGATAGTATTTCTCATGGTTTGATAAATTCGCTTTTTTGATGATTGGCTTCCATTCATTAAGTAACTGGCTATAAACACAAAAAGCGGCTTAAGCCGCTTTTTGTGTTTATTAAATTTTATGGTGCTTATTTTGCCAAAGCGGCAGTTCTTAAAGAAGCTTCTGGTGCGTTCATTTCTGTATTTACGGCTGCAAAACGGTCTAAGTTTAATTTAGGGGTGCTTCCCATTACCAGGCTGTGGTTTTGAGTTGTTCCGCTTAATTTTAAATCTGCACGGTCTGAAATCACAGTGTACAGGCTTTCAGTTTTCGAGTCGATTTTAGCCACCGCATTTCCGCTTAAGAATACCTGAAGGTTAGTTACATTTAACTTGCCGTCTGTTTTTACAACTGCATCATCAGATGCCATTACACGGTAAATGCTTTTTACATAAACGGTAACTTTAGCCGCCCCGTTGTCTGCAGAAGTAATTTTTAAAGCAGTTCCATCCTGGATCACTTTTACTTTTCCGCTGTTATCATCGGCATAGCTAATACCTTCAGTTCCGTTTTGAACCAGGGTAACTTCTACGTTTCCACTCACGACTACTTTATCGAAATTTTTTGGAGTAGAGATTTTAACAGGTTGTTTTTCGGTAGCCATAACTGTTGTAGAGAAGATTGAAGCGCTTAAAACAACAGCTGCCATTAAAGATTTTGCTAGGGTTGAAATTGAAGTTTTCATAATGTTTTTATTTATAGTTTTATATAATAATTTGTGAATGTTTTAATAATAAGACGGCAAGAGATGGGAAACGTTTCAGAGGTTTTAACCGTATTATACCAACGGCTGTAAGTTCTCGACGAACGCCGTTTTAAATCGGGTGAAAAATGACTGGTCTTTTTTAAATATGCTAGTCCCAATCAATTTTGGTCTATTTGTCGAAGCGTATTTAAATCAAACCTGGGAAAGGTGTCTTCAACTATATAAAAACAAGTGAAATGGACTTAATTGGCTTCCGGGTACGAATAATATTGAGGTTAGCCTGCTCTTTGTTGAGCTGGTCATAGTCTTTTTCTAGGCGCCTGCAGAACTATTGATGAATATATCTCGGAGCCATCAATTACCTGATATAGCCGGTTGGCGTGAGAAGAATGAAAGGTAGTAAACATGATATTAGGCGAGCTAATCCCAAGTGGGGTAAAACTTCGACACTGGAATTACCCTTTCGGTAATGATAAAGAAAGCCACCCAATAATATCCACGATACTAGTAGATGGCTTTGCTTGTCTCAAGAATATATTTATGATAATACTTGACTAAAATTCTTTGTTTGATCTATCCTATGTTTCTGGTTGATATAGGTGGAAATTTAACTTTTTAAGCGACCAATGTGTTTATAAGTATTAATCAGTAAGCCTGTAGGGGTGGCTTTGGAATCGAGAAAAACAAGTTCCCTTGCATCGATGGCATCAGCCAACAAGCGTTTGCCTCCGCCCAGCAAAACAGGATAAGTGATCAGTACAAGCTCATCAGCGAGTCCCTGGTCAAGCAATAATGAAGTTAGGGTCGAGCTTCCCACCACAATCAGGTCTGGACCGTCTGTTAACTTGAGATTACCAATTGCATCTAGAACATTTTCACTTAAGCTTTTAACTGGCCCCCATTTAAGGCTATCGGGTCTATTGGTTACAATGAACTTGGTCGCAGTGTTTATGGCGTTTGCCATTGGGAAATCTCCCGCATTCGGCCAGAAATTACTGAAAATATCATAAGTGTTGCGTGCTAGCAGCAAATCAAAATTGGCTCCATAGGCATCAAAGAGCATCGCCGCCCCAGCAGGGCTGCGGTAAGGCGTAGTCCACGCGCCATACTTATAATCTCCGTCGTGCTCTATTACACCATCTAGGGAGATATGTTCGAAAATCCTGATCTTTCTCATTTTGTTTACATTGATTTAAATTGTAATCCAAATTTAAAGAGGATTATAGCATACCAGTAAGGTGGAATTGCGACAATGTTGGGGTGTATTAAGTATAGAGTTAGCCCTATATCGGTTCTGGAATATACATTTGTTTCAGGCAATCAATTAGATTATTCGGCAAGTAAATCCCTATATTGTTGTAGGTATTTTTTTAGCATTATCCTTGCTTGGTGAATATGGGTTTTAACTGTGCCTAATGGAATGCCAAGCTCTTTGGCTATCTCGTCGTATTTATATCCTTCAAAATATCGCTGAAACGGTATGCGGTAATGATCTGGTAGGCTGTTCATCGCTTTCTGGATGTCTTCCATCATGAACTTTAAACCAGCACTATTGGTAGAGGAACTTTTTAAAAGGTTCTGACTGGAAAGATCATCTTCGGTACTGATAAGTTTTTGTTTTTTTTGCTCTTTATAGTAGTTATTGATAAAGGTATTTCTCATAATTACATATAGCCATCCCTTTACATTAGTACCATTATCAAATTTTTCACAAAATCTTATCCCCTTTACTAAAGTGTCCTGCACAAGATCTTTCGCATCATCTTCATCTTTTGTAAACCGCATAGCGTGTGAAAACAGCGCAGAGGTACACTTATCAGCAACCCTGATAAATTCATTTTGTTTCATGTTTTTCAATCAATTATTTCAGATGTAGGTTAAAAAATAACAACTATTGCTCTGCTTTGGTTTGAACAGAAAAACAAGAAAAATAAAAATCGTATTTATACCTGTGGAAACTCACGTTGAACGAAGATTTTGAAACTAAAAGTTTTAATTGTTGGTCCGCCCTGCTAAGGCTATCGGTACACTGTTGCACGGATTATTTTACAATTCCAGCAAAGGCGTATTCTGTGAGAAATTTATACCAGCTATCCAGAGATGGGAATGCTAAATGTAAATGTAGATCCCTTTCCAAGTTCGCTTTCTGCCCAGATTTGACCACCGTGCCGAGTGATGATTTCATTACAGATATAAAGGCCAATACCAAAACCGGCAATGGTACTCAACTTGCTGTCCTCCGCACGAAAGTAGCGATCGAAGACTTTTCCCAAGTCCTGTTCGGATATTCCCATGCCTTGGTCACTGACCCGAACTATTAAATTTTCGTTATCAGTATCACATGTTACATTGATCTTGCTGCCTTGTGGAGAATACTTCGTCGCATTTGATATCAGGTTTTGAAGGACATGGCTGATCTTATCCCGGTCGGCATTGATCATTGCGCTTTTTACAGACGCAAAAAGGATTTCATGGGTTGAAATCCGCGCCTGTATGTCTTCCTTTACCTCTATAATCAAATCAGCGATATCAAACTGTCCATGGTTTATACTGAGTTTACCCGATTCCAACCTGGACAGATCCAAAAAACCATTGATCATAGCCGTCATCTTCTCTACTTGAGAGTTTGCTTTCTCCATGACGCCTTGCACTTTATCTTCTCCAGAGTCTCTCAGCTTTCGTAATACCACTTGAATGTAGCCCTTTAGTGAGGTGAGTGGCGTTTTAAGCTCGTGGCTAACCATGGCGATGAAGTCATTTTTCCTAATTTCATCATTCTTCTGTTCGGTTATGTCCATTAATAAGCCAGTAAAAATTGAAATAGTTCCCGAGTCGTCAATTGTCAGGTTTCCCACCGCTCTTACCCATCGCAGTTTTTTGTTGTGCATGCCGATCACAGGACAGGTAACATCATAATCGCCATTATTATAGAGTGCATTTTCGAGTTTATCTTTTACAGCTTGCCGGTAATCTTCTGTGACACGCTCCAGTGCGCTTTCAAGGGTAGGCTGTTCATTGGGATAATAACCCAGAAGCTGTTTTACCCTCGCATCGGTCACAAATTCTTTAGTTGCCGGGTGAATGAACCATGTGCCGAAAGCCGCCGCGTCAATTGCTTGCCGGAGTATATTCTCCGAGTCTGAGATTTGTTTTCTTGCCTCTTGTAATTGATTGTTGGTCTGCTGCAGAGACTCCATGGTATGTCTGATTTCCGTAACATCCCGAGTGGTCCCAGCGACAGCTTCTACCTTGCCGTGGTCGTCAAACACCGGGGTGAAAATATAGTCATAGATCCTTCTGCCAAATTCCGCGTGAGGGAAGGAAACTTCTCCCCGAATGGATTTTCCTGTAGCAACGACCTGATCGATCTCCCGTTCGTGCATCGCCGCATGCCAGGGTTCGTAGCCATTTTCTAATAGCCCTTTTCCAATAGCCTGTTCAGCAGATTTGCCCCACATTGCCAGCAGGGCCTCATTTGCGTAAGTGAAACGGTATTTTAGGTCAAATACGTACATCAGATCCGGCGTTCCGGAGGTAATATTCTCATATTTTCGCTTCTGCTCCAAAGCAAGTGTTCGCGATTCGTTAAGTGCAATTTCCGCCTCTTTACGTGCAGTGATATCGCTGGCGGCGCCGAGCCATTCAATGATCTCTCCATTGTCGTCTAGTATGGGGATGGCTCTTGAAAAAGTCCAGCCCGTCGTGCCATTGACCCTATTGACCCTGTGCTCAAGGGCAAACACTTTTTTTTGCTGGATTGCCTCATCAATCGCAGCATTGACGATTTCCATATCTTCCGAGAAAACATTAATCTCTTTCCAACCTCGGATTGGCCTTTCTGCATCATGTAAAAAGCCTCGGCCGTCAAGTTCTTGCATAATCTCCCAGTCGGCGCTAAGTCTATAAACCACATCGGAAGTAGCCATCAGTAGGGCATGTAGGCGCTGCTCTAATGATGTATTTTCGAATTGATCGTGAAGGGGGCGATTAGATGTGCTGTCCATCGGGTTAGTGAATATGCTAGATTAAAAACAGAAGCAGCTAAAATTTGTTTTGTAGCGCTTAGCTTTAACTTTCGTTAAATATATCAATTCGAGCTGAAAATCTTAAAATTAAAGGTAGAGCGATGGATTTATTTCAAACTCCCAAGATGCGTATCACATACACTCCCGATCTGATATTGTAAACAACTTGTTAATCATTTTAGGTGCAAATCTCTTTAGGATGACTCTCAAAATATTTCTTAGATATCAATAGATTAGAATTACTCTGCATCTAGATGTAGTCGATAATCAAACTTTTGTAGATGGGGAATAAAAGGTTTTTTGTCTTTTAAATGAAGTGATACAAGAACACGACATTTCCCGTATATGCAGTCTTGGTCTGCCCCATGATATCAAGATCTGCCTGAATTACAACTTTTGTAATGCCCCTAAGGTCTGAAATTGAAATTAACTTCGCGCGGAGCTGCACTTGATCGTTAACCAGAACCGGGCGGTTAAATTTGAACTTTTCTATTCCATAATTTACTTCCATTTTCACACCCCTTATGTCTGCAATCTGTTTCCATAGATAGGGGATGAGCGATAGAGTTAAATAGCCATGGGCAATTGTGGCACCAAATGCACTTTCCGAACGCGCCTTATCTGTATCTACGTGTATCCATTGAAAGTCGAGGGTTGCCTCTGCAAATTTGTTGATTTGTTCTTGCTCTATCTTATGCCAGTTTGATTCGCCGATCTGCTTGCCCAAGTATGCACTGTATTCTTCAAAACTGTCAATAATTACCATAGTGTCTGCAATGTTATCTATTTGTAATATACACTATTTTAGCAAACTTGCCCTACTGAACTGAATAATCTCCAGTTTTTTGGAAAATAAATTAATAGTGTTCTTAAAAGTGATTGGCGCTTGCTATGAAGGTCTTGATTAGAGATACCCATACGCAAGGCTGCTCAAAAGCCTAAAACAACTAAGAAAGGGATTTATTGTGTGAACCAGCTTCACCTAAATGGAAAAGCAATGTTCAGCCGCATATCGCTCAAAAAACAGATCTGAGCTAAGGTTATTGATCTACAGACTTTCTATTTTGTGTTTAGGTAATTTAGCTTTTTGGGAGTAGATTTTAACAAGTTTTGCAAATTGGTCTATATCAAATGGCTTGGACAGATAATAGTCGAATCCCATGTTTATGTAGGTTTTACCTATGTCGAAATTGCAACTCGATAAAATCAACCCGGTTGCAGGTAAAACTGAGCGGACTAGTGCTGCTATTTTGGTAGGCAATGAGTGGTCTTGAAAAAAATCTATGATTACTAAATCCGGCCTGAAATCTAAAATTTCCCTGATAGGAATTGGATGAGAATAAGGAAATGGTCTAATGGTATAACCTTTTTCAATTAGGGTTAGGCTCATAACCTCGAACACTGAAGTGTCCGGTTCGTGCAGCATAATCTTTTTCATGGGGAATAATCCAAAAAAGATAGATCCATCACTTCCGGATGGTAGTATTTAAAGGAACACCAATATAGCCAAAATGATGGAGAAATCAAAATTCCTTGGCATCTGTTTTTTGAAGTGAGGAAGCTACTGAAAAACAGATGACGGCTCGTGGATAAATCTCAATCACCAGTTAATTAACCATTAATCATCTCATTATTTGTGTGCTCTTCTAAATCTCATAAAATGCCTTATAGCTATGGGATAATTAATTTTTTGCGATACCTATTTTAGAAAACACCAAAAACAGCATTATCATGATGATTAGTAGAAGCCCATTAATCCAGTGGCGGTTTTTCCACGGTTTTAAATCTACAACGCCTTTGTCCTGGGGTAAATAAGCCGTTTGCATGGGGTGAAATCGTCCAATTAAGAGCATAATTACAGTTGTCGAAATAAAAAGTAAAGCAAGGACATGTAAGAAATGAATGCCGGTATCGAAAAATATTTGAGTAAGGATGTACCCGAATAGGCAAAATATAAGCCCTATTTTAGCAGCAATTGGGGGAACTCTTTTGGTTACAAAACCAACAAACATAATGGTAAAGATAGGGATGCTGAAGGCTGCATTCATCTTCTGCATAAAGGTATAAAAATTGTCGTTAGAGAAAATAATCAGCGGTGCAATAAACATGGCAAGTAAAGAAGCAAACATTTCAAATCTTTTTGAATTTCTGAGCAGGCTTTTTTCTGTAACCACTGCGCCTTTTTTTTCTTTATAAGGTTTATAAAGGTTTAGGATAAACAAAGTGCTGGCACTGTTAAGGCCAGGGGAAAAAGAGGTGATTGCGGCTCCGAAAATAACTGCGGCAATAAAACCGCTAAGGATGGGGGGAGATACATCACTTACTACCATTGAAAACACTTCGGTGGTATTTTGTACCTTACTGTACATGTGAACAGCAATAATTCCGGGTAATATAAAAAGGAGCGGACCAAGTAATTTTCCTGCGCAGGCAAGGGCAATGCCTTTCTGGCTGGTTTTTAGATCTGAGGAGGCAAGGGCTTGTTGAACAATAACCTGTTCGGTACCCCAATAAAAGAGATTCATCAGGATCATTCCGGTAAAGATTGTTGAAAAGGGAATAGCATCAGCGGATGTACCTATAGAATTAAAATGTTCTGTTTTTGAATTAAGGATGGTGTGTATTCCTTGTTGAAGATTACCATTGCCAACATGGCTTAATCCGAAGTAAGCCAATAACAATGCGCCGGTAAACATACATATCCCCAAAACAAGGTCCGAGATTACAATCGCCTTTAGCCCCCCTAGGATAGAGTACAAACTGCCAACAAGACCAATACACCAAACCAGTATCCAGATACTACCTGAGTAACTAATGTGCCATATGTCTGAAAAGTGAAATAAGCCATTTAATGCAACAGCGCCACTATAGAGCACAATGGGCAACAGGTTCACCATGTAACTGATGAGGAATAAGAAGGAAACTAGTTTCTTTGTCGCTGGATCATACCTGCTTTCCAAAAAATCTGGAGTGGTAGACATGGCCCCCTTCAGGTAAACAGGAATTACGAATTCAGATACAATCAGCATGGCAAATACAGAGCTAACTCCCCATGCCATTACTGTCATATTGTTCACGTAAACCGATTCACTGCTACCAACAAACTCAGCGGCGCTGATATTGGTGAAAAACAATGCACTCCCAACAGCAGTAAAACTTAATGTACGGTTAGCGAGAAAAAGGCCTGTTGAGGTTGTTATCTTATGCCTTCTAGTTTTGAACCAGGAAATCAGACCAACCAGGAAAGTGACTACAATAAAAGTAATGATGGCAATGGAGTTCATTGGAGCTGATTATAAGGATTTTCTTCTGATCAGTACTGTAGGGATAATTTCTTGCACTTTCTCTTTTTTTAAAATGGCCTGTGCTACTTTTTTGCCCATTAACGAGAAATCTGCTGAATAAGTAGTAAGACCTCCGCCAACGATTTCTTTAACAATTTCATCGTTGTGGGATAAGATGCCTATGTCCTCTCCAATTTCAAAATGTTTTATTTCACAGTCCTTCATGATTTTCCATATCTCGGAGTTATCCAATGTAAAATAAACTTTGCCCTTCTCTACGCTACCAGGTTTGTATTCATTTAGTATTCTGGTGTTTACTTTGAAATCTTTGGCAAATTTTTTAAAGGATTTAATAATTTCAATAGGATCCAATGAGCCTGGTGTATGAAAAAGAATCATTTCATCAAATTTCATTATTGTTTCCGCAAGTTCAGAAAGCACTTTATAAGTCGATTGCTCAAATTCCTGGGTAATGAAGTTAAATTCACCTTCTAAGGGTTCATAACGGTCAAACATAATGAGTTTGTTGCTAGGCAGGGTTTCTAGCAGCTGCTTTGTTTTTGGATGGGGGATCGGCGAGATAACATACACACCATACTTACCTTTAATCATATCAAGCATAGTTTCAAACACGGTAATGTTGCCATGGTGAAAAAATACATCAATATGTACGTTCGGCCCAAGTTCATTTCTGAAATTTCTATAGAACTGCTCCTGAAAAGAGTCAATGAGGTACATGAGCAGGGCTACCTTAAGTGTTTGCTCTGTGTCGTCATTTGCTACGAAATACCCGAGCCTGCTTTTAGATTCTACTATTCCCCGACTAATCAGCTCTCTGTAACCCTTCATAATCGTTTCCCTTGCAAAACCGAGTTTTTTGATCAATACATTTATCGAAGGTAGTGGGGCGCCTTTTGAGATGATTTTTTCATCGATCGCATTAATGATGCCCTGAACAAACTGTTCATGTTTGGAATAGGAGGGTATTTCTTCGAGTTCTTGAATCTTTTCAAAAATGGTGAGCATATCGGAACGGTTGGTAAGGATTAATTTATTTACAGATGAAACTTGTTTTTAAGTTATTCTTACAGGTATATAAGTTTTATTTAAATCATTGGTAGGTAGTGAAAATCATTAAAACTAAGGTATTTTTTTATAAATGTCCTTTGTTTTTACATGTTTATTTCAAAATGGACTTCAGGCAGAAGTTACTGGAGCTTGAATAACGAAAGGAATGATTTGCCATGGCAAACCATTCCTTCCATTTAATTAATAGCCCGGGTTCTGATTTAGCTTTGTCCGGTTAATTTCACTTTTGGGGATAGGAAGCAAATAATGTTGGGGCTTAAATACCCTTGTTTGTACCTGGGTATAGCTGTAATTCTTGCTGGCATTACCGTTTTTAGTGATTATTACACCCATTAATGGTTTGTTTTCGGTTATATTGGCAATTTTCCATCGACGCACATCATAATAACGGTGTCCCTCCAGACATAGTTCTATTTGTCTTTCATTCCTGATTTTATTTTCGAGGTTTGTACCTGTTAAGGTGCTTGAAAGCTTGTTTTTTATGCCTGCTCTTTCCCTAATCAAATCCAAATATTGAATTGCAGTGCCATTATTGCCAAGATAAAACTGGGCTTCGGCATAATTCAGGTAAATTTCGCTTAACCGGCTAATAACCCAGAATTTATTAGTTTGGGTTTCGTTATTGAAGTTATAAGTGGTATCGCAGTATTTTCTAAAGGTATAACGGGTGACACTATTATTCCATTTGTCCCAGCCCTGGGGCGAATCCAATCCTCCCTCATAAAATTCAGCTGCATTGGTGCTCCCCACATTGTATCTGTCTTTAAAAAATTCAGGCTTCCCGTAGGGTCTTCCATCATAAACGATATCCTGATAAAAGCGAGGATCGCGATTGAGATAGGGTTGCTGTGGATTGTAGCCTGAGCTTGGATCGGTGATGTCTTTACCGTCCAGTGTTCCAAATGCATCCACCAGGTTTTGGCTAGGGGCAAACGAAGCCCATCCATGGTATCCACTGGCAGATAAAAACATTTCTACGCCCTGGAAAGCACTCCACATATACTTTTTATTGGTTAACCTCACCATGATCAATTCTGAATTTTTAGTTGTAAAAAGATCTGCATAATTACCCTTGAATAGTTGAAACGGCATATCGATTACTGCTTTTGCTGCATCCGAAGCTTTTTTCCATTTCGTCAGATCGTTACTTGTATTCCACTGTGGACTGGCTGCATATAAAAGGACTGTAGACTTTAATGCAAGCGCGGCAGCCGCAGTAACCCTTCCGTAAGTAGTTGAACTTTGTTTTTTTAACAGTTCTGAAGCTTTATCCAGCTCATCAGAGATGAAATTTGAACATTCATCATAGCTATTGCGGCTGATTTCAAAGTTACTGTTCAGATCAAAGGGTTGTTTAATTAGGGGAACACCACCATAGTCCCTGATCAATTTGAAATAAGCATATGCCCTTAAATAGGTGACCTCACCCTTTAACCTGTCGCGTAGTGCTGCATCACCTGGAACATTATCAATCTTCGATAAAAAAATATTACAGTTCTGGATAATACCATAGGTTGAGGCCCATATGTCAAAATTTCCCAGATTGTCTGGCGTCAAAGTACCTGAATTCATCACCGATGCATTGTAATCGTCAAATTTGTTGTACGCCTCATCACAGGCTGAAGACAAAGCCCATGTCCTGTTGGTTGTATTATCCCAGTTGTGCTCAGCATTGGGCAAGATGTTATAGAGATTATTTGTGAAAGCTTCTGCAAGACTTAAATCGTTCCATACAGATTGATCTGTATAAGAATCAAGTGGTGTTTTATTTAAGACATCCTTTTTGCAGGAAGTCATTATAGCGCATAGGATATAACAACAGATGAGTATTTTATTTTTCATATTTGTCGTTTTTATAAATTAACATTTAAACCAAATCTAAAAATGCGGGTTTGTGGATAGTTGATCCCGGTGATATTATTAGTTTCGGGGTCGACACCATATTTCTTCATGCCGTCGAATGAAAACAGATTGGTGGCCCCAGCAAATACTTTTACCGCACCGATACCATATTTTTCAAAGGTAACCGCAGGCAAGGAATAAGAAAGCTCAATGGTTTTTAATCGCAAAAATGCAGCATTTCGCAACCAGAAATCAGCAGATGTTGAGTTTCGGGGATCATTGGCGTTAAAAGCTTTTGGATATTCTGCATTGGGATTATCAGGAGTCCAGCGCCCATTGTACAGGTAGGATGGAGGAGCTACCAGTGAGCCTTGTGACTGTGGTAGTATCATTTGCTTGGCCATAGCCTGCCCCGACCACACCAAATTAAGGGCAATACCTTTATATTCAGCTCCCATCAATATCCCATACATGATCTTTGGTGTAGCTGACTCAGGTACCCTGACTCTGTCATCACTGGTAATATTTCCATCGCCACTTTTGTCAATCAACCAGAGATCACCCGGTTTTGCCCCCGGCATATGAGGAGAATTGTCTACCTCGGCCTGAGTATGGTAGATGCCATTGGTCTGGTATACTAACCAGGAATCAATTGCATAACCAGTCGATTTTTGCCATTCAGGTATGTTAGGTGATTCGTCACGGAAAATGATCTTACTCTTTGCATAAGTAAAATTGGCTCCGATATTATACTTGAAAGTACTCCTGTTTTCGTTATAGTTGATGGAAAAGTCAATACCCTTGTTTAATGATTTGCCAATGTTTTCAGCAGGCAGTGAAAGACCTGTATATTGTGGTACAGAGGCATTGCGCTGTGCCAAAATATCTTTCCTTAAGAAACGGAAAGCATCAAAGGTAATGTTCAGCCTGTTAGACAAGAATGCAGCATCGAATCCAATGTTTCTGGTGTCCTGCTTTTCCCATGTAATATTGGGGTTAGGCGTTGCAGAAAGATAAAGGTTTTTCACCTCGGTATAGTCATCCCCAAAATAAGTATAATAAATAGGATTGCTTACCAATTGGTATCGGGTTACATATAGGTACTGAGCGACTGCATCGCTACCCATTAAGCCCCATGAGGCACGTAATTTTAACTGGTCGATCCCTTTAATATTGTCCTTAAAGAAACCTTCTTCAGAAATTTTCCAGCCTAAAGATACAGCAGGGAATAATCCCCATCTTTTGTCTGTTGGGAAATTAAAAGAGCCATTGTAGCGGAAAGAGGCTTCAGCAAGATATTTATTCTTATAAGCATAAGCCAGCCTTCCCAAATAGCTTTCCCGGCCATCCTGAGAAGCTGAACCGGTGGCATTCTGATCAACAGCACTTCCGGTGAAAAGCTGATCAAGCTGATTACTCAACAAATCTCTTCGGTAAGCGTATATTCTGTTCCATTTGCTTACTGTTTGCTCAAATCCCGCAAATGCATTGATGCTATGGTTGCCGAATTGATGGTCATAAGCCATTTTGATGAAATAGGTATTTTGGTTGGATAACTGGGCGTCCTGTGCCAGACTCAGAATACTGGTGCTAGCTCTCTGGTTGCTATAGGTTTTGCTCGCAGCATCGTAGGTATAGGCATCCCAGGGCTGGCGGAATGTTTTTTGTTCAACATATTTATAGTCGAATGCAGCATAGCCGTTTAAAGACAAGCCTTTAACGATATAAGGCAGTTTCAGGTCAAACCCAAGGGTAGGGTTTACCGTGTAATAATTGGTATGATCATAACCAGGCAACGAAGAGGTCATTATTGCCGGATTTCTGCCATTTGATATTCCGGCATTGATATACCCGTTAGGCCAGTATACCGGTAAGAAAGGGTACATACTTACCGCTTCATGCAAAGTTTGGCTTAAAGAAACCACCGGATTGTTCTTGTCTTCCTTGCGGGCGGCTATGTCCAGGTTAACTTTCAGGTTTGGTGAAATGGTGGCGTCAATGTTCGAACGGATATTGAACTGTTTAAACCGCTGTTCGCTATTCCTTAAGTTACTCTGTTGATCGAGGGTCTGTCCGGAAAAAAAGTATTTGACCTGTTCCCCTCCACCCTGTACAGAAATCGAATGATTGTTCTGTGGTGCGTTTTTTCTGAATACCGCATCCATCCAGTCTGTACTGGTATAGTTTGGATCGTTACCTGCTTTATATTTATCGATTTCACTTTGTGCATAAGGTGCGGTATTCCCCTGGTTGAGGTTTAATTCATTAAAGTAGGTCATGTATTCCCATGCGTTAACGCGGTGGGTAAACCTGGTTAACTGCTGGATGCTGTATGAGCCATTGTAGTGAATTTCAGCTTTACCCGTTTTACCTCTTTTAGTGGTGATTAAGATAACACCATTCGCTGACCTCACCCCGTAGATAGCAGCCGAAGCATCTTTTAAGACTGTAATATTCTCAATGTCGTCTGGGTTAATGCGATTCAAATCTCTATCCGGGATTCCGTCAACAACAATCAGCGGACTGGTACCTCCACCAAATGAGTTCAATCCCCTGATCAATAAACTTGCACCATCAGCCCCAGGCTCTCCGGAGCGGTTATTGGTAATCAATCCAGGTACCCGTCCAGCTAAGGAATTAGAAACAGAAGGTGAAGCATTTTGAAGTACCTGTTCTCCTTTTACAGTACTCACAGCACCTACAACATCTGATTTTTTGCGCGTACCGTAGCCAACCACTACCACTTCATTTAAATCGGCGTCTTTACTTTTGAGGATAACATCAACTGTAGCAGAACTAGTGACTTTGCGCTCCTGGGTGATGAAACCAACGTAACTAAAGACTAATATCGCCTGGTCATTGGGAGAGGTAATGCTGTAATTACCATCATTGTCGGTTGTTGTACCATTGTTTGCATCTTTTATTTTTATACTCACTCCTGGCAATGGAAGGCCTTTTTCATCGGTTACCTTACCTTTAATTTTAAGGATGTTGATGGCAAGTTCAGGGCCTGGGCTAAGTATTTTGTGTGCTGTTGAAAAATGACGGCGGGTAGAGAGTTTTGCATTCGCCTGGCTCAAAACAACCAAAGCAATTAGTGCTGTGAAAGGCAAGGCGGGTGATAATTTGGGAAAGCGAAGCCATAGCAAAAGCCTGGCTTTTGAATTTAAATTCATATTTTTGAAAACTTAGGGTTAAAAAATTATGTCGATTACTCAATTTGGCTAATGGTAACCTTTAGATTTGCCGGATGGTGCTACGAACACTTTCCGGCTTTTTATCAACTGGTTACCCGACTGATCTTTTTTATACTTGTATCTTTCTGTTCATCTTTTTTAGTTGTAAGGTTTATAATTTGGTTAGTTAAAATTTATCTACTATCGGCTATAGCTGTGTTTGTCTTATAATTTTATTTGAGTGGTTTTACCTTCTGGGACTAATTGGGTGGTATGTGTCCCATTTGGTTTTGTTACGGTTATCTGAATTTTCTTACCGGCTAACCTTTCGATTTTCAAATCAAAAACGGTATTGAATGCATTGATATTCCGCAGAGTCATCTTTTTCCAGTCTTCAGGCAGTCTTGGTGAACACTCGAAGCTGTTGAATCCAGTTGGCCGCATGCCAAATAAGCCTTCGGTAAATATTCTACAGTATAGACCACTCTCAGCTGAGAGATGTCTTTGATTGCCTTCAGGGTAGGCTTCTACTGGATATGGGACGTGTTCGCCCAAAAGTCTTCGGCGCGAATAGTATTTAAGGAACTTCATCGCCTGATCAGTTGCTCCAGCCTGAAGTACGCCCCGAAGCCCATACAAAGTAGAGCGATCCCAGAAGGTTTCCTTTCCGGCCTCAGTTGCCAAACCATCAACGGTCCACAACTGCGGTGAAAACAAGGCGGCGATGGTACCTTTGCTGCGTCCGTAAATTCCCATAGCAAGGGGCATGCTGATCCAGGCGCGTAAGGTATTGTTGGTCTCGTAGTATTTATAGGTGTCATAACCTGCTACACTGGCTCCAAAATACTTCTCGATATTACCTTTAAGTTCATTCGCCCGATTCGAATATTCATTGATTTGTTTTTCAGGCAAATGCAATTGCCTGGCTAACATCGTTGCCGATACCAGGGCGTCATAATACAAACAGTTGGTAGAGAGATTCGCTTTACCTGAGGGAAATCTGCCTTCCAGTTCATCGCTTTGCGATTCGACTACTCCTTGCTTATTGATATGCCTGCTATTGTATTCAAGGCACCAGCTGATTAGTGGCCACAATACTTTTGCCGAGTCGGCTTTGCCATAAGCAAGTGCAAATCTTGAGGCGCCATAGGCGATCATCGCCTGGTCACCCCGATCTCCGGCTCCATTCCATACAGCATCCCCTTCAGCTACAATTGAGCTAGGTAAGGGGTGGTATTCAGGGTTCATATAGGAGGCAAACATCCGGTAGCAATTCATAGCGGATTGAATGCCAATGCTATCTCCGGAAAAAGCAAAATAGGGACTGATATATTCGGCCTGATCGTTTGCCCATATCGCAGCATAATATTCAAGTCCTCCCGGGCCATGTAAATATCCACGCTTGGTCTTAAAGATGCTTTCTGTTGCCCTTATTTTTGCAAAAGCAAAGGCTGTGTTTAAAATACTGTCCGGTGTTTCTAGCTGTAGGGGGGATACGATTTTGCCGATGCGTTTAACTCGCTCTTGCTCTTCTACTACAGGATCTATAGCAAATGGCTTTTCGGGATGATCTGTCGCAAAATAGCAAACTGAAAAAACTGTAGACTGGCCGGGTGAGAGAATACGGCTACCTTCATTGACCGTTTGCATCACTATGGTATGTGGTGATGATTTGCTTTGTAAGGTATCGGTTGTAACACTGCGGACAAGTTTTTCCATGGCGACCCTTACCGGTTTATCACTGGTATTGCGGAGAACAAATTTTTCAACTGCCATAGGTTTTTCGACAGATGGAAACAGGCTGCGTTCAATCTCAATCCCGTTTGTTGTTCCCGCATCAGCTGTGATGCGCATAAGGCCATGGTGGTTAATTTTTTTTGAAATAAATGCCAAATTCCCCCTTTGTTCACGCCTGGAAATATCCATTTTCAAAAGCCTGTTGTTGATATAAATCTGTGGCAGTTCATTATCCTGGAAAGTATAGGTGATATGACTCCTGGTTTCATCTGGTAGTATCCTAAATGTGGGGAAAACTACTTTACGGATTATTCTTAAGACACCGGAAGTGTCAATCCGGTAATCTACCCATAGCGAAACCTTTTCTCCGGACATTTCGATGTGATCGGCATGAGGCAGGCTTTTGTTTGTTTGCCAGCTTATACTTCCATTAGGTTGTATAGCCCACCTGTCTTTTTGCTCAGGTAGGGATATCTGCTGGCTATAGAGCTTGAAACTAGAAACGAAGAGCAGTGAGGTTAGGAAGGCTTTGTTTTTTAGGGCTTTCATTCGGATTTTATCGTTTAAAAATGGGATTTACATCAACTTTTATTTGCATTCCAGGCTTTACCTCTAGCTCAATCCAACTGGTCATTTTCCCGTGTGGGCTTGCTTGTTTTCTGGTAGCTTTTGGAATGCCATTAACAGTAGCGCGGGGATAATTTCCTGAGAAAATAGCTTTCCACTTAAATGGCCTTGCCCCTAAATTAAAGATTGTTGATTGATAGGAACTGCTATGGATAAGTTTGATCCTGGTCTGCAGCACAGGCAAATTGTTTACCGTAGCTGACCCTTTGCCATTAGTCCTGAATAATGTGCTGATTGTGGTTGTTTGAGCATCCGCGGCAATGCCCATTAAACCTTGAACAATGCCATCGACCACCCCAAAAGAAACCTCTGGATATTCCCTTCTGGGGGTAGTTGGATCTGAAAGATAAAGGATATATTTTCTTGCCTGATCCCATTCGCCATGCTTATAGAACAGGTAAGGCAAATAGGAAGTAGTTTCTACATTGCTTTTTGTTGAAGCAATTTGCGCTAGATGTGGCTTGACTCTGGTGGTGTCTTTCAAAGCGTCGAACCAAAGCAGGTAGGGAATAGGCTCATTTTTTACGAATTTGCCATTGCTACTGTAATAGAGGTAATAATGTCCCTGCTCAGCATTCCACCAATCAGCTTCCAATCGCTCACGGTAACGCTCAGCTTTTTGGGCATATAATTTAGCTTGTCTGGGCAGCCCTTTTGCTGCGAGTATGTCGGAATAAGTTTGTAGCCCGCGATAAAGTGCAGCAACCAGATCAACACCAGTTCGCATGTTGGGGATTCCCTCAGAGTAGGAAGGCAGCCCACGGCAACTGTGGAAATAATCCTTTTCATTGTAAGGAATAGGGGTATGTAGGTGTGCAGGCCTTTTTAACAAAGAATCACAAGAGAGCACCCAGGTTTCAATATATTCTTTAATTGTTTTTTCTTGGAAGTACACAAAAGATGGGTTATTGATATAGTATTGATTTCCCGTCCAATTATACAGGCGCCAGGTTGCAAAAAGTACATCGAAATTGGCGGGTAGATTGTACCAGAATTCTTTGTCATTCCTGTAATCCTCAGGAGCAGGTTTGCCAAGTTTATTAATTTCCCAGTAAGAGCACCAGTTTTTACTGGCAGAAATGTTTTTGGCAAACAAGGTAAACATGTTTAGGTTTTCTCTACTTAGGCCTAATATTTCCGCGCCGATACTTTGGTGCGCCGCATCGCGCATGCAAAATGCATAGCGGGAGGGGAGGGCAGCTTCATACCACGGCCCTACCGGGTCGCTACTGGCTCCTTTATAATTTAGCGCCGTTTTTTTTGCCCAGTTAAAAGCATGCTCTAAATCTTTATCCGAGGAAGTAAAACTAACCTGGGCTGAAGCGGTTGAAAATCCATAAAATAGAAATATCAAAAGGATAAGTCTACATGGATTAAAAATCATGGTGTAATTAGGGTATATCATTTGCATTTACTTTAATGCTCAATTTATTAAAGTCCAGGAAAAAGACCTTACACAAGGTTATTGTAGCGCTCATCTTTTTGGAATGAAATCAAGAATAAATATTTGGTCTGGTCTAATCTGGTCTATAGCAATGTTAGAGAATTATTTTTGTATTTGCAAATTTATTTTAGAGGAATAGTTGCGCAAACCAATTCGATTGACAACATTCGAGTTATTGTTTTTTTGGGTGAAAACCGAAAAGGGGCTAAGCGAAAGAAGCAGCAATAAGGCAGTGCCGACTAAACCTACCTTGATGATTTATGAGGGGGGCATCCTGCCCAATAGCTTTTCCTTAAAAAAAGCTATAACAATAGGCAAAATAAAGAAAAAATCAAGTTGGCTTAATTCAGGAAAACCTCATCTATAAATACCCACCCTTTTTCGCCTTTGCCGGGATGCCAGGCGGGCAGGCTTCGAAGCGGTTTTACGATCAGTTTGATTACAGTTACTTTCTTCTGCTGAAAGCTGCAGCTGTAGTTTTCTATGTAAGGCATGCTTTCCTTAGTTGGTTGAACTGGTTTTAGCTTTTTTAACAGACTGAGTGAACCTGTATTGCTGCCTCCCCAAACCTCAATTTCCAAGGGTGGCATGATAAAAGATCCAATATCAATTAACGACCTGAATGCGACGGAACCTACCATTACTGGTTGTTTAAAAAATAGCAAGGCCTCGAGTGGGGTTTCTCTGTAAGCTGTCCAGCTTGTGCCGGCAGAAAAACTAAGGGGGCCAAGTTCGCCGTCAAAAAGTGCATTGCTAGTTTTAATAGCAAACTTTTTATCCGGAAGGGTAAGTAGCTTTATGCTATCTGGACTAAGGTTGCTCCTGTAAAAATTTTCTTGTGTGGTATTGCTGCTTATCCAGCCTTTGAGATAAGATTTTGCTTTAATGACTGTAGACTTTCCTATAACAAGGGGGGCTTTGTAAATCGGCGACTTAATACTGTCTGGTTCGGTGCAATCAAGGGTGTAACGGATAACAGCACTTCTAATTGAGCTTTTAATTTTTACAGAAAGCTCGCCCTTGAAAGTTTTCTTCCCTCCATCTATTATTGGTGCATTCAATTTTGCCTTAACTGTATCGCCATTAAAGCCCATATCGAACTTAATGCCAGGGAAACCACCCTTAAGCGAACCCATTTCCTTTTCACTAATTGGCGTATTCCATAGCTGGACAGTTTTGAGTTTTTTCAACTTTTTCAGCGCATTAAGCATACTTATGTTTACTCCCGTTCCGGAAAGAGAAAGCTCGTTTAAATTATGTAGATCGCTTAGATATTTGAGTCCGCTTCCTTTAACATTGGTAAAGGCCAAATTCAAACGCCTTAGGTTAACGAAATTTCCGATTACTTTTAGCTCCTCATCACCAAGTGGCATTTTGCTGAGCTGCAGCGAAACGATGTTATTTTTGATGATATCCAATTCAGCGAGCTGCTTTGAATTGTATTGTGCCGCGCCATAAAAACTAACGGCTACGGCATTTGAACCTACATCAACTGGGACCACTGATCGATAATCGGTATTTAACTGCGCTACTTTGCTTCTATCTAAAGCAGGAAGATGTTGATCTTCATTGTTGTCATTACTGAAAAAACTTGCTGCAATTGTCCGTAATGAATCGCTGGGTGATAGTGCTATTACTTTTTGAGTGAAGCTTGCCCCACCCTTTATCCACAGGTAGAGCACTTTTATTTCCTGGTCTGTTAGTTGCAGCTTTCCTTTGGGAGGCATGTGGTCTTTATGCTCCTCGGGTAGGTGTATGCGTTGCATCATTCGTCCGAAATCAGCTTCAGCAAGGTTCCATAACTTGCCATTTTTGCCGCCCTTTAAAAGCGACTGTTCATTTTCCATAATCAATCCGCCTTTAGCTTTGCTACTGTTATGGCAACTGATGCATTTCTGCTGGAGAATGGGTTTAACCAGATGCTGGTATATTACAGCATCTGCCAATGAAACACGCGGGGTGGCTTCACTTGCTTTAATGGGTAGTAACAGGAAATCGTTGCCATGTGTAAGGTTTGCACCGTAATGACCTGCTGCTAATAAGAAAAGGCTTGCGCAAACACCTACTGATGTTACAGCGAGCTTGCTTTTGCGGATGGCATTTCTTGCCGCGTACCATAAAAAACTCAACAGTGCGCAGATCGCACCCAACCATTTGTGTACAGCTACCTCATTTCCATCGTAGCCACTTTCTTTGGATAGAAAAAGTCCCATTAATGCTGCTATTACCGTAGTGAAACAGGCGGCAAGCAATACCCAGTTAGCCATCTCTTTCAGTAAAGCCTGTTTTGACGAAGTCGCCATTACCTCAAAAACAAAGGCCAGTAGTAAAAGTACAATCGGAAAATGGAGCACAAGTGGATGTGCCCTGCCAAGCACTTGCAAAAAAACAGGCACTTTTAGCTGGTCGCCAAAGAACAATAAGAAGATTAACAGGCAATTGAGCATGATGCACAAATTGAAAATTATTCCCTGCCACTTAAAGTATTTTGTCATTTAGTATAATTTAACTTCGTCTATAAACATCCATGCTAATTTACCTGCGCCCTGGTGCCATGAGGGTAATTTGTTGTTGTACAATACCAGCTTAACTTTGTCAGTCTTGCAGTTATTAAGTTCCAATATAATTGCGCTGCATTGTACTTTTTCATTTTTTTCTAATGGTGTACTTACCGTAGTTAAAACCTGTGAAAAACCATTAGTTTGTTTATCATAGGCATAAACTACCGCCTTAGAGGGCGGAAAAATCCATGCCTGTTGGTTTTGAAGTACATTAATAAGCACTTTGCGTAAACTTTGAACCTTACCCGTTTCAATGATGAGGCTTACCGAATCCTTGTCATAACCCAACCAGGTAGGGCTATTGTGATTGGTTATGCCTCCCTGATTGTCAGAGAGGATACTAGGCTTATTTCTTTTGTAAGGCCCGCTGGCCTCTGGAAAATGAACCATTACTGGAATTCCGCTTTTAATAAAGGTGGCCTCAACGATTTCGGAAGCTCTAAAATCTTTTGAATTTGCCCTGGCTTTAATGGTTGTTAATTCTTTGTTGATCAGAATGGGCTTGTTATACTTTTTGGCTTTACTTGTCTCACCATCAATACTATAAGTAATGTAGGCGCCCCGCTGTTCAAAAACAATGGGAACTTTTAACCTGTCATCAAAAAAGATGGATTGATACTTAATCAAAGGTGGAGCCAGTTGAAAACTGTCTTGAGCCCTTGCATTACTGCACAAAAAAAGCAAAACAAACAGGTATTTGTATTTCATAAACAGGATGCGATTTAGGCTATGGGCTCTAACTTGTATGGATAGACTTTGCCAGAGTTCCATTGGGCCACATAAAGATTTTCTTCATCGTCAATGCATACATCGTGTGGATAGTCAAATGCCTTGATTGTTTGATACATTTCTTGGAGCTTTCCTTCTTTATATTGGGGCGCGCTTCCAGCGAGATTGGATATCACTTTGTTATGCTGATCGAGTATAGTTACGAATCCGGATTTTTGAGATTGCCTGCTATTGGTCTGCAATACCGCTGCATATAAATGCTGGCCATGGATAACTGGGCGGCACACCCAGGCGCCAGGCAGCTCTACTGTGTCGAGGTAAGTTCCATCCATCGCATATTTTTTAAAGGCATTTTGCTGCCGTGAGGTTACCATGAGTACGGGTTGGTCATTCCTGGTATCGATACAAATGCCATGAGCGTTGAGCAAGTGTTTGTTTTGATCACCTCTTCCTCCAAAATGCCGGATATAATTGCCTTTATAATCGTACTGAATAATAAAGTCTTTGCCGTAACCATCTGCCACAAAAATATCCCCATTGGAAGCAATTGCCGTTTCGGTTGGCACATACTCCTCTGCTTTTAAGTATTGGCCCGTTTCTTTGGGGTAGTTAAGCTCCAAAAGCACCCTGCCATCAATTGTGGTTTTTATAACCTGATGCCTGTTGTTATCGCATATAAAGAGCACATCTGTTCCATTTTCATTAAATAGGGTTAACCCGTGTGCACCAGGATAGCTGGTTCCCCAGGATTGCAGAAACTTACCGTTCTTATCATAGAATATTACGTTGTTTTTGGTTTCGTTGGTGAGCAGTAAGATACGCCCTTTACTGTCCTGGACCATTTCGTGGCAATCGTTAACAGGATTTTTGGATACGTCTGCTTGGCTCCACTTTGTATTTATCCTGTAGCGTTTTTTACCATGGCCAAGTACAACCTCATTATAGGCCAACCATTCTGGAACGTATCTTGCACCTATAGCACCCAAAGCCATATTCCTAACAAATTCTTTTCTATTCATTTGCTCATTGTTCAAAATTTAAAATACTTGCAATACCGGACCATTCTCCCTTTAAGCAATCAGGTCATTGATAACTTTTCCTGCTACATCGGTAAGCCGGTAGCGCCGGCCCAAATGTTTATATACCAAACGTTCGTGGTCAAGTCCCATCAGGTTCAAGGCGGTTGCATGAAAATCATGTACATGTACAGGATTTGACACAATGTTATAACCAAACTCATCTGTTTCTCCATAAACACCAGGTTTCACGCCGCCTCCTGCCATCCACATGGTAAAGCAACGGGGATGGTGATCCCTACCGTAATTGTCTTTGGAAAGTTTTCCCTGGCAATAATTAGTCCGGCCGAATTCGCCTCCCCATATTACCAAAGTTTCATCGAGCATTCCCCTTTGCTTAAGGTCTGTAATTAAGGCTGCTGAAGCCTGATCGGTATCCAGACACTGCCCGGCAAGTTCTTTTGGTAGATTGCCATGGGAATCCCAGCCCTGGTGATAAACCTGAACAAAGCGGACACCACTTTCAGAAAGTTTTCTTGCCAATAGACAGTTGGCAGCATAAGTGCCAGGAACCAAGCAGTCGCCTCCGTAGAGTTTGATAATCGATTCGGGCTCCTTGCTTAAGTCGGTTACCTCGGGAACTGCAGTCTGCATTCTGTAAGCCATTTCATACTGCTGTACTTTCGCTTTTATTTCTGGGTCGCCAACCTGCTCATAAGCGTCGTTATTTAGCGCTGAGAGATGATCAAGCATTTTTCTTCGTTCGGTTTTATCCATTCCATCGGGATTATTAAGATATAGCACGGGGTCTTCGCCACTGCTAAACTGCACGCCCTGATGAATTGAATCCAAGAAACCATTGGTCCATAGTTTCGAATAGACGCCCTGCCCATTCCCTTTGCCTTTAGAAAGCAATACACAAAAGGCGGGTAGGTTTTTATTTTCGCTGCCCAGGCCATAGCTAAGCCAGGCCCCCATGCTGGGACGGTTGCCCACCTGTGCGCCGGTTTGGAAAAAAGTTAAAGCAGGGTCGTGGTTAATGGCTTCGGTGTAGAGACTTTTTACGATACATAAATCATCGACAATGCGGGAGGTATGGGGTAAAAGCTCGCTCATCCAGGCCCTGTGTTCACCGTATTGGTTAAATTTGAAGGCCGTACCTGCAAGCGGGAATTTGGCCTGTCCAGAGGTCATGCCTGTAAGTCTCTGCCCTTTTCTGACCGATTCAGGTAAATCTAACCCGTGCATCTGCTGCAGTTTGGGTTTGTAATCGAACAGGTCTAGTTGTGAGGGTGCACCATTTTGAAAAAGATAGATGATGCGTTTGGCCTTTGGCGCAAAATGCGGCAAGCCAGCAACGATTGCGTCTTCAACGGATTGGGGGTTAAGCAAATCAGGAATCAACAAACTGCCTAGTGCAGCTCCACCAATACCCATTCCAAGGCCAGTTAGAAACCGGCGGCGGTTCATGCTAAGGCCATGTTCCAATATTTCTTTTTCCATTTTTATTTGGTTATCGATAAGAATCAACAAGAGGGCTTAACCCTTCACTATTGCTTCCTCCATGTTATAGATTATATTGATTGCCCTCATTAAGGCAGCTACTTCGATTATGCTTGCAGAATCTTTGCGATGCGGGTACTCCCCTATATTTAATGTTTTTTCAGCCATATTCTTTTTTTGCCTGAACATCGCCAACTGGTCTTTATAATAAGCATTAAGTAACCCCATTTCCTTTTCGAATGGTCTTCGGCAAATGATACTCTCAAATGCCGTACGAATGGCCTGCTCTGGGTTTCCTTTATTTGTTAGCAAAGTTTCGGCAAATACCCTTGAGGCTTCAAGCGCTGTTGGGTCGTTCATCATAACCAGTGCCTGGAGCGGAGTGTTGGTTTTTAAACGGTTAACCTGGCACTGGTCTCTGTTACTGGCATCAAAAATCATCATCGATGGGGGAGGGACAGTTAGCTTAATAAATGTATACAAGCCACGCCGATAGATATCTTTTCCCTTATCCTGCCTGTAGACAGCCAGCTGCCCCCTGCCTGAGGTGGCCATTTCCCAAAGTCCCTTAGGCTGATAAGGTTTTACGCTTGGGCCTCCAATTTCTTTGTTTAATAATCCGCTACTGCTTAGCAGCATGTCCCTGATAGCCTCAGCGGGGAGGCGCATACGCGAGGCTCTTGCATAATAAAGGTTTTCGGGATCTTTATTCAAAAGTTCTTTGGTTATTTTCGACGACTGGCGATAAGTGGCAGACATCACTATCTTTTTAACCAGTAGCTTCATATTCCATTCGTGCTCCATAAAATCTGCGGCCAACCAATCTAGTAATTCAGGATGGCTAGGCAAACTGCCCTGCATGCCAAAATCGCCCACGGATTTTACAATTCCCTTTCCGAAAATCTGTTCCCATAGCTGGTTCACGAATACACGGGCAGTTAACGGGTTTTGCTTACTAACTGTCCATTGGGCAAGGCCCAACCTGTTTTTTGGGAACTTTTTAGTATCAAAATTCATCACTGCCGGCAATGCCGATGCGCTTACCGCTTCGCCATATTGATCATAAACACCGCGTTTAAGCAAATAGGTTGTACGTGGCGTATCAACTTCACCCATAACCGAGACTTTTACAGCCCCGGTATCCTTTTTGTTTACAAACCTGAGGATTTTTTTGACATCATCATCGCTTAAAGCAAGTATTGGTGTTTTGGCAGGACCTGATCCCACAAGTCCTTCAAGGCCTTTTTCCTTGCTTGTATTAAAAAAGGCAAACAGCTGATAGTAATCCTTTTGTGCAATAGGGTCGTATTTGTGATCGTGACACTGTGCACATTCTACTGTAAGGGCAAGTAAGCCCCGGGTATAGGTTTTTACTTTGTCAATACCGTACTCTACCCGGTATTCTTCAGGTATTACTCCTCCCTCTTCAGTTATTTTATGGTTCCGTAAAAATGCGGTAGCGAGTAATTGTTCCTTGCCTGCGTTGGGCAAAAGGTCACCAGCCAGCTGCCAGGTAATAAAGCGGTCATATGGGATGTTTGAATTAAATGCATGGATCACCCAATCGCGATAAGGCCACTGTGACCTGTAATCATCATCCTGATAGCCATAACTATCGGCATATCGCGAAACATCGAGCCAGTGGAGCGCCATTTTTTCTCCAAACTGTGGCATAGCCAACAATTGGTCTACCACCTTTTCATAGGCTTGATTGCTATTATCGTCACTAAATGTTTTTTGGAGCGCTAGACTTGGAGGAAGCCCTGTTAAATCTAAAGATAATCTCTTTAATAACTGTTCTTTGCTGGCCTCTTCATTTGCTTTTAGGTTGTGCTGTTTTAGTTTTTCGGCGATGAAATAGTCTATTTCGTTTTTGGCCCAACCTTCTTCTATTTGTGGGAGTGCCACTTTTTTAGGCAGTACAAATGCCCAATGTTTCTCATATTTTGCGCCTTGTTTTATCCATTTGGTTAAAATTTCTATTTCATCTTTGTTCAAAACACCAAGATGCGATGCAGGTGTCGGCATTTGATAGGAAGGATCGGTTGAGTTGATCCTTTTAATCATTTCAGATTTCTCTGGCTTACCCGCAACAATGGCATATGCACCCTTCGTTTCTCTTAAAAGTGCTTTGGCACTGGCTTCTATATCCAGTCGCAGTCCGGCTTCCTGCTTGTTTTTATCAGGCCCGTGACAGGCAAAACATTTATCAGAGAGTATAGGGCGCACTTGGTAATTGTAGGTGATTTCATTGCCGCTAGCCGCCGAAAGTTGGTTTGTTCCCGTTAACCAGGCTATAATCACAGCAATGCTGATTACAACACATGCAATAATCTTTAATTTCATAAGCAGGGTTTATAAATGGTTATAAGAAACCTTAATTCAATGCTTACCCCAATGTTTTAAACCATTCATATCAGTAATGCTTTGGATTGGTTTCGTAACAGGAAATTAAAAAGGTGCCTTTTAAAAACAAGTTCTTCACTTATGTTGAAAAAACTGAAGGCATTAATCTAATTTCGCGAAAAAAAACAAAAAATCAATAACCAATTAATTTACAATTGATTCCGTTATTGTAAATTGGCGGAACCAGGGCAATCAATTTGGTTTAAACAGTTTGGAATAGCGATTTAAAACCAATTCAAAATCTTTAGTGTGTTGTTTCTCTTCTATCTGTCAATTAACAATGCCGATAAAAATAGAGGGGAACTCAGCATAAAACTAGTCTAATATTGACTATTTATGATGTTATTTTTGCTTATGAAAAATGGCTTAAATAAGCCACTTCAAAATATTCCCTTCTTCACAATAATTGTAAAGCCCTGAGTATGCTCTCAACTATGCTGAGGTGCTGATAAATTTGGTGACGCTTGAACAGTTCTTTTCTGAGCGCAAATCAGCAATCTCTTTAGTTCCCCAAGAGTGCTTAAGGGAGATCGTGCTGAATTCGTTGCTTTATTGAGTTTTTTTTAAAAAAAAATATTGCCAACCAAGTTTGTACAACTTTACTCTTTATGGCTGTGGATGGTTTTTTGTCTACAGCCAAAATTAAGGGTTTTAGGTGTGTTTTGACTTTGGATAAGTCTAATTGAGCCCGCGCCAAGCCTCGCGCTTTGCCTCACTCCAGATTAGATTTGCTCTCTGGCGCTGATTTGACCTTGGGAATGCTTGCTAGCCAGGCAGCTGATTTTATTTTCCAACAGGGGCAATAATCTAAAATTTATTTCCGTTATTTATACCGAGAGCGTTAATTTAGATGACGGGGATAGAACTTAGTTTTATCTCCGTTTCTTTTTTATGACGAGTGCTCGCCTGCGATTTTTCTTAGCATTCCCCTGAATATAAAATAGTGAAAGGGCAGCATTGCGATCCAGTATAGCCTTCCTGATATTCCCAGCGGGCGGAAGGTGGCAATTTGGTGCACGCAGTTCTCCTTGTCGATGCAGAATTCCAGCCAGGCCTCGCCAGGAAGCTTCATCTCAGCATATAACAGGAGGCGTTTTTGGCTTCTTTCGGATAGGATCACCCGCCAGAAGTCCAGTGCTTCTCCAGGCGAAGTTTCTTTTGCGTTTCTCCTCCCACGCCTTAATCCCACACCGCCGAAGAGGCGATCGAGAAATCCGCGAAAATCCCATAACCAATCCCCATAATACCAGCCGTTACTTCCTCCGATGGAAAAAATGCGGTCTAATGCTATCTCGGGGTTGTTTGTATGCATGGTTTGCTTGTCGGTGAGTACACCAAACTTTGGTACTTGGATATGTTCTGACATTCCATTTTGAAAGATGCGGTTTGAAGGGGAATCTTTCCAGCTTGATAATACCAGATTCTGTTCGATCTTTTCAAAGGCCATCTCGATGGCCGCTTTATATGGGATTGGCTGAATGTTCAGGTCTTTCGATAGGTCGTTCTTTTCGGGAATAACATCAATTTTCATGCTGTCAACCAGGTTCCTTGCTAGAGAATAGGAGGTAGAGGTTACAAAATAAAGCCAATAGGAGGACAGTTTGGGCGAGAATACAGGGACAATTATAATCTTCCTTTTGAGTTTCCTGACTTCAGCAAATTGTTCGAGCATTTGCTTATAGGTCAACATATCAGGTCCATAAATATCAAAATGTTTGCCGAAGGTACTTTTTCTATCTAGAACACCTGTAAGCAGCTGGATAACATTCCGGATGGCAATGGGTTGGCATCTTGTTTTTAGCCACTTGGGAGCGACCATTACTGGTAGTTTTTCCACTAAATCTCGGATGATCTCAAAGGAGGCGCTGCCCGATCCGATGATGATACCAGCCCTCAGTGCGGTCAATGGAGTTTTACCCTTGCCCAGGACTTCTTCCACAGCTTTTCTACTCTTCAAATGTGTGCTGAGCTGTTTTTCGTTAACTATGCCGGAAAGATAGATAAGCTGTTTTGCGCTGGTATTATTTAAATACTTAATGAAGTTTTCAGCGGAAGCGAGTTCAGCACTCGAAAAATCGCCAGCCGAACTCATCGAGTGGACAAGGTAGTATGCTGCATCGATATCTTTTGGTAGCTTTTCAAGTGAAGTTAGATCGTATAGGTCTGCCTGGAAGGTCTTCACCTGATCCCTTTCATATTGGTGGATGTCGAGCCTAGCAGTGTCGCGTACGGCACAAAGCACTTCGTGTCCCATTTCGATGAGAACGGGCAAGAGTCTTTTCCCTATATATCCGGTGGCACCGGTAAGCAGTATTCTCATTACTCGTAAACAATAAATTGGCGGTTTTGTTGATTTTTTTAGTTACGGATGTAAATGTCGTTCTGCGCCGTGGGTTAGATGGATAAGGACGATTCGGGACGGTAAAAATTTCATCTAATAATGGTTTTGCAACCTAGGCAGTCGCCATCTGCGTGATAAAATTCGGTGTAATTTATCCTCGCTATCCGATTTTCTAATGACGTCAAGCCTACTGCAAAACCAGGGGCATGGGGTAGATCTGGTATTTCTTTTTGTGAGAAGCATTATCAAACTCTCACCGAGCGGTTAGTTTTTCTCGCTCACAAGCTCTGTTCGATGTTTTGCTCCTGCTGACCGCAATTTGTCATAATAAACCTGATATAGCTCTTCAAGCGCGTTGCCCTTGTTTTTAACTGTATGATACTTAACGTAATCCAAAAGCGTTCGGTTGTCAGTATAATCAATTTTATTTAATGGAAGCCGCCAACGAATGGCGTCATCAATAAATTCTGTAAATCGGTAGGATACTACATATTTTAAAAGATTGCCGTCCATTACGTCAAATTGGGTACTATTGCAATTCAGTAGATTAAGTTTTTCGCAAACGCTCCACATATCTGCAATCTTCTTAGCAGCGGCTTCTTTGCTCTCCCTAGACTTATCGACTTTGGCAGCTTCGTAAATACGTCTCTGATAAAGGTACTTGTAGTCACCGTCTGTACCTTTATCAACCATGCGGCCGGAAACAATGGTACATAGATTTTTCATTTTGGATAGTTGCCATTGGGGAAACAATTCATCTAGGGACGTGAGCGGTGTTCCAGCTTCTTTTGCCTTCAAATAGGCCGTTATACGCGGGTCTGTTTGCGCTTGGCACATAAGAATACCGGTTAAAAACAAAATCACCAGATTGTAGATGCGTAGTTTCATAAATGCAATATCGTAAAAATACGAGTCAAGAAATGAAAAAATAAGATTTCATTTCAAGAGAAAAGTCTCTGAAGTCCTAGCTAAGGCCGTATTTCAGTGACAGCTTTAGGAAATCTCATGTTATTCTTTTTGGTTTTGATATATTGATTATGTGGCTAAAGAGCATTACTGCTTACCGAACTCAAGTTATTTGAACCTTGCTCCAAATATCAAATAAGCTCATTTTAAGACTGGATATAAACAGAAAGATCGTAGAGGATCCTTAACAATTAGGTATGGTTTAGCTTATCAAAAAGGCTATTGAAGGGTATCTTGAATAAATTTTCTCAACTATTCTCAAATACGCAACCCTTGGAGTGATAAGGTCAATATTCTTCAAAATAATGTATATTTTTACCCTCAAGATATGAAAACATTGCCTTAGCATTCATGGTCGTAGCTTTTTATCACAGACCTAAGGCAACATTAGCGTACCTATACCTATGTCAGAAACTAAAAACTACGATGCAGAATTCTGTGGAAATCTGGCGATCCATCAAACCAATTCAATTCAGGATTATGGTTTTTTAATGGTGATCGCCAATGAAGGACTTGAAATTATCCAGGGCAGCGAAAACCTAGAAGTATTAACTGAAATTCCAATTCGTGAGCTTATTGGAACTCCAGCTACATCTATATTTCAGCACGAGGATTTAGGTCGGCTAAAGGCAGAAATCGCAAAAGGAAATAGGATCCGGATCCCCTTTCAATGCTTAATAAAAGTCGGTAATATACTCAAATCACTCAATATACTATTGCATGTCAGGGGAGAACAAACTATATTAGAAATAGAGCAGGCCCATGGTCGGGTAGAGCGAACTTTTACAGAAGTTTTCCAAGAAGTAAGGTCGTTTATATCTTCCATTGAAGAAATCTCCGATGTGGACGAAATATGCAGGGCAAGTATCCACGAAATAAGGCGGTTGACTGGCTTCGATGGAATAAGAATGTACCGTTTTGACCGGGAGTGGAATGGTATGGTAATCGCCGAGGAGATCAGCGAGGAACTAGAGAGTTACCTGGGACAGACCTTTCCAGCATCTGATGTTCCAAAACAGGCCCGCACACTCTACATACGGAATCCCTATCGTTTTATTCCGAACCGCGATTATAAAACCTCAAGGCTTTTTCCGGTAATCAATCCCATTAGTAATAGCTTTTTGGATCTTTCCGACTGTAACTTGCGTAGCATAGCCGTGGTACATTTGGAATATATGGCCAATATGAAGGTAATGGCATCTATGTCCATTAGGGTAATGGTCGATGGAAAGCTATGGGGACTTATTTCATGCCATCATGTTACCGAAAAATATTTAAATGCCGAACTGCGTTCTATATTTGAGTGGTTAAGCATGGAAATTTCACATCGGATTTCAGCGGTGGTTAAACAGCGAGAGCTTAGCCTAATTGGCGAACTGACCCAGAGCCAAGCAATTATCCGAGAGCATATCATTAGTGGGGGGGCGATTGATCGAGCGATTGTCGAAGATGAAAACAAAACCATTCTTTCGCTGTTTAATAGCACTGGATGCGCTATAAAAATGGGCGGAAAGATCAGCAGCTTAGGAAGCGTTCCCGAGTCTGAAGACCTTGAAAATTTGTTTTTATGGACGAGCGGAAAAACTGTGACCGGTATAATGGCCATAGAAGATCTTGGAAGTATTTATGAAGAGGCAAAAGCATTTACCGCCAAAGCAAGTGGACTGTTGATTATTCCCATTGACGTTGAAAAAGCAGATTACCTGTTCTGCTTCAGACCGGAGCTTATTCGCGATATCAAATGGGGTGGAGATCCAAATAAGGCCATTAACTTTGAGCCGGATGGTAAGAGCTATCATCCTCGTAACTCTTTTAAGATATGGCTAGAGACTGTACGAGGGCAGGCTATGCCCTGGTCAGAGGCAGAGATAAAGATTGCTGAGTCACTCAAAGAGTTTATAACAGGATACCGCTTAGCCAATCCATATTATTTCCAATAAGCAAAGATGATAAAGAATATGAAAAAAGGCGGTAGTGTGAGCGATAAATACGTTATAGCTATTGGCGCTTCAGCGGGAGGATTGGAAGCTATTCATGAGTTTTTCGATCATATGCCCCTGAATGAGAGTTTCGCTTTTATTGTCATACAACACCTTTCCTCAGAGCATAAGAGTCTTTTGGTTGAATTGGTTTCCAAGCATACCCACATGAAGGTATACGAGGCACAGAATAATATAACCATACAGCAAAACTGTGTTTACATTATTCCGAATGATAAGCTGATGACCATTAACCAAGGGAGACTTAAGTTAGCTGAAAAAGCAGCTATAAAGGCACCCAACACCGCTATCGATCATTTTCTTTATACCCTTGCAAATGATAAAAAAGAAAAGGCCGTTGCCATAATTCTCTCTGGAACAGGAAGCGACGGTACAAAAGGCATTCAGGCCATTAAAGAGTGCGGTGGGCTGGTTATCGTTCAGGATCCGGCCAGCGCCAAATTTGATGGTATGCCCAATAGTGCAATTGCCTCCGGACACGTCGACTTTATTGTCCCCCCTGCTCAGATGAGTAAGGAACTGTTGAATTACGCGAATGAACAGCCTATTCAGGTGCTAGAAAACGGTAATGTGGACGAGCAGCTGCTGGATGAGATTTTCCAAATGGTACATGAAAAATCAGGGAATAGTTTCGAACTGTATAAGACGCCAACCATTATCCGAAGGATCGGAAGGAGGATGAATGAGAACGGGATTTCTGCGCTACGGGATTACATTGATTTTATGCGAAAGACGCCTGGGGAGGTGAGTATACTAGGACAGGACTTTCTGATCGGAGTGACTCGGTTCTTCCGGGACGAAGAAGCTTTTGACGCCCTTTCTGATCAGCTAAGCAGAATTCTCGAGACAAAAAAAGAAGTCGACTCATTAAAAATCTGGGTTTGTGCCTGTAGTACGGGCCAAGAAGCATTCACTGTTGCGATGATAGCCAATGAATGTGTTGCACGTTCCAAGAAAACTATAGATATTAAAATATTTGCTACCGATATTGATGAGAAAAGCATTGAAATTGCGGCAAAGAACCAGTACCCCTATACGGTAAAAAACGAGATTCCTGAACATTTGTTTAATAAATATATGATGCAGGATGGGCAGTACTATGGCGTTAAGCCTAGATTGAGAAAGCAGATCGTCTTCGCAAAACATGATGTTACCAAATCACCGCCTTTCATTAAAAATGATTTGGTTACTTGCAGGAATATGCTTATTTATATAAGCTCGATACTCCAGGAGAAAATTCTCTCAATATTTCATTTTTCGCTTGTACAGGGTGGGGTGCTATTGCTTGGTTCAAGCGAAACCGCGAGTTCTCTTAAAGGCGGAATGACAGAGATATCCGGAAAATGGAAAATATATCAGAAAACCGGACCACTAAATTACGCCAATTACAATACCTACAACACCGGCTCAAGGACGCATAACGAGCTAAAGAAAAAGAACACCTTTCCAGAAAGCCAGCTTAGTCAAATGAATATGGCTTTTAATGACTTTATGACCTCATCGATGGGGTATATCGGCTTATTTGTTGACAGGTCATTCCTAATTCGGGAAGCGATTGGAGATTATCGTCGTTATTTGTCACTTCCCGAAGGGAAAATGGAGCTTAACATCTTGAAGATGGTATCCAGATCTGTTTCGATTTCGTTAGGTAATGCCATCAGAGATGCCTGGAAAACCGAACAGGTAATACATCTTAAAAGGCTAAAATTTGAGGGGCATAGTGGAGAAACATTCTTAAATATCTCCATCAAGCCGCCAAAGGCTGGGGATACAATGGAGAATACTTTGATCGTACTCAGTGAGAACGTTATTGAGGCTGGTAATGAAAAAGACCATTTCACCGGACACCATAATCTCGATGCTAGTTACAATGAATATGTTTCTGAGCTGGAAGCTGAGCTGGCTGAAACCAGACATAATCTGCAGCAGGCAATAGAAGAGATGGAAACTACAAACGAAGAGCTCCAGTCCACCAATGAAGAGTTGCTTTCTGCCAATGAAGAACTTCAGTCATCCAATGAGGAACTACAATCGTTAAATGAAGAGTTACATACCCTCAATACTGAACATCAGCTGAAAATTCGAGAACTTTTTGAGCTTAATGATGACCTTAATAACTATTTCCGTAGTACGGATATCGGTCAGGTATTTGTGGATTCAGAGATGTATATCCGTAAGTTCAACGCTGCTGCTACCGCAATGGTGAATCTTATTGAAGCTGATATTGGTCGCTCGATAGAGCAAATCACCAATAACATTGCCGTTGATAATCTCAATGCCGATATCCGACAGGTGATGCAGAATGGAAAGGTGATTGAAAAGGATGTAAGGCTAAAAAACGGTCAGCACAGTTTTGTGAAGATTATGCCCTATCTGAGAATGGATAGGAAAACCGATGGGGTAGTGATCACTTTCGTGGATATTTCCAAACTCACTGAGCTCTCTAATATTCTAAACGGAGTATTTAATGCAAGTTTGAATGGAGTGATGGCCTTTAAAGCTATCAGAAATAAACAAGAGGTTATAGAAGATTTTACCTGCATCGCGATGAATGAAGTTGCAGGAAGATTATTCGCTAAAAGCAAATCTGAGCTATTGAATGCCTCCTTAAACAGTAGCATACCTGAGCTTACAGAAGAGAATTTGCTTAAGCGCTATATTGGCGTAGTAGATACGGGCCAACCGCTTCAGTATGAATTAAAGTTAAAAGAGAAAGCATGGTTTCAACTGGTAGTGGTCAAAATGGGCGATGGAATAGCAATTACCCTTACTGATATTTCCAGACAGAAATTATCAGAAGAAAAGATCAGAAAGAACTACAATGAGCTACTTCAGGCGCGCGAAAGTTTAAAAGCATTAAATGCGGAGCTGGAGGGCAAGGTTAAAGAGAGAACCAAAAGCCTTTTGGAGAGTGAGAGTCGTTTTAACCTAGTATCCCGGGCTACCAATGATACGATTTGGGACTGGGATCTTGCCGAAAATACGATGTGGAGAAGTGATAATTTTAATACCATGTTTGGTTATGAGCAAAGTCCAGAGCATAACAATATAGCCTTCTATTTTAATTCCATTCACCCAGAAGACCGCGAACGGGTAAAAGAAGGGGTTTACGCTGCTATTAACGATGGACATAGTAACTGGACTGACCAGTACAGGCTGTTGAAAAATGATGGTACCTACGCAACGATACTCGACCGCGGAAGCTTACTGCTGGATGAGAATCAGATTCCTTACCGCATGGTAGGTTCTATTCTGGACATTTCATTGCTTGTCGATACCGAGAACAGGTTGTCTTCTACAGAGAAAAAATTTCGTAAAATCTTCGATTCTAATATGATCGGGATGATCTTTTCCAATGTCGAAACCGGACAAATAGAGGATGCCAATCAGGTATTTCTTAACATGCTGGGCTATAGTAACCAGGAGCTTTTAAGCGGGGAGATCAACTGGGAAAAGATCACTCCTGAGGAGTTTTTGCCAATTAGTAGAACTTCGGCTGATTTAACCAAAATAGAGGGTTTTTGCCCGCCTTTCGAAAAACAATATATTGGCAAATCAGGAAAAGTAATTGACGTTCTGATTGGCTCAGCTTTGCTCGATGAGGAGAATAGGAGTGCGGCAGTTACCTACGTGATCGATATCACCAAGCAGAAGATTGACGAGAAACGAAGGAATCAGCTTCAGAAGCTCGTTAAAAAGCAGCAGGATGAGTTTTATAGTATTTTTAAGAAAGCCCCTGCATTGATTAGTATTAGGCGAGGAAAAAAATTACAATATGAGTTTGTGAATGAGGCTTATATGGCTTTCGATGGACAACAGGATTATCAAGGACAGACAGTACATGCATCCTCGCAGTTTTCTGATCCTGTGCTTGTTGAGATCGAAAAGCAGGTACTAGCAAGCGGAAAGCCTTATACTGCAAGAGCTTTTCCCCTGGAGGGAAAGAATGATGAGGGAATGGTTAAAGAGAGCTGGTTCGATCTGATCATCAATCCAGTGTTTTCCGAGGAGGGTACAATTGATGGAATTTCTTTTTTTGCATTCGAGGTTTCTGACCTTGTAAAAGCTCAACAGACCACCAAAGAACTGATGCAGAAAAAGGATGAATTTTTGAGTATTGCAAGTCACGAGCTTAAAACGCCTTTAACCAGTATAAAAGGATTTCTGCAGTTTACTACAAAAATGGCTATGCAGAAAAAATTTGATAACATTTTAACTTTTGTAGACAAAGCGAATAAACAGGCTGAAAAGTTAGGAAGCTTAGTAGATGACCTGCTAGATGTCACCCGGATACAGGCTGGTAAAATGATTTTTACCAACAGTCGTTTCCAGGTTTCCGAGATCATTAAGGATGCTTTAGATAGTATGCAGGGAAGTCTTGCCGGACAACAGGTCATTACTCACATTGAAGATATAGCGGTATTTGGGGATAAAAATCGGCTTGAACAGGTAATTACAAATTTCCTTTCCAATGGGCTTAAATACGCTCCTGATGGGAAAGTACTAACCATATCCACAAAAATGAAGGATGATCAGGTGAGGGTGTCAGTCAGGGATCAGGGGATTGGAATTCCGGCCGAAAAGGTAAAGCATATTTTCGAGCGGTTTTTTCGGGTAGAGGAATCCAATAACTTTTCAGGATTGGGATTAGGGCTTTATATATCGTCGGAAATCATCAAACGACATGGTGGTAAAATTGGGGTGGACACCAAAGAGGGTCAAGGTTCGGAATTTTGGTTCGAGATTCCTGTGAACTCAGCCAATATTTAACCAGACTGATGTTAATGTTCAACCAGCAGTTTGGTTGGAGTATAAATGCTTATTGGATTTTTGCTGTAAGAAAAAATGAAATTCGGCTGCAAGGTAAATAATCGATTGAATAATTCGATTTTTATTTAAGCTAACTTCAATGAAAACTGTATAAAAGATTAGAAATTTGTATTGTTTCAAACCGGCTAAATCGTCAGCGTAACTAAATATTGGGTATAAAACAAGGCTATTATGGACGGCTTGCCCTTGCCTTGGGAAAATACCCATCAGATAGTGCATCTTTTTTTGTATTTAGAAGAGATCTCCGCGCTTTTGCTGAAATTCCCATTCAAGCATCGATAGCGATTATGTTTTGCAAACAATTCTTGTTGTTTTTTGATCTGGATGGTAGCATTTCAAGTATTTGGAGTGGTTTTACTTAACTTCGCAGTTCACAAATAAATGAACTTCTGCAAACCTCCGTCGAGCCGATTAACGTTCTCTTCAACGACTAATTTTGCCTACTCGCCGAAATTCTTATGATTTTTTTCAGATTCTTAATCACCTTTAGATAAGAATAGAGAGCAATACAGCTTAAAATAAGAAAAAATAATAATGAAAACTAACATTGGAATCACAGAAAAAAACACAGCTGCAGTTGCTGCAGAATTGGCGAAATTATTGGCAGACGAGTTTGTGCTTTACACTAAAACAAGAAATGCACATTGGAATGTTACCGGTGACAATTTCCACGCCAACCATATCTTCTTCGAAAGTCAATACAAACAATTGGATGAATTAATTGACAGTGTCGCCGAACGTATGCGTAAAATTGGTCATTTTGCACCTGCAACAATAAAAAACTATTTAGAAATTACCCATCTTAGTGAGTACGCCGAGAGAACAAATGATGGTTTAGGTTTTATGAAAGATCTTCTAATAGACCACGAAAGTATTATCGAATTTTTACGTGGGATCATCATCCCTTTTGCAGAAAAGTACAAAGATTATGGTACTAGCGATTTTATTACAAGTTTAATGGAAAAGCACGAAGAAATGGCATGGATGATCCGTTCTTACTTTAGATAATTAAAGCCAGTCGCCCTCAAATAAGTACAGAGTGATTATATTTGGTGTAAATCATAAAAACTATCCCTATGAAAGCTCTGATCGTTGACGACAATGATATCGCCAGGACTACTTTGGCTCATTTGGCAAAAAAAATTCCAAATCTTATCATCATAAATGAATATTCTAATGCAATAGAGGCTTATCATCATTTACAGACAAATCAAGTAGATTTGATATTTCTCGATATTGAAATGCCAGAGATGACTGGTATTGAACTCACAAAAAATCTGTCAGGGAAGGATATTATTATCATTTTTACCTCCTCAAAGAAAGAATATGCATTGGAAGCTTTTGAACTCAATATAGCAGATTATCTACTTAAACCCTTTACGCCTGCCAGATTTTTGCAAGCGATTGGTAAAGCCCAGGCAATATTTGACAGTAGAAAGGAAAGTGTCCAATATGAAAAGGATGAATTCTTATTTGTGAGAGATGCGAACATTACAAGACGATTAAAGTTGGACGATATTTTTTATGCCGAAGCTATGGGGGATTATGTGAAATTTTATACAAAGGAAAAGATGTTTGCCATACATGGCACCATGAAGGCTGCTGAAGAACGTTTATTAAAGGATAACTTCATCAGAGTTCATCGTTCATATATTGTTGCTATTGGTAAAATTGATACCCTTCAAGATGGCGGAATCATTATCGACGGAAAATTTATTCCTGTTGCTGATGCCTACCGGAAAGCACTCAATGCCAGAATGAATGTTTTTTAATAATCGCTGATATTGCCTTGTTAACTTTACTGTGTGATAAATTTGATCTCAGTAATCATAATTATCAACCTATTTTTTAATTTATGATCAACATCTCTACGGTAATGGGCAATAAACGTTTTGCTTATTTAATTGTGTTAACCTTTATTGCAGGTTCTATTTTATTGATAGCTGTTCAAATAAATTCCGCTAGGAATACAAAAGCGCTGATCGACAACAACAATTCGTTATTACAAGAATTGCGTTCCAGTAATCATTTAAGGGAAATTGATCGTGATATTTTGGGGGTAGAAAGCAGGATAAGAGCATCTATCGCTACCAATGATACTACGCATTTAGAAGGTGTGGATCAAAAGATCAATCAGATAGAAAGCTTTCTTGATTCGCTTTCAAAGGATAATGCAGACGCGGCTGAAGAAAATTTAATCCATCGCCTCAGTGTACTTGCAATGGATAAAAAAATTGTAAAGGAAAGGCTTTTGCATCGTTATCACACCTTGGGAAATATGGACGATCAAAGTTCTATTGCAAACCCACGTGCTAGAAGTATTTCGAACGAGATCACCTCTATTACAGCAAAAATTTACCAAAGCCGTCAGTTACATATGGTTGAGCTTAGTAGGAAAAGTGAGGAAATGGGAGAAAAGTCTCGGCTATATAATATTTACTTACTGGTTTTACTCGTTTTAAGTGGTGCATTTATAGGTTTTCATATCGTTCGCCAGTTTCGCAGACAACATTTATTGATTAAGGAACTGAATGTTGCCGAAAAGAAAGCGTCAATGGCTGCACAAATAAAAGAAAATTTCTTGGCTAATATGAGTCACGAAATTAGAACCCCTCTAAGCGGTATTTTGGGGTTCACCAATCTATTACACAAGAGAAATTTAGATCCTACTTCCACAGAATTCGTTTCTTCTATCCAGCGCTCTGGAGAAAACCTGATGGCCATTATTAATGACATCCTTGACCTATCAAAAATTGAGGCTGGGATGATGCGCATCACGCCGGGGATTTTCAGTATCAATGGATTAATAAATTCTGTGGAAACACTTTTTTCAGAGCGTGTTAAAGAAAAAAGCCTGACCTTATCCAGTACTGTAGATGCCTCAATTCCGGATACATTAATTGGTGATGCAACAAGACTGACGCAGATTTTAGTTAACCTTATTGGTAATGCTATCAAATTTACCCAACAGGGTGAAATAAATATTGAAGTTTATAAAAAAGAGCAAGTAGAGGATAGAGTAACTGTCGGTTTCAAGGTGTCTGATACAGGAATAGGGATTGAGAAAGACAAATTAAGTGATGTTTTTGAACGATTTAACCAAGGTGAAGATTCGATAACCAGGAACTATGGTGGAACAGGGTTGGGCTTGTCTATTGTGAAAAACCTGATTTTGTTGCAAAAGGGAAATATTGAAGTAATTAGTGAACAAGGAAAAGGAACCACTTTTAATTTTCAGATCCCTTACGGTATTTCTAAGGATCAACTCCAAGTCATATCACCTGTAAATACAGACTATTTTAAAGATCAATCAAATTCAGCTTTGCGGGTTTTGGTAGTTGATGACAATGTCATTAATCAAAGTTTGATGCAGCATTTATTATCACAATGGAACATTGATTTTAATGTTGTATCCAACGGTTTTGAAGCTGTCGACCAACTTCGCCATGCAAATTACGATTTGGTTTTGATGGATATACAGATGCCAAAAATGGATGGCTATACAGCTACTCAACAAATACGTGAAGTTCTGAAATTGGATATTCCGATTATCGCCATGACAGCGCATGCAATGGCGGGCGAAAGAGAAAAATGCATGAGCAGGGGGATGAACGAATACATTTCCAAACCAATTGTAGAAGATGAGCTCTTTAAACTGATTTCTGGGTTTGGATTTCAAGATCGGGATGATACAAAGGTTGGAAATAAAGAAGCTAAAGCTATTTTTAAATTCATCGATCTTGATTACATGAGATCGATTAGTGGCGGTGATGTAGCTTTCGAAAGGACTGTTAGCCAGCAATTTATTAATAATGTGCCGAGGCACTTACAGCAGCTTATAAGGGCATATGAGAATGATGATTTTGCCACAGTCGCCATGCGAGCTCATGATTTTAAAACGAGTATTGCCATGATGGGGTTACTAAACTTATTAGAAGAGAAATTAGATAGAATTGAAGTAGCTTCTGAACATGACGCAATTACAACACAGGTTATAAAGGAACTTGAAAATATTTTGATTCAAGCAACTGCTGAAGTAGAAATATTTTTAGCCCAAATACAAAAAGGATAGTAGCACATCTTTGCAGCTAAAATACATGTTCCCAAACCGGGCAATACTAAATAACTTTTTATCAATTTAACTTATCTTCCTATGGAAAATCTAGGTGCTTCTGTTGTGATTACCCACCATATATTGGATGGCAAACAAAAAGAATATGAAAAATGGTTAGATGAGATTATTCCTATTTCTAAACATGCAACGGGCTTTATCGATTTGCAAATTGTACGACCTATTCCGCAATTGACATTTGTTTATACTGTTATTATTAGATTTGATACTGTCGATCATCTTAAAATTTGGATGGAATCTCAAGAGCGTAAACGATTGATTGAAAAGGCAAATCTTTTTTTTAGGAAAAATGATCGATATGAAATAAAATCTGGGTTGGATTTTCTTTTCAATGCAGAAAATGAGGGAAAAAAAATACCCGCGAGATGGAAACAGTTCCTTATCACTTGGTCAGCTATTTATCCATTATCTCTGGGGATGCCAATTTTAATACTTCCACTTTTGAGATTAGTTAACATTCCAACAAATCATTACTTCAATGCATTAATCAATTCAGGATGCATAGTTTTACTTATGGTTTATTCCGTGATGCCAAATTATACCAAGCTGATTAAAAAATGGCTCTACAGATGACCAGATTTAAGTAGCTCGAATATTGCCGATCCCTGTTTTCACAGGGATTTTTTTATGGGTTGTGATTTCAAAAAAATAAGAACAAGCCTTGAACTATCCACTTTACGTTTTTCTGGCAAATTAGGGTTTTGATATTTTTTAGAACCATGACTCATTACATTGCTCAGACGATGTTTAACGACATTTTTTGCCCATTCATCGAAAGGCGAATTACTTTGAGCCGGGTTGATGGTAGTTTTATATCATCAAATTAATACAATTAAAACCCAAACATTATGGAAATCTTACAAACACCAGAAAACGCCTTGTCGCACTCTACAGTAACGGCAATCATCAAAGCACCTATCGAAAAGGTAGACATTGCAGATTGGTTGTTAAATCTTCCGGATGCCGAATATCAGAGATGTTCAACTCAGCATATCGGAGCCGCCATTTCTTCTACTTATGACGGCGAGCCGGTTTCTCTCAACGTCGAAACGATTGGTGATGCACTGATGGTACAGCATTATGTGGCAGTTGAGCATCGAGCCGATTATTGTCGTATGTTATCTATTTCTGATTCGATTACAAAAGCTGGCCGTACAAAAGTGCAGGTTCTATGGGAGCTGAAAGCTACAAAAATTGATGACAATACAACGCTTTATACTAACGAAATTCATGCGACTGCAACGCCACAAATGGTCGAATATCTAAAAGAACATGGCATTAACTTGGCAGACGCTGCCGCTTCCAGGCAAGCGGCCTCTGATGCTCACAATCATGAAGAAACGCCCAACTTTGCAAAAAGTATTGAAAACAAAGCGTTGACAGGAAAGTACAATCAACCCTTCTAGAAAAAAATAACAATGAGCGTATTTCGGTACGCTCACTTCTTTAAAAGTTATGGAAAATATACTATTTAAGCAGATTATAGGAACCTGGTCTTTGGTAGAATTAATTGAAATTCCCGTAAGCGGAGGAGCGATTATACATCCAATGGGGAAAAATCCAAAAGGATTAATCATTTATAATAGTGAGGGTTATATGTCGGCACAGATTATGGAACGAAATCGAAAAAAAAATCATCAAGAACCTGGGAAAAATGCAAGTCCTGAAGAATATCCACAGGAAGGCTGTACATATCTTGCTTATTCGGGGCGATTTAAAACTGATGATAAAAAACAGATGGTGAGTCATATGATTTATGTCTCACTCTTTTCCGATTGGGTGGGGCAAATGCTAAACAGAATTGTCCTTTTTAAAGATGAATTTTTGCATCTTGAAAGTGAAAAACCATTTACAAGCAATTCACGATTAGTAACCCATAAGCTAATCTGGAAAAGAGCTTAAATTGATCTAATTTTAAAATAAAAAATGAAGGCAATAGTAGTTACAAAATATGGTGGTCCTGAAGTATTGAAATTGCAGGAATATCCAACACCTGAAATATCGGCCGACCAGGTCCTCATCGAAGTAAAAGCAGCTGGTCTCAACCGTTCCGATGTTTTCCAGCGTGAGGGGAAATACCCTGCGCCAGAGGGAGTTCCTGCAGAGATACTAGGATTAGAAGTTGCAGGGATAGTTGTTGAATGTGGGCCAGATGTAATTGGTCTTAAGATAGGTGACCAGGTTTGTGCACTTTTGGCTGGTGGTGGGTATGCGGAGTACGTGTGCGTAAGAGAAGGGCAATGTTTACCAATTCCATTAAATCTTAATTTTGCTGAGGCGGCAAGTTTACCAGAAACAGTATTTACGGTTTGGTCTAATGTTTTTCAAAGAGCGCAACTTAAATCTGGAGAAACACTTTTGATTCACGGTGGTAATAGCGGCATCGGCATTACCGGCATTCAGTTGGCTCACGCTTTAGGTTCAAGGGTAATCGTAACGGTTGGATCTGATGAAAAGGGTAGCAAGTGTGTTGGACTCGGAGCAGATTTATACATCAATTATAAGAAACAGAATTTTGAAGCTGAGTTGCAGAATGAGGGTGTTGACGTCATTCTGGATATGGTCGGAGGTGATTATCTAAGTAAAAATATAAATGTCCTGAATCCTGAAGGCAGATTGGTCCACATCAATGCCGTAGATGGAAGCCACGTCGATCTTGATATCTGGAAAGTGATGTTAAAACGCCTCACCATAACAGGGAGTACATTAAGAGGTCGAGAATATAATTTCAAAAAGCAATTAGCTAAAGATATCATAAAGAATGTTTGGCCTTTGATAGAAACGAAAAAATTTAAACCCGTTATTTTTAAAAGTTTTCCTTTTACAGAGGCGGCTGAGGCTCATCGGTTGCTTCAAGAAGGTTCCCATATAGGAAAGATCATTCTTGTAAGATAAATCGAACTTTAATGCTATAAATTAATGACAACAAATGCGATTTTCTATTCGTCTCCAATTGCGACATTTAGTACAATTTTATAGATTGATGTACTTTTAAGGTCGAAAATTGTTGATTTTCCGCGAATATTAACGAGAAATTTGTTGTCTTTTCTTCTGAATCGTCCGCTCATTGGGACTTTTGTCAATCTTATTACTTTCCTGTCTTTATCTTATCGGTAATCTTCACTAGCCAGACTAGCCCCTGGCACCCGAATGAAAGAGAAATCTCCCCGGAATTGGTGCTTGTCTAATCGCCGCCGGTATAATTACATGTTTTTTAGAAAAACATCCAATAACAACAGCCTTTTTATGCTGCTGTAGTTGTGTTTCCTATAGGAGTTCAGAATACCGCGAAACGATTATACGAAAATTCGGATTTGGGTCCAACGACAGTAATGTCCGGCGATGTAGCCGAGGCTATCTTGGTTTTTTCTCCTATATGTCTAATCAGCATGCTGTTAAGAAAATGATAGAATTTAAATAATCGATTATGCTATTGACTTTAATTTACTCCCAGCCAGTTTTTAATTTCTCCCACCGATTCTTTTTGCCCGTTCACCGAATTCCAAATTAATTCGGTCTGGTTGCGCGATACCTTTACGATAGAAAGAACAAAAACTATTTAATCACCAAGAAAAAGACAGCTATGAATAACGGGTCACTTAGTTTCGAATACGAGCCAGCAAAAAAAGCGCCTCGGACTAGTGTTGGTAGGGGAAACATAGGCTTATCTATTACGGATTTTCTCAATTCAATTGGTATTGCCGGTGGTATGAAAGTGCGGCCGCAAATTGCAATAACTTTATTGGCATGTTGGCGCTGATGTGATGGGGAGGGGTGTCTAGTGGAAATCTGATTTATCAGTGGAAACGCAGCACCATTATCAGTTGCTTTCTCATTACCTTACACACCCTTTAGTCGAGATGATTCTTGTTTTTTACGATACTGCTGGTTATTTGTTCATTATCAATTCTAGATTTTAACCTATACAGAACGAAATATGATCTTACAAAAAAAAGAAGCTGCGCCTGATTTTACATTATTCGCAACACCCGACCAAAAAATAACTTTATCAGAGTTTAGGGGAAAAAACGTAATCCTAGCATTCTATCCTGCAGATTGGAGCCCAGTTTGTAGTGACCAAATGGCATTATACAACGAAATGCTTAAATTTTTTAAACAGTATGACGCGGAGATTTTTGGAATTTCTGTAGATAGCAAATGGTGCCACCTTGCATTTTCGCAATCAAGAAATTTACATTTTCCTCTATTGGCAGATTTTGAATCTAAAGGAGAAATTGCAAGAAAATACGGTGTTTACAACCAGGATGAGGGGGAATGTAAGCGAGCACTGTTCGTCATTAACAAAGTTGGTGTCATCGAATGGAGTTACCTATCGCCAACGGCGATCAACCCCGGTGCGGATGGAATTTTAGAAGCTTTAGAAACCCTTAATACTAAATAATCATGTCATTAAAACCAGCAGTCAGCAACGCTGACCATGCAAAAGGCAACTTAAATGCCGATCTTGTTATAGTTGAATACGGAGATTATCAATGTCCCTACTGCGGAGCCGCTTATCCTATTCTGAAAGAATTGATGAACCAATTTGGAAGCCAGATCAAATTTGTTTTCAGAAACTTTCCCCTTTCAGAACTCCATCAGTATGCGCGAGCCGCCGCACTTTTTGCAGAGGCGGCCAATTTGCAAGGTAAATTTTGGGAAATGCACGACTCCATCTATGAAAATCAAAAGGATCTAAATGAAAGTTTGCTTTTGGAATTGGCAGAAAAATTAAAATTGGATATCGATCAACTCAAAAGAGATCTGCAAAAATTAGCTGTGGCAGACAAGGTAGATGCTGATTTTGATAGCGGAGTGATCAGCGGTGTAAACGGAACTCCATCTTTCTTTATAAATGGGAAGAAATTCGATGGTAGTGCAGAGGATTTACTCCGATTGGTTAGCGCAAATGAGGAATAAATACATTTGAGCGAAATAAAGATAAAAAGAAGCTAATGATCTTATCATACGTCAAGATTGTTTCGCTTTTGCCAGATTACATTTGTTTAAGAACAAAGAAATAAAATCATTCTAATAAATATTGCTAAAAAAAACTTTAAAACTATGAGTATACTAAAATTAAAAGATGGAACGGAGATTTTTTACAAAGACCAAGGCGAAGGGCCAACTTTAATGTTTCACCATGGATGGCCATTATCATCAGATGATTGGGATGCACAGGTGATCTTTTTTCTGCAGAAGGGTTATCGTGTTGTTACACACGATAGAAGAGGTCATGGTCGCTCTAGCCAGGATATCTACGGTCACAACATTGAAACCTATGCGGCAGATGCTGCTGAACTGGTAGAATTCCTAGATTTGAAAGATGTTGTTCACATCGGACATTCTACAGGTGGCGGAGAAGTGATTCGCTATGTTAACAAATATGCTAATGGCAGGGCAAAAAAAGCGGTGTTAATTAGTGCGGTTCCTCCAATTATGGTTCAAAGTGATAGCAATCCAGATGGTGTGCCGATGTCTGTTTTTGATAATATCAGAGATCAAACTTTAAACAACAGGCAGCAGTTTTATATCGATTTGACAATTCCTTTCTACGGATATAATAGAGAAGGCTCAGAAATAAAAGAAGGTATACAAAGAAACTGGTGGAGACAGGGAATGATGGGTGGAATCGTTGCACATTATGACGGTATCAAAGCATTTTCTGAAACTGATTTCAACGAAGATCTGAAAGCTGTTGATATCCCGGTTTTGGTGCTCCACGGAGAAGATGACCAGATCGTACCTTATCAAAACTCGGGCGTAAAATCGGCTAAATTATTAAGGCATGGAAAATTGATCACCTACCCTGGCTTCCCTCACGGAATGCCAACTACTGAGGCGGCAACAATTAATAAAGATATTTTAGACTTTATACAATCTTAGTGGACAAAGTCATTGGATAAAATAAATGTGGCAGAGAGCTGGCAGGTCTTATTGACTAACAATATTTTCAAAAAAATGCCTATATCAATTAATTCTTCTACAAATAGTTTCGAATTGTGCCCTGTCATCTAGCCGTGGGCCCTTTGAGATATCTGAGCGCAGGGAAAAAGTCCGTTACAAAAAAAGGGTAATTCATAAATCATGAATTACCCTTTTTTATTCAATTTGTAAATGTGGTAATCTACCTTATAAATCTGTCTTTGATAAGTCCCAATGATGGTAGAGCTAATGAGGTTCCCGCCTTGATTTTCTTCGATTAGGCAATATTCGATTGAGCGGTTGGGTATTACGCTCCAGGTTACAGATGTTTTCATTTGAAGGATAAACTACCATAATCCTGATATTGTTTGATTTTGTGTGCTTTAGCTTAAAAATTGGCAAAACTTTATCGTCAAATTCAGGGTTCTATCAACACAATACCTTAACAGAACATACCATGACGAAAAATGAAACTGGCAGCGGTCCAAAATTTGCTGCCCAAACTTCAGTGCAGCAGTCGCCCGCACTTAAAGAGTTATTCAAGGATTCCATCTCAGATTTGTATTGGGCAGAAAACCATTTGGTGAAGGCCTTGCCCAAAATGATGTCCGCTGCAACTTCCGCTGGGTTAAAAAAGGCAATTGAATCACACATGAAGGAAACCCAGGTACATGTGTCCAGACTTGAGCAGATTTTTGAGCTGTTGGGAGAGAAAGCAATCGCGAAAAAGTGCGATGCGATGGAAGGGCTTAGCAAGGAAGCGGAGGGGATTGTGGAAGAAACGCCCGCAGGAACGGCAACAAGGGATGTAGGCATTATCCTGGCCTGTCAAAAGGTAGAACATTATGAGATAGCAAGTTATGGAGGGCTGCATCAATTGTCCCTTACACTCGGTCTAGAGGAGGTTGCGGAAATTTTAGCGCAGACGCTAGAAGAGGAGAAAAAGGCAGATCAAAAACTTACCGAATTGGCAGAAAAGGATATTAACTACAAAGCGTCCCAGGAGGCTTAATTTCAGAAAACATGGCAAAACAAAATCAAAAATCAAAACCTGTAGCTATAAAGCAGCAAAATGTTAAGAGCAATCTGCTCGAGACTTTTGTGACAGATGCCACAGGCCAGCCCATGACCACAAACCATGGCGTGAGCATAAATGATGATCAGAATTCACTAAAGGCGGGTGATAGGGGCGCAACACTTCTGGAAGATTTTATCCTGCGGGAGAAAATCACCCATTTTGACCACGAGCGAATACCTGAACGGATTGTACATGCCCGTGGATCTGCCGCTCATGGTGTATTCAAAGTATATGAGGATTTATCAGCGATTACACGTGCTGCCTTCCTATGTGATCCAGGAGCAGAAACACCTGTTTTTGTCCGTTTTTCTACTGTTGCAGGGTCCAGGGGGTCGACAGATCTGGCGCGTGATGTGCGCGGGTTTGCCGTGAAGTTCTATACCCAGGAGGGAAACTTTGACCTGGTTGGTAATAACATGCCCGTATTTTTTATCCAGGACGCCATTAAATTCCCCGACCTGATCCATGCGGTAAAGCCTGAGCCAGATAATGAGATGCCTCAGGCGGCCTCGGCGCACGATACTTTTTGGGATTTTATTTCCCAGTTGCCGGAATCGGCGCATATGGTTATGTGGGCGATGAGTGATCGCGCTTTACCTCGCAGTTATCGTATGATGGAAGGTTTTGGGGTACATACCTTCCGTTTGGTAAACGCACGTGGGGAGTCTAACTTTGTTAAGTTCCATTGGAAGCCTTTGTTGGGCGTACATTCAGTGGCCTGGGACGAGGCACAAAATATATCCGGCAAGGATCCAGATTTCCATAGAAGGGACCTTTGGGATGCAATTGAAGCGGGTGCATTTCCCGAGTGGGAGCTAGGCTTACAGATCGTACCGGAAAAGGATGAATTCAAATTTGATTTCGATATCCTTGATCCTACCAAGCTGATCCCGGAGGAACTTGTACCGGTACAGCGCATTGGTAAGATGACCCTGAACAGGAATCCGGATAACTTTTTTGCAGAGACCGAACAGGTGGCTTTTCACGTAGGGCATATTGTTCCTGGAATTGACTTTACCAATGATCCGCTTCTTCAGGGAAGATTATTTTCCTATACCGATACCCAATTAATCCGTTTGGGCGGCCCTAATTTTCATGAGATTCCGATCAATAGGCCCGTTGTTGCAGTGCATAATAACCAGCGTGATGGTTATATGCGCCAAACGATCAACAGGGGGAAGACCAGTTACGGCCCTAACGGGATAGCAGGTAATGATCCCCAGCAGGTGAAAGCTGCTGAAGGCGGGTTTACGAGTTACAACGAGCGTATCGATGCCAAAAAGATCAGGGCGAGGAGCAGGAGTTTTTTTGATCATTTTTCCCAGGCACGTTTGTTCTTTAATTCCCAGAGCGACCCAGAGAAAAACCATATCATCGATGCTCTTAGTTTTGAGTTAGGGAAGGTGAAAACGCTAGCAGTGCGTGAGCGGATGCTTGCCATACTTTACCAGATTGATAAAGGACTTGCAGGTGAGGTGGCTTTTGCCCTTGGCCTCCATATCCCTGAAATCCCATTGGAAGAGCTAAACAAAAGTATTCCAGCTGACGGAAAAAAAGCAGATTACGCCTCTATGAATCCTGAAGGAAGCTTATCTAAATCACCGGCCCTTAGTATGGAAGGAACGATCAAGGATACCATTAAGACCCGTAAAGTGGCTATATTGGCTGCCGATGGGGTTGATGGTGGATCGCTAAGCAAAGTAAAAGACGCGCTGGTTGCAGAAGGAGCTGTGGTGCATATTATCGCTCCTAAACTCGGTGAGTTGATTTCAAAAGAGGATATGAAGATTACTCCTGATGAGAGTTTGCTAACAGCTGCTTCAGTTTTGTATGATGCAGTTTATCTTCCAGGTGGAACCAATTCTGTAGCCACACTGGAGGCTGAGGCCAATGCGATACATTTTTTGAATGAAGCATTTAAGCATTGTAAAGCTATTGCAGCAGATGAGCAGGCACTACAGGTGCTTGAAGCCACTTATTTTTATAAGAAACTGCCTGCCGAATATACTAAAGAAACGGTGTTGAGGGAAGGGGTTGTTGTTTCAGGGGATATAGCAAAGTTGATTGACTTATTTAAGGAAATGATTGCGCTTCACAGGTTCTGGGATCGGGAGAACCCCAGAAAAATTCCAGCCTAGTTTAGAATATACTGATGGGGATGTTCGTTTCCCCATCAACTTAAACTAAAAATGTTATGAAAGTTGAAGAAAATATCGACAGCCTTATCCCAGATCAGTATCAGGGCAGTAGGATGGATGCTGAGCAAAGGCGCAGCAGCCAGAATGTTGAAGAAGCGATTAGGGTATATCGTCTTGGCTGCGAGCGGTTGCTGAATGTAAACAGATGGGGCAGCTTGGCTGGTGTATCAGCCTTTCAGCTTATTTCCCCTTCGGGTATTAGGATAGAAAGAGAAGCTAAGCAGGGGGATTATATCCGCATCGATCTTCCTGGTCCAGGGACGATGGCAGGTATGGGCTACGACTGGGTAAAAATTGAACAGATTAAAAGCTTTGAGAGAGAAGATGAGCATGGGTTGGCGATGACTGTAAGGCCTTCAGCGCACCCCGTATCAGGCAGCACGGAAATTGCACATTTCTTAAAAGATATTGCCACCTCTACTTTTATAATCCGGCGCAGTGGAAATGAAGTTTTTGCTGAAGAACATGGCCGTAATGAGGTGGCCAATACAGATGCTCAAAGGCTGCTTGACAAGGGAAGGAACTTTGCCGTCGGCATTGCTGCAAAGTTGGGTTTGTCCTATCCACAGTGGAAAATTCTGGTCAAAGCTTTTTTAGCGGATTAGCGCACCGCTTGCCGCTGTAAGTATTTTTGCCCCTGTTTCATTCCCTTGCAGTGCTGCATAGTCCAAAGCAGTTTGGCCACGCAAGTCGGCCAATGTTAAATCTGCTCCATTCTCTATAAGTAAAGATAGTACTTCGTTTCTTCCGAACATGGCTGCAAACATAAGCGCGGTGCCACCATTTCCGTGTTTAATATCAACAGATGCACCATTGTCGATAAGAAGCCTGGCAATATCTACATATCCCTTAAAAGCCACTCCCATAAGGGCGGTATTCCCGCCATAATCTGCCGCATCGATTTTAGCTCCCTCTTCAATCAGTAATTCGGCCGCCTCAAACTGATTGTTGTAGCAGGCAATAATCAATGGCGTATAGCCTTTCTCATCGCGATGTTCCAGGTCAGCACCTCGTTTGATCAGTTCTTTTAATACTTCAATTTCTCCCTTGCGGGCAGCAGGTATGGTGATTGAGTCGATGTTTTCCATACTTATAGAACCACGGTCAGCATTAAAAGGTTTCGGTAAAACATTCTTTTACAGTGGGCGGTCATTTAAAGTTTCTGCCTTCGGGAATAACTGATTTTGCAGCAGCAATTTTTCCTGAAATGCCTTCTCTGCCGGAATAATGGGCAGCCCCTTTACCGTATTTAGAGAAAGGTTTTTCCGGAATATTGCCGTTTTCTTCTCTATCCATAGTACGTAACATGCCGGTGAGGTCAAAGCAGCGTTTAACGATGATGTGGATGACTTCTCCCTCGATCTGTAGCTTACCCTCAACCATAAGGAGCCGGGACTGGATAATTTCCTTCCGGAATTTTTCAAACAGGTTTTCAAAAACGACTAAATTGGTAAAGCCTGTTTCATCTTCAATAGTAATAAAACAAACCCCTTTAGCTGTGCCCGGCCGCTGGCGGACTAATACCAGACCTGCAACTTTTATGGTTTGCCCATCTTTTAACCCTGAAAGGTCTTTAGTAGGGATTACCCGGAGCAAAGTGAGCTGTTCGCGCACAAAGCTTACCGGATGTGCTTTTAGTGAAAGGGAAGTAGAGGCATAATCCTGGATCACATGTTCGCCTTTACTCATCAAGGGAAGAGCGGCCTGGATTTCCAGAGTACTTTCTGAAGGCTGGTTTTCAAATAAGGCAATAGGGCGGTCTGCCATGGCCGATACCTCCCATAGTGCTTGCCGTCTATCCAGGCCCATTGAACCGAAAGCATCTGCATCGGCAAGTCTTTCCAGAGTGGATAGGTTGACTCCTGCATCCATCAGTTCATGGGGATGTTTATAGCCTTGGTTTCTTTTGGTTGTCAAGGCTTCAATATCTTCTTCACGAATGCCTTTGATTTGGCGGAAGCCGAGGCGAAGGGCATGGTATTTTCCGGATTTTTCCTCCAAAAGGTTATCCCATGCGGAATAATTGATGTCTATGGGGCGAACTTCCACGCCATGTTTTTTGGCGTCTATCACAATCTGGGCAGGTTGATAAAATCCCATAGGCATACTGTTTAGCAGTGCTGTTGCAAATATATCGGGATAGTAACATTTCAGCCAGCAGGAAACATACACCAGCAGAGCAAAGCTGGCGGCATGGCTTTCCGGGAAGCCGTAACTGCCAAAACCTTCCAATTGCTTGAACACACGTTTGGCAAAATCTTCGCTGTAGCCTTTACCCGTCATGCCATTGATAAGCTTTTCTTCAAACTTGGTGACCATGCCCTTGGCTTTAAAGGTGGCCATGCTCCGCCTAAGTTCATCGGCTTCTGCAGGGGTAAAGCCTGCAGCTACAATTGCAATTTTCATGGCTTGTTCCTGAAACAGGGGTACTCCAAGCGTGCGGTGCAGGATTTCTTTGAGCTCTTCTGAGGGATACTCCACTTTTTCTTCACCGTTCCGCCTTCTCAAATAAGGATGCACCATATCCCCTTGAATTGGACCAGGGCGTACAATGGCCACTTCGATCACCAGATCATAAAACTTTTTTGGCCTTAGGCGGGGAAGCATGGACATCTGGGCACGGCTTTCAATCTGGAATACACCCAGGGTATCAGCATGGCTGATCATTTCATATACCTTTGGGTCTTCCTTTTCGTTGATTTTAGCCATCGTAAGGTCCAAATTATAGTGCGTTTTGGCCAGGTCGAACCCTTTGCGGATGCAGGTAAGCATACCCAAGGCAAGCACATCAATTTTTAAAAAGCCAAGCGTATCGATATCATCTTTGTTCCATTCGATATTGGTACGGTCTTCCATGCGGGCATTGAGTATAGGGCAGAGGTCTGTCAGTTTTCCCCGGGTAATGACAAATCCCCCGGTATGTTGACCAAGCTGCCTTGGAAAGCCCATCATTTGCGCGGTCAGGCTGAGTACTTTTCTAAGCAGTGGGTCATTGGGATTCAGTCCTTGTTCTGTTAGTCTTCCTCCTTCGAACCATTCATCGGTAAATTCCCAGATCGAACTGGAAAGGCGGTTAATGGTATCTACCGATAGCCCCATCACTTTTCCCACATCGCGGATAGCACCTTTTTGCCTTTGCTGGGTAACTGTGGCCACGATAGCTGCGCGGTCACGGCCATATTTATTGTAGATGTACTGGATTACTTCTTCCCTTCGTTCATGTTCGAAGTCTACATCAATATCAGGCGGCTCATTGCGGGCAGAGGAAATAAATCGCTCAAAAAGCAGATCGAACTTAGTGGGATCCACAGAGGTGATCCCCAGGCAATAGCATATGGTGGAGTTGGCGGCAGAGCCACGTCCCTGACATAAAATGTGCTGGCTCCTTGCAAAGCGGACAATATCATAAACGGTGAGGAAATAGGAGGCATAGTTCATTTCCTGAACAAATTTCATTTCATGGGAAATGTTATCGGTTACTTTTTTTGGCAGCTGCGCCCCGAAGATTTCATGCGCTCCTTTCATCGTGAGGTATTCAAGCTCCTGTTGCGGTGTCCTGCCTTCAGAGGTAATTTCTTCTGGGTAGATATATTTCAGGCTATCCAGGCTGAAAGTGCAGGCATCGGAGATTTTTACGGCATTTTTTAATGCATCCGGAAATTGACGGAAGAGCCTTTTCATTTCCGCTTGGGGTTTTAAATGCCGCTCGGCATTTTGAAAAAGCAGATAACCTGCGTTCTGGATGGTACATTTTTCCCTTACACAGCTTAGCACATCCTGCAGCTCACGTCTTTGCGGGGTGTGGTAATAGACATCGTTAGTTGCCACCAGTGGGATACCAGTTTTTTTGGATAGCTCAGATAAGCGGAACATCCTTTTTTGGTCTTCCCCCTGATAGCTTCTGTTTATGGCCAGATAAAGCTGCTGTTGAAGACGCTGTTTATAGCTTTGAAGATCAGCGTAAAAGTCAGCCTTAAAATCAAAGTCCTTGGATAGGCAATCAGGCGCAATGACAATAAAAATAATACCTTGGGCGTACTCAAATACATCTTTTTTATAGAGCTCGCATTTTCCTTTTTCAGTGCGCAGGTTGCCAAGGCTTAAAAGGGCGGATAATCTGCCATAAGCATCGGTGGTGGTGGGGTAAGCCAGTAAGCTTGTGCCATCCACAAGATCTAATCTGCAGGCGGGGATAAGCTTGATCTGGTGCTTCCTAGCCTCAGCATGCGCGCGCACGATCCCTGCCAGGGTATTGTGATCGGTTATGGCAATTTTTTCATAACCCATTTGCGCTGCCTGATTTACAAGCTCCTCTGGATGGGAGGCTCCCCGTAGAAAGCTGAAATTACTGGTGACCTGAAGCTCTATATAGTCCATTTTTTTATTGTTTTTAGCCAGGTTTAAGCAAAAAATCCATGGATATACCATGCTGAGTTTTCGGCGGCATAATGGCCTGAGCGGAAGATCCAATACCGGTTTCCCTTTTCATCTTCAACAGTATAATAATCCCGGTGTTCTCCGCTCTCCAACCACCAAGCGCGCTCCAGCCTTTCAGGGCCATCCGCTTTTTTGATGCTGTGCCGCTCACCCTGGTAGATAAACAGCATGGGGGGATAATCCGGGATAGGGGCGGTGACATCAATTTGTTCAGGCTGGGACAGGAGCTGGATAGGCCGGTTCAATGGATTGTGAAAGCTTAATGATGTATCGTCCTGTAAATCTTTTGCCTGGATGATAGCCCGCTCGGGCCAGTAATCTGCTTTAGGCAGATAGCGTTGGATGGCATTTTTACCTACTTTCCCCGCCACCCGGTCTAAAAGCTGAGCTAATGGCTGGCTGTCAAGGCCAGCTTGGGCTGACCAAATCTTTTCCTGCGGGCGTTGCATTTTTTCGGTTTTTTCTGCAGTTAAACTGAAAAGTTCAATGCCCATACCTGGGGCAATACTGGAAATGTTCAATGCAAACAATTTTAGTAAATGGCTGGGATCATCACTTGGCCGATTGGTACCTATTGGGCTTGTGATGATTTTTCCATCTATCCGGTAACCTTTAAGAATAGCTTTTCTAATTCCCAGACCTTCATTTTTAAGTTTTTGGCAGAGTTTTTCAAGGAGCTTTTGGATGGCGATTTCGATCGCTGTAGCTGTACGGATTGGCTCCAGACAGGGCAAACGTTCTTCAAATTCCTGTATCAGGTCAACAGGGGTAAAGGCCTCGGGTTCATCACCCATAGCCTGCGATATTCTCTGAAGTAAGATCTCGCCAAACCTTCTGCGCAGTACGCTGCGTGGCATCTTTATAAAGCGTTCAATTTTATTTAGTCCCAATTTGTGGAGTTTTTCATTAACCTCCGCAGGTATTCTCAGCGCTGAGGGTGGGAGGGAGAGTAATGCGGTATACTGCTGGTGATGTTGTACGATTTCTCTCCCCTTTCCATAACGGGAAAATGCCCAGGCCGCACCAATGGTATCCGCTATTGCAGCCTTTACGGTATAGCCCGATGAGTGAAGCCGGCAAATTATATCTTTGAGATAAGCTTCCTCACCACCCCATAAATGACTGCACCCCGAGATATCAAGCAGGATGCCGTCCCCATCTGTTGAGGAGAGCGGGGTATAGCGTATGGCCCAACGGGCCAGGCCTTCCAATAGTTTTTCTTTTCTTCCCAGCTTTTCATCAAAGACTTCAAGTTCATGGACAAGTGCCCGTGCATCAGCAAGGGGCATACCGGTGCGGATACCTAGTTTGTTTGCAATGTGATTGGCTGCAATTACCATCATTCGGCCATGGCTGGCACCAGCGCAGACGACCGCTGTTTCTTTCAATTCAGGACGGCGGATGGTCATCCAGTCCGTCAATAAAAACGGAAACCATATACTTAAAATTCGCCTTGCCATATTATCCTACCTGTAGCTCATGGAGCGGTAAAACCCTGGTGTTTTCTTGATGCATCATCTCAAATGTGCTACCCGACCAGCAGATATCAAAACTGCCACCTTGCCCGTTACGCACCTTTAGTAGTTTTGCCCTCCAGCTGGGCTGACCAACGCCAGGCATGCCTTCTGGAAGTATGCTGGGTAGGGGGCTGATCTTCCAACGGGCAAGACAGGTAGTGTTGGAAAGCACGCTGGGGTTTTCCCTTAAAAAAAACGCAGTGACCTTACTTTTTTCAATTACTAGTTGGAATCTTCGGGATGTTGCAAAATTTAAGAAGGGAATTTCTGAGACCACAGCAGCGAGTCCTTCGCATTTAAGGGCTTCCTCGGTTACCCATAAGAGTTCCTTTTCATTTTTCAGGTCAATGAAAATTATAGATCCTGTAGGGAGTGAAAATCTTTTAGCTGCCGGCGGGAAGAATTTTCTGGAGGCGCTAATCCAGATACAAGGACTGCCGTCTTTCATCAGCGAGGACAATATTCCGCTGATAAAACCACAGCTGGCAGCGGTTTGTTCACTGCTTTCGCAGATGAATTCATGTATGCCTTGCAAGGGAAAAACCTGATTGGGGAATGCAGATGCAAAAAGCTTTAATCCAGAAATGTTTTGCTGGAAACCTGAAGTAGCTTTATAGCCTTGCATGGAAAGGATATTCGCCCTTAGCTTCTCAATGATCTTATTTTTTGCTGCCTGATCCATAACCAACCTCCTTTTTTGTATTTACATGGACAAATATAATGCTAAAAATATTAGCATTTTAAAATTATTTTGCACATTTGTATTGAATATGGAACAGCTTAGTTTTTTTAATGTATCTGGACAGACGCCAGGTTTGCCAAAAGATGTACTGGAGTATATGCCCGGATTTATTTCATCTGAGCTGGCAGATAGTTTATTGTCGGGATTTATTTCAACTGTACCCTGGAAACAGAAAACCATAAAGATGTACAATAAAGAGGTGATTACCCCAAGGCTTTCTGCGTGGTATGGGGATCCCCTTAGCCTGGATTATAGTTCCATTGGTAAATCCATACCCTTACTATGGACAACTGAACTTTTGGATTTAAAGCATGTAGTCGAAGCGGTTGCAGGAATCAACTTCAATAGTGTACTGCTGAATTACTACCGGGATGGGCAGGATTCAGTAGCCTGGCACAGTGATAATGAAACGGTAATGGGATCTCATCCAGTTATCGCCTCGGTTTCTTTTGGGCAGGTTCGGGGATTTGATATCCGTAAAAAAACTGATCATCGTGAAAGATATACAGTAAGGCTTGAGCATGGTTCATTGCTGCTCATGAAAGGAAACCTTCAAAGTATGTGGGATCATAGAATAGCAAAATCAAATAGGCCAATGGGGCCAAGAGTCAATTTGACTTTCCGAAAGATTATTGGGAGCTCAATGCAAAAGTTAAATGGATAAATTGGAACAAATTGCGCCTCGACCCAAAAAAATATCTCATTTACTTTAAGATTTTTGAGAAACGCATTAAACTAATTGACCCTGAATGAAAAACATTTGGTCGAATAAGATCGATTATCCTCAGCCAAAATTGTATATTTTAGGTGTATTTTGGCTGCGGATCTCTGAGCGAGCTAAACGAAAAAGTATTACTTCTGGTCAAGATTTCACTCCCATCCGACATTAATATTATTTTGCATACCAGAGTAGTTATCAATGCGGATTTGATCTGGTGCTAATTTAACTGCTACAGAGCACTCTGAATAATGAATCATTTGGTTCTGGGGATATACGGTGAAGACCAAAAAACCAAATCCAAATCTACCCCTCCAGGTTGACCCGCTTAAATAATTCCTTGGTAATGTGTTTTACATTTGTTCCCAGCTGCTCTAAAGTACAGTGTTTGAGCGCTAGGGGGTAAGGGATCCCATGCTCCCTTTTCACAAGGTCAACAGTCATCACCGATTCAGGTGATACCTGTTTACTACCTTCAAGAGAATCGAATAATTCAAGGGCGAATTTCGGATCATTTCCAATATCAAAGCATCCATAGGTTTCAATCCCCTTACATCTTTTCATATTCAAAGAGATTTCCAGCTTAGTTTCCATTTTTTTAATAAAAAAGAGCCGCTCGAAAGCGGCTCTGATTGCTTGTATCACAATTACTTAACCTCAATTTGACGTGTTACCATTTTAGCCTCTTCACGTTTAGGAATGTCTATGCATAGTACGCCGTCAATATATTTAGCTTCAATGCCTTCGGCGTTTGCACTCTCAGGTAACGTGAATGCCCGAACAAAAGAGCTATAGCTAAATTCGCGTTTCGCGTAACTGCGTTCTACTTCATCATTTTGATTTGCCTGCTCAGCAGCAATGGTCAGCACATCTCTTTCTAGTTTCAGTTTGAAATCTTCTTTTTTCAGTCCTGGAGCAGCAAGTTCAACATGATAGCGATCCGCTGTTTCGCTGATATTGGCCGCAGGCACGCGGGTCATCAACCGGTCTGAGAAAAAGGTGTCGTTGAAAATAGAATCAAAAGCGTTGTTAAAATTTGATAATGAGTTGTTTTTCTTGTTGTCGGAATTAAATTTAACCAGTGTCATAGGTCTGTCCTCCTTAATTTGATTTAATGATTAAAACTTACAATTAATTAAACTTTGAACGTCATGTTCGCTAAAAGTTATTACAACTGGAATGCCAACAGCATTTTAGATAAATTTTTCTGAAAAAATTTCAGAAAAAATGAAAAAATTTCATGCCTAAAATGTCAAAATTTCGCTTGCAGAGCATAGCTAGATCAACAGATCCTTTCTGATCCATTCAAGCTACGGGGATTAAGACTCAAAAAAATCTCTCGTCTTCTGATTTTCATTCAAATACTTTCAGGCTCAAGGCCTATCTTTTTCTGTTGAAGAAACAATAATAGTCTTTATTGATAAAGAGATCAAAGATAACTATAGCTAAAGGTCTGAGATCAGATTCGCTTAGCGGTGTTTGAAACTATAATATCATTTTTTATCTTCTCCCTATGCTGCATTCCCCACCTTGTCATTGCGCCAACGACTTCTTCGAGGGTTCGGCTATAGGGTAATAATTCGTATTCAATGCTAACAGGATATCCCACGGAAACTTTTTTAACTATAAAGCCATTCATCTCGAGCTCCTTCAGTTCGCTGGAAAGTACCCTCGCAGAAATTCCCTTTACCTGTCTTTGAAGTTCGGTAAATCTGCGGTTCCCTCTGGCCATTGCAATAATTATCATAAGTTTCCATTTACCTCCTATCGCGTATAGCGCATCGCTGACTGCCGCGAGCACCTTGTTGCAGTCATCTGTAAATTCCTTGTTTTCCAACTGGTTATCGTTTGCTTCCATACTTGTTTGCTTTTGGTTAGTCACTAACCTTTAGGTAACAACTAACAAATTGTAAGCGAATGTAGTGTAGTTTTGTCAAATAAAATAATCCAAGGGCGATTTCGCTATAAATCAATTAAAGAGTAGAAATTATGAATTTAGAAATTTTAAAAAGCAAACAGGAACTAAGGGATCTTATAGATGCTTACGCAATATTAGGCGATGAAAAGAAAATATCCGAGCAGATGTCCATATTCGAGCACAATGCCAACTATACGGTTTCCGTGAATGGAACTGAGGTGGCTAGTATTACCGGGACCGATAAGCTGGAAGAGGAATTTAACGGGCACGCTTCACTAGTTAAAACCTATTTCACAATGAATGGCCAGCATACCGTACAGATCTATGGTGATACCGCGACGGGAATTTTGTTTTCACAGATCAAGATGGTTAGGGAAAATGAGGGGAGGGATGTCCTTACTGATTATAGTGTTAGATACGATGATGAGTATATCCACTCTAATGGGAAATGGCTAATTAAAAAACGTATAGGCCATTTTTTAATAATCGAAGCAAGAACACTAATCCAATAATCCAAGATGAAAACAAATAAGATCGTAATTCTCTCCCTTACCTCAGTTATAACGGCAGTGATATTCACAAGCGGTCTGATGAAATTTATTCATCTACCCTGGTCGGTTGCGGGCTTGGAGCATTATAATCCAAGTATTTTGGGATTGATGGAAATGGCTTTCATCATGTTATTTGCAATACCTAAGACCATGAGGATGGGCTTCATCTTGCTCTGCTGCTATTTTGGCGGGGCGATTGCGACCGAGTTAGCTAGGGATGCCCCGATTTTAAATCCCGCAATCCCTTTGGTATTAATTTGGATTGTAGCATTTCTGCGGGACAAGTCTTTATTTTTAGGAACTGCTAACTCTCAAAAGAATGCTGTTTGAAAAATCCAGCAAAAGTATGGGGTCTTTCTGTTCCGGCAGGATTTCCCCATTTACCCTTTAAAGTCGATGAAAGATTAAGAAAGTCTGCCATCGCAAACTGTTTTAAAAAATATACACATGGGATAATTTTTATACCATAGAATAATTCACCAGGTTTGTATATCCTTGCCTTTCTTGGTAATTCAGCTAATTATGAAATTTAATGGATATCATTATGCCCATGAGCATACCATGGCAAATATGGTCGCTTTTCGTTGATTTTGTCGAACGTATACGTCCCATTAAGGAGTGCTGAAGTGATATCCCTCTTTTTAAGTAAAAGTTGGCCCATCTGGAGATGGGTATAGTTGATTCCAGTTTTACCCAGGATTTTTTTTAGTCTTAGAAATCCGCAGTAACGGTTTTCTAATTTGATCCTTAACAACTATTTAGTGAAGTAAGTATAAAAGAGCCCTAGGCTACTGCCAAAAGACAACAGCAAAAATGGACAAACGTTTGCGCATTTCATTATCATAGCAATATGCTAATTTGTTTGCTGTTTTACCAGCCGTCACGATAATATGGAATATAACTTTTTATTATTTTCTGAGACAATGAGCCAGATCCTAGACCGGTAAACCCCACATTAGTTACTCGATAAAAAAATGGAAAAAATCAATGCCCTGAAAGCCGGATCTAACGCAGCTTTCAAAGCCGTATTTGAAAGTTCATGGGAAAAGGTCTACCGTTATTTATCTAACAAAACCGGAGATGCTGACCAAGCAAAAGATTTAACACAACTGGTTTTTATCAAGCTATGGACCTATAGGCTCAGTTTGTCTGATGAAATTCCCTTGGACACACAGATATTCCGCAAAACAAAACAGGTTCTCATCGATTGGTTGAGAGGTGAAATGCGAAAGCGGGAACTTACTTCCTTAAAATCCTTGGAGACTGTGGATAGCGGTTGGGATCAGATCAATCATCAGACCGATATCACAAACCATCTCTATTGGGCAATAGAGAAACTACCGCCAAAAAGAAAAGAAATATTTGAGTTAAGGCATATACAAGGTTATTCATATAAAGAAATAGCTGAGAGGCTTGGTATTTCGACAAAGACAATAGACAGCCAGCTGGTTAAGGCCAATATCCAGCTGCGGAAGATTCTACAGCTTTCTATCTGGATGGCTATAACAGGTTCTGGATTTTTAAATTAAATTTTTTTAAGGTCGATAGGGATATTGTAGAAGTCCAGCGTACATGTATATAAAAAGCTGACCATGGACAAAATAGAGCTGATCAAAAAATTCTTAAGAAATGAATGCAGCAGAGAAGAACAGATTCTTGTCGATCGCATCCTGATAGAAAACCCAGATTTAGTAGATGAGCAGTTAAGTGCCAAGGAATGGGACAAAGCCGAAACACTTTCCCTTAAATCCGTTCAGCTGAAAGATGAAATATGGGCTGGCGTTTACGCAGCTACCCGTCCAAGAAAGAAAATACTGCAGCTATGGAAACCGCTAAGCATTGCAGCAAGCCTCGTACTGGTTTTTGGCTTAATTTATTTTTACCTGCCCTCTGCCGATAAAAGCCGTGAGCATAATACCAGTACCCAGTCAGAGTTAAAGACAGCGAGCAATAAAACAACCGGATACCTGAAATTAAGCATGCCTGATGGCAGCATAATCACCTTATCCCCGGGGGCTGTCATTTCATATCCAGATAACTTTAGCAGCAATAGAAAAATATTTTTAAAAACAGGGAAAGCCGCCTTTGAGGTGGCAAAAGATAAGGCGCATCCATTTACCGTATGGGCAAAAAACATTGCCACTACAGCCCTGGGTACCAAATTTACAGTTGCCGAGTTAAAAAGCGGTGTTGATGTTAAACTCTATGAGGGAAAAGTGGTCGTTGATGCCTTTGATCAAAAGAGTAGGAAGCGCTCAGACTTTTTAAAGCCTGGCGAGCGCTACACCGCCAGTTTGGATAAGAAAACCCAGAGGCTATCAACCTTCAGCGAAGATTTCGATGGTGCCATAGACAAGCGTCTGGGGATAATCAGTAATCTTGTTCCGGGAGCTATGGATAAGGGCATGAGCATCGTAAATACTCCGCTAAGCGAGGTGTTTAAACAAATGGAGCTTGCCTATCAAATTAAAATCACCTATAACCAGTCCGAGGTTGAGAATAAATACTTCACAGGAAGTTTCAGTGGTAGGGAAACCCCTCTTGAAATCTTAAATATCATTGCCTCCATAAACGAAATCACTGTGCATAAGCAGGGGCAAGAATACCGGATCCAGTCCCAAAAGGAAAAGGGGCGGTAAACCAGAGTCAGCACGCTAACAGCCCGGAATCGCCAGCCGCAACAGCAGCCAAACCAGAAACCAAAAAACTATAAATAAGACTAATGAAAGCCGCAAGAAAAACGAGGTGGAAGCAGATCAGTTGTCTGCTATTGCTCATGCTATGCCATCTTTGCCTATACGCACAGAAAAATCCAAAAATTACAGGTAAGGTACTTGATGATAAATCGCTTCCTATACCTTTTGTTACAGTTAAAATTGTTAGTGACAGCGATACCAGCCAGCAGAAGAGGATATTAACGGACTCCCTCGGGTTTTTTTCATTTCCCAACTTGCAACCCAATGCCAGTTATTCTTTAACTTTTTCCAGCATTGGATTTGAAAACCAGCAGCTCAAAAACCTGAAAGTATCAGAGCAGGGGAACAGCTCAATAGTTATACGGATGGAGACAGCGGAATCCACCAAACTCAGCGAGGTGGTAGTGGTCGGCTATGGGACACAGAAAAAAGTAAACCTGACCGGCGCAGTAAGCGTGGTCGATGGAAAGGCGCTACAAAATAGGCCTGTAAACAATGTCAGTCAGGCACTTTACGGCAATACACCTGGGCTTACCATAGGCTATGGCAACAATGGATTTGAACCTGGTGCTGCACCATCGGTTCAGATCCGCGGGCAGGGCTCCCCTTATGTGCTCATTGATGGCACTGTTGGAGACATCAATACCTTGGACCCAAATACAGTAGAGAGTATCTCGGTATTAAAAGATGCAGCTGCATCCGCCATATACGGGGCCCGTGCGCCATATGGCGTCCTACTCATTACCACAAAATCAGGAAAAGCCAACCAGGTCCCGCAGATTGATTTCTCCATCAATGGCGGACCAACTACCATCATCAATAAACCCCGTATGGTGGACTCCTATACCTTTGCCAGAGCTATTAATGAAATGCATGACAACCAAGGCGTCGCAAGGCTATTTACAGAATCAACAATAGATAGGATTATCGCCTATATCAATGATCCTACACTTCCCGAGACAGTTCCCGATGCCTCAAACCCGACCAAGTGGTCAACTTATCAGTTATCAAACGGCAATAACGACTGGATAGATATTCATTTTGGCTCAGGCTATAGGACACAGGAAAACCTTTCAGTTAGGGGCGGCTCAAAAGCCATGGCCTATTATTTGTCCGCAGGGCACGCTAGCGAAAAAGGACCGTTAAAAATGGTCGATGATAAATATGGCCGTTATAACCTTACAGCAAAACTTGACGCCGATATCACCCCATGGTGGAAAATCAGCTCCAATACCCGCCTGACAAACGAAAACCGAGAAAGGCCTATTTACAATGGCGAGGGGGGATATGGCATGATCATCCACCAGATATTCCGCACACATCCCGAGGTTTTTCTCAAATCACCAAACGGATATTATTCACAGCTCTCCCGCGTACCGCAGATGCAGGCCGGATACGAACGCTTTACAGACAATGAGCTCATGCAGCGCCTGGCAAGTGAGATCCGGCCTGCTAAAAATTGGTCCATAAACGCAGATTATTCTATCAACTATAGCGTGAATAACTTCGAGGGCGCAAATCTGGTTGCTTATGAAGATCAGGTAGACGGTAGCTTATTACCCATATCGCTTACTGTGCCATCCTCTATCTCAAAAGATAAAGCTAATACCACATATAAAGCCCTAAACATCTTCTCGTCCTATAAATTTAATATTGGCCCGAAGAACCGCTTTGAGCTAATGGGAGGATATCAACAGGAATCTAATAAATATGATTACTTAAGTGGATTAAAAAGGGAGCTAATAACAAAAGAGGTTATCTCTATTACTACTGCCACTGGTGAGATGCAGGTGACGGACGCCATATCACATTGGGCAACCCAGGGATTTTTTGGTCGACTAAACTATAATTTCAATGATAAATACCTGCTCGAATCAAACCTTAGGTATGATGGAACCTCAAGGTTTGCCGATGGCAAAAGATGGGGCTTTTTCCCTTCGCTCTCAGCAGGATGGGTAGTTTCCAATGAAAAGTTCTGGTCAGTCCTCAGCGGTAAAATCCAATATCTTAAATTGCGTGGATCGTGGGGAATGCTCGGCAACCAAAATGTAGCCTCATACCAAGATCTTGCCTTAATAGGGGTTAGGACAAATCTGGACTGGATTCTCAATGGCAAAAGATCCGCCTACACGCTTGCTCCAAACCTCATCAATCCATACCTCACCTGGGAATCATCGAGAACTACCGATCTGGGAATTGAATTCTCGGTTCTTAATAACAGGCTAAAAGTTGAGTTTGATTACTATCGCCGTTTAACACGGGATCGCCTAGGTCCCGCCCAGGCACTGCCCGCAGTGCTTGGTGCAGCTGTTCCACGCGAAAATAACTCAGAGCTGGAAACAAAAGGCTGGGACTTGAGCATTACATGGAAAGGTAAAGCCGGTAGCGACTTGAATTACGCTGTCACAGCAAATGTATTCGATAACATCAATACGGTGAGCAAATACCCAAATCCTACAGGGATTTTAACCACCGATTATACTGGAAAAAAAGTAGGGGAGATCTGGGGGTACCAGACTGTAGGCTTAATCCAGAGCCAGGCACAGGCGGATAGGATAAACAGCAGCAAATCACAGAACTTTATTAATGGCCAGCTATGGAGAACGGGCGATGTCGAATACCAGGATTTAAATGGCGACGGTATCGTCAATAACGGAAAGAACACGACCGGTGATCACGGAGATCTCTCCGTTATCGGCAATAATACCGCCCGGTACCAGTTTGGATTAAACCTCTCGGCAAGTTATAAAAACTTCGACCTGGGAGTTTTCTTCCAAGGCGTAGCTAAAAGAGACCTATGGTTAGCCGGCAATATCTTTTGGGGATTCAACCAGTGGAATCAATCCTCGCTCTTCCCACACCATTTAGACTATTACCGCGATAGCGAGGGGGGCAAATACTCAGGACTTGGTGTAAACACTGACGCCTATTTCCCACGCCCTTACAGCAATGCTGCCCAGTACGCAAAAAACCAGCAGATACAAAGCCGCTATCTCCAAAATGGCGCATATATACGCTTAAAAAACGTGCAACTTGGTTATACCATGCCTCAGACCCTAATGCGCTGGGCAAAGCTAAAAAGGGCCCGGATATACTTCTCGGGAGAAAATATTTACACCATTTCAAAGCTGCCCATAGGTTTTGATCCAGAAACGGCGGCACTGGGCGAGCTTGGCAATGGAAAGAGCATGTTTTCCCAGGCAATCTGGGCTTTCGGACTGAATGTTTCATTTTAAGAACCAACCAAAACAAACAATAAAAAACAAGCGACTAAATGAATCAACCAAGATGAATATTCATTAGGCGATGAAAAATAAAAAAGTTAAAAGATGAAAAATAAAACTCTAATTATATTCAATGTAGCGATGCTGCTGTTAGCTGCATCCTGCAGTAAAGACTATTTAGACAGGCCACCGCTCATCCAGATCGAAAACCAGGCATATTGGAAGACAGCCAGTGACCTGGAGAAATATACGTTACAATTCTATAATACCTTTCCAGGCTATGGAACTGTAGGGAGTTATATGGGCTATATCGGCTGGGACGGAACAAGAGGATCTGATACCCAGATTTCGGCATCACCGAGTACGCTCTGGAATGGAACGAACCAACCGGTGACTGCTACTGGAAATTGGAACTGGGAGAATATTAGAAGCGTAAACATATTTTTTAAAAACTACCGCCGCTCTCAGGAGCCATTCGATAAAATCAAACACTTTGTAGGTGAGGCCCATTTTTTTAAAGCTTGGTTTTATTTTGAAAAAGTCCGCCAGTATGGGGATGTACCCTGGTTTACCCAGGCACTGGATATGGAGTCCGAGGATTTGTATAAAGCAAGAGACCCAAGAACACTAGTAGTTGATTCAATTTTAGCTAGTCTGGATAAAGCAATTGAATACCTTAAGCCCCTCTCACAGACAGATGGTGGTAACAACAGACTTTCAAAAGAAGCGGCTTTACTTTTCAAATCCAGGGTAGGACTATATGAGGGGACTTGGCAAAAATACCATAAAGGCGATGTCTTTGGAACACCAAATGCGGACCCAAATAAGTACTTAAGGGCTGCGGTAAATGCCTCAGAAGAATTAATGGTTGCCAAATACGGCAGAGCGCTTTATTCCAATAATGATCCAGACAACGACTATTGTAAACTGTTCTCATTAATCAACCAGTCAAACAACAAGGAAGTCATTCTATGGAAAGCCTATTCAGCGAACCTCCAGTCATCGCATTCCTTTCAGATCTACGTATCTGACCGTACCGCAGGAATTAGCCTCACATTACAGCAGGTTTACAACTACCTGGGCAAAGATGGAAATGCTTATGATTATTTCACAATTGGAAAAACCATCAAGGGAAGCAGCTTTTTATCCAGGATAGCAAGCGAATGCGACCCTCGCTTGAAACAGACCATCTGGACTCCAGGAGAGACAATGTGGGACAATAGCTTCGGAAAAGGTATTTTTAGTAAACCCTTTTTAGACAAATCAGGCGAAACGCTAAACAACACCGGTTTCCAGATTCGAAAAGGAAATGACCCCAAAGACCCACAGGCTGGCAGCGGTGTTTCCTGGAACACCAGTTGCGAGACCGGGGCAATTCTTTTCCGTTATGCTGAGGCTCTGCTGAATTACGCCGAAGCCAAAGCCGAACTAGCAGAAGCCGTAGATTATTCAAAATCCATCAACCTGCTAAGATCCAGGGCAGGCATGCCCAATTTCAAGGTACAGGCCGATCCCAATAGATTCCGCTATGCCGATTATGGATATACTCTAACGGATGAACTGCAGGAAATACGCAGAGAACGCACCGTAGAGCTGGGTGCCGAAGGTTTCCGATTTGACGATATCAGGCGATGGGGTGCCCATGCCTTGCTAAAAGGCAAACGCCCCAGAGGCTACCCTTATCAGCCCAGTGAGTGGACGGGAAAAAACATCAGCTATAAAGCAGACGCGGATGGATTTCTGGATCCTTTCGTATCGCAAATGGCCAGCGGCTATGGCTTCAATCCATTAAGAGATTATCTGGAATGCATTCCGCTAAACGAGATTACCCTGAATCCAAAACTTAAACAAAATCCGGGATGGTAAGCGCTATGAAAAGAAAAGAAACAATCAACAAGCAAACTCGGCAAGCAGACCAGGTTAAGCACAGCGGGAAAACCAAACAAGTAAATGAAAGGCCAGTGAAACAGAATCTCTTAAAAGCCTTAATATTGATGCTCTTTTGCATCAGTGCGCTCATTCCGGGTGCTAATGCCCAGGACGAAAAGCCAGACTTAAGCTTTGGGCTCATCGCCGATATTCAGTATGCCCAGGCAGCTAGCCGCGGAACAAGATTTTACAAAAATTCGCTGCCAAAACTCTCCACCGCGATAGCAGAACTCAATAAAGGGAAGCTAGCTTTTCTCATTAATTTGGGGGATGTCACAGATAGAAATCCTGAAGACCTTAAGCCGGTATTAAACGAGCTGGACAAATTCAATAGCAAAGTTTATAATCTGGCTGGAAACCACGATTACGCTGGGGTAGAGGACAACCAGAATCTTTACAGGGCATTAGGAATGCCTGGGGAATATTATGCGATAAGAAAAGCGGGATGGCGCCTGCTGATGTTAAACACCAACGAGCTCTCTGCTTATGCCAATATCAAGGGCACATGGAAAGAGGCTGAATTCGATTCAGTGGTTACAAGTGCCAGAAAAGTAAGTAGTAAAAATCTAGAGCCTTACAATGGTGCATTAAGCAGCAGGCAAATGGCCTGGCTGGAAAACAATCTGCAACAAGCGGCATCAAAAAACGAAAAAGTGATCATTTTTTCGCACCACCCCTTCAGCTGCGCCAACGGGTTGGAGGCGCTTAATGGCAAAGAGCTTCTCGCAATGATCTCCAGATACCCATGCGTAAAAGCACTCATTGCCGGCCATCACCATACAGGTGGATACTGCGAGGAATCCGGTATTCCTTCGGTCATCATCGAAGGGATGGTAGAAACAGAGCATGAGAATGCATGGGGAATAGTAGAATTATATCAGGATAAAATACTCATAAACGGAAAGGGCAGAGTGAGCTCGAGGATCATCAAATTCAAATCTTAAACAATAACCATAATCAAAAACAAGAACAAAAAACGAAAAACAATGTCAAACAAAAACCTATCTAAAATCTACAGTGCAGTTTTTGCACTAGCATTCCTGTTTACAGCGTGTAAAAAGAATGTATCCGAAAGCGGGAGTGAACCCTCAGGGCCAGGAAAACTGTTAGCCAAGCAAGGTGTGCAGACGTTGAGCGCAGGCCCGGCAATAGTAAGTGCCCACCGTGTAAACGACTTAATCAAGGTCGATGAGGTTAAAAATGCCGGAATTAACAGTCTGGAAGTCGATATTTTTGTAGGCACTAAAAATGGTCAGCCCACCTGTTTAATCGGCCATGAGGCAGCAACGGCTACAGGCCAAACTTTGCTGGAGTACTTTGCTAATCTAAATCAAAAGATGAGCGGTTTTGAATTCGTCTGGTTAGATTGTAAAGACCTTAATAGTACAGCCAATGAGCAACTTTTTAAAACTACCTTAGAGCAATTGGATAACCTTTACGGAATCAAAAATAGGGTGTTGGTCGAAAGTCGCTATATCTCTTATCTGGTTAATCTAAAGCAGGATGGCTGGAAGGTAAGCTATTATTGCAATTGGGAAGATGTATATGGAAAACCTGCGGCACAGCAGCAAACCGCGATGGCGGCAATGTACAGCCAGCTCACTACTTATGGTATAGATGGTATAAGCTACGATGCGGCAGCTGACGATCCAATGAAGAACTATTTCTCATCTAAAACCGTCGGCGGCGATGCTGTTAAAATGTACGCATGGGCGCTCTCAAGATATTATGGTGAGACTGATCTTACAACCAAATTGGCTGGCTATAGCCATTTGAGCGTATTGTTGATTGCATTTTACCCTCAGCAGATCACATTGGTTAATGGCGCCAATTATAAGCTGGTATCTGCTTTGACCAATGAGCCGAGTAAAGTGGCCGACGTGAATGACACTCCACCTGTAAATGGATCCGATGTATCACTTTGGACAAATAACTATCCGACATCAAACAATCAGGTATTTAAGCTGAGATCATTAGGCGGAGGGTATTATGCCCTGAAAAGCCTTGCGGATACCACAAAAGCTCTCAATGTACTTGGTGGAGGATCTGCCAATAGTACAGCGGTACAGGTTTATAATTTTACCAATACCACAGCCCAGCGGTGGCAGATCAATTACGCAGGCAGCGGATATTATAATCTAACCCCGGCCTGTGCTCCAGGGAAAAACCTCGATGTTAACGGAGGAAGTACAGCCAATGATACCCCAATCCAGATTTACAGTGCACACACTTACAATTCGCAAAAATTCAGATTGGTAAGGCAATAATTTGTAGTTAAGATCTAAAAGGCCTCTCCAATAAGCATTCTTTATTGGGCTAGTTAAGCCCGGTAGAGAATGCTTATGAAAATTATTAGAAACTATAGTCAACTGCGTAGCCCGGATCTCAAGGATAAAATATTTAGATATTTATCAATCCGCCTTTTATTTTGTTGCTGCAAAAGAACTGGATAGATATTCATCAAAAGGTTGATCAAGGTCATAATCAGTGCAAAAAGGTACAGCCCCTGGAAGATTTTAATGAATATGAAACATTCATAAATCCAAATGCCAGCAGATGGTTAAGCTCTGCTTTGGTCATTTCTTGTCGATATTCAGTGAGTTCACTTGCCATGATTTTTTTCTTCATAGAAAGCTTTGGATTTAAAAATTTAAAGAAAGAATGCAAGAGGACATATTTAAATAAACCCAGGCCAAGTAAACTATTGACCTGTTCATTTTTAATGAAATTAAGCTTTGTTAAACGTGGCTGGAAAAATGCCGTTTTTGCTAGTAAAGCATTCAGTATAATACCTACGGTCCAGGAAATAAAAGCAATCGAGAAGCTAAAAGTTATTTGTTTGATGAGCATAATTGTCGGTTTGTTATCTTTTGTCTTCGAGTAAGGACAGCAGAAAAGCTAAAGTAAATCTTTATGCCGGAATTTAGCAACCCGGGCTGAGATTTTATTCCTAATCCCTAGAAGGTTTGCCTAGTAGTGAGGCAATCTGTAGTTATTAAAGATTAACCTATAGTTCAAGGATATACTTTAGAAAGAAGCCATGACTAAATATGAAAATATTAATTAACATAAATATTCTAGTGTTTAATCGCTATCAGCAGCTTTGGACAAGAAACAAACAACATAAAGCTTGACAAAAAATAACAGAAATTGCTTTCCAAAAATCAGAGTCAGGAAAATTTCGCCAGCTTGGGTACATCAATAATAGCAGAGGAGTTACTGATAAAAGGATTTCTTGGGCCTTAAATGTCTTTCAGGCATTAATAATCTAGCCTAGTATCTTGCTCGGAAGGTTACTATTTACTAGGTAAAATAATCACTACTTCACATAATGAGATCTATTAAGCAACTCTATGTTGTTGGGTAACGAAACAGATAGATAATCTTATTATTTTGGATTATCTATCTGCTGTTTTTCAACTGCGTACTGAGTTATTTACTGCTATGTAGGTTAAGAGAACCTCGAGCTGAAGATAAGATCATGAAACATTTTGAACTTCATATATTTAGCATTGTTGGATTTTGAACAAAACGTGCAGTGTTATTAATTCATTTCTATACTGCCGATAACATAACCACTGAGCGCGTCAGGATCCCATGCGCAGAATCTGATTTCAGTACTCCATTGAGCATGTGTACTCACTTCTAGTAAGCGATCGGGGTCATCAATGGTTGGCTTTTGTAAAGGAACTTCATATCTCATAAAATAATCAAAGAAGGCGTCTGCATTGCCTGAGGTTAAAAAGTGAATGCGCCTACGGATTACTGCTTTTTCATACTCGTCTATTGGTGTCGCAAGGGTAGAAGCAAGCTGCTGCGCACGGTGGGCGAAATGCGCAGGTGGGTCTGCAATACCAGTCGCGGCTCTGATCCCAGCGACGTCATTCCCAATTTGTTTAGCCTGTAAAGCTTTGTAAGGAAATTGATTATAATTCGGATCATCAGGATGCGTAGCAGTAAGAGAAAGATTATCCTTACTTAGCGTTAAAATAAAGGGAACGATGGGCTCGTCTCCGTCTTCTGCTACAATCCCATTATCACCTTTGAAAATAGGATCATTAGTGAGATTAACTTTAGCCCCAATAAGTTTATGGCCTTGAATGATTGTGCCATTTTTGAGGACGTTTTTTACTGTTACCCCAATAACAGGACAGAGGCTACGATGTAAAAATGGTGGTTGAAAGCGGATAATTCTGTCCAGATCCGGCTCTCCTGGGTATACTCTCATCATTCCGCTGATGCCTCTGGTTTCATCGGCTGGATCAGGATCAGTGGCTAGTCTGCATTGAAACCAGCCTTCAAATTGGATTTCTATCATAGTCTTAGGCAATTATGGTTTGCAGATTGGTTAGGCTGTGCTCGAAGTTTTCACGGAGTTTGGCGATTCTGGATAACCCGGGATAAGCATCTTTGTGCTCAAGGATGTCGTCCACATCGGCGATGTGCTGGATGAAGCGTTCCTGTAGAATCGTCCATCGGATATCTATTTTGCTCGATAAAGACAATGGCCCATAGATTTCAAAGCCTGGCCCCGCCATACCATCTGCTGGATCGAGACTGATTGGGAGTTCTGTTAATATTTCGGCTAAGGGACGAATCAAAGCGCTCATCATCCTTCGCGAAGAATCTCGGAGCATTTCCCGCTGCTCTTGACTTTCTCCACCATAGTTATAATATTGGATTAGCATGCCTAACATGGTGGTATAGGTGGTGTTGAAAAGCTCGGCAACTTTCAGTGTAAGTGGGTTGGAAATTAAGCTTATCCCGTCGCCGGCATCACGGTGTTCCCTGGTTTGGGGATTAATTACAACGGTTCTTGCCGGCTCGAAAAGCGGATCAAGTTCTTTCTGGGTCTTTAAGGCTGCACGGACTTTAAGGAATTTATCGTAGTGAGAGCCTTCTCTCGCAGCTGATGTACCTTCGCCTTCTTCTACTATTTCTTTAATTGCCTTCAAAGCCGTTTTGCGGTCTTTTACCGAATGCATGGAAAGCCGAAGTGTCCAGGCATCTTCGTCCTGTTCGTTATGTGGGCCGATGAAAAGTTTTTCTTCTGGAATATTGCTAAAGCCTTCTTCGATGCGCTTATAAAGTTCGCCGATATGGTTGTAAACCAAAGGCTCAGGCGCGAACTTAGCTTTAAACATAGACAGTTCCAGACCTTTGATTTTTTCTTCTTCAGGCAGTGGTGGGGGAGGTTCTCCTTCGGGAAGCTCAAATACGATAAAACGATAAAGGGATGCATCGTTGAATTTTTCGAGCTGGAAATCGAAAGGATAGTACTTTTTTAGTGGCTGTGGAAAGTTGGGCCTTTCAAATCGAGGCGCACCTCCAATAGCGGAAAGCAGGTTGCAGACATTGGCCAGATGATACATTTCTTGATGGGCAACGGATAAAATTGTTCTCTCCCAGTCTTCCATTAAAAGCTGCTGGTTAGGGCTGATGCCTTCGTCACCTCGACGTTTAAAAGAAAAAGCTGTGAAAAGATACTGAATGAGCAGTCCATGCTCTAGTTCAGCTGCCTCAGCTAGTGCGTTGAGGAGTTCTTCGCGAGTGTTAATCATTGAGTTTGTTAGTTTATGGTTCTTATTTTAAAGGTATATAATTGTCGGTTTAAATCCAATGATATGTTGGGCATATGTTTGATTCTAGAAATCACAATGAGTCTAATCTGGCTATAGTAAATTGATGATCTCCTGAACAAGGAAATCTTTAACATTGCACACTATGAAGTTTGCTTGACTAGGAATCGCAGCAAAATCCATAGGATGCGAGCCTTGTTAGGATATGTATTTTTATCAGATCTTGGTGGTCTAAAAATGATATCTGACGAATTAGTAAATAATCTGTTCTACATATCATCCTTTACACTAAGGAAATCTGTTTAAATCATCAGAACTTGGTATTGTTCCAAGCTGGATAAATTATTATTTTTAGCAAAATCTAAAACGCTAAATAAACTAAAGATGATCCAGCCGATTAAGTCTAAACTTGAAGAAATAAAGAAATCTGACAAGGGGATGCCGAGAAAACATATTGCAGTTTTGGGGGCCGGAATGGCGGGGCTATGTGCAGCATATGAACTATTGGAATTAGGTCACCACGTTACAATTTATGAGGCGCAGTCTCGTGTTGGAGGAAGAGCCTGGACGCATCGATTCAAAGATGAGGATGGTAAAGAGATAGATTACGCTTATCACGAGCTTGGTGCGATGCGTTTTCCTATAAACCATGATTATACTAGACATTACGCACAAAAGTGTGGACTTCAATTTCGTACATTTATTAACCATCATGATGATGGTGACGCATTTTACTTTTTTAGGGAACGTCTTTCTCAACATCGCCAGTCGCTAGAGAAGATGCTAATCAATTTCGATCTTCCCCAATCAGATCTGGACATTATTTTTACCAAAGGGCCCATACCTGCTGATAAAGCGCCAGAAAAAGCACTACTTAATTTAATGGCTTACCCCTTCGAATTGTTGATTAAAGAGGTCATGAGTGACAAGCAAGACTGTGACGCCTTAATGGGCATTGGGCCCATTACCCCAAGAGTGAAGGATATTGATGGCTTAAGTTTGAAAGAATTTTTGGCATCCGAAATAGAAAGTGTAGAAGCGTTAGAACTTATCGGGCTGGTTACTGGTCTAGAATGTCTATGGAATAAGGCGGTGACCATGTTTCTTAGGGAAGAAGTTGTTGCTCGGCTCAGAAACAAGATTCAAGCTATTGGAGAAAACGACGCTAATAGGATTGACGAAATTATCGGTGGAACAGACCTTTTACCAAAAGAAATGCTGAAAAAAATATTAGTTGCTGGTGGTAACGTATGCTTGCTTCATGAGGTACTTTCAATTGTTCCATTGGAGAATGATATACAGCTGAAAATAAAAACAGATAAAGGTCAAGAACATGAACTCCATTATGAGCATGTTATCTGCACGATTCCATTCCCGGTACTCAGGAGGATGAAACTTGAAAATATTAGTATTGAAAAAATGAGAGCCATCAGGAATCTCGGATACACCTCTTCAATTAAAGTGCTCTTATTTTGTAAGGACAGATTTTGGGAATCTGAAAATTATAATATCAAAGGTGGCGCAAGCCAGACCGATCTGATCAACCGTCTGGTGTTTTATCCGTCTAATAGTATTGAAACTAAACGCGATGATCAACTGGAAAGTCCGATGAAGTCAGCAACGATCCAATTCCAGAGTTACCAAAGTAAGAAAGTAATCGCTGATCAGAAAGCAGGAGGTGTTCTAGTTGGAAGTTATTGTTGGGGAGCAGATGCCTGTCGACTTGGGGCCATGTCAGCAGATGAACGTGCAAAAGTAGTAATTGAGGCCATTTCCAACTTCCATCCGGAGATTCTTGAAGATGGAATGGTTAAAGGGCATGCTTCAATGTTTTGGGATGAATTTAAATGGACGGCCGGGGCATTTTGCTTTATGAATCCTAAAGACTTCTCGATATATTATCTCGATAGCATTAAACCTGAAGGAAGGCTTTATTTCGCAGGAGAGCATTGTTCTCTGGATAACGGATGGATACAGGGTTCCATTATTTCTGCCCTTGAAGCAGTATCGCATATTGTTAAGACATAAACTCAGCGTTTAATACCAACGAATATATCCTCCAAAGGATTTATTCCTGCTCGGGGATATTTTTTAAAAATGTTTTGTCTTTCAACTTTGAAACCTACTTTAGCTAGTCTGTTTGGATAATCTTGCCCGTATAATCTTACATGGTCAGCTTGGCCGTAGTGATATTCGCGGTCAATTGGATCTATTATTGAGGAATCCTCGATCGTAAATTCATTGTTTTTAGATATCGGCACTTGTAGTATTGCTCTTCCTCCTGTCTTTAATACGCGGTAAATGTTTGAAATAGCCAATAGATCCATTTGAATGTGTTCAAGAACATGATTGCAAATCACAAGATCAAAGTATCCCTCTGGAAATGAAATATCTAGTAAATCCATAAAAATTACATGTGCAGGATATGAATAGTTTTTATCTAATAGATCAGCAGCGATATACTCGGTAAAGGACGCATCCAACAATTCTTGGCCAAGAAGATTTTCCGGTGCAATATGTAAAATCCTGATATCTCTTTGGAGGAATACCTTAAGTTCGTAGTATAAATATAAGTAAATCAGTTTTTCTCTGTCACTAGCTCTGCATTTGGGGCATTTGCCATAACGACTTCCACTGCCGATTACAACCTGTCCGTATAGTCTTGGGCTAGCTGAGCCTATTAGTGCCAACTCATTTGAGCCAAAACCGCAAAATGGACATAAGTATCTAGAATTCATTGAATATTTATCGATTAGATAAAGCTATAAATATAAAATAATATAGTATATTTAATTGACTTTATTAAGCTCTCTCAGAAGATGTTAATATACCAAAAACCAGAACAACTTATTGCGCCAAACTTGCCCAGACGACTTAGCCCTGAAAAGGCGTTCCTATTTGAAAACAAAGGAACGCTCAAGATTCTTGAAATTGGAAGTAATGGAAAAGAAATAGAGAATTATTTCAAAAAAAAAGGACACCAATACTTCAGCTTTGATTTAGCTAATCGCGATGCCCTACATAATGGAGATATGAACTTTTTGCCTTATCATGATCGATCATTTGATGCTGTCCTTATCGATTCTACTCTTCAATATTCCTCTAGCCCTGAACAAACAGTACTCGAGGTTTCAAGAGTGTTAACAGACGAGGGTATTCTCGTTGGCTCTGTCGCTTTCCTGGAACCTGGTATCTGGAAAAGCCATACGCATTTCACTCATAGAGGAGTTAATGAATTACTACGGAGGTGTGGGTTTTTACCTTTAAATATTTGGAATAGCTGGTCCGTGATAGAGGCTTTAGAAATCGCGATAGCAGACGACCCTAAGATAACTGAAAAGACTGAGCTATTAATTAGTTTAGCTAGGTTAAAAGAATCGAAGGGTTATGAACAGTTATCAGCTAACGTAAACTTTGCTGCAGGCTTGAATTTTCACGCAAAAAAAACAGAATCTAAATAACTCAATATGCAAACAAACTTTTCAATCACACCAGATCAAAAAGGCTTTCGATTCGCCTTTTTCGCTAACGAGAGCCTATGGTATAAATTCTCTTATGTAGCTATTTGTCAAGGTGGAAATATTAAGTATGGTACCCAAGCCGGCAAGGTTCCTCCTTCGGGGATGTGGAGTACGGTTAGCGTTACTCATCCCGTAATATTTATTGGGGTAAATGCCATTAATTTCGCAGTTGATATAGAACAATTAGAAAGCTATGAAAAAAAACAGCAGGCAAACACTCAGAGTAGTTCAGCGCTAGAAATATCAAATGACTTTGATCCCTATCACTTAAACAAAGTTTCGTTTGATCCTTATAGTGTGTATCCATCCGGAGACTTTCACCCGAATTTATCAGAAAAGGTGAGTTTCAACCCATATTCAAAAATGGTTGCTGACTTTAGTCCTTACAATTCTGACCCGGATACTTTTAATCCATACGGATCTGGTTCTTCAAGCAATTTCAATCCTTATGGAATGCAGCAGGATAATTTAAGTTATGATCCTTATGATTCTAGAAAGATCACTTTTAACCCGTACAGATCTGGTCCTTCAGGCAATTTCAATCCTTATGAACTGCAGCAGGATAATTTAGGTTATGATCCTTATGATTCTAGCAACACTGCTTTTAACCCATATGAACTTGGCTCTTTAGGTAATTTCAACCCTTATCGATTGCAACAAGATAGTTTAGGTTATACCCCATATGATTCTCACATGGATACCCTTAATCCATATGCAGTCGGTTCTTCAGGTAATTTCAATCCCTATAAGTTGCAGCAGGATAATTCAGGCTATAATCCTTATGAATCTGTTAATGCAGTTTTTAACCCATATGACTTTACTATTTCTGGCAATGGGTTAGACCAAGCGGACGAAGATGTATACTTTAACCCATACGAAACGAAATCCAACATTTAGTGATTTGCTTTTATGAAACCTTATCTTTCGCTGATCACCCCTTTCAATGGATCGGAGTCTTTTTCCTATTTTCTAAAATCCATTGAGGTACAACAATTAAGCAAGTCGTTTTTTGAAGTGATTGTTGTTCAGGAAAAGAAAAATGATTGCAAAAAGCTAATTGAAAATGTGACGAATGGCATCAATATCCAATTGTTGACCTTACCTCTTACTGCAACTATAGGAAAGCATTCAGCAGGTCCGCTTAGAAATTTCGGCGCGGTACATGCAAGGGGTGAGATATTAGTTTTTATTGATTCAGATTGTATCTTAGATAAAGAATGTCTTAAGCGGCACCACGATTACCACATGAATCATTCAGCGGCAATGTTATGCGGCGCCGCAGTAGAGCTTCCCGTTCTCTACCAGAACGATAAGAATCTTTTTATGCTCTCCAAAGGCATTAGAATTGAAAAACGTTTTTTGGCACACGACTATCGGGAAAATAACAGGCCCTCGGATACCCATGGTGTATGGCAGGAACTCTATTCGTGTAACGCTTCATTCCCCAAAAGTATGTTTGAACTGGTCGGAGGGTTTGATGACAAGGGGTTTCGTTGCCATGACATGGATCTTTCTTATCGTCTTTTTAAATTAAGTCCAAAATACTTTTATGATGAAACTTGCCTGGTCACACACATTGAACACGAACGTTCTATAAAATACAGGGATGATCAGATTAAGGGGTGGTTATGGATGTGTGAAAAACATCCCGAGCTTCAAATGCTGTGCAGACATAAGATTGCAACCTTTAGATCGGCTTACGCCAACACAATGGAAAAGTCAAAACGTGAGTTTAGTAGAATCGCTCACGCCCTTCAGAAGGAAGCATTTGTAATAGATAATTATCTTTTAATTGAAGAACGGGAAACATCCAGGATGCTGAAAAGAATTCTTGAAGTAATTCCTACGACGACTTATAGTAATAATTCCAGTTTACGCCATCAAATGCGTTTGCATAGGGATTGTTGGGATTTTGGAATTATTCATAATCAGGTTGAAATCTCCGCGCTTCCAAAATTCTCAGTGATTATCCCTTTTTTTAATCAAATAGATAAACTAACAAGGGCAGTCAAAAGTGTATTAAAGCAGACCTTTCAGGATTTTGAGATTATCATGATCAATGACTGCTCCACTGAAAAAAACTTCTCAGTACTGCATCCACTTCTAAATTCGAAAAGGATAAGAATCGTTAACAATCAGCAGAACTTAGGTATGTCCCGGTCCCTAAATATTGGGCTATCAATTGCTAGGGGATCTTATCTTGTACAATTAGATGCAGATGACTGGCTTGATCAGTATGCTTTGGAAAAAATCAACCTTTTCCTTGAAAATAATCCATGCAAGGCAGTATACGCAAAAGCGATAGTAGTTAACCAAAATGGGGCTGTTAAGGGACATGGTTATCAAATAAATGAGCCGTTGGACTGTTTTAGTTATCCGCATATACAAGCACCCAGAATTTATGATGTCAAAGCTCTAAAAAATATAGGTGGTTGGTCGGTGGGAGATGCGTTTAGTGGTCGTTTTTATGAGGATAGGTTGTTATTGAAGCGAATGACCGAGATCGGAAAGGTTTGCTTCCTTGATGAGCATTTGTATTATGTCTCCCCGAACCCAGGCTCGCTAAGTCGGCAAAATCCTAGTATAGTAGCTGCTGCGAAACTTGCTATATTAGTGAATGAAGCAAACAAAGAAGCTAAATATTTGAAATTTGATTTCAATGGTAGGGAGCTTAACCCACAATTTCTCTCAAGAAAACATAGTCTTCTCCAGAGCTCTTGGTCTATCATCATTTGTTACCGAAGAAATATCGAACACCTAAAGTTGGTATTAAGAAGCTGGATGGAGGCTTTCGAGAGCTCAGCTGACGCAATAATAGAGTTGATGATTGTTAACGACTCAGGACATCCACTCTGTTTGGGAATTGAACAATTTGTGGGCAAGCTTAGCGTCTACGATACTGTTGGGAATTGTGGATCCGCTTATGCGAGAAATTTTGGATCGAAAAAAGCTAAAAATGAGTTCCTGTTCTTTTGTGATGAGGACCATATCGTTCCAAAAGACGTTCTTTTTTCACATGAAAAAATTCATTCTAGTCCAGATGAAATCATTGCCATAGGCGGTGCCTATGGACGCCGAACCATTGTTGACATTTCTTCAGATTTAAAGCATACAATAAAAGACGCAATTCTTGAAAATCATCGGTTTGAGCAAAACTTTACAATTCTTGCCAAAAGTATGATGTTTCCAGAACGCAAGCCAATCTTCAATTATGAGTCTAATATCTATCAGGAATGCTTTAAGCATTCTTGGACAGAGGCCTGGCAACACGATTGGTCAACGATATTCTTAACCCATTCATTCGAGCTCAAAAATTTTCCTCATGCTTGGTTGAAGTGTGGAACGGGAAATATGTCTATCTCCAACAAGAATTTTAGAAGACTTGGAGGATTTAATACAGAAATGAAATCAATGGAAGACTGGGAATTTGGGCTTAAAGGACAACGGCAAGGGATTCAGATTCAAGTCGTTCCATTTGCCGAGCCTTTCCATATTATTCACGAATCTTACCCAGGAAGGCCATTAGATGATGTCGCTGCAATAAATTATCTATACATTCATTATCCTAAAGAAATATATGGTTTGATTTGTTCAAGCTCCTTAACGAATATTAGCAAAATATTTAGGTATTGTCAATATAGTCCAACACTTGGTCTCCCTAGCATTAACCCTGTAAAGCAGAGAATAGTGTCACTTTCTTTTGATGATGGCCCGCATCCATACACCACTCGTATTGTGTTAGACCTTTTGGAAAGGTTGAACGTAAGGGCCACTTTCTTTGTGTTAGGTGAGCAAGCCATGCAAAACCCAGAGCTTATCGAAAGAATGATTTCTGCCGGCCACGAACTTGGTATTCATGGATGGAAACATATTCCTTTTTATGAGCTTTCCGAGCAAGAGCTCTTGAGTGACCTCTTAAAAACTAAAAATTTGCTGGAGAGGTTCAGTAATGTCAAAGTCAATTTGGTAAGACCTCCGCATGGTAGAGTAGGAAAATCAATTGCTATAAAGATCCTAGATGCGGGTTTTCAATTGGCTGGCTGGGATACCACTTCGAAAGATTGGTCAATTGGAGTGACCAAAGAACAAATGATTAGCAGTATTGCAAGTCAGGGTATAATGGACAAAGTAATACTCTTTCATGACGGTGTTGGCGAACCCCAGAGTCTAGTCTCAACTCTTGAATGGCTTATTGATTGCTGTAAAGGGGAGCAAATAAACTTGGTGACGGTCGGACAGTTCCTTTCTGAGAAAAACCTTCGTAACTTCTTTAATTCCCTGAGATAGCTTCGGGAAGATGAAAGAGAACTCATTTTTTGATTAAGCTCGAATATAATTTGTCGTCGGCCAGATATATGTTGTTTTTTAGTTTACTAAAGCCTTGCAGTTTTTGCAAGGCTTAATCATTAGCGCAACGATACAGGAAGGTTTTCTGTATTTGACCGCCTTGTGAATTATTGCAGCATGTTATTTGATGCTTTTGTGTATAGGTCAAGATCTCCCTTGTTCATTACTTCCAGCATATCTGCCTTTTCTTTAAGGTATATATTAGCGAATGAAGGGTCATATTTAATAATAGATTTTGTGTTATCAATTAGATCACAGTATTTGATAGATTGGCTATTGGGACTAATCGTAGCTAACCGGTCAGCCTCCATAGATTTTCGACGTTTTCTGCTGAATTCAGGATAATCGTCTAAAACAAATCTATCAGTTAGTTCCCAAATCCCATTCACGATGAAATCAATTTCTTTATTATTGTATCGATATTCTATTAAGGCCATTCTCAACAGTTCTTCAGTGCATTCAGTATCCTCGAAAAGATCATGGCATAATCCAATTTCGTACCCTAACTCTAGTTTGTTTTTCTCGGCACATTCGGCTACAGCAACCAAGTGAACGGGATACGGGTCCCCAGTATATTTTCGTTTCTGTTTTCCGTGCTGTTTGGCAACAAAAATTAAAAGATTTATTTGATGTTCAGACCTCATATTGGCAATATAACCAAATCGTTTTGATTACCGGCATCTTCCGTTTTTCAGGCTGTCTTATTGATAAATTTTTTCATCGTAACTAATTGTACAAATGTATTAGTATATGGGGTAACAGCTTGTTATCTTTATAGTTCACTTTAAAGTTTTAATTATGGAACTAAAAAAGTTATTGGTGGAATTTAGAGAAGATTCCCTAAAACACGCAGTTGAAAAACTTGATTTGATCAAGCTAAAAAACGACGAAGTAAAATATGATGGCTCATATATGAACGATGTTGATCAACTGCAACTGGTTTTGAACTACTGTCAAAAATTAATAGACAATGAAAGAAATACCAATGAATTGATTGTTCGAATGGAAGAAGGTCGAAATGCGATAGTGGACCTATTTAAAGTTATAGCCCTACCTCCCAATATGAGGGTCAAAGTTCACTTGCATGGTGATTCATATGCAGATTTTTGGTATGTTCAAAAGGGGCAGTTGCTGTTTGGTGATTCGTATTCAAAATAAAAAGAAAGATCTGGGGCATAAATGGCTGTTCACCAATAGTTCTACTAAGTTAACAGGTAATGCTGTAACAGACATTGCAAAGATTTACCCTAATTCTGTGACAACGTGCAGGAGATTAAATTTATTCAAATCAAACTCAATATTCTCTAGTTTCCTAATTGGGTGGCGCAACTCGACCTCCTTAGGGATAGTGCGGATATTGTCCGACCTGGAAATGGTACTGAATTTCGCGACTGATAATTAAGGCATATTTTTCCATATGGCTTACCTTTTTAAAATATAATAATGATCATTAAGCAAAGATTTTGTTGTAGAGAAATAATTAGGGAACAACGTGTCTTTTTCCGTTCGGATCTATGTTTGCATATTTCTTTGGTTAAATTTTAGCCATATTCAATTTAGCCAATCCACCCTTTGTAGTATTGTCGATTATTTAGCAAACAATCGGTTATGTTGTTGGTTTGAGTATTAATTAGCCTTTTGCCGATAGGTAAGGGAAGAGAGTTATTTGCTATCAGATGAAAAAAACTACAATAAATAAGATAGGTTTTACCCTTGGACTCTTCGCAATCTCGATTTTGTGGAATGCCTGCAGAGTAAGCATCCCAAAAGGCGCAAAAGCGGTTAGTCCCTTTGATACTGAAAAATATCTGGGAAAGTGGTATGAGATTGCACGTATGGATTTTAAGTTTGAAAAAAACCTTAACAATGTCACTGCCAGCTATTCAATGGAAGATGGAGATCAGATAAGGGTTAACAACCGTGGATATGATACAGTTAAGAAAGCCTGGAAGCAGAGTATTGGCAAGGCAAAACTGTTAAATCAGAAAGAAGCCCGGTTAAAGGTATCTTTTTTTGGACCATTTTATGCCGGTTATAATGTGATCGCTATTGATCCTGAATATCGATACGCCCTTGTTGCTGGAAATAGTCTGGACTATCTGTGGATGCTTTCAAGATCGCCTATACTGCCGGAACTGGTTAAACGCAATTATCTAAATAAGGCTAAAGAGCTCGGATACCGCACCGAAGACCTGGTGTGGACTGTTCATAATAATCAGCGTTAAGGTTTATAGGTATCTATCTTATGTATTTATCGTTTATCACCCGCGAGCGTGTTGGGTGTCTGATGAACACAATTTAAATATCTCTTTTTGGAGGAGCTTGGACGGATAGCTTAGATATGTTCAGCTAAGTCAATATAGACACTATATGTTCTGTATAATTCTCAGATACTGATATAAAACCCCTCAATATTTACGTATAATAATTCACCGCGTAAGTTATAATCGGATGCCTATAGTCTTGGAGATTGTCCTATGTAAAGGACCATTGCCAGTCTCAAAAGTTAAGTAGGTGGAAAATATTCAACTTTTTTTGTATTGTAGCTACATTTGTCTGATCTAAATGAGACAGGCGAGTACGCGTATCGTTGACAAAATGGTATGCCTCTGACGCGTTAAATATGAAGAGCTATATTAAAGCATAACTTACATTTTGTTATAAGCTTGTTGTTATGTATGATTTGTTTATGCTCGTAAGTATAATTAATTTATTGCTTTCGTGTAAAAATCTGTTAGTATTCATCCTAATAAACAAGTAGTTTGTGTAAAAAAATTCTTGTTGACTAACTTATTAGGTAACATCGGGCATCAGAATTTACGGAATATTAATCAACAATCTACTATGAAAAGATGCGCTCTTATCTTGATCATATGTACGCTGACCTTTGTTAAAATTTCCGTTGCACAGAAACTAGCTTTTAGTTATGATGCATCGGGGAATCAAAGCGAACGGCGTTGGGTATGTATCAATTGTCCTTCGGCGAGGCAAATGGCTATGGACAAGAAAATGACTAATTTACCCCCCGGAGAATTAGGGGACGGCCTGATCACCGAACGTGGCATCAAGGCTTATCCAAACCCACTTAAGGAAACGCTCAATGTTTCATGGGGTGTTCCAGATAGGATCTTTCTCAAAAGCATTCAGGTCTACAGCGTCGGGGGAAACTCAGTCTTTAAAAAGAACTATAATGCTGACGATCGGCAAACGACTATCACTTTTCAGCAACTTCCTCCAGGAACCTACCTGCTGGTAGGACAATACTCCGATTCTAAAACTGAAACCATCAAGCTGATCAAAAATTAACCACTCAACCGTTACCTCTCCCTATGAAACCTATTGCTGCCCTAGTAACTATCTTACTGGCTATTGCTGTTCAAAAAGTACCAGCACAAATCAGAAAAAGCACAAAAGAAAATGATAGTATAAGTAAGCTAACCGACACCTCCAGGAAGGTTATCGGTACAATTGCGCCGATTGTCTCCCAGGAGATTAAAATAGTCAAGGGCGCCATGCCCCAGTTTTCGAAGAATAATGCCAAATCTCGTTCTTCGCAGAATAGGATTGCTTATCCACCAGTGGATCCAACTGATCCAGGATATCCACCCGTTGATCCAGGTGACCCGCCGGTTGATCCTGTTGATCCCACAGACCCTACTGACCCTGGCCCATCTGGTGCGCCGGAAGCTGGACGGACGCTCTCGAGCATTGATGTCTCTGCCAGTGGCTCTTCTGTATTTAATATCCCCTTTTCACTGCCGCCGGGTATTGGGAAGAATGTTCCCGCTCTTGGGCTTTCCTATACCGCGCAATCCGGTAACAGTATTGCTGGTTACGGCTGGAGCATCTCTGGTGCTTCTACTATCACACGCCTTTCCACAACCGCTTTCCATGACAACAGAATAGATGGTGTTAATCTTGACGCTAATGACCGCTTTGCCCTTGACGGACAAAGGTTATTACTCAAAAGCGGTGTTTATGGGAGCGATGGGGCTGAGTATCAAACTGAGAATTATTCGAACACTAGGGTTTTTTCAAGAGGGAGCTCCAGCTATGGCCCCCAGTATTTTGAGCTATGGTACCCTGATGGTTCTAAATCTTATTATGGTGTCGACTACAATTCGCGCACGCCTATGGAATACGCGATATGTTATAGTGAAAGCCCCATTGGCGCAAGAATATCCTATAGCTATTTTCAATCAGAAAATACCATTTACCTCTCTCAGGTTCTTTACGGTGCAATAGGAACCGCCAGTGCTATCAATGCAGTGAATTTTCAATATACTTATGCGGGAAGAAGTGAACATGGCTACATGGGTGGACAGCCTGTTTTCAGGGATAGGATACTCAGCAGTGTAAACGTCACCGGAAATGGCAGTAATTTCCGCAATTATACACTTACGCATAATATGATCACCCCCTTGAACTATCAGCAGCTCAGCTCCGTTAAGGAATCTGATGGAAGTGGTTCCAAGTCTTTTCAACCCATTTATTTTAGTTATGGATCTACAGGGGATATCATCACTCACTCAACGATATCAAACCTGAGTCTTTCGGGTATCGCCGGCAACAATTCAGAGATCGTTGCCGCAGATTTCACAGGGAATGGCTCGATGGATTTTTTGCTTTACCCCAAATATAACAAAACCAAATTCTGGGCCTTTTATGATATGGAGCCCGGATCTCCATACTATCAGATGGGCTATGAGGTTAATACCGGCCAATATAGAGAACTATTTCCTGCCAACTGGCTGACATGGAACAATAAGATACTATCAGGACAAGGTATGGTTCTGGTAAAAGATCACGCTTACAACCAGTTCAAGTTTGACGTGATGTCATCTGGCACTGTTGCTCCTGTATATTTTCAATACGATCGGATATGGGATTCCGTTCCAATGGGACCAACCTATTATTCTCAATGTGACTACCAGGATCATGCAAGTCCACTTTCCTGGAGTTTTGTCTCGGGTGATTTTAACGGCGATGGTTTGACTGATGTTGTTGCAATTAATGATTGCCTGGCATTAACCTCGGAAACACCGCAAGCTTCTGATGACCCGATGTATAACCCGGGCAATTGTGATTATGGTTATAGCGATATAGGATCCAAAGCTTACCTGATCAATCTTGACAGGCGCATCAGCTCGAATTTTGTAACCGATTTAGGGGCATTAACTCAGTCATATTCCTACACGCATAAATTATTCACCGCTGATGTTAACGGTGATGGCAAGACCGATATTATACAGGTAACCTATGGCCGCATGCTGGTCTATACCCTGAACAGTTCTAACACCCTGGAACTATTATGGCAAACACCGGATACCAGGATTGTACTGGATAAACCTATTCTTCAAGGTGATTTTAATGGCGATGGTAAAATGGACATTATGTTTGCCACAGGCTTTAACTCTTATTTTGCAACTTTTCTCTCAACTGGAATGTCATATACGAAATTTGAGCAGTATCAACCCTTTGCCTATGTTCAGGATACCTGGGATGGAAGACCCGGGGTAGAACGCTTACAACAACATTACCTGATTGTAAACGATGTAAACGGAGATGGAAAGGCGGATGTGATTTCTGCCCAAACTACGACAACGAATAATAGCGCATATGGTACGATAGATGTAACCTTACATCATAGCAGCGGCATGTCTGGCTATTCAGGTCCACTCTTTAGCGGGGGAACGCCCACTAGCAGATACACTAATCTGAGACATAATCCGATACCGATTTTCCTCAATCCAACAATGCCAAACCTGAACCTGGAATTTGGCTTTATGAGTGATAACAGCATTTCACTATTCAATTTCAATAAGGACCAGCGCAAAGAAGCGCAACTGGCCAGTGTCTATCAGGATGGGGTATACCATACTTTGGAATACAAAACACTCCGTAATAATGATTATCAGAATGATATTACTTTTTATCAAAGCGGCTATGAACAAACTTACCCTTATGTAGACCTGCAAGACATTCCGGGCTTTGCTGTAGTAAGCAAACTAACCAGAAGCTACAACGGACAACAAGTAAGCCAAATATTCGGGTATGGGAAAGCTGTTAGTCACTTAGGTGGTCTTGGGTTTCAGGGTTTTGGAGAAGTCATACGCAGCAACTGGCATACGGGTAGCAGCGATAACAACCGTATTTTCAATATTAATATCTCAGACCCACAATTGCGAGGAGCGCCTGTTAGGAGTTTCAACGCGAAATCCACCTATATCAACCCTGCAATAAAAAATCTAGGACTAAGCCCGACAAGCACTTCAGATGGTGCCTCAGTGAACGACTATATCAACAGGACCGATCAGATTTACAACACTCAATTATTGCCTAATAAGGTATTTATAAATATTCCAACCGGTACGCTAACCAAAGATATGCTCACCGGAACCTTTACCAGCCAGACCATGGAGTATGACGGTTATTATAACGTGACTAAAAACCAGACCAACTTTAACGGCAGTGGTTCGAAGACAGTTGATGTTACCTATGACAACAACCCTAGTGGCAACTACATCGGAAGGGTGCTAACCACCAATACGAGTTTGAATAACGGTTCAGATACCTTCACTACGGCAGAGGAATATAGCTATACAGGTTTTTTACCCACGCAGATTAAAAAGAAGGGAAACGGCACGGGGTGGCTAACGGAAAATATGAGCTATGATGGCTTTGGTAACATAACCCAGAAAACAACAACAGCATCAGGTGGCGCGCAGCGCTCTATCTCGATGGGATATGATGCGACCGGGCGTTTTATGGTAAGCTCCACAAACATTGACGGAACAACTGCCACAAGTACTTATGATGCCAGTACGGGTAATCTATTAACCTCGACCAATTCATTTGGACAGACCACCACAAATAGTTACGATAGCTGGGGGAGGATCGTTTCCACCACCGATTACCTCGGTAAATCCGCTATCACCTCTTATTCGGCCGGACCGCTTGGTGGAACAATTATTACAGAAAGTAACGATGTGGGCAGTGTCAACACAACCTCGCTCAATGCGTTTGGTCAGAAGGTGGAAAATAGGACAAAAACGGTTACCGGAACTGAAATTGCAACGGTAACGCAGTACGATGCCTATGGCCGTCTTTCCGCTCAGAGTGAGCCCGCTTCTCCGGGATCTGCCAGCCAATGGAATTCCACGACTTATGATGAATATGGAAGGGTAAATCAGAACACTAGCTTTACTGGCAAAGTAACCAATTTTACTTACAATGGATTGAGTGTAACAGTTAATGACGGGACCAAGAGTATAACCACAAGTAAAAATGCTGTTGGCCAGATTGAAACCTTGCAAGACCCTGGAGGTACGATAAATTATAGTTATTACGCCAATGGAAATATGAAAACTGCCAATTATGCTGGTATTACCCAGAGTATTGAACAGGACGGCTGGGGAAGGAAGACGAAATTAACCGATCCATCTGCAGGGGTATATGCTTATGAATATGATGACTGGGGGCAGTTAACCAAGGAAACAACGCCCAAAGGTATTACTCAGATGAGCTACGATGGGGCTGGAAAGGTAACGCAGAAAAAATTAACTGGTGATGATACCAATATGCAGCAGGATTACACTTATGACGGTACAACAAAACTGTTAACCAGTATGACCCTAACCAATTCTGATGGGAACAATGCAACCTATACTTATAATTACGACGGGGATAAGCGGCTAAGCAGCACTGTTGAAGATAACCTGCATGCCCGTTTCGTGAAGAGTTATACCTACGACAGTTTTGGGCGGATTAGCACAGAAAATTATGAGGCCAAAAATAAAGCGAATAACCTCATAGCTACTAAGGGTATCATGCTCGAATACCAGTTTGGAGGGCTTCTGCAAACGACCCTATTAGGTACCGGACAGGTATTGTGGAGGGTAAATGCGCTCGATGGTAAGGGGAATTTAACTCAGGCTATGCAGGGAGCTGCTTTGAAAAATACTAAGCAATATGATAGCTATGGCCTACCTCAGCTAAGCTTGCTGGAGAATGTATCTTCTACGCCGGTGACGTTGATGAATCTGGGTTATAGTTTCGATGCGCAGCGAAACCTGCTCAACGGACGGAGCAATTCTGCTTTTAACTGGAGTGAAAGCTTTAGTTACGACAATCAGGACCGTCTTACAGCATTTAATGATAATCTTGGAAATAACAGCCAGACTTATGATAACCGTGGCAGGATAATCGATAACAGCCAGTTAGGTACTTATGCTTATGATGGCAATACTTACCGCCAGAGCGAACTGACTTTAAATTCGGGAGCGAATCCTTACTATCAAAACAGCCATCCGCTTCAACAAATAAGCTTTAACAGCTTTAAGAGCCCTGTTGAAATAATCGAGCAAGGCGTTGAAAGAATCAGCTTCCAGTACAATGCTGCCCTGGGACGTGCTCATATGTACTATGGCGATGATCAGGCCGATAAAATGCTGCGACGATACAGACGTCATTACAGCGAAGAGGGCGACATGGAGATTACCAACGACATTCAAACAGGAAAAACCAGCTTTGTGTTTTATCTGGGTGGGGATGCTTATAGCGCACCTGCCATATGGAAAGAGGAATATGCGGGCGGAGGAATGCAGGCAGCGAACCTTTATTATCTTCACCGGGATCACATTGGCAGTATCGTGATGATTACCAACGACCAAGGTGGGGTGGTAGAAAAACGGCAATTCGATGCCTGGGGTAACATTGTCAAATTGCAGGATGGTTTTGGGAATGATCTGGCTGCTTTTGTTGTACTCGACCGTGGTTTTACCGGCCATGAGCATCTACTCAGATCTGGCCTGATCCATATGAATGCACGCCTGTACGATCCTAAGCTTCACCGGTTCATATCGCCAGATAATTTTGTTCAAGATTCCTATAACACGCAAAACTATAATCGTTACGGTTATGCGATGAATAACCCCTTGATGTATACCGATCCAACCGGGGAATTCCTCTGGTTGCCGATTATAATTGGTGCCATATTGGGTGCATACACAGGGGGCACACTTGCAAATAATGGAGAACTTAATCCCTTCAAATGGGATTACAGCTCTGGAAAAACCTGGGGATACATGCTTGGGGGAGCTGTTGTAGGAGGGCTCAGTGGTTGGGCTGGTGGGGCAATTGCACAATCAGGAGGAGCTTTTGCAAATACATTGTCAATTACAGCCGGCTCATCTATCAATAGCCTGGGTACCTATATTTATACTGGCGGCAAAACAGACCTCTCTATAAACTTTGGCATTGGTAGCTTTAATTTCTCAAGTGGGGATTTTAGTTATTTAGGCGAAAAAGGAAACTCGTTATTAGAAAACATTGGCTTTGGATTAGGTGCTCTGGCAAATATACAAGATGCATTAGCAGGCTTCAATCCCGGTAAAGCACAGATTCAAACCGAAAACACATCTTCTGTACGAGATGGAAAAGACAATATAGGACATTTCCAGGTCTTGGATGCTCAAGGAAATTCTTTGATTGATTATGGACCTGGTAAATTTGGTGATGGAACTTACGTAGGCTTTAATCCGGGAAGAAATAATTGGGTTGAATATGCAACTAAGGAAACGCTAACTCCCACTAAACAGTCGATAAATATTCCTGGCAATCTGCATAATAAACCTATAGATATTAAAGGCGTTAATTTGCAGAGACTAACAGCGATATCGAATAAACTTAATAGCAATCCAGGCTCATATAATTTCTTATTGAGAAGTTGCTCATCGGTAGGATCAAGGGCTTTGATGTCTTCAGGGTATTTCGTTATTGGGGGCATACATCCTTATTTTATAAGAACGGCAATAATCTTGCGGGAAGCTGGACTAAGACCTAGTATATTCGGACATTTTTTAAATTAATTCACAACCCATGAAACATCTACTATCCATTCTTTTTATTGCGCAATTATTCGGTTGCAAAAGTTATCAGCATTTGGCAAAAAATGACATTAAAGACGTCTATATGCTGTATCAATATAAAAAGGGGATTAACTATGCCGGGAAATATGAGTTGTATGATAATTCAATTATTGATTGGGACAAGCACAATACGCAAATAAAGAAGGCCTTGGCTAGCCATGTTCAGGATATGGAAAAATTGGAAAAGCGGGCTGTGGCGGATATTGAGAAAATTATAATCAATAAAAAGACAACTTCATATAAAGCTATAAAGGTGACCCCATTAACGGAATTTGGTTATCTAAAAATGAGAGATGGTAGTATAGTATATTATGGAATAATGGGTGATGATATTTTTATCGATTTATCTTCGAATCAAGTGTATTATTAACATGATTGCTTTTATATGTCATTAACAAGATAGCGGGAGGTAAGCAGCTGCTGATTAAAGGTAGCTGCTGAGCCTTGCTTTTATTCAATAACTATACTATTTAATTTCTAATAGAATGGAAGCTCAGATGCGTGGACTAAGGTTTCGAATAAATAGCTGCGGGCGTGGTTTATCGCATCTCAAAGGCTATTTACTGATACCGGTCATCATATTTTTATTGTTATCCTTGGGCCTGCAAATAGCCTCTGCCCAGTCCGGAAGTCCAGTTCAGACCAATGGTAGCAGGCAAAACAATGTGCTAACCTCAGTCCCGTTCTTGCTCATTATGCCGCAAGCACGTAGTGGTGCCATGGGGAATGCTGGGGTGGCGGTTGAGGCAGACGCAAATGCGTCTTCGACTAACATGGCGGCGATGGCTTATCTAAAAGAAGGAAGCTATGGCTTTTCAGCCAACTATAGCCCCTGGCTCAAAAACCTTACCCAAGGAATGAGTTTGTCTTATCTCAGTGGGTATTACAGGTTAAATGAGCGGAATACCTTGGCAGCATCACTGAGGTATTTTTCAATTGGTGAGGTAAATTTTTTCGATCAGAATCAACAGGAGCTTGGTGCGTTTAACCCCAGCGAACTTGCAGCCGATATCAGCTATGCAAGAAGTTTTGGTCCGGGATTTTCTTTAGGAGGAAGCCTTCGTTTTATTTATAGCAATCTCTATAGTGGCCGATTTAATGCCGAGGGCCAAACCGGAGCTGGCAATGCTCTAGCGGTTGATGTTTCGGCTTTGTATAAAACTACAGGCAATTTACTCGGTGGTCCGGTGGTATGGTCTGCTGGGTTAAATCTTTCCAATATCGGCACCAAGATCTCTTACAACATTGGCGACAGCCCTTACTTCCTGCCTGGAAACCTGAAAATAGGCGGCGCCGCTACCCTCATTGGCCAGGAGAGTAAACTCATTTTTGCCCTCGACCTGAACAAGTTGCTCGTTCCCACACAACCTATATACGATGACAAAGGTGATATAGTAAAAGGGCAAGATCCGAACCGTTCGGTACCGGCGGGTATTTTTGGATCCTTCGCTGATGCTCCCGGTGGGTTGAAAGAAGAATTACAGGAGCTTGGATTATCTACTGGACTTGAGTTCTCTTTCAAAGAAAGGTTTGCTGTCAGGGCAGGCTACAACTACCAGCATCCAAATAAGGGAAACAGCAGTTATTTGACTTTGGGTGCTGGTTTTAATTACAGCATATTAACGATTGATTTTTCTTATCTCGCAGGGGCGGTTAACAAAAATCCGCTTGCAAATACCCTGCGTTTTGGCCTACAGTTTAATTTTGACAGTCATAAGTAATCGAACGGTGATTATTCGGAACAAAGGGTTGGTCACTTTTGGTGAGGTATTCTCAAATAGTGATACGCTTTAGATTTTTAATAGCTAAGGAATGCGAACCTTCGTTAAGGTATCTGTATTTCCATTTTGATTAAACCAATTGTTTCGCTGACCTAAGTACAGGGGTGTGCGTAGTCTTATTTTATCAATTCTAACAGCCATTTTATGCAGTCTGTTGGTTCTACAATTGACCAGGAATGCGGATGCCTTGTGCCGTCCACCCTGAAGCCTTTGCCAATGGCGGGAATAAATTCGGCTTTTGTATTTCCACTTTGTAGTAAAAAATTGGTCATGGCCGAGAGATTGGCCGCATTCAAATCATAATAGTCCCTGCTTTTGTTTTTGAGCTGCCAAACTATATCCGGGTCACAATACAATCTTAAGGGAACGTCAATCAAATATTTTGCATTACCGCCATCGTCTCTACTTCTTGTAAACATCGAACCTTCCACATATTTTTCAGGAAACTCTTCTGGCGAACCTCCATAAAGTTTGCTAAATTCATTTATCAGAAAATGGTCTTCCTGCAATGCCATTTTTTTACTTTCCGATAATTTATTTCCTTCTTTTTCGTACTTAACTATTGATTTTTTTGCACCGTTATATAAATCTATCATATCAACCGGTGGATCTATACCAATTACTGCCAATGGTTTTAAGTAAGTGAGGAACTTTGCATTACGGGACATTTCCGTATATTGAAGTGCATTCATTCCACCTAAGGAAAGTCCACCTAAAATAAATTTATTTTTTGGGGCTTTATACTTTGTAACAACATCTTCAAAAACGGCATCGAAAAAATGCTTTGCAGTTGTATCCGTATCTAATGTGTTGTTGAAGTTTGAGCTTACTATCACGGATAAAATATTTTTATCGTATGCTTTTTGCATCAAAGATTTATTGCAGCTGATTACATTTTCAGCCGTTTCGCCTGTTGATGGAAACAAAACCAAAACAGCTTGAATTGGTTTTTTAGGAACGAGTGCATAGTAGAAAAGATTGTCTTCTTTACGAATGTTGCCATATGTTTCCATTGTGTTTTTAATGGCTAGAGTTTGTTTTTTCAGCAAAGACAAATATTTCTCATCTAAGTTTAAAAAATCACCATTTACAAAATTGCCAATGGTTTTACCGCCATTGTTGAAATAGGCTGCACCCTTTCCGTTTAAAGCTCCGTCGATAAATGTTCCTTCAAATTTGGCGTATCCAATGATTTCAAATTTTCCTTTCCCATTAAATTTGCCTTGCTTCATTTCACCTTGGTAGGTAGCTGCCAATTTATTATTCTGAAACCACTGCAGAATTCCTTTTCCACTTGCATAATTATTTTTGCAATTGCCATTCCAGATAAGGCTGTCTTTATTTGTTGGTTCATCTAACCATATTTTGCAATCGGATTGATGTTCTTTTACAAATTGCCCATTAAATTGGGCAAATGAATTGGCGGCAAGTGATACCAAAATCCCTAAAAATAATAATTTCATTTTTTGTAGTGTTATGTTTTTTTGTTGAGAGAATTGCTGTCAAAAGATTGTTGTGTAATTTTGCTTTTCAGCCTGTCAAAGCATATTCTATTTTTTCCATAGGAGATAAAAAATCCAACCAGAATTTAGTTTTGTGCTGGGATCCCGACTGTTGCTAAATCCTTTCCCCAGCTGCCGAAATACTATCTTTTAAATTTTTCGAATTGTAATAATGGCTTCCCATTTATTTTACAGTTTATTATGTTTTTGCTGAAATCATCAAATTCTATTTCCGAAGGCAAACCGAAATATTTCAGAACCTCAGGGGAGTTTTTTGGTTGAAATCTTCGATACAGAAAATTTTCTTTTGACAAACCATCAAATACGCTGGATCGACATCTAAACGTTTCAAAATCAGGTGAATTTTTTCGAGTTCCTTGCCTGGTTTCGCTATAGGTTCAAAACCCCACGAAGTATGCTCTTAGCTCTAAACCCACCATATTGCCAAACCTTGTTGCCTGCTGTTTTTATTTTCGCATTTGTTTTCTTTGTTCTGCAATTTCAAAAAAATCTTTGTCAATTAATAGTTTTAGGTCGTCAAAAGTTTTTACTCTCTCTTTTTCAAAAGTTGGCCGCCAGAGATACTGTCGCGACACGCTAATTAGTTTTCGCTGCATAGCTTGTCATTCTGTGGAAGCAGTTTTAATTCCTGGGATTCATTCATCGTTAGGATCTTATCAGGGACTTGATAGTCCAGCAAAGCAATTAAATTATGTTTGTTGGGTCAAGGCTCAACTGTACTTTTTGGTATGCCATTTTCTTACTGGCCGCACGGACGCTCAAAAAAACTCACTTAAATTCTACAACAATCTTTTCTTTGGTCTTTTCGTTTAATCTTCCCTATGACCGAGGGGTTTGAATGGCAACCTCTGCTCTTTTAATTTTTTTTGCTTTCGTATCTGCTTTGCATTAATGACAAGCTTTGGTACGACGAGACATAGTCTTTAAGGGCTATTTTAGTCCTTTTTTGTTGTTGATAATTTAGCGGCGGTCGTAAAGATATTATAAAAGTTATAGCTATCAATTATGACTATGATAGGCAGATAAAATAGGTATATAATGCGCATAGCAATTCTAGGAACAAGAGGTATTTCCAGTCAGTATGGAGGTTTTGAAAAATGTGCGGAGCAAATTGCACTATGCTTGGCAGAAAGAGGACATGAGGTGGTTGTTTACAATTCTCATAATCATGCAAACCAAAAAGTATTGTGGAATGGAATTAGAATTGTACATATCCATTGTGTACTGAGCCCCCGAAAACTAGCCAGTTAAAACTAGTTCATCCCAATTTTGGTGGTTTTAAGATGCTGAATACAACAGGGATTTTGAAGCAAAAAAACATCCGCCTTTTGGGCGGATGTTTTTAACAATGTATGAAGGTTATTATCTTATCCTATCTTAACGTTGATTGCGTTCAGGCCTTTTCTGCCCTCTTCTACATCATAGCTTACTAAATCATTCTCGCGAATGTTGTCTATTAAGCCAGATACATGTACAAAAAGCTCTGCATCGCCATTAGCTGGTACGATAAATCCAAAACCTTTTGTCTCATTGAAAAATTTTACTGTTCCTTGTTGCATTATATTTTATTTTAATTATTCCCAAATATAAAACAAATTTACTGAAAATCAAAATGTTATATTTTAAGGCGCATGCCGTATGGCTCGGTTTTGCATCTTTTTCCGGATTTACACGGTTAGGTAATTTGGAAGCATGATTAAGGTGTGGACCTGACCTTAGGACCTGTACAGGAAAGCATTGATGTGCATTCCGGTTCACACGGATGCAACATGATCTAGACCGCCAGGCTGACTGGAGCTATGATTGCTGCCACGAGAATGGGATTACCTTAAACCTGATGCTTGCTAAGGCGCTTTCGCAAGGGGTAAGGGTCGAAGTGAGCGAAAAGAAGAAAAGGAATTAAGATTGGTTTGTTTGTTTGTTTGTTTGTTTGAATGCCCGGCTGAAAGCCAGGGTCTTCTTTTATCTTTTAAAACGCGCTATACCCCATAGGGTATATTTAGCCAACAAAAATCAATATCATACCCGATCGGGTATAGTTATGATTGAGTAAATATTTTATACCCTATCAGGTACATTAAATTTAATTTATAGTATATTTATACCCATAAGGGTATAAGCATGAGTAATCCATTATCAACATTTGTAAAAACACAACGCAAGCTGGTTAAACTCTCACAGGAGGAATTGGCATTCAAAGCTGGGGTGGGACTTCGTTTTCTCCGGGAACTGGAGCAGGGAAAACAGACCTTAAGGCTAGATAAGGTAAATCAAGTACTTGAATTGTTTGGCAAACAGGTTGGCATAACGAATATGGAGGATGGACATGTGGGTTAGGTCAAAAGTATTATTTGGAGATAACTTTGCGGGATATCTAGAGAAGTATGATAATGGTTATAGGTTTACTTATGACTCAAAATATCTAAGTGATGAAAGCGCCAAGCCTATAAGTCTAAGCCTTCCCTTATCACCATTTCCCTATCAAAGCAAAATCCTGTTTTCATTTTTCGATGGCCTGATTCCAGAGGGTTGGCTACTTAAATTCGCAAGAGAGGAATGGCATATTAAAGGAACTGATCGCTTTGAGCTACTCAATGCTTTATGCAGAGATACAATAGGAGCGGTAACGGTATTTCCATTAGAGGAGGAAGATCATGAATAAGTGTTATTTTTGCTATGAGCCAACCAACTCAGATTTAAGCTATCATACGAAATGCTGTAAAAAAATCTTTGGTACGCCGCAGCTTCCTGAGCTCGATTTAGATGAGGAAATTCTATCCGAACTCGCAAGGGAAACCGTTAATAATCGGATTGCTAGTACAGGTGTTAAGCCTAAACTTTCTGTAAACCTGGAAACCATCAAAAGTAAAAACTGGTTAACCATTGTTGGATTATGGGGCAATTATATTCTTAAGCCCCAAAGTCCAGAGCGTCCGGCTATGCCTGAAGTTGAAGATCTGACTATGCATCTTGCAGGGCATTTTAAGATCAATACCTGCGATCACGCACTTATACCAACCACAAAAGGAGAGATGGCCTACCTTGCCAAAAGATTTGACCGGGTCAATGGTAAAAAAGTTCATGTTGAAGACCTGTGCCAGGTTGGTGGCTTTCAAACAGAACAAAAATATGATAGTTCATATGAACGATGTGGTAAGCTGATAGCCACTTATGCAACCAATGTACAGCTAGAGGTTATAAACTATTTTGAGCTCCTAATATTTTCTTTCTTAACTGGTAATAATGCTATGCACTTGAAAAACTTTTCTCTTCTTCATTCAAGTAATGATAACAAGATTAGTTTGTCACCGGCTTATGATCTTATAAACGCAAAACTAATAAATCCCAAAGATCAGGAAGATACTGCCCTTTTACTGAATGGGAGAAAGAAGAAAATTAGTCTTAAGGATTTTGAAAAGCTATCAACCTCCCTTGGTATAAGAGAAAATGTCGTTATCAGAATTATAAAAAAATTCAGCGCTGCAACTCCGTCAGTTAACCTACTGATAGAGAAATCATTTCTTAATGAAGCCTATAAGTCCGATTATAAAAAATTGTGGGAAGAGCGGCTAAAAAGGTTAAACAATGCGTAGCATTATGTTAAGTAAACAGGCTTTTTGGAACACTGTCTCTTATCTCAGGTCAAGCATTTACTGGATCCTGAGTATATGCTGTTAGATGCACCAGAACCAATGAATAATTCTTCTGGGATATCCAATCCGTCATTAATGGTTAATATCCTCTAATTTTCTCATGGAAAGTCAACACCAAAAAGTTAAATGGATAATATTATACTCAATAATTAGGAAAATGAGTATAGTATTACCCAAAGACGTGGTCACCACTTTTCTGATCTACATTAATATCACCGGCAATCTTTAAGTTCGGCTTAGCAGGACTTTTGTATCTTGAAGGATTTAAAGATATTGTTCAGTGTATCCATGCAGAGTAGCCGGCCATCCAGATTGCTCTCAAGGTCAAGGATTATTTTTAAAACCTCTGAGGCTTGCATTGTGGCAGCTGTTCCGCAGGTGGTATTGATGATACCGGAATTGTTACAGGTATTGAGGGTATTTTCACGCATGGCCTGACTGGAGAAGATATCTTCGAGTGTGATCCCTTGTTTATGATTTAACACCGTAAGATAGGCCGTCCATTCTAGCACTGCTGCGTATACCAAGGGCTTATGCAGCGCCGCGCTGGTTGCCCCGATTAAGATCCTTGTTTCAGTATCATCTGTACAGTCGCATAAGATCCCGTAGTTTTCAATCAATTCGCTCGCGTTGTTTTCATCCAGTTTTTCGCAATAGGCGGTGATCTGTATTTCAGGATTGATCTGTTGAAGCCTTTCTTTTAAAATGTCTACTTTGTTTTTGTTCAGGTCTGCTGTGGTATATAGAAACTGGCGATGCAGGTTGGTGATCGAAATAGTGTCCTGATCCACTATGCCGATATGGCCAACACCGGCCGAGGCCAGGTAAGTTGCAAGGGGCACGCCCAGGCCGCCTGCACCAATGATGAGCACTTTGGCATTGCCGATCTTTTCCTGTCCTCCCTTGAGTACTTGTGGCACGAGGATCTGCTGTTGATAACGCTGCATTAACTTCTGTTGATCTGAGAGGTGATGGTGGTATCGGTGATCTTATCATCCTGGGCGAGCAAAAATGCCTTGGAGAGGATGACCGATAAACCTGAATCACCTTCAAATGGTATAAAAAGATTTTCGGTATGGTTTTTTCGGCTTCGGTCAGGTACGATACAGAGGTATTGGTCATTGGGTTCCATCAGGATGTTGGTGCTTCCCAAATGGATCTTATAGGTACGCAAGGTACCCTGTACTACCAAAAACTTATCTTTAATCTGGGCAACCTTGCTGATCTTGAGGCGCGGCAATAAATTGGTAATGATTTCTTTTCTATTTTTAGCCACCTCCGATAAATCCCCAAAAGAGAAAGTCGTCCAATAATCGCGATAAGCTGGCAGGCCGCCAGAATCTTGCCAGGTGGGATCGTTACCCACACTTGCAACACCGACAAATAAATCCACATCCCTGAGTACTTCTGAAAGGGGAAGAGCAGGGATATCAATCAGGTTTTTTACCTGGTCATTTGAGGTATCGATAAAGCGGACCTGGTCGGTGGAAATATAGTTCCAGATCCCCGTATCGTTAAAGGCGTCATCTGCTGCAACCTCGTTTACCCAATATTCTGCACGAAGGTTATATTCGGGAAGATGAACCTTTGCAGATTCGTTGTCACGGCCATCATCGTAAGCGCCAAGAAGTGAATATTTCCATCCGCGTGTCTTGGCCAGCATATTGAACTGATGCTGTTTTAAAATATGCGAGGCCATGCGATTGCTGTAGGTACGGGTATTGATTTCGGCATCTGTGAGCAGGTAAACTTCCCTGTAGGCCTGTTTTAGCGGCTGCTGAATTTTCTTTTCGCTGAGAAAAGCCCGCCACTGGGTAGTTTCCTGAGTGCTGGCTAAAGCAGGATGCCAAAGCGATACGGTACAAGTATTTTTGGGGGTTGCCCGGATACCCTTATTATCCTGCCATTCCTGACCGATTTGAATGAGGCTTTGCGGACGGCTAGGATTTTCAGGGTCGGTAAATGTCCAGATGATCTTTTCCGCGATAAAGCTGACCAGACCATGCTGCAGGAAATACTTTTCAAAGTTTTCGTAGTTCCACACCCTGCCTGTTCTAAAAAGCCTGTCAATCCGGTCTCTCTGGGCTGAGGTATTTTGATCAACTTGTTTTTGTGTATCCTTTATTTTTTTAAGCCGCTGTGAGTATTTTTCCTTGATGAAAGCAGGGACCGTTTTTTGGGGACTTCCGTCTGGCCTGGTCCAGCTAAGCGCTGATTTACCTATGCCGGTAATCTCGAGTGTACAGTTATAATCTTCAAAAGCGTAACTGCGCTTTCCACAAAGAAGCTTAAAATCTTCGACAGCCATATCCTCAATATCATGCGTTGATACTTTTTGGAAAGCAGCTGCCTCAGCAATGTATTTTTCTATCAGGGTCTGGGTGCTGGATTGTTTGATGCGCAGCTTAAGCCTGGAAAGATGCCCAATACCATCAAGACCTTTAGATTTATAGAGCGCATACAAACAAGCATTCCCCAGCCCTGCTGCTGTCGGACCTTTGCCTGGAATTTTCCGGAAGCACCGTTCGGCCAGCTTAGCGATGAGGTTGAGTGTGTTCTGATCATGAAAGTTTGCACATATCCAGACCAGGCCCTTGATGGCATCCAGGTTAATACCACTTAAAAATTCAGTCGTGCTGTAGTTATAACGCTGGGCCCCGGTACCATAGGTGTGCGTCACTGTAGTTTCCTTGTGGGCAGTGATGAATTCGATCCAGCTGCCGATGACTTTCTTGAATTTATCCGTTCCCAAAGTCTTGACCAAGGCGAGGGATTCATCAAGGTATTTTTTGCTCGGTTTTGCGCCGCTTGCCTTCTGGGCTTTGGAAAGCAAGTCGAACCAGATTTGTTTTTCCGGATTTTCCATGGCCATCAGCATCGCATTGGCATAGGCTGCAAGGGCATCCTCGCCCAGAAAAAGCGTTGGTTTGGTTTCCTTGGCTGTCTGATCAAGAAGCAGTTCATCAAGTTTGGCTTTTAATTTGACGATTTCTTTCAATGTCGTCTGATCGCTGCTGGTACAGGCTTTTTTTAATTTCTCAAGCGCAACTTTTACCCCGTCAATGGGCTGAACGCCTTGGTACTGGTTTAAAAGCTGGTTGATAAAAAGTGCGATCGGCCATTGGCTGAAAGTAGACCATCTACCATACCGTTTTTTGGTGAAGAAGGCGTCAATGATCCTGATGATGCCCTCATCCTGATAATGGATCTTTGTCCGAAGAAGCTGTGTCAGGTAAGCATCCCTGACGACATTATCTTTGTATTCTTCTGATCTGGTATCGCGATTGTGTTTTGCATAAGCGTCTGTTTCACTAAGGCAGTACAGCAGGAAATCTGTTTTTTTATCATCTGACCAGTTTTGCACCTCATTCTGGTAAGCATCAATACCGCTGAGCTTCACATCATAAAAGTGCTCGTTCATTTTCAGGCACTCGTTCCGGGTAGAAACAATAACCTTTTTGAAATCTGCGTTTTCAAGCCCTAGGGAATCTGTGAGGCTGCTGGAAACTTTTTCAGTTGCACCCGATATGACCTGCTTAATCTTATCAAATATTTTCATCGTTATCCCCCAACTAAAGGTGTTAACTTAATGAAACTGATGCTTGTATTCTCACCGAGTTTGACTTGCTGTTCCAGGCTTTCAGACTGTTGGTTATCGATGAGTACAAAAAAGCCGTTTTTTTGAAATGCATCCAAAGCGACGTAAACCTGTTTTTCGGCATCGATGAGTTTCCGGTTTTTAAGCTTATATCCGTTAAGCGTCTTTTCAGCATCTGTCGGCTCAACCAAACCATTAAAATACTCCGGGAGTTTATTGTTGTAGTTTTCGACCTCTTTTCTCACTCGGCTGGAGATAACCTCTGATACGCTTACGGTGCTGGACTGGAAATGAAGCTGGATCTCCTGAAGGATTTTACCAGCAAAGGTTTCATCTTTAATAGTAATGGTCATGTGGATGTATAGATAGCGGTTTAGAATTTGTTTTCAAGATGCAAATTTTCTTTTTGCCAGGCAAATTTAAAAACAGGTGCTGTGCTGTATATAATCTTAATAGAATCCCCAAATTGGTGCTATCGAACAATTGTTATACTTCCTGAAAGTTCCTGTTTGCCATTTTTTAGGTCGATCGTATAATAATATGTGCCTACGGGAAGATAATCTCCTTTATAGGTTCCATTCCATGGCGTTTCATATCCCATTGAAGAGAAAACCTCGATACCGGAACGGCTAAAAATCTGAACTTTGCACTGCGGATAGGCTTGCAAAAAGCTTAAAGTCCACCGGTCGTTTATCCCGTCTCCATTTGGCGAAAATCCTTTTGGTATTGTTTTGGTGTTGATTGCAGGAAATGCTGAGTACTTAGAAATTTGTATATTCGTATAATTAATTTTTAATGAAACAAATTAAGGATAACTACAAAGTATCATTATTGGAAATGGACAGGATGGCTCAAACAGCAAACTCCAAAAAGTCCAAAATTTCCTTAGAAGAAATGCGCAACCAGGCCCAGAATCTAAAGAACAAAAGTATCTCAAAAGTGAAGAAGAGTCACCCCTAATTGATTTTGCGAAGAATGAAAATCTATTCTACCCTGGGGAAATTTCGGAAGAACTGTTCATCAGCGAAGGCGCTGAACAGAGAGTTTATCGTTTCGATGATCACGGCGTAATCAAGCTTAATAGCGACCTGTTTTACGAATATTGGCTGGGCTATTTCAATAGCCTTCGGAATTGCTGGACCGCTACGATATAGGTGGACATAGTTACGACCGGATCAACATGATGCTGGATGAGGGATATTCGCCAGAACCTGGAGTGTTCTGGTAGGGATTGTAAATTTAGCTAATGTTTTCTTTTTTAGGGTGCTGGGATTCCAAAAAAGCATCTACGCGGTTGGTGGAAAATAAAAAGTCTTATTGGTGTTAAAACATATTTAAACTGAATTTTAGTCTATCTGCTTTGGCGTAGATATCAGAGGCGGTCCGTTTGGACCACCTTTTTTTGCGGCTTGGTTTGGTATGACGATTGGCATAGTGCCAGCATTTGGTAATAGGCAAATCGTTGACGCTTCCAAAAAGGTTATTCTACCCATTACTGGTATGTTGCTCGGTTACCAGGTAGAAGGTTATGATGTTGCGCTGGTTCATATTCCTATCGGTCTTAGTGTTTTTTATCATGCTCTTGTTACTTTTGCAGATATTAATTTAGTGGTTGTTAAAACAATCTGTTATTTTTGTATCTTTAACTATTATGGCAATAAGATCGAAAACAGTACATAAAGGAAAAAGCAGGTGGGCAACCAAAGACGGGTTCGCATATCTGACTAAAAGACTGCTGGTAGGTAAAGCACAGAGTGCGGGCAAAGTTGCGGCAAAGAACGCAATGGAAGTCATGGGCTACGTGGTAACGGTACGTGATGGCTGGGTGATACGTGCGCATAGTGACGGACGTGTTGAGCAGATCGAAAAATTACAAACTGCGTAATTCTACATTTTGGCAGATCAAAAAACCTCTCAATTAAGATTACGTGTATTTGCCGGTCCGAACGGGTCTGGCAAAAGTACAATCATTCAAAAAATCTGTAACACTCAGGTCAACGAAAATCAAAAGCTGGATGTCGGCATTTATATCAACGCAGACGATATAGCGCAGAATTTAATAAAAAACCGTTTTACATTTACACCATATCAGGTTACTGCTAATGAGGCTGAATTAGTGGCGTTTGCTGTCTCGCAGGGACTGCTATTTGGTGGATTTAAGAGGGAGGAACTGGAAACGTCGTTCTCCATAGAAGGAAATAAGCTGAAGGTTCTCAATACCGAACATTTGGACAGGATAGCCCAGATTGTGGCGAGGTTCCTGAGGCATGCCCTGATCAGGGCAAAAAAGAGGTTTTCTTTTGAAACAGTATTTTCACATGAATCCAATCTTGAAGATATGCGACTGGCTGCTGATGCAGGATATAAGGTTTATTTATATTTTGTAAGTACAGAATCGCCCGAGATCAATAAATACCGGGTTGCTTTACGCGTAAAGAACGGGGGACATAATGTGCCTGCGGACCGGATTGAAAACAGATATTACAGGTCGCTGGATTACCTTCACGATGCTGCAGAAATTGCATATCAGGCCTACTTTTTTGATAATTCTGTAGATGATGAGCCTTATAAAGTGTCTGGCCACTTTAAAGTAGTTGGTGGGAAGAAAGTCTGGGATGATATTCCAGAGGAAGATATCTCTTTTTGGTTCAAAAAATATTATGTCAATAAAGTTAAGACAGACCCAGGCGAAAAAAAATAATTTCATTTATAATACTCAAAAGCAGTTCCATCGCGGAGCTGCTTTTTTATTTGTTATTTGATGTTTTTTAAATTAAGATGGTGTATCAGAACTGTTATAACATCATTGAATATAAAACTAACAGATGCATTACTAGTACACCAAAATCAACTGCCTTTAACTTCCCTTACGCTTCGAATACCGATAAAGCCCAAACGATAAAACAGTCATTCCAAGTTCCAAATACAGTTTAATCAAGCGACTGTGGTAAACCCCGGAACCAATCTTCGTGTTACTTTCAATAGTATCACGTCTTTGATAAGCCGATTCCTGCTGGCTGGCAAAATCATTAAGCTCTTCTTCAGTAAAGCCCTTCTCATCAGCCAGCGCAATCACACTATCTAACGTTTTAATCTTCTTTTCATTTTCAAGTCTTGAAACATCATAATCAGCCATCTGCATACTCCCACGGTAAGCAGAGAAAGTATAATAAACCGTAAAGGCTAAAAACAGCAGAAAAACCAAATGAAAACCTTTTTCTTTTTGAGCGTCCATCTCCAAAGATATTGTGTACCTAACAAAGTTTCAGCAATCAATGGTCCACCTCTGTTATTAGGGTATAGAAAAATTTACGCAATGATTGTTCGCTCAGTAGGTATATTTGAACAGCCCTAATGGAAGGCCTATATTAAATCATCTGTCTCAAATCATCTGTCTCCTGAACATCGGGAATGCAATTGGTCTATATTTTTTGACCTGATCCATAATTATAACTAAAATGCTTATCACACTCACCTAGTATAAACGACAAAATAATATGTGTAGCCTAATATTTCAGTAAAATTAAGAAAGCTGCATGTTATAGCCTTGGAGCATGCTTTTGAGTGAAAATACTATCAATTAGAAAATAACCAATTGTCCAAATTTAATCGGATAGGGCTTAGTACTGGCGTCTGACTTTGCTGAAAAGATTAGCTTGTAAATACCTTTGTTATTGCTTAACTGGATTTTAAGCTTTGTTTTTCTCTTGAGCCCCCCTTATGAATCTTTTTAAAGAACTTAACTTTTAGCTAAGATATTTACATAGGGTTACCTTTAGGGTTACATATAGGGTTACAATTAAGCAGGTTTATAGCTGCCTCCGAGGTGGTATATGTCCTTTAAGCAGTTAAAATATCAGCATTTTAAGGTGATTGGGTACCCCAAATCACCTCTTTTTATATGTGTTTTTTTTCTTTAATGGCTTGCCTGTTAGTGTTTTATTTGCTTTGGTGTTTGTTATAGGTGTGAGGGGGGATAATCTAAGACATATTGTTTATTCTGATGCTTGCCTTTACTAAAGCGATACTTGAAACTCCTGCAATTCTGATATCCTTGGCTTGGTGATTAGAGTTTTGGCTGACTAGTTTGATGTAGTCATCCCCCTTGTCTGACTTTTGGATATACTTTACCGTTACCATCTCATCGCCATCAAAAGAGTAAGACAAGAGATACATCTCACCCCAGAAAATATTTTCAACAAAGTTTTGAATCACTTTGTAAATTACAATATCGCCCGACTTTAACAGCGGGTACATACTGTCTCCAACAATACTGATAGCGCCGTCGCATTTAGGCAGGTTGGGAATTTTAATTCGATCTAAAACATTAGCTTTTTCATTAAAGACCGAAGTTAAGCCTGCTGCTGCCTGGAAGTCATACAGCGGAATTTCCTGTAATTCTTGTTTAATGTCTGTTCGCATCAAATATTTCTTATTAAGTATAGCAACTTGTTCGTTTGCGGGAGCGTGTGTGTCTTTCATCATTAAGCCAGTTCCGGTAATTAACCATTCTAGATTTATATCTTTATATTTTGAGTAAAATTTCTCAACAGTATCCATCGTAAGCCCACTGCTTTTGTCCAAAACACCATTTGAAATGCCTGTTTCAGTATAAAATTTGTTTTTGCTAACTCCTTTTATTTCAAGGTACTGCATGATACGCTCCTTTTGAATTGAGATATTTTTCATTATTTATTTTTTAAACTGAGATATTTATCTATACATTTGCTTTCGTATTAAAAGCAATAAGAGCAATGAACAAAAATAGTCAAAATCGTAATACATACAATACCGTAGTGGTCTCCGAATTATCATCCAGACACGGATTTACAAAAATTTTTATCAGACAATGTCTTAAGGGCGATAGGAATAGCCTTTCCGCTGATACAATCAGGAGAGAGTATAAACAACTTGTAAAAAAAGTAGAAAGTGCATTAAACGACTAATATTTATGCATAGGGCTCCATACGAATTATTTAACAATCAATACGGGGTGCGCTTGAGCTACATTGTAAGTGATGTAGATAAGCGTAATGCTGAGAGTGTCGCTTTATTTAGTTACAGTGCTTACAAACTGCGGTCTCATAGAAATGAGGGGTTTAGAATTAAAGAGGGGAGAGGTTTGGGAAACGAAGCTCTGATAAATTTCTCCAAGCTACCGGTTCAGGAACAAAATGTGTTGATCGAAAAATGGGGTGATCCGGCTAAAACGACAAAGCATCATCAGTTTAAGGACTTTATTACACCGGATGCTGCAGCACTTAGTTTTTTTAGTGCTTATCGCCTTGCCGATGGCCGGTCATTGCCTAAAGAGGTTATTTTGAATTATACTACTCACGCTTCCATTTTAAATGCATGCCACATCATTATCAGTAATAATAGTGCAAGGCGTAAAGCAATGGGTGGTGTAAAGGCCAATATCTGGGTAAAACTCGCAGAGTGCGTATTTAATTTGGATAAAAAAGAATTTGCCCACTCACTGCCACCCAACTATCGCCGTTTACAGGAAAAATTTAGAAAGTATAAAAAAGAGGGTTATACAGCTTTAATACATCGAGGTTTTTGCAATGATAATAGTAGAAAAGTAACTGTAGATATAGAACGCTTGATCCTAAGCTTATATATCGCACAAAATAAGCCTTATGTTGGCGATGTAAGCAACGATTACCTGCGTTTTTTAGCAGGGGATATCGATATTTTTGATTTTCAGACGGGGGAAGTTTTTGATCGTAAACAATTCTGTGAAAACGGACAACCCATAACCTTGAGCGAAGCCACTGTCTGGAATTATATTAATGAACCAGGCAACAGGATTATTGTCGATAAGTTTAGAAGCGATAGTCTCACATTCAATAGTACTCATCGCCCACATCACCACCGGCATGCGCCAAACTATTCTTTCAGTAAAATATCAATGGATGACCGTGATTTGCCACGGAAAATGCCTAATGGTAATCGGGTTAAAGCGTATTATGCTTATGATATTACCAGTGGATGTGTAATTGGCGCGGCTTACAGCCAAACTAAAGATAAAGCGCTGTTTATCGATTGCATGCGCAATATGTTCCATTTCCTTGACCGAAATGGCTATGGGATGCCCATGCAGGTTGAGGTTGAGCATCACCTGGTTAATACTTTCAAAGAGGATTTAATGCAGGCAGGAATAATTTTTCCATTTGTGCGCTGGTGCAATCCAGGTAATTCGCAGGAAAAATGGGCTGAAACAGGCAACCGTATTAAGAAGTATGGCTATGAAAAGCGCTACCAGGATGGTATCGGACGTTTTTATTCGCGTCTGGAAGCCAATAAGACTAAAAGTGAGAAAATATTCGATGCCCAGAACAATAACTATAAAGAGAAAACATATTCTTATCAGGTACTTACTGCAGATGATAAGGAAATTATTAAAAAATATAATAACGCACTGCATCCAAATCAAAAGAAGTACAAAGGTTTAACACGTGCCGAAGTATTGGCGATGTACATAAACCCCGAATTGGCTCAAGTAGACCGCGCACTCCTGCTACGTTATATCGGTAATGTTGTAACAACAAGTATTCGCAGGAGCCAGTATGTACAGGTGCAATACGCTAAATACACGCTGCCTGATCCTAAAGTTATGTTACGTCTGCTTCCTAACAATTATGAAGTTAGGGCATACTACCTTCCAAACGAGTTTGGCGAAACTGACAGTGTTTACCTCTATCAAAATGAGGTGTTTATCTGCAGATGTGATAAAATAAGCGCTTACAATACGGCAAATGCTGAGTGGTCAGAAGAAGATCCATTAAGTTATTCAAAGCAGGCGCACTATGTAACCAAATTCGACAGCATGGTTAAACAAAAAAAAGCCAGTTTGTCCAGACTTAAGATTGTCGAAAACACCAATTACTACACCCAAGAGGAAGTAGAAGTTTCTCTTGAAAGCGCCTTACAACCCAATGAAAGGTTTGATTTACCAGAAGATTACGATTACGAAGATTACAACAGACTGAAAGCTATTAACGCACTATAAAATATGACACCTGAAAACATTAAAACCAAAATTGTTGCAGCCATAGGGCTGCAGCGAACAAAATTTGTGAGCGATGCTTCACAAGCCGTGGCCTTAGGCATAAATGCTGCACAGCTTAACCGCTTAAAAAAAGGGGATACACAAAATGTGCTAAGTCATGGGAAATGGATTAGTATAGCCCGAAAACTTGATGTGCAATTAACGGATTCACCGGCATGGGTAACGGCAAAAACCAATGTTTACCACTTTATATATACCCAGTTAGAAACTTGCCAAAATAATTCCCTGTCAGGAATATTATGTGACATGGCGGATATAGGAAAAACCTATGCCGCCCGCCAATATGTAAAAGAACACCAGAACGCGATATATGTAGACTGTGCTCAGGTTAAAAGCAGGCAGAAATTAATTCGTTATGTAGCCAGGGAGTTTGGTATAAACCATACCTGCAGATATACAGATGTATACGAAGATTTGGTCTATTATCTGCGGAGTGTTGAAAAACCCATTATTGTACTCGATGAGGCCGGCGATCTGGATTACTCTGCTTTTTTGGAGCTTAAAGCGCTTTGGAATGCAACTGAGCGATTCTGTGCCTGGTATATGATGGGAGCTGAAGGACTGGAAGCCAAAATAACCAGAAATAAAGACCTGAAAAAAGTTGGCTATACCGAAATATTTAGCCGCTTCGGCAATAAATACCAACAGGTAGTACCCCACGGAAAAGAAGCCCGAGAAGATTTTATTAAACACCAGGCGGCTTTGGTAGCCAAAGCAAACGGGGCAACCGATATGCAGAAAATTTACGCCCGGACAGAAGGGAGTCTGCGTCGGGTATTTACTGAGGTTCAAAAATTAAAACTGATATAAATGAATTTGAAAAGAGCTTTAAGTGGTGCTGAAGTTAAGACCATGAAATTTAAAACGATGGATTTTACCGGTGAGTGGTTCGATCTATTAGGTCAGCCTGAACCTGCGGGTTGCTGGCTGGTATGGGGTAACTCATTTAATGGTAAAACGCGCTTTGTGCTTACCCTTTGTAAATACCTTACCACTTTCGGAAAAGTAGCTTACGATAGTTTGGAAGAAGGTTTTTGTAAAGATATGCAGGATGCATTAAGCGATGTAGGCATGGAGGATGTTAAAAACCAGTTTCAGTTTTTAGGAAAAGAAAGCATTCCAGATTTGACTACAAGACTTGAAAAGCCCAAAAGCGCAGCCATTGTGGTTATAGATAGTTTGCAGTATTCAGACCTTAATCTAAAGACGTATAAAGAACTACGCTCCAAATTTCCCAAAAAACTATTCATTATCATCAGTCATGCCGATGGTAAAGAACCTGAAGGGAGAGTGGCCAAGAAAATTAAATATGATGCCGCTAAAAAAATCAGAATAGAAGGCTACCGGGCTTTTTCGCAGGTACGGGGAAAAGGATCGGCACATTATGATATATGGCCAGCAGAGGCTGCAAGGTATTGGAACGAATTAACTTAAAAATATGGACGATTTTAACCATCACATTAACAAAATGTCGCAGCACTTTAATCTAAATAAAGAGGATCTTACCAATCTGTTCCTGGATTTAGCAGATGAATTTTTGATGGACTATTCTGGTAATGCAAAGGCTGCCAAAGTTTGGAAGGCAACACCAGAGTTTTGGCTGTGGTGGCAGCAGATCTGGCTAAATAGAGATAGCGTGATCCTGAAGCGATACCCCCAAAGATTAACGGGCAAGAGGACACTAAATCTTTATCTGATATGGCACAGCCCCAAATACACTGCGATGAGACCAAGCAGGGCGGTTTATGATGCCTTCATACGGGTCATAAAACAAAATGAAATTTTACTTAACGAATTAATATAGCTATGGAACTAGGACAAATTGAAAAACTATTAAAATATTACAATAACAGCGAAATACGGGTTATTAACGATATGCACCCACATTTTAATGCAGTTGGGGATGTGATTGGCGGTGAAGAAACCGGGCTTAAAGTCAAACGTTTCGATACCCAGCAAATCTTCTTCGTTCAGGCTGTTGATATTAAAATAACCAAAAGAAAGTAGACCCTAATAGATCATAAAGAATAATTACGCCATAAAAATAGAGAATATGCAAAACAGATCAATCAATATCAACGAATTAAGCACCAGTGAACTGGAAAAATTACTTGCCGATAAGAAGAAAGCTGAAAAACAACGACGCATGGCTGAAAAAGCCATTTATGAGAAGGATAAGGACGGCACAATTGAACTGCTTTGGGATGAGGCAAATGAACTGGCGCTGGCAACAGCCAGATTTAAAAATAAACTGCATACTGTTATGGATTTGCAGGCCGAGAAACTGAATCAATATGGTGGTATAAGAGGCAATAGTAAGGGTGGGTTTGCAATTGTACATAGTAATGGGTCCAAAAACATTACCAGACGCAGGGATACTGATCGTTTTTGGGATGAACGCGCAACAAAAGCTGTTGGATTAATCAAAGATTTTTTAAGCGATACCGTTAAGAAAAGAGATGCCCAACTCCACGATATTTTAATGAGTTTCCTGGAAAGAAATGTAAAAGGTGATTTAGAATATGCCAAAGTCATGGATTTACTCAAGCATGAGGATAAATTTAATGACCTGCGATGGGTCAGCGGCTTACAGCTAATTAAAGAAAGCTACAGCCAATCCTTTAAAGCCTTCGGTTATGAATTTAAGAAAAGAAACCAAAGTGGTAAATGGGAGAGTTTGAGCCTTAACTTTTCTAGTCTCTAATTTCTTGCATATGTGTTAATAGCTGTCAATTCTTTTGATAAACAGCATTTTAAAATAATTGTGAATCGGAATATCGGGTAATTAGCCGATAAATCAAATTATCGGCTAATTACCCGATAATAAAGTAAAAAATCAATCATAAAATCAAAGCAGGCTATGCCGAAAGAAAGCTTACGCCTAGTAAGCATCCTATAAAAGACTAAAATAAATTACATTTAATTATTAAACCATGGCAAAACAACAATTTAAATTACGTAACCAGGACGTTAAAACCTATTTTGACGATTTGTGCAAAAAGTATCCGGAGTGGCGATTAGACGCTTTAGAAGAGAAAACTGCACAACGGTTTTACATCAGTCCGCGTACAGTTAGGGCAATTTTAAAGGGCGAAGGTAATTACGCCCTTTAAGCCTTGCTTAAATAAGTTTTAAACGATGTTAAGGCATGTGTCATCAGTACTACTAACGCCTCTAAGCTTGCTTAAAACTTATTTTTTATGCTGCAAATTTATTCTATTGTGATTTTTTGCGGTGTGTATTTCGAGGTTGTTAGCTGATAAAATACGGTCGAAAAGGTAAGCTTATCAATCGAAATACCCATAACGCCAGCTTCCTCATCCTCAACAACATTTTCTTCTGCCAGTTGTTGCAGCGCTTTAAAAGTATCGCCCTTTAAAAATTGTAGTTGCGCTGCAATGCGATCAATCAAATCTATTTCTGCCAATCCATCACTATTCCCTGTCGTACCGGAAATATGGTCCGCAAATCCATCCCTGGTGTATAGCTTTATTTCTATTGTAGCTGCCGCTTCCTGCCGCTGTTCAACCATGGTGGACCATTGTATGGGTAAAATTTTAATCAGGCAAGCTGTGTAATATTGGGTGTAATTTTCGTTGCCGGGGCCAAACTGTTTGCGGTGCAAATCAACATATTCAATACCCGTTATGGCAGTAAGTTTATCTTTTACAGCCAAAAATAATTCTTTGCGTGGTGTCATTCTTTTAATCTTTTTTAATTGTTAAACACAAAGCCACGTAGGGGTGTCTTTTTCCCCTAGCAATGGCATTGTCTTGCATGTTTGTTTTTATGACAATCATACTTAGTAACTGGCCTCTATATGTAAACTGTTCTGGTCAGTAAACTTCAGCTCTTTTACCTTCATCCTGTCGTATTCAAAATTCTGTTTAGCCTCAATCAGCAGGGCTGTTGCATTCTCTCCGTTTAAGAGGTTTAAAATGCCTACCCCAAGTTCAGGGTATTGCTTGTACTCGCCTTTTTCGGCAAGTAAAATGTGTTTTTGGTGCAACTCATCTGAGAAGCCAACAAGGAAATCTCCCTGTTCCAATTCTAGGTCTGTGTTAAATATTAAGTCTTGCATAATTTAATTATATCAACAAATCTCCAAGAAATTTAATTCAGTAAGAAAACCGTGTTCAGGCATTGTAGAGGCATATTACAGCGCTTGTCAAATCGTTTACAATGCCTGATACCCAATTTTTTTTGCGCCTAAAATCGTAGCAATTTTGTCTTAACAACGGGGAAATAATCACATAAACTCCGGATATAATCAAAGAGAAAAAATGACGAATTGGATTAATGTTGCTCAAAAACAAATCGGAGTGGAAGAGTATCCCAAAGGAAGCAATGGCGGTAAGCAGGTGGAGGAATACTTAAAAGCTGTAGGCCTTGGTAAAGGCTACGCCTGGTGTATGGCATTTGTATACTGGTGTGTGCTTCAGGACTGTAATGCTAAAGGTTCTAAAATGCCGCTAAAACGTACCGGTGGCGTTAACGATCAGTACATCGCCTGCAAAAAGTTAGCGGTACAAACACCAAAGGCCGGCGATATATTTATTATGGTCAATCCCAATGGTACCGGACACACTGGCTTTGTTGAGAAAGTGTTGGAAAACGGGTTACTCCAGACCATTGAGGGAAATACAAATGGCGATGGATCCAGGGAAGGATATCAAGTAGCGAGACGAACAAGAAATATAAAAACCATTAAAGCATTTATAAGATTAAATGAGGCCATTTAGGATAGTTTTTTTCGGGTTGATTGTACTTTGTTTGCAGGTAGCCTGCCGTTCCAGGCAGGTTGCCACAAACGAGGTATTAAGGATCAAAACCGTTACCCAGGTACAACGCGATACCATTATCCAAACAGATCCAGACAGTAGTTTTTATCAGGCATGGATTGATTGCATTAGTGGCAAGCCCGTTCTAAGGGTGGATAGTGAAACTAAGAAGGCTGGAAATTACCTCAATGTTCCAACTGTGAAAATGGAAGGAAATGAGCTGAAGGTGGATTGTTATGCCACAGCACAAAAACTATTTAGAACCTGGCAGCAGCAGTACATAGAAGAATTGAGGACGGAAACCATTATACGCCCGCCGATTGAGGTAATAAGGCCTTTAACCTTATGGCAGAACCTACAGATTTATCTCGGGCGGGGAGCACTTGTGCTTAGTATGGTATACCTGATCTACCGCTTAATTAAACAAAAATTAAAAATAAATTAAATATCGTTAAAATGAATTTACCTTCAGTAAAATTTAACATCCAAAACGGCGGTTTATTACAACAGCCAGCAACAAGCGATAAAGTTATCGGACTTATTGCAACCGGTGAGGCAGTAACAGGCACACCGGGTTTGACTCTTGATACTTCGTATCAGTTATTTAGCCTCAGCGATGCGGAAAACATTGGAATCGTATCCGGTGGAGCAAACGACTTTATTTACAAACAGTTAGAACAGTTTTATACAGAAGCTGGCCAAGGGGCAGAACTGTGGTTAATGTTGGTATCTGGAGAAATAACTTATACCGAAATGCTTGATGTTACCAAAACTTATGCTAAGAAATTAATTGCAGATGCGGGTGGCGCTATCCGTGTGCTAGGTGCCTTAAAAAAATCAGCCGGCACTGAAGTGGCAGTAGATGGTTTAGATGGTGACGTGCATACTGCAGTAGTTAAAGCACAGGCTTTGGCCACATATTATGCCGAAAAGTACATGCCTGTTCGTGTAATTATTTCGGGTAATAACTACAGCGGGACCATTGCCGATCTAAAGGATTACACTACGGCTTCATTCAATAAGGTTGCCTGTCTTTTGGCAAATACCGATGCAACTAAAGTGGCTTCAGTTGGTCTAGCATTAGGCCGTTTGGCAAAAACCCCGGTACAAAGAAATCTGGGACGTGTTGCCGATGGAGCTGTGGAGAGTCTTACCGCTTACTTTACAAATGGCGAAAAGGTAGAGAGCCAGCAAGACGCCTGGGATGCCATTTATAACAAGGGCTACATCTTTTTAAGATCATTTGTAAGTAAGAGCGGTTACTATTTCAGCGATGACTTAACATTAACAAGCGAAACAGATGACTTTAACAGCCTTGCACGCGGCTTAGTGTTAGATAAGGCCATCATTTTAGCCTATGCCTCTTTAGTTAACAATTTATTGGATGAAGTTGAAGTTGCTGCCTCAGGTACTATCCACCCTGCGGTCGTAAAAAGCTGGCAAAGTCAGGTAGAAAATGCCTTAACAACAATGGTTGCAGCAGGTAATTTATCTAACGTTGAGGTCTATATCGACGAAAATCAAAACATCTTAAGCACCGGCGTTATGCAGGTTGCAATTAAATTACAGCCAGTGGGTTATGCTAAGCAAATTACCGTAAACATTGGTTTTACCACAACAATTAATAACTAATATGACATTCGGAAGTAAACAGTATTCGTGGAGCGATGTAAGCATCGCCATTGGCGGAAAAATCATTAATGGTGTAACAGAAGTGGAATACACTGTAAAAAAAGAAAAAGAAGCTCTTTATGGCCGTGGTTCCGATCCACATGCGATTTTAAGTGGTAAAAACACTTATGAAGGCAAGATAGGTATTTGGCAGAGCGAGCTGGAAAGCATGGTACAATCTGCACCAAACCGTGATGTGCTATCACTAAAATTTGATGTGGTGATCACTTACGTGCCCGAAGACGGCGGTGTTGTAGTGGTTGATATTCTTAAAAACGTAGAATTTACGGAAGTAAAGAAAGCCATGAAGCAAGGTGATAAAAATATGGTAGTAGAAATGCCGATCGTTTTCACAAAAATTAAAACTCAACAATAACCAATCATGAGTAAAGTTACAACCCAACAGATTGCCGACTGGAAAAAACAGCATACCGACGTGTACCAAATGCCTATCGATGATAAGGTATGTTATTTGAGAGCACCCCAAATGGTAGACTGGAAAAGGGCATTTACGATTATGCAGAAAAGCGGCGACGTTGGTTTCGCTGAAGAAATGCTGGCCACCTGTTGGTTAGGCGGGGATGAAGAGATCAGGACAAAAGACGATTATTTTTTATCAGCACGTAAGGAAATCGCCTCTCTGTTTAATTATTCAGAAGCCATTGTTACCCCAACGGAGAACAGGGGTTCTAAAATTACAATCGACGAATTTAGCTGTATTGTAAGGGTAATTACCAGGGAAGATTTAAAACTGGCCGACAAGAGAAATCCATCAAACAAACCTTTTGTAACACAAGAAGCCCTGTTTGATTTGATTTGTACCGAAAAGGATGAAGCTTTTGCAGATAAAAACAATGCAAGCTTAAGGTTTCCGCTTTATCAGGCAATCGAAAATTTACAAAATCAAAAAGCTGTTCAGCTAAAAAAGCTCTAATTGAGGCTGTCGTCGATCCCGACGACACCTCAGCTTATTCATTAGCTGAAATTAGTGTAAGGCTAGGAGATGCTTTTTTGAAATACTACATGCACATTCAAAGCCCTTCCTCTCTCTCTGATGAGGAATGGGCTGAAGAATTGCAAAACTTACACTATATCAGACAACAAGAAGCCGAGGCTTCAAAGCCCAAATAATAAATGAATCCAGTTGAATATATAATTAGTTTAAAAGATCAGGCAAGCCCTGTTTTAGCCAAAATCGCCGAGAGCATTGGTTTGGTAAGGAATAGGTTTAAACAACTTAGCGATGAGTCTTTAGCTTTTGTCCGCAATACTGCAACAAGAATTGGAACAATATATAATAATACCGTAAACTCAATAAAAGCCGGAGCAACCAGGGTTAGGGATTTTATTGCCACAAACGCCAGTAAACCCCTCATTAATCCAGCAGGGCTAGGCGTTTCACAATTGATCGATTTTGGGAAAAAGATTCTGGAGTTAACCCAACAATATAATGGTTTTAAAAAGACCTTAAGTGAAACTTTTAAGTCTAAGGACCTTGGAGAAAGCGCAATGAACGCAATTACCCAATTTGCGGTTAAATCCCCCTCACAAATCGAAAACGTTGTTGGCACATTTAACGATCTTGCCAAAAATGGGATTAATCCAACTTCTAAAGAACTAACAGCTCTTGGAGATCTGGCTGCATCCAAAGGAAAAAAGTTCGAGGATGTTGGTACAGCGCTGGCGTCCGCGCAAAAAGGAGACTTTCAGTCGCTTCGCCAGCTTGGCATACAAGCCAGTGCATCTGGAGATAAAGTTAAGCTGTCATTCAACGGCCTAACAAAAACAGTGGAAAATAATGGTCAGGCCATGAAAACCGCGCTAGCCGAATTCGGAAATATGAATGGCGTTGCCGGCTCCATGGAAAAAGTTGGCCACTCAGTTGACGATATCACCAGTTTTAAGTTTCTGGCTGAATATATTCCGGTAATTTCTAAGTTTTTCGAGATTTTACAAAGTACCATTCAACCCGTAATAAATTCTGTCTGGAATTTTTTGCGTGCAATGTTTGGTCTAAATGAAGGTGGTGATAGTGTTTCAGTTTTTAAAGATATCCTAGGCGGCGCCCTCTTCGTTGTTGACCTTTTATCATCAGGAGTAACAACTCTAATTGACTGGTTAACGCCGCTAGCACCGACAATTTTTGCGGTAGTGGCATCAGTGGCAGCATTTAATCTGGTCATGGCCATGAACCCGATAACTTGGGTGGTACTTGGTATAATTGCTTTGATTACCATCATCGGTTTGGTTGTAAAATACACGGATGGCTGGGGGAAATCATGGAATGCCTTAGGAACCATGTTTAGGGTGGTTTGGGATCAAATTGGCGCTGATTTTAACTTTGGAATTGATAGCATGGTCTACGGTTTTACCCTAATATACCTGCAGGCCAAGGATGTGGTTGAGCAAATTGTTGGCACCTTTTCAAACCTTGGCGAGGCGATCGGGATGGCCTTGGATGGCAATGTGACTGGGGCTCTGGATCGTGCTTTTCAGGGAGTTAAAACAGAGGCTGGGGCAGAGATCGAAAGACTCAGGAAGGAGCATCAAAGCCAAACGGACGCATATTACCGTGGCACTGCCCAAAGGGCACAGAAGCTTGTTGGTGCAGCAAATCAGTTAGGGATTTCTTTTGATGTAGATCGCTTTTCAAAAGATGTTAGCAAGGTAGCTTCTGGACTTTCAGGCGCTGGAAGGGATACCAGTTCATACGACAAATTTGCCAGTGCTAATAAAGGTGCAAAAGATAAAAACGGCGGTAAACCAATGAATGTTACCGGTGGTATTACCGGTGGTGGGACACAGACCTCGCATATTACCATCAACCTGGCCAAAATGCAGGATCAAATTGTAATCAATACCATTAACTCGGGTGAAGGGGCCACTAAAATGCGCCAAATGCTCGAGGAAGAATTAAACCGGCTTTTGGGCTCAATCACACTAATGCAAACTGCGTAATGACACTAAGTATTAAAGAATTAACGGCGCTGGCTCATTTGAGCTATATCGCCTCGCCATACCCAGGCTTTGATAAAAAGCTTAGCATGTTCAATCTTCCTGATATGAATAATATTGGAAACATATCGGGCTCGCCATATTTTATGCAGCTGAGCTTAAAAAAGCAAAGTGGCGAAATTATAACCCTGCCTAATGAACCGCTGGTTTCTATTTCATTGCAAAAAACGATCGTAGAGACAGCAACAGTAGGTGAGGCCAGGGCTGGAACAGTAAAAGAGTACATCTGCACCGAAGATTTTGATATTGAAATAAAGGGCGTTTGTATTGGAGAAAATGGCGCGTACCCAACCGAAGATATCAAAGCGGTAAAAGAGCTCTTTTTGGTAAACGAAGCCCTTGAAGTACAGGAAAACTTATTTTTTGAATTATTTGACATCAAGAAAATTGTGCTTAAAAGTTTTAAGCTCGATGAAATGGTGGGGCAGGAAGGTGTACAGAAATACAGCATTAATGCGGTGAGCGACATACCTTTTTTCGCTGAATTATCAGAAAGGACCAAATTTATTAATGAATCAGTAACCAAATCACTAAATAATGTTCGTCTTACAGGGGTACTTTGAAATAGGGGTTTATAAGTTCAGGACTATAAACAACATAGAAATTACGCGTTCGGTGGATGAGATTACCGATACTGCAGTAATTAAAATGCCAACAAAATTTTTGATTAAGGATGGGAAAGGGAAACTGGTGTATACCGAGGAAGCGATCAAAAAAGGCGACAGGGTTAAAATTGTTTTGGGTTATAAGGATAAATTGGAAAGGGTAGAATTTACCGGATATGTAGACCGGATTAAATGTACTACTCCGATGGAAATTCACTGCGAAGATGCCACCTGGTTGTTAAAGCGCAAAGATGCCGCTTTTAGCAAGAGCAATACAACTTTGAAAGAGGTACTAGAGAGTATTGTGAGCGGTACAGACTTAAAACTGGCCGCAAACATTCCTGAAATGGCATTGCAAAAATACCTCATCAAAGATAAAAATGCTGCTCAGGCCCTCAAACAGATCAAAGATGAATTTAAGGAGATCTATAAAGTTTACCTAAACGATAATGGGGAGTTATACTGTGGTTTACAGGAGTTAAACAACATTAATCAGAAAGCCAGCTATGATCTTAATTACAACATCATAGAAAATAAGCTCGAGTTTAAAACTGGCGAGGATAGACGGGTAAAGATCGTATGCGAAGGATGTACCAGGGACAACAAAAAGATAACCGCTACGCTGGGAGATAAGGACGGAGAAGAGTTTAAGTTTAGCAGCAAGGTGGTTACCGATCAACACTCGATTGATAAACTGGCAGAAGAATACCTGAAAATCGCAAAATACGGGGGGTACAGTGGAGAGATTACCAGTTTTTTGTTGCCTGTTGCAAGCCCCGCAATGGCAGCGGAAATTATCGATAAAAAACATCCCAACCGTGAGGGTCGCTATTTCATAAAAAAGGTAGTAACCACTTACGGTACCGGGGGCGCAAGGCGAACAGTTAGCATTGGCAATAAATTAACCACCAACAAAAAATAATGACCGAAGAGATCGCAAAAAAAATAAAACTGCTGGGTAAACAAGATACCGATACCACCATTATGACGGTTAAGACAGTAGATAAACAGGAAGGAACCTGCACTTGTGATGATGGTCAGATATTACATACAGATGTAAGGTTATCGGCCATTATTGATAAGAAGCTGCAGAAATATTATCTCTTTCCGAAGGTGGGCAGTACCGTACTTGTAACACCTATAGATGCTGATTACAGTATGCAGTTCATATCGGCCATAAGTGAGCCTGAGGAAATGGTGTTACATATCGGTGAGGTGGTTTTTGAAATCAATAAAGATGGGTTTCTGTTGCAGAAAAATAATGAAACACTCAAGGCTTTGATGATTGATCTGATCCAGGAAATTAAGGCAATGAAGTTTACAACCAATGCCGGGCCAACCATTGCACTGGTTAATACACCACAGTTTTCTGCTATCGAAAACCGGTTCGAACAATTTTTAAAAGAGAATTAAATGGCTTTAAATAAAAACAGATTAAAATCTAAAATCATAGCCGCCTTTGAAGCGGAGCAAACCGAGCAGGAAGATTATAGTGCCAGTTTAGATAGGATAGCCGATAAACTTGCCCAGTGCATTATCGATGAAATCAAGCAACTGGCCATCACCTACAACAGTGGTCTGCTCGCGCCAAACGGAGCGGTATCGGGAACCTTTAACGCAACGCTAAGCTAATGGAAGAATTTATTAAACAACATGTCGGAGAATTAATTACGGCAGTTATTGCAGCTTTCGGCGGTTGGTTTTTTCAACGAAATAAACAAAAGGCTGAACTTCAGGCGAATGAGATCGATAACGCAGACAAGGTTTTAAAGTACTATAGGGAAATGGTTGACGATTTGGGGCTTAGGCTTAAGGAAGCGATAGTAGAGTTAAATAAAACAAAGGAAATGGTTAAGGAGCTTGAAGAAAAAGTAGAAGCCTTAACTGATGAACTTAAAAAACATAAGAAGTTAAATAATACAACATCATGATTAAAAAAGCCCTACATAATCAATCGGTTCTGGATTTTGTACTGCACCATACCGGTAGCATCGTTGCAGCACTGGATTTCAGTTTCGATGCGGCCATAGCAATCACAGATGATTTGCTGGTTGGTAACAGTTATCCTGTAAGTGGAAATCTGCTGGCCGACACCGATATTTTAAACTATTACACCAGCAACAATTACACACCGGCAACAGCAACACTTATCGATACCGATTATGGAATCGGGGAGATGAGGATTTTAAGCACTTTTATTGTAAGATAATGGCAAGAAGCATAGAACAAATTCAAAATGAAATCATTAACGCTAAAGAAAGTAATTCTGATTTAGCCGAACTAACCAGTACCAGTAAAACCGCGGTTTGGAGACTGATAACCTTTGTTATCGCTTTTTCCATTTACACGCTGGAAAAACTGTTTGATATCCATAAAACAGAAACTGACGATAAAATCGCATTATTGAAACCGCATACTGCGCGTTGGTATCGCCAAAAAGCATTGGCTTTTCAATATGGATACCCTTTGGTACCAGATTCGGATGTTTACGATAATAGTATCATTAGCGAAGAGCAATTGACTCAAAGTAAAATAGTCAAGTACTCTGCTGTAACAGAGTCTGAAGAAGGCCTTGTAATCGTAAAAATCGCTACCGAAAACGGTGGGGTATTAAGCCCGATCAGCGATGAACAAAAGGCAAGCTTTGAAGCTTATATCGCCGAAATCAAAGATGCAGGCGTAACCATTCACACCATTAACTATCTACCCGATAAATTGTACTTAAACATGACGGTTTATTACAACCCGCTTGTTTTGGATGCGCAGGGAAATAGCATTATAAATGGCGGTAAACCTGTGGAAGAGGCCATAAAGCAGTATTTAAAAGAATTGCCTTTCAATGGCGAGTTGGTATTGGCCCATTTGGTAGATAGACTTCAGCAGGTGGAAGGGGTTTTAATACCGCAGATAAATAACGCTGAAAGCAGCTGGATTAATGAAGATATAAATTCAACAACCTATGCAGCTCCCGTAGCAATTGAAGTGAAAAAAATACCTGTATCAGGATATTTTGAAGTTGTCAATTTTAACAATATCAGCTATGTGGTATAAGGTAGATATAAATAAACTAGTCATCCTGCTTAGCCCCACCTTTTTAAGGAAACCGGTATTTATTGCATGGCTTCAGGCCCTGGCAACACCAATTGCGACCCTGCATCAACAATGGTATAATAAAAGGCTCGATAACTTATACCGCCTGGCGCATAACGGTCAGGTATGTTATTTACGGGCTACGCTAAATGATGCTTTTGATCCCGGCCAGCGGCGAATCAAAATTGCAAACGGCAACAAATATCAGCGTAAATACATTTATACCAGCACTGAACAAAAACATAAATACCTGGGCATAAGTTATTTGCTTCAAGTAGGTGATTACGCCGATACGGGTGCCGATTTTAGGGTAGTCATCCCACAGGATTTCGATCTGGTAAATAATAAATACCAGTTAGAAGCAATGATAGATTTTTATAAACTGGCGGGCAAACGCTATAATATTGAAAAAGAATGAATCAAATAAATTTACAGCAGGCAGGAGGTTTTCCACTTGAAACCGATACTCTCGATTTTATGCAAACCGCTTATACAGCGCTGCAGGCCATTGCAGCCCTGGGGGGCGACAATTATATCCTTTCTGGTTGTGTAACCAATGGAAACACGGTTGGCGATGGTTACCTGGTTATTAATAACGAAGTGTTACCCTTTAAAGGTGGTTTGCTCCAAACCAACATTGTGGTCCGTGAAGATAAACAAACACGTCCCTTTGAAAATGGCCAGCTTAAAGAGGTATTTTTTACCCGCTATGCCTCTTTCGGCACAGGAACAAATGCGATACCTTGGGCAGGGCTGTTGCGATTAAAGAACCTTGCAGCTTTTAAGGATCTTCCAACGCAGATAAGTTCTGCAATTGATTTGGACGGTGCGGATACCCTGGCAACCTCAAAAGCAGTGAAAACATTAAACGACAAAATAAACACACAATTACCTTCAGGTGCTATTGTGATTTGGAGTGGGGCAATTAATGTTATTCCTGTTGGTTGGGCCTTGTGCGATGGTCAAAATGGTACGCCAGATTTGAGAGATCGATTTGTTTTAGGGGCGGGCAGTAATTATTACGTTGGACAGGTTGGTGGAGAAGAGAAACATGCACTCACTATCGAGGAAATGCCAAGGCATAACTTTACAACAAGGTTTCAGCTAAATATAGTTGATAATTCTAACTATACCAATACTTTATCTTATCCAGGTGAAGGGGATCGAAACGAATGGAGGGAGATTGGTTCCAACTTTTTAGGTAACGACGTACCCCATAATAACATGCCCCCTTATTTAGCATTTGCTTACATCATGAAACTATAATGGCAAAACAAACTTTAAATGCAATAAAAAACTGGTTTAAAACGGGTTTAAAACCTACACAACAGCAATTTTGGGACACCTGGGATAGCTTTTGGCACAAAGATCAGGTTATTCCTTCAAGTTCTGTGGAGAATTTGGATGCCCGTTTTGATGAAAAGGCTGATGAGGGTGCATTTCAAAGTCATTTAACTGATGCTAATGCCCATAATATCGATGCGCGTTTAGCCCATAAAGTCAGTGTTGAACAGTTAGAGGCAGAGTCCACTGCAAGATCAAACGGAGATGTTTACCTGCAGGGCCAGATCGATGAACTTTTTGCTAGCCCCCAAGGTTCACTTGAAATGGTAAGGGCTCTGGATAACAAAATATTGGGTGATATAGATTTTAATGGCAATAGAGGAATGAGCGTTGCCACGCCAGAAGAAAATGGTCAGATTGCCAATAAGGAATATGCCGATCAAAAGGAAATCAACGCAAAGAACTATGCCGATTTAGTGGCTACTGATGTGCTAAGATATGCAGGTGATTGGGATGCAAGCACTGGGCAATATCCAACGACAGGTACAGGCTTGGGGAGCGAAGTTAGGCGGGGAGATAGTTTCGAGATTACTGTTGAAGGGATTATCAATGACAAAGAATATGAAGTTGGCGATCAGTTAAGGGCTAAAGTTGATGGGCCAGGCCAAACATCGGCAAATTGGGGAAGTAGCCAGGTCAATACGCAGCAGGCGACTGAGACCAGAATTGGGATTGCAAAGGTGGCAACAACTGCACAGGCGATAGATAGGCTTAGTGATACCGAAATGATGACGCCATATAAATCAGGAATTCTAATTGCTGATGTTAAAAAGCAGTATGAAACACAATTCAATATTTTGTCGCATACTGGCTATTCAATATTAATGATCAAGGCTGGCCAGATTAATCAACTCTACTCAGCGGGGATAATCGATCTACAAATGAAAGTGGAGGCAGGTGATTTTCAAGCTCCTGTTTTTCCGATCAGCTACAATGCAGGGGATAGGGTATTTTTTCAATTCGATTTTGAAGATGCTAATGAAGCATCTGGAAACATAATTATTTTAGGGAGGGATAACTAATGGGGCAAGCCACATATAACTGGTCAATAAGACCGGGAGTAAAAAATAGGTACGGGATTAATATTCCGTTTAGCGAAGATTGGGAAAGGCCGGGAGGTGAGTTTGCATATTTTGCCAACTGGGGAAGCGATGAAAAGGGTAATGGAAGCAGGATGTACCCTTTTAAAACACCCAATAACGGTTATTATGGAATTTTGGCTAGTGGTGTTTATAGAGGTTTACAAACTTTTTTTTGTTATGCAGATGGCAATGTGATTCTTGATAATGAAGTTGTAGGTGGAGACTTGTACTTGCCTTTTAATTTTGGTGCTAAAATTAGATCTGGCTATTCAGTTTCCGTTTCACAAGCAAAATACACCGAAGTTAGGGTTAAAGCACGACTTTACACAGGTGGGGTTGGCAATCATCAATATAATATTTATGAAACAGGTAAATCTAGCAACATGTCTATTTCGGTATATGCGAAAAATTATGCACTAGAATTACCTAATTCAGGGAATAATACCTTTGTAAATTCAAGAGTTATTATACAACCCGATGAGCATAATCATGTTTTAAATAATGGCTATTTTTCAATTTTCGATAATTGTGAGATTGAGTTTTATGGTTTGATACCGAGACTGGACTACTGCTTATTTAACAACTGCAAGTTTAGAATGGCCTATGTTGAAGGCGAACAATTTCAGGAGTTTGATGCAATAGATGATTTAATTACTTGGTTAGAGTCAAAAACGGATGGAGTCGAACTTTTGGGATGGAAAAATTGCGCATTTGGCGATCCTAAATTTAACAATGCTGAAATAGGTGATTATACCCTGGCATTTGATAGCCCAGCTAAAAACATGCATTATAATGGTACCTTCATCGGCGCAAAACCCATAGCTGTTCCATTAAAAATTACCGATAATGAAACGGAAAGTGGTCTGGATCTTTCAACAGCAAATAACTTAACCATTGGGCCAAATACAGCCAAACTTACAGATAGAAATCTTGCCGCTAGTATTGAAAGTAAACCGATTGTAAACCTTGCTGGTAGAAGGATTTTGTCTCTGCCAACTTTTGGTTACAATGCAGATAGAAATGGTGAATACATTGATAGCACACCCGATTTATCAAATGTACACATTCAAGCAGGTGAGATTTTGCAAGATGGAACCCCATATCTGGTTGTGGGGGGGAGTATCGTTTACAATGGGGAGATACTGCCTGATGACAGCCGATTCGTATCCTCGAGGCAAAATGCAGGGACTTTCTCAACTGTAGTTGATGCCTATCTTGTAGAAATATTGGAGGCGCCTGCAAGGGAGAACGTTGAATGCCGATTCAGTAATGGGGCAACCACAACAATATCAGCGGGTACGAGCCTGGAAGTTGGGGCTTGGTATTATGTTGAGCAGGGTGAGGTTAGCTATAATAGTATTGCTGTAGCTATGGGTAAGTGTTTGAAGTGTGTTGAAGGGCAGTTGTTGTTTACTGGGGCAGGGGTTTTAAGGAAAATTTTTGATTTGACATCCCCTTGGAACTATTTTGAGATAAACCAACCACTTACCAGCAATAATGAGGGGGATTTTCCGACAGGAGCAATTGTGAGGGGAAACGGGGATAGAAATTTCGACAGGTCTAAGCCCTTCAAGATTTACCATAAATTTTCGCAGGTACGCTACACCATTCAGCCCAATAATTTAGCCCCAGAAGCATATGAGATATAATGTAAAAACTGGTGAGATCCAACCAAACGTCAGATATATTGTTGCTGGTGAGCAATCAGTCATCTACAATGAAAAAGTCTATGTTACGGGCGATGAATTTATCGGGATCAATGGATTGATTGATTTTATTTATGATGGTGCCGGAACGCAGGTTTTAAACGAAGTAACTGAATTTCTAGGCGGTGGTATGGGACTAGAAGGAAGTCAACCCGCACAATATAACGAAGTATCTGAGCTCGGTGGCGGCAGTTTAAATCTTGAAGGAGAACGGCCAATACTATACAATGACCCGGGAACCAATATCAATGGTTTAGGTATTGGGTTTAATCAGGCAGGCGGTGATATACAGGTGATGGAAACTACATTAATTAGCGGGTTTGGTGTAGAATTTCAGGATTATCAGGCTTACGTTAATACAATACAAACAAGAAGATTATAGTTGGGAGACCGCGCTCCGTCGAGCGTTGGAGCAAGGGGCAACAATTCAGCTTTTTCCACCCAGAGGGGAAAATCCAAATTTTAACATCAGAAAATAAATTGACCCTCTCGGCAGGATCTAATACAATTCCACCTTTAATTATTTAGTCTGGTAAGTTAGAAGGGCGAATCTGCTAAAATCGTCTGTGCTAATGCAGTGAACCAACTAATTCGGTAATCCAGTTGAGAACAGAATGGGATGCCAATAAGCTAAAATACATATGAAACGAATACTAATCTTTGCCCTGTTGTTGGTTAGCCTAACGACAATGGCACAAACGCCACCCCCTTTAAAAATCCGCTCAGATGCTGCTTTTACGCAGGCTGATACTTATTTAGCGGTGCTAAAAGGTCTGCAAATCCCCTCGGGTGCTACAAATACACTGACGGGCAGTGGTACACGTGTTAATCTATTTTACAATACAGTTGATAAAATACTTTACATCCACAATGGTGTAGAGTGGCGGCCAGCTATCGAAGCAGATTTAACTCAATTTTATACCAAAGCAGAAACAGATCTTTTATTGAATAAATATATTTTGGCCAATGTAAAACAAACGGCTAATATTAATTTAAAAGGTAGTGTTACTTCAAGTAATAATGATGAATCACTTAATACGGCAATTTTAGGTGGCACAGTTGCTTTTTACGGAAGCACTGGTGGTGGTCAAATAAATCTTGATGGATATAATACTTCTACACCTAACGGTTCAATTCAGATTACGCCCGTAGCAGTAAACATCAGCACGGATAACAATAATAGTTTAGAAATGACACCCTCATATATCCGAATGAAATCGGATGGATATGAAAATTCAATAGTAAAAGGCTTGGGACCTGCGAATATCACTAACAGACTACCAAGCAAGGATGGCACACTTGCTACACTAGAAGATTTACCTGATGTAAGTGGTTATGCTAAGCTATCTGGTGGAAATACTTTTAGTGGTAGGCAAGATATGGATGGACTTTTAAATGTCAATAATATCAATGTCTCTGGAAACGTGGCAATACCAAATGGGAGCATGACCAGTTTAAAGTCTACTGCTGATACAATCGCAATTAATGGGGTTAAAACCAATTACATTATTAAAAGTGTAATTACTGGTAGTGGGCCAAATGCAGCAAATAATTTAGTAGTTCAAACGAATTCAACTGAAAACCCCTCAGTATACACTACAACGCTGACTATAGCCAATGGGGGAATAACAGCACCTTGGGTGAGAATTAGTGGCGGCGGGCCTCCAAATGGAGCCAATGCGGTGTCTGTATCTTATTTGAATTCTATTTATGCAAGTGGAACATATACACCTGTTTTATCTGCTCGATTGAATACTGCAAATGCTACGGCAGGCACCTTCCATTATACTAAGGTAGGTAACGAAATCACAATATACGGTAACGTCATTTTTACGCCTTTCACAGCTAATGAGGATTCAGCTTTTAAAATTAGTTTACCGACGGGGTACCAGTCAACTTTTACAACCCCTGATGACTTGGCAGGGCATGGTGCGCTTAGGTTACAGGGCCCCGTATTTATAGAAGGTACGGTAAGCGACGGCACAGCTGATGTATCTACAAGGCCAACACTAACTACTCCATCCAGTTGCTATATATCATTTACATATACACTTAAATAAAACCTGATGTCTCTGCATCTTCTTAAATAATTTAATAATGGCAAAACAAACTTTAAATACGATAAAAAACTGGTTTAAAACTGGTTTAAAACCGACCCAACAACAATTTTGGGATACATGGGACAGCTTCTGGCACAAAGACCAGGTTATTCCTGCAAGTTCAATTGAAAATCTGGATGCCCGTTTTGATGAAAAGGCAGATCAAGAGGCTTTTGACGCCCTTCTGCAAAATGTAAATAATAGGTTTTTGGCCTATCCAATCACTGTTTCTGGTACGGAGGAGTATTTGCTTCCCTGGAGTGGCGAGCTTAAGGCAATTTTTGGCGCCTATGGCGATTTTAGCGTTTGGCTGAATGGTAGTTTAGAACAGGTGCCGATCTCATTTACTACTGGTGAAGATGGTAAGCCAAAGGAATACCGGTTTACATTGAGTGGAATCGATGCCCTAATATTGATCAAATAAAATATAAATGAAAAAATATTTAATAATTACGCTAATGGCTATTGCCTTGTCGGCAACGGCCCAACAAACACCAACCAATAAAACTCGGTCTAACAGTGATTATTCGCAGGTGGATAATTATTTGATTGGTTTAAAACGTTTAGGCATCCCAACAAGCGAAACGGATAATTTAGATGCAAGCGGTCTACCTCAAAATACCGTGAAAATCATCTATAACACAACCTTAGGACGGCTAAGGATTTATAATCCACTGACAGCTACCTGGAGTGATGCTAATCCTTCGGATTTAACCCCGTATTACACCAAAGTACAAGTTGATGACTTACTTGCTACTACTAATCGTTTTATCAAAAATTGGCATGCCGGTTTCGAGGTGGATACCGCGAACATATTTATAAAAGGGGGCATCAATGTCCGCGCTTTAGATAGTTCATCGCAAACAGTAATAGCAAGTGATGCAATAAGTACAACATCCTATAGCGGCAATTACGCGGATATCAATTTGCAACTAAAGGCTTCAAATTTAACAAGCAGTTATACTGGCTCTTTAAATATTGACGCTGTAAGTGGGTTAAACATTGGAGGGGGAGCGGTAACAAGGTGGCGCGGAGGTAGGATTTCAGTAGAAAATGAAACCCCAGATTACACAGGTAGGGATGGGTATTTCGCAGTATTAGGTAAAAATGAAGATCCCCAAGATGCTAATTATAGCACCTTACAAAAATCGCCTAATGTCGCCAAAGATAATAATGTGATACATAGAACAGGTGACGAAACAAAGAAAGGTAGATTATTTCTAAGTGACGAAGGCGACATTAATCCTGTTTATTTAGCGGTTCAAGAATATAATAGTGGGTACGGCATCATTGCGGGTAGCAATGGGGTTGTCTCGCTAAGCGGTGACCGTGAAACCGATTTGTATGGTGGTTTGAAGATCCAAAATTATAATTCAAAAGGTAATGCCCCAATTTTCCTGAATTCTGGTGCAAATGGAGCATTGATAAATTATACTTCTGAGGATTACTTTTCAGGAGAAAATAACCAATTGCAACTTAGGAATTTTTCAGCTGGGAGCGATGCGGCTATTGTATTCAAAACGGCGGGTAACTCCTTTCAGATAAATAATAGCAGCTTTCAAATAAATAATTTAGAAGAAAAAACAGATGATTCGTTTGCTCCATTGTTGGCTTATATCCCATCAAATGGCCACGTGAAAAAAATTGAAGATAAGATTTCATTAAGACCGGGTGCAATTAATTCTAGTGCCTTAGGGACTGCCACCAGTATTAGAGTGGTTCCGGTAGAGGGAGGTTCACAAGTGGGCGCAAGGCATGAAATTGGTTTTAGCTCTTGGAATACACATGGTACAACTCAATATGGTATTGGCGGTAGGGTCACCGATGTCTCGGGGAATGAATCTAGCGATCTGTATTTATACAATAATGGCGCTGAAAGGTTAATTGTTGGTTCGGATGGGAAGGTATCTGTTCCTAATGATGTTGAAATCTCAGATTTAACAAAAGGTATTATTATGAAGTCGCCAAACGGAACACGCTACCGGATAACCATTAACGATGCGGGCGATTTCGTTAAAACAGCGCTGTAAGGGTAACCTCTTTTTATACCTTGGTTATAGATGCTTGCATTCTAATCTATAACTAAATATTACTCGATAACAATTCTGGCTTTTTCGAACCGAGGTGCTTTTGGTACCGCGATTGGATCTATATGTGCAAAAAAATGAATTGGGAGCTTTAACCTGGATACAATAAAACACAAATGAAAAAATATTTATTAATTACGCTAATGGCTGTTGCCTTGTCAGCAACAGCCCAACAAACACCAACCAATAAAACTCGGTCTAACAGTGATTATTCGCAGGTAGATAACTATTTGATTGGTTTAAAACGCTTAGGCATCCCAACGAGCGAAACTGACAATTTAGATGCAAGCGGTTTACCTCAAAACACCGTGAAAATCATCTATAATACAACTTTGGGGAGGCTAAGGATTTATAATCCTTTATCTACCTCTTGGAGTGATGCCAGTGTTTCTGATTTGACCCCATATTATAAGAAAACGCAAGTTGATAGCTTATTTGCTGTATTGGGAGAAAACGTCATCCATAAAACTGGCAATGAAATTAAGGCTGGCAATTTAGGTTTAGACGGCTTATTGCAGACTAATTTTTATACTCCTGGGCAAGACAATCCAGGGGTTACCGTAAGAAACTTTACGGGGGATGGTTCTGCAGGGGTTAGTCTTATATCTGGCGAAAATCAACTGTATATGTATCAAATTGGCAATGCTGGTGATCTCTACGGTGCGCATTATAATGACATTGCTAAATTTATAAGTTATACTAATAGCGGTTTAGGAACGATGCGCTTTGGTGTGAATGGCGAACAATTGATCCTATCACAGAACCATGTTAAGGTAACAATGCCGGCTACAGAAAATGATGATGTTATAAGTTTAGGCCAAATGAACAGTATAGCTGATGGGAATTTTATAAGAAAGTCAGGTAATAACGCTGTGGGTGATTTTCAACTGGACAAAGATCTTAAAACATATTTGCAATTAGGTACGAATGAAACAGTCTTAAGCGCAGGTAGATATCCCTACACAAAGGCTCAATCATTTATTAATTTAAGCCCTTTTGATGCTGATTACAATAATACCAATACCGTACTTGGTTCTGCTATTGAAAAGCCAGGTGGTGGATACACTTATAAAAGCATTAATTGGCAAGCCGGAAACAACTCAATGTCAATACAGAATGACACGGGATACGGTATAAGATATAATGGCGATGGTGATTGGACTAATGCAAATGACGAACAAAGTTTGATGCCTAGGAAATGGATTACAAGTAATTTCATCAATAAGACAGAGGACGAAACAAAATCAGGAAATTTAGAGCTTTCATATGGAGGCTTGTCGGGAGTAACCTTAAAACCTGATGGTATAATTGATTTTAGAAGCCACGGGACATATCACAGTAGTATTCAAGCAGGTTCTTTTGGTAGCACAAAGTATCAAGCTGATAATCATTATTTCGGAAACAATGACAACCCATTTTTATTCAACATAGCTGCCAGCGGGATATATAGGCTTGCCGATGGGAAAAAGGCCTTATTTGAGGGCGAGGCTATTCCATTTGCAGGAAATACCGATGCAAACTTTCCTGGGGCTGAAATAGCTGATCCCTTTCAAGTCGTTGTAAAATTTAGTGATGGTAGAATCGGCCAGGCGCAAAAATATTCGTTATTCACTCACTCCAATGGGTTGATCGATACTGGTAATGGCAGGATACAGATTGGCGGATATTTGCAGCCTGGGGGCATTCAATTAGGTAATTTAGCCGACCCGGGACAACCGTGGTTAAGGATGAATGAGGGCGTTACAAGTATAGGCCACGGTGACTATGATAGTGGTCCTGCCGGACTTTTACAAGCCTCTTCTACAGAAACGAGGGCAGATTTGAATTTGTTTGTTGCCGGTTTCTTAGGGCAACGTGGCATTGCTATGAATACTACCGAGACAGATAAAGGTATAAGAATCAACGATGCAGTGGCGGGAGTTGGTTTAGAGTACAATAGTGATGATGATTGGGTTAACGCGACACCTCAGACAGCAATGCCTAAAAAGTATATCGATAGCCGTTTATCCGGTTACTTGCCTTTAACCGGAGGCACTGTAGTTGGAAACGTAAATATTTACGACGGTGAATTGGTGGTCAATTCCATGCGAACGACTGGGGGAGATGCTTATTTTAAAGCACATGACGTGGTTGATTTTAGTGGAGGAAATATTAATGGTACTGTTAATTTCAGTAATGCTACCTCTGATTGGAATGCGTTAAACATCGCCAAGAAAGGACATATAAACTTATACAGTTCGGATGGTAGCACACAAACATCAATTTACCAAGAAGATGATAATACGCTAAGGTTCGGAAACAGTGGTGGCCTAATAGTCATGGGTAACGGTTCAATATCCGCACCAGTAGCTATTTCAACAGATGTAGTAAATGCAGCCAAGGTTACAGCAAGCGGTGACGTTGAAGTAACTGATTTAACAAAAGGGATTATTTTAAAATCTCCAAATGGTACCCGTTATAGGGTAACTATCAATGATGCAGGAGATTTTGTTAAAACAGCGCTGTAGAGGTAACTCTTTGTACTACCATGATTATACATGCTTGCGTGTTAATTTATAACTAAATAACAATTCTGAGCTTCTGGAACTGAACTACTTTTCGTACTTGGATTAGATCTGTATATGCGAAAAACTGAATGCTCTATTATTGATATGATAAAACACAAATGAAAAAATATTAATTACGTCTATGGAAACTGACTTATCAGCAACAGCTCAGCAAACACCAGCAAATAAAACACGTTCCAACAGCGATTATTCGCAGGTGGATAATTATCTAGTTGCGCTAAAATGCCTGGGTATTCCAACTAGCGATACCGATAATTTGGATGCGCCAGGTTTGCCACAAAATACCGTTAAAATCATTTTTAATACAACATTGGGAAGGCTAAGGATTTATAATCCAATTGCAGAAATATGGACTGACGCTACAGTCGGAGATCTAGCAAATTATTTGCCGCTAGAGGGAGGGGTTTTAACCGGAACATTAACAGGAACTACAATAAATGCTGAAATCCTAAATTCAGATGATGGCACAAACTCTGCTTTAGTTGCGCCCACCATAATTCGCATGAAGACAGGGGCAAATGAGGTGTATTTAAATTCAGATAAAATTACATTTCAACAATCAGGCCCTGCGGCTAATACAATTTCGCAAGAAAGGTTAACCGCCCATCGAACACAGCGTTTTCCTGATGCTGATGGCGTTTTTTTAACGGATCAAACAGGTTTGTCTTTAATGGGAGGAACCTTAAGCGGTGATTTAAATATACCCACGGCAAGTATTAACGCTTCGTTTGGTTCTATTGGGCAGGGTGATGCTAGAACAGCATTTATTAGTGACCCAAATGGATATACTGGATTTGCTTTTTATGACCCATCATACGAACCTATACAATTAAGATTTCAGCCAGGTGCATTTGGCAAGGGACTGCACATATATGACCCTCAAAATCCGTTAAATACAGGGATTGGTAATTCAGACTGGAAACGTATTTTGACTGATGGGGATGCTTTGCCAATCACTGGCGGTACTTTGAATGGACTTTTAAAAGTTCAATCCGGGAGCACGTTCATGGAATTGCAGCCACAATTTATTCAAAGCAGTGAGGGTTCTTTTATACAAAACAGTGGTGGAATTGCTTTAGCTGCGACAACCGGCCAAAATATTCAAATGAATATAGGAGGTGATACTGCACTGATTGCAACTCCATCCGGCGTGAATATTTCTGGAAATACGAATGTTGCAGGCCACCTCAGTACCAATCAGCTTAATCTTAATGAGGGAGTCAATAATTTAGGCCTTAAAAAGAAAACGGACGAGATTCTGACAATTAACGGCGGCATAGAAGTTAAGTCTATTGAAGGAAGTGCAATTGCATCATTAGGAGAAGGATATAACACGTTTAATGGTGCAATAATTACTACAGATAACCCGTCTTATCCAGGGTATAATTATTTTGAAACACAAGATTTGTCCACCGGAAACCGGGCATCACTCAAAACTAGTGGAATAGGTTTTAATAGGGCTGATGGGTACCTGAATTTAATTCCCGAAAGCAGTATCACAGGAGGCCATAATGTTACATTTCCCACTCCCGTAACAAATGCAACAGTGGCATATACGAGCGATTTGAGTGATTACTTGCCCTTGGCTGGTGGTGGAACCATAACAAACGGAAGTGGCAACAGCACTACTGTGGATGGGTTAAGGTTAAGTTTTTCCACAGGAGCATTTCTTCAACATGCAAATGGGCAAAGAGTGTTTTTTGGAGATAGTGAAGGTGAATTTCTAGGTATCCAAAGAAACAGGTTAAGTTTAACAGGCCCGGGATATTTAGGAAGTAAATCAGTTTCCATCGGCGCAAATTTATTAACCGATAACAGGGATTGTGAATTACCCAATGAAAGTGGGACACTATTAACAGAGAAATCTGGCGTCATACTAACTCCAAATGATTATTCGCCGCAAACAGGGAAAATTCATATTGATGGCACCATACGTTCTAATGGTATCGGCGGATATTATGGTGGTAACAGTAATTATCAGTTAGGCGTAAATGGTGAGGGGTTATATATAACACAGAATACAGGCCAATCCTATTTTGGTGGCAGTTCTTTATTGTTCCAAGATTCAAATAATCCAAATGTTTTTACAGGCTTTGATGCCGGGCGAATATTTTTCAGAAACACCGCTGGGGACACTCATTATATATCCAATGTTAGACCATATCAGGGTGCTTTATCTACTGGGGTGGATATAGAATTACCAGGGACAAGTGGGAGGCTTTTAACTGAACAACTCGCTGCAAGTACCTATACTTTGCTGATAAACACGTCGTCCCCTGCTCCCGGGCCAACCTCTACAGGACTAAAAGGCCAGATCATTGCGGCAGGTGGTTATCGTTACGAATGTATTGATACCAATACCTGGGTGAGATCCGCAATAGAAACAACATGGTAATGGGGAATATTTTAATGATCGTAATGGGGGGCTGGGAATCCTCATTTACAACCTATTCAAACTGGAAGAATATATTGCTACAAACTCATTTAAACCGGACATTTTCGTGAAAGAAAATTTTGCTATTTGGGCTTTGGACATTTTGTGTAATGGTCGTTGCTAGCTTGATATTATACTTTGAGCCAAAGCCAAAATAATAAAAAGCCTTTCAGGCTTAGACATGGTCAACACGAAAACGGGATGGCTTTTATTTCGAATTGGTTTATGTGGCTTGTTTAGAAATGTTAAAAAGAAAAAAAGCCTTTATCATAAACTCATTCTTGTCTATAACTAAATATCGCCCCACAACCATTCTGCATTTTCCGAACTGCGCTGCTTTTGGAGCTTGGATTAGATCTACATGCGCGAAAAATTGAATTGAGCACTCTAATATTGATACAATAAAATACAAATGAAAAAATATTTATTAATTACACTAATGGCTACCGCCTTATCGGCAGCAGCTCAGCAAACACCAACCAACAAAATTCGTTCTAACAGCGACTATTCGCATGTTGATAATTATTTAGTCGCATTAAAACGTCTGGGTATTCCAACCAGTGATACCGATAATTTGGATGCGCTAGGCCTACCACAAAACACCATTAAAATGATTTTTAACACAACGTTGGGGAGACTAAGGATTTATAATCCTGTTTTGGGAACATGGGCTGACGCTACAGCCGGAAATTTAGCGGAATATTTGCCGCTATCGGGAGGGACTTTAACGGGGACTTTAACCGGAACTGCCATAAATGCTGACCTGTTTAATTCAGATGATGGCATAAACTCTGCTTTAATTGAGCCTACTATAATGCGCATGAAAACAGGGGCTAATGAGGTGTATTTAAATTCAGATAAAATTACATTTCAACAGGCAGGGCCATCGTCTAACACAATAACGCAGCAACCATTAACAGGTTACAGACATCAGCAATTTCCAGATGCGGACGGTACTTTTTTGACAGATCAAACAGGGGTGCAGAATACAAGAGCTATTTCAGACTCTTATCAATCCGGCGGTTTAGCCCTTTCTACAGGGAAGTTTGGCCAATTAGCAGTAAATATGAGTGAGCCAGCCGGTAATTTCCATGTTAGGGGCACATCTTTTTTAGACGCTAGTTCAGGAGGCGGAGGGGTTCAATTTTATGGCGTAGCAGAAGGAGGTACTGGTGGTATTAATATAGGCAGTGCAGCCGAGAATGTAGCCCCATCGAATAATCATTACCCGCTAATACAGGATGTCAATACAGGATTGATGAAGCGAAGTTCTAAGCGAGGGTTGTACGAGGGAGATGTTCCAGTATCTCCTTCAGGTGAGTTTATTTATGCAAGTCCCTCAGTGCCTCAAAATGCTAGTATTAGTTTGGATAATGCAGATATTAGAATTTCAGGTAATAGATTTCAAGGTTTATATGCGCCCAGAGTTCGAGTTAATACTATAACCGATAACAATGAATATGAAACTCCAGGATTAAACATAGCCAGTTCTAGCTCGCTTTCCATTGGAGCAACGACTAATATGAGTATATCAGCTGACCAGGAATTATTTTTTAATATGGGAGGTACCGGTTCCTCAATTTTATTAGGCAACTATAATTTGGGGGGTGTTGAAAGGCTAGCTTTATCGGGTGCAAAAGTAGAATTAGTAGAAACCCCGCCAGTCGCAACTTCAAACTATAGTTTACTGGTTAGGCAAGATAATGGAGGTGAATTAAAAACCATAGATGGAAATACTTTTATAACAAAAAATACAAGTACGCTCCCACTAAACGATGGTACAAATAATTTAGGTTTTCAGAAAAATTCAGATGATACTTTTACAGCTAATGGGTACATGAACATTAAGTCTGTTGCAGGAGCGCCAATTGCCTCTATTGGCGAAGCGTACAATACATTTTACGGGGCTATGGTTTTAACTGACAATCCTGCGTACCCGGGCTATAATTATTTTGAAACGCAAAATGCAGCTACTGGAAACAGGGCATCACTTAGAAGTAGTGGCATAAGCTTTAATACGGCCGATGGGTACTTGAATTTTGTTACAGAAGGCAGCATCACTGGGGGGCACAACGTAACATTTCCTACGCCAGCAACAATAAACGCAAAAGTAGCTTATTCAGATACAGATGGCAGCCTAACCGCGCCATCATATAATTTTAACAACGGAAATAGTATTTACCAAGTGGGCAGTAATATGTATGTTAATTTGCCCGACACTTTGAGTGGAATATCTTTTTTATTTAATGGTTCTGGTGCTTTGGCCATTGGTAAAAACGGAATTTCAAGGGCTTCAGATGGTCAAACAGTTTTATTTAATACAGACCCAATAAATAACTTACATACTAACGAAATTATTTTTAACAACGGAAATACAATTGGTTCTTCATACGAAAATGCTATTTACAATATAGTAGACCCTGTGGGTACTTACGTTTATAGGGTAAATGGAAGTGTGGTAATGGCAGTAAACTCTACTGGCATAAGGGACGGAGCGGGCAATAAGGTTCTGGTTGAGGGAGAGGCTTCACAGATAGCAGACACGGTAACATCTGCACCTACGCCAACAAGTAGCGGCGTAAAAGGGAAAATTATTGTAACTGGTGGTTACCGATATGAATGTATTGCTGCTAATACATGGGTAAGGTCGGTGGTAGAAACTTCATGGTAATGGTTAATGTTTTAATGATTGTAATGGGGACGCTAGGCATTCTTATATACAACTTGTTTAAGGCAAAAGAATACATAACAGCAAAAACCTTCAGTTTATCTGTTTTTATAAATGATAATTTGGGTATTTGGCTTTGGGCTTTTTGTGTGATCGTAGTTTCAGTCACGATTTTACACATAGAGCCAAATGCAAACAATGTTATTAAAAACCTCTCTGGATTAGATTTAGCAAATACTAAGATAGGCTGGCTTTCATTTGGAATTGGATTATGTGGTTTATTCAGAAATGTTAAGAAGTAAAAATAAGAGACTATATCATAGAGTATACACTGCTCCCAAGAAGTTAGACACTCTTTGGGGCAATGTGTTTTTTATAATGCTACAGGCTCTTTTTGCTCCATTCGTGGATATAATGGCTTGTAAATTGAAGTGAGATCAAATTTCAATGTACAAATCGATTTAAATATTTGTATGATTCGATTTGGCGAATATACAAGACCTTGGTAAGTTTTCCGTAACAAAAAAATACACAGGGCCGAATCAGGTCAAGGATTTGATCATTGACCAGTCTTTTAACTTAAAACTCAATAAACTGAAAAAGGAAATACGGAAGCATTCTTTTATTGGTGGCAGATTGCTCAAATCAGTAAGTAACTTTTTCAAATTTTCGGCAATAAATAGTGTTTACAGCCGAAAAATTGGCCCATCGGATACGCCGACTGTTGGCAACATTAGTAATAATTTTATTTACAGAAATAGGAGTTTTCGGCGACGATCACCTAAAACTCCTATTTCTGTAAATAAATTCGTCAATCGGTTGTCGGAAACATACTATAGTAAAGAAATCGTACAAGTTAACTAGGGAATTTTATCTAGCCAATGTAGAAATGATTACAAGTGAATTGAAGCATTTCCGGTAAATCCTCTAAACCTTAAAATCATTCGATATTATTTTATATTTTTGAGTTAACGATCTCACATATGCCTATTAATAGCCAAAGTTTCACTATTCTCAAAAACCAGAATAGAACAATCAATTTACTATTTGAAAAGGACGATTCCGAAAAGGATGCGGTGCCTGAACTAAAATCGGTCGAAGTTTATTACGGTAGCGGTAAAAAAGATATTTTTATTGAAGATGAGCACCATAACGCAATCTTAGAATTAGATGGGAAATCTGTCGAGCCGCCAGTCGGCTTACTGCAACATGCCAATAATTTAAAAAGGCAGTTTTATGTCAACCTACTACAAAGTAAATACAATGAAATAGAACATTTGGTTATTCTTTCTGGAGCAGGTTCATCCGTAAATATTGGGAAAGCAGATATACTTGGGAAAACGATGGCCGGTTTATGGGATAAAATGGCTGAAGTGAATTTGGCATGCCTAACTAGATTGATATCAGAAACCAAATATGCTGAAGTTAAAGATGGTAAATTCGATCCCAAAACGATTGTTAAGGATTTGGAACATTTACTTTCATTAGCAGGCATGCGAAACAAAGTACAGGAAACAAAACAGCTTAGCGATGATATTCTGACAGCAAAAGAGCTAATTACAAAATATTGTACTTTGGAGCTTCCGGACCAGGCACCCCACAACATTTTTTTGAATAAGGCCGTTCTAAGACCTCAAAAATTTCCCAGGGTTAAGGTATTTACCCTGAACTATGATACGCTGTACGAGCAAGCTGCTGCGAAAGAGAGATTTACGGTAATTGATGGCTTTACCTTTTCCACCCCCCGGACCTTTAACGGAAAATATTTCGATTATGACATCATAGAGACCAGACATAACCGGCAAGACAAAACGGATAGTACAATCTCAAAATTATTCTATCTATTCAAGATGCATGGTTCGCTTAATTGGAAATTTGAAAACAAGGAGGTCATTCAATTTGATGGTCCGATAAATACCAAGGAAAGGGTAATGGTGTTTCCTCAAGATAGTAAGTATGAGCATTCTTATGAGCAACCCTATTTTGAAATGATGGCTCGGTTTCAGCAGGCGTTAAGGGTCGAAAATTCCCTACTAATTACCATCGGCTTCAGTTTTCTGGATAAACACATTTCCTCGGTAATCCTGGAAACATTGAAGCAAAATCCATCGTTACACTTGATCGCCTTAAATTTTCCAGAAATTGTTGGAAGCAATATGGATTACCAAAAAGAACTCCATAGCATTGCCGACCTGCAGAGCCGCATAACTTTGATCGCAGAAACTTTCGATGCTTTTTCCCGCAATTATCCCGAAAACATCGCCCATAACCGCATTGATTTACTGGAGGAACTCAATTTTAACCTTAAAAAACTGAGAGAAAACAAATGAGTATGCCTTCTAACTCACCATATTCCGACGATAGATTTGTTGGCTATGTCACTAGTGTTTCTCCGGGATTAACTAAAGTACATTTCCCCTCTTCTGGCCTATTAAAAAAGTTTTATCAAGCTGATGAAGGTTTGCATGCGCTCACCGGTAAATATGTTGTCATTGAGGGTAGCGGCAATGGATTCCTCGGGAAGATCATAGAAGTTGCACTGCCAGAAAGCGAGAGACTTTCCCTGACCGAAACGAACTACAACCGTGAATCCTTTCACCCAACCGGTAAAATTGAAATCCTGCTATGTTTTGATAATTATAAACTAAACGCAAAAAAAGGATTGGATCAGCTTCCGCCAGTTGGTACAAAAGTGTATCTCTGTTCAAATGAATTTCTAGCCTCGCTGCTCAAAGATTTTGGTACTAACCCAGCAAACGCGGGTAAGGAATCACTTATTAGCCTTGCATGTCTTCCGAATAATGAAAATGATTTGATAAACGTTTCTACCCAAGCCCTTTTTTCCAGGCATTGTGCTGTGGTTGGAACTACCGGAGGTGGTAAGAGCTGGACGATAGCCAAACTCATCCAAGAAGTCATGCATCATCATGGAAAAGCTATTTTGATTGATGCGACAGGGGAATACAGTAGTCTGAAAGGGCACTCGCAGGTAGAATATTTAGAATTCAATTCCTCACTAGAGGAGAATGGAATCTTTTTCGACTATCAGCGCTTGCGAGAAACAGACCTCTACGCATTATTCCGCCCTACAGGCCAAGCACAGGTACCCAAACTGCAGGAGGCAATGAGAAGTTTGCGGCTCGTACAAATTTTACAGCGTAAATCAGAAAAAACTACTCATGATATTAAGTTATCTGACGCTGCAAACGGTTATATTTTTAAACCAGCCGGAGGGGATTTTAGCCTATTCAGAAAAGAAAAAAAAGTCAGGAATGATGTGATTAAGGCTTTCAAGGAGAACGGTGGTGTTTTTAATCAGGAATGCAATTTTGATATCAATGCCCTTCCATTTCAGGTCATTTTAGAATGCGTTAAAGATTTTTCCAACGACGAAGGCTTATATGGAGTTGCGGATGGCAATGCAGCAAGTTTCTGTCAATCGATGATTTCTCGGATTTTAGTCGTTCTAGGTAGTGATGCTTTTCAACGAACTTTTGGCTTTTCGAATGACAAGAAGGCGAAAAATGAGTTTTCGACTCTTGTTAATTCATTTTTGAAAGCCGAGTCAAAAAAGGATATCTTGATTATTTCTGTCGCAGCCATTCCTTCAGAGAATAAATTAAGGGAAGTTTTGGTCAATGCCATAGGACGCTTTCTGCTTGAAAAAGCTTTGAAGAAAGATTTTAAAACCGAGAATAATAAACATCCGAAAAAAAGCTTGTTGCTTTTCCTTGATGAGGCCCACCTGTTCTTGGATAAAAAAATCAAAGATGAGTATTCGATCGAAGTTGATTTAGATGCATTTGACCGAATCGCAAAGGAATGTCGCAAATACGGGTTGTTTTTGGTTTTATCCACTCAAATGCCAAGGGACATCCCTAAAGGAGTGTTAAGTCAGATGGGAACATTTATTGTACATCGATTGATTAACCAACAAGATCGTGAAGCCATTGAATATGCATGTTCAGAAGCTAACCGCTCTGCCTTGTCATTTCTACCTATACTAAGCTCTGGAGAGGCATTGCTGACGGGCGTTGATTTTCCGATGCCAATGGTGCTAAAGATTCTGGAGCCTAGGATCAAGCCGAATTCAGTAACACCTAAGGTGTTTTGAAAGTGATTTAATGAAAAGCCGCAAAATCTCTACTTATGTCAAACGCTACCAACAGACCAGATGATTATTACATCAATACTAATGAAATCATCGAAGATTTTCATGAGCACATCAAACCAGAACACAATAAAAGAATCCTATTTTCCGCCCCTTTCGGAGCGGGTAAAACCTATTTCCTAGAACAGTTTTTCAAAAAACAGGAGGATTACATACCCGTTAAACTCTATCCGGTCGATTATAGTGTCTCCAGCAATGAGGATATATTCGAGCTGATCAAGCATGATTTGCTGGTATACCTGATGGAAAACTTTAGCCCGGAGATTGCCCTTGAAAAGCAAGACGTCGACCTGCTAATCGCCGGAAAGATATGGTTGGAATCAAAACTAGATATTTTTCTATTCCTGCCCGCCTTAGCAAAACTGGTTCCTGGTGCGGAGACGATAACTGAACTCACCGCCGAGCTTAAAAATACGTTTAGTCAGATCGTAAAGCATAAAGCGGATTTAGGTCAGGATGAATTAGAGGTCATCATCAAATACCTCGCGCAGGAAAAACTCCGGTCTGGATCCATCAGGGAGCTGGACGGGATTACCGGCCGCATCAAAGAGTTTATTCAGCGAATCCGACAGGCAAAACAGGGCAAAGAAATTATCCTGGTCATCGATGATATGGATAGGTTAGATCCCGATCACATTTTTAGACTGTTCAATATCTTTACCGCGCACCACGAGAGCCAGACTGAAGAAAATAAATTTGGCTTTGATAAAGTAATTTTCGTCTGTGACATCGTCAATATCCACCACATATTCGTTCATAAATACGGTCCCTTAGTAGATTTCCAAGGCTATATCAATAAATTCTACTCCACGGCGATCTATAAGTTCGATTTCAGGGAATTTCTGAGTGAAAACCTCGCTAGTTTTTTCATAAAGAATGTTACGACAAATATGGGACATGATATCCAGGCTTCACCAAACTCTATTGCAAATATCTCCAGCCGTGAGCCCAAGTTTGCCGAAACACTGCAATACATGATGAAGGGATTGATTACCATCGACTCCATCAAAGTGCGCAACTTTACCAAACTCAGCACTTACGAATACCCCATGGGACAGTTTAGAATCGTAAGCGGCCGTACTTTTTATGACCGCGATTTTCCATTTCTGGTACTGATACAGGTCTTGAGACAATTTTATCCCAGTATAGAAGATTTACCCGTTGAACTTTTACGGCTGTCAAAGGAATTCAAGTCCGATTACGGACAGGCCGAAGAAGATCCCTATGATGATACCAGCGCCAAATTACTCATCAAATGGGCAGTCCCATTTGTTACAGCGGATTATAAGGTGTTAGACAAAATTGACAAGATTCAACATATCCAATTCCAAATTGTAAATGAGCATAATAAACTTGTGAACGGTGAATTATCCCGTTCAGTGGAAGGCAAATATCATATGGGAAAGCTGACGACAAGCTCTTTGGAGGGAAAACTTTACGTCAAACGGCCCAACCCATACTGGTATCTTAACCAAGCGTTGACAAATTGCCTAAAAAACGGTATCATTCGCGACTAGGATTCATACAATCGGAGAACTTTCAGCGGCAAGATTTCCTCTAAATACTTGAAACCTACAGTTCCTTCATGTTGGGCTGCTTCATTGGGTTTGTTTTTATACATCGCAACATATCCCAAATTATTTTATCGAGAAAGGAAACACACGATGTGTGCTTTCGCGATTAACCTTCGTCAATGCAAAAAAAAGAAATAGACATAACGCAGCAATTAACCGACATGCGAATTGAACTTTCCAATCAGCTTTGCTTGGAAGCCCTGCTGAAAACCTTTATTTATCGGGTTGTTATTTTTTCGAAACTCTAAATGATTGTGACTTGTCTAATCGCTAATATAGACCTATAGTTTTGTGATACAGAAAATATAAAAAGGTGGCTTTTCGCCCACAAACTGTCCCAAAATTGTTATTTTGACCGAAAGTCCTTAATTTAAGCCCTTGACTAAATTTTCATTTCAGATACTAAATGAGCACCTCAAACTTCTCCTTCCTTAGCGCCGAATTCCCCTTACTGAGCAACCTGGGCCAGGCCGCTGAATACAACCTTTACCAGGATCCCAGCACCTCCCTGTACAAACTCAGACAGTTCGGCGAATACCTCACCGAACAGATCTTCGGAGTATACGGAATAGAGCTCCCCGAACAGAACACCTTCCAAAACCGTATATACCAGTTGCGGAGCCAGAACCTATTGCCCCTGAGCGTCGTAGATTACCTGAACCTCTTGCGCCACAAGGGCAACCGCGCCGTCCACCGTTTCGTCGGTACCGTAGAGGAGGCCAAGTCCGCACTCTTTGGTGCCTTCAAACTGGGCAAATGGTTCTACGAAGCTTATTCCGTCCAAAACCAAAACCTGGAACAACTCAAATACAAACTCCCGGTCGAGGACAATACCAGGCAGTCCCTGGAAAACCTCGAGGCAGATTTCGCGGCCATCAAGCAGAAATACGAAGCCTTACTCAGAAATGCGCGCCCGATCTCACCGGCGGACCGCTCGGAATTGACCAACAGGGCAAACCGCTCCGCATCCAAACTGGAACTCAGCGAAGCCCAGACCCGCATCCTCATCGATGAACAGCTTAGCAAAGCTGGATGGGAGTGTGACACGATCAGCCTCAATTACAAAAGCCACAAAACCCTTCCCCAAAAAGGAAAGAACATGGCCATTGCCGAGTGGCCTTGTGGAGGGAAATGGGCAGACTATGCCTTGTTTATCGGCGAGGAGCTCTACGGCATCGTCGAGGCCAAACGTTACGCCCAGGACATTTCGACCAACTTAGACCAGTCCAAGCTCTACGCCGCCTGCATTTTCCCGTCGGAAGACTACCAACTGCTGGGCGAGTGGCATTCCTACCGCGTACCTTTTCTGTTTGCCTCCAACGGCAGGAGTTATATCGAACAATTAAAAACCAAATCAGGTGTCTGGTTCCTCGACGTGCGCAATGAATATAACCCTTCGCACGCCCTGCACAACTTCTACTCCCCGGAAGGACTGGAAGCCCTGTATCACCGCGATATCCATGAAGCCAACCAAAAGCTGCAGCAGGATGATTACGATTACCTGAGTTCTGCCAGCGGGCTCTCCCTGCGTCCCTACCAGGTCGCCGCCATCAAGGCCGTAGAGGAAAAACTCACCCAGGAAAACCCGATAAAGAAGACAGCGCTGCTGGTCATGGCCACCGGAACCGGTAAGACCAGGACCATCGGCGGACTCGTCTACCGATTGATCAAGTGCAACCGCTTCAAACGCGTGTTGTTCCTGACCGACCGTACCCTGCTTGCCACCCAGGCCAGGGATTCGATCTCCACCAATCTCATCGAAAACCTGCAGACCTTTGCCTCCATCTATAAGATTGGCGATTTAGACCTCAAACGACCTGATGAGGAGATCCGCCTCCAATTTGCCACCGTACAGAGCATGGTCAAAAGGGTATTCTCCAGCGACGATCCCTTACCGGTCGATGCCTTCGACTGCATCATCATCGATGAGGCCCACCGGGGCTATATCCTCGACCGGGAATTCGTGGAAGACGACCTGGATTTCCGTGGCCAGGAAGACTATATCGGACAGTACAAAAAACTGCTCTTTTATTTTGATGCCTGGAAAATCGCCCTTACGGCAACACCGGCGCTGCACACCAAACAGATCTTTGGCGAGCCCGTTCATTCCTATTCCTACCGTGAAGCGGTTATCGACGGATTCCTTAAAGACCATGAGCCGCCCTTTACCATGAAAACCAGATTAAACCAGCATGGCATTCACTGGGAAAGAGGGGAGAGCGTTTCGGTTTACGATGCAGAAAGCAACAGCATCGAGCAGCTCGCCAACATCGAGGACGATATCCATATAGATGTGGTGGGCTTCAATAAAAAAGTGCTCACCCCATCCTTTAACCAGACCGTTATCGCCGAACTGGTCAAAGAACTCGATCCCGATGGAGAAGAAAAAACACTCATCTTCGCGGCCAGGGATTCCCATGCCGACGATGTGGTGCGCATCCTTTACGAGGAATTCGCCAAAATCGGCATCCACGTCCGTCAGGATGCTATCAAAAAAATCACCGGCAGTATTAAAGACCCCGCTGGAGAAACCAGAAAGTTCAAAAACGATAAATACCCCAATATCGTGGTGACCGTTGACCTGCTCACCACCGGTATCGACGTGCCTGAAATCACCAACCTGGTCTTCTTGAGGGCCGTCAAATCCAGGATCCTCTACGAACAGATGATCGGCCGGGCCACCAGGCTCTGCGATGCCATCGGCAAGGAAAGCTTCCGCATCTACGATGCGGTGAACATCTACAAAGCCATGGAGGACAAGACCCAGATGCTGGCCGTGGCCAATCCGTCCGTGAGCTTTACCCAGCTCAGTCAGGATCTACAGCAAGTAGACAATCCCGACCAGTTCCAGCGATTCAAAGAACAGCTTATTGCCAAACTCCAGGGCAAAAAGAGCAAGATACAGGAACATGACCTGGAAAAATTCAGCTTCTTAAGCCAGGATGCCAACCCGGATAGCTTCATCCAATCCATCAGGAGCCTTTCCATCCAGGAAGTAAAGGCCCTGATCCATGATACCGCCGATTTATGGAATTTCCTGGATCACTATAAAGCCCAGCCCCAAAGAATCTTCATCTCCGACCATCAGGACGAATTTCTGGGCATGGAGCGGGGCTACGGTGAGGGCACCAGACCAGAGGATTATATCGAAAGCTTCAGAGACTATATCCGGGAAAACAAAAACAAAATCGCCGCCATCGAAATGGTCTGCTCCAAACCTGCCGACCTGGACCGTAAATCCCTGAAGGAACTCAAACTCCTGCTCGACACCGAGGGCTTCAATGAAACCGCCCTGAACGCCGCCTGGAAAGCCAAGAACATGGTTGATACCTCGGCAGACATCATCGCCTACATCCGGACTCTGGCCCTGGATACCGAACTGGTGCCACCTGCCCAAAGGGTCAAGAACGCCATCAACAAGATCAAGACCACCAGGGACTGGAACAAAACACAGCTCCGGTGGATCGAACGCTTTGAGAAACAGCTGCTCGCCGAAACCGTACTCACCCGGCAGGACCTCGACCTTCAGCCCTTTGTCAGCGAAGGCGGCTTCAACCGGCTCAACAGCATATTCGATGAACAGCTTGAGCCATTGATCGTTAAGTTAAACGAGTATCTTTTTACCGCTTAATCCAATTTTTAACTGCATTTTTGCAGCGAGTTTAACCTAATTAAACTTAAATTTAGAGACACTATGAGCGCACAGGAAATTGCCAATAAACTTTGGAGTCTTTGTAATGTATTACGTGACGATGGAGTAACCTATCACCAATATTTGAATGAGCTTACCTATATCTTGTTCCTGAAATTATCCGATGTCAAAGGCTTCAAAGATCAGATTCCTGAAAAATATCAATGGCAATTATTTGTTGAGGAAACCGATAATTTAAAGAATTTCAATAGATATCGTGAGTTTTTAGCTACGATCAGTAGTCGAGATGATGCCAGTGAAAGTATAAAGGAAATTTATACAAATGCTGCAACAACGTTAACCAAGCCTGTTAACTTTAACACTTTAGTTAAAGCCATTGATAAGCTTGATTGGTATGACGAGCATGACAGGGATGTTATGGGCGATATCTACGAAACGCTACTGGAAAAAAATGCTGGGGAGAAAAAATCAGGTGCTGGACAATATTTTACTCCACGGGCCCTAATCAATATTATGGTGGATTTGATGGCTCCAAAATTGGGTGAAAAATGGAATGATCCTGCTTGTGGAACTTTCGGCTTTATGATTGCCGCAGACCATTATTTAAGAACAAAATATGATTACCCATATACTTTGGAGGGCAAAGCACGCATTTTTCAATTAGAAGAGGCTATGTCTGGTGTCGAATTAGTGGGCGATGCACATCGACTGGCATTGATGAATGCCCGTTTACATGGAATGGAAAGTCGTATATATTTAGGGGATACCTTGACTGATCTCGGTAAGAAATTAAAAGGTTACGACGGCGTATTGGCCAACCCGCCATTTGGTACAAAGAAGGGCGGAGAAAAACCTAGGCGAGATGATTTGAGCTTTGTAAGCAGCAATAAACAACTCAACTTTCTCCAGCATATTTATCGCTCTTTGAAAAAGGATGGCAACGCGAGGGCAGCAGTTATATTACCTGATAATGTGCTTTTCGAAGATGGTGACGGGCAGCGAATTAGGAAAGATCTTTTGGAGAAATGTAACCTACATACCATTTTACGTTTACCGACGGGAATCTTCTATGCGGCAGGAGTGAAGACTAATGTTTTATTTTTTACACGTGGAAAAAAAGAAGATGGTAATACCCAAAACGTCTGGTATTATGATATGCGCACTGATGTTCCAAGCTATGGCATTCGGACACCATTTACCGCCGCGGCATTTTCTGAATTCGTTTTAGCTTATACGGGAGGGATTGGGGCTGACGAATTGTTACGAAAATTTGATGGTAAAATCGAACCTGAAAAAAGAGCCCAAATAAAAGATGAACGTTGGCGTTGCATTTCAATTGACCAGATCAAGTCTTATAATTACAACCTGGATTTAGGTTTAATTACAGAGAGTTCTTTAAATAAAGAGAAGAATTTTATGGATCCGTTAAAAGTTGCGAAAGAGGCGATGGAGGAACTTCTAGAAATTCAAAAGGAGTTAAAAACCTTAATCGAGGAGCTGAGTTAATGGAAAACGTATTGCCAAAAAACTGGATCGAGGTTCAACTTATTGATCTCTTAGAGGTATTTCAAACAGGGGTAAGGCCGAAAGGGGGAGTTCAGGGGATTTTGGAAGGTATACCCAGCTTAGGTGGAGAACATTTAGATCCAGATGGTGGATTCAATTTCAAAAGTTTGAGATATATCCCAGTAGATTTTGCAAATGGGCTTAAGAGGGGACGCATCGAAAAATACGATATCTTGATAGTAAAGGATGGCGCCACCACCGGAAAGACATCCTTTGTTGACGAAAACTTTCCATTCGCTGAATCTTATGTAAACGAACATCTTTTCATTTGTAGACCAAACAAGTTGGTCAATGCAAAGTATCTCTTTTATTTTATGAGGAGTGAAAAAGGCCAAGCAAGGATCATGTCTAACTTTGCAGGTGCAGCACAAGGTGGCATAAACTTAAAGTTTGCGTCGAATACCCTGATTTCTCTGCCACCAATCGTTGAGCAAGAGCAAATAGTGTCCAAATTGGACGGTATCTTCGATCAAATTGCTAAAATAAAAGACAGGATTCGAAAAATTGATCAACTTGGTCAATCTCTGTTTGAATCCATTTTCTATAATAGTACGGGTACTGGTAAGTTATCTGACCATTTAACCGAAAGAAAGACACGAGTGGGCCAAGATTGGGATAGTTATCCGAAGATTGGGGTTTCAAGAAAGCATGGGATTATCGACCTTGCAACCGGTGAGAAAAAAAACTTCGACAATTATAAAGTCGTTAAGCCTGGTGACTTTATTTATAATACCATGAGGGTGAACATAGGGTCTATCGCCATATATGATGGTAAAGTTGACGCGATTACAAGTCCAGATTATGTGGTGTTTAGCACAAATGCTATCTCTCAGTACCTTTTGCTGAATTATTTGAAAAGTAGCAATGGCAGTATTAATATCTCCAGTGTGTCCAAGGGAAGTGTGAGGTCAAGGTTATATTTTAAAAGTCTCATTACGATCCCTTTTCCTTTTCTTACCGAACAACAACATGAGTTTGCTGAGAAATCGCTTTTATGGATGAATAAAAATATCAAGCGCTTAAAAAGAATGGCGGATTTCTTAAATCAGAACATTGCGCCTTCGATTTTAGAAAAGGCCTGTAATGGAAAATTGCTAGCGCAAGTAGGAAGTGGTGGTGAGGGAAAGACACGCGACATCAGTTGACAACTTTCAATCAACAAAAATAAAACCAAATGAAAATTAAATCGCTGTTCATCTCAAATTACAAGAACGTTGATAATATAAGGCTCGAATTTGATGCTGAATTAACTTTACTAGTGGGTAAAAATGGACTTGGCAAATCTAATCTTTTAGAGGCATTGGCACTGATTTTCCGAGATCTTGAGTTTCTGGAGAATGAAGAGGATTATGTCAACTGGGCTTTCGTAGATGGCAATTTTGAGTATGAACTCTGTTATGAATGTAAGGGGCTTCAAATTGCCATCAAGTGTTATAAAGGATCATTCAACTTTTTCGAGATTGCCGCAGATCTAAACGCTAAACCAAAGTTGATTGATTTTGAAACATTCAAACGGAATCGAAAAAATAAATACCTACCTGATTTCATTATAGGCTATTATTCTGGAGAGAATAAACGGATTGGAAGTATCATCAGTAAGCACGAAGATGTTCAATTTTCAAACTTAAGAAGCCTAAATAGGTCCACGAGCCTTAACCGGCAAGATGATCCGATGAGGAGGATCTTTTTTACCCAAAACTTCCACAGCCAACTTTTATTGTTAACGCTAGTGGCTTTTGAGGATTATCCTTCTTTCGGTAATAAGGTCAGTGAGTTACTTCATGATTATTTAGGGATAGAAAAAGTTGTAAACTTTGATATTCGATTTAATAATCCGGACTGGAATTATTCGGCAATAAACAAGATCAATAAAGGTGCAGATTTTTTAATTGAAAATATTAACAGCCGTGAAGAAGTAAAGTTTCCTTTCTGGAATGTGAAGGGAAAGGTTGATATGCTATTGACAAGATTTTATAATCATCTTATTGAGAAAGGCATAGAACCCATAATTTATCCGAATCAAGGGGAAGACACCAGGAATTTTGTTCGTGAGTTTATCGAATTTAATGATATTGGGTTTGAAAAATTTAAGTCAGAATTATCAGAATATGTTAACAAACCATTAAATTTCTTCGACTCACTTGAATCTTCTATTATTCTCAATATTCTCAACAATATAAAATTTACCGTTAAGAAATTCAATCATGACTTTTTTATAAATTTCAATGAGCTGAGTGAGGGTGAACAGCAATTGATCACCATTCTTAGCCTATTATTGATCTATGGAGAGTATGAATGCCTTTTTTTATTTGATGAGCCAGATACGCATCTGAATCCTAGTTGGCAGAGGGATTTTGTTCAATCGATTAAAGAATTTAATTTGAACAAAGAAAATAGTCACATCATCGTTGCCACCCACAGTCCTCTTATTGTACAGTCAGCCTCTGCTGCAGATATTTTATTATATAGGTATGCTGAGAATGGGCAGGTAATTGTAGAAAACAACAAAAATTTACAAATACATAATTGGCGTATAGATCAGGTGTTGGCGAGTGAATTCTTCGATTTCAAAAGCACTAGGCCACCATCCCTCGACGGTTTTATGAGGCTTCGTGAAAAAATATTATCCAAAGGACTGGACGTCCAGACAAAGGCTGAATTGCAACAACTTGAGAATGAATTCGGCGTGTTACCTACTGGAGAAACTTTGGAAGAAATTGAATCTTTGAGATTAATAAAAACGATAACAGATAGATTAAAAAATAGCGATGATCAAAATTAAGAAGAAGGCTATTGCTCCAGCAGTCGTTGATCGATCAGGGTTGTGTAAAATGACCCTTCAAACAAGCATTAACAATAACTTATATCTCGGAAATAGCATTGATTATGATAATGGAGATGTAAAATTTGAGTTTGATTCAGGTATTTATGGACATACGAACATTAAAACTTCGTTAGTATGGTCACAATTTGGCAAATGTGCTTTCTGTGAAAACAATGTCGTCTCCGTTGCCTACGGAGATGTAGAGCATTTTCGCCCTAAAAAAGGCTACTCACAGGGAAAAAATGATAGTTTACACTATGCTGGGTACTATTGGTTGGCCTACGAATGGAAAAACTTGCTATACTCTTGTGAGAAATGTAATCAACGAGAAAAAAAGAATTATTTTCCACTAATTGACCCGAATAAGAGAGCACGCAATCACTTATCAAATTTAAGAGCAGAAAAACCATACTTCATCGATCCCTCACAGGAAAATCCAAGGTTTATGATCAAATTCCATGGCGCGGTAGCTTATGGAATAGACAAAAACAATCGAGGAAAGAAAACTATAGAGATACTTAATTTAAACCGAAAAGGATATGATGGTATCAGTGACCTGTTCGAACTCCGCAATGAGCACTTTGAACTTGTTAACGCTGTTTATAGGATTTCGGAAAAAGTAGCTGGCCCACAGATTTCACAACAGGAAATTGATGAGATGAAAGCTTTAATGAACAAGCATCGACAGAGGTCGAAACGATTTTCAGCAATGATAAATGATAATTTCCCACTCTGATCCCCACCGACGCAGACGCCAAAGACCTGCTCGAACAGATCAAAAAACTAAAAATAAAATAATCCTCAACACCTCTAAATTAAACTATGAATATGCTCTTTTTCGGGAAGATCTCCCAAAAATACGATACCAACCAGCTCAGCCAGGGATACTATGAGGCATCAAAAGGATCCTCCTGGTACGGTGAACTGGAAATAGGGGACTATGTCTACCTCATCGGAGGAGACAAAGTTCAGTACTGGCGGGCAAAGGAATGGAAAATGGTCAACGAAAAAGACCGCCTGTATTTCGAAATCCTAAACCCCAACATCGGCATTTCCATTACCAAGTTCCTGAGCCTGGAATTCTTCAAGATCTCCAAGGCCCTAGCGGTGTTAACCTCCCGCTCGGCCCGTAACAAGGCATTTTTTAGCATCGAACTTACCCAGGACATTCCCCTGGAAAGCCTGGCCGAAACAGCCCTTTATCAGGATCCGCTGCATTTCAGGAAAATCAGCCTTTTGAAAAACGGGGCAGAAGCCGATCCCAATTCCATCGACATCCAGTTGTACCTCGACCAAGATCAGCACCTGGCTATCTTTCCTTCCCCATTCATCAATTCAGACGTGCTCAGCTTATTCCGTGACAACCTAAAATTTATCGGGAAAGGCGCCAAAAGAAAAGACACCACCCTAAAGGCCCTCAAGCTCGGCCTGGAGAAAGCCCCGGTCGATATCTCCCTGGAGGCCATATCACTGCGTTCGCTATATGACGTTCTTTTCTGCGAATACAAGACCACAAGCAACTACTACCTGCTAGGTGCTTATTGGGACGAGGCTGATCCTAAAGACCGCACAGAAGCCTTTATAAAGGAGGGTATCTGGTACAACGGATTTGAAGATACGTTCATCAAAGAAGTTAAAGCAATTGCCGTGGGCAGTAACGTAGCGATCAAGTCCGCCTACGTTTCTGGCGGAAAGTCAGCCATCAAAATTAAAACCTTGGGTATAGTAACGGCTAATGCAGGTGATGGCCGCACTTTGGAAGTCGAGTGGGAAGAAAATTTCAAACCTTTTGAACTCAAAATTGGCGGCTACCGCAAAACCTATCACATGGTGACCAACGAAGAACATATCGATTTAATCTGGGGCGCTCCTGGTGAAGACCCGGGGCCGGGAGAACCTGATAAACCCGAAAAAAACATGGCAGAAAAAGATCCACTCAACCAAATCCTTTACGGCCCCCCAGGTACCGGAAAAACCTACAACAGTATTGACGCTGCGGTCAGGATCGCTACCGGTGAGTCAGCTGACCACGCCGCTAACAAGAAGATCTTCGACCAGCTTCGCAGAGAAGGTCAGATCGAATTTGTCACTTTTCACCAGGGCTATGCTTATGAAGACTTCATGGTCGGCATCAAGCCTAACGTAGATGCAGCAGAACTCACCTTTAGGCCCTATAAAGGTATTTTTTATAGACTGGTCGAAAGCGCAAAGGAAAACTACCTTGCAAGCAAAGAAGCCAGGAGTACCCTCAAAAGCTTTGATGAGGTATTTGCCGAGCTCCTTGCCCCATTAGAGCAGGAGCAGCCCGTTCCCATTACCATGGCTTCAGGAATAAAGTTCAACATTACCGATGTGCAAAACGGCACGATCCGTTTTGAAAAACAAAACCAAACCAATAACCATTCCTTAAGCGTGGAGACCCTCAGGGCCATCGTGGAAGGTAAACGCGAATTCAACTCTGGATTGGGCGTCTACTACCAGCCTTTGGTAAAACTGCTCAAAGAAAGGCAGCAGAGTACCCAAAAAAAGACAAGCCTAAAAAAATACGTCCTCATCATCGATGAGATCAACCGGGCGAACATTTCCAAAGTTTTCGGAGAGCTGATCACCCTATTGGAAGATGATAAGCGCATCGACGGCGACAACGAACTGGCCGTCACCTTGCCTAATGGCGAGCAAAATTTCAGCATACCACCTAACTTATACATTGTCGGTACCATGAATACCGCTGATAAATCCATTTCCCTGATCGACGTCGCCTTGCGCAGAAGGTTTGAATTTATTGGGTGCTACCCAAATTCAAGCTTATTGCTCGAAAACTATGCCGATCGGGTAGACCTGCTAGAGCGGCTCAACCAGGCCATATTCGAAAGAAAAAAGACGGCAGATTATCTCATCGGGCACGGCTACTTTATGAAGCCCGAAAAGACCGAACAGATCATCCTCAACAAAATCATCCCCTTACTGATGGAATACTTCTCGGGCCGGGTAGAAGAGGTGGCGGGCATCCTTCAAGCAGGCGGAAAAGCAGTGCATTACAACACCCTGAAATTCCAATGGGAATTTACCACACCTAGCCCAGCAGCCGATGAGCCAACAGCGAATTAACTACGAGTTCGGTGCGCCCTTCGAGATAAATGACCGTGAAAAGCTGGAAGATTACCTCTGCGAAATCGCCAAAAAACACCAAATCGATAAAGATCCAGCTTTTGACGGACTGACCTGGCGGAAAAGGCAGCACTTCCTATCCTTTGACGGCAACCAGGCCAGGGGCAGGAACTACATCGGCTTTATCCAGGGAGAGGGTGAGCACATCGAGATTTACCCAAAAGTTTTCAAAGATGCGAATCTGGATAAATCAGCCATCCTAAAACACCTGTTTTACTGGTTTGATTACTGCCGCAAATGGAAATTTCCTTTCAGCGAGGTAAATTTGAGCCAGCTGGACGATGTTGAACTCCCGGAGCTCATCATTAACCTGATCGGCTCCAAGATCCTGGAGGTCATCTCCAGTGCGCCCATATCGCTCTATGAGGAAGTAAAAGAAGCCCTGCTCATGCCCAAGGGCAGCATCAACTTCAACCGCTATATCAACAGCAGCTTAGCCAACGGCAACTTCCATGTGCTGGAATGTGACCACGAGCCCCTGCAATATGATAACCGGCTCAACCGTGCCATCAAGTACGTCAGCCGCCTACTGCTCGCCAAGACCAAGTTCAGCCAGACCCGGTACAAACTCGAAAACATCATCTTTATCCTGGATGAGGTCGAGGATTGCCCCTGTACCGCGGACACGCTCGAGCGCATCCACATCAACCCCTTCTTTTCCGACTACCAAACCATCATCGGATTGTGCAAGATGGTCCTCGAACAGCAACTTTACAACCACCAGCAGGACGAAAAAAGCCATTGGAGTTTGCTGTTGCCCATGGAATACGTATTTGAAGATTTCCTCGCCGGATTCCTGGAAAGGCACTTTTCAAAGGATTGGGAAGTGAAGTACCAAAAGTCAGATCTCTACCTGGCCGAGCAGGATGTCTTCCAGATGCAGCACGACATCTACCTCACCTTAAAAAACAACCGCAACATCTCCATACTCATCGATGCCAAATATAAACTGCGCGGAAAACATTTCAAGACAGATTCCAAAAAGGGCATCAGTCAGTCGGACATGTACCAAATGACGGCCTATGCCTATCGCAGAGGCTGCCAGAATGTACTCTTACTCTACCCCAATCAAGAAAAGGACTGTCAGGAAAAAGATACCTTCGTCGTTTCCAGTTTCGATAACAGCCAGAAGATCAGCGTCCATGCCGCAGAAATTCCCTTTTGGCATCCCAGCGGCCATGAGTCCGTTACTGATCTACTCCAGAAAAAACTTAAAGCACTTTTAGACCCCTTTAAAAATGGACAGTAAAATCCTGCTTGGCCGGATCCTGCAGCGCTTTATCGATGAAAAAGCCGCACGGGTACCAGGCTACCAATCCTTCGGCTTTCTCAGGCTTCGGACAGAAAGCGTTTTAGTGACCAGGGAAAGGGGCAAAGATACCCCCGTTCCTTTTTCCGCAATCCTAACCGGCATCAATGCCTACCAGCAAAATGCAGAACTTTACCAACAAGGACCAAGCGCCCTAAGGGCATTTGGCATCAGCCATGTAACCAGTCCGGTTTTTGCCTTGTTGCAGCTGCTCGAGCAAAAAGATTATCTCATCAACCACTAAACCATGAAAAAAGCCCAGGCCCTGCGTGCCATTCAACAAGCCAGTTTGACCATGGCCGACAACATGAACAAGATGTTGAAGGTACGCTTCGCCATTCCCGAATCCATGCAGGCACTGGCCAGTTCTAAGAAAACCATTGTCGATCTGGCCAAAGTCTTCCCGGAAATATCCCCGGAGCAGTTCATCATCGACCATTACCAGGAAGAGATCGATTTTCTAAAAAACATCCCGTCTACCATTTATCCGATGATCATTGTCTATTCCATCACCATGTTCGAGGTCTTCCTGTCCGAATTGGCCAAAACCCTCATGAGCTATTTTCCCCAAAGCCTGAAGAGCAGCGAGAAAACGATGAGTTATGCAGCGATACTGGATTTTGATAACATACACGCACTCCGCGAGCACATCATCGAGACCGACCTGATGAAATTCTCCTTCGGCAGCATCAAAGACCGCATCAAGTTCCTGGAAAAACGATACAACTTAGCATTCAAATATACCCGCGTCAAGGGCATCCGCAACAACTGGAACTGCATCGAATACGATTCAATCCTCGAAGTCCATGCGGCCCGGAACCTCATCGTACACAATGCCGGCATTGTGAACAAAATCTACCTCAATGAAGTATCATCCACGCACTATAAGCTCGGTGAGGCGCTCAATATCGACGAGACCTATCTCCTGGATGCCATCTCCACGCTGTTCCGCGTACAGTTTGCCTTCGCAAGGGTCTGCCGCGAGAAAATAACAGGTTAGCAAAAAAACTCTTTTAAAAATAAACCCCAGCGCAATACCTCCGATTGATCTGCCCCTTTAAAATACTTGGGCATTAACCCCAAGCTTTAGGCTCACCTTATAGCCCCTGGCCAAAAACCTACAGCTACTTTCCGGTTGTGCATTACCCCCGGCCAAGGGATTCGCTAGGTGCACACTTGTAAATATCCAAAGAAAAATACTTACAAATATATCTGTGCAGATAGACTGCACAGGTGATATTAACCTTTGTTCCATGACGAATACAAACATGGAAAACAAAAATAAATTCAGGATCCTCTCCATCGATGGCGGCGGCATCCGGGGCATCATCCCGGCCAAGGTGCTTGCCGACCTGGAGTACGAGCTCGCGCAAAAAGCGCCCGGTAAAAAACTATACGAACATTTCGACTTAATCTGCGGAACTTCCACCGGTGCCATCCTAGCCATCGCCATTGCCCTGGGCATCCCATCGGCAGACCTGGTCGATTTTTACAAGAAAAATGCAAAAGCCATCTTCCCGCGTTTTATCCTTAAATGCCTGCCGAGCAAGTCCCGCGCATTTTTTTCTGCCATCTACAGCAACAAAAAATTGCTCAAGACCCTCAAACAGATCTACACCGATGCCAATGGGGGAGATGTACCCTTACTAAAAGACCTCAAGACCAAAGTCTGCATTCCTTCCTTCAACGGAAACGATGGCGCCATCAACGTGCTCAAGACCAAACACCATCCGGATTACACCCGGGATTATAAACTGCCTGCACACGACGTGGCCATGTCCAGTGCCTCCGCGCCCATATATTTTCCACCGCACAGCTTCAGCTTCAAAAATGAGTTCGGCTCCGGCCAGAACGTCAACATGATTGATGGCGGCCTGTTTGCCAATAACCCGGCCCTGATCGGTCTTTTCGAGGCTACCGATAAGCTTGGTTATGACCTGTCCGAAGTCAGCCTGCTTTCCCTGGGTACGGGAAAGGGCAAACAGATCATCAAACGCAGCTGGCGGCCCAAGTCCATCTTCTACTGGCTGTTCCCCAATCCGCGCATCGTGGATATCGTGCTGGATACCCAGGCCCAGATTACCGAACAGTACATCGCCTTTTTAAACCGTGCCCTGGCCAAACAGCACCTCAGCTTTGATTACCTGCGCATCCAGCAGGACCTGGCCGGAGATCCCATCGAACTCAACGCCTCCGACAAAAAGTCTCTGGAGCGCATGGAGGCCATTGGCGATGAACTCTCCAAAAACCACCTGCACCAAATCCTTAAATTCTTAAATATCGATTAATACTATGGCAAACTTAAATCACCTTTTCGGGCAATTTCAGGAAGAAATCGCCCTTCCCAACAGCAAGAAATCCCGCATGATCACCTCCCGTGATGCCCTGCGCGAACGTATCCGCAAATACTTCAAGGAAAACCATCCAGAATACCTGCCCAAATTCTTCATCCAGGGCTCCTATAAAATGGGCTCGGCCATCCGCACCAAAGACGACATCTGCGATCTGGATGACGGCATCTACTTTTTCCGCAGTCCGGATGTCAGCGCCACCACCCTCCAGGGCTGGGTATGGGATGCGGTAAACGGTTATACCGCGACTGCGCCGGAGCACCGCAAAAAATGCATCCGCAAGGTCTTTGCCAGCGACTACGAAATCGACTTTCCAGTTTACTACAAAATCGATGGGCAGCATTACCGCATTGCCGTCAAGAACGAAGGCTGGGAAGACAGTGACCCAAAAGCCGTTGTGAAATGGTTCAACAGTAAAAAAGATGCCCAAGGCATGCTCGTTAAAATCGTCAGGGACCTGAAAGCCTGGTGCGACTACAAGCGCAACAAAATGCCCAGTGGCCCCGCCATGACCGTTCTGGCCACCAATGCCCTGGACAGGATCGTAATCAATGCCCGGGAGGACATCACTCTGGTCGACATCCTTAGCGAAATCCAGAAGACCCTGAAAGCGGATTTCAGGTGCACCGTACCGGCCGTGCCTTTTGACAACCTCTTTGAAAACTACAGCCCCGAGCGCCGGCAGAACTTCGTGGATCATTTGGACGCCTTTCTCCAGGATGCCAGATCGGCATTGAGGGAAGCCAATGAGCTTAAGGCCAGCAAACTTTACCGCAAACACCTCGGTGAGCGATTCCCTTTGGGCGAGGACAAAAACGAATCCAGTTCAGCTAACGCCGCACTCATCGCAGGTATCGGAAGCGCAAAACCCTACGCCGATGCTTAGTACAAATGGTTACCAAAACTTCCTCTCGCAAGCAGCTGATTGCCAAGCTGCTTGCCCAGGACTGCACCTTCAAATAGACGGTGAAGTCCCGGCCCTAAGCGGGACCATAGCATTGCAAGATGAACAGGGCAATACCCTCGACACCTACCAGATCAGCATCCAGGCCTCCAGCGATTTTCCCATGAGCTTTCCCCTGGTCTTCGAAACCGCTGGTCACATCCCCAAAAACTACGATTGGCATGTGTATGAAACCGATGGCCACTGCTGCCTGAAAACCCTGCCTGAGGAAATCATTGCCTGCAGGAAAGGCATAACCCTGAACAGTTTCATTCAGGACGAAGTATTGCCCTATTTCTTCAGCCAGACCTTTAGGCGCATCAACGGCTATTTTCTCCAAGAGCGTGCCCACAGCAATCAGGGATGGCTTGAATATTTTCGAGAGGTGTTCCGCACCAATAGCGATCAGTTGATCCTCCATGGCTTAACCCTGCTGGCCCGGGGCCAGAGCCCCTCGAGGACCGCAGACTGCTTCTGCGGCAGCGGACAGAAATTCAGAAAATGCCACCGCGATAGTTTTGACCAACTATCCCTGCTCCGCCCCGAGGAGATCAGGCAGATCCTGAGCCGCCTGCACCCAGGCTAAGAAGACTTTAAGGCGTGGACTCATAACGCGCCAGCATCGCAGCTATCTTTTCCTTCATTTCCCCGGCCAAGGACTGCGGCTCCAGCACCCGGATCCCATCGCCATGGGAGAGCAGTTGCGAAGTGAATTCATAATTCACAATCAGCTCCAGCTCTACTTCGATATGGTCCTTCACCTGCTTCAACTGTTTCTGGGATTCATGGATCGGTTTGGTTTCAATATAGGGCCATAAGCGCTGCGATACCCACAGCCGTATTTTCTCCACAGGTTTTTTCAGTACTGTCACACCCACCACATCCTCAAAATATTCCCCAAAATCAATCTCCTTGTTTTCCCGGTAGGGATTAGATAGCTCCGTGACGCCAATGATCCTGTCTAGCGCCAGGTTCGCCAGTTTACCAGTCGAATCTTCCTTCGCAAATAAAAACCAGCGGAGGTTATATTGCTTGAGGTAATAAGGGTGCGCCACCATCTTGAAAGATTTTTTCTCGTTAAAGCGCAGGTACTCCACCGATAAAACCCGCTTAAAAAAGATGGCATTGAAAATCGGCGTAATCAGATCCAGTCCCTTCAAAAACTGGTTCTGCGCAAAGTCAATGATCTTTACCTCCTCCCGGCCACTGATGCTATGCAGGCGGCTAGAAATATCCGCAATCCACTCGAACTGCGGCATACCCTTAAAACGCGACAGGGTAATCAGCACCTCGTTAACCTGCTCCAGTTCCTGGGCATTGAGCGAGCGGTTCATCAAACTAAACTTGGGATCCCCATAGCGGTAATACACCCGTTTGCCATCCTTATGCCGGACAATATCCGCCTTATAGCCGCGCTCACTCTCCATAAACTTAATGTCCTCAAAGACCTGGCGACGTCTTACCTCCATGTCGAAGCCACTATGGTCGGAAATGGCCTGGTTGCATGCCTCGATCAAGTCTTCCATGTAAAACCGGCGGCCGGTATTGCAAAAGCAATCGTTGAGCGCGTGGTAACGGATCTGTGCATGTTTATTGGTGGCCATAACTGAGGTTGTTTAAGATTTGACGGGTTAGGTTAAGTTAAAGATATCGTTATGGAAGCCAAGGGGAGGCGATAACCTGTTCAATGAAGTCCAGCATTTTGATGCAATAGCGCTCCGCTTCTTCTTTATCTTTTTTGCTACTTAGCGGCTTGGTAAAAATCGACTCTACTGAGCTGTGGATAAAATCCACCCGATTACGAAAGCTGTTGAGTTCATTAAAAGTATCATTCGCAGCTTGCTCGGACCATCCTTTGCCCAGCATTAACAGGGCAATCACTTGAAGCGATAAAAAAACTTTGTTGTCATAATAATTAAAACTCTGATCAGTCGGTTTCATTTGGCGCCTGACTTTTTTATAACGACCTTTTTGAAGTGTGATTTGTACTTCGAGCATAGCAGTACTCTTGCCAGACACTATCGTTGTAGATCTTTCAATAAATTTCTTGCCATTTTTTAAGGTCCAATTACCTCCCGTCATTGCCCCCTCTTGAAAGCCTGTTTTTATCCACTTGTCCTGAAATCCATCTTTCACAACTTCCTCCAGTATCGACCAAAAACAGATATAGGCCATTACTTCCTGGCTAAAAGCAAATTTTTCATTTTCGAAATTGGAATGCCGATGAAAAAGGGTCGTGTAACCAATTTTAAGTTTTTCCGTAATTCTTTCCCGGATGTTCGAATGGCTAATCTCCTTTGGAATCAGGTTCAGTATCGCTTTAATTTTCGCTGAGACAATATTCCTCCTGCTTCCCAATTTGGGCAATTCGCTAATCTGAGACTTTAAACGATTAAAATTCTGCATGGAAAAATCTTTATCATCGGCCTGGTCGGGATGTTCTTTGATGTAAAAATCATCAGCACCAGCCTCAAGCATTCCGTGTATGTTCCAGATTTTATTCGAAGCCGTGAATAGAATTACTGGTGTTGCAAAATTTGGATGTTCAAAACTTCCTCGAATTTCCCAGGATAGGAGCTGGTAACCCTGAAAGTTCTTCAGCTCCGAAAGGTTATGGTCGCCTTCTCCGAAGCGCAAGTCCAGAAAAATAAGTTCATAAAGGTCTTGGTTCAAGCATTCAATAGCCTCATTTTTCGTTGTTGCCGCAGTGATTTCCTGGCCATCAAAGAAAACTTTTTCCAGGATTTCTTTCCAGCCATGGTTGGCCTCATCATCAATCAATAATATTTTTGGCATAGTTATTTTATATTCCTCCTTATCAATAGTACTGCTAACCGATCATTATGCTGGATTTCTATCGCACGTCATGCAGTATTATTGGAACTCGCATTTTTGGTCAGCAGCCATTTAAAATAGATATTATATAACTGGTTTCTTTCTGTATTTAAAGACTCAATATCAGACATATCAATGCCCGCCATTTCGAGTATCCTATACATGCCCCAAATATTGGCGATACTGTGGTTGTCATAATAGTTTTTTGGGACCTCCAGATGAATTTTACTCATTTCCCTGGCTAACTCATCCATTGAAACAACAGGTGAAGCCTGCCGCGCAAACTTCTGAAGGATGTGCAGGTTGTAATCAATCAAAGCGGTGCTGCCTGTTTGGAAAAGGCATGCAAACTCATGTTGACGAATTTTATTTAAAGACTCTGTACCATAGATAAATATATTGGCGCATTGTAAGGGGTTGGGCGTGCAGCGGATATGCATGCCAAGCCTTAAGCCTAGCATATCGGTTCCCGTACTTCCGAAAACTAGTGGCACAAAAACATTGACTGCTTCTTGTTTCAGCTGTTTTATAATGTTATCCATCCACTGATCAAGATGCTCATGATCAACCTCGCCAATTTCGACCAGCGTGTAGTCTTTGAAGTCATCTTGGGCGATGAGTGAATCTGGCAGTATAAAAATGATCCCCATGTTACAATTCCTCCAGTTGTCGTTTAAAGCAAGCATTTGTGATTCCAGTGACTATAATCTTCACATTGGTCAAGAGCTCCAGTTGTCTTAGACTTTGATTAATCTTCGGGTTTAATCTGAAAATATCGGTATCCCTTTTATCGTACATGGACCTGTAAATTTCCGACTTATGTTGCAGGATTTCTTCCGCTTGATCACTACTTCCGAAAACCAGCTTCTTCAGGGATACTTCTCCCGCATGGCGATAAAATTCCAGAAAAATTGTCAAATGTTTGTAAAGCGTACCAAAGGGGATAGTCGCTAGCAGCTTATCAATACGCCTTGAACCCATCGATCCACTGAAGCGCACAATCGGAAAAGATCTCTTTTCAGAAAACTCCGCTAGTTTCTGACCGATTTCATCTGTCTGCTCGCTTTTTTTGTTCTGTGGATTATCAAAAAAAGATTCGTGGAAAAGAATGGCGTTTCCATCCTTAAAAAGTTCGTTTATCTGGGATTGAAGTTCAGTATTGTCATAGATCGGTATAAGGATGTCACTAAAACCCGCCAATACCTCAGTGGTCCAACCCAGTTTTTGCTGGCGCTCGCGCTTGTCGTCAATTAAGTAAATCATAGCCTAACTAAATATTAAATTGTAACGTAACCCAACCATTTTTTCAATTGCTCTGCTTTCCGCCTTTCTGGGCCATATCGATAAACTTGCGTAATCCCCATCGCCAAAATCTGCCTCCAGGGTCCAATCACAAAGACCATTGATTTGGTTATTAATCAAACCGGTAAATGTTGCCCCATATCGATTCAACAAATCTTCCTTCGTACGTTTACAAACCGCGTTTTTCTGCCAGATGGAAAAAATAACTTTGCTACTTGCATCCATTTCTACATTCAGCGCTACGTCTGGTGTTTCATTAGGGTGACAATCAATACAAAGTTGAATTAAATGCCTGTAGGCCTGATGAAGTTTTTCCACATCAGTGAAAAATTCGATTTTGCTCTTAAGCTTGTGCAGATCAAATTTAACCTTGTCTCCAAAGTAGATATTCCATCCCTCCACTAGGTCGTGAAGATTATTATCAAAACGGATAGTCACTTGAGCCTTGAAAAAAAGGATTAGTGCTGGCATAGTGTTGAAAGCTTCTCCATTTTTAGTTGTAATCAATGGAAATTTAAACATTTCTGTGCTCACATCAATACCTGGATTCGGACATTCGCCGGGGTGAGCCTTACTCCACTTCAGCAATTCTGGGCTGCTCCAACTGATTCTAATATTATCTTCAGACCATGTTTTATGTCCATGGATATATTGGAAAATCTTATCCCATAACCCTTTGGATAACTTATTATAATATTTATTTCCTAATATTTGGTACTTCACCCGAATTTCATTTAAATGCCTGTCGAAGTTATAATCGCTTAAGCCCAAGGCATGATTTATGCTCAGCAGCTGATTGGTGTCCATATTATGTGTTAGGCTTTTTAGTACAGGATCTTGATTGAGTTCTTTTAGAAAGTTGCCGTTATTTTCAGGATTCTTGTAATCCTCAATTGCTAACTTCGGGAACTGCGGTTCGTTTTTGTTGGCAGCCGTTGAAATAGCTTCATCCGGAATTGCCTCATTCAATTTGGCCTTAATCGCCTCTATCTCCGATAGAATAAAATCACCCTTGCTTTCCATCAGGTCAATTTCCTTCGCCACCAGACCAAACACGCGCTCCTTATCGCCCGCACCCAATTTCTTGGACTGCAGCAAATCGCTGATGAAGTCTACCCGTGTTTTTTTTAAACTAAGCGCTTTGCTCATAATATTTCTTCATTGCTTGTTCAATACCCTCTTTTTCCCAAATGTCCAGAATTGCCGTCACCGCATTCTGCCTTGGTAAAAGCCGCTCAAAGCGCAGCACCAACTTTTGATAAGTGCCATCTCCCTTTCCCTTCACCATGCCCAGATAATCCAGTTTTCCCTTCAACACCCTTTCCATTTCCGGCACAGCAGTCTCAGCAACGTCCTTCACCTTGCGATATTGCGATTTAAATAACCCATATGCTTTCTCCGCGCCATACTGCTCCCAGAGGTAAAGCCATTGGCGCAGCGATTTGATATAAGATTTTAGGACATTCACCTTCTCATTCACTACCAAACCCGTCACTTCCTGCCGATAACCCTTTCCCTGCACACGCGTCTTCTTGCTGTTAATCACGAAATTTTGCTCCGCAATCACCCGTTCCACTTCCAACATGAACTTGCTACCACTCTGGTAGAGATTGTGCAGCGAACTAAAGGTCAAGTCGTCCGCATAACGGCTATACCTAGCGCCGAATCGTTTGGCAACGCCACTCAGGCGGCGGTCCAGCCTTTCACAGATCAAATTCGATAAAATTGGGGAGGTCGGCGCCCCTTGTGGAAGTACATTCCGCATCACCCTGACTATCTTTCCCGATTCATCCTCTCGCTCTACCTCCAGTTCAAAGCAGCAAAGCTTAGCCAGCACATTCGCTAAAATTAAACGATCTGTCGCCCGATCGAAGCAAAAAGGTGCTTGCTGCAACCTTCCCCAAATCCTGGCCTGGTCAATACTCGGAAAGAAATCTTTCAAATCCAGGTTGAATACATAATGCTGTTGCAAATGGTAGCCCGCATTGTCCACCACCGATTTCCCCTTCACAAAACCAGTCGCTGAATCACTCACCGGAAAGACCTCCGCAAAAATCAAGGCCAGGCAACGCTGGATGACCTTGAGGCCTTGGTTCGGGGCATAAATCACCCGCATGCCACCCATCTTTTTTTTGATCTCAAAACGCCGGTAACTTTTGGCTTTGGATTCCCCGAGCAGATAAAAATTCAATTGCCTGAACTGAATCTCTTCCGCTTTTTCTCCAAATAAAATTCCTTTAACCACATTGAGCAACGATAGCAGGTCCTGCTTATCTTTCATCTGGAAGAAATGCTGATGGATATATTCGCGCTGCGCTGGTAAAATATTCATTTAACGTGTTAAAAATCCCTGAAAGCCCGCTCTCTTTTTCTTTGTATATGAATACAGTTTATTACAATATCCCAAAGATTTCAATAAAAATAAATTAAAAAAATCATCAGCTATTCAACCGTATCAGCTAAAAAATAAATAAAAATTTCGGGCAAAGCGGCATGGCGGCATTTCTGCATTGCGGCTGATCGGCCTAAAAAATCATCGTCTTCAAATCCTCCGTATTTTCATAAAGGCGAAACGTATGAATGACTGTACAGACATTTAGCCAAGCCCATTAGGCTTAGCTTCCAACCGGTTTTTGCACCTAAGTGCAACAGTTGGCGAATCAAAATTTGAAGCGGGCTTTCAAAGAACATACAAATAAACGCTCCAGCTATGCAGTCTATCTGCACAAGTAAATAATTTAAATTGACGAAAAATATTCCAGAGCGTTAGTTCCGCTAAAATATAGGTTTTCTCTGGAATATCATAAGCTTAAATTTCACCCACCAAATACCTTTGCCAGCTCTCCACCAATCCCCTTAAGTTCGAAGTAATCGGTCTGCTGCTCACACTTAACCTATTTCCGTAGACAGAATGAAAGCATTACCCGAATTGGCCAAACGAAGAGTAAATTCAGGATGGTACCGGTAGATTGGTACATAATTTTCATCGTAGTGAAAGTCGTAGAATATAAAGTTATATTTCGTGATAAAGTTACCACGTTTTAGAGATTTAAGTAAGGCTTGAATGAGTAGCTAGCTGTACTTCAAAACGAAATTTAAATCTCAAACGAGAAGTTATGACTTATCTCAAAATAACAATTATCCTATCCTGATAAGATACAATTTCAAAGAGAGTTATTGTCAATGTTTTAATTAGAAATTTTGTTTTTTTGGAGCGTAATTTTTTATTATTGTGATACCTTGAATTAATCCAAAAATAGCTGTTTCGTATTTGTATCTTTTTGTTTATAAATTGTTGATTTGTAGATGTTTTTACTTTCTGTATCGATTTTTTATTATCGATATTACTCCAATTACCTGAAATTTAAGGAACTGATTTTCATTTTGATCTATAAAAAATAAGGTCATATTTCTACGATCTTATACCGTGTAATTTTTATCACTGTAATTTTATAACTTACTTTCGCCCCAACTGCTAGGATTTAGAAGGTCTCGAATGTCTACCCTAAGAACCTCAGCAATAGCATTTAATTCTTCTAACGAAGGTTGTTGTTTATTGCTGCACCATCTCGATACGGTCTCTACTCTACGTCCAAGATGCTCCGCCAAATATTTATTAGAGGTTTTCTTTTCAGCTAATACAATTTTTATTCTATTTAAATCACTCATATCAACTAAAATTGATTTTGAAAGTTATTATTTTGATTTTTAAAATCAATTTTCTATATTTGTTAATCAGTTATTTATAGCGACAAATGGAGTTTGGGAAACCTAGCTTTTAACGATGTCACTCATGGATGAAAACCGTCAAACTTTCCACATGAGCCGATCGTGAGTTCGCCATTTCTATTGAATCTTTATATCTTTGATATATATTATTCAATAGGGCGAACCTCATGTCAGTCTTTTGTGGAACTTAAACTTAGTTTTAAGTGGTTCTTGACGGTACCGCATTCAAAAGCTTTGAGGCTCGCCTTATTGGTATCTTACCAATCCAGGCTTCCTTTTGCTTTTTTGAGTTTGCATCGTTTTACATAAAACTAAAAGTTTATGAAAACGAAGAAATTAAGTCCTATCAGTTACCAGTATCTCCAAGAGTTACTGCTTAATTATTCCCTTAAACTCTTATTAAAGAACGTTATTTGTTCCCCGTCGTAATGTGGACTAGAATTTCCAAGTAAAAATATAGCTCAAAAGAGCAGAGGCTAGTGTGAAGAGAGCACACAAAGTCCTGTGGGTTAATTTAACTTGGTACCAGCCCTTAATTGCTAATTAGGCAAGGCACATTACTATGGTTTTTCGCAATCCCAAGGTAGGTATCTTTTTCCTAATAACAAATACAGTTTCCCGCATCTATACATTTAAAAGCGGAGGGGCTGGTTTTTTATCTGCTTTTTCTTAACAATATATTAAAATAATTTGCAGACATGAGCCAGACTAACTTTAGTTCATTTGATCGGCTTTATGCGTTAAAGCCCAAAAATCCCACCTGATGATGTTGAAAGGGCAGGAATGGCCTTTATGGCTAGTAGAAATAGGTTCTTTAATGATGTTCCTGCCCTTTTTATTTATCTCTGTCAACTAACCACTTGGCTATTGCTATTGTATTTAATCAGCGATGGCCTAACTAACCTTGAGTTTTATGTCTTTCAAAAAAATAACGGAATTTTCCGTAAGGGAATTCCCATGCCCAAACTTTTCATCCTCTTTAGGATTGAAAAATACCGTTTTATGCTTTAGCTTACTGTTTATTGTACTTTTTCAATGTCCGTCCTATGGGCAGGTACCTCCCAAAGAGATTAACATTGGTCAGGCTATCCCAGACGCACTGTGGAATGAACCGCTGAAATTGCGCCTTCCTTCTGGTGAGTTTGAGCAAGTTTCGCTCTCCAAATACCGGGGAAAGCTGATCATCTTGGATTTTTGGGCTAGTTGGTGCTCGACCTGTATCGCTTCTTTTCCTAAGGGGCATGCGCTGGAGCAACAGTTTCCAGACAGTCTTGCTTTAATTCCTGTCTCTGATGAAAAAGAGGAAGGGGCTCTTGCTCTGCTTAATCGCAAAACTTCCGCTTCCTGGGCTGATAAGCTAACCACCCTAATTGGAAAAAATAACCTTTCATCTTATTTCCCTCATCAGGGCAATCCGCATTTCGTCTGGATATCGCCTGGGGGCAAGCTCATTACCACCACCACTACTTTTGAGCTTAAAGCGGAGAATATACGCGCTGCATATTCTGGAGATAAGCGGTTTAACCCGGCGCCAAATGTTTACCAGGACTTATCCCGGCCCATCTTTTCATCTGACCTTAGACCGCTTAATCTACTATCCTTCAGTTCTTCCTTTTACTGGGGAAAGATAGCAGGAACCGGGGGACCACATCTTTATTATTCTGGGAAAGACCTTCGGGGAATCAGGTATTCCAATAGACCGTTATTTAACCTTTACAGCTATGCAGCTAAGCAGTTATACCCCGATATCATCCGCTGCCTAGTAGATTCACCTGATTCCGTTATTTTAAAACTTTCTTTATCTCTCGGGGAGGAAACCTGCCGCAAATATTGCGCTACCTATGAACTCTGGATGCCTACTGAAAGGTCCGCCGAGCTCTATTCCATTATGCTCGATGACCTGAACCGGTATTCGGGTTATAGTGGCGCTTTAGAAAAAAAGGTAACTAGGTGCCTGGTGATAACCAAGGCTAAGGCCGCGAAGCCCTTTAAAGGCAAATTGCCTATTCCACGCTCTAATGCTAAGGGGAACCTGGTAACCTTTGTGCGTACGCAAAACGGGCAGGGCGGGGTTTCCATGCCTCTGGTTGATGAGACTGGTGGCGAGACAACAGGAGTGGGCAGTTATGGACCACTTGACAGATCTGCTTTGGAAGCAGTGCTATCCTCTTTGGGTTTGGAGCTGAAGGAAGCGGAGCGGGAAGTGCAGTGGTTTGTCATCCGCAATAGAATTAACAGCAAAAACTAAAAAGATGCATTTATGAATTTAAAATATCAAATATCGTCCCTGATATATATCCTGCTGCCTTGCCTGTCTATTTTTTTTATGGGTAGCCCCAGCATTTGTGTCGCCCAGCAGCGAATTTCCGGTAAAGTGTCTGGCCCTAATGGTGATGGTGTTGCCGCTGTACGCGTCAGGATTGCAGGCGCTTCACCTGGTGTTTCCCTTACAGCAGCTGATGGCAGTTTTACCATCAGCTGCGCTGTGGGGGATACGCTTATTTTTAGCCACATTTCTTATCAGCTATTAAAACTTCCAGCTTCCTTATCCATGCAGGTTAGGCTAGTACCACTTGAGCAGCAGCTAGACGAAGTAACCGTTTCAACAGGCTATCAGCGCCTGAGCAGGGAACGCGCCACAGGATCTTTTACATTGATAGCAGAAAAGCAGCTGAATACCCAGGTAAGTACCTCAGTACTCTCCCGGCTGGAAGCAGTTACCAGCGGACTTGTGATCGATAGGACTACCAATAGCCAGGGTAATTTTACTATACGGGGGCTCAGCTCAATATCTGGGCCTAGAAGTCCACTTATAGTATTGGACAATTTTCCTTATGAAGGGGACTTAAATAACATAAGTCCCAATGACGTGGAAAGTATCACAGTGCTTAAAGATGCAGCAGCTGCATCCATCTGGGGAACCCGGGCCGGAAACGGAGTGATTGTCATCACTACCAAAAAAGGAAAAATGAATTCACCGCTTTCCATTAGTCTGTCCGCGATCGCAACGCTGGTAAAGCAGCCAGACTTATATCAGCTGAAAGTGATTAGCACCCCTGACTATATTAATCAGGAGATACTCCAGTATTCCAGGGGGGCTTACGCGTCCGATATTTCCTCTCCCGAGCACCCTGCACTTAGTCCGGTGGTAGAAATCCTGGCCAGTAATTTAAGTGAGGCAGAAAAAAGTGCGCAGATCAATGCATTAAAAGGAATAGATGTACGCGATGAATTTAGCCACTACCTTTACCGCAGGGGCATTAACCAGCAATACGCTTTAAGCCTTGATGGGGGATCAAGCAAGTTCTCCTGGCGCAGCTCCGCAAGTTTTGATAATAATACTGGTGTGCTTTCTGAAAAGTTCCGGCGTACCGCCTTGGGCTTTTCAGCACGGGCAATCCTTGCTAAAGGTGTAGAATTATCCTTTGGCTTGCGCTATACCCAGAGTTCAACTGGATCGGGAGCCCCAGGTTATGGCGATATTCTCTTCCGTGGAAATATGCTCTATCCTTATGCCCGCTTTAGGGATGATAACGGAAATGATCTTCCCATCATCCGGGATATTAGCAGTTCTTACCTCTCGCAGCTCGGAGGGGGAAGGCTATTGGACTGGAAGTATTACCCTCTACAGGATTACCCTCAGGATACCAGCACCGGCCTGCTTCAGGATATCTTGCCCAATGCCTCACTAAAGGTTAATCTTTTTAAAGGACTTTCTGCTGAGCTTCGCTACCAGTACGAGCGGCAAAGTCAGACGACTAATCACCTTTCTACAGTGGAGAGTTATGCTGCCCGTTCCCTGATTAATTCCTTTACACAGCTTCCTTCCTCAGGCGCTCCAGTACTAAAAGTGCCAATCGGTGGGATTCTGTCTCGTGGTAGTTCTGAGCTCGAATCAACAGCGGCAAGAGGTCAGCTGGATTACCAGAACAGTTTTGGGCTTTTCTCGCTCTCTGCGATAGCGGGAGCTGAAATCAGAACATTAAGGTCTTCGGCTCTGGGAAGCAGGGTTTATGGTTATGATCCATCGAACTTAAGTTCAGTGGCAGTAGATTATACCACCTTTTTTCCTGATCTAGTGACTGGGTTTGAAACCCGCATCCCTCAAGGCGTTTCAGCATCAGAGAAAATCAACAGATATATTTCGGGCTTTACCAGTGCTGCGCTAACATTCAAATCCCGCTATACCCTTTCGCTCAGCTCAAGGGCAGACGGATCGAATCTTTTTGGTGCTGCTGTAAAAGACAAGTGGAAACCGCTCGCTTCAGCAGGGCTTGCCTGGACGATATCTTCAGAACCTTTTTATAAAGGAAACCTTCCTGGATATCTAAAACTAAGGGTGACTTACGGCAAGAGCGGCAATGCTGATGCCAGCCAAACAGCAGTGACCACCATCCGTTATGGGTCGGTATCCCCTTATACCGGTAGCGCTTACGCGCAGCCTGATAGGTATTATAATCCTGGGCTAAAGTGGGAAAAGGTTAGTATGCTAAATATTGGGCTGGACTTTTCTGCACTTTCTTCCAGACTTTCGGGTAGCATCGAATATTACCGCAAAGATGCATCAGACCTTTTTGTTCCTTACCCGATCGACTATACCACTGGGGTATCTACAACAGTCGTGCGCAATGCAGGCAGGATGCGAGGGAATGGGGTAGACCTGGTGCTGCATTCAGCAAATATCAAAGGGACTTTTAACTGGGAAAGTGATTTAAATCTTTCTTATTACAGTGACCGGCTGAAAGCTTATTTTCTTAGCCCCGCATTGATTGATATCAGCAGCGCCAGGGCATCGGGCGTGGTCGGAAAACCCCTTTATGGGATTTATGGTTACAGCTCGGCAGGGTTAGATCCAGTAAATGGAGATCCGCTGGGAATATTAAAGGGAGCCCCCAGCAAAGATTATACAGCCATAACGCAAGGCCTAGGCGAAGATGGCCCAAAATATTTTGGGCCAGCAACACCAGTGTTCTTTGGCTCACTGGGTAATACCTTTTCCTATGGCAATTTTGCATTAAGCGTGCAGCTCACTTTTAAGCTGGGTTATTATTACCGTAGTCCTTCTATCAGCTATTCTTCGCTCAATGGTTATTCTCCCGGGCACTCGGATTTCGCGCTAAGATGGCAGAAGCCTGGTGATGAGCTTAATACCAATGTGCCCTCAGAGATTTATCCCAGCAATACTGCTAGGGATGCATTTTATCTGGGATCAGAAGTGCTGGTCAAAAGAGGTGATCATATCAGGCTAAACTTTATTAACCTGGATTACAGCCTCCCGCTAAGACTGGCAAAAAAAGTAGGGCTGGCCAGGGCATCCCTGTTTGCGAATGCAAGTAACCTAGGGCTGATCTGGAAGGCAGGAGATGAAGATCCGGAATATCTTGGAAATTCTTTGCTCAGCTACAACCGTAATTTTTCAATAGGCTTTAGAGCCGGATTTTAAAGTATGCAATGATGAAAACGAGAAAAAATATAACCATAGTGATGGTGGCTATACTAGCCATCACCACTATACCAGGGCTGATGTCCTGTAAAAAGTTGCTGGAGGATAAGCCTGATAGCAGCCTTTCTCTGGTAACAAGCCTGAAAGATATGCAGGCGTTAATGGATTATTACCCAACCGTAAATTTCCGGGAAGCAGGTTCGGGTGAGGCTAGCAGTGATGATTATTTTTTGACCTCCGCTGATTGGTCGGCAAGGACAGAGCAAGAGCGAAGACTTTACCTATGGGAAGCAGATAATATCTTTGCGCCAGTATCAAATCCCTGGCGTGATACCTTTCAGCCGGTATTTCTAGCCAATACTGTGCTCCAGTCACTGGAAGGTAGTAGCAAGGGTACCTTAGGCGCAGGCTATGAAGATATCAAAGGGCAGGCGTTATTTATCCGGGCGAAATGTTACCTTCAGGCTGCAGCCATTTGGTGCCTTGCCTATGACCCCGCTACTGTAGAAAGTACCCTTGGGCTTCCTTTAAGATTAGATCCAGATTATAATACGCCATCGGTTAGATCTAATTTAGCGGAGACTTTTGTTCAGATTGAGGCTGATTTGCTTGAAGCGGCAAGATTGCTGCCTGAAAAGCCACTGCATGTTATGCGAGGATCAAAAGGATCTGCTTATGGTCTGCTTTCTAGGCTATACCTATATATGGGGCGTTATGCCCTAGCAGGCGAATATGCATCAAAGGGACTCGCTATCAATAGCACTTTGATTGATTACAATAGCCTGTCGGCCACTGCCAATTTTCCCTTAGTGCAGTTTAACCCCGAAGTAATCTATGCTAGCCACTTTTCAACGCCTGCGCAGTTAACACAGGCCAGGGCCAGAATTTCTGATGGCCTGCTATCTCTTTACCCAATAGAGGATCTCAGGCGTAGCATTTTCTTTAAAGCAGGGACATCAGCTACCACCATCTTTAAAGGAAGTTACGAAGGGTCAGCTTCGCTGTTTTGTGGGGTGGCAACCGATGAGCTATTATTGAACCTGGCTGAAGCTAAAGCCAGAGAAGGGAATACTTCCGAGGCGCTTACCTTATTAAATAGTCTTCGTATTAAACGGATCAAAAAAGCAAACTACGTACCCTTAAGTGGCCTCGATGCGTCCGCGGCGCTAGAACAGGTGCTACTTGAGCGAAGGCGCGAACTGGTATTTAGGGGGATAAGGTGGATGGATATTAAGCGACTAAACAGGGAAGGGAGAGCCATTACGCTAAAGCGCACCCTGGATGGAAAAGAATATGTGCTTGCGCCAAATGATCCGCGGTTTGCTTTAGCGATCCCGGAAGATGTTATTCGGCTTTCAGGGATGCAGCAGAATCCAAGATAAGAGGTAAAAAAAGAGCTGCCTTGGAGACAGGCAGCTCTCAAAGCTTAACTTAAGGATTGATTTCCTTACGGGTTAACGCTGCATCGGTAATATCCTGCGTTGTAGAGAAATTAGCTAAGTAAGTTTCCAGTTCTGGCCTGGTGTCGATAGACTCATCGACTTCTAAAACACATGGAAGGGGATGAGGATCATTATCGCAGCCAGCTGCTGATGGAGAGCCAACCAAACTATACTGGTTTTCATCAAAAGCCAAGCTTTGACTGTTGGCGTTATACTTCCAGTAAACTGAAGTGCGTTTTTTTTCAGCAGTTGAATGGTTTGAGATGGTAAAGGCGCTAGCGCCTAAAATAAGTACCATGGCAGCTGTGCCAAGGATACTTTTTGTATTGAAGATATTCATGTTATAGTTCTTTGAATGAAATAAATTGTTGCATTGTCTTTGAGGCAGACCTGCCGAGAAAGTCTTGGATATAACTTTCTCCTTTAGCTCGCTTACAGGCATCGCCGGAATAATGCAGACCTCAATGGGGACAGCCGCCGGAAGGAGGGAACTTGAGCATCATGTGTAAAGGATTGCGTTTTTTGAGATTCCATTAGCTGATTTTGAGGTTAATGGAATAAAGTTCAGTAGGTTTTTATAGCTGGATGATACCCAAATGTTACTAAATGGGAACGCAGATCGAAAGATGGGCGGACAAAAGTCACCTTTTACGCATTATCGCCTGATTCTGCTTAAAGTTCTGTTGTCAATCCCGAGGTAACTTGCAATATGCTGTAACTGACTTGATTTTGCGATAGTGGGATATTTGCGGATAAAATCAGCATAGGCCTGACTGGCATTCGTATTTTGGAGCATAAAGCTATGGTAGAGCATTCGCTGGATTTCTGAGCCGTGTAGTAATTCAATGATGGTGCTGAATTCCCTAAAGTTGTGGTAGAGATTGTAGAGGTGCCTTTGATCAAAGTCTAAAATGGTCACTTCATCAATCGCGTGTAAGAACGTAGGCATATCCCGCGCCTTTAAATAATGCGACGGAAAAAGGAATGTTCCGTCAGGGAAAAAACGCAGGGTGTACTCCTTTCGTTCCTCTTCATTCAAGGCAAATAACCTCAGGCTTCCATGCTGGATGAAAAGTAGTGGCTGTTCAATGAAGTTTGCTGTTGATTGGACTAGCCCATTGGGCAAATGCTGCGCTTTAAGGATGTAATCGAGATAGGCCTTAAGACCTGCACTAATGGGATGATAGTTAGAAAGGGTTTTGAAGAATTTTTCTTTTTCCATAACAGTTGTTTTCGGGTAAAGAAAAAGTATTTCGAAGGCTTGTCAAGTGGCGGAGGGGGTAACCCCAGGCAACTACTACAAGATAATTTTTTGGAGCTTTCTAATCGAAACCTTCACTAAAGAATTCTTCCATAGAAATGCCAAAGGCCCGCACAATTTTTACCAGGCTGCTATAGCGCAAATCTTCGCCACGCTCGTAGCGGCCGTATTGTGAACGGGGAATTTCATGCTTGTAAGCAAAGTATTCATAGTTGCTATAACCCGCTTTGATCCGCAGAGATTTGATGCGATCCCCGAGCTGTTTTAGCTCTACTGTTCGTTCAACGCTCCGCTTTTCTTTTTCACCTTGTGCCATGGGGTAAAATAAAGCAATGGTAATGTCTAATATTACCACTTAATAGTTACCACTTTTTAGTGTCTTTTGAATATTTTACGTAATTTGAACCACTGCCAGCTGATCCTTTCAGCCCGGCCTTAGATACCTAAAATGATGGAATTAAATAGATCCGAGCAAGAAAATAATTTCCTATCAACCCCAATAGGAGACCTCGCGGTAACCGAGGTCTTTAAGCTTCGCTCAAAACTAATGGGCTTTTCCACTATATCACAGATTCTGGATACTGATATGAAACTGATAACTAAAAAAGAAGATTATTCGGAAAGATGGTATTTTGAGTTGGTTAGTCTACTGGATAGAAATAAGCTCCTGCATTTAATCTAGATGAGCGCGCTATTGCAACAAGTATAGTTTTTTGGAGGGATGTTTCTTATTTAGCTTGATAATCGAAAAAGATTTTGAATCTTTAGTTACCTGGTTGAAGCCTAGGTGTGGCAGAACAATTTCGTTTAATTGCTTAGTATAACAGTCGTACTAAAAGCCCATAAATAACTTTTATCAACACAATATTCATTTTACCGAAAAAACGCAGCTTTTCGTTTTATTAAACAGGTAATCATTTTACTAATAGGTTAGCTAAATACAACCTCCAATGAGACAACTATAATTTTACCCAAACAAGGCGCCTTAGATAATGATTTTCTAAAACGGAACGCGTTTTACTGACAAAATCATTTTTTTATTCTTTGTAGCGAAGATTATGCGTGTACAGAATATTATGGCTAAAAAAACAGCCGGTAGTGAACAGTTGAAACTCCTCTTATCTCTGAGAGAATTCTTTCTCGGCAACAAAAAGTAGAGAAATTGAGCCGAGAAAAAAAATCAAGTAGGGGCTTAATGTCTTTGAAAAAATAACGGCTATCCTATTTGGAGCCTCCGTGAGATTCCAGCCTTTTTATAATCACTTCCCTAAGCCGCCCTTCGTTCTCATCGCCCCATCTACCCAAGGTGCCAATGATGGGGATTAGAGTTTTGCCGAATTCAGTGAGGCTGTACTCGACCTTTGGTGGCAATACCGGGTAAATTACTTTGGTTATCAATTCGTGTGCTTCAAGCTCATTTAACTGCACATTCAGAATCCTTCTTGATGCCTCGGGAATTTTACGCTGGAGTTCGCTTGGGCGTTGATACCCTTCATTGATGAACCATAACAGACGAATTTTCCATTTGCCGTACAATACCTCGCCAATCAGATCCAGTCCACAGTTTAGGTTCAAAGGCAGTTTTCTTTCGTACATATCACAAAGATAAGGGTAAGCAACAAAACAGCAATAGGGGATAAATTTATCCCTATCTGATTCGTTTATCCGTACTTGCAGGGGCGAGATGTATGGCTGAAATTTGTCTTAAATAAAAATACGTATGGAAGAGTTTAATTTCAATATCGAGTTATCAGATAAGATAGCACTAGTGACTGGTGGCACCAAAGGAGCTGGCAAAGCCATAGCTGAGCGTCTGCTTAGTGCAGGGGCAACAGTAATCATCAGTGCGAGAAACAGTCCGCAAGAGCAGAACGAGCAACTGCATTTTATTGGCGCCGACCTTAGCACTGCCGATGGTACACAAAAAGTGGTTGAGGAGATTCTGCAGAAATTCGGAAAGTTGGACATTCTAATCAACAACATGGGCAGTTCAGAAACCCCAGGCGGTGGATTTTCGGTCTTGACAGATGCACAATGGGTGGCGACCATCAACGCAAACCTGCTTGCGCCGGTTCGTTTGGACAGGGGATTTTTGCCACAAATGATCGACCGGGGAAATGGGGTCATCATCCACATCGCCAGTATACAGGGCAAACTGCCTTTGTACGATTCAACCTTGCCTTACGCAGCAGCAAAGGCTGGATTAATCAACTATAGTAAAAGCCTTTCCAATGAGGTTTCACCCAAAGGTGTTCGCGTGCTTACCGTTTCGCCCGGATGGATCATGACCCATTCAGCAATCCGGATGATGGAGCGAATTGCTGAAAGCTCAAATGGTACCGTGGAGCAGGCAACCCAAAGCGTGATGGATGCCCTTGGCGGTATACCTTTCGGCAGACCGGCCCATCCCGAAGAGGTTGCAGAACTTGTAGGCTTTTTGGTCTCTCCAAGGGCGGGTTATTTAACAGGAACCGAGTATGTGATTGATGGAGGAACCATACCAACTATTTAATCATTTCTAAAAAAAAAATTATGAATTTACCAGACCTTATTACAGCCTTTGTAGCTGCCCAGAATGCCCAAGAAAGCGCTACCTATGTAGCCTGTTTTACTCCAGATGCTGTTGTTTTTGACGAAGGCCGGAACCATCAGGGAAGAGATCAGATCAGAGCATGGAAAGAAGAAACAAACCAAAAGTACAATGCCCTTTTAGAGCCCATCGGATATTCGGGGTCTGAGGATGCCGGTAAGCTCAACGCTAAAATTTCCGGAACCTTCGAGGGTAGCCCGATAATACTGAATTTCCAGTTCAAATTTACCAATGGCCTGATTAGCTCTTTAAGAATAACGGACTGACGATTTGTAGCCCAATCCCTTATCGCCGGCCTGGGTGCAGTTGATTTGGGGAAACGCCATATTTCTTTTTGAAAATAAAAGAAAAATGGGAGAGGTCTTCAAAACCGACTTCGAGGTAAATCTCGGTCGGTTTTTTCTTTTTCTCAGCCAGGTGATAATAAGCCAGCTCCAATCTTTTCTCGGTCAGCCATTTTTGGGGAGTGGTATTAAACAGTTTTTTAAAGTCCCTATTGAAAGTTGACAGGCTACGGCCTGTCAGGTACCCCAGTTTTTCAAGGGACATGTTGAACATAAAATTACGCTGCATGAAATCAATCAGGTCGATCTTGCCAGGAACGTCGAAGTTGGCAAGCACGCTGTCGACGCTTGGGGCGATGAGCCGCAAGATACTGATCGCCTCCTCAATTTTAAGGGTAGCCAGGTTTTCCGGGAATTCACTTTCCACATCAAAATAGGGGATCAAAGAAGCCAGGCAACTTTCCAGTAGTGGGTGGCTACTGAAACGGTAGATTTTCTGCTGAGGTTGTGTTTTTTTGCTATGCTCGATTTTTTCATAGAATTTTTTTAACCGCTCAGTGGAGAGGTGCATCACCACGGTTTTATGAGGCAGGCGGTTTTTCGGATAGTTGATAATGGTTGCAAGCTGGTTCCTCGGAATCAGGAAAGTATCACCTGTTTTAAAAATGAAGGTAGATTCTGCCTGTATAATCTTGGTTTCCCCCGATATGAACCATACCAGCATATGGTCATCAAACATCAGCTCGGATTTGAAGAGCTTGTCCTCATAGCTGGAGAGCTTGATGTCCTTAGTCAGGTATTTGGATATATGTTCCATCGTGATAAAGTTATTGGTTTTTGATTACATTTAGTCAGATACATTGGCCGCCGTCGATCAAATACTCCGAGCCGGTAATAAAGGAAGCATCATCGCTTGCCAGAAAGGTAATCAGTTTGGCTACTTCCCCCACTTCACCGAACCTGGACAATGGAATGGTGCGGATCATTTGTTCTTCCAAGGATTTGCTCAATCCGATTTTATCCATGATCTCGGTTGCAACCGGCCCCGGACTAACCGCATTTACCCTGATTTTACGGGCGGAAAGTTCGAGTGCGGCTATTTTCATTACTGAATTTAAAGCCGCCTTGCTTGCCGCATACACAGAGGCCTGGACTGGGGAGATGTGTGCCGAGGTAGAGGAGAGCAGGATCACCGACGCATTCTCCTTTAAGAGCGGGATGAATTTGCTTAAGGTAAAATAGGCACCCTTGAAATTGACATTCATCACCTGGTCAAAAACAGCTTCCGGCATGTCCTCGATTAGTGAAAATTTGGTAACCCCGGCATTCACAATCAGAATATCGATCTGGCCATAGCGTTCGGTAACTGCCCTTGCCAGCGCATGTATATCAGTTAGGCTTGACTGATCGGCAATCAGCCCGCTTACGCCCAGTTCAGAGGCGGCTTTTTCCACTGCATCTTTTCTTCTGCCGGTGATGATCACCTCTACACCGTTTTCTTTCAACTCTTTGGCAGCGGCATACCCGATGCCACTGTTACCGCCTGTAATCAGGGCAGTTTTAGCTTTTAAGTTTTTCATGGCCTAACGTACATTGAATTCAATGCCTGTCATTTCCTCGGTTAATTTCCATAGTCTCCGGGCATTGCTTTGGTCTAGCGAGTACGCCATCACGCCACTTTGATGCAGTTTAACACCCCTAAGGTTTGAAAGGTCTTCTGGTAGCAGTTCAGCGATATCAGCATCCTCACAGTAAACCCCGCCGATATTGTCCAACAAGGCGCTGGTAGCTACCCATACTGAAGTTGCAGCACCCTGCGGAATAGTCTTCAGGCTCGACAATATTTCCGGGCGCATGTTTCCATCTTCGTCAAAGAAGCCCATCTGTTTGAACAGTTCCATGTCTGCATCCCTTGCCAGTTCAGTTCCTGCGATTGATCCCGGATGTAACGAATAGGCACGTACCTGATGCGCTTTTGCCCGCTTATCGAGTTCGAGGGCAAATAGGATACTGGCTGTTTTTGATTGCCCATAGCCTAGCAATGTCTGGTAATCCCTATGCTCGAAGTTGGGATCCTCGAAATCGAAGGGGGCCATATGATGCCCAAGTGAAGAAACGTTAACTACCCTCGCGCCATTGGCATTTTTTAATGCCCGCCATAACCTTGCCACCAATTGGAACTGTCCAAAGTAATTGGTCGATAGTTGTGATTCGAAACCACGGCTGTCCCGTTGCAAAGGCACCCACATGATTCCAGCATTGTTGACCAATAAATGTAGCGGTCTTCCCGAAGTAAGGAATTTGTCTGCAAATGCATCGATGGAGTCAGCCTCAGCGAGATCCATTTCCTCAATTTCCACATTTGGAATGCCTTCAAGGTTTTTCTTTGCCTTTTCGATATCCCTGGCCGGTACGATTAAGGTTGCACCCGCTGCCGCCAGTATTTTTGTAGTTTCCAGGCCGATGCCGGTGTTGCCCCCGGTTACAATTGCGATCTTTCCTTTAAGGTCAATGCCCTTGATAACTTCCGTTGCTGTAGAGGTAGCCCCAAAACCCGAGCCCAGTGGGCGCTGTAATGCACCTTGATAATTGTTCTTTTCCATTTTTTGTTTTTGATTAAATGTTATAGGACAAATCTAGGGGGTTTGGGAAGGGCTAGTTTTGTTCAGCCTGTCAAATAACTTTGTTTGCAGCGTCAGGTTTTTGGCCGGGGGCTTTTGTTTATGTTCAAGGTTATTGTTATGGGCGTATGCTCCAGGGCAGTTTTCAATAATTATTAAGTTCGTGAAACCAAGAAGATGCCGGTTTGAATTACACGAAGCAAATGCCCCCAGGCAGCAAGGATTTTTCTGCAGATCTTTGCTTGATTTTTTTACCCTTAGCGCAATTACTAAAGTCAACATCAATTGTGTTGTATTCATATCCGAGCCCAAGGGCGGTCAAAGTGATCATTGGTGCTGCCCCGCGCATCACTTGAATAAAAACACTTCCCAGCGAGAAAAAAAAATGAAATCATGATTAATTTACCAGTGGCGAGATCTGGGCTATCTTATAATAGCACCGTGGTGTTTATACTTTTCTTGACCCGAATAATAATAATTTTAATGCTTTTTTGACATATCAAAGCACTTTAGTGTTCACTTAAACAAACTGGGTATAAATTTAAACAATTGTGCTATCCTTAAAATTGTAGTTGCCTTAGCTTCGAATAACTAAACTACTAAAAACCATAACCTTTTTTCCGGGCAGTATATTAAAGCAAGTAATTCCTAGACTTACCTTCATAAGCACAGCTTTGATGGAATGTCAGATAAGGAAATGCGAAAGCCGACAAATAATTTCCCAGTGTCTAGAGATGATGGTTTTGTTGTACGGAAGCTAACCAAGTATGAACCAAATTTAACGAACGCAGATGAAAGCACCCTAGTTGCCCCGAATCTATCGAAACCTTGATGCATATTGAAATCATTCAACCTGTATCTGATACTAACCTTAACCAAAATAAACCTAATCTTATGACAAAAAGCTACTATTACTTCAGGGAGGGGTTAATCCGCTCTTCCGCAGCCAAAAGAGTTGAAAAACTGTTTTTAACAATCCTACCTAATCAGGGCGGCATGTAATTATCCAATTCTATTTCTCTTTAAATGATCTTAAATAATGGAAAAAATAAACAAGATGGGTAATGTTGCGCGCTCCGGAATTTGGGGCTCAAAGCAGCTATTACTCATGATGTACTTAACACTGCTTGTCTCTGCCCTGTTGGTTGATACAGCAGTGGCGCAGCAACGGCGAAAGGTAACAGGGACGGTGGTTGATGAACAAAAACAGTTACTAACAGGGGTAACTATTATTGTGAAAGGTACCAGCCTGAAAGCACAAACCGGTACAAACGGCGAATTTACTATTGAAGTGCCTGCCGACCGGCTGATACTTGTTGCGGCGTACGTTGGTATGAAGTCTCAAGAGGTGAATATAGCCGGCAAGGCCACTGTAAGCATAACAATGAAATCCAATTCCGACCAATTGACTGACGTGGTGATCGTAGGGTACGGCGTCCAGAAGAAACAAAGTGTTGTCGGTGCAATTACCCAGACTACCAGCGAGGTGCTGGAAAGAACCGGCGGTGTATCCAGTTTAGGCGCGGCATTAACAGGGAATTTGCCAGGTGTAATCACTACTGCAAGTACTGGAATGCCTGGGGATGAAGATCCTCAGATTCTGATCCGCGGCCGCAGCACCTGGAACAATGCCAGCCCGCTGATTTTAGTCGATGGCGTTGAACGATCCATAAATAATATTGACATCAGCTCTGTAGCCTCAGTTTCTGTGCTCAAGGATGCCTCAGCCACCGCGGTATTTGGGGTAAAGGGGGCTAACGGAGTAATCCTGGTTACCACCAAAAGAGGGCGCGAGGGGAAGGCGGAAATCAGGGCAGCGGCAAACGCCGTAGTTAAATCAGCATCTAAATTGCCGGGTAAGCTCGACTCTTACGACATGTTCCAGGTGCGCAACCGGACAATCGAATATGAATTGTCGCTCGCTCCGGGGGCATGGAGTTCATATCTGCCAGAAGCGGTGATGCAAAAATACCGCTCACCAGCCAATCTTGAAGAAGCTGAGCGCTACCCCAATGTAGACTGGGTGAATACCCTATTTAGGGACAATGCAATGTCTTATAATGCCAATCTCAACGTAAGTGGCGGCACCTCATTTGTAAAATACTTTTCTGCTGTTGATTACCTGGACGAGGGGGATTTATTTAGGAGGTTTGGCAACGACCGTGGATATAACGGCGGTTACAGCTTCAAAAGATTGAACGTGCGGAGCAACCTTGATTTTCAACTGACACCATCAACAGTGTTCAGGACCAATATCTCTGGCTCAAGGGGTACCTCAGAGCGGCCATGGATTGATGTTAACCCTTACAATACCTGGACGGCAGCCTATTCTGCTGCGCCGAATCTCTATCTCCCGGTTTACTCGGATGGCACATGGGGATATTATAAGCCAAATGAACAACAAAGTCTAAACTCAGTCCGGATTTTATCTACCAGTGGCCTTCAAACTACCACAACTTCGCGCATTACAACAGATTTTACCTTGGACCAGAGTTTAAACTCACTGGTTAAAGGTTTGAGCTTAAAAGGAACATTGTCCATCGACAATACATTTATCGAAGCCGGTCGTGGCATAGATGACCGTAACAATGGAACCTTAAGTAAATACATTGACCCTGAAACAGGGGTGGTAAGTTATTCGCAAACAAAGGACGCGGCAACAGAACTGGAATGGAGGGAAAGCGTAAGGTGGGCAAGCCGGGCGGGAGATGTCAATGATGGAGCAACTTACCGCAGAATGTTTTCTCAGATGCAAATCAACTATGCCAGAACCATTGCCCAAAAACACAATTTGACAGCTATGGGGCTTTGGAGCAGGGATAATACCGCTACTGGAAGTATTATCCCTTCTTATCGCGAAGACTGGGTGTTCCGTACGACCTACAATTATGCAGGAAGATATAGCCTTGAATATAACGGAGCTTATAATGGGTCAGAAAAATTCGGACCCGCTTATCGTTTTGATTTCTTTTCTTCTGGAGGACTTGGGTGGATGATTTCCGAAGAAAAGTTTATGAAACCAATCAAATTTATCAACTCTTTAAAATTACGCGGATCCTATGGCGAAATCGGTGATGATGGCGGTTCGCCCAGATTTGCGTTTTTAACGAACTGGGCGTTTGGAGGCACTACCCCAATGGGCATTACTGGAGAAGCTGCTGAAAATAGCCCTTACAATTGGTACAGGGAAACTGGGGTGGGTAATCCGAATGTTCGTTGGGAGAAAGTGGTAAAGAAAAATATCGCACTTGACTTTGGTTTCCTGGGAAATATGATTAGCGGCAGTGTAGATTTCTTTCAGGATAACCGAAGCGATATTCTTACGGGTACCTCACGGGCCGTTCCAAGCTATTATGGCGCTCAGCCACCCACCTTTAATGTTGGCAAGGTACGCTCCAGGGGTTATGAAATCGACATCCGTTTTAACAAGAAAATCACCGGAAATTTTACAGTATGGGCTAACCTCAATTATACCCATACCAGAAATAAGGTGATTGATGCCGATGTTGCCGAGTTACTACCCGAATATGCAAAGCCTATCAACAAACAGATTGGACAAGCTTATAGCTATGTGAGCCAGGGCTACTACAATACATGGGATGAGCTTTACGGAAGTACGATGCATAATGCCAACGACCAGCAAAAACTCCCTGGTAATTTTCATATTGTTGATTACAATGGCGATGGTATTATCGATGCAAATGACAACATTCCCTATGCTTACTCTGGATCTCCCGAGAATACCTACAATGCTACAATAGGGTTCGAATGGAAAGGTTTTAGTGCCTTTGCCCAGTTTTACGGGGTCAACAACGTCACCCGTCAGGTGGTATTGGGCACATTTTCTGGCAAAAATACAGTTGCTTACGCCGAGGGGAGCTACTGGTCAAAAAGTAATACGATTCCGGACGGGCCGATGCCTCGATGGGAGACAACACCTGCCTCATATTACGCGGCTGACAGGTATTTTTATGATGCATCTTACCTGCGGTTAAAAAATGCTGAGATTGCTTACACCTTTAGGCAGCAATGGGTGAAAAAAGCAGGTATATCAAGCGTGCGCCTATTCCTGAACGGAAACAACCTACATGTATGGACCAAGATGCCCGACGACAGGGAAGCAAATTATCAAAGTGCTGGCGGACAAGCTTGGGCCTCACAAGGCGCTTATCCAACTGTAAAGCGGTATAATTTAGGGGCCAATTTTACTTTCTAAACATGATCATGATGAAAAAAAATATAAAATCCTTATTGTTTATAGGACTCATTGGTGTAGGGGTCGGCGTGGTATCTTGTAAAAAGTATTTAGATAGAGATCCCCAGGCAACCGTTTCCGCAGAATCCGCTTTCAAAGATTTTCGTAGTTTTCAGGGCTTTACCGAAGAACTCTATAACTGTATTCCAGATTTTACCAATCGGTACTGGACCAATAGTTTTAACTGGGGTGAAGATGAAATCCAGTCCACAGTGCAAAATTTCCATTTGGTTAATAAAATTGATAATGGTGACTTTTGGGGCTGGCAAAGGGAATTTGACGGATGGGGAGCCGGATTTTTAGACAATGCGAACGCAAATACCAACAACGATCGTTTTTCAAAAGGCCTGTATCCACTGGCCTGGTACGGCATTCGTAAAGTGAATTTAGGTCTTGAAAACCTGAATCTGATGGTCAATGCAACTGACGAGGAACGTAATTTGATTAAAGGTCAATTATTGTTTTTTAGGGGCTGGTTCCATTTCCAGCTTATCCAATATTTCGGGGGATTGCCATACATTGACAAAGTACTGCCAGCTGATGAAGAGTTGAGATTGCCCAGGCTAAAGTATCAGGAATGTGCAGCGAAGGCAGCACTGGATTTCAGGGCAGCTGCCGATCTTTTGCCTGTAAACTGGGATAACACAACAGCTGGAATCCAGACCCTGGGAAAAAACCAATTGCGCATCAATAAGATTATGGCGCTGGGCTACCTGGGTAAAAACTATCTCTGGGCCGCAAGTCCATTGATGAACTTAGAATCCACTGGCAGTAAAACCTACAATATAGAGCTGAGTAAAAAAGCGGCTGCAGCGTTTGCCGAATTGCTGAAACTAACTGAAAATGGCACTGCTCCTTATAAGTTATTGCCTTTCTCGCAATACAGTACCAATTTTTATACAACCGGACAAAACTTTTTGATCCCTGGGGGAACTGAAGCAATATTTACCGGGCCATATTGGGGAGCACATGGTTCAACCTACGGTACTGCAAAACAATATACGCCAGCAATAGTAGGGGCCGATGCACTGGTATTTGCACCAACTGCAAATTATGTCAATTATTATGGGATGAAAAATGGCTTGCCAATTTCGAACTCTACCCAGGCAGATCCCACTGGTTCGGGATATGATCCGCAATTTCCATGGCGTGATCGGGATCCAAGATTTTACAATGATATCATTTACGATGGGGTTAAAGTGGTACAGGGAACTTTGGCCGCAAATATGGAACCACATCGCTATGCAAATCTTTACACCAACGGAAGTTACAGAGATGAACGTTCTGGCAGCCGTACAGGGTATATGATGTTCAAATTTGTGCCCAGGACTGCCAATAACTTTGATCAGGGCTGGAATTATGGCCAGAACCTGAATATCAAGGTTTCATACATGCGCTTGGCTGATATTTACCTAATGTACGCCGAATCGGTTGCTGCAGGCTACGATTCTCCAATTGCTACCTCTGAAGGCTTTGGCAAAAGTGCTGTAGATGCAATTAATGTGATTCGGGACCGGGCTGGTGTTGGGCATGTTGCCCCACAGTTCTTAACCTCGGCAACGGAGTTTATGAAAGAAGTAAGACGTGAACGTGCCGTTGAACTTGCCTTTGAAGGGCACCGGTTCAATGACCTTCGCCGCTGGCATTTACTTGCCGAGCTGCCTTACACTTTAAAAACAGCTGCTGAATTTGATCGCGCCGCCCCTTTAAACGCTGCTACCGATACCAAATTGAACAAGGTTGTAAATTATCGTGAGCGATTAATATTACAGCGCCCCTTTAGTGAAAAACATTATTGGTTGCCGCTAAAAAGGGCAGATGTAAATATGTACAAGGAGTTTGCACAAAACCCCGGATGGTAAGGTAGTTCATGATCACAACTAATTAAAGACAAGAATGATGAAATTTTTAAGAAATACATGGGCTTTGTGTGTCTTTTTTACACTGCTTGCTGGTGTAATCAAAGGTCAGGATGCCGTTAAGATACCTATAAAAGCTGTCGTTCGCGATATCAATGGAAATCCGGTAAAGGGAGCATCCATAAGTATTGAAGGAAACGAGGTGCTCACTATAGTAAACCAGTCAGGTGAATTCTCTTTATCAGCTGATGCGAACAGCACCTTCATGGTAAGTGCTAAAGGTTATAAAAACTCGCTGGTAATCGCAGTAGCCAACCTGAAGCAGATCACATTGACCAAAGATGACCGACTGGTAAATATTGGCTTTAAAAATGCAGCGGAAAACAATCTTCCTCCCGGGGTTTCAAATGTTAACCTGGCTCAGCTTTTTGAGAAAAACTTTACCACCTATGGGTTGGATGGCATAGAGGCTTTTGCTCCCGGGTTTAATGGCAACAACCTTTGGGGTATGAACACCTCGTTAATATTGGTTGACGGTGTTCCAAGGGATGTAAACAGTATCACACCAAATGAAATTGAGGATATCACTTTTCTAAAGAGTGCCTCTGCGGTTGCCCTGTACGGCAGCCGTGGTGCAAAAGGGGTAATTTTGATTACTACCAAAAGAGGTACTCCGACTAAACAGAAAATAAACATTCGTTCCAATATCGGTCTGAATACGCCAAAAGGGTTCCCGCGATATCTGGGCTCCTCAGAGTACATGAGCTTGTATAATGAGGCACTATCAAATGACGGCCTGGCAGCGGTTTATACACCAGAGACAATTTATAATCACGCTGGCAGTAACCCTTATCGTTATCCGAATGTAGATTATTACTCGTCTGATTACCTTAAAAATAGTTTTGCACGCTATGATGGAGTGGCGGAAATTTCAGGGGGAAATGAGCGTGCCCGTTACTATACCAATGTTGGGTTCGTGTCAACCGGTTCGCTGATTAACTTTGGCGAAGCAAAAGAGAATAACACAACAGAACGCTTCAATATCCGCGGAAATGTCGATATGCAACTCACAAAGGCACTAAAAGCACGGGTAGATGCAAGCGCTGTATTTTCAAGCGGCGGTGGGGTAAACACGAATTATTGGGCTAACGCTGCAACCCTGCGCCCTCATCTGTTCACCCCCTTAATCCCAATCAATCTATTGGAACAGAGCGACCAGGTGAGTAGGGCGATGATCAAAAATGCAACAATCATTGATGGACAATACATTCTAGGGGGCACCCAGTTAGATCAAACTAATCCATTTGCTGCCATTTATGCAGGGGGAAATAACAAATTTGTGCAACGACAGTTCCAGTTTACTACTGGTGTTGATGCTGATTTGAAAGGGATTTTGAATGGACTTACCTTTAGCACCACTATGGGGGTCGATTACCTGAACAGCTACAATCAAGGGTATCGAAATGGTTATGCAACTTACCAGCCCAACTGGACTACTTATTCGGGCACCACATTAATTGGCAGCCTGACCCGCTGGGGAGAAGATACGAAAACCGGCGTTCAGAATATTGCAGATAGTTATTACCGGCAGACCATTTCCCTCTCTGGGCAGTTTAACTACAATACCACAATCCGTAGCAATCATCATATTTCCGCGATACTCCTTGCAGCAGCGTACCGTCAATCGCAATCCGAAGTTTATCAGCCCACGACAAATTCTAATTTAGGGTTGCAATTGAATTATGATTTTAGTCATAAATATTTTGCTGAACTTACCGGCGCCCTGGTACGCTCGCCCAAAATGCCGCCTGGAAACAGGATTGCGCTTTCGCCGGCAGCATCTATTGGATGGCATATTGGCGAGGAGCCCTTTTTGAAAAAAGTTTCATTCATTAATGAGCTAACATTAACCGCGTCGGCAGGGATTTTAAATACCGATCTTGATTTCGACGAGTATTTCGCATACCAGAGTATCTATACAGCCACAGGTGGTAACTGGTATGGCTGGAATGATGGTACAGGTACACAGTCTACAGATTCCCGCCGTGGGTCCAACATGGATTTAACTTTTGCTAAAAGAAAAGAAATCAGTATTGGAATAAAGGCAGGGATGTTCAAAAATCAGTTTAATTTCGGAGCAAATGTTTTTAGAAATAACATTACCGGGATTATCGGTCAAATTAACGTCCTTTATCCGAGCTATTTCACTACCGGATTCCCGAGTTCATCTTTTGTTCCTTACAGCAATTATAATAGTGACCAGCGTACAGGTTTGGATTTTTACTTAAATTTCAACAAACGCATTGGGGCTGTTGACTGGACTTTGGGAATCTCTGGGACATATTATACAACCAAAGCAACTAAACGGGCCGATTTGTTAACTTATGAGAATAGCTATCAATACCGTGCAGGCAAACCACTTGATGCCATTTGGGGATTAAAAAGCGATGGTTTTTATATGGATGCCAGCGAAGTGGCTGCCGCCGATGGAATCAATGGCGCGAAACCCGCATTCGGATCTGCACTGGTTCCCGGGGATATCAAATATATTGATCAAAACGGAGATAAAATTATTGACGACAAGGATCAGGTATATCTGGGGCGTGGCGGCTGGTTCGGTGCGCCATTTACAGCAGGATTGAACCTAACTGCCAAATGGAAAAACTTTACTCTGTTTGTTTTGGGCACAGGCCGTTTCGCAGGAAGTGCCATGAAAAGCGATAACTATTTCTGGGTAAACGGAAGTGACAAATATTCGGCAGTTGTGCGCGATAGATGGACACCGCAAACTAAAAACACGGCAACCTTTCCGCGACTAACCACCTCAAACGGTGATAATAATTTTAGGGCCTCTGATTTCTGGTTGTACAGCACTGATCGGTTTGATTTATCCAAAGTCCAGATTTCATACACCATCTCCGATAAGCTGTTTAAAAGTAAAGTATTGAAAGAACTTGGTCTATATGTGGCCGGGTTTAATCTTTTGACAATTGCAAAAGAAAGGGAAATACTTGAGCTGAATTTAGGGGGGGCTCCGCAAACAAGGTTATACAACCTGGGTGTGAAGGCAATGTTTTAATTGAATATTAGATTAGAAAAGATGAACAGAATATTAATAGGATTTATAGTTGTCGTGGTGATGCTCTCGGGATGTAAAAAGTTTACAGATCCCGCTCCACAAAATAATGGGGATTTTGAGAACATATATACAGAACCTGCCCTTGCCCATGGGTTATTGCTAAATGGCTATACCCGGCTCCCATCAAATGGCTGGTCGTTTAATGACGTTGCTACAGATGATGCGGTAAGTAATGATATCAATAATAATTTCAGGAAAATGGCCACCGGACAATGGTCGGCTGCCTTTAATCCCCTAGATCAATGGACAAATGCAAGGGCGGGTATTCAGTATATCAACTTATTTCTGGCCGAAGCAGATAAGGTACTCTGGGATTCAAAAGACCCGGTGCTGAGCCGGATGTTTAACGACAGGCAAAAAGGGGAAGCGTATGCTTTGAGGGCCTACCTGATGTCGTATATGCTACAGGCGCATGCAGGTAAAGTAGGCGGCACTTTATACGGCTTCCCGCTGGTACTCGAACCCGAAACGCCAGCCTCTAATTTTAACCAGCCAAGGGCTACATTTGATGCCTGTATGAAACAGATTTATGGTGATTTGGATAAAGCCGAACAATTGCTTCCCTTAGATTATGCAGATATCAGCAGCACCAGCCAGATCCCAGCAAAATATGCAGGCGTTAATGTAGAAACCTATAACCGTGTTTTTGGCAAGTTTTTTAATCAGCGCATGACGGGCCGTATTTCAAAAGCCATCCGTGCCAGAGTGGCACTAATGGGGGCAAGCCCGGCTTTCAGTACCGGTAATTCTACCTCATGGGCCGATGCCGCCGGCTACGCAGCGCAAGTACTTGCATTGAATAATTGGCTCGCTAATTTAGACCAAAATGGTGTTACCTGGTACGATAACAAGTCAGAAATTGATGCGTTGGCCTCGGGCGCAAGCCCCAGGGAAGTGCTTTGGCGTACAAATGTCGGCTCAAATAGTGATTTGGAAGCTGCCAACTACCCGCCAACCCTCTCTGGCCAGGGCCGCATAAACCCCACCCAAAACTTAGTCAATGCTTTTCCGATGCAAAACGGTTATCCTATTACTAACAGCCCACAAAGTGGTTATAATCCTGCTGCCCCATTTACAGGCCGAGATCCACGGTTGGCAAAATTTATAGTTTATAATGGAAACACAATCGGGCCAACGAGTAAAGTGATTAACACCACAACAGATGTGGCGACCAATGATGATGGATTAAATAGAAAAGAAGTTTCTACACGTACCGGTTACTACATGAAAAAATTGCTAAGGCAGGACGTTAGCCGTACGCCAACTGTAAATAATCAGAAGCATTACAGGCCACATATCCGCTACACGGAAATCTTCCTGATTTACGCCGAGGCAGCAAATGAGGCGTGGGGTCCAACAGCCAATGGCGGCAATCCTTATTCTGCCTATGACATCATTAAAGCTATCCGCGCCAGGGCTGGTGTTGGGACTACAAATGGGGATGCCTACCTCGAATCGATCAAAGGAGACAAAGATGCTATGCGGACATTGATTAGAAATGAACGTAGGTTGGAATTGGCTTTTGAAGGATTTCGTTTCTGGGATCTTCGCAGATGGAACGCAGCATTGACCGAACCGGTGAAAGGGTTGAGCATCTCGCTGGGAGTCTATCAGGAAATCAATGTAGAGGCAAGAAGCTATCAGGAGTACATGAGATTCGGCCCCATTCCATACAGTGAAATACTAAAGTACAATGCTTTGCAACAAAATACAGGATGGTAATATTCATTCACAATAAAAAATAACATAATGAAAAATAAAGTATATCTTTTACTTGCGCTCGTTTTAACACTTAGCGCCTGCAAAAACGAAGAGTGGGCATTTCCTGATAATGAGGTTCAAACCGTTTATTTTGCCTATCAGGGGCCCATTCGGACCATCACTATGGGCGATGATATTTTTGATACTTCACTGGATAACCAACACAGGCTGCGGATTATGGGTACGGTTGGCGGAGTTTACGCCAATAAGGAAGATATTACCATTGGCATCAGTGTAGACAATTCACTAACCCAGGGATTATCTTATCCATCGCCTTACAGTGGCGTTATAAGGCCTATGCCGGCGAACTACTATACGCTTGCAGCCAACAAAATTGTCATCCCAAAAGGAAGCCTTACCGGTGGGGTGGATGTGCAGCTAACTGAGGCTTTTTTTGCTGACCCACTGTCCGTCAATACCACTTATGTGATCCCTTTAACGATGATGAGCGCTGATCAAAACAAAAAAATACTGCCCGAGAAAAAATACACCCTGTATGCGGTAAGGTATATCAATACCTGGCAGGGCTTCTACCTTCGCAGAGGTAAGGATGTGATTACTGGCAAAAACGGTAATACCTTACTCAATCAAACCATAACCCGCCACATGAAGTATGTGGAGAATGATGAAGTCAACAAAGTCAATACGCGTTCGCTAACCCAAGCAGAGTTTCCTGTCACCTTTAAAGTAGCAGGGGGAACCAGCATCAACCGTACCCTTTTGCTAACTTTTGATAATAGCGGAAGCTGTACCGTTACAGCAGCCGACGCTAGTTTTACCGCGAGCGGTACGGGTAAATTTGTTAAAGCAGGCGAGAAAAATAGTTGGGGTAGCCAGGATCGGGATGCACTTTACCTGAATTATCAGATAGATTTAAGTGATAGAACAGTGAGTAGCCAGGATACGCTAGTCATGCGCGACCGTGGGGTGAAGGCAGAATCCTTTACTCCGATCAGGTAATTAATAATTAATCAAACAATCGCGAAATGAAAAGATTATACAAAATAGCATTTGGCCTGGCTGGGGGAATTTTACTTGCCTCGTGCCACAAATATGAAGCCCTTGAATTTCAGGTGGCTAAGCCCACAAGTTTTGCCGACCAGGAGCAGATCGATGCCTATAAGCCATTAAAAACATATATTGATAGAACGGCAAACCCTAACTTTAAATTCGGTGCAGGAGCGGGTTTGCAAGCCTATCTCTCCAAAGGCGTAATTTATCGGCTGATCAACAGTAATTTTGATGAAATCACGCTTGGTTACGAAATGAAACATAGTGCGGTAGTACAGGCTGATGGAAGCTTGGCTTTAACCAATGTTAAAAGCCTATTGGAAACCGCATCCAAAGCTGGTATCACCGTATTTGGCCATACCCTCGCCTGGCATGCCAACCAAAATGCAACCTATTTAAAAGGATTGATCGCCCCTGTGGTGATTCCTTCAAGCGGTGGGCCTAGCTGGGATCTGGTAATCGGTGCTGATTTTGAAACAGATAATACCTCAGTTTATCAATCCAACACAAACGCTGTATCTTCTTTTACTGCTGCCGGCGAAGGTTTTAATGGTACAGGGCGAGCTTTGAAAATTAGCAATTCCGCTGTTAGAACCAACGATTATGATGCACAGCTATTCCTTAAGTTTCCAGCAGTAGCGGTGGGAGAGCGGTATGAGCTCAAAATGAATGTGCGTTCAGACCTCGCGGCATCTTACCCTACACAGGCCCACATTACGCCCGGGGCATATAAATTTTACGATTTTTTTGGCACCATTTCATCCACACCAACCTGGACAACCTATACCAAGGAAATAACTGTTACCGCAGACATGGCAACGAGCGGTGCGCTTGCTTTTAATCTTGGGAAAACAGCCACGAGTTTCTATTTCGATAACATTACCCTGAAAAAATACAATCCGCTTGGTGGAAGCACGATTGTGGAAAAGACTGCCGAGCAAAAAAAGGTCATTTTAACCACTGCGTTAGAGACCTGGATTAAAGGCATGGTTTCTGCTTCAAAGGACTATGTTAAGGCCTGGGATGTAGTAAACGAGCCGATGGATGATACGAAACCAGCTCAGCTAAAAACTGCTGCCGGCCGTACTTCCATTGCAGCTGACGAGTTTTTTTGGCAAGACTACCTGGGCAAAGATTATGCCCTGCAAGCATTTCAATTTGCCAGGCAGTATGGTAATGCTGACGACATTCATTTTATCAACGATTATAACTTGGAATCCAATATCGATAAATGCAAAGGATTAATCGATTATGTAAAGTACCTGGAGGGTAAAGGTGCCAAAATAGATGGCATTGGCACCCAGATGCATATCATTGCAACTGCTGATAAAGCTAAGATCGAAGAAATGTTTAAATTACTGGCCGCAACCGGCAAACTGATCAAAATATCGGAGCTGGATATGGGCTTTGCAGGTAATGTCAAAACTGCGCAGGCAACGGCCGAGCAATACGCAGCTCAGTCTGAGATGTACAAATATGTAATCAAGAAATATTTTGAACTCATCCCGGCAGCCCAAAGATATGGCATTACCATATGGGCACCTCAGGATAGTCCGGCAAGTTCAAGTTGGCGCGCTGGAGAGCCAATCGGTTTGTGGACAGAAGGTTTTGTGAGAAAACCGGCCTATGTTGGCGCAGCCGACGGACTGAGAAACAAATAAAAAACAATATGCTTTAAAGCCAGGGATATCGATTAAGGTTGTTCCTGGCTTTTTTAGTTAGTCACCTGGTGAATTGAAAATGAGAGGCCTGGTTACATTGTAGCCGTTGTTTCTGTAGTTCAGAGGCTTATTCTGACAGTTGCTTTCTGCTAGCCCCTTAAAAAGATTAATATAGTTATGCAATCGATTGTTTTTATCGAAAGTAAGTAATATATTCGGTTAAGAATTACTCAGGCTATAGTTGCATGAGTATCGGCTCAAAACAACCAAATATTAAGGCTATAAATGATGTGTTTTTGTGAAAAAACCGGGGATAGGGCCGAGAGGCTTCCTAATTCTGTTAAAATTTTATATTGCTACATTTTCCAGACTTTGTAAGCATGAACATAAAACCCTACTTTGCGCTTTGTGCGTTGCTTCTGATTACCCTGCTTACTATCCAACACTCCTGTGCTGAGGTAAAACTCCCCCATCTGATCGGTAACCGAATGGTGTTGCAACGAAATACGAATTTAAAAATCTGGGGCTGGGCCAGTTCAAGTGAAAGGATTAAACTTTCCTTTAATAACAGCGTGTTTGAGACAGTTACCGGCACTGATGGCAAATGGTTGATCGCACTTCCCAAGATGAAAGCCGGGGGGCCCTATACCATGACCATCCAAGGGAAGAATTTGATTACGTTATCTGATATTCTAATTGGGGACGTATATTTCTGCGCAGGCCAGTCCAACATGGTATTGGCTATGGAAAGACTCAAAGAAAATTATCCTGATGAGGTCGAGCATGATAATTTTCCTCAAATCCGGAATTTTTTTGTACCAACAAAAGCCGAAGTGTCCAAAGCGGCTCTTGATCTGCCCAGCGGTGAGTGGAAGTTGGCATCCGGCAAAGCATTGCTTGAGTTTGGAGGCGTTACTTATTTTTTTGCCAAGAAACTTTATCAAAAGTACAAAATCCCAATTGGGATTATAAACTCCAGCGTGGGCGGAACGCCGATTGAAGCCTGGATGAGTATGGATGCATTTAAGGATTTTCCAAAGATAGCAGCGCAAATCGAAAAAATTAGGGATACTACCTATACCAGCAGCCTGAAATCATCCCTTGAGCCTAAACCTGGTAAAATAGCACAGGCATCCTATGTGCCAAAAACATGGCGTAAGTTCTGGATGCCAGGTTACTGGGCAGACCAGGGCGTGAGAAACTTGAATGGTATCCTATATTTTAAAAAAGAAATTAACGTTCCTGCAGAGATGGCCAGCAAGCCTGCAAAACTTTTTTTGGGGCGCATAATTGATGCAGATTCTGCTTTCGTGAATGGCGTGTTTGTGGGAAATATCACTTATCAGTATCCTCCCAGGAGATACAGTGTTCCAGCAAACCTGTTGAAACCAGGTAAGAATATCATTTTGGTAAAAGTTACCAATACAACAGGCAAAGGGGGATTTGTCCCCGATAAGAATTATTCGCTCCAGGTCGACGGGCAAATTTTTGATTTAAGGGGGGAATGGGATTATCAGGTGCATCAGGTATTTCCTAGACCGCCCTATACATCCCTCAATCAGCAAATTACCCAGCCAGTTGCAGCACAAAATTCCCCTACAGGACTTTACAATACCATGGTTGCACCCGCACTCAACTATAGCATTTGCGGCTTTTTATGGTACCAGGGAGAAACAAACTCAGGTAAAGCTAAAGAATACGCTAAGCTGCTGCCGGCATTAATAAACGATTGGAGAAGTAAATGGGGATTAGGCAATATTCCTTTTTTGTATGCCCAACTCCCCAATTATATGGAGGTAGACTATCTTCCGGGGGAGAGCGATTGGGCACAGCTTCGTCAGAGCCAATTCCAAACTTTAAAAGTAGTGAATACCGGGATGTCTGTAGGGCTTGGAGCCGGCGAATGGAATGATATTCATCCCCTTAATAAAAAACAAATTGGCGAGCGGTTGGCTTTGTGGGCCGAAAAACTAATTTATGGTGAAAATAACATAATTTACTCCGGACCGCTATATCGATCAGCAACCATCCAGGGCAAGCGCGTGATTTTAAATTTTGATCATGTTGGAAGTGGGCTAATTGCAAAAGGAGAACCCGAACTGTATCACTTTGCCATTGCTGGCGCCGATAAAAAATACCTTTGGGCCAGCGCTAAAATTGAAGGTAATACAGTAATTGTCTGGAATGATAGTATTTCCAGTCCGGCTGCTGTTCGGTACGCTTGGGCAGATAATCCCGAAGGGGCAAATTTGTATAACCGGGAGGGATTGCCGGCTGCACCCTTTGAAGCGGAAATAAAATAACCTGGCCCAGGCCTGTTACCTGTATTTACACGAAATCAATATAAACCATTGGTGTACCAAGCTGAGTTATGCGGTTGCTACACCAATACAATTGCAACAAAGCTACTAATGCGCGAATGTATGTTATGATGTTAAAAAGATTATCAAGTAAAGTGGCAATTTCCTTTGTGGCAATATGGTCACTCACCTGCAATATCGTAAGCGGGCAAAATAAACCTAACTTCATTACCCTCAACACTAAAAATGGTCTTTCTTCAAATACCGTGAATACAATCCTGCAAGACCATAACGGATTGGTCTGGTTTGGTACTAATGATGGCCTGAATAAATTTGACGGCACCAATTTTACCGTATATACCAATAAGAGTGGTGATAGCACGAGTATTCCTTCTAATAGTATCTCTGCACTTTTAGAAGATCGCAAGGGTAGGCTTTGGATTGGCACAAGTGGTGGAGGGCTCGCTTTATATGATGCTAAACAAAATAAATTTAAATCTTTTGTAGGAGAGGGTATCCCGAATCGTAACACCCCATTTAATGTGTTAACCCTCTATGAAGATAAAACCGGAAATATTTGGGTAGGTACTTTTGGGGGGTACAGGGTTATCAATACCAAAACGTTTAAGGTAAGGAATGTTGGGATCAATGCATTAATGGGCAGTGGTTCCAGTGTGCTTTCATTTCATCAAGGGAGCGGCAATAAGTTATGGATTGGTACCAACCTCGGGCTTTTGTCACTTGATTTAAGCAGCGGTACAACCGAAAAGTTTATTCACAATCCGGCTGACCAGTCAAGTCTCAGCAATAATTTTATCAAAACCATTGTGCAGGACGAGAAAGGACGGATATTTTTTGGAACCTATAATGGCTTGAACATGTTGTTGGCTGACGGGAAACATTTCAAATCATTTTTGCAGCCCAATGATAAACTGTTTTCTGATGATATCATTTATTCAGCTAGATTACAAAAAGGAGGTAAATTATGGTTGGGGACAGAAGACGGGGTTTCAATTTTTGATACCGGAACTGAGACCTTCTCCATGATTCGCCCTAACAGGCGGGAATCCTTTGGCCTTAGCCATAAGTCTGTAAGAAGTATTTGTATGGCTAATAATGGGATTGTCTGGCTTGGCACCTACCAGGGTGGGGTAAATAAGTTTGATCCCAATTTGGCGCTCTTTAACCTCAAGCGCAGCAGCCCTTTCGATCCCAAGGGACTTTCCTCACCCATTGTCACCTCCTTTGCAGAATACTCAAAAAGAAAAATTTTCGTGGGAACAGATGGGGGAGGCTTACACCTTTTCGATCACGACGATGGGATATTTGAGCATATTGACATCAAGAGTAAAATTGATTTTTCCCGAAATCCATTGGCCATACTTACACTAACCCTTGATTCTCGGGGTACACTATGGGTGGGAACCTACCAACATGGATTGTTTGCGTACAATCCAGGCACCAAAACTTACAAGCAGTTCCTGGCCGGCCCGATGGCTACTGATCTTAGCCAAAATGAAATTTTTGCCATCAAGGAAGACAGTAAAGGTTTGATATGGATTGGAACAAACGGAACCGGTGTTGATGTATTTGATTATAAAACCAATTCATTTACCAGCTATGGCACCCATTCACTGCCGCCCATGATCCTCCCAAGCAATGGTTTCATTCGCGCTATCGTCGAAGACCCTGATGGGAATATGTGGATGGCATCCAGTGGAACTGGAATAGCCGTATTTGAGCGTGGTAAGAAAAAATTTGCAACATACAGGAAATCAAATAGTGGGCTTTCTAATGATGTGGTATTGAGTTTATTATGTGATAGTAAAGGGAATATTTGGGCTGGAACCGACGGTGCTGGCATCGATTGTTTCAACCGTCGAACCGGAAAATTTACCAATTTTAACGAAGCGAATGGATTGTCTAATGCCATTGTTTATAAAATACTGGAAGGCAGGGATGGACTGATTTGGTTTAGTACCGATAACGGCATCAGTTGCCTTAATCCTGAAACAAAAAAAATAAAAAACTTTGGGCGTCCCAACGGGATGCAAGACAGTCCTTTTATTCTCGGTTCTGGGATTAGCACTTCAACTGGAGAACTTTATTTCGGCGGGCAAGACGGATTCAACTATTTTAATCCGCTTGAATTACCCACCAATAATGTGGTCCCAAGGGTATTGCTGACCGAATTAAAAGTTGCCAATACTCTTGTACTTCCTAGTGAAAAATCACCTATTCAGGAGCAAATCAGTTTAGCAAAAGAAATTAAACTCAGTTATGGGCAAAATTTTTCAATTGGTTATGTGGCGTTGAATTATACCGCACCGCAACAAAACCACTATTCCTACCGCCTTGTTGGTTTGGATCATAATTGGAATGAAGTAGGGAAAGAAAAAACAGCATATTATACCAATCTAGACCCCGGAGATTATGTTTTTCAGGTTAGGGCAAGTAACAACGATGGGGTGTGGAGTGATAAAATTACATCGATTGCAATACACGTACAACCTCCCTTATGGAGAACAACTTACGCCTATGTTTTTTATGTGGTCTTAATCGGCGCAATTCTATTTGCCATCAGGCAACGGGGAATTCAACGTATTAAACAGCAGCTTGCTATAGAACAAGCTCAAATTAACGCTGAAGAGAAGGTGCTTCAGCAGCGCAGAGACGCTGAACGGGCACATGCACTGGATATACAAAAGATCAAGTTCCTTACTAACCTAAGCCATGAATTTAGAACACCGATTTCCTTGATTTTAGCGCCCGTTGACAAGCTGCTTGCCGTTAAACAAGAACCTGCTGTTGCCGGTCAGGTAAAGATGATCCGTAGAAATGCCCGAAGGCTGCTGAATTTGGTAAATCAACTGCTCGATTTTAGGAAAATGGAAGAACAGGAATTGAAATTGAATCTGAGCGAAGCTAACCTCATTACTTTTATCACTGAAGCCGCGGAGGCATTTCAGGATCTTTCAGAACGCAAGAAAATTTCACTTCGCATTAACAGTGAAATTAAAAGTCTGAAAACGCATTTTGATCAGGACAAAATGGAAAGGATTATATTTAATCTGCTTTCTAATGCATTTAAATTTACAGAAGAAGGCGGAGAAGTATGTCTGAATATGTTCATCGGAAATGCTGCCGATCAGATTAAACCTCTATTTTGTATTGAGGTTTCAGATACGGGTATAGGCATAGCAAATCAAAGTAAAGATAAAGTGTTCGACCGATTTTTTATGGATAACAATGTAAGTTCCATTTTAAATCAAGGTAGTGGAATCGGACTATCGATTGTTAGGGAATTTGTAGAACTACATGGCGGACAAATTAGTGTGGAGAGTGAACTAGGACGGGGAACCGCGTTTTTGGTTTCGCTGCCATTTGAGGTAGCCACTGCTGAGGATATCCAGGAGTCGGACGATTCCGTTACTGGTGTGACAAACGAACAATCCGATGAGTCGGCTCTCGAGCCGATACCTGCTGAGGTCAGGATACCTACAATCCTGCTGGTTGAAGATAATGAGGAATTCAGGTTTTACCTAAAAGATAGCTTACAGCCTTTCTATCAGATTATAGAAGCGGCTAATGGTAAAGAAGGATGGCAAAAAATGCTTTCCGGACACCCGCAACTAGTTGTTACCGACGTTAGCATGCCGGAAATGAATGGCATTGAGCTCAGCCAGAAAATAAAGGCAGACAAAAGAACAAGTCATATCCCGGTAATTCTTTTGACTGCAATTAGTGGTGAAGATGAGCAGATTAAGGGCTTGAAGTCGGGCGCCAACGATTACCTCACCAAACCTTTTAATTTCGGGATTCTCCATGCAAAAATTGAGAATTTATTACTGTTTAACCGCTCGGTAAAAAACGCCTATTCTAAACAAGTGAAGGTACAGGCTAAAGAAATCGAAATTGAGTCGAGTGAGGTTAAATTGTTGAACAAAATCGTACAATATATCGATGAAAAACTAAATAATCCAGAGCTCTCGGTAGAAGAGCTTAGCAGGCATGTCGGTATGAGCCGAGGTTCTCTCTACCATAAATTACTTGAAATTACCGGTCTGACGCCAATCGAATACATTAGATCGGTAAAGCTGGAAAGGGCGGTGGAGTTCCTGGAGAAAAGCGATTATAATGTTGCACAGATTGCTTACATGACGGGTTTTGGGACCCCAAGCTATTTTTCGAAACTTTTTAAAGCTCAGTTTAATATGCTCCCCTCTGAATATATTAATGCAAAACGAAAAGATAAACGCGAGGTTTTAAAAGCTGTCTGATTATTTTTTATTTACAAACAAACATTTCCCGCATGCTTGTGAACCGAGGCAAATATAAATTATACTAGCACTTTGCTGGTTTAATCAGCTGAATCACTTATCGAAAAACAGCTAATTTTATCTGGACTATCGGCAATGAATTCTGCCAGCTTGAGGAGTTCATACGAAATAACCCCGTAGATCGTGCATCTGCGAGGCTATTTGTCAAGCTAGTTTAATTTATGCCAATTTCCAACAATCAAGATCAATAGAACATCCTTCTATTATAAAGATGAATTAGAAGTCGCATAGAGTAGTGTTGTCAGGTTAAATATTTCTGATATAAATTTATTTAGCTGTAAATGACCAAAAATCGATATTTACTTCAGGTTTATTTGCCCCTTTAATCGTTAGGAAAAGATCATGTTTTCCTGTCGCGCCATCAACCTTGCAGCTTACTTCTTTCCAGGCCTGCCCTTGCCCGGTGTTGGGCACAGCCAGTGTTCCAATTAGTTTTCCGGTAGGGCTACCCAACCGGAGTTCAATTTTATTGTCTTTTCCCATACACGCCACAGCAGCAGAAAATTTTTTTGCGCCTTTGCCAAAATCTACCCCTCTAACCTTAATCCAGTCTCCATCTTTGATATTTGTTACATTTAACCCCCCTTTGCTGCAGGTTTCAGTTTTAACCCCTATTTGATCATTCATGGTTTCGGCTTCTACCCGGGTATAGGGATTTAATCCATCCACCTGTGGCACGCCGTCCGGGGTGTAGGTTACCTGTTCGATGCTGCCATCTGACTTATAGTTAAGTACTTCAACAGCCAGATTTCGTTTAAATTCAGTAGGGATACCTAATTTGTATGCAACAGCCCGGTTGTGGTACGCATGGTACCACTGGCCTTTAAACTCAAAGATGCCCTGATGGTTATTGTTGTTATTCTTGGGAGGCTGGGCGGAAACAATTCCCCCGTAAGTAAAGCCAGTGGTCGGACTTTTACTCATCAAATAGTCGATGCGCATTTGAGCTTTCGGATTGGTTGAGTATGAAAAATAATAGATACCATTGCGTTTATGCATCCAGGAGGCCTCAAAAAATGCGGGCGCGGTAATTGAGGTCGCAGGACCATCTACACTAATCATGTCCCGGTTTAGTTTAATTACCCGGACATTGCTATCGCCGTTGCCGCCAAAGTACATATACGCCTGGCCATCATCGTCAATAAAAGTCATCGGGTCGAATAGCCACATATTCGGGGCGGGAAGTACACCCGGCGTTTGGGTTTCAACCAGTTTTTTTCCTATTGGATCTTTAAACGGGCCGATCGGACTGCCAGAGGTAGCTACGCCTATGCCATTGCCACCATTTCCAAAGTACAGAAAAATTTTGCCATCGCGGGCGATTACTGACGGGGCCCAGGTTCTTCCTGCCCAGGCTGCATCCCTTGGCGCTTCAAATACAACCCCGTGATCCGTCCAATTTTTCATATCGCTGCTTGAAACACAAACGATCGATTTCATTTTGTAGCCACTGTCTTTGTCATAGCTGTTTTCATCATCATTTGAAGCGTAGAGATAGATCCTGCCATTATAAACAAGGGTGCCTGGGTCAGCCAAATGGCGGTAGCCAACAATAATCTCATCGGCAAAACTGCTTTGCGCAGTGATAAAAACTAAAAAAAAAGTGCAGAAACTGAAAATGGATTTGATGCTCATAAAAAGTAAATTAGGTTAGTTTTAATATACTGCTAAAGTACCAAGATCATTTTCGCACAACTAGTTAATTTCGTCAATTTTACTAGCACATTTGGTTATTTTAGTTATTTTTTGGAGCAGAATGGGTTGAAATAAAAACATTTGTCACATATATTTAAACAAAACTGGGCATAGATCTATATAATTTCTGGATAGTTTTGGATAACTCATCATACAATTCAAATTGAATACTGCCTACGCGCTATGAAGAATTTTAGACTATTTAAACTCTCGCTGCTTTTTTTGCTACCTACCGTGTATGTTCACGCGCAACAGGCTGAAAATCCAATCATTTTCGCCGATGTACCTGATCCTTCGATGATCAGAGTAGGCAAGGCGTATTATATGAGCAGCACAACCATGCACATGAATCCGGGTGTACCAATTATGAAATCCACTGATTTGACAAATTGGAAAATTGTAAGTTATGCTTATGATACTCTCGGAAATGCAGACGAACTAACTTTATCCAACGGAAAGTGGGATTACGGACGCGGGTCGTGGGCCAGCAGCCTTCGTTTCCATAAGGGGGTATACTACCTGAGTACCTTTTCCGGCACTACAGGAAAAACCTATATCTACCGAACAAAGGATATCGAAAAGGGACCGTGGAAGCTTACAGCCTTTGCGCCTTCTTTACATGACCACTCCCTGTTTTTTGATGAAGGAAAAGCGTACATGGTTTACGGTGCTGGGAAAATCATGTTAGCTGAGTTAAAAGAAGATTTATCTGGAATAAAACCCGATGTGAAACCTGTAGTCATTATCGAAAACGCAAGCCTTGCGGCAGGCCCGGGTATTGGTTTGCCCGCCGAGGGATCTCAATTATCTAAAATTAAAGGCAAATATTATCTTTTTAATATTACCTGGCCACGAAATGGGATGCGTACGGTTGTGGTGCATCGTTCAGATCGACTCAGTGGGCCCTATGAAGGGCGAGTGGCACTTAAAGATAAAGGTGTTGCACAAGGTGGTTTAATCAGTACACCTAAAGGAAAATGGTTTGCTTATCTTTTCAGGGATTTTGGTTCCGTTGGCCGTATTCCTTATCTGGTACCGGTTAGCTGGGAAAATGAATGGCCGGTGTTTGGGATTCACAGTAAAGTTCCCGAAATACTCGAGCTTCCGGTTAGCAGGGGCTTAATCCCTGGTATTGTAGCGTCTGATGAATTTGATCGCAAGAAAGCTAGCCCTGTACTGCCGTTGGTGTGGCAATGGAACCACAATCCGGACAATACATACTGGTCGTTAACCAACCGAACTGGTTTTTTGCGCATAACTACTTCCAGATTAGATACCAATATTCTTTTGGCACGCAATACCTTAACCCAACGCACCATCGGCCCTAAATCGACAGCTATCACCTCCGTTGATATCTCCAATATGAAAACCGGAGATCGTGCTGGGTTGATGTTGCTTCAACGTCAATTTGGCTGGGTTGGTGTTAAACACATGGGAGAAAAAAAAACAGTTGTAATGGTTAGTGCCCAAAATGGCACTGTGAACGGTGAAGATGTTCCCGCAGGACAGCGCACCATATATCTCAAAGCAAGTTGCGATTTTGAGCAGCGAACAGATAGAGGCAACTTTTTTTATAGCCTCGACGGTAAAACGTGGAAGCCGATAGGAGAATCATTGCAAATGACCTACACGCTCCCCCATTTTATGGGTTACCGTTTCGCACTATTTAATTACGCAACCCAAGACAGCGGAGGATATGTTGATTTTGACTATTTCAGGATTCACTTAAAGTAAAATAATTTCTGCCTGTATCATTTTCAAACAGTGGCCGGAAATCTTCTAGGGTAATTACAACACTAAAAATTAAATATATTATGAAGAAAATGTTATTATCTTTTTTTAACCTGTGCTTGGTTTTGGGAATGGCAAATGCACAAAGCGGGCAGGCTCCTGCAGGATTTGATGAGGCAAATCCCGCCATTGCCCATGGTAAATTAGATACTGTCACCTACAGTTCTAAAACTGTTGGTGTAAAAAGACGCGCAGTTGTTTACCTGCCGCCAAACTATTCAAAGCTTAAAAAATATCCGGTGCTCTATCTCTTACATGGTATTGGTGGCGATGAGTTTGAGTGGCTAAATCAAGGCGGGCCAGAGCGCATACTCGATAATCTTTATGCACAAAAAAAAGTAAAAGAAATGATTGTAGTGTTGCCAAATGGAAGGGCGATGGCAGATGATCGTGCTTTTGGTAATATCATGGCAGCGGATAAAGTGGCTGCTTTTGCAACATTTGAACGCGATTTGATAGACGATTTGATTCCATTCATTGAAAAAAAATACCCTGCAGAAACGACCAGAGAATATAGGGCTATTGCAGGACTATCTATGGGGGGTGGGCAATCGTTGAATTTTGGACTGGGGAATTTAGATAAGTTTGCCTGGATAGGTGGATTTTCATCGGCGCCAAACACTAAAATTCCAGCTCAGTTATTACCTAACCCGGATGCCGCGAGAGATAAGATCAAATTGCTTTGGATTTCTTGCGGTGACCAAGACGGCCTTATAAAGATTAGCGAACGTACGCGCGATTATATGGTTGAAAACAAAATACCTCACATCTTCTACAAGGAACCGGGAAAACATGATTTTAAGGTTTGGAAAAATGACCTTTATCAATTTTCCCAGTTGGTATTTGCGCATAAATAACGGATACTTATCGATGGAAGTTTAACAACATTTAAATTTCCATCGATACTTTGGTATAAGTTAGAAAAAACGCCTTTGAGGTAGGTAAGCAATTTTATTTAACAAAGGGTTCAATCATTTCGATCGTTCCATCAGCGTTGTGTTTCAAGCCGGTTACTTTCACATTTCTGAGGTGTGTCTTGCCCGAAAGCTGGGTGTCATGAAAAAAAATATACCATTTTCCATTAATTTCTACAATAGAATGGTGGGTAGTCCAGCCTTGTACAGGGTTCATAAAAGTACCCTGATAAACAAATGGGCCATAAGGTTGCTCGCCAATAGCATAAGCCAGGTAATGGGTATCGCCGGTTGAATAAGTGAAATAATATTTGCCATTAAATTTGTGCATCCAGGCACCTTCAAAAAAACGGCTGTTGTGATCTTTAGTAAGCAATGGTTTACCTTGCTTATCTATAAGTTGAACATCCTTAATTTCGCCATCAAAAGATAGCATATTTGAGCTCATTTTCGCGACCTTAGCGCTCAACGCGGGCTCATTTTCTTTTTGTGAGTCGGTTTTAGATCCATTGGCATCATATTTTCCGTTGGACCAGCGCTGCAACTGCCCACCCCAAATCCCACCAAAGTACATGTAACTGGCTCCATCGGTATCCGTAAAGACTGCCGGATCGATACTAAAGCTTCCTTTAATGGGCCCTGGTTCAGCCTTGAAAGGTCCGGCTGGATTTTTTGAGGTAGCAACACCTATTCTAAATACATCAGATTTATCTTTGACTGGAAAATAGAGATAATAGTTTCCGTTTTTAAAGGCCGCATCGGGTGCCCAGAGTTGCCTGCCTGCCCATGGAATGTCTTTAATGCTTAATGCCACACCGTGATCGGTTACCTTGCCATTAATACTATCCATACTCAAAATGCGGTAATCTCTCATGTCAAAATGATCACCGCTATCGTTTTCGCGGGTGCCAGTTTCGATATCATGTGAAGGATAAATGTAAATTTTTCCGTTAAAAACATGTGCAGATGGGTCGGCAGTGTAAATGTTGGAGATAATTGGCTTGGAAAGATATCCAGGCTTTTTACTTGTACCGGCCTGTTCCTTTTCTGTTTTTTGGTTTGTTTGCTGACAATATGCGGTCACAGCCATTCCGATGATAGCAGTTAAAAGGGTTAATTTTTTTAAATCGTTAATCATGTGGTTTATTGGTTTGGTTAGGTTATTTTCTGATGCTTTTAATACTTTCTGGCGGGCCTAAATAGCTTGGTTTTAACCCGCCAAGATCCAGTACTAATTTTTGTAATACTATCCCTGGGGTAATCATCCAATATTTGATGGTATGTTTACCTGTTTTGTTAAAGGCAAGGGGAGTTTTGAATATTTTAATGTTGCGGGCCGCCGATTGCCCCCAGGCATATTCGGAAGCGTAGTCCACACTGATGTTAACCATTACTGGAATTTGGTCATCTAAAGAAACAGCAAACTTCAACCCGTCTTTCGCGGTGAAATCTATCGTGGGCGAGACAAAGGTATTCAGGCTAAAATTACCCGTTTGAGTTATAAAAATGTCGTATTCCAAATGTGGGGATCCTTCTCCGGGCTGTTGCACTGGCGCAGTCACAGGTATTGGGATTACTCCGCTCCTGGTTTTTCCGTAATTGGGGATGGTTTTCCAAAAAATAGGTCTGTTGTTCACAGCACTGCTATAACTTGTTGCTTCCATCGAGATATAGCCATTATCGCACAGAAACAAATTCGCGGGTAAATCTGCCGGTATAATGTTTTCGGTAGTTATTGGAAGAATAATACTCGAGCGATCACTACCGGAAATAACAATTTGGGTTTCTCTATTGCCTTTGGGCGCTTTGTTCCAATCAATGCTAATTCGGATTTTCTCGTCACCATCGAGCATTCCTTCTCTGCTACTTAACATCATAAAATCTGGAGCTTTAATTTTGTACTTCAGTCCATTTGCTCCTGTTTTAAAAATTTCGAAGGTATGTGATGTATTAGTCAGCGCTGAAAAATTGAAGCCTTGGGCTAACTTTGTTTTTCCCGTAAAGTGAAGTTCAGTGTTTTCTAGTACAATACCCAGGGAATTACCGCTGTTGTTTATGAGCACAGTTTTAGGGGAAATATTGCGATCAGGTTGCTGCCAGGAAGTGTATCCAATATGAGTTTGGTCCATCATGTGGTCCCATTTTCCTTCTGCCATTGTTTTGTTGTAGTAAGTACTGATTTCGGCATCCCGTTTAAAGAGAGAATCCACCTTACTGGCCAGACTATTGGTCGAAAATCTTCCTTGTTTGGCATATAATTTATTTTTAGCTACTGCCAAATACATTTCGTATAAATTAGCAACGGCTTCAATCGGATGAAGGACCAGTTGGTAATAGGCATTTCTTTGGTCATCGGTTAATTGTTTGTAGGTAGTGATGGCTTGTTGTTTGAGTGTAATGAAATCGCTACTTACCCGTTCGAACTCATTATAGTTGATCAGACTATAGGTTTGCTCATCAAGGAGCTCTGGTTTAATTCTGGCAGCGTATTTCAGGTAGGTATCTATGTGATCGGCGATTGCTGTGGCGTGTTCATTGCCAAACTGTTCAGCAGCCCAGTTAACTGTGTAGTCCATTAATTTATTGGCAGGGATGGCGTCAGGATTCCAAGCATAATCTAAAAAGAACTGAATCGGGAACTCCATAGGTTTTAAATCGCCGACGTTTACAATCCAAATCTGATTAGCATCATATTCATGTGCAAGGTGCATTTGTTCCCAGATTTTTTGAACTGGGTTGGTATTTACCCACTTGTAATTTCTCGGGCCACCCACATAATCGAAGTGATAATAAATTCCATAGCCACCCTTTCTGGGCTTCTCGCCTAACCGGGGCAATTTTCTGATGTTCCCCCAATTATCATCGCAAAGCAGTAAAGTTACATCATCGGGAACCCGCATGCCTTTGTCATAATAATCCTGAACTTCTTTGTACAGTGCCCAGATCTGTGGGGTTTGTGCCGCAGGTTTTTGAGTCACCTTTTCAATAATTTCGCGCTGGTCTTTTACAATTTTTTCTAGCAGGGCCGTTGCTGTGCTGCCCGACATGGGCTCATCACCATCCCCACGCATGCCAATAGTGATAATTTGTTCTTTACCATTCACTCTTTTTAGGCCGCTTTCCCAAAATGCACGTAACTGCACTGAATTTTGTTCATAGTTCCATTTGCCGCCTTTATATCGTTTCCATTCATCGTGTGCACGAGTCAAGGGTTCGTGATGCGAAGTCCCAATTACTATCCCATATTCATCAGCTAGGACAGGGTTGAGCGTATCGTCGTCATTAAATGCATTTCCCCACATAGCGGGCCAGAGGTAATTTCCTTTTAAGCGGAGAATTAATTCGAACACCTTTTCATAAAATTTATGGTTAAAGCCTCCAAATTCTTTTTTGCTCCATGCCGAAAGGGCAGGGGCTTCATCATTTAAAAATATTCCCCGATATTTTACTACAGGGGAAGAAATCACATGGCTCCCCCCAATAACATAAAGCGAATGACGTTTTTTTACCGGAACGTCAGCCCAGTAATGCCAAGGGGAAACGCCCATTTGAGCAGAAAGTTCATATACCCCATATATGGTTCCACGCTTATCGCTCCCGGCAATCACTAAAGCAGAATCAACGCCCTTTATTGGGCTTTTCACAACCTGAATTAATGTCGCCTCCCATTTTCCAACAATTTCAGAAACATTTAGATAGTGGTTGCGGACCATTTCATCAATGATTTGGCTTTTGCCAATGGTTCCAATGATGATGGGGAGCCTGCTTGTTTTGCTGGTTAAAAATATGGGCTCAGTTCCACTCACCATTTCAATGTCGTGCTGAAGATTTTTTGCCGCCCGTACCGCGCCGGGCCATTCGTTACCACTGACAATAATTGTGGGAACCTTACCTTGGCTCACAAGGGAGAAGCTTCCAGGCAAATAATTATTTACCGTAATCGCATTGAGGGTATTCGCTCGGACAATGATAACGCTGGAAAACAGTAAGATCAGTGTAAATAATTTGTTCATGATTTAGAATTTTGTGACTTTCCAATAGGCTTTTTTCGGTTTTAATTGCGTATCAAAGAGTAAAGGATAATTTTTACGGCCGGGTACCGGATAACTGTCCAGCCAAGTCCTACGATCTGAAATGTTCCAGAAGGTAACGTTGCTGATAACGTTTTTATAGTTTCTAAACACATTGAACACCATTTTGTATTTCGCCACCTGTCTGGCCTCGAGTTCAGTTGTGTAAGCATCGCTTTCATCGGGGCGTTTGCTGCGTTTATTTTTCTCCCATGGGTAAATAGAGATATCTAGTTCAGTAAACTGTATTTTAAGGCCTAGGGACGAATACCGCTCAATTGCAGAAACAAGTTCTTTTTCCGTCGGTTCATAGATCGACCAGTGTGCCTGCAGGCCAACACCATCTATGGGTACTCCTTTGTGTTTGAGGTTTTTAAGTAGCTTGTATACCCGTGCTGTTTTTTCGGGTCTTTCGGTGTTGTAATCGTTGTAAAAAAGCTTGGCCTCTGGATCGGCGGCGTGGGCATATTCAAAAGCTTTAGCGATAAAATCTTCACCGCAGATTTGAAACCATTTTGAGTTTCGTAAATATTGGGTGGAATCGTCATCAATGGCCTCATTTACCACGTCCCATGCATATATTTTCCCCTTGTATCGTCCTACAACAGCATCTATATGAGCCTTTAACCGTTGTAATAATATTGCTTTACTTACCTCTTTTCCATCTTTACCCGTAAAAAACCAAGAAGGTGTCTGTTCGTGCCAGCATAAGTTATGTCCGCGTACTTTGATGTTATTTTTCTCTGCAAAGCTGATTATAGAATCGGCTTCCCGCCAGTTAAATTTCCCTTCTTCAGGCTGCATGCGCTCCATTTTCATGTCGTTTTCCGCGGTGATACTGTTAAAATGCTTTTTAATCAATGCACTTTCTTCTCCGCTGAGATTGCCTCTACCCACCGCAACACCGATTGGGAAGTAATCTTTGTAAAAATCTTTTAAACCCCTGGTATCTGCTTGATTATCGGAAGAAAACTGGCTGGTTTTACATCCTCCAAAGCTCAGTATTAAGGATAGAAATAAGCTATAGCTTAAAAATATATTTTTGGTACTCATTATATCTTGATCAATTTTGAAAAGCTTGGGTTATCTGCTTATTTTTTGCCAAGTAAGCTCAGCATCTTTTCCCCATACCTTTTACCCAATATCCGGTAACCTTCGGCAGAGAAATGCAGGTTATCTGGGCCATCAGGGCAGCTCGCAGAAGAAATGACATGCGCATTTGTAATTGCTTGTGGTAAGGTTGCAATAATGTTGTTCATACTTGCACAAACGCCTCCTTGATCGGCATTGACAACCTCGCCAGCAAGTAGCGGGGTCTTCTCAGGTTTTAGTTCCAGGTCTTTCAAAAGGGTCTCATATATATGCTTTACTTTTTCAGGCCATGCTTTATCACCGGTATTGGATTCTCCCTGGTGCAGCAATATTCCCTTGATTACACCGACTCGCTTTGCAATTTTGGCCATTTCTACCAAGCGGGCATAGGGGTTTCCTCCATATTCGGCTAATATGCCCTTCATCCAGTCTGGTGCTGTTGCGGTGTAGGTCTGGCAATTTTCTTTGTCGAACAGTTCAATTTTACATCCTCCCACAGCAACATTGATTACACCAATTTTAATGTTTTTGGGCAGATTGGCAACGAGCGTCCGACCGAAATAATCTACCGGGCCTAAGCCGGTTTTACATCGGGCTAATGGGGGAACGGCGGTATACCAGTTGCCTTTCGTACGGTTTAAACTTGCGCAATCAACAGCTTCCAATATTTGAAACCGTTGATTTACTTTTGTAGTATCCTGCGCTTCGAATCTGGCGGCGCCTTCCATGTTCGATTGTCCAAAACATAGAAAGATATAAAAATTTGGATCCTGTGAAAATGACGGGATACTGATTAGCAGCAAAGCTGCGCAAAAAAAGATGGAACGTAGTTTAGTCATATTTGGTTATTATTAATGGTAACTGATTAGGATGTTTTTGCATCCGGTAACAGGCTTTTTTAGGGTTACACACCTGCTTCAATCATCAACCTGCTAGAAGTTTAAAATCTGGTAACCTCATAGTATGCTTTTTTAGGTTGTAAATCCGTATCAAATAGCAATGGAAAGTTTTTTCTACCCCTACCGTCAAGCCAGCTATACCGATCCGACAGGTTCCAAAACGTGACTCCAGTAATTTGCTCTTTATGTTTTCGGAATACCTCAAAAATCATCTGATACTTTTCCAGTTGCCGCTGCTCCATTTCTGGAGTAAAAGCAATTGCATTGACTCCTTTTTCACCGGTGATTAGCTGGCCACCCTGCCTTCCTGAATATACAGAGACATCGAGTTCGGTAAACTGGACTTGAAGACCCAGGGATGAAAATAACTCAATTGATTTTTCGAGCTCCGATCGGCTAGGGTTATCGATTGACCAATGAGCCTGTAATCCAACGCCGTGGATGGGAACACCTTTGGCCAACAGGTTTTTAAGCATCTTGTATATCTTATCCCGTTTTACAGGATTTTCCGTATTATAATCGTTATAAAACAAAACGGCTTTTGGATCTGCCGCATGTGCATACCGAAAGGACTGCTCGATAAAATCCGCCCCAGCGATGTTATGCAATGGAGATTTGCGGAAAGTGCTGCTGTCGTCGGCAATGGCCTCATTCACCACATCCCAGGCATAAACTTTTCCGCGGTACCGAGATACCACCCTATTAATATGGTTTTTGATTCTGGAAAGTAAGACTTCTTTCGGAACTGGGTTCCCGATAGAGTCTTTAAAGAGCCATCTTGGGGTTTGCGCGTGCCATACCAGGCAGTGTCCCCGGACTTTTATTTTATGATCTAATCCAAATTGAACAATGGAGTCTGCCATTTTCCAGAAAAATCTGTTTTCATATGGATGGATAGGCCCCATTTTCATGGCATTTTCTGCAGTAATTGAGTTGAAATGTGTTAAGATCAATGATTTCTCTTGATTTTGGAGGTCGCTTGGCTTTACAGCAACCCCTACGGGGAAATAGTCTTTGTAGTAGTCTTTCAATCCGTCAGCCCTTTTATATGCAATCAGAGGTAGGGCTGCAAGGGAAAGGCATAAAGAAATGTTTCGTAATTTGTTCAGCTTCGGGCTCATTTGTTAGTTGATGATTACAAAGCTAAATTATCTGTATTGCTGTTATCGGGATAGCTTGTTTCATCATTTTTATAGCACATTTGAATAACTGAAGAATAGAGCCTGTGGGTTTTGTTGCATAATGAATGATCTAAAATATTGACTGTTAATATGTTTTAGGTATGGGAGGATTTTGTTTGTAGTCAATCCACTACCAAATGGCTTGGTCGTGGATTGTGGAATCTCCTGACTATATTCAATCGACAACGAAGTTTAGTTAATCATCCCCATTGTTTCTCCCACTTTTTTAAGCGTTATTTGTTTGTCCTTTTTGCTCCTGGTTTTGCCTTTCCATCTGTAATTTTGGAAATCGGGCACTCTTTTTTTTGCAATTTCAGCAGCCGTCCGACTATTTTCCTACTATAGCTTATCCTCAACCCGATAGTGAAAACACGTACAATAATTTCTTTTTCCTTTACTATCCCTTAATCTTATCCTTGAAAACTTTGTCAAAATTTACTATCGCTTCGCAATGCCCGAATAAGGTCGAAGATCCACGCTTAACTCTAGCGATGAAAGCTAATCGATATACCCAATGTCAGCTAACTAAAACAAACTGACTAATGCTAAAATTAGTTGCTACCAAATGCTGGCATTTAATTTCAATTGAATCTAGCAGCAGCAGCAGTATTCTTAAAGCCTAGGAAGGATGTTATATTTGTGGGCGCAAATCAAAAGATCTGAACTAGAACGTATTCAGTTTATACCGCCTAACAAATGAATACTGAGGTCTAATTTGTCGAATAAATATGCAGATAGTCATTAAGAACAAAATTCAGGGGAATAAGACCTTAAAAGTATCACCATTTAAAAAGGAAGTGCGCGTAACGGCACCCCATAAGCATAATAGCTATTTTGAAATTATCTACCTTTCCAGGGGAAACGGCTTCCATTATATAGATTCGCAGTGTTTTGAGATCTCTCAGAACAGTGTTTTCTTTGTAAGAAAGGAACAGATACATCACTGGGAATTGACTTCAGAACCAGAAGGCTATGTGGCTATCATTAAGAAAGGCTTTATTGATCAGAGCCTCGACAGAGAAATCAGAACTCTGTTGCTGCAATTGAGCAGAAATGCCGTTTTGCAGTTAAAAGATACTTCATCCATCAATAAGATTTTTGAGTTACTCGTAAAAGAGTCAGATAGAGTTGACAATTCGACAATGGCAGTTGTAGAAGGGTTGTTAAAGGCATTGTTAGCAAAGATCCATTCGGAGGGAGCAGTGTTGCCAACAGGTGTAAAGCAGGACGGCAATGGTCTGTATTACCAGTTCCATGAAATTTTGAGCCAGGAAAAACATTTAAAGAATAGTGTTGCCTATTATGCTGCCAGATTAATCACCTCTCCGCAGAATCTGAACCTGGCTTGCAAAAAAGAAATGGACGTTTCCGCTTCGGTCATACTATCTGAATTCATAATTAGTGAAGCTAAACGCTTACTGATCTATACGGACAATACTGTTGGTCAAATAGGCTTTGACCTCAGTTTCAGCGATGCATCACATTTTGTCAAGTATTTCAAACGCTACACAGGCTACACACCACAAAATTACCGTGCTGGTGTCGTATAGTACCGCATTATTTTCAAATGTACCATGTGAAACAGAATTTTAAATGCTTCTTTGCGGAACCTAATAACCATTTGAAAGTTTTGAAGATCATTAACCATACTAGCAGACCATTCATGCAATTCTCCAGAAGCTTTGTATTTCTTTTGCTCAGTCTTTTCAGCCAGGTAACCAAAGCACAGCAATTTACCCTAAAAGGTATTCTTATTGACCAACAAAACAAACAACCTCTTGAGTATGCCAGTACAGCCCTGTTAAAAAAGTCAGATTCGACGGTTGTTGGAGGTGCATTAAGTAGGCCCAACGGGTCTTTTGAGATCAGCAAGATTAAGGCTGGCCAATATCTATTGAAAATAGCTTACATAGGCTATAAGAATAGATTTATCCAGGTAGAAATCAATAATATTGAGGTGCTTGATCTGGGGCAGGTTAGCCTTACCCCAGCAGGCGAATCACTTAGCCAGGTCAACATTAACAGTGGGAGGGTAAATGCTGCTAATAAGATTGATAAACAGTCATATCGTGCTGATCAATTTGAAAGCGCCAAAGGTGGAACTGCAATAGATGTATTAAAGAATCTGCCTTCTGTGGCTGTTAACGGAGAGGGGCAGATCAGTGTTAGGGGATCTGCCGGATTCCTTGTTCTTGTGAACGGCAAGCCAGTACTTACTGACGCACAGACTGTCTTAAGCCAGTTGCCTGCAAACATTTTGGAAAATATAGAACTGATCACTTCTCCTTCTGCTAAATATGATCCCGATGGGAAAGCCGGTATTATCAACATCGTAACCAGGAAAGGCGCCAATGACGGATTTACATTGACTACAAATGCCCAGGCCGGACTTCCAAGTACAACAGGCTATGATAACAAAGAAAAGCCCAAGCGTTTTGGTGGCGATATTACCCTGAACTTTAGAAAAGATAAATGGGACATATCTGTGGGTGGGAATTATCTGCGGAATGATAATGCAGGGTTCCGTGAAGGGGATGTATTTACAAAAAATTTCACCCATAATACCATGACCCGTTTTCCTTCTAATGGCGAACGTAGTTTTGATAAATATAATTATGCAGGTAGGTTATCTGCAATTTACACCCTGGATAAAAAGAACACTTTTTCTATCGGTTTTTTTAGTGGAAAGCGTTTTCAGGCTCGTCTGGCTGACCTTGTTTACTCCAATAGTACTTCAGTTCTTTCAACTGGGCTTCCGATCAGGTCAAGCACTTATTACAATTCCAACCTGCAAACCAAGGAAGGGAATTTTACCCTCGGCAACCTAGATTATACACATACTTTCGCAGATAAATCTTCATTAACAGCCTCGTTGCTCTATGAACATGCCAATTTATATGGAAATACCAGAAACAGAAATCTAGGGTATCCTAATATAGCAGATACCATACAGTATGTTTTTAACCCCTATAAGAACCCGATTAATGGATATAGATTTAAGCTCGATTACGCCATTAATATTGGTAAAGGAAAATTAGAGAGCGGGTACCAGGTTAGATATGATACCCAAGACGGACAGTTTGATTACTTTGTCACCCCTGCAACTTCACAGCCGGATGCCAATAGGTTTAGAGGAAGTGCGAGGGCAAAAAACAAGATCCATTCGGTTTACTCGCAATATTCAGGCAAATTGAACAAACTGGAATACATTGGAGGATTGCGCTATGAATACGCCACCAGAACATTAAATCTTTCTTATGATCCTGCAGCTCATGAACTGGATCTTTCGAACCTTTTTCCCTCTTTAAATCTTCTTTATAATATTTATGATGGATTGAGGTTAAAGGCTGGGTATTCAAGAAGAATCCAGCGTACAAATAATTATGAGCTTAATCCAATTCCTGAAAGGGAGCACTCCGAGACTTTGGAACAGGGCGATCCTGACCTAAAACCGTCGTTCATCGATCTTGCAGAACTCGGATTGACCAAGACCCTTAAGAAGGGCTCTTTTTTTACAACATTATATTATCAAAACACTAAAAATCCTATACAGCGTGTAAACAGCGTTTATGCAGATACGATCTTAAACAGGGTATTTACAAATGCAGAAATGGCGCGTTCATTCGGCCTTGAGCTGGGAGCCAATCTCCAGCTTGTTAAGTGGTGGAGTCTTTATCTGGGGGCTAACCTGTATAATTATAAGGTTTCAGGGAATTTAAATGTACTTGGAAACAGCTCGATAGTAGATAATGCAAACTGGGTATACTCTATAAACACGAACACCAGTTTAAACCTCAACAAAACCTGGAGTTTACAGGCAAATGTGAATTATTTATCAAAACGGCCAACCGCGCAAGGTGAGGATTCAAAGTTTCTGGTTCCCAATGCTGCTGTTAAGAAAACATTCATGAATGGCCGTTTTTCTGCAACTCTACAGTGGCAGAATATGGATCTTGGCATGAACCAATCCAACAGACAACGAATCACTACATTTGGAAAAGACTTCTATACCACTACCAATTATATTTACGAAACTGACGTTTTCTTATTGAATTTCAGCTTTAACCTGAACAAGCTTACCGGTAAATCTAAACTTCCTTCCAGCGAATTTGGTGATAAGGAGTTTTAACGCACCAATCGCGATTGGCACGTCGTCTGCATTCAATGTGAAACGATCAGATGAATATTCAGTTAATCGGTTACAATTCAGGAGTTGTAATTAATATCCAGTTTAGTCAGAGTCTTTTTAACCTTATAACCCGGAAAAAGTTTCAAAAGATATCTTATCCGTTTGTCGTTTTATAAATAAAAATTAATTGTGTTACAGATCATTTTCGTTTACCCATTTCTTTAATAAAATAATTTTTCTCTCTAGATTGGCTCATCTTTTACCATTTAACACTCGTTTTGTGGTTAGAAAAATCTTTCTTAATAATAAGTTTTTCGGAAATCAGATCATAATCCCTCATCATTGATTGTAGGTTATTGATTTGCACTAGGTGTTTTAGATATTTGAGGTCAGCTACGAACTTCGTAGCTCAGCTGTTCGATTTTTTATTTTATTCGGATTTTTTCAATCTTAATATTTTCAGTTTTTTAAACAAAGTGTTTTGAAAACCGGGTTTATCTTTTGCGAAATCACCCTGTCGCCATCATACACTAGTCTAACATTGAGCTAAGTTTCTGTACTTAAGAATTACTCTGTTTGCTAGAGCAAGGCCGCCGCCTTTTCCCTCAAAAACGCCTCTTTATCTTTTCTAACCTCTTTAAGCATTTCTTTACTTTCTTTTGGTAAGGTAAAATATTTATCAGCCCATAGGTTGATTTCGATCATTAAAGGAAGCAAATCAACCCCTTTTTGGGTTAGCTTATATAGTACTTTGGCCTTACTCTCCGGATGATCCTGTTTCGTAATCACCCCATTTGTTTCCAGCATTTGCAAACGGGAGGCCAGAATGTTAGTAGCTATTTTTTCGCCTGATTTTAAAAAATCACCATAAGTACATTGTTTGGCAAACATCAAATCCCTAACAATAAGTAACGACCATTTATCGCCCCATATATCCAATGAGCTACTGATAGGGCATTCAGACCTCTTTTTAATATCCGTCATAAAATAATTTATAAAGTCACTTGCAAAATGAAAGTTATTTATATATTTGTACTTGCAAAATGCAAGCAAATTTATGTAATTTTATTGGAGATACAATGAAAACAACAGAAAATACAGTATTCATCAGCACGAATTGGTTATTACAATTAAGGAAAATGGTGCTTATTAATTTCAGATAATCATGAACTTAAAAGGGAAAACTATTCTTATTACTGGTGGTGGATCGGGGATAGGGCTTGAAGCCGCAAAACAATTCATGCAGATCGGTGCAAAAGTGATTATTACAGGAAGAAATCAAGCCAAACTTGACGCTGTAAAAAAAACTTATCCAGCATTAATTGCTATACAAAGTGATGTTGGAAATGAAGCAGACGCTTATTCACTTTTTGATCAAGTAAGACAACTTGGTGGAGTTGATATTCTCTATAACAATGCAGGTGTTGGTGTGCCACCAGAAAATTTGGGCATTGCCAGTGATCTGCATTTGAAAGGGGCGGCGTATGAAATGGAGGTTAATTACCTTGGTGTTATTCGCCTCAACAATATTTTTATGGAGATGCTAAAATCAAAAGAAGAAAGTGCGATTATCAATACTACCTCAATCCTGAGTATGGTTCCATCGCTAATAGAGGCTACCTATTCCGCATCTAAAAGCGCTCTGGCTTTTTATACCAGATCTTTACGAGAACACCTCACAATTTTGAATGCTAATGTGAAGGTTTTTGAACTATTGCCACCTTTGGTGGATACAGAAATGGTTGCCGATAGAGATGATAAGAAAATAAGCCCAGCACAATTGGTTAAAGAATTGATAAAGGGATTAGAGCAAGATCACTACACCATTAGAGTTGGGGCTTCCAAACTAGTTTATATTTTGAATAGATTTTTCCCGAGACTTACCTTTGGATTGATTAATCCCAAAAAAACAAATTCCACTTTAAAGCCTTAAAATGAAAGCTTTCACTATAAAAAAATACGACAAAAAAGGAGTCCTTGAACTTACTGATGTCCCTGTGCCAGTATTAAACCAAAATGAAGTATTAGTTCAAGTTCATTCTTCCGGCTTAAACTTACTTGATGCCAAGATAAAATCCGGGGAATTTAAAATGATATTACCCTATAAGTTCCCACTTATTTTGGGACATGATGTAGCGGGAATAATTATTCAGGTTGGAAAGAATGTGAAGCAGTTTAAAGTAGGCGATCAGGTTTATTCTCGCGTTCCGGATTTTCATATTGGAACCTTGGCCGAATATATTGCCGTAAATGAAGCAAGTATAGCATTAAAACCCAATAACCTTTCGATGGAGGAAGCAGCATCAATTCCGCTGGTTGCCTTGACTGCTTGGCAGGCCTTGGTGGAAAAGGCAAATCTCAAGAAAGGGCAGAAGGTATTTATTCAGGCGGGCTCTGGGGGCGTAGGAACAATAGCCATACAGCTGGCAAAACATTTGGGGGCAACTGTTGCAACAACTGCTAGCGAAAAAAGCTTTGAAATGCTTAAAAACCTAGGGGCTGATGTACTGATCGATTACAAAAAAGAAGATTTTGAAACCATATTGAAGGATTACGATGTGGTTTTAAACAGTCAAGACCCAAAGACACTTGAAAAATCATTGAGGATTTTAAAGTTTGGTGGAAAAGCCATTTCAATCTCAGGACCACCGACTCCAGATTTTGCTAAAGCAATTGGCGCTGCTTGGTTTGTTAGGACAATCCTATCTTTCCTTAGTTCAGGGATACGCAAAAAAGCAAAAAAATTAGGTGTTGACTATTCTTTTCTTTTTATGAGAGCCGACGGAAAACAGTTGGCAGAGATCTCTAAACTGATTGAAGAAGGGGATATAAGGCCGGTCGTAGATAAAGTATTTCCATTTGAACAAACTAATGATGCAATGGAATATATCGAGAGTGGCCGTGCCAAGGGGAAAGTAGTTGTTAGATGCAGTTAGCTGCAAAAGGGGGATACCAAATATCTCGATCAGCTAAGATTCGAGTTAGGCACCTTTAATGAAAACTAAAAAGCGGCTCTGAATTTTTATATAGTATAGTTATTTGGCTTTTTAATGTATAACCAATAGTTACTTTAAGGTAAATTTTATCGTGCGAGGATGAGATGGGGACGCTTTGGTTAATGTTTGATTAAAACATTAACCAAAGCGTCTATAGCGTTCTAAAAGAGTTTCAGATTGTATTATTTTCATGGAAATCCTACTGCAGTTCTAGAACCAGTTAAGGGATTAACTAAGCTAAAATTGCTTATGATGTATGACATCTATTCCATTCCCTGGGATATAGCAAGCATTTTTGAAAGCTTTTCACTTACTTTATTGATGTCCTGCTGGCTATGAGAGTAATAGGCATTTTTAAAGCTTTTTTCTGAGATATTTTCAACTTCAGCAGTGCTGTAGTGGCTGGTGACATGCTGGCGGATCTGTTTAGGTCTAGTCTCAAGGATGATTCCGCACTCCACTTGCAAGTGAATAAAAAACGCCAGCTGCTTTACACTTAAAGATACCATATAATCATCCTGGACAATTCCATTTGCTGAAAGACTGGATGCTATCCCTTCAATCTCACGCAGGTAACAAAGTTCAGCTTCGACAAATTTTAGCAGTGATTCTTTTATCAAGGGTAAATCTATGCGTAGCGAGCTTGAAAGACACGGCGAGAGCCTTATCAGTTCTTTTTTATCCCGCGAGAGTAATTCAAATTGATCTCTTAGCGAGCCAGCAGTATCCAGTCTGCTTAGAATAATCTCGCAGCAGGTTTTGTGGAATAAGGGAGAATTCAGGTTGCATTCTATCAGTAGATTAACCAAATCTTTCCAGCTGCGTATTTTCCCAATTTCGTTTTCTCTGTTTAGGATATCTAAAACAGCTAATAAATAATCCAGCTGATAAAAGCAGACTGCTTTTTTTGGGTTTTCCCTAAAAAGAAAAAGATCATCCAGTACGTTGTGGAGCTTATCATCTGGACTAATGCGCTGGGAGAGTGCTAGCAGGGATGATATCTTATTTTCATTTGAGCGAATAAAATCATTCAATAAAGCTTGGGGTACTTGCAAGGATTTATCCCAGAACTTTGGAAAGTGGATCTCTAAATTAAAAATCAAATCTCGGATAATATTAACGCACTCAGTCAGAAAGGGTAATCCTGCCTCTTTAGATGGACTATTGGGATTTTCCATTTTTAGATGTATTCCTTGGTAGATCAATAGCAGATCGTTCTGATGCTGGGAAAAACCGATTTGCAGGTTTTCAGGAACGCTGCTACCCAAGCAGTGCTGCAGTGAAAGTAATACCCGCCCACATTCCTCTTCCAGTTCAACCAAGATTGATTTCTGTTTCTCTTTAGCTAGCCGTAAACCAGTACTAATGTTTTTATAAAGGCTATTGATGTAGTCAAGTTGATAATTCATAAGGCTGAAGCGGAAAGGATTAAAAATAATCTACCAGAATTGGAAAACCTTTCTTTTCGGACAAGAGGTGTTTTGACTGATGCGTAAACAGCTTTGACTTGTTTAAAGCGAATAGACTGAGTGTCCAAATTTAGGTTTTAGCCAAACTCTCAGGGATAGGCCTTCATAGCTCGGCTGAAATTATTATGGGTGGCGATGCATCAGCAGATTTAGCATAATTTTAAATCCTTCTTCAAGAATAGGTTTGGTTAATGTGAATAACCATTTAAGTATTGCAAAAGCATTTTGATTAAAGCTTTTTACTCACTTGAGATAATAGCCATGGTGGATAAAAAGAGGGGTTGCTCAAAGGGTAACCGCTCGGTAACTTGATGGATATAGCCCAAAAGATAAAATTTGTCTTTAAGCTCAGTAGCTGCATTTTACTCTTGAGGCTGGCGTAATTTAACCTAAATGAAAAATATGATAAAAAAACTAAGTGCCGATTTATATCAGCAAATGAAAGCTGATCTTGATGATTTAAAAGGGAGCGGAATACCTAAAAGTCAAATGCTAAGGGATGCGATTTTGATTGTGCAAAAATATTTGGATGAGTTGAAAGCTTTGGTTGATGCAAACCCCTTTCTTGGCGAGGAAGAAGAGATATGGTTTTTCAAAATCGAAAAACCCAGGTTTTACAGGTGGCTAATTTTTTATACTGAACTATTTGCAATCGATAACACCAAACCTATCATCGGGAAAGAAGAAATAAAGCAACACTACAATGATCAGATGCGATACATTAATCGTTTCTTTAGATCTCATGAGTTTCATTACCAGTATTTTAGATTGGATAGTAACGAGCTTGATCGTTTATATTTCATTCGTGGAGCCTCGCCATTAAAGACAGAGATGAGTTTGATTCCAAGGGTAGATCCATCCTTTGGAACAGGGCATGAGTTTCTTTTTTCAAATTTTAGAGCTTATGAGATGCTACAAAGATACTTAAGTGATCAGCTCACTTCTGATGTGGGGATTGGTTTGGAGAACCAATCAAGTGAACAGAAAGGAAAGAAGTTTGCCTGGACAGGTGATCAAGTTAATTTAATAGAAATGATTTATGGACTTTGGCTAACCGGACAGTTCAACAATGGAAAAGCAGATCTATCTGATATAGTGGCTGTTTTACAAAATGTTTTTCAGGTGAATTTAGGCCAATATTTTAGAAGATTCTCTGAAATTAAGCAACGTAAAGGAATGAGCAAAACTAGGTTTTTGGATCAAATGCGTGATGCGCTGCAGAAGAAAATCTTTGATTGGGAGGGAGGGATAGCTGAAAAATAAGAATAATTGATTTGAAGTAAATCTTACTAAATAGCTTTCCATTTAGCCCGTTTTAGGAAATGAAACACCTATGGTTCATAAAAAAGGGATATGTTTTGACTAACATATCCCTTTCTCGACCTTGGCTTTACTTTTACCTCGTCACTTGCTGCAAGGAAGCAAGCTTACTTCACAGACATGTTGAAGGAGGGAGGAAGCGAACTTTCCTCAGATGCCCATAATTTATTTGGACGTTTACCCATGATCAGTTCCAATTTTCCACCTTTCATTAAATCCTCATGGGAAAACCATGATTTATTCCAGACCTGTCCATTTAGCTTTGCCGATTGAATATATTTGTTTTCCGGCGCATAGTTTAAACATGCCACTTCGAATTTCTTACCATTTCCAATATCCAGTTTTACATTAGCAAATGTTGGGCTACCGATAACATACATTGGTAAGCCTGGGGTTATTGGATAAAAACCCATTTGAGAAAAAACGACAAATGAGGTTAACCCGCCTCCATCTTCATCACCTGGAATGCCCATTAAATCGTCTCGGAACCATTGAGCAAGTAAACTGCGTACGCGTTTTTGGGTACGCCAAGGTTGGCCTGCGTAGTTGTATAGGTAAGGGATATGCATGGCAGGCTCATTGCCCATTGAAAACTGACCAACATTGCCCGTATGGTCTGGCAATTGGGAATAAAAATCAAACCTGCTTTTTCCAAGCGGGGTGTTGTACATTTTCTCCAGCTCATCAACAAAAGCCTGTTTTCCGCCTATCATCTCTACTAAATCACCTAAATTATGCAACACATCCCAGCGGTAAAGCCAGCCATTGTTTTCATCATACGTCTCCCTTGCACCCAGTCCACCCGAAAACCGGTAGTCCAGGGGCTGGATAAATTTGCCGTCAATATCTTTTGGATGAAAGAATTTGGTGTCCGGATTAAAGACAGTATGGTAGCTTTTACTCTTCTGTAAAAAATCTTTAGCCTCATCTGTTTTGCCAAGCTGCTGTGCAATGTTCCCTAAACACCACTCATCGTAAACCGTGCCCAAAGTAACCGCAATAGGCTGACGCTTTTCAAAACCATGAACCTCTGGCGCAGTTTCTTTTTCACCTGGAGGCAATGCTGGAAAATACCCTTTGTCTTTAAAAAACTGATCTAGTACACCAGCTTTTTTTGCCGACCAAGGCGACAGCGTTTTTTCGGTAATTCCTGCCTTACAGTATTGATAGGCCTCCTCAAGGTTAAAACTTCGAAGGCCTTTGTTATAAGCATCGATTATGGTTGCCACGCCATGATTGCTATTCATTCTACGACTATCGCCTGTAACTTCTGGAAAAGTTGGCATCCAGTGGTCATCCATTTGCTGGGCCATACGCAAATACGAGTTAATCATATTGCCTTCCATTTTTGGCTCAATGATTACCCGCAGTGGGTGGGTTGCCCTGTAAGTATCCCAGATCCAGTCGTCGGTAAAGAAGGGAGTACCGTTATCATTGTGAACTTTTCCATCGAAGGCGCTAAAATATTGACCGTCTTCAGATAAACTGATCATGCGCTCGTATGTGCGGTAAAGTGAGGTGTAAAAGATGGTTTTAGCTGTTTCATCTGTTCCCTCTACAGCAATTTTTCCAAGGGTTTGATTCCATATATTCTTGCCGTTTTGAGCAACTTTATTAAGCTCATAATCTTTTATTTCCCTATTAAGATTTCGTTTTGCCTGCTCTACACTAATAAACGATATGCCGTAATGGGTTTTGATTTGCTTGGTATTATCTGGATATTTTAATATCAGGTAAGCATTCTGACCAGAAGTGGATTGTTCCTTTGAGTCGATTTGACCATCCTTTTGCTTGCCAGCAGAAGTGGGGAATAAATCTGTTTGGAAATAAATATATACTTTGGTGTTGTTGCTCAATTTCTGAAAGCCACTTACTACATTTTCTTTGACCGACAGTTCCCCGTTTCTGGTATTTAGAACTAGGTAAGCTGGTGCTGATTTAGAAAAATTAATGGCGTAAATTCCCGATTGGTGTGAAGGAGCAAATTGGACATTAATGCCATAGTCATCTAGATCTACCTCATAATAGTAAGGCTTGATAATTTCATTATCGTAGCCATAAGCCAACACCGGCTTAATGTTTTTCAAATCGCCCTGAAATGGACTCAAGTTGAATGCTGAACTTCCCCTGTGGCTGGTGATGACTAGCGGTAAACCGTGAATAGTGTTTGCCGTAAAGTTATCTCGTTCTGGATAAACCCTTAGCAGACTGTTCGGCAAATGGACAGTAGGATAGGTGGGAACAAGTAGGTGGCTGATGTTACCAATATAGGGGTTAACATAATCTACTGGCTGTTTTTTTACTTGAGCGTTCACTATACTTGTAAAAAATGTGAACCAGACGCAGCTTAATAAAGCGCAAAAGTATTTTTTCATATTTAATTTTTCATAGAACCCCATAAACTTAACGCGTTTTGAATCCGGCATTTTCAACCTTATCAAATAATAAATATATTGAGCTGTGAGGTTTTTGATTAGGAAAGCAAGTTAGTAAAACGATTTATTAAATTTATTATGAATCTTATCATTTTTGGTGTTTTCTTATTCTATAGAGGTTCTTGCACATTTTTTCTTTAGCAAACTTCGATCTGATATCCAGGAATCTTTTAATGTTTTTTCTTTCAGAATAAGATTGATTTGGTATTTTGCAGGCCCAATTAGATAAGGATATGGCTTCAGGTTTTTTTGCAATTTTAGACGATATAGGTGCTTTAATGGATGACGTTGCGGTGAGTGCAAAGGTCGCTGCAAAAAAAACAGCAGGCATATTGGGTGATGACCTTGCCGTTAATGCGGAAAAATCGACTGGTTTCCTATCTTCTAGGGAACTTCCTGTACTTTGGGCAATAACCAAAGGATCATTAATCAATAAGCTGATTATTGTTCCAATAGCGCTATTACTAAATGTATTTTTTCCTGTGGCCATCAAAGTAATTTTGGTGCTGGGAGGGATATACCTTGCTTACGAAGGCGTCGAAAAGATTGTAGAGTACCTTTTTCATCGCTCTGCAGATACGCACGGGGAAGCTGCTGAGGTTTTAGAAGAAGACGAAAATGCAGAGAAGACAAAAGTGCGATCCGCCATCACCACAGATTTTATTCTCTCCATTGAGATTGTAATTATCGCCCTTGGTAGCGTGCTTGAAGAAAGCCTCACCTTACAGATCGTAACCGTTTCAATTATAGCTCTTTTAGCTACAATAGGGGTTTATGGGATTGTAGCCATTATTGTTAGGATGGATGATGCAGGTTACCGGTTGATCAAACGTTCAAATGGAAAAGGAGCACTTTCATTCTTTGGCAAACTGCTGGTTTCTTCGCTTCCTATAGTGATAAAAGTTTTAAGTGTAGTGGGCACAATTGCCCTAATCCTTGTTTCTGGGGGGATTTTCGTGCACAATATTGAGTTCATGCATCACCTTTTACCAGGCGTCCCTTCAATAATTAAGGAATTTGGTGCTGGTTTAATTGCGGGACTGTTAGCTGTGGCGCTTGCAATGGCAACTAAAAAAATCGTAAAGCTTTTTAAGCGTAAAGCTTAATTTCAAAAAACAGATCGCTGCTTTGAAAGGAGGGATTCATTTTGTTTTCCCGAATTTCTGAGGGTAACTATAATTTCTTTTCCGCCGTATTCTGACTTTGATTCATCAATATAGAATCATTAAACACATCTTAGTTTTAAGGCATTTTGGGGCTGGAGTAATTATCAAGCCATGTACCCCCAAGGTTTCCATTTTTAGTAAGTTGATTTCCTCCAGATAATCCTGCCTATATTGTTTTAATATTGCCTTGTCAATCCCACAGGCTTTTCTTTCGATCTGTATTTAACTACAGTATCCAAAACTTCAATCAAATTAGTAAGAAGCTGCTGGCCTCTTTTCACTTCTTTCCTTTTAACTGAAATCAATTTTTAACTCCATTATTCTTATTGATAATTATCAAAACTATTAAATTTTTGTAGTATTTATAATGCATTTAGTTTTATTTTTGATCATATGAAAAGTGCAGTTTCGATATTTTGCCTTGGCTTACTATCGCTCTTTGGACTAGAAACCAGGGCGCAAGGCACATATGCGGGCTGTTTGGTAGCTGATGAACAACTCGTGTATACATTTGATGGTGGTGGGAGTGTATATGACCCTCGTTATTCTATGGGTCTCTCAGCGGATTATTGTTCCTGGACCCCAACTTCTGGAACCGTATGTAATATTTGTGATCGTCAGCTTAATGGGGGCGGTAATTGTCCTGGACACAGCTACCAGGCGCAGGGAGTTGAAGGATTCTTTACAATGCTTGCTTGCCCAATAGACGATTACCTTCTTCCTTTAATTTTGACTTTAACGGGATTGGGCGGCTTTTTTGTGTGGAAAAGGACGATTTTATCTGTTTAAATAACCCTTCTTTTTCTTTTGTAGTAGTTTAAACGGTGCTAGTTTTATTCTCCTAACATATTGAAGTGATTGCCGGTACTTTTTATTGCTCTGTTCAATTTTAAATCGCAATTAACGCTCATAAATATGCTGAGCAGAATTATAATTCACTCTGACAGGGGAACAGATCGACCGGTAGTTTGAAAATAAGTAATTTGAAAAGGCAACTTCAAAATTGTAAAACAGTAGCCTATTGTTTTGATTTTGCTTTACTGGCTACGATAGCATACTGATTAAAAAAGTAAAAAACAAGAGCAAAAAGACTTAAAAGCATCTGCGCTGTGCCAAGAAAATATTGCCAATGCAGAAGATGAGAGGCAATTTCAAAATAAATCGTTAGCAATGTATATCGTAATGGTGAAAGAAAAATAATTAGATGTCGAAACTTTGTTATGCACGCCGGTGAAACGTATCATTTCTCGGCCGGGACAAGGTCTTTGACATACGGGAACGAAGCATTATCCCGCTAGCGCGGGAAATTTTGCGAAGCCTTGATCTTTCAGGGTGAAAGCGCAGAGGCAGGCTGTAGAGTCCGGCTTGCTTTTAAGTGGGTTTGAAGATCCGCGCTGGCTCACTTTTAAGCAGGCTGAGTCATCAGGGTTTAAAGTTAACCATAAAGCGCATGGTAGCTTGATTCAGTTCATTAAAACCCACCAACAAAAGAGTTTACTCGATGAACGCGGAAACCGGATTTACGATGAGCTTGGTAATCCGCTTTACCAGCAGGTATTACTCAGGGCACCCATCATCAGCAATGCCTGGGTTTTTAACGCAGAACAGATGAGCGGGCTTCCTGCCCTGGCTCCCCCTGATGCTAAAGAGATAAAATGGGATCCTGTAAAAAGAGCTGAATCACTAATTGCCGCTAGCGGAGCTAAAGTGGAGCATAAGTTTATCGATAGGGCTTATTATCACCCCCTTTATGATATCATCACCATGCCTGACCGGTCGCAGTTTGATTTGTCCTCAGGATACTACGCCACTTTATTGCATGAACTCGCGCATTGGACAGGGCATCCAGATAGGCTAAATAGGACGGAGCTAATGAGTAGTGGCATGGAAGCTTATGCTAAAGAAGAACTCAGGGCCGAGATCGCATCGATGCTTATAGGGGATGAGTTTCGTATCGGACATGATCCATCGCAACATACCGCTTATATCGAAAGCTGGGTGTCAATACTCGAAGATACCCCTTTTGAAATCTTTAGCGCTGCTGCAGATGCCGAAAAGATATTCTCATTTCTTAGCTCTTTTGAGCAGAAAAGAGAAATATCCCTTGAAAACCAAGCAGAAGCAGAAAAGCTGTTGACAGGTAGTGTACAAAGAGTCGTGAAATATTTATCCACCGGGGATGAGATCAGTTATAATGGTCAAATCTATAAGATTCAAGGACATTTAAAGCAAGGTAGGCTCAAAGTCGAGCAGCAGCCTTCGGGAATTATATTCACCCTTTCAAAAAGCGATCAGCTTTATCACTCGCTAAGCGAAATCAAAAGCTCGCTATTGCAGCCAACTAAAAAACAGGATTCCCCCCAACAGACAACTTCTGAAAATAACAACATTAAAAGATAACCTATGAAAACTCTATTTCAACAAAGCCAACTGCCTTTAGATCAGTTGAGTACGCTTGGTATCTATCATCAAGACCAGCTTTTGCTTAATCCAGAAGAAATCGGTGCACTTTTATCCGGACGGCGCACAGACCTTATCAGTCTTCATCACCTAAAAGGAGAAAGATTTGATATTGAGCGGTTGGATGCGCGCCTCTCCCTTCTCCGCGACGAACATAATGGGGTGGACCTCTTAATCCATCCCATATACCATTCTCCAAGAAAACATCCCCTGCTAACTGAATCTGAAATGCATGAGCTTATCCGAGGCAAGAAAGACTTTATCGCTAAGAGCATTCAAATCGAAGAAGGCATCTCGGCTATGTACAACATCGAGTTTGACCCGGTTACAAATGATTTTGTCGGCTATAATGTACCCGAGGTTCAGGCGCCAGACCTGGTAAATGGGATAATGCTCGATGCAGAGCAAAAAGAAGCGTTTAAGAAAGGCATGCTGATTGAACTTCCTGATGGAACCCGCTTTCAGCATCGTGTTACCCAGCCTAAGAGTTTACTTGCAGATCGCAGGGAACTAATACTCTCTATGCTTGTAGATGGTGGTATTTCTTACCTATTAATTAAAGATATTCAGCCCTTAAGTACTATTCGAAGCCAACTTGATTATCATACCGCTGCTTTTAATAAGACCCTCGCAGATATGCAAGGGACTGCGGAGAACATCACTCAAGACCGCAAATTACCTCAAGCGGCTTTCATCGAGTTTCCAGCTCATAAAGGGATAACTAGATAATGTTAAATAATTAATCATCAATCTTAAAACTTACCACAATGAATGAGAATAATTTGCAATACCTACAAAAAATGCTCGACCATCTTGGTTTTGGAACCCGCCTTAACTCGGTATTAGAAAGCGCTATATACAAAAAGCCTGACTCCTTTACTATAGGTCTTGATCAGAGATATATACCCGCTGAATTCCGGTCCGATCCTTCCAAAGGGGTTGATATGATGCATTTTGAGCTTCAGTTTAATAAATCCAGGGAAACCGACGCTTACTTTTTAAACGGATTTGAAGCGAGCCTCAAACGCTACAATGCTGAACAGTCTATATCAAAAATCTTTGATATAGAAAAACACCATCGGATGACTGCGCTGCAGTCGTATAAATTACTTTGCGGGCTTTCCCTGCAAAAGGATATTTTCTTGCGAGACCTCACCCACAGCAGCGGAGATACGCTTGAACGCATCCCTGTTTGGTTTTCGCTTGATTTACAGGTTACCAACGAACGTGGCAACCACCCTTTAAATAGGTTTTATCCTGGCTACGGGTTTGATCTTGAAGCGACGGTAGACCGTTATAACTTTGGGGGACTTGAAGAGGCGCAGAAGCGCGATGCTGTTATTAGGGCATTGAAATACGGCAATTTAATTGAGCTGCCTTTAGAACTTGAAGGAAAAATGCAGCAGGTATATCTCTGCGCAAATCCTGAAATGAAAACCTTAAATGTATATTCTAAAGAGATGCAGCCTATTAAAACCGAGCAGATATTTCCTCCAACTATTACTGAAAATGAGCAAATCACTGAATCAGATGTAAGCGCTTTGGTTCAAAAAGCAGAGTCCAACAATGAGGAAACTAAATCACCTAAAATTGGCCGCTAGGTGGAAATAAAGACTTGATACTTAGTTTAGCTCAGCTGTGTGAGATATGTTTGCTTGCGTGCTATATTTTCGTCTTTCATTCATCCACTCCTTTACCTTTGGGGAAATGAAAAGAATTACAAAGGCAAGTACTGACATCGCTAATTGTAAGACAAGATTTATTTTGGTAACTGGATTGGCATTAGCTTCAGCCATTACAACAATTAATCGGTAAACGCTCCTTGCAATAATAAGCACCAAAAGGTATTTGCTCCATTCAAACCTGCGTTTGATGAGGATAAACAGGACATACCTCATGATCAAAATAGCAATGAGCACCACAAATTCTTGCGTGCTTTCATAATCGTAGAAAAACAAATTGACTATCCCGATTAAAAAAGTAATTAAAATAAGATTGGAAGACAGTGAGTATTTGTTCTTCCAGAGTTTAAGATTAACCAACTTATAAATATTTTATGCAATAGACTAAGCAAATGTCTTGATAATTTTTAACAAGAGCCAAATTTTTTATTTAATAGAATGGTAAATATTTTGACAATTATCAATGTAAATGAAAAACGAGATCTCTTTAGGATCTCGTTCTTTGAAATATTGTTAAAAACTGCTTAAAGGATTTTACTTTTTCAGTATCCGTTCCTTAATTTTTACAGCTGGGTTGCCCTGGTAAATGGAGTAAGGTAACAAATTACTTGTGGCAACACTGCCCATTGTTAAAACCGCGTGGCTATGCAAAGTTACACCAGGGCCAACTTTAGCAGCGGCACCTACCCAGGCACCCTCTTCTAGCGTGATAGGCGCTACCATTAAATCGAAACTGCTATGGCTGTAGTTATGGTTGCCCGTGATTAGCACTGCTTCTTGCGAAATACAGCAATTTTCAGCTATAATTACCTGGTCTAAATTTTCTATGTAGCAATCGGCAAGCCAGCTGTAATCGCCAATTTCCAGTTTCCAGGGATACTTAATTTGGATCCCTGGCTTGATGCGTACATCCTTACCTATTTTAGCTCCAAACAGCCGTAATAGAGATACTAGTATCCAGCTGACAGGTATAATACTACTTTTAAAAAACACAACATTTGTATAATACCACAAAAATTGCTTCAGCCTGCCAGCACCGACTTTATAGTCACCGGTATCAAAATTTTTATGGAGTCTAGTTTTTAGCAAAATATCTGGTTTAGCTGGATAATTAAGATTGGGTTACCACTGGTTTATTATTCCTTTTAATCCAGAAGTATAGCATGGTAAATACGCAGACATATACAATAACGTTAAAAACTTCATGATGATAAGTAAAGTTATGTCGCTGCGATTTAAAGAAACCCAGTAGTATCCCAAGGCCGGCTATTCTCAACACGTTTAGGATATAGATGGCTATAATACCGATCACAAGCATTTTAAGGGTTGATTTCCATGAGGCCGGAAAAGCGAGTACAAACGCGGCGAGGAAACTCATTACCCCTAGACCCAAACAAGAATAATTTACCCTTAAGTATGGGCCTGAAACAACCATTACATCCATCTCGTTGTAAATGGCATAAAAACCGAAGAGTTTAATCACCCATACTGCGGGTATAATAAGCGCCGATTTTAAACCTTGAATGTAGTTAAAATGTGTTGAGATATAAGCGTTGTAATACTTCGATCCCGGAGTCATTACACTGTTCATAAATAAGTTGCCCTGGCTAAAGAGGATATATAGTAAAAACAATGCAATTACAAATTTAATGGCCTTTTTGTTGGCCTGTTTTTTAGCTTCTTCTTGAGTCATATTTATCGGCAGTTTATAATTTTATTTGTTTGTTTTTTGCAAAGCTTTAATCTTTTTGTCTACCAACCGCCTAAACCAGAAGCTTTGCAGGTAATGAAATTTTATACCTGTTCCACCTTCAAATATACCCAGTTTAAAAAACATTCGGTAACCAAAATAAAGGTAGGGCCTGAAACCGAGTGGAAGCCTCCACCATAGGCGTTTTAGCCATGCCCGCTTTTCATCAGGGTTCCCTAGTAAATTTGGCTTAATACTCTGAATCCTCAATTTTTGCATTCTTTCTATTTCCTCCTGAGCAATTAAATCACTGTAGCGTTCGTGTTTAGATTTCCAGAAAGCAATATCATTTTCTTTTAGGTTTTCTTCCAATATCCAGCCTTTTTTCCATACTTCGGTTTTACCAGGAACAATAAAGCGGTGATCCATATTTTCGTTCAGGTCAGAAAAGCCAATTCCCGTTCTAAACATTTTTAAAAGATAAAAAGGGTAGAAGGTACCAAAGCGGATCCAGCTGCCCTGAAAGAAGTTTTTCCGGTTAAAATAAATGCCATTAATATCCTTGTGTTCATCCTCATTGAAATTATCTAGCATTTCAAAAAGTTCGGGGGTAACAGTATGATCGGCATCCAAACCAATGGTCCACGGTGTAGTTATGTTAAAGTTTTTTAAGGCAAAATCCCACTGTTTGGGATGGTTTTCAAATGGGTTTTGCAATATCTCTGCACCATAAGTTTCTGCAATTTCAAGCGTTTTATCACCACTGCCACTATCTAAAATAAATGTTTGGGCATTGAGGTTCTTAATAGATTCCAGCAATCTGGGTAAATGAATTTCTTCATTGAAAGTGAGTATGATGAAACTGAAATTTTTGTTCATGTATTGGAATATTTCAACCAGCGATTGAGATATGACTTATATGGTTTTGTAAAATTCGAGATACTGCCTTGCTAACACATCATCATTAAAATCCCGTCTGATGATTAGAGGAGCGGTGTTGCCGATATGTTCCCTTTTTTCAGGATTTTGGTATGCTGAAATAATGTTGTTTTTTATCTCGTTAGTTTCCAGGCCAGTCACCCAGCCAAGTTCATTATCCTTAACGTAATCTGCAAGGCCCACATGTTCGCTAATGAGTACTGGTGTACCGACACTTAAGCTTTCTACAACAACATTGGCAAAGTTTTCGTTGTAAGAAGTAAGTACCAATAAATGATGTGCAGCGATAAGTGTATACTTATTCTCGTTGCTTACCTGCCCAATCCAATCAATGCTATTGCTTAATTTTAGGTTGCTCGCCAAAAGCTTTAGGTCTCGTAAATATTGTGCTTCACCAGAGCCCGCGATAGTTAATTTCCATGGAATATCAACAGTTGCTAGTGCATTAAATAAAAGTTCAAGTCCTTTCTTTTCTTCAATTCGCGAAAGAAAAATAAGCTTAAAACAATCTCTCTCTTGATATTTACTACCTGCTACTTGCGATGGCAAACTCACCATATTCGGAATCACCCTGATACTTTTGGGTATTACGATCTTTAAAATATCAGCTTTTTCTTGCTCGCTGGTAGCATGGATATGGCAGTATTTTAACAGGTTTTTACCTAGCAATGTGTGGATCAGTTTTTTCGATAAAGAATTGCGGTTACCAAGGGTGTAGGAGGTAAGCATCCCGCGGGGAGATAGCACCACCGGAACCTTATAACATTTTGCAATAAGGCAACTCAGTACCGAAACTAAATTCCACCAGGCATGGATATGGATCACATTTCCCTCCTTCGGATGGATGCCTGCAAGGCGGGGTGGTCCTTTAGGTGTTTGATTAGCTGTGTTTAATTTGTCCCCCTGAATACTAAGCTTGTCACCCTGATCCTGTCGAAGGGCCTTTCTCAATCCCCACAACAAACCCGGCGAAAAATGACTATGGTCTTTAGTCCATCTTTTAAAATAGGTAACCTGTACTCCATCAACCAAAACCGGAATACCAGTTCTTACATCCAGTTCCTTTGCACCGTTTGCTGTAGTGGCAATCACCTCCACTTCGAGGCATTTGTCATTCAGATCACTTGTTTTATCATCCTGGTTACCGGGTTTGTCATCCTGAGTGCAACGAAGGATCTCTTCCTTTAAAACTGCTATACCCTTATCGCCCGACAGGACTTCGCATAACTTCCCAACGCTTTGTATAGGCCCACCATAAATATAGGCTGGTTTATAAGAAGCAGTAATGTGTATGATTTTCAATAATGAAGTGATATTAATCAAATACAGGTTTTACTACCTTTATCGTTCTAAGCAAATAAAAAAGCATCCACATAATCACATAACCCCAAAAAATATTATTAAACATAAATTCGAAGTTATTTCCCCGCCAAAGACCTTGGAAAATACTATTAAACATAATTACGCAACCTAGTTCATAGCCTCCGAATATTTCCTCTGCCTTGTCTGATAAGGATTGTACCAGCATGCCATAGATCAGCATAAAAAAGAAAACGCCAGCAATGCCAAAACTTAAATAGGCATCAACGATGGGCCGTGTTTTGGCCGAAACAGCCGACATTTTATTCGCAACTCCAGCGTCATAAACTCGCTGCATAGAAACGGTTTCCATATTGGGCTTCCCTGACCAAAAAAATCTGGGAACTAATCCTTCTAGAGAATTTTCTACAATCTCCCAATCATAATGAGGATGATGATTGGGTACATAATCTACAAACTGGGTAAACATTTCTATTTCGCTCAGCCTTCTGGTAAGAAATCCCCAGTTGGTATCCTCTATCTGTTCTTCGTTTTTTGAATCTAAGTTTTCAAAAGCCTGGTTTTGTGCTTCCTCTGCACTTACCTCTCCACTCCAGCTTTGCCGAACGGTATTGTTATAAGTGGGTAAGAAATAGAGTAGAATATAAGCCACAGGGATAGCTAAATAAAGTATTAGCTTTCTGTAATAAGGAAAAAACACACAGGCAATAACAATAACATTGATAATGATAGGCTCTTTGTATCCTGATAAGGAGGCATGTATAAAGTTAAGAATGAAAATTGTAGCGCCTATACTGAGGTATTTAATGTTTTTTGCGTTGACCCCTTTAACAAATAAAACTGCTGCGCAAGATAAGCCGACAATAGTGAGTGGAAAGGCAATTTGGCTAAGCCCGGAAAAGCGCTGAGCAAGTGATCCGATCCCAAATACAATAATACCCAGCCAGATTAGAAAATCATCACCCTCAAAAGTTTTTATACTTTTAATTTTAATGTGATTCTTCTGGACTAAAAGCATACCTGTAACAAGAGCCGTATGTGCCAGTAAGCTCATGCGCTGGCAGCTGGCAATAAGCGCAGTTTGCTCACTTTCTTTAAACTGAGCTCCGTAGTTAACTTCCGTTAAATACCGGTAGCCCAGATGATCCATAAAATAAAATATGGAGGTAGTGCACATAAATCCTGCAAAAATAAGCTGTGTTAGAAATATGGGCCTCATAATCTGCTTGTGAACGGGTAAATCTCGCTTGATAATTGCAGCCGGAGATAATATGGTGGTATAAAAGGTAAATAGTGAACCAAACCAAGCCACAAAATAGGATATGATTGGGCTATTAATTAATAAGTATGAAACCAGAATGGGGAAGTATAAGGTTAAGATCAGTTTGGTAGGATTGTTATTTTGCATGCTTATTCAGGATAGAATTTACAATGGCTTTTACCTGTTTTTCAAACGACCAATCTTGGATGATTTGATGTGAAGCTAACCCCATTTGCGCTAGTTTAGTTTTATTTTCAGTGAGTGTTTTTAGTTTTTGTTTGAGATCAGCTAAATCACCCGATTTAAATATAGCACCGTTAATCATAGGTTTAACCAGATCAGCTGCACAGCCAACCTTATCTGATACCAGTACTGCTTTGCCAGCTGCCATAGCTTCGTTAACGGCCAATCCCCAGGTTTCACCAGGCCCCTGTGAAGGTAGACAGAATAAATCACAAGCCTGATACACAACAGGCATTGCGGTTTGATTCTGAAAATCCAAAAAATGAATTCGTCTTTTTACCCGCTCTTCCAAACTCGGAGTTTCCAATTCCAAACTACCTTCGATTTCATCTTGAGCGTAGTCGAAGAACCCTTTCTCCGCTAACCGCTCAACTCTAATCCCTAACTCTTTAACTTTCCCTTTTAACCCTTCCTCTAACACCCCATTGCCAATAAAAAGTAAATGTGTGTTTTTCAAATCAAGATCTATAAAAGCAGCTAATAAAAGTTCAGGATTTTTTTTAGGCTCTAACTTACCCGCAAAAATAATTAACATTTCATCAGGAGCTATGCTGAGCTCATCTCTCAATGAACTGGCTTCTATATATCTATCTTCCGAAAATCTATCATTATCAATTGTATGTGGAGCAAAAAATAATTGTTCTTCTTTCAACCCAATGTGCTTAAAATAGGCTTTATTTGCCGTGCCAACATAAAAAGCTTTATCAACATGTCTATATACCCAGTTGAGAAACCATTTTCGAAGTAAACCCTTAATGTTTTTCTGTTGATCGAGCAAGGTAGAATCGCCCCTGAAGTAAACCGGTATTTTACCTTTGAAAAACCTTAGTGCCTTTAAATGACTTTGCCAGGCCCAGCCATAAATTAAGATGGCATTTGGCCCGAATTCGTTTACGGTAGTTATTAGTGCCGGATTATTTATGCCATTAAAATGATGTGTTCCAGGATTTTTTGAGGCATTCTGTGAAAAAACATACTCGTAGCCATCAAACATCGGAATATCCCATTCGATGTTCTGAGCAAACCCCCTGTCATATTTAGCCGCGGGCTGTTCGCCCAATGTATAAAATACTTTTAGTTGGATTTTTTTTGCCAATAATTTAAAAACCGGGGTATAATACTGGATAGGATGGGTACTAATGATTGCCAGTTTTTTCAAATGACTCAATTTATATTTATTCTGTTAAAGAGCTCAACTTGTTCTTTAGTCAGATAATCTGATCTATATTTCTTAAATTCTTCCCAATTGGTTGATGGATTGACCTTATGAGTTACTTTTTCCAAATAAGATCTAAATACATTAAAAGCCTCATCGCTATCTCTGTTCAAAGTGATTAAAAAACCAGCATTACATTCTTCAATTATTTTGGCAGCACTACTTTTGGAGTGAAGAATAGCCAAAATATTTTTTTTTGCCAAAATGTAAGGATAAAGCTTAGAGGCGGTGTAAGCCGGATCATCAGATCCCAAAACAATTAAACCATCAGCACATTGTAATTGATTAATGCTTTGATAAAATCCTATTCGATCTGTATATTCTGAAACATAATCTGCAAGTCCCAAATTCGTTGCGATTGGCATAAGTGTTGGCGTACCAGTGCCAGCGGGTGCATAACTTGTTCCAATAAAATGGAAATGGACATCCTTAAATCCTTCAACATTCTGATCTATTCCTTTTTTAAAGTTTTTTAATAATAAACTCACTGATTGCTGCATATCAAAACCACCCCGACCGACATAAACTAAATTAATCTTACTGTTATCAGCATTGCAAACGGGCTTAAATAAATTTGAATATTGTTCTGCAATATCAAAATCGGGTTTATGAGCACCAAATGTTATAATGCTAGAGGGTTTGTCAACCAAATTGCGGTATCTATTTTTAAGTGTATCAATATATGTTTGGGACACGCTAATTAAGCCATCCACATTTTGCATGGCTTTAGGCTCTAAATATCTATTTAACCGGTAAGAGAACCAATGCTTTTTAGGACGTTCGGATTTTGGTTTATACTGGTAATATTCTGAGTGCCATGGGTCTTGAATGTCAATTACATAAGGAATACCGAACTTTTTCTTCCAAAACGCACCCAAAATGCAAACTGGAAATTGAGTTGTAGAGAAATAGATTAAATCAAATTGCCGTGTGCTGAGTAAATGATCTACTTTTTTTTTGTAAAACCACATCGATCGTAAAGCAATACTTCCTAAGCCAAACTTACTTGTCCATATTTTTGAAAAGGCTTTTACCTGATGTATTTTTATTTCTTTTGGAATAGAATTTACAAGTAATGAATCCTTAATAATATCACTATAATTCTCATCAACCGTAACAACTTCGGCTTCCCAGCCCAATTCTTTAAAATAAGGCAAGCTCATTCTAACACGTTGCATATCTGCTGCATTGCTTGGTGGAAAATATGGAGAAATGATAAGTAATCGTTTCAGAACAGAAATATTAAAATTGTATTTTTTTAGCTAGTTTATGAAGCGGATACTCTACAACTAAATAAAATAGATGAGCTATCAAAATAATAAAAAATAAGTAAGGTAATATGGTATAAGAGCGGAGTCGGAATACCAGTTGCAATATGATGAACGCTACAGGATGTACTATATATAACGAATAAGAGCTTTTACCGAAATATTCAAGGAAGTGATTCGCTTGATTTTTCTTAAAGTATACTACTTCAAACAAGACCCAATAATAAATTAAAACTGCAAAAAGATTCATTGAAAGTACGAAACTAAGATAAAACTCCATTTTTAATACATTAAGTAAAATTGAAGTTGCGAAAACTATACATCTCATAATCACTAATTTCTGTAAGCTAACGTTTTGGTATATATTGATTTTTTCTGCAATAATCACTCCCAAAAGCCAACAAGGTAGTCCTATAATCCATGTGACAAATGGTCCTAATTGCCAGTAATAACCATGGAAAACATTCTTGTCCTGATAGATGAAAGCAGTAAATTCATGTTTTGCACCAATAAGAATCACCAAAGTAGCTATTGCCAAACTAATGAGGAATTTTCTTTCCCAACTAATTTTTAACCGAATCAATACTGGGTAAATAGAATAGTATGCTAGTTCACAAATTAAACTCCAAACAACACCTTTCTCCGGATGATGAAATAGTATTCCGATCGCAGAGATGATTGATAGTGGTCCAAGAATACGGAGGTAGCGGCGAAAAAAAAACTTTTTGATGTTACTAATTCTTTTATTACTGACATGTATAACAAATCCAGAAATGACAAAAAAAGCAATTACAGCCGCAGTACCATTGAAAATGTAATGCAGTGCATAAGCTATCATTTTGACAGACTTATTTGTAAAATTGTTTAATAGGTCTGTTTCCGAAGCAAAAAAATGAGATAAGAGGACAATAGTGGCAAGAATAAATCTAAGACTATCAACTCCTTCAAACCATTTATTTTCAATTGGTTTATCCATTTATAATACTTAATAGATTATTTAGAAATTTTTTTGATTCAATGTCCCAGTTAAGTTCATTTTGTCCCAAATCAAAATTTTGTTTTTTTGTTAAGTATAATGCTGCACGATTTTTTTGATGATTAATCAAAACTTCTTCTAATTCATTTTTATTATTATACAACTTTCCAACCGTTGAGAACTTCTTAAGGAAAGATTGTTGTGCAGCCGTATTACTAGCTAATACAGCTAGCCCACTTTGAATATAGATAAATAGTTTATTGGTGAGGCAAATATTTCTGTTTAATGGTTTTGATTCCTCGGATGCCATTCCCAAATCGCATGCTGATGCAATTTTGAATAACTGTTGTTCGGAAACTGTACCATAAAGATAGAGTTTGTGCGAAGGATGAAGCTGTTTTAATACACTTAAGTAGTTTTTCTCTAGTTTCCCGATAAGATGAAATTCAACTGAAAATGGTAGGCCATTTAGCGTCTCAATTATCAGTTCTATTCCTCTTCCTTTACCTATTGTTTGCGAAAGCCATAGAATCTTAAGCGGTTCTCCCAAATTATGTTGTGGTAGAGAAGTTGTTTTTTGAAAGACATTTAAAATTGTGATTCCTGTTTTATGGTACAAAGAATAGTATTCTTCACCAATAAGTGGCGACGCGTGAGAGAAATAATTTAATAAGGGAAAGTACTTGTCTTCAATAGCTATTTTAAGCTTTACATCCTTATCATTTATATCATCACTTGATTCATGCCGATGAAAATCTTCTGCATCGAATCCACTTAATGCGGCATTTTTCTTAGCAGCTAGCACAGCAACCGGTAGTGCTCCTAAATTATGTGCAATATAAATATCGGCTGTAAATGCTTTTGCTCTCTTCAGTTGCCAATAAAAATGCCTATTGATGCTAGTCGACAATCCAAAGATTGTACCATTTCTTACAGTTCGTTGAATTACGCCACTAATGATTTTATTAATTTTAGATTTTATGTTGGTTCCTGTCCAATTGAGACAATCTGATGTCCAATTTGGATGGTCTGCCAAAATTTTCTGATCAAATTTTACAAGTTCTTCTACGTTTTGGGTGAAGATCAAGTGAATCCTAAACCCCTCACTGTCTAATTTTACAGCTTCTTTAATTAACCTCGGGTTTGAAGCCAAATGCCCTGGGGTAATTAAACAAATTGCTTTTTTTTGCTTTGCAGCCATTTTTCATTAATCAAATTAAGAAGCCCATTTCGATAATCACTCCACTGCCATTCTGAGGCTTTTTTTATAGATGCATTTTTAAAGTGTACTAAATCTGACTCATGAGTAATGCACCATCTCATTTGTTCGATTAATGCATCTACATCATCAGGGGGGATAATCCAGCCGTCCTTCATGTGAGTAATGATGTCTGGTCCACAGCAGTTAGTTGTCGCTATTACCGGTACCCCGTTTGACATGGCTTCTGTTACAACCATTCCAAAACCATCACCTAAAGTTGGGAGCAAAAATACATCTGCAGTTTTGTAAAGTTCCATGAGTTCAGAGTGAGGGATATTATTCGAAATGCTGACATTTCCCGGTAAGTTTTCTCTTGTTTTTTCTGGCAGATTCATCTTTCCAATTAGAACAAGCTTCGCTACCTCTGGAGGAAAGTTACATTTGCGCCAAGCCTCATATAAAAGATGGGATCCTTTGGAAATGGATTGATTCCCAGCATACATAAATACAAAGCATTTGTCTTCTTTTTTTCGTTCAAGATATGCACGATTTACCGGAGGGAAACCTAATGGGACAACACTAATTCTTTCAGGATTTACCCCTGCGTCAGTCAAGGTTTTTTTTGTGAATGTAGAATTACAGATGATTAGATCGGCAATAGACAACTCTTCATCACGTCGTTTGTTTCTTCTTTTTGCTTTTTTATTAATCAATAAATCCGTTGCCTTGCTATTCAAATCCGGGTAACAACTAAATTGTTTATTAGCCATTCTCAAAAAGCTAAGGTGATGTTGGCTAGACTGTTCATAAACCGTGAAAATATTTAGTTTTACAGCCATCTGAAGTGTAGCTAAGGCAGCATGTTCATAAGTATGCACTATATCAATCTCATTTTTTAGCAGCGAACTGGCAACCCATTTGTCAAATCCTAACTCTGCCCATTCCCAGACCCTATCAGTTACTAGTGGATTTATTTTTCGAGCTGAGAAACTTCTTAGCAACTCAGGAAATGGTCTGCTAATAAATTTTTCAATGGGCAGTTCATGGAATTTTCTTCGTGATATTAAAGATTTTAGTGAGCCAAACCTCGATAAAAAATTAGAGAGACTATATTTGGGATGCTCAAAGAAAGCAGTATAAAAATATTTTAACCAACCAGCCTTATGATATGCAACAACTGTCTGTTTTATATGGGGTGCTATTGACGGATGGGAAACGATAATTTTCATTAATATTTTTGATAAATATTGAGATAACAGCTAGTAATTTCCTCAGCAGAAAATCTAAGTTTTGCTCTCTCATAAACATTTCTTCTGGATATATGATGCGGCTTTGAAATAAAATCAATCAATTCAGGAAGGTTTTGGGTGTGGTATCCAGTAATACCGTTTTCAACAACCTCAGGTACTGCTCCCCTGCTTAACCCGAAAACTGGTGTGCCGCAAGCCATTGCTTCAACCATCACGATTCCAAAAGGTTCATTCCAATGTATAGGCATCAAGAAAGCGGCAGAATTGCTTAGTAGGTCACTTTTTTGTTCATCGTTAACTGGGCCTATGTAGCTTATTTGGTCGCCTAGAAATGGCTTTATAGCAGCTGCAAAATAGTTTTCGTGCTCTTTACTTACATTACCTGCAATTACCAATCTTTTATTTGCTTTCAATGCAATTTCTATTGCTGTATGTGCACCCTTATTAGGCTCAATTCTACCTAAAAATGTTAAGGGTGCATCACTTTCGATAATTTCGGAGAATTTATATTTTTCAAAGTTTACGCCATTATACACTGTGTCAGAAATTGCAAAGGGTCTAATCTGATTAGAAATGTAATGGCTACAGCCAGTGAAACGAAGTGAATTTTTTGCAGCCAGTAAATTTGCTCTCTTAATTTGTAAAAGTGTTGGTTCCCTTTGATAGCTCATTAATTTAGGTATTTTCAAAGGTAAAATAGGTAATAAATAGGCTAACCTACCAAAGCTATGTACGATATCATATTTATGTTGAACACAATTTTTAGTAATTAACCAGCTATTTTTTGCAATATCTCTAATTCCATTACCTGAAGTAAGATATGGTTTTAGTTGACAAGGGACGCTGGATTCCTTATTCGCGAATAATGTAATGTCATGCCCCAATCTTGTTAGTTCATGAATTAACATATCAATAATACGTTCAATCCCTCCGTAATATAAGGGAGGGACAGCGATTTCAGGATCAGCAGTTATAGCAATCTTCATTTAGGTTAATAACTTTTTCTGAACATACATATTATTTGCGTACCAAAGCTTTCTTTTATCCGTCAAACTTCTTCGGGTTTCATAAATTCCACAAAGTTGAAATTCGTTTTTTTCCATAAAATTATCTACATCAGAGAAATGTACTTTTGTCGATTCCCTTTCAAACCCAACCTCCAGAATAATCAATTTAATAGATTGGAGAAAGTGTTTGCAGCCGTACAAAACTTCAAATTCAAAGCCTTCAACATCTATTTTTAGAATGTCAACATCTTTTATTCCACTTTCAGTTAAGAAGTCATTTAATGTGATAATGGTAATCTCTTCTCTTTCAATATTCTCCAGATTATTGAAATCGCTTTTGATAGAGTTAATTGTATTTTCTGGATTTAAATTAATTGAAATTTTTTGCTGTGTGTCCCCTAGACCTAATTGATAAGGTTGAATATTGGATAATTTATTTACGTTGCTTTTCAATGTTGCAAAGGTCCTGGCAACGGGTTCAAATGCAAAAATTTTAGCATCAGGGAACCAGTAGTTTAATTCAGTTGAAACGGAACCAATATTCGCCCCCGCATCAACAATTACTGCAACATCTGAATTCAATATTTTTTTTGCATCAAATATCCAATTTCTATCGTACGGATAGTTTTTTGTAACAAACCGGATGTTAGTTTTTAATAATTGTAATTCAAAATGATAAAAAAACCGGCCTAAAAGTAATTTCCAATTCATTTCTTATCTGTTATTATCATAGAGACGCTGAGCAGTGTGTTTTGTTAGGTATTTCCATAAGTCAATATATTTTTTTTTCGCATTTAGGCAATGATAGAGAAACAAAGGGTGTTTTAAATTATAAGCGAAAAATAAAAGCCACTCGGATAAAGTAGCACCCCGAAGCAGTTTACGGCTGTTCTTGCACATAATACCTGCATATAATAGCCGATAAAATGATCTTACGTTGCTTTTTCTTTCCCCTTTCCATAATTCAATCACAAAACCATTATTGATGTTAACAGTATTAAAAAAGCTATCAATCAACAATAGATAATGCTCATAGACACCATCCATTGTTTGCTTCCTTGTTGTTTGTAAAGTAAGAGCAAAATTTGCGAGCACTTTATCTACATATAAGATAGGATGAAAAAAAGCACGTTCTCTTATCGCTTCAATAAAATCAATTCTTATATTTTCCGGAACTTTTAATTCTTCAATACCTTTATAATTTCGAATTATTAAACTGCAATTTGAATGATTATATCTGTAGATACTTTTATAATTAGGGAAATAAATTTCTTTAATTATTCCACTGTTATTTGATTGATAAATTGTTTTTGAAAGTTTTTGCCAATTATTATCCGGTAATTCCTGCCATAAATTTGCATCCGAATAACCAACTTTAAATTGCGGGTAATTATCCATCTCAGCAACCATAGTTGATAGAAAGTCATCTTCCCACCAATTATCATCTTCCAATAAACAAAGGTAGTCAGCATCGCTATAATCAAACATATGGTTAAGGGTTGCAACCGGCCCATGGTTTTTTCGATGTTGATTAAATATGAAACGGGGGTCATTTAAAGATTCAATAATTTTTTTTGGAAATCCATCATTAGGGTCGTCATTGTGTACAACACATTCCCAGTCCTGAAATTTCTGTTCCATCAAACTTTTTAACGCACGAATGAGAAGTTCGTTTCTTTGATACGTTGGAATAAAGATTTTCACTTTAGCCATTTTTTATCTTTTGAAGTTGCGCTACGAATCGCCATCCAAAAATGAAAGATAATAGCTTAGTCAATGAACCTCCTTTATAACGAATACTACTGCCCCCTAATAGTTTAACTTTCATTTCAATGGGTCTTAGTAATTGAGGATAGAGTATTCCATACTGATAAACAAGATTAATTAAACAATTCGCAGCAGCTTTTTTGGTTTGTACACTTTCTTCTCTGTCTAAAAGATATTGTGTAGACAAGGTCGCTGACAAAATAGCTGATTTTATTGCAGTTTGACTAGTTCTACCTGATAGACTATTCGAAATTCCTGAACGATAGTATAAAATTGCATCTTCTGTGAATTTTACCTTTGAGGAAGCTAAAATTATCCTGGTAAAAAACTCAAAATCATTAATTACTGAGAGTTTCTCATTCCATAGCCCTGAGATATTTATTACAGCCCGTGGGATAAGCCACAGCGCACATTGCATCATAGGTTCACCCTTATTCCATGACGATGTAAGCCAATCAATGGGATTCATATCTTTCCAACACTCTTCATAACATAATTTAAAAGTGTCCAGGCTGTCATTATAAAAGCGGCCCCATTTTGCAGATGCAACTGCCGTTTCTTTGTTTTTCAATGTCTTTATTTGTGCCTCAATAAAGCCAGAAGATAGTATATCATCGGCATCAAAAAACTTAACGTAATCACCTTTGGATAGTTCAAAGGCTTTGTTCGCGGCAATACTCTGTCCAGAGTTTGCTATCGATAAATGTTTGATCCGCAGATCAGTAAAGGAATTGATAATTTTTAAAGTATCATCAGTTGACCCATCATTTACAATTATCAGTTCAAGATTTTTATATGATTGGTTCAAAATAGACTTAATTGCCTCTTCAATATATTTTTCCGCATTATAGGCAGGCATACATACAGAGACCAAAGGATTATTCATTATTTAAGATATTTTCTTTTTAGCATTTCATACTTCGACCATTTATGAAATGTTTTATTCTTATCTAAGAATTGATGCCTCCAAACTTCATTAGATAAATGTATGGCAAATGTATTTTTTGTTACCCGATATCCTCTTGTGTCTTTTTGTAATAAAATACGAAGTATATTTTTAACAATAAATTTATAATCTGGTTTTTCAAAGGCAATAATTTTGCTTACCCATCGCCATGAAATTGGATTAATTACATCATAAGAAAGAATACTGATTTGCTTTTCTACCGCACATTGTTGAATTAAAAATGGCCCCAAATAACAATAATCAAATTTTATGTTTCTTTTCAATTCTATTTCCTTGATTCGAAGTTCACATTGTGAGGAAAGATAATGAGCGATTTCTGAATTGGCCTTTAATTTAAATAAGCACCCATTAGCTAATTCTCCATAAATGTACTCGAAAGTGGAACAAAAATATTCCTCATCTCTGATATGAGCTAAATTTTTCAAGATCACGATATCCGTATCTGAATAGATACCCCCATATTTTATCAATATTGCATAACGAACAATGTCACTGATGTTAGCTATTGGAAGTTTGAGTTCGTTTAGAAAATAATCAAACTTTCCTCTGGGAATTAAAGTTGTAGCATCTTTTAATTTTATGAATGATGGCGCACCTTTAATTTCACCCTCATAAGTCCAGATAACAGGCTGATGATTATTTTTCCATGCAGATGTAAATGTTAAAATTTCCAGATTGGAAAAGGATTTACCATGCCAAAAATAATTAATTTCGATCATTTTGGATGTTTAAATTTTTGCCAAGCAATCTTGAAGTAGTATTCCTTTGATAAGTCTACATAGTGATGTAGTATACCTGCTTTTTGCTGGACTTGATTCTTGCCTGGATTCACAATATATTCCGTTTCATCGAGCCTAATTGCAGGCTTGTCACCAAGTAACATAGCAGATAGCGCCTGTTCCAAAAAATAAGAATTCCCTTCTTTTTGTTGGAGAACCTTAACCCATTTTTCAAGGGAATTCCAATCGATAGATTTTGAATTCAAGCCAATTAGACCAACGTTTACCTTTTTTTTAATTGAGGATTTCGCCAACTCTTCCATAAGCGGCCGGCTGTAACCATATGCTTCGATGCTATCAACCATATATAATGGCATCCTCGGAGCTTGTAACCAATCAATTATTTCGACTGGCTTTGAGAAAAATAACATATCCGAATCAAAGACTAGCTTCCAAGGTTTTAATGGGATAGTATGTATATCGATTAGTTTTTTTATATGAGGATATTCCTTCCTTTTTTTATGGAGAACTGGATAAACATCAGAAGGTAATTGCCGCTCTAAATTAAAGTCGATTTGCTCTTTCGTAATAATATTACAATTTATAATTAATTTATGAACTTCATCTATTAGTCTTTTATCAAAGGTTCCGTCATCAACTAAGATGAGTTCGAATTTCTCAATTGAAACTGTCAACAATGAATGGATACAAAATAGAGTTTGATAAAAATAATCTTTGCCAGTTAAAAAATAAATTGGCAAACCCTGAGGATCCGATACAATTGGCTTTAACTTTCGGTAGGATTTTTTCATCTCCTTTTTTTTCCAGTTCATCTGGATATAGTTGAAAATACCACCAAATCTGCGAACTGTTTTATACCGTGATTTCGGATATCTATAAATTATGTTAATAAATTTTTGAATCACTTACTTAAAGCATTAAAAAAACCACAATAGCCACGCCACCTCACATATTCACAATGGCCACGCCAGGCTTTATTTACAAGATAAGATTTTAATTTTCTTATTGGTAGCGTTCGTTTAGTAATTGGCTGCCAGGGACATATTTCATATTTCCGAAGAAATCCTACCCAAGATTCCATAATTCCCTGGTTTAATCGGGCTAGATAATCTTTTTGTACACGTGCTCTTGGAATAAGATGTTTTAATGATAACTCAGGAAAAAAACCGATTTCACTACCACTTAAGAGAATTTGCATCACTATCTCGTTATCCCCACTGGAACTTAATTTATTTCCTGATCGATCTTGTATGCTACCACCTTCCTTTTTTATCATTTCTAAGTATCGAACAAGTGAGGTTCGCCTGATCCCCATCCCCGCGCCAATTGGTGAGAATTCAGGGAAATGATTAATTCGAGCTGGATTGTTAGAGAAATTTGTGATTTTTATGATTTGGCCGAGGTTTCGTATTGCCAAATTACCCCAAAACTCTTCTGTCCATTTTTTTGGGACCACTTCAAATTCTGGATAGATGTTGCCACCTATGGCCCCGATCCTTGGGTATTTATCGAAAATGTCCGAGCAATTTTGTAAATAATTTTGATCCAGTACGTTATCATCATCAACCATTAAAATAATTTCGCCTTTGGCTTCGGTAAAGCCTTTAACACGAGCGCTTGTTAAACCTGGTTTCGGTTCTTTAACAATTCTGGCACTAGGGTGCCATGTCAGATCAACGATAATTGGTATTTTCGAACTGTTATCTACAATAATTACTTCCCAATTCTGAAGTGGAAAATCCTGTGACCTTAATCCGTTTAACGTTCGGTTTAAACGAGTGGCATCTGGATTGTAAGTGCAAATAATTACTGAAATCATATTAATCATTTCTATACCTGATAACTCTTGCAGGCACGCCCACAGCGATAGCATAAGGTGGAATATCTTTGTTTACAACTGAGCCGGCACCAATGATAACGCCATCCCCAATATTAGTACCCCCTAATATTTTTGCTCCGGCACCAATCCAAACATCACTACCAATTTTAACTGGTAATAAAATATCTGGCTCTGATCTTATCATAGTTGTTTTATTTGAAATGGTATGATTTGAACTTACAATACACGTGTGCATGGCTATCAAGGTATTTTTGCCAATTGATACGTCACCGTGTCCATAAATTACGGTATATTCTCCTAAAAAAACATTGGTGTCAAGTGTTATTACTCCGCCATATGCTTTTATAATACATCCTTTTGTGATTTCACAATTGTCTGAAATAGAGATTTTCCCTTTTTGTCCTTCTCTCATCCCATTGGCAAGAACAGATGCATCTTTTATCAGAGTGTTATTCCCGAACTGAACACCTTTTAAACGATACCAGAAAATGAGAATCAGGTTGATAATTCTTGATAAAGCTTCCATATTGTTATTCTAATTTATTCGCATTGAACAGCTCTTGAAGAACTCTAGTCATATAGCTTAAGCCTATTTTAGCATTTTCATGGTTCTCAAAATCAAGTTGGATGGCATGGTGAGTTAAATTACAGACTTGTGATAATCTGCTATAAAGGGGGATGAATTGGTTATCAGAGAAAATTTCTAATACTTTTGTCTCTTCCTTACAGAAGATTAGATTTGAAAAACCTGCGCCATGAGGGCCTATAATATGCGAACAGGAATTGCAGGTCGCAATTACTTGTGGCATCGACAATTCTTCAAAAATAATAAAATCAATGAAAGGAAAATTGTCTTTAATTTTCTTTTCCCATTTAAAATCTCTCGAAGCAGCTCCAGCTCGGCTTATCCAAATTACCTTATCTGACCTTTCATTAGATGAGAAACTCTCTGCCTGCATGAGTTCGCGTAAACGTTTAATATTCTTCTTTACGAATTGATGGTCTGTCATCAAACTATTTGTAAAAAGCAATTGATCAAATTGATAATGATCTTTGTTTGACATCCAAATTACCTTTTTTAGCTCTACTCCCACGTGTTCTAAAACTTTCCTTTTCCACCCTGTTTCAGGGCCAGCTAAAAGAAAGTGATCAATATACCGGAATTGACTTTTGCACAGCGTTAGTTTAATAAGAGCTTGGTGTATGAAATGGTAATAGCCACCATCTGCACCAGTAGCCACTAGACTAAATGCATTTCCACTTATTTTTTTTGCACTACTAATGTGGATGGCAGAAAACAGCGGATGTTGCTTTAAAGGTGTGAACCATTCTTTTGTAGCCTCATAGATAGCTAATCTAGTAATTGGATCATAGATGATACCTAGGCTTCCGAAGATTTTCCCATTAGCTAATGCATACAAAATGCGATCTGCCTCTTTGAAGAAGCCATTTTTCTTATAGCGGAGCTCAAGATTTAGCTCTCTATACTTAAAATCTACTTTAAAATAATTTATGAAAGGCTTTATGTACTGTAAATTGCCGTTTTCATGCTTTAGTATTGAAGTTAAGCTTTCTGGTAAGTCTACATAATCTTTGTTTTGTAAAGCAATTATCTTTTCAAAACGGATAACACCTTTGGGGCCATTTCCAAAATAACAACTCATAATTTTCTTTATAGACCTGATCATATAAGGTTTAATCTTCTGATTTTTGTTTTATACTTTTATTATGATCTGGTTTTAATATCCATTTGAGTTTATACACATATAATGCTTTTTGCCCCCCAAGAAAATTAGCAAAACGCTGCAATCCGTCATTAAATTCTTTAACTTTATGCTCATTGTTTTGCTCTTGATGCATTTGTGTTCCCACATGTGTTTGATGAAGAGGAGGGGGGGAAACGAAATATTCAATCTTTTTTTTGTGGGTGTTTAATCTTACTCTTGCGGCGAACTCAGCAAATTGCCACCCATAACCCCATAGACTATTGTTTAACCCATCTATTTTCAACCACAATGATTTTCTTATTCCAAATAACGCAGGGTCCTGGGTTTCATAAAGCGAAATATATGTACCATTCGTTTCCCAAAAAGTTTTATCGTAGGAGGTAATCTTATCCCAATTTTTTTCAACATAATCTGAGTTGCAATGCTTTTTTCCAATTATCACGTAGTAGGGTGCTGCAAATTCATTGGTTGTCAAATGTTCCAGGTATTTTTCATATATCCCGGCTGGATATACATAATCTGTGCGCCAAACTATTATATTATTAGCTTTGGCACCAGATATTAAATGGTTTAAGCCATAAGTGTATGATTTTTTTTCTGCTACATCTGTTTTTGAAAAGACCTCTGAAAACCAATCAAACTTTTGATTGTCAAAAAGTTTAAGCGCATCGAAACGTGACCCGTTGTTATAAAAAATTACTTCATCATGTTCTGAAATATTATTGAGGAAAAATATGGATTTCAGGCTATTGATTGCGCATTTATCATCAACAGTTGCCTGGTGATAAATAATATGCGTGAAATTTGGTCTCAGAAGTATATCATTTTTGGATTTTCCATCTCTGATTAGTTTATCAGATGAAGGAGCAATAATTCGGGCAAAAAAATATCGTTTATCGAATTTAAATTTATGAATAAGGTACCAGGCAAGAAATATTCTAATTTTAGTTAGGATTCTCAAAGTTTATATGTTGTTTTATTGTTTGCAGACTTCAAGCTAACAAGTATTTTTTTGTAGCCAACAATATTTTTTCTGAGGCATGGCCATCGCCAAACGGATTTTTACCACTTGTTATCTCAACATAGAATTTTTCATCGTTAAGTAACTTTAAGCTATATTGAAGTATCTTTTTGGGATCAGTATCAGTAAGAATACCGAAGCCAGCATCAACAATTTCCGGTCTTTCTGTTGTTTTTCGTAAGATGAGGAGTGGTTTCTTAAAAAATGGAGATTCTTCCTGGATGCCACCTGAATCAGTCCAAATCATAAATGAATTCTTAATTTTCTCAAGCATTTCCAAGTAATTTAATGGATTGCAGGTTATAAATCTATCGGACTCAAAATTATGTTTCTGTATATGTTCCTTTATTTCGGGGTTTGGGTGAATTGGCCAGATGAAGTATATATCATCTCTTTGTTCCAATAATTGATGAATGCTTTTTAACAGTAACTCAATTCCATTTTTTTGATTCTCTCTCCTGTGACATGTAATCAAAATTAGTTTTTTATCTGATGTTTCTGTTTGTAATTTTTCATGATTAAGTCTTACAGCATCAACACAAGTATTGCCAGTTACGACAATGTTATTTTCTCCGTCGATTTCTGCCAACAAGTTTTTTTTCGAGGTTTCTGTCGGACAGAAATGTATACTGGCACCGAGAGTTATTATTTTTCGGTTAAATTCCTCAGGAAAGGGGTTGTCAAAATCGAAACTCCTCAATCCGGCTTCAACATGTCCGTACTTTATTTTTAAATTGAAACAGCATATAGCGGTTGCCAGAACTGTAGCGGTATCACCCTGTATTAAAACTATATCAGGTTTCGATTGGGCGAGTACTAAATGAATTTCAGCAATTAACTTGGATAAGGACATATTTAGGCTTTGGCCAGTAACCATTGTATTTAGTTTGAAGTCTGGATTTATATTGAACAGTTTTTCAAAATCTTTCGTTAATTCCTGGTGCTGGCCTGTATGAGTAACGAGTACTTTAAAAAAAGGATCTGCTTTAAAGCAATTAATTACAGGAGCCAATTTTATAATTTCAGGTCGTGTGCCATAGATAAACATAACATTCTTAGTTAGGTTCGATGTGGACTGGTTATTCATCAGTAAGTGATATCATGTTTTTAGTTATAGAAAGGTTTAAAGAATATCATGTATAGTTCCTTGCTGAATAGTCGACATAGTTTTTTATGCAAATTTTGAGGCGTTTATTTGCGATTCAATAATTTTTCTAAAAGCTTAAGTAATCTGAGCTCGAAATGTATCCATCGCCAAGAAAAATACGTAAAGGCACCATGTCGTTTGATTATTTTTTCGTGATCGGCTTGCCAATGTTTTTTGAAAATTTCATTTTGAGTTTTGGCTGCACTATGAACTGTAGCCACAGAAAGAAATTTTTTAATGTAATAAAGGCTCGCTTTTGGAATTAAGCGTACCCAAAGTTCGTAGTCCATACTGCAAATCAGTTCCTCCCAAATTGGTTCATGAATTTCTTTTTTCCAAAAACATGATGGCTGAACAAGACTTGGTATTCTAATGTGTCGTTTATATTGTTTTCTGGGTTTAAACTCGCAGATTATTTCCTTCCCATCAACTAGCTCAGATGTGTAACCCCAACCATAAAAAAAACTTTTTTCCGGATATTCCAATATGGAATTTACCACATTATACAATGCATTTGGCGTGAAAAAATCATCGCTATTGATCCAGCAGTATATATCTCCACTTGCTAGACTAAATCCTTTGTTTATTGCATGACTTTGTCCATTGTCTTGCTTAATTTCATAAAAACTAATCCATTTGCTGTATTTTTTAATAATATCAGGTGACTGATCTTTACTATTCCCATCCATTATAATGTACTCCAGGTTAGGATAATTTTGAAGGAGTATTGATCTAATTGTTTTTTCAAGGTATAAACCTTGATTAAATGATGGTGTAACAATGGTGATTTTGGGCCATTTAATTTTTTTATTATAAGAATTTGGCTTCGCTTGTATATCCCAGGGCCAACCTTTTTTTGTGGTTGAAGGCAAATCTTTTAATAGTCCATCTTGCGAAAAAGGTAGAGCAGTAAGTGGCCAACTCACACCCTTGGCTATAAAATTTCGCCTATAATTCTTTAAGTCTGGAAGCAGTGCTCTATTATCCAATATGATAACTTTTAAAATAATTTAGTTAATGTCCCCAAGTAAATCGAACCGGTTTAAGTTTTAACAGAGCAGCTTCTAGTGCTATAACCGAGTTTTTGATTGTAAAATAGCTATTGTTAAATGTTTCCGTTTTGTTGCTATTAATATGCTCTAGCATTTTGTTGTGAAGATCGCTCACATCTGTAGGATCGAAATAAGTAGCATAATCTTTCATCAACTCTCTATGTCCATTTAAATCACTAAGTATTACCGGACAATCTAAAAATGCGGCTTCTAAGGGTGGCATATTCGATGGTCCTAGAAAAGTAGGCATTACTAATGCTATCGCATTTTTATAAAACGTAAATAATTCTTCGTTACTTACAAAACCGACTATTTGGATATTTTTGTTAAGGTTTTTCTCTTTTATACAATCTTTAATATAACCAAGATTTCCTTTGTCGCTACCAGTTAAAATTAACTTAACGTCGGGATGTAATTTGATGATTTCTCGCATTGCATCAATAAGTGCAATGTGATTTTTGTGAGCCCAGAATTGAGCAGGATAAATAAAAAATTTATTTTCTGATATATTAAACCTCGTTAAGATATTTTTTTGGGTATCGATGGGCACATTTTCATTGATTATACCTCCAGGAAAAATAGGCATAACACCAATACGATCTGCGTTGATAGAAGTAAAGTTGATCAACTCATTCTTACCTGCTTGCGTTTCAGTTAAAATGTATAATGCACGATTGAGTACTTTATGATAATATGCCTCTCTACTTTCAAATGATTCCGCAAATTCTGGAAACATGTAGGTGGAACGATGACCTATATCCCAATGGACAGTAACAAATGGAAAATTTACATCGACATAATCTGGTTTGACATATAAAATAACATGAATATCATTTTTAACCAATATTTTTTTAATGATTTCATTTCTTTTTTTTGAGTGCTTACGCTCTAATGAGTTGTAAAATTTGTTGAAAAAAATCTTGCCTGATCGTTTCAACATCTCTATTAATGCCTTTCTGAAATAGTCAGAAAAACTAGAGTTTTCATATGGATGAAAACTAAGGAATTCTTTGTTGCTTTCTATGTTTGCTTTTCCTGTATAATCTAAAAATATAATATCAATTTCGTTTGGAAAAACATGGTTATTGATACCTGCAATTAATTGTGTTGCATAAGAAAATGCACCACCAGCATGTAAATCATACCTATCTATAGGTACACCAACACGTAGTTTATGCATGTAAATATGATTTAGAAGACTTGTTGAACATTATTTGACATTGTTTTTTATGTAAGATATTACTTCCATCTGCTGTTGCTCGCTTAACCCTAACCCACTTGGTAAATAAAACCCATTTCTTGCTAATTTTTCGGCAACAGGATAGTGTTCATCCTTAAATAATCCCATTTGTTTGAAAACAGGTTGCTCATGCATGCACCAGAAAAATGGACGAGTACCGATAAGCTTGTTATTAAGTTCCTGTACTAACTGTTCTTTTTCTTTAATTTCTGATGCTACTAATCCGAATACCCAGTAAATATTTTCAGCGGCTGCTGTTTTCTCCAATGGTAATTGAAAACCTTTGTTCTTAAGGAACGAAAGATTGGTCTGATAAACATGGCCCATTTCCTTTTTTTGCTTAATAAAGTCAGAAATTTGCTCCAACTGGGCTAGTCCCAATGCCGCTTGCAGATTAGTCATGCGATAATTCCACCCTAATTCATAATGGATAAACCGAGCACCGTTTGGTTCAAAACAAAGATTTCGTAATTTTTTGCAACTTTTCGCAATTTCATCATCATTGGTTAACAGCATACCGCCTTCGCCAGTCGTTATGAGTTTGTTAGGATAGAAACTAAAAATACTAATGTCTCCAAAGGAACCACACATTTTGCCTTTATACGTTTGACCGTGCATTTCTGCTGCATCTTCAATTATTTTAAGATTATATTTTTTTGCCAGATCAAGCACGGGATCCATGTCGACTGGCAATCCATAAATATGAACTACCAAAATTGCTTTGGTTCTAGGCGATATTTTTGCTTCAATCTGTGTTATATCCATATTCCATGTCAATGAGTCGCTATCTACCAATACAGGTAAAGCACCAGCATTAACTATCGATTGTGCAGGAGAGATAATGGTAAAGGTGGGCATAATTACCTCGTCACCTGGACCTATATTTAGGGCCTTAATAGCAATATCTAATGCTCCAGAGCCGTTACTAACCGCGATCCCGTATTGACGACCGATATATTGGCTGAATTTCTCTTCAAATTGAGTAACAAAAGGACCTTCACTACTAATCCAACCAGTTTCAATACATTCTGTAAGGTATTTTAGTTCGTTGCCGTTAAGTAATGGAGTATTAACAGGAATAGGCTTCATTCATTATATTTTTTCATTACATAACATACTCCCCATGTATATCTTGAAGTAGGCGCTTTGCTAAAAAATTCTTCAGTATGTATGATTTTAAATCCTGTAGCATAGGCTAGTATTTCCAATTCTGGTTGGCTAAAGTGACGCATTGAGTGCTTCTCTTCAATATTTAATGTTTTACCGTCAGTAATATTCTCTACTTTGATAGCATAATTTACTTCAACAACATTTTGTTCAGAGTCGATTATCGGATTAGCATTTCGGGTTACTTTAATCTGTTTGTTCTGAAGCATTTTTGTTCGCTTTTCTGGTGTTTGAAAATGTACCGCAGGGGTATGCCAAACATCAAAAATAAAAAGACCATCTGCATTTAAATGATTGTATACATTTTTAAAAGTACTGATTAGTTTTTGGCTATTGGTAATATAACTGATTACATGAAAGAGTGATAGGGCAATATCAAAAGATTGGTTTACCTCAAAGTTAGTGATATCTGCTAACTGAAAACTTACTTGCTTCTTTTGTGTTCGATTGGCAATTTCGACCATCTCCGGACTTCGTTCTAATCCGAGAATATTGTATCCCTTTTCTGCAAATAGATTTGCATGTTTACCCGTTCCTGAGCCTAACTCTATAATAGATTTACTTAGTGGCCGATATTGTTCAATTAAACTGATTAGGTAATTTGTTTCGGCAGTATAGTCTTTGTCTTTATACAAAAGATCATAATATTGACTATACAGTTTAAAGTTTTGGTTCATTGTTTTTTGAAATCAGGTTTATATTTTCTGGGGTATGATCAAATCTTACCTTATCTTCATCACCACAATAAGGACCTTGTTTAATTTCAATCATTTCAGTGTTCTCTAGTATTTCGAATCCATGCCCGCCTGCCGCTAATAGTATTACATCGCCAGTCTCTACAATTCGGCTTTCTAAATAATTTTGATCATCATTATAAAAATCAACTCTTACTTTTCCGGTTTTAACATATAAAACCTCTTGGGTTAAGGTTACCCTCCGTTCTACCAAATTATGTACATGTGGTTCGATGACGTAACCTTTAGGGCGGTTCATATATCCCAGTTGCTGTGAAAAATCGCCTGGCGTAAAAAAAGAGATTCCTTCTTTTTTGTAGGCCGCTTTAATGATGATTGCCAAAGTATTTTCTTTGTATTTAACGTATTCAATCATGGGCTGGTGTTTGATTTGCTTTTTTTAGTCTTCCATAATACATCCTTAGTATATTGATGCTATTAACCAAGAAATCACGTTTCGTATAAGGAAATTTTTTTCTGAAAGGTACAATGATATAATATACTGCAATCAAGTAGTAATATGTTCCCGTTAATATTCGATTACACTCGAAAAAACGCGTAGCGACGTTAAGGGTATGTTTGCTATAAACGTTACGGCCGCAGTAATTTAAAATATCTCTACGGTAGTTTTGGATTAAAAATGCCCAGCCCTTGGCAACAGCATATTGATTTCGGGTCATTGAATTTTCAGCTCCATGAACTATTGCCAATTCCCTTGTAATTACTTTAAATGAAAACAATTTAGCCATTCTGAAGCAAAAATCGTCATCTTGGCAAATTTTATATTTTAGGTCGAACCCCCCCGCTGCTATCACAGCTTCTTTTTTGGCAGTTATCGTTATCATTGAAGACAGATAGCCTTGGTTTAAAACTTCCGCATATTTGTCTTCCCCCCCTAAAGTCCATACAGGACCGTTTGCTAGATTGGAATAGGCAAACCTTATAGTTGGGTTATCTAGGTAAACCCTACTCATTTCGTAGAGATATTCAGGTAACCACGCATCATCACTATCTAAAAAAGCTAAATAACTATATCTGGCATTAGCTATTCCAGTATTTAAAGATGCATTTTGACCCCTATTTATTTCATGTCTAACAATTTTTACCCTTTTATCTCTAATTTTATCTATTACTGCGATACTTTGGTCTTGAGAAGCATCATCTACTACTATAATTTCAAAATCCTGATAAGACTGATTTAATATACTTTTGATAGCCCGTTCAATTGTATTCTCTCGATTAAAGCATGTTACAATACAAGTAAAATACATTTTAAGAATGGGTTTTTGTTGAAAATCATTATTGAAGAAGTTCCCTCACCGAAAGGTTTTTTGTTTTGTATCATTTTAGAATAAAAGGCATTTTCTTCAATCAGTTTTTTCTATTGGTTATAATATTTTCTGTGCTATTTTCCAATAAGAATTGCCAGGTCATCAGTTATTGGACTGAGTGTTTGGTCATTTCTTATAAATTAAGTTTTTATCTATCTTGATATTAAAAAACTCAAATATGGGCAAAACTATTTCTTGGTGTAGACCAGTGAAACAACCTTATAATTTATATATTTTATGCTTGGCTAATTCCTTGATAACGGGAATAAGTTTAATCGCTTCAGGCCTTGTACCAAGAACAAATATAATTTTCATTTTAGCAATATTTTTTGGAGCAATCTATCTTTCAATTCCTTAACTAGGTACTTGAATTTAAGTTTTTTAGCTATTCTAATTTGAAAATCGTGATCGGTTCCTCCAGTTTTGTCATTAAAATATTGATTTTCGTAATAGTAGAATCTCATCAAGTCTTTATAGAGGACTTCATTTTTTTCTTCCCATGAACCATTGAAATGGTGGCATGCATAATTCTTTGGCAAGTCAATGCAAAAGGTACTTGAGGGATAAATGCAAATACCTTCTTCGAGTTCTTGTATCCTATCTTCATTTCGCTTAATACTATAATGTTCTTCTAAAATTGTAGAGACAATTATGGTATTTGTTGTCAATTTAAAAGCTTGTTGTTTGTCGTAGTAAGACAATACAAAACCCGGCCAGCTATGATTTTTTTCGGCACCCCATACCGCAGTAAAAGGAAAGCCTTTTAGCTCAAAACCGGAAAATGCACGATTTGATAGAAATGCATCTAAGTTGCTTCTGATTTCAACATCTGTGTCTAAATAAATACCTCCATGATGATATAGAACATAGGCTCTAACATAGTCACTTACAAACGCCCATTTCTTCTGATGATATGCTTCAAGTACATAATTATTGCAACTAATGTCAAAATTGGATTCATCCCATCTGATAATTTTATAATCTGGAAGATGTTTTTCCCAACTGTCTATACAAGTAGTTGACAAGGAATCTAAATCGTTATTTCCAAACCAACAATAATGTATTGTTTTAGGTATCATTATAGCTTATTTAGGTATAAAAAAATACCGCTAGTAAACATTTTTTTTCCGTTTTGGTGAATCCACCTATGTGTTGGATGTTCATCATATTTGAGTTTTTGTAACCCTAATCCAAGAAGTATTTTGCTTATCTTCTGATCTTCATTAAAATCATCATAGATCAGATTAATTTCATGCGTATTCTTAAATCTTGCAATAATTTGGCTTAATACTTTATGCTTATAAAATGGATGAGCTTCGACAACAATGTTACTTTCTTTCTGCCATGGAAATCGATCTGGATTAAGTAAATTAATTTCTTCACCTTCACAATCACATATAATCAAATCAATTTTTTCTTGCCAATTTTCAAAAATATCTTCGGTAGCTGAACCATATAATTTTGGAAGAGTTAACTTGTTGATCGAGAACCACGAAGTTATAAAGTGATGTAGTGGTATATTGGTTTCAAAAACATGATTGTCTTTTGGTTGCAGAAGATAGCTTAATCCTGCACTATAATATCCAGTATGACCACCAATAACCATCATGCTATCAATGTTTTTTTTAACGATTCTATCCCAAGTTTCAAATAAACAGGACTCGTAAAGACCTAGTACTTCTGATACCGTTAATTGGTCAAATAAAATCTCAGGAATTTTTAGACCGCTAAAGGGGCCATAATAGATTTGATCTCCAACTTTATGAATGAGTTCAGTAATAGTCGGTGTTTTAATATTTATCATGAGATTTGATTTTTATTTCTGGAAGTAGGCTTACTGCACCAGGCCATTCGCCCCTATAGACTCCCCCACGTCTAACGTCATCATCTAAAACCATTAAAGAATAGCAGTTTTCAATTATTTCGAAAAGCAAACCTTGCTTACTATTAAGATGAAGATTAATATAATATCGACCTTCATTTAAAATATATTCTGAAAATGGGATGATAAATTCATATGAACCAATTTCTAAATCAGAGATAGAGCTATTAATATGAAAAGTGTTGATACAGGTTACCAGCTCTTGCATCTCATTATACAGCGCGATACAAAAACCCATATTAGGATTATTTACTTTTGATTTTAAGCGGATTTTGATATCAAATCGTTCTCCATTAGTTATTGTTTCAACGATGGTATTATCGTTATTTAAAATTTCAATGCTCTCAACAATAAAATCTTCGTTTTCAAAAGAAATTAGGTGCTTATCAATTCGATTTAAATAAGATGAAACAATTTTCGTAACATTTCCTACTTCTTCCACTCTTCCATTTTTTAGAAAGATAGCCTTTTTGCAAAATGATCTGATGGCTAGCATATTATGACTCACAAACAACACCGTTCTACCTTCACCCTTACTCACTTCTCCCATCTTACCCAAACATTTCTTTTGAAACTCGGCATCGCCAACTGCTAAAACCTCATCAACAATTAAAATCTCGCTTTCCAAATGGGCTGCAACAGCGAAGGCTAACCTCACATACATACCCGAACTGTACCTTTTTACTGGTGTATCGAGGTACCGTTCTATCCCGGCAAAATCTACAATTTCATCAAGTTTATGTTGGATTTCTTTTTTACGCATGCCTAATATGGCTCCATTAAGAAAGATGTTTTCCCTGCCGCTTAATTCAGGATGAAAACCTGTACCCACTTCTAATAAACTCGCGATCCGGCCTTTGCCTGATATTTTTCCGGTGGTAGGGGCAGTTACTCTACTTAATATTTTTAGTAAGGTGCTTTTACCGGCACCATTTCTTCCTATAATGCCAACGGCATCGCCTTGCTCAATTTCAAAATTGATATCCTTTAGGCTCCAAATTACATTGCTTTCGCTTTTAGTATATTGGTCATTGCTTTCGCCAATGCGTAAGAAAGGGTCTTCTTTACCACGAAGCCTGGCATACCAACGTTCTAAGTCACGACTGATGGTTCCTGTACCAATCTGTCCTAATTGATAGGCCTTACTTAGGTTTTCTACTTTAATTGCAATGTTCGACATCTTAAAATATGCTTAAAGCTAATCTTCCATCATCCATGTTCTGTCTTCAATTTTCCCGCTAAACCGTGTCTATAAAATTTCGCTCCACTTTATTGAAAACGATAGTCCCTAATAGCATGAGTATAATGGTAACCAATGTAGCATAACCTAAGCCAGGCCAGCTAAAACTTCCCTGCCCCAAAAAGCCATACCTGAATGTTTCAATAATTGGTGTCATTGGGTTATACTCAATGATCCAGGCATAGGCTGGATATTTTTTTACAGCCTCGGATAAGGGATAGATCACGGTGGTCGCGTACATTAGTAGCTGAACACCAAAACTAATTAGGAAAGCTAAATCCCTGTATTTAGTTGTCATCGCTGATATAATCATGCCTGCACCTAAGCCCAGTAGAGCCATTAATATCACAATCATAGGAAATAGGCAAATAGCCCAGCTAATGCTAAAGTTGGCCCCAATCAAATAATAATAAGTCATTAAGATCAGAAATAATACCATCTGCACCCCAAAACGCACCAAATTGCTTACCACAATACTGAGAGGCATGATTAACCGCGGAAAATACACTTTTCCAAAAATGCCGGCATTATCTTTAAAAACCGATGAGGTTTTGGTTAAACAATCCGCAAAGTAGTTCCAGGCGGCAATACCAGCCATATAAAATAATGGTTTGGGTAATTCATCAGTAGATATGCCTGCTAAATTGCCAAATATAAAAGTGAAAATAATAGTGGTAAATAAAGGCTGTATAAAAAACCAAAGTGGCCCTAATATAGTCTGTTTATAAAAAGAAACGAAATCTCTTCTCACCAAGAGCACGAGTAAATCGCGGTATGCCCAAACCTCATTCAGTTTTAAATCCAGCAAAGAAGATTTTGCCTCAATGGTCCATGCTTGCTCTTCCTTAACCATAAATATTCCGGGTATTGTTCATGTTTTCATTTTGAGTAACTGCAATCTGATCGGTATCAATTTTACCATTAACCAGTAACTCTCGTATCGATTGGAGATATTGGTTATACCCAAATGCTGATATGCATTTTTCCTGCAGATTTTTTTTCTCCTGTTGCGTCTGTGTATGCCCGAGAAGTGGAGATATACTGGTTAATATCTCCTGTTGATCATCGGGATCAACAAGTACACCCAATGCACCTCCACGAAGTGCATCTATACTGCCATCTTTATTGCCTGCAATTACCCTTAGCCCGCTTGCAAGGGCTTCGATAAATACAATGCCGAAACCTTCTTTTTTACTAGGTAGAATAAAAAGATCTGACAATAAAAAATGTTCAGTAAGCTCGGCTTCATCAATAAAGCCAATCATTTTAATATGATTTTGAAGATTATTTTTGCTAATTAAATCATCCAACCGCTTCTTTTCTGCTGCGTCCCACTTGCCTGCCAGTAAATACACCAGATTTGGATAGCTATCCAATAATTTTGGCAATAACTCGACGGTATGATCGTAGCCCTTATATTTTTCGGAAGATGACAAGCGGGAGAGGGAGAACAAAATTAAATGCTCACGATTTAAGTGATAACGATCTAATAAGTTTTGCGGTTTTTTAAACTCGGTCGCTAGATGATAGAAAGGATCGAGGCAGTTGTTTAACACTTCAATTCTCTCTGTCGGAATATGGTGCATACTCATTATCTTCTGCGCAGTAAATGCACTTACGCATATAATCTTATCGAGCTGATTTAACATTTTAAGTTTGGAATCAGATAGTTTCTTCCAGATCTCGATGCCATGCGCCAGTAGGTAAATCTTTTTATGAGGATGTATTTTCTTGACAAAGTAAACGATATTGATGAGGTGGATATGGCTTAGCAAAATCACATCTGCTTTTAAGCCGGTTAAAAAAGACTGTACTACAAACCTTTCTTTTTTCCCTTCAAAGCCCTTAAATTGCTTTTTACTTAGATATCTCGAATCTCGGTCTGTATTCTTATCATACATGGAATACACTGTCGATTGTACAATTTCTGCTTCACTTAAATCGTATAAAACGCGACTTAAACTGCGGCATACCTTCTCAATACCCCCAGTTAAACTGAATGTTTTAAGTGTTAAAAATAAAACTTTAACTGGCATGGTACGTTCTGTATAAGGCCAATGCCGAGCTCCAGTGTAATTTATTATCGCTAAAGCTTTGCATTAATGATTTTGCCCTTTTATTGGTATATCGCGAAGGATCGGCAATATCGCTATTTTTTCTCATCCACTCCTGAAAAGGAAAAGTAAAGCCCATTTTTGATCTTTTCCAGGTTTCAACCGGTAAATCTTCTTTGTAAGCCTCAACCAGTAATTTCTTTTTCTGTTCGTAACTGAACTTGATTTCGGTGGAGATCGAAAGTACTAGTTTAACAAAGTTGATGTCGAGAAAAGGCACACGCACTTCAACACCATGGCTCATGCTCATAAAATCGGTATCCTTTAACAACTGGTTTTGCATGTACATGTTAAATTCAAACCAGCTGGCCCGGGTTTCGTTACTGGTTTTTTTAATTCCTGATTGAATGGGAATTTCTTCAAGACAATCGATAACAGTTTTCATATCAATGTCTAACAAATCGGCAATTACATCGGGCGAATAAACACCCCTTAAACAAAGGTATTCACCAATAGGGGAGTTAAGACTAAGGTAATACAAGCGCTTAAACTTGGTATTGTTAGAGAAACGCATGCTCCTTAAAACACTTTTGCTTAGCCAGTTTAGGTTTTGTATTTTATGGATACGATCAAAAGACGGGTACCCGCCAAAAAGCTCGTCGGCACCTAAACCCGATAACACTACCTTAATGCCATTTTCTTTGGCTGCCTTACACACAAACCAAGTATTAATCCCATCATTGGTGGGCTGATCCATATTGGCTAAAACTGTTTCGAAATTTTGTACAAAATCGCGATAGGTAATTAAGCGCTCAATTTTATGCGCATTTATTTTTTGCAATAAACTGCTGCGTTGCTTCTGTTCAGAAAAGTCTATTTCGTTAAAGTTGGCCGAAATGCACGATAATTTTTTACTATCGAACTGATTAGCCAAAATGGTAATAATACTGGAATCGAGTCCGCCGCTAAATAGCACAGCAATATCCACATCCGAAATCATTTGTTGTTTGATGGAGTTACTGAGCTGCTGGCGGATTTGATCAACAGCGTAATCTTCATTGCGGATATGAGTAGTGTGCTCAAACTCGTGATAAGATTGAACGAAATGTTTGGTATTTCTGATGTTGTATTTCAGGAATGAACCTTTACCTAAGCTACAAACATCTTTTAAAGTGGTATAAGGTTCAGGTATATGACCAAACGCCAGGTAATAAATTCTCCAGTTACTGTTTTCCTGGTAAATGCCTGCATGTTTAAAAGCCTTAACCTCCGAAGCAAAGGTTAGTGTTTCATGATCAAAGTGGTAGTATAATGGTTTAATGCCGTTTTGATCCCTAACCAGGTAGATGCATTGTTGTCGTTTATCAAAAATACAAAAAGCAAAAATGCCATCCAGTTTTCCAAAGGCAGCTTCCTGCCAATGCTGATAGGCATACAGAATTACCTCGGTATCGGTTTGTGTTTTAAAAATGTAGCCCAGGTTAATGAGTTCAGTGCGGATTTGCTGGTAATTATAAATCTCACCATTGTAAGTAATTACAATATCTTCTTTGTGGCTTACCATAGGCTGATGACCACTGCTACTAAGGTCTAAAATAGCTAAACGACGGTTACCTAAGCATATCGATTCATGCTCAGCGATGTAAATACCATGATCATCAGGGCCACCATGCTGCATACTATCGCACATGGCCATCACTTGCCCAGGAACTTTATCTAAAGAATTTTTGCTGTTGATAATGCCCGCTATACGACACATAATTTGTTTGATGATTTTGCGGCTGTTATTCCGGTACAGATACAGCTTCGCCCCCTCAGTCACATCTTTATTTTTAAAAATGACTGATTATTTTTTTTTATGAATAATGCCGAGCATCAAAGATCCAGCAGGTTTTTTGTTAAATGTTATTTATTCCACATTATCCATCTAACATTATACGTCCCTAAATCGGCTCCACAAATGCTATCGAGGTATTAATATTGATAGAGAACCCCATATTTTGTAAACGTAATACAATACGTTGTTTATTTTGTACCGATACAAGTTCTGCAATTATTCCTTTAAAAGGACCTGCTTTAATCAATACCCTTTCGCCCGGTTTAATGTCATAATCAATAACCTCCAGATCGGCATCAGTGGCCAGTAGAAGTTTCAGGTCATTAATTTGCTGATCGGGGATGGATGCAATTTGGCCGGAGAAGTAAATAAACCTCGCAATGCCATTGGTCATTAACACCTCTGCATACTCTTTAGCCGAAATATACGCAAACAGATATGATTTAATTAAAGGCTCCTCCACTATCTTTCTACGGTCGCTCCATTGTTTAACCGTCTTTTTAAGCGGGAGATAAGCTAAAATAGCCTTCCGGTTCAACTCTTCGTATGCCTTTTTCTCAGCCCTCGAACGCGTATAAACCGGATACCATCTATAATTTTGATCTATCATTTACCCTTATCCATTATTACCGAAACTGTAATTAAGCCCCGTCTTCCATCCTCCATCTCACCTTTCCCCTCCTTCCTACAGTCAACCAGTTTAACAATTAACTACTTAACCATTTACCCTTTTTTCTTCCAAAACTCCCACCAGCTGCGTTCATCATCATAATATCCGCTCTTACCATAGCCGGTATAATTAGAGTAATAATAAGTGCCGGTATTGCTGTGCGCGTAATTGGTAGTATAAATGTTGGCATGTAATTTTTCATCACCAAAAGAGTTTAAAATGATGGCAATGTTGTTCAGTCCATATTCCTTTGATAAACGATCAGGAATGGTGGCTGCCCTGAATTTAGATACACCCGAACGGATAATAAACAGATTGATATCAGCCTTTCTGATCAATGGAACTGAATCCGAAACCAATCCAACCGGCGCCGTATCAATGATAATGTATTCGTAAGTCTCCCTTAATTTTTCGATCAGTGTAGCCATTGCCTTATGGTGCAAAAGCTCAGAAGGGTTAGGCGGCACAGGACCTGATGTAATGTAATCAATGTTGTGCTTTTCGTCGGTAAATATAATATCACTTAAGACAGCCTGATTAGACAAATAACTACTTAACCCAATTTTATTGTTAGAACCAAAGGCACGGTGCAGCTTCGATTTACGTAAATCTGCAGCAATCAAAATCACTTTTTTATCAATAATGGATAAAGTGCCGGCCAAATTTAAGCTCACAAATGATTTACCTTCTCCCGAAACTTCAGAGGTAATACAGATTACTTTCGTATCCTGATCACTGGCCATGAAACTCAGGTTAGTTCTAACCGACCTGACTGATTCGGCGAATATAGATTTTGGTCTTTCGATAGAGAGTACACTCTCGCCAAGCTCCACTTTTTTAGGGTATTTTAATATTACACCTATAATTGGTGTGGTAGTTAAGCCTTCAATAGCCTCGATATCGTAAAGATATGGGTTGAGTATCCTTACTAGTAAAATCAAACCAAGGCCCGAAAATAAGCCCATAAACAAATAAGAAGAATAGATTTTTTTTGGAACAGGAGAGATAGGAAAAAACGAAGGTTGGGCTGCACTTATAATGGTTGCTCCCGAAATTACTGCTGCCGAACTGATTTGAGCAGATAGCTTGCGCTCAAATAGCATCGAAAACATACGCTGATTAATATCAAAATTGCTCTGTAGTTTGGCAAAATCGTTTTGTTTAGCAGGTATGCTGCCCAAAGCCTGGTTGGCCTGCCCAATCTGCCCGTTAATGTAGCTAATGGTTTTTTGGTTACGCTCGTGTAATAGCCTGATATTGTTTACAATGGCTTGTTTAATTTCGTTAATCTGCCGGTTAATATCCTGTATAGGTTGTGCATCGGCATTAAAATTTTGTAGTTTGTTTTCCCGTGTTACAATCAGGCCATTAAGCTGCGTAATTAAGCCGGTTAAAAGGGTACTGTTGGTGCCTTCCAGGTTGAGGTTAAACTGTATTCGGTCTTTATTATTTTTAACCTGACTTTCTAGCTGCTGTATCCCAAGTTCCTGCAATTGTAATTCTGCAATCTGGTTTTGCAGGTTAGAAAGTTTCGAATTGCCAAGTTGCTTGTCTGTATTAGGATCAATAAGTTTATTGTTGCTTTGAAAACTGGAGAGCTTGTTGCCCGATTTGTTAACCTGTTCATCCAAAAAAGCAATCTGGCTGTCTAAATAATCGATAGTTTGCTTGGCTGATCTTTTCTTCAACGTTGCATCATTCTTTACATACTGTTTAATGATTTCGTTCAATACATCGGCCGAAAAAACGGGGTTACTATCCGTATGGGTAACGCCCATAATATTGGTATTCTTTTCTTGTTCGAAAACGTTTAATCCTCCAGCTGCCCGGCCGTATAAATCGCGTATGCCGTTAAATTTAAAGCTGTAGTTACCCGTTGCAGGGATTTCTGTTTTAACCGTAAATACCATGTTGCCTGCATTTATGGCCTGCCCGTACTGGTATTTTTTGGTGCTTTTGTGGTTGTCGTCGCTGCTCGAAAGTTCGAAGTTTCGGCTATCAATGGGTTTTACTGCATAAGTTGCCCTGCTGAAATTAACCGAGTCCTGCGTAAGAATATCAACCTGGAAGGGTTGTTTTGGATAAAGTTCGGTTACACGTACCCTGCCTTCCAGATAGTAGCTGATTTTATAGTCGAGATTCTTTAACGCGTTTAAAATCACATCTTCCGAGCGCATAATAATGCCTTCAGTCTGAATTTGATTCTGGTTAAAAGGCCGATAATTAATCGGAGCATTAGGGAGAGACATTTGCTGCTGCTGGTCACCATCTAACTTTAACGATGCCGAAGTAATGTAAATAGGGGTAATGCTTCTTACATAAAGCCAGGCTAGCACAAAACTAATGAGCACTGTTCCGGCAACCCAGTACCACCTGCTTAAAAAAATCAAAACAATTTTCCAGTAGTTAATCGTCTGACTGGCTAATTTTCTATTTTCGATGGGTGTCGTTGAATTATCCATTAGCGTGTCAAGGTAAAGATTAGCACAGCCAGGTTCACCACCACCAGCAAGGGCTGTACAACATTATTAATGCTGGTTAGTTTTTCGCTAAGTGCTGAGCTCTTGGTTTGCTGTAGCACAATAATATCATTGTTTTGAAGAATCAGCTTTTTGCTGGACAGACTATTAATGTCGTTCAGGTTTACATAGATAATTTCCGGGTGGCTTCTGTCGCCACGGATAATTTTTAGGGTTTTAGGATCAGCAGTTTTATTAATACCGCCGGCCTCACCAATAATATCAATTAAGGTGGTGTTTTCGCGTTCTAATAAAAAATTACCTTGCCGGCCAAATTCGCCCAATAAAGTTACTTTAAGGTTGATTACACTGAGCTCGATAATCGGATCGCGTAACAGTTGTTTGGCGTATAAGTCCTGTATTTTAATGGCAGCTTCCCTGCGGCTTAAACCCAATACGTCTACTTTGCCAATAGCCGGAAGATTAACTTTACCATCAATATCTACCGGATAGGAAAGTACATTATTTATACTTCCTGAGGATATATTCTGGTTACTGTTTGTGGTACTACCGGCCTGTGAGGCAGAAGCGCCAAATTCCTTGTTTTGTACATTTCTAACTGCCAGTTGATCGTTAACCTTTATTTTATAGTAGGCATCGCTTATACCCTGATCATTTACAACATAAACCTGCTTGATGGTATCGGTAACAATATCGCTTGGTGCATTAAACAGACTATGCTCTTTTCTGGCTGCACAACCTGCAAAAATGGCACAAACAGCTAAAATACAAAGAAATTTTAAAATTGCTTTTGTCAGAATCATAATCTTGAAACGGGATGAACAGTGACTGCCTTAAGCAATGCACTTAATTATGGGTTAAAGATGCTTAAAAAAAAATTAAATCAGAAAGCATGTGCTTTTAATTCTCATTGAGCGATTCTTTAAAACTTTTTGCCTTTTTAGTTAGGCTAAGGCTATGCAGAATTAATCTGTCTCATTAGCAACAACTTTAAGTGCTTAATAGTTTCAAAATAGAGATTAAGTAATAACTCTGGCGCGGCCTTAAGTTTAATTTTATTTTGACAATAGTCAACGTAAAAGTTTGTTTGTGTATGCATAATACTACGATTTGGAGGTAAGTTTGTTTATATTCTTACTCGAATGGCGAAGCGAAGCTTTTTACTATTATGTATTTTGACACTTACAATTATCCAGGCTTTCGCACAAACAGGATGTTTATACAATGGAAATATTTATACAGGTGCCAGTATATCCAATCCTGGAGCAGATAATTATGGGGCTTTCTCAGGCGCTACTGTGCTTACTAATCAATGTGCATCTGCTACCCAAATTTCCTGCAGAGTATACTATTGGACAGGAACAAATGACTATTAATCAGGAGTAAAAAGCGATTATAGCTCACTTAATTGCCCGATTGATGATGAGGATTTGGGTCTTTTGCTTTGCTCAGTGCTATTAGGTTATTTCGCAATCCGATTAAAGTATTCAAACCGTCAGTGTTACTCGGAAATTAATGCTAATGTAGCTTGCAGGTTAACTCAATTTTAGAATGTTTTTGTTTCGTTAATTATTTTGAGAAATCTGGTGCTTTGTATATTTTTAATGGCTTAATAACTATCCTTATCATTTCATGAAGAATGCTCTATTTGTACTGGTCGTTTTACTGGTGTGTCCAATTTTTTCTAAAGCTGCAATAATTACGGGGTGTGCAGCCACAGCTTCTGGTGGATCTGGAAATATTTATTCTTATACAGAAGGAGGAAGTAATGGTGGTGTTCCAACTTATATAAATTTAAATCAAGGTTTTGGAGGTTCATCTGGTAAATATGATCCGGCAACAGTATTTTGTTACAGTGGACTTGTTAATCCTCATGGCTCATGTTATATTGAAGGGAGAAATGGTGCTGGTAGTGCAGATGGAACACTCGTTACTTTTTCAACAAGCCCTACCGATTGTCCTATCGACGGTTATGTTCCTTTGTTGCTGATTTCTTTCTCTTTCCTGTCTGTTTTTTGGATAAGAAAGAGAGTTGAGTTCTCTGTTTTTAATTAATACCACCACATGCGATTTTTGTAATTATTTGTCCATAAAGTTAAGGTGTACATTAGTTTGCAATATACTATATTGAAAATCACTTCTTTTACAGTTTGCGTGTTGGTAACTACTCCTACTTATTTTTAGTTTGTAAAATGTCTTTTTTGTGGTTTTATAATTACTTTTGAGTATTCTTTGATTTATTATTGTGATCTTTGCATTGTATGGTGGCAAAGATGTTTAAGGTTCTAATTTCGTTCTCTTTTTTAATTTCTATTTCGAATTCAGGTTTAGCACAAACAGGTTGTTTAGTGCTTAATTTTGATAGCTATAGTAAGGTTTTTAATAACCACGAAACTGCAACTCAGTTTTACACCGGAGATGGAAATAACTTTGTATGGTGGGAAGGTGTGTGCGGGCCTCATACTTATATTGCCACTTCTGGTGCGTCGCAAGGTACATGTACGCTGAACGGATCGACCAGGACCGGACAGATTTATACTATTTCGGGAACTTTTACTGCTCCCTGCGGTGTACCACTTGATGATTATACTATTTTGATATTATTCGGTGCGGCACTTTTAGGCTATTGTCTCATAGCAAAGCAACGGCTGATCAAGTTATATTGAACTCCGATCTCAGATTACTATAATAGTAGCCTTATAACTCTAATTTATCCTTGACTGAAGATGAACAATATTATTAGTCTTATTTAGGATTTCTTGTTTAATCTACAAATTGTCTTCAATATCATATTCTCTGGCAATTATTTAAAAATCATTTTTTGAACTGGTAATCTCCCAAACGATAATTTAAAAACAATTTTGTTTTTGATTTTAATCAAACGTTTGCGTTGATGTTAATGTCGACTTTAATTGGCTATTTGTGTACTAAAAGGACATAGGCATGGTTTTTCACTTTATTATCTTCTTTCTTCTAAAATTTCAATTGTCATATTAATCTGAATTTACCTCTTGTTCATTTTGTTCGTTATTCAAAATATTTAATTTTGTAGTTGTAATTAGACTGCTTTTTTGAATTTTTGTAATAAAATTTTTTCAACTAGGCCTATTCGTTTAATGTTATAGTTGGTTATTTGTTGAAAAAGTTAGTTTTTGCAATTGTTTTTTTTGTTTGTTCTCTCAATTCATTTGCTGGAGATCCAGGTTCCAATTATGCATGTTGGGAATATGGGGCTAATAATTTCTATACACATTATTGGAAAGATGATACATACTCAAATTGGGGCTCAACCCAATATCATTATTATGACAACGCTTCAGGTGTCATTACCGGTACTTATAACAATTCCCCTAATTGTGGCGAAATTAATCCAAATAATCCAGGCGGGGTTATTGTGTGGTCTCAGGGTGGCGGGAGTTGCTTTATTAATATAAATGGCAGCATATATCAGGGTAATTTGGGTACTATAGACTATAGTAATTATAACCAATGTAATGTGCCTCTTGATGAATCAATCGTTTATTTATTGATAGTGGCTACTATATTTGGATTCGGAGCAGTACGGTTAAAATATTTCCATTTTAACTAATTTTTTCAAAACTAATTTCTACTTTTTTTCGTACATGACTTCATTAAACCAAACATTTAATGCTAAAGTCTGTCCTGATTATCTTCGTAATCTTATTTGCGATTTATTCTTCTGAAGCTCAAACGGGCTGTCGTACTGGTGATTATATTTATATTACTGCAAATGGCACCTATAACGATGGTGGTTCTACAATAATTAAGTACAATTCTACAGATAGGATCGCGAAAAGAAATTATGCCGAAGATCCCGTATGTGGTATAGATAGAAACACTGCTGACGGTTATCCCATTGTACCCGGTACAGCAGCAAACCCCGATTCTAAATGTGTGTCAGATATTGATCTCACAGATCAGGGGAAATTAGTTTATTACAACAATTCGGATAATACTTGTGTATCTGTACCAATTGATAATTATAACCATGTGTTTTTAGTTTTAGCGGGCATTATAGGTGGTTATTTTATTTCGAGGTTTAGTATAATTTTGCATTAAATTTTTATTCTTGCCAATTGTGGGCTTGTCCGTCGCTAACGGCTTCTAATGAACAAAACGAACGATAAATAGACTGTTAAGGTTACCTAGATTTGTAGTTAACCTTTCAGTCTCAAGATGAAAAGCTTCTTAAGTTTTTTTATTTTATTATTTCTTTTTTCCCCATTATCAAAAGCTGCTATTGGCTGTAAAGTAATTGGAGGAAATACAATATACCCTAATTCTAATTTCTATTTATTAGGTGTTAAAGTAAATGGGGTTACAATTGGTGTCGCATCGGATGTTTATAATTTGACTTCACCACTCTACACGGATGTTTCCTGTACTGTACCTTGGGTGAATAGTTATCAAACAACGGGTTCCGGAGTTTGTATTTATGGTTCTCCTGCTGTGGCAGTACCGCTCGTTATATCTCTTTGTGGCGATTGTGTATATGGGGAACTTGTTGATTATACAACTACCGTAGAATGCAACCTCGACGATCACTCCTGGCTCTTCGGCGCAGCAGCTGGTCTCTTCGGCATATTCATCATTCGAAAAAGGAACAAATCTTAAAAGATCAAATTCTGTACCTGGCTGCTTAATGTTTATCTTTACCGAAGTTTCAGAGCTTACCTGTTGTAAAAATGACTGATAACTTGTTGGTAAATCATGAAAATATCTCTCATTACAGTAGTTTACAATGGAGAAGCATTTCTACAGGAATGTTTTAATTCCATCCGTGCTCAAACTTACCTTGATGTAGAGTACTTAGTGATTGATGGCGGGTCAAAAGATAGAACGCTGGGCATCATCGCCAGAAACCAGGCGCACATCAATTATTTCACATCGGAAAAAGATCATGGCCTTTATGATGCCATTAATAAGGGAATAGCTAAGTCAACAGGCGATATTATTGGAATTTTAAATGCTGATGATATGTTTGCTGCCCCTGACGTATTAGTTGCCGTTGCGGAAACCTTCAAAAGTCAGCCAGAAATAGATGCGGTATATGGTGATTTAAACTATATACACCCGGCTACTGGCAAAATTGTGCGGAAGTGGAAATCAAGGGATACAACTTTTAAGGATTTGCAGCAGGGATGGATGCCTGCGCACCCAACGCTTTACGTCAAGAAAGCATTATTCGAAAGACATGGAAACTATGCATTAGATCTGGGGACAACCGCAGATTACGATTTAATGCTCAGGTTTCTTTACACGCATCAGCTCAAGACTGCCTATTTACCCATGTTAATGGTTAATATGCGTATTGGTGGTTTGAGTAATAAGTCGGTTTATGACCGTTGGCTTGCCTTAGTAAACGATTATAAATCACTCAGGAGGAATAAATTACCCCGTCCTTTGTGGGTATTAGTAAAGAAAAAGCTAAGCAAGCTGAGGCAATTTTAATATAAAATATGGCTTGAAATCGAAATCATCGTCAGGTTTTACGTAACTAATTGATTTATGTCATATTAATATATTATAATTAGTGTGATTAATTCTACAAGTTTTTATACATTTGATAATAAATCATCCCGCTTTGTTTAACGATATACTATATTCGAACCCAACTTATTTTTACAGCGCCATATTTATTCTGGCTTTTTGTGCTGTAATTTTAAGTGTACCAAGCGTAATTTATACCTCGTTAAAATATGGGCTTTTTGATAACAACGATCTCTACCGCAAAAATCACAAGCGCAACATTTCGCGTTTAGGCGGACTGGCCATTGTAGGTAGCTTCACCGTTAGCATCTTACTTTTCTCATCCATTATCAATTTTAAAGAAGCTAATTTCGTTATTGCATCGTGCATCATTCTTGCTGCCCTGGGCTTAAAAGACGATGTGTATGGTACCAACACCAGTACCAAGTTTATTTTACAAATTGTTGTGGCTTTTATTCTGGTGTTTTTTGGTTCCTTTAGGCTAACAAGTTTATATGGTGTGCTTAATATTGGAGATATGCCACCACTATGGGGAAGCCTGTTTTCCATTGCCTTAATTATCTTTTTAAACAATGCTTTTAATTTAATTGACGGCATTGATGGTCTGGCAGGGGGGATCGGAATACTAACCAGTTCTATATTTGGTGTGCTATTCGCCTTTATGGGACAGATTCCTTACGCCTTTATCGCTTTTGCACTGGCAGGCTCCATTGCAGGTTTTTTAAAATACAACTGGTTTCCGGCTAAAATTTTTATGGGCGATACCGGCGCATTGATTATCGGATTGATTTCGGCAGCACTGGCCATCAAGTTCATTGAACTTAATAAGTTTACCGGTAAAAACCATCCGGCCTTTTATTCGGCACCTGCTATTGCGGTAGCCATATTAATTGTGCCCATATTCGATTCGCTAAGGGTGTTTTGCATCCGGATTTTAAAAGGAACCTCGCCATTTAAAGGGGACCGCAACCACATTCACCACCGTTTAGAAAGACTTGGCCTAAAACCAAACCAGATTGTGATTGCTTCATTAGCACTTAATGTGGTTATTCTGGTGGCTACCCTCTCGCTACAACGGCTCGGTAATTTTACGCTAATATTCCTCATTATAGGTATATGCGCTATCTTTAACTGGGTACTTTCGCTAAGGCTTTATAAAAAGAAATCGAGAGCTTAATTGCAGGATTTCGATAACAAAAGAAGTCTTTCATCATCACATTTCCATCTTATCATATCATCGCTTTCAATTCATAAATTAATACTAATTTTGCGCTCTAATTTTTAATAACATGAGGCTGGCAATAAACGGTTTTGGCAGAATAGGAAGAACATTTTTACGATTGGCATTGGCTCAAGGCTTTGAGGTAGTAGCGATCAACGATCTGGCAGATGCCAAAACAATGGCCCATCTGTTTAAGTATGATACCGTTCATGGTGTTTTTGCAGGCAACGTTTCGGCTAAACCAGATGCACTGGTAATCGATAACCTCTCTATTCCTGTTTTTGCAATGAAGGAAGCTGATGAGTTACCATGGTCGGCATTAAGGGTTGATCTGGTTGTCGATTGTACTGGTAGGAATTTGACCCGTCCACTCGCCCAAAAACACATTTCCTCAGGTGCTAAGCAAGTATTGATTTCTGCTCCGGCGGCTGATGATATTCCAATGGTGGTGTTGGGCGTTAACGATGATCAGATTGATTTGAGCAGCAAAATACTTTCTAACGCAAGTTGTACTACCAATAACATTGCGCCCATGATTAAGATTTTGAACGATAACTGGGGAGTAGAAGAAGGCTATATTACTACCATTCACTCTATGACCGGTGATCAGAATCTGCATGATGCCAACCACAAGGATTTAAGAAGAGCAAGGGCTGCTTCATCTTCCATTATTCCAACCACAACCGGTGCGGCTAAAGCCATTACCCACATTTTTCCAGAACTGGATGGCCGTTTAGGTGGTGCTGGTATCAGGGTGCCTGTTTTAAACGGATCGCTTACCGATTTTACCTGCCTGTTAAAAAAGAAAACAACTATCGAAGAAATTAATGCGGCCTTTAAACATGCAGCGGAGAATGAGCTGATGGGACTGGTTCAATATACGCAAGATCCAATTGTTTCGATTGATATTATCGATAATCCACATTCCTGCGTATTCGATTCGTTGCTTACCTCTATCGTTGGCGATATGGTTAAAGTGGTAGGTTGGTACGATAACGAATATGGCTATAGCAGCCGCTTGATTGATGTAGTAAAGAAAATAGATCAGTTGCCAAAAGCCTGATTTATTGCACTTTTGCCATTGTTACTTTCGGCTATTGCTAAATTGTTAATAAAGTAATGATAAAGCATAGACAGAGCGTAGTTAGAGTATAATTTCGTAATTAAGCTTATCTGGCTGTAGATTTTAATGCCCAATATATCAGTACCGGCTGGAAAAACAGGCGTAAGAATCTTTTAGAATCCGTGTTGAGCCCAAAGGCACTTCTGTGGTTTGCAAACTGTGAAATATTTCCTGGAAATACTGCTGTAAGCAATCCGGCGGCAATTTTGCCTACTGTGCTCTGGTACCTTTTGGGGGCGAGCACCAATGCTGCACCCAGGCCGATTTCTACCAAACCAGAGTAAACTACTGTGTCATCTTTTTTTAAGGGTACCCAATCGGGTACCTGTGCCTGGAAAGGCTTTCGTGCAAAGGTTAAATGGCCGATTCCAGCCGTAATTAAACCTGCTCCCAATAATATTCTTGCTGTATTTCTGATATGTTTCTCTTTCACAACGTCATAAATTAGTTAACGGATCATATATACTCAACAACGGAGCGTCTGATCTGTTTTGATTTAGCATTAGTAACCTGAACGTAATTTCAATATATCCAATTCATTACATTACTGTAAAAGTTAAATCTATAGATTTGGTAGTTTAACTTCCGCAATTAAATTTTGCTGCCGATAATTTTTTAACTATGATCCAAAGCCTGAACAAATGCCTTACCTATGCTACTATTTTTAGCCTTTTATTTGTAGCGCTAAATGTTGGTGCGCAGGGCAAAAAAGCAAAAAATACCAGGCCTCCAAACATTATCGTAATCTTAACCGATGATATGGGATTTAGCGATATAGGGACCTTCGGGGGTAAATTTGTACCAACACCAAATATCGACCGTATTGCCGCCAATGGCTTAAAGCTTAGTCAGTATTACAGCGCCGCGCCAATATGTTCGCCATCGCGTGCGGGCCTGCTTACCGGCATGTATCCGGGCAGATGGAATTTTTGCACTTATCTGGATAATAAAAAGCACAATCAGAACGCAGAGCAAGCCGATTTTCTTGATCCAAAGGCACCCAGCATAGCGAGGATTTTTAAAGCCGCGGGCTATGCTACCGGGCATTTTGGTAAATGGCACCTGGGTGGAGGACGCGATGTTAAAAATGCACCTGGTTTTGAGCAGTATGGCTACGATGCGCATGCCAGTACTTACGAAAGCCCTGATCCCGATCCTGCTATTACCGCTACCAACTGGATCTGGTCGGACAAGGATAGTATTAAACGTTACGACCGGACTAAATATTTTGTAGATAAAACCCTTGCCTTTTTCCAGGCACATCCAAATCAGTCCTGTTTTGTAAACCTTTGGCCAGATGATGTGCATACACCTTGGGTGCCGAGAAAAGAAACCGAATATACCGGGCAATACCCCATGAATAGCGAAGAAGAAGCCGCATTTAAGCTGGTGTTAAAAGAATACGATATACAAATTGGCAGGTTGCTGGATGGTTTGAAAGCACTTGGGGCCGATCAGAATACCATCGTTATTTTTACAAGTGATAACGGTCCTTTGCCCAGCTTCAAAGGCAGCAGGGCAGCAGGCTTAAGGGGATCTAAACTCTCTTTATACGAAGGAGGGATAAGAATGCCTTTCCTTATCAGCTGGCCGGGGCATATTAACAAAGGCAAAACAGATAATCTTTCTCTGGTAACGGCTACTGATCTTTTACCGTCGCTGGCTAAAATGGCTGGTATTAGCTTACCTCAAAGTTATAAAGGAGACGGGGTAGATAGGAGTAGCGTTTTAATGGGGCAACCTTCAGCAAGAAATAAAGAAGTGTTTTGGGAATACGGACGGAATGATATTGCTTATAAATATCCCCGCCCGGTTGACAAAAGCCCAAACCTGGCAATCAGGGAAGGAGATTGGAAATTGCTGATGAACAGCAATAATACCGATGTGCAGTTGTACAATATTACCAAAGATAGGAAGGAGACAACCAATCTTGCCGCCAGCGAGCCTGAATTAGCCGATCGTTTGAAGGGTAAATTATTGAACTGGTGGGGGTTCCTTCCAAAATTACAGGCTAATTAGTTAAAACATCATGCTCCCTTATAAAAAAGCAGACCAGTGTAAGCTGATCTGCTTTTTTAGAGTTTCGACAATTTAGTGCTTCAAATTTTGGTCTACAAAGTCGCTAACATATTTTCGGATCATTTCCCTTACCTCGGAGAACTGCGCCATGATTTGTGCTTCGTTTCCGGTCGCTTTTGCAGGGTCAGGAAAGTTATAGTGTAGTTTGATCGCTTTTGATGGAAAGTAGGGACAACTTTCCCTTGCATTGTCGCACACGGTAATCACAAAGTCGAAGTCGATATTTGCATACTCGTTGATATGATTGGAGGTATGGCCCGATATATCTATTCCATCACGCTTCATAATCTCGACTGCTTTTGGGTTAACCCCATGGGTTTCTATTCCTGCGCTGTAGATTTCCGCAATATCTCCTGCAAAGTGCCTTAAATAACCCTCTGCAATCTGGCTACGGCAACTATTGCCCGTACATAATACCAATATTTTTTTCATGTTCTTTAAACTAACAGCCAAATGATGTTGATGATACAGAACTTTGGATCAAAGCCAAAGATCAATTGTAATACAATAACAGAAAAGGTAATCACCACCGGCTTTTTATATCTGATAAGCGTTTCCGGTTTCATAGCTAGTCACAGCATCCTGGCGCACAGCATGCCTGCTGGTTTGCTGTTGGTTTCTCTGCAAATACCGTTACACTGAAAATACCTGATTTTCCGTTTTTGAAACTTTCAATTTCCGCAGCAGAAAGATAGTTTTTGAGAATATCGTCAGGAATGATGATCGGTTTTTCTTTCTGCAAGGTTACATTTTTGAAACCATTTGTATCGATCAGTCCAAGATAGGTATCCTTTTGGATGGCCCCGGCCACGCAACCTGCGTACATTTCAGCATCCTTTCTCAGCGCCTCAGGCAGTTCGCCAACCAATACTACATCTGAGATGCTGAAGTGCCCTCCGGGTTTCAATACCCTGTATATTTCTTTGATAACCGCATCTTTATCCGGTACGAGGTTAAGTACACAGTTGCTCACAATCACATCGGCAATGTCAGCGCTCACTGGCATCTTCTCAATGTCGCCTTGCCTGAACTCGATGTTATGGTAGCCCAGTTTTTCTGCATTTATCCTCGCCTTTTCGATCATAGCCGGCGTAAAGTCGATACCAATAACCTTTCCGCTTTCGCCGGTTTCGTTCCTGGCAATAAAACAGTCATTACCTGCACCACTGCCCAGGTCTATTACCACATCGCCAGCCTTGATTTTGGCAAATTGGGTTGGAAGCCCGCATCCAAGGCCAAGATCGGCCTCCGGATTATAGCCTTCAACCTGGGTGTAATCATCAGTCATGATGTTGTAAACCTCTGTTGAGCACCCGCCTGCACCACAGCATGATGAGGCATTGGTATCTTTATCCTGTAAAGCGATCTCGCTATACTTCTGTCTAACGAGGCCTTTTAGTTTTTCATTATTTTCCATATTGATTGTAATATTACGATTGAATTTGACAAATTTTTTAGCAGCAGCTCTGCTTGTTCTGGTACGAGCCGAAAAGTCCGTTCAGTTCATCCTGTAAGGCTTTCCATGCCTTTGGTTCGATACAGTAGCATACGCTTGCCCCCTCAATGGTTCCCTGTATGATGCCTGCATTCTTCAGTTCCTTCAGGTGCTGCGAGATGGTTGCCTGAGCTAGCCCAAGTTCATTTACCAGGTCGCCACAAATACAGGCGTTTACTTTGATAAGCTCCTGCAGGATAGCAATGCGTGCGGGATGCGCGATTGCTTTTAATTGTACCGCAAGTCTGTTCTGTTCTTCAGTAAATATTTCTGATTTCGTAGTTCCCATATCGCAATATTACGATATAATAAGACCGTGTCCAAATGATTTATCGTTATATTGCGATTATGTTAGTTAAATTGTTGATTATCAGTTTTATATTTTGCGTTATGCCTTGTCTCGTCCGAAGCGTATAAGGATTAACTCTTCCTCAGCATTTGGCTACCGTCTGTAGAATTTTTAAGGGCAATGTTTAAACTTTATGGGCGATATTATGATTGGGTTTCAATTGCTTTGTTAACTTTGCAAACCTAAGCGGTGCAACACATGCTAATATATGGGTGGTTCGCGCTAAATTGTTGCTAATAAATATGGTCAAATTTATTCTTTCCGAAGAAGTCCTGCCTTTAAGAAGCCTGGTTTTACGCAATGGCAAGCCCTTACAAGAATGTGTTTTTGAAGGCGATGATGCCTACGATACCTTTCACCTGGGTTTTTGGCTGGATGGGGAGATAAAGTCGGTTGCCACTTTTATGCGCAACGATTTCTTCCCCGAAGAAGGCGAAGGTTATCAGTTACGGGGCATGGCTACCCATCCCGATGCCGGAGGTAAAGGGTACGGAGCTGCACTAGTTAGCTTTGCCATCGAATACTTAAAAGAATATAAAACCGATTATTTATGGTGTAACGCACGCTCTACGGCAGCAGCTTTTTACAAAAAGATTGGCTTTACCACCGAATCGCCGGAATTTGATATTCCCGGAATCGGTTTCCATTACGAAATGAAATTAAACTTAAATCAAAATAATTAAACATGAACACCATTGACCAGTTTGACTTTAAAGATAAAAAAGCATTAATCAGGGTAGATTTTAACGTGCCTTTGGATGATGAATTTAAAATTACCGACGACAAAAGGATCAGAGCTGCATTACCAACCATTAGTAAAATATTAAAAGATGGCGGTGCAGTTATTTTAATGTCGCACTTAGGCCGTCCGAAAGACGGGCCAACAGATAAATTTTCTTTAAAACATATCCTTGCTGATCTTTCTGCTTTAACAGGTGTTGAAGTTAAGTTTGCTGACGATTGCATAGGCGAGAGTGCTGCTAATCAGGCTGCTGCTTTAAAATCAGGAGAAATTTTATTGTTAGAGAACCTGCGTTTCTACAAAGAAGAAGAAAAAGGAGATGTAGCCTTTGCCGAAAAATTATCAAAACTTGGCGATGTTTACGTAAACGATGCTTTCGGAACTGCACACCGTGCACACGCTTCAACATCGATCATTGCACAATTCTTCCCAGATGCAAAATATTTCGGTTACTTGATGGCTTCTGAAGTAGAAAATGCAGAAAAAATCCTGAACCACGCCGAAAGACCTTTCACTGCCATTATGGGTGGAGCCAAAGTATCTGATAAAATTCTTTTAATCGAGAAATTGTTAGAGAAAGTAGATAACCTAATTATTGGAGGTGGTATGGCTTATACCTTCGCTAAAGCACAGGGTGGAGAAATTGGTACTTCATTATTGGAGGCTGATAAACAAGAGCTTTCTTTGGAACTAATTGAAAAAGCAAAAGCTAAAGGTGTAAACCTGATTTTGCCGGTTGATACCGTAATTGCAGATAAATTTGCAAACGATGCAGCTAAGCAAGATGTAGCCGCCGGACAAATTCCTGCTGATTGGATGGGACTGGATATCGGCCCGAAATCTGCTGAATTGTTCCAGGAGGTGATTAAAAACTCTAAAACCTTATTGTGGAATGGCCCAATGGGTGTTTTCGAAATGGAAAGCTTCCAGGTAGGGACTAAAGCTGTGGCCGATGCGGTTGTGGCCGCAACTAAAGATAATGGTGCATTTTCATTAATCGGAGGTGGCGATTCGGCTGCGGCAATTGCTAAATTCGGTATGGAAGATGAAGTGAGTTATGTTTCTACAGGTGGCGGTGCTTTATTAGAGTATATGGAAGGTAAAGAATTGCCAGGTGTGAAAGCCATTAACGGGTAATCAATACCGAACAATATAAACAAGGCCCTTGCAGATTAATTTGCAAGGGCCTTGTTTTTACCCTATTGTTTGATAGGGCATGACCAAGTTTGGTGATTTATTGGTGCCTCGGAATACGGAACACTCAAATAACTAGATTTCCGACTACGTTTTATGGACGTTAATTGTAGATAACGAAGCATTTTTACTCATTTCGAAAGAATTAGTAACTGATTTTAGAAAACGATTCGGAGATAAGGGCTGCTTTATATTATGAATGATAGCCTAATTTTGATGAACTCATTTAGAAGACTGAAAGAAAATAAACATGTAATTTAAATTACGGTATTGAATAGAATACCTATTCTGCCGGACAGTATTTAAACAAGGCGAGTAGGGGGTGTATATGTTGGCTTTAGACTTACAAATGTGAAAGAAACTATTTCTGAATTAGATTCTCCAAAAGGATGAATGGGTTTCGATGTGTTAACTTTTGAATATAGCTAATAGGAGCTATTAAAGTAGTTTAATTTCTACTTTATATCTGTTTAAAGGTTTTAATGTTGGAAAAAGACGACTTATTTATGTGTTGGTTATTTGTGTTTGAAAATGCTGATATTAGTTGAGTATTTAATAGATTATGAAGATAGGGCAAAGGTTAGCGAAAAGTTAAAAGAAGGTATAAAGTCAACACTTTTAAATCTTTAGACTTATATCCAAAAACTAGAAAAATACTCTCATCCGCATTTTCCAGATAACAGATATCAAAAAACTATCTACAATATGGACTCCCAATAGGTCGCTCAAAGCTTGGACAAGTACTAAATGAAAGGATAAATAATAAATTCTATTATTAATGATGCCCTGAGTGAGACTTGCAAATAAAAATGGCCGCCTTTTTCCGGCAGCCATTTTGAATTAGCATCGAAAAGAAATTAAAAATTACTAGCAGTACCTGTATCCCACCACAGGCGCGATGCAATATCATCCTTACCCGAACTTAAAAAAGTAGCGGCTTCTGCAACAGCCGAAGCATTTCCGGTTCTCTCGGCCGGTACAAATACCAGGCGCTTAATCCACTGGTCGGCGGTTATTACCCCCCAATCCGGACTGCTGTCGTTTTTAGCAACATGTGGGATTTTCGGATAGCCTGTTCTTCTAAAATCTACCCATGACTCTAAAGTATTGGTAAATGCAGACAGGTATTTTTGGGTAATAATTTTTTCCAGTTTCAATTCGTTCGAATCGCCTGCATTCCAGGCCACTGTAATGGTAGAAAGTGCTGTGAAATTATTTTTGCTGTCTTTTGGATCAATATAATTAATTGGTTTACTGGTAGCATCGGCCAGGTAAGCATCAACACCTGCCGCTCCCCAATCTGCAAATGAAAGGCGTACGCCATTTTCATAATTTGTTTTGGCATCGCCCGCATTTGCCCATCCCCTTAATGCGGCTTCCGCTTTTAAAAACGCAGTTTCGGCTGCAGTAAATCCTCTGCGGTTTTGTACTGATTTAAAATCAGTGCTCACTGTAGAATAGGGCACTCGGTCATCTTTCGCATTAATATAAGCGCCACTGCGAATGCCTTTATACTTATAGGTAGGATGATCAGTAACTAAACTGGCATCACTTACTTCACCAAAATATTTCGCTATACGGCCATCTTTTAGCCCCACCATAAATGATTCCATGGTTGCACCCATACGGGTATCGTTCCAATCGAAACAAATCATCGAAACTGGCATAACATTGCCATTCAATGGAAGAAGGAAATTTTCAGCATTTGTACTAATTAATCCGGCCGGATCTGCCAGCGCTTTTTCTCCCTGAGTTTTAGCAAGCGCAGGGCTAACCTTAACCAATCGCATGGCCAGGCGGAAACGTATTGAGTTCAATAATTTTAACCACGCATTCATGTTGCCTTTATAACTAGGGTCGAATTTGGTAAAGCCGGTGTAGGTTGTGTTGGCTTTGAAATTGGTTTCAATCTGATCTAATTGGGTAAACAGCGTATTGTAAAGATCAGATTCCTTATCATATTTAATAGAACCTAAGCCCCCTGTGCCATAATTAGAGTAAATTACTGGGCCATGGATGGCTGTTAATTTAGAAATGGCCAGTACCCTAACCAGTTTTGCCCAATCACCAAATAATGGTAATTTTTTTTCTTCGGCAAGCTGTATTACCTGTTTTGAAGGCGACATTACGCTGCCATATATACGGTTCCAGTAAGCATCAATCCAACGCAGGTAGTAAGTAGTATTATTTACATTCCCAACATAAGGTGTCGGTGCGCCCATATATCCCATCCAGTTATCATAGCACAAATCTTCTTCAATCTGGTGTCCCATCAGGTTGAATAACATTACAGAAAAAGAAGAGCCTACTAAATTAAAATCCTGCTCTAATAGTTTATCTGTTATTTGATTGGGATTTGTATTTATCTCTTCGAAATTCTTGGTGCAGGAGTTGAATACGATCAAAGCAAGCACCATTAAACATAATTTTTTCATTATTTGATACATTAAAAGTTCAACTTAAGATTAAGACCGTAAGAACGGGTAGCAGGAGATGCAAAAACATCATTGGCCTGATTACTATTGCTTGTACTCATGGCTTGCTCAGGATCAAATGGGGCTTTTTTGTAGAAGAAGAACAAGTTACGGCCAACTAACGATACAGATGCCGATTTAATGGCTGAACCTTTAATTGGCAAATTGTAAGATAATGATAGCTGCGCTAAACGAACATTCGTTCTCGAGAATACATAAGGCTCCATAATTCCATTTCGATCACCTACCACATCATAGTATACCCTTGGATCGATTGATGTCACTGCTACATTGTCTTTAATGGCATTTATTGGCATTGTTGGACCAGCATCGCGAATATCGCCGGTTCTTTTACTTACGCCGTACGAATCAAGGAAAGCTTCGGTTTTAGAAAAGGCAACCCCGCCAAATTTAGCCGTTACCAAAGCACTTAAACTAACGCCTTTGTAAGTAAAGGTGTTATTCCAACCGGCAATGAAATTCGGATTTAAATTTCCTACATATTCTTGTTTCGCCGTTCTGGTTGGTTTTCCATCTGCATCTAGTATGATTTGGCCAGCCGCATTACGGGCAAGGTTAAAAATATATAAATCATTGAATGAACCGCCGGCTTTAATGATCGAATTAAAGCCTTCATCGTTACTGCCTACCTGATACTCCGGGTTTTCGGCAATTAACTCTATAATTTTATTTCTGTTCTGCGATAAGTTTACAGAGGTATTCCATTTAAAATTATCAGTTTTTACAGGGTCTCCGCCTATTGTTAACTCAAAACCCTGGTTGGCTACTTTACCTGCATTTACATAATAGAACGTATAGCCAGAGCCTGATGGGGCAGTTAAAGATAAAAATTGGTTAGTACTGGTGTTTTTGTAATAGGTAAAGTCGATGCTTAATCTGTCGTTTAGCAAGCGGCTTTCTAAACCAATCTCATTACTGATTATTTTTTCAGGCACTAAGGTTGCGAATGGTGTTTGTGTATTTCTGTTAATACCACCTATGCCATCTGGTCCACCTGCACCACCAATGGTATTACCTGGGTTTACAATGTTATAGGGTACTTCGTTTCCAACCTGCGATGTAGAGGCCCTTAGTTTTAAGAAACTAATTTCTTTAGGCATAGTTATCATTTGGCTTATTATTGCCGATAAACCTGCCGAATAGTAAAAATAAGAGTCATTTCCCGTAGTGGCTAATGTTGATGCGTAATCGTTTCTACCCGCAAGATCTACGTAGAGCATATCTTTAAAACCTAAAGACGCATTAGCAAATAAGCCTTGTTTCTGAACCCTGCTGTAGGTTTGGTTAATCACTAGATTATAGGGAAGGTTCGCGAAACTAAAAAAGTTAGGGTACTGTAATGGTACGGTTCCGTTTGCAAAGGTCATCCCATCATTAAAGGTATAATCCTGGATACTCGCTCCCAATACACTGTTTAGGCTAAATTTGCCAAAGTTATTATCGTAACTTAAAATAGCATCACCGTATAAGGCTTTATCATTGTACTTTGCATAATTCCAGGTACCGTTAGAACTTACGCTTACCGAGTTACCGCCTGCGGCATACCGGTAATCCAATAGTCTGTCATTATAATCAATATTACCACGTACATCCAATTTAAAATGTGGTAAAAATGCATATGATGCTTTTGCTGTAGCAATTACCCTGTTGCTGGTGGTAAGTTTTGGGTCGTTATTTAATTCCCAGTAGGGGTTGTTTTGCTTTTCTTCAGTAGAATACCAGTTTTGTACAAATAGGTTTCTGGTAGGATTGAAAATTTGATAGTTGTTTTTATAGTCGTCGAAATTTCTTTCCCTTGCAAATAAATATAAGCCCGTTAATGGATTGTTATAATAACCTGCTCCGGGCCTATTTTTAGACTTTTCGTAAGAGAACCTTACATTTCCGCTCAAAGTAAGTTTATCATCAAATAATTTTGTTTCCTGGCTTAGTGTAACATTATGCTTGTTGTAAGTACTTGTTGGTACAATACCCGATGCGTTATTGTTGCCATAAGAAAAATAAGTGGTTGTCCTTTCATTTCCACCAGATACCGATAATGAATTAATGGTGTTTACACCGGTCTGGAAAAAATCGTCAATGTAATTACTTTGGTAATTCCCTTTGGTTTTAGACCAGCTTCTATCATTTCCACCATCAGCTCCATAACTAAACTGAAATTCTGGTAAAGTAGCTGCGTTGCTAAAATTGATGGTCGAATTTAAAGCGATCGCAATTTTACCATTCTGGCCTTTTTTAGTGTTGATTAAAACCACGCCATTAGCACCTTGGCTTCCATACAAAATGGCACCATTGGCCCCCCTTAAAATAGTAACCGATTCAAAATCGTCCTGGTTTAGTGCCGAAAGGCCATCACCAGCATCTGTACCGCCGTATGATCCGGGCTGGCCACCTTTATTATTTACTACCGGAACCCCGTCAATTACAAAAAGTGCTTCACTATTTCCTGCAATTGATTTAGAACCCCGCAATACCGTTTTTGTAGAACCACCCACACCAGAGTTGCTGATTCCAATATCAATACCCGCAGCTTTACCGCTTAAAGCCTCCATAAAGTTCGGCGCTCCAGCCTTGGTAAGTTCCGTGCCCGCAAGTTGTTGTGCAGCAAACGTCAACGCTCTTTTCTCACGTTTTACACCTAAGGCGGTAACCACTACTTCGGTCAGGTTTGCATTGCTAGAAGGCTTTAGCTTTATCGTTATGTTGGTTTGGTTACCAATACTTACTTCCTGAGTTTCCATACTGATGTAGGAAACCACCAATGTGGTAACGTTATCGGGAACATTTAAAGTAAATCTTCCATCGCTACCGGTAGATGTTTTAACGCTGGTGCCTTTTGCGGCAACTGTTGCTCCCGGAAGCGGTAAACCAGATTCATCAACCACCAAACCGGTAATGGTCTTAGCCATTTTGTCGTTTACATTAGTGGCGTTTTTTACTACCTCGGAGGGCTTTGGGAATAGGCTTTTGTTAGTTGTGCCCCCTTCAGCCTTAGCGGCATACTGTAAGCCAAGTGTTGCGACTGCCAGGAGCGCCATTTTCCGGAGGCCCCGGGTTGTGCTGGAGAAAGTTAATTCCAGGGCACAGCTTGTGAAATGATTGTTCCTCATTTTCATACAATTTTTTGTTTAGTTTAGGTTAATGCCAAATCAATTTTTCGATCACCCTTAACGATTTTCGAAACAAGCTGCCATTTTACACTCATGACAAAGACATTGAGCTTTAAGTGCTTTAATTATATAACATATCGTGGTTCCTGTTATATAATATTTGGTTTAAGTCTTTGTTTTGAGTGTTATTAAGGGGCTGATATGGTACTTGTTTGTTGTTTGTTAGGGATGACGATATTTAATTTGGTTAGTGTAAATTAGTAAAAAACCCGATACAATGTAACAAAACTGAAAAATTTATTTTTAATACCCTTTGGTATCGTTTTTATCAACCTCTGTTGAGATCGATTTTTATTGCGTTGATAGGCTCAAACATGAGGGAACTTGCGCGTAAAAGAAATAAGTTCTACCTTACTTAAATTTTTTTAATACAAAACAAATAGCAGTCTCAAATTAAAACACGTACTGCTTAATAAATGAATTATACTTATGAGAAAAAAAATCTGTTTGTTTGGTTTAGGCTGCCTCTTGATTGCAGGTTTACCAGAAGAAACATTTGCTTCAAAATCAACTAAAGCCAGCTACAATTTTCTCGCTGCTGAGCCTGCTGCACTGATTGGTCGTTGGGACATAACCGTTGATCAGAATGGTAAACCCGCACCAGCCTGGCTGGAAGTAAAACTATCAGGCTATAAAACACTGGTAGGCTATTTCGTTTCCACAGCTGGTAGCGCGCGTCCGGTAGCGGAAGTTAAGTTTGATGGCAAAATGTTCAGGTTCGAAATTCCACCACAATGGGAGAGCGGTACATCGAATTTAATTATGGAAGGAGAATTAACCGATACCGGAATTAAGGGAACAATGACCGAATGCAATGGCGCAAAATATAGTTGGAAGGGTGTTAAAGCTCCTTACCTGAAAAGAGCTGCTGCGCCTGCTTGGGGCAAGGCAGTAAACCTGTTCAATGGTAAAGATTTAACCGGATGGAAAGCAAGTGGACAAAACCAGTGGGTAGTAAAGGATGGCATTTTAACCAGTCCGAAAGCAGGCTCCAACCTGATTACCGAACAGAAATACAATGATTTTAAGCTTCATGTCGAATTCAGATATCCTAAAGGTGGGAACAGCGGTGTGTATTTGAGGGGACGTTATGAAGTGCAGATTGAAGACAGTAAGCAAGATGCGCATCCAAACAGCGTATTGTTCGGCGGCGTTTATGGCTTTTTAACGGCTAACGAAATGGCTACATTAGGCCCTGATGTATGGCAGAGTTACGATATCACCCTGGTGGGGCGTTTGGTTACCGTAGTAGCCAATGGTAAAACCATCATCAGCAATCAGGAAATTCCGGGCATTACTGGTGGTGCATTAGATAGTAACGAAGCAGAACCCGGACCAATTTACCTGCAGGGCGACCACATGCCGATTGAATATCGGAAAATCGTGATTACACCAGCAAAATAATTATCTAAATTTCATAATGTTAGATGATAATATCTGACATTATGAACCTTCAATAACAACATAATAAATTACTTCATCTAGTTTTGTTGTTAAATCCAAAAAGGAAAGCATCCATACGCATTATCATAGATATGTTTCAACTGAAAATAACCTTATCTATAGTGCTAAAAAGTTAGCAAAATGTAATATTGAGATGATTCATTAGAAGTAAAGATGTATTCATAAATCTTTCAAAGTATACAGTTTTCTTTTTAGAGATTATTATTTCACTTTGCTTTGGGAGCAGAGAATTTAAGATAGCTAGAAGCATTTCAATGGTTTTCTGATCAATATTCGCTGCAATTCTAGAAAGTTTGCGGAAGCCAAACGGAAAGGCATGAGCAAAACTAGACTTTGGGGGTGAGTTGCGCCAAGAGTTATTGGGAAAAACTGAAAAGACAAATGCCTTGAGTACTGAAAACAACAAGAAATAAGCTTTGTGCGGTGATGTGAAATAACAAAATGACAGCAATTTAAAATGAACGACTTTTAAATTATAAAGCTAACTCCGTTAAATTGCTAATTATTTATAGCAAAATTTATTACTTTTTGCTGTAAATAATTAGCAAAATGGAGAATCTTCAAATCAAGTCAGGATCCATCACTTTAGAATATCTCTAAACCCGTATTGAGCAGGATCATGTATGCCATTAAGTAACAAACCAAAAACGCAGTCGATAAGGCAAAATAGCGTGTTACCCTGTGGCTTCCTTTCTTAAAAGGTAATAAAAACAAGAGATTGAAAAGTTCTGCCAGTAGCGAGCATATAAAATTAAGGCATACCAATACCGCGCTAAAGGCTACTACAAAGGTAGCTGGCTGGATTATGATGCCCGATGGTAAGCCGTATAGTGCACCCATGATAAAACTTACCAAAAGAATAGCAGCTGCATATTTAGTGCCCGATTTAAACTGTAGCAGAAAATACCTCCCCAATTTGAGGGGCAGTGTTTTCGCTACTGCTGCTTTTGCTTCTTGTTCACCAACGGGCACATTTATCTGCTCATCTTTTAACGCCTCTTTAAGCTTTCGCTTTTTACCTCTTTTTTGTTTTTGGTAGCGGGGCCACCAGATGATAAAACCGGTGATAAAAAGTGCCAGGGGCATTAATCCGGCAATAATAGCGATAACCTGCGTTGGGCGGCCACCAAAACTGCCATAATGGATTGGCGTCAACCAGCTGAGGTAAGCATTGCCAACATTGGGAAAATCGCTGCGGCTATTCAGTAAGGTTTTGGCAGTGTATTGATCCACTATCAGCATTTCCCTCTTCCCAACTTTGGGCAGGTTTCCGCTTAGCATATCCAAACGGTAAGTGCCAGTTTTATCGGCAGGAAAGGCAATGCCGCCAATATTGGCATTGGGCATTTTTTGCTTGGCTGCAGCTGTAATTGCGTGGAGAGGCAAGGGCACGGCCTCAGCATGCCAGGCCGATTTCGCTCCTAATAACTGGGCAACGCCTTGAGGCGATTTTCCGCTCAATAAAAAAAGGAATGGAATTACCAGGGTAGAAAAGGTAATGCAAAAACCCGTTAGACTTAGTATGGCGACAATAGGCGAGGAGTAAAAACCCAGCGAATTGTGCCAGTCGTAATTTTGGCGTTTAAACGAACCGCTAAACTTAACGGTAAGTACCGTTTTAAGTTGTTTCCATTTCTTGGGGATCCATAAACGTAAACCCGAAATGGTTAAGATTAAAAGACATAGAGAGGCCAGGCCGCAAATGTAGCGTCCGGCAACAGGAATCAACAAGGTCCGGTGCAGTTCGGTAACTACGTGGATAAAAGAACTGGTGTGTATTCTTTTACCACTTGTTTTTCCGGTATAGGGATTAATAAAGGTTTCTTCTCCGCTTTTTAAATTAAAAACGCTGTAAGCTTCATTGGGGTTTTTGAAGTTATTCAGCATCAGATAGTCGATTTTTAGCCCGGGGTAGTTCTTTTTAATGAGCGGCACAATCTCTTCAACCGGCATTTTTTGCTTTTGCGCAACTACCTCAAACAGCTTAGGATTTAGCGCCCGGTCAATCTCATCCTGAAAAACAAGGATACTCCCGGTAACACCTACGAAAGCCACTATTGCGCCGGCAATAATACCCAAATACAAGTGCCATTTTCCGAACCATCTCTTTTGGTGCTTTGCCCAACCGATTTTTTTAGAATTGCCTGCTGATTTCATTTAACGGAGATATACCCTTGATAGGGAACGTATTTCAGAATTTGTTTGTGCTACAAAGAAATAGTTTTAATCCCGTTTATGCAAATTATTTTTAATGAGTCTAAATAAGTAGAGTTCGAGTTTGGCTATCAGGCAAAATTAGGATATGATTTTAAAATCTAATATGTGCACGGATTCATGCACATATTAGATGTAGGGTATATTATTTAGTTTCGGCTACATTTAACCGGTCAAAAGGGCTTAGGTTGTAAGTGAAGTTACCATTGCTGTCGGTGCCACCAATGCCGTTAACTTCTGCTTTTAGTTCATACTTTGCATTGGGCTTGTAGTGATCGAGCTGCAGGTGGTATAAAAAGCTTTTAACCTTATGCGTACCTCTGAATTTATCTGCAATACCTGTATGCTCATCACTGGCAATTACTTTTCCGTTTTCGAGCAGTTCTACTTTTTTGATTTCCATAAAATTAGCACCTTTGGTATAAAAGAATCCTGCAGTAATGCGGCCGTTGGCATAAGTCTTTTTGGTTACATCCCAGCTAAGCGTCCGAAATTCGTTGCCAATTGTTTTGGCTTCCCAGCTACCTGAAATGTAGCCCCCGGGTTTGTAATAATCAATTTTGAGCAGGTCAAGTCGTTTAAGGTTTTCAGATAAGCGCATTTTAAACCCAGTCATATCTCTGTTTCCTTTGGGAATCCATCCTGTTTCGGCCAGTGCCAGTAAACGTGGGAAATTCTGCACGTTCATATCTTTCAGGTCCTGGGTGATGGCCGTCCATTGGTTGGCCTGTACACCTAAAATAAATTTCCCTTCATCCTGGCTTAAGCCGGTTTCAGGTTCGTAGTTGTATATCTTTTCCAGCGTATTGATATTTCCATAAGCCAGATCGCTCATGGTGCCATCGTTGCGGTCGGCTTGGGTAATATCGAAATAGAAAGGATCGGTAGGGGTGGCAACCACATAAAATCCGTTTTTTGCAGCATCGGCTATGGCTTCGTCACCAAGCCATGACATAATTGCTGTTTCTTTGGTGAGGTTTTTGGCATCACTTAAAATATCGTTCCAGCCAATTGGTTTTTTGCCTTTACTTTTAATAATGGCCGAAATGCGCTTCACAAAATAGCTCTGCAATTCGTTGGTATTTTTTAGCGATTTAGTTTTCATGAATTCCTGTACGTGTGGTTCTTTTTCCCACAGCACATGTCTTACCTCATCTCCACCGAAATGGATGTAATCTGCCGGGAAAAGATCAGCAAGTTCGGTAAATACATTATCTAAAAATTCGTAAACCTTTTCTTTGGTTGGATCGAGCGTATTTGGGGTAAACTGATTGCCCCAATGCGACCACGAATCCAGGAATGGAAAAATAAAATCCGGTTTGCGGTTCTGGTTTACACCCAGTTCGGGGTAAGCCAGTACGGTAGGCCAGGAGTGGCCGGGTACATCAATTTCAGGAATGATGGTAATGTTGCGTTGAGCAGCATATTTAACTAAATCGCGAATTTGATCCTGCGTATAAAAACCACTTCTTTCTGCGGGTTGGTTGGTGCTTTTATCAAATATGGTAGTTTTCGTACTGGTAAGCTGAGGGTATTTTTTAATTTCTATCCGCCAGCCCTGATCGTCGGTTAAGTGCAGATGCAATACATTTAATTTATATAATGCCATTACATCCATATATTTCTTCATTACATCTACGCCGTAGAAAGTACGGCTAACATCCTGCATGTATCCGCGCCAGCCATAACGTGGTTTATCAATAATTTCTCCGCAAGGAATGCTCCATGAAGTTTTTTCCTTTGTTTTGCCTTCAATTTGTGCGGGTAACAATTGCCTGATGGTTTGTGTGGCGTTAAATATCCCTGCACCCGTTTTGGCATAAACGCTGATAGCAGCAGGGGTGATCCTGATCCGGTAACCCTCTTCACCCAAACTATTCAAAGTGTCCGATACCATAAAGAGTACACCTTCACTTTGGTTTTGTAAGGGCAAAGTTTTAGTATTTATGCCGGTACTGCCTGCCAGTAGTGAAACAAACAGGTTTATGGCTGTCTGAGCTTGCCCCTGGTAATATATAGGGGTGGTTGGTTTAAATTCAAATTTGCCTGCAGATGGCGTAACAGATAACGGTTTAGGAATAATGCCATTTGAGGATAGGTCTTGCGATTTGGTTGTCTGAGAAAAACTGATCGAAGCGCTCAAAGTCAGCGCGAATATCATTTTTAGGATTTTTGGTTTCATTTTTAGTGTTTATGGGTGAGATTAATCACAAATTAGAGATAAACAGGTGATAAAGAAAATGCAAATAACGCTCAAACGTTTGCGTAATCGTATCGTTATGTACACTGGTTTGGCGTGTGGGAGATTTTCCCAAAAAGGACACAAAATGCAGCACAAAATGAAAAGTCTAGCGGGGTTTTATATCCTATAAATGAGCGTATTTAGCTAAAACCTTTAAAACATTGGGCAAAAATGGGCGGGCGTGACACTTTTGAATATTTTATTTTTAATCGCCTTATTATCAGTATGTAGTGGCTTTTTGAATATGCCAATCTATATATTCTGGTTATATTGCAGCCTCCAAATTGTAACAAAAACGATGTGGAAAACTTTTTTGTGGTAAAAAGTGGTAAAAAGTGGTAGAACTCTTTACTTTTACACTAGATAAAAAGTGTAGATACCACTATGACCCAACTTTTAGGAGAATTTGATTGTAAACTTGACGCAAAGGGCCGCCTTATGGTGCCTGCTGCGCTTAAGAAACAATTGCCTAATGCTGAGAATGATGGGCTCATAATTAACCGTGGTTTTGAAAAAAATCTGGTAATCTATCCTAAAAATGTTTGGGACGCTGTTGTGGCCGACCTTGCCAAGCTTAATATTTACGATCAGGAAAACCGTGCTTTTGTAAGGGCTTTCACTCGTGGGGCTACCGAGCTTTCGCTTGATGCTGCTGGCCGTGTATTGTTGCCGAAATCTTTGGTAGAGTATGCTGGTATTGGTAGTGATCTGGTTTTGGCTTGCCAGTTAGATCGTATCGAGGTTTGGGATAAAAAATCTTACGAAGATATTTTTGATGATGTGCCGGCCAATTTCGCTAGCCTTGCTCAAAAAGTAATGGGCGATAAGAAAGGAGGTGCTGATGGAGAATAATTACCATGTTCCGGTGATGCTGCAGCCTTGTATTGATGGCTTGAATATTAAACCTGATGGGGTTTATGTGGATGTTACTTTTGGTGGCGGTGGTCATTCGCGCGAGATTTTAAAACATCTTGGTCCGAAAGGAACTTTAATTGCTTTTGATCAGGATCCGGATGCGCAGGCTAATATTCCTGCTGATGATCGCTTTGTGTTTATCGATCAGAATTTCGGGTTTTTGAAAAATAATCTCCGTTTAAAAGGTTTTAGGCAGGTAGATGGTATTCTGGCTGATTTGGGAGTTTCCTCGCATCAGTTTGACGTGCCTGAGCGTGGTTTTTCAATCCGCCATAATGCCGATCTGGATATGCGTATGGATCAGCACCGCAATTTAACTGCTGCTGAAATTCTGAATACCTATACTGAAGATAAGTTGCATAAAATTTTTGGCATTTATGGTGAGGTGAAAAACGCGAAGTCTTTGGCTCGGGCTATAGTTACTGCGCGTTTGGAAAAGTCTTTTACCGATGTTAACAGTTTGAAATCGGCTATATCGGCCTATATTCCTAAAGGAAAGGAAAATAAATACCTGGCGCAGGTTTTTCAGGCTTTGCGTATAGAGGTGAATGCGGAGATACAGGTGCTGGAGGATTTTTTACAGCAGGCGGCCGAGGTGTTAAAGCCAGGTGGTCATTTGGTGGTAATGTCTTATCATTCGCTTGAAGACCGACCGGTTAAAAACTTTATGGCTAAAGGGAAATTTCAGGGAGAGGTGGAGAAAGATTTCTTCGGGAACCAGCAAAAGCCATTTAATGTAATTACACGTAAAGCGATTATTGCCACTGATGAGGAGATTGCCAGGAACAATCGTGCCCGCAGTGCGAAACTAAGAATTGCAGAAAAAATATGAACAGGTTTAGAGAGGAGATAGAAGAAGAGGAAGTTGGACCTGAGCCGGAATTAAAAGCCGCGCCCAAAAAGCCGAAAACCGCTGAGGAGAAAATGGATAGCAACTCCTTCATTAGCAAGCTTTTTAATGATGGATTAGTAAGTAAAGAGGCGGCAACTGATGCTTTGCCTTATTTGTGTTTTTTGGCCTTTCTGGGAATGGTTTACATTGCCAATAGCCACTTTGCGGTAAACAATGTACGCCGCATTGATAAATTGAATAAAGAAGTAAAAGAATTGCGATGGGAGTATAAATCGCTAAAGGCAGATCTGATGTTTAAAAGTAAACTAACAGAGGTTGCCAAAAAGGTTGATACCCTAGGGATAAAAGAACTGATTGAACCACCAAAAAAAATAATTGTTAAAAGCGATGAATATTAGAGCAAACATCTTGCTTCGTGTATATCTGGCATTTGGCTTAATTGTGCTTTTTGCTTTCGCGGTGTTTTTACGCCTCGGTCAGGTGCAGTTTGTGCAGGGGAAAAAATGGAAAGCTATGGCAGATAGTCTTTCTACACGTTATGTGAGTGTGGAGGCAACCCGTGGGAATATTTATTCTAATGATGGCAGTTTGCTGGCTACTTCAATTCCGGAGTACGAGCTGCGTATGGATATGTTTGCCGGTGGTATTGCTGAGGACAAGGTATTTAATGAGAAAGTAGATTCGCTGGGTTATAAGTTAGCTCAGATTTTTCAGGATAAAACTGCAAAAGAATATGCCCGTTACCTGCGTAAAGGTCGTCAGGATAGTGCACGTTATTTATTAATTCACCGTAAAGTAGGGTATGCCGATCTTAAAACCATCAGGAGTTTTCCCCTTTATAATATAGGTAAGTTCAGTGGTGGCTTAATTGCTGTGCAACAGAATAAACGTATCCTTCCTTTTCAGGCTCTCGCTGCCCGTACAATTGGTTATAAAAACGAAAATGTGGCTAACGGGGTAGGTTTGGAAGGTGCATATAAAGAATATATCAACGGTGAAACCGGAAAAAGGCTGATGCAGCGTATTGCCGGTGGAGTTTATATTCCTGTGAACGAAGAAGCAGAAGTTGCGCCAAAAGATGGAGCCGATATTATCTCAACCATTGATGTAAATATGCAGGATTTGGCGCAAAGTGCCTTGGAAAAGCAATTAATCAAATCGCAGGCAGATCATGGGACGGTGATTTTAATGGAAGTCGCGACTGGTGAAATCAGGGCGGTAGCCAATTTCTCTAAAGTAGAAGAAGGTGTTTACAAAGAGAAGTTTAATTATGCCATTGCAGGTAACCAGGATCCGGGCTCGACTTTTAAACTGGCTTCTTACATGGCGCTTTTAGAAGATAAGCTGATTGATACCAATACCATGATTGGAACCGGGTACTATCAGATTCCAGGCAAGCTGATTACAGATTCGCACCCGAAAATTGAAACAGTTACTGCAAAAAAAGCATTCGAAACCTCTTCTAATGCTGCAATTGCAAAATTGATCAACATGCATTATGGTAGCGATCCGATAAAATTTACCGATCATTTGTACGATTGGCATCTTAACCAAAAAATGGAGCTACAGATCCCTGGTGAAGCAAGGCCTGTGGTTAAAAATCCTAAAACAAATAAAAGCTGGAACAAAAACATGACCCTTCCTCAAATGGCGTATGGTTATGAAATGCAGTTAACGCCATTGAAAATGCTTACCCTTTATAACGCGGTGGCTAATAATGGTAAAATGGTACAACCGATTTTCGTGAAAGAGATTAGAAGACTGGGTAACCCGATTGAGCAGTTTAAAGCCAGGGTAATCAATGAGAAAATCTGTTCGGATGTTACGCTGAGTAAAGTAAAGAAAATGCTTGAGGGTGTGGTAACCGAAGGTAGCGGAAAGCAAGTGGTTTATAATCCTTTATATCCGATTGCTGGTAAAACAGGTACTGCTCAGGTTGCTGATGCAAATAAAGGATATAAGGCCAATAAGCAATACCAGGCTTCTTTTGTGGGATATTTTCCGGCTGATAAGCCTAAATATTCTTTAATCGTGGTAATCAACGATCCAAAAGGAGCTTATTACGGCGCTACGGTTTCGGGACCAGTGTTCAGGGAAATTTCTGACCGCATTTATGCCAGCGATATGCAGATGTATAATGATGTGCCAACGCGTTTAGTGGGTAACACGGGTACGCCGCCTACAAAAGCTGGTCAAAGCAAGGCTACGCAAAAAGTATATAAGGCATTCGGATTTAAACCGCTTTTTGCGTCAAAATCTGAATACTATAACATAATTGATACCAGTGCAGGAACCATTTTCCAGGAAAACAACGAACGTAAAGGTATTATGCCAAACGTAGCTGGAATGGGACTTAAAGATGCCTTGTATTTATTGGGAAATGCAGGTTTAAAAACCAAAGTTTTTGGCTCAGGCAAGGTAACCGCTCAGTCGATAGCTGCAGGTACCAAAATTGGTAAGGGAATAGGGGTACAGATAGAATTGAATTAAGGTGGAAGGTTGAAAGATTTGAGGTCTTGATACTTATTACTTGATACTAACAATAAATAAAATGCAATTACAAGATTTACTTTACGGTGTAACGATTAAAGAATTGGTTGGCAAAACCGATAGGGAAATCAATGCGCTGAATTTCGATTCGCGTAAGGTAGGTAAGGATGATGTTTTCTTTGCGGTAGTAGGAACATTGGCCGATGGACATCAGTTTATCGATCAAACTATTGCGCAGGGGGCTACGGTGGTTGTTTGTGAAAACCTGCCCGAAAATCCAGATGCAGAAGTCAGCTACATTAAAGTAGAAAATACTTCGGTGGCTTTGGGTATTATGGCCGGTAATTATTTTGGTAATCCTTCGGCCGATTTAAAACTGATTGGTATTACCGGTACAAACGGGAAAACAACCATTGCTACAATTTTATTCAAGTTATTTAAAGCCTTGGGTTATAAAACAGGCCTAATATCAACGGTAGAAAATTACATTAACGATACCGTGGTAGCGGCTACGCATACTACGCCAAATCCGATTGCGCTAAATCAGCTTTTAAGGGATATGGTAAATGCAGGCTGTGATTATTGTTTTATGGAAGTAAGCTCGCACGCAGTTGCACAGCACCGGATTGAAGGCTTGAGTTTTGCAGGTGGCGTATTTTCGAACATCACACACGATCACTTAGACTTTCACAAAACTTTTGATAGTTACCTGAAAGCTAAAAAAGCATTCTTTGATGGCTTGCCTAAATCTGCTTTTGCACTAACCAATACCGACGATAAAAATGGTATGGTGATGTTGCAAAATACCAAAGCACATAAAAAAACTTATGCGCTTAAGCAGCTAGCAGATTTTAAAGCCAAGATTATCGAAAACCAGTTCAGCGGTTTGCATCTGGATATCGATAACGAAGATGTTTATTTTAAACTAGTAGGTTCATTTAATGCCTATAACTTGTTAGCGGTATATGGTACAGCTATTTTGTTAGAGCAGGATAAATTAAAGGTATTAACACTTCTAAGCACTTTGTCTGGAGCCGAAGGTCGTTTCGATTATATCACCTCGCCAGATAAAATTATCGGGATTGTAGATTATGCGCATACGCCCGATGCTGTTCAGAATGTGTTGAGCACCATTGCCAATATTCGCAAAGGAACCGAACAGGTAATTACGGTGATTGGATGTGGTGGCGACCGGGATAAAACCAAGCGTCCGGTTATGGCCCAGGTGGCTTGCGACTGGAGCGATAAAGTAATCCTGACTTCTGATAACCCGCGTACTGAAGATCCGCAAACGATTATCACTGAGATGGAAGCTGGGGTTTCGCCGACCAATAAACGTAAAACCTTATCCATTTTGGATAGAAAAGAAGCAATTAAAACAGCTTGTCATTTGGCTCAGCCCGGCGACATCATTTTGATTGCCGGAAAAGGACATGAAAAATACCAGGAGATTAATGGTGTGAGAAATCATTTTGATGATAAAGAGATTTTACTTGAACAATTAAACCCGATCAGCTAATGTTATATTTATTATTCGAATACCTGCATAAGCATTACGACATTCCCGGATTGAGGCTGTTTCAGTACATCACTTTCCGTGCTTCTGTATCAATTATCCTGTCGTTAATTATCACTACGGTATATGGCCGCAGGTTAATCGATTATCTGCAGAAAAAGCAGGTTGGCGAAACGGTAAGAAATTTAGGCTTGGAAGGCCAGATGCAGAAACAGGGTACGCCGACCATGGGGGGTATCATCATTTTGCTGGGTATTTTAATTCCAACATTGCTTTTTGCTAATATTTCCAATATCTACGTTATCCTGATGATCATTACCACCATCTGGATGGGCGCAATTGGTTTTCTGGACGATTATATCAAGGTTTTCAAAAAGAATAAGGAAGGTTTGGCCGGCCGTTTTAAAGTTGTAGGTCAGGTTGGATTGGGTTTGATTGTAGGCACAACGATGTATTTCCACCCGAATATTGTGGTGCGGGAAACCGTTCAGGATAATGTTAAAAATACTTCATCTGTACCAATGGTGTTGCGCCAGAAAGGTGAAACTTTTTATTATACACAGGATGTAAAATCGACTAAAACCAATATGCCTTTTTATAAGAACAATGAGTTCGATTATGCAAAGGTGCTTAAGTTTTTAGGTGGTGATTATCAGAAATATGCTTTTATCATTTTTCTGGCCTTTACGGTATTTATTATCACTGCAGTTTCAAACGGGGCAAACATTACCGATGGTATCGATGGTCTGGCAACAGGAACATCAGCGGTAATCGGTATTACGCTGGGTATTCTGGCTTATGTTTCGGGTAATACCATCATGGCTGATTACCTGAACATTATGTACATCCCAAATTCCGCTGAGCTGATGATTTTTGCCGGGGCGTTTGTGGGGGCATGTGTTGGTTTCCTTTGGTACAACTCTTATCCGGCTCAGATTTTTATGGGCGATACCGGCAGTTTGGCTATTGGCGGTATTATCGCAGCTTTCGCATTGATGATCCGTAAAGAGCTTTTGATCCCGATTTTATGCGGAGTATTCCTGGTAGAGCTGGTATCGGTAATTATGCAGGTTTCCTACTTCAAATACACCAAAAAGAAATTTGGAGAAGGGCGACGGATTTTCCTGATGTCACCTTTACATCACCACTATCAGAAAAAGGGATATCATGAAGCAAAGATTGTTACCCGCTTCTGGATTATTGGAATTATGCTTGCCATTATGACCATCGTAACCTTGAAGTTGAGGTAGAAAAAGCTTAAAGCTATAAGCGATAATAACATAAAAAACCTAGATGCGCTTATAGGGCTGTTAATAGAGAAAAAAAATATAAAAAAGGTAGTAAAGTAAGGATTATGTCTTGATATGCTACCAGATACCAAAAAAGATAAAAGAATGAGCACAAGTAATATCACATCAAGCAATACTAAGTCAGCAATGACCGGGCAGGGCCGTGTGGTTATTCTTGGCGCCGGCGAAAGTGGAGTTGGCGCAGCAAAATTAGCGCAAGCCAAAGGCTTCGACGTATTTGTTTCCGACTACGGGGTAATTACTGATAAATATAAAGCGGCTTTAGAAAAGCTTGGTGTGCCCTTTGAATCAGAAAAGCACACGGAGGAACTGATCCTAAGTGCTTCTGAAGTAATTAAAAGTCCAGGCATTCCGCCAAGTGCCCCAATTATTAAAAAACTGGTGGCTAAAGGAATTCCGGTGATTTCGGAAATTGAGTTTGCCAAACGCTATACGGATGCTAAAACTATTTGTATTACAGGCTCGAACGGAAAATCGACTACCAGTTTATTAACCTATCACATTTTAAAAAATGCAGGTTTAAATGTAGGGCTGGCGGGCAATATAGGGCAAAGCTTTGCTGCTCAGGTAGCTGACGAAGAGTATGAATACTATGTTTTAGAGATCTCGAGCTTCATGCTCGATGATATGTTTGAATTTAAGGCAGATATCGCTGTTTTATTGAATATCACTCCCGATCATTTAGATCGCTACGATTATAAACTGGAGAACTATGCGGCATCGAAAATGCGCATTATCCAGAACCAGACAGCTGACGATGTTTTCATTTACTGTGCTGATGATGAGGAAAGCTTAAAAGCTATGGCTATTGCCAAACCTCTTGCCAAAACCTATCCTTTTTCGATTGTTAAAGCAGTTGAAACAGGCGCTTATTTAGAAGAAACAACTATACATATCCTTACTGAACCAAATAATCAATTAACCATGTCTATTTCAGATTTAGCCTTACAAGGCAAGCACAACGTTTATAATTCTATGGCTTCTGGCATTGTAGCTAAAGTTTTAGAATTAAGAAATGATTCTATCCGCGAAAGCATGGGTAATTTCAAAAACATTGAACATCGCTTAGAGCATGTAGCCAAAATTTCTGGAATTGATTTTATCAACGATAGTAAAGCTACCAATGTAAACTCTACCTGGTATGCCTTAGAAAGCATGACCAGCGATGTAGTGCTGATTATGGGTGGTGTTGATAAAGGGAACGATTATAACATGCTTAAAGATTTGGTAAAAAGTAAAGTTAAGGCTATAGTTTGCTTGGGTAAGGACAACAAGCGTATCCACGATGCTTTCGAAGACGACGTAGAAGTAATTGTAAATACGTTTTCGGCTGATGAGGCTGCTCAGATTGCTTTTCACTTGGCCAAGCGCGGCGACACCGTTTTGCTTTCACCAGCTTGTGCAAGTTTCGATTTATTTAAAAATTATGAAGACCGCGGTAACCAGTTTAAAGCGGCAGTTAGAGAATTATAATAGGAGGCTCAATATATGTTGCAGGCACTACTTAATAAAACAAAAGGCGACAGGTGGATCTGGTTGATCATCATCCTGCTTTCGCTTATATCCGTAATGGCGGTGTACAGTGCAACAGGAACTTTAGCCTATAAAAAGGGCGAAGCCGTAGAGAAGCTTTTGTTAACCAAACACCTGATTTTTGTATTAATGGGTATTGGTATGATTTACATTGCCCACTTGCTCGATTACCGCTACTATGCAGGTATTTCGAAGGTGCTGATGATTGTAACCATCCCCTTGCTGTTTTATACATTGATATTCGGAACCAACTTAAACGATGCATCACGTTGGGTAAAAATACCGGTAATAGGGTTAACGTTTCAAACTTCCGATTTGGCCAAGCTTGCATTGATTACATTTTTGGCGCGGATGCTCACCAAAAAACAAGAGAATATTAAAGACGTAAAGGAATCATTTATACCAATTATGGGTTCGGTTTGTGTGGTGTTTGTTTTAATTGCACTGGCAAACCTCTCGACAGCTTTAATGCTGTTTGGTGTAAGTATTTTGCTGCTAATTATCGGAAGGATTAGTATTAAACAGATTGCGATTGTTTGTGCAGGTGGTTTTGTGCTTCTGCTGTTTGTGTTCTTTTTAGGGCCAAGGCGTAAAACATATATGTCGCGTATCAATACGTTTATGCATCCTGAGATGCAGCATGCAGATAAAACTTTCCAGGCAGATCAGGCGAAAATAGCCTTGGCTACTGGTGGTGTTTTTGGTAAAGGACCAGGTAATAGTACACAGCGCAACTTCCTGCCACACCCGTATTCCGATTTTATTTTCGCCATTATTATTGAAGAATGGGGGACACTGGGAGGAATTGTTATTATGATACTATACCTGGTACTTTTATACCGATGTATCAAGATCGTAACGCGGGCACCCAAGGCATTTGGGGCACTGCTGGCAGCGGGACTAAGCTTTAGTCTCACCATTCAGGCCTTTGCCAATATGGCCGTAGCAGTTGGTTTAGGTCCGGTAACCGGGGTTCCGCTTCCACTGGTAAGTATGGGAGGTACCTCAATGATTTTTACAAGTGTGGCTTTTGGCATTATTTTGAGTGTAAGCCGCGATGTGGAAGAAAATGCAAAAGTAACTTCGAAAGAAGAAAAAATAAATAATAAAATAATCGTTGGAGAGATTCCTGCGATAGCTTAGTGAGGTTGAAGGTAGGGTTGAGCGGTAGAAAGTTAAGATCAGTGTACTCAGTGATAAAAAAATATAATAAAACAGTAAATGAATAATTCCCCAAAAATTATCATATCAGGTGGTGGCACCGGCGGGCACATTTTTCCCGCCGTAGCCATAGCCAATGCGCTCAAACGCTTGGTGCCTGCTTGTGAAATTTTATTTGTGGGTGCAATAGGCCGGATGGAAATGGAAAAAGTTCCGGCGGCCGGATATAAGATTATTGGTTTAAATATCAGTGGAATGCAACGTGGCTCGATTGTAAAAAATCTGGCACTTCCATTTAAGGTAATTGGTAGCTTGCGTAGGGCTATACAGATTATTAACGATTTTAAACCTGATGCAGTTGTAGGTGTTGGTGGCTATGCTTCCGGACCTCTGTTGTATGCAGCATCTTTGAAAGGAATTCCATACCTGATACAGGAACAGAATTCTTATGCTGGTGTTACCAATAAATGGCTGGGTAAAAAAGCATCCAAAATTTGTGTGGCTTTTGATCAGATGGATCAGTTTTTTCCAGGCGACAGGATTTTGAAAACCGGTAACCCGGTTCGTCAGGAAGTGGTAGATATTAAGGGTAAACACCACGCCGGTGCCGAACTGTTAAAGCTCGATCCTTTGAAAAAGACCATTATGGTTACTGGTGGGAGTTTGGGCGCCGGTACATTGAACAAAGCGATTGAAAAACATTTGCCCGAAATAATTGCGCAGGACGTGCAGGTGATCTGGCAAACAGGTAAATATTACTACAAAGGAATAATTGAAAGGTTAGGGGTAGATTATCACCCGAATGTTCGTATTCTGGAGTTTTTAAATAAAATGGACCTGGCTTATGCTGCTGCCGATGTAATTATCTCGCGGGCAGGAGCAGGAACCATTGCAGAACTTTGCCTCATTGCAAAACCGGTAATTTTGGTGCCTTCGCCCAATGTGGCAGAAGATCACCAGACCAAAAATGCGATGGCACTGGTGAAAAATGGAGCAGCGATATTAATTAACGATCGTTCTGCGGAAGATACCCTGGTGAAAGAGGCTTTAGCCTTATTAAAAAATAAAGTGCAAAGTGAGCAACTCTCTGCAAACCTGGCTAAAATGGCATTGCCAAAGGCAGATGAGATTATTGCAGGAGAAGTATTGAAATTGATTAAGTAAGTAGAGATATGAAAATAAAGATGTGAGATATGAGGAATTAGATTTGAGATAAGCGTTATGTCGTATTCTCAGGTCTCAAATCTCAGATCTATCATCCCAAATGTAAATAAAATGGAGTTAAGTAAAATAAATAGGGTTTTCTTCGTAGGTATCGGTGGTATCGGGATGAGCGCGCTTGCCCGTTATTTTGCTAAACGCGGACAGGTGGTTTGTGGTTACGATAAAACCAGGACCAAACTGACTGAAAAACTAGAACAGGAAGGTATTTTGATAACCTACCTGGATGAAGCTGCTTCATTGCCATGTGCATTTTTAGATAACCAGGATGATACTTTAGTTGTTTACACTCCGGCTATACCCAAAGATTCGAAGATTTTAAATCACTTCAGCCATAAAGGTTTTAGCCTTAAGAAACGTTCCGAAGTGTTGGGCATTATCAGTAAAGGCATGTTTTGCATTGCAGTTGCCGGCACACATGGTAAAACTACTACTTCATCAATTGTAGCGCATATATTAAAAGATACAGGTTACGATTGTACAGCCTTTTTAGGTGGCATAACAAGCAACTACAACAGTAATGTACTTTTTGGCGATAACAATGTGGTGGTAGTAGAGGCCGATGAGTACGATCGTTCATTTCTTACTTTACATCCCGATTTTGCGGTAGTAACTTCAATGGATGCCGATCATTTGGATATTTACGGTGATAAAAGCCATTTGGAGGAATCTTTCCGTTTGTTTGCTGCGCAGTTGAAAGAAGGTGGAAAGCTTTATACGCATGAAGGTTTGCCTTTAGCTGATGGCATCAGTTATGCTGCAAGTGCAACCGCAAGTGCAAGAGCTGAAAATTTGAGGGTGGAAGGTTCCAAATTTGTGTTCGATTATACCGATGCTACGCAAAGTATAAAAGATGTCAGCTTAATGCTTCCTGGAAAGCACAACGTAGAGAATACCACAGTGGCCATTGCCATTGCGTTGGCTTTAGGTATTGATGCAGATAAAGTGAAACAAGCGGTTGCGAATTTTAAAGGGGTAAAGCGCCGTTTCGAATATATTGTAAACAACGGCAATCAGATTTACATCGATGATTATGCACATCACCCCGAAGAACTGAGAGCCTGTTTTGACGCGGTTAGACAACTGTATCCGGATAAAAAGCTGACGGTAATTTTTCAGCCGCATCTGTTTACCCGCACCAGAGATTTTGCTGATGAATTTGCAAAAGTTTTGAGCACTGCCGATGAACTGTTGCTGATGGAGATTTATCCAGCCAGAGAATTGCCTCTTGCAGGTATAAATGCGCAGTTTCTGCTCGATAAAATCACTTTAAGTGATAAGAAAATATGTGGAAAAGATTTTGTGGTTCAGTACGTTAAGGACACAAAGCCTGAATTAATTTTAACTGTAGGTGCCGGTGATATTGATACCATTATCGAACCTTTAAAAAATACTTTGAACAATGCTTAAGCGGATAAACTGGAGCGCAATTTTTACTGGCTTTGCCTGGCTGATCAGTCTGGCAGGGGTGGTTGTGCTTTTGGGTTTTATCAACGTTAAAAAGCAAACGGTAAAGTGTACCGATATTAAGATTATTATTCCCGGTGCCGATAATTTTATCGAGCGCGAAGAAATTGACGAAATTTTAAAGCAGGATCAGGGGGTATTATTGGGCAGAAACCTGGAGAATATCAATATCCACCAGATTGAAAAGAAATTGCAATCCAACCCCTATATCGGCTTTGCCAAGGTGTATGTAGATATGGATGGGGTATTGCACATTGAGGTGAAACAACGCCAGCCAATTGTACGTATTTTAAATGAAAGCGGTCAGGATTTTTACATCGATAACGATGGTTTGAAAATGCCGATTTCCTCAAACTTTACTGCAAATGTTTTAGTGGCAACCGGGCACATTACCGAAGTTTTTGGTAGCCGCGTAGATACTTTGCATACAAAATTGGGGCGCGATTTATATAAAACTGCCCAGTACATTAAAAAAGATACGCTTTGGGATTCGCAGATCGAACAGATTGTGGTTGATCAGAAAAACGACATCACACTGATCCCCCGCGTAGGTAACCAGCGCATCATTCTGGGTAATGCCGATTCGCTGGAAAAGAAAATGAAAAACCTGTTGCTGTTCTATAAAAAAGCAATGCCGCAGGTAGGTTGGGATACTTATAAAACCATAAATATCAAGTATACCAATCAGATTGTATGCGAGAAAAGAGATTCGACAGAATTGGGAAAAAAAGGCAAAACATTTTCTGCTGCCGATAGTTTGAGGATACAACGTAGTGTAGCCGATTCGCTGATCAGAAGTACAATTGGAGATGCAATGGATGATAGGCCTGAAGCCGCAGAGCCCGAAAAAGAGGAGCCTAAAAAGGTAGTGGCGGCAAAGCCCGAACCGAAGAAACCTGAACCGAAAAAAGTGGAACCTAAAAAGGTAGAAACCAAAAAAACGGAAACAGCCAAAAAAGAAGAAAAAAAACCGGCAGCAACGTCGGCCACTAAGCCAAAGGAAATAAAGCCTGCGGATAAAAAAGAAAAACCGAAGCAAGCGGTAACAACACAGCCAAAGCCGGCAAAATCTGAGGCAGATTTAAAAAAACAGAGAGAGGCGAGAGAGAAAGAAATCAGAGCCCTGGAAAAACAGTATAAAACTCAGCAAAATTAACGAATATGGACAAGGCAAAATTTACCAGTCAGTCGCCCATTGTAGTAGGATTGGATATCGGTACTACAAAAATTTGTGTTATCGTTGGTCGTAGAACACAGCACGGTAAGATAGAGATCTTAGGTATTGGAAAAGCAGAATCAGCAGGAGTAACACGTGGGGTAGTTTCTAATATCCAAAAAACCGTACAGGGCATTGCTCAAGCAGTTGAAGTAGCAAGCGGACAATCCAATGTAGAAATACAGGTGGTAAATGTGGGTATTGCTGGTCAGCACATTAAGAGCTTACAGCACCGAGGAATTTTAACAAGAAGAGAATTAAACAACGAAATCGGCAAAAAAGATATCGACAAGCTGATTGATGATATGTTTAAGCTGGTAATGCCTCCGGGTGAGGAGATCATCCATGTATTGCCGCAAGAATTTACCATCGATAACGAGCCGGGTATCAAGGATCCGATTGGTATGGCAGGAGTACGTTTGGAAGCCAACTTCCACATCATCTCAGGTCAGGTTACCGCAGTAAAAAATATCATTAAATGTGTAAACAATGCAGGGCTGCAAACTCAGGATTTAATTCTTGAGCCATTGGCTTCGTCTGAATCGGTGTTGAGCGAGGAAGAAAAAGAAGCTGGTATTGCCCTGGTTGATATTGGTGGTGGTACAACCGATATCGCTATTTTCCACGAAGGTATTATCCGTCACACAGCGGTTATCCCATTTGGAGGTAATAGTGTTACTGAGGATATCAGAGAAGGCTGTTCGGTGATGCGCAACCAGGCTGAGTTGTTAAAAACGCGTTTCGGTTCTGCATTGGCTGAAGAGAACAAAGAAAATGAAATCATTTGCGTTCCGGGTTTACGTGGCCGCGAACCAAAAGAAATTTCAGTTAAAAACCTGGCCTATGTTATTCAGGCCCGTATGGAAGAGATTATTGAGCACGTGTATTACGAGATCAAATCTTCGGGTTATGAGAAAAAACTGATCGGTGGTATTGTTATTACCGGTGGTGGTGCTTTGCTGAAACACTTATCTCAAGCTGTTGAATATGTAACCGGTTTAGATTGCCGCATTGGTTATCCTAACGAGCACTTATCTAAATACGAAGATATGCCTAAAGCCATCTATGATGACTTAAAGAGCCCGATGTATGCAACCAGTGTTGGTTTGTTGATTAAAGGAATTCAGAAAGCAGAAGAGCTGATTGAAGAAATGAAACAGCCTGGCGTTTTTGTTGAGAAACCAAAAGCAGCTAAGGAAAAAGAAAAACGCGGACCAGGTTTATTCGATAAATTATTGGCAAAAACAAGAACTTTCATTCAGGATGATATGAATGTGAGCGATGAAGATTACTTGAAAAGCTAATTATTTTTCAACAAAGAAAGAGTTTTCCACATTCTTAACACTTGTGGAAAACGTCTGTTGAAAAAGTGTTAATATTACATTGAGTAATGAACAGAATTTAAAAATTTTTAAACAACTGATTCATAAAGATATGCAGTTCGAAATGTTAAAAGATAAGTCTTCAATCATCAAGGTAATTGGTGTTGGAGGCGGTGGCGGCAACGCGGTGAACCATATGTACCTGTCGGGTATTACTGGTGTGGATTTTATTATTTGTAATACAGATGCCCAGGCTTTGGAATCTAGCCCTATACCTAACAAGGTACAATTAGGTGCAAGTTTAACCGAAGGAATGGGTGCTGGTTCTATTCCTGAGGTTGGTAAAAACTCGGCAATAGAAAATATAGATGATATTAAGGCAATGTTGGGTAGTACCACTAAAATGCTTTTTATTACGGCAGGAATGGGTGGTGGTACCGGAACAGGTGCTTCGCCAATTATCGCAAAAGCTGCAAAAGAACTTGATATTTTAACCGTGGCCATTATTACCACGCCTTTTTCTTTCGAAGGGAAAAGACGTAGGTTACAGGCCGACGAGGGGATGGAAGAACTGAAAAAATACGTAGATTCTTATCTCGTAATTTCTAACGACCGCCTGCGTGAGATTTTCGGAAACTTAACCTTAGGCTCAGCTTTCGGTCAGGCCGATGATATCTTAACCACCGCTGCAAAAGGTATCGCCGAAATCATTACTGTACCAGGTTATATCAACGTGGATTTTAAAGATGTGCGTACTGTAATGAAAGATAGCGGTGTAGCCATTATGGGTAGCTTTGCTGCCGAGGGCGAAGATCGTGCATTACAGGCCGTTGAAGGTGCTTTGGCTTCTCCATTGTTGAAAGACAATGAAATTGAAGGCGCCCGTTACATCTTGTTGAATATCAGTTCAGGTTTGCGTGAGGTAACCATGGATGAAGTGTCGATCATTACTGATTACATTCAGGAAAAAGCGGGTTTATCTGCCGATTTAATCTGGGGTAACTGTACCGACGAATCTTTGAGCGATAAACTTTCTGTTACCATTATTGCTACAGGTTTCCAAACTTCAGAAGAACGCGTACACGAAGAAAAAAATAAAAAGAAAATATCACTTTTAACACCAGAAGAAGCTCCGCTAGTTCGTCCCGTTGAACCAGTAAATTCTTTTATCCAGCCTAAAGCAGCTCCTTCTTATGAGCCTGTTTTAAAGGCTAAGGAAGAGATTTCGCAAGTGGATCTGTTTGGTGGTATGTTCAATAAAACTGAACCTCAGAAAGTTCAGGAACCAGAAAACAATGTGGTTCGCCATACATTGATTGAGGAAGAGCCGCACGCCATTGAGGAAACTCAGGAAACAGGCTTTGAATTTGAAGTGAAACTGGCAGAAACCAATTTCGTTTTTGAAACACCAGTTGCAGAAGTTGCTCAAATGCATGTACCTGAACCAGAACCCGAAATGCCGGTTGTTGGTTTAGATGATGATAAGAACGACGAATCAATGGAAGAGCAATTGAAAAAATCGAAAGAACGTATTTTACGTTTAAAAGATTTAAGCATGAAATTGCGCACTACAAATGGTTTACAGGAGCTGGAAAACGAACCTGCTTACAAACGCAAACAAATGCAGTTACAGCAAGTTCAGCATTCATCAGAGTCACAGGTTAGCCGTTTTACGCTAAGCAACGATCAGGATGGAGGTACAGAAATCAGACCTAACAACTCTTTTCTGCACGATAACGTTGACTAAATCGACCCAAATAATACCTTTAAAAGCCCCGAAATATAAACCGGGGCTTTTTTGGCATAAAATTGGTACGTTGAAAAAGTTAATTGACAATCAGTGGATGAATACGGTTGATTTTAAGCTGAATAAAGCTTAAATTCGCAAAATTTTTATTATAAAAAAACAGATAATACATTGGATATATTTGATAAAATAGCAAAGCACATGGGCCCGCTTGGTCAACACCAGAAATGGTCTCATGGGTATTTCTCATTTCCAAAATTAGAGGGAGAAATTGCACCACACATGCAGTTCCGTGGAAAAGAGCACTTGGTTTGGAGTTTAAATAACTATTTAGGTTTAGCCAATCACCCCGAAGTTAGAAAAGCAGATGAAGAGGCTGCAGCAAAATTTGGTATGGCCTACCCAATGGGTGCCCGTATGATGAGCGGTAACTCAAACTATCACGAGCAGTTAGAACAGGAACTTGCAGCATTTGTTGGTAAACCCGATGCATTTTTATTAAACTATGGTTACCAGGGAATGGTATCTATTATCGATACTCTTGTAGATAGAAATGATGTTGTAGTGTACGATGCCGAATCGCACGCTTGTATTGTAGATGGTTTACGTTTGCACATGGGTAAACGTTTCGTATACAAACACAACGATATTGAGAGTGCCCGTAAACAATTAGAGCGTGCTACCAAATTGGTTGAAGAAACTGGCGGTGGTATTCTTTTAATTACCGAAGGTGTTTTCGGAATGAGTGGTGCACAAGGTAAATTAAAAGAAATTGTAGACCTTAAAAAAGATTTTAATTTCCGTATCCTGGTTGATGATGCACATGGTTTTGGTACCATGGGTAAAACTGGTGCAGGTACACACGAAGCTCAGGATTGCATAGAAGGTATTGATGTATATTTCGGTACTTTTGCCAAATCTATGGCCGGTATAGGTGCATTTGTAGCTTCTACAGAACAGATTACCAATTTCTTAAGGTATAATATGCGTTCTCAGACTTTTGCGAAGGCATTACCAATGCCAATGGTTATCGGTTTGTTAAAACGTTTAGAACTGTTAAAAAGCAAACCGGAATTAAAAGATAAACTTTGGGAAATCGCCATGACCCTGCAAAAAGGTCTGCGTGAGCGTGGTTTTGATTTAGGTGTTACCGATTCAGTGGTAACTCCGGTATTCTTAAAAGGAGAGCTAACAGATGCTACAGCAATCACTTACGATTTACGTGAAAATTATAGCATTTTCTGTTCAATCGTAGTGTATCCGGTAATCCCGAAAGGAATGATCGAGTTGCGTTTAATTCCTACTGCCGTACATACTTTAGAAGATGTTCAGCGTACTTTAGATGCATTTAGTGAAGTAGCAGAGAAACTAGAAAGCGGTTATTATAAAGAAAACCAATTTGCCACTGCATAAGCGGCAATTAAAATAAAAAAACCGGTTATTTAATCAATAACCGGTTTTTTGCGTTTAAGACTTCTCTAAGACTTAATAAAATCCAAAATATCTTTATTAATAGTTTCAGCTTCAGTAGTTGGCATACCATGCGGAAAACCCGGGTAAGCAATCAGTTTGCCGTTTTGCAATAGAGCTACTGTTTTGGGAGCCTGATGAAAAGGTACAATCTGGTCGTCTTCGCCATGTAGCACCAATACCGGTACTTTTATGCTTTTTAGGTCTTCGGTTAAATCGGTTTCAGAAAAAGCTTTAATGCCTTGGTAATGTGCTTTAACAGCGCCTGCCATGCCTTGGCGCCACCAGTTGTTTTTAACGCCCGCACTTGATTTTGAACCCTCGCGGTTGTAACCGTAAAATGCATCTGTAAAATCATGATAATATTGTGCCCTGTAAAAACCTGTTCCCTGGCGTATTTCATCAAAAACAGCTAAAGGCACACCTTCAGGATTTTGCTCGCTTTGGATCATAACTGGCGTAATTGCGCTAATTAATACCGCTTTTGCAACGCGATCGCCATTTTTGGCCACATATTTGGCTACTTCGCCACCACCGGTAGAGTGGCCAATATGTATTGCATCTTTTAAATCTAACGCAGCGGTTAATTCGGCAACATCAGCAGCATAGGTTTCTATGTTATGCCCTTCTGAAGCCTGGCTCGAACGGCCATGTCCACGGCGATCGTGCGCAATTACGCGGTAACCCTGGTTAACAAAAAACATCATTTGCGTATCCTAGTCATCACCCGATAAGGGCCATCCGTGATGGAATACGATAGGTTGTCCTGTACCCCAATCTTTATAATAGATTTCGGTGCCGTCTTTTACTTTAATTGTACTCATAGCTTTAAATATTTTATGAATTTTTGTGGGCGATAGTTGCAATTTACGTTACATTCTTTAATTAATTGTTAACCATTTGTTCATTTGTTAACTGGTTCATTCGTTCAATGGCTCAAAGATTATTATTCACGGATTTTCCAGGTTTTTGCTCATTACTTATTGAACCATTGGTTGTTTATTAAGAGCCTTTTCAATTTCAGGCAATTTTGTAGTTTAATTTTTCGCTTGCAGGACAATTCATGACTGCGGTATGTGTATAAATAAAATTACATATAGGCGTTTTAAGCCTTTTTCAAGCGTTTTATTGACGTTTTGGTTTGTATTTAATTGATAAACAAATGCTTGACTGCTTTTTTTTGTATTATATATGTTTATAATTATCGTTGATGTGGAAAAAAAAGCCCTTTAAAGGCCGTTTTTTATCACATTAAAAGTTTTTTTATTACACTAAACCGTTTAAATTAGAGTTAGATAATTAAAAATCAAACCTTTAAAATTATAGGAGCCATAAAAAAATGAAAAAATTTGAAGAAGTGAAAAGTTTAGTGGCAGCTTTAGAAGCTGATGCAGACAAGTTTTATAACAAAGGCAACAGCGCAGCTGGAACCCGCGTACGTAAAGGTATGCAAGATTTAAAAAACCTAGCCCAGGCCATTCGTTTAGAGGTACAGGATACCAAGAACAAAGCCTAAGCCATCGAAAATATTTAAACAAAGGTCTCTTGAAATTTTCAGGGGCCTTTGTTCTTTAAGTGCCACTGGTACACTAAATTATATTCCTGTTTCTTTCTGCTTTGTAAAAATAATAAGATGATTTAATAAGCATTATGCTATTCTGCCGATAAGTCTTATTTGTTTTCTATTTTTGTTAGCATTAAAATTTCTTTACAAGTTGACCATTTATGGTGTAAAGACTTGGCTGCTCCTCATTTTTGCCCTGAATACCAGGTATTTATTTAAAAAATTACTCCTGTGTTAATTAAATAACATGCTGAGGTAGAAATCTAATCAATATTTTTTTGTTGTGAGCAATGGGCTGAAGATAGATAAGCGCAAGTAATTTAGGATATAATGTCGGGAAATTTAAAATACAATCGTTCAAATAAAGAAGACATTAATCGCCTACTTGGGATTATGTCGGTTGTGTATCCCGTTAGTAAAGAGCTTGTTAGAGAGTTTGAGCAGCATATCCTGGAACTCAGTATAAAGAAAGATCAAATTCTTTTTAATGAAAATGAAGTATGCGAGTACATCTATTTTATTAAAAAAGGTGCCTTAATGGGTTGTACTACGCATAAAAAACAAAAGATTACAACCTACATATCCATCGAAAATGAATTTGTGAGTTCAATATCTGGGCTGCACGGGCTCGTTCATTCACAAGAACATGCTATTGCTGTAGAAGATACCGATCTGCTGGCGATTCATAACCGCGAAGTTAACCGACTATTTCTGCAACATTTCGAACTGAATTATATCTTTAGGGTAATTTTAGAGCGGTATTATAAACATGCCCAGCAAAGGGCGCATATCATCCGTGTAGGTAACGCTAAGGAACGCTATCAGTATTTTGCTGAAACCAATCCCGGTTATTTAGATCGTCTGCCTTCCGACTTGATTGCTTCGTTGCTTCATGTAAAACCTTCAACACTTTTAGGGGTGAAAAAAAGTTTTGCAGTGCAGGAAGAGCGGAACAAGGAACTCGAAACGTGGGAACAAAAGTTGAGAGGCCATATGGACACACACCAATCTTTCAGGAATAAAGAAATCAGGTTGCAGTCATTAGCTAAGGAAATTGGCCTAAGTAGCCATAAACTCTCTATCGTACTCAATAGTTATATCAATAAGACTTTTATCGATTACATTAATCAATATCGCATCAATTGGATCAAGGACAGTCTTCGTAATCCCGAAATCGTTCAGAATTTCACTTTAGAAGCGTTGGCTTACAGTGCAGGCTTTTCATCTCGCAGTGCTTTTTACAATGCTTTTAAAAAGCTGGTGGGAATGAGTCCTGCCGAATACGCCAAAAACGGCTGTCCATAAAAACGTTGTCTTAACGTTTTTGTTACGAAAATACACTTTTAGACAACTTTTTAGGATATACTTGTGTTGATTTATAATACAGGACAAACTTGTTTTGTTCAATATGTATAAAAGGTGCTGTTTTTGGTATTTTTGTAGTATAAACAAGATAGACTATAGGGTATTTAGGTAATTTTTTTGATTTGAAAATTTGATATAAGCTATGGTAAGAGCAATGCGTGCAGCTGATTGGGATGAGGTAAGTACGATTTATCAGCAAGGAATCGAAACCGGTATGGCAAGTTTTAGAACTCCCGAAATGTCTTGGGAAGATTGGGACTCCTCACATAGTAAAGTGTGCAGGTTTGTGGCCTGTAAGGATAAAGAAATTGTAGGCTGGATTGCTTTATTGCCTGTGTCGGCTAAATATGATAGGCTAGGTGTAGCTGAAATAGAAGTTTACGTAAAGCAGGAACATAAAGATAAAGGCATTGGTTTTTTACTATTGGATACCTTAATTAAGGAGAGCGAAAAAGTAGGGGTGTGGATGTTACAGGCAGGGATTTTTTTACAAAATGCAGCTGTACTGAAAATCCACGAAAAGGCAGGCTTTAGGGTTGTGGGCTATCGCGAAAAGATTGGTAAAATAAACGGGATATGGCAGGATAATTTGCTCATGGAACGAAGAAATATGTTAATTGTCTAAAAGGAAAAATCCCTTTGAATTAGCTGTAATTCAAAGGGATTTTTTAATTGTGAGCCCGATTAATCAAATATTTAACCTCCGAGCACCATTTATTTTAAGCTACAACACTTAATTTTTCAATTTCTTTCACAATTAATTGTTCAAGTTGCGAAGAAGCTTTAATTAATGGCAGTCTAACTGTGTCGCCACAAATACCGATATGTTTTAGTGCCGCTTTGATACCTGCAGGATTGCCTTCAGCAAAAGCCAAACGGGTAAACTCGATCAGGTTTAAGTGAGCTGGAGTAGCACCTTTAAAATCGCCTGCCAAACATTGTTTCACCATATCAGAAAGTTGTTTAGGCAAAGCATTTCCGATTACCGAAATAATGCCTGATGCACCAAGCGCAATCATAGGTAAAGTGATCGGATCATCACCAGAGATTAAAAGGAAATCTGCTGGTTTATCTCTCATAATCTGGTTAAACTGATCGAAACTGCCCGAAGCTTCTTTAGTAGCAATGATATTTTTAAAATCGTGTGCCAGTCTGCAGGTAGTTTCCGGACTCATGTTGCTCATGGTACGCCCCGGAACATTATACAAAATCAAATCTAAAGGAGATACTTCAGCCAGATATTTGTAATGCTGGTAAATACCTTCTTGTGTAGGTTTGTTGTAATATGGACTAACCGATAGAATGGCACTGTAACCGGCTGTATCGAAGGCTTTCATATCTTCGGCTACTGCCAAAGTGTTGTTACCACCTATTCCGGCAACTAAAGGTAGTCTGTTATTGTTAATTTCAGCAGTATAGGCCCACACCTTCTTCTTCTCGTCCTTGGTCATAGTGGCAGTTTCGCCGGTTGTACCTAAAGAAACGAGGTAATCTATCCCTCCGTCTACCAAATGATTAATCAGGTTTTTTAAACCATTATAATCAACTGATCCATCTGTGTTGAAAGGTGTAACCAATGCTACACCAGTACCCTGAAATTTGTTCATTTTTAATTAATAATTATTGAATTTTGAGTGAGGAATTGAATGAATGCTTACATTCAATCATTTATAATTTCAATCCCTCTCTCATTTATTTTATCATTTCTAATAATTCTGCATCGCTGATGATTGGTATATTGAGCTTATTGGCCTTTTCCAGTTTTGAAGGCCCCATGTTGTCGCCTGCTACCAGATAATTTAATTTGCCCGAAATACCGCTTAAAATCTTGCCTCCATTGGCTTCAATCATATCTTTTAGCTCATCGCGGCTATAGTTTTCAAAAACGCCCGAAATTACGAATGTTTTTCCAATAAGTCGGTCACTATCAAGTGTAATTACTTTTTCTTCAATTTCAAACTGCAATCCGGCTAATTTTAATAGTTCCACCTGCTGTAAATGCTCCGATTTTCCAAAATATTCAACAATGCTCTCTGCAATGCGCTGCCCGATTTCGTCAATGGCGATTAATTCTTCAACAGTAGCCTTCGATAGGTTATCGATATTTTTCACGCCGGCAGCTAATTTTTTCGCCACCGTTTCGCCTACGTAACGGATACCCAAACCAAACAACACCTTCTCGAAAGGCATTTCTTTAGATTTTTCGATACCGGCAATCATGTTGTCGATAGAGCGTTCGCCAAAACGATCGAGTGTTTTTAACTGATCTGATTTTTGGTGAAGCGTATACAAATCACTAATGTGGTTTATCAGGCCATTTTTGTAAAAAGTTTCGATCGTCTCATCACCAAGGCCATCTATATTCATCGCTTTACGCGAGATGAAATGCTGTATTTTTCCTACAATTTGCGGCGGACAACCTTCATCGTTAGGGCAGTAATGAACTGCTTCACCTTCTTTTCTGATGAGCTCGGTACCACACTCAGGGCAATTGTGTAAATAGTTAACCTTAATAGAATCTGCTAAACGTTTATCCAGATTAACTTTAATAATCTTAGGAATAATCTCACCACCTTTTTCTACAAATACGGTATCGCCAAGATGAAGGTCTAAACGTTCAATCTCATTGGCATTGTGCAAGGTGGCACGTTTAACAGTTGTTCCGGCAAGTAAAACAGGCTTTAAATTGGCTACCGGCGTTACTGCACCCGTTCTGCCAACCTGATAGGTTACTTTTTCTAAAATGGTTTCAACCTCGGCTGCTTTGTATTTGTAAGAAATGGCCCAGCGTGGCGATTTGGCAGTAAAGCCAAGCTCCTGTTGCTGAGCAAAACTGTTTACTTTAATTACAATCCCATCAATGTCGTAGCTGAGCTTAAAACGTTCTTCTTCCCAATGGTGAATAAAATCAAGTACCGCATCGATGTTAGCAACCAATCTGTTGTGCTCGCAAACATGGAAACCCCATTCTTTTACCGCATTCAGGCTATCCCAGTGGTTCTTGAATTCATTTTTATCGGTGTATAGGAAGTAAATAAAGCCATCCAAAGGGCGTTTAGCTACTTCTTTACTGTCTTGCATTTTGATTGTACCTGAAGCGAAATTACGTGGATTGGCATAAGGGATCTCTCCCAATTCTTCGCGGGCAGCGTTTAAGCGTAAAAAAGCCGCTTTGTGCATAAAAATTTCACCCCGAATTTCGAAATGCTCGGGTGCTACGGACTGTTTAAGCTGATGTGGAATGGTGTGGATGGTTTTAACGTTAGCCGTTACATCATCTCCTTTGGTACCGTCTCCGCGGGTTACTGCCCTGATTAGTTTACCGTTTTCGTAGGTCAGGCTGATGGATAGTCCATCAAATTTTAGTTCGCAAACATATTCGAAATTATCGCCAATGGCTTTACGAATGCGTTCGTCAAAGTCGCGCAAATCCTGCTCGTTATAGGTATTCCCAAGCGAGAGCATGGGGTATTTATGGTTAACGGTAATGAAATTTTTGGTCACATCGCCGCCAACACGCTGGGTAGGAGAGTTGGGGTCCGCAAACCCGGGGTTTGCATGTTCCAGATCCTGAAGGTGTTTTAGTTTTTTATCGAACTCGTAATCGCCAATGGTAGGCATGGCCAGTACGTAGTAATTATAATTGTGCTGGTTGAGCTCGGCAACCAGGGCATCCATTTCTTCTTGTATCGCTGTTAAGGGCATTTACAAATATAAAAAAAGGATGAAAGGGTTTTTATGATTTGCAAACAAAAAGCTTTAGTGTACACGGAAAATTGAGCTGATCTAAAGTTCAATTTAAATGCGAAATGAAAGGATGTACTGTTTTAGATTTCAAGTTTCCTTTCGATTTCCTCAAAAATCGCCATAAAGTCCTTTTGTAATATTTCTTTAAAAACCACCAGTTCAAAAGTAAGCTGCTGTAACTGCTTTTCGCCAAGGGTTTCGGGCCAGAGGCGCATGCAAATCCGGTTTAAGGCATAGCTGATATTGTCTATCTTTTGATAGCTGAGCAAGTATTTGCTACTGATAAAGCCGTCGAGAAATTTGAAAAATACGGTTTGATCCTTTAAGCCGCAATGTTCCAGGAAATCGGTGAGTGATTCTTTATTAATAGCATTCAGGTGATCGTAAAAATGGTTTACCTGTATCAGGTTATGTTCAATCAATAAATGATCGAGCAACAATTCGAGCCCGATATGTGCCAGGAAGGAGGGACGTACCAGCGTGTTTTCAACGACGGGTTTAATCAGCTGCTTGAGTACAGCTGTTTTCTCAAAAAAGAAAGCAGAAGAGTGGAAATGCAAATCGACTGCTAAATGTCTTTTCCAGCCGGTTAGCAGGTTTTCTTCGTCGGGGTTGCCTTTAAACAGAAATTCATTTTTCTGAGGATACAGGTTGGCATCCTTCATTGCATTTTTAATTAAATCGGGTAAAACAGTTCCCATTACCACACTGGCATCCTGATTTGACCTGTCGAAATAATAATGGGATAAAAAGTTCATATTGCAAGGTAATGTTTTCCTGCTTGTTGTAAAACTTGAATTAGAAATATTGACCCTAAATCTATATTGTTTTGGAGGCTAATTATGCATAGCTTTAAGTGTTCTTAAACCGATGCATCATGCCTAATGCTAAAACTTACAGGATCTTGTCGCTCGATGGCGGTGGTTCCTGGGCACTTATCCAGGTGAAATGTTTGCGTAAGCTGTTCGCCGAAACTTTTGACAATCCCGACCCAACGGGGCATGAAGTGCTGGCAGAGTTTGATTTGGTATCGGCCAATAGCGGAGGCAGTTTGGTAGCGGCAGCAATGGCAGAGAACCTCCGGCTTTCAGAAATAGAAAAAATATTTGATGATGCAAAGCTAAGAAACAGGGTGTTTTCGAAACTTGGCTTTTTTGAAAGAAGTTTATTAAGCAGCGTGGCCAGAATATTTAAGATTGGTGCTAAATATGCCACTAAGCGAAAGCACATTGCTTTAAAAGAGATTTTACCCGGTATTGCGCAAATCGACATGATGGATATTCCGGTGCATATTGCATTAAATGGTGCAATTAAAACCCAGTTTTTGATTATCGGCTACGATTATTACCGCAACAGGGCTGAGCTCTTCAGGTCTGATTGCGATAGTATGGCCTCCACAGCTGTTATTGAACGGAGGATTAAAAATATTTCTCAGCAGGCAGAAAGTCCGGCAGATTGTATCGTAAGTTTGGTTGATGCTGTACATGCTTCGAGTACTGCGCCTGTCAATTATTTTAACGAACCGGCTACATTTCTGGTTAATAATAAACCTAAGTATTACTGGGATGGTGGCGTTACAGGCAATAATAATCCGGTTTTAGTGGCGGTTACCGAGGCGATTTGTAACAAAACGCAATATCAGATTGAGCAGGTTCAGGTGCTTTCTATCGGTACGGGAACAGTATCGCAACTGCAGTATGATGAAGATATCCCTGTAAAATATGAGGAGCTTAAAGCCAAACATGAAGCGCCCGGCCTGATTAAGGACGTCCAGAAAATGGGAACCAGTATCTTAAACGATCCGCCTGATACGGCTGCCTTTGTTGCCTATATGATCCTGAACCCATCCATGCCAGGGCAGCCGGTCGATTTTATCCGCATGAATCCTGCTTTAAGACCGGTATTGATTGATGATCCGTCAGGTAGATATTGGGATTTACCGGCAGGAATTGATAAAGATGAGTATGCAAAGCTGAACGCAATGGACATGGATGCCGTTGCAGATGATGAAGTGGCCCTGATTAAAAAGCTATGCAACAACTGGTTAAATAGTGAGGGTGTTCCAAACCAATCTATTCGGAGTAATTCCAGTCTCAATTGCCTCATTGGCCACGCAGATTTTGAAGCAGCAAAGACCGATTTTAAGAACTGGTTTACAAAACCAACTAATTTGCTTTAAACTAAGCTAAAATTTTATCTTTGCACGCACAATTATTAAAGTGTTTGTACAATGACGAATTTTGTTGAAGAGTTAAGGTGGCGTGGCATGCTGCATGATATTATGCCGAATACTGAGGAAAAGTTAAACGAAGGTATGACCTCTGGTTATATCGGTTTTGATCCTACTGCAGATTCATTGCATGTTGGTCACTTAACGCAAATCATGACCCTTATTCATTTTCAAAACGCTGGTCACAAGCCTTTTGCTTTGGTTGGCGGTGCTACGGGTATGGTGGGCGATCCATCTGGAAAATCAGACGAGCGTAACCTTCAAACGCCTGAAATGATTGAGCATAACCTGAAAGGAATGAAAAAGCAACTGGCTAAATTCCTGAAATTTGAAGAAGGTGGAAATGGTGCTGTAATGGTTAACAATGCCGATTGGTTTAAAGATATGAACCTTTTTACCTTTATCAGGGACGTTGGTAAACACATTACCGTAAACTACATGATGGCCAAGGATAGCGTTAAACGCCGTTTAGAAGGTGATTCTGGTTTATCTTTTACCGAATTCTGCTACCAGTTAATTCAAGGTTATGATTTTTACCATTTATGGAAAAACGAAAACTGTCTGGTACAAATGGGTGGATCAGATCAGTGGGGAAATATTGTTACCGGTACCGAGTTAATCAGAAGAAAAGATGCCGGAACGGCTTATGCCATTACCACCCAGTTGATTAAAAAGGCTGATGGTACTAAATTCGGTAAAACCGAGAGTGGTGCAGTTTGGTTAGACCCAGAGAAAACTTCTCCATATAAATTTTACCAGTTTTGGTTAAACGCATCTGATGATGATGTGAAAAAATGGATACGCATTTTTACACTTAAAAATCAGGCGGAAATTGAAGATTTGGAAAAAGAACACGATGCAGCTCCGCACTTGCGTATTCTGCAAAAAGCTTTGGCTGAAGATATTACCGTTAAAACTCACTCGGTTGAGGCTTTGGAAACGGCTATTAAAACATCTGAGTTTTTATTTGGAAACGGATCTTTAGAATTCTTAAAAAGCCTTTCAGAAAAACAGGTTTTAGAGATGTTTGAGGGAATACCACAGTTTAACATTTCGAAAGCTGAGTTAAGTGCTGGTATTGATGCTGCTACTCTGCTTGCAGAAAAGGCTTCGGTTTTTCCATCAAAAGGAGAAACCAAGAAGTTAATTCAGGGTGGTGGTGTTTCCGTTAATAAAGAAAAAGTAACGGATGTGATGCAGGTTTTCAATGCAGAACATTTGATTAATGATAAGTTTATTGTAGTTCAGAAGGGAAAGAAAAACTATTTTCTTTTAATTGCAGAATAAGACTAAAATAAAAATGCTGATACATCTCTATCGTTTGTAGCAAGAAGAGCGATTTCATGGTTCAAATGTTTTAAAAAAGAAAGCCACTTTGCAAAGTGGCTTTCTTTTTTAGCATATTATCTGGTTACAATTAATTTGGAATAACCCGTTCAAATGGATTTTCAAACCAGCCTCCTGTTTTATAATCTGCTATCTCTGCGGGGCTAAGCAAACAGGTTTCAAGCGATGCTTTTAACACGTTACTATCCATTTCCTGACCAATAAAAACCAGTTCATTTTTGCGATCGCCAAAGTCGCTGTCCCATTCGGCATGTATCTCCGCTTCGTTCTCCAGGTAATCAGCATATTGCATTCTTTCATTTTTGCTCATGCTGGCCCACCAAACCCCGGCCAAATCAATGCGTAAAGAACCTCCGGCTTGCGAAAAATTGATGGCTTGCTCAGGCATGGCTGCCAGATAAAATATGCCTTTTGAGCGGATAATTTGCGGAGGAAATTCGTGGTTAATATAATCCCAAAGCCTTTGCGGGTGAAAAGGTTTTTTGGAACGGAAAACTGTTGAGCTAATTCCATACTGCTCAGTTTCTGGCTGATGAATTTCTTCGAGCTCTTTTTTCCAACCTGCACCCTCAGCAGCCGATTCGAAATCGAACAAACCTGTATTTAAAATTAAAGCGGGATCAAGATTACCAAAAAGGGTTTCATAAATTTTAGCATCAGGGTTTAGTTTAGCAATTAAGGCTTTTAAAATCTTTATATCATTTTCACTAACCAAATCCACCTTGTTTAGTAAAATTACGTTGGCAAATTCAATCTGGTCGGTAAGCAAATTTACAATGGTACGTTTATCTGCAGCATCATCAGTCATGTTCCTGTCGGCGAGTTTTTCGGCAGAACCGAAATCTTTGTAAAAGTTATAAGCATCTACAACTGTAACCATGGTATCTAAATGGCTAAACCGGCTTAAGTCAATACCCGAAGCTTCATCAATAAAAGAAAAAGTCTGCGCAACCGGAATAGGCTCAGAAATGCCCGTGCTTTCAATCAACAGATAATCGAAGCGGTTTTCTTTGGCTAGTTTTTCTACCTCTACCATCAGGTCTTCGCGCAGGGTACAGCAAATACAGCCATTACTCATTTCTACCAGTTTCTCTTGCGTTTTAGATAAGGTATGCTGGTTTTTAACCAAGGCAGCATCTATGTTTACTTCGCTCATGTCGTTTACAATTACGGCCACCTTTAAATCCTGCTTGTTTTGCAGTATGGAGTTGAGCAAGGTGGTTTTTCCACTGCCTAAAAAACCGCTTAATACGGTTACTGGTAATTTCTTTATCATGTTAATGCAATTATGTTGCAAATATAATGCTGAATATTTTAAATGCAACTTTATTGCTTTTATATTTGTCAACTAAATTTAAACGGATGAAACAGCGGAGCTATAAAATTAACCTCGACAGATTAGGCATAACCGCCTCTACACTTTGTGCCATACATTGCGCAGCGTTGCCCTTTGTAATTACTGTTTTACCCATGTGGGGGATGGGCTTTTTGGCTAATGAGGCCGTTGAAATTACCATGATTGCCCTTTCGTTAGTTTTAGGAGTGTGGAGTTTGAGTTCAGGTTACCGCAAGCAACATCAGCGCATTGCACCCATACTGGTTCTCATGCTGGGGTTTGGTTGTATTGCCTTTGGGCACTTTTCAGGAGTGGAGCTGCTCGAACCCATTTTGATCCCATTGGGTGGCTTTACAATCGCTGCAGCACATTATTTTAACCTTAGGTTACTCAAAACCTGCCCCATAAACCATAATCATTAATTGTTTCCTTACTATATGCTTAAATATCCTAAACTCCTTTTCATTCCGGCATTGTTGTTTATTTCAGTGCTAAATCCAGCCTGTAAGCATGGTACTAACAATGCTCAGGCCCTATACCGGCGTTATGCCATCAAAAATCTGGTGATTAAGAAAGTAGAAAAAGTTATACCATGATTAACATCAAATCGCTGGTTCACGTGTATGAGCAGGGGAGAAAAATTGTTTTTCCCGATTGGGAAATAGCCGATATGGAACACTGGCTTTTGCTTGGTGCATCGGGAAGTGGAAAAAGCACCTTGCTGAATATCATTTCCGGATTGCTTAAACCCAGTCAGGGCCAGGTTACTATTCATGGAACTAATTTGTACACCTTGTCGGCACGTAGCATGGATCAGTTCAGAGGAAAAAATATTGGTATTGTTTTTCAAAGACCACACCTTATCCAATCACTAAATGTACTCGATAACCTCGAGCTGGTGGCTTTAATGGCGCGTGTGCCAATTGATACCCCGCATAATTTATCGCTCTTAAGCGAGCTTGGTATTGCAGATATGGCGCAAAGCTATCCCGACCAGTTAAGTCAGGGACAGTTACAAAGAGTGTCGGTAGCACGGGCGCTGGTTAATAAACCCGATTTGCTGATTGCCGATGAACCTACTTCGAGCCTTGACGACCGGAATGCGACACAGGTAATTGAAATGCTTACCATGCAGGCTAAGGCTAATGGCGCTGCATTGATTATCGCCACACACGATCAGCGGGTACGCAACTACATCACTAAAACCTATTTACTGTAATGAATATCTTTAAAATAAGTAGTCAAAATCTGTACAGAAATAAGCTAACCACGCTTTTAAATATTATTCTGGTTGCCTTTGGCCTGGGTATTTTAACGATACTTTTTTTAGCTGCTAACCAGATTGGCAATAAGCTCGAAAGGAATGCAAAAGATATTGATCTGGTGGTAGGCGCAAAGGGAAGTCCGTTGCAACTGATCATGAGCAGTATTTATCACATCGATTTTCCTACCGGAAACATTCCTGCTGCAGATGCTTACCGCTTAATGAAAAACCCGATGGTAAAAAGAGCAGTTCCGCTGGCGCTTGGCGATAATTATAATGGGTACCGCATTGTGGGTACAGATACCACTTTTAGCGGATTATATGGTTTATCGGTACAAAAGGGTAGTTTCTGGAAAAAAGATCTGGAGGTTACCATAGGAAGCACGGTGGCTTTAGCTTCAAAACTGCGTATTGGCGATACCTTTTTCGGTGCACATGGACTTACGGGTAGCAGCGATATCCATAAGCAGCATGCCTATGTGGTAAAAGGTATTTTAAAGCCCCAGGGCAATATAACCGATAACCTGATCCTCACCAATATTGGTAGTGTTTATAAAATGCACGAAGCGCCGGAGGGGGAACATGAGCACCATTCGGCCGGCGAAGCAAAGGAGATTAACGATAAACAAATTACAGCCATTTTAATTCAGTACCGCTCGCCCATGTCGGTTATTGTTTTTCCGCGGATGGTGAACCAAAGTACCAATATGCAGGCCGCATCGCCGGCTATGGAAAGTGCGAGGCTATTTTCTTTAATTGGAATAGGGGTAGATACCTTAAAGTGGTTTGCTGTTTTGATTATGGGCATTGCAGCGCTGAGTATTTTTATCAGTTTGTTTAACGCCATGAAAGAACGTAAATATGATTTGGCTGTGATGCGCTGTTTAGGTGCATCCAAATTCCGCTTGTTTTTGCTGGTTTTGTTAGATGGTATGCTGGTTACCGGTATTGGAACCTGCCTGGGCCTGTTAATTGGTCATGCCGCACTCGAGTTGATTGGCGCTTATCAGGAATCTTCGCAGGCCAGGCTGAGTGGAATGGTTATCGTGCCACAGGAGTTGTATTTAATGGTTACGGGACTTATTACCGGTGCACTGGCTTCAATAATTCCGGCTTTACAGATTTACAAGGTAGATATTGCTGAAACGCTCACCAAAGCACGTTAGGTAATGAAAAAATTAATTGGATTGGTTGTTTTATGTTTAGGTTTCCAGATAGTGGCTGCGCAGGTTCGGGTACATACCGATATGCGCACGCCAACCTGGAATTTAATTGGTTTACGTTACGATGCAGAAATTGCACCCGGAAAATGGGGTAGTGTTTTTCCACCTGCATTAAAGCGCTTAAACAATAAGGTAATCGAACTGCCCGGATATATTATTCCCACCAAAGTGGGGCAGCGGTTTAGCGAATTTATGTTTTCTATTGTGCCTATTGCATCCTGCCCTTATTGCGGTTCGGGCGATATCCCATCCATGGTACAGGTTAAAATGTTAAGCCCTATTTCCATTACAGAAAAACCTGTAAAGCTCCGCGGCCTATTTATCATTAACGATTCGGGAGATGACAGAAGTGAATTTTTCCTGTTAAACGCTAAACAGTTATAATATGAAAATACACAGGTATGGCATTTGGCTTCTTTTGCTTTTGGTTTCTTTTGGCTCGTACGCGCAGGTTCAGGTGCATACCGATATGCGTACGGCCAACTGGAACCTGATTGGGTTAAAATATGATAAGCAGGTGAAACCATTGGTTTGGCAGGCTGTTTTTCCACCTGCATTAAAAGCGATAAACCATAAGGTAATTGAGTTGCCTGGTTATATTATTCCGACTAAGGTTGGCAATACTTTTACAGAATTTATGCTCTCAATTGTACCTATTGCATCCTGTCCTTATTGTGGTACGGGCGATATTCCATCCATGGTAGAGGTGAAAATGCTAAAGCCCATAAAATGGATCGATACACCTGTTTTAATTAAAGGGAAATTCGAAATCAACGATTCCGGCGATAGCCGGTCAACCTTTTTTCTGTTAGAAGCTGTACAAAAATGAAAAACTTATTGCTAATCTTTTGGCTGTTATCTGCTGTATTTACAGCTAAAGCACAGACCCAAAAACACAAACCCGGCGATCAACTACGGTCGTTGAACTGGGATGTAATTGCCTCCGTTAAGTTCGAGCTAACAGAAAAGAATGAGCTTTTACCCTTATTTTCAGAATCGATAAAGCGTTTCGAAAACCGTGAATTTGAATTAATGGGTTATCTGATTCCGATTAAAAGTGGTGCTAAGCAGCAGCAGTTTCTTTTGGCTACCCTGCCCATTAACCAATGCTATTTTTGTGGTCAGAACGGTATTCCGGTAATGATTATGATCGAAATGGAGCGGGCCATACCTTACAGCGAAAAACCCATTAAAGTAAAAGGCATTTTAAAATTGGAACAGAAAGATGCCAGCTATGCCCCGCCAATCACAATTAAAAATGCCAAACTCATTGTTTAAATGTTTAATTTTGTATTGCTATGGAAAACAACACAGAGCGTTTCGAAAAACTTTTGGTTAAAAATGGTTTAAAAAGAACTGCACCGCGCTTGCAGGTGCTCGAGATTTTGAGCAGCCGCGATTCTGCGACTTCTCAGCCCTATTTAGAGCAGGTAATGGGTAAAGATGCCGACCGTGTTACGCTTTATCGTGTTTTACAGGCTTTCGAGGAAAAAGGAATCATCCATAAAGTGCTCGATCAGCAGGGAACGGCCAACTACGCCATCTGCTCGGAAGGTTGCAGCGCGCACGAACACCACGATGAGCATGTGCATTTTAACTGCGATAACTGCCATAAAATTTACTGTTTAGATAGCGTTAAAATCCCTGCATTAAAGGTGCCGGCTGGTTTTAAAGTAGAGCACCTCAATCTGATTGCAACAGGGCTTTGTGCCAACTGTTCTGATAAAGTAAACTAATTTACTGCACCAAAAGGTTACAACCTCTGATATCGGCATGGTCGAACCTGCCCAATACCTCGAAACTCTGATCAGGGTTAATTTTGCCCAAATCTTGTGTAGCAATAAAGGAGCAGGAATTCAGATTGGCCAGATCGATTACGTTAATGCCCCCGGTACGGCCCTGGGCTACTAAACTTAATGGATCATTCGTATCACGGATTAAAACCTGCATCCAGTTTGGACAATTAAAAACCCCATCACCTAAAGAATAAGCCTGCGAAAGTAACTCGGTCATCCCGTATTCGCTGTGGATCGATTTTACCCCAAAACCTTTGGTTAGCTGTTCGTGTAATTCTTCGCGGACCATTTCTTTGCGTTTCCCTTTCATACCGCCGGTTTCCATTACAATCAGTTCGGGGAAGTCGATATCATACTGCTCAATAAAATCGAGGAGGGCATAGGTTACGCCGATTAAAACCGTTTTCTGTTTTTTTGATTTAAGCTCGAGCAGGGTTTGCAATAGATCATTGTGGTTGTATAAAAAATAACCACTTTGCGGGTCCCCGCTTTTTTCGATCAGATCGTTAACCATGTAAATTAAAGATGAACCTGATCTTTGTTGATAGGACGGTAATAACGCCAGAAAACAATACGCAGAAACATCGCCATAAAATTGGGCAAAAGCCTGCAGGTAACTTTGCTCATATAATTTAACATCGGTTACATGGTGGCTGCTTTGTACCATGCCGGTTGTGCCCGAGCTGCTAAAGGTAATTTCGATAGGCTCGGTGCTGCTTAAAATAGCATGACTTTTAAAAAAACTTATGGGCAGAAAAGGAATCTGCTCAATTGTTTTCACCTGGTTTATATCAACACGTAAATGGCGGATATACTTGCCATATACTTTACAGTTTTGGGCCTGAAACCTGAAAATGTTTAAGGCCAGCGTTTTAAACCCATCGGCGTTTTGTACGGAAAATATATCTTCAGCTGTTAAATTCACGCTGCAAAAGTACAAAGCATTATGCTATTTTCTCGTCAGTTTTTTTGGCCAGCATGGCCATGCGAAACTGGTAACCACAATAACCGCTGATTCCGGCAACCAGACCGCTTAAAATACCGGTAAGGAGTAGCAATATCCACCAGATTTTAACGCCGGTCATTACCGCCACGCGGCTGGCCAGCAAGTTATCGTTGGGAAGGCTTTTAAATAAAGCATAACCAATCCACAGCAGAAATATGGCGAGAAATGATTGCCAGAATGCTATTTTCCCTGTTTTACCAATAATGCCACAGGTGGCAAAAGAAATCACAATAATTACCCACCATGGAGCGATCATTTGCAAGAAGAAACAGATAATTGCGATGACGATGAAAACCATTTTAATTTATTTAGAAATTTTTAAACGTGAGATAACTGTGCCCGATTTATCATCGGCGCTTTGCATGTAAAACAGATCGTAAAGCTGGCCATTTGCCCAGGTATCGATCATGTTATCATAAAATTTACTTCCGGGGTTGCCCGATTGCCCACCAGGGTAAACGCCATGCCCTTTGGGGTTTTTACCAAGCTCTATAACCATACGCCACGAAGGGCCGTTGGTTTCTGATAAGGCATTGATGGTGCTTTTAGCGCCGCCAATTTGCAAAACTTTTGAACCAAAACCTGGAATTTTAGCCAAATGAGGTACATTGCTTTGTTTCACATTGGCCCAGTTCCAGTCTTTGTTTATTGGTCCAAACCTTCTTTCCAGACTATCGCAGCTATATTTAAAAGCTTCGTTTACCAAATCAGTGAGGGTTTCTTTTTTACTGGTATGTATATTATCGTACCATGGGGCGTTTGGTTCTTTTAAAATCATTTCTACCGTGCGGTCTCTGGATGGATAACGCATAGGGATGCCTTTTACTTCAAACTCATCTCCCCAAATGTCGAAAGTTAGGCGCTTGGTCCATATTTCGAACACACTTGCGGCAATCTGGTTGGCATCGTACCGTTTGTTCCATTTGTTTACATAGCTTAATGCTTCTTTCTGGGTAGCGTTTAACTGCTCGGTATTCAGTAATGGAAGCAGGGCCGGTACAAGGTTTTGAGCCAAAATACTGTAATTATCGGTCTGCATCAGGCGAATACTATCCATAGTTGCCTTGCTCATTGCGCCCAGGCGGTCGTTAATTCGCTTGCCACGTTCGTAAGGAGAAAATTCCCAGTTAATGTAGTAAGGGTAAGTGGTATCGGTTGAAGATTGGTTAGCCGAACTCACAAAGCCACGCGCCGGGTTTTTAACCGTTGGGTTCTGTGCTGCTGGGATCCAGCCCTGCCAGTCGTAGGCGGGGTCGGTGCCATCTAAAATAAATTTACCCTGGTCTTTCCATTTCAATGGGAACTTTCCGTTTGGCGTAATAGCGATATCATTATCTACGCTGGCAAAAACAAAATTTTGTGCTGGTGCGGTATAAAAGGTTAGGGCTTTGCGGTAATCTGCATAGTTTTTACCCCGGTTCAGGTAATAAAAAGTCATCAGCTCGTTCGATTGGTCGTGCGCAATCCACCTTAAAGCATCGCCAACAGGTACATTGTTTGCCCTGCTGTATTTCGGTTTCTGGAAATAAACCACCGGACCATGATGCGTGTAAAAAACGGTATCTATTTCGTCTTTTGCTCCGCGGATTTTAATTACTTCTAATTTTTTGTTTGTTGCATTCCACTTATTGTTGTACCAATATTCGTTGTGGCTGCTATCTTTAAATTTAATCTCGTAAAAATCGAGCACATCAGCAGCAACATTGGTTACGCCCCAGGCTATTTTCTGGTTAAAGCCGATGATCACGCCCGGCGCACCCGGTAAAGAAACACCATAAGTATTTACTCCCGGCGCATGTAACTGAATCTGATACCAGATAGAAGGCAGGGTTAGGTCGAGATGCGGATCGTTTGCCAGGATTGGGTAGCCTGAAGCTGTTTTTGAACCTGATAAAGCCCAGTTGTTGCTGCCAATTCCTTCCCTTTTTTCGGTAGTTTTTACATCACCTGTTTGGGCTTGCGTAAAACTTTCAGGCGTTTTTGGAATTGGTAGGGGAGTGAAATCCCATTTTGTACCCACCGGGATAATCGGATCTTCACGGAAAGGATAATCAGGGAAAAGATCTTTAGTTACTTCTGGACCAAACTTTTTAAGGATGTTAGTCATGTAAAACTCGTCGGAACCCATAGCTAAAACCGCCGACATTTGCTTTAACAACAAAGCACATTTAACCGGTGTCCAGTCTTCGGGTTTAAAATCGAGTATTTTATATTCTAAGGGGTAATTGGCTTTTGAGAGGGTTTTAATGTAAGCATTAATGCCTTCTGTATAGGCCAGAATCATTTCCTTCGCTTTTGGATCGGCCATCATGCCTTTTAACGAGTTTTCGGCACCATAAACCATGCCCATCCTACGTTGGTAACGGTCTACCTCAATGGCTTTATCGCCCACCACTTCACTTATTCTACCTGCTGCAAAACGGGTTTGAAAATCCATCTGCCAGAGGCGGTGCATTGCCGTTACGTAACCCTGGGCAAGATAAAGGTCATGATCGTTCTGCGCAAAGATGTGCGGAATCATCCGGTCGTCGAAAACAATTTCTATTTTATCGATTGCGCCTTTAATCTTCGCTTTATGGTTAAACATAAAATGATTGTTTTCGGCATTTTGCCAAAAACCCATAAAAGGATTTAGGAATTTGAGTAGCGGAGGCGTATTACCTAATTTGGTATTAAATAAAAAAGCTAATGCGATTGGTACAACGACACAGAGAAAGGCCTTAATTTTATTCATAATGGTTAGCTAACAAGTCTTTTGCTAAGATAGGGCAAATTGACGATTTATGTTTATCGCAAAATACAACAAACTGTATATCAATCAAAATTATAATTTGAATTGAAATTATTATGCTTACATAATTTGTTTAATTCAAAAAAAGAATTTAAGTTTATGTAACTAATAATACAAACAACCAAATTAACAATCGCGTATGAGCAGAATTTTTACACAGATCTTTTATGTGTTATTATTTGTGTTTGCTGGTAATATAGCAGCACAGGCACAGAATATTACGGTAAGCGGAACCGTAAAAGATAAGCAATCAAAAGAAGGATTGGCAGGCGTAAGCTTAACTATCAAAGGCCAGTCGGGCGGTACAGCCTCTACAAGCAATGGCAGTTTTACTTTTACTACTTCGGCTAAAGTCCCGTTTACATTAGTAGCTTCTTATGTAGGTTATGGTACAGTAGAACAGCAAATTACAGGAAGTACCTCTGGTATCAATATCGAGCTCGAAACTGCGGTTGTACTTGGTGGCGATGTGGTGGTTTCGGCCTCGCGTACGCCTGAGCGTATTTTAGAATCGCCTGTTTCTATCGAACGCATGAGTGCTGCAACTATCAAAGAAATTGCTGCGCCTTCGTTTTACGATGCCCTGAACAATATGAAAGGGGTAGAGAGCAGTATGCAGAGTTTAACTTTTAAATCGATCAATACCCGTGGTTTCAACTCAAACGGTAATACGCGTTTTAACCAATATATTGATGGGATGGATAACCAGGCACCGGGACTGAATTTCTCGGTAGGTAATATCGTAGGTATAACTGAACTTGATGTAGATAATGTAGAGCTTTTACCTGGTGCTTCATCGGCACTTTACGGTGCGGGTGGTATTAACGGTACTTTGTTGATGACCTCAAAAGACCCTTTTAAATATCCGGGGGCTAGTTTTCAATATAAAACAGGTGTAAACCATGTTAACGACGATAATAGTAGTGTACAACCATTTAATCAACTGGATGTACGCATGGCAAAATCATGGAACAATAAGTTTGGGGTAAAAGCAGCCTTCTCATTTTTACAGGCTAAAGATTGGTTTGGTAATAACTATTCAAACTTCGATCGTATTTCCAGAACAGCTAAATCTGGCGACCGCAACAGCGATACCAATTATGACGGTATAAATGTTTACGGTGATGAGGTAAGCCAAAATATGCGAAATGTTGCTTTGAGTGTGCAAAATGCTACAATTGCAGGGATCAATGCTGGTTCAGGTGGTTTAATCCCTAACATTAAATCAACCATGGATGGTGCTTTTGGTGCAGCTATTCCAAATGCGGTACAACAAGCTGGTTTCCTTGCGGGCTTGCCTGCAGCATTACGTCCTGCAGTACAAAATTATTTCCCTTTCTACGTGGGTTTAAAGGCCAATTTAATTCCTGATCAAAATGTATCAAGAACAGGTTACAATGAAGAAAACCTGGTTGATTATGATACCAAATCATTAAAAGTATCTGGCGGATTGTACTATAATATCAGTAATACTGTACAAGCTGTTGCACAGGCAAACTGGGGTACAGGAACTTCGGTTTATACCGGTTCTGATCGTTATTCGTTGCGTAATTTCAATATTGGCCAGTATAAACTGGAAATAAAGGGCGAAGACTTCTTTGTTAAAGCTTATACTACTCAGGAGCGCTCAGGCGATTCTTATATTTCTTCTATTTTAGGTAGTTATATTAACGAACTTTCAAAACCATCTACAACCTGGTTCCCGCAATATATTGGCAATTATGTTGGTGCAAGAGCTGCAGGTCAGGGCGATGCCGCTGCACATGTATTGGCTAGAACTGCTGCCAACCAGGGCCGCTTTGAACCGGGGTCGGCTCAGTTTATACAAGCGAAAGATCAGATCATGAATACTACGATCAGTGCTTCTGATCCATCAAAGGGTATTTATGGTGCAAAATTCGATGATAAATCAAACTTGTATCACTATGAGGGAATGTACAACTTTACCAACCTTTTCGATAAAGTGGTAGAGTTTCAGGTGGGTGCTTCTTACCGACTTTATGATTTAAACTCAGCGGGGACGATTTTTAACGACTTATTAAATTCAATCGATATTAAAGAGTATGGTGCATTTGGCCAAATTGGCAAGAAATTTTTTAACGATAAAGTTAAATTTACTTTTGCCGGCCGTTACGATAAGAGCCAGAACTTTGAAGGCAGGTTTACACCAAGGATTACCGGAGTATTCACAGTGGCCAAAAACAACAATATCAGGGTTTCTTACCAAACCGGTTACCGCAACCCAACTACACAAAACCAGTATATCGATCTTTCAGTTGGTGGTGGTTCACAACGTTTAATTGGTGGTTTACCCGAAATTATGTTCAGCAAATACCATTTAGATACCAACAAACCATATACAGATGTGAGTTACCGCGCATTTTTGGCCTCAGCCGCTGCTACAGGAACACCAAATCCGGCGCTTTTACAACAATATAATTTTGATGCAAAAGGTGTTCGTCCGGAAAGTGTACAATCTTATGAGTTAGGTTACAAAGGTTTATTGCTTCCTAACCTATTGGTTGATGCTTACGGTTACTACAATATCTATAAAGATTTCATCACGGCAGTGGATGTTTATCAGAATGTAAACGGAAGCTTTGTGAAATTTGGTGTGCCAGTTAATGCCGAGGGAGAAGTAACATCTTATGGTGGTGCTTTAGGCCTTGATTACCTGGTAGGTAAATGGAATGTGAGTGGTAACGTTTCTTACAATCAGATTGGAGATTTGCCAGCTAATTACATCAACGATTTTAATACACCTAAAATCCGTTACAACCTGGGTTTGGGTAATAAAGAGATTATTAAAAACTTCGGTTTCAATGTTTCTTACCGCTGGCAAGATCAGTTCTACTGGAATTCATCTTTCGCCTCAGGTCAGGTGCCTGCATATAGTTCGTTGGATGCACAGGTTAGTTTGAGGATTCCTTCAGTAAATTCAGTAGTTAAACTGGGAGGTTCGAACGTATTGAACAAATATTATATCACTTCTTATGGTAACCCTATGGCAGGTGCAATCTACTATGTTGGATTGACCTTTAACCCATAGTAAACTTATTGAGTTTTGAGCGGCCCTCTGTATAAAGGTACAGGGGGCTTTTTTTTAGCAGATTAAATTAATGCGCTGATTCTGTTTTTGATTATAACTGATTTACATCTCTCGGTAGTTGTTTGTAATTCAGTAAAACTATATCCGAAAGGATATAGTTTTACTGAAAATATTATTTTTTATATCCAATCGCATATAGTTTTAATGACGATATTCAAAGCAATACTGCATTATTGACCTGCAGTTGATACATAAATGACTTGCTTAGTGTGAAAAATACACTTTAATCAACAAGCCTTGAAAAAAAGCTTGATTCCTTTTAATAAAATATTTGTATTATAGTACTTTCTTAAGCACTGTCCCGGTTTAAGAGCTATTAATTTGAAATTATAGATATATAAGGATGGAAGCGCAAAACGACAAACCTAATGAAATAAGTGAACTGATTGAAAAGGAGCAGGAAATACAGCACCTTAACAATCCAGTAGATATATCGGTAAAACCAATCGTAAAACAATACCTTGGTGCGGTAAAAAAAGTAAAGAAAGAAGGCAATCGTTTTTATTTCTCTGATGGTGATGCAAGGGTTGAGGTACGCGTAGTTAGCGATGATATTATCAGGGTGCGTTTAGCGCCACACGGCGTTTTTTTAGATGATTTTTCTTACGCTGTACCCGAAGTAGATCAAAAGGTTTCGGTATTTAAAATGCAGGAGCACGAAGATTATTATACCATTTCTACTTACGCCGTAACCTGTAAAATAGATAAAGCAACCTTTCATATTTCTTTCTCAGATAATATTACCAATGTAGTAATGGTTGATGAGGCCAACTCCATGCACTGGGAAGAAAATGTAGACTTTGGTGGCTACTATATTTATGCGACCAAAAAATGCCACCCCGAAGAAAATTTCTTTGGTTTAGGTGATAAATCGGGTAATTTTAACCTCCGTGGCCGTCGTTTCGAAAACTGGAATACCGATGCCTATTCTTTTGGATGGAACCAGGATCCACTATATCGTACCATACCATTTTATATTGGTTTGCATAACCAGGCCGCTTACGGTATCTTTTTCGATAATACCTTTAAATCGTATTTCGATTTTGGATCTGAGGATGTAAATAAGACCAGTTTCTGGGCTGATGGAGGTGAACTCCAATATTATTACATTCACGGGCCGCACATCATGGATGTGGTTAAGCGTTATGCTACTTTAACCGGCACGCATCCAATGCCTCCAAAATGGACATTGGGTTATCAGCAATGCCGCTGGAGTTATTATCCGGAAACAAAGGTTAAAGAAATAGCCAAACAGTTCAGAGCGCGTAAAATCCCTTGCGATGCCATTTATCTGGATATCGATTACATGGATGGTTACCGTTGCTTTACCTGGAACAAAAAATACTTTCCAGACCCAAGGCGAATGATCAAAGAACTTTCGGATGATGGTTTTAAAACTGTTGTGATGATTGATCCGGGAATTAAGGTTGATGATGATTACTGGGTATTTAAAGAGGGTAAAGAAAAAAGATTTTTCTGTCGCCGCAGCGACGATTATTATATGGAAGGGCACGTTTGGCCAGGCCGCTGCCAGTTTCCTGATTTTACCAACCCAAAGGTGCGTACCTGGTGGGGTAATTTGTATAAAGAACTGGTAGATATGGGTGTTGCTGGTTTCTGGAATGATATGAACGAGCCGGCAGTGTTTGGTTCAGGTACTTTCCCGAATGATGTACGCCACAATTACGATGGTTACCGTGGTTCGCACCGTAAGGCCCATAATGTTTACGGCATGCAAATGGTTCGTTCTACTTACGAAGGGCTGAAAAAGCTGATGCGCAACAAGCGTCCGTTTACCATTACCAGGGCAGGCTATTCGGGAATGCAACGTTATGCAAGTGTTTGGACGGGCGATAATATTGCTACCTGGGAGCACTTAAAGATCGGAAACATCCAGTGTCAGCGTTTATCGGTTTCGGGTGTGCCTTTCTGTGGAACAGATATTGGCGGATTTAGTGGCGAGCCAGATGGTGAATTATTCACCCGCTGGATTCAACTGGGTACATTCTCGCCATTTATGCGTGCGCACTCTGCTGGTGATACTGCCGAGCGTGAGCCATGGAGTTTTGGCGAATTTTTCGAAAATATCAACCGCAAGTTTATTGAGTTAAGGTACCGTTTAATGCCTTACCTGTATTCGGTTTTCTGGGAACATCACCGTTACGGTTTTCCGATTTTGAGGCCATTGGTTATGCTCGAGCAGGAAAACATCAGCAACAGTTTCCGTCAGGACGAGTTTTGCTATGGCGATAAACTTTTAATCTGTCCGGTATTGGAGCAAGGAGCCATTTCGCGTAAGGTTTATCTGCCTAAAGGTACCTGGTATAATTTCTGGACCAACGAAATTTTAGAAGGTGGTAACGAATATACGGTTGATGCCAAGATAGACAGTATGCCAATGTTTGTACGCGCAGGTTCTGTTTTACCAGAATATCCGGTAATGCAGTATGTAGATGAAAAATCAATTACTGAAGTGGTATTGAATATCTACCATGGCGATTATGAAGTAAATTCATATATGTACGAAGATCATGGCGATACTTTTGCCTACGAGCAGGATATTTACCTGGAGAAGAAATTTACCGTAAAAGGCGATACACAAGCCATAAAGGTAAACCAACGTATTGAAGGATTATACACGCCGAATTACGAGTTTTATGTTTGTAATGTTATTGGCGTAAAATTCCAGGTAAGAAAAATCATTATCGATAATAAAGAGATAACCGATTTCTATACCGACGATCAGCATGTACTGCATTTCAAATGCAATAAAAATTTCTCTGAAATTCAGATCTTAAGTCTGTAAATCTTTTAGCCCCAAATGCTGTTTAGTATTTGGGGCTTAATTTATCTAGCCAAAAAATATCTATGCCAGCAGCCAAAAAAGTTACTGCAAAAAAAGCAGCTTTAGTAAAAACCGACCACAAGAAAGCGGTTTGGGTACACAGTTTATTTACCGATTACGACATTGATCTTTTTCTGGTTGGAAAGCATTTCAGGCTTTACGAAAAAATGGGCTCACACCTCATTAGTGTTGATGGCGCTGCAGGAACTTATTTTTCGGTATGGGCACCAAATGCCATTAATGTAGCTGTGGTAGGTAACTTCAACGACTGGAATAATGCTTCACATGGATTAAACAAACGATGGGATAAATCGGGTATCTGGGAAGGTTTTATTCCTGGTATTGCCAAGGGTGAGGTTTACAAGTATTTTGTAAAGGGCTTTGATGAATCGGAGCACTTGAAAGGCGATCCGTACGCCCGCAGGTGGGAGCACCCGCCACAAACGGCTTCCATTGTTTGGGATACCGACTATACCTGGAAAGATAAAACCTGGTTAAATAAAAGGGCCAAACTAAATGCTTTAGATCAGCCGATCTCGGTTTACGAAGTACATATAGGCTCCTGGGAACGCGATCCGGATAATCCTGAACGCGTTTTAACCTGCAGAGAGGTTGCCGGCAGGCTTGTACCCTACGTAAAAGAAATGGGCTTTACTCATGTAGAGCTGATGCCGGTAATGGAATTTCCGTTTTTTCCGAGCTGGGGCTATCAGATTACGGGTTATTTTGGAGCAAGCTCGCGCTATGGTTCCCCACAGGATTTAATGTACCTTATTGATGCATTCCATAAAGCCAATATTGCCGTAATACTGGATTGGGTACCTTCCCATTTTCCGGGCGACAGACACGGTTTATACGAATTTGATGGCACCCACCTGTACGAGCATGCCGATATGCGAAAGGGATTCCATCCTGACTGGAAATCGTATATTTTTAATTACGATAGAAATGAGGTGCGCTCTTTCCTGATCAGTAATGCCATGTTTTGGTTAGACCAATATCATGCCGATGGATTAAGGGTAGATGCCGTAGCCTCTATGCTATATTTTGATTTTTCGCGCGAGGAAGGGGATTCTGCTACCAACGAGTATGGCGGGAGCGAAAATTTAGGAGCGATTCAGTTTTTACAAGACCTTAACATAGCCATTTATGGCAATTTTGAAGGTGTGCATACCATTGCCGAAGAAAGCAGTACCTACCTTGGGGTAACCCATCCGGTGCATAACGGCGGGCTTGGCTTTGGTATGAAATGGATGATGGGCTGGATGAACGATACCTTAAAATATTTCAAGGTAGATACTTTGGGCAGAAAGCACCACCACCACCAGTTGAGTTTTAGCATGACCTATGCTTTTACCGAAAACTTTATGCTCCCTTTTTCGCATGATGAAGTAGTGCACGGTAAATCGCCAATGCTTTATAAGATGCCAGGCGATGACTGGCAGAAATTTGCCAACTTAAGGGCGCTGTATGGTTACATGTTTACTCACCCGGGTGCAAAGCTGCTTTTTATGGGTAACGAATTTGGCCAAACTAATGAGTGGAACTTTACCCAATCGCTGGATTGGCACTTATTGCAGTATGCGCCACACAAAGGGATGAAGGAAACAGTTAAAGCTTTAAATTTCCTGTATAGAAAAGAACCGGCCCTGTACCATTTTAATTTTAGTTACGAAGGTTTTGAATGGCTCGATGCCGATAATGCAGACGAGTCGGTGTTTGTATATATGCGTAAGGGACCTAAAGCGAAAGATACTTTGGTAATTGCCATCAACCTTACTCCTGTTGTAAGAGAGCATAATCGGATTGGCGTACCCTTTAGAACAAAATGGACTGAAATTTTTAATACTGATGATATTGTGTATTACGGTAGCGGTATAAATAATAAGGGGGATATTACTCCGCTTGAAGAGGGACATAATAACCAGAAATATGCTATTGATGTAAACCTACCGCCTTTAGCAGTAGTTGTTTTCAAAAGTAAATAAAGGCAGTTTTGCGCTTTGAACTGAATCTATATTACGCCAAAATTGAACTACAAAACATAGTTTCGGCGTAATATAGTTTTTTATATTGCGCCAAAACCATATATAAAAACATAGTTTTGGCGTGATATAAGTTTTTATATTACGCCAAAACTTATTTAAATACCTTTAAATAAGAAAAGCCTCTCATTGCTGAAAGGCTTTCTTAAACTCTGGAGTGGAAGCATCCAGAGCGGCTGCAAAGGTACGATAATCTTGTGCACCTGCAAGTATTATTTTTTATTATTTCATTTTTAGAGTTTTAACTTTATGCCGGCATTAAAAGTTCTGCCCTCTGTATGCGTCCAGATGTCGTCGAAAGTAGGGTTAAGGTGTGATCCGTTCACTACACTTTTATATTTGCTCTGCCTGGTATCGGTAAAGTTCTCTGCATTAACAAAAACCGAAATCTTGCCAAAAACCTTTTCAGCCATAAAGCCAAATTCCCAAAAAGCGCTGGTTTGCTGATTGTTGTACAAGTATTGTCTGTCAGTAAAATAGCCTTCCAATCCCATTTTAAAGTTTCTTTCCTTTTCGTAAAGCAAGGCCAGGTTTAGCTTGTTTTTAGGTAATAACCTAATGGTTTGTATAACCGGGAGATAATTTGCCTTGGCAGAGGTAAAAGTATAACCAGCAAAAAGCTTAAAATATTCCTTGAAAATTATTTTGGCATTGGTTTCAAAACCTTTACTCTGTACGGGTAGGCTAGTGTTTTCGAAGTGAAAATTTCCGGATCCATCCTGCAGTAAAATAGTCGAATTGTTAATCCGGGTATAAAAAAACATCTGGTTCAGACTAATCATCCAATCGTCGCCTATGTTGGTTTTATAATTAACATCTGCAGTACCTCCATAGCTTCGCTCGGCTTTTACCTGGTTTAAAGGAAGCAGGTTTTGGTATTGGAAAGTTTCTGTTTGTTCGGTAAACAAGGTGGGCGTTTTATAACCCAATCCACCGCCAATGCGCGAGCTCCATTTATCGTTAAACTTATACAATGCAGAGATTCTTGGTAGTGCAAAAGCCTCGCTTTTATTGTAATTCGCATTAAAGTAATTTACAAAATCGATCCGCATACCACTTTCCAGCTTAAACTTTTGGGTAATATCCCAGGTTTGCTGTGCGTAAACACCCGCCGTTTTGGTTGTGAAGTTTTTGGCAAGACTTACAGCCTGGTTCTGTTCTTTAAAGTCGTCGTATACTAAGTTAGCCCCAAAAATTAAACTCTGGTTTTTGATATTCTTCAAATAGCTGATATCGGTATAGGCGTTATAGTTAATGCCGTCAAAACGGTAATCAGGGATCGCAATACCACGTTTAAAGTAATTGAAACTTGTTTTAAGCTTTAACAGGTCTTTTTCGCTGGTTTTGTAGCTAAAATCGAGTGTTGAAGTATTACGGATACTGTTGTTGGTTTCAAAATAACGGTGACTGGCATCGGTGTTATTGTTAACCACATATATATCGCCGCCAGTACGGTCGTTTTTGGTAAAAGCATTGCCGATAACCAACGTTGCGCGCTCATTTGGGTAGAAAAAGACTTTAGGGTGAATGGTGAAATCTTTTGTTTTAGGCAGTTCAGTAAAATCATCATCATCTACATCGTAGGCTTTTTGAAAATTAGCCAGTGCCAAAAGGCTATAACCGAATTTTTTATTGCGCTGCATACCAAAACCACCAATATTGGTTTGACCCACATTCGATTGGTTAACAATAAAGTTAAATTCGGCCTTTTCTTTTGGCGTTCTCGAAATAAAATTCACCACCCCGGCAATTGCACCTGCCCCATATAAGGTAGAAGAGGGACCTTTAATAATCTCTACCTGACTTAAATCTAGAGGCGGGATTTCCAGAATACTCAATCCGCTGGCAAAATTGCCGAAACTGGCGTAACCATCTTTCAGCAATTGGGTATAGCGACCATCAAGTCCTTGAATTCTGATACTGGCATTGGCGCTTGTGGCAGAGGTTTGCTGTACGGAAATACCCGTACTTTCGTGTAAGATCATCGAAACATTGGCGGGTCGCATATTGCTTTTTTCATCAATTTCTTCCAATTCGATGGTTTCGACACGGGTAGGGGTATTTTGAATGCTGCGACTGGTTCTTGTTGACGACACAATTACTTCTTCCAGTTCGTCTTCGGATGCTACTAAAAAGATTTCGAGCGGGATTGTTTGTTTTAACGGAAAATTTAAGGTAATCAATTGCTCTTCGTAGCCTACATTTCTGATGATTAAAGTTTGTTTGCCATCAGGGATGTTGCTTAAGCTGGCCGTTCCGTTTTCGGCTGTTTTGGCTATAATGCCACTTCCTTTTACAAGGATTGTAACGCCCTGTAGTGGCGAAGCATTTTCTTTGTCTTTAACGGTTATTTTAAAATTATCCTGCGCGTAGGCATTAGTTATGCACAGCATAGCGCATAGCAATATTATTATTTTTTGCATGTGTTTTTTAATGGATTATTGAATAAATAGATTGTAAGGTTTACAATCGCTGCTTATCGGTTAGCCGATTACTGTTTTATTCAATTTAGGCGGTTGCCAGATATTTTGGATGTAAGTAGAAATGAAGCGGTTGCTGTAGCGGATTTTTTGTTTTACAGTTGTTTCGCGCTTTAAAAAAATAAAATCAGAAAAAGCAAGATGGCTCAGGGTTGGTTGCCCGCAACAGTTACAGGTACACATGGGTGAGCAGTCGTCTTTATGGGTGCTGCTTTCAGTTTTGTCTGCTTTCACAATGGAGATGTTCTGCTGATTATCGCTGGCAAACTCCGGTACATCTTCGCAGGTAATGCAAGAGATGAAAAGGATGCTTAAGCTTAAAAAGTAGACTAATATTTTCATTGCTGGTTACAAATGTACAAATCATGTTCTAATATTTTGACTTCGTTAAACGATTTTAAGCACTCCAGGCCACATCTTTACAGTTGACTGAGTTTAACATCAACCCCTGCAAATATCCCCGAAATTGTGCTCGAAAAGTAAAATTAGAGCTTAGTTGTTGATTTTAGTCAGCAAATTTGACGCTCCAATCCACTTTATTTTTGTCATTTAGTTTAATTCGCTATAATTAGAGGTCTAAAGTCTATTCCCTTTAATATATGCTCGAAACACGTAAAGTATTTTTGGTAAATACCATGTTGAATTATCTCAGTAATTTAAATCCCGTAACAGCGGGGTTTATTCAGGAGATAAAAAAGCATGCAGAACCAATTTTGATCAAAAAGAATAAATATATCCTATCCCCAATTGATAATAATGATTATGTTTTTTTTGTAGCCTCGGGGCTGGTTAGAGGTTTTATTAAAGATGAAGGCAAAGAAATTACTACCTGGGTGAGTTTAGGTAGCGAATTTGTAGGTGCCATCCAGCATCCTGATGAAATGCAGCAACCCTCTATCGAATACCTGCAGGCTCTTGAAAAAACAGAAGTAGTAGCCATGTCGAATGCTTTCATCAACAAACTTTATGAAAGTTATATAGAAACCAATATTATAGGCAGAAAGATTCTGGCCCTTCAGTATTATGCTGCATCCCAGCGTGCAATATTGGCACGTATTCCCTCAGCCGAAAGACGTTATGAGAAATTTCTTGAATTGAATGCTTTCGAAATTACTAAAGTTCCCCTGCGTTGCGTAGCCAGTTACCTGGGCATGCGTTTAGAAACCTTAAGCCGCATACGCAGCAGATTGGTTAAAGAGCTGGTTTAGATTTTTAACCGGTAGTTTCTATCCATTTCGCAATAAGCATTATACCATTTTTTCGATTTTGGAACCTTATGTTTACATAGCACTATACACATTTTACAAATTGCTGTACAAGATAAAATTTAGTGTTGTATCTGTAGGGATACTGGCTATATTTGGGTAAGTAAAAATTAAATCAACGGGACGATTTAGATTACACTCGTAAGCCTCTCTTTTAAGGGAGGCTTATTTTGTTTGTACCAATCCCGCATCTCCATTGCAAACAGTAAACAATAATCACCGGCTTGTTTAGTTGTTGTTTCGTAAATAGTACTATATTTATAAGGAGATATTGTAATCAGATAACTGTCAGCTGAAATTAGGATAGCTATGAATAACGTACTTTGGAACAGCATACTGCAGTTTGATTTCGATCAGTTACAGGGAGATTATCCCTTTTCGGTTAGGCTTGCCAACGAAAACCGGTGGACAAAGGCCTTTACAGAAAGTGCAATTCTCGAGTATAAAAAGTTTATGTATCTGGCTGCGGTTGCAGATGTAATGGTTTCGCCATCGGCTATTGTTGATGTCGTGTGGCATCAGCACCTTATCTTTTCGAAATCTTATCATGATTTTTGCCAATTACTGGGTAAGGATATTCAACATGTACCTTCTACACATGATAAGGCTCAATTAGTTCAGTTTAAAAAGGCTGAAGAACGAACAAAAGAACAATACGCTGAACATTTTGGCGAACAACCCGAAAGTATCTGGGCTTACGGTAATATGCTGGCTGGTTTAAAGCTCAGGCCGGCAAATGTTAAACCACGATTTTTGATCCTGTTCGGTGTACTGATCTTCTGTATGCTCATCGTTCCGTTTTACTATTTGCTTAAGCCACTTTATCTGCATATCGATAATCCATATTTTATTTTAGGTTTCGCTGCTATAGTACTGGCGGCCTATGTAATACTCAACTTACACAATAAAAACAGCATGAATACTGTGCTGCGTTCTTTCCATCACGATTCATTTGTATATCATCTCAAACCTTTAGAGTTAGTTTACCTTAAAACACAACGGCTTTCTGATGTGATCGGAGGACCGGTAAATGAGCTGATTAACAATGGAACAATTAAGATTACCGAACAAATGATTTCGGTTTCCGGTACCGTTGATGTTCAATCTGCCGAGCAGGCCCAGGTAGTGAGTATTTTGCAAGATTCGGGCCGGATCTATTATCCAAAACTACTGCGGCTACTAGCGGCAAAACCCATATTCAGGAATATTAGCAAAAGTTTAACTGCTTTTCAATATCACTTCTACCAATCTAAAACATTTGCAAAATTATTTGCGAACAGCTTTATCGTTTTTGCTTTTTTACTTATGCTGCCACTAATCAGGATAATTACGGGTGTTGAGCGGGATAAGCCCGTTATCCAGCTGCTTATTGTAACGGCAGCTTTGTTTTTCTTTGCCGTGTTTTACCTGCGTAAGCTATCCTTAATGTTGTGTAAAGAAACCATTCCCAACTGGTATGATAACCATGCACAGTATAAGCAGAAAGCGGATAGCGATTGGCAATGGAACTACTTTCTATATGGAACAGCAGCTTTAAATGCTTCTTTTTTTACGATAATGAACTATAATGAGCGCAAGAACTGGGGCAACGGCGATGGTGGATGCAGTAGTGCATGCAGCTCATCGTGTGGTAATTCTTGTGGTAGCTGCGGTGGCTGTGGCGGTGATTAGGACTTGATAAGTTCATTATACCAAATCTTGCAGAAAATTGCATTGATCAAATGATATTGATTTCGCAATAATTCGGATAAGTGAAACATTTAAATAAAATCAAAACACCTTGGTGACTTACTTCATTTCTTTTGAGAATTATCAAAGAAAAAAATATTTCTTCATGAAATCTTAATCTTTCTGCCGTAATATTGTAGGCATAAGGGGTGAGAGCCTTATATCAACTTCATAAGTTGAGAGCGTTAATTTAGATAGGGGATGTAGCCAGTGGTTACATCCTTTTTTTGTGGTGTAGCGGTTTACGCAATTGCAAGGCTTTCTAACTGCTCTTCTTCCAGTTTTTTTAATAATGCTGGTATTTCATTCCAGTGGTTTACCCTTTGGTGGTGGTTTTTCTCCACGTTGTGGAAGGCAGTAAACATTAAGGGCTTTCCTTTGCAGAAATCGAGGTTTTTACAGTGATCATCAATTAAATAATCGGTGTCGATAATGCTTTTGTCGCCACAAAAGATAATGTTTTTCCAGCCAATAAAAGGGAAGTGCTCTGCTAGCCATTCGCGTTTTTCAAACAAGGATAAAGGGAATTCCATTGCAGCCGAAACAATATAGACTTCATAATCTTCCATTAGTTTTTTTACGGTTTCTACAGCTCCCTCCATTAAAGGCAGGTTTCTGAAAAAGCCTGCTTTATTGCAGATTTTCATTGCCAACTCGCGGTCAGGAAAAAGTTCTTCTTCCGATTTACCTTTTATGTCGTCGCGGGTGAGTATGATACCGGTCTCGGCAGCATACGATTGTAATATGTGGTCTTCTATATCGGCGAGTACGCCATCCATATCAATGCCTATTGTTCTTTTCATAGTTTGCTGTATTTTGCAACAAAAATATTAAATATTGCAATTTGTTGCAAATTTGTTTCGGTTTAAAATTTTATATTTGCAGTATATTGCATTAATATGGTAAAAGAAGAACGCCTACAGATCATTATCGATACGCTGGAAAAAGACAATAAAGTACGCCTGGATCAGCTGAGTAATTTGCTCAAAGTATCAGAAGATACGGTAAGGCGCGATATTAAAGAGCTCGATACGCAAGGATTGCTCAGGGCCGTACGGGGAGGGGCAATTGCCCGTTCGCCTATTCCACAGCATTATCGGGAAAGGGAAAAGTACAATCAGCAGCATAAGCAGATCATTGCTGCCAAAGCCTTACAATTTTTAAAAGATGGTCAGGTAGTTTTCTTTGATGGCGGAACCTCGGTTGTAGCGCTGGCAGCCGCTTTACCAAAAGATTTAAAAATTACCATTATTACCAATAGTTTTCCGGTGGCCAATATTTTAGAAGACCACCCCTGTACCGAAGTAATATTTGCCGGTGGAAAATTGCATAAAACTGCATTTACAACCATGGGACAGGAAACCATCGATACCTTCAGGAAAATACGTGCTGATATTTGTATGCTCGGTATTTGCAGTTTACACCATAGTATGGGTATTACGTCTATCATATATGAAGATGCACAGCTGAACAATACCATGATTAACCAGGCACAGAAAACCATTGCGCTTTCGGCCCTCGAAAAGATCGATACCGTTGAGCCTTATTACGTATGTCCGGTTACCGATGTAGATGTAATTATTACCGAAACTGAGCCTGAAAATACTGCTTTAGATGCTTACAGGCATTTGGGGATTGAGGTGGTTTAGTTAGTTATCGTCCTCGTTTGTAACGCGGGTGGAAGAGATGTACGTTTTTAATGTATGCCGTGCAGTCATATGTCCCGCTTATTTTATTTTGCTTCGTTAATAAGTAAGTTGATAATTTTTATGAAAGAGTTTGAATCTGCTGATTGCTCTTTTCCATTATATTCGAGAGGGAAGTTGCCTTCTATGTAGCGTAAAATACCATTTTTATCAATAAACAGGTTTCTGGGTAAAGCTGCTATTTTTAAGTTTTTTTGGTAATTCTGGCCATTTGCTAATACCAAAAAATTAAACTCTTTGTTTTTTACAAATTGTTTTAGGGTATCGCGTGTGGCATCGTTTTCAGTAATGGATATGAAATTCATTTCACTCCCATACTTCTCCTTTAGTTTGCTTAGTGCCGGCATCTCTGCAATGCATGGTCCGCAGTAAGTAGCCCAAAAGTTAATAAGCGTTGGTTTGCCTAAAAACTGAGTTGATGTAAAAACTTTTCCATCTAAATCTTTTAATGCAAAAGGAGGGATTTTTTTGTCTAACAGTAAGAAGGTCGAATCTTGTTTATACAAGAGTGCAAAGGTTGATTTTTCTGTTGTTTTGTGTACATCAAACCGCAGATAGTTGATCACGGTATCTTTTTTTGTGATTTTATGATAAACAGTTGGAGTGATGTCAAGGTCTGCAGGTAATCCTTTTGACATTTTATTAAAGGTAGTTATTATTTCTGCTTCAGTAAAGAACTTATGGGTGTTGAAGGTGTAAATATTGGTTTGCGAATAAGCTTTTTGAGTAAGCACTAATAATAAGCAATATAATAGAAGTCTCATGCAATGGTTTAAATAATTTAATCTAATATATGTATTTATTCGTTCGCGTTTGGTATGCGGACGGAATAGGTGTGCACTTGTAATGTAGGGCGATGGAGCATATGTTTTTTAGGAAATAACCTATAATTATATGCTCGAAACATATATCATTTAAAAAATAATCTATAATTATAAGCTTGGAACAATGTTGATTGTTTAATCCATCGTCCGCGTTTGTAACGCAGATGGAAGAGGTGTGCATTTGTAATGATACCGTGCAATTAGAGCGCTTATCTTATTTCCTTAATAAGGGCGTTTTCTGATGTATCTACGGGTGATGAAGAAAAACCCCGTATAAAAGAAAAGAGATACTCCATCCAGACGTATCTCTTTTTTCTAACCAAATATAAACCTGTTATGAGCCAGGCTTTGTCTTTAACTTTCTTTCTAAACCTGGGTTTATCCAGAAAGTGATTTATCTTTTTCTATTGATAACAAACATCGTTCCGTTTATTATGATACAAATATAGTAAAAAATTTGATAGTGTAAAAAATACACTAAGAAAATTTTAAGTATTTTTTTTGTCATTTTTTATTTCCTGTTCCTTTTCTATAAGCTTTTAGGATTTAAAATGATCGTACCACAAAGATAAAGCAAAAATTTGTTAAATAATTGTTAAATATTGTCAATTTATAGTACGATTTAGTCAAACGTTTGTTTAGTTTTTGCTAAAAAATAGATTTTGCTGATATTTTGTGGTGATTTTTTAGTTTTTTGAGGTTGTTAAGTATATTTTGGGTTTTGAAATTAAATAAAAGTAAGTTTTTGACTGATTTTAAAATAAAATTTACAGGTGAAAATGCTGTTTAAAACAAAAAGGTAGCATTAAATTAATAATGCTACCTTTTAAGTAGTATAATAATGCGCTAAGCGCTATTTTTTATTATAAACTAGCGTAATATTCTACGAATTTAGCTAATGCTGAAGAATATCCCCACTCGTTATCGTACCAAGATACCACTTTTACGAAATTATCGTTCAAAGAGATACCAGCTTTTGCGTCGAAAATAGAAGCGTGGTCATCACCAATAAAGTCAGAAGAAACAACTTCATCCTCAGTATAACCTAGTACACCTTTTAAATCGCCTTCAGAAGCAGCTTTCATTGCAGCTTTAATTTGCTCGTAAGTAGCTGGTTTTTCTAAACGTGCAGTTAAATCTACTACAGAAACGTCAGCAACAGGAACACGGAAAGACATACCCGTTAATTTTCCTTTTAATTCAGGAAGTACCATACCTACAGCTTTAGCAGCACCGGTTGATGAAGGGATGATGTTAGAGAAACCACCACGGCCACCTCTCCAGTCTTTAGCTGATGGGCTATCAACAGTTTTTTGAGTTGCAGTTACAGCGTGGATTGTGCTCATTAAACCTTCAACAATACCGAAGTTATCGTTTAATACTTTAGCAATTGGCGCTAAACAGTTAGTAGTACATGATGCGTTAGAAACGATAGTCTGATCTGCAGTTAATTTATCGTGGTTAACACCCATTACGTAAGTAGGGATATCGCTATCTTTAGCAGGAGCAGAGAAAACTACTTTTTTAGCACCAGCAGCGATGTGTTTCTCAGCATCAACGCGGGTTAAGAATAAACCAGTTGATTCGATTACCACTTCAACACCTACAGCATCCCATTTCAAATCAGCAGGGTTTCTTTCTGAAGTAACACGGATAGTTTTGCCGTTAACTACAAGGTTACCGTCAACAACTTCAATCGTGCCATCAAATTTACCGTGTGTTGTATCATATTTTAACATGTAAGCCATGTAATCCGGATCAATTAAGTCGTTAATGGCTACAATATCTAATCCTCTTTTTAATGCGGCTCTGAAAACCAGTCGGCCAATACGGCCAAAGCCGTTTATTCCAATTTTGCTCATTGTTTTTGTTAATTAATGTAATGTTTTAATAAATTCTGTATTGGTTCTTTAATAATGCTTTTAATCTCCAGGTTGTATTTGCCTGCTACCAGCCTTAAGCGGTCTTCGAGCTCGGCAGCTACTTTGCCTACAATATGCAGCTCTTTGTTAGGGTACTTCTCAACTGTTGGTAAAATATACGTTTCAAAATATTTTTCAAATCCCTCATCAATCAGCTTACGGATGTATTCGTGTTTGCTGTTTTGGGTAACGAAATCGAAAAACGAAGTTAAGAAAATATTGGCCTGCGGCTTATTGTAAATGCGTTCTAAAATTTGAGGGCGGTCCAGATTGTGTGTTAATAAGAATTTGGTTTCAATATCTTTAGGTAGTTTGTGACTTAAAAATTCTTTGAGAATCATTTTTCCAAAGTAATTTGAAGAGCCTTCATCACCTAATATATAACCTAATCCAAAGTTATTGTTAAGGGGCTTTTTTCCATCAAAGTAAGCGCAATGTGCGCCACTGCCCAGCATGCCTACAATACCTGGTTTATCATAACAGGCTGCTTTGGCTGCGCCGAACAGATCATTTTCGACCACAACTTTGCTGTATTTAAAAAATGAAGAAAGGGTCTTGGCCAGTTCTTCTTTTCTATCTGCCGATGAAGCACCTGCGGCAAAGAAATAAATTTTCTTTATGTTCTCTGCATTGTTAACCAGGGCAACCTTTTTATTGAGGATCTGTAAAATCGTTTTCGGATCAACAAAGCAGGGGTTTAAGCCTGTAGTATTGCAATGTGCTACAACCTGTCCATTTTGGGTAATTTTCCAAAATGCAGTTTTCGATCCACTGTAAACAACCGCTATCATATTATATAGAAAGTACTTCGGTCATTTCCAATAAATCGGGTTCAAGTTTGAAGGAATGTGCCGATAACGCCTCCTTAATGCTGGTTAATTTAATTTCGTTTCCTTTTAAGCCTACCATTTGTTCAGTTTGGCCTGCAATTAACGCATTTACTGCGGCAAAACCTAACCTGCTGCCTAAAATACGGTCAAAACTGCTCGGACTACCTCCGCGTTGCAAGTGCCCAAGTATAGTAACTTTGGTGTCGTAGTGGTCAAAAGTTTCCTTTACTTTTTTCGCTATATCGTAAGCGCCCCCTTGCTTGTGCCCTTCGGCAACAATTACAATACTTGATGATTTTTTGGTTGCTGCACCTAAAGCAAGCTTATCAATCAGTTCGTTAACGCTGGTTTCCTTTTCGGGCAGTAGTACCGCCTCGGCACCGCTTGCAATCGAACTTCTTAAGGCAATACAACCAGAATCGCGGCCCATTACTTCTATAAAGAATAAACGGTCGTGCGCATCGGCAGTATCCCTTATTTTATCTATCGCTTCAATTACGGTATTAATTGCCGTATCGTAACCCAGTGTAAAATCCGATCCAACCAGGTCGTTATCAATTGTACCCGGAATACCGATTACCTTAACACCAAAATTTTCCGAAAAACGTTTGGCACCGGTAAAAGTTCCGTCGCCACCAATCACCACCAGGGCATCGATATCGTTTTTCTTTAAATTGTTGTAGGCAATCTGCTGGCCTTCGTCTGTTTTAAATTCTAAACAGCGGGCAGTTTTCAATATGGTTCCGCCCAGGTGTAGTATATTACTCACCGAACGGGCATCCATTGGTTTTATGTTGTCGGTAATTAAACCCTGGTACCCTTGCATTACACCATACATATTTATGCCATGGTAAATCCCAGTACGAACAACAGCTCTGATCGCAGCATTCATTCCGGGGGCATCGCCACCAGAAGTCAATACGGCTATATTTTTAATATTTGGCTCCATCTTATAATATACGAATATAGTGTGTAATTTTTACACTAAGTAATTTTTTTTATTTTTTTTACTTAATATTGAAAGTCATACCTTTATCTGCTTAAAATAATTAATTTTTACTTTGGAACAAATTTTACCTCATTTAGATTCTGTATTCTCGATAGATTGCGTTTTGTTTGGATTTGATGGTAAGGAATTAAAAATCCTACTAATTGAAAGGAATGAAGAACCGTTTAAAGATTGGTGGGCCCTGCCCGGTAACATTGTTGGTCCAGACGAGAGTTTAGATCAGTCTGCCTCTCGGATTTTATACGAACTTACTGGTTTGCGCGGCATTTACATGGAGCAGTACTATGCTTTTGGCGATCCGTACAGGCATCCGCAGGGTAGGGTAATTACGCTGGCTTATTATGCACTGATCAGGTTAGGCGGCGATAAAGAATTGCGCCCTATCAGTACTTATGCAAAACGCGCCAATTGGTTGCCTATTACCGATCTGCCTAAACTGGCTTTCGATCACCAAAAGATATATGATAAAGGTTTAGAGAAAATTAAACGCCGGATTAAACACCAGCCTATTGCTTTCGAACTTTTGCCGGAGAAATTTACGCTTACCCAGCTACAGCATGTGTACGAATTGGTGTTGGGCAAAAAACTGGATAAACGGAATTTCAGGAAGAAGATAGTAAGTTTCGGTGTGCTGAAAGAGCTTGATGAGAAACAAAAAGGAGTATCTTACCGTGCAGCTACCTTGTACCGTTTCGATAAAAGAAAATATGCCAAGCTTTTTGGTAAGGAGATTTCGTTCTAGCGAAAGACTGGTGCAGAAAGACTAAAGCTGAAAATACTAAAGCACAAATAATACTGATAAAAAAAGAAAACCCGGGTTTGAATTTCAAATCCGGGTTTTTTGTTCTTTATGTTTCAGTACTGGCAACTCCAAACTGAAAACTCCAAACTAAGCTCTAGGCGCTAACTCTAAGTGGTAATGTACCAAATCATCTATAGGTGAGCGGATAATTTTACCCACGCCCATTTCGTAACGATCGGCTACAATACTTAAAATATCGCGGAAACTATAACCTACAGAACCTACACAGTTTAATTTGTGGTCTTTGTAGTTTGGATAGTGGATAACCAAAGCTTCGAAAAATGCAGTGAATGCATAGTCGATAGTGCTGAAAGCATAATCTTCGTAGTTATCTTTAAAATCGTATAAGAATTTACTAAAGCTTGCACAAAAACGGTTTGGCAATGGCTTGTTGTAAATGTTGTCGAAAATGTCTTCGTTGGTTAATGCGTAGTTATCGTAAAAAGCTTCACGTAAACCTTTTGGCATGTAACCTTTCATGTAATCGCTTAAAATACGTTTACCAATGTACGAACCGCTACCTTCATCACCTAAGAAATAACCCAACGAATCGATATTCATGGTAATTTCGTTTCCATCATATAGGCATGAGTTTGTACCTGTACCTAAAATAGCAGCAAATCCTGGCTCGTTTCCAAGAAGTGCCCTGCAAGAGGCAAGTAAATCATGACCTACAAAAATGCTTGCATTGGTAAAAACCTGTTTCATGGCATCAGCCACAATTTTTACATTTGCTGGTGTAGAACAGCCGGCACCGTAGTAATAAACTGCTGTTAGTTTCTCTCTTTCCAAGTGGTCTGGAAGAGTCTCATTCAAAGACTTTACAATGTACTCTTCTTTGGAAAAATATGGATTGTAACCTTCAGTGTTAAAGTAAATTTTTCTGCCGGCCTCGTTAATCAGACACCAATTTGTTTTGGTCGATCCGCCGTCTGCAATTACTATCATTTTTATTTATTTTTGGTTTTAGCACGATAAAAGTATAAAAAGTCTTATATTTTGTATCCTTTTTTTTAATAATTTTTTAACAATTTGTTGTTGCTGAAAATTAAGTGTGTAAAAAATACACTATATAGATCGCTTAATGGCCGAAAAACCTTAAAATTATACCAGAAAAGGCATTGGTCTTTTTTTTAAACATCAAGAATTTTTTTACAATCGAATAGCGAAATGAACAACAGATTTTTAGATTTCAGGAGCGATACCGTAACCAAACCAACTGCCGGAATGTTGGAAGCCATGATGACTGCAAAAGTTGGAGATGACGTTTTTGGTGAAGACGAAACGGTGCATGCACTGGAGGCAAAACTGGCTTTAGCCTTTAACATGGAAGCCGGATTATTTTGTCCTTCGGGAACCATGACCAACCAGATCGCCATCAAGTGTTTTACCCAACCCATGGATGAGGTAATCTGCGATCAGACGGCGCATGTTTACCGTTATGAAATTGGCGGCATTGCGTTCCACTCTGGTGCATCGGTAAGGTTACTGCATGGCGAGCGTGGTATTTTAACACCTGAGCTAATAGAACCTGAAATTAATGATGACAATATTCATTATCCGAATTCGAGTTTGGTGGTTTTAGAAAATACCGTAAATAAAGGCGGTGGTAGCTGTTATAACTTATCCCAAATTGCACCTATCCATCATTTATGCAATATAAAAGGCTTAAAGCTGCATTTAGATGGTGCGCGTATTTTTAATGCATTGGCTGCAACCGGCGATCACGCCAGCGCCTACGGCAAATATTTTGACGGGATTTCGGTATGCCTCTCAAAAGGTTTAGGTGCGCCAGTAGGCTCGGTGCTACTGGGTACCAAACAAATGATTAACAAAGCCCGAAAAATCAGAAAAGCTTTTGGTGGTGGCATGCGTCAGGCGGGCTTTTTAGCTGCTGCTGGTATTTATGCACTCGATCATCATGTTGCCAGGTTAAAAGATGATCATGCACATGCAAAGGCTTTGGCTATTGCCCTTGCCCGAGCGCCTTATGTAAAGTCAATAATGCCCGTTGAAACCAATATTGTGGTTTTTGAGGTAGAAAAAGGAGCTGCTGAGAAAATTGTTCACCAGTTTAAAGAAAAAGGACTTCATTGCAATACTACCAGTGCAAGTACTGTGCGTTTGGTTACGCATTTAGATCTAACCCCTACGATGATAGATCAGGCTATTGAAATAATTTTGCACCTTTAAGCAGAAACTTATATTTGTTCCTATAGCCAAATGTAAAATCTATATTATGAGCGAAAACAATCAATCTCCTTTGGATGGATTTTTAGGAATCTTAAAACAACAGCAAGAAAAGTCAGTTGAAAAGATTAATATGGCTTTGTATGACGATATTGTTAATACTGCTGAGGTTCTTAAAAAGGCCAAGGATGAAGCTGTTCAGGCAGAAGTTGTAGCCAACCTGCGTAACCGGTTTAAAAACGAAGATCTTAATCAGGTAACAGATCTTTTTATTTACTGCCAGCGCTTTTTGTCGGAAAATGGTAACCCTGTTCCAATGGCCTCGCAACTATGTATCTCAATCGGTAAACTGTTTACGAACGAAAACCTGCATTATGCTGCTGTTAAGGTATATAGTGATGATGAAACAGAAAGTGGGGCAGCCTTGTCGTTTTTAGGCTATTTGGCTTTAATTGAACAGCATACATCCTATGTGCTTAATTTTATAAAAGAGAATTTTGCCGGATTTTCTCAAAACAACAAAACAGAATGTGTATTCCAGCTCAAAGACATACTCGCCGATAACGAAATTGCAAAGCAGATCGTGGCCGATAGTGGCATTACAAGATATGAACTCAGTTTTAGTACAGGCACAGATTCATCATCAAAGCCCATTACCTTTAAATTAGATAATACTGATAAAAGTGCCGATGCAATTGTAGAAGAACCAAAACCTAAACGTCCATGGTGGCAGTTTTGGTAGAAAAGTATTAAACCAATGATCCAACAAACAGATATGCCTAACTCCAAACTAATAACCCCAATCTCCAAACTGCTAATCGCCAACCGTGGCGAAATTGCTTTGCGTATCATGCGTTCTGCAAAAGAAATGGGGATTAAAACGGTAGCTGTTTTTTCGGAAGCCGACCGCAATGCGCTGCATGTACGTTATGCTGATGAAGCGGTTTTTATCGGACCAGCGCCGTCCAATCAAAGTTATCTGGTGGGAGAGAAAATTATTGAGGCTTGTAAACTTACAGGTGCGCAGGCCATTCATCCGGGCTATGGTTTTTTATCCGAGAATGCAGGTTTTGCACAACTGGTAGCTGATGCGGGTCTGATTCTAGTTGGCCCTTCGCCACAGGCTATGGAAACCATGGGTAATAAACTATCTGCAAAAGCTGCTGCATTAAAATATAACATTCCAATGGTTCCGGGAACGGAAGAAGCCATACAGGATGTAAACGAAGCTAAGCAGCGTGCCATTGAGGTGGGCTTCCCGATTTTGATCAAGGCTGCTGCCGGCGGCGGTGGTAAAGGCATGCGCATTGTAGAACAGGCTGCCGATTTTGAAGAGCAGATGCAGCTCGCGGTAAGCGAAGCAACCTCTGCCTTTGGCGATGGAGCGGTTTTTATAGAACGTTATGTTACTTCGCCACGTCACATCGAAATACAGGTATTGGGCGACACACATGGCAATATTGTTCATCTTTTTGAACGTGAATGTTCCGTGCAACGCCGTCACCAGAAAGTGGTAGAAGAAGCGCCTTCATCTGTGCTCACCGAAGAAATCAGGCAGCGGATGGGTAAATGTGCTGTTGATGTAGCCCGTTCAGTAAACTATACCGGTGCCGGAACGGTTGAATTTATCTTGGATGAAAACCTCGATTTTTTCTTCCTCGAAATGAATACCCGTTTGCAGGTAGAGCACCCGGTAACCGAACTGATTACGGGAATCGATCTTGTAAAAGAACAGATCAAAATTGCTTCAGGCGAAAAATTAAGTTTTAGCCAGGAAGATTTAGAACTTAGCGGGCACGCCATCGAACTTCGGGTTTATGCCGAAGATCCGGCCAATAATTTTCTGCCTGATATTGGTAAGCTTCAAACCTATGTAACACCGCAGGGAAACGGCGTAAGGGTGGATGATGGCTTTGAACAGGGAATGGAAATACCGATTTATTACGACCCCATGATTGCCAAACTGATTACTTATGGCAAAGATAGGGAAGAGGCCATGGAACGGATGGTGCGGGCAATTGAAGAATATGATATTACCGGGATAGAAACTACTTTAGGTTTTGGTAAGTTTGTAATGCAACACGAGGCTTTTAGAACCGGAAATTTTGATACGCATTTTGTTGCAAAATATTTTAAACCCGAAAGTTTAAAGGTACAAGACCAAACTGAAGCTTTAATTGCTGCGGTAATAGCTGCCAAGCTTTTCCAGAAAAAGGATGTGCAGGTTAGCGGTACAGTAAAGCAAGATACTTCTGATTGGAGGAAGAATAGATTGAAATATTAATACATATTACTATTGCGTGGACCGTCATTCCCAATTTGATCCGATAGCTATCGGATGGGAATCTTAAACGAATAGCTTTAAGATTCCCGCCTGCGCGGCAATGACGGTTCGAAGAAATAAAATAGACACCAATGTTCACAGGAATTATAGAAACCCTTGGCGAAGTTACCGCCATCAAAAACGATCATACCAACATTCATTTTACCATTTCATCGGCCATTAGCCATGAACTAAAAATAGACCAAAGCGTTGCGCACAACGGCGTGTGTTTAACAGTCGTGGCTTTAAATGATGGTACACATACCGTTACAGCAATAGATGAAACACTGAATAAGACCAATTTGGATGCATTAAAAGTGGGCAGCAAGGTAAATCTGGAGCGCTGCATGCAAATGAACGCCCGTTTAGATGGTCATATTGTTCAGGGCCATGTAGACCAAACTGCAGTTTGCGTTAAACGCGAAGAATTGGACGGAAGCTGGGAATACCGTTTTAAATACGACGCATCTGCAGGGAACGTAACTGTAGAAAAAGGTTCGGCCTGTGTAAATGGCATCAGCTTAACTGTGGTAAATTCTGCTACCGACGAATTTTCTGTTTTCATTATTCCTTACACTTTCGAACATACCAATTTACAAGAAGTAAATGTAGGCGATACGGTAAACCTCGAGTTCGATATTATTGGCAAATACGTGGCAAGGCTAATGAACAAATAAAATTATTTTCAGAGTGTAGATTTTCTTTTAAGTAGTTGTTAGTGAGTTTTTTGTTTTATTTTAGGCGTTGTTGTGACGCTTAATTTTTCATAACAGTGCAGGATAGTTGAGCGGATAATATTGCTGATTATTACTGTGAAACACAAAAAACCTAACACTAACCATTTATGAACAAAATCTCCCGTATACCAGGTGTGCTATGTGCGCTTGCCTTACTATTCTCAATCGTTACGAATGCTGCAGCGCAGAAAGTTTCTGTAAAAGATTTAACTGTTGAGCATTTGGTAAATCCTTTTAGTATAGATAGTCCTAAACCACGTTTTAGCTGGAAGCTGGTATCTGCAATAAAAGGTACCAAGCAGAATAATTACGAAATCAGACTGGGCACTACAGCTACAATCGATAATAAAGCCTTATGGAAAGCAAATGTAAGCAACGATCAATCGGTATTGGTTACTTATGATGGTCCACAATTATCCTCTAAAACCAGGTATTACTGGCAAGTTAGGGTAAAAGATAACCATGGTAATACTTCGGCCTGGTCGCCGGTTCAATACTTTCAAACCGGTTTAAAAGCCGAAGACTGGAGCGCCAAATGGATTGCGGTTGATGGAAAAGATACTGCCCTGGCCAGCCCAATGTTCAGAAAAGAAATTAACCTGAAAAAAGAGGTTCGCTCGGCAATGGCCTACATTACTGCAAAAGGCTTATACCAGGCCGAACTCAATGGCAAGCGTATCAGCAATGCTTATTTCGCCCCCGGTTGGACGAGCTACAAAAACCACATTCAATACCAGGTTTACGAGCTGGGCAAATCACTTAAGAAAGGTGCCAACGTGATTGGTGTATCGTTAGGAGATGGCTGGTACAAAGGCCGTATTGGCTTTGGCTGGCAAAAACAATTTTATGGAGATACAAGGGCACTATTGCTGCAGTTAGAAGTGGTATATAATGATGGAAGCAAAGAAACTTTTGTTACTGATAACAGCTGGAAAAGTAACTACGGACCAATCCGTGCTGCAAATATTTATGATGGCGAAAATTACGACGCCAGGTTAGAGATTGCAGGTTGGAACAATATTGGTTTTAAAGAAACGGCAGACTGGAAGCCTGTGCGCACGCTCGAAAACGGCCCCGAAAAACTGGTGGGCATGAGCGGGCCACAGGTAACCAAACACGAAGAATTTAAAGCCTTAAAGATTTTTAAAACACCGCTGGGCGAAACCGTTGTTGATTTCGGGCAAAACCTGGTAGGTTGGGTGATGTTAAAAGCCAAAGGCCCTGCAGGCACTAAAATTACCATTAGCCATGCCGAAGTTTTAACCAAAGTAGGTAATTTTTATACCACCAACCTGCGCACAGCCAAACAACAAAACAATTATACCTTAAAGGGTGGTGATGAGCAGGTTTTTGAGCCGCATTTCACTTTTCAGGGTTTTAGGTACGCTAAAATAGAAGGCTATCCCGGCGAGTTAAAGCTTGAGGATTTGACTGCCGTTGCAGTTTACTCAGATATGCAAACCAGCGGTAAGTTTAGTACCTCTAATCCCTTGTTAAATCAGTTGCAGCATAATATCAGTTGGGGCCAGAAAGGAAACTTTGTAGATGTACCTACCGATTGTCCGCAACGCGACGAACGCCTCGGCTGGACTGGCGATGCACAGGCTTTTGCCAATACTGCCGCTTACAACATGGATGTTTCGGGCTTTTTTACCAAATGGTTAAAAGATGTGTCGGCAGATCAGCTGCCGAGTGGGAGTGTGCCATTTGTGGTACCAAACGTACTCAATAGCACCGATGCCGGCTCGGCGGGTTGGGCAGATGTGGCTACCATAATCCCCTGGGATCTGTATGTGGTTTACGCTGATAAAGGTTTGCTCGAAACCCAGTATGGCAGCATGAAGAAATGGGTTGATTATATTTCATCAGTAGCTAAAAACAATGTGTGGAATAGTGGCTTCCACTTTGGCGACTGGTTATTTTACCGCCCTAACGATGATAATGATGGCCGTGCAGCTGTTACCGATAAGTATATGATTGCCCAAACATTTTATGCTCACTCTACACAATTGCTCATTAATGCAGCAAAAGTTTTAGGTAAAACAGATGACGTAGCTAAATACAGTGATTTACTGGCAAAGATAAAAGCAGCTTACCTGGCCGAAAATATGACTGCTAATGGTAAACTGATCTCGAATACACAAACGGCTTATGTTTTGGCTTTGCAGTTTGATATGCTTCCTGAAAACCTGCGTGCGCAGGCTGCACAACGCCTGGTTGATAACGTACGCGATTACGGTAACCACCTTACCACCGGTTTTTTGGGTACACCCTATCTTTGCCATGTATTAAGCCGTTTTGGCCACGAAAACGTGGCCTACGATTTGCTGATGCAGGAAAAATATCCTTCATGGCTTTATCCTGTTAAAATGGGTGCAACCACCATTTGGGAACGATGGGATGGTATAAAGCAAGACGGATCTTTCCAAACGGCTGATATGAATTCTTTTAACCATTACGCTTATGGCGCTATTGGCGATTGGATGTACAAAAATATTGCGGGTATTAATCCGGTGGTTGCACAGCCAGGTTACAAAGCTATTTTAATTGCCCCAAGGCCGGGAGGTAATTTAACCAGCGCATCGGCAGAGCTAGAAACAGTATATGGAACAGTAAAATCTTCGTGGACTTTAGCCGACGGTGTTTTTAAACTTGATGTTGTGGTGCCAGCCAATGCTTCGGCTACAGTGGTATTACCGAAAACCGATAAAAAGGAAGAAATCGGCTCGGGGAGCTACCATTTTGAAACTAAGTATTAATCGCTTAATATTGCAGCACGGTTAAAAAGGTAGCTGTATCATTTTTTTCTTTGTCACTTTGAGCCTGTCGAAGGACTATAGTTTAGTTGTAGGCTAAAACGTTTCGACAGGCTCAAAGTGACAGATCTAGATGATTTGCTTCCTTAACCGATGACTTAAAAAAATAAATGTACAGTAAAGAAGAATCAGCGAGGTTACGGCAACAGTTTTGGATTAGTTTCGGACAATACATGAAGCCCGTTCCCTCGGCCAGCGGATCAACCGTAAACTGGACCAACTATAAAACAGGGGTCAAAAATATCTTCTTTAAAATGGATGTTGATAAAAAAAAGGCATTTATCGGCATACAGCTTTCACATCCGGATGCTGGAATCAGGCACCTGATATTTGAGCAGTTCGAAGAATTTAAACTCATGTTCAACAATGAGGTAGGCGAAGAATGGGACTGGATTAAGGATGCAACGGATGATTTCGGCAAAACCATAAGCCTGATATCGATATCCATTACCGGCGTAAGCATTTTTAATCAACAGCACTGGCCTGAGCTTATTTCCTTTTTCAAACCCCGTATCATTGCACTCGATGAATTTTGGGATAATGTAAAACCGGTATTCGAAAGCCTGGTTTAATCGGCCAGGTTCAGCTGTGCTAAACGATCTTTAGCAAACTTAATTTCTTCCTTATCATTTGTTATGTTGGGCTTGCTTTTTAAATACAGCTTGTAATATTTCAAGGCATTGCCAGTTTGCTTTAAGCGGGTATCATAAAGTATAGCCAGTCGATAGTAAAGGGTAGGTGTGGTATCAAATTGCAAACCTTTTTTATAGGCTGTATTGGCCAGGCTAAACTGGTTGTTTTCTTCATACACCAGTCCCAGCAACGAATAATAGCTAGTTGTATTGGGCGAAATGGCCTCATCAATTGTTTTTTTAGTATAAACGGCCGCCTGCGGATAATTTTTTAGCGCCCGGTAACTCAAAGCGGTATAATATAAGGTAGCTTCGTTTTGCATGGCCATTTTCTCCAGCATTTTAAAAAGATCAATCGCTTTTTGGTATTTTTTGGTGTAATAGCAGGCTTTGGCTACATCTTTCACTACGCCGGCATCGGCACCATCTTTTAACAGTTTTTCACCAGCAGCAATTACTTCGTTGTATTTTTTCAGCTGGTTGGCTACGGGTAGTTTTTCTTTTTGCAAAATCAGATTATCCGTATCAGCTTTGCTGGCGATATCGAGCACTTCGTAAGCTTTAGCGTGATCTTGTTTTATGGAAAAAATGTTGGCAAGATCTACAGCAACATCACCCTCTGTTGGGTTAATCTTATTGGCTTTTAACAAATACAAGAGTTTAAGCGAATCGGTAGGAATGCTGTAAAGATTGGCCAGTAGTTTATAGACATTAAAGTTATTGCTGTCTATTTTTGCAATTTCGCCATAATACAAACGGGCTTTTTCGGTATTGCCCCGCCTGGTGTTAATGCTGCCTAAACTAAACAATATTGGCAGGTTTTGTGGCTGTAGCGTATAAGCTTTGCTGTAAAATTTTTCGGCTTCTACATTGTTTCCGGCCATTAGAAAGCAATAACCCAATTGGCTGAGGACTTTAATATCGCTTACGTTTTCGCCATAAACGCCTTTCAGGTATTCTGCGGCTTCGGCATAACGCTGAGTTTGGTACAAATCGAAAAGTTTTTCTTTGTCTACCACTACATTTTGACTGTAAGCCACATTAGCAAAACAGCATACGAATAACAATATTAACAGCTTTCTCATCATAAGGAATTATAAAACTAATTTATTAGTTGTTTTTGTGAATTCCAAATTTGTTTTCAAATAGGCGCAAATTTATAGTTGTCGAAATGCTTTACATGAAAACAAAACAAAGCTTAATGGGTTTATAAGGAATAGTTTAACTAAAATAAGAACCTATGAACACTTTAAAGAAGTTTGAATTAATGGAAAAGATAGTGCGTGAATTGGAAGATCTACAAAATTCTCAGCAGGCCCTTATTCAGAAAATCGGTAAAATTGAAGTAGATAACATCGAACTTGGCGATAGCCGTTTGGAAAAAGATTTACCCGATATTCACCAAAATTTAGGTGATAACTTAGATACTATTTCGGGAATTTTAGATTACTTTGCAGGTAAAACACAAACCTTTGGTGATAAAAACAATGTTGAGGCTCTAAAAGAACAGGAAGCCATAAACAATGCCACCAGCTAAATTTAATCGCATATGAAATTTTTATCTTTAACCGTTGCTTTCTTACTTGTTGGCCTGTTTGCCAGTGCGCAAGTATTACCTTCATTCCAGCTGGGCATTAAAGCTGGTGCAAATTTTTCGAAATTTGATAGTGAAAACACTTTTAACAGTGAAAACCGCGCAGGTTTTTACGGCGGGCTATGGGCCAGGGTAGGAGCTGCCGGCATTTACTTTCAACCAGAACTTTATGTTTCTGGCAAGAAAACAAATTTGGTAAGCAATTCGGGAGAGGTAAATAAAGTAACCTTTACGAGTTTAGACGTGCCTTTATTGGTAGGTACCAAATTTGGTGCTGCCGGTGTTGGTTTACGTTTAAACACCGGACCTATGTTTTCGTTAATTTTAGATGAAAACCAAAGCTTCAGCCAGGCGGCTGGAAGCGTTTTCAAGGCCGATTTTAAAAATCAGGCTGTTGCCTGGCAGTTTGGTGCTGGTTTAGACCTTAAAAAGTTAAGCCTCGATGCGCGCTACGAACTTGGCTTGTCTAAAATCAACAAATCGGGCTATCCGGGTACTAAGTTAAACTTATTTACAGTTGGCTTAGGGTATAGAATTTTGTAAGCTTAATCAATTATTCCTCAGCACGCTGAGGGTTTAAACGAAAATGGCAGGTAGATTCTCAATCTCCTGCCATTTTTATTATAGGTCTTTCTCTAACTCTACCTCCGTAAGCTCGTAAGCAAACGATCCTTTTTTCGGTACAATAGGCGTTGCCCTGCCAATGCTGAGTGCTTTAATGAACGAAGCTCCAAAATAGAAGATAAGCGACGAGTAAAACACAAAAAGCATAATTACAATAATAGAGCCGGCCGAGCCGTAAATGTTGCTGATATTGCTAAGCGGCAGCAAAATCCTTAAAATATACTTACCCGCAGTAAATAAACATCCGGTTAGTAAGCCTCCCGAAATTGCCGCACGCCAGGTAGGCCTGCCATTGGTTAAAAATCTGAATAGCATGGTAAACCAGGTAGTTACAATAATTACAAAAACAAACTGGTTAATAACCGAAGTTAGAACCAATCCGAAAGAAGGGGAGTTCGTTTTTAAGTATGCACCAATAAAAGCTTGCACACTATCGGCCAGTAAGCCAATAAAAAACAATATGCCTGCCAGCAGGATAATGATAACCGATATGGCCCGCGATTTAAGGGTGTAAATCAATCCTTTTTTATCTTTCTTGCCAATATTCCAGATTTGTTCTAACGAGTTCTTAATTACATTGAACAGGGTTGTAGCTACAAACAGAAAAAATATAAAGCTGAAGAGTGTAACATACCAGGCCTGGTCAATGCCCCTTATGTTCCTTAACGTTGTTCTGATCTGTGCAATACTCTCGTTATCTAGAATATTGGCCAGGCGCTCGAATAGATGGGTTACAAACAGCCTTCTATCGGTAAACATGCCAAATAACCTGATGAGGATAATGAGGATTGGAGGCAAGGCGAAATTGGTGAAAAAAGCAGTAGCTCCGGCTAAGCGTAGCGGATCATTTTGCTGAAATAAACTAAATGCTTTTCTTATGGTAGAGAAAAAAAACTTCAGGTCTTCTGTTATCGATGGCATCGCTACTGCTTTAAACTAAAAGGCGCGAAATTAGCAAAAATACTTTGCCGGCACCTTTTGTATCGTTAAAGTTTCTAATTTGTTTTGGTAAAAATGAGTAAGGTTTTATCGCCGTTTAACAGATAAAGCTTGTTCTCAGTTACTTTTGCATTATTTACCTGGTTTAATGCATGCAGGTAAGCACGCTCTGCCGCATCAGTTTCCTGGCAAAACATTTTGGTGCCGAAAACATTTTTTACACTGATTTTATTATCTGCAATCTCTGCTTTACCACCATAATTATTACAAAATGATTTTCCACTCAGTTTCAGGCTATCAGCAATGTTTAAGGTTGCCTTAGCAGATGTAGGGAGTACTAACCCCGGCAGTTCTGTGAGTTCCCATTTGGTATTTGAAAATTTAGCCGGATCTAATTTTTCGTTACACGAACTAAACAGAAACAGCAACAGGCCAATAAAGATTAAGTTTTTCATGTTTTTAGTTTTAATGATTCGCTTTCTTGCATCAAAAACTAAACCAATTGTTCTGCTATCGGGTTTTTCATTTCCATCCAGTGGTGTTTTATGCCCTGATAATCGAAAAGTGAAATGCGTTTCAGTCCAACTTTTTCAAGTACGTGGATCGAACCCGAATTATTGATATCGGCAATGCCGATAATTTCTGCTAGTTTCAAAGTATTAAAAGCATAATCTTTTGCTGCCATTGCCGATTCTGTGGCATATCCTTTTCCCCAGTATTTTTTGCTAAACCGATAACCTAAATCGTAGTAATTAATTCGGTTATTGGTTGTTTCGGTAATTAATTTTAAGCCGGCCCAACCTACAAAATTATTGGTTTCCTTTTCAATTGCAGCCCAGCGGCCAATGCCGTTTTCTATATATTGCCTGCGAATAAATTCGATATTGGCCTGGCTTTCTTCGATGGCGCTATAGGGTTTATTCCCCAAATAACGGTGCACTTCGGGGTCGCTATCCATTTCGAACATGCCGGCAACATCGGTAGGTAACAACTCTCTTAAAATCAATCGGTCTGTCTCGGCAAAAATTTTCATGGAGGATATAATGGCTCTAAATTTAAGCTAATGTAGAAAATCTAATTAATTCCATCTTCATAAATTGGGCCGTAAATACTCGGAACTTTATTGCCCGTAGACCGCAGGTAAATAATCACTTCGCCGCGGTGATGGTAAATGTGGTTCATTAAGAAACTGCGAACTACTTTGATACGCTCCATTGGGGGCATTACGGTTTTGCCTCTTGCTGTCATTTTCCATTCTTTGAGCATGCTTTCGTCGGTAGCCGATTCAATACTTTCTTTTGCCCGGTTAAATGCACGCTCAAATTTTGCTATTATATTTTCCATATCGTTTAAATCTACCTCATCGCGCTCATAATTATCCATATTAAATTCGCTACCATGAAAGGTGCCAGGGTACCAATCATAAATTTCGGCAATGTGCGAGGCCAGTTGCGCTGTGGTCCACGATTGTGGTGAGGGTTTATAATCTAAAATAGCATTTGGAATGGCTTTTAACAGTTTGCGGGTGCTTTCTGCCTCAAGAAGAAATTCGCCCAATAGTGATTTTACCAGCATATTTTTATTTTTTGAGAATACCGGAGCGTGTTCCTACTTAATAAATCACTTTAGATCACTTTTGTTTTAAAAAAAGGAATATTGTTGGAAGCTTTCGAGGTTGGTAAAATTTAAACTGGAGGCAGATGGTGTAAATGCTCACATAGCTAGACATGCAAGCTTATGTGAGCATTGCCTGTTTAATTAAGCCGCTTGTGCATTTAGCGGGGTGTGGGATTTTCTTTTTAAAATTAGTGCTGCAATTAACGATACCAGTATGCCTACAGGTAAAATCTCCATATAGGTAAACAATACCACCATGATCGGGTTTTTGTACAGCTGCTGGTTGTAGGCCAGTTCTTTGGCTTGTTTTGCCAGCTCTGCCGCCGATGCTCCACTATCCTTCGCTTCTTTCAGCATGTGTGCTACGTACTTATCCATAAAATCGGGTATAAATACATAATAGTCAACCAGCCAGGTTATTACGTACATGGTTGAGGCAATTAAACTGATATAAAGTCCGGTTTTAAATGCTTTGCCGAAAGTAATTAAACCATTGTTGTACTTATCGCGGTAGTTTTTTATGCCTACAAAAATAAAGGAAAATGCCACTACCATTGAAGCATAGCCAATTAGCATGCTGTGCTCAAAATTGGCGTCACTGCTGCATCTTGCCATCGAGATTACCATCAATACAGATGCGATTACGCCGGCAATTAATCCGAATACAATTACATTCTTTTTCATCTTTTTTAGTTTAAGGGTTTACACCACAAAATTGGTTCGATTATTCTTTTTGGCCCTCATACTTTAGGGTGATTTTGAAAACAGGCAGTTTTTTAATACTAAAGTACTACGCAATCAGGGAATAAGGCTTAGTCTTTTTGCCGTTTCTATGGCTTGTGTTCGGCGTTTAACTTCGAGTTTTTCGAAAAGCCGTGCATTGTGTGTTTTTATGGTATTTAGCGAAACAAATAATTTTACGGCAATTTCCTGATTGCTTAGCCCTGCCGACATGAGTTGCAAAACCTCCAGTTCCCTTTTGCTGATATTTAGTTTACTAAGTTCTTTTTCGTTTAACACAAAGGTTTGAGGCTTTTCGGTAAAAACTTCTTTCTCGATCAGGATGGTTTTAGGTTTGCTTAGTTTTAGTGCCAGCCAAATCCCAAGGGCGGTAAAAAGGACTGCTATTACGCCTGCATAAATTTCGAAGGCATGGTTAATGATTATGAAACGAAGTTCGAGCCATTTGAGCAAAAAAAGCAATGCCGCCAGAAAAACGCCGTATAGGATGGTGCTTTTATTTTTAGTTAAAAAGTTGACAGCGTTTGGCATGGGAATGAATCTTCAGATCAAAAATAAGAAATTACCCCGGAAGTTAGCATATCAGGGTTGAACGCATTGAAAGCCACATAATTAATCGTTAATTTTTAGTTAAAGTGGTAATTTTCTGGTGACTTTAATAAATTAAACGCCCGAAAGGTTTTAAATTCGCGAAAAACAAATAAATAGCTATATCTATGAAAATTACGCTTTATGCACTCTTTCTTTCCGTTGTCCTGTTTGGCTGTAAGACCGAAAATCCGGAAAAAACTTACAAAGCAAGATCAATTACCGCCAACGATGATTTCAATGTTTTTCCTGAATCGAAGAAAAATATACTCAGTATTGTAAAAACCGATTCGGGCGCTTTAGCTTATGCAGATCGTTTTGCCATTCGTTATAAAGATACCACCATTAACATTGATGATGCACCAAATCCTGCCACAAAGAAATTTCTGGATGCCATCTACATCAATACGCAGAAAACTGCTGTTTTGGTACAGGTAGCTAACGAAAAGGGCAGAAAAGCTCCTTTTTATATTATTGCCGTAAATAATGGTAAGACTGAAGTGGTAAGCTTAAACAAGCCGTCAAATGGAGCCAATGATAAAAAAAATACAGTTGGTGCTGAGGCGATTAAACTGACCAGTTTGCTAATCAATAACGATTATTTTATCAATACAGTTAACTCGAAGGTTTACGAGGTTAAGCGCCAAAATGAAGCAGAACGGATTCAGGGTAGGTTTTTTATGTACTCAAGAGATAAAAGAACGCTTGTTTTTTTAGTTAAAAGCACCTTGTATCAGGTTAATGTGGCTACCGGCGAAACTTTTATACAACCGCTACCAGAGGGGCTTATCAACGAACCTGATACCTTAATACGTACTGTACAAAGTGATTATAGCTGGGTGCCAAGCGCTAAAGGAACACTGTTTTTAAAGAAAAATGCTGATGATAACCGCATTGTAGATATTAAAGAGTTTAAGCATTAACATTAATGCCGTAATCTTATTGAAAAGCAGCTATAAATTTATTGTAGCTGCTTTTTTGCTTACAGTGGTTTGGCTATATCAGGACTTGGCAGGCAGGGAGGAAAGATCCATCGTCCTAAAAGTTAAGTTTACCCTTGGTCGTGTAATCTTTTTGGTTGGTGGGAGCCGGTGAAGCCAGTTGGTTTGTGTTTCATCTTTCATTACCAGCAAACTGCCATGTTCTAAAAACAAGGTAATAGTTTCTTTGCTTTGTTTGTGTTTAAAAAGAAAGCGCCTTTCTGCACCAAAACTTAATGAAGCTATGGCCGAATCTTTAGCTAAAGCTTTTTCATCATCACTGTGGTAGGCCATACCTTCCTCGCCATTGTGATAAAGGTTAAGCAGACATGAATTATAGTTATGACCGGTTTGTGTTTCGGCAAGTGTTTTTAATTCCAGCAATTCCGGTGTCCATGGCAGAGCCAGCTTAGAGCGATTAGAATAGGTGTAGGAATAAGCTTCATTGCCATACCAGGCCACTTTTCTTTTGGTTATAATGTGCTTGCCCATGATAAAGGCTTCGTCGTTTTTCCATTCGATGGTGTTCATCAATACATCGAAGTAATGATCGGCCGCTTTCAGGCTAAATAATTTGCCATAATAATTTACCGTTCCACCGTAAGGAAGCAGGTTTTGGTTAACGTTGAGTTCAGGGCTGAATAAATCCATCATTGATTATTTAAACTGTACATCCATTTTTGCGGCTTCCCAACCAATCATTGCAGTTTTTCTGTTCAGCCCCCAGTGGTAACCGCCCAAAGCGCCGCTCGATTGGATTACCCGGTGACAGGGGATAAGGAAAGCAACCGGATTATCGCCAATGGCAGTTCCAACAGCTCTCGATGCATTGGGGTTTTGTAATTGTTTGGCCAGATTGCCATAAGTAGCCAGTTTTCCCATAGGGATTTTTAACAAAGCTTCCCAAACTTTTAACTGAAATTCCGTTCCTTTTAAATGCAGTTTAACCTGATTGAGTTTACTCCAATCGTGACTGAAAATATATAAAGCGTTTTGCTGCTGCATATCGAACATCTGCTGGTAATTTGCTGCAGGAAACTGGTTTTGCAAATTGACCAAAGCAGCCGATTGATCGTCGTAAAAGGCCATGTAACAGATGCCTTTTGGCGTAGCTGCAACAATGATATTCCCAAAAGGGCTTTCTGCAAAGCTGTAATTGATTTGGAGGTTTTCACCGCCGTTTTTGTATTCACCAGGTGTCATACCTTCAATATTTACAAACAGATCGTGCAATCGGCTGGTGCCAGATAAACCTATTTCTAAAGCGGTATTAAATAAACTCTGGTTATCTTTAAGCATTTCTTTGGCATGGCCAATGCTAATGTATTGTAAAAAACTTTTTGGGCTAGTGCCAGCCCACTCGCTAAATAGGCGCTGAAAATGGAAAGGGCTTAAATTTACATTTTCAGCAATTTCTTCTAAACTGGGCTGATTTTTATAATTGGCCTTAATGTAATCTATGGCTTCTGCGATCCGGTTGAAATTGATTTCCTCTTGTGCTTTCATGGTGCTCAATAATTTATGCCCAAAAGTAGTTTGGAATGAAACGGTAAACTACCCGAAACTTGCTAAGTTTAATTTATGACCGTAACAAAGATGGCTCTTTCTTTTTAATTACATCAGTTGTTATGCCAGCGAAATTTAGGTGGATAAAAGTTTTTTGACCAAAGAAATAACCAGAGGTTGATTTGTAATAAGCAAAAAATATTCTGTTTGCCATTGTTGTGTTTTTGCAGCCTGCTTACTGCCTGCTATATCCCATGGTGGATAAACACGGATGCCTCTTTTGCCCATTATCCCGTTATGTGTTACTATTTTCTGTTGTATCAATTTTGCTTTTGGAAAAATAAACTGTCCTTGCAGATCTCCTTTTTCAACTGAAATTACAAGCAGATCGAAATCATCGAAGGCATCAAAGGGTGCAGTAGTTCCACTTTCATTCCTTTTCCAGATACTTACAAACTGCCCAGTTTTTGTCGGGGTAATTTTAGCTTCACGGTATTTAACCTTTAGCTGGTTTAAGTTGAAAGTAGCGGCACAATATTCCTGGCTCTCTGCTTCCAGGCAATACTTTCTGATTTGATAATCTAGCGGATGATAAACCTTTTCCATTGCAGATAACAGTGCAGGAGGGAGGTTTGTTGAAATTTCCTTTACAGGCATAGTAAATCGTTATGGCAGATTTTTTTATTGTTCTTCAATAATTGATTCGCCGTTTGAATAATCGCCAGAGGTCCATTTCCATGTTTCATATAGCCTGATTTTGCCATTGGGCAGGTATTCAGGTTTAGAATTGCAGATTCCTGTCATTAATGTGCCTGCATCGTTTATTTGGTGATAGCGCATATCAATATTTCCGTTTTCATCAACCAAACCAATTAAATGGCCATACTTAATTTTTCCACCGGCATATTCGGCAGTAAGCAAATTGCCCACCTGTTTATATTTAAAAGTAGTTTCATCCGATGTTTCGCCGTTCTCTGTATTGCTAACCGGTTTGAAAGTTTTATCGTTGTAATTTAACATAGGGTATAAAACTAGCAATCTCTTTTGCAATAAAGAAATCTTCAATACATCAGGCCAGCCAGAGTTTTTCTTCCCTTTTTAGTTTGGCTGTACACGAAGCATATAAAAATGCTGCAGGAGAAGATGTTAAAAATACCAATTGGTTTACTTTAACTTTTTGGAATGCGAAAGCTGATCTTGCAGAAGAGCAGATTAAGAAAGGTACAGGTTTATCAGTGTGTGGCCGTTTGCAAGTAAGAGGTTACGATGCTAAAGATGGATCGAAACGTTACGGTACAGATATCATTGTAACTGAAATGGCAATTAAAGACACAGGTGCAAAAACTGCATTTTAATGATGACGTTTGCTATAGCATCATGTAGGTAATACATGATGCTATTTTATTATAGCTTTACGGATAGACCAGTGTAAAAATTAATACCTGCTGCAGGGTTAAAATATCTTCCGTTTGCAGCGTTTAAATCGTTGCCCAAACTATAATTTACATTCAGAAGGTTGTTCACTCCGCCAAACAATTCGAAATGGGTTTTAGCTATTTTTAAGCTTCTGATACCTGCTTTGGCTTCAACCAGATGATACCGTTTTGCAAATACAGTATTGGCATCATTTAATGGAATAGTTGAGGTGTAGTTATGCTGTACAAAGAGGTAAAATTCTTTTGGAAAATTAAATTCGAGACTGTTTACTAAAATATGCGCCGGTACACCTGTTAGTTTATTGCCGCTGTAAACCGAAGTGCCGTTGATAAAATTTTCAAACCTGAAATGGCTGAAGGTGTAATTGCTTCTCAATTGTAAACCGCTTAAGAAAGAACGCTGGTTTTTGATAATCCAGACGGCTGTTTCGAGTTCAAGCCCCTGTTGTTTAGTGCCGCCCGCATTAATAAAGTATTCTGCGTCGTTCTGGTTAAGCCTACGTACAATTGCATCTTGTAAACGATAACTGAAAATATTGCCATTGACATAAATACGGTTGTTTTTTGTTTTGTAACGTAAGCCTAGCTCATAGTTCCAACCTCTTTCGGCCTGCAAGTCGTTATTGATGTTATTGTCTGAGGAGCGTACTTCGGCAATAGTTGGTGGCGAATAGCCCTTACTCACAGAAGCTCTTGCTGAAAGGTTTTGGCTGATTAAATAAGATAATGCCACTTTAGGCATAAACTGTGGGTCAAATTTTCGGCTTTTAGCAGCAATAACTACAGGGAAATAACTTTCGTAATCGTAATTGAAGAAATTTAAACTGGAAGCAAGCTCAACTAATAATTTATTGTTGAGGTCGAAATTTAAGCGCAGGTAAGCAAAATTCTGCCTGGCTTTTAAACGATCGGAAGCTTGCATAGCTGCAGGTTCTCCCGCATTGTTGTTAAAATTTTTGATCTGGCTTTTTGTTCCCGAACTTTCTAACCCAATTTGTGCGCCAAATTTGAAATGCTCTTCTATCTTATCGTAAGCTAAAAAGGTTCTTAGTCCAAGGGTGCTTTCGTAACGTTGCTCATAATTGGTAATAAAGGGGTTTTTAAAATCTGTATAACTGGTAAATAATGCAATTACATGTTTAAAACCTGGTGTAATCTGGTAAGCATTAGAAAGACCTCCAAAAACTGTTTTGTTAAAAATGGCTGCCTGTTGTGTAATGGCACCAGGCAGGGCGGGGGTTGCCGGCCTTGCCAGTTTAGGATCCTGTTCCAATTGCACAGCAGTTAAGCCTCCGGGTGTTTCGTAATTAAGGTCGCTGTAAAAAATAAATGCTTTTAAACTACCAAAAGGGTTGTAATTCCACTGCTGCTGCGTTTGGATATACTTGCGGTTTAGCGCACTATTCTGGCGGAAACCGCTGCTTTTTTGATAGCCTTCGCTAATACTAAAACTGTAATTTTTAAACTGATGCTGAATGGCTGCTGTTTGGTGGAAAAGGCCGTAAGATCCTGCTTGCACAGCTGCGTTGATTTCGTTGTGGTTAGTGTTTGGAGGAGTAATGAGCATAGCTCCGCCTGTATTTGCGCCAAACAGACTGGCCTCCGGACCTTTGTAGATTTCCAAATTACCTATTGCAGCCATGTCGAGTGCATTTAAATAGGTATTGCCACCTGCATCGGTTAAAGGAAAATCGTCTACATAAATTTTGATGTTGCGAATCCCAAATGGTGAGCGAAGTAAACTTCCGCGCAGCGATAGGCGGTAACTACCCGGCGACCGTTCTTCCATGCGTACACCTGTAACTGTATTTAAGGTGCTAACCAGCGAATTGCCAGGCTGGTTTTTAATCAGGGAGCTATCAACCAGGCTTACAGCCGATACAGATCGTAGCAAGGGTTGGTGGTTGTAATACCCTTTAATGGTAACTTCTTCTAATTTTTTGGTTGAATCGGGTTTTAGGGTTTGCGCAAGGCTGGTAAAAGAAATTAAGCTTAGCAATAAGATAAGGTTCGGTTTCAATGGGATCGGTGCTTGAAGGTTTAGCCACAGACTGGCAGATAAATTTACAGCATATTCTGCTAACCTGTGGCTATTTTGTAAACTATTTTGCTGCAACTTTCCAGATGATTCCACTTACATCGTCGGCTACGAGCAAGGCACCGTCAGGTGTTAATGTAACGCCTACCGGACGTCCGTAAACTTCCGCCTTTTCGGTATTTGCCACAAAACCAGTTAAAAAGTCTTCTGGTTTTCCGTTAGGTTTACCCGCTTTAAATGGTACAAAAGCAACTTTGTAGCCCGATATGTTTGATCTGTTCCACGAGCCATGCTGTCCAATAAATGCGCCACCCTGATATTTAACAGGGAATTTAGTGGCTTTGTAAAAGGCTAATCCTAAAGAAGCGGTATGTGCGCCAACAGCCACATCGGGGGCAATTGCTTTTTTTACCATTTCAGGATTTTTTCCTTTTAAACGGGGATCTTCATTCTGGCCGAAGTAAGCAAAAGGCCATCCGTAAAACGCACCTGGTTTAACGCTGGTAATGTAATCGGGAACTAAATCATCTCCTAAACCGTCGCGCTCGTTAACTGCTGTCCATAAAGTGTTGGTAGTTGGCTCCCAATCTACACCTACAGGGTTACGCAGACCGCTTGCATAAATTTTTTCGCCTGTTCCATCTAAATTAACTTCTAAAATGTTGGCTCTGCGGACTTCATTTTCGAGGCCATTTTCGCCAACATTACTGCCCGATCCTACAGTAATGTAAATTTTGCTTTTATCGGCATTGGTAGTCAGATTTCGTGTCCAGTGGTTATTGTAGCCTCCTGCTGGCAGGCTTAATATTTTTTTGCCGGTTGCCGTTATTTTGGTATCACCTGTTTTATAGGGATATTGCCATAAGCCATCCGTATTGGCAACGTAAAACGACTGCCCGATAATGAGCATGCCATAGGGTTGGCTAAGCCCGCTTAAAAAAGTAGTAATACTTTCAGCTTTCCCATCATGGTCTGCATCGCGGTAAAGTAAAATGGTGTTGGCACTTTTTCCGGGAACTTCCGATTTAGCCTTACCTGTTACTGCATTGGCAACTGCTTCAACTGTACTTCTCTCTGAGTTGGAAAGCGCCACCAGCACATCGCCATTTGGGGCAATGTAGGTATTGCGTGGACTTTTAATATTAGATGCAAATTTTGTAACCACAAATCCTTCCGGTGCAAGTGGGGTTTTGCCTTCCGGCCAGTCAATTACCTTACTAAACTTGGTTTTGGAAGCTGTAGTATCTGGCGCAGGCAATTCTAAAGTTCCATTTTGGGTTGTTACTGCACTGTCTGCCTCTTTTTGCTGTGTTTTGGATGAGTTCGACTGACAGCCACAAACAACAATTGTGCATAGTGTTGCAGCATAGAAAATCTTATTTTTCATTTTAACTGGTTTTGGTAAAGCAATTGTTTTCAGGGAAATAACATCGAAAACAGGCAGAAGTTTTTAACAAACCGATATAAATAAATAAAGGAAAGCATCGTAAGATACCTTCCTTGGAGAGCGTATTTATAATTATTAGATATGGTTTGTACGGATTAACTGATCTGTTTACTACATACTATTGATCAAAATGGCTTATCTGATTGGCTATTTTGGTCCGTAAACGATTAGTTAAAACTAAATTATGGCTTATAAACCAAACATTTAGTTAATGAAATGTTAAAATGTTTTCTTTGCGTTAAATAATTGAAACCTGCCAGATTATTTTACCAGATTTTCGAGTAATTTTTTCTCTATGTCTTTGTTGTTCAGTAATAAGGCCGAAAACTGCGGGTCGGATTTTACCAAAAGAAATTTTCCGGTAGGGAGGATAATAGCCGAGGTACCACAGGTAGTTACCTCTTTAAAAAACATCTTTTTTAGAAAGCCAGAATCAGTTTCTATTTCCATTCCTTTCGATTTTACCTGGCTAAAGTTTTCGCCAACCTGGCGGTATTGGTATATGGCAACTTTTGGCCGGGCCTGTGCCTTTTCTATTATATTCTTTTGAAAGGTCCACCTAACATTGTTCAAAAATTCGGCATTCTGGTAACTTAAATCTCTCCAGCAACCATCGTTATTAAAATCATACTTAATGATAATGGTGTCTTTTAGGGCAACGCGTTGGTTTTCTTTTAGATAAAGATGTAAAGAATCTACCTGGGCATCGGTTAACGATCCGGCTTCGTAACGTTTACTTTCATCGACATACAGTTTGGGGGAACAGCTGTATAAAAGCATTATTAATATCGGAAATAAAAGCAGTAGTGATTTTAAGGTTTTCATCTTTTAATTGTTTAAGTCTAACCGATTGTTTTTACTGATATTGGAGGCGGTAAAATTTATGGGCATCATCAATTGTTAGTGGATTGTTGCTAAACCATTTTAAAAAGTTGTTCCAGTTAGAACTATTTGCAAGCCGCCACTTACTAAAAGCTATTTCATCTCCCTTCATTAAGATCCAATAGTTGTAAGGTTCTAAAAAGTCTTGACCAACTAGTTTCTGTTGATAATCGAATAAAATATTCGGATATTTTTTATCATTACCTGCTCCTAAAAAGGCATTGAGAAATTTTGTACGGATCTCGTTCATTGCGTTTAGCGTAATTTCTTTTTGTCCGGCTACCGCAATTGAAAGATCCAATTCATAAACCATACTAAAAGGTACTTTAAATTTCTTTGGATCTTTAATTGCATCAATGGAAACATTATGGTTTTTGGCAAAAGATATCCTGATTGAATCTCCCTTGATATGAATTTCGTTTTTGTAAGTATCGAAAAGGAGCTTACTGATTTCGGCAGTACGTTTAGAGTTTCTTTCTAGGTTCATGAAGATTTCGCCATATAACATTCCCCATATTTTATCACTCGAACTGAGGTAAACTTTCGATGCACGATAGTAATTTGAAGAAAAGGTTGGCTCCATTTCTATCCCTTTTTCATAATACTTCAACGCATTGTTAAAATCTTGTCTATTCAGTGCTATATTTCCTAATTCTACATAGATTTTTCCTGATTTGGGAAATTTTTTGAGGCCTCTTTCGTAGGTTTCTATTGCTTTCTCAGGCTTGCCCATGTAATCGTAAGCATTGCCAAGTGCCTGGAAAACCAAATCATACACGGCCTTATGTTCAGTAAGTTTTTCTAAAATTTCAGCTGCTTTTGGGTACTCTTTTTTTGCAGTATAGGAATAGGCGATTTCATAGGTATAAGCAATATTTTCCGGATCTAGTTTCTGCGATTCTTCCAATAACTTAATGGCTTCATCGTATTTTCCTTCCTCATCTTCGAGTTTGAATGCTTCTTTTGCTTTGGCTTTTGCCAGTGCTTTATCTTCGTTGCTTTGTGCAAATGCAGTTTGATTAGAAAAGAGTAGTAAGATGGCGATTAATTTAGAGATTGTTTTCATTTGATTAGCGTTTTTGGTACTACCTCAAGATGCAAAGTATTGCCTGAATCCATAGATAGTAGCATAAAAATATAACTAAAATGTTAAGTGCAGGCTGTTAGATGAAATTTTTATGTAAATATGTGTTAGCCATCTGAGATTTTGGCTTTTTCTTCATTAAATTCTTTTTGTGAGAAAATCGTCGCCTCAAGCTTTTAGGCTTGATTGAGAGGTGGTAAAGAGCTATAATTATAGAGGAGTAAATAAAAAATCTTCTCCTATGAAATAACTTTCACCAAATGCAAGGAGTTTTAATTTATGGTCAGGTTTTGTTGAGCCTCCTACAAAGTTTGATTTGATATCATGTTTACTAAGACATGGCTGATACTTTTCTAAAATACGCTTCGGACCACGCGCAAACATCCCTGATCCATCTTTACACAATTTAAAATATCCATAGCCGGATTTATTCCATAAGTAAACGAAAAGTCTTCAGGGTAGGTTTTTAAATGTGACCTGTAGAGGTCTAGCAAAAGTTTCTCGGGACTTTTTGCTTTACCATTATAATACAGATCCACATGGGCATCTGTTAATTCATAAAGTAAAAAGTGATCGGAATATAAAGAAAAATAAGTTGTCCAGTTTCTTGAAAAATTTTCGGCAGCAATATTTATAATCTTTAATTCCCATATCTGCTTTATTTCTCTGTTGGAATCCGGATAGAGACTAAAAGTAACAACGAGGTCTTTGTTCTGGTAAGCTAAGGATGAGATAACCATACCGCCATCTTCAATGTAATCATCGCTTGCAAGAATTTTTTCTAATTTCTCATGAACTTTATATCTAATCGTTTTCAAAGCGGCTTATGTAATTTTAGGTTGTGTTGAAACGAAGATAAAAATAATGTAACTATATTTTTATTATGGGTTCACTTCCTATGGTCATAAATAACAATACGGTGTTCCTTAATTCAGCTGATTATTTTATCTTTAGGCGATTTTAAAAAGATTGGTGTACAAATCTGTAAAACCAGTCGGATATTTAACCTTAATAAGCAAAATCAATATAAACATGTCAAATACATCAAAAATTATCTACACCAAAACCGATGAGGCGCCAATGTTGGCAACCTACTCACTTTTACCTATCGTACAAGCTTTTACCGCATCAGCAGGTATTGATGTAGAAACCAGAGATATTTCTTTAGCAGGAAGAATTTTGGCGAACTTTCCTGAGTATTTAAAAGACGACCAAAAAATTGGTGATGCTTTAGCAGAGCTTGGTGCATTGGCAACCACGCCGGAAGCAAATATTATTAAATTACCAAATATTTCTGCCTCTATCCCACAATTAGTAGGTGCTATTACCGAGTTACAGGCACAAGGCTTTGCCTTGCCGAACTACCCTGATAATGCACAGAGCGAAGAAGAAAAAGCAATTAAAGCTAAATATGCAAAAGTTTTAGGTTCGGCCGTTAACCCGGTTTTACGCGAAGGTAACTCTGATCGCAGAGCACCTAAAGCAGTTAAAAACTATGCAAAACAAAACCCACACTCAATGGGTAAATGGTCGGCCGATTCTAAAACAAGAGTCGCCAGCATGACTGAAGGCGATTTTTATGGTTCAGAAAAATCGGTAACAATCGAAGCTGCCAGCCAGTTTAAAATTGAGTTTGTAGGCGCTGATGGCGCGGTTACCGAATTAAAAGGTTTATCGCCGTTAAAAGCAGGTGAAGTGATTGATAGCTCTGCTTTGAGCTTATCGGCATTGAAAGCTTTTGTAGCGAAAGAAATCGCTGAGGCTAAAGCTGCTGGTGTGTTATTATCGGCCCACTTGAAGGCAACCATGATGAAGGTTTCTGACCCGATTATTTTTGGTGCCATTGTTGAAGTTTACTTCGCCGATGTTTTTGCTAAATATGCCGATTTATTTAAAGAACTTAACGTTGATACCCGCAATGGTTTAGGCGATGTTTATGCGAAAATCGCAGGTAATCCTAAACAAGCGGAAGTAGAAGCAGCATTGGCACAAGCCATTGAAAATGGCCCAGCTTTAGCGATGGTAAACTCTGATAAAGGAATTACCAACCTGCACGTGCCAAGTGATGTAATTGTGGATGCATCGATGCCAGCCATGATCCGTACTTCGGGCCAGATGTGGAATAAAGAAGGTAAATCGCAAGATACCATTGCATTAATTCCAGATCGTTGTTATGCAGGTGTTTACACGGCTACAATTGATGACTGTAAAGCACACGGTGCTTTTGATGTAACCACCATGGGTTCGGTACCTAATGTGGGTTTAATGGCACAAAAAGCAGAGGAATACGGATCGCACGATAAAACTTTTCAGGCTACGGCAAGCGGAACTATCCGTGTAACCGATGCCGATGGCAAAGTATACTTCGATCAGCAAGTAGAAAAAGGCGATATCTTCCGCATGTGCCAGACTAAAGATGCGCCAATTCAGGACTGGGTTAAATTAGCCGTTACCAGGGCCCGTTTATCTGAAACACCAGCTGTTTTCTGGTTAGATGAAAAAAGAGCACATGATAGAGAGATTATTGCTAAAGTAAATACCTATTTAAAAAATTACGATACAACTGGTTTGGATATCCGCATTTTAGCACCGGTTGAGGCTACTAAATTTACTTTAGAACGTATCCGCAAAGGTGAAGATACCATTTCGGTTACCGGTAACGTATTGCGTGATTATTTGACCGATCTTTTCCCGATTTTAGAACTGGGTACATCAGCTAAAATGCTTTCAATTGTGCCATTAATGAACGGTGGTGGTTTATTCGAAACCGGTGCTGGTGGTTCTGCCCCTAAACACATTGAACAGTTTATTGAAGAAGGTTACCTGCGTTGGGACTCGTTAGGTGAATTTTTAGCCCTTCAGGCTTCTTTAGAGCATTTGTCGCAAACACAAAACAATGCAAAAGCACAAGTGCTAGCCGATGCTTTGGACGAAGCAAATGCTAAATTCCTGGCTACCGATAAATCACCAGGTAGAAAATTAGGTACCATTGATAACCGTGGTTCTCACTTCTATTTAGCATTATATTGGGCTGAGGCTTTAGCTGCACAAACTAAAGATGCTGATTTGCAAACCAGATTTGCACCATTGGCAAAAGCCTTAACTGAAAACGAAGCTAAAATCAACGAAGAGTTGATCGGCTCGCAAGGCAAACCACAAAACATTGGCGGTTACTATAACCCTAATGATGAACTGGCCAGTAAAGCCATGCGTCCTAGCGAAACATTAAATGCTGCTTTAGCGTCGCTATAAGCATTATTAATATTAAGAAGAAGCGCCCCGATATTATTATTGGGGCGCTTTTGTTTTCAAGGGGTTATAATAAAGTACCTCTTTTTGTCCAAATAATTTCAAATATTGTGAAGGCATTAACAAACCTTATTCCTATCATTTTGTTATATTCATATTAAAATTATAGGAGACCCATCACATGGCAAATAATAAACCTTCACGCGATAAACTGCAAAGTACTACCGAGCATGGTGGAATTAACAGGGAGAACTTATCATACAACGAAAGCAAGCAGAGTTATGAGCTTGATGTAAAAGGTACAGATGAAGATTACGATCACCCAATGGGTTATGAAACAGTAGCGGCCGGTGCCCGCGACGATGATTCTACCTACGATGAAGCCAATCCTTATGTAGGTGATGAATATGCACGCGATGAAGAAATTGCCAATGATGATCTGGAAGAGCTGGGAATGCATGTAGATGAAGGACAAAGTGTAAAGCTAAGTCCGGAAGATAAAATTCTTGGCCGTACTCCTGAAGATAGCCGCGATGATTTAGATGAGGAAGGTTATCCGGTTAACGATATGCCCCAAAAATAGTCAATAGCACACCGTCGTGAAGATGGTGATTTGACGAAACAATCATATAAATGGAAAAGCAGGGTTACATGCGGTGTAGTCCTGCTTTTTGTTTTATGCCTTAATTTAAATTGCTGTTTTATGGATTGATATCCAGGTTAAATCTCCTGCGCAACTCATCCAGTTTCGGATTTTTATTGACCAGGTAATCGTATTTTTCGCGGTTGCCGTACAGCCTGTTTTCCAGTTTGCGTTCTACTTGTTTGTAGGTAACCAAAACTCCAAAATTTCTAAGCTCGTTTCTTAAGTAATTTAAAAGTTCAACAGATTCCTGCTGGATCAGGTGCTCCTGAGTTTTACTTTCTACCGATATTTCGATTAGCTCGGGCTTTAAAAGTACCGGTGCAAAATTATTCAGAATAGTAAACAGGTTAATTTTATCGGCAGCTTTAAGAATCTGAATGTAATTGTTCCATACTTCAAGCAAACGATCGTAGCTAAATATTTCCCGTGCTTCGCCGGTTATGGCTTTTGGTTTACCATCATCGTCTGCATCCACATTCCGTTCAAAATCGTTTAGCGATGGGATTAAGGTACCCACTGTTTTTTTTGGTATATTGATGCTGATGGAGGTGGCAGTAGGCATGCTTGCAGGCCTTGGCGCTTCGCTGGGTTTATTTAAAGGTATGCTTACTGGAACTTCAGCCTTCGGGATATTTACTGTTGCCGGAGCAGTATTCTCACTTACAGTTTTCGGCTGTATGTTTTCTGCTTGTACCGCTTTTTCGGCTACGACATTAGTTTTTTTTTTATCCTGATCTTGGTCAGTTGCTGTGTTACTAGGGCTTAAGGGTTGTTGTGCTAAATTGACGACCGACCGGATATGGCACATTTTAATCAATGCCAGCTCTACCTGTAAACGTTGGTTTTTTGAGTTTTTATAATTTAAATCGCAGGTATTGGCCAGATTTAAAGCTGTTAACAGAAATGACAATTCTGTTTGCCTGCACTGATCTAAGTATTTTTGTTTGATGTTTTCGCTAACCTCTAAAAGTTTAATGGTTGCATTATCTTTACCCACCAGCAAATTGCGGAAATGACTTGCTAAACCGTTAATAAAGTTATTGCCATCAAAACCATTGTTCAGTATTTCATCAAACAAGAGCAGCGTTTGGCTAACTTCGGCAGCGGTTAAAAAAGAGGTAAGTTTAAAAAAGTAATCGTAATCTAAAATGTTAAGGTTGTCGATTACCGCTTTATAGGTAATGTTCTTATTGGCATAACTGGCAATCTGATCGAACATCGAAAGAGCATCGCGTAAACCACCATCAGCCTTTTGTGCAATAATATGCAAACCATCACTTTCAAAAGCAATGTTTTCGCGATTGGCAATGGTTGACAGGTGATTGGCGATATCTTCTACCTGGATCCGGTTAAAATCGAAAATCTGGCAACGCGATAAAATAGTTGGCAGGATTTTGTGTTTCTCGGTAGTAGCCAGAATAAAAATAGCATACGAAGGCGGTTCCTCCAAAGTTTTCAGAAAGGCATTAAATGCACTTTGTGATAACATGTGAACCTCATCAATGATATAAATTTTATATTTTCCGGCTTGTGGTGGTATGCGCACCTGCTCAATTAAACTACGGATATCATCAACCGAGTTGTTTGATGCCGCATCGAGCTCGTGCACGTTAAAAGAATGTCCGTTCTGGAACGAGAGACAGTTGTCGCAAGTACCACAGGCTTCCATTTCTGCTGTAGGGTTGGTACAGTTAATGGTTTTGGCGAGAATACGCGCACAGGTGGTTTTACCCACACCACGCGGACCGCAAAATAAAAATGCCTGTGCAAGCTGGTTATTTTTGATGGCGTTTTTTAAGGTACCTGTAATATGCTGCTGACCAACTACGGTTTCGAACGTAGCTGGGCGGTATTTACGGGCAGAAACAATAAAATTTTCCATCGGCACGAAAATAGGAATTTTTTACGAGTTGAAATGTGGGCTGACTGGAATGTGGAAAAGTTATAAAATGTAGGATTGGAATAAGCCGAAAGCCTAATGGTGAAATTAAACTGTTATTTGTGATAGTTATAAAATAGTTTATAGCTTTCTTCGAATGAAGCAAAACTGCCAAAAACCTGCGCTATAGCTTTTTCAGTATCATAGCCCTGGTTGGTAAGCCTGATGATTTTTTTTAAAATCTCGGTCCTTTTACCTTTAACAAAAAAATAAATAATACTGTAGGCGGTGTTGTAATTATCGCGAACCTCGTGCCCGTAAAATGAACCCCCATAAATATTGAAGAACTTTTTTAATCGCTCGCTGTCTTTTAAATCTATACCAGCTTTTATGCTTTTAATACGCATGCTCTGTGGATAAGCATATAAATTGCCTTCGCTATCAAAATCGAGCGTTTCGAAAAACTCGGCAAGTCCTTCATTTAACCAGCGTGGCGATTGTTTAAAATTAAACTGAAAAATACTGTGACTGGCCTCATGCAGGGCAATCGATATAAAGTCACGATTCTTGTAAACAAAGGCCTCATTAATGGCATCAATATAAAAACCATCGCTGCTGGCCGGTACATTGTACTTTTTCTGTTCTATGCGGTAATCTTTACTCTTTCCATAGAGGTTTATTTTGACCGGTGCGGTAGTGTTCTCATGGGTTTCGAAAATTTCGTTGCAGAACATGCGCTCGTAGGCAATCAGCTTTTCGATCTTCTTCTGCTCGGTATCGCTTATTTTGCAGTTTATAGTATTAATCTCTACATATTGGGCAAATGAGGTGAGACTAATCAAATTGGCCAATAAAAATAGAAAGCGTTTTTTCATGTTGCAATATACCTTCTTTAAACAGTGTTTTGGATTTATTTCATAATCGCTTTCAGTTCGTGCCTGTATTCAGAAGCACTTTTACCCGTAAACTCTTTAAACAACTTATTAAAGTGACTAAAATTATTGAAACCGCTTTCATAAGCAATATTGGCAATACTTACCGGTTTTTCGGCCAATAACTTCGAAGCGTGCACCACGCGGTACTCATTTACGAAATGTGTAAAGGTTTTTTTGGTTATTTTTTTAAAATAACGGCAAAATGATGGGACCGTCATGCTCGACATTTCTGCAATATCATGCAAACTGATGGGCTCCTGAAAATGGTCTTTCACAAAGTTAAAGATCATGTTAATTCGGTCGTTATCCTGCACCTGCATCTCCATCGAAAAGCCCCGGGCATTTAAAATTTTATAGTCTTTTGCGTTTTCGAGTACTTTTAATACGTATAATAAGGATAACAGGCGCTCAAAAGGATGCTGATCATCCATCATTTCAATTTTATCGCCTATAAGAGCCTTGGTTTCATTACCAAATGCAATGCCGCCCTTTGCTTTATCAAATAATTCCTGAATGCCTTTAGTTTCCTGTAGACCTAAAAAACCGGTGCCCAGAAAATCGGGCTTCATCTGGATTACGGTTTCATTTTTATTACCTGTATTGGTATCGGTAAAACCGCAATGTGGCAAATTACTCCCAATTAAAATCAAATCACCTTCGGTGTAGTAAGAAACATGACTGCCGATTTGCCTTTTGCCCGTACCACCGTTTACAAAAACCATTTCAATTTCGGGGTGGTAGTGCCACAAGTGGGCCATGTTGTTTTCATTAGCAATGTATTTCGAATAATAAAAAGAACTCCCGAAAGAAGGTTCAACAACTTCAAAACTTGGTTTCATGCCGATCAATTTTATTCACTAAAATACACTAAAAATATGCTGAATTATGTGTTTTACGAAAATATGACTGAAATAGGGGTAATATAGCATAGATATTGGCCAATATGCAATCGTCTAAATGTTAAGGCTATATCTACCTTAGTACCATCATATAGTAATTAACTCTTTAAAAATATTTGGTTATGAAAAAGTTCTTAAAAATCGGTTTAATAGCAGCGTTATTTTTTACTGCTACGGGTGTACACGCTAACGATGATGATTTTACTTTAAAAGTAAAAGGTGAAAAAGAAAAGTTTATCCGTTTTTCTGCAGATAAAGCAGAAGATCTAAATTTATCATTGGTAGGTGCTGATGATGAAGTATTGTTCGAAGAAAGCATTCATGCTTCTGCAACAACAAGTAAAGTATATGATTTAAATGCACTTCCTGATGGAAAATACGTGCTAAAGGTTGAGTCGGAAACTAAACTTGCAAAATATAATGTAGTGATTGAAAATGGTGAGGCAATTGTTTCTGAGCCAAAAATTGCAAATGTATTTAAACCGGTTTATACTAAAACAGACGATTTAGTTACACTTAGCTTAAACAACCTGGATAAAAGCCCAATCGAAGTAAAAGTTTACAACGAATACAACGACGAGGTTTATGCAGAATCATTTAAAGATAAAGCACAGTTAACTAAAAAGTTCAATATCAGCAAAACAGATTCAAGATCGTTAACTTTCGTAGTAAAGTTTAAAGATGAGAGTTTTGTTAAAACGATTGAAACTTACTAAAAACTAACAGCTAATTGATCAGGGAGATTGTCGGATAGATGATCTCCTTTTTTTTAGCCCAGCCTTTTCCAGAACCCTTTTTCATCAAGAATTTTTAAGTAACTCTTATAGGGCTCCTTGGGGTGATAAAGTTGATACAGCTGATTGGTTAGGGTCGTGAGAAAGTTGAAGAAAATTGAGAAGTCTTCTTGCGAGTTGTAAAGCCCGCCCCACTCATTCAATATTAAATTTAATATTCTTCCATCCCTGGTGGTGATCGAAAATTCAAGGTTAGGTGAATCAGCATCTGTTTTTTTGTAATAGTCGTGCTGTAGTCCGCCCAATTGTCCTATTTCCCTCACAGGTACCTGGATGGAATGTATTTCCGAAAATAGGACGGTTCCAAAATTAGCACTGCTAAAGCCTTCTTTACTTAGAGAAATAGTTTCTGTCGACTGTCTTTTGCCGACTACTTTAAACAATTTGTAAATGGCTATTAATGTTAATGGTAAGTAAATTAGCAATAGCCAAGCTGGGAAAATCGGGTGCGAATTTGGTAATAAAACAAGGGTGGCGCCAGTTAGTGTAACAGTGACTAAGGCAGCAAAGAACCAAAATAGTATAGTTGGAGTTTTTTTGCTGTTGTTAAAACGGAAACGATAGCTGTTCATAAAATAAAATTCGACATAATTTTTTAATTCCTTTATCCGAATTAACGTATGACAGTTTTATTTAGCCTGCATCTTTAGATTTATTAGCATTTGGCGAAGTTCTGAAAGGTATCGTTTACTCATTTTCAATAGTTTTTTTAAGTATACTCCTTAATATAAGATGATTTTTAACGCTGCTATCGGGTCACATTCACGCGTTACCTCATAAATTCTGATTAATCGTTTGATTTTAAGAAATATATTGTTACTTTTGCATCCCCGTAATATACCTCGGGATTAAAAAATTAAAAACATAATTTATAACAATGAATCAGTACGAAACTGTTATCGTTCTAACCCCGTTGTTATCTGAAGAAGCTGCGAAAGAGGCATTAGCTAAATTCAAAGCAGTTCTTACTGATAACGGAGCCGAAATTATCCAGGAGGATAATTGGGGTTTGAGAAAATTAGCGTATCCAATTGACAAAAAGTCAAATGGTTTCTTCAACTTAACTGAATACAAAGCTTCAGGTGATTTGATCGCAAAATTAGAGCTTCAATTAAAACGCGATGAGCGTGTGTTACGTTTCTTAACTATCCGTTTAGACAAACACGCTGTTGCTTACAATGAGAAAAAGCGTAGTGGTGCTTTTAACAAAAAAACTAAGGAGGTTGCAGCGTAATGGCAAGAGAACAAATTCAATACGTAACTGCCCCTAAAGTAGAGGATAACCGTAAAAAATATTGCCGTTTCAAGAAAAACGGAATTAAATATATCGATTACAAGGATGCAAACTTCTTGTTGAAATTCATTAACGATCAAGGTAAATTATTACCACGCCGTTTAACTGGTACTTCGTTAAAATTCCAACGTAAAGTGGCTCAGGCTGTAAAACGTGCCCGTCACATCGGTTTGTTACCTTTCGTTGCTGATCAATTAAAATAGGAGGCTAGAGATATGGAAATTATTTTAAAACAAGATATTAAAGGCCTTGGTGAGAAAGATGATGTAGTTACAGTAAAGCCAGGTTTTGGCCGTAACTATTTAATCCCTCAAGGATTTGCTGCATTGGCTACTTCTTCTGCTAAAAAAGTATTAGCAGAAAACTTAAAGCAAGCTGCTTTTAAACAAGATAAAATTAAGAAAGATGCTGAAGGTGTTGCTGAGCGTTTAACTGCTGTTAAACTTTCAATCGGTGCTAAAGCTGGCGAAAGCGGAAAAATCTTCGGAGCGGTTAACACCATCCAGATTGCTGAAGCATTAAAAGCTCAAGGCTTTGATGTAGACCGTCGTCGTATTACTTTCGAAACTGAACCTAAATTTGTTGGCGAATATGTTGCTAACTTAAACTTACACAAAGAAGTTAAAGTTCAGGTTCCTTTCGAAGTAGTTGCTGAATAAGCATTCTTTAAAGAATCATAAAAAAAGGCTTTTGAGTTTTCTCAAAAGCCTTTTTTTATGGATGATGTAAGATGGATAATGGACAAGTTAACCCAATTTTCCATCTTACATTTTACCTCTTCCATTTTTCCTCTACATTATCCCTTCGGGGTTGTTGGTCTGATTTCTATTTTGCTCGGTAAGGTTCTGGCAGGCATGGCCAATAAATCGACCAGTAGTTTACCCATGTCTTCTGGCTGTATTTTCCAGGCATCTGCCTCCGCATCGGGATTGTGGTCGTTAAAATGACTGGCTACCGAACCTGGCATAATGGTGCTTACCTTTACGCCGTATTTTCTTAAATCAAGCATTACCGCCTGGGTAAAACCGGTTAAGCCAAATTTGCTGGCATTATAAGCCGAACCGCCGGCAAAGAAGTTGGTGCCTGCCAAACTTGAAATAGTGAAAATGTGCCCCTGCGATTTTTTGATTTCCTCAACACTGGCTTTAATGCTGTAAAAAACACCTGTTAAATTGGTATCGATGATTTCGTTCCATAAATTGATGTCCAGTTCATCAATAGGTGCGAAGTGCCCCACACCTGCATTGGCAATCAGTACATCCAGCCGTCCCCATTTCTGAATAATCAGGTTTACTGCTTCCTGTTGCGATTTAAAATCTTTAACATCGGCTTCAATCGCCAATATATCACCGTGCGCGACCAAGCTGGCTGCCGCCTTGTTGGCTGCGTCGATTGTTCTGCTGGTTATGGCTACTTTGTAGCCGTCTTTTAAAAGGGCCTCGGCAATACCGAGCCCAATTCCTTTACTTCCTCCTGTAATTAGTGCAACTTTCATATTTTCTTAACGTATAGCAATCAAAAATGTTTACTTAGATTTTGCGGTGGCTGGTACAGGGAGCTGCCTGATTTCGATATCTTTAAAATCAACAGGTTGCCCTTCGCTTTGCAGGGCAATAAAGCCCGATTTAAGTGCTTTACCGTCTATTTTAATTTTTGGGTCGTAACGGTTGGCTACGCCTCCACCAATTTGGGGTTTACTGTACTGAAGCACGGTGTCGCCATTAATGATATGGGTAACTAGCGAATCGCCCAATACAATCAGCTCTGCCGATACCCATTGGTCGCCATCGTAAGTTTTTGATCTCGAATCTAAACAATGGCCAGCGAACATTTTGCCATTATAAAAGATTTCGGTACCTGGCGAGCACATGTTGCCGGTAGGGCGCGGCCTGCCATCGCTCAAACCACCTAAAAACTGCATTTCAATTGAAATTGGCCAATCCTGCTCCTTAGGCATGGTTTGGGGATCCTGCGAGTGGAACATCACGCCGCTATTACGTAAGGTATAACTTGGTGCACCTTTTTGCAGTTCGCCAACGAAACGGTATTTTAATTTTAAATGATAGTATGAAAAAGGTGTTTTGTAATAAAGGTGGCCAAACTGATCATTAAAATCGCCGTACTGATCGTAACGTACTTTGATAATTCCATCTTCTACGCGAAAAGTATTCCCGAAGTTTACATTGTAATCGTGGTGGTGGATTTTAACGTTCCAGTCTTTAATGTCTTTCCCGTTGAAAAGTGAAGTCCACTTCCCATTGTTGGTGCTGGTGTTTTTTGTGGTGCTGCAACTCCATAAAAGAGCCAGCATAAAAAGGTATCCGAGTTTCTTCATCTGTGTAAATTTGAATCCAAAATACAGAAAATCGGATCATTTAATTTTATTCCAGTATTTAATTTACAAATGAGGAGATGAATAATAAATCTTTCCGCGTACATTTTCCTTTTCCATCGCTTTAATTACCTTTGCGCTATGGCGAAAACCCGGACAACCAAAACGAAAAGTAAAGCAAAGCACCCGCTTTTAAAGAGGATTACCAACATTGCATCGAAGGTATTTTTATACTTTCTGCTGGTTTCGGTGTTATGGGTAATTGCACTTCGCTTTATTAACCCGCCAATTACCTTGCTGATGGTTTTGCGCAATATTGAACGTAAAGCTGATGGAAAATCTTTTAGAACCGAAAAGAAGTGGGTTGATTTCGATGATATTTCGGATAATATGAAACGTGCAGCAGTATCAGCTGAAGACCAGTTGTTTTTAAAACATATTGGTTTTGATATGAAAGCCATCGAAAAAGCATTTGCCAGTAATGCAAAAGGTAAAAAAGTAAAAGGGGGGAGTACCATTTCGCAACAAACGGCTAAAAACGTTTTCCTGTGGCCAGGTCGCTCGTGGATCAGAAAAGGCTTTGAAGCTTATTTTACGCTATTAATCGAATTGTTCTGGAGTAAAGAGCGCATTTTGGAAGTTTACCTCAATGTAATCGAAATGGGCGATGGCATTTATGGAGCTGAAGCTGCCGCCCAGGAATACTATGGTAAATCGTGCACCAAACTAACCAAAAAGCAAGCCGCTTTAATTGCTGCGTGTTTTCCTAACCCTTTACGTTGGACACCCAAAAACGCAACTCCGTACATCAGGCATCGCCAGTATCTGATATTGAGGAATATGAATAGGCTTGGACCGCTTGATTTTTAAGTATAGAATTATTGAATGAATGAATGAATGAATTTGGAGTTTTGTTATTCAATCAATCGCAATTCTATCATTCAATCCTTTTTGGCTAATCGTGATCCTTATTCCACCTGATTTTAATACCGCCTTTTTCGTCGTCTACAGCTTTTAGGTGCAACACTATGCCACGCATACGGGCTTCTCTTTTTTCCTGCCTGGTTAGGTTTTCATCTCCTTTGGGGTTTCTAAGCGGAATATCCATGGCTACATTAGTTCCAGGACCTAAAGCATAAGTTCCTTTCACATTAAAGTTTAGTGCGCTCGAGCTTACCTGCATCGGGCTTATTTCTACTTTATCGCCGTTAATATTTAAGGTGCCATCCAGATTTTTAATTTCTACGTTTGATAAATTGCGGTTGGCGAAAGCAAACTTGCCAACTTTAACCATCGGTTCGAAATTCACCAGTGCGGCATTGTTGAGATTAAACACCACCTTGCCGTTGATTGAACGGGGCAATATTTTGCCGGTATGCGATATGCGGCCAGAGATATTCACCAAAGACGACAGGTAACCTTTGAGGTTTTTATTTGTAATGGTATTTTGTCCGAAGTTATCGAAAGAGTAAAAGAAATCTTTAACGCTTACATGGCTGATCTTGGAATTGATTTTAAAGCTGTTTGAAGCAGCCTGCTGAATGATATTTCCATTTAACGACAGTTGACCTCCTGCGTGGGCTACACTAATCTTATTGAAGAAAATACCACCTCCACGAAGCGAAATGTCGGCATCGAGGTTTTTAGCCATAAACTTTTCATAAATGGCTTTATTAACCGTTAGGCGAATATTCATTTGCGAAAGCTCTAAAACATTACTCAACTCTTTAGAAACAACCTGTTTATTTCCGCTGGATTTTGTTTTTTTAGCCGTTCTGGGTCCCAAAAATGGTAAAAACTCTTTTAAATATAACTGAGGACTGGTCATTTTAAGGTTAACCAATATTTTTTCGGGTGCGGTATAATACAGGTTAGCAAAATTGGCAATGTTGCAGTTCACATTAAGCTCGCTTTTGCCTAGCTGGAAATGCCCGTTTTGTATCGATAAATTATTTTGGTTGAAATTGATATCGAGTGCACTTTTTACCAGGTGCAGGTTTCGGGGTATGTAAAGGATATCGGCATTGGCAATCTTGATTTTACCCGATACCACTGGTTTGGTGAACCTGAAGTTATCGATATCGGCCTGACAGTAGAGTTTTAAGTCGGCCGTTCCATTTTTAAATTCAAAATCGTTTGTACCGAGCGAGTTGTTAAGGTTAGAAAGTGGAAATTGAGAGGTAACCAGTCCGGTGGCAATGGGACGGGATAGATTATTAACCGTAAAAGTGTCGATTTTAAGCGGTGCGTTGAAATATTTAGCAGTAAGTTTATGAAACTTGATCGAAGAGTTTTCATCGCCAATGGTGCCGCCGAGGGTATCGCGGTTGGTAAATGAGCCATCAAAATTACAGGCCGTTAGCTTTCCTGCGGGGATAGAAACCACATTGTCCCGCACGGTTATCCCTACTTTAATCAGCGGATCATGGTATTTTCCAGAACCGTCGTCAATAATATTTCCGCGGATATTGATGGGTTTTTCTATGTCAAATTTCAAGAGTTTTGAAGAGATATTAGGCGAAAGCAGTAAAGCCACATCCCTGAATAAAATATCATCAACAGCAATGCTTATTGCAAAGGCCGATTTATCCAATTCTATCTGGGCCCCGATTTTAAAGGGATGGCCGCCAATATTTAATACTTCGGGATTTAAAATCACCGCATCAAGCGCTTTGCTGTAGCGCGCGGAAAGGGTTCCATCTAAAGTTTTATCTTTCAAAAAACTACCTTTCCGGGTATTGAAAGCAAAGCTGTTTACTTTGGTTTTGAGCTTAATTTTGCCTGTCCAGCCACTATCCGGATATTCCATCCGGCCCTGTACCTGGTCGATATTAAAACTGAAGAGTTTGAAGCGCTTTTTGTTATCCAATACCAGATCTACCTTGTTGAAATCTATTTTCTTAATCTCTAGCGCAGATGACTTAGCCGATGATTTTTTTTCGGCAGATGGCTTACTTTTAAAAATACTCGTATTGCTGTAGCCGCTGGAATCAGTATAAATATAAATGGAAGCATTGTTAATGGCTATTTGCCGAATATTAACGTTACCCACAATAAGTGAGAGCACATTTAACGATACATCTATATCCTGGGCCTTTAAAAGATCGTGTTTGTGTTGCGCCCATAAGCTATCTCTCAGTAGTACGCCGTTTAACGATACAGAAACTCCCGGAAAACTTTTCAGCAGGGTAGGTTCCATGCTGGTAGCCGTTATTTCGCCGTTTAAATTTTTATTCAGTTGCGATAGGATAGAATTGAGTACTTCTTTCTTGTTGCGGCTAATGTAAAATGCACCGGCCAGCCAGGTTAAAATAACCAGGAGAACCAGAACAGCTAATATCTTGAGAGAAATTTTGAGCCAGCGTTTCATACACATTATTTTGATTTAACCAATATAATGCTTTTTGGCTGCTAATTGTTTGCTGGCTAACCAAAATTAACTGGAAATAGAGTTACAGGTTTTAAGAATTGATCAGTATTAGTGCTGATCCTTCCTTTGTTTTCTAAAAAATATATTAGAGTACCAGAAGCAGCAGTAGTTTTGAACACATTTTAAAGCAAGTGTGCAAAAACAGTAGAGTGCCAGCTATTCTTAAATGGAACTTCCCATTTGGCATCCAAATCGGCCAGTGTTTGCACCATGTTATTGAAAACAATTGTTTCGGGTGTAACCTGCTTAATGTTTACCAAGGTTTCGAAATCTTCTTTACCCTGAACTTTCACCTCATCATCAACGCGGTAAGCAATGTTGAAGCGGTTAAAAAGATCAACATGGTATTCGCTTTCAATCTCCTTAATTAACCTAACTGAGCTATCAATAGAGCATCCGGTAACGCCGGCCTGGCTTTCATCAACAGTTAAGATAATAAAAAAGCCATAACGGATTTCGGCCTTTGCCAGCAATTCGTTACCATGCGCTTTCCATTGATTGGTAAAAGCCGCTAATTTATTCAGGATCTGGTTTTCTTCAACGGAAGTAAACTTGCGATCGCTTTGGTATACCCAAACTCTTGATTGTGGAGAAAAACTCATATACAAATTTATGATTTTAATTAATTTGGTGTGTTTAAAACGCTAGCCATATGAAAAAGTTTACACTTTGCTTGAAAATGTCGTTTATTTCGGCGCTTTGTGTGTTTTTTTATGCTTTTTCCAATCCCGATCCCTTAGAACAATACGCTGGTTTCCTACAAAAAACATTCACCGATCATTACGATCTGGCGCAGGAAAGCAATCAAATTAAGCGCTATGAGCTGAATGTTACTAACAATGGCTTTTGTCGTTACAAACGTTACTTTAATAACGGAAAAACTGAGTATTTCGCATTTAAGCTATCGAAATTTAAAGATATGGATTATTATGGTAACACCGTATCAGGCAAACTTTATCTATATACCAGAGGTGATGATGTAATTGTGCAGACCTATAAAGATAAGGGCGGGGATGTAGATTCGATGGCCACGCAGATTATTATTCCCTTAAAAAATATGGAAGCCGAAGATTTGAACCAGATCCGCGATAATTTAGAGCAGATTGTTAAAATACCGGCGCAGCCTGCTAAAGAAGGGGCGAAAGTGGAGGAGTAGGAAACTGATTACTTAGGAATTAATTGCAAATGGTACGCAAGGATCCTTCGACAAGCTCAGGATGACAGTCTATGGCTATAAATCGCTATAATAAAAAAGTCTTAGCAGTGTGCTAAGACTTAATTTTCTTTAATGACTTACATGGTGAATTCAAAGCTTAGAGACCATTCGCTCTTGCGGTAATTTCTGCTATATCCAAAACCTTAACTTCCTGTTCTTTATCTTTCAGCTTGATTCCATCGCTCAACATGGTCATGCAAAAAGGGCAGCCTGCAGCTATCACCTGCGGATTGGTTTGTAAAGCCTCGTCAACACGCTCTACGTTAATATCTTTGTTGCCTTTTTCGGGTTCTTTAAACATTTGTGCACCACCGGCCCCGCAGCACAAGCCATTGCTTTTGCAGCGTTTCATTTCTACCAGCTGGGCATCCAAAACTTCTAGTGCTTTTCGCGGCGCTTCGTAAATGCCATTGGCACGGCCAAGATAACAAGGATCGTGGTAGGTGATCTTTTTCCCTTTAAAGCTTTCGCCACCTTCGGCTTTCAGCTTGCCTTCATTAATTAAATCCTGGATAAGCTGCGTGTGGTGGATGACCTCGTATGTGCCACCCAGACCCGGATATTCGTTTTTGATGGTATTAAAGCAGTGCGGGCAGCCGGTTACGATTTTTTTAATATTGTAGGCATTTAAAACCTCAATATTGGTCATGGCCTGCATCTGGAATAAAAATTCGTTACCTGCGCGTTTAGCCGGATCGCCGGTACAACTTTCTTCGGTGCCTAAAACAGCATATTTAATGCCCACATGATGTAAGATTTTGCAGATATCGCGGGTTATTTTTTGTGCCCGCTCATCGTAGCTTCCGGCACATCCAACCCAAAATAGTATTTCCGGTTCTTCGCCAGCAGCCATTAATTCAGCCATTGTAGGTACTTTAAATTCCATGTTTACTCGTATTTTAAAGGTTAGCCGTTTAAATTGGTTAACTGTTTAATTGTATTGTTAAATTGCTTATTCGTTTTGAATGTTCCACGACTCAGAACTAATGACTTTATACTCAAGACTAAGAGCCTTCTGCCCAGTTAAAACGGTCGGCTGGAGAGTATTTCCAGGGTGCTTGATTGTTTTCAATGTTACCCATCATGGCATTAATACTTGCCGGTGCCTGCGATTCTTCCATTACTGCAAAACGACGCAACTCTACAATAATCTGTAAAGGATCGATATTAACAGGGCAAGCTTCGGTACAAGCGTTACAACTGGTACAGGCCCAGATTTCCTCCCTGCTGATGTAGTCGTCTAACAAAGATTTACCGTCCTGGTGTTCTGCACCATGTTTATCGATATTTTGGCCAACTTCCGTAATCCGGTCGCGGGTATCCATCATAATTTTACGTGGCGATAAAAGTTTACCTGTAATATTTGCCGGACACACCGAAGTACATCTTCCGCATTCGGTGCAAGTATAGGCATTCATCAAGTTTACCCAGGTCAAATCTGTCACATCTTTTGCCCCAAATTTTCCAGGTTCACTTTCTGCCGGTGCAAATGAAGGATCAAGCATGGCTTTAACCTCATTGGTTACCGATGCCATGTTGGTAAACTCGCCCTTAGGCTCCAGGTTAGAGAAATAGGTATTTGGAAAAGCAAAAAGGATATGGAAATGCTTCGAATATGGTAGGTAATTTAAGAAAGCTAAAATGCCGATAATGTGGAACCACCAGCAGCTACGTTCAATAATCACCAGTGCACTTTCGGTTGATGGCAATAAATTCATCAAATACTGGCTAACCGGAAATGCTCCTCCCTGTACGTAATGGCTGGCACCTATGCTTTGTAATTTTGCATCAGCAGCATTCATCAGCAGGAAAGCAGTCATTAACAATATTTCGGTAATGAGGATATAATTGGCATCAGATTTTGGCCAGCTTTTCATTTCTACGCCACTGAAACGCTTTAATTTTAGGATGTTTCTGCGGATCAGGAAGATGGCACAGGATACCCAAACGGTAAAAGCCAGGATTTCGAACGAGGCAATTAAAAAGTTGTATAAACCACCGAGGCCATTAAAAATGCGGTGTGTGCCGAAAATTCCATCGATCATGATTTCGAGCACCTCGATGTTGATAATGACAAAGCCAATGTATACAAAGAAATGGAGGAATGCCGGAATGGGGCGTACCACCATTTTAGACTGACCAAAAGCCACACGTAACATCGTTATCCAGCGCTTTGCAGGCTGATCGTTGCGATTAACCGCTTTCCCCAACCGGATATTACGGATGATTTTACGGAGGTTAACTGTAAACAGCGCACTTGCTGCAAGTGTAAGTACTAGAAAAAGGATCTGTGCTACCATGCAATATTAGATTGTTAACGCTAAATTAGGATATTAATCTAAATAAATTACTATGCATGCATAAAAAAATAGATAAAATTGTTTGTTTGTATTCATTCTAAGCAGGTATTAAGGCCTTTTTTTAAATGCACGAAAAATTAATTCGTTGATAATCAGTTGAGCAGTGAAATAATGGAAAAAAAGTTTTGCTTTTGAAAAAAGAACACTACATTTGCAATCCCAAACGGATGGTGCCATAGCTCAGTCGGTAGAGCAAAGGACTGAAAATCCTTGTGTCCCTGGTTCGAATCCAGGTGGCACCACTTCCAAAAGCCTTTCAGAAATGAGAGGCTTTTTTGGTTTCTGGGTATTTGCTTCATTTGTAGCTTGCAGTCAAAATGTGGATCATGTTCAAAAGTTGTGGACTCAATGAATAAATAGGATATTTGTTGGATATTATTTTATCCCGTGCACGAATCCTTTAAAGCCCTTCTTCCATTGATCATCCCTGTTGGTGTATCTGATTA